>JAESGV010000009.1_pt1 | contig 949680 bp, 914 predicted proteins | sample 9269781 | NCBI WGS metagenome assembly JAESGV01 (sample SAMN15741586, study PRJNA653496) | algae metagenome | isolation source: Tildeniella torsiva UHER 1998/13D and co-occurring heterotrophs from... | place: Slovakia: Slovak Paradise National Park, Hrabusice, Kosice Region | collected 2000-01-01 | reverse complement strand
CGGAGGAGGTGGTGGCGGCCGATGCGGGAGAGGATGCGACGGCGCTGGCGCTCCGCGATCTGCGCGCCGCCGTGGCGGAGGATCTGACGCGGCGGGCGGCCGATCTGGCGCGGCTGCGGACGGTGACGGTGGCGGAGCCGCTGCCGGCCTTGGTGCATGCCTACCGGCTCTACGAGGACCTCAACCGGGCGGATGAGGTCAGCCAGCAGGCGGATGCCGAGGATCCGAACTTCATCGGCGGGACGTTCAGGGTGCTGGGGGCTTAGGTAGCATTTCCGGAAATCGCCTGCGGGCCGATGCAGCAACCAGCAATGCATGCGGCTTGGCACAGCGGCTGGATGGTATCGCGCTGCCGAGCCGAGCGAAGCGCCAGGCGCCTGTTCCTAGACTGTGAATCAACAAGTCTGAACTTTTCTCATTCTTCCCGTTCAACGTGGTGAAGTTCACTTTCGATTATGGAGATACTTGTAATTTTTATGCGATTGTAGCGCCAAATATAGATAGAACAAATCATTTCTCGGAAACGCGCGCCGCAGAAATTAAGATTTACATTCAATAATAAACGCGAAATATGCAATGGCGAATCTTCGGCGTCTTTCCAAGGCGAGATTAGTCCGACATCAATCTTTCGGCCAGCATCCCCGCTACCATATCGTCCACATCTCGGGAGAATTTATCCGCATCACTCAGCATCATTACTGCGCCCGCATCATTTTTTGTTCTTTGAAGCATTGATATAAATGTGCTAATCAGCCATGCATCTCTAGTCCGAAATGTGAGTTCTTTATATTTGTCCTCCTGCGTGCTTACGGAGAAGGCAAAAATTGCCTCCTTTGAATCACGCACCCACATGAAGAGAGGCGAGTGATTTCTTATCTGCGTGATGCATACCCCCAACGTGAGAAGATTTCTTTGAAAAATGGCTTCCCTGCCGCAAACAAAACGTAAAAACTCTTCTGGCGACTCTGGCTTAGGTAGTCCTGGGTGAACATTAAAATAGTTGACAAACCTCTCCGATCTCAGCTCACTCTCCAAACCTTCGGTGTTCCATTGAAATTGAAAAGTTTGATCCAGGGCGGTCTGAACGTCATAGATTAAAATATCAATATTTACTCCCCTTCTTTTGGCAGACTCGAGTGCCGACATGTACTTACTATGCGTCTCAGGTGTCGAGTAATGGCCGTAACCAACATAATCGACCAATATTTTCAGTGAATCTCTTGAGCCGTCGACGAGATCAGTAATTTCCTCCAGCGTGTCAGGAAAGATGCCGACAAAAGACGTCGACATGGACCCAGCGATATCTCTAACGTTTTGTAATGTGCGATCTGAAGTTGACTCCTGCCTAAACGCAAAAATAATTGCCAATATAGAAATAAAATATATAATTCCTTCAGACCATTTCTTTTCTATTGATGCCACATTGAACGCCATAATAAACGCAACAATAAGAGCAAAAAGAACCTCTAGAAGTCGGAACCTTCGCATCCAGGACCAGAGGATATTAAAAGACAGACGTTTAAAGCCTCGTGTGTTGGGCTGTCTGGATACTGTCGGCATCGCTCGCCCCACCTCGTGTCGATAATTTCAGTGTAACGATTCGATCGCGCGACATCTACTATGAACTGGAAGGTCGATGCAAATTCAGGATTCCTGCACCGTCGTCCAATTCGAGCTAGATCAACGGCGTAGGTATTGCGGGAGCCGATTGTGCACCCGCTGGGGGCGGATCCCTGTGGCCGCCAGAAGGCTGAGGGTGTTCCCGGATTGGTGCCACCGCTGCGACCGTTGGCTGTCCTCAGAGAGCTTTCGCGGCAGGTCTTTCCTCTGGCAGTCAATGGGACTTCGTCATCCTGACCCAAGGCCACGGACCGGGTGGCAAAGGCATTCGCGGCACGCTGCGCGTCGCCATAATCGCCACTGCCTTCCCGCCGGAGATCCGCGACGCAAGCCTTGCGCTGGACAAGTCGCGATACGTTGGGGAGGCTTCCTCGGCCCTTTGCTGGATGTGCCAGCGATGCTGCTTATAACCAGGCCCCCTCGAGCTCGGGCGGGCCGCTTCGATGCGCGCTCAAGCGTGCGAGGCGGACATTCTGGCGGCAACCGTCTACAGCCGCTTCCCGCCCATCTCAGCCGCTTAGAGCCTATCAGGCTTGATTTTCGAACCCTGTGGTCGCGCCTCTGCGAACCGATTCGTAGCCATTCTATCCGGAGTTCTCCATGCCTCTCAACGACGGTGACGTCGCGCTGCTGGTCGGCGGCCAGCTGCTGTCCGGTTGGCAGGAGATCCGCATCGGCGTCGGCATCGAACGCATGCCCAGCGACTTCGACCTGGTCGTCACCGACCGCTATCCCGGCAAGCCCGCCGTCCCCGTCCAGCCCGGCATGGATTGCGTCCTTCGCATCGGCGGCGACACGGTCCTCACCGGCTATGTCGACCGCTACGCCATCTCTGTCAGCAAGCGCGGCGGCACACAGATCCGCGTCACCGGCCGCGGCAAGTGCCAGGACCTGGTCGACTGCTCCGCCTATCTCCGCGGCAGCGCCAACCAGATCCTCAGCGCCCGCTCGCGCCAGGTCATCGCCCAGCTCGCCGCCATCTACGGCATTGAGGTCGATGCCCGCGCCGGCGAGGGCGAGGTGGTGCCGCAGTTCAACGTCATCCTCACCGAAACCGCCTGGGACATCATCGACCGCATCGCCCGCCATTCCGACTTCCTCGCCTATGAAGGTCCGGACGGCCGGCTGATCCTCGCCCGCCTCGGCACCGCGCGCATGGCCAGCGGCTTCAAGGAGGGTGGCAATGTCGAGGAGGCCAGCGTTACCCGCGCCTACGACAGGCGCTACAGCCTTTACGAGGCGGTCTTCATGCCGGTGGAGACGCTGGCGCAGTTCGACCGCGCCGCCCAGCCCGACTTCAACACCCGCGCCACCGCGCGCGACATCACCATCGGCGCCGATGCGCCCGGCCAGGGCCGGCGCTTCCGGCCGCTGATCGTTATCGCGGAGACGCTGCAGAACGGCGTCGACATCGCCCAGCGCCGCGTCGACTGGGAGCGCGCGCGGCGCTTCGGGCGCAGCCAGGCGGTGGAGATCCTCGCGGATTCCTGGCGCGACGCCGCCGGTGCCCTGTGGCAACCGAACCGCCTGGCGCGGGTGCAGCTGCCATCGCTGAAACTACCCGATGTGGAGTGGCTGATTTCCGAGGTCAGCTTCGAGCGCGGCCGCCGGGGCACCCATGCCCGCCTCACCCTGATGCCGCAGGAAGCCTTCCAACCCCAGCCCGCCTACCTCGCCCCCTTCGACTGGCAGGTACAGGACGCGCTGCGCCAGGGCGGAGGGCTGGCGCCATGACAGGCGGCCTCGATCGCCTCTACGCGCGCCTGATGTCCATGGTCGCCATCGGTCGCGTGGCCGCCAGCACCGCCCTCGGCGGCCGTGGCGCACGGCGCATGCAGGTCCGCTTCGACGCGGCGGAGATCCGCGACGAAACCCCGCTGCTGCAAGCCTATGGCTTTGCCTCGCGCCCCAAGGTGGGCGCCGATGTCGTCGTGCTCTTCCCCGGCGGCAACCGCGCCGCCGGCTTCATCGTCGCCACGAACGACCGCCGCTACCAGGTCGACATCGAGGAGGGTGAGGCCGTCATCCATGACGACCTGGGCCAGCAGATCCACCTCACCCGCGCCGGCATCGTCATCGACGGCGCCGGCCTGCCCATCACGCTCCGCAACGCCCCCATGACGACGATCGAGGGCGCCCTGACCGTGACCGAGGACGTCGTCATCAGCGGCCGCAGCTTCAACGCCCATACCCACACCGAGACCGACAGCGAAACCCTGCCGCCCTCATGACCGCGACCGACATCGCCATCATCTGGGACGCTGAACGCTCCCAGGGCGACTGGCAGCTCACCGAGGGCGGCGAACTGGTCACCGCCCAGGCGCTCGAAACCGCCGTCATGATCAGCCTCTTCACCGATGCACGCGCCGCAGCGGATGACGTGCTGCCGCAGGGCGAGACCGACCGCCGGGGCTGGTGGGGCAATGCCCTGGGCGAGGACCCGATCGGCTCCCGCCTCTGGCTGCTGCGCCGCGCCAAGCGCCGGCCCGAAACCCTCAACCTCGCGCGCGACTACATCCGCGAGGCGCTCGCCTGGCTGATCGAGGACGGCATCGCCCGCAAGGTCGAGGTCAGCACCAGCTGGATCAGCCCCAGCCGCATGGGCGCCGCCATCACCATCCACCAGCCCCATCGCAGCGCCGCGCTCCGCGCCGAATGGGCCTGGCAGGGCATCTGACACGGGATCTCCGACCATGGCCTTCGAGCGTCCCACCCTGACCGCCCTGCTGCGGCAGGCGCGGGCCGATATGGCCGCCGCCAGCGGCAGCACCACCATTCTCCGTGCCTCCCCGCTGGGCATCCTCGCCAAGGTCCTGGCAGGCCTTCTGCAAGGCCTCTACGGCTATCTCGACTGGATCGCCCGCGAGGCCAATCCGCTCACCGCCACAGGCGCCCGCCTGGTCGCTTGGGCCGCCCTCGTCGGCATTTTTCGGAAGGACATGGAGACCGCCGCCGCCACGGCGACCTTCGCCGGTACGCCCGGCGCCATCCTCGCCGAGGGTACCCGCATCAGCCGCACCGCGGATGGCGTCGCCTATCGCAGCACGGCGCTGGGCACGGTCGGACCGGGAGGCAGCGTCACCGTGCCCATCGCGGCCGAGGAACCCGGCGCCAGCGGCAATGCGCTCGCCGGCGCCGCCGTCACCCTCATGGGCGCGGCCAGCGGCATCCTCGCCACCGGCACCCTGGCCACCGCCGCCGCCGGCGGCGCCGATCAGGAGCCGGAGGAGGATTTCCGGCAGCGCATGCTGGACCGCTACCGCAACCCACCCAAGGGCGGCGCCGCCGGGGATTACGCCGCCTGGGCGCGCGAAGTCCCCGGCATCACCCGCGCCTGGGACGCCAGCCTCGCCGCCGGCACCGTCACCGTCCACATCATGCTCGACGATGCCCGCGCCGACGATGCCGGCTTTCCCCAAGGCTCCGACGGCGTCGCCGCCTCCGACCCCCGCGCCGTCGCCGCCACCGGCGACCAGCTGCTGGTCGCCGACTACATCCGGCAGCGGCAACCCGTGACCGCCCTGGTCTATGTCGTGGCCCCGATCGCCCATCCGGTGCATCTGACCATCGCCGACCTCTCGGCCGACAGCACCGCCATCCGCGCCGCCATCACCGCCGCCCTGACCGGCATGTTCCGCCGCGAGGGCATCCCCGGCGGCACCATCTACCCCTCCGCCATCTCCGCGGCGATCGACGGCGTGCCGGGGGTGGAGCGATTCTCCCTGCCGGGCCTCGTCCCGGTCACCGCCCCCACCGGCCGCCTGCCGGTGCTGGGCCTCATCACCTGGCCCGCCTGACCATGGCCGATGTCGAACGTGGCCCGGCCGAGCACCTGGCCGCCGCGCAGGCGCTGATGCCCACCGGCCCGGTCTGGCCCCGCCACCCCGGCACCACCCAGGAACGGGTGCTGGCGGGCCTCGCTGCCGGCGCCGCCCGGCTGCGCGCCCGGGCGCGCGCCCTGCTGGTCGATGCCTTCCCCGCCACGGCCTTCGAGCTGCTGCCCGAATGGGAGGCCGCGCTGGGCCTGCCTGACCCCTGCGCCGGTCCCGCGCCCGGCCTCCAGGAGCGCCGCGGCCAGGTGGTCGCACGGCTCACCGCCCGCGGCGGCCAGAGCATCCCCTATCTGGTCGGCCAGGCCGCCGCGCTGGGCTACGTCATCACCATCCGCGAATTCGGCCCCTCCCGCCTCGGCGCCATGCGGCTGGGCGGGAACCTCCAGGACGAAAGCTGGGCGCATGCCTGGGCGGTACAGGCGCCGCTGACAACAGTCACCCCGTTTCGGCTCGGGCAATCCACCCTCGGCGAGCGCTTCGCCGCCTGGGGCAATGCGGTGCTGGAATGCGAGATGCGCGCCCTCGCCCCGCTGCACACCACCCTGATCTTTCAATACGCGTAGGAGCGGCGATGTATCGTCTCGCGAACGGCACCCAGGTCCCGTCGCTGCCGGCAGCACCGGCCCCGGTCGGCACGCCTGGCTATGGCACCAGCGGCAATCCCGGCGCCGGCCTCTTGGGCAGCATCTTTGGTGCCGCCGAATTCAACACCCTCCAGGAGGAGCTGATGAGCTTCCTGGCGGCAGCCGGCATCACGCCCGACCGGAACAACCACGCCCAGGTCCTCGCCGCCTGCACCGCCCTGTTTGGCGGCGGCGGCACCCTCGCGGCCAATGGCTGGCAGCGCCTGCCGGGCGGTCTGATCCTGCAATGGGGCAGCTTTGGCGGCACCACGGGCGCCCTGGTCGATGGCGTCGCCGAGCATGCGACCATCCTCGTGACCTTCCCGGTCGCCTTTCCGAATGCCTGCTGGCGCGTCTACGGCATCGCGCATGACGTCTCCGGCGCCTGCTTGCAGGAACATGCCTGGCACAGCGGCGCACCGAGCCTCACCAGCGTGATGATGGGACTCTCCTGCCGCCAGACCGCCACCGCCATGACCGGCAGCTACCTCGCCATCGGCCGATAGGAGCGGCGCCATGTATCTCTATGCCCCCAGCACCGGCGGCTTTTACCTGGCCGCGCTGCATGGCGAGGCCGTGCCGGCCGATGCCATCGCCCTCAGCGGCGAACAGCACGCCGCGCTGATCGCCGCCCAGGCCGCCGGCCAGCGCATCCTGCCAGGTCCCGACGGCGTGCCCATCGCTCAGGACCCGCCGCCGCCGCCCGCGCCACCGCCGATCCGCTGCATCTCCGCGCTGGCCTTTCGGCGCCGGCTGTCGCCGGCGCGCCGCGCCGCCATCACCCTCGCGGCCTCCTCCGCCATGGAGGCCGGCGATGCCTCCATCCAGGTCTGGCTCGATGACCTCGCCGCCGCCCAGCGCGTCGAGCTCGACGATGCCGAGACCGCCGCCGGCGTCACCGCGCTGCTCGCCGCCGGCCTGATCGACACGGCCGAGCGCGACACGCTGCTGGCCGACGGCATAGCGGCCGAGGCCGCCTGACCTCGCGCGCCACGGCGCGCACATCCACCAATCCGGAGGCTACATGCCCGTCATCACCGATGTGCGGGTGACGCTGCGCGTCTACAGCAGCGACCACCTGGTGCCGCGCGCGGTGCAGGGCAGCGGCATCGTCATCGAGGTCCGCGTCACCGATCTGGACGATGCGCCGCTGCCGGGCGCGGTGGCGCATCTCTCCTACGTCACCCCCGGCGGGCTGGAACTGCGCGCCCCGCGCCGGATCACCGATGCCACGGGCCAGGCCACGGCGCGCCTGGCCCTCACCGAGGCGGGCCGCTTTGTCGCCCGCTGCGTCGTCATCTCGCCCATCGCCCGCGTCGCGCAGCGGCCCTTTCTGCTGACCGAGGGCGCCGTCGTGCTGCTGCCAGCCCAGGCGGTGCCGGCCGCCACGTCGCAGGGCGCCATCCTCATCCTTCCGAACGGCCGAGCCATCGGCGGAGTCATGCCGTGAGTGGAACCCTCATCCAAAGCCCTGTCCTGGTGCAGGACGCCACCGAACTGCCGGTCGCGGAGAACCCGCTGGCGCTGTCGGTCTATGGCACCAATCCCGACACCGGCGCGGTGGAACAGGCGCCGCTGAGCGCGGTGCAGGAGGCCTTGCAGGCGACGCATGGCCATACGATCGCGCAGGTCACCGGCCTGCAAGCGGCGCTGGATGGCCAGGCCGCCGCCGGCGCGGCAACCGCCTCCGGCCTCACGGTCTCGGCCACGGCGCGGCTGCTGGGGCGCAGCAGCGCCGGCGGTGGCCCGGTGCAGGAAGTGGCGCTGGGCACCGGGCTGACGCTGGACGGCAGCACGCTGAGCGTGGCGGGCGGCGGCAGCGCCGGGCCGCATACCCACGCCATCGCCGATGTGTCGGGGCTGCAAGCCGTCCTCGACGGCAAGGCTGCCACGGCGCATGGGCACAGCGTCGCGGACACGGCAGGGCTCGGCGCCGCGCTGGATAGCAAGGCGTCCCTGAGCCACGGCCACAGCATCGCCGACACGGGCGGGCTGCAAGCGGTCCTGGACAGCAAGGCCGCCGCGGCCCACGGCCACGCCATCGCCGACACCACGGGGCTCGGCGCCGCCCTCGACAGCAAGGCACCGCTGAACCACGGCCACGGAATTGCCGACACCACGGGTCTCGCCGCGGCGCTCGACAGCAAGGCGCCGCTGAACCACAGCCACGCCATCGCCGACACGGCCGGGCTGCAAGCCGTGCTGGATGGCAAGGCCGCGACCGGACATGGCCATGCCATTGCCGATACGGCGGGGCTCCAGGCGGTGCTGGACGGCAAGGCCGCGGCCGGCGCGGCGACCGCCTCCGGCCTCACCGTCTCGGCCACGGGGCGGCTGCTGGGGCGCAGCAGCGCCGGCAGCGGCCCCGTGCAGGAGCTTGCGCTCGGCACCGGCCTCACTCTCGACGGCAGCACGCTGAACGCCGCGACTGGTGCCGGCCCGCACAGCCACGACATTGCCGACGTCACCGGCCTCGCCGCCGCCCTCGCCGGCAAGGCTGCGACCAGCCACAGCCACGCCATCAGCGACACCGCTGGTCTTCAGGCGGCGATCGACAGCAAGGCCGCTGCCGGGCACGGCCACGCCATCGCCGACACGGCGGGCCTTCAGGCTGCGCTCGACAGCAAAGCCCTCGCCGGACATGGCCATGCCATCGCCGATACGGCCGGGCTACAGGCGGTGCTGGACGGTAAGGCGGCCGCCGGCGCGGCAACCACCTCCGGCCTCACCGTCTCCACCACGGCGCGGCTGCTCGGCCGCAGCAGCGCCGGCGGCGGCCCCGTGCAGGAGCTGGCGCTCGGCACGGGCCTCTCGCTGGATGGCAGCACGCTGAACGCCGACGCTGGTGCCGGCCCGCACAGCCACGACATCGCCGATGTCACGGGCCTCACCGCCGCCCTCGCCGGCAAGGCCCCGACCAGCCATGGCCACGCCATCTCCGATGTCTCAGGCCTCCAGACCGCCCTCGACGGCAAGATCGCGCCCGGCCCGGCCAGCAGCTCCGGCCTGACCGTCTCCGCCCCCGGCCGCCTGCTCGGCCGCAGCAGCAGCGGCGGCGGTGCCGTGCAGGAAGTCACCCTCGGCACCGGCCTGACGTTGGACGGCAGCACGCTGAACGCCGCCACCGGCGCCGGCCCGCACAGCCACGACATCGCCGACGTCACCGGCCTCTCCGCCGCCCTCGCCGGCAAGGCCGCAACCAGCCACAGCCACGAGATCGCCGATGTCGCCGGCCTCTCCACCGCCCTGGCCGGCAAGGCCGCGAGCAGCCACAGTCACGCCATCGCCGAAACCACGGGGCTGCAAGCCGCGCTGGACGGCAAGTCTGCCGCGGGCCACGGCCATGCCGTTGCCGATATCTCCGGCCTGCAGACCGCGCTCGACGGCAAGATCGCGCCCGGCCCCGCCAGCAGCTCCGGCCTGACCGTCTCCGCACCCGGGCGCCTGCTCGGCCGCAGCAGCAGCGGCGGCGGTGCCGTGCAAGAACTCACCCTCGGCACCGGCCTCACCCTCGACGGCAGCACGCTGAACGCCGAGGGCGGCGGCAGCGGCGGCCCGCATAGCCACGAGATCAGCGACGTCACCGGCCTCACCGCCGCCCTCGCCGGCAAGGCCGCTGCCAGCCACGGCCACGCGATCAGCGACACCTCGGGCCTGCAAGCCGCCCTGGACGGCAAAGCCGCTGCCAGCCACGGCCACGCCATCGCCGATGTGACCAGCCTGCAAAGCACGCTCGACGGTAAAGCCCCCAGCAGCCACAGCCACAGCATCGCGCAGGTCACCAGCCTTCAGGCGGCGCTCGACGGCAAGTCCGCCACCGGCCACGGCCACGCCATCGCCGATGTCTCCGGCCTCGCCACCGCCCTCGCCGGCAAGGCCGCAACCGGCGCAGCCACCGCCTCCGGCCTCACCGCCGCCTCCCAACGCCTGCTCGGCCGCGGCTCCGGCACCAGTGGCGCCCTCGAGGAGCTGCAGATCGGCAACGGCCTCTCCCTCTCCGCCACCACCCTCTCCGCCGGCGGCCTCTCCTCCCTCAATAAGGGCACCGGCGCCGCCGGCTCCACCCAGACCTTCGACGTCGGCGCCGCGGGGCATCAGCGGCTTCAGGTGGGCGGCGCGCTCACCGTCGCCTTCACCGGATGGCCCGCCGGCTTCGGTGAACTCCTCATCGAGCTCGTCAACGGCGGCAGCCACATCGTCACTTGGCCCACCATCAAATGGCTCCGCCCCGACGGCAGCTACACCACCGTCTTCGGCAGCACGAACATCGTCCTCAACAACGTCGACACCGACTGGATCCTCATCTGGACCGGCAATGGCGGCACCACCCTCTTTGGCAAGGTGATGCGCTGATGCTCATCCGTCGCGCCTTCTTCGGCGGCATCGAGCCCGACATGAACTGGTACGTCGCCGGCCAGAACTCCTGGGGCGAGACCGGCGCCGGTGGCGCCGGTGCCGACCAGTACTTCAACGCCTTCCAGCTGCCCCTCGCACCCTGGGCCACGCCGCAGAAATGGACCCAGTTCGCCCTCTACGGCCGGCACATGATGGCACTGCGCGCCGATGGCACCATCTGGGCCGCCGGCGACAACTCCTTCGGCCAGCTCGGCCAGGGCGACACCACCCTGCGCCGCGCCCTGACCCAGATCGGCAGCGCCACCCATTGGCGCAAAGTCGGCGTCGGTTCGGAATTCTCCGCCGCCCTCGATCGCGACGGCAACATCTGGACCTGGGGCCGCAACGACATCGCCGCCCAACTCAATGACGGCACCAATACCGGCACCCGCAGCACCCCCTACAACACCGCCCTCACCGCCGCGCCCTATCGCAGCGAGGATATCCGCTTTGTCGATATGTGGGTCGGCCATCGCTGGGTCGCCGGTCTCGACGATCAGCGCAGGCTATGGACCTGGGGCAACAACGGCTCGATGCAGCTCGGCCGCGGCAGCCCGGAGGAGAATGGCGGCATCACCACCCAGGGCTACACCCAGGATCGCTACTGCAAACTGGTGAGCCCCGCAGGCCCTTGGCGCTATGCCAGCGTCGGCGCCTATAACGGCGCCGGCTTCCACGAGGACGGCAATGTCTGGATGTGGGGCCTGGCCAGCTCCGGCCAGCGCGGACCCGGCGTCAGCAGCCTGCTGCCCGCCATCGTCGCCCCCAACGCCGCCGGCGCCTTCTGGGTCAATGTCTTCTGCGGCGAGTATTCCACCTTCCTGCTGCGCAATGACGGCACCCTCTGGGCCTGCGGTCAGAACACCGCCGGCGAGCTCGGCATCGGCACCACCAGCAACACCGACACGCTGACCCAGGTCGTCGGCGATGATGGCGGCCTCACCATCACCGAATGGCGCTGGGTGCATTGCGCGCTGAACCACACCCTCGCCGTGGCGCAGGACGGCACGCTCTGGGGCTGGGGCAGCAACCAATCGAAAAAGCTCGGCCGCGCCGATCTGACCGACGCCAGCTACAGCACGCCCAGGCTGCTCAGCGCCGCCACCAAATGGCGCAGCGCCTATGCCGCCGAATACTCCTCCATCGCCGCCCGCGTGCCGTGAAGGACGCCGAAACCATGCCCCCCGACAGCATCAGCCCGCGCGACTTCGGCGCGCTGGAAAGCAATGTCCGCCACCTCCAGCAGCAGATGGACCGCGTCGAGCGATCGCTGGCCAGCGTCGCCGAACAGGTCGCGGAAATGCGCGACACCCTCGCCAAGGCCAAGGGCGGCTGGATCGGCGTCTCCACCATGGTCACCGCCGCCGGCGCCATCGGCGCCTTTATCGCCCGCATCCTTCCCAACCCGTGAGAACGCCATGACGCAGAAGAACCTCGAGCAGACGCGCGGATTCCGCAATCGCAACCCCGGCAATATCGACTACGTCGAGGCCAACAAATGGCAGGGCCAGGTCGGCATCGAGCCCGCGCCGCGGCATGGCGGCCGCGCCCGCTTTGCCGTCTTCGAGAGCCACGAATACGGCATTCGCGCCCTGGCCGTGCTGCTGACCACCTATCAGGACCGCCACGGCCTGCGCACCGTCCGCGGCATCATCAACCGCTGGGCCCCGCCCAAGGAGAACGACACCGGCGCCTATGTCCGTGGCGTCGCCGCGGCGTTGGGCGTGGATCCCGATGCGGCCATCGACCTTCAGCGCTACGAGACCATGCGGCCGATGGTCGAGGCGATCATCCGCCACGAGCTCGGCGGACAGCCTTACGCCGCCGCTGTGATCGATGAGGGCCTGCGCCGCGCCGGCATCGTCCGGCCGGTGGCCACCGTGCTGGAGGCGGCCGCCACCGGCACCGGCCGCGGCGCCAGTTCCGTCGCCACCGCCGTCGCCGTGGCCGCGCCGGCGGCCTCGGTCATCTCCTCGCTGGGCGGCCTGCCGCAATGGACCGGCGTGGCGCTGATCGTGGCGGTGGCCGTCATCGCCCTCTCGGTCATCCTGTCCCGCCGCCGCGATCGCCCCGAGGCGCTGGCGTGATCGGCATCCTCGCCGGCCTCTGGAGCCGGATGCAGGGCTGGGTGGCGATCGCCGCGGCGGTGCTGGCCGCGATCGCCGGCGCCTACCTCGCCGGCCGGCGCCAGGCACGGCGCGACGTCGCGCTGGACCAGGCGCAAGGCGCACTCAACAGACGGGAGGTCCGGGATGCGGTGGATCGTGATGTGGCTCGGAACCCTGCTGCTGCTGAGCGCCTGCTCCGGGACTGGCGGCGGGACTGACCCCTGCGGCACCTGGCGGCCCATCCTCGTCAGCCGCGCCGACAGCCTGACCGACCCCACCGCCCGCGCTATCCTCGCCCATAACCAGACCGGGCGACGTCTCTGCGGGTGGTGACGGCGTTTCCGCCGGCATCGGCAAGCGCGGCTGGGCCGGGCGAAACGGCATGCCCGCCGGGTAGCTGTGCACCCCGACATGCCCCACCCGATCGCAGCTGCGACAGCGCAGGCGCTTGCTGATCTGCATCAGGGTCCGGCTGCCATGGCGACCCACCAGGCTCTGCGCCGCAATCTCCGCGCCCAGATGGCCGCATTGCAGGCAGCAGGGCCGCAGCCGCAGCCCGTTCCGCGCCGCCTGGTCGACCGTCATCCGCTCGGCCCAGGCATAGCGGGTCGGCGTCAGGGTGGTGGAGACATCCAGCGCCCGCGGCCGGGCACCGCAACCGCAGCGCAGGCGGGAGACCAGGCGCCACAGCACCTCATCCCGATGCTGGCCCCGGAACAGCTCCCGGACCCGCAGATTCTCCTGCCGCCCGCAGGCGCAGGCCAGCACCAGCGTCGCATCCTCGGCATGCCAAAGCGGCGAAGTCGGCGAGGGGCGGCCATCCAGACGATTGGTCCCCATGCGCGGCGCGGTGCCACCCGGCTCCGGCTATGGCGCGGCCGCCGGCCGTGGCAGCGCCACCACCACGCCGCGCGGCAGCGGCAAAGCGCGGAGCGCGGTCGCCACCTCGACCAGGTCACCCCGGCCCCAGGGATCGGCGTCATAGGGCACCACGCCCGGCCGGGTGAACAGCACCCGCGCCAGGCGCCGCGCCTCCGCCTCATCCCGGGCGCTGACCAGGCACTCCCCCAGATGCGACGTCGCCATCCAGTCAGCATGCCACAGCATCTCCGGCCGCGGCCGCAGGCGAAACAGCCTCATGGCGCGCCTCGCTCGGCCATCTCGGCCGCCAGGATCAGCATCGCCTCCCGCAGCACATAGGCCGGCAGCGCCGGCGACAGGATCTCGGCCGCCGTCGCTCGCGCCGCCCCCAGCGCCTGCTCAACCGGCGCGCCAGCGGCCAGCGCCGCATCCCGGGTCGCGACCAGTCGCGGCCAGGCTGGGAGCAGCCAGCTGGGGACTGCGGCGGACGTCGACTCCTTCATCACCCTCTCCGTCTCCCGCTCCGACCAGGGCACGGGGGTCAGGCAGTTGCAGCTGCCCGAACCGCATGGCCGAGGACCATGCACGGATGAACCGCCCCGCGGCCTCCGATTGGAGGCGGGGGTCACTAGAACGAAAAGCGAACATGGAGTCGAGTCATATCCCGGTCGCCCCGGTCGACCCGCCCGCCGCCTACCTCGGCGGCAAGCGCAACCTCGCCCGCAAGGTCATCGACCGCATCACCGCTATCCCCCATGTCACCTACCTCGAGCCCTTCATCGGTATGGGCGGGATCTTTCTGCGGCGGCCCTTTCGCGCCCGGGCCGAGGTGATCAACGACATCAGCACGGACGTCGCCAACCTCTTTCGGATCCTCCAGCGCCACTACGTCCCGCTGATGGACTGCCTGCGCTGGCAGCTGACCGGCCGGGCCGAGTTCGACCGGCTGCGCGCCGCCAACCCCAGCACCCTGACCGACCTCGAGCGGGCGGCGCGGTTTCTGTACCTGCAGCGGCTGGCCTTTGGCGGGAAGGTCGAAGGCCGGAACTTCGGCGTCAGCCCGACCAGCTCGGCACGCTTCGATGTCACCAAGCTCGGCCCGGCGCTGGAAGCGATCCACGAGCGCCTGGCCGGCGTGGTCATCGAGCATCTGCCCTATGTCGAGGCCATCCGCCGCTACGACCGGCCCGGCACCCTGATCTACCTCGACCCGCCCTATTTCGGCTGCGAGGAGGACTATGGGGATGGGGTGTTCGCGAAGGAGGACTTCGAGCGCCTGGCGGAGCTGCTGGCCGGGCTACAGGGGCGCTTTCTGCTGTCGATCAACGACCGGCCGGAGATCCGGAAGATCTTCGGGAGGTTCGCGATGCAGGAGGTCGACCTGGCCTACACCGTCGCCCGCAACGGCAAGGCGCCGCGAGCCCGGGAGCTGCTGATCAGCGACTCGCGCTGACCAATCCGTAACGATATGCTGACAGCCGCCTCGTGGGTGCACCCCGCGGGGCGGCTTTTCGCGTATCTGTGTCTGCCGATCGCGCGGGATGCGGAGGCGGATCGAGTCTTGGTTGTTTCGTTGACGACAGGGGCGAATCTGCATGTTGTTCCCGCCAGAATGAGTGAATCCTCGATCGCCTGGCCGGAGGCCATCGCCCGCCTTGCCGCGGAGCGCACCCGCGCCGTCACCTGCGCGACGCAGGCCAGATCGCTGGACGGTGACACGGCCGCGCTTGCCGCCGCCTACGGCGTGGCGAAGGCGGAGATGGACGGCATCATTGCCGGCCTGTCGGTGGCGCTGGCAGAGGGGCGCCAACCGAAAGCGCTGGATGATCTACCGCGACGGATCGAGACGGCGGTGACCCTGCGCGAGGCCTTTTGCCGCGCCGTCGCCGAACGGTTTCCCCCTGCCGTCGCGGGCGCCAAGCTTGCGCTGAGCGACGTGCTCGGCATCGGCAAGCTGGCGAAAGAACTGGTCGAGGCCGGGCTGGCGATCTGGCAGCGCGTCGCCGATGCCGACAAGCTCCGCCGCGACACCATCCGCGCGCAGTTGGAAGCGACGCGCTGGCCGAACTTCGCCGACCTGCCCCCGGCGGGCTGAGCGGCTTCGTGAGCGAGGCGGAGGAGGCGCTGCCGCCGGGCTTCCACGACCAACCGGTGCTGGTGGTCGATCCCGGCGCGCACACCGCGCTCATCGGGCGCGCGGATGTGGATGCGGCGGGGCGCTTCGCCGTCACCGCCTCCGACGACAAGACAGTGCGGGTCTGGTCGCTGGCCGATGGCAGTTTGGCGCGCACCATCCGCCTCCCCGCCGGGCCGGGAAATCTCGGCAAGGCCTACGCCGTAGCCCTGGACCCGGCCGGAGAGATCATCGCCGTCGGTGGTTTGACCCGCGGTGTCGCTGGCGAAGAGCAGGTCTACCTCTTCGACCGCGCGACCGGCGCGCTGCGGCAGCGGATCGGCGGGCTGGCGGATGGGGCCGGCCACCTCGCCTTCGGGCCGGAGGGGCGGTATCTGGCGGTGACGCTCGGCGGGCCGAACGGCCTGCGACTCTTCGACCGCGAGCGGGGCTGGGCGGAGGTCGCGCGCGACCCGGACTATGCCGGTGCGAGCTACGGCGCCGACTTCGCGGCGGATGGGCGCCTCGCAACCACCAGCGAAGACGGCTGGGTGCGGCTCTACGGGCCAGATCTGCGGCTGCGGCACCGCGCCCGGCCGCCGGGCGGCCGCGACCCCTCCGGCATCGCCTTCAGCCCCTCGGGCGATCGCCTCGCCATCGGCTTCTACGATTCGACCGCGGTCGCGCTGCTGGACGGGCACAGCCTCGCCCCCCTGCCGGCACCGGCGACCGCGGACATCGACAATGGGAACCTGGGCAGGGTCACCTGGGCGGCGGTGGACAGTCTGCTCGCCGCCGGGCGCTACCACGACGGCACGGGCTGCCCCGTCATCGAATGGGTGGCGTCGGGCCAGGGCGCGCGGCGCCTGTTGCCGGCCGGGCAGGACACGGTGATGAGCCTGCGACCGCTGCCCGGCGACGCCGTGCTGGTCGCCGGCGCTGGCCCCATTCTCGGCCGGATCGACGCGGCGGGGCAGGCCGCCTGGACCGTGAAGCCGCCCCTCGCCGATTTCCGCGGCCAGTGGGCCAACTTGGCCGTTGCCGCGGATGGCGCCACGGTCGATTTCGGCTTCGAGGCCTGGGGCCGGACGCGGGCGCGCTTCGACCTCGGCGCGCTGGCGCTGCGCCTGGCGCCGCCGGCCGATGGGCGCACCGCTCCACCGCGCCAGCTTGGGCTGCCGATCGCCGATTGGTTCGGTAACGAACGCCCCACCCTGGCCGGCACGCCCCTTCCGCTTCAGGATTTCGAGACGTCGCGCAGCCTCGCCATACACCCGGCTGGGCAGCGCTTCCTCCTAGGCACCGAGTGGTGGCTGCGCGCCTTCGCCGCGGATGGCGCGCTGCTCTGGCGCCACCCCGTGCCGGGCGCCGTCTGGGCGTTGAATATCAGCGGCGATGGGAGGCTGGTGGTCGCCGCGTACGCCGACGGCACCATCCGCTGGCACCGCATGGATGATGGGCGAGAAATCCTGTCCTTCATGCCGCTGGTCAACCGCCGCGACTGGGTCGCCTGGACGCCGGAAGGGTTCTACGCCGCCAGCCCCGGCGCGCATGGCGTGCTGCGCTGGCATGTGAACCAACCCGGCTGGCAGCCGGCGCGGGAACACGCCGTCGCCGACATCCCCGGCTTCTTCCGACCGGAGGCGATCAAGCTGGTGCTCAAGGAGATGGAGACGCCGCGCGCCATCGGCCTCGCCGTGGTCGCGGAGCAGCGGGAGAAGGTGCGGCTTCTCACCAACAGCCGCCTGCCGCCTGGCGCCCGCCTGCATCTGCTGGCCATCGGCGTCAGCCGCTACGATGCTGCGCATCTGCGACTGAACTTCGCGCAGCAGGATGCGCATGACGTGGTCTCGGCGCTGTCCAGCACGCAGGACCAGCTTTGGGTCACCGGCAGCCGCCAATATCTGGCGGATGACGATGCCTCCCGCGCCGCCATCCGCCGTGCGCTGGACACGCTGCGCCAGGCGATGACGGGCCAGGGCGACCTGGCCGTGGTGCATTTCTCCGGCCATGGCGCGTTGATCGACGGCGAACTTTATCTGCTGCCGCGCGATGTACAGCCGGGCGATGCCGTGGCGCTGAAGGACAGCGCCCTGCCGCTCGCCGCGCTAAAGGCGGAGCTGTTGCGCATCGCAGCAACCGGCCGGGTGCTGGTGCTGCTGGATGCCTGCTATTCCGGCGGCGCCTCGCTGGACGGCAGCGCGCGGGAGGTGCCCTCCAGCACGCTCAGCACCGCGCTGGCCGCCGCCAATATCAGCGTGCTGACCTCCTCCTCCGCCTCCCAGGTCTCGCGCGAGAATGCGCGCTGGCGGAACGGCGCCTTCACCGAGGCCTTCCTGGAAGCGCTGAGCGCGGCGGACACCAACCACGACGGGCTGATCAGCACGACCGAACTCGCCGCCTATATCGACAGCCGCGTGCGCAACCTGACTAATGACGCCCAAAGCCCTGCCATGGAACTCCGCTTCGGTGGCACGCTGTTCGCGGTGCGCTGACGCCCGGTGATCTTGATCGGCGACAGTGTCGGCGCCCGAGTGGCGCGGACTTGCCCGGATGATGGCGTGTGCGCATTCGCTCGGACTTTCCGTCTTCCCCGTACGGGCCGGCTGCGCGCGCCAACCCCGACACCCTGACCGACCTCGAGCAGGCTGCGCGCTTCCTCTACCTCCAGCGGCTGGCATTCGGCGGACAGGTCGAGAGCCGGAACTTCGGCGTCACGCCGACGACCTCGGCGCGCTTCGACGTCACCAAGCTCGGCCCGGCGCTCGAGGCGATCCACGAGCGCCTGTCCAACGTGGTCATCTAGCACCTGCCGTATGAGGAGGTCATTCGCTGCTATGACCGCCCGGGCACGCTGATCTACCTCGAGCCGCCCTATTTCGGCTGCGAGGAGGACTACGGCGACGGAGTCTTCGGGCGGGAGGATTTCGAGCGCCTGGCGGCGCTCCTTGCCGGACTGCAGGGGCACTTCCTCCTGTCGATCAACGACCGGCCGGAGATCCGGAAGATTTTCGGGAGGTTCGCGATGCAGGAGGTCGACCTGGCCTACACTGTCGCCCGCAACAGCAAGACTGCCCGCGCCAAGGAGCTGCTGATCAGCGATCCGCGCTGACAACCAGACCGTAAGCCCTTCTCTGCGCCCCGCTCGGCCACGCCGAGCGGGGCGCTTTTTTCGTGTGTGCCGGCCGCCCAAACCGGAACTGACCATGAACGAACTGCACGGATTTTGCACCACTTCCGGGCGCATGTTCGCGCTTCATACCGGCCCCAGGTGAACCCTGGCGGATCATAGAAGCGGGCAAAAGTGCTGGAAAACCAAGGGAAAAATGGTAGCGGCGAGCGGACTTGAACCGCTGACCCCGGCATTATGAGTGCCGTGCTCTAACCAGCTGAGCTACGCCGCCCCGAAGCCTGAGGCGGGGCCGCGATTACGCCGCCGCTCCGCGGCTGTCAATCTTTGCCGCGCGCAGGAAGCCACCGCCGAGCACCCGATCGCCGTCATAGACCACGCAGGCCTGGCCGGCGGCGACGATATTCGGCTCGGCGAGGGTCAGGTGCAGCAGACCGGCATCGGCATCCCAGGCGACCGTCGCCGCGCGCGGCGCCTCCCGCCCGCGCAGCTTCACCTGCACCGGGCGCGGCGTGGCGGGCGGGTCGATCAGCCAGTTCACCTCGCCAGCCACGGCCGCCTGCTGCGCCAAAGCGGCGCGCGGGGCCACCACGATGCGGCGGCGGCCGGGCTCGATGGCGGAGACGAACAGCCGCTCCCCGGCGCCGCCACCCAGGCCGAGGCCCCGCCCCTGCCCCACCGTGTAGCGACCGATGCCCTGGTGCTGGCCGAGGACACGGCCCTCGGTATCGACGATATCGCCCGGCTCGGCGGTTTCCGGGCGCAGCTTCGCCACAAGCCGGTCGTAGCTGCCTTCCGGCACGAAGCAGATGTCCTGGCTGTCCGGCTTGGCGGCCACCGCCAGGCCCAGCCGCTCCGCCACCGCGCGCACCGCCGCCTTGTCCGGCATGTCGCCCAGCGGGAAGCGGCAGAAGTCGAGCTGTTCCCGGGTGGTGGCGAAGAGGAAGTAGGACTGGTCCCGCAGCGGGTCGGCGGCGCGATGCAGCTCCGCGCCCTCGGCGCCTTCGACGCGGCGGGCGTAGTGGCCGGTGGCCAGCGCCTCGCAGCCCAGGTCGCGGGCCAGTTCCACCAGATCCTGGAATTTCACGGTCTGGTTGCAGCGGATGCAGGGGATGGGGGTTTCGCCACGGGCATAGGTGGCCGCGAAATCGTCGATGACGGCGGCCCGGAAGCGGCTTTCACGGTCCAGCACGTAATGCGGGATGCCCAGCGTCTCCGCCACGCGGCGGGCATCTTGGATGTCCTGCCCGGCGCAGCAGGCGCCCTTCTTCTGGATGGCGGCGCCGTGGTCGTAGAGCTGGAGGGTGGCGCCCACCACCTCATGCCCCTGCTCCACCAGCAGCGCCGCGACGACGCTGCTGTCCACGCCGCCGGACATGGCCACGAGCACTCTCATGACGCTGCGGCGTCCAGCCCCTGCTGCCAGAAGCGCTGCTCCAGCCGCGCCGCCTCGCCGAAGGTGGCGGCCAGCATGGGGAAGCGGGCCTGCCCGCCATGGGTCACGCCCAGCGCGTCGATACGCGCGGCGGCGGCGCGGGCCAGGGACTGGTAGCTATCGGAGGCGTAGGCCTCGATCCAGCTCTGGTAGGGGTTGCCCGCGACCTTCCGCGCCGGATCGGCCAGGATGCGCAGCGCGACTTCCCCATAGCCGACCGTGCAGGGGGCCAGCGCCACCTCCAGGTCCAGGATGTCGCCGGCCAGGCCGCGGTCGATGACGTAGCGCGTATAGCTGACCGTCTCCGCCGATTCCGGCGTGGCCCGCACCGTGGCCTCCGGGATGCCCCATTCGGCGCAATAGGTCAGGTGCATTGTCGTCTCAGCCAGGATCGCCTGGATCGACGCCGTCTTCTCCCGCATCGCCTCCAGGCTCTCCGCCTTGAAGACGGCCAGGGCCTTGGCGCGGGCGAACTGGATCAGGAACAGGTAGTCCTGGATCAGGAAGTCCTGGAAGGCGGCCAGCGGCAGGCTGCCGTCGGACAGGCGGCGGCAGAACTCATGCCAGGTATAGGCCCGCCAATCCGCGGCGCAGTCGGCGCGCAGCCGGCGGAACAGCCCGCCCTCCGCACCAAAGCTCTCCCAAGGCTGCATCATCAGCCGCCGGCGTTGCGCGTGCCGGCGGGCAGCTTCACCACCAGCCCGTCCAGCGCATCCGTCATGATGATCTGGCAGCCGAGGCGCGACGTCTCCTGCAGATCGAAGGCGAGGTCGAGCATATCCTCCTCATCCTCCGTCGCATCGGCCAGCTTGCCGTACCAGCCGGCATCCACCACCACATGGCAGGTGGAGCAGGCGAGCGAACCCTCACACGCGCCCTCGATATCGACGCCATGCTTATGCGCGATCTCGAGCACCGAGAGGCCCAGCGGCGCATCGACTTCCTTGTGCGTCCCGTTCCGCTCGATGAAGGTCATCTTCGGCATGTCAGCCTCTACTCCGCCGCGCTGTTGTCTGAGGACTCCATGGCCCGGCGCCAGGCGGCGGCCAGGGCCGCGGCTGCACGATCCACATCCATGGGCGACGTAAAGCGGCCCATGCCGATGCGCAAGGTTGCGCGTGCCTGGGCGGGCGGCAGGCCCAGCGCCTGCAACACATAGGAGGGCTCGACCTCGGCCGAGGAACAGGCCGAGCCGGTGGAGACGCAGACATCGGGCGCCGCCGCCATGATGTCCTGCGCGGAGACGCCACCTGGAAAGGACAGCGACAGATTGCCCGCAACCCGCGCCTCCATGCTGCCATTCAGCACGAGGCCCGGAACCGCCTCCGCCAGCGCGGCCTGGAAACGCGCGCGCTGCCCGGCGATGCGGCCGGCATCCAGCGGTCCTTCCAGGGCGGCGATGCGGCAGGCCTCGCCGAAGCCCACGATCAGCGGCGCCGGCAGGGTGCCGGAGCGGAGCCCCCGCTCCTGCCCGCCGCCCGAGAACAGCGGCGCCAGCCGCACCCGCGGGCGGCGCCGGACATAGAGCGCGCCGATGCCCTTGGGGCCGTAGATCTTGTGGCCGGACAACGACATCAGGTCGGCCTGGATCTCCGCCACATCCAGCGGAATCCGCCCCGCCGCCTGCGCCGCATCGGTGTGGAACAGCGCGCCGTGCTGCTTCGCCATGGCGCCGATGGCAGCCAGGTCCTGCACCACGCCGATCTCGTTGTTCACCGCCATGACGGAGACCAGCAGGGTCGGCGCCTCAAGCAAGGCCGCCTCCAGCTCGGACAGGTCGAGCAGCCCATCCGGCCGCACCGGCAGGATCAGCGGCGCAAACCCCTCGGCGGCGAGGTCCTTGACGCTTTCCAGGACGCATTTGTGTTCGGTCGCCAAGGTGATGACCCGCCGGCGCTCGCTGCCCTGGCTGGCGGCGAAGCGCGCCACGCCCTTGATGGCGAGGTTGTTGGATTCGGTGGCGCCGGAGGTGAACAGGATTTCGTTGGCCTCGGCCCCGATCAGCTCGGCCACATGGCCGCGCGCCTCGGCCACCGCCGCCTCCGCCTCCCGCCCCATCACATGCTCGACCGAGCCGGGATTGGCGAAATTCGCCTCCCACCAGGGCCGCATCGCCGCCAGCACCCGGGGGTCGGCCGGGGTGGTGGCGTGGTTGTCGAGGTAGATGGGCTGGTTCGCGCGGGTCATGGCCGATTATCTGGCCCCGACGAGGGCGCGGCGGGAGAGGCGATCGCGCATGGCCGACCACGCCTGGATGAAAAGCTCCGCCGCCTCGGCTGGCGCGTTCCAGGGCAGGGAGACGCGGATGCCGCCCTCCGCCTCCCCCATCGCCGCCAGCACATGGCTGCGCCCGACCTTGCCGGAGGAACAGGCCGCGCCGGCCGAGACCTGGATGCAGGCGAGGTCCAGCGCGATCACCTGCGTCTCCGCCGCCGCGCCGGGCAGGATCAGGCAGGTGGTATTGGGCAGGCGCGGCGCGCCCTGCCCCGCAACCCGGGCGCCCAGCGCCAGGCACGCCGCCTCGATCGCATCTCGCAGCGCGGCCAACCGCGCGGCGGCGTCAGGCTGCGCCGCCTCCGCCGCTGCGCCGAGGCCGGCGATGGCCGGCAGCGCCTCCGTCCCGCCGCGCCGGCCGCGTTCCTGGCCGCCGCCCGCGATCAGCGGGGCGAGGGCCAGCCCCGGCCGCAGCAGCAGCGCCCCCGCGCCCTTGGGCCCGCCCAGCTTGTGGCCCGAAATGGCCAGGCTGTCCGCGCCCAGCCCGGCGAGCGACAGGGGAACCCGCCCCGCCGCCTGCACCGCATCCACATGCAGCAGCGCGCCATGCGCCCGCGCCAGGGCCGCGACCTGCGCCATCGGGTGCAGCACGCCGGTCTCGTTGTTGGCCGCCATCACGCAGAGCAGCGTCGGCGGGCCATCCAGCGCCGCGGCCAGCGCATCGAGGTCGAGCGTCCCATCCGCCCGCACCGGCAGCAAAGTGGCATCCGGCGCGGCCGCCAGCACCGCCGGATGCTCCGTGGCGCCGACCAGCACCCGGCGGCCGGCGGACAGGCCGTGGATGGCCAGCGCATTGGCCTCCGTCCCGCCACCCGTGAAAACCACATACCCCGGCGCCGCGCCGAACCGCGCCGCCACCTGGTCCCGCGCCGCCTCCAGCACCCGCCGCGCCGCGCGGCCGGCGGCATGGACGGAGGAGGGATTGCCCTGCAGGTCCAGCGCCGCCAGCACCGCCGCCCGCGCCTCCGGCCGCAAGGGCTCCGTGGCATTGGCGTCCAGGTAGAGCGTCACGCGATCAGGCCTCGGCCACATCCGCCAGCAGCGGCGGGATGGCACGGCCGCAGATCCGGCCGGCGACCACATCGGCCAGCGTCACCCCATCCAGGAACAGCCGGATCTGGTTGCCCAGTTCCGCCCAGAGGTCATGCGTCAGGCAGCGTTCGCCGGCCAGACAGCCGGCGCTGCCTTCCTCACAGCGCGTGGCGTGGATCGGCTCATCCACCGCTTCCACGATCGCCGCGATGGAAATCTCCGCCGCCGGCCGCGCCAGGCGATAGCCGCCGCCGGGGCCGCGGGTGGAGGCGACAAGGCCGGCGCGGCGCAGCGGGCCGAAAAGCTGTTCGAGATAGGCGAGCGACAGGCGCTGGGCCTGGGCGATCTCCGCCAGACTGACCTGGCCGCGCGCGCCGCAGCGGCCCTCGGCATCGTCACCGTCGCGGGCCGCCAGCTCCACCATGGCCATCACGGCATATCGACCGCGGGTGGAAAGCCTCATCCAGCACTCCCGTCCTGATTGTTTCTGCCGCCCGCAGGCGTGCCGGCACGGTGACGCGGAGGCACGAACGTCCGCACAATACCGGCCCTACACGCGATCAAGTCGCAAGAACATGCGCCGCGTGCCGTGAATCCGATATGAAACCGGCCCCCGCCTCACCTATATTGGGTGAACCTCAGGGCTTGGGAACCTGCCCCGGGGGTGTCCGAAGGGCGCGGGCGTGCCGCACCCACCAGAACCACGACCGAGGCCGAAGGTCAGCGACCCCCCGTCGCCGTCCAGAGGCTATTGTTCCCGACTGCCGGAGTCAACAATCGGCGGGCGGGTCCACCAGGATGTCGGTGGTGGTTCGGGATCGGCCCAGGACATGCCGCGGTCGCGGCGCGTGGGTTCCCCAAACGGCCTGGAGGCTGGCGCCCTGCGCTCGCTTGCCTTCGGCCATGGCCCATGTCGGGCGGGCGCCAGGCGGCGTCCGCTTTGATTTGAGCCCAACATGGACTGGATCGACAGAACGATGCCTGAAGTCATGTTCGCCGGGCCCGATGGCCGGCTTGAGGGTCGCTACAACCACGCGAAGCAGGCCAATGCGCCGGTCGCGCTGATCCTGCACCCGCATCCGCTGCATGGCGGCACCATGAACAACCGCGTCGTTCACGCGCTGTACCAGCGCTTCCAGACGATGGGCTTCTCCACCCTTCGCTTCAATTTCCGCGGCGTCGGCCGCAGCCAGGGCCGCTATGATGGCGGCATCGGCGAGATTTCGGACGCCGCGGCGGCGCTGGACTTCCTCCAGGCCGTGAATCCCAACGCCTCCTCGCTCTGGGTCGCGGGCTATTCCTTCGGCTCCTATGTCGGGATGCAGCTGCTGATGCGCCGGCCGGAAATGGGCGGCTTCGTCTCCATCTCCGCCCCGGCCAGCCATTACGACTTCGGCTTCCTGGCCCCCTGCCCCTGCAACGGGCTGATCCTGCATGGCGCGGATGACGAGCTGGTGCCGGAAGGCAGCGTGCGGAAGCTTGTGGACAAGCTGAACACGCAGAAGGGCATCAATATCGACTACCGGGTGATGCCCTCCGCCGGCCATATCTACACCCCGCCCCAGGCCGAGCAGGTGGCCGCCGCGGCGGAAGACCATGTGATGGGCGCGCTGAACCGCAACCGCATGGCGCTTGCGGCGGATTGATTCCGATCCTTCAAGTCACTTGCCGCTCGTGATTAGAGTAGCACGAGCGGTATAGACTTCTTGCCTCTAGATGTTGCGAGCCCATGCCACTCGTAAATATTGAAATGGGGAATTGGGCGGAGCCTGCTACGGCTCTGATTAACCACGCATCAAATGCTGTGGGTGGGCTGGCGAGACCTTGGCAGATTAGGCGCGTTGCCAGAGCTCAAGGTGATGCGCGCATCATCGATGCCAAGGCAACCATCGAAATCACTGACTTGGAACACCGCGCAATCCTCAGACACGCTCGCGAAGAGGGTCAGCACCAAGACAACATGGAGCGTATAACTTACCTTGCAGCATCGCGCCTGTCGGCAGATGCGAAACCTGAACAAATATCGGTTGATTGGCTTCGCAATTTCTATCGCAATGCCCGTCACATCTCTGGCGATGCTATGCAGCAGGTCTGGGCGTCCGTTCTAGCAAAAAAATCAGAACAGGCCGCTGATTTTTCGCCTATTACATTGGATATATTGTCGAAAATAGATGAAGATGACGCGGCCGCCTTCGAGAAAATTTGCTCGCTGACTTTGCAGTTCGATACTGCAGTGCCTTATATTTTTTCTTTGGTCGATAATATTTATCTTGATAACGGCATCAATTTTGACGTCCTCAATAATTTAGATAAAATCGGAGTTATAAATATCTTTCCATCGACACATCTTTTTCTGTCCTCCAAAAACATGCCGTTCAAGGCGCGGTACTTTCAGAATGAACTAATTATAACAAAACAATTCAAATGCGTCCGCGAGGCAGGTGGCAAATATAGTATTGGATCTGGACATGCCACATTCACCCGAGCTGGCCGCCAGTTGAGCAGCATATGTCAAACCACTGAAATTCCAGGATTCTTCGATTACGCAAGCGATAGATTATTGCATGGTCATGTCGCACAGCTAAAAGTGACCGAGTGACCGAGCTACAACAACGGTCCCACCAACCGCCCCCCCAGGGTCGGCCCCGGCGCCCCGGTCGTCCCGGGAAAGGTCAGCGGCAGCCCGCGCCACACCCGGGCCGCCAGCACGCCAAAAGCCTGGGCCTCCAGCGCATCCCCGTTCCAGCCCGCCACCTCCACGGCCCGCACCGGCTCGGCCAGCGCGGCGCCCAGCGCCCGCATCATCGCCGGATTGCGCCGCCCACCGCCGGCCACCAGCCATTGCACCGGCGGTTCCGGGAAATGCCGGGCCGCCGCCGCGACGCAGATGGCGCAGAAGGCCACCAGCGTCGCCGCACCATCGGCCGGTGACAGGCCCGCCGCGCCCGCCTCCTTCAGCGCCCGGTCGAAATCCAGCCGGTCCAGGGATTTGGGTGGCGGCGCCGCCAGCCAGGGATGCGCCAGCAGCGGCGCCAGCACCCCGCCATCCGCCTGTCCCGCCAGCGCCAGGCGCCCGTCGCGGTCATAGGATTCGCCGGTGGCGCGCCTTGCCCAATCGTCCAGCGGGCCGTTGGCCGGGCCGGTGTCGAAGGCCAGCAGCGTGCCATCCGCGCCGATCCAGGTGACATTGGCGACGCCGCCGAGGTTCAGGATGGCGAGCGGCTTCGGCAGGTCCCGCGCCATGGCGGCATGCACCACCGGCACCAGCGGCGCCCCCTGCCCGCCCGCCGCCACATCGGCCGAGCGGAAATCATGGGCCACGGTCATCCCCGTCTCCCGCGCCAGCCGCGCCGCGTCGCCCACCTGCCAGGTGAAGCCCTTGGCATTGGAGCCCGGCCGGAAGGGCCGGTGCAGGATGGTCTGGCCGTGGAAGCCCACCACATCCGCCGGCCAGCCCACGGCGCGCACCGCCTCCACATGCCGTTCCGTCAGCCGGTCCACGCAGCTCGCCAGGAAGGGATCGTCCGGCCCGATCTCCGCCGCGCGGTCCAGCAATTCGCGCAGGTCGCGCCGCAGGGCGGGGGCGTAGGACAGGGTCAGCACCGGGCCGAGGCGGCCGATCGCCTCCCCATCCGTTTCCACCCAGGCGGCATCCACCCCGTCGAGGGAGGTTCCGCTCATCAGACCAATGGTTCGCAGCATTCCCCCAACGTGCTACGCCGCCGTCACTTCCGAAAGCCCCAGGGACCACCAAGACCCGCCATGACCGCCACCCAGGACTTCCTGCACGCCGCCCGCGAGCGCGGTTTCATCCACCAGGTGACGGATGCGGAGGGTCTTGCGGCCCAGGGGCGGGTGACCGCCTATGTCGGCTTCGATTGCACCGCGGACAGCCTGCATGTCGGCCATCTGATGTCGATCATGCTGCTGCGCCTGTTGCAGCAGACCGGCAACCGCCCGGTGGCGCTGATGGGCGGCGGCACGACCAAGATCGGCGACCCCTCCTTCCGCGACGAGGCCCGCCCGCTGCTGACCGATGCGCAGATCGAGGTGAACAAGGCCGGCATCCGCCGCAGCTTCGACAGCTTCCTGCGGTTCGGCGGCGACGACGCGGTCATGCTCGACAATGCGGAATGGCTGGATGAGCTGAAATACATCCCCTTCCTGCGGGAGGTCGGGCGGCATTTCAGCGTCAACCGCATGCTGACCATGGACAGCGTGAAGCTGCGGCTGGACCGCGACCAGCCGCTGAGCTTCCTCGAATTCAACTACATGCTGCTGCAGTCCTACGACTTTCTCGAACTGCACCGGCGGCTGGGCGTGACGCTGCAGATGGGCGGGTCCGACCAGTGGGGCAATATCATCATGGGCGCCGACCTGGTGCGCCGGATGGCGGGGGCGGAGGCGTTCGGGCTGACCACGCCGCTGCTGACCACCGCCTCCGGCACCAAGATGGGCAAGACGGCCTCCGGCGCGGTCTGGCTGAATCCGGACCGGCTGGCGCCCTATGACTACTGGCAGTTCTGGCGCAATGCCGAGGATGCCGATGTCGGCCGCTTCCTGGCCCTGTTCACCGACCTGCCGATGACGGAGGTGGCGCGCCTGGGCGCGCTGGCCGGCGCCGAGATCAATGAGGCGAAGAAGGTGCTGGCGACCGAGGCGACCGCCCTGCTGCATGGCCGCCCCGCCGCCGAGACCGCCGCCGAGACCGCCCGCCGCGCCTTCGAACAGGGCGAGGCGGCCGACACGCTGCCGAGCCACGCCACGACCCTCCCCGCCGCCGTGGTGGACATCCTGGCGGAAGCGAAGTTCGTCGCCAGCAAGGGGGAGGCACGGCGGCTGATCGCCCAGGGCGGCATCCGCCTGAACGACACCGCCGTGGCTGATCCGGCACAGTCGGTGACCGTTGCGGATCTGCGCGACGGTGCGGCGAAACTTTCCCTTGGCCGCAAGCGTCACCTGCTGGTGCGTCCGGCCTGATGACCAACCCGCCCGGCTGACCGCCGGGCTGCCTTCAAGCCGCCGCGGAACGGGCACGGATTGGCCGTGCCGGGCGACGAGGCTTCCCCCTCTCCACCGAGGCGCGGGCTTCCCGCCAGTGGGGGCAGGAGGCCGGTTTGCACGACGCGAGGGTTCTGCGACCTGTCCGCTTCCCGGCCATCCCGGCGATGGCCGAGCCGCTGGCCGGCGCCCTCGCCGCCATGGCCATCGGCATCGCCGTGGTCGCCGCCATCTATGGCTGGCAGATCCTGCCCCCCCACAACACCGGCTGGATGCTGGAAGGCACGATCGGGCCAGACCCGGTGCAGTACTGGCTCGGCTGGACCTATTTTGGCCGCGCGCCCTGGATGTGGCCGCCCGGCGCCAATCCGGATTGGGGGCTCGAGGTCGGCTCATCCGTCTTCTATTCGGATTCCATCCCCCTGCTGGCCTTCGCCTTCAAGGCGCTGCGCGGGCTGGTGGAGGTCCCGCAATATTGGGGGATGTGGCTGTTTGCCTGCGGCGCGCTGCAGGCGCTGCTCGCCTGGCGGCTGATCGGGCTGTTCACGGCGGATGCGCTGGCCCGGCTGGCCGGGGCCGCGCTGTTCGTGCTGCAGCCGATCCTGCTGCAGCGCATGGGCGGGCATTTCGCGCTCGCCGGGCAGTTTCTGCTGCTGGCGGCGCTGTATCTGTGCCTGACGCGCGGGGCGGCCTGGCGGCGACTGCTGGCCTGGGCGGGGCTGATGCTCGCGGCGTCGCTGATCCATGCCTATCTGCTGCCGATGGTGGCCGGGTTGTGGGCGACGGATTGGCTCGCCCGCGCCTGGCCCACCGGGCGTCGCAAGCTGCCCTTGGCGCTTGAAGCCCTGGCCGTGCCCGGCGCGGGCGTGGCGGGGCTCTGGGCGGCGGGGTTCTTCCTGCTCGGCGGCGGCATGGGCGGCACCTGGGGCGGCTATGGGCAGATGCAGCTCGACCTGCTGGCGCCCTTCGACCCCAGCCATTGGGGCGGGCTGCTGCCGCAACTGCCGCGGCCCGACCATCTGGAAACCGCGGACAGCTATCTCGGCCTGGGCACGCTGCTGCTGCTGGCGGCCGGGGCGCTGGCCTTCCTGGTCCGGCGGCGGCCGGGGCTCTGGCGCCGCTGGCCGCTTCTGGCGGGCCTCGTTGTGCTGCTGGCGCTGGCCATCACCCACCGGGTCAGCCTGGGTGGGCAGGTGGTCGCGGTGCTCGCCGAACCTTCGGAGCGGGTGCAGGACATCGCCGATGCGCTGCGCGCCTCCGTCCGCTTCTTCTGGCCCGTGGCCTATGCGCTGATCCTAGGCGCCATCGCCGCCTTGGCCCATGGGCTGGGCGGGCGGAAAGCGGGGCTGGTGCTGGCGGCGGCGCTGGCGGTGCAGGTCATCGACCTGCGGCCGGGCTTCGACCGGCTCGCCCAGTTCTTCCGCCCGGCGCCGGCCACGGCGGCGCTGCGGCTGGACGACCCCTTCTGGCAGAAGGCCAGCCTGCAATACACCCGCATCCGCCTCGCCCCCACCGGCATGCAGGCCCGGCATTGGGAGGAGGTGGCGGTGCTGGCGGCAACGCGCGGCCTGCCCACCGATGCGATCTACCTCGCCCGCATCGACCCGGGGGCCGTCGCGGCGCTGAACGCCGCCACCGCCCACCGGCTGGCCGCCGGCGACCATGAGCCCGGCAGCCTCTATGTGCTGGGCGAGGAGACCATGCTGGCGGCGGCCCGCGCGGGGCTGAACCCGGAGTTGGACCTGTTGGCGCGCTTCGATGACATCTGGGTGCTGGCGCCGGGCTGGCTTGGGCCGGTACCGGTCATGGCCTCCCCGGCGTTGCCTGACCGATCCCGAACAGCCCCCGCAGAAACCCCGGCGTCAGCGCCGCCAGAGGGTTGACGCTGACCTGCGGGTCCTCCGCCGCCCCGGTGATGCGGAAGGTGGCGGCGAACAGCCCGCCACCCGCCTCCGGCGCGAACAGCCGGCCGAAGATCGGGATATTGCCCAGCAGCGAATTGAAGAAATAGGCCGGCACGATGGTGCCCGTCATGTTCAGCCGCTGCCGCCGGCGGTCCAGCGTGCCGGTGGCGGTCAGGCCGAGCGAGGCGGAGAAGGCCCGCGCCTCTCCCAATGTCAGCACCTCCGGCGTCAGGGAGAAGGGCGCGACCAGGCGGGAGAAGCCGAGGCCCGGGCCGGAGACCGCCTCCACCAGCCCGTACAGGGTCATCGCCTGCAGCAGCTTGGCGAAGCTCGGCGCGTCGCGCACCGCGAAATCGGTCATTTCCGCGGTGCCTTGCAGCGGGGCGCCGGGATGGTTGCCGGCATAGCGCGCCCGCACGGAAAGCCGGCCGCCTTCCAGCTTGCGCAGCACGTCGAAGCTGCCAAGCAGCGCCCCGGCATCCTCCGCCTCCAATTGCAGGCTGCGGCCATTGCCGGCGGGCTGGATCACCGCCTCGAACCGCCCGCGCGGCCCGGCGCGGCCGGCCAGCGTTCCGGCGCGCAGCACGCCCCGGCCATCGATGCGCGCCTGCGCCACCACCGCCGCCACCTCCCGCCCCTCGCCCAGCAGCACACGGTCGAAGCGCGCATCGGCGGCAAAGGCGGGGCCCTGGTCGGCAGCCGGGTCCGGGGCCGGGTCCGCATTCTGGGACGGGCTGTCCTCCGCCAGGGTGCGGCGCAGATCGAGCACCGCGCCGCGCAGCGTCACCGACCAGGGGGCGCCGGGGCTGGCGGGGGGCCGCGCCTCGCCACTGAAACGGCTGCCCTCCACCACCCCCTCGGTGATGGTGATGCGCTCCAGCCGGGTGGCGCCGGTGAAGCTGGCCGCGCCGCGCAGGCGCAGATCGGCCGCTTCCACCCGGAAGCTCTCGATCGCCTCCAGCCGGTCGCCGGCGAGGCGCAGCACCATCTCGCCGCCGGCATTCTGGCCCGGTGGCTTGGTATAGGCGAGCGGATCGATCATCAGCCGCGCCTGGCGCAGTTCCGCGCGGACATGCGCGCGGCCCTGGCCGCTGCGCCGCCGCTCGCTGCGGATATCGAGGCCGATGGCGCCTTCCACCAGTTCCGGCAGGGCCAGGCCGAGCGCCACGAGCCGGCTGGCGTCGGTCTCCGCCCGCACCGTCTCCCGCATCACCACCTGGCTGGCCGGGCCTTCGCGGAAATCCATCTCCACCGTCAGCCGCGCCGCGATCTCGGCCAGCGTCGCGGTACCGGTGGCGCGCAGGCCGTTATTGTCCACGGTGAGGTCCACCGTGCCACGCTCCAGCGGCCGGCCGAGCAGCACATCGGCCATCCGCACATCCCGCAGCCGCGCCTGGACGCGCAGTTGCAGCAGGGCCACGGGCAGGTCCGCCAGCAGCGGGAAGTTGATGTTCAGCTTCCCCTCCATGCTGCCGCGCGGATCCTTGATCGGCAGCGGCCGGCGCTCGAACAGGCGCAGCCTGGGGTGCTGCACCACGGCCAGCGCATCCGGGATCGGCCCGGCGAGGTTGATCTCCAGCGCCGCCGATTCCTGCCCACCGGGCGGCAGCAGGAAGCGCACCGTGCCGTCCCGCACCGTCACCTGGCCGCCGGATTGCCGGCCGCCGGTGACGCGCAGGGAAATCTCCTCCAGCCCGAAGGTCACCTGGCCGGCGGCGCGCTCCGCGGGCGGGATCGGGCGCAGCCAATGCACCGTGGCCTCCGCCACCTCCAGCGTGCCGGTCAGGCTGGTGACGCGCGGCGCTTCCAGCCCCGCCCCCGCCTCCGCTTCGATCCGCCATTGCCCGTCGCGGGCGATGCCGGCGGTCAGGTTCTGGGTGATCCAGCTCCGCACGCTACGGCCGAGCCCTTCCGGCCAGTGGCGGCCGAGATCGGCGATGGCGACGCGGTCCAGCCCCAGCGTCGCGGCGCCGCGCCACCGCCCGTCCCGCAGCAGGGCTTCCCCGGCGAGCGTCAGGTTGGGCGGCGTCGGTCCGTCCAGCCGCAGCCGGCCCTGGGTCAGGGTGACGCGGTCCCGGGTGGCGGCAAGATCCAGCGCCAGCCCCGCAATGGCGAGGCGCCGCCCCTCCCCCAGATCCAGGACGCCGGATTCGGTGCTCAGCCGGGCGCTGGCATCGCGCCAGGTGCCGTCCGCCCCCAGACGGACTGCCGCCTCGATCCGCGCGGTCGCATCCAGCCGGGCGAGCGGCGCCAGCCCGGGCGCCGCGGCGGCAAGCTGGGCCGGGCGCAGTTCCGGCAGGCGCAATTGCAAAGCGAGCTCCGCCGGCGTCCCATCGGGGGGGGTGGCCATCTCCGCCCCGATCCAGACCGGCACCCGCTCCGCGCCCAGCAACAGCGTCGCCTCGGCATCGCCCAGAAGCCCGCCGCCCAGCCGCCGGCGCAGCGTCACATCCGCCGCATCCAGCACCCAGGTCTTGCCGAGCGCCGCATCCTCCACCGTGATGCGCCCGCCCAGGATGCGCAGCGATTGCAACGCGGAGAGCGGCGTGTCGTCGGAGGGTGCGCGCATCAGCTCGGTCAGAAGGCTGTCGAGCCCGGCATTGCCCTGCTGCCCGCCCGCCTCCGCCGCGCCGGCGGTCGCCGGGCCGACCAGCAGGGCCACATGCCCCGCCGCATCGCGCCGGAGGGTCATTTCGGGCCGCAGCAATTCCAGCCGTCGCGGCGCCAATTCGCCGCGCAGCAGCCAGGGCAGGGAGAGGGTGATGCCGGCGCCCGGCAATTCGGCGGTCACCGCGCCATCCGGCTGTCGCAGGCGAACGTCGCTGAGCCGCAATTCCAGCGGTGTCAGATGCCCGTCGCGCCAGCCCTGCCAGCCGATGCTGACCCGCCCCACCTCCAGCCGCGCATCCGGCGCCATGCCATCCGCGGCGAATTCATTGGCGCGATCGGCGATGGCCTGGGCCAGGAAGGGCAGTTCGATCGGCCCCTGGGCGAGCCGCCAGGCCGCCCCGCCGGCGGCCAGCAGCAGCAGCAGCGCCAGGCCAAACAGCAGGTGCAGGGCGCGATGCGTCTCCCACGCCACTTGACCGGCGGCTTGCCTCATCGCCACCCTGGACCTCCATGCCCAAAACCCGCCCCCCGGACCCCGCCACGCCGCGCCCGGCCAGGGCCGCCGAAGCCCTGCCACGGCCGCATGACACGGAGGCCGCCGCCCGGCTCGCCACCCGCTTCGCCGAGCGCGGGACGGCGGAGCGTGGATATGCCGCGACGCCGGAAGGCGCCGCACTGCTGGCCGCGCTGGGCGGGCACAGCGCCTATCTGGCCGATCTGGCGCTGCGCGAATCGGCCACGCTGCTGCGGCTGGCGGATCGCGGTCCGGATGCGGCCTTCGCCCTGGCGCTGGACCCGCTGGGCCGCGCCGACCCCACGGCAACGCGCGCCGGCGTCGCCAGCCTGCTGCGCCAGGCCAAGCGGCAGGCCGCGCTGATCGCCGCGGTGGCGGATATCACCGGCGTCTGGGCGCTGGACCGGGTGACGGGCGCGCTGTCTGACCTCGCCGATGCCTGCGCCGACTATGCCTGCGCGCATCTGCTGCGGGAGGCACAGTTGCGGGGCGAGTTGAAGCTGGCCGGCGGCGCCGCGAAGCATGACCCGCGCGCGACCTGCCGCGGCTCCGGGCTGATCGTGCTCGGCATGGGCAAGCTCGGCGGGCGGGAGTTGAACTACTCCTCGGATATCGACCTCATGCTTCTGTATGACCCGGAGGCGGCAACCTACGACGCCGACCGGGCCGGCGCCATCTATGTCCGGCTCGCCCGCGACCTTGTGCGACTGCTGGAGGAGCGGACGGAGGATGGCTACGCCTTCCGTACAGACCTGCGCCTGCGCCCCGACCCGGCGGCGACGCCGCTGGCCGTCAGCCTGCCGGCCGCCATCGCCTATTACGAGAGCATGGGCCAGAACTGGGAACGCGCCGCCATGATCAAGGCGCGACCGGTGGCCGGGGACCGCGCGCTGGGCGAGCATTTCCTGCGCGAGATCCGGCCTTTCGTCTGGCGCCGGCACCTGGATTTCGCCGCCGTCGCCGATATCCATTCCATCAAGCGGCAGATCCACGCCCATAAGGGCCACAAGGGCGCCCATGCGGAGGTGCAGGTCGCCGGCCATGACGTGAAGCTCGGCCGCGGCGGCATCCGGGAGATCGAGTTCACCGTCCAGGTGCTGCAATTGATCTGGGGCGGCCGCGACCCCGCCTTGCGCGACCCGACCTCGCTGGGCGCCCTGGCGGCGCTGGCCGCCGCCGGCAAGATCGACCGGCGCGCGGCGGCCGACCTCGCCGATGCCTACGGCTTTCTGCGCCAGGTGGAACATCGCCTGCAGATGGTGGCGGACCGCCAGACGCACAGGCTGCCGGAGGATGCGGAGGGACTGGCCAATATCGCCTCCTTCATGGGCTATCCCACGACGGAAGCCTTCAGCGCCGCCCTCACCGGCCATCTCAAGCGGGTCGAGCGCCGCTATGCGGGGCTGTTCGAGGCCTCGCCTGAGCTCAGCGCGGCCGATGGCGCCCAGGGCGACCTGGTCTTCACCGGGGTGGAGGACGACCCGGCAACCCTCGCCACTTTGCGGGAGCTGGGCTTCCAGAACCCCCCGGCGGTCGCCGCGACGGTGCGCGGCTGGCACCATGGCCGCACCCGCGGCACCCGCAGCGAAAGGGCGCGGGAATTGCTGACGGCGCTGATGCCGGCCCTGCTCGCCGCCCTGGCGCGCCAGCCGCAGCCGGATGCGGCGCTGATGCGCTTCGACGCGGCGCTGGCGCGGATGAGCACCGGGGTGCAGGTGCTGTCGCTGCTGGCGCGCAACCCGGCGCTGCTGGATCGCCTGGCCTTCGTGCTCGGCGCCGCGCCGCAGCTGGCGGATCATTTCGCCCGCAATGCGGCGGCGCTGGATGGGCTGCTGGCCGGCCACGCCGCCCCGGGCACCGACCCCGCGATCTCCCTGCCCGCTTTGGTCAAGGATGCCCGCTTCCTGGAGGAGGCGCTGGAAGCCGCCCGGCGCATGGTGACGGAGGGCAAGTTCGAGATCGACGCCGCCGCGCTGGAAGGCCGGCTGGATACCGATGCCGCCGGCCTGGCCCGCAGCGCCCTGGCCGATGCCGCGATCGGCGCCCTGCTGCCGCGCATCACCCAGGACTTCGCGAAGCGCCATGGCAAGGTGCAGGGCGGCGCGCTGGGGGTGGTGGCGCTGGGCAAGCTCGGCGGGCGGGACATGCTGCCGGGCTCCGACCTGGATCTGATCCTGGTCTATGACCATGCGGCCGACGCGGCGGAGAGCACGGGCGGCACCAAGTCCCTCGCCCCGTCCCAGTACTTCGCCCGGCTGGCCAACCAGATGGTCGGCGCCATGACGGCGCCGGGGGCGGAGGGGCGGCTGTATGAGGTGGATATGCGGCTGCGGCCCTCCGGCTCGAAGGGGCCGGTCGCCGTCTCGCTCTCCGCCTTCGCCCGCTACCACGCGGAATCGGCCTGGACCTGGGAACGCATGGCGCTGACCCGGGCGCGCTTCGTGGCCGGCGCGCCATCGCTGAAACGCAAGGTGGAGGCGGCGATCCGCCAGGCCCAGGCGCGCGCCGCCGATGCCACCCAGGTGCTGGAGGATGCCCGGGCCATGCGCGCCCGGCTGCGGCGCGACCTGCCGGCGGATGGGCCCTGGGATGTGAAGCACATGCCGGGCGGGCTGATGGAGGTGGAATTCATCGCCCAGGCGCTTCAGGTGGCCCATGCCCATCGCCTGCCTGCCATCATCTCCCCCACCACCCGCCTCGCCTTCGCCGCCCTGGCCAAGGCCGGCATCCTGCCGGCGGCGGAGGCGGAGGCGCTGGCGGAAGCCGACCGGCTGTGGCGCGCCATCACCGCGCATCTGCGCCTGACCGTCGGAAGATGGCCGGAGGAGGCGCTGCCCGAGCCCGTAGCCCTGGCCCTGCTCGCCGCCACCGCCAGGTTGATGCCGGAGGCGGCGGTTGACCAACCGGGCTTCCGCGCACAGATGCGCCGCGTCGCACAACAGGTGCGCGACAGCTTCATCCGCCATATTGGCGACCCCGAGACCCAGGCATGACTGACGCGTGATTCAGGCTTTTCGGCGATTCCGCCCCGAGCCATCACGCCTGACCGGAGAGACCGCATGTCCGCAGCCACCGAGGGCGCGCCCGCGCCGGATTTCGCCATGCCCGCTTCCGGCGACCGCCAGGTCAGCCTGGCGGAGCTGAAGGGCAAGCCCTTCCTGCTGTACTTCTACCCGAAGGCCGATACCCCCGGCTGCACCAAGCAGGCCTGCGGGGTGCAGGAGGCGCTGCCCCAGCTCGGCAAGCTCGGCCTGACCGTCATCGGTGTTTCCCCGGACGCGATGAAGCCGATCGAGAAATTCGCCCAGAAGTTCAACCTGACCTTCCCGCTGGCCTCGGATGCCGACCACAAGGTGGCGGAGGCCTATGGGGTCTGGGTCGAGAAGTCGATGTATGGCAAGACCTATATGGGCATGGAGCGCAGCAGCTTCCTGGTCGACGCCGAGGGCCGCATCGCCAAGGTGTGGCGCAAGGTGAAGCCGGAGGCGCATGCCGCCCAGGTTCTGGAAGCGGCGAAGGGACTGTGATGCAGCAAGAGGTTGGAAAGGGCCAGGGTCAAGGGCAGGGTTCCGGCGCGCCGGAAAAGCCGTTGAGCGCCGAGGAAGTGACCTGGGCCTTTCGCCTGCTGATCGGCCGCGACCCCCTCGACAACGAGATCGCGACCTATCGCGGCATGAAGGATTTCAATGATCTCCGCAGGGCGCTCTCCGGCACCTGGGAGTTCCACCATTTCTACGGCGCCGCGCTGGACGGCAAGATCACCTACGGCATGCCGCTGTTTCTCATGCGTCCGCCGGCCGACACGGCCCTGCCCTGGTGCTTCGAGCCACCCAGCCTCGAGAAGCCGGTCAGCCAGCTTTGCACCAGCGCGCAATTCCAGGATGCGGCCTTCGGCGAAATCGTCGAGGCCATGGGGATGGCCCCCAGCCGAACCCCCCGCAGCTGGGAGCAGGCGTGGATCGTCTCCGTCCTGGCCACCGAGGAGCAGATCCTTCCGGGCAAGCAGGCGATCGGCTTCGGGGTCGGGGCGGAGCGCATTCCCTCCCTGCTCGCATCCCGCGGGGTCGCCGTGCTGGCCACCGACAAGCCGCCCGCCGAAGCCGCCCAGGGGGTCGATGGCAGCCAGCTTCTGAACTTCTACCCGGACATCCTTCCGCTGGAGGATTTCGAGCAGCTTGTGGGTGTCCGTCCGATCGACATGAACGACCTGCCGCAAGACCTCAACGGCCAGTTCGATTTCTGCTGGTCCGCCTCCGCGGTCGACCGCCTTGGCACGCCGGAAAAGGCGGTGGCCTTCATGGAGGCCAGCCTCGAGGTGCTGCGCCCGGGCGGGCTGGCGGTCCACACCTTCGCGCTGAACATCCGTTCCGATACCGTCACGGCGGTCTTTCCGGAGATCTGCCTGCTGCGTCGTCGGGACATCGAGGAACTGGCCCGCAAGCTGATCGTCCAGGGCCACACCATCCTGCCGATCAACCTGCATCCCGGCTGGGATGCGGAAGATGAGACCGTCGCGGCAGGGCCGGACGGCCCCATCCGGCTGAAGAAGCACTATGGCGGCCTGATCGGCTGCTCCTTCGGGTTTGCGATCAGGAAGGCCTCGTGAGCCTACGCCCCCCGAACGGCAGCGGCGGCAGGCCGGCCGCATTTTCCTTCCTGCGCAGGGCCCGGCTGTTCTGCCGCGACGTCATCATGCTGCCCGCCCGCATCCGGAAGATCATCCTGCGGCAGGCGATGCAGGTGCCGAATGCCTATCTCGGCAACGACACCTCCCTCACCATGCTGGAGGGCCGGCTGAAGATCTATGTGGATACCCGCGGCAATGACCTGGCGCCGCACCTGCTGATGCATGGGCGCTGGGAGCGGAGCTACACATCCCTGTTCGAGAAGCTGGTCCGCCCCGGCGACACGGTGCTCGACCTCGGCGCGCATCTCGGCGTCTATACGCTGCTGGGCGCCGAGGCCACCGGGCCGACCGGGCGGGTCGAGGCCTTCGAGCCCAATCCCCGCTTCGCCGCGCTGCTCGCCCGGTCGCTGGCCGTGAACGGCCTGGCGGGCCATGCCGGGGTGAACAACATGGCGGTCGGCGCCGGGGAAGGGGTTGCGGAGCTGCTGTTCTCCTGGGCCTGGGGCGGCGGCGGGCAGATCACGACCGCGCCCGGGGATGTGCCGGAGGGCAGCCAGACCGTGGCCTGCCGCGTGGTGGCCCTGGACAGCTTCTTCGCCGATCCCGGCTTCCGCGTCGATGTGGTGAAGATGGATGTGGAAGGCGCGGAAGCCCGCGCCATCGCCGGCATGCGGCAACTGCTCGCCCGGTCCCCGAATGCCAAGGTGATGTTCGAATTCGCCCCCGGCATGCTGGCGGCGCAGGGCAGCAGCGCGAGCGAACTGGTTCAGCTTTTCAGCCAGTTGGGCTTTCGTTTCTGGAATATCGGAGACCGGTCCGAGCTGGAGGCGGTGGAACCCGCCACACTCGGCGCCATGACCGACGGTGTGCGCAACATTCTGGCGGCGCGGGAGCTTCCCGCCCTGGCCTGACCACCGAGGAGGCCCCCATGACCGCCCGCCCCGCCACCGCCGCCGCCGTGCTCATCACCTGCGGCGTCTTGTGTGCGGCGCTGGCCATGGGGCTGCGCAATTCCTTCGGCCTGTTCCTGGCGCCGATGACGGAGGCCAATGTCTGGACCGCCTCCGGCTTCTCCTTCGCCATCGCGCTTCAGGTGCTGCTGAACGGCGTCAGCCAGCCGATCTGCGGCCAGTTGGCGGACCGCTATGGCGGGCGGGCGGTGGTGATGGGCGGGGCGGTGCTCTACGCCATCGGCATCCTGGGCATGCTGATGGCCTCGGCGCTCGGGGTCTTCACCTTCTTCGCGGGCGTGGTGATGGGGGTGGCGGTTTCCGCCGCCGGCATGCCGGTGATCATCGCCACGCTCACCCGGCTGCTGCCGGAATCGCATCGTGGCCGGGCGGTGGGGCTCGGCACCGCCGGTTCCTCCTTCGGCCAGTTCCTGGTGGTGCCGCTGGCCGGCATTGGGCTGGGCACGCTGGGCTGGGAGGTGACGCTGGCGCTGATGGCCGCCACCGCCCTGATGATGATCCCCCTCGCCTTGCCCCTGGCCGAGCCGCCGCGCCCGGTGGTGGCGCCCAAGGATGAGGAAACCGCGCGCCAGGCGCTGTCCCGCGCCCTGCGCACGCCGAGCTTCTGGTACCTGTTCTTCGGCTTCTTCGTCTGCGGGCTGCACATCTCCTTCCTGACCACGCACCTGCCCGGCTTCGTGCATTACTGCGGCCTGCCGGTGGCGGTGGGCGCCGGCGCCATCGGGCTGATCGGGTTGTTCAACATCGGCGGATCGCTGGCGGCCGGGGAGCTGACGCAGCGCTGGAAGCGGCGGGAACTGCTGGTCATCATCTACGCCGCGCGCGGCGTTCTCATCACCGGCTTCATGCTGGTGCCGAAGACGACGACGACGGTGATGATCTTCTCCGCCCTGATGGGGCTGCTGTACCTGTCCACCGTGCCGCCGACCGTGGCGCTGGTGGCGCGGAATTTCGGCACGCGCTGGTTGGCGACGATTTTTGGGCTGGTCTTCCTGGGGCACCAGCTGGGGGGATTCACGGGCGCCTTCATGGGCGGCGTGGTGCTGGATATGACCGGGTCCTACGACATGATGTGGTGGATCGGCGTGGGGGCCTCGGCTTTTGCGGCGCTGGTGCATCTGCCGGTGAAGGACCCGCCGCTGCCGAAGCCGGCGGGGGCGGCGGCTTAGGGCGATGGTTTGAGGGGTTCGGAAGGGCTGGGAAGGGCGGGATGCGGACCTAGAACAGGCCGGTCGTGCTCCGACCGAGTGCGCTCAGAAGCGGCCGAAATTCTTCCAATGCCAAGTCGGGCAGCGACGCGGCGGCTTCGAAGGAGAACCATCGAAGCTCTGTGTGTTCCTTGTCCATTATAGCGGGCTGGCCGCTCCACTCCCGCACTGCGTAGAGGTGGTAGGTGACAGGTTCCACCTTGGCGGAAGGGTCCGGGATACGGGACAGGATGCTGTAGGCGAGCGGCGTTACGCCGATCTCCTCCCTCGTTTCTCGAACCAAGGCTTGATCGAACGCTTCCCCCTTTTCGACATGGCCTCCGGGGAAGCTCCAGCAATCGGGATACACCCTTCGCTCAGGACTGCGGCGGGCCAACAGGATCTGCTCATGCCTTAAGAGCAAAGCAATCACGATGTTCCGCATGGATGCCCATCGGCGCTGTCTGGATCGAGGATGATCCGGCATGCGGAGTCTGCAAAGGGTCGAACTCAACCATCGTTGGCCCTCCCAGGAGCGGCCCCCCCCCAAACAACACCGCGCCACCCCCACCCCCACACCGATAGCCGCCACCCCCCTGCCCGCGCTATGCTACCCGCCACAGTGGAGGAGCGCGGCATGCGACAGTGGGTCCTGGTGGCGGCGGCGGCGATGGTTCTGGGCGGAAGCGCCGGGGCGCAGCAGCAGGGCGATCCGCCGCATGCCTGGGTGTTTGGGTCCTGGACCGGCGGCATCTACCCGCCCGGCGCGACCAGTGGGCCGAGTTGCACCGGCCAGCCCGCGGTGATCTTCACCAAGGATGTGGTGCTGCGCGCCTCCGTCTTCGACGTCGCCTATCGCCAGCGGATCATCGAGACGGTGGCGACCAGCCCCGATGTGCTGGAATTCCGCTTCGTCCCGGCGCAGGGGCCGGCCGGGCCGCTCGCCTCCCGCCTGCCGGCCGATCTCGGCTTCGGCTGCGCCACGGGGCCGAACACGCTGCGGGTGGAGCGGCGCGGGCCGAATGAGATCGCCTTCCCGAACTGCACCGAATTCCCCTCCCCGCTCCAGCGCTGCGTCGGGAACTGAACGCCCGTACTGCTGACTCGGCCCCCCTCACCCAATCCTCTACCCCGTCGGGGGAGAGGGAGTCTGAACATTCATCCTGTCGGAATGCCGCCATGCGCATCGCGCTGATCCACGCCCTGCGGCACTCGCCGCCGCCGATCGAGGCCGCCTTCGCCGAATTCTGGCCGGAGGCGCGGCTGATGAACCTGCTGGATGACAGCCTCTCGGCCGATCTGGCGCGGGATGGCGCGCTGACGCCGGCGATGACGGAGCGCTTCCTGACCCTCGGCCGCTATGCGCGTGGCACGGGGGCCGATGGCGTGCTGTTCTCCTGCTCCGCCTTCGGCCCCTGCATCGAAGCCGTGGCCGCGGACCTCGCCCCGATCCCGGTGCTGAAGCCGAATGAGGCGGCGATCGAGGAAGCGGTGGCCCAGGGCCGGCGCATCGGCCTGCTGGCGACCTTCCCCGGCACGCTCGCCTCCATGCCGCCGGAATTCCCGCCGGGGGTGGAGGTGGTGCCCTGCCTGGCCGAAGGCGCGCTGGCCGCGCTCGATGCCGGCGATGCGGAGGCGCATGACCGGCTGGCGGCGGAGGCGGCCCGGAAGCTCGCGGGCTGCGACGTGATCCTGCTCGGCCAGTTCAGCCTGGCGCGGGCGGCCCGGGCGGTGTCCGCCACCACGGGCTTGCCGGTGGTGACGACGCCGGGGAGTGCGGTGCGTCGGCTGCGGGCGCTGCTGGGGGCGTGACCCAGGGCGCCCTGGTGGCGTCCGGGTCTTCCATCGCAACCGCCTGGGGCGGCGCCTCGGGCGGCGGAATCTCGGGCGGCGGTGGGCGCGCTCCGGCATGGCGTACCAGGGCCTCGATCCGCGCCTCGATCGGCGGATGGGTGGCGAACCAGCGCGGGCCGAGGCTATTGGCGCCGTCATGCAGCAGCAAGGCGCGGACCTGGCCGGGCATGCCCTCCATCGCCTCCCGCCCCCCCGCCAGTTTCTGAAGCGCGCTGGCCATGGCGTCGGGGTCGGCCGTCATCTCCACCGCCCCGGCATCGGCCAGGTATTCCCGGTTGCGCGACAGCGCCATGCGCAAGGCGATGGACAGCACCCAGGCCAGCGCCGCGACGGCCAGCGCCAGCAGCACCAGCAGCATGGCGCCGCCCTTGCCCTTGCTGTTGCCGGAGGAGCTGCGCGGCAGGCGGCGCGCCACCCGGTAGCCGCCGCGCCCGACACCGCGCCACATCACCTCCCCCACCATGGAGATGACGCCGGCGAAGACCGCCGCCACCACGCCCAGCCGGGCATCGCCATTGCGGATATGGGTCAGTTCATGCGCCACCACGGCGCGCAATTCGCGGGGCGTGAGGGCCTGCATCAGCCCGCGCGTCACCGTCACCGCGCCCTTGTCGCGCGTCAGGCCGCTGGCGAAGGCGTTGCGCGCCTCCGTCTCGATCACCGCGAGGCGCGGCATGCGCATGCCACGGCTGACCGCCAGCGCCTCCGTCATGTCCCACAGCGCCGGTTCCTGCGCCCGGGTCACGGGGCGGGCGCCGGAGACCATGTCCAGGATCCACTGGTTGGAGAACCAGGCGATGGCGAACCAGATGGCGGAGATCAGCAGCGCGATCGGCAGGGCCGCCGGCAGCAGCCGGAAGGACTGCGCCAGCCCCTGGTTGAAGTCTTCCGCCCCCGCTGCCGCCAGCAGCAGGGCGACGGACCAGGTGATCATCGCCAGCAGCACCGGGAAGCCGGCCAGCAGCAGCAGCGTGCGCAGGCCGGTGTTCCAGATATGCGTCCGCAAGCCCAGCGTGGGCAGCATGGCCTCTTTCCCCTGGTATCGACCTACTTACCGGCGCGTCTGGCGGGGCGACGCCGCGAGCACGGCTCGCCAAGCGGCCGGGGGCCGGACCCGGCGCAGGAATGCCGCAACATCCCCGCGCGGCGATTTCAGACTATTTCAGAACTTCACCTGGGGGGCGTTCTTGGTCGCCGCGCGCTCATTCTCATCCAGCTCGAAGAAGCCGCGCGGGCCGAAGCCGAGCGAGCCGGCGAAGAACACCGCCGGGATGGATTGGATGGAGGCGTTGTACTCCGCGACGCTGTTGTTGAAGAAGCGCCGGGCGGCCGCCAGCAGGTTCTCCACATTGGAAAGCTCGCCCTGGAGCGACAGGAAGTTGGTATTGGCCTTGAGGTCCGGATAGGCCTCCGACAGTGCGAAAAGCCGGCTAAGCGCGGCGCCGAGCTGGCCTTCCGCGGCGCTGGCCTGTTCCGGCCCCTGGGCGCGCACGGCGGTGTTGCGGGCGGCGATCACTGCCTCCAGCGTGCTGCGCTCATGCGCGGCATAGCCCTTCACCGTCTCCACCAGGTTCGGGATCAGGTCGTGGCGCTGCTTCAGCTGCACCTCGATATCCGCCCAGGCCTGGGCGACGGCCTGCCGCAGCGAGACCAGGCGGTTGTAGATGACGACCAGCCACAGCAGCAGCAGGACGACAATCCCGAGCAGCACCCATTCCATGCGCGGCAACCCCCTTGATGGACTGGCAGGCTACGCCGCCGAGGCGCGTTCCGATAGGATCGCATCCGCCTGCCGGAAGGCATCGGCCATGCGCTCGGCCGGCATGGCGCCGCTGAACAGCAGATGGCGGTCCATCAGGAAGGAGGGCACGCCGGAAATGCCGCCGCGCCGCGCCGCCATATCCTCCGCCAGCACCTCCGCCCGATGCGCCTCGCCGGCCAGCATCCCGGCCACCGCCGCGGCGTCCATCCCCGCGCTGCCCGCCAGTTCGGCCAGCGTCGCGGCATCGCCGACATCGCGGCCTTCCTGGAAATAGCCTCGGAACAGCGCCTCCACCACCGCATGCTGCAGACCCCCGGCCTCCGCCATGCGGATCACGCGATGGGCCGCGACGGTATTGGGGGTGCGCAGCATCAGCTCGTGCCGAAAATCCAGCCCAACGGCGCGGCCGGCCTGCGCCACATTGGCGTCCAGCTCCCGCCCCCGGCTTTCCGAGCCGAATTTCTGGGCGCGGTATTCGGCACGGGCCACGCCCTCCGCCGGCATTTCGGGGTTGAGCTGGAAGGGCCGCCAGCGGATCTCGAAGCGCAGGCCCTCGCCGGCCAGCAGCTCCAGCGCCGCATCCAGGTTGCGCTTGCCGATCCAGCACCAGGGGCAGATGGCGTCGGAGATGATGTCGAGCTTGCGCATGCCGGCCTCCGTGATTCCGGCGTGACCTCGCACCATGCCCGCCAGATGGTCAAGGCCGGCCGGCTTTCATCAGTCGTTAGCCAGCGCCCCCCCAAGATGGCCGGGACAGAAGGTCGAGAGTTCCTTTGCAGATCACCGCCACGACCAGCGCGGCCAATGCCCGTCACCTGGCCGGCGTGCTGGCCAACCTGTCCACGACCCAGATCGGGATGCTGGAGCCGGAGGTGATCGGCCGGCTGCCCGGGCTCGCCCTGGCGGGGCTGGCCAGCACCCAGCTGGCCGCCATGGCGACGAGCCAGATCGCGGCGCTGAAATCGACGCAGGTCGCGGCGCTCGCCACCACCCAGGTCGCCGCCCTGGCCAGCACCCAGCTTGGCGCGCTGGGCACCTCCGCGGCCAGCGGCATGGGCGCCACGCAGGTGGCGGCGCTCGGCACGGCGGGGCTGGTGGCGCTGGCCTCCACGCAACTGGCCGCGCTGAAGCCGGCGGCGCTGACCACCCTGCCCACGGACACCCTGGCGGCGCTGGGCACCACGCAGACCTCGGCGCTGACGCGCGGCCAGATGGCGGCGCTGCGGCCGACCCAGATGGCCGCCTTGGCCACGGAGACCATCGCGGCGCTGACCACGACGCAGCTCGCCGGGATCAGCAATGCCGGCATCGCCGCCCTCGGCACGGCGCAGCTCGCCGCCCTGGCGAGCACGCAGATCGGCGCGCTGAGCCGCAGCCAGGCCACCGCCCTGACCGCCAGCCAGATCACCGCCTTGGCCCCCGGCCAGCTCGTGGCGCTGGATGCCAAGCAGCTCGCCACCTTCTCCGGCGCCGAGGTCGCCGGCCTGTCCAGCACGGCGCTCAGCGCCCTGTCCGGCACCCAGATCGCCGGCTTCACCGCGCGCCAGGTGGCGGCGATGCAGCCGGAGGGGCTGGCGGCGCTGGACCAGTCGCAGCTCGCCGCCATCTCGGCCTCCGCCATGGCGATGCTGAGCCTGGGCCAGGTGCAGGCGCTGGGCACCACCCAGGCGGCGGCGCTGACCACGGCGCAGATGCGCGCCCTGGGCGCCGTGCAGGCGAAGGCCATGACGGCGGAGCAGATGGCCGCCCTGTCCACCACCCAGATCGCCGCGCTGACGCCGCTGGCCCTGGCGGCGGTGGATGGGGCGGATTTCGACGCGCTCTCCACCGCGCAATGGGCCGCCTTCAGCACCGCGCAGCTGGCCGCGCTGAAGCCGGCGCAGATCGCCGGCATGGGCACGGCGACGCTGGCCGGGCTGGCGCCGGATCGCATGGCCGGCCTGTCCCGCGCCGCCATTGGCGGGCTGACCACCGCCCAGCTTGGCGCGCTCGGCAGCAGCCGGATCGCGGCATTGACGACGACGCAGGTGGGCGGGCTGACCTCCGCGCAACTGGCCGGGCTCGGCACGGCGGATGTCGCGGCGCTGGGCACCACCCAGATCGCGGCGCTGGCGCGCGGCGCCCTGCCCGGCCTCGGCACGGCGGGGCTGCTGGCGCTGGGCGATGCCGGGCTGGCGGCGCTGACCACCGGCCAGGTCAGCGCCCTGACCGCGACGCAGATCGGCGCCCTGCCGACCGCCAGCCTGGCGGCCCTGGGCACGCGCCAGGTGGCGGCGCTGAGCAGCGCGGCGGTGGCCGGGCTGGGCAGCGTCCAGTTCGCCGCGCTCGGCACCAGCCAGATGGCGGCGCTGGGCACGGCGCAGCTCGGCGCGCTGGGCAGCACGCAGCTTGCCGCGCTCGCCGCGACGCAGATCGCCGCCCTGTCGACCACCCAGGTTGCCGGCCTCGCCGGCCTGGCGCTGGGCGGCCTGCAGGGGGAGGCGATGCAGGCCCTCGCGGTGCAGGGGCTGGGCAAGCTGCAATTGATGGGCCTCGGCAGCGCCCAGCTCAGCGCCCTCGCCACCAGCCAGGTGGCGGCGCTGACCAGCACCCAGGTGGCGGCGCTGGACCGCTACCAGGTGCAGGCGCTGCCGGATGGCGCGCCGGCGCTCTGGGGCACGGCGCAGATCGGCGCGTTGACCGCAGCCGGCATGATGGGGCTGGAGGCGGCGGACCTCGCCGTGCTCTCCACCGACCAGGCGGCGGTGTTGAAGCGCGCGCAATTGGCGGCGCTGAGCAGCAGCCAGATCGGCCAGCTCGGCGCGACGCAGATCGCCGCTTTGGCCACCAGCGCGCTGCAGGGGCTGGTCTCCACCCAGGCGGCGGCGCTGACCAGCACCACCTTGGCCGGGCTGGCCAGCGGGCAATGGGCGGCGCTGTCGCCCGCGGCGCTGCCGGGGCTGGAGAGTGCGGCGCTGTCCGGTATCGGCAGCGCGAACCTCGCCGCGCTGACGGGGGCGCAGGTGGCGGCCCTCGGCACGGCGCAATTGCTGGCAGCGGGTTCGGACCAGCTCACCAGCCTCGGCACCACCCAGCTCGCCGCCCTGACCGCGACGCAGCTGGGCGCGCTGGACGGCGCGCGCGTCGCGGCGCTGGGGACGGAGGCGCTGGCCGCGCTGTCCACCGCCGGCATCGCCGCGCTCGGCACCGCGACGGCCGGCGCCTGGGGCACGACGCAGGTCGCGGCGCTGGGCGCGGCACAGGTGGCGGCCCTGTCGGGCACCGCGCTGGCCGGGCTGTCCAGCACCGCCTTCGACGCGCTCGGCAGCACGCAGCTCGTGGCGCTGGGCTCGGCGCAGCTTGGCGCGCTGTCCAGCAGCAGCGTGGCCGCGCTGGCCACCACGCAGCTCGCGGCGCTGAGCGCCTCGGGCCTCGCCGGCCTTGGCGTGGCGGCGCTGGACTCCGCCCAATTCGCGGCGCTGGCGACCAGCCAGGTGGCCGGGCTGGGCTCCGCCCAGATCGCCAGTCTTTCCGCCACCCAGATCGGCTTCCTGGCGACCACGCAACTCGCCGCGCTGACCCCCGCCGCCACCGCCGGGCTGGCCCTGCCGGGGCTGGGCACCACGGGGCTGGCGGTTCTCGGCACGGCACAGATGGCGGCGCTGGGCTCGGCGCAGGTGGCGTCGCTGGATTCGACGCAGCTCGCGGCGCTGGCCAGCACACAGCTCGCCGCGCTTTCCGCCACCGGCATCGCCGGGCTGGATATGGGCCTGGCGGCGGGGCGGCTGGGGGAGCTGTCCTCCCGCCAGATCGGCGGGCTGGTCTCCAGCCAGGTCGCGGCCCTGGCCGCCGCCGACCTGGCAGCGCTGACCAGCACGCAGATCGGCGGCCTTGCGGCGCCCGCCTTGGCGGGGCTGACCACGGCGCAGATCGACCTGCTCGGCACCCGCATGCAGGGGCTGAGCGTGACGCAGATCGGCGGGCTGGGCGCGTCACAGGTCGCAGCCTTGTCCACCACCGTCCTGGCCGGGATGGGCACGGGCCAGGTGGCGGGGCTGTCCTATTCCGGCACATCGGGCCTCGGCACGGCGCAGATGGCGGCGCTCGGCGCGACGCAGATCGCGGCGCTGCGGCCGCAGCAGTTCCTGGCCCTCGGCACCAGCCAGATCGCCGCCCTGGCGACGACGCAGGTGGCGGCGCTGACCGCGACGCAGCTCGGCGGCATGGGGCCGGCGCAGGTCGGCGCGCTGGACACGGCGCAGATGGCGGCACTGACCGGGGCCGCGCTGGCGGCGCTGGATGCGACGCAGGTCGCCGCGCTGTCCACCGCCGATGTCGCGGCGATCGCGCCCGACTCCTTCCTCGGCCTGACCACCACGGCGGTGCAGGCGCTGTCCACCGCGCAGGTGGCGGCGGTGACCACGTCGCAGCTTTCGGCGCTGCGCGCGCGGCAGGAAACCCCCTTCAGCCGCGACCAGCTTTTCAGCATGACGCCGGAGCAGCTTTCCGCGCTGTATGGCTGACCGGGTTGCGCGGCAGGCGCGGCCCGGCCAAGCTGCCACGAAGCGCCAGAACAATCCGACGGCAAACCCCCCGCAGCTCGTGGAGGTTGCATGCTTCGTGACGTCGCCTTTTCGGGCGCCTCCGCACCATGACAGGGCGGCGGATGCACCTGGTCGCCTATCTGAAGACCGGGCCGACCGCGAACCACCCGGGCGCGTGGCGACACCCCGAATCCGACCTGCACGACATCCTCGCGCCCGAACGCTACGAGCACATCGCGCGCGTGCTGGAAGCCGCCTGCTTCGATGCCTGCTTCTTCGCCGACACCTTCGGCCTGCCCGACATCCATGGCGGCAATTTCGACGCCTATCTGCGCAAGGGCGGGCAGATCAGCTACCTCGACCCGATGACGGTCCTGCCGGTGATGGGCCGGGTCACGCGGCATCTCGGCCTCGGCGCCACGCTGTCCACCACCTTCCAGCACCCCTACCACCTGGCGCGCAGCCTCGCCTCGCTGGACATCCTGACCGGCGGGCGCGCGGCCTGGAACGTCGTGACCTCCGCCACCGACCTGGAGGCGCGCAACTTCGGCATGGAGAGCATCCCGCCGAAGGAGCAGCGCTACGACCGCGCGGATGAGGTGCTGGAAGCCTGCGACGCGCTGTGGAACTGCTGGGACCCGGACCCTTTCGTCATGGACCGGGAAAAGGGCGTCTTCATCGACCCCGCCAAGGTGCGCTACGCCGATTTCAAGGGCCGCTGGGTCAGCACCCGCGGCCCGCTGAGCCTGCCGCGGATGCCGCAGGGCCGGCCGGTGCTGCTCCAGGCCGGGGCCTCCGATCGCGGGCGGGATTTCGCCGCGCGCTGGGCGGAGGCGGTGTTCTGCACGCCGCACAGCCAGGCCGATGCGCTGGCCTTCCGCGACGACATCCGGGCGCGGATGGCGAGCTACGACCGCGCGCCGGACGGCTGCAAGGTGCTGCCCGGCTGCGCCATGGTGCTGGGCGAGACGATGGCGATCGCGCGGGAGAAGGCCGCCTATCTGCAATCGCTGATCGAGCCGGAGGCGCAGACCATGCTGCATTCCGCGCTGCTCGGCGCCGACCTGTCGCAACACCGGACGGCGGAGGCGGTGGCGGCGGCGCAGGGCCATCAGGGCATCACCGGATCGCAGGACCGCGTGCTGCAACTTATGCAGAAGGAAAAGATCAGCTTCGCCGAGGCCGCCGCGCGGCCGCGCAACCTGCTGGTCGGCACCGCGCAGAGCATCGCCGACGAGATGGAGGCCTGGTTCAGCTCCGGCGCCTGCGACGGCTTCGTCATCTTCCCCACCGTCTTCCCGCGCATGTTCGAGGATGTCTGCCGCCTGGTGGTGCCCGAACTGCAACGCCGGGGCCTGTTCCGCGGCGCCTATGCCGGGCGCACCCTGCGCGAGAACCTGGCCGCGGCCTGACCCCTACCCTTCACAGACGAGACCCCTTGCCATGACGCGACCGTTCCACCTCGGCTGGTTCCTCCAGGGCTCCTCCGTCCAGGCCTGGGGTGAGCCCTGGACCGGCGCGATCGGCCGCGACTGGATGGTGCCGGACCTTTTCTGCGACATCGCCCGCGCGCTGGAACGCGCCTGCTTCGACTATGTGCTGATCGAGGACAGCTCCTATGTCGGGGAAAGCTATGGCGGATCGCGGGAGATCTACCTGGCCAACGGGCTTTCCGTGCCGCGCCAGGACCCGAGCGTGGTGGCCACGCTGCTGGCCGCCGCGACGAAGCGCATCGGCATCGTGCCGACGCTGTCCACCTTCGCCTATCCGCCCTATCTGCTGGCGCGGCTGGTGGCGACGCTGGACCAGGTTTCCTCCGGCCGCATCGGCTGGAACATGGTGACCGGCAGCAGCGATTTCGCCGCCATGAACTACGGCATGCCGGGCATGCCGGAACATGACCTGCGCTACGACATGGCCGATGAATACATGGCCGCCGTCAATGCGCTGTGGGACAGCTGGGAGCCGGGCGCGATCCTGGCCGATACCGCCAGCGGCGTGCTGGTGGACCATACGAAGGTGCATGCGGCGAACTTCGAGGGGCAGTGGTTCAAGACGCGCGGCCCGCTGAATTCCGGCCCCTGCCTGCAGGGCCGCCCCGTCATCGCCCAGGCCGGCGGCAGCCCGCGCGGCAAGCGCTTCGCGGCGCTGCATGCGGATACGGTGGTGGCCGGTGTGAAGGGCGCGGCCGCCATGAAGTCCTATCGTGACGACGTGCGCGCCCATGCCGTGGCGCAGGGCCGCAACCCCGACCATGTGAAGATCCTGTTCCTGGTCTCCCCCACGCTCGGCGAGACGATGGAGGAAGCGCAGCTTCGCCGCAGCCAGCGCAAGGCGCGGGCGGAGGCGCAGGTGCCGCTGATGCTGGCGCATTTCGGCAAGATCACGAATATCGACTTCGGCCGCTACGACCTGGACACGCCGGTGAACCAGCTGGAACTGCACACCAACGGCCACCAGCAATCCCTCGATGAGTTCAAGCGCGTCGCCGGCAAGCGCAGCCTGCGGGAGGCGATGCTGGCCTATCGCGGCAATGCCGGATCGGTGGAGCTGACCGGCACGCCGGATGCGGTGGCCTCCCAGATGGCGGAGGCGATGCAGGAGGCCGGCGGCGATGGCTTCCTGCTGTCCCTCAGCGATGTCAGCCGGCGCAGCGTGGCGGAGATCGCCGATGGGCTGGTGCCGGCCCTGCAGGCGCGCGGCCTGGTGCGCCGCGCCTATGCGCATGAACAGTTCCGGGACAACCTGCTGGAGTTCTGAAGGGGGCGTCCCCCCGGTCACTTCTCCGGCTGCGCCGCCATCCGTTCCAGCGCCAGGCGCAGATAGCTGGCGGTGCGCTGGTAGTGCTCCACCAGCAGTGCGCAGGCCGGCTCGACCCGCCGGGCCAGCGCGGCCTCCGCCAGCGCCTCATGCTCCGCCGCCACGTCCCGGCTGGGATAGGCCACGGTCAGTGCGACGCTGCGGTAGCGGCTGGCCCGCTCCCGCAAGGCCTCGCAGAAGCCGAGCATGGTGACGGAGGGGCAGGCGCCCACCAAAGCGCGGTGGAAGGCGATATGGGCCGCATCCCAGGCGGGATCGTCCCGGGTGCTGGCCGGGTCCGACCGCCGCGGCAGGGTGGACAGGCGGTAGCGCGCCACCACCAGCCGTTCCTCCCACGCCGCATCGCCGGCCAGCAGGGATTCGCGCAGCGCCGCCGCCTCCACCCAGCAGCGGGCACGCAGCAGGTCCTCGAAATCCGCCATGGTGATGGGGGCGGCGCGGAAGCCGCGCTGGTCCAGCCGCTCCACCAGCCCCTCCGCCGCCAGGCTGCTCAGCGCTTCACGCACCGGGCTGGCGCCGGTGCCGTAGTCGGCGGCCAGGACCTGGACCTTCAACTTGCGTCCCGGCGGCAGCACGCCATCGATCAGGTCGCTGCGCAGGCGACGGTAGATCTGCGTCGCCAGGGTGGTGGGTTCCGCGGGGGGCGGATTCGGCTTCATCGCCGGACAATGCGATGCGAGGCAAATCTCGCCAAGAGGATTGCGCTGCAAATTTTGTCGATATAATTTCTCGATCTCCAGAAACATCGTTTTTTCGGTGGCTGGAGGACGCAACGTCGTCGGTTCTGCCCCGGCCCCGCCGGGCGGAATGTCAGGGGAAGGAATTCAGGAATGATGCATCGTCGCAGCGGCCTCGCCGCATTGGCCGGGCTGGCACTGGCCGCACCGGCCCTCCGCGCCGCCCGTGCCCAGGCCGCGTGGCCGGACCGGCCCGTGCGCATCGTCATCCCCTTCGCCGCCAGCGGTGGCGCGGACACCTTCACCCGCCTGTTGACGGAGCCGCTGGGCCAGGCCTTCGGCCAGCCCTTCGTGGTGGAGAACCGGCCCGGCGGCGGCGGCATCATCGGCACCGACGCCGTGGCCCGCGCCACCGATGGCCACACCCTGATGATGCTGACGGTGACGCATACGGCGAATGAGACGCTGATGCCCAACCGCCCCTATGTGCTGATGCGGGATTTCGCCCCGGTCGCCTGCCTCAACCGCACATATCAGGTGCTGGTGGTGAATGCCGACTTCCCGGCGCGCAACGTGGCGGAGTTGATCGCCCTGGCAAAGGCGCGGCCCGGCACGCTGGATTACGCCTCCTCCGGCCCCGGCACGCCGTATCACATCGCCTTCGAGGTGTTCCGCCACGCCGCCGGCATCCAGGTGCAGCACGTTCCCTTCCGGCTCAGCGGCGATGCCCGCAATGCCATCGCCGGGGGCACCGTGCCGATGATGTTCGACGGCATCGCCACCATGATGCCGCTGATCCAGTCCGGCCGGGTGCGCGCTTTGGCCACCACCGGCCCGGTCCGCTCCTCCCTGATGCCGGACATCCCGACGGTGGCGGAGACGGTGCCCGGCTACCAGCAGGTGGGCTTCAACGGCGTGATGGCGCCGGTCAGCACGCCGCCGGCCGTGGTGCAGCGGCTGAACACGGAGATCAACCGCATTCTCGGCACCGACTCCATCAAGGCCGCCTTCGCCCGGCTGGGCGCGGAGATGGCGCCGATGAGCGTGGCGGAATACGACACGCTGCTGCGCACGGATATTGAGCGCCGGCGGGAATGGATCCGCCTCGCCGGCATCCAGCCGCAGTGACAGGACGCCGCATGGTCTCGTTCCTCCTCAACGGCGCGCCGGTGGCGCTGGACCTGGCCGAACAGGTGCCGCTGCTCGCCGCGCTGCGCGGCCCGGCGGGCCTCTCCGGCCCGCATTTCGGCTGTGGGGTGGAGGCCTGCGGCGCCTGCGCCGTGCTGCTGGACGGCGTGCCCGCCATGTCCTGCGCATTGCCGGTCGGCGCGGTGGAGGGCCGCTCGGTGACGACGGTGGAGGGCCTCGGCACGCCGGAGGCGCCGCACCCGTTGCAGACGGCCTTCCTGGAGGAACAGGCGGGACAATGCGGCTATTGCCTGCCCGGCATCCTGGTGGCCGCCGCGGCGCTGCTGCGCGCCAACCCCGATCCGGACGAGGCGGCGGTGCGCCGGGCGCTGGACCCGCATCTCTGCCGCTGCGGCAGCCACAACCGCATCGTCCGCGCCGTTCTGCGCGCGGCCGTCAGCATGAGGGAGGCCACCCCGGCATGAGCACGCCCCCCAAACTGCCAGCCAGCCTGCAGGCCAATCCGCGCCTGTCCCAATGGCTCGATTTTCCGGGCCAGGGCCGGGTGACCATCCGCCCCGGCAAGGTGGAGATCGGCCAGGGCATCCTGACCGCCCTGTCACAGATCGCGGCGGATGAGCTGGATGTGGCGCTGTCGCGCATCGCGGTGCGGACGGTGACGACGCCGGACAGCCCGGATGAGGGTGTGACCTCCGGCTCGCTCTCCGTGCAGAACAGCGGCGCGGCGCTGCGCCATGTCTGCGCCGAGGCCCGCGCCATTTTTCTGCAGGTGGCGTCCCAGCGCAGTGGCGTGGCGCTCGACAATCTGCGGGTGGAGGATGGTGCATTCCTCGGGCCGGATGGCGCCATCGGCTCCTACTGGGACCTGGCGGGACAGCAATTGCTGGACAGCGATGCCACGCCCGGCGCCCGCGCCAAGCCCCCCGCCGCGCGGCGCATTGCCGGCACCTCCTCCCCCCGCCGCGACCTGCCGGACAAGGTTTTTGGCAAGGCGCGCTTCCTGCACGACATGCGGCCGGAAGGCCTTTTGCACGCGCGCGTCATTCGCCCAGCCTCGCGCGCGGCGACGCTGCGCGAGGTGCCGGAGATCGCCTTGCCCGGCGGGGCCCGCATCGTCCGCGACGGCAGTTTCGTCGCCGTGCTGGCGGAGGCCGAGCATGAGGCGGAAGCCGCGGCGACCCGCCTCGCCAGCGCACTGCGCTGGGAGGAGCGCGACACGTTGCCGGATGAAGGCGCGATGGCCGAATGGCTGCGCGGCGCCGAGGCCAATCACGCGGTCGCGCTGGAACGCCACGCGGAGGATGCGCCTTCCCCCGCCCAGCGCGTCACCGCCAGCTTCTTCCGCCCGCCCATCGCCCATGCCTCCATCGGCCCCTCCTGCGCCATCGCGCAATGGCATGGGGAGACGGTGGAAATCTGGTCGCATACCCAGGGGCCTTACAACCTGCGCATGGACATGGCGAAGGCGCTGCGCATGCCGGAGGAGGCGGTGCTGATCCGCCATGTCGAAGGCGCCGGATGCTACGGCCATAACGGCGCCGATGACGTGGCGCTGGACGCCGCCCTGGCCGCGCGCGGCGCCGCGGGCCGCCCGGTGCGCGTGTTGTGGAGCCGCGCGGATGAGCTGGGCTGGTCGCCCGTTTCCTCCGCCATGGTGGTGGATGTGGATGCGACGCTGGATGCCCAAAAGGCCATCGCCGGCTTCCAGGTGGATGTCATCAGCAACGGCCATTCCTCCCGCCCCGGCCGCGGCAAGTTGCCGACGCTGCTGGCCGCCGCCGACCTCGCCGAGCCCTTCGCCGTGCCGCCCGCCATCAATCACGGGCTGGAACGCGGCGGCAGCGCGCATCGCAACGCCGTGCCGCTGTACCGCATGCCCAATCTCCGCGTGACGCTGAGCACGGTGACGGACATGCCCTTCCGCACCTCCGCCATGCGCGGGCTCGGCGCGCCGGTGAATGTCTGGGCGCTGGAATCGGTGATGGATGAACTCGCCGGCCTCGCGGGCGAGGACAAGCTCGTCTTCCGCCTGCGCCACCTGGACGACGAACGCGCCGCCGCCGTGCTGCGTGCCGGCGCGGAGATGGCCGGCTGGGAAGGCCGCGCGCGGCGCGAAGGTGTGGGTCTCGGCATGGCGGTGGCGCGCTACAAGAATCTCGGCGGCTGGTGCGCCGTCTTTGCCGAGATCGCGGCCGAGGAGGTGATCCGCGTACGCCGCATCTGGATCGCCGCCGACCTCGGCGAGGTGGTGAACCCCGACGGCGCCGCGAACCAGCTGGAAGGCGGCGCCATCCACGCCACCAGCCAGGCGCTGAAGGAGGCCGTGCGCTTCGACCGCCGCCGCATCACCAGCGACAGCTGGGAGGCCTATCCGATCCTGCGCTTCTCCGAGGTGCCGGCGGTGGAGGTGAAGCTGATCGACCGGCCGGAGATGCCGCCGCTCGGCGCCGGCGAACCCTCCTTCGGCCCGACCGTCGCGGCCATCGCCAATGCGATCCATGACGCGCTGGGGGTTCGGCCACGGGTGATGCCCTTCACGCCCGAAAACCTCGCCACCGCACCGCAGGTGCCCTGACATGGCCGAGGATATCACGCTGATCCTGGGCTGCTTCGAGACCGATCGCGTGCGACCCATCCTGGATGGCCGCATCCGCATCCCCGGCGTGCGGTTCCTGCGCGAGCCGGGCGAGCCGCAGGACCTGTTCCGCCGTGCGCTGCGGGAGAAGGCCTTTGGTGTCACCGAGCTGTCGCTGTCCTCCCACATGGTCACCACGGCGCGCGGCGATGCGCCCTATATCGGCGTGCCGGTCTTTCCTTCCCGATCCTTCCGCCATTCCGCCGTCTATATCCGCACGGATCGCGGCATCCGCAGCGCCGCCGACCTCGCCGGGCGGCGCATCGGCCTGCCGGAATATCAGCAGACGGCCGCGCTCTGGGTGCGTGGCATGCTGCGCGAGACCTATGGCGTGGACACGAACGGCATCGCCTGGCGCACCGGCGGGCTGGAACAGCCGGGGGCCGGGGAGCGGGTGGCGCTGACCCTGCCGCCGGGGCTGGATGTGCGGCCGATCAAGCCCGGCGAGAGCCTGAACGGCTTGCTGGCGGCGGGCGAGATCGACGCCATCATCGGCCCGCGCCCGCCTTCCTGCTTCGTCGCGAAAAGCGCGCCGGTCGACCGGCTATGGCCGGACTACAGGGCGGAGGAGGAGCGCTATTTCGACGCCACCGGCTTCTTCCCCCTGATGCATTGCATGGCGGTGCGGAAGGACGTGGCGGCCGCGCATCCCTGGCTGCCGGCGGCCATCTTCCAGGCCTGGTCGCAGGCCAAGGCCATGGCGCTGGAAGAACTGGCGATGGTGAATGTGCTGCGCGTGTCGCTGCCCTGGATCGCCGCGGAAGCGGCGGCGCAGACGGCGCGCTTCGGCGGCAACCCATGGCCCTATGGCTTCGCCCGCAACCGGGCGGAGATCGCGGCGATGATCCGCTTCGCCGAGGCGGACGGGCTGGTGACCACGCCGCTCGCGCCGGAGGATCTGTTCGATCCGGCGACGCTGGCCCTGGCCGAGACCGGCCAGGGCTGACGCCTTCAGCGCGCCGCCGCCAGGATGCGGCGCGCGCGGCGCAGGATGGGCTCGTCCACCATGCGCCCGTCCACCTCGAAGGAGCCGCGGCCCTCCGCCTCCGCCGCCTCCGCCGCCGCAATCTGGCGGCGGGCGAGGTCCAGCTCCTTCTCGCTGGGGGCGAAGCCCTCGTTGAGGATCGGGATCACCGCCGGGTGGATGCAGCTGCCGCCCGTGAAGCCGGCGCGGCGGGACCGCGCGACGGTGTCGCGCAGCTTCTCCAGGTCGCGGAAATCCGCGATGGAGCCGAGCGTGCCCATCGCCGCCACCCCCGCCTGCGCGGCGGCCACAGCCATGCGGCGCTTGATCGCCACCATCACCTCGTCGTCGGAGGTGCAGCCGATCTCCGCCGCCAGATCCTCCGCCCCCACCAGCAAGGCGGTGACGCGCGGGGAGGCCGCGCCGATCTCCGCCATGCGCTCCACCGCCGCCGCACTTTCGATCAACGGCAGCAGGACGCAGCGCGGCGTCGTGCCTTCCAACTCGTCGAGAATTTCGGCGATCAGGCGGACATGCCCCCCATCCATCGCCTTGGTCATCAGGATGCCGTCCGCGCCGCAGGCAACCGCCGCCTCGATGTCCCGCACCGCCAGGCGCAGGGGCCTGTTGATGCGGACCAGCACGGCGGCGGGGCCGGTGCGGCAGGTGGCCACCGCCTCCGCCAGCCCGGCGCGCGCGGCTTCCTTCTGCGCCACCGGCACGCTGTCCTCCAGGTCGAGGATGATGGCATCGGCGCCGGAGGCCGGTGCCTTGGCGACGAAGCGCGGCACATTCGCAGGCACGTAGAGCATGGACCGCCAGGTGGCGGCGCGCGGGGTCTGGGTCATCATCAGTTCGCCGTGACGCCCGCGGCCCGGATCAGCTCGCTCCAGCGCGTAACTTCGCGCTGGATGAGCTGGCCGAAAGCCTCCGGGCTGGTGGGGGCCGGCTCCGCGCCATCCTGCCGCAGCCGGGCGGAAACCTCCGGCGTGTTCAGGCTGGCATTGATCTCGGCATTGAGCCGGTTGACGATGGCGGCCGGCGTGCCGGTCGGCGCGGCGATGCCATACCAGGGCACCGCGTCGAAGCCCGGCACCACGGTTTCCGCCGCCGTCGGCAGGTCCGGCAGGCTCGGCACGCGCTGGCCGCTGGAGACGCCGAGCGCGCGCAACAGGCCCTGGCGGGCGAGCGGCATCACCGTGGGCGCGCCACCCCAGCTCAGATCCACATGCCCCGCCACCAGGTCGTTCAGCGCCGGGCCCAGGCCGCGATAGGGCACATGCTCCATCTCCAGCTTCGCCTCATGCAGGAAGGCGAGCATCACCGTATGGCCGGCGCTGCCATTGCCGGCCGTGCAGTAGCGCAGCTTGCCGGGATTGGCCTTCGCATAGTCGAACATGCCGCGCATGTCCTGGTAGGGCTGGCGCGGATGCACGACGAGCACGTTCGGCGTGGTGGCGATCATCGCCACCGGCGCGAAATCCCGCACCGGGCTGTAGGTCAGGTTCGGATACATGGCGACATTCACCGCCAGCGTGCCGATATGGCCGAGCAGCAGCGTGTAGCCATCCGCCGCGGCGCGTGCGACCGCCTCGGACCCGATGGTGCCGCCGGCGCCGCCGCGATTTTCCACCACCACCGGCTGGCCGAGACGGGGCGCGAGCTGGTCGGCCATGGCGCGGCCGAGCGTGTCATTCGCCGCGCCCGGGGGGAAGGGAACGATCAGGCGGATCGGCCGGCTCGGCCAGGGGGCCTGCGCCAGGGCCGGCGTCGCCAGCGTGCCGGCGGCGGCGGCCAGCAGAAGGTCGCGCCGGTTCATGCCGCGATCTCCTTGCCCAGAAGCCGGGCGCGGTCGGCGGCGTCGTAGCCCAGTTCCGACAGAATGGCCTCGGCATGTTCGCCCTGGCGCGGCGCCAGTCGCGACTCCGGCAGGCCGGAGCCCGAGAAGCGGTTTGCGTGTCGCAATCCCAGCATGTGTTCCTCCCCTTCTTCTTGTGTCAGCACCCCCGATCCGCGCAGCTGCGGATCATCCAGCAGGCTCGCCAGCGTGTGGTAGGGCATGGCGGGCACGTCGTGCCGGCGCAGCAGCTCCACCCATTCGGCGGTGCTCCGCTCGACCAGGACTTCGGCGCGCAGGCCGAAGTAATCCGCGACATTGGCCAGCCGCGCGGCGACGCTGCGGAAGCGCGGATCCTCCATCAGCTCCGGCCGGCCGATCGCCGCGAAGAAGCCGCGCGCCTGCGGGTCGGTATTGGCGGAGACGCAGATATAGCCGTCCTTCGTCTTCATCGGCCGCGCATCGGGCGTCATGATGCGCGGGTCGCCGAAGCTGCCCTCGGGGTCGAAGGTGCGCTGGCCGAGATGTTCGGACAGCACGAAGGCCGCCGCATTCTCGAACATCGGCACCTCGATCGCCTGGCCCTCCCCGGTCGTCGCGCGCGCCACCAGCGCGGCGCAGATGGATTGCGCGGCGATGATGCCGACGATGTGGTCCGTCAGCACGAAAGGGGCGAAACGCGGCTCGCCGATCACCGCCTCCAGGCAGGCGGCGACGCCGGACAGGCCCTGGATGATGGTGTCGTAGGCTGGCGCACCGTCATAGGGGCCACCGCTGGAAAAGCCCGCGATGGTGCAATGCACCAGGCGGGGGTTCAGCGCCGACAGCACCTCCCAGGTCAGGCCCAGCGAAGCCAGGGCGCGCGGCCGCATGTTGCTGACGAAGACATCGCTGGTGGCGGCCAGGCGGCGGATCACCTCCTGCCCCTCCGGCGCCTTCAGGTCGAGCACGATGGAGCGCTTGTTGCGGTTGAAGTGCATGAACTTCGGCGACATGCCCGGCGCGTTGGCCGGCGCCTTGCCGCCGAGCCGGCGCATCAGGTCGCCTTCCGGCGGCTCCACCTTGATGACCTCGGCGCCCTGCTCGGCGAGCAGCAGCGTCGAGGTCGGGCCGACGATCACGCCGGTGCAGTCCAGAACGCGAATGCCCGCCAGCGGGCCGCGCTTCGCGGGGCTCATGGCTTTGCCGCGAAATGCTGACGCATTTCGCCCCTCAAGCGCCGGGGGCCGCCTCCGGCGGCTTGGCTTCGCGGCATTGGCCGCGGCGGCCATTCGGCCGCTCGGCCGGCGAAAGCCGCCGTCCGCAGGTCAGTCCGGACGGAAAACGTCACACCAGATCCCCCGGCTCGGCGGCCGCTTCCGCCTGGGCGACGATCTTGCCCTGCTCGTTCACCGCCCAGAGCGAAAGGCTGCCATCCGCCGCGCGGCTGCAGCGCAATTCGCCCTTCCGGCCGACGAAGAAGGGATTCACATTGCGCACGGAGAAGCGGCCGAGCTTGCCGTCGGGCAGGTTCCGCCGCGCCATCTCATGCAGATACAGCGCATGCAGCCCGCCATTCACGACGAGGCCGGGATAGCCCTCCTCCTGCGTCGTATAGGGCTGGTCGTAATGGATGCGGTGGCCGTTATAGGTCAGCGCGGAATAGCGGAAGAGATGCGTCGTCTCCGGCGCATAGACCTGGCTGTCATCGGCCGGCGGCAGTTCCACCTTCGCCTCCGCCTTCGGCGGCGCGCCGGCGCCGGGCTTGGCTTCCTCGCGATAGACGATGTCATGCGCCTCGGTCAGCACCGGCTTCCCGTCCATCTCCACCACATGGTCGACACGCACGAAGATCATCTGGCCAGTGCGGCCCGTCTTCGGCGTGATGGAGCTGATGGTGGAGGTGCGGCGGATTTCCGCGCCGATGGTGATCGGCGCCAGGTAGCGCAGGCGGCGGCCGGCGAACATGCGGCGGGGCAGCGGCACCGGCGGCAGGAAATCGCCCTTCTTCGGATGGCCGTCCGGCCCGAGCTGGGACTGCCGCGCGACCGGGGCGAAGAACACCGAATGCCACCCCTCCGGCAGCGTATCGCCACGGCGGTAGCTCAGCGGGTCGAGGTCGAGCAGGGCGGCCAGGCGGCGGACGATGGGCAGCGCCACCTCATCCTCCAGCACTTCCTGGCGGCCGATCCAGCCGGCCATGGCGCTGGTGTCGACATGCGTATCGGGCATCTTGTTTCCTCCAGCCCCGACTCTCGCCCCGCCAGCGCGCCACGTCCAATGCAATATGGTGACCGCGTGATGCGTCTGGTGCATCATCCTGGGCATGTATCTGGACCTGCCCGGGCTGGAAGCCTTCATCGCCGTGGCGGAGCTCGGCTCCTTCCGCCATGCCGCCAGCCGCCTCGGCCTCAGCCAGCCCGCCCTCACCCGCCGCCTGCAGCGGCTGGAGGCGGTGACGGGGGCGGAGTTGCTGGACCGCCGCGCCCAACCCATCCGCCTGACCGCCGCCGGCACCTCCCTGCTGCCCGAGGCGCAGGAGGCCATCGCCAGGCTGCGGGAGGCGATTCGCCGCGCGGTGGACCCGGACCAGGGCCAGCGCGTGGAAATCGGCTGCCTGCCGACCCTGGCGCTGCGCCATCTCGGCCCGCTGCTGGCCGCCCATGGCGCGCGCTGGCCGCAGTCGGAGGTCGTGGTGCATGAAAGCTCCGCCACCGAAATCCGCGCCATGCTGGATGCCAACCGCATCGACTTCGCCTTGGCCGCGATCGGCGCGGAGCGCTGGAATGTCGAGCGTGTGCCGCTGTTCGAGGAACCCTTCTTCCTGGTCCTGCCGAAGGACCACCGGCTGGCGGAGCGCGGCGCCGTCGCCTGGGCGGAGTTGCGGGACGAGAAGGTGGTCTCCACCCATGCCATCAGCGAGAATCGCCGCCTGGTCGATGCCGCGCTGGATCAGGCGCGGGTGCATACCACCTGGCGGGTGGAGGTGCGGCACCTGGCCACCGCGCTCGCCATGGTGGCCGCCGGCTGCGGCATCATCGCTTTGCCCGCCTCCGCCCTGCCGGAGCCGATGCCGCCGAACCTCACCACGCTGCGCCTGCTGCGCCCGGCGCTGACGCGGCGGGTCGGCCTGCTCAGCCCCCGTGCGCGCCAGCTTTCGCCCGCGGCGCGCAGCCTGATGACGGAGATCGTGGCGCGGCTGGGCGGCGAAAGCGCGGCGGCCAAGCCTTCCCGCGCCGGGCGCGGGGCTTTACGGGTCACCGCGCCGCGGGGATGATCCGCGCCTTCCCGGAGGATAACCCGTCCATGCCACTCGATGTCACCGCCAAGGGCGTCTACGTCATCGCGCCCACGCCCTTCCATCCGGATGGGCGGCTGGATGAGCCGAGCCTGGACCGGATGACCGACTTCTACCTCGGCACCGCGGGCGCCGATGGCATGACCATCCTCGGCGTGATGGGCGAGGCGCCGAAGCTCGATGGCGCGGAATCCCTCGCCGTCAGCCGCCGCATCATCTCCCGCGCCGGCAAGGCCGGCATCATCGTCGGCGTCACCGCGCCGGGCTTCGCCGCGATGCGCGCTTTGGCGCGCGGCGTGATGGAGGCCGGCGCCGCCGGGGTGATGATCGCGCCACCCAGCCATCTGCGGAACGACGATGCCGTGGTGGCCTATTTCCACCAGGCGGTGGAGGCGATCGGCAGCGACATCCCCTGGGTGCTGCAGGACTATCCGCAGCTGTTCCAGGTGCAGATGACGCCCACGGTGATCCGCCGCATCGTCATGGACCTGCCCTCCTGCGTCATGCTGAAGCATGAGGACTGGCCGGGGCTGGAGAAGATCACCGCGCTGCGCCGCTTCCAGGCGGAAGGCTCGATGCGTCCGCTGAGCATCCTCTGCGGCAATGGCGGCATCTTCCTGGATTTCGAGATGGCACGCGGCGCCGATGGCGCCATGACCGGCTACGCCTTCCCCGACATGCTGGTGGACATCGTGCGCCTGTCCCGCGAAGGGAAGCGCGACGCGGCGCAGGACCTGTTCGACGCGCATCTGCCGATGATCCGCTACGAATTGCAGCCGGGCGTCGGCCTCGCCGTGCGGAAATACGTGCTGATGCGCCGCGGCATCATCGCCTCCGACGCGCAGCGCCGCCCCGGCGCGGCGATGTCGGCGACCGCGCGGGATGAGGTGGAGTACCTGCTGTCCCGGCTCGGCCGGCACGATGCGCGAGCGAAACTGCCCGCGCTGGTATAGCCCTTTACGCCCCGGCGAAACGCTCGGCCGCATAGGGTTCCAGGTCGTGGTTGCTCGGGCGGCCGAGCACGGCGGGGGCCAGCATCTCCGCCGTGGGCGCCGAACCGGTCAGGCCGAGATGGCCGTGGCCGAAGGCGAAGAACAGGCCCGGCACCCGCTGCGCCGGGCCGATCACCGGCACCGAATCCGGCAGGCAGGGGCGGTGGCCCATCCAGAAGCCCTCGGCACGCTTCACCCTTGCATCCGGGAAGACGGCGGCCAGGTCATCATAGAGCAGATTGGCGCGGGTCGCGTCCGGCACGCGGTCCAGCCCGCCGAACTCCACCGTGCCGGCGACGCGCAGGGCGCCTTCCATCGGCGTGATGAAGACCTTGCGGTCGGCCGGGATCACCGGCCGGGTCAAAGCGATGCCCGATTCCGTCAGATCCACATGATAGCCGCGCTGCGATTCCAGCGGGATGCGGTAGCCGAGCGGCGCCGCAAGCCGCGCCGACCAGGCCCCGGCCGCCAGCACCACCGCTTCCGCCGCATGCAGCCCGCCCTGCCCCTGGGCGCCGCTGATGCGGCCGTCCCGGGTGGTCAATGCGGTGATGCGGTCGCGCAGGATGGTGCCGCCGGCAGCCTGGAAGGCCTGCGCCAGCGCCCGCACATAGCGCAGCGGAGAGGCGCAATGGGCATGGTCCGGCAGGAAGATGGCGCGCTGATAGGCGGCGCCGACCGAGGGTTCCAGCGCCTCGATCCCGGCGCGGTCCAGCCGTTCCAGCCGCGCCCCATGCGCCTCGCGGATGTCCCAGCTCGCCTTGTCCTTCGCGAGCTGCGTCTCGTCCCGGTAGAGGTAGAGTTGGCCATGCGGCCGCAGCAGTTCCGGCGCGCCGATTTCCCGCGCCAGGGCCTGGTGCTGCTCCGTCGCCAGATGCAGCAGCGCGTCCAGAGCGGCGGTGGCGCGGGTGACGGCGGCGGGGCGGGCGGCGGCGACGAAGCGCGCCAGCCAGGGCGCGGCGCGCAGCCAGTAGCCGGCCGGGACATGCAGCGGCGCCCGGCGGTCGAACAGCATGCGCGGCACCTGGCGCAGCAGCCCCGGCATGGCCAGCGGCGCGACGGAGCTGGCGCTGATCGCCCCGGCATTGCCGAAGCTGGCCCCACCCTCCCCCGGCAGGTCCGCATCCACGACGGTGACGTTGGCGCCGGATTGCCGCAGCCGCCAGGCGAGCGCCATGCCGACGATGCCGGCACCGATCACGAGCACGCTGGCGGGGGCTGTCTCCGGCATGGGCAGGTCCTGTGGCTGTGCCGGCGCGACGGCCGGCGGCACCCCATCCCTTGCGACCGCGGGGACGGAGCGTCAAGCCGCGCGCCTATCCCGCCAGCGCGCGCATATCCGCCAACGCCTTTGCCGCGGCGGCCTTCATGAAGCCCTGGTCGGAGGAATAGACGAAGGCGGTGGCGCCGATGCCGGCCAGCCATTCGGCCTCCTTCATCCCGCCGACGAAGACCATCACCGGCTTGCCGGCGCGCTTCGCGACGGCGGCGATGCGCTCCACCGCGTCGCGGATCGGCGGCGAGTCATTGGTGGGCGCGCCGAGCGCGGCCGTCAGGTCGCCGCGGCCGATGAACAGCGCGTCGATGCCGGGGGTCGCGGCGATGGCGTCGATCTCGTCCAGCGCCTCCGGATCCTCGATCTGGGCGACCACGGTGGCGGCGGCATCGGCGGCCTCGATGTAGTCCCACATCCTGCCGCCACCATAGCCGGCGGCGCGGACGCTGCCGGAATAGCCGCGCTTGCCGCCACGGTAGCGGCAGGCGGCGGCCACCTGGGCGGCCAGCGCCGCGCTGGCGACATGGGGCACCAGCACGCCCGTGGCACCGCAATCCAGCACCGACAGCAGGTGGTGCGGCGCCGGGCTGGGCACGCGCACCAGCCCGGCGGCGCCGGTGGCGCGGGCCGCGAACAGCGCCGCGTCGGTGGCGGCGCGGTCGAAGGGCGAATGCTCCTCATCCACCACGACGAAATCGAAGCCGATGCCGCCGAGGATCTCCGTGGCGTGCAGCGTCGGGGTCTTGATGAAGCTGCCCACCAGGCGGTCGCCACGGGCAAGCCGTGCGCGGAAGCTGTTTTCGGAAATGGCCATGGATCGGTCCTGACGGCTGGCGTTGACGGCGCGATAGATGTTCTGCTAAACGGAACATATAATCGTTGATAGAGACACTGACAGGACAGACATCGCTGTCAAGCCGAGCCGGGGAGGCCTTCCATGCCGCGCATCGACGGACCGACCCATGGCGAGGGGCTTCAGGCCGTCGCCATGGCCCTGCTGATCCTGGAACACCTGGCGCGACAGCGCGGCGATGTCGGCGTCACCGAACTGGCCCGCGCGCTGGAGACGACGAAAAGCCGCATCCACCGCCATCTGCGCACCCTGCTGGAAGCCGGCTACATCGTGCAGGCCCAGGAACGCTACCGCATCGGCCATCGGCTGGTGACGCTGGGCCGCACCGTCTCGGAGAATTTCGACCTCGCCACCATGGCGAGGGAGGAGATGCGCGCGCTGCGCGACCGCGTCGGCCAGACGGTCGTGCTCAGCCGCGCGGAGCCGGCGGGCGCGGTGGTGCTGGCGACTCTGCCAGGCCAGGACATGATCGAGATCTCGGCCAAGACCGGCGCGCTGATGGCGCTGCATTGCACCGCCCAGGGCAAGTTGACCCTGGCCCATGCGGAGCCCGCGCTGCGCGACCGCGTGCTGCTCTCCCGCCTCGACCTGCGCACCCCCCACACCATCACCGATCCGGAACGGCTGCGCGCGGAGCTGGAGCGTATCCGCGCGCAGGGCTGGGCCACGGCGGCGGAGGAAAGCATGGTCGGCGTGAACGCGCTTGCCGCGCCGATCTTCGAGGGCGGCGGCGGCATGGTCGGCGCCATCGCCCTGCTCGGCTCCATCCAGTTCATCCGGCGGGAACCGGCGGCGGCGCAGATCCAGCAGGTGCGGCAGGCGGCGGCGCTGATCTCCGCACGCCTCGGCTGGACGCTTGACAGCGCCACGGCGTGACAACAAGACTGCTCCATCTGACATAACACTGTCTCGTTCAACAGAACAAGGCAGGCTGGAGCGAACGCCATGGCCTATCATGCTTCCGACCCCCGCGCCGCGCTCGCCCCGGCCAGCGGCACCAAGGCCGTGGACGGCCCCTACGCCGCCGCCGACTACGCGAAGTTCTACGAGACGGAGCCGCAGGAGGCGGCCGATGGCGCCCGCACCTGGCTGGTGCGCGGCCGCAACTTCATCATTGCCTATTCCGAGGTGGAAGACGGCGCCGTCCTGGCGCGTGGCAGCCAGCCCGATGAATACGTGCTGCTGCTGCCCGACCCGGGCCTCTCCGCCACCATCACCGCCGGCGCGGAGACGAAGACGGTGGAGGGCCATTCGCTGGCCTTCATCCCGCCGGGCGACAGCCGCATCACGCTGCACGGCAAGGGCCGCATCGTGCGGCTGTTCACGCCGCGCGCCGAGGATCTGGCCGCGCGCTGCAGCAATGCCGAACGCTACCTGCAACCCGATCCGCGCATTCCGCCGATCCAGAACTGGCCGACGCCGCCGGATGGCTTCCGCATCCGCAGCTATACGCTGGACGTGCCGAAGGAGCCGGGGCGCTTCGGCCGCATCTGGCGCTGCACCACCTTCATGGTGAACTATCTGGACCCCGCCGCCGGCCCGCGCGACATCCGCAAGCTGTCGCCGCATCACCACGACGATTTCGAACAGTGCTCGCTGGTGCTGAACGGGTCCTACACCCACCACATCCGTTGGCCCTGGACACCGGACCAGACCCAGTGGCGGGAGGATGAGCACGAGCTCTGCGGCGCGCCCTCCGTCACCGTGATCCCGCCACCCAGCATCCACACCTCCCGCGCCGAGGAGGCCGGGCAGATGGTGGACATCTTCTGCCCGCCGCGCATGGATTTTTCGGCCAAGCCGGGCTGGGTGCTGAACGCGGCGGACTATCCCGCGCCGGAGGGATGATCCGCGCGCCATGGCCGACCTCAGCCTGAGGTCGGCCGGCTGCCCTTGAACAGTGGCTTCGTGGTGCGCGCGGCGTAGCGCCAGCGCCCATCCGCACCCCGCACGCATTCGTCGGTCACCGCGCCGATCAGGATCGGCGGTTCCGACAGCAGCGGCGCCACGCCATCCTCGGCATAGAGGCACATGGTCCATTCCGCCGTGGCATGGTCCGCATCCCGCACCGTGACGTGGAAATTGTGGATCAGGTGCCGCGCCACGCGTTCGCCCCGCCCCTCGCGCTCCGCATAGAAGCCACGGATGGCCTCACGCCCCTGCCGCGCCTTGTGGCTGGTGGTGTAGACGCCGTCCTCCGTGAAATGCTCATGCGCGTTGCGGCCCCAATTGGAATCCACGTCGTGCCAGAAGGCGATGTTGAGGATTTCCAGCTCCTGCCGGATGCGCAATTCGTCGAAAGCCATGGGTCTGATGGTCCTGTTCACTCAACGGAGATGTTGGCGGCGGCGATGATCGGGCGCCACAGCTCGACCTCCGCCGCCATGCGCCGGGTCAGGTCGGCGGGCGTGCCGCCCAGCTGTGTCAGGCCGAGCGGCGCCAGCAGCGACCGTGTCTCGTCCATGGCGAGATAGGCATTGCTCGCGGCGTTCAGCTTCTCCACCGCATCGGCCGGCATCCGTGCCGGGCCAAGAAGGGAAATCCAGCCGGTGGCGCGGTAATCCGCCACGCCCTGCGCCTGGATCGGCGGCACGCCCGGCAATTGCGGAATCGCCTCGGCGGAGGTGACGCCCAGCGCGCGCAGCGTGCCAGCCTGGATATGCGGCAGGTAGGTGGTGACCAGGTCGATCCCCATATCCACCGCGCCGGCCAGCAGGTCGTTGGTCAGCGGCGCGGAGCCGCGATAGGGCACCAGGTTCAGGCGGATGCCGGTGCGGTGCATCAGCAGCTCGATGGCCAGATGCGCGGCGGAGCCCAGCGGCGGCGTGCCGCAATTCACCTTGTCCGGATTCGCCTTCGCGAAGGCGATCAGCTCCTGCACGTTGCGATAGGGCATCTGGCTGCGCGCCGCCATGACGATCGGCAGTTCCGCCAGCAGCGCGATCGGTGTCAGGTCGGTGGAGGGGTTGAAGGGCATCGACCTGAACAGCAGCGTGTTGTTCGTGATCGGGCCGTTGGTGGTGACCATCAGCGTATGCCCATCCGGCGCCGCGCGGGCGACGGAGGCGGCGCCGATATTGCCATTGGCGCCGGAGCGGTTCTCCACCACGAAGGGCTGCCCGAAGCGTTCGGAGAAGTTGCGGGAGACGGCGCGCGCCAGAACATCCGTGGACCCGCCCGCCGGCCAGGGCACGACGACGGTGACGGGCCGGTTCGGCCAGGCCTGCGCGGCGGCAGGGCGCGCTGCCGCGATGAGGCCCGCGCCGAGCGCGAGGCCACCGATCCGCCGCCTTGTGATCTTGGACATCCGATTGCTCCCCAGGGATTTCTTCATTGTCAGGCGCCGAAATACAGCCGCATCGGCGTGTCGCCGGTGATCAGCCGGCGCGTCGCCGCATCCGGCACCCAGTCCTGCAGATCGGCGATGGTCTCGGCATAGGTCACGCGATCCTCGAAGGCGGCAAAGGGCCAGTCGCTGGCCCACATCAGCCGCTCCCCACCCGAGACGCGCAGCAGCGCCTGGGCATAGCCGCGCGCCAGATCCTTCGACGGCATCCGGAAACCGCCGGACATCTTCACCCAGGTGCGGCCACGCTCCACCGCCGCCAGCAGCGCCTTGAAGCCGGGGCAGTTCACGCCCAGCGCCTCATCCGGCTTGCCGAAATGGTCGATCACCAGCTTCACCCCGGCGCCTTCCACGGCCTGGATCACCTCCGGCAGCATCGGGCTGCTGACCAGCGTGTGCACATGCCAGTCCAGGTCGCGCACGCGGCGCAACAGCAGGCGGTATTCGGGGCTGGTCAGGTCGGGCGGGTTGGGCACGCGGCGGAAGAACAGGCGGATGCCGACGATGCCATCGGCCTTCATCCGCTCCAGCGTGTACATGTCCGTCTCCGGCTGCACGAAGGCGGTGCCGCGCAGGCGCGGATTCCGGCGCAGGCAGCGGATGACATAGTCGTTGTACTGGCCGTAGAGGCTTGCCGCCGCGACCACGCCGAAGCCGATGCCGTGCCGGTCCATCACCTCGATGAAGCGTTCGGCGGAGGCATCCTCGGGCGGGTGGTGCCAGGCCCAGGACGTCAGCGGCATGTCCCGGGTGTAGAGATGGAAATGCGTGTCGACGAGCGGCGTGTCGGTGGTGCTCTCATTCATTCGCGTGGGATTCCTGCGCGGGTGGCGATGGATTGCCAGAGCGGCACCTCGGCCCGCATGCGCGCCGCCAGCGGCCCCGGCCCATCGAGCAGCGTCTCCGCGCCGAGTTCCGCCATGCGCTCCGCCAACGGCGCGCCTGTGCGTAGCGGGGCGAGTTCGCGCATCAGCGTCGCCACGGCCTCCGCCGGCAGGTCGCGGGACCCGAACAGGCCGAACCACAGCTCCACGCCATCATAGTCCGGCACCAGTTCCGTGATGGTGGGTGTCTCCGGCAGCAGCGGGCTGCGGCGGCGGCCGCAGGTGGCAAGCGGGCGCAGGCGACCGGCGCGGATATGCGGCAGCACCTCGATCGGGCTGAGGAAGCCGGAGGCGACTTCGCCTGCCAGCAGCGCGGTGGCGGAGGGGGCGGAGCCGCGATAGGGAATATGCAGCAGGTCCAGCCCGGCCCGGGCGCGCAGCACCTCCCCGGCGAAATGCACCGTGGTGCCGATGCCGGCGGTGCCGAAGCTCACGCCGCCCGGCTCCGCCCTGGCGCGCGCGAGATAGGCCGCCAGGTCGCGGAATGGCGAATCCGTGCGCACCATCAGCAGGATCGGCGAGGCGGCAGTCAGCGTGACCGGCACCAGGTCGGTCAGCGGATCGAAGCCCGGGTCACGCTGCAGCGCCGGCAGGATGGCGACGGCGGAGGTGCTGTGCAGCAGCACATGCGCATCGGCCGCCTGCGCCACCGTGCGGATGCCCAGCGCGCCGCCGGCGCCGGAGCGGTTCTCCACCACGAAGGACTTGCCCAGCCGCCGCGCCAGATGCTCCGCGATGATCCGCGCCGGGATATCCGTGGTGCCGCCGGGCGCGAAGGGCACGGTGATGCGTACCCCGCGCTGCGGCCAGGCTTCCTGCGCCAGCGCGGGCGTCGCCAGGGCGGCGAGGCCCGCCGCCAGCAGACGGCGTCGGCGACAAGGCGCGCGATGTGCATCGGCAGCCGGTGATGGTCCGGGCAGCATGAACGTCCTCCGCAGCGCATGGTCCCGCGCTGTTTTGGCCAAGCTAGCGACTTCGCCGACCCCATCCAGCGCCGTCCGCGGCCATTCCGCAGGTCGGAATGGCGGGGGATCGGCGGCGCCCGCGGGCGATGCGCCATGCTTAGCTGCGGCCCGTGGAGGATGATGGCGCATGCGGGTGATCGAGATCAGGGGCAAGGGCGGGCCGGAGGTGCTGGCGATGGCGGAACGGCCGGTGCCGCAATGCGGGCCGGGCGAGGTGCTGGTCCGCGTCGCCGCCGCCGGGGTGAACCGGCCGGATGTGCAGCAGCGCAAGGGCCTCTATCCGCCGCCGCCCGGCGTCACCGACATCCCCGGCCTCGATGTCGCCGGCATCGTCGAGGCCGTGGCGCCCGATGTCGCCTGGCCTCGCCTGGGCGATGCCGTCTGCGCCCTGGTCTCCGGCGGCGGCTATGCGGAGTTCTGCCTGGTGCCGGCGCCGCAATGCATGCCGATCCCGCGCGGCTTCAGCTTCGCCCAGGCGGCAACGCTGCCGGAAGTCTTCTTCACCGCCTGGAACAACGTGTTCTGGCTCGGCCGCATCGCCGAAGGCGAGACCCTGCTGGTGCAGGGCGGCACCAGTGGCGTCGGCATGGCGGCGATGCAGATGGCGCGGCAGTTGCGCAACGCAACCGTCATCGCCACCAGCAGCTCCGCCGCCAAGCGCGCCGTCTGCCTGGACTATGGCGCGCATCATGTCGTCGACTACCGGGACACAGACTGGCCGGACCAGGTTCGCGCGCTGACTGGCGGCGCGGGCGTGGATGTGATCCTCGACGGCCAGGGCGGCGACTACACGCCGTTGGAGATGGCGCTGCTCGCCCCCGATGGCCGGCTGGTGCTGATCGCCAGCCATCGCGCACCCATGGCGGAGATCAGCACGCGCGACATCTACATCCGCCGCCTGACGCTCACAGGTTCCACCCTGCGCGCCCGCCCCCCCGCCTATAAGGGCCGCATCGCGCGGGAGCTGGTGGAGCAGGTCTGGCCGCTGCTGGAGGATGGCCGCATCCGCACGCATATCTGCGCCACGCATCCGCTGGAGCAGGCCGGCGCGGCACAGGCGGTGCTGGATGCCAATGCCCAGATCGGCAAGCTGGTGCTGACCGTCTCCGCCCTGGCGAGCCAGATACCGGAACCCAACCCCTGACCGAGCCGCCGGTCCAGTCCGTGCTGCGCGCCCTGGCGATCCTGCGGGAGCTGAACAGGCAGCAGAACACGACCGTGGACCAGCTGCACCGCGCGACCCTGCTGCCGAAGCCGACCGTCATGCGCCTGCTGGCCACCCTGGCCAGCGCCGGGCTGGTGATGAAGGGCGAACGCGGCATCGGCTACCGCGTCACCTCCGACGTGCAGCGGCTCAGCGCCGGCATCCAGGACGGGCCGCTGGTGGCGGAGGCGGGGCGGCCCTGGGCGGTGGAGCTGACCCGCCGGCTGCGCTGGCCGGCGGCGATCGCCATCCGCGATGGCGGACGCATCGCCATCAGCGTCAGCACGGCGGCCAGCAGCACCCTCTCCCCCTTCCATGCCACCATCGGCATGCGCCACAGCCTGCTGACCCGCGCGCTGGGCCGCGCCTACCTGGCCCATTGCCCCGATGCGGAACGCCGTGACCTGCTGGACCTTCTCGCCGCCTCGACAGACCCCGAGGACAATCCGCCGAACCTGGCGCGGGTGGCGCGGATGATCGTGGTGACGGTGCGCCGCCAGGGCTATGCGCTGCGCGACCCGAAGGTGGAGCCGCGCAACTCCAACACCGTCGCCGTGCCGATCCTGCTGGATGGCGCCGTGGCGGGCACCATCGGCCTCAGCTTCTTCCGCTCGGCGGTCAGCCAGCCCCTGCTGGTCGGCGAGCTGGTGCCGGCTTTGCATCAGGCGAGCCGCGAGATCAGCGCGGCGTTGGAGCGGCTGCGGCCGTCCTGACTCGCGGGCATTCCGGGATGCGGAACGGCACCAGTTCCGCCTTCTGCGCCGGGGAGTCCGCGCCCTAGCTTCCCGCAGGAACCGGGGAAACGACATGCAGGCCGAAGGCCAGGACGATGCGCCACGCCAGGCGCGCTTTGCCATACCGTCATTGGCCTGCGACGCGCATTGCCACGTCTTCGGCCCCGCCGAACGCTTCCCCTATGCGCCCAGCCGCCGCTACACGCCGGAGGACAGGCCGAAGGAGGTCCTGGCGGCGCTGCACCGCAAGCTGGGGCTGCAACGCGCGGTGATCGTGCAGGCGAGCTGCCATGGCACCGACAACCGCGCCATGCTGGACGCGCTGCACAGCGACCCCGATCGCTATCGCGGCGTCGCCATGATCGACGATGCGACCACCGAGGTCGAGCTGCGGGAGATGAAGGCGGCCGGGGTGCGCGGCATCCGCTTCAACTTCATCAAGGCGCTGGGCGGCGCGCCGGACATGGCGCTGTTTCATCGCGCCGCGGACCGTGCCCGGCCGCTCGGCTGGCACATGGTGATGCAGTTGCAGGGCGATGGCGTGACGGAGATGGCGGAGGTCATCCGCGCGCTGCGCATGCCCGTGGTGATCGACCATATGGGCCGCGTCGATCCCGCCCTCGGCGTGGATGGCCCGGCCTTCCGCACGCTGCTCGACCTGCTGGGCGACGAACGGATCTGGGTGAAGCTGAGCGGCATCGAGCGCATGACCCGCGCGCCCTTCACCGAGGCCCTGCCCTTCGCCCGCGCCTTGCTGCGCGCGGCGCCGCATCGCGTGCTCTGGGGCACCGACTTCCCGCATCCCAACCTGACCACGCCGGTGGATGAGATGGCGCTGCTGAACCTGATCCCCGACTTCGCGCCGACGCCGGAGGACCGGCAACGCCTGCTGGTGGACAATCCCGCCACCCTCTACGGCTTCTGAAAGATCGAACATGCCGGCCGTTGATTCCCACGCCCATGCCTTCGACCTCAGCCGCCAGGGCTGGGGCGGCGATCGCGGCTTCGATATCCAGGCGAATGAGCTCGGCACCGCGCCGCAATTTCTGCAGGTGCTGGCCAGCCATGGCTTTACCCATGGCGTGCTGATCAACCCGCTCGGCGGCTACGGTGCCAACAACACCTATATGCTCGAAGCCATCGCGGCATCCGGCGGGCGGCTGAAAGGCGTCGCGCTGCTGCCGGATGCGACGCCGGAGGCGGAGATCCACAGCATGGTGGAAGGCGGCATCGTCGGCATCCGCTTCAACCTGGATTTCCCGACCAGCCCGCCATTGCTCGGCCCGGTGGGGGAACGCGCGCTGGCCCGGGCGCGGGAGGTCGGCTGGTTCGCGCAGGTGCATTATCACCACGGCGATTCCCTGATCGAAGCGATGCCCGCGCTGCGCGCGGCGAAGCTGCCCGTCATCATCGACCATTCCGGCCGCCCCGAACTGCCGGGCGGGCTGCGCCAGAAGGGCTTCCAGGCGCTGCTGGAGCTTGGCCGCGGCAGCGATGCCATCATCAAGCTGTCCGGCGTGTTCCGCTTCAGCGAGACCGGCTCGCCCTATGCCGATACCGATCCCTACATCGCCGCGCTGATCGAGGCTTTCGGCATCGATCGCTGCATCTGGGGTTCCGACTGGCCCTTCCTGCGCGCCAAGGCCCGCACCGATTTCGGCCCGCTGCTGGCGGCGCTGCACCGCGTCGTGCCCGAGGCGGCCGATCGCGACACGATTCTCTGGACCAATCCGTCGCGGCTTTTCCGCATGACGTCGTGACAGCAAGCAAGGGAGGGTTTCGATGACCATCACCCGACGCGGCGCCCTGGCGGCGGCGAGCCTTGTCCTGGCCACGGGATCCGCCCGCGCCCAGGCCTATCCGAACCGCGCGATCCGCGTGATCGTGCCCTATGCGGCGGGCGGCGCGGACCAGTTCATCCGGCCCTTGCAGGCCCGGCTGACCCAGGCGCTCGGCCAGCCCATCGTCATCGAATCCGTCACCGGCGGCGGCGGCGCCATCGGCGCCAACCGGGTCCGCACCGCCCCGGCCGATGGCTACACCCTGCTCTTCGCCGGCACCGGCGCGTTGACGGCGGTGCCGCGCCTGCAAAGGCTGGGCTATTCCATCGCGGATTTCACGCCGATCGCCAATCTGATCGCCATTCCCTATGTGCTGGCAGGCCGCCAGGGCGCGCGCTTCACCGACTTCGCCGGCTTCCTGCGCGAAGCCCGCGCGAGGCCGGAGGGGCTGAGCTACGGCACGCCCGGCGTCGGCAGCACGCCGCATCTGGTGGCGGAAGCCATGGCCAAGGCGGCCGGCGTGAAGCTGCTGCATGTGCCCTATTCCGGCATCGCCACTGCCGTGGTGGGCCTGCTGGCCGGGGACATCGACCTGGTGATGGGCGCGCCCGGCAATATCATGCCGTTGGTGGAGCGAGGCGTGGTGCCGCTGGTGCAGACCGGCGCGCAACGCATCGCCGTGCTGCGCGACCTGCCGACACTGCGCGAGGCCGGGCTGGATGTGGAACTCGTCACCCGCTTCGGCTTCTTCGCGCCCAAGGGCACCGAGGATGCGGTGATCGCGCGCTGGTCGGGGCTGTTGCTGGAAGGCGGCGCCGACCCTGCCTATGCCCAGGCCATGCAGCGCGCCTTCAACGAGGTGGAATTGCTGGACCAGGCACGTTTCCAGGGCTTCCTCGCGGCGGAGGATGCGGCGACGGCGCAGCTTCTGGCCGCGCTGAACCTGACGGGCGGCTGAAACAGGAGCGAAGCGGATGAGCGATGTGAACCAGGGCGGCCTCGGCCCCTACGGCCTGCGCGGCAAGGTCGCGGTGATCACCGGCGGCAGCAGCGGCATCGGCGCGGCCTCCGCCCACCGCCTCGCGGAACAGGGCACGACGATCGCCATCGGCTACAACAGCGGCCGCGACCGGGCGGAGGCGCTGGCGGCGGAACTGCCGGGCGACGGCCATATCGCCCTGCACCTGCCGATGGCCGACACCGCCGCGATCCGCGCGGCGGCGGCGGAGGTGGAGGCCAGGCTCGGCCGGGCGGATGTGCTGGTGAATTCGGCGGGCACCACCCGCGCCGTGCCGCATGCCGACCTGGACGCGCTGGATGACGAGACCTTCGACCGCATCCTCATCACCAATGTCCGTGGCCCCTATTCCACCATCCGCGCCTTCGCGCCGCTGCTGAAGCGCAGCGGCGATGCGGTGATCGTCAATATCTCCTCCCTCGCCGCGATGAACGGGCTGGGCAGCAGCATCGCCTATTGCGCCTCCAAGGCCGCGCTGGACACGATGGGGCTGTCGCTGGCGCGCGTGCTGGGGCCGGAAATCCGCGTCATCGGCGTCTCCCCCGCCGCCGTCGATACCGGCTTCGTGCCGGGCCGCAGCCGCGACGCGGTGCTGAAGCAGGCGGCGCTGACGCCCCTGAAGATCGTCTGCCAGGCGGATGACGTGGCGCTCGCCGTTGTCGCCGCCGTCACGCATCTGCGCCTGACCACCGGCACCTCGCTGCTGGTCGATTGCGGCCGGCATCTCTGAGGGCCGGCGCTTGGAGATCATCGACGCGCAGATCCACGAGCCGGTCGCGGGCAAGCCCTTCGATCCGCCGCTGGACCCGGCGACGCGCGACGCGGTGCATGTGGAACTGGCGCGGGAGGCCATCGACTCCGTTCGCGTCGACCGCGCCGTGGTGGTGGCGCGCCCCGCCTTCAACGAGGCCTGCATCGCGCGCTATCCGGAGCTGTTCGCCGCCGTCGAGGTGATGGATCACACCTCGGAAGAACTGGAAGCACGAATGGCGGGCTTCCGCGCTCGCAAGGGCATGCTTGGCTGCCGCACGCTGGTGACGAACTATGCCGAGGTGCGGCGTGATCCGGACGTGGCACTGCGGCTGAACGACACCTTCCTGAGCGGCGGCTTCGATCGCTACTGGGCGCTGGCGGCGCGCCACGACATCCCGATGTTCTTCTCCGCCCATGGTTTCGCCACGGCGCTGCGACCGCTGGCGGAGCGGCATCCGGAGCTGACCATCATCGTCGATCATTTCGGCATCACCCAGTCCCTGCGGCGGGAGATCGAGGGCGATCGCTGGGCGGCGCTGCCCGGGCTGCTGGAACTGGCGCGCTATCCGAATGTCTTCGTGAAGTGGTGCGGCGTGCCGCTCGTCTCCCGCGCCGCTTTTCCGCATGACGACGTCTGGCCGCAGCTGCATCGCATCCTGCGCGCCTTCGGGCCGGAGCGCTGCATGTGGGCGAGCGATTTCACGCGCCTGCGCTGGGGCGTGCCGGATCGCGCGGGCGCCACGGGCGCGCCGCCGCGCGCGGATTGGAAATCCTATGCCGACGCGCTGCACCACCTGCTGCATACGCGCGAAATCTCGCGGCAGGACAAGGAACAACTGTTCAGCGGCGCGGTTCGTCGCGCGCTGCGCTGGACCAGGGAGGATTAGACCCATGCCCATCACACGCCGCCACGCCCTTGCCGCCACGGCCGCCGCCTTCGCCGCCGCGCCGGCCCTGGCGCAGGACTATCCCAGCCGCGCCATCCGCGTGATCGTGCCCTATGCCGCGGGTGGCACCGACCAGTACATCCGGCTGCTGCAGAACGATTTCGCGCAGCGCCTGGGTCAGCCCGTGGTGATCGAATCCGTGGTCGGCGGTGGCGGCGGCATCGGGGCCAACCGCGTCCGAACCAGCACGCCGGATGGCTACACGCTGCTCTTCGGCGGCACCGCCGCGCTCACCGTCGTGCCACGCATCCAGAACCAGCCCTATACGGCGATGGATTTCGCGCCCGTCTGCAACCTGGTCGCCCTGCCGATCATCGTCGCCGCGAAGCGCGGCTTCCGCCATCGCACGGTGCAGGACATGCTGGCGGCGGCGCGCGCACAGCCCGAGAGCATCTCCTTCGGCTCGCCCGGCATCGGCAGCTCCCCACATCTGGCAGGCGAAGCGATGGCGCGCGCCGCGGGGGTGAAGCTGCTGCATGTGCCCTATGCCGGCATCGCGCCGGCCATGACCGCGCTGCTCGCCGGCGACATCGACCTGGTGGTGGGCGCGCCCGGCATCATCATGCCGACCGTCGAATCGCACGGCATCCTGCCGCTGGCCCAGACCGGCGCGACGCGCAGCGCCGCGCTGCCCGACCTCATCGCCCTGACGGAGATCGGGCTGGACGTGGATCTGGTGACGCGCTTCGGCTTCTTCGCGCCGAAGCAGACGCCGGAGCCGATCCTGCAACGGCTCGACCAGGTCTTCCGCGACGCCGCCGCGGCGCCCAGCTACGCGGAGGCGATGCGGCGCGCCTTCAACGAGGTGCTGTTGCAGGACCGCGCGCAATTCACCCAGGCCCTGGCCGCGGAAGACCGGGCCATGGCGCTGCTGATCGGACAGCTCAACCTGCGCTGATCGGCCTCAGGCATAGACGATCCCGCAACCCGGCCCGGCGGGGACGGCGATCACGCCGTCCTCGATGGGCAGGGGCGTGAAGGGATCGTCCAGGATGTGGTCGTGCTCCGACAGCTCGCAGGCGAAGGGCAGGGTCCGCAGCGACGCCGCGGCATGGGCCGAGGCGCCCTGCAGCAGCGCCGGCCCGAAGGCCGCACCCATGCGCGTGGCGATCTGTCCGGCTTCCAGGATGCGCGCGGCGGTGACGAAGTTGCGCACGCCGCCGAGCTTGGTCAGCTTCAGATTGACCACATCGGCAACGCGCCCCTGCACCACCCGCAGCACATCGGCCACCGTCTCCACCGTCTCATCCGCCTCGATCGGCACCGGCAGCGTGCGGGTGATGAGGGCGAGACCTTCCCAGTCCGCGGCCGGCACCGGCTGCTCCACCAAGGCGATGTCCTGCGGCTCCAGCCGCCGCCAGGCGGCGATGAAGCCCTTGGCGCTGTAGGACTGGTTCGGGTCGAGCGTCAGCGTCACCTCCGCGCCCACCGCCGCCCGCACCTCCGCCACGCGCCGTGCGTCCAGCGCGGCATCGCCGGCCAGTTTCAGCTTCAGCGTGCGATAGCCCTTCGCCACCAGCGCGGCGGCGGATGCCGCCATCTCCGCCGGCGCCTTGATCGGCAGGATGCGCGACTGCGGAATGCGGTCGCGATAGCGCCCGCCCAACAGCGCCGAAAGCGGCAGGCCGGCGCGCCGGGCCTGAAGGTCATGCAGCGCCATGTCGATCGCCGCCTTGACCGAGCGGTTGCCGACCAGCGTCGCCTCCACCAGGTCCATGATCGCCGCAAGCTCCGCCGGATCGCGCCCGACCAGCAGCGGCCGCAGGAAATGCAGCGCGGCCTCGGCGCCCGGCCCATGGGTGGTGATCGCCGGAATCGCATGCGCGTAGCCCAGGCCGGTCACGCCGTCCTCATCGGTCAGCACGATGACCCAGCCCTGCAGTTCCGCGACCGTGGCGCGGGCGAATTTCCAGCCCGGATCCGCCTGGCGCTGTGTGCAGGGACGCAATTCGGCTGTGACGATGGGCACCCTCGATTCTCCCGCTTCCTATGGTGCCGAAACTGCCATGCCCGCAGCGCGAATCACGGCGAAATCCGTCGATATTCCGGAATGCGGAACGCCGTGAGATAGTCCCGCGAGGCGCGGAATCCCGCATTAGATTGACGACAGGGAGCTGTTGCCGGGAAAGCGAAGCGCGCAATGCGCCGCAGGATGCCTGCGCTGGAGACGGACCGCAGAACCCCTCATCCCGACACGGAGTCCTCGCGATGCCGATCCCATTGCCTTCGCCATTCCGGGCAGGGCGCATCCGCCTGCTGCTCGCCCTGCTGCTGCTTCTTGGCGCCGGCCTGGCGCGGCCGGCCCTGGCCGCCTTCCCGGATCGGCCGCTGCGCCTGATCGTCGCCTATGCCGCCGGCGGCACGGGTGACCTGGTCGGCCGGCTGGTGGGCGAATCGCTGTCCGCGCGGCTCGGCGTGCCGGTGGTGGTGGAGAACCAGGGCGGCGCCGGCGGCGCCATCGCCGCCCGCGCGGTCAGCCGCGCCGCGCCCGATGGCTATACGATGATGCTCGCGGGCAACGCGATCTTCGCCATCCTGCCGCATATGGCCAATGTCGGATTCGACCCGGTGAACGACTTCACCGCCATCGCCAATATCAGCGAGTCGCAACGCCTCCTCGCCGTGCGCCCCGGCCTGCCCGTGACCACGCTGGCGGAGCTGGTGGAGTACGGAAAGCGCAACCAGGGTCGGCTGAACTACGGCTCCTCCGGCATCGGATCGACCCTGCATGTGATGACGGAGATGTTCCGCCGCGAGGCCGGCTTCGCCGCCGAGCACATCCCCTTCCGCGGCTCCGCCCCCGCCGTGCAGGCGATGCTGACCGGGGATATCGACTTCATGATCGACACGGTGGTGATCCAGCATGTGCAACAGGGCCGCCTGCGCGGCCTGGCCGCCGTGGGCGATCGCCGCCTGCCGCAATTCCCGGACATCCCCACCCTCGCCGAACAGGGCTACCCGAATGTCCGCACCTCCGGCTGGCAGGCGCTGATGGGCCCCGCCAACATGCCGCCTGAGATCGTCACGCTGCTCTCCGGCCATGTCGAGGCGATGCTGCGCGAGCCGGCCTTCCTCGACCGCCTCGCCCGCGTCGGCGTCGTGCCCAGCTACCGCACCCCCGCGCAACTCGCAGATGACCTGCAGGAGGATACGCGCCAGTTCGGCGCCATCATCCGCAGCAGCGGAATCTCCGCCCAATGACGTCCAGCCTGAACCAGCAGGCCGCCCACTGGGCAGCCAACCTCGCGCTCGACAGCGTGCCGCCCGACGTCGTGGAAAGCACCAAGCTGCGCATCCTCGACCTGATCGGCGTCATGCTCGCCGCGAAGCCACTGCCCCTCGTCACCGCCGCGCGCCGCGCCGCGCTGGCGCTGGAAGGCGGCGGCGGCGCGCATATCCTGGGCGAGGCGGAGGACGTCGCACCCATGGCCGCCGCCTTCGTCAACGGCGTGATGACCGCCGTGCTGGAATTCGACGACACCCATATCGAGAGCTTCATCCACCCGACCGCGCCCTGCGTCGCCGTCGCCTTCCCCGAATCGCAGCGCCGCCACCTCTCCGGCCGCCAACTCATCGAAGCCGTGCTGGTGGGCAGCGAGCTGACCTGCCGGCTCGGCCGCATCACCCCCGTGCGGCTGCACAATCTCGGCTTCCATCCCACCGCCGTCTTCGGCGTCTTCGGTGGCGCCTATACGTTGGCGAAGCTGCGCGGGCTGGATGCGCAGACCACCGCCGACGCCATCGGCGCCGCCGGCAGCCTCTCCGCCGGCATCAACGCCTCCTTCGAAGACGGCAGCTCCACCAAGATGATGCATGTGGGCTTCGCCGCCACCGGCGCCCTGCGCGCCGTGGCCCTGGCGCAGGCCGGAATCTCCGGCCCCGATCCGGTCTTCGACGGCCGCTTCGGCTGGTTCCGCAGCCATATCCAGGGCCGCGACGACCTGCGCTTCGACGCGCTCTGCGACGGCCTCGGCACATCCTGGGAAGTGCTGAACATCGCCTCCAAGGTCCACCCCTGCGCCTTCACCATGATGCCGCATATCGAAGCCGCCATCGCCCTGCGCGACACCCACAACCTGCGCCCCAAGGACATCGCCCAGGTCATCTGCCAGATCGGCCAACGCTCCTTCGCCACCATGTGCGAACCCGTGGCCGACAAGCGCCGCCCCGCCACCACCTGGCACGGCCGCATCAGCCTGCAACACACCGTCGCCGAAGCCCTGGTCCTCGGCCGCATGGACAAGGACGCCTACGCCGAATCCAGCCTGCGCGACCCCATCATCAACGCCCTCGCTGACAAGGTCCTCTACGAGGACGACCCCACCACCAACCCCACCCGCTCCGGCGGCTGCGTCACCGTGCTGCTGCACGACGGCCGCCGCCTGACCCACCGCATCACCGACATGCGCGGCACCCGCAACAACCCCCTGTCCCACACCGACATCATCACCAAATTCCAAACCAACACCCGCGACACCCTCACCCCACGCCAAGCCGAAACAGCCATCACCCAACTGCTGCAACTCGACCGGCTGGACGACATCGCACCGGTGCTGGAAGGGGTGAGGGTGCGCGGGTGATGGCAGGGAGGGCGCTGCCCTCCCCGCACCCCTCCCGCGAAGGGGCAGTGGCCCCTTCGAACCCTCGACTTAGGGGTAGGCGAAAGGAGGGGCACGTCGGGCGCATCGGGACAAGCGGCTGCTCAATGCCCCTCCTTTCGCCTACCCCTTAAATGGGTTTCCAAAGGGACCACTGTCCCTTTGGCAGGGGGTGCAGGGGGACAGCGTCCCCCTGCAAGCAACCCACGGCAACCTCACCCCATCTCAGCCACCCGTTGCGGTATTCGCGCCCAGGCCGGCGAGTTGGGCGGCGTTGGTGCTGACCATTTTGCGGACGTCGTCCGGGCTGTAGCCGATGGACAGGCACAGGCCGATGATTTGGCGGAAGCCTTCGACGGGCAGGGGTGCGTTGGTTTGGCCGAGGTCCGAGCCGAAGAAGGTGCGGTCGATGCCGGCGGCGTCGATCAGGGCTTTGAGGAAGGCTTCGTCGTAGACCTTCATCCGGTTCGGGATGAACATGCAGATCGAGTGTTCGATCCAGGCCCCCATCGAGACCAATTCCTTCACGTCGGAGAGGGAGGCGCCGACGGTGTAGCTGGGGTGGTTGACGAGAAGGCGGGTGCAGCCGCGTTTCTTGGCTTCGTCGAACAGCGGCCAGACTTCGCTGATATGCAGGTGGCCGCAGGACAGGACGACGTCGTGCTCGGCGATGATGTCGAGCACGTGCTTGACCGGGTCGAGCAGGTCGCCGCGCGCGTCCAGCACGGACAGGCCGATCTGCTTCAGCATCTTGCCCTTGGTCGGCAGCAGGGATTTGCGGTGGCCTTCGCGGATGTGGTTGGCGGCGGAGACGGTGGGCATCCAGACCACCTTGGCGCCGGTCTTCACCGCGGGTTCGACGGCGAAGGGGTTGATGCCGCCGACGGAGTTGTTCAGCACGATGCTGCCGATGGGTTCGGCGATGGTGGCCTTGCCGGCTTCCTTCAGCACGTCGACGAAGGGGCCGGTGGGGTAGTAGTGGTCCTTGAACAGCACGGCGCGCATGCCGGCGGCGGCGCCCTGTTCCAGCGCCTGCTCGTGGTTCACGGCGCGGGCCATGACGGAGGGGCCGCTGTGGCAATGCAGGTCGATGGCGCCTTGCATCAGGCTGTCGATCAACTGCGGGTCGGCATTCATCGCGACGGTTCCTTTTCACGCATGGCGTATCCGCGGGCAGCGTGGTGGCGGCCCGCTTTCCTCCCGTTCGGTGCCGTGGGGTGGTGGTATCATCGGCGACAAGGGGCGCGGCGGGGGAGCGCGATTTCCCCGCGTTCCGCATCGCGAAATCCTGCCTCAGGCCGTGCGCGCCTGGCCCTGCTGCAACCGCTCCATGGAGGCGGTGATCTGCCGGCTCGCCTCCTGCAAGGCGGGCACCAGCTGGTCCGCCAGCACCGCGTGGCTGACGACGGAGCGGAAGTAGCTGAGGCCCAGCGTGCCGGCGACGGACTCCCCCAGCATGATCGGCACCGCGACGGTGTTGGAATTGCGCGGTTCCACCTTCGGGTCGCGCTGCGCATAGCCTTGCCGGCGGACCATGGCGACCATGCCTTGCACCACGCGTTCCAGGTTGGGCGGGTTGTCCTCCGGGTCGGGGGAGGCCGCGAGCAGGCGCAGCAGGATCTGCCGTTCCTCCTCCGGGCAATAGGCGAGGTAGGCGCGGCCGATGGCGCGTGTCACCAGGCTGAAGCGCACGCCGACGGTGGCGTGGAAGGGGGAGACGGCGCTGTCGGCCATGGTGCTGACGCTGATGACCACGCGCCCCTGGTCCGGCACGGCGATCGCCACCGGCCATTTCAGCCGGCGCGTCAGGTCCACGGCCCAGGCACGCCCGGCCTCCGCCACCAAGGGCCCGCCATGGAAGCCGGAGCTGAGGGTGGCGACCTGGGAGGTGATGCGATAGCCCAGGCCGCGTTCGCCCTTGGCGACCAGCCCGGCGGTGGTCAGCGTGCCGAGCAGCCGCATGATGGTGGGCTTGGGCAGGTCGGTGGCGCGGTGCAACTGGTCCACGGTGGTGTGGCGCTGGCGGTTCAGCTCCTTCAACAGATCCAGCGCCCGCAGCACGGATTGCACGGGGGGGCCGCTCATGCGCGGGGTCGCACGTGGCGGGCGCGCCTTAGCGCGAGGTGGGCGCGCCTGAGCGCGAAGCGGGAGCGCCTGATCGCGAGGCGGGCGCGCCTGATCGCAATGACCTGCATTCGGCCCTTCCTCCCCGTTGGACATTCCGCATCCTGGAATGCCGGCAAGTCAAGCGCGCCGCCAGCGGTGTCGCCAGGCCTTCCGCCAGACGGAATGCGGACAGAGCGTGCTTGTCAGCCTGGCACCCCGCCGAACAGGTTGCGCGCCTAGGGGGTGCGCCTGCCGGTTCAAAGGGCTGGCGCGCCGTCCAGGGAGGACAAGACATGACGCAGTCCCATGCCGCGACGGCTGGCCGTCGCCGGCTGCTCGGCGCCGCGCTTCTGGGTGCCGGCGCCGGCCTTCTGCCCGGGCGCGGGGCGCAAGCGGCGAACTTCCCCTCCGGCCCCATCCGCATCGTCATCGGCTTCGGGCCGGGCGGGCTGGCGGACCTGACGGCGCGGCTGGTGGGGGAGCAATTGTCGCAGCGCCTCGGCCAGCAGGTGGTGGTGGACAACCGGCCGGGGGCGGGCGGCGCGGTCGCCGCGCGCATCGGCGCGACGGCGGAACCGGATGGCCAGACGCTGATGATCCTGAGCACCGGCAATGCCATCAACAAGTCGCTGTTCCGGTCGCTGCCCTATGACCCGGTCGCGGATTTCACCGCCATTTCCGCCATGGTGTCCTTCGACCTGCTGCTGCTGGCGGGCGCCAGCTCTCCGTTGCGCTCGGTGCAGGATGTGCTGGCGGCGGGCCGCAATGGCGGGCGGCTGGCGATCGGCACCATCAGCCCGGGCAGCACGCAGAACCTGGCGGCCGAATGGCTGCGCGTCGCCGCCGGGCTGGATGCGACGGTCATCCCCTATCGCACAACGCCGGAGGTGCTGACGGCGGCGCAGCGCGGCGATGTGCAGATCGCCTTCGAATCCTACGCCGCGGCACGCGGCGCGCTGGAGGGCGGCGTGCTGCGCGCCATCGCCAGCACCGGGGAAAGGCGGTCCCAGCTTCTGCCGGAATTGCCGACGCTGCGCGAGGCAGGGCTGGCCGACTATGCCGTGACCGGCTGGAACGGCCTGTTCGCCCCGGCGCGCACGCCGGCACCGGTCATCGCGACGCTGAACGGGCATGTGCGGGAGATCCTGGCCGTGCCGGCAATGCGCGCACGGCTGCTCGCCTTGGGTGTGGAACCAGCGCCAAACACGCCGGCCGAGATGGGCGCGCTGCTGCGGCAGGACATCGCACTCTGGGCGCAGGTCATCGAGCGCGCCGCCATCGAGCGGCAATAAGCAGGGAGAGGCGCCATGCCCATCACCACCCCGACCCGCCGCGGCCTGCTGGCCGGCGGCAGCGCGCTGGCGGCCACGCTCGCCGCGCCCGCCGTCCGCGCCGCGGGCTATCCGGACCAGCCGATCCGCCTGATCGTCCCCTTCCCGCCCGGCGGCACCGTGGATGTCACGGCGCGGCTGGTGATGGGCAAGGTGGCGGAGCTGCTCGGCGGCAATGTCATCATCGACAGCGCCCCGGGCGCCGGCGGCAATGTCGGCACGCAGCGCGTGGCGCGCGCCACGCCGGATGGCTACACGCTGCTGTTCACCGCGCCGAACCACACGATCAACCCGAGCCTCGGCACGACCAGCGGCTTCGAGCCGGAGCGCGACTTCATCCCGGTCTCGCTGGTCGCGCAGATCGCGGAGCTGCTGATCGCGCCGCGCTCGGCGCCCTTCACCACCTTCGCTGAATTCGTCGCCTATGCCCGCGCCAATCCCGGCAAGCTCACCTATTCCTCCGCCGGCATCGGATCGCATCCGCATGTGACCATGGAGCTGATGCTGCGCCGGCTGGGGCTGGATGTGCTGCATGTGCCCTATCGCGGCGCGGCGCCGGCCTTCACCGACCTGGTTGCCGGCCGCGTGCAGCTCAAGCTCGACAGCCTGGCGACCTCCGCCGCCAGCCTCGCCGAAGGCTCCATCCGCGCTTTGGCGATCGCCAGCAAGGAACGCTCCCCGAAACTGCCGGACGTGCCCACCGTCGCGGAAAGCGGTCTGCCGGGCTTCGAGGGCATCTTGTGGATGGGCGTGGTGGCGCCGACCGGCACGCCGCCGGAGGCCATCGCCACCCTCTCCCGCGCCCTGATGGCCGCCGCCCGCGATCCGGAGGTGATGGCCCGGCTGGACCGCTCCGGCGTCGAGCCCGTCGGCAATACCCCGGAGGAGTTCCGCGCCCTGATCGCGCGGGAAATCCCGCTGTGGCGCCAGGTGATCCGCGACGCCAATATCCGCGCCGAGTGAGAGAGCAACGCATGCCCCCATTGACTCCGCCGCCCGATCCGAACCCCGGGACGCCCCGCCTGGTCTGCCCGCCCGGATCGGTGGACGGCCAGGTGCATCTGTTCGGACCGGCCGCGCAGTACCCCTTCGACCCCGGCAGCAAGTACATCTCGGAGGATGCGCTGCCGGAAACCTGCATCGCCCTGCACAAGGCGCTCGGCATCGACCATGCCGTGATCGTCAGCGGCGGCGGCTACGGCATGGACACCACGCATCTGGAACACACGCTGGCGCGCTTCCCGCAGCATTTCCGCGGCGTCGCGCTGCTGAAGCCGGGAACGACACAGGCGGAAATGGCGCGGCTGCATGGCCTCGGCGTGCGCGGGTTGCGCTTCGTCAGCCCGCATCATGGCGCGCATCTGCCGCATCTGTCGGAGGCCGCGGCGGCGATGGCGGCGGAGCTCGGCTGGGTGGTGCAGTTCTACCCCTCGCCCGGGGATCTGGAGGATTTCGCGGCGCGGCTGATGACGCTGCCGGGGCCGGTGGTGCTGGACCATTTCGGCGCGGTGCCCGCCGCCGGCGGCATCGACCAGCCGGCCTTCCGCACCCTGCTGCGGATGCTGGACAGCGGCCGGATCTGGGTGCGGCTGTCCGGGCCGATGCGCTGCACGAAGGAGGACTTTCCCTATGCCTCCGTCACGCCCCTGGCCCAGGCCCTGGTGGCGCATGCGCCGGAACGGCTGGTCTGGGGCTCCGACTGGCCGCATGTGAACATGCAGGGCCGCGTCATGCCCAATGACGGCGACCTGCTGGACCTGATGCTGGACTGGGCGCCGGAGGAGGCGGTGCGCAACCGCATCCTGTCCGACAATGCGCGCCGGCTCTACGACTTCCCGGAATAAGCCCCGGTTAAACCGGCGCGGCATCCACCACATGGAAGCCGGCGGTCACGCTGTCATTCCAGCTTTCCGCCCGCAGATGCCCCGCCAGGTGCAGCGTGCCGCCGCCGAGCAGGGCGGCGGCGAGCGGGCCTTCCTTCGCCCGGAAGCAGATGGCCTTGAGGCGACCGCTGCCGCCCTCCCCTTCCAGGAAGGCGCGGATGGTGCCGCCCTCCTTCCCCACGCGATCGGCGCGGACCACCCGGGCGCGGGACAGCACGAAGACCGGCTCCTCATTCCCCGCGCCGAAGGGGGCCAGGCGGGTGATCTGGCTGGCCACCTCCACCGTCGCGCCGGGCACCGTTAGCGCGCCTTCCAGCGCCAGGTCGGCGGCGCCGGGCAGGTTGGCGGCATGGGCCAGTCGTTCATCCAGGAAGGCGTGGAACTCACCCTCCTTCTCCGCAGGGAAGGAGAAGCCGGCGGCCATGGCATGGCCACCGCCCGTGGCCAGCAAACCCGCCTGCCGCGCGGCGATGATGGCGGCGCCGAGATCGACCCCCGGCACGGAACGGCCGGACCCCTTCGCCAGGCCCTCCGACAGGCCGGCGACGCAGGCCGGGCGGTTGTATTTTTCCTTCATCCGGCCGGCGACAATGCCGACCACGCCGGGATGCCAGCCCTGCCCCACCACCAGCAGCACCGGATGGCCGCGCTGCGCCTGGCGCTCGGCCTCCGCCATGGCGGCGGTCAGCACATCGGCCTCCACCTCCTGCCGCCGCTTGTTCACCACATCCAGCCGCTCCGCCATGGCGCGGGCCTCGATCGGGTCATCCTCCAGCAGCAGCCGCAGGCCGAGGTCGCTTTCGTCGATGCGGCCGGAGGCATTGATGCGCGGGCCGAGCAGGAAGCCCAGCGTATGGGCGGTGGGCGCATCCTTGGCCATCGCCACTTCCAGCAGCGCGGCGATGCCGGCGCGGCTGCGCCTGGCCATCACCTTCAGCCCCTGCGCGACCAGGGCGCGGTTCAGCCCGGTCAGCGGCATCACGTCGCAGACGGTGGCCAGCGCCACCAGGTCCAGCAGGTCGAGCAGCTTCGGCTCCGGCCTGGTGGCGAAGGCGCCGCGCCGGCGCAGCTCCCGCACCGTGGCGATGCCGGCCAGGAAGGCGACGCCGGCGGCGCAGAGATGGCCGAGGCCGCTGGTGCAATCCAGCCGGTTCGGATTGACCGCGGCGCGCACCAGCGGCACCGGGCCTTCCGCCTTGTGATGGTCGAGGATCACCACATCGGCGCGCCCCCGCGCGGCCTCCAGCGCCACCTCCGCCGCGATGCCGCAATCGACCGTGACGATCAGCGTGGCGCCGCGCGCGCAGAGCGTGGCGATGGCCGCGGGGTTCGGCCCGTAGCCCTCATTCAGCCGGTCCGGCACGTAATGCACGACGCGGCAGCCCAGTTCCCGCAGCAGCCGCACGGTCAGCGCGCCGGAACAGGCGCCGTCCACGTCATAATCGCCATAGACCGCCACGGATTCCCCGGCCTGGGCGGCGTCGGCCAGCCGCGCGGCGGCCGCATCCATGTCCCGCAGGCAGGAGGGATCGGGCAGCAGGGCGCGCAGCGTCGGTTCGAGGAAATCCGCCGCCGCCTCCACGCCCACGCCGCGCGCCGCCAGCAGCCGCCCGACCAGCTCGGGCAGCGCCAGCCGCTGGGCGATGCCGAGGCCGATCCGCGCATCGCCCTGCCGCCAGATCCAGCGCCGGCCGAGCACGCTGCGGGCGACGCCCAGCGCCACCTCCGCACCCGGCGGCGCCGGCAAGACGGCCGCGTCGTTCAAGCCGTGAAGGCCGCGGGCTTCAGCGCGAAGTTGTGGTGGCCTTCCACATAGCGGACGGTGCCGGACTTGGAGCGCATGACGATGGAATGCGTCACCGCGCCGCTGCCGAAATGGCGCACGCCGCGCAGCATCGGCCCGGTGGTGACGCCGGTGGCGGCGAACATCACGTCGCCCTTGGCCATGTCGGTCATGGAATAGACGCGGTTGGGATCGGTGATGCCCATCTCCAGCGCCCGCGCCACCTGGTCGTCATTCTCGAAGACCAGCTTGCCCTGCATCTGGCCGCCGATGCAGCGCAGCGCCGCCGCCGCCAGCACGCCTTCCGGCGCGCCGCCGCTGCCGAGATACATGTCCACGCCCGTCTCGGGCTGGGACACGGCGACCACGCCGGAGACGTCGCCATCCGGGATCAGCATGATGCGCGCGCCGGCCATGCGGCAGCGCTTGATGATCTCCTTGTGCCGGTCGCGGTCCAGCAGGCAGATCACCAGGTCGTTGATGCTGCGGCCCTTGGCCTTGGCGAGGTTGGTCAGGTTCTCCTCGACCGAGGCGTCGATATGCACGACGCCGTCCGGCAGGCCGGGGCCGACCGCGATCTTGTCCATGTAGATGTCGGGGGCGTGCAGGAAGCCGCCCTTCTGCGCCAGGGCGACCACGGCCATGGCGTTGGGGCCGCCCTTGGCCGTGATGGTGGTGCCTTCCAGCGGATCGACCGCGATATCCACCTCCGGCCCGCCGCCGGCCTTGGCGTAGAGGCCGACCTTCTCGCCGATGTAGAGCATCGGCGCCTCGTCCATCTCGCCCTCGCCGATCACCACGGTGCCGGAGATGGCGACGGTGTCGAAGGCGCGGCGCATGGCCTCCACGGCCGCGCCATCGGCCGCGTTCTTGTCGCCCCGGCCCATCCAGCGGCTGGCGGCCAGCCCCGCCGCCTCCGTCACCCGCACCAGTTCCAGGGCGAGGTTGCGGTCCACATGGACCTGGCGTTCGGTTTCGGCCACGGAAAATCCTCCGGATGAGAGCGGCGGGGTGATGCGGTGCGCGCTTGCGCGAACCGCGCCTGTGATGACGTTCTAGTTGCCCCGTCCGGCGCCCGCCGAAAAGGGGTGGAATCTCAGCGGCCGGAGACGACCGCGCCGCAGGCGGCGGGGGGCGGCACCGACCTGGCAACGCGGCGCAGGGCGAAAAGGCCGCAGCCTGGCCCCTCCACATGGCCGAAATAGGTGCCGTCCTCGTCCAGCTCGCCGAGCAGGTCGACGGTGACGTAGTTGTCCGGCCGCAGCAGCCAGCGCCCCGCCGACAGGGTCAGGGCCTGGCCCTCCGGCGTGCCGGCCACTTCGTAGCAGCCCTCCGCCGGCTCCGGATTGCTGGCCTGCGGGTAGAAGTGGAACAGTCCCACGACGCTGCCGTCGCCCTGCGCACGCAGGCGCAGGCTAAGCCCGGTGCTGCCCTGGGCGCAGACATAGCTGCCGGCCCAGACCCCGGCGAAACGCTCCCCGGCCCGCGCCGCGGGCAGGGTGGCGACCAGCAGCGCCAGGGCCAGGGCAGCGCGGGCCAGGGTCACAGCGTCTCGATCCGGATCAGCGCCGGCGTCTCCACCACCGCCTCCAGCGCTTCAATCCGAAGGATTGCCGCGCGCATCTGCGCCTCCTCGCAATCATGGGTGGTCACCACCACCGGCACCGCCTCCCCGGGCGCGCGGCCGCGCTGGAGCATGGATTCCAGGCTGATGGCATTGTCGCGCAGCGCGGCGGTGACATCGGCGATGACGCCGGGGCGGTCCACCACCATCAGCCGCAGGTAATAGGCGCCGACGCGCTTGCCCATCGGCACGGAAGGCGCCTGCGACAGGTCCCGCGTCGCGACGCCCCAGACCGGGGTGGAACGGCCGCGCGCGATGTCGATCAGGTCGGCGCAGATGGCGCTGGCGGTGGGTCCGGCGCCGGCGCCGCGGCCTTCCAGCACGATGCGGCCGACGAAGTCACCCTCCGCCACCACCGCGTTGAAAACGCCATCGACGCGGGCGATGGGATGCGCCACCGGCACCATGCAGGGGTGCATCCGCGTCTCGATCCCGGCTTCCGTCCGCCGCGCGATGCCGAGCAGCTTGATGCGGTAGCCGAGTTCCTCCGCCAGCTTGATGTCCAGCGCGGAGATGCTGCGGATGCCCTCCACATGCACGGCGCCGAAATCGACCGGCCGGCCGAAGGCCAGGGCGGCCAGGATCGCCAGCTTATGGGCGGCGTCGATGCCATCCACGTCGAAGGCGGGGTCGGCCTCGGCATAGCCCAGCTTCTGGGCCTCGCTCAGCGCCTGGGCGAATTCGATGCCGCGCTCGCGCATCTGGGTCAGGATGTAGTTGCAGGTGCCGTTCAGGATGCCCAGCACGCGGGTGATGTCGTTCGCCGCCAGGCCTTCCCGCAGCGCCTTGATGGCGGGAATGCCGCCGGCCACCGCGGCTTCGTAGGACAAAGCGACGCCCTTGGCCTCGGCCAGCTCGGCCAGTTCGGCGCCATGGATGGCGAGCAGCGCCTTGTTGGCGGTGACCACCGGCTTGCCGGCGTTCAGCGCCGCGCGGACCAGGTCGGCCGCCTGGCCCTCGGTGCCGCCGATCGCCTCCACCACCACATCCACATTCGGGTCATGCGCCAGCGCCACCGGGTCGTCATACCAGCGCAGCCCGGCGATGGAGACGCCACGGTCGCGCGTGCGGTCGCGGGCGGAAACGGCGGTGACGGCGATGGGCCGGCCGGCCCGCGCCGCGATCGTCGCGGCATTGTCGCGCAGCAGGGTCAGCACCCCGGCACCCACGGTGCCGAGGCCGGCAACCGCGACGGAAAGCGGCTTGGTCATGTCTCGGAATCCAATCGAATCAGGCCGCGTCGGGAGTTTCGACCGGTCCGGCATTGTCGGCGCTGAGAAAAGTCTTGATCCCCCGCATCGCCTGGCGGATGCGCTGGCTGTTCTCGACCAGCGCGATGCGGACATGGCCATCGCCATGCTCGCCGAAGCCGATGCCGGGCGCGACCGCGACCTTCGCCTTGGCCAGCAGCAGCTTTGCGAAATCGACGCTGCCCAGATGCTTGAAGCGGTCCGGGATCGGCGCCCAGAGGAACATGGAGGCCTCCGGCGCCGGCACCTGCCAGCCGGCCGAGGCCAGGCCCTTCACCATCACGTCGCGGCGTTCGCGGTACAGGTCGCGCATCTCCTGCACGCAGTCCTGCGGGCCGTTCAGAGCGGCGGCGGCGGCGATCTGGATCGGCGCGAAGGCGCCGTAATCCAGGTAGGACTTCACCCGCGTCAGCGCCGAGACCAGCCGCGGATTGCCGGCGGCGAAGCCCATGCGCCAGCCGGGCATGTTGTAGGTCTTCGACATGGAGGTGAATTCCACCGCCACATCCTTGGCCCCCGGCACTTCGAGGATCGAAGGCGGCACCGCGCTGCCGAAATAGATCTCTGCGTAGGCCAGATCCGAAAGGATGAAGATCTCATGCCTTCGGGCAAAGTCGACGATCTTCCGGTAGAAATACAGGTCCGCCAGCATCGCCGTCGGGTTGGACGGGAAATTCACGATCAGCGCGGTGGGCTTCGGCACGGAATGCCGCACGGCGCGGTCCAGCGCCTCCAGCATCGCATCGTCCGGCGTGCAGGGGATCGACCGCACGGAGGCGCCGGCCAGCACGAAGCCGAACTGGTGGATGGGGTAGGAGGGGTTGGGCACCAGGATGGTGTCGCCCGGGCTGGTGATGGCCGCGGCCAGGTTGGCCAGGCCCTCCTTCGAGCCGAGGGTGGCGACCACCTCCGTCTCCGGGTCCAGCTTCACGTTGAAGCGGCGCTCGTAATAGCCGGCGAGTGCCTTGCGTAGGCCGGGGATGCCCTTCGACGCGCTGTAGCGATGGGTGCGGGGATCGGCGACCGCCTCGATCAGCTTGGCCACGATATGCGGCGGCGTCGGGCTGTCCGGATTGCCCATGCCGAGGTCCACGATGTCCTCGGCGGCTGCGCGGGCCTTGGCCTTGGCCGAGTTCACCTCGGCGAAGACATAGGGCGGCAGGCGCCGGATGCGGTGGAACTCCTCGGTCATTTTGGTCGGGTCCGTGGATGAAGGGGGCGGAAGTATAGCGGAAGGCGTCAGTCCCGGCGAGGCGCCAGCAGATCGGCGCCGGGCGGAGGCGGCGGAGCCAGCAGGTCGCCGGACGGCGCGGCCGGCGGGCCGGAAAGCGGCGGCGGCACCGCGGTGGCGGGCGGCGGCGGCGCTTCCGGGGCGGCGGCCGCAGGCGCGACCACGGCCGGCTGGCTGGGCACCGGCGGGGTGGGCGCGGGCACCGGGTCCAGCCGCACCGGCGGCAAGGCGGCGATGACCGGCGGCGCCGGCACCCCCTCCCCCGCCGGGGGTGGCGCGGCGGAACCGGTCAGCTCGCTGCGCGAACCCGCGCGGTCGGCCGCCAGCGCCTCGGTCAGCGCGGCGCGTTCGGTCGCGTCCGGCACCGTCGGGCGGGGCGGCACGGTGGACAGGTTGGGATAGGGCGCATCGCGGCCCGGCGGCGGTTCGCGCCCGTCCAGATAGCCGCCGCTGACATTGCGCCACCAGTAGCGCGGGTCGATATCTGGCGGCACGCCACCGGAACAACCGGCCAGCAGCAGGGCGCAGGCCAGCATCAGGAGCGCGCGCGCTTGATCGCACGCGCCGCGGGCCCTACCTTCACGATGTTTCCCGTGGCATCCGACGCGCGGGTGCATGGCTTCCCAATCCTTCGCGCCAATATCTCCTGCGCAGGGGGTTACCCCGAACCACCCGCGGGCGAAAGCGCCAAGGCGGGTATCGGCGGGAAGAGTCACCCGAGCAGCCGGGCCGGGATGGGCTTTTGGGGGGCGCATGGCGCAACAGGATGGTTCGAAGCCGGGTTCCGGAACTCCGGAGGCCGGCGACAAGGGCGCGGCTGCCAGCTTCCGCCTGCCCGACCCGGCGCTGGTCTCCCGCACCATGGCGGATGTGGCGGAGCGCGGGCAGCGCATCGTCGGCGACTTCCTGAAACGCCAGGCCGATGGCGCCCCCGCCGCCGGCCCCGATCCCCTGCATATCGGCAGCGCCTTCCTGGATATGACGACGCGGCTGATGGCGAATCCGGCGCGGCTGATGCAGGCGCAGATCGGCTTCTGGCAGGACTACCTGACGCTCTGGCAGAACACCGCCCGGCGCATGATGGGCGAGACCTCCGCCCCGGTGATCGAGGAAACCAAGGGCGACAAGCGCTTCAAGGACGAGGCCTGGCGGGAGAATGAGGTCTTCGACTTCATCCGCCAGTCCTACCTGCTCTCGGCCCGCTACTTCACCAATGTGGTGCAGGGGGCGGAGGGTCTGGACAACAAGACGGCGCAGAAGGTGGATTTCTACACCCGCCAATTCGTCGATGCGATGAGCCCGTCGAACTTCCTGATGACCAATCCGGAAGTGCTGCGCCGCACCGCCGAGACGGGCGGGGAGAACCTGCTGAAGGGCCTCTCCAACCTGCTGGCGGACCTGGAACGCGGCAAGGGCAACCTGCGCATCCGCATGACCGACGACAGCAAGTTCAAGGTCGGCGAGAACATCGCGGTGACGCCGGGCAAGGTGGTGTTCCGCAACGACCTGATGGAGCTGATCCAGTACACGCCGACCACCGAGAAGGTGCTGAAGCGCCCGCTGCTGATCCTGCCGCCCTGGATCAACAAGTTCTACATCCTCGACCTGCGCCCGAAGAACAGCCTGATCCGCTGGGCGGTGGAGCAGGGCCATACCGTCTTCGTCGTCTCCTGGGTCAATCCGGACGAGAACCTCGCGGAGAAAGGGTTCGAGGACTACATGCGCGAAGGCCCCTATGCGGCGCTGGAGGCGATCGAGGCCGCGACCGGGGAGAAGGCGGTCAATGCCATCGGCTATTGCCTGGGCGGCACGCTGCTGGCCTGCACCCTGGCCCATATGGCGGCGAAGAAGGACACGCGGATCAAATCCGCCACCTATTTCGTCACCATGACGGATTTCGAGGAGGCCGGCGAACTCGGCGTCTTCATCGACGAGGAACAGCTTCTCGGCATCGAGGAGAAGATGTCGAAGAAGGGCTTCCTCGAGGGGCGGGAGATGGCGACCACCTTCAACCTGCTGCGCGCCAACGACCTGATCTGGTCCTTCGTGGTCAACAACTACCTGATGGGGCAGGAACCCTTCCCCTTCGACCTGCTCTACTGGAACGACGATTCCACGCGGATGCCGGCGAAGATGCACAGCTTCTACCTGCGCCGCATGTACCAGCAGAACGACCTGGTGAAGCCGGCCAGCGACCCCAATGCCATCGAGCTTGGCGGCGTGAAGCTCGACCTGCGCAGGATCAAGGTGCCGAGCTACCTGATCTCGACGCGGGAGGATCATATCGCGCCGTGGAAATCCACCTATCGCGCCACCCAGATCTATGGCGGCAAGACGCGCTTCGTGCTCGCCGCCTCCGGCCATATCGCCGGGGTGGTGAACCCGCCGGATTCGGGCAAATACAGCCACTGGGTGAATACCAGCCTGCCGCCCGATCCGGATGACTGGTTCAAGAGCGCGACCGAGCTCGCCGGGTCCTGGTGGCCGGACTGGCAGCGCTGGGTCACGGCTCTCGACAAGGAAATGGTGCCCGCCCGCCAGCCCGCCGATGCCGGCCTGGGCGATGCGCCCGGCAGCTATGTGCTGGTGCAGGCGAAAGATTAGGGATTGTCCCGGCCCTCAGGCGCCGGGCGCCGGCTCCGCCGGCTTGGCTGCGCCGCATGTGCGGCGGGCCGCATCCGCGGCCTCGGCCGACTTCACCGGCCGCAGGTTGTGCCCAGTCTGTTGGGGCATCTCTGTTGGGGCATCGGCTTGCCCCGGCGCGGCCGCTCAGCGCGGCCCGATGCCCAGCCCCCGCCCCGGCTCCGGGTCCACCCAGCCGGAATGCGGGTCGAGCGCGCCGGTCAGGCCCCAGACCCGGCTGCGCGCCAGCCGTTCCACCTCGTCCCGCGCCAGGGATGTGGCGATGCGCCCCTGCGGCAGCGGGCCGGGGCGGGTCAGCAGCGCCAGGGTCTCCGCCCCGCCCGGCTCGAACAATTCGGCGCGCAGGGCGGCCACCGCCGCCGCCCGGTCATCACGCCGCAGCGCCATATGCGCGGCCGCCAGCGCCCGCACCACCGAATCCGGATCGGCGCCGGCGCGGATACCGAGCGCCGCGCGGCCTTCCAGCCTGGCCCCGCGCAGCTCGAACAACACGCCGGAGGGCAGTGGCGCCCAGCGCAGGTCGCGCTGGAACTCCACCGTCATCAGCTCCACCTGCGCCGCCGCCCGCGCCATGGCGGCGGGGTTGTTGGTCAGCGACCGCCCACCATCGGCATAGGCCAGCGCCGCCTGCCCCACCGCGTCCCGCAGCGGGTCCGCATTGCCCGCCCCCAGCACGGTGGGGATGCGGGCGGAGGGTGGCGGGGCGCGCAACTCCGCGCAGCCGGCCAGCGCCAGGATCGAAAGCGCCATCAGCGCAGGCCGCATGAAAGGGGTCTCCTGGCGTGTCACCTGTCGATCCTAGCCGGCTTTGCCGGCGGAGGCGAAGGCTGCCGAGGCGAAGGCGGACGCCAGGGCCTGTCCCAGCGCCATCAGGTCATCCTCCACCAGCGCTGCGGGATGCACCACCAGAACACCATCCCGCATCCGGCCCTGGTTCACATGCACCCGGCGGGCGCGCAGCAGCGCCTCCATCCGCGCCGCCTGGGCGGGATCGGCGCAGCGCACCAGCAGCAGTGGCGTGGCGCCGGGGGTGATCTCGGCGGGCGTGTCGCCCATCGCCGCCCGCACCGCCTCCAGCCGCGCCAGCATCCGTGCCCGGCGGGGCGCATCGCCCTCCGCCTGGAAGCGCCGCAACGCCACCAGCAGCCCCACCACCTCTTCCTTCCCCGCCTTGCAGGACCGGCCGATGCCGTGGCGCGGCAGGAAGGGCAGCGCCTGGTTGCCGGCGAATTCGGCGGGCAGGCGGAACTGGCCCTCCGGCACATCCAGGTCGAGCATCTGCAGCAGGGCGCTGGCCACCAGGTCCCGCCGCCCGGCGAGGATGCCGCTCGCCTGCGGCCCGCCGATCGCCTTGCCACCGGAAAAGGCGACGAGATCGGCCCCGGCATCGAGGAAGCCGCGCAGATGCGCCAAGGGCGGCAATTGCGCCGCCGCATCCACCAGCACCGGCACACCGGCGGCATGGGCCAGCCGCACCACCTCCGCCAGCGGCGGTTCCGACCAATCCTGGGCCACCCAGAACACCGCCGCCGTCTGCGGCCCGATCGCCGCCGCCAGCTCCGCCGCCGAGGCGTCCCGCACCCCGGCGCCGGAGAAACGGTCCGGAATGCCGACCTCCACGATCCGCCCGCCGGCCACTTCCAGCGCCCGGTCGTACATGTTGCGCTGGCTTCGGGCCATGACGAAGTCCCGCCGGGTGCCCGCCGCCGGCAGCGCATTCATCGCCCGCGGATCGAGCCCCGCCAGGCAGGCGGCGGCGCCGAGCAGCAGCGCGGCGGAGGCGCCGCCGGTGACGATACCGGCCTCCGCCCCCGTCGCGTCGCTGATCTCCCGGCAGGCGGCGGCCTGCACCTCCAGCATGTCGAGGCAGATGGCGGCGGCCTCCGCCATCGCCGCCACCACCTCCGGCGCCAGCGGGCCGCCGGACAGGCGGGTGACGGTGCCGGCGGCGTTGATGATCCGGGTCAGGCCGAGGGCGGCGAGCGCGCTCATCGCGTCAGCACCCGCCGCACCGCATCCTGCCAGCCGGCATGGCGGCGGTCGGCCTCGGCGCGCGGCATGGCGGGGTGGAAGCGGCGGTCCAGCCGCCAATGCGCCACCGCCGGGCCGGGCGGCGGCAACAGTCCGGCCTGGAGCCCCGCGAGGTAGGCGGCGCCCAGCGCCGTCGTCTCCTGCACCACCGGCCGATCGACCGGCGCGCCAAGCAGGTCGGCCAGGGCCTGCATGGCGTAGTCGGAGGCGGTCATGCCGCCATCCACGCGGAGAACGGTCGTCCCGGCCGCGCCCCAATCGGCCTGCATCGCCTCCACCAGGTCGCGGGTCTGGAAGGCCACCGCCTCCAGCGCCGCGCGGCAGATTTCGGCAGGGCCGGTGTTGCGGGTCAGGCCGAGGATGGCGCCGCGTGCCTCCGCATCCCAATGCGGCGCGCCGAGGCCGGTGAAGGCCGGCACGAAATAGACCGGCTGGGCCGGATCGGCCCGCGCCGCCAGCGCCCCGCTCTCGGCGGCGTCCTTGATGATGCCGAGCCCATCGCGCAGCCATTGCACCGCGGCGCCCGCGATGAAGATGGCACCTTCCAGCGCATAGCTCCGCTGCCCGCCCAGCTGCCAGGCCAGCGTCGTCAGCAGCCGGTTCTTCGAGGGCACGGCGGTGTCGCCCGTGTTCAGCAGCAGGAAGCAGCCGGTGCCATAGGTGGATTTCACCATGCCCGGCGCGAAGCAGGCCTGGCCGAGCATCGCCGCATGCTGGTCCCCGGCCATCCCGCGCACCGGCACCGCGGCGCCGAGCAGCCCCGGCTCGGTCATGCCGAATTCGGCGGCATTGTCCCGCACCTCCGGCAGCAGGGCGGCGGGGATGCCGAACAGCTTCAGCAGGTCCTCGTCCCAGCAGCCGCGCCGGATGTCGAACAGCATGGTCCGCGCCGCATTGGTCGCATCCGTCGCATGCACCCGCCCGCCGGTCAGGCGCCACAGCAGAAAACTGTCCACGGTGCCGAAGGCGAGGTCGCCGCGTTCCGCCGCCGCCCGCGCGCCGCCCACATTGTCCAGCAGCCAGGCCAGCTTGGTGGCGGAGAAATAGGGGTCCGGCAGCAGCCCGCTGCGTTCCGCGATCAGCGGCGCCGCGCCTTCCGCCGCCAGCCGGGCGCAATGGGCCGCGGTGCGGCGGTCCTGCCAGACGATGGCGCGGTGGACGGCCCGGCCGCTGCGGCGGTCCCAGAGCAGGGTGGTTTCGCGCTGGTTGGTGATGCCGATGCCGGCCAGCGCCTTTGGCTCCGCGCCGCCGCCGGACAGCGCATCGCGCATCGTGGCGAGCGTCGCGGTCCAGATCTCCTCCGGCTCATGCTCCACCCAGCCGGGCGAGGGGAAGTGCTGGGCCAGCGGTCGTTGGGCGTTGGCCAGCGGCGTCAGATCCGGCCCGTGCAGGATGCTGCGGGTGGAGGTGGTGCCCTGGTCGATGGCCAGCAGCAGGTCCTTCATCACGCCGGCTCCTCCCCCGCATCCTCCGGATGCGTTTGCTCCCCCGCATCCTCCGGATCGCGCAGCACCAGCCAGAAGGCGAAGCCCGTGGCCAGCAGCGGCGCGACCAGCGCAGCATGCGCGGCCAGCCCCGGCGCCGCCAGGGCCAGCAACGGCCCGAGCCCCGCCGACAGCGCGGCCAGCAGCAGCGCCGATAGAATCGCCGGCCCCGGCCCCGGCCGGCCCAGCAGCACCGCCTGGAGCGCGGCGAAAGCGGGCAGGAAGCCGGCGCCGATCAGCGCCATCTGATATAGCGCCAGCGATTCCGGCATCACGATTCCGGCCCCGGCCGGCGCGCCCCCCAGCAGCAGGCCGAGCGCCACCGCCAGCGCCTGCACCACCAGCAACCCGCTGGCCAGGCCGAAGGGCGGCAGGGACCGGGCGAGCGCCACCAGCACCAGGCCGGGCAGCGCCACCAGCAGCGGCAGGGTCAGCGCCATAACCGGCCCGCCGGACAGCAGCGCGACCAGCGGCGCGGCCACCACCGCCAGCGCCAGCGCGAGCCCGCAGGCCGCCGGCCCGGCCAGGGCCTTCGGTCTGATGCGCGCCGCGGCAGCCGGCACGGCGGCCAGGAAGCCGGCCAGCGCCGCCCCCGCCGCCAGCCCCCACAGCGCCCCCGCCACCCCGCCGAGCCCGAAGGCCATCCCGCCCGCGAGCAGCAGCCCGGCGCCGATCCCCGGCAAGGGCGAAAGCCCCAGCCCGGCCGCGACGCCGAGCCCGCCCCAGAGCATCGCCAGCGCCGCCGCCGCCGCCGCCGCCGGCAGGGCCTGCCGCACCGGCAGCACCTCCTCCAGGTGGAACAGCAGGAAGCCGAGCAGCAGCGTGGCCCCGGCCGCGAGGCCGATCGGTGCCGCCACCACGCCGCGCAGCGCCGCCAGCACCGCCGCCGGCGCCCCGAGCAGCAGGGACAGGCCGACCAGCGTCAGCAGCAGCAGGAACCCCTCCTCCGCCCCGGCCAGCCCCAGCAGGCCGAGCCCGACCAGCATGGCCAGCGCCGGCCCGAGCCAGGCGCCGGCCACCAGTGCCCCGGCGGCACCCAGGATCATTCGCCCGCCGCTCATCGCTGGCCCCCGCTCATCGCTGGGTCGCCGAAAGCCAGAGCCGCCAGGCGCCGGCCTCGGGCCCGGTGGCGCCGCGCCGCGACGCATCCTCCAGCGCCGGGCGCCAGCGCTGCACCAGCGCTTCCAGCGCCGCGAAATCGCGGGCACGGAACAGGCATTCCGCCAGCCAGGCGAGCCTCGTCTCCCCCGCCGCGCCGCGCATCACCGCCGCATCCAGGGCCAGCCGCGCCGCCGGCAGGTCGCCCAGCGCCAGCAGGGCGCGGCCCAGCGCCGCCTCGGCCTCGGCATCGCCGGCCGGGCCGGCCGATTCGGCCAGCGCCTGCCACAGCCCGGCCGCCTCGGCCCTGGCGGCATCGGCGGCGGCCGGCTCCAGCAGGCCGGACAGGGCGGCGCGGTCCAGCGCCCGGGCCAGCGCCCGCTGTGTCGCCAGACCCTCCGCCCCCGCGCCGCCCCGCGCGGCGGCGTGCAGCACCTCCGCCCGGTCCAGCAGGCGTTGTTCCACCGCGGGGCGCAGCGCCTCCGCCCGCGCCCGCACCGCCGGGTCGGGATCGCCGAGCGCCAGGCGCAGCAGGGCCACGCCGGCGGGGCGGGCGGGATCGGCGGCGATGTCGAGAGCCCGCGCCTTCTGCCCGGCATGGCCCCAGCGCAGCACATCGGCCAGCGATTCCAGCAGCAGCCCATCCGGCAGCGTGCCGGGCCGCGCCGTGGCCAGCGCCTCCAGCCGCGCATCCAGCGGGTCTTCGGGCAGTGGCGGCACCGCGCCGCGCAGCCGGCGCGGCATCCCCAGCGCCAGGGCGGCCAGGGCGCCGAGCACCGCCAGCGGCCCGAGCCCCGGCAGCAGCGCCAGCAGCAGCCGCGCCACGGCGCCGGACCAGCCTTCCTCCGGCAGGATCGGGCGGATCAGGGGCAGAGCGAGGCAGCAGGCCAGATGCAGCGCCAGCGCCGCGCCCCACCAGCCCAGGCCCAGCAGCAGCGTCACCACGGCCTGCGTCAGCGTCAGCCCGACCAGCAGCGGGGCGAGCCCCAACGCCTCCCCCGGCCGCAGCGCGCGAACGCCCCGCCGGTCGGATACCGGGCGCGCGGCGCCGCGGCGCTGGCCCCGGCGCCGTTCCACCACCGGGCTAGCGGCCATGCAGCCCCGCCGATTGCCAGCCGCCGCCACGCAGGCCGTGCAGCAGCGCGACGCCCACCACCACCTGCGCGGTGGCGGCCGGCGCCCGCGCCGCGAGCAGGTCGCGCAGCCGCGCCGCGGCGATCTCCGCCCCGGCCACGGCGGTGCCGGGCAGCAGGATGGACAGGCGCCGATCCTCCATCCGCGCCTCCAGCAGCAGGTCGGAGCCTCGGAAGGCCTCCGCCATCGCCGCCCGAGTCGCCTCCAGCGCCGCCGCCGCGCGCGGCCCGGCGGGGATTTCGGCGGAGAGCAGCGCCAGGTCGAAGCCGAGCCGCCGGGCAAGGCCGGTCATCACCGTGATGGCGCGCCCCGCCTCCTCCCCCGGCACCATCAGCCCGCCGGCCGTGGCGGGACCCTGGAGGCCGGCGATGCCGCCGGCGGATTCGGAAGCCTCCCGCGCCCGCGCCTCGGCCAGGGCGCCGCCGATCCAGCCGGCCGCCGCTTCCAGCGCCGCGATGGTATCGAGGCCGAATTCCTGGAAGCCGATATCCTCGATCTTCACCATGCCGAGCAGCATCCCGTCCCAGGGCGAGAGCACCGGCGCGGCCAGCACCCCCTCCTCCCCCAGGGCCAGCCGGTCGGCGAGGCGGGTGGCGACCAGGGCGCCGCGGCCCTGGCGGATGGCATCGGTCAACGGCCCGGGCAGCAGGGTGTGGGACAGGGGCGCGCCCTGCGGCCAACCCTCGGCGGCGACCAGTTGCAGGGTGCGGTCCTCGGCCAGCCAGAAGGAACAGGCGGTGCAGCCGGTGGCCGCGCGCAGCAGGCCGGTGGCGCCCCGGATCACCCCCTCCGTCCCCTGGCCCATGATGCGGGCGGCCTGGAAGATGGCGGTGCCGGCCTGCAGGCGGGCGTTCAGCCGCCCCTCCAGCTCCAGCATCCGTTCGGCCAGGCGCTGATTGGCCTCGGCGATGGCCGCGCGATCCTCGGCCGCGGCGGCCGCGGCGGCTTCGGCGGCGGCGAGGCGGCGGCGACGCAAATCCGTCAAGGCGCCGATAGCCGCCGCGACCAGCGGCCAGATCAGCGGCAGCACCCAGGCCCCGGTGGTCCAGGCCCCGGCGGTGACGGCCAGGCCCAGGCGCAGCACGCCCGCCGCCGCCGCCACCAGAACACCGGGCAGCATGCCATAGCGGGCCGCGACGTAGAGCACCGGCAGGACGAAGGGCGAGGCCGGCCAGTGCGAGAAGCCGGTGCCGCCGGTCACCAGCCGGTCGACCAGCGCCAGCAGCAGCAGCGCGCCAAAGCCCTCCACCAGCGCCCGCAATGGCAGGGGCAGTGGCGGCAGCCCGGCCAGCGGCAGGCTGGGCAGCGGCGGGGCCGGTGGCGGCACGGGGCGCGGCGCGGCGGATTCGGGCAGCGCGGCCTCAGCCTGCGGCGGTTCGGTCGGGAGGGGTTCCGGCGGCGGGGGCTCCGGCCGTGCGCGCAACCGCGCCACGGCCGCCTCCGCCGAGCGCGCGCGGCGCCAGGGCCACCGGAAGGGCCGCCGCGGCGGCCGGGTCCGTTCGGCGGCGACAGCTTCGGCAGGGGCCGGCGCGGCGGCGGCCGCGGTCGCCCAGGGGGCCGCCCAGGGGTCCTCGACGGGCGATTCCGGCGGATGCGCGACCTCGGCGATGCCCGGCGGCGTCGCGGCTTCCGGCGGCGCTGCGGGCAGCGCCGGAGGGGATGGCTGACGCGGCTCCGCCGGAGAGGCCGGACGCAGGACAGCCGGGGCCGCCCCGCCACCCTGCGGCAGCGGCGCGGCCGTGCGGCGGCGCCCCGAGGAGGCCGTCGGCAACTTCACGCGCGAATCCCCGAACCTGCCATCGCCTCCGATCCACGAGCCGCGGCCAGCAATATCGACAGCGGCGGCATCGCGCCAGGGTTCGCCCCTGGCGGCCCGGCGAGGACACCGCTACCTGTTGCCGGGCGATGTCCTTCACCGCCATCCCCGCCGCGCCGCCCCCCCCCTTGCTGGCGCCCGCCTCGCCCGCCTCGGGTTGGCTGCTGCCCGGCATGGCCCCGCCTCAGCGCTTCGGCCTGGTCTTTGCGCTCGTCGCCAGCGCGGCACTCGCCACAGCCAGTCTCCTGCCCCCCCCTGCCCCACCGCCCAGCAGCCTGGCCGATTCGACCCGGCCGGCGGCCGACCGCACCGCCGCCAGCCTGGAACGCGCCGTCGCCGCCCATCCGGAGGACCCCGCGCCGCTGCGCCGCCTCGCCGCCTATCTGCGCGCCGGCCATCGCCCGCATCAGCTCGCCCAGGTCCTGGAACGGCTGCATGCCCTGACCGGGGACGCCCCATCGCTGCGGGAAGCGATGCAACTGCACACCGAACTCGGCGACGCCGCCGCCGCCCGCCGCGCCCTGGACCGGCTTTCCGCCCTCGGCGCCATCAGCCAGGTGGAGGCCCTGCGCCTCGCGACCCTGCGGCTGGAGGACGGTGATGCCGCCGGCGCCTTCGCCGGGCTGCTCGCGGCGCTGGAGCGCATGCCCACGCCGGAGATCGCGCTGCGCGCCATGCGGACCGCGACGCGGCTGCCGGACCCGGCCATGGCGATGCGGCCGATGGGCGCGCTGCTGGCCGAGGCCGCGCCCGACCTGATGGAGGCGCTGCGCCGCGTCCTGCTGAGCGAGGGCCGCCCCGACCTCGCGCTGTTCCTGCTGGAGGGCCTGCCCGCCGCGGCGCAGGCGCGCCCCGACACCGCCCTGCTGCTGGCCCAGGCCGAATCCCGCGCCGGCTGGGGCGGCGCCGCGCTGGCCCGGCTGCTGGCGCTGCGCGCGACGGAAGGGCTGCCCCCCGGCGGCGGCGCGCTGCTGATCGAACTGGCCCTGGAGCAGGACCAGTTGGAGGAGGCCTTCGCCATCGCCGCCCTGCTGCCGCCCGAGGCCTGGCCGGCAACGCTGCCCGCCCAGCTGCGGGAGGCCGCGGCCGACCGGCCGGCACTGCTCGCGCAGATCGACCCGCAGCGCCTCGCCAGCCGGCCGGCGCTGGCGGCGGAGCTGGCGCTGGCCCGCGGCGACCGCGCCCTCGCCCGCCGGCTGGCGCAGCAGGCGCTGGACCTGCCGCCGGATTCGGTGGACGGCGCGCGGGGCCTCGCCTTCGTGCTGCGCGAACTCGGCCAGGACCAGGCGGCGCATGAGCGGCTGCGGCGGGCCATCGAGGCGGGCGATTCCGGGCCGCGCAACCTGCGGCTTTTCGCCGAACTCGCCGCCCGGCCGCCGCGCCGCGCCGCCGCGCTGCCCCTGCTGGAACGGCTGCGCGAAAGCGGCCCGGCGGCCGGGGAGACCTGGCTGCGGCTGGCCCTGGCGGAGGGCCGCACGGCGGATGCCACGCGCTTCCTGGCCGGCGGCGGCACCGCCTCCGCCACCGCGCTGGCGGCCACCTTGACCATGGCGGCCCAGGGCCGGCAGCCGGCGCTGGCGGAGGCCGCCGCCACGGCGCTGCGCGCCCAGCCGGAACTGCCGGAGGGCTGGACCACGGAGGAGGTGGCGGTGACCGTCGGCCTCGCCCGGCCACTGAACGGCAACAGCCTGGCCGCGGCGCTCAACCTGCTGGCCTGGACCACCGATGTCGCCGCCAGCGACCGCGTGGTGGTGCTGCTGGCGGCGGCGCCGGAGGTGACGGGGGCCGCAGCCTTCCTCGGCGCCGGGCAGCACCCGGCGCTGCGCGCGCTGCTGCGCGGCGCGGCGGAGCCGAATGAGGCCGGGACGGCGCGGCTTGCCCTGATCTCCGTGCTGGCGCCGGCGCAGGCGGTGGCGCTGCTGCGGGCGCGCACGGCGGAGGACCCGGACCGTTTCGGCCCCGGCCTGGTGCTGGCGCTGCTGCGCGGCCAGGGCGTCGCGGAGGGTGAGCGGGCGCTGCGCGCCCTGATGCCGCGCCTGCCGCGCCAGGGCCGTGAACAGGCGCTGTTCCTGGTGCTGGCGGCGGCGCCGCAGGATTCACGGCCGATGCTGCGCGGCGTGGCGGAGGAAACGCTCGGCCGCAACTGGTCGCTGCGCTACGAGGCGATGCTCGAATCCCGCGGCCGCCGGCCCGAGCTGCTGGCCGCGCTGCGCGCCCGCGCGGCGCGGGGCGACGAGGCGGAGCGGCAGGAGATCGCGCTGCGGCTGACCGAGCTGGGCGACACGGAGGGCGCCGCCGCGGTCCGGCGCGGCGAGCTGGAGGAGGTTCCATGACCCTGCGGATGTACGACCTGGCCGGCGCCGATCCGGCGCGGCGCTTCAGCCCCTATTGCTGGCGGGTGAAGCTGGCGCTGGCGGCCAAGGGCCTGCCGGTGGTGACCATCCCCTGGCGCTTCACGGAACGCGCCGCCATCGCCGCGCATGGGGCGGAGAAGGTGCCGGTCCTGCTGGATGGCGATCGCGTGGTCACCGAAAGCCTGGCGATCGCGGAGTATCTGGAGGCGACCTATCCCGACCGCCCCAGCCTGTTCGGCGGCCCGGGCGGCCTGGCCCTGGCGCGCTTCGTCAATGCCTGGGCGGATGCGGTGGTGAATGCGGGCCTGGTGAAGCTGGTGGTGGCGGATATCGTGCAGGTGCTGCATGCCGACGACACCGCCTATTTCCGCCAGAGCCGGGAAGCGCGCTTCGGCATGCCGCTGGAGGCGGTGCAGGCGGATCGGGACCGGCAGGTGGAATCCTTCCGCCGCGACCTGCATCCGCTGCGCATGATGCTGCGCGGCCAGGATTTCCTGGGCGGGGCGGCACCTTCCCAGGCGGATGCCATCGTCTTCGGCGGCTTCCAATGGGCGCGCTGCGTCAGCCCCTTCCGGCTGCTGGCGGGGGATGACCCGGTGGAGGCCTGGCGGCAGCGGATGCTGGACGCGCATGGCGGGCTGGCGCGGCAGGCGCCCGGCTTCGATTGATACCGACGGCCCTTCCGCGTGACCGCTCCGGGCCGTCCTTGTAAGTCTGGTGCGTCCGAATTGGCTGGCGATAAGCTGGTTGGTGCGGTGGCGCCCATTCGGGCGCTCGGACCGGTCAAGAGACCGGCCCGCTTGTATGAGGTTTATGGACGGTTGGGGCCGGGATGCCGCTGGCAAGGCGGGCGGCGCTGTGGCCTGATGCCGGTGCGGCCATCCGCGGCGGAGACGATCCAGTCCATGCTGAAAACCTACATCCTGGCGGGTGCTGCCGCATTCGCCCTGTTCGCGGCCGGCGTCCCCGCCGGCACTCCGGCCGGCGCCCAGCCCCGCGCGCCCTACACCACCGGGCCGCACAACATCACCCTGCCGGCGGACTGGCAGCAGCGCTTCATTCGCTACGCCACGGTGGACAAGCCGGACCGCAGGATCATCCGGCATCTCTACGTCAATCCGGAGGCCTTCGCCGCCGCCCGCGCCGGGACGCCGCTGCCCTATGGAAGCCTCATCGTGATGGCCGACAGCCGGGCGCGGCTGGATGCCGGCGGCGCGCCGCTGCTCGACCAGCAGGGGCGCCTCATCGCCGAGCCCGGCTGGATCGCGATCGCGGCGCAGGAGAAGCAGCCCGGCTGGGGCGAGGGCTACGGGCCGGAAATCCGCAACGGCGAATGGGAATATGCCGCCTTCACGGGCACCGGCGAACGCCGGAACGTGTCGCTGAACGGCTGCTTCACCTGCCACATCAACGCGCGGGCGCAACAGGATTTCGCCTTCAACTTCTGGGACTACGTGCAGACCCGATGACCTTCTCCCTGATCGCGCGCTGCGCCCGCACCGGCCAGTTCGGCGCCGCCGCCACCACCTCCTCCCTCGCCGTCGGTGCCCGGGTGCATGCGGTGGCGCCGGGCCTCGGCGCGGTGCTGACGCAGCATCGCACCGACCCCCGCCTCGGCCCGCGCGGCCTCGGGCTGTTGCGCTCCGGCTGCACGGCGGAACAGACGGTGGCGGCGCTGGTCGCCTCCACCCCCGACCATGGCTGGCGGCAATTGGCGGCGATCGATGCGGCGGGCCGCACCGCGCATTTCCACGGCCGGCATGTGAAGCGCGAATTCGGCGCGGCGCATGGGCCGGATGTGGTGGCGATCGGCAATATCCTTTCGAGTGACCAGGTGCCCGCCGCGATGGTGGCCGGCTTCCTCGCCGATCCCGACCTGCCTTTGGCCGAGCGCCTGGTGCGGGGGCTGGAGGCCGGGGAGGCGGCGGGCGGCGAGCATGGCGAGGTACGCTCCGCCAGCCTGCTGGTCTACGGCCCGCACGACTTCGCCCTGGTCGATCTGCGCGCCGATGGCCATGCGCAACCGATCCCGGCGCTGCGCGCGCTGTGGGAGGAATACGCCCCGCTGGTCGAGGCCTATGTCGTGCGCGTGCTGAATCCCGACGAGGCCATCGCCCTGTAGACTTTCCCGCGAGAGCCCCTTCCCTTCGCCAGGCGTCCCGCCTCGCAAATCGCTCTGAAAGGTCCCAAAAAAATGCCGATCAACAACAGGATCGCGGCGATGCAGCCGGAGATGGAGGTCTGGCGCCGTGACCTGCACCAGCATCCCGAACTGCGCTTCGAGGAACATCGCACCGCCGCGCAGGTCGCGAAGCTGCTGACCTCCTGGGGCATCGAGGTGCATACCGGCATCGCCACAACCGGCGTGGTCGGCGTGCTGCGCGGCCAAGGGGGATCGGGGCGGAGCATCGGCCTGCGCGCCGACATGGACGCGCTGCCGATGACCGAGGCGACGGGCCTGCTGCATGCCTCCACCACGCCGGGCGTGATGCATGCCTGCGGCCATGACGGCCACACCACCATGCTGCTCGGCGCCGCCAAATACCTGGCGGAGACGCGCAACTTCGACGGCACCGTGCATTTCATCTTCCAGCCGGCGGAGGAAGGCGGCGCCGGGGCCAAGGTGATGATGGAGGAAGGCCTGTTCACGCGCTTCCCCTGCGACAGCGTCTACGGCATGCACAACGATCCCTCCCTGCCATTGGGCGAGGCGGATATCCGCGACGATGTGATGATGGCGGCGGCCGACGTGTTCTTCATCACGGTGCGCGGCAAGGGCGGCCATGCGGCGCGGCCGCATGGCGGCATCGACCCGATCATGGTCGGCGCGCAGATCCTGGGCGCGATCCAGACCATCGTCGCGCGACGGGTCGATCCGCTGGAATCGGCGGTGATCTCCACCACCCAGTTCCATGCGGGCACGGCCCAGAACATCATCCCGGACGAGGCGAAGCTGTCCGGCACCGTGCGCACGCTGAACCCCGCGGTGCAGGACCTGGTCGAGGCCAGCATGCGCCGCGTGGTGGAGGCGACGGCGGCGGCGCATGACGCGGTGGCGGAGTTCACCTATCAGCGCGGCTATCCGCCCACCATCAACCATGCCGAACAGGCGCGGCTGGCCGCCGACATCTGCACGCGGCTGCTCGGCGAGGGCAAGGTGCGGCGCGACATGCCGCCGGTGATGGGGGCGGAGGATTTCTCCTACATGCTGCTGGAGAAGCCCGGCGCCTATATCAAGCTGGGCCAGGCCGCCGGCGCCAAGGGCCGCGCGCCGGTGCACACCGTGCAGTACGACTTCAACGACGACCTGCTGCCGATCGGCGCCAGCTTCTTCGCCGGCATCGTGGAGCAGGCGTTGCGGCGCGGCTGAACAGCTTCAACGCCCTCTCCCCAGGGAGAGGGCCGCCCTTCAGGCGGCGCGCAGATGTTCCTGCAGCCGCGGCATCAGCTCCACCAGGTTGCAGGGCCGGAAGCGGGCATCGAGCTGATGCACCAGGATATCGTCCCAGGCATCCTTGCAGGCCCCGGTGCTGCCGGGCAGCGCGAAGAGATAGGTGCCGCCCGCCACCCCGCCGATGGCGCGGGACTGGATGGTGGAGGTGCCGATCTTCGCATAGCTCAGCATGCGGAACAGCTCGCCGAAGCCGGTGATCTCCTTCTCCAGCACGCGCGCGAAAGCCTCCGGCGTCACATCCCGGCCGGTGATGCCGGTGCCGCCGGTGGTGATGACGCAATCCACCTGAGGGTCGGCGATCCAGGCGCGAAGCTGCGCCTCGATCAGCCCCGCCTCGTCGCGCAGGATGGCGCGGGCGGCCAGCACATGGCCGGCGGCCTCGATGCGCTGGACCAGCGTATCCCCGCTGCGGTCCGAGGCGAGGTCCCTTGTGTCGGAGACGGTGAGCACCGCGATGCGCACCGGCAGGAACTTGCGTGATTCGTCGATCGGCATGGCGCCCCGCCCTCAGAGCGTGATGACCGAAGGTGCGAAGGCACCGGAGGTCTGAATCACGCGATCCAATGTTCAGCGGGAGACTAGCATCGCCGCGACCGCTGGCGCCCCCTGGAACTGGGGGAACCGCCCCGTGGCCAGCGCATCGAGCGAGGGCGAGGGCAGGCCGAGCCGGGCGGCATAGATCCAGGAATAGGCCAGCACCCGCTGCACGAAGACCCGCGTCTCGCCCACCGGGATGCTCTCGATGAACAGGAAGGGGTCGGCGCGGTGGCGGATCGCCGGCAGCCAGCGGGAGAGGTTGCCAGGGCCGTTGTTATAGGCCGCCAGCAGCCGGATCAGGTCGCCATCCACCTGCCCCATCCGGGCCAGGTAATGCACATAGCGCTGCCCCACCTCCAGCGAGAAGCCGGGGTCGTGCAGCCGGGCGACATTGGCCCCGCGCAGGCTGCTGTCGCCAGTCACATAGCTCGCGGTGGCCGGCATGATCTGGAGGATACCGCGCGCCCCGGCCGGGGAGACGGCGCCGGGATCGAAGTTCGATTCCTGCCGCGCCAGCGCATAGAGCAGCGCCGGGTCGATGCGGAAACCGTGCATCGGCTCCAGCCGCGGCAGCGGGAAGCGGGCGAAGTCGCGCGGCCGGCCATCGGCCGATTGCGACAGCGTGGCGAGCTGGGAGGCCAGTTCGGACATATTGGACTGGGAGGCGACGAGCAGCATGGCGCGCACCACGCCGGCATTGCCCTGCACCCGCGGCCACAAGGCGCGCAGCTCCGCCTCGGCCCGCGCGGGCTGGCCGATCTGGAGCAGGGCCAAGGCGCGCCAGCCGGCGGCGGTCTCCGCCATGGCGGCGGCCTCCCCCTCCCCGGCCACTTCGCTCTGCCAGGCGAAGCCCATGGGCAGGCCGAGGGCGCGGCGGGCGACCAGGCCGTAGAAGGTCCGCGGCTCCTGCGCCGCCTGCATCATCCAGGGCACATAGGCCTGGGGCCGGCGGGCGCGCACGGCGGCGCGGGCGGTCCAGAAGGCGGCGGCGGCGCGGGTGGCGGGGGCGGCGATCTCGGACCGCGCGGCATGTTCGAAATAGGCCAGCGCGGCTTCCGGCTGGTTCAACGCCCAGGCGGCGAGGCCGGCGATATAGCCCGGAAAGGCACTGCCGCCGGATTCCCGGGCGGCGGCGGCGGCGATGCGGAAGGCCTCCTCATCCCGCCCCTGCTGGAACAGCACCTGCGCGACCTCCGCCCGCAGCAGCGCCGCATAGGCGCCGCTGGCGCGGCTGCGCTCGACCAGTGCCAGGGCGCCTTCGGCATCGTCCCGCGCCTTGTCGCGCACCGAACGGTCGAGGCTGGGGTTGCGGTTGATGCGGCGGGTCGGCGGCTCCCGCTCCTCCGGCACATCCTCGGCGCCATCGGCCAGGCGGTCCTCGCGGGGCGGGGCGGGCAGGGCCATGCCGGCGGGCGCGCGGCGCACCAGGATGGCATGGATGGCGGAGGCGTCCGGGTGGTCGGCATAGTCGGTCAGCCAGGCCACCACCTCCGGCAGCGGCGGCTGCGCGCCGGGGCGCAGCCATCGATCGGCCAGCACATGGCCAAGCAGCCGGCGGTCTTCCAGCCGTTCCGTCTCGCGCGCCGCGGCCGGCATCTCGTTCCTGGCATGCAGGTCGAAGATATGCCGAAGGCGCGCCGCATCGGATGGCGCTAGGGGTTGCGGGAACCCGGCGGCCCGGCCCTGCGATGCAGGGCGTGGGACGCTCATGGCGGTCTGGTCGACCCGTTGCGCGACGGCAGGTGCCTGAACCCCCAGCGTCAACGTCGCCCCCAGAAGCAGCAGCCGGAAGGCTGTGGCAGATGGGGAACGCCGGGCCATTTGGCAGAGCGCTTGCATGGCGCGCCACCCGTAGGGCGTGGCGTGATCGGCTGACAACCCCTGAATTAAGAGACAATCCAAGTTTTTAAGACGCCACTCGGCGAATCAGTCCGTTACCGCATTTTGTTAAGGCATTATTTTTCAGTCGCTTGTGACATCACCATCCAGTGTGCGTCGCAACAACAGCAGGTCCATCCAGGCCTCCCGCTTCGCCGCGGGGCTGCGCAGCAGATAGGCCGGGTGCAGGGTGGGCAGGGCCGGCAGCTTCCCCTCCCCGGTTTCCATCTGGTGCCAGCGGCCGCGCAGCCGGGTGATGCCCTCCTTCGCCCGCAGCAGGGACTTGGCCGGCGTGCCGCCCAGCAGCACGATATGGCGCGGCCGCACCAGGGCGATGTGGCGCATCAGGAAGGGCAGGAACAGCGTGATCTCGCCATCCGTCGGCGTGCGGTTGCCGGGCGGGCGCCAGGGCAGGATGTTGGTCAGGTAGAAGTTGCGCGACCGCTCCAGCCCGATGCTGGCCATCATCCGGTCCAGCAACTGGCCTGAGACGCCGACGAAGGGCCGGCCGAGGCGGTCCTCATCGGCGCCCGGCGCCTCCCCGATCATCATCAGCCCGCTTTCGGCCACGCCATCGGCGAAGACCAGGTTGGTGGCGGTGTCGCGCAGCGGGCTGTCGGTCTCGGCGATGGCTTGCCGAAGCGCGGCCAGGTCCTGGGCGGCGGCGGCCCGGCTTCCGGCGGCCAGGACGGCGGGGGGCAGGCCGGGCGGCAGGGGTGCTGCCGGCGCCGAGCGGATCGCCGGCTGCGCCAGTTCGGGCGGGGGCGCCGCAACCGGGGCAGGTGCGGGCGCGCGGAATCGGTCGATGGGCGCGTCTTCCAGCGCCTCATCCACCCCCCAATCCAGCTGCAGCCGCAGCGCGGCCAGCAGTTCCTCGCGCATTCCTGCCTGCATGGGGGCGATATCGGGCCGCTTCGGGGTTCCGCGCAATGGGCAGCAACGCTACATGCGGGGTCTCTAGGAACGCCGAAGGAACAGCGCATGTCCGGTGACGTGGCCGAAGCCCGGGAAAGCATGGAATTCGATGTGCTGGTGGTGGGCGGTGGCCCTGCCGGCCTCGCCGCCGCCATCCGGCTGAAACAGGCGCGCCCCGACACCAATGTCTGCCTGGTGGAGAAGGGCGGCGAGATCGGCGCCCATATCCTGTCCGGCGCCGTGCTCGAACCCCGCGCGATGGATGAGCTGTTTCCGGATTGGCGCGACGATCCGCCGGCGCTCGCCACCCCGGTGACCGACGACCGCTTCATGCTGCTGACGGAAACGCGCGGCTTCAAGCTGCCGACGCCGCCGCAGATGCACAATGAGGGCAACTACGTCGTCTCCCTCGGCAATGTGTGTCGCTGGCTCGGCGCCAAGGCCGAGGCGCTGGGGGTCGAGATCTATCCGGGCTTCGCTGCCTCCCACACCATCATCGAGGATGGGCAGGTGAAGGGCGTGGTGGCGGGCGTCGCCGGCATCCTGAAGGATGGCAGCAAGGGCCCGGCCTATGAGCCGGGGATGGAGCTGCGCGCCACCTATACCGTCTTCGCCGAGGGCTGCCGCGGCAGCCTGACCAAGCGCCTGTTCGAGACCTTCAATTTGCGTGAGGGCGTGGCGCCGCAGACCTTCGGCCTCGGCATGAAGGAATTGTGGGAGATTCCGAAGGAGAAGCACAAGCCGGGGCTGGTCTGGCATTCCACCGGCTGGCCGCTGTCCTCGGACACCTATGGCGGGTCCTGGCTGTACATGCTGGGGGACAACCTGGTCTCGGTCGGCTTCGTGGTCGGGCTGGACTACCCGAATCCCTGGCTCTCCCCCTTCGACGAATTCCAGCGCTTCAAGACCCATCCGGCGGTGCGCGGCTTCCTGGAAGGCGGCAAGCGCATCAGCTACGGCGCCCGCGCGCTGAACGAGGGCGGGTTGCAGGCGGTGCCGAAGCTGGTCTTCCCGGGCGGCATGCTGGTGGGCGACACCGCCGGCTTCCTGAACGTGCCGAAGATCAAGGGCACCCATACCGCGATGAAGTCCGGCATGGTCGCCGCCGAGGCCATCGCCGCCGCTTTGGATGGGGAGGCTCCGCCGCCGGTGCTGGAGAGCTATCCGACGGCGCTGCAGGCAAGCTGGGTGTGGTCGGAACTGTCCGGCGTGCGCAACATTCGCCCCGGCTTCGCGAAATACGGCTTCTGGGGCGGCATGGCCGCCGCCGCACTCGACACCTATGTGCTGCGCGGCAAGGCGCCCTGGACCTGGACCCACCACGCCGACAACGAGACGCTGAAGCCCGCCGCCGAGGCGAAGAAGATCGCCTATCCCAAGCCGGATGGCGTGCTGACCTTCGACCGGCTGTCCTCCGTCTTCCTGTCCAACACGAACCATGAGGAACACCAGCCCAGCCATCTGGTGCTGCGCGACCCCGCCGCCTGGAAGGGCACGAACTGGGAAAAATTCGCCTCCCCCGAAAGCCGCTACTGCCCGGCCGCGGTCTATGAGGCGGTGGGCGCCGAGGCCGGGAATGGCGAGGGCGAGATGCACCTGGTCATCAATGCGCAGAACTGCGTCCATTGCAAAACCTGCGACATCAAGGACCCGCTGCAGAACATCGACTGGAAGACACCCGAAGGCGGCGGCGGCCCCGCCTATATCGGCGGCATGTAGCGACACCCCAGGCCCTGTCCGGCATGGTCGCCATGCCACGCGGCGAGGGGATTCGGGCCGCGCCACCGGCCATGACGGCCCGGCGCGCGCGGCGGCGGCGGATGCTCCCGCTGGTCGCGCTGCTGCTCGCCCTGCCGGTGCTGGGGCTGGCGGTGGCGGCCGACCTGGTACAGCCGGTCGCACCCGCCGCGGCGCTGCTCGCCTTGGCGCTGGCGCTGCTGCTGGGCCTCGCGCTGCCGCTGCGCCGGGTGGTGCCGCGCTTCGCCCAGGCGGCCGCCCTGCTGCTGCCCGTCTTCGCCCTGCTCGCTTTGGCCGAGGCGACCCTCGCCGGGCCGCGCGGGATGCTGGCCCTGTTCCTGCCCGCGGTCGCGCCCTGGCAGGACCGGCATCTGGGCACCGCCCCCGATCCGGCCTGGGACGAGGCACGGCTGCGTGCGGCCCTGGCGCAGCCTCGGCCGCCGCTGCGCCCCTATCCCGCCTCGGCGGATGAATTCCTGTTCAATGCGCTGCTGCGCGATGGCCGTGGCGACCGCGCCGGCGCCGCCGCCGACCTGGCGGAGGCCTTGCGCCTGGCGCCGGAACCGCGCCCGGATGCGCTGCTGCTGCATCGCGCGCTGATGCGCTGGCCGCAGTCCCGCCCGGTGCTGGAGGCAGCCGCCCTGCCCCCCGGCACCGCCGCCCGTCTCGCGGCGTTGCGCGCGCCGGACCTGACGGCGCCGCTGCCGGAGGACCCGCTGGCCCAGGCGGCCCAGGCCCATGCGCGGATCGCCGCCAGCCTGCCGCAGGGGCCGACCATCGCCACCGCCGCCCGCATCGTCCCGGTGGTGGAGACCTTCGCCGATGCGGACCGCTTCGCCACCTTCGCCGCGACCTTCCTCGACCCCGGCCGCGCCGAGGCGCTGCGCCAGGGCGTGGCAAGTTTGGCCTGGGTGGGAGAGATGGCGGCGCGGCGGCTGTCGGTGAACACGCTGGCCCCGCCGCCCGGCGCGAACGGCCAGCCCCTGCTGATCCCCATCACCGTGCCGGAGCCGGCGCAAGCGGTGCAGCTTTGGGATGGGGCGGATTGGGCCGAGGTGTCGCGGGCGCCGGGCGACCCCGTGCCGACCCTGCGCCAGAGCCGTCGCTTCCGGCCGAATACGCTGCGCCTGCGCTATCTGGACCGGGATGGACAGGCCTCGGCGGAGGTGGTGGCACAGATCGATCCGGCGGCGGCGATCCGCGCAGCGGCGCGGCTGGCGCTGCAGCGCCAGGGCGCCTTCGCCCTGTATCAGCCCGGCTTCGTCAGCCCCGGCCAGCTCAACCCGCTGCCCATCGCCGGCCCCTTCCGCGCCGCCCTGACCGCCATCACCTGGCGGGTGGAGCCGGGGGGAGAGCCCGTGACGGTGCCCGTCGGCGTGCCGGATGCGGCGCTGCTGGCGGGCGACCCGCCGCGCATCCTGGTGGAATTCACCGTGCCGGAGGAGGCGCGGCTGCTGCACCTGACCGCCGAGCTCGCGGAGGGCGGCGCGATCGGCCCGGTCGTGCTGCCGATTCGCTAGATGGCGCGTGATCCAGCCCTCCGGTGCCTGCGCACCTGCGGCCATCACGCGCTGACCCCCTTCCCGTGCCGGCCGGTTGCGGGCAGAGGAACAGCCTGACTTTCTTGGAGCGAAACCCCATGACCCATGCCGCCCCCGGTGGATTCCAGCACGGCATCACCGCCGAAGCCGCCCGCATCATCCTCGACGCCACCCTGGCCAAGGGGCGTGAACTCGGCCTCGCCCCGCTGACCGTGGTGGTGCTGGATGCCGGCGGCCAGTTGAAGGCCGCCTTGAAGGAGGATGGCAGCAGCCTGCTGCGGCCCGATATCGCCTGGGGCAAGGCCTATGGCGCCATGGCGCTGGGCTTCGGGTCCCGCGAGCTGGCGCGGCGCAGCCAGTCCATGTCCGGCTTCATGAACGCGCTGTCCGACCTGGCCGGCGGCCGGGCCGTGCCGGTGCCGGGCGGCGTGCTGGTGCGCGCGGCGGATGGCGCCGTGCTGGGCGCGGTCGGCGTCTCCGGCGACCTGTCCGACAAGGACGAGATCTGCGCCGTGGCCGGCATCAAGGCCGCCGGGCTGATCGCCGATACGGGCGACGCGCCCGCCTGATTGCCGCGCCACCGGTTGCGGGGATGCGGCGCAGTAGCCGTAGTCCCGCAGCTCAGTCGCATCACGATCCCTAGACACCAAAATCGAGAATTTGCAACTCGACAGTGTATTTTTCTTTTGTCTAAAACACATCAGTTTCACGATTTTCGTTGAACACGTACTGATGGCCACATTTTTTGCAGCGCCGATGAATTGCAACGAGCGTTCGCTTCACATTAACCGGCATAGTATTTTCATGAGTCACTGTATTTCCAGCCGAATCTTTTGAGGTAGACGTGTAGGTTCGGACTGTTTGACCAAAGCTCTCAGTGAGCACTCGCTCATTGTACGTAGTAACGCCGTATCTCTTCTTGCAGGAGATGCATTTCTCGAATGAAAAATGAAATATCAACCCAACAATAGAGACGGCAACTACGACCCAGCCGACGACATCCATATCTAATCTCCTCAGCCGCACCGAGACAATAATAAAATAGTTCGAAATCGCAAGCAATATCGGCGGCTAGTTTCATCGGGGCGTCACACCTAGTGGAACTGAGGGCTGAAGCCTGGCGTCGCGCCATTGCCCGAGGTGGCGCCGGATACAGGTGAGTAGCTACAGGTCCCTCAAGGCGCGGTCGGCGTCTCCGGCGACCTGTCCGACAAGGACGAGATCTGCGCCGTGGCCGGCATCAAGGCCGCCGGGCTGATCGCCGATACGGGCGACGCGCCCGCCTGATCGATCCGCCCTGATTGCGGCGACATCGGTTGCGGGGCAGATTTGTCCCGCAACCGCACGAGAATCGAAAAACATGCTCCGCATCCACGGTATCGCCCGCAGCCGCGCCTTCCGCTGCATCTGGGCGGCGGAGGAGGCTGGCCTGGCCTATGAGGTGGTGCCGGTCGGCTTCGGCCCCGGGCTGAAGGAGGCGATGGCGCCGATCAACCCGAATGGGAAGATCCCGGCGCTGGAGGATGGCGGCCTGATGCTGTTCGAGAGCCTGGCGATCAACCTGCATCTCGGCGCCAAGGCCGGCGCGCCGCTGATGCCGGCCGGCGATGATGGCAGCCGGGTGCTGCAATGGACGCTCTGGGCCGCCGCCGAGGCCGAGCCCAATGCCATGCAATGGGCCTACAACACCTTCATCCGCCCGCCCGAGCAGCGCGACGCGGCCCTGGCCGCCGCCGGCGCCGCCGCGCTGGCGCAAAGGCTGGCGGTGCTGGAGGCGCATCTGGCGCAGGGCGGCCCCTGGCTGCTGGGCCCTGCCTTCACCATGGCGGATTGCAACCTGGCCGGCGTGCTGATGGGCGCCTGGGCCAATGGCTTCGACCTGGGCCCCTTCCCGAAGGTGAAGGCCTGGCTGGATGCGGCCCTGAACCGCCCGGCGGCGCTGGCGGCCCGGAAGCAGCGGGAGGGGTGAGGCAGCAGGGTGAGGGCGTTCGGCATCCCGGGCGCCCTCCTCACCCATCCTCTCTCCCTTCGGGTGGAGAGTGGCTAGCGCGGCCCGCGCGCCCGGTTCAGCGCCAGCTCCTCCGGCGTCAATTGCAGGCTGAGGCGCAGGGTGTAGTCCGTGGCGCGGCGGCCTTCGCCCAGTGGCATGGTCAGCCGCGCCGTCTGGCCGGCCAGCGTGGTACGGGCGACATTCGGGCCGAAGGCGACGCGGGTGGTGAAGGCCTGGCGGTCCAATACGGCGCTGTCCGCCTGATCCGTCAGGGCGACGAACCAGGGGATGTCCAGCGTGCGGCCTTCGGCCGCCGGGCCACGTTCCACGTCGAATCGGGGGGTCAGCCGCACCTGCAGCCCGCTCCGGTCGCGGGATGTATAGTCGCAGCTTGCATCGAAGCCGGCGATCCGCGCATCCGCCGTCAGCGCCGTCAGGTCCCCGCTGGCACCGCCCCGGAAGCGGGTAAGATCCGCGCCATCGGCCAGGATGGCGATGCGTGGGCAGGGCGCCTGGTTGCCCGCCGGGGTGCCGGGCAGGCTGCCGCCGCCGCAGGCCGCCAGCAGGCCCATTCCGGCCAGCGCGGCCAGGCGATTGCGGTTGCTGTGAATTGCCATGCGGGCCACTTCCCCTTCGAAGCCAGTCCCCCTTTGAAGCGGGGCCGGCGGCCGGTAAGATGGCGCATCGTCGCCACGCTGCGTCTATCGCATCGCCGGCGCCGTCCGACCATCCCCGGCCCCGCGAGGGCTCCGGGCGACGCAGCCGCCAAGCAGGATCCGTGATGCCCGAAACCAAGCCCCGGCTGAACGTGCTTCTCGCCGGACCGCGCGGCTTCTGTGCCGGCGTGGACCGCGCCATCAAGATCGTGGAGGAGGCGCTGAAGCGCCACGGCGCCCCGGTCTATGTGCGGCATGAGATCGTCCACAACCGCTTCGTGGTGGAAAACCTGGAACGCCTCGGCGCCGTCTTCGTCGAGGAGCTGTCCGAAATCCCCGACAACGGCCGCCCGGTGGTGTTCTCCGCCCATGGCGTGCCGAAGTCGGTCCCGGCCGAGGCCGCCGGGCGGCAGATGTTCGCCCTCGACGCCACCTGCCCCCTGGTCAGCAAGGTGCATCGCGAATCGGAGCGGCTCTATGCCCGCGGCCGCCACATCCTGCTGATCGGCCATGCCGGGCATCCGGAGGTGATCGGCACCATGGGACAACTGCCGGAAGGCACCGTCACCCTGGTGGAGGACGCCGAGCAGGCCGAGACGGTGCAGCCGCCGGCCGGGGAGCCGCTGGCCTTCACCACCCAGACCACCCTCTCGGTCGACGACACCGCCGATATCATCGCCATCCTCCAGCGCCGCTTCCCCGACCTGGTCGGCCCGGCGAAGGAGGATATCTGCTACGCCACCACCAACCGGCAGGCCGCGGTGAAGGCCATCGCGGCGCGGGGGGCGGAGCTGGTGATCGTGGTCGGGGCGCCGAATTCCAGCAATTCCGTGCGGCTGGCGGAGGTGGCGCGGCGCGCCGGGGCGAAGCGGGCGCTGTTGGTGCAGCGCGGCGCGGGGCTGGACCCCTCGATCGCCGATGGCTGCACCACCATCGGCCTGACCGCCGGCGCCAGCGCGCCGGAAGTGCTGGTGGAGGAGGTGCTGGCGAAGCTCGCCACACGCTTCGATCTGGCGGTGGAGGAAGTGGTCGTGGCCGAGGAAAAGGTGGTGTTCCGCCTTCCCCCGGCCCTGGCGGCCGAATAGACCCCCCTCCATGGCTGTCTATACCGAGGTGACCGACGAGGCGCTGCGCGCCTTCCTGGCCGATTACGAGCTGGGCGGCCTGATCGCCTTCCGCGGCATCGCCGAGGGTGTGGAGAATTCCAACTACGCGCTGCGCACGGAACGCGGCGATTTCGTGCTGACGCTGTACGAAAAGCGCGTCGATCCGGCGGAGCTGCCCTATTTCCTGGGGCTGATGGAGCATCTGGCGCAGGCGGGCCTCGCCTGCCCCACCCCGGTGCGGGGGCGGGACGGCGAAGCGCTGCGGGCGCTGTGCGGAAGGCCGGCGGCGATCTGCACCTTCCTGGAAGGCGTCTGGCCGCGCCGGGTGCGGCCGGAACATCTGGCGCCGCTGGGCGATTCGCTGGCGCGGCTGCATGCGGCCAGTGGCGATTTTCCAGGGCGCCGGCCGAATGCGCTGGGGCCGCAAGGCTGGGCGCCGCTGCTGGAGGCCTGCCGTGGCCGGGGGGATGAGGTGCAGCCTGGGCTGATGGCGGAGCTGGACGGCCATCTGGGCGCGATCCTGGCCGCCTGGCCGGCGGCGGGCGCCCTGCCGGTCGGGCAGATCCATGCCGACCTGTTCCCGGACAATGTGTTCTTCCTGCCCGATGCGGCGGGGCAGCCGCGGGTTTCGGGCATCATCGACTTCTACTTCGCCTGCACCGACCTGCTGGCCTATGACATCGCCGTCTGCCTGAACGCTTGGTGTTTCGAGGCGGATGGCGCCTTCAACCTGACCAAGGCGCGGGCGCTGATCGGCGCCTATGCCGCGGTGCGCCCCCTGGCCCCGGCGGAGCGCCTGGCGCTGCCCGCGCTGTGCCGGGGGGCTGCGATCCGCTTCCTGCTGACGCGGCTCTATGACTGGACCCATACGCCGGCGGATGCGCTGGTGACCCGGAAGGACCCCTTGGAATATCTGCGCAAGCTGCGCTTTTTCGCGCAGGTGGAGAGCCCCGGTGCCATCGGCGCCTGACTCCGTACCGGTGGAAGACCGGCCCTTCGTCGAAATCTGGACCGATGGCGGCTGCAAGCCAAACCCCGGCCCCGGCGGCTGGGCCGCGATCCTGCGCTCCGGCCCCACCGAGAAGGAACTGACCGGCGCCGAGGCCGCCACCACCAACAACCGCATGGAACTCACCGCCGCCTGCGCCGCGCTGGAGGCCCTGAAAAAGCCCTGCCGCGTGGTGGTGCACACCGACAGCGAATATGTCCGCAACGGCATGGAACGCTGGATCAAGGGCTGGGTGCGCAACAACTGGCGCAACGCCGCCAAGCAGCCGGTGGCGAACTTTCCTTTATGGCAGCGGCTGCTGGAGGCAGCGAAGCCGCATGACGTGGAGTGGCGCTGGGTGCGCGGGCACAATGGGGACGTGATGAACGAGCGGGCGGATGTGCTGGCGACGCAGGCGCGGGAGGGGTTGGGGTAGGATCCCTTTCCGCAGGATGGGTTAGACTTTGTTCCCAGTCGTCATGAGGGCAGCCTCGAACTGGCTAGGCGTCATGCGGATACCGTTGACCATCGGGACCACGGCTTCCTCCATCCCGCAGCAGCGCCGCACCTTCCTGCCGCTGGCGCACGTGCAAAAGCTGTCTGGTCGGACGAACTTTCGCATGAAGGCGTGCGCGGCCCGGATTTGCCGCAGGGCGGTCGGCGCGGACTTCGCCCGGTCAAAGGACGCTATCCGGTTTTCCGTATGGTCCAGGACGAATTGAGACATGGCGGCTGCAGCTGCCAGATACTCGGCGACGGCTGGATCGCTCGAAAGCGGCTGCCTGACGTTCTGCTTCGCCTTTCCTGTCGCGAAGTCGAAGTCGGCCGTGTCGTCGCGCAGAAACAGGATGCGCCCCTCGCCAGCGTGCTTGGGCGTCACGTCCAACAGCTTTCCGCCCTCCGTCTCGTGGACGGCATGGTGCTCGGCCTCGATGTAGACGCGGGGCCACATCCACAATGCCCACCCGGTCACCATGCGACCGCCCTTGCGCTCCACGGCCGTCTTCACGCTGGGGAAGCACTCTCCGGGGCTGGCCCATTCCTCCGGCACGACCGGCACATATACCGGCGTATGAGGAGAGATACCGGCGCAGAAGCGGAGCACCTCCCCAGTCGCCTTCTCCGGGGTTGACGAATTCCTCATAGGCATGACCCTCGAGCACCTCGACTGCGACGTGCATGATACTGGGCAAGGATGGCCCGACCCAACTGAGGAATGGAGATCGAAGGCCGCATGACACCGGCATTGCTAGAGGCCGCTTTTCGATTGCGATGCTTGAGGGCAACTTGCGCGAGGGCCCCTGCCTGACTGCGGTAGACCGCTCGGCCATCCAGCAGCCTGTCGTCTCTTATGGGTCAGCGCCCTACCTGAAATCAGCGACTTACGGGAACGACGGGGACAGGGTTTCGGTAAGCCGACATCTCGCCCCGCCGTCTCGGAAGCGTTTCCGAAGCGATTTTTTGGCACCAAGGTGAATCAAGGGCTGTTTCTTTAGGGACTCTGCGGCATCCTGCGAGCCTGCCGCGGGGAAACGTCCCACATGCCTTTCTGTGCCCAGGCCCTGCCTGCCCCTCGCCGCATCAGGACCGCCTGCCCGGCCCCGAGGCGAACCTCCACCCATGGCTGAGCTCTGGGCGGAATGGGGCGGCCTCGCCTATGCCATCGCGGCGCTCTGGGCCTTCTTCGAGGGCGAGACCTTCGTGCTGGCCGCCGCCGCCGTCGGCGCCGCCGCAGGGGGCATCGATCCCTTGATACTGATGTTCGTGGTCTGGGGCGGGTCCTTCGCCGGCGACCAGACCTGGTTCTTCATTGGCCGCCGCTTCGGCCCTTCGGCGCTGGCGCGGTTTCCACGCTGCCAGCGCAATGCGGACCGGGCGATGGAGCTGCTGCACCGGCATGGCACGCTGTTCGTGCTGTCCTTCCGCTTCCTCTACGGCATCCGCAACGTGGCCGCCGCCGCCTGCGGCCTGGCCGGCATGCCCTATCGCCGCTTCGCGGTGCTGAACTTCATCGGTGCCGGGGTCTGGGCCAGCAGCTTCGTCGCCGCCGGCTGGTTCCTCGGCAGCTGGCTGGGTGTGGAACGGCTGTTCCAGCTGATCTGCGGCGCGGTCTTCGTGGCGCTCGCCGTGCTGGTCGGGCGTGGCCTGCTCCGGCGGCGGGCGGCAAGGCGCGTGCTGCCTGCCTGATGACCGTTTGAGAGCACCGGCGGGCGCGGGTCATCCGCGGCCCGCCCCAGGCCCTCCCCTCAGTAATACGTCAAATCCCGCGCCTTGCCGCCAAACACCCGCCAGGCAAACACGGTGTAGAGCACGATCACTGGCAGCACGAACAAGGCCCCGGCCAGGATGATGGTCAGGCTCTCGGGCGCGCTGGCGCTTTCCCAGATGGTCAGGCGTTCCGGTACCACATAGGGGAAGAAGGACCAGGCGAGGCCGGCGAAGAACAGCACGAACAGGCTGGTCGCGCCCCAGAAGGGAATGTGGTGCCAGGCATCCTCGGCCAGCGGCATGCGCATTAGCATCCGTGCCAGGCCGAACAGCAGCAGCGCGGTCAGCAGCGGCAGCGGCGCCAGCATCAGCAGGCCCGGCCAGTCGAACCAGCGCGCCGCGATGCGGGCGCTGACCAGCGGTGTCACGGCGGAAACCAGCAGGATGCCGAGTGCCACCGGCCACAGCGCCCGCCTTGCCCAGGTGATGGCATGGGCCTGCAGGGCGCCCTCCGTCCGCCAGATCAGCCAGCAGGCGCCGATGAAGACATAGGCAATGGCCAGCCCGATGGCCGACATCAGGGCGAAGCCGGTCGCCGCCCAGCCCTCGGCGAAGCCCAGCACGTAGCGGCCGAGCATCCAGCCCTGCGACAGCGCCGCGACCAGCGATCCCAGGAAGAACCAGCGGTCCCAGCGGCGCTTGGCCGCCTCATCCGCTGCCTTGGCGCGGAATTCGAAGGCGACGCCGCGCAGGATCAGCGCCACCAGCATCAGCGCCACCGGCAAGTACAGCGCCGTCAGGATGATGCCATGGGCGGTCGGGAAGGCCACCAGCAGCAGGCCCACGCCGAGCACCAGCCAGGTCTCATTGGCGTCCCAGAAGGGGCCGATCGCGGCGATCATGCGGTCGCGGTCGGATTCCTGGCCCACCGTCTCCAGCAGGATGCCGACGCCGAGGTCGAAGCCGTCCAGCACCACATAGGCGAGGATGGCCACGGCCATCAGCCCGGCGAAGATCAGCGGCAGCCATTCCGCGGGCAGGAAGGGGGTCATGCCGGGATCTCCTTGACGATGTCGCCCGGGGCGCTGCCGGGCTTCACCATGGTGCCCTCTGTCTTCTCCACGACGCGGCCCGCGCGGGCCAGGCGGAAGATGGTGGTGATGTAGGCCAGCAGCAGCAGGGCATAGAGGGTCAGGTACATCGCCAGCGTTCCGGCGATGGAGGCCGCCGGCACCGGGCCCGCGGCCTGGGCGGTGTTCAGCACGCCGGTGACCAGCCAGGGCTGGCGGCCGATCTCCGTCACATACCAACCGGCCAGCGTCGCCACCCAACCGGCGAAGCTCATCAGCATGAAGCCGCGCAGCAGCAGCTTCGGCAGCGCGCCGCGGCGCCACAGGAACCAGGCGCCGGCCCAGCCCATGGCGATCATCAGCACGCCGATGCCGACCATGACGCGGAAGGCGAAGAACACCGGCGCGACCGGCGGGTGGTTGCCCACGAAGTCGTTCAGCCCGGGCACCACGCCCGCCGCCTCATGCCGCAGGATCAGGCTGGCGCCGGAGGGGATGGCGATCTCGAAGCGGTTCTCCCGCGCTGCCTGGTCGGGCCAGGCGAAGAGCACCAGCGGGACATGCCCACGGGTTTCCCAATTGGCCTCCATGGCGGCGACCTTGGCCGGCTGGTGTTCCAGCGTGTTCAACCCGTGCATGTCGCCGATGAACATCTGGAGCGGCGCCAATACGGCCGCCATGACGATGCCGGTGCGCAGCGCCTTGCCCACGCCTTCCGCCCGGTCACCGCGCAGCCAGCGCCAGGCGGAGATGCCGGCCAGCAGGAAGGCGACGGTCAGCGCACTCGCCGTCAGCATATGCGACAGGCGATAGGGCATGGAGGGGTTGAAGACGATGGCGAACCAGTCCGTCGCATGCGCCACGCCGTCGCGCATCTCGAAGCCCACCGGGGTGTGCATCCAGGAATTCAGCGCGATGATCCAGAAGGCGGACATCGTCGTGCCGAAGGCCACCAGGAAGGTGGCGCCGGTGTGCATCCAGCCCGGCACGCGCTTGAAGCCGAACAGCATGATCGACAGGAAGGTCGCCTCCAGGAAGAAGGCGGTCAGCACCTCATAGGCCAGAAGCGGCCCGGCGATATTGCCCACCCTCTCCATGAAGCCCGGCCAGTTGGTGCCGAACTGGAAGGACATCGTAATCCCGGAGACGACGCCGAGCGCGAAGGACAGCGCGAAGACCTTCACCCAGAAGCGATAGGCATCCATCCAGGCTTCGTTCTTCGTCGCCACGAAGCGCAGCTTGAAGAACATCAGCACCCAGCCGAGCGCGATGGTGATGGTGGGGAACAGGATGTGGAAGGAGATATTGGCGGCGAACTGGATGCGCGCCAGCACGATGGGGTCCATGGCTCAGCCCTCCTTGCCCGGGCTGGCGCGGCCGCGCATCAACCCGACGACCTTGTCCTTGGTGTCCAGCAGCCGCGTCACCCGTGCCCCGAGCGCGAGCAGGGAGGCAAGCCTTTCGGTCTCCAGCCGCTTCACATCGTCGTACCAGGTGGTCAGCTGTTCGATCAGCCCGTGCATCTCGGCCATCCGCTGCTGGGCGTGGCGTTCCTCGGCGCTGCCGGGGGATTGCATCAGCAGTTCCCGTAGCACCGACAATGTGGGATCCACCTCCCGCTTCTTCCGCTCCTCCGCCAAGGTGCGCAGGATCTGCCAGACGTCGTCGGGGGTCGTGAAATGGTCCCGGCGGTCATTGGGGATGTGCTTCGGAATCGCCAGGTTCCAGGCCTGCAATTCCTTCAGCCCCATTGAGACGTTGGAGCGGGAGACGCCCAGCGCATCGACGATCTGTTCCGCATTCAGCGGGTCGGGGGCGACGTAGAGCAGTGCGTAGATCTGCCCCACGGTGCGGTTGATGCCCCAGCGGCTGCCCATTTCGCCGAAATGCAGCACGAAGGCCTGGACGAGGGGTGGGAGGTTCATGGCGGTCCGACATTTCAGGAATTTCTGAAATATCGGACCGCGCAGGTCTACGTCAATGGGAATCCGCGTGCTTGTAGCGACGGCCCATTCGGGCGTTCGGACCGGTCAGGAGACCGGACCGCTGGTATGGGGGAGGCCCTGGCCGAAGCGGAGCCGGTACTCGCGGGGGCTGACGCCGACCAGCTTGCGGAAATGATGCCGCAGCGTGTCCGGCGTGCCGAGGCCGACACCGACGGCAATCTCCTCGATCCCGCGCGGGCTGGCCCGCAGCAGGCGCTTGGCCTCCTCGACTCGCTCCGCCACCAGCCAGGCGCCGGGCGGCGCGCCCGTCGCCTCGGTGAAGCGGCGGATGAAGGTGCGCAGGCTCATCCGGCACGCCCGCGCCATGCCCGCCAAGGTCCAGGGGGCGGCGAGGTCGGCGCGGATCCGGTCGAGCAGCGGCGCCACCTCCGCATGGCGCCGGGCGGGCACCGGCCGTTCCAGGAACTGCGCCTGGCCGCCGGTGCGATGCGCCGGCATCACCAGGCGCCGCGCCACCGAATTGGCGGCCTCCGGCCCGAAATCCTGGCGGACGATCTCGATCAGCAGGTCGATCCCCGCCGCGCTGCCGGCGGCCGTGTGAAGCCGCCCATGCGCGCGGTAGAGCGAGGCGTGGTCGACGGTGATGATCGGATGGCGCGCGCGCAGGGCCTCCGCATAGCGCCAATGGGTGGTGACCGTGGCGCCATCGAGCAGCCCCGTCGCCGCCAGCACGAAGGCGCCGGAGCACAGGGAAACCAGGCGCGCGCCCCGGCCATGCGCCACCCGCAGCCGCTGGCACAGCGCCTCCGGCACCGGCGCGCTGGCGCTCCGCCAGCCGGGCACCACGATGATATCGGCCTGGTCGATCAGCTCCGCGCCCTGGTCCGGCGTCAGCCGGAAGCCGCCCTGGGCGCGCAGCGGGCCATCCTCGATCGCGCAGCTGGCGAAACGATACCAGCCCTCGCCCATCTCCGGCCGGGGCAGGCCGAAGATCTCGGCCGCGATCCCGAACTCGAAGGTGCAGAGGCCGTCATAGAGCAGCACCACGACGAGCGGGCCGGAGGTGTTTGGCATGATCTTCCTGTACTATGGCATTCATGCCAATTGCGAGCATGGGACGACTTCGGTGACATGGCCGGGCCACACAAGGACCTCGCCATGCCCAGCGCCGTCACCGCCATCGCCGCCGCCGCCCCCGACCTCGCCTGCGCGCATTTCGCCGCCAGCTTCAGCTTCGAGACCGATTGCTGGGACGTGCATGATGCGCTGTCCCGCATGCCCGACTTCGTGCTGCTGGACGTGCGCAGCCCGGCCCTGTTCGCGCAGGGCCATGTGCCGGGCGCGATCAACCTGCCCCATGGCAAGATCATCGCCTCCCGGCTGGCGCAGTGGCCGGAGGGAACGGTCTTCGTCACCTATTGCGCGGGGCCACATTGCAATGGCGCAGCCCGGGGCGCGCTGCGGCTCGCGCAGCTCGGCCGGCCGGTGAAGATCATGGCGGGCGGCATCACCGGATGGATCGATGAGGGCTTCGCCCTGGCCCGCGCCGGGGCGGCCGCGTGACGCCCCATCCGGGCCGCCCCGGCGACGCGGCCCGGCTGCATGGGCTGATCCCGGACCACGCGGCCTGAGGTCAGCCCAGCTGTCTCAGCTCTTGCGCAGCGCTCGCATATTCGCCGCCACCCGGCGCCGCGCCGGGCGCATCGCTGCCTCCGCCACCACATCCGGGCCGGCGCCGGCCAGCACGGCCCGGCCGGCGGCGAAGGCGCCATCGGCGAAGGCCTTCTGCTTCTCCGCCACCATCCCGGCCAGCGCCGCGCTGGCGCCGACGGGGTCGGTGGTCAGTTGCAGGCTGCGCAGCGTGAACACCCAGCCGGCCTGCCAGGCGAACAGCGCATACGCGGCCGGATTGGTCACAGGACGGCCAGCACCGCTTCGGCCTTGGAAACCTCGAAGGCGCCCGGCGCCTCGACGGCGACATGCGTCACCTTGCCGTCCTTGGCCACCAGCACGAAGCGCTGGCTGCGCACGCCCAGGCCGCGCGCCGTCAGGTCGAATTCCAGGCCCAGCGCCTTGGTGAAGGCGGCGGAGCCATCGGCCAGCATCACCACCTGGTCGGTGATCCCCTGGTCCTTGGCCCAGGCGCCCATGACGAAGGCATCGTTCACCGACATGCAGGCGATCACATCCACGCCCTTCGCCGTCAGCGCCGCCGCCTGGGTCACGAAGCCCGGCAGGTGCTTGGCGGAGCAGGTGGGGGTGAAGGCGCCCGGCACGCCGAACAGCACCACGGTCTTGCCGGCGAACAGCGCATCCGTCGCCACTTCCTTCGGGCCCTCGGCGGTGGCCTGCATGACCTTCACGGCCGGAATCGTGTCGCCAACCTGGATCGTCATTCGATGGGTCTCCTGATACTCGCGCGCCATTAGAGCAGATCAGGGCGCGGCGTCCATCTTGGCGCCGCGCCCGGGCCTTGCCACCATGCCGGCGATGCGCGCCCCCGATCCCCATGACCTGGCCTTTGCCCGCGGCACCATGCTGGCCTGGGACCCCCCTGCCCCGCGCCCCGGCGCGCCGGCGCTGCTGCTGCTGCACGGCGCATCCTGCGGCGCCTGGGTCTGGGCGGAGGGTTTCGCGGGACGGCTGGCAGCGGCCGGCCATGCGGTCTTCGCCCCCGGCTTCAACCCGGGACGCCCCCAGGCGCCTTCCAGCCTCGCCGACTATGTGGCCGATGCCCGCGCCGCCCTGGCCGCGCTGCACCGCCGCGTGGTGGTCATCGGCCATTCGCTGGGCGGGCTGGTGGCGCAGCGGATGCTGGATGCGCCGGAGGTCGCGGGCATGGCCCTGCTGGCGCCCGCGCCGCCGGAGGGGCTGGCCTGGGCCAATTGGCGCCTCGCCATGGCCGACCCGCCGCTGTGGCGCGCCGTGGCGCGGATGACCGAGCCCGGCCCGGCGGATGTCGCACCTCTGCGCCGCGCCTTCTTCGGCCCGGGCCTGCCCGACAGCCAGGCGCTGCACCATCTGGCGCGGCTGCGGCCGGAAAGCCGGCTGGCGGTGCTGGAGGCGCAGGCGCCGCAGCCGGTGCCCTCGGCCTGGGGTCTCGGCAAGCCCGCGGTGGTCTTCGGCGGCCGGCGCGACCCGCTGGTGCCGCCCGATGCGGTGGTGCGCACCGCCACCTGGCACGCCGCGCCCTTCGCCCTGCTGGACGGCATGGGCCATGCGATGATGCTCGACCTGGGCTGGGAAAGCCTGGCGGATCGGCTGGGCTATTGGCTGGAGGAAACCTACAGGTGACGGAAACGGTGCTGGTGACCGGCGGCTCGGGCGGCATCGGCCGCGCCATCGCGCAACGCGCGGTGGAAGCCGGCTGGCGGGTGGTGAACCTCGACCTGCGCGCGCCCGAAACCCCCCTCCCCGTCGAGGATTTCTTCGCATGTGACTTCGCCGACCTGGCGATGGCGCGGGACGTGCTGGCGCGCGTCGTGGCGGCGCATGGGCCGACGCGGCTGGTGAACAATGTGGGCGTGGTGAAGCCGGCCTCGCTGGAGGAGACCTCGGTCGAGGACCTCGCCACGGTGATGGCGGTGAACCTCCGCAGCGCCGTGCTCTCGGCCCAGGCACTGCTGCCGGCGATGCGCGCGGCGGGGTTCGGCCGCATCGTCAACATCGCCTCCCGCGCCGCCCTGGGGAAGGAATTGCGCAGCGCCTATGGCGCGTCGAAGGCCGGGCTGATCGGGCTGGCGCGGACCTGGGCGCTGGAACTCGCCGCCGATGGCATCACGGTGAACGCCATCGGCCCGGGGCCGATCGCGACGGAGCTGTTCAAGCGCGCCAATCCCGACAACAGCCCGCGCACCCGCGCGATCATCGAGGGCGTGCCGGTGAAGCGCCTCGGCACGCCGGAGGATGTGGCCAATGGCGTGCAGTTCTTCCTGGATGCGCGCAGTGGCTTCGTGACGGGGCAGGTCCTGTATGTCTGCGGCGGGTTGACGGTGGGGCTGGCGCCGGTCTGAGGCTTCACGTCCGGCGGAGCCGCCGCGCCGGTGAGCGCCTTTCCGCGTTGTCGCCGGCAACTGTGGAAAGGATGGACGATGCGGACAGCGATGATGGCGGCGGCGCTCTGCGCCATGACGGCGGGGGCGCTCTGCGCCCTGGGCGGGGCGGCGCTGGCGCAGCCGATGCAGGACCCGACCACGGGCCTTTCCGTCACGCCGCCGCCCGACTACCAGGCCAGCGTGGCGCCACCGCGCGCGCCCTATGCCGCGATCTTCCGGGTCCGGCGGCCGGACGACCGCGACACCGGCTGCCAGGTGGCCTTCGCCGAGGCGCCGCAGAATGCCGGGCTGAGCCAGGAGCGTCTGAACGAGACGGCGCAGGCCCCGGAATGGCGCGAGATGGTGGTCCGCACCATGTCCGCCCTCTATGACATCCAGCAGCAGGAAAGCTACCGGCAGGGCGAGCTGGTGGGCCTGCTGATGGAGGGGATGATCCGCCCGCGCCCCGGCATTCCCGCCCGGGCGCAGGAAATCCGCACGCTGTTCGTCATCCTGGAGACGCCGCGCGGCCGGACCACGACCGTCTGCGTCGGCGAAGTGGCGGGCTTCGCCGAGCGCCGCCCGGAATTCCTGGCCATCGCCAAGGGTGCCGAGGCGCCGCGATAGGCCCCGGGCCTCCGGCCGCGTCAGATCGGCCGGCGCACCCGCATGATGCCCTGCTGCGGCGCCATCACGCGCAGGCCCGGCCGGGCGGCAGCCATGATGGTGGGTGTCGGGGCGCGGACCAGATCCACGATCTTCCGGGTCAGCGCCTCATAGTCCAGCGAATAGAAGCTGGTGCGGGAGGCCGAGAAGCCGACATCCACGCCGATCGACAGGAAGGGCACGTCCATCACCACGATGGCCTTCTGCTTCATGTCGCTGAGGTTCTTGCAGGTCTCGTAGATCGCGCCGCCGGCATTGATGAGGTCGGACAGGTTGCCGCCGCGCTCGATCGCAATCTGCAGCAGCCTGCTGAGGCCCTTGGTACTGCCGATGGCGAAGTTGAAGGTGGCCTCGTCATTCGGGCCCGATTTGTAGCCATGCATGGCGGCGACGTTGGGGAAGCCGGTCGCCACGATCAGCACGGCGCCCAGGCTGATGGCGGCAGCGCTCGGCAGGCCGCCGAGCATGTTCGACAGGCCCTCAAGCACCTTCACCATCTCGGCGCCAGCGCCGAGCTTCTTCGCGTGTTCGGTCGCCTGCGGCAGGGTCAGCGGCAGCGCGCCGCCACGCGTGGTCACGCCCAGAAGTTCGCCGGTCATCATCATGTTGCCGAGGTCGAGCGTGCCGACGATGCGCCGCATGCTCGCCAGGATCACGTCGCCGCCATGCGGCAGGTGCACGCCGAATTCCGACAGGATGCGGCTGTAGATCGGCATGAAGATCGGGTCGACGATGGAGACCTTGTAGCCGAAGGAGATGAACAGCGGCGGGTCGAAGGTGATGTTCCGCCAGTCGCTCTCGGTCGGCAGCACGCCCGGCGGTGGCTGTGCGCCGCCACCATCCGGGTTCGGACCGGGCTGCGGCGCGACGCCGCCCAGAAGCCCGGCATCCAGCGCGCGCAGCGTCTTCTGCCCCACCACGCCATCCCATTCCGCCGCATTGGTCGGCCAGATCTTGCTCTGGAAGGAATAGACCGCGTTCACCGTGTGCTGGCCGTACCAGCCGAGCCCGGAGGACGGCGGCACCCAATCCCCGCCCAGATCCTCCCCAAGGCTCTTCAGCGCTTCCTGCACCAGCCGCACGGCGGTGGTGTCGTTGGTGGCGCGGCCCATGCCGAGGCCCTTGCGGGCCTTGGTCTCGACCTGGCGGAGAACGGCATTGCCGGCGAGCTTCTCGGATCGAAGGGGCACGGGCGGCACTCCGGAAGGGGTGCGGCAGCCTGTTCCCTGCGGGTCGCGCAGAACAACGCAACTGAATGTCAACGCAATACACTGAAACGGCGGTGAAACGCGGGGCGTCTTCATTGCGCGTTACTTATGTAACTTCGGATGTTCGTCGCGGCAACCAGATGGCGACATGCAGCCGCCCCCAACACCCGGTGGTTGGCCCTGGCTTGACAGCGGGACGCCGCGGGGCCTTGATGCTTCGCATGATCCGCACCGCCAACCTCTGCCGGTATTACGCGCCGCTCTCCTAGCGGCCGGGTGCATCATGTTCCCTCAACCGCCTCGTCCCTGGCGGTTGATCCCACACAAGACCCGCCAGTCGTCGAAGCGCCCCATTGGAGTTCGCGCGATGACGGCCGCTGTTTCCCGCCCCACAATTGGACTGATACCAGCGGGCCGGTCGCTTGACCGGTCCGAGGCCGCGAATGCGGCCCGCCGCTTATGCGGCGAAGCCCAGGAAACCGGAGGTTTCCGCCCGGCGTCTGAGGGAGGCCCGGATCGGTCACGCGGAAGGGCCGTTGGTATGATCGGCTTCGGCGCCTTCGGCCGGCTGATGGCCCGCCATCTGCGCGCCCATTGCGACCTGCTGGCGCATGACAGCGCCATGGGGCTGGCAGCCGAGGACGGCGTGATCTTCACCGACCTCGCGCGTGCCGCCGCCTGCCCGATCGTGGTGCTGGCGGTGCCGGTGGATCGCTTCGACACGGTGATCGCGGCGCTGCGCCCGCATCTGCGGCCCGGTGCGGTGGTGGTCGATGTCGGCTCGGTGAAGGTGCTGCCCGCCCGGGCCATGCTGGCCGGCCTGCCGCCGGATGTGGAGATCGTCGGCACCCATCCGCTGTTCGGGCCACAGAGCGCGCGGGATGGCATCGCCGGGCTGAAGCTGGCGCTCTGCCCGATCCGGGGCCGGAGCGCGTTCCGCATCGGGGCCTTCCTGCGACACAGGCTCGGGTTGCGCGTGGTGCTGACGACGCCGGAGGCGCATGACCGCGACATGGCGGTGGCGCAGGGCCTGACGCATCTGATTGCCGCGGTGCTGGTGCGGATGGAGCCGCTGCCCCAGCGCATGACGACCAGAAGCTTCGACCTGCTGATGCAGGCGGTCGGCATGGTGCGGCACGACCCGCCCGGCGTCTTCGATGCCATCGAACGCGCCAACCCCTATGCCGCCGGGGTGCGCGCCCAGTTCCTGGAACTGACGGCGGAGATGGGCCGGGCGCTGGAGCACCCGGCCGAGACCTGACCACGCGGTACTTGCGGCGGCGCCCATTCGGGCGCTCGGACCGGTCAAGCGACCGGTCCGCCGAGATGGAGAGCCGACCCTGGCTCAGGCCAGCGCGGCCGTCTCCCTCCGGCTGCGCACGAAATTCCAGGCCAGGATCGGCACCGCGATCGCCGCGCCCACCGCCGTCATCGGTCCGCTGGGCGAGATGGTCAGCAGCGCCGCCACCACCAAGCCGAGCTGCGAGCCCAGGCCCATATGGGTGAAGGCATAGCCCGTCAGCCCGATGCCCAGCACCAGCACGCCAAGCGCGCAGGTGATGGTGACGAACAGGAAGCTCGCCAGGGTGAAGTCGTCCACCATGATGAGCATCACCGGCGCATAGGCGAAGACGAAGGGCACGGTGGCCTTCGCCGCGCCCAGCCGGAAGGCCGTCAGCCCGGTGCGGAAGGGATTCGAGCCCGCGATGCCGGCGGCGGCATAGGCCGCGACGCAGACCGGCGGCGTGAGGTCCGCCAGGATGCCGTAGTAGAGAATGAACAGATGCGCGGCCAAGGGCGGCACGCCGAGCTGGATGACCGCCGGCGCCGCGATCGCCGCCAGCACGATGTACAGCGCCGTGGTCGGGATGCCCGCGCCCATGACGATGCAGATGACGGCAACGAAGACCAGCGTCAGGAACAGCGTCAGCCCGGCCAGGCTGCCGAAGGCCGGCGGCAGGATCTCGAAGATCGGGGCGAACCACTGCGCCGTGCTCGCCGCCGCCTGGGTGACGATGAAGCCGACGCGGAAGCCGGCGCCGGTCAGCGTCACCACGCCCACCACCATGCCGACCGCCGCCGCCGCCGCGCCCACCGCCAGCGCATAGCGCGCGCCCATGTCCAGCGCGTCCCACAGGTCGCGCAGGGTCAGGCGGTTGCGGGGATTCAGGAAGCCCACGATGACACACAGCGTGATGCCGACGAAGGCCGCGAGATAGGGCGTGTAGCCATCGACGATGACCCAGACGAGGGCCACCAGCGGGATCACGGTGGGCCAGCCATCGCGGATGGTCGGCCAGAGCTTCGGGATCTCATGCGGCTCCATGCCGCGCAGGCCCAGGCGCTTCGCCTCGAAATGCACCTGCACGAAGACGCCCCAGAAGTGCATCGCCGCCGGCACCGCCGCCGCGATCAGCAGCGTGGTCAGCGGGATTTCCAGGAACTCGATCATGACGAAGGCGGCCGCCCCCATGATCGGCGGGGTGATCTGCCCGCCGGCACTGGCGGCGGCTTCGACGGCGCCCGCGAAATGCGGCTTGTAGCCCACCTTCTTCATCGCCGGGATGGTCAGCGACCCGGTGGTGACGGTGTTGGCGATGGAGGAACCGCTGATCGAGCCGAACATGGCCGAGGCCAGCACGGCAACCTTGGCCGGCCCGCCCGGATAACGGCCGGCGACGACGCTGGCGAGGTCGATGAAGAACTGGCCGAGACCCATGCGCGTGGCGATCACGCCGAACAGCACGAAGTGGAAGACGAAGGTGGCGACCACCTTGGCGGGGATGCCGAAGATGCCCTCCCCCGTCAGGTACACATGATTGACGAAGCCGGACCAGTCGGAGCCGGGATGCGCCAGCACGCCGGACAGATGATTGCCCCACAGCGCATAGGCGATGAAGACGCAGACGATGATGGGCAGGATCGGCCCCATCGATCGTCGCGTCGCCTCCAGCACCAGCACCACCATGATGGTGCCCATCACCACGTCGGTCTGGCTGGGGTTGCCGATGCGGAAGGTCAGGTCGTCGAAGATCAGCGGCAGGTAGACGGTGGCCGCGACGATCGCGCCCGCGAAAATCCAGTCCAGCACCGGCACGCCGCCGATCCTCGGACCCACGGACAGAAATCCGCCGGGAAACAGCAGGAAGATCAGGCTGAGCACGGCGGCCAGGTGGATCGCCTTGTGCCAGTGCTCGGTCAGGATGCCGAAGCCCGCCGTGTAGTAGTGGAAGACCGACAGGGCCACGAGCAGCACGGAGACCAGCCGGGCGGTGAAGCCCGTCAGCTCGCGGAAGCGGAGTTCGCTGTCCACCTCCTTCTCCAGCCGCGCCGCGGCCTCCAGGTCGAGTTTGTTGGGCGCGGGGGAGCCGCTCATGGTCAGGGCCTCGGTGGGAAAAGTGAAACGGTCCAGAACGCAGAACCCGGCCCGACGCTTGCGCGTGGGCCGGGCGGGATGGGTTCAGCCGGCGCGGATCAGCGCAGGATGTTGTTCTCGCGGTAGTAGCGCTCGGCGCCCGGGTGGAAGGGCACCACGCCACGGCCGGTCAGCGCGCCTTCCTTGACGATCTCGCGGCCCTTGGCATGGCCACGGTCCAGCAGGCCACGGGTGGTGTCCGACCACAGCGCGCGGGTGATGGCATAGACCGTCGCCTCCGGCACCGTGTCCCGCACCGCCAGCACGGCGCCGACGGTCAGGGTCGGCACATCGGCCTCGAGTCCCTCATAGGCGCCGCGCGGGATGGTGCCGGTGCCGTAGAAGGGCGCGCGCTCGATCACCTTCTGCGCCTCGCTGCCGGTGATCGGCAGGATGCGGCAGCCGGCGCGGCTGCAGAATTCGGTGAAGGCGGCGGCGGGGTAGCCGACCACGGTGAAGGTCGCGTCCAGGCCGCGATCCTGCATCCGCTCCGTCCCCTGCGCCTGGTTCAGGTATTCCGCCTGGTATTCACGGCCGGCGCGCAGGCCATTGGCCTCCAGGATCATCTCCGCGCCGATGCGCGCGCCGCTGGCCTGCAGGCCGATGGCGATGCGCTTGCCCTGGAGGTCGGAGAAGCCACGGATGGCGCTGTCGCGGCGCACCACGGCGTGGATGTGTTCCGGGAACAGGTGCGCCACGAAGCGCAGGCGGTCCACCTTCGGGCGGCCCTCGAACAGGCCCGTGCCGGTGTAGGACCAGTGCGCCACATCGGACTGGGTGAAGCCGGCCTCGGCATTGCCGGCCTGGATCAGGTTGACGTTCTGGACGCTGCCCTGGGTGGCCACGGCAACCGCCACCATGCCCGGCACGCCATCGGTCGCGCCGGCGGCGTTGCAGGGCGCGCCGGGGGGGCAGGAGATCGCGTTCGCGATGATGCCACCGATCGGGTAGTAGGTGCCGCCGGCCGAGCCCGTGCCGATGCGGAAGAACTGCGGCGCCTGGGCGGCGGCCAGCCCCGGCACCATGGCGGCGCCGACAGCGGCGAGGCCAAGGCCGCGCCGCGTCATGGAAAATTCGTTCATCTTCTTGTCCCCGTTTGGAATCGACCAGTGGCGGCGCAGCCTAGTCGGGGAAAGGCCCTGGCGACAACCTTGCCCCGCGGCGCTCAGCCGGCGCGCCGCCGCCGCCGCGCCGCGACCACCGGCTCCCCCACCCCGGGCGTGGCCGGGCGGCTGGCATCGGTGGCCTGGAAGCGGCGCTTGCCGCCGGCGATATGCGCCTCCCCCGCCGCGCGGGCAGCCGCTGCATCGCCCGCGGTGATGGCGGCGAGGATGGCGGCGTGCTCGGCATTGCTCTCCCGCATGTTCTCCGGCTCCACCAGGGCGCGGCGGCGGAACAGGTGCAGCTCGTTGCCGAGATCCTCGTAGATCCGCAACCCGCGTGGCCCGCCGCCATGGGCCAGCAGGGCGGCGTGGAATTCCAGGTTGGCGGCGTAATAGGCCGGCGCCGCATCAGCCTCCCGCGCCGCTTCCATCCGCCGCAGCAGCGCCTCGAACTCCGTGATCTGCGCGGGGGTGGCGATGCCGGCCAGGCGGGCGCAGGCGAAGCCGGTCAGCGCCGCGCGCAGGTCGTAGATCTCCAGCGCCTCCGCCGCGCTGACGCTGCGCACATAGCTGCCCTGGTTGCGGACGGAGACCACCAGGCCCGAGCGTTCCAGCCCCCGCACCGCCTCTCGCACCGGGCCGCGGGAGACTCCGAGGCGGATCGCAAGCTGCTGTTCGTTCAGCCTTTCCCCGGCCGGCAGGCGCCCATCCAGGATCATCGCCTCGATCTCCTGCGAGACCAGCGAAGCCAGGGAACGGGTGCGCACGATATCCAGCGCCGAGGGGCGATCCATGGAATCCTCCATGGTCGCCACCCTGGCGGGGGGAACTGCAACCTGTCAACAGTTTGCCGATACCCGGGGCGGTGCTAGACAGACCCTCCGCGAAGGAGAAACGCCATGGCCGCCACCCCCCAGGCATCAACCGCCCTGTCCCGCTTCACCGTCCTCGACCTGACCCGCGTCCGCTCCGGCCCCACCTGCGTGCGGCAGTTGGCCGATTGGGGCGCGAACGTCATCAAGATCGAGATGCCGGAAGGGCTGGACCAGGGCGACCCGATGGGTGGGCCGCGCATGGGCTCCGACTTCCAGAACCTGCACCGCAACAAGCGCGGCATGACGCTGAACCTGAAGGACAAGGACGGCGTCGCCCTGCTGAAGAAGCTGGTCGAGAAGGCCGATGTGGTGGTGGAGAATTTCCGCCCGGATGTGAAGACGCGGCTCGGCATCGACTATGAGTCGCTGTCGGCGGTGAACCCGAAGCTGGTCTATGCGAGCATTTCCGGCTTCGGCCAGGACGGCCCCTATGCCGGGCGGCCGGGCTTCGACCAGATCGCCCAGGGCATGGGCGGGCTGATGTCCATCACCGGCCTGCCGGGCCAGGGCCCGGTGCGCGTCGGCATCCCGATCGCCGACCTCTGCGCCGGCCTCTTCGCCGCGCAGGGCATCTTCATCGCGCTGCTGGAGCGGGAAGTCTCCGGCAAGGGGCAGTGGGTGCAGACCAGCCTGCTGCAGGCGCAGATCTTCATGCTGGACTTCCAGGCCAGCCGCTGGCTGATGGAAGGCCAGGTGCCGAAGCAGGCGGGCAACAACCACCCGACCAGCATCCCGACCGGCGTCTTCCAGACCAGCGACGGCTACATGAACATCGCGGCCAGCGGCCAGCGCATCTGGGAACGCTGCGCCGATGGCCTCGGCAAGCCGGAATGGAAGGCCGATCCGCGCTTCAACAGCGGCGCGCTGCGCAGCGAGAACCGCGATGCGCTGAATGCGATGATCGAGGATGTGACGAAGACCAACACCACCGCGCATTGGGTGAAGGCGCTGAACGACCTCGGCGTGCCCTGCGGCCCGATCAACAAGGTGGACGAGGTTTTTGCGGATGAGCAGGTGCAGCATCTCGGCATCGCGCAGACGCTGAACGGCGGCAACCGCAAGGTCGCCTATGTCGGCCAGCCGATCGACATGTCGCGCACGCCGTCGAAGATCGTGACGCATCCGCCGGCGATCGGCGAGCATACGGATGAAGTGCTGGCCGGGCTGGGCCTGGATGCGGCGACCATCGCCGATCTGCACAAGCGCCAGGTGGTCTGAGGTCTTTGCCTCTCCGGGAGGAGAGGCTCGGGGCGTCGGGTGAAGGGGGGCGTCCCGTTTCGGCACGCCCCCTCACCCAACCCTCTCCCCCCTCAAGCGGGGGGAGAGGGCTTTTCATGTGGAGAGGGTGGGTCGATGGACGGCATGATCGTGACGGGTTCGGAGAAGATGCTGGCCCGCAAGGCCGATGGCATCGGCTGGGTGACCTTCAACAACCCGGAACGGCACAACGCCGTCTCCATGGAGATGTGGGAAGCGCTGGAGCGGATCATGGCGGACTTCACCGCCGATTCGGCGGTGCGTGTGGTTGTCCTGACCGGGGCCGGCGGCCGCGCCTTCGTCTCCGGCGCCGATATCTCGAAGTTCGAGAGCGAGCGCAGCGGCGAAGCCGCCGTCGCCGCCTATCAGGCGCAGACGGCACGCGCCTACGATGCCGTTTACGATTGCCCGAAGCCCACCATCGCCATGATCCAGGGCCATTGCATCGGCGGCGGCACCGCGCTGGCCGTGTGCTGCGACATGCGCATCTGCGGGGAGAGTGCCAGCTTCGGCGTGCCGGCGGCCAAGCTCGGCCTGGGCTATCCGCTGCATGGCCTGCGCAAGCTGGTCGACCTGGTCGGCCCGTCCTTCGCCAAGGAGATCTTCTTCACCGCGAAGAAGTGGTCCTCCGAGGATGCGCGCGTGATGGGGCTGGTGAACCGCGTGGTGCCGAACGACCAGCTCGAATCCTTCGTGACGGATTATGCGAAGACCATCGCCGGCAATGCGCCGCTGACGGTCGGCAGCGCCAAGTTCATCATCGGCCAGGCGCTGAAGGATCGCGGCGAGGCCAATGAGGCCGCCTGCGACGCCATGGTCAAGGCCTGCTTCGCCAGCGAGGACTATGTGGAAGGCCGCCGCGCCTTCATGGAAAAGCGCCCGCCGCAGTTCAAGGGCCGCTGAACCCCGCCCCGCTCTGGACGGGGGGCGCGCTCCGGGTGCATTTGTCAGGACGATGTCAGGAGTCCTGCCCATGCTGCCCGTCACCCGCCGCCTGATCCTGGGAAGCGCCCTCGCGGCGCCAATGCTCGCCCAGGCCCAGGGCAGTTGGCGCCCGAGCCGGCCGATCCGGCTGGTGGTGCCCTTCGCCCCGGGCGGGCTGACCGACATCCTGGCCCGCGCGGTGGCCGATCAGCTGACCCCCATCCTCGGCCAGCCCGTGGTGGTGGAGAACCGTGCCGGCGCCGGCGGCAACCTGGCGGCGGAGGCAGTGGCCCGCGCCACGCCGGATGGCCATGCGCTGCTGGTGGCGACCCAGGGCATCATCGCCATCAACAAGGCGATGTTCAGCCGCCTCAGCTACGATCCGGATGTCGACTTCGTGCCGATCGCCATGCTGGCGCAGCAGCCCAACCTGCTGGTCATCGGGCCGCGCGCCATGCCGGATGTGACGAACCTCGCCGGGCTGATCGCCAAGGTGAAGGCGACGCCGGGCGGCATGCCCTATGGCTCCAACGGCGTCGGCTCCTTCACCCATCTCTCCATGGAACTGCTGGGCTCGGTCGCGGGGCTGGAACTGACGCATGTGCCCTATCGCGGCAGCGCGCCGCTGCTGACCGACATGGTCGCCGGCAACATCCCCTTCGCCTTCGACGGCCTCGCCACCTCCGCCCCGCAGGTCGGCCCGGGCGGCGCGCTGAAGGCCATCGCGGTCACCTCCGCCCGCCGCTTCCGCGCCATGCCGGATGTGCCGGCGGTGGCGGAGACGCTGCCCGGCTTCGATGCCAGCCCATGGTACGGCGTCTTCGCCCAGTCCCGGCTGGAGGAGCCGATGCTGGCGGCGCTGGAAGCCGCCTTCGGCCGCGTGCTGGGAAGCCCCGAATGGGCGGCGCTGCTGACTCAGCGGCAGGCCGATGCCATGCCGCAGGGCCGCGCCGCGCTGACCCCGCTGATGGAGCGGGAACGCCGGGTGTGGCGCGAGGCCGTGGCCAAGTCCGGCGCGCGCGCGGATTGACCCTGCTTCCCGTCATCGACTGGGCCTTCGCCGGCCCGAGCGGCGCGGCGGAGGCCCGGGCCCGGCTGCTGCTGCTGGACAGCCTGGGCTGCGCCCTGGCCGGACTCGGCCATCCGCGCGTCGTCGCCTTCGCGCAGGCGATGCAGGCGGGGTTTCCGGGGGATGTGGCCTTGGCCGGGGCGCGCCTCGCCCCCGCTGCCGCCGCCGCCGTGCTGGCGGCGGCGACCTGCTGGGATGAGGCGAATGAGGGGCTGGCCCGCGCCCATGGCCGGCCGGCCCTGCCCGTCGCGCCGCTCGCCTTGGTGGCGCGCGCCCAGGGCGCCGATCCGCGTCTGACCCTCGCGGGTTTCGCGCTCGGCTATGAGGTCGCGGCCCGGGCCGGGGAGGCCTGGCGGATCAGGCCGGGGATGCATGTGGACGGGTCCTGGCACAGCCTGGGCGCGGCCGCCTGCGCCGCGCGGCTGGCCGGGCTGGATGCGGCGGGCGTGGCGCGTGCGGTGCGGCTGACCGCCTGCCAGATTCCCTTCGCGATGTACGCACCGATCGCGGCCGGCATGGACGGCCGCAACAGCTTTCCGGCCCATGCCGCGCTGCTCGGCCAGATGGCCGCCGCCGCCGCCGCTTCGGGCATGGACGCGCCCGAGGCCGGCTTCGCGGAAGCACGGCGTATTGCCCTTGGCCATGAAACGCCCGCCGTCACGGCGCCGGCCGGCGAATGGCTGCTGGAGGAAAGCTACCAGAAGCCGTTCGCCGGAGTCCGCCACGCCCATTACGCCGCCGCCGCCACCCTGGCGCTGCGCCCGCGCCTGTCGGCGCCGCCCGCCCGCGTCACCGTCGCCACCTATGCCGAGGCGCTGCGCTATGCCGGCAATCGGGCGCCCCGCGCCGCGATCTCGGCGCAGTTCAGCCTGAGCTGGGCGGTGGCCGCGGCGCTGGCCCAGGGCGATCTCGGCCCCGCCGCCTATACGGATGCCGCATTGGCCGATCCCGCGCTGCGGGCGCTGGAGGCCGCGGTGGAACTGGTGGAGGACCCGGCGCTGACCGCCGCCGGCCTGCGCGGCGCGACGGTCACCATCGACGGCCTGTCCGAGACCGTCCACCACGTCACCGGCGATCCCGGCCATCCGATGACGGAGGCCGAGACCCTGCGCAAATTCACCCGCTTCGCGACACCGGCGCTGGGCGAGGCCGGGGTTGCCCGCGCCATCGCCGCGCTGCTGCGCGATGCCCCGGCGGAAGGCCTGTTGCATGTTCGATGAGACGGAGGTGGTGATCGCCGGCGCCGGCCCGGTCGGGCTGGCCCTCGCCCTCGCCTTGACCAGGCGCGGCGTCGCCGTGCGGGTGCTGGAGAAGCGGGAGGGTCTGTCCGCCGCCTCCCGCGCCTCCACCTTCCATCCGCCGACGCTGGATGCCCTGCACGAATTGGGGGTGCTGGAGGCGCTGCTGCCCGGCGGCGTGCGGGTGGACCGCATCCTCTGGCGGCGCTCCGACAGCGGGGAGGCGGCGGGCATCGACCTCGGCATTTTGGGGGCGGAAACCGGCTTTCCCTTCCGCTGGCACCGCGAACAGCAGGATCTGACGCCCGCCCTGCTCGCCGCCCTGCCGCTCGGCTGCGTGCGCTTCCAGGCCGGGGTGGTGGGGATGAGCCAGGATGATACCGGCGTCACCCTGCGCGCGGCCGATGGCAGCACGCTGCGCGCCCGCTACGCCGTGGGCTGCGACGGCGCGTCCGGCGCGCTGCGCGGGTTGGCGGGGATCGAGGCCGAGACCAATGACTACGCCCATCGCGTGCTGCGACTGCTGACGCCGCTGGATTTGCGGGAGGTGGTGCCGGGGCTGGACGGGCTCGGCTACCTCTATGACGCGACCGGTTCCTGTTCGCTGCTGCGCATGCCCACCGTCTGGCGGCTGATCTTTCGCATCGCACCGGAGATGTCGGATGCCGAGGCGATGGCGGAGGATCACGCCCGCGCCCGCATCGCCCGCTTCCTGCCGCAGGCGGCCGGGATGGAGATCGAGGGGCGCGACGTCTATGGCGTGAAGCGCGCCATGGCCACGGCCTATCGCGCCGGCCGCGTGCTGCTGGCGGGCGATGCGGCGCATCTGACCAATACCCGCGGCGGCATGAACATGAATGCCGGCATCCACGACGCCATGACCCTGGCCGCCACGCTCGACCTGGTGCTGGGCGGCGAGGATGAGCAGCTTTTGCAGGACTGGGCCGATGCCCGGCTGGGCGTGGTGCGGGAGGCTTTGCTGCCCCGCACCGACAGCCGCGTCGCCGCCAGCCCTGGCGAGGAAGTGGCGCGGATGGCGGCGCTGACGGATGCGGAAAGACTGGTCTGGGCGCGGGAGGCCTCGATGCTGGATCTGGCCAAGGTGGGGATGCCGCGATGAGTTGGCCCGAACCGCGCCATTTGCCGATGCATCGCATCGGCTTGCTGACCCCTTCCGCCAATCCGGCGGTGGAGCCGGAGTTGCGGGACCTGCTGCCGCCACGCGTGGCGCTGCATGTCACCCGGCTGCCGGTGATGCCTGGCACCACGCTGGAACAGCGCAACGCCGCCTATCCGGCCGCCATCGCCGACTCCTTCGGGGATTTCGGCGCGCTGGCGCTGGATGCGGTGGTGGTCGGCATCACCGGGCCGAGCTACGCCCAGCCGCCCGCCGAGGATGCCGCGCTGCAGGATCGGCTGAGCGCAAGCGCCGGCCGCCCCGTGCTGCTGGCCGCGCGCGCCATCGCGGAGGCGCTTGCGGCACTCGGGCGCCCGAAGCTGCTGCTGTTCTCGCCCTATCCGGGCTGGCTGACGGAACGGGCGGAGCGCTACTGGCGGGCCGCCGGGCTCGAACTGGTCGAGAGCTACAAGGTCTCCGACACCTTCCGGGCCTATGAACTGTCGCCGGAGGAGGTCGCGGACGGCCTGGCCAGGCTGGCGCCGCCGGCGGATTGCACCGTGCTGCTCTCCGGCACCGGGATGCCGACGATCGACGCCATGGGCTGGATGGCAGGGCGCATCGGCGTGCCGATGATTTCTTCGAATCTCGCCTGCGCCTTCGCGGCGTCGCGAGGGCTTAGGTTGAGGGCCAGCACGACGCTGGCGATGTGCTGCCCGGAACTGGCGGGGAAGCTTTAGCGGTTCGTCGAGGGGGGGAGTGGTGGCGGATGGGGGAAGCCCCCCTCACCCAACCCTCTCCCCCCGTTGGGTGGAGAGGGCTCAAGCCGGCTACTTGGTGCGCTGCTTGCGGGCGGCGTAGCGCGCGTCGCGCTTGGCCTTCTGCTCGGCGGCCATCGCCAAAGCGCGGGCCTTCTTCTCGGCGTCGAGGATGACGCTGCGGTTCTGCGCGTCGATCTCGGCGATGCGGGCGCGCTGGGCTTCCTCGATGGCGAGGCGCTCGGCTTCCTTGCGTGCGATGGCGGCAGCGGCCTCGGCGGCGGCCTTCTCGGCGGCGATCCGGGCGGCTTCGGCGGCCTTCTCGGCAGCGCGCTCGGCCAAGCGGGCGGCGCGCGCATCGGCGATCGCCTTCTGCTCCGCCAGCTTGCGCTGGACTTCCGGATCCGTGAGTCGCGACTTCAGCGACTGGAACTTCTCCGCCGTCTTCTTTCGGGCCTCTTCCGCCGCGTTGCGACGGTCGTTGAAGTCAAATAGCTTGCGTGCCTGCATGGATCGCTATGTAGCCTTTGTCATCCCGGCCGAAAAGGGGGGATCGCTGCGCGTCCGGTGCAACCCACCCATCCGGAACGGCCTAGGGCCTGTGGACAGTTGGGACCGGGATGCGGCCGGCGAGGGATTTTTCGTGCTGGGAAGGAAGACAGCGGAGCCGATGGCTATCCATCGGCGAGCATGGCTGACGCAGCCAGCGCGGAAAAGCACCGCCGGCCGCGCCCGCAGCCCAACTGTCCAAGGCGCTAGTTCGCCAGGGTCACTCCGGATTCCCGCACCAGCGCCGCCCAGCGGCCCACCTCCGCCTGGTGGAAGGCGCCGAATTCGGCCGGGGGCATGGTGGCGACCCGAAAACCCGCCGCTTCCAATCGCCCGCGCACGGCCGCATCCGCCAGCGCCGCCTCCGTCGCCTGATACACCGCCGCCAACACCGGATCCGGCGTGCCGCGTGGGGCGAAAAGGCCGAACCAGGCGTCGCCGGAGACGTAGTCGTAGCCCAGTTCCTGCAGCGTCGGCACCTGCGGCAGGTCGGCGAAGCGTTCGGCGCCGCCCACGCCCAGCGCCCGGATTCGGCCATCCGCCGCCAGGGTGGAGACGCTGGCCCAGGTCGCCATCATGAAGTCCACCGTCCCGGCCACCAGGTCCATCGCCGCCGGCGCCGCGCCCCGATAGGGCACATGGGTGGCGTTCATGCCGTTGCGCCGGACGAAGGTCTCGCTCATCAGATGGGAGGACGACCCGGCGGAGGAGGAGGCATAGGACAGCCCCCGGCCCGGCCGCCGGCCCAGCGCCACCAGCTCCGCCACCGTCGTCGCCGCGGATGTGCCGGGCACCACCAGCGCATGCGGCGCGCGGGCCACCAGGGTGATGCCGGCGAAGCCCGCCGGGTCGTAGGGCAGGTTCGGAATCAGCGCGCCATTGGTCGCATGGGTCTGGTTGTTGCCGAGCACCAGCGTGGTGCCATCCGGCGCCGCGCGGAAGGCGGCCTCGGCGCCGATCACCCCGCCGCCGCCGCCGCGATTCTCCACCACCACCTGCTGGCCCCAGCCCTCCTGCCATTTGGCGGCGATGGCGCGGGCCAGGACATCGGTGGTGCCGCCCGGCGGAAAGGGCACGATCAGCCGCACCGGGCGCTGCGGATAGGCGGCCTGGCCCATCGCCGGCGCAGCCGCGGCCAGCAGGGGAAGCGCGAGCAGGGAACGGCGGTGCAAGGGGGGGGCCTCCTCGACGACGGGTCGCCGGATCATGGCCTGCCTTGCATCTCCTGCGCCAGCCGCCACAGCAGCGCCGCGATCCGCACCGCGCCTTCCGTCTCCAGCGTCGGCAGCGCGCCCGGCTCGGCCGGCGCGGGGACGAACAGCGCCTCCCGCCGCAGCAGGCGGCGCGCCAGCCGGGCATTGCCCTCGGCGAAATGGGCATTGACCTGCTCGGCCATCTCGGGCGGCAGGCGCAGCGGCGGGCCGTTCGACATCGCCTCCAGCGCCTGGATCAGGCGGCCCCGTCCGGCGGAGGAGGCGCCCGCCACGGCGTTGAACAGGCGCAGGAATTCCGCCGTCTCGGCATCCAGGCTGCGGTTCATCGGCGCGATGCGCTGGGGCACCGCCTCCGCCGGGATATCGCAGCAGGCCAGCACATCGGTGACGATATCGGCCTTGGCCATGGCCCGGCGCTGATAGGCGCGCAGGATCCAGTAGGGCTCGGCGAAATAGCCGCTCCAGCGGTCGAGCACCGCGGCATGGTCCAGCGGCGTGCCATGGCGCAGCAGGCGTTCCAGGTCGAAGGGCTCGGCGGCGCCGGATTTCAGCATGGTGGACCAGCCGGACAGCACCAGTTCCGACTGCGGCCGCACGTAGAACAGCACCTTGATCTCATCCGCGATCGGCCCGAGCAGCGACCAGAGCCGCCTGACCCCCTCCACATCGCGGATGCGGGAGGCGAGGTGTTCGTTGGAATAGAAGATCAGCCGGGCCTCGCCGGTCTTCGCCTCCGCCTGCAATTCGGCGGGAAAGTCGCGCAGGAAGGCCTCGAAATCCGCGTCATCCTGCAATCCGGCCATGGCGCGCAGGTCTTCGGTGCCGCGGCCCTCCGTGGCGTGCAGCGCCAGCTTCAAATGGTTCTGTGACCCGGCGACCCGGCTGTAAAGGACGCCATGACCCGCCAGGGATGGCCGGTTGGCGGCAAAAGTCGTCTGCAGGGTGGTGGAGCCGGTCTTCTCCCCGCCGATGTGCAGGATCGCAAGGCGGCCGTGCTGCATGGGTTTTTGCGTATCGCGCCGCGCCGCGCCGGGTCAATGGCCCGCTTTCGCATGGCACAGCTTTGCCCCGGGGGCCGGGGCATGGGTTATGGTCCGGCCATGAACGAGCCCGCACACCCCACCCGACGTCCCGGCCTGGAAGGCTATGCCGCGGAGGCCCCCGCCTTGCTGCGGCAATATGAGAGCATCAGCTTCGCCACGCTGCACGGCGCCTTCCTCGACCTGCTGCCGCCCGTCCCGGCGCGGGTGGTCGATATCGGCGCCGGCACCGGCCGGGATGCCGCGGCGCTGGCGGCGATGGGCCACCAGGTGCTGGCGGTGGAACCGACGGCCGAATTGCGGGATGGCGGCGCGGCCCTGCATCCCGACCCGCACCTCGCCTGGCTGGATGACGGGCTGCCCGACCTGCCGGCCCTTCGTGCCCAGGGCGGGCGCTTCGACCTGATGCTGCTGACCGCCGTCTGGATGCATCTGGATGCCATGGATCGGGCGCGGGCCATGCCGGTGCTGGCGGCGCTGCTCGCCCCCGGCGGCCAGATCTGGCTGTCCCTGCGCCATGGCCCGGTGCCGCCGGGGCGGGTGATGCATGCGGTGGCGCCGGCCGAGGTCATCGCCCAGGCCGCCGGGTCCGGGCTGGCCCTGCTGCGGCGCAAGGATGATGCGGAGGACCTGCTGGGCCGGGCCGAGGTGCACTGGACGCGTCTGGCCTTCGCCCGGCCGGCCTGACAGGCTATAGGCCCCGGCATGAGTGACACCCTGGCCCTCGACAACGTCGCGCGCGAAGCCGCGCGGCGGCGCACCTTCGCCATCATCGCCCATCCGGACGCCGGCAAGACCACGCTGACGGAGAAGCTGCTGCTCAAGGGCGGCGCCATCCAGCTGGCCGGCGCCGTGCGCGCCAAGGGCAATGCCCGGCGCACGCGGTCGGACTGGATGAAGATCGAGCAGGATCGCGGCATCTCCGTCGCGACCTCCGTCATGACCTTCGAGCGGGACGGCATGGTGTTCAACCTGCTCGACACCCCGGGCCACGAAGACTTCTCCGAGGACACCTACCGTACCCTGACGGCGGTGGACGCCGCCGTGATGGTGCTGGACGCCGCGAAAGGTATCGAGAGCCAGACCCGCAAACTGTTCGAGGTGTGCCGGCTGCGGGACATCCCGATCGTCACCTTCGTCAACAAGATGGACCGCGAGGCGCGCGACCCTTTCGAGCTGATCGACGAAATCCAGCAGACCCTGGCGCTGGACGCCGCCCCCGTTGCCTGGCCCGTCGGCCGCGCCAGCACCTTCTGGGGGACCTACGACATTCTGGCGAAGCGCCTGATGCCGGTGGATGCGACGGAGGAAGGCGGCATTCCCGTCAGCGGGCCGGACGACCCGAAGATTGCCGAACTGGTGGGCGAGGAACGCGCCACGCAGCTGTATGAGGACATCCTGCTGGCGGAAGCCGGGCTGGCGCAGTTCAATCTGGAAAAGTTCCGGGAAGGCACGCTGACGCCGGTCTATTTCGGCTCCGCCCTGCGCGATTTCGGCGTCGGCCACCTGCTGGAAGGCCTGGCCGACTTCGCCCCGCCGCCCGGCGACCGCGAATCCGACAAGCGCCCGGTGCATGCGGCGGAGGAGAAGCTGACCGGCTTCGTTTTCAAGGTGCAGGCGAACATGGACCCGAACCACCGGGACCGCGTGGCCTTCGTGCGGCTGTGTTCCGGCCGGCTGACCAAGGGCATGCGGCTGCGCCAGGTCCGCACCGGCAAGCAGGTGCCGGTCAACGCCCCGCTGTTCTTCTTCGCCAAGGAACGCCAGGTGGCGGAGGAGGCCTGGCCCGGCGACGTGGTCGGCATCGCCAACCACGGCACGCTGCGCATCGGCGACACGCTGACCGAGGGCGAGGACATCAATTTCCGGGGCGTGCCCAGCTTCGCGCCGGAAATCCTGCGCCATGTGCGCCTCGGCGACCCGATGCTGGCCAAGAAGCTGCGCACCGCGCTGGACCAGCTGGCGGAAGAAGGCGTGGTGCAGGTGTTCCGGCCGCTGGATGGCTCCCCGCCCGTGGTCGGCGTGGTCGGGCAGCTTCAGCTTGACGTGCTGAAATCCCGCCTGTCCTTCGAATACGGCGTGCCGGCGGGCTTCGATGAGACGCGCTGGCAGACCATGCGCTGGATCTCCGCCCCTGGCGGCGACCGTGCCGCGATCGAGAAATGGGCCACCACCAACCGGGGTGACACCGCGACGGACCATGATGGCGAATACGTCGCTTTGTTCGGCAGCGACTGGCGCCGAAAGCGGGCGGAGGAGGAATTCCCCAATCTGCGCTTCGATGCGGTGCGGGAGCAAAGTGGGCTGGTGGCGATGGTGCGGTAGAGCGTGATGGCCGCAGGTGCGAAGGCACCGAAGGGCTGAATCATGCGCCCAAGCTACTCGCTGACGATCTCCACCCGTCGCCGGAACGGGTCCACCGTGCCGCGCATGTCCCGTGCCTCGGCCGGTGGTGTCCGAACGGTAAGCCGGTCGGGCGCCACGCCAAGCCGGCGCAGTTCCTCCGCCACCGCCTCCACCCGCCGGCGGCTCAGCAGCCCGTCGAGGCGCGGTCCCTGCTGGTCCTGGGCATAGCCGCGCAGTTCGAAGCGGCCCGGGGTGGTGGCGAGCTCGGCCAGCAGGGCCAGGCACTCCTCCTCCAGCACATCGCTGCCGCGCGGAAACAGGCAGGCGGGCGGCGGCTGCGCCAGAGCGGGCGTGGCCAGCAAGGCGAGGAGAAGAGCGAGGCGCGCTGTCATGCCCCCAGCCATCCCATGCCCCGTCCTTCCTGGCGAGCCACCCGCCTTGACGTTCCGCCTTCGTTCGCCCTAATCCCGGCCCAGGTCGCACGCCGGACACCCCGAACCTGACCCCTGCCCCACCTTTGCGCCTGACGCGCCTCCGGCTGACGGATTTCCGCTCCTATCCGAGCTTCGAGCAGCGTTTCGCCGGCCGCATCGTGGCGATCGCCGGGCCGAATGGCGTGGGCAAGACCAATCTGCTGGAGGCGATCAGCCTGCTCGGCCCCGGGCGCGGGCTGCGCGGGGCCAAGGCCGGGGAGATCGGCCGGCGCGCCGCCGGTGCGCCGGCCTTGCCCTGGGCCGCCTTCGGCGCCTTCGAGGGGCCGGAAGGCCTCACCGAGATCGGCACTGGCACCTCCGCCGAACCCGGCGCGGAGAAGGCCCGCCGGAAGTTCCTGGTGGATGGGGAGGCCGCGAAGAGCCAGGCGGAAATCGCCCGGCATGCCGGCGCCGTCTGGCTGACGCCGCAGATGGACCGGCTGTTCCAGGACGGCGCCAGCGGCCGCCGCCGCTTCCTGGACCGGCTGGTCTGGGCGCTGGAGCCGGGCCATGCGCGGGAAGTGGCGGCGCATGACACGGCCATGGCCGGCCGCAACCGCCTGCTGGCGGAAGGGCGCCGCGACGCCGCCTGGCTGGCGGCGCTGGAGGATGCCATGGCCCGCCATGCGGTGGCGGCCGTCGCCGGGCGCCGGGCGCTGTGCCAGCGGCTGAACCTGCTGCTGGCGGCCGGCACCGCCACCGGCGCCTTCCCGGCCGCGCGGCTCGACCTGCTCTGCCCCATCGCCACGGCGCTGGGCGATGCCCCTGCCCTGGCGGTGGAGGACCGGCTGCGCGCGGCCCTGGCCGAAAGCCGGGGCCGGGATGCCGCGGCCGGCGGCGCCGCCCAGGGCGCCCATCGCAGCGATATGGAACTGGTCCACCTGCCGAAGGGGCTGGAGGCGGCTTTGTGTTCCACCGGGGAACAGAAGGCGCTGCTGGTCTCCGTCGTGCTGGCCCATGCCGCGCTGATCGGCGCCGCGCGGGGCTTCGCGCCCCTGCTGCTCCTGGACGAGGTCGCCGCCCATCTGGACCAGACGCGGCGGGAGGCGCTGTACGAGGCCCTGGCCCGCCTGCCCGCCCAGGTCTTCCTGACCGGGACGGAGCCCGACATCTTCGCCCCGCTGGCCGATCTGGCGGAGGGGTTTTGGGCCACGCCGGAGGGCTTGCGGCCCATGTCACGCGGGGTGGTGCAGGGGGCCGCGATTCGGTAGACTACGCAGTGCCGTAACCCGCGCGAAACCCTATATCAGCAGGGCTTCAAGCCACACTCAGGAGCCTCCGCCGGCATGTCCGACGCCGCCGCGCGCGCCAACCCGCCCGAACGCCCGAATCCCGACCCCAGCAATCCGGGTGCGGATGCCTATGACAGCGCCTCCATCACCGTCCTGCGGGGGTTGGAGGCCGTGCGCAAGCGGCCGGGCATGTATATCGGCGACACCGATGACGGCTCCGGCCTGCACCATATGGCCTTCGAAATCATCGACAATGCGGTGGACGAGGCGCAGGCCGGCTTCGCCACCACCTGCGACGTGGTGCTGAACGGCGATGGCAGCGTCACCGTCACCGATGACGGGCGCGGCATCCCGGTGGACATGCATGCCGAGGAAGGCGTCTCCGCCGCAGAGGTGGTGCTGACCCGCCTGCATGCGGGCGGCAAGTTCAACCAGAACAGCTACAAGGTCTCGGGCGGGTTGCACGGCGTGGGCGCCGCGGTGGTGAACGCGCTGTCCGAATGGATGGAAGTGCGCATCTGGCGCGACGGGCGCGAGCACTTCATTCGATTCGAGCATGGCGACACGGTGCAGCCGCTGACCATCGTCGGCGAGTCGGCGCATATGCACGGCACGCAGGTGACCTTCAAGCCGGCGGCCAGCACCTTCACCAAGACCGAATACGAATATCCGATCCTGGAACGCCGTCTGCGGGAACTGGCGTTTCTCAATTCCGGCCTGAAGATCTCGCTGCGCGACGACCGGCACGTGCCGGCGGTGGAGGCGCATTTCGAGTTCAAGGGCGGGCTGGTCGCCTTCGTCGAATGGCTGGACCGCAGCAAGGAGCCGATCTTCAAGCCGCCGATCAGCCTGGTGACCAAGGCCACCGAGGGCATCCGGGTCGAGTTGGCGATGTGGTGGAACTCCAGCCCGCATGAAGTGGCGCTGTGCTACACCAACAACATCCCGCAGCGCGATGGCGGCAGCCATCAGGCCGGCTTCCGGCAGGCGCTGACCCGCATCGTGATGAAATATGCGGAAGACCTCGCCAAGAAGGAAAAGGTCGAGCTGATCGGCGACGACATGCGGGAGGGGCTGACCGCCGTCCTCTCGGTGAAGGTGCCGGACCCGAAGTTCAGCTCCCAGACCAAGGACAAGCTGGTCTCCTCGGAAGTGCAGCCGGTGGTGCAGATGGCGGTGGCCGATGCGCTCTCCCACTGGTTCGAGACGCATCCGAAGGAAGCGAAGCAGGTGCTGGAGCAGGTCGTGCTCTCGGCGGCCGCCCGCAAGGCGGCGCAGCTGGCGCGCGACAAGGTCGGCCGCAAGAACGCGCTCGACATCAGCACCCTGCCCGGCAAGCTGGCCGATTGCCAGGAGAAGGACCCGGCGAAGTCCGAGCTGTTCCTGGTCGAGGGTGACAGCGCGGGCGGGTCCGCCAAGCAGGGCCGCGACCGGCGCTACCAGGCGATCCTGCCGCTGAAGGGCAAGATCCTGAATGTCGAGCGCGCGCGGATGGACAAGATGCTGTCCAGCGCCGAGATCGGCACCCTCATCACCGCGCTGGGCACTGGCATCGGCACCGGGCCGGAGGATCGCGGCGGCTTCTCCGCCGACAAGCTGCGCTACCACCGCATCGTCATCATGACGGACGCCGACGTGGACGGCAGCCATATCCGCACCCTGCTGCTGACCTTCTTCTTCCGGCAGATGCCCTCCCTGATCGATCGCGGGCATCTCTATATCGCCCAGCCGCCGCTCTACCGCGCCAAGCGCGGCAATGAGGAGCGGTATCTGAAGGACGACCGGGCGCTCGAAGACTTCCTGATCGAGAAGGCCCTGTCCGGCGCGCGGCTGCGCTTTGCCGATGGGCGGGAAGTGGCGCGGGAGGAATTGGCGGAGGAGGTGGAGCGGCTGCGCCAGGTGGCGTCCCGCATCCGCCGCCTCGCCACCCAGGTGCCGGCCGGCATCATCGAACAGGCCGCCGTCGCCGGCGCGCTGACGCCGGATGTGGACCGGGCGCTGGCCGGGGCGGCGCTGCTGGCCACCAGGCTGGATGCGCTGGCGCCGCCGAGCGAGCGCGGCTGGAAGGCGACCTCCGACGCGGCGGGCCTCCAGCTCTACCGCGTGGTGCGCGGCGTGACGGAGCGCCATGCGCTGGACCCCGCGGCGCTGCGCAGCGCGGAAGCGCGCTGGCTGGATGAGCGCCGCGACGTCTTCGCCCGCGACTATGCCGGCGGCCCCGCCATGCTGGCCTTCGACGCCACCGAGACGACGCAGCACGGCCCGCTGCTCACCTTCGACCGCGTCCTGACCCAGGGCCGCCGCGGCCTGACCATCCAGCGCTTCAAGGGGCTGGGCGAGATGAACCCCGACCAGCTCTGGAAAACCACGCTGGACCCGGCCGCGCGCACGCTGCTGCGGGTGCGGATCGAGGATGTGGAGGATGCGGAACAGGTCTTCTCCACGCTGATGGGCGACGTGGTGGAGCCGCGTCGCGAGTTCATCGTGGGCAATGCGCTGAAGGTGGCCAATCTGGACGTGTGAGGAACGCCGAGGACGCGCCGGGCAGAAGCCTGCCGGCGCGTCCCGGGATCATCCTTCAGCCATCGCGGCTGCGAAAAAGGCGCGCGGGTCGTCCGTCTCCACCAGCAGCCCCCGCTCGATCAGCCAGAACCGCGTCCCGACATTCTCCACGAAGCGCCGGTCGTGCGAGACGAGCAGGCAGGCGCCCTCCCGCTGCCGCAGCTCCTCCTCCAGCATCTCCTGGCCTTCGATGTCGAGGTGGTTGGTCGGCTCGTCCAATAGGTAAAAATTCGGCTCCTGCAATTGCAGGATCAGCATGGCGAGCCGCGCCCGCTGGCCGCCGGAAAGCCGCCCGATGCTGTGTCCCTGCCGCTCCACCGGAAAGCCCGCGGTGGCGAGCAGGGTCCGGATGCGCTGGTCGCCCACCGCGAAGCGGCTGCGGATGGCGTCGTGCAGCGTCTCGCCCGGGCGCAGGTGGCTGAGGGACTGGTCGCAGATCCCGGCGACCACCGTCGCGCTCACCGTCAGTCCCGGATGGGTCCGGCCCTGGATGGCCTCCGTCACCAGCCCCAGCAGCCGCGACTTGCCGCTGCCATTCGCGCCGAGCAGCACCACGCGGTCCCCGGGCTGAATGCGCAGCTTGCCCGTGGCGAAGAGCCGCCGCCCGCCCGGCGCTGTGACCTTCACGGAGTCGAGGGTCAGCAGAGTCCTGGCATGGGTGCTGCCGTCGGCCAGTCGGATCTGCCCCGCCGATCCCTCGCGATAGGCCGGGCGGGCGGCGGCCTCGATGCGCTCGGCGCGGTCCTGCAGTTGCTTCGTCTTGACCTTCAGCAGGTCGGAGCCGGAGTTGACGCCGATATTGTGCAGCCTGGCCGCCTGCTGCCGCAGCCGGGTGGCCTGGCGCAGCTCCGTCTCGTGCCGCCGCGCCGTGGCCTCGTCCAGCTCCGCCAGGCTGGCGCGCGCCAGGGAATAGGGCGCCGCGAATTCTGCAGAGGCCTCGCGACGCAGGAACAGGGTGCGCCGGGTGACCGCATCCAGGAAGGCACGGTCGTGGCTGGCGACCATCAGGGCGACATCCTGGGGAAGCTCCGCGACCCAGCGCTGCAACTGGCCAATCCGCTGAAGGTCGAGGTGGTTGGTCGGTTCGTCCATCAGCAGGACGTCGGGCTCCATCAGCCAGGCCCGGACGAGCAGCACCATCCGCTGCCAGCCGCCGCTCAGCGCGCCCAGCGGGCGGTCGTGCAACTCGATGGGGACTTGCATGGCGCCGAGCGCGACGTCCACCCGCCAGCCCTCCCATTCCCGGCTCTCGGCGGGAAGGGCCTGCAGCAGAACATCACGCACCGGCATGGGCAGCGAGGCGGGCTCCGGGTCCTGCTGCATCAGCGTGACGCGCAGGTTGCGGCCGTAGCGACAGTGCCCCGAAGTCGGTTCGGCGCGTTCCGCGAGCACGCGCAGCAGGGTCGACTTGCCACCGCCATTCTGGGCGACCAAGCCGATGCGGTCGCCCTTGTGGATGGTGAGGTCGAGGTTGGTGAACAGCGGCACGCCCAGGGACATGCCAAGGGTTTCGAGCGTGATCAGGGACATGGGGTCGTCTTTCACTGTCCTGGCCGGACGAAGGTCCAGGCGCAGAATGTCCGTCAGAAGATGAGCTGACCGGGAAAGAGACCTCGAAAGTCCGTCGCCTGATCAGCCCTGCAAACGCATCTGCAGGGCTGGAACAGGGCCGCGCCGGTGGTGGTAGCTGTGATGCACCGCGGCCCTCCTCTGGTTACGGCTGCCGAGAAAACGAGGCTAGCGAAGCGAGGCATGCCGGGCAAGGAGCAGAAGGGGCTGGCGTGACCCCCATCAATCCGGGACGCGGAAGGGCCGCTGGCAGGGGACGCAGCCCTGATCCGCGACGAACGCGCCTCGCCAGCCGCGCCGGCCGGGGCCATGCTTCGCCCCCGGCCCCACAATGGCCGGCCGATGGAGATGGGACATGGACCAGCAGGCGGAGACGGGTAGCGCGGCCGAGGCGACGCTGAAGCAGCAGCTGCATGACCAGGGCTTCGCCTTCGCCGCCGCCGCCCAGACCGGCGCTTTGCTGGGCGAGGCCGGGCTGGCCGACTGGCAGGGCTTTGCCGCGAGTTGGGGCGACATGCCGCAGGACAGCTACATGGCCGATGGCGGCCGCTACCGCCGCCGCCGCTTCGCCGCCTTCGCCGTCTCCGCCGCCGGCGACATCACCCGCAAGCCGCACCAGCCGCATTACCAGAGCCGCGACTACAACGCCCTGAATGGCGGCATCGAACGCTGGTTCGAGCCGGTGACGGACGCCATCGCCGCGCATCCCGCCCTGCTGGCCACGCTGCGGGTCTGCCACGGCCTGTTCCACCCGCTGACGCCGGATGCCGTGCGCCCGGAAAGCTGGCATGTGGAAATGCACCAGTTCCGCATCGAGGCCCGCCCTAACGAGGCCGGGCAGCCGACACCGGAAGGCATGCACCAGGACGGCGTGGACTGGGTGCTGGTCATGCTGGTGCATCGCGAGAATGTCCTGCACGGGGAGACCAGCATCCACGACCTGCAGCGCCGGCAGATCGGCGGCTTCACCCTGACCCGCCCGATGGATTCAGCCCTGGTGGATGACAGCCGCTGCTTCCACGGCGTCACCCCGGTGCTGCCCGCCGATCCCAGCCGCCCCGCCTGGCGCGACGTTCTGGTGGTGACCTTCCGGCATATGTAGGCTGTCCTCAGTCGTGCCGCAGGCACGCCAAAGGCGTGACGGGCGCTCGGACCGGTCAAGAGACCGGTCCGCCGAGACTCAGATCGGACAGACGCCGGAGGCGCATTGCAGATGCGCCAGGTCCACCGCCTCATGCAGCGCCGGATCGTTGATGCCCTCGACGAGGGCCAGGAAACGCTCCGGCGAGACCTCCTCCTCCGGCAGGTATTCATAGCCCAGCTCATTGTCCGGCCGGCTCGGCAGGATGGCGCAGCAGCGGATTTCCGGCTGGTGCGTCAGCACCATGTCGCGGAAGGCCGCCAGGTCGTGGCGGTCGGTGTAGATCTTCAGCGTGTAGGACACCTGGTTGCCGCGCTCGGCGCCGATCCAGTGGCGCTCCAGCAGCGACAGCCACCGATACTGCGCGGCCGGTTCGGCTTCCGGCGCCGTCACCAGCTTCTCGGCCAGGCCCAGCCGCTCGATCAGCGACAGCGTCGGGAAGCCGACGATCGACATGCCGGGGAAGGAGGACAGGCTGCGGATCGGATAGCCGCGCGCCTCGTAATCGGCCAGCAGCCGGTCGCTGTCCGGAGTCCAGCCGCCATCCTCCGCGCGGCTGCCCTTGAACTGCACCCAGCGCAGATAGTGGCGCCGCGCCGGCAGATGCGCGCCCTCCGTCAGGCCGAACAGCTTGCTGGTGGTGCCGGCGGGCTTCACCGTGGTGACGGTGGCCGGCGGCGCCATGCCGAGCTCCGCGGCGTAGCGCGAGGATTCCTGCTTGGCGGCATCCGACAGGCGCGACAGCATCGCCCAGAAGGGCGCGGACAGATCCTCGTCCAGCAGATCGTCAAAGCCCAGGCCCCAGCGCATCCAGGCCCATTCATGCAGGCCGGTCGGGCCGATGCCGATACGGTTGGTGCGCGCGACCTCCGCCGCATAGAGCGCGTCCATGCGGTTGGCGCGGATCAGGAAGCGCACGCCGAGGCGCACGCTGTCCTCCACCCGCGCATCCCATTCCTCCGCCAGGGCGGGCGGCAAGTCCCCAGGCGTCAGCTTGGTGTAATCCGCCGGGCAGGCCAGCAGCGGCGCGAAATCGGCGATGACGCAATAGCCGCCGGTCACATGCAGCGTGATCTCGCCGCAGGGATTGGTGGTGGCGGGGAATTGCGCGGAACTCGCGCGGCGCGCCACCTCCGCCAGCAGCCCCACCGCATGGTCGGCCTGGTAGCGGGCGGAGCGCACATCGCGCCCATCCTCATGCACCGGCTTGTCCCAGGCGCTGCCGGTACGGTGATCCTCCAGCCGGTCGCCATTGATGAAGCCGGGCTCGCCATTGATGTAGCCGCAGCGCGTCGCTTCCTCGAACACCGCCAAAGCATGGCGGTGCAGCGGGTCGGTGCTGCCGGCGCGGGCCTGGCGCACGCCCTCCCAGAAGGCGGCATCGACCATGACGGAGTTGTTGGCCGTCCACAGCCCGCCCTCGGACTTCACCCGGATGAAGCGCAGGATGCCCGGGTCGCGCCAGGACTTGGTGGCCATGCGCGCGGCGCGGCGGGCGCCGCCCACCTGCACCTCCACCGACAGATGGTGGTCCACCAGCATCGCCTGTTCCCAGGGCGCCAGTTCGCGACTTTTCGCCGGCTCGATCACCTGGGCGCGCAGATTGACGAAGGCGCGCATCAGGGAAAGCGGGCCGGAGGCCGGGCGGCCCTGCATGCCGCCGATCGGCGCGCCGCAGGGGCGAATGGCGGAGAAATCCAGCAGCAGCGTGCGGTCGGCCGCGCCCTCGAAGGCCAGGCTTTCCAGCAGTTCCACCGCCTTGCCCCAGCCCTCGCGGCTATCGGCCACCACATGGCGGATGGCATCCGCCGGCGCCGGGCCCGCCAAGAACTCGCGCGCGAGCCAGCCGCGCAGATCGGCCTCCTGCGCCGCCGTCATCGATTCCAGCGAGGTGCCCCAGGGCAGAAGCTGAAAATCGAGCGCGAAGCGGTGCAGCGTGGCACGGTCCTTCGGCCAGTCCTGATGCGCCGCATCCAGCCGCAGCAGCAGCTTCGGCGCCTGCGCCCAATCCACCGCCATCAGCTCGTCATCATAGGCCCGGCCGACACCGCTGCCGTTCAGCAGCAGGTAGAACAGGCTGAAGGAGGCCGCCGCGGTCGCGCAGTTGGTGAAGACCTCCATGTTGCGGCCGGGCTGGTCGGCATCCCCGTGCTGGAGGTGACGGCCGGAGGTGATGAGCGCGCCGCTGGCGATGGCATTGCGCAGCCGCGCCTGTTCCACCGGGTCCGCCGCCGCGCCGAGCAGCGCCATGTTCCCCGCCGCGACGCGATCCGCCACGCGGCCGAAATCCTCGGCATCGCTGGGGCGGAAGACGGTGCGCCGCGCCACGGCCAGGCCCATCCCCGCATCCAGCGCCCGCCCTTGCACCGGCAGCGCGCCGAAGCGCGCCCCCGGGGCCGGGGTCTGCCCAAGGGCCTGATAATGGCGGGCATAGGGGGCGCCGGGCAGGGAACCGTCCATCTCGTGCATCCTTGGGCAGCCGCATCAGCGCGGCGGTCCACACGATATATGGTGATCCGATCGGCCCGTCACTACCATATCTAGTCACGACAGCCCGAGCTCAGGCCTGCCCGGGACAGGCCCCGGGGCGCTTCCCGGCCTTGCGGGCGGGTTTCAGCCGACCGCGCGGGCCGGCAGGGCGGCGAGCTGTTCCTGGTCCGCGATGGCCGCGCAGGCCTCCTTCGCCGCCGCCATCACCCGCTCCGCCAGCGCGGTACGGCCCGAATCGGGCACGGAATCGAGCTTGGCGGCGATGCCGATGCTGCCCAGCACGCCCCCCTCCGCATTGAACAGCGGCGCGGCGACCCCGAGGATTCCGGGCAGGAATTCGGACTGCGTGATGCCGTGCCCGGCCTCCCTGATCGCGCGCAGGGCGTGGCGGAAGCTTTCCCAGTCGCCGCCCAGCCCGGCGGCCGCGATGGTGGGCCGGTGGCGGGCGAAGATGGCGCGAAGCTGGTGCGGCGGCAGATAGGCCAGGATGACCTTGGAGGCCGCGCCGGTGAACAACGGCCGGCGCTGGCCCCGGCTGAACAGCCCCTCCGGCGCGCCGGGCGCCGGGGCATCGGCCACGCACATGACGGTGCCGGAGAACAACAGGCAGAGCAGGCCGGTCTGCCCTGTCTCCTCCGCCAGGCGCCGCATCGCCGGCACGCCGCCCGCCGTCACGGGGTCGCACAGCCGCATGGTGCGGTCCAGTTCGATGATGCGCGGCCCCAGCATCCAGGCGCCGCCCGCCACCGGCGTCAGCAGCCCCGCCGCCTGCAGCGCCTTGATGTAGCGGTAGCAGGTGGAGCGCGAGGTGCCGGAGACGCGAATCAGGTCCTCCGTCGCCCAGGCCGGGGCGGTGGCGGTGAACAGGTCCAGCAGCCCCAGCATCTTCTCCAGGCTGCTGGCGCCGCGGCGCGTCTCCAAGGCGGTCACCGAAGAAAATCCCGTCATGCTGGACAATCCGAAAACCCGAGATTAGCGTCGGGAGGAAGTGGGGGAATACGGACGAATGAGTGACACCGGTATAGCCGCGAATGCGGCGCGGCGCAGGCTGGAGGCCGGAGGGCTGGTTCTCTGCATGGGGCTGCGCCAGTCCCGCACCGTCGATATCGGCCAGATGGCCGCCGCCTGCGGCTTCGAATCGCTGTATGTCGACATGGAACACAGCCCGATCGGGCTGGAGACGGTCTCCGCCATCTGCACCGCCGCGACCGCCTTCGGCGTGACGCCGCTGGTGCGCCCCCCCGGCCATGGGGCGGATTGGATCGGCCGGATCCTGGATGGCGGGGCGCAGGGAATCATCCTGCCGCATGTGAACACGGCCGCCCAGGCCCGCGCCATCGTCGAGGCCGCCCGCTTCCCGCCGCTCGGCCATCGCTCCGTCATGGGCCCCGGCCCCGGCGTCGGCTACCGCGCCTTGCCGCTGAAACAGATCAACGAGACGCTGAATGCCGGCACGCTGGTGGTCTGCATGATCGAGACGCCGGAGGGCGTCGCCAATGCCGATGCCATCGCCGCCGTGCCGGGGGTGGATGTGCTGCTGATCGGGTCCAACGACCTCTGCACCGAGATGGGCATTCCCGGCGAGCTGCGGAATCCCAGGCTGCGGGAGGCCTATGTCACCGTCGCCGCCGCCTGCCGCGCCCATGGCAAGGTGCTGGGCGTCGGCGGCATCCGGGGGGATGCGGAGCTTCAGAAGGACCTGATCGGCCTCGGCGCCCGCTTCCTGATCGCCGGCAATGATGTCGGCTACCTGATGGCCGCCGCGCGGGCCGATGCGGCGACATTGCACAAGCTGCTGCCATGACGGCACGCGGCCGCCTGACGCTGCTCTCGGCCGCCGAGCGGCCCTATTGCGAGGCGCTGCTGCGCGGCTTCGCGCGGCGCCATCCGGCTGTGGAGGTGGACTTCGTCTTCGGCATCTCCACCGCGCTGCATGACCGCTACTTGGCCGAACATGCGGCCGGCGGGCCGACCGCCGACCTGGTCTGGTCCAGCGCCATGGACCAGGTGATGGGGCTGGTGCTGGAGGGCCATGCTCAGCCGCATGGCGTGGCGCATGGCCTGCCGGCGGAGGCCGCCTGGCAGGATCTGGCCCTGGCGACGACGCGGGAGCCGGTGTTCTCCCTGGTGCGCGGCCCGGGGCGCGCCGGCAGCTTCGCCGAGATCGCCGCCTTCCTGGCGGCGAATCCGGGGCCGGTCGGGGTGCCGGATATCGTGGCGAACGGGCTGGGCTTCCTCGCCTTGCTGCGCGCCAGCCAGGTCGATCCCGGCTTCGCCACCGGCCTCGCCGCGCTGGGCGCCCGCCGGCCCCGCCTCTGCGGCTCCGCGCCGGCCTTGGTACGCGCGGTGACGGAGGGTGGGGTGCTGGCGGTGCATGTGCTGGGGGCCTATGCGCTGCGCGCCGTGGCCGCTGACCCAACGCTCGCCATCGCCGACTCCGACCTGCCGGCGCCGGCCGTGGCGCGGCTGGCCTTCATTCCGGCGCGCGCCGCCAATCCCGAAGCCGCCTCCGCCTTCCTCGCCTTCATGGTGTCGGAGGAAGGCCAGGCGGCGCTGGCCGAAGGTGATTTCTGGCCCGTGCTGGCAACCCCGCCGCGCCGCATCGCGCCGATTCCGCTGGATGCCGATTTCCCCGCTTTGCTCGACCCCGGCCGGCGCGCGGCGCTGGTCACGAGCTGGCGCGCCGCCATGACGCCGTGACCGACCCATCGGGAGGACCAAGAACAATGAAGCGCCGCCATCTTCTGCCGCTGCTCGCCGCCCCGGCCCTGCTGCCGCGCCTGGCCCGCGCCCAGGCCCAGCCCTGGCCGGCCGGCACGGTGCGCATCATCGTGCCCTTCGCCCCCGGCTCCTTCACCGATATCTCCGCCCGCCTGCTGGCGCAGGAACTGACGGGGCAGATCGGCCAGTCCGTCGTGGTGGAGAATCGCGGCGGGGCCGGCGGCACGCTGGGCGCAACCGCCGCCGCCCGCGCCACGCCGGATGGTCTGACCCTGCTGCTGACCGACAATTCCTACGCGATCTCCCCGGCGCTCTATCCCAGCCTGCCCTATGACGCGCTGGCGGATCTGGCGCAGGTCAGCCGCATCGCCGACAGCCCCTCCATCCTGCTGGTCCGCCCGGGCCTCGGCGCGCGCGACCTGAACGCGCTGGTGGAGATGGCCAAGGCGCGGCCGGGCGCGCTGAGCTTCGGCTCCGGCGGCCAGGGTTCCTCCGCCCATCTGGCGATGGAGTTGCTGGCCAATGTCGCCGGGATGCGGCTGCTGCATGTGCCCTATCGCGGCGTCGCCGCCGCGATCGCGGAGGTCATCAGCGGCCGGGTGGACATGGCCATCGCCAGCCTCGCCTCCGGCGTCACCCATGTGCGCGCCGGCACGCTGCATGGCCTCGGCGTGTCGGGCGCCCAGCGCGCCTCGGCGCTGCCGATGGTGCCGACCTTCATCGAGGCCGGGCAGCCGCGCTACGACATGATGTACTGGTGGGGCGTGGCCGCGCCGAAGGCGACGCCGGAGGCGACGATCAACCGCCTGAATGCCGAGATCGGCACCGCGCTGCGGGCGCCGAAGCTGGTGGAGGCCTTCGCCGCCGCCGGCGCCACCCCGGTACATTCGACCCCCGCCGAGATGACCGCGCATATGGCGCGGGAAGTCGCGCTGTGGCGGGAGGTGGTGCAGCGCGCCGGGGTGAAGCTGGAATAGGAATTTCGCGAACATGCTCGACCACAAGGCTGAAGGCCCGCCGGCCTTCCGCGCGCCGCCGCTGTCCTGCGACGCGCATTTCCACGTCTTCGGCGATCCGGCCCGTTATCCCTACGCCTCGCCGGAGCCGCTGCGCTACGCGCCGCCGGTGGCGCCGCTGCCGGATTATCTCGACCTCGCCGCGCATCTCGGCATCGAGCGCTTCGTCTTCGTCCAGCCCAGCGCCTATGGCGAGGACAATGCCTGCATGCTGGACGCGATGCGGGAGGTGGGCATCGCCCGCTGCCGCGGCATCGTCGATGTGCATGAGGATGTGCCGGATGCGGTGCTGGCGGAGATGGATGCGCTGGGCGTGCGTGGCGTGCGTATCAACTACTCCCCGGTGAAGCCGCGCATCGACGGCTTCTCCCGCCAGATGCTGCCGCGCATCCGGCGGCTGGAGGCGCGCTGCCGGGAGATCGGCTGGCACCTGGACTTCCTCGGCCCGGCCTGGCTGACGACGGAGCTGCTGCCAACCCTGGCCAGTCTGACGGTGCCCTTCAGCCTGGCGCATATGGGCATGTTCCTGGCCAAGGACGGCCCCGCCCAGCCCGGCTTCCAGGCGCTGATCGAAGTGCTGAAGCGCGACGATGTGCAGGGCTACGCGAAGTTCACCGGCACCTACCGCATGGCGACGCCGCCCGAATTCGCCGATGCGGCGCCGATGGCGCGCGCGCTGGTGGAGGCGGTGCCGGACCGCATCATCTGGGGCAGCGACTACCCGCACCTGTCCTTCGCCCATGCCGTCGGGTCCGTGCAGCTTTTCAACCTGCTGGGCGACTGGGCGGATGCGGCGGCGCGCCGGAAGATCCTGGTGGACAATCCGGCACGGCTGTTCGGCTTCTGAGCGCGGAGCCTGCCGCGACCCTGACGACCGACCGGCGGCCCGCATCGCGGGCCGAGCGGCCGAATGGCCGCCGCCGCCCATGCGGCGAAGCCAAGGCCCCGGAGGGGCCGCCCGGCGCATGAGGGCCTAAACCATATTACGCCGCCTTGCGGCTCAGCCGGTCGAGCAGCGCGGCGTAGCGCGGCTGCTCCGCCGTGCCGGGCGGGAAGCTGATGCCGCATTCGCCGGCATCATTGGCATGGGCGATGGTCATCGGCAGGTCCATGCCTTCCAGGCGCAGCCGGCCACGGCCGCCGATCCGCGCGCCGCGCGCGCCGCTCAGCCGCGCGCCGCTGCCGGAGATGTCGCGCAGGCGGACCTGAACGACGCCCTGGCCTTCCATATCCAGCTCCGCCGGCAGGTTGGCCACATGGCGCTGGTGGCGGCGGCGGTTGACGCTGTCGGTGGAGGTGCGAACCGCCTGGATCACGGCATTGCGCAGATGCACCACCGCTTCCTCCAGGGTCGCCGCCGTGCTCTGCACCGCCTCTGCCTGCCGGTCGGTCTCGCCCACCGCCGCGCGCACCGCATCGGTCTGCTGCGACATCTCGCCGGCCGCTTCCGCCGTCTGGCCGATGCTGCGGGCGATCTCCTCGGTCGCGGCGCCCTGCTGCTGCACGGCCTCCGACACGCTGGCGACGACGCGGTCGATCTCCCCGATCCGCTGCACCATCTCCGCCACCTCCCCCACCGCCTGGCCGGTGGCCAGGCGGATGGCGGCGAGCTGCTTGCTGATATCCTCGGTCGAACGCGCGGTCTGGGTGGCGAGCTGCTTCACCTCGCTCGCCACCACGGCGAAGCCCTTCCCGGCCTCCCCGGCGCGGGCGGCCTCGATGGTGGCGTTCAGCGCCAGCAGGTTCGTCTTGCTGGCGATATCGGCGATGATGCCGGCGACCTGGCTGATCTGCTCGGCCTGCTGCGACAGCGCCTCTATGCTGCCGCGCGCGGCACTCCCAGCCTCCACCGCCTGCTGCGCCGCGCTGCCGGAGAGCGTGACCTGGCGCGTGATCTCGCCGATCGAGGCGGTGAGTTCCTCCGCCGCCGCCGCCACGGTCTGCGCCGTGCTGCGGGTCTGCCCGGCGGCCAGCGCCGCCTCCTCCGCATTGCGGCCGGTGCGGGATGCGGTGCCGGACATGGCGCGGGCGGTGACGGCCATCTCGCCGGTCAGGGCGCTGACCTTGGCCACCGCCTCGCCGGCCTCCCGCTCGATGGTCTCGGCCATGCCGATCATGGCGCGGTCACGGCTTTCCGCCTCCGCCGCGGCATAGGTCTCCAGCAGCAGTTCCAGGTCGAGCCAGACGACGCGGCCCAGCGCCTCCCGCACCGCCTGTTCGCGCTGGCGCCCGGCGCGGTTGAACAGGCCGCCGCCGCGTGCGGCCGCCTGGTGCAGCGCCAGGTCGCGCAGGATGCCGGCCATCACGCTGTGGTGGCAGACCGCCACCGCGAAGCCCGGCACGCCATTGGCATAGAAGGCGGTGGCGAGGCGCGAGGCGGAGGCCTCGAAGCCCTCGCCGATCTGGCCGGTGACGACGCGCTGCCAATGCGCCACGCGCACCTCATGCACATCCGGCCGGGCCAGCGCGGCCTGCATCTCGGGCCAGGAATCGAAGGCGCCCTGGAGCGAGACGAGCAATTGCGGCAGCCGCTGCTCGGCTAAGGTCTTCAGTGTGGCGAGCACCCCGAGATCCGAGGGTGTCAGCCCGAAGGCGGCGATACGCTTGTCCTGAGCCGAGCCGTGGGTCATCGAGGGTCCGCATGCGTGGGGTGTTCTGCTTCGTCTCAGCTTCGCAAAGAAGGATTGGCGGAAGATGAACCGCCGCCCCGCCGCATCGACGCCGCGGGGCGAAACGCGTAACGACGTGGTGAGGAGACAATGCGCATGACCGAGACCAGCCCCCGCCATGACGTGGCCGGCCTGACCCAGTTCGCCCGCGAGCTTTGCGGCGCGGCCGGGCTCAACCCGGAAAAATCGGCGGCGGTGGCGACCACGCTGGTCGAATCCGACCTTCTCGGCCATGTCACCCACGGCCTCGCCTTGCTGCCGCGCTACCTGGAGGATGTCGCCAATGGCGGCATGACGAAGGAGGGGGAGCCGGAGGTGCTGCGCGACCGCGGCGCCTGCCTGAGTTGGAACGGCCGCCGCCTGCCCGGCCCCTGGCTGGTGCACAAGGCGCTCGACATCGCGCTGGAACGCGTCGGCACCTTCGGCACCTACAGCGTGGCGATCGGCGACAGCCATCACATCGGCTGCCTCGCGGCCTATCTGACCCGCGCGACGGAGCGCGGCTTCATGATGGTGCTGTCCTCCTCCGCCTCCGCCGCCTCGGCCGTGGCGCCCTTCGGCGGCATCACCGGCGTGCTGGCGCCGGATCCGGTGGCGGCCGGCATCCCGACCGATGGCGACCCGATCCTGATGGATGTCAGCGCCTCCATCACCACCATCAACATGGCCGGCACCCTGCAGAAGCAGGGTCTGCAATACCCGCAGCCTTGGGTGCAGGACGCCGAGGGCAATCCCAGCACGGATCCGAAGGTGCTGGGCCAGGGCGGCACGCTGCTGCCGGCGGGTGGGCTCGACCATGGGCAGAAGGGCTATGCCTGGGCGCTGATGAACGAGGCGATGACCCAGGGCCTGTCCGGCTATGGCCGCGCCGACAAGCCGACCGGCTGGACCGCCAGCGTGCTGCTCCAACTCTATGACCCCGAAGCCTTTGCCGGCCTGCCCGCCTTCCTGCGCCAGACCAGCCACACCGCCGCCGCCTGCCGCGCCGCGACGCCGCGCCCGGGGGTGGAACGGGTGCGGCTGCCGGGCGAATCCGGCCTGGCGCGTCGCCGCACCGCCCTGCGGGACGGCGTGGCGCTGGCCCCCGGCATCTGGGACGGGTTGCGCGGCGCGGCGACGAAGCTGGGCGTGGCGCTGCCCGGCTGAGTCTCAGCGCCGCGGGGCGCCGGGCATGCCCGGCATGCCCTGCGGCATCCCCTGGGGCATCTGCATGGTCTGGTAGCCCTGCGGCCGGCGGAAACGGGCCGGGTCCTGCGCGCCATAGGCGACGCGGGTCGCCTCCATGCTGCCGGATTCGCCGCCCGAAGTGCCCTGCGCCCGCAGCATCACGCCATCCGCGGTCACGCAGGCGGTACCGCGGTCGTTGCCATCCTGGAAATTCCAGACATTGCAGGCATGGCCGGCCACGGTGTCGCTGCCCGTGCGGCTGAACTGGCCCCGGGTGGGCAGGCCGGTATTGGCCTGCTCCATCGGGATGTCCATCAGCATGCGCATCTGCTCCATCACCATGAAGCCGCGCTGCGCCCGGTGGTCGGCCACGAGGTAGCCCATGCCGCCCATGTCCATCCGCATGGTCTGCTGCGCGGCGAGCCAGGAGATCGTCATGGCCGGCAGCCCGGCCTGCGCCCTTGCGCCCGTCACACGATAGGTCACGGCGACATCGCGCGTCGGAAACAACTGCGGCCGCTCCTGCGCCAGGGCGGGCAGGGCCGGCAGGGCGGCGGCCAAGGCGAGGGCGGCAAGGCGGGTGGCGCGCATGGTCGGGACCTTTCCTTCGACAGTGCCGGACGCTCCCCCAACGGCGCACGCCGCGTCAAGCAAGGGCCGGCCGGGCCGAAACGCGGCGACATGGCGCGAAACATCCCTCACGCATTCGTGTCTTCACGAAGCGTTCAATACGCGTGGCGAATAGTGGCCCGGCTATCCAGCCGGAGAACGCCTTGATGATGTCGCGCCTTTCGATCCGGGAGCGGCTGATCGCCGCCTTCGCCTTCCTGCTGCTGTGCATCGCCGGGCTCGGCGGCTTCAGCATCTACAAGATGCAGGCGGTCAGCGCCGCCTCCGGCGAGATCGATGAGAACTGGCTGCCCAGCATCCAGGCGCTGGACAGCATCCGTGCCGAGGTGGCGGATATCCGCCTTGGCGTGCTGAACCATGTGGCCAGCACCAATGCCGCGCGGATGCGGGCGATGGAAACGCAGATCGAATCCGCGAGCCGGGACCTCGCCGCCGGTCAGGCCCGCTATGAGGCGCTGATCAGCAGCCCCGCCGAACGCCGCCTGTACGACGCGACCACCGCCGCCATCGCGCAGTATCTCCGGCGCGTGCCCGGCGTGATCGCCCTGTCGAGCAACAACCAGAATGCCGAGGCGATCGCGGCGGTGGACCAGGTGCTGGCCGCGCCCGCGGCCGAGGTCGGCCGGCTTCTGGAGGAGCTGGTCGAGCTGAACCGCGTCGGCGCCGATACCGCCGCCAGGTACGCCCATGACACCTACGAGACCGCCCGCATCCTGATCCTGTCCGGCATCGGCATCGCCCTGCTGGCCGGCATCGCCGTGACCGTCCTGTTGCTGCGCGCCATCAGCCATGGCATCGCCGACGTCATCGCCCCGATGCAGCGCCTGTCCCAGGGCGACCTGACGGCGGAGGTCCCGGCCATTCCCGAACGCACCGAAATGGGCCGCATCGCCGCAGCGCTGCGCGTGTTCAAGACGGCGCTGGAGGAGAAGCAGCGCGCCGACGCCGCGATGCTGCAGGAAGCGGAGGCCAAGGCCCGCCGTGCCGAGACCGTCGCCCAGCTCGTCGCCGGCTTCGAGGCCGAGGCCGAGCAGGCCCTGGCTGGCGTCGCCGCTGCCACCAGCCAGCTCGACACCATGGCCGGCAGCATGACGAAGACGGCACGCGATGGCGAAAGCCGCGCCGCCTCCGTCGCCGCCGCCGCCGAACAGGCCTCCGCCAGCGTGCAGAACGTGGCCGCCGCGGCGGAGGAACTCGGCGCCTCCATCGCCGAGATCGCCCGCCGGGTGACCGACAGCGCCATGGCGGCGCGCAACGCGGCGGAAGGCGCCCGCGCCAGCGACGCCGCCATCACCAGCCTGTCCGAGGCCGCGCAGCGGATCGGCGATGTGGTGCGGCTGATCGCCAATATCGCCGGCCAGACCAACCTGCTCGCCCTGAACGCGACCATTGAGGCGGCGCGGGCCGGCGAACACGGCAAGGGCTTCGCCGTGGTGGCCAGCGAGGTGAAGGCGCTCGCCGCGCAGACCGCCAGCGCCACGGAACAGATCAGCACGCAGATCGCCGCCATGCAGGCCGAGACGCGCGGCGCGGTGGACGCCATCCGTGGCATCGCCGCCACCATCGACCAGGTGGACCAGATCACCGTGCAGGTGGCGGCGGCGGCCGAGGAACAGGCCAGCGCGACGCAGGAAATCGTCCGTGCGGTGGCGGAGGCCGCGACCGGCACCCGCGAAGTCTCCCGCTTCACCGGCGAATTGTCGCAGGGCGCGGTCGCGACCGGCGAAGCCGCCTCGCAGGTCGGCGCCTCCTCCGGCGAATTGACCCAGCGTTCCCAGCGGCTGCGGCAGCAGGTGGATGGCTTCCTCTCCGGCATCCGCGCCGCCTGAATTTTTGGGCCATGCGGCGATCCCGTGCCAGGATCGCCGCATGTCTCCTTCCCCCACCGCGCGGCTGCGCCGCATCTGTCTTGCCCTGCCGGACGCGACGGAGGTCGAGACCTGGGAACAGCCGACCTTCCGGGTGCGCGGCAAGATCTTCGCCATGCTGCATGGGACGGAAGATGGGCTGGCGGTGTGGTTCAAGGCGCCGCCCGGCAGCCAGGAGGTGCTGGTGGAAGCGGCGCCGGACCGCTTCTTCCGCCCGCCCTATCTCGGCCATAAGGGCTGGGTCGCCCTGCGGCTGGCCGGCCCGGTGGACTGGGCGGAGGCGGAAGCCCTGATCCGCCGCAGTTTTTCGCTGATCGCGCCGAAGCGGCTTTCGGCCCGGATGCCGGGGTCGGAGCGCTAATCCGGCCGGATCCCGCCATCCCGCACCACCCGCGCCCAGCGCACCAGTTCCGCCTGCACCCTGGCGGCGAATTCCGGCTGCGGGCCGCCGGCCGGCACCAGGCCGTTCGACAGGATGAATTGCCGCGTCGCCGGCTGCGCCAGCCAGGCGTTCAGCCCGGCATTGAGATGCGCCACCAGCGGCGCCGGCAGGCCGGCCGGTCCATAGAGCCCATAGAGGATCGTGACGCTGGCCTCCGGATAGCCGGCCTCGGCCATGGTCGGGACCTCCGGCAGGTCGTGCCAGCGGGTCTCGGCGGTGACCGCCAGCAGGCGGATCTGGTTGTTGCGCGCCAGCGGAATGGCGACGGAGACGGGCAGCACCATGGCCGCGATGCGCCCGCCCAGCAGGTCCTGCAGCGCCGGCGCGGTGCCGCGATAGGGGATATGGTTCAATTCGATCCCGGCGGAGAGCGCGAAGAGCACCATGCCCATATGCGGCGCCGTCCCATTGCCGGGCGATCCGTAGTCGAGATCGGCGGGCCGCGCCTTGGCCAAGGCGACGAATTCCGCGACATCCCGGGCCGGCAGGTCCGGCCGCACCGCCAGCACCGAATTGCCATCGGCGATGCGGATGATCGGCACGAAGGCCCGCTGCGGGTCGTAGGGCAGGTTGGCGATCAGCGGCGGGCTCATCACGAAATTCGCGCCCTGCATCAGCAGCATCCGGCCATCCGGCACGGCGCGGGCCACGGTGCCCGTGCCGATCACGCCGCTGGCGCCGGTGCGGTTTTCCACCACCACCGCCTGCCCCATCAATTCGGTCAAAGCGGGTGCCATGGCGCGCGCCAGAAGGTCCTGCGCCGTGCTCGGCGTGACCGGCACGACGAGGGAGACGGCGCCGCTGGGCAAGGGCACCTGGGCACGGGCCGGCGTGGTGCCGGCCAGGGCAAGGCCGGCGGTGAGCGTCGCGAATCCGCGTCGGGTCAGTGTCATCTTCTTGGTTCCTCCCAATCCAGAACGGCGTTCAGTCCAGGCCGAGCGCCCGCGCGGGCGCAAAGACCTCCTCCACCGTCATCCGGCGCGGCAGCAGCCCCTGCGCCGTGCTGGCGGCCAGCACATGTTCCAGCGAATGGGCCATGGCGGCGGCGGAGGCCGGCAGCAGGTCCGGCGCCCGCAGCGGCCTGGCCGCGCGCAACGCGGCGAGCAGGGCGGCGACCGTGCCCGGCCGCGCCTCGGCGAAGGCACGGCTGGCGACGAGCACATGATTGATCGGCACCACCCCGGTGCGGGCGAACCAGGCCCGCGCCGCGGCCTCCGGCTCCGGGAAGACCGGGGCGAAGTCGGGGTCGTCGGGCAGGTCGTTGCCCAGGATGGCCGCATCGATCAGGCCGTCGCGCAGCATCGCCGGGAGCTTCAGCCCGGGGGCAACATGGGTGACGAAGGGCGGATCGGTGAATTCCGCCACATGGGCGCCATCCTGCGTCAGCCATTCCGAGGCCTCCGCCGCCAGCCCGGCCTCCTCCGCCAGGATGGCGCGCACCCACATGCCGGTGGTCTGGGTATAGGCGCGCACGCCGATCCGCCGACCGGCCAGCGCCGTCGGCGTCAGCTCCGGCCGCGCGGCGAGGCGGATGATGCAGCGGTGCTGGAAGCGCGCCGCCAGGGTGATCGGCAGCAGGATGATCGGCTTGCCATAGGCCAGCGCCTGCAGCGCGGTGACGATGGCCATCTCCGCCACGTCGAAGCGCTGTTCCCGGGCCATGGGGGCGAAGGCGCGGTGGATCGGCTCGATCTCCGGCATCGTCACGCGCGTGCCATCCGGCAGGGCGCCGGCCTGGCGCAGCGCATCGCCCATCGGGCCGCGGCCGATCGCCAGGGTGAAGCCGGGCTCAGCCATGGGAGGGCGCCAGTTCCGGATACAGGCGCCGTGCCGTGCCACCCAGGATCGCTGCGCGATCCGCCTCCGCCAGGCTGTCCAGCGCGGTGAGGCTGCGCGCCAGCAGCGCCGGGAGCGTGCCCTCGGCAGCCGGAAAATTGGACCCCCAGCAGATGCGCGCCGCGCCAAAGCGGGCAATCACCGCCGCCAGCAGCGCCTCCGGCGTCGAGGCCCCGGCCCCTGCCAGGTCCAGCGCCCGGCTGGTCAGCTTCAGGAAGACATTGGGATAGTCGGCCAGCGCGAAAAGCGACGCGGAGAGCGCATAGGGCGGGCCATCGGACAGATCCGGCCGCGCCAGATGGTCGAGCAGCACGGGCACGGTCGGGAAGCGTTCCAGCAGGGTGCGCAGTGCCGGGATGCCCTTGGCGGTCATCTGCAGGCAGACCGGCAGGCCGAGTTCCGCCGCCATGGCCCAGCCCGGAAAGCCGCGCGGATCGTCCAGCCAGCCGGCCTGGCCGGGCATGGTGGTGCCTGTGGTAAACAGCCGGAAGCCGGACAGGCCGGCATCGCGCCAGCGGCGGATCACGCGCGGCGCCTCGGGGTCCAGGATGTCGACGGAAAACACGCCGACGAGGCGGTCCCGATGCGCGGCCACGGATTCCACGAGGTAGCTGTTGTCATGCCCATAGGCAGTGGAGGCCTGCACCACCACGGCGCGGGCGATGCCGGCGGCATCCATCGCCGCGATCAGCGCCTCCGGCGGCGTCGGGCGTTCCGCCGACCAGTCCGACTGCTTGCCGCCGAGCGGTGCCAGCGGATAGCGCGCCTGGTCGGGCGAGATGACATGGGTGTGGGTGTCGATGATCTCGATCGGCATGCGTTTCTCCCTGGCGGGCAGAATGCGCGCCGGGTCCTCCGCAGGGCTACGCGCAATACGCGGCCTGGGTCATAAGTCTGGGGCTATGCCTGATTCCGCCCGCCTGCCCCGCCTGCGCGACCTTGCTGCCTTCGCCGCCGCCGCGCGCGCGGCCAGCCTGGGCGCCGCCGCCCGTCAGGCCGGCCTGTCCCAGCCCGCGCTGTCGCAGGCGATCGACCGGCTCGAGGCGCTGAGCGGGCAGCGCCTGCTGGCGCGCGGGCCGCGCGGCAGCTTTCCCAGCGCGGCCGGCGCGCTGCTGCTGGAACGCTGCGCGCGGATGGACGGGCAGCTTGCCGCCGGCCTCGCCGCCTGCGGCAGCAGCACGCCACCGCGCCTGCTGACGGATACGGCGCTGGACACGCATCTGGCGATCGCGCTGGCCGGCAGCTTCGCCGCCGCGGCGCGCGCGCGCGGCGTCTCCCTGCCCACCCTGGCGCGCAGCGCGCGGGGGCTGGAGGCGACCCTGGGCGTGGCGTTGTATCGCCGCACCGCGGCCGGCTTCGTCGCCGGGCCGGGTGGCGCGGAGCTGGCGCGGCGCATCGCCCTGGCGCGGATCGAGATCGAGCAGGGGCTGTCCGAACTCGCCGCCGAGCGGGGGCAATTCCGGCTCGGCACCCTGCCGCTGCTGCCGCGCCAGCCCATCGCCCATGCGCTGGCGGCGGCCGGTGCCGGGCTGGCGATTTCGGTGCTGGACGGGAGCCATGCCGCGCTGGCGGCGCTTCTGCGGCAGGGCCGGATCGACGCCATGCTGGGCGCCCTGCGCGGCGCGCCGCCTCATCCGGAGCTGATGGAGGAAGCGCTGCTGGACGATCCCTTCGTGGTGGCCTGCGGCGCGGCGCATCCGGTCGATACCACGCCGGCGGGCCTGGCAGGCACGGGCTGGGTGGTGGCGGGGCCGCCCCTGCCCCGGCGCGCGGTGGCGGAGGCGCTGTTCGCCACGCTGCCGGCGCGCCCCCGCATCCTGCTGGAGACCAATGCGGCGGAGACCACCATCGCGGTGCTGCGCCAGGGCACGGCGCTGGCGCTGCTCTCCGCGCAGCAGGTGGCCGCGACGCCCGGGTTGCGGCGGCTGGCGGTGACCCTGCCGCCCGCTCCGCCGCGCCAGATCGGCCTGACGCTCCGCCGGGACTGGCGACCGACGGCGGCGCAGGCCGCCTTCCTGGAGGCGCTGCGCGATGCCTGCCGGGAAGGGTGACGGGGGGCCGGGTTACGCCAGGGGGGCCGGAGCGGTCACGCGACAGGGCGGCCGGTCTTAATCCCGCGGCCCCGGCGCCAGCACTTCCCGCTTGCCGACATGGTTGGCGGCGCCGACCACGCCGTTCTTCTCCATTTGCTCGATCAGCTTGGCGGCGCGGTTGTAGCCGATGTTGAGGTGGCGCTGGACGAAGCTGGTGCTGGCCTTGCCCTCCCGCGTCACCAGCTCCACCGCCTGGTCATACAGCGAGGCCTCGCCATCGGTATTGCCGCCGAGCATGCCGGACAGGTCGGGGCCACCAGCCTCCTCATCCACCTCGGTGACTTCCTCGATATAGGACGGCTCGGCCTGTTCGCGCAGGAAGGCGACGATCGCCTCCACCTCCTCATCGGTGACGAAGGGGCCATGCACGCGGCTGACGCGGCCGCCGCCGGCCATGTGCAGCATATCGCCCTGGCCCAGCAGCTGCTCGGCGCCCATCTCGCCGAGGATGGTGCGGCTGTCGATCTTGGACGTCACCTGGAAGCTGATGCGGGTCGGGAAGTTCGCCTTGATGGTGCCGGTGATGACATCCACCGAAGGGCGCTGCGTCGCCATGATCACATGGATGCCGGCGGCGCGTGCCATCTGCGCCAGGCGCTGCACCGCGGCCTCGATGTCCTTGCCGGCGACGATCATCAGGTCGGCCATTTCGTCGATGACCACGACGATCATCGGCAGCGGCTCCAGCGCCAAAGGCTGGTCCTCGAACAGCGGCTTGTTGGTTTCCGGGTCGAAGCCGACCTGCACGCGGCGCGTCAGCACCTCGCCCCGGGCGCGGGCGGCGCTCACCTTCTCATTGTAGCCGCCGATATTGCGGACGCCGAGCTGGGACATGGCGCGGTAGCGCTTTTCCATTTCCCGGACGGTCCACTTCAGGGCGCCGATGGCCTTGGCGGGCTCCGTCACCACCGGAGCCAGCAGATGCGGGATGCGGTCATAGACCGACAGTTCCAGCATCTTCGGGTCGATCATGATGAAGCGGCACTCATCCGGGGTGAAGCGGTAGAGCAGCGACAGGATCATGGTGTTGATGCCGACCGACTTGCCCGAGCCGGTGGTGCCCGCGATCAGCAGATGCGGCATGCGGGCGAGGTCGGCGATCACCGGCGCGCCGCCGATATCCTTGCCCAGCGCCAGCGGCAGCTTGGCCTGATGGCGGTGCCAGTCCTCCGCCATCATCATCTCGGAGAAATAGACCATCTCCCGCTTGGCATTCGGCAGTTCGATGCCGATCACGTTGCGGCCGGGCACGGTGGCGATGCGGACGGCGGTGACGGACATGGACCGGGCGATGTCGTCGGCCAGGCCGATGACGCGGGCGGACTTGGTGCCCGGGGCGGGTTCCAGCTCATACAGCGTGACCACGGGGCCGGGGCGGATCTCGGCGATGCGGCCGCGCACGCCGTAATCCTCCAGCACCGTCTCCAGCATCCGCGCATTGCCCTGCAGCGCCTCCTCCGACGGGCCGGTGTTGCGGCGGGCGGGCGGGGCTGCGAGCAGCGACAGCGGCGGGAAGCGCCATTGACCGTCCGGCAGGTCGAGATGGCCCTGGCGCGCATTGGCCACCGGCTTCGGCGGCGCGGCGCGTTCCGCCACGCGCGGCGCGGCGGGCTTGCCCCGGGGGGGCGCCCCGGCGGGCGCGGCCGCGGGGGTCGCGGCGCGCGTGGCGGGCTCCTCCTGCGCGCCGAAGGAGGGTTCGCGACGCGCGACGGCCGGGCCGGCGGGCGGCGCGTCCTCCACCAAGGCCTCGGCATTGCGCAGCAATTCGGACAGCGGCATCTCCCGCTCCCGCCGCCGGCGCATGACGCCCCCGATGGCACCCCCAATGGCGCCGCCGACAGCGCCACCGATCGCGCGGAAGGGCCAGGTCACGGCACGGCTGAACAGGCCGGGCGGCACATGCTCCCCCACCTGCCGGGCGCGGGAGGCGGTGAGGCGCGCCGCGCCGCTGGCGGCGCTGCCGGCCACCGCGCCGGCGGCGGAACCGGCCCGTCGCCATTCGCCGAGCGTCAGGCCGAGCGCGACAAAGCCCAGCAATGCCATCAGCACCGCCAGCACCAGATGCGCGATGCCGGCGCCGACCGGGCCGAGCAGGTCGCGCATCAGGCCGAGCAGCGCCTGCGCCGTCACCGGCCCCGCCGCGCCGCCCGGGCCGGCGGCGGCCGGCACATCGGCGGGCAGCGGCAGCAGCATCAGCGTGGCGGCCAGCAGCGGCATGGCCGCCAGCAGGCAGGCCAGCCGCAGCGGAAAGGGGGCGAGGCCGCGATGCGTCGCCAGCCGCCATGCCCAGGTCATCAGGCAGGCCACCGGCAGGAAGGCGGCGTAGCCAACGCCCTGGAGCATGAGGTCCGCGACATGCGCCCCCAGCGGCCCGGCCAGGTTGGCGGTGGGCTGGGCCGTGGCGGTGGAGAAGGAGGGATCGCCCGGATCGTAGCTGGCCAGCGCCAGCCCCAGCACCAGCCCGATCACCACCATCACAAGCGCCAGCAGCTCCGCCAGGCGCCGCCGGACGGCGGCCATGACGGCAGGTGAGGCGAAGCGGCGCCCGGCTGCGGCGAGCCGGTCGCCCACAGCCGGCGTGCTGGCGGTGCGAGCCATGGAGGGTGGTTCCTGAAGCTTTGCGGGAACTCTACACCGGAAGCCGTTCGGATTGAACGGTCTTGGTGGGGCGCCGCTGCAACTCCTGCCTGATCCGCGCCGCGAGCCCATCGCTGACGGGCAGCATCGGCAGCCGCACCTCCGGACTGTCGATCAGGCCGGCACGGCAGAGCCAGTACTTGATCGGCGCGGGGCTCGGCTCCGCGAACAGCAGCGCCGGCAGGTCGCAGATCGCCCGCCAGGACGCCAGGGCGCTCGGTCCATCGCCCGCGCGCATCAGGTCGCGCACCGCGGCGAAGGCACGCGTCTCGACATGCGCCGAGGCGATGATGCCACCCTCCGCCCCCTGAGCCAGCATCGGGTGATAGAAGGCGTCCTCGCCGGTGAGCACCGCGAAGCCGGCCGGCTTGCGGCGCAGCAGGTCGAAGGATTGCGCCATGTCGGCCGAGCAGTCCTTCACGCCGACGATGTTCGGGCACCCGGCAAGTTCCAGCATCGCCGCATTGCCGAGGTTCACCCCCGTTCGATAGGGGATGTTGTAGACCATGATCGGCCGCGACGTGCCCGCCGCCAGGACGGAGAAATGCCGGACCATCCCTTCCTGCGAGGGTCGCGTGTAGTAGGGGCAGGCAATCAGGTAGCCATCGAGGGGCCATGCTGCGCTGCGCTCCAGCGCCTTGGTGAGCTTCCGGGTATCGCTGCCGGAGAGGCCCAGGAAGACCGGCAGGCGGCGCCCGGCGGCGGCCAGTTCGCCGGCGACCACCTGGACAAGCCGCTCCACCTCATCCTCATCGAGGGTCAGGCCTTCCCCCGTCGTGGCCGCCAGGATCAGGCCATCCAGCGGCTCGCCGGCATAATGGCGCACCAGCCGCCGCAGCGAGGCCTCGTCCAGCGCGCCGTCGCGGAACGGCGTGACGAGCGGCAGCCAGAGCCCGCCGGGTGTCGGGAAGATCGTGTCCATGATGTCCATCTCCTGATGTGCCGGAGACGGGACCTGAAGGTGACCCCGTCGAAGCGGCGGGGTCCAACCTGATCCGATGCGCGAAGGCCTACGGCGCGCGACGATCCAGGGTGCCCCTTGCGGGGCACTTCTTCGACGTCGCGGGCTTGGCGCTGCGGTGGATCATGGCACCATGCTTCACGTCGCGGCGTGGGCCGTCAAGCTGCCAGCCCCCGGGCGCGCAGGAGGTCAGTCGGCCGGTGGCCGGGTGTTGCGCAGCTTCTTCACGCCGCTGCGCAGCTTCTTGCCCTCCAGCCGCCGCATCTGGGCGCCGTAGCTGGGCTTGGTGGCGCGGCGGGTCGGCGGCGGCGGCTCGGCGGCCTTGGCCAGCAGCTCGTCCAACCTTTCGCGCGCATCGGTGCGGTTGCGGTCCTGGGTGCGGAAGCGCTGCGCCTGGATCACCAGCACGCCATCCTGGGTGATCCGCCGCCCCGCCAGCGTCGCCAGCCGCCGCGCCATGTACTCGCCGAGGTCGAGGCGCTTCAGGTCGAGCCGCAGCTCCACCGCCGTCTCCACCTTGTTGACGTTCTGGCCGCCGGGACCGGAGGAGCGCACGAAGCGTTCCTCCAGCGCGTCGTCGGGGATGGGGGGGATGCGGGCCATGCGGCGCCTCATGGCGCGTCACGCGGGGGCGCGCAAATGAAAAGGGCGCCGGGGGTTGCCCCCCGACGCCCTGTTCCGTTGGGAGCCGAAACCTCAGCCGAGGCGCTCGCCGTGCAGGGACACGTCGAGGCCCTCGCGCTCCTCATCCTCGGTCACGCGGAGGCCGACGATGGCATCCACGATCTTGAGCAGGATGAAGGTGGCGACCGCGGTGAAGATGAAGACCGCGACCACCGCGTAGAGCTGAAGCAGGAACTGCGACATGGACCCGCTGATGCCTTCCGGCGAGGCCGTCGTGCCCGACAGCGGGCCATAGGCCAGGAAGCCCACCAGCAAGGCGCCGACGATGCCGCAGACGCCATGCACGCCGAAGGCGTCCAGGCTGTCGTCATAGCCGCACATGTGCTTCAGCGCCGTCGCGCCCCAGAAGCCGGCGAGGCCGGCGACCAGGCCGATGACCAGCGCGGAGCCCGGCAGCACGAAGCCCGCCGCCGGGGTGATGGCGACCAGGCCCGCCACGGCGCCGGAGATGGCGCCGAGCACGGAGGGCTTGCCCTTCGTGGCCCATTCCGCCGCCAGCCAGGCCAGCACCGCACCGGCGGCTGCCACCTGCGTCACCAGCATCGCCATGCCGGCGCGCGCATTGGCGCCCACCGCGGAGCCGGCATTGAAGCCGAACCAGCCCACCCACAGCATGCTCGCGCCGATCACGGCGAAGGCGAGGTTGTAGGGGGACATGTTCTCCGTCCCGTAGCCGGTGCGCTTGCCCAGCACGATCGCCGCCACCAGGCCCGCCACGCCGGCATTGATGTGCACCACCGTGCCGCCCGCGAAGTCCAGCGCGCCGAGGGCGAAGATCCAGCCATTCGGGTGCCAGACCCAGTGCGCCACCGGGGAGTAGACCAGCAGGGTCCAGAGCGTGATGAAGACCAGCAGCGCGGAGAACTTCATGCGGTCGGCCACGGCGCCGGTGATCAGCGCCGCGGTGATGATCGCGAAGGTCATCTGGAAGGTCACGAAGACGCTTTCCGGGATCGTCGTCGCCACCGCGGCGTCGCCCGAACCCAGCACGAAGGGACGGTCCCAGCCTTCCCCCATGCCAGACAGGAACAGCTTGGAAACGTCGCCGATATAGGCATTGCCGTCGCCGAAGGCGAGGCTGTAGCCCAGCACCATCCACAGCACGCCAACCAGGCCGCAGACCGCGAAGGACTGCATCATGGTGGCCAGCACGTTCTTCTTGCGGACCATGCCCGCATAGAACAGCGCCAGGCCCGGCACGGTCATCATCAGCACGATGGCCGTGCTGGTCAGCATCCAGGCGGTGTCGCCGGTGTCGATCGTCGCGTCCTGCGCGAAGGCCGCGCCGGATACGAGCAGCGCCGGCAGCGCCATGGCAGCGGCGCGCGCAATCCTCGTCATTCCCCCGTTCCTCATCATGGGTGTGGTGTCGTCCGACATGCGGCTACAGCGCCTGGTCGTCGGTTTCCCCGGTGCGGATGCGCAGCGCGCGTTCCACATCCAGGACGAAGATCTTGCCATCGCCGATCTTGCCGGTGCGCGCGGCACCCGCGATCGCCTCGACCACCGCATCCACCATGCTGGCGGCAACGGCGACTTCGATCTTGAGCTTCGGCAGGAAGCTCACGTGATATTCGGCTCCGCGATAGATCTCGGTCTGGCCCTTCTGCCGACCGAAACCCTTGACCTCGGTAACCGTAAGCCCCTGCACGCCGAGCGGGGTGAGCGCATCGCGCACCTCGTCCAGCTTGAAGGGCTTGATGATGGCCATGACCAGCTTCATCGCGCCGCAGTTCCCCTTCCCAAGGCGATATCGGAGCGATGCAATCCAAGGAACGTGCCACAGCGCCCACCCCTTGCTTTCCGCCGGACTCCCGCCATGCGGAGGCATGATGCCGCGATGCAGCACAACAATCATGCCTGTTATTTGGGCAATTGCCTCGCCCTTGCCGAAGCGCCGCTTCGGGGCGACTTTCACCGCATGAGCGATCTCGAAACCACTGTCTGCATCGTCGGCGCCGGCCCGGTCGGCGCCACCCTGGCCGCCACCCTGGCCACGGCCGGCATCCCCACCGCGGTGCTGGACCGGGCGCCGCTGCCGCCGATGGAACTGCCGGATTTCGACGGCCGCGCCTTCGCCATCGCCCTGACCAGCCAGCGGCTGCTCGCCGCATCCGGCATCTGGGACCGGCTGCCGGAGCCGCCGCAGCCGATCCATCGCATCCGCGTGGCGGATGGCAGGCCGGGCCATGCCCCCTCCCCCCTCAAGCTGGATTTCGACAGCGCCGAGGTCGGCCCCGACCCTTTCGGCTGGATGGTGGAAGCCCGGGCGCTGCGGGTGGCGCTGAATGCCGGCCTGCCGCGCCTGCCCAACCTGCGCGTCTTCGCCCCGGCCGAGGCATCGGTGGAACGCGCGCCGGAGGGCGCCCGCATCCGCATCACCTCCGGCCCCGATGCCGGCACCGTCATCGGCGCCCGGCTGGTGGTGGCGGCGGAGGGGCGCGAAAGCCCGCTGCGCCAGCAGGCCGGCATCGCGGTGACGCGGCACGACTACGGCCAGACCGGCATGGTCGGCGCCTTCGCGCATGAACGCCCGCATCATGGCACGGCGCTGGAGATGTTTTTGCCCAACGGCCCCTTCGCCCAATTGCCGCTGGCCGGGCCGGGCGGCTTCGGCACGGCGGAACTGCCGCATGCCTCCGCCTTCGTCTGGTCCGACCGCCGCGACCTGGCGGCCCGTTTCCTGGCGATGGATGACGCCGCCTTCGGCCGCGAATTGACGCGCCGGCTCGGCGGCCATCTCGGACAGATCCGGCCGATCGGGCGGCGCTGGTCCTATCCGCTGACCGCGCTCTGGGCGCAGCGGCAGACCGATACGCGGCTCGCCTTGGTGGGGGATGCCGCGCATGGCATCCACCCGATCGCCGGCCAGGGCCTCAATCTCGGCTTCCGGGACGTGGCCGCGCTGGCGGAGGCGGTGATGGAGGCGGTGACCCTGGGCGAGGACCCCGGTGGCCAGGCGACGCTGCGCCGCTACGAGCAGCGCGCCCGGCCGGATGCGGCGCTGATGCTGGGCGCGACGCATGTGCTGGAGAAGCTGTTCGGCAATGATTTCGGGCCGATTCGCATCGCCCGGCGCCTGGGCATCGCGGCGGTGGACCGCATGCCCCGGCTGAAGCGCGCCTTCGCGGAGCGCGCCATGGGCATGGCCGGGGCCAGTGGCCTGCTGGGCGGCCAGGGGCTCATGAGGGGCTGAATGGGCGCCGCACTCGTCCTGCTGTTCCTCGCGCTCGGCGCCGCCACGGTGGTGCAGGCGGCCTCCGATTCGCGCGTCACCCGCGCCTTTGCCGGGCGTACCCTGCGCGCCATTGGCCTGTATCTGGCCTTCCTGGCGGTGCCACTGCTGGTGCTGCTGTTCGCCGATGCGCTGCTGCCGCCGGTGCCGCGCCAGCAGGCCGCCATGGGCACGTTGATGGCCGCGCTGGGCTGGTTCGGGCTGGCCTTGCTGCTGCTGATCCGCACCGCGCCGCGCCTGCGCGCCGTGCCGGACTTCTGGCTGCGCTTCGGCGTGGCGGACCTGCTGCTGCTGGCGCTGCTGGGCCTCGGGATCGGGCGGATCGCCGGGCTGGTCTGATCGCCAGTGGCCCTATCCGCGCAGCAATTCCTCGACCATCGCGCGGCTCGGCGTCGCGCCATCCCGCGCCCGCAGGCCCCCGGCGGCGGAGGCGAAGCGCATGGCGCGGTCGACCTTCTGGCGCTCCGCGATCGCCAGCGCATAGGCGCCGTGGAACACATCCCCCGCCCCGGTGGTATTGGTGGCCATCACCCGGAAGGCGGGGGTGATGCGCGGCTCCGGGTCCTGCGCCGTCAGCCACAGCGTGCCCTTCTCCCCCCGCGTCACGGCGGCGACCTGGCAGCCCTCCGCGATCGCCTTGCGCAGCCCCTCCACCGGCCGGGCGCCCGGCGCGTAATTGGCCAGGCCGGGCTCGGAGAACACCGCATGGTCGCTGCGCGGGATCAGGTCCAGCAGCAGGCGGGTCTCGCTTTTCTCGCCGTCGATCACGGTGGGGATGCCGCGGGCACGGGCGTAGTCCAGCGCGCGGGCGCTGCCCTCCGCCCAGCGCGGGTCACACAGGAAGGCCTGGGCACCGTCGAGGATATGCAGCGGCAGCCAGGCCGGATCGGTGCCGAGGTTGTCGCCGCGATAGGCGTAGATGCTGCGTTCCCCCACCGGGTCCACCAGCACGGCGGAGACCGGGGTGCGGCCGCCCGTGGCCTTGTGGCAGTGGGAGACATCGACGCCCTGCTCCGCCAGCGCCTCCAGCAAAGGTGGCCCGTTGAGGTCATCCCCCACCCGCCCCCAGAAGACGCAGCGCCCGCCCAGCCGGGCCACGGCGACCGAGGCATTGGCCGCCAGCCCGCCGGCGCCCAGGCTGTAGCCGGTGGCGCGGTTCTTCGAGGGGGGTTGGACGATATCCTGCACGAGGAAAGTGTGGTCCATGACGACGCTGCCGAGGCAGACGACGATCGGGGGGAGGTCAGGCTCGGTCATGCGACCCAGGGTTCCATCACGCGGAGGGTTTCGCCAAGCGGAGATTGCGGCAGTGCCGCATGGAGGGGTGGCGGTGCCGCCTCTGCCGGACTGGCTGCGCGCGCGCATCGTGCACCTGGATCCTGAATTGATGGTGTTGGACAAGCCCGCCGGCCTGCCGGTTTCGGCCCGCCAGGGGGAAAGCCTGGAGACCTGGTTGCCGGCGCTGCGCCTGGGCAAGAAGCGGCTGCCACAGCCGGCGCACCGGCTCGATGCCGATACTGCCGGCTGCCTGGCGCTCGGCCGCACCGCGCCGATGCTGGCGCGGATCAACGCGGCATTCGCGGCGCGGCGGGTGCAGAAAACCTATTGGGCCGTGGTGCGCGGCGACCCTGGCGCCGATGCCGGCACCGTGGACGCGCCGCTGCAAAAGATCAGCAGCGCGGCGCAGGGCTGGCGGATGCAGGTGGATGCGAAGGGCGATCCCGCGCGCAGCCCCTGGCGGGTGCTGGGACGCGGGGCGGGGCTCACCTGGCTGGAACTGGCGCCGGAGACCGGGCGGACGCACCAGCTGCGCGTACATTGCGCGCATCTCGGCTGCCCGATCCTGGGCGATGCGATGTATGGCGGCGGCCAGGCCGGCGGCCTGCACCTTCTGGCCCGCGCCTTGACCCTGCCGCTCGACCCCGACCGGCGTTTCGAGGCCCCGGTGCCCGCCCATATGCAGGCGGCGATCCGCGCCTGCGGCGGGTAGCTCAGGCCGGCGGGAACAGGGCGGCTTCGAGATCTTCGAGGGTGAAGCCAGGGTCGGCCAGAGCCGCGAGGGGAATCGGCCGGGACGCAGGCAGTTCACGCTCCGGGGTAGGGAAACGCCGCAGCGGCAGCCGCTCCAGCGCGTAGGCGTACAGCCCGTCCAGATCGAGGCTGCGCCGCATGGAGGGCCGATACCGGCGGCGCGCCTGCACCAGGAAATCCTGCGCATCCGCCTGCCAGCGACGATAGGAGTCCTCACCAGGCCAAGCCTGGCATTTCATCAGATGCAGGATCACCTGGGCCAGCAGGGATTCCACCGCCTCGATCTCGCTGCGACCCAAGCTCTCGATCTCCTCGATGATGTGGTCCCAGTCGAGATCGTTCACCCGCTCCCCGGCCCGCAGCCGGCGCAGCCGGTCCGATTGCTGTTCGGACCAGGTGACGATGTCGTCGCGCCAGAGATCATCAGGCATCGCAGGCTCCTTCCGGCGCCAATCTAGGGTTTTGGCGCGCTCACCGCACGCGCAATTCGGCCGCTGCCGCCACGCCATCCGCATCCAGCACCGTCACCCGGTAGAAGCCCGGGCCGGGCGGGGTCCAGGCGGCCTCGCGTCGGGCGCGGTGATGGTCCAGCGGGGCGCCGTCGACCAGGAAGGTCAGCGGGCGGCGGCCGCCGGCGGCGCGCAGGGTGACATGGCCGGCCCCCTCCGACAGTTCCGCGCCCGGCATGGGGAACAGCAGGCGCAGCCTGTCGGCGGCCTCGGCAAAAGGGCGCGGTGTCGCGCGGATGCGGAGCGGCTGGCGCGGCGCGGCGGGCAGGCGGGCGAAGATCGCGGCCAGCACCGGCAAGGCGGTGGCACGGCCGGTGAGGCCCGGAATCGGCGTGCCATCCGGCCGCCCGACCCAGACGCCGGCCACATGCCGCGCATCCAGCCCCAGCGCCCAGCCATCCCGTCCGCCCCAGGAGGTGCCGGTCTTCCAGGCCACCCCCTCCGGCCCGCCCCCCGGAAAGGGATTTACGAGTATCCCGGCCACTTCCGACGCCACCCGCGACCGTATCACCTGCACAGGCGCGGCCGTGGCCCCCGGCAGCGCCACCAGCGGCGCCGCGCGGCCGGCATCGCCGAGCAGGGCATAGAGCGACACCAGCTCCCGCAAAGTCGTCCCCGCCCCGCCGAGCGCCAGCGGCAGGGAGGGCTCGGCACCCGGCGCCATCCGTGGCGGGCTGCCGGCCAGCTTCAGCGCGGTGGCATAGCGCAGCACGCCCAGCTCGCTGAGCAGCGCCACCGCCGGCAGGTTCAGCGATTGCCGCAGGGCATCGGCGGCGGTGATGCGGCCCATGAAGTCGCGGGAGAAATTCTCGGGCGCATAATTGCCAAAGCGGAAGGGCAGGTCCGCCACCAGCGTTTCCGGCCGCGCCAGCCCGGCCTCGAAGGCCATCGCATAGAGAAAGGGCTTCTGGGCCGAACCCGGGGAGCGGATGGCGCGGGTCAGGTCCAGCATGCCGGCGCGGGTCTCGACGCCGAAACTGCCGCCGACCAGGGCGCGGATTTCCCGGGTCTCGATCTCCGCCACCACCATGGCCAGGGCGGCGTGGTCCGACAGGGGCAGCAGCCGGTCCTCCGCCAGCGCCTCCGCCGCGCGTTGCAGGTCGCGGTCGAGGGTGGTGAGGATGCGCGCGCCCTGTTCCGCGCCCTCGGCCAGTTGGCGGGCGAGATGCGGTGCGAGCCGAGGCATCGGCTGGCGGGCGGCGGGCACCGGGCTGGCCAAGGCAAGCTCCCGCTCCGCCGCGCTCACCTGCCCGGCGCCGGGGGCGCGCTGGCACAGCAGGGCGTCGCGGGCCTGGCGGGCGGCTGCTGGATGGCGATCCGGCCGCAGCGCCTCCGGCCGCCGGGCCAGGGCGACCAGCAGGGCCGATTCGGCGGCGTCGAGCTGGCCCGGCGGGCGGCCGAACCAGGCGAGGGAGCCGGCGCGCAGCCCCTCCAGATTGCCGCCCTGGGGCGCCAGGGTCAGCCAGATGCCCAGGATTTCGTCCTTGCTGAAGCGCACCTCCAATTGCAGGGCGCGCAGGATTTCCACGAATTTGCTGCGCAGCGTGCGCGGGCGCGGTTCCAGCAGGCGCGCGGCCTGCATAGTGAGCGTGGAGCCGCCGGAGACGATCCGACCGGCGCGCACCCATTGGAAGGCGGCGCGGGTCAGCGCCAGCGGGTCGACGCCCGGATGCCAGCGGAAGCGCGCATCCTCGGCGGCGATGAGCATGGCGAGGAGGTGGGGCGGCACATCGACCGGCGCCGTGGGCAGGCGCCAGATGCCGCCGGGGGCCGGCAAGGTGGAGAGGGTGCGGCCCTGGCGGTCCAGGATTTCGACGCCGGCCTGGAGGCGGGCGAGGTTGGGGGGGAAGGCGCGGTCGAGGGCGAGGAGGGTGGCGAGGAGCGCGACGCCAAGGCACGCGCCGAGAACATAGACTCTCCCTCTCCCCCCGATGGGGGGGTTGGACGCATGCGTCCAACGGTGGGGTGAGGGGGGGGGCTGCGGATTGGAAGGCGCGCCCTCGCCATCCAAAGCCCCCCTCACCCAACCAGCCTTCGGCGTTGCGGCAGTGCCGCAACCTCCCCCCGTTGGGTGGAGAGGGCTTTTGCGACCTCCCTCACCCATCACTCGCTCGGCAGCACCGTGATCCGCGCGGCGTTCTGCCGGCCGAAGACGCCGGGGCGGTACATGTCCTGCGCCTCCATCCCCGGCAGTTCGAAGCGCCCGGCGGTCACCGCGCGCACCCGCACGGCGAAGCGCGCCAGGGGCTCGCGCGCCGTCAGGGTCACCGCGGCGGCGTAGCGGTCGTCGCGGGCCGGCTGGGCCTCCGGCTCGGTCAACGTGCCGAGCCAGGCCATGCCCTGCACCTCACCCGGGCCGAGCCGCCCGGCGATCTCCCAGCCGGCCGGCAGGCCCTGGATCAGCATGGCCTGATGCTCCTCATTGGTGGTGGCGCGCACCTCCATCAGCAGCACGAAGCCGGTGCCGGCGCGCAGCGCATCGAGGTTCAGCGGCTGGCCGTCCAACGCGAAGAACCGCCTTGCCACCCGCATCCCCTGCGAGGCCGCCGGCAAGGGCGAGGTCGGCACGCCGGTCAGCGACACCGCCTGCACCACCGGCGCATCGCCGCGGTTGCGCACTTCGCCTGCCGCCGTCAGCGGCGCGGTCACCACGCCAGCCACCGGCAGGTCACGCCCATCCAGCGTGATCCGCGCCGGGCGGCCATCCCGGCCCAGCACGAAGGCGGCGGCGACGGCCCAGGCCTGTTCCTGGGTGTTGCTCACCGCCGGGGTGAATTCCGCCCCCGGCAGGCGGCCGAGCAGCGCCGGCAGCCGGTCCTGTGCCACGCCGCTTTCGCGCAGTAGCAGGGCCGTGGCCAGCGCATCGCGGGAGGCGCTGCCGAAATCGGTGTACCAGACCTGCCGCGCCGGGGCCGCCAGGCTGTCGGCGAAGATCGCCTCCGCCCGGCCCCGGTCACCCGCCCGCGCGAAGGCCGCGGCGAGCTGCGCCTTGGCGAGCGGCGTCGGCAGCCGGTCGAGCTGCTCCGCCAGCCGCCGCGCCGCGCCCAGCCGGTTGCGCCCCGCCAGCGCCAGCACATGCACGCGATAGGCCTGGACGACCAGCGCCTCCGCCGTCTCGCCGCCGCCTTCCAGATCGTCCTCGATGGACTGGAGCGCGGTGTTCAGCGCCGCCTCCGGCACCGTGGCGCCATTGGCCCGGGCCCGCAGCAGCGCTTCCGTCGCATAGAGGTTGGCCCATTCCTGCACCTGCCCCTCCGCGCTCCAATAACCGAAGCGGCCGGAATAGGTCTGGCGGTCGAGCACGGAGGCGATGGCCCGGCCGAGCAGCGCCGCGTCCTCCTGCGCCGTATCCGGATTGGCCGGGGCGTAGGACAGCGCCATCACGCGGGACGCCGCCTGTTCCACGCAATCCAGCGGGAAGCGCCGCAGGGCGGAAAGCAAGGCCTGGGGGTCGTAGCGCACCGGCGCGCCCCAGCTTGCCGTGGCCCGCCAGGTGCCGGGCAGGAAGCGGGAGGATGGCAGGGCCAGCGGCGCGGTGGCACCGGGGGCCAGCGTGCTCACCGCCACTTCCGTGACGGGGGGGCGGGAGGAGCGGATGGTGATCTCCGCCTCGCGCTCCGTCCGGAACCCATCCGGGCCGGTGACGGCGAGCCGCACAGTCCCCTGCCCCACCATGGTCGCGCGCAGGGTGGTCGCCGGCAAGGCGCGGGCGCCGCTGGCCAGATTCTGGTCGAAGCTGGCCGGGCCGGCGAGCTCGATGGCGCCCGTCGCGGTCAGGGCCATGCGGAAATCGCCCGCCGGCAGTTCCACATTGTGCAGCAGCAGCGGCAGCCGCGCCTCGTCGCCCGGGGCCAGGAAGCGCGGCAGCAGCATCTCGGCCACCGCCTGTTCCCGCACCGTCATCGGCCTGGCCGCCGCGCCGATGCGGCTGCCATCCCAGGCCACCGCCATCAGCCGCAACTCGCCCGCGAAATCCGGCAGGTCGAGCGGGATGGTCGCGGTGCCATCGGCGGCGAGCTGCACCGGCCCCTCGAACAGCGCCACCAGACGCTGCGGAATCTGCAGGCCGGCGCCACCCTCGCTGCCATCGCCACCCTGGCGCAGCAGCGCGGCCTCGCCCTCCGCCGGGGCGATCAGGCGCCCGTAATCGTCGCGGATATCGAGCCCCAGCCGGCGCCGCGCCAGGAAATGCGCGACGGGGTCGGGGGACGCGAAATTGGTGATCCGCAAAATGCCTTCATCGACCGCTGCCAGCGTCACCATGGCGGTGCCGCTGGCGCCGGCCAGGCGGATCGGAACCTCCACCCGCGTGCGCGGGCGGGCCAAGGCGGGCGAGTCGATCACCAGTTCCATCCGCCGCGCCGCCGGGTCCAGCCCGATCCAGGCGAGGCCGAGCGCCCGCGCCGGCCGCCCCGCCGGGGCCGTGCCCGGGCGGAAGACGGTGACGGCGACATGCGCGCCGGGACCCCATTCGGCGGCCACCGGCACCTCCACCTCGACGCCCGCCTCCGGCACCTCGACCTCCCGCAGGGAGACCAGGCGGTCGGTCAGCACGGCGATGCTGGCGCGGCCGGCGAAGGGCGGGGTGATGCGCAGCCGTGCGGTGTCGCCGGCCGCATAGGCGCGGCGGTCGGCGGCGACATCGACGCGGTCCGGCACCTCGGCCGATTCCGCCTGCGCCCAGCCGGCGCGGAAGCGGTAGCTGGCGATGCCGAGGCCGCTCGGCTCCGTCACCTCCAGCCGGTAGCGGCCGAAGGGCAGATTGCGGGCGAAGCGCGCCGGGCGGCCGGGGACCACCTGCACATCGGTGGAATCCACCGGCTCGTCGCGCCACACCGTCTCGTACCGGGCGAGGCGTTCGCGGGTGACGATGCGCCAATCCGGCCTTTCCCGTACCAGCCGCACCCGCAGCGTGCCGCTGGTGGCGACGCCGTCCGGGTTCACCGCGGCGATGTCGAAGGCGGCTTCCGCCCCGTCATTCACTGCCCCGCCCTCGAAGGCCGGGCGGATCGCCAGCAGCGTGCCGCGGGCGCGCACCGGCAGGGAAAGCCGCGTGCCGCTGGTCCGCCCGCCGGGTTCCGACATCAGCACCGACACATCGGCGCGCAGCGGCCTTGTGGTGTCCGGTGCCTGGGGCAGCAGCAGAGAAAGGGTCGCCTTGCCCTCCGCATCCGTCTCCGGCACGTCGAAGGCCTGCATGTCCGGCGTGAAGTTTTCGTCCTGCAAGCCGAAGCGCCAGCCGCGCCAGGCCTCGAAGGGCTGTGGATCGACCGACAGGCGCAGCTCGGCCGTGCCGGTCAGGCCGGCGCCGGGCGCGCCATAGAGAAAGCGCGCCGTGACCGGCACATCCAGCGCCTGTCCGGCCACCAACGGACCGGGGGTGGGGCCTGCGGTCACCTCCAGCCGTTCCGGCACGAAGGCATCCACCCGGAAGCTGGTGGTGCCGATCGGCGGGGCGTTGGGATCGGCCAGCACCTCCACCGTCCAGACCCCGGCCGGGGCGCTGGCGGAGAGCGTCACCGGCGCGACGAAGGCGGCACCCGCCACCCGGTCCGGCACGCTCTCGAAAAACACCTGGCCATTGGGGCGCTTGATGCGCAGCCGCGCCGGCAGGTCCATCGGCTGGCCGCCGCCATCGCGCAGCAGCGCGCCGACGCGCACCACCTCACCCGGGCGATAGATGCCGCGGTCGAGCCAGAGGAAGGCATCCAGCGGCCCCGGATGCGGCCGGCCCTCCGCCCCGCGATCGGTCAGGTCGAAGGCGGCGCTTTCCAGGTTCAGCGTGGCGAAATCCGCGCCGGAGAAAGCCTGCACCGCCAGCGGGGCAAGCTGCCCGGCGCCGCGCAGCACCGCCGCGCCGAAGCGCGCCAGGCCATCGGCGCCCGTCTCGGCTTCCGCCAGCACGTCGTTGTTGCGCGCCAGCAGCGCCACCCGCACGCCGGCACGCGGCGCGGCATCCGAGAATCCACGCAGCTGCACGGCCAGCCCCTGCGGCCCGCGCCAGGCGGTGATGCCGAGATCGGTCGCCAGCACGGCCAGCGAAGCGCTGCCGCGCCCGCGCGGGCCATCCCCCGGCCGCGCCACCAGAACATACATCCCCGGGCCGGCGCTGCGCAGCGCCTCCGGCAGCGGCAGGGCGTTGCGGGTCATGCGGTTGGGCTCGGCGGGCGGCAGTTCGGCGCGGCCTTCCCAGACGACGCGGCCGAGATCCTCCGACAGGTTCTCCGCCACCCATTCATCCATCACCTGGCCCGGCCGCCAGTCCCGCATCAGCGGGACGGTGTTGCGCTCGGTGACGCGCACCAGCCGCAGATGCAGCGCAGCCACATTCACGGTGGCGACCGTCACCCGCGGGTCCTGGCCCTGGGGCAGCAGGAAGGCGCGGCTGTCGAAGGCGATGCGGGCCGGGCGGTTCGGCATGGCGATGCGCAGCGTGGTGTCGCGCAGCATCCGCAGCCCATCCTCACCCGGCAGGCCCGCGCGCAGCGTCAGCCGCGTGGTCTGGCCCCAGGGCAGGCCGGCGGCGCAGATCACGTCGCCCTCCCGCGTCACCGCCATCTCGGGCAGCGGCGGATCGGCGGTCAGCCAGTCCTGCGGCTGCCAATCGGTGCGGCGGGCGGGGGCGGAGGTGAAGGTCAGGCAGGCGCGGGCGGGCTCGGCATCCGGCTCGGTCTGGATGCGGCGCACCAGCAGGCCGGCGGCGCGGCGGGCGGCACTGAGCAGTTCGCGCTGCTTCACATCCTCCGGCGCCCGTTCCACCACGGCCTCCAGCGCCTCGATCTGCCACATGGGCTGGTTCAGCCGCCGCAGCGCCTCCGCCATCACGGTGAGGGAGGGGATTTCGGGCGCGCCGCCGGGCACCATCATATAGGCGCGCCAGCCGGCCTGGAGCGCGCGCATCGCCTCCGGCGGGTTGCGGCCGAGCTGGGCGCGGGCGAGTGCCATCCAATGATCGGCGGTGGCCTGGCCGGCGCCGACCCGCTCCTCCCAGGCCGTTGCCGCCGCCGCCCAGTCGTTGCGTGCCTCCGCAGCCCGGGCCCGGGCCTCGGCCTGGGCGCGCTGCTGCGGGGTGCCGCCGGCGGGAAAGCGGCGGGACAGGGTATTCTCGTAGACCGCCGCGTCATTCGTCAGGCCCGGCGGGTCGAAGGCCAGCGCGGCCCCCGGCAGCAGCCAGCCCAGCAGCATCAGGACGGGCAGACTCAGGACGGGCAGCAACAAGCGTGGCGACATTGGGCGGCTCCCGCGCGGCGTTTTGGGCAGCATGGCATGCCGCGACGGCGGCCGGCAGCGGGCCGGGCGCCTCACGCGACAAAAATCCCCGGCATCGCCCCCGCCCTATTCACACTTTCGCAAACCCCCTGGGCGCAGGCTGCCTGGGCCGGGGCAAAGCCCCACCCCTTCTGGGAGCCATCGCATGAAGCGCGCCCGCAAACGCGTCCTGGTCACCGGCGGCGCCGGCTTCCTCGGCTCCCATCTGTGCGAGCGCCTGCTCGCCGAGGGGGAGGAGGTGATCTGCCTCGACAACTTCTTCACCGGGTCGCGCGACAATATCCGCCACCTGCTGCCGCATCCGCATTTCGAGGTGATCCGCCACGACGTCACCCAGCCGATCCAGGTCGAGGTGGACGAGATCTACAACCTGGCCTGCCCGGCCTCCCCGGTGCATTACCAGCACAATCCGGTGCAGACGGTGCGCACCTCCGTCCATGGCGCGATCAACCTGCTTGACCTGGCGAAACGGCTCGGCGCGCGGATCTTCCAGGCCTCGACGTCGGAGGTCTATGGCGACCCGGCGGTGCATCCGCAGCGCGAAAGCTACCGCGGCAACGTCAACCCCATCGGCATCCGCGCCTGCTACGACGAGGGCAAGCGCTGCGCGGAGACGCTGTTCTTCGACTACCACCGCCAGGACGGGGTGGAGATTCGCGTCGCGCGCATCTTCAACACCTATGGCCCGCGCATGCATCCGCAGGATGGCCGCGTGGTGTCCAACTTCATCGTGCAGGCGCTGCGGGGGGAGCCGATCACGCTCTATGGCGATGGGCGGCAGACGCGCTCCTTCTGCTACGTGGACGATCTGGTGGACGCCATCATCCGGCTGATGCGCGCGCCGGATGGCGTCACGGGGCCGGTGAACATCGGCAACCCCTCCGAATTCACCATCCGCGAACTGGCGGAGGAGGTGGCGCGGCAGACCGGGTCGCGCGCCGGCTTCGTGCTGCGCCCGCTGCCGCAGGACGATCCGATGCAGCGCTGCCCCGACATCACCTTGGCGCGCAGCCTGCTGGGCTGGCAGCCGGAGGTGCCGTTGCAGGAAGGGCTGCGCCGCACCATCGCCTATTTTTCCGAACTGCTCGATCTGCGGCAGACCCCCCTGCATCTGGCGGGTGGCACCACGCGGATGGCGGCGCGCTGATCCACTTCCGGTTTACCGGCGGGCAACCCCGGCCAAAGTAGAATCGCCGCATGACAGTCGCCGACAGAAGGTTGGCACCGGAGCTCACGGCCCTGCGCTGCGTGTTCCTGGTGGCCATGCATCACGGCCTCCAGCTCGCGCCGGATGAGCTGCCGCAGCCAGGCCATGGCGACATGGTGCCGGAAGTGCTGCGGGCATTGCAGGGGGCGGGGCTGAAGGCCCAGGCGATCCGCCGCGCGGGCTGGGACAAGGCCGCCGGGCTCGGCACCGCCTATCCGGCGCTGGTGCTGCGCAGCGACGGAAGCTGGGTCATCCTGATCCATATCCTGGACGGCGCCGATGGCCAGCCCGTCGCCGCCGTTCTCGACCCGGTGCGGGAGGCGGAGGGCGTGCGGCTGATGCCGCGCGCGGAATTCCTGGCCGAATGGTCGGGCACGCTGGTGCTGGTGAAGCGCGTCCACGCCGTGACCGATGAGGAACAGCCCTTCGGGTTCCGCTGGTTCCTGCCGGAGATCATCCGCCACCGCCGCTGCTTCGCCGGAGTCGCCATCGCCGCGCTGGTGGCGAACCTCATCGGCTTCGCGATTCCGCTGCTGTTCCAGGTGCTGATCGACAAGGTCATCACCCACCAGGCCTGGCAGACGCTGTATGTGGTGGTCGGCGCCTTCGTGCTGCTGACGGTGTTCGACGCGCTGTTCGGCTATATGCGCCAGCAATTGATGCTGCTGGCCAGCAACAAGATCGATGCGCGGCTGGGCGCGCGCACCTTCCGCCATCTTCTGTCGCTGCCGCTGAGCTTCTTCGAAAGCCATGCCGCCGGCGTGCTGGTGCGGCACATGCAGCAGACGGAAAAGCTGCGCCACTTCCTGACCGGGCGGCTGTTCCAGACCCTGCTGGATGCCGCGCTGCTGCCGATCCTGCTGCTGTTCCTGGCGATGTATTCCGGCGTGCTGACGGCGGTGGTGCTGGGCTTCTCGCTGGCCATCGCGCTGGTCATCGGCGCCATGGTGCCAAGCTTCCGCGCCCGCCTGAACCGGCTGTATGAGACGGAGGGTGCGCGCCAGGCGCATCTGGTGGAAACGCTGCACAATATGCGCGCGGTGAAATCCCTGGTGCTGGAAGGCGCGCGCCAGGCGGATTGGGACCGCAAGCTGGCCGCCGCGGTGCGCCAGCACGCCGCCGTCGGGCGCATCGGTGCGGCCGGCAGCGTCGCCACGGGCGCGCTGGAAAAGCTGATGCAGATCGCGGTGCTGGCCACCGGCGCCACGCTGGTCTTCGACGGGCAGCTGACCATGGGCGCGCTGGTCGCCTTCACCATGCTGTCGGGCCGGGTCAGCGGGCCGCTGGTGCAGATCGTCGCCCTCATCAACGAATACCAGGAAGCGGCGCTGTCCGTGCGCATGCTCGGCACGGTGATGAACACCACGCCGGAACGCACCGGCACCACCCGCATGGCCCGCCCGGCCATCAGCGGCCGCCTGGCCTTCGAGGATGTCACCTTCCGCTATCCCGGCGCGGCGACGCCGGCACTGGACCGCGTCTCCTTCGATGTCCAGGAAGGTCAGGTGATCGGCGTGGTCGGGCGGTCCGGCTCCGGCAAGACCACCATCACCCGGCTGATCCAGGCGATCCACGCGCCGCAATCGGGGCTGATCCACCTGGATGGCGTCGACCTGCGGCATATCGACCTGAACCATCTGCGCCGGTCCATCGGCGTTGTGCTTCAGGACAACCTGCTGTTCCGCGGCAGCATCCGCGACAACATCGCCGCGACCCGCCCCGATGCCGGATTGGACGAAATCATCGAGGTGGCGCGGCTGGCCGGCGCGCAGGAATTCATCGACCGGCTGCCGATGTCCTACGACACGCTGGTGGAGGAAGGCGCCAGCAACTTCTCCGGCGGCCAGCGCCAGCGCATCGCCATCGCCCGCGCGCTGCTGACCCGGCCGCGCCTGCTGATCTTCGACGAGGCGACCAGCGCGCTGGACCCGGACAGCGAGGCGATCATCCAGCGCAACCTGGCGGAGATCGCGCGCGGGCGGACCATGGTGATCGTCTCCCACCGCCTGTCCTCGCTGGTGAAGTCGGATGCGATCCTCGTCCTCGAACAGGGCAGGCTGCTGGATTGCGCGCCGCATGGCGTGCTGCTGGAGCGCTGCGAGATCTATCGGCACCTATGGCAGCAGCAGACGCAGTTCATCCATTGATGCGGCTCCGCCCCGCCCGCCGCCGCGCCAAGCCCGCGCGGCCGCCGGTGGCGAAGGAGGCGATCGGATTCCAGGATGACCTGGAAGCGCTGATTGCCGAGCCGCCCTCACGCTTTCTCGGCGGCGGCCCCTGGCTGCTGGCGCTGCTGGTGGCCGCGCTGCTGGGCGGGGCGGCGCTGGCCCGTGTGGATGTGGTGGTGACCGGCAGCGGAAGGCTGGTGCCGGATGCGCCGCCCATCGTGCTGCAACCGATCGAACGCGCCGTGCTGCGCGAATGGCGCGTGCGTCCCGGCCAGGCCGTGCGGCAGGGGGAAGTGCTGGCGCTGCTCGACCCCACCTTCGCCGAGGCCGACCGCCAGGCCCTCGCCGCCCAGGCGCAATCCCTGCAGGCGCAGCTCACGCGGGTGGAGGCGGAGCTGGCCGGCACGCCGCCCGCCCCGGCCGGCAATCCCGATGCCGCGCTGCAGGCCGTGCTGCACAGCCAGCGCCAGGCGCTGCGCGCCACGCGGTTGCTGGCGCTGGAGGCGGATACGCGGGCGCTGGACCAGGCGCTGCATGCGCTGACCGCGCAGCAGGCCAGCCTGGCCGAGCGCGCCGCCATCGCCCGCGACGTGGAAGCGATGCGCCTGCGCCTGACCGAGGGCCAGATCGGCTCCCGCCTCAACCTCCTCGCCGCCCGCAGCGCGCGGCTGGAGGCGGAGCAGGCGCTGGAAGCGGCGCGCAGCCGGCAGCAGGAATTGGCGCATAGCCTGGAGGCGCGCCGCGCCGAGCGCGAGGGCTTCCGCGACGACTGGACCCGGCAATTGCTGGAGGAGGCGGTGCGGCTGCGCGGCGAGTTGGTGCGCGTCTCCGAATCCCTCGGCAAGGCGACGCGGCTGGCGGCGATGAGCACCATCACCGCGCCGGCCGATGGCGTGGTGCTGGAAGTCGCGCGCCGTTCCGCCGGATCGGTGCTGCGGGAGGCGGAGCCGCTGGTGACTCTGGTGCCGGCCGATGCGCCGTTGATCGCGGAGATCACCCTGCGTTCCGCCGATATCGGCCATCTGCGCATCGGCGATCCGGTGGTGCTGAAGGTGGATGCCTTCCCCTTCCAGCGCCACGGCCCGCTGCACGGCACGCTGCGCGCCGTCAGCCGGGAGAGTTTCGGGGCCAACCAGCCGGCCGGCACGGAACCGCTGCCGGGCATTGCCGGCGGCGCCGTGCATCGTGGCCAGGTGGAGATCGCCGAAGGCACGACGCTGCGCCTGGCGCCGGGGCTGGCGCTGATCCCGGGCATGACGCTGACGGCGGAGGTGAAGGTCGGCGATCGCAGCGTGCTCGGCTACATCCTGAACCCGCTGCTGCGCGGGTTGCAGGAAAGCCTGCGGGAGCCGTAGCGGCGCGCCCTTCCACCGGCCGTCAGATCGCATGATTCAGACCTTCGGTGCCTTCGCACCTCCGGCCATCATGCTTCAGTGACCGACGACCCATTCGCGCGGTTCGAACTGCCTTCGCTGGATGGTCGGCGGCAAGGCGGCCTGTCCGCGCATCAGGCACTCGGCCTCCATGGCGCTGACGGGGCGGCTGTAGAAATAGCCCTGCAATTCGTGGCAGCCATGGCGCTGCGCCCATTCGGCCTCGGCCAGAGTCTCGATGCCCTCGGCGACGATGGTGACCTGCATGAAATTGCACATGGCGATCACCAGCCGCACGATTTCCTCGTTGCGCGGCAGGCCCTGGATCAGGCTGCGATCGATCTTGATGCAGTCGACGGACATCTCGTTCAGGCGGGCCAGGTTCGAATAGCCGGTGCCGAAATCATCGATGGCGATGCGGATGCCGAGCCTGCGGACCTTCGCCAGATTGGCGCTGAGCACGGGGTTGTCCTCGATCAGCAGCGTCTCCGTCACCTCCAGCTCCAGCCGCGAGGGGTCGCAGCCATTGTCGTGCAGGATGCGCTGCACCATGGCGGCGAAGTCCACTTCGCAGAGCTGGCGCTGGGAGACGTTGACGGAGACGGAAACATCCAGCCCCCGACGCTCCCAGGCGCAACGCTGCCGCACCACCTGTTCCAGCATCGAGGCGCCGATCTGGTTGATGAGGCCGGACTTCTCCGCGATGGGGATGAAGTCGGAGGGCATGATCAACCCGCGTTCCGGATGGTTCCAGCGCGCCAGCGCCTCCACCGCCACGGTGCGCTGCGCGGTCGCCGAATAGCGCGGCTGGTAGTGGGGCACGATATGCCCGTCCCGCAGCGCGTCCCGCAGATCCGAGAGAAGCTGAAGCTCCTCCTCCCGCTGGTTGCGCATGCTTTCGTCGAACAGCCGGTACTGGTTCCGCCCACCGGCCTTCGCCTCATACATCGCGAGATCCGCGCGCTGCATCAGCAGCTGCGCATTGGTGCCGTGAATGGGGAAGCAGGCGATGCCGATGCTCGGCGTCACCATCAGCTTGCGACGCTCGGCATGCACCGGCAGGGATAGGCGATCGAGGATCATCTCCGCCAGGGCATTGATCCGCCCCGTCTCCCCCGGCCCTTCGGTGGCGAGGAACAGGAACTCGTCGCCGCCCAGGCGGATCACCGTATCGTCGCCGACGCGCAGCTCCGACAGCCGGCGCGCCACTTCCATCAGCACGCCATCGCCGTGCAGGTGGCCGAGCGTGTCGTTGATGGCCTTGAACTGGTCGAGATCGATGAACAGCACGCCGATCCGCGCGCCCCGCTGTTCCGCCTGGCTCAGCATGGCCTTGAAGCGCGCGGGCATGGCCAGCCGGTTCGGCAGGCCGGTCAGGGGGTCGTGATGGGCGCGGTTCTGCGCCAGCGCCTCGGCCTCCTTCAACTCCGTCACATCCGTCTCGCTGACCAGGATGGAAGGGCGACCCGAGACCGGGTCGTGGCAGGAACGGACGGTCAGCTCATGCCAGCGCTGGCCGGCGGCGCTGACGACCTCCGCGATCATGCTCAGCTCCGCCTCGCTGTGGAGCTGCGCCATCATGCGTTCGAAGTCCCGCCGGTGCAGGAACCGCGACGGCAGGTCCTGATGCGGGGACTCGAAGCTGGCCCGTGCGGCGGGATTGCAATAGAGCGTGCGCCCATCGAGATCGTGCAGCGAGATCATCAGCTTGGTATGCAGCAGCGCATCCGCGCTGCGGATCGCTTCCGGCGGCAGCCGCGCCTGGTCCCGCGCCTCGCAGAGCATGCCCATGCGGCCATCATCGAGCCTGACGCCGCAGAGCCTGACCTCCAGCGGGCGTGGCACGCCGCGGGGATACAGGGTCCACATCTCGGTGAACCTTGCATCATGGCTCATGAAATCGCCCTGGTACTGGCGCAGCCTGCGGGCCACCGCCGGCGACATGTCCGCCTTCAGGTCGCGCGATGCCAGTTCCGCCATGGATGCGGCGTTCCAGACTTCCAGCGCCGCGGCATTGGCCCAGACGACGCGCCCCTCATCGACATCGAAGATCCAGACCGCGGCGACCAGCCGGTCCAGGATGTGGGCCAGGTCCGGACCAACCGGGCAGGAGGAAGGCACCGCGGATCGGTCGGTGGCGTATCCTGGCGTCATCGACAGGCGCCGGCGTCCAGACCATCGGCGAAGCGCCGAGGACGCAGCACCGGGAGGCGCACTTGTGCACGCCGCCGCCAAAACGGGCGCTCCGCCTCACGCCCCACCGCATGCTCCCGGGCCATATGGGGGAAGAAACATCCCTGCGAAATCAATCGTTCCAGGCCGGAGCGCGTTTCGCCGGTCAATACGGCGACATCGACGAGCCGCAGCTTCGGGCCAGGCCGCCGCGGCGCCGGGAACGACCTTGGGCAGTTCCCGCATCCGCGCGCAGCAGCTAAATGATACACGGCCGTCTCGTTTTTTGTCCACAGCCGTGTTTATAGGAAGATGCTTGCGTATTCCTTGACGGAGGCGGCCACTGTCTCGCGCCCCGGAGCGCCCGGACTCAGGCCGCGATCGGCAGCGCCTGCGGCACGGCGGCATGCGGCTTGCGCAGCACGCTGACGAAATAGCCGTTGTGCCAGTCGCTTTCCTTGAAGGCGATCTGCGGATGGGTGTTGTCCAGCGTGGTGCGGATTTCCGCGCCATACAGAAGCTGCAACCCGCCCTGGACGATGGCGCGATGCGTGCCGGCGCGCACCGGCCACCAGTTCCAGTCATCGCAGATGAAGACGAATTCATCGGCCAGCGCCGGCAGCGCGGCGATCAGCCCGTCATGCTGGTCCTGTTCCTCATGCGGGCCATCGAACAGATAGACCTCGAAGGGCGCGTGGCGGGTGGCGAGCTCGGCGAAGGGCACGGCGCGGAAATCGGCCTCGATCACCTCCACCGCCGCCTGTTCGGTGCGGAACTGCGCCAGGTTGCCCAGGAAGGCATCGCGCGGGCCGCCGAACTGGCTCCAATTGTCGATGGCCACCGCCTGCACCGCATTGCCATGGATGGCGCTGCACAGCGTCGATCCCATCCAGCTTCCCACTTCCAGATAGCCGGTGCGGCCCAGCTTGCGCAGCAGGCCGTTGATGAAGTGGCGGTAGCGGGCGCCGGACATGCCGTCGATGTTGTAGATGCCCTGGGCGCGGTCGATCGGCGCGGCCAGCGCCTCCGACAGCGCCTGGCGCAGGGGGGCGACGAGGCGCGCCTCCGGCGCGATCATGATCTCGGTCAGATGGGTCATCGGGGGTTTTCTCCGCGCGGCAGCTCGCGCGGCATCTGACAGGATTTGCCTGAACGGAGCGTGAAGGATGGCGCGCATGCAGCATCCGTTCACCATTTCCCGGCAGAGTGGCGCCACACCCGTTTCGGAAAACCCGACGCATGGACACGCTTCCGCCCCAACTCCAGACCCGCTGCGTGTTGCATGTCGGCTGTGGCGCCGCCTCGCCCGACAAGCTGCCGGGGCATTTCTTCCCGGCCGGGGAATGGCGGGAAATCCGGCTGGATATCGACCCGGATGTGGCGCCTGACGTTGTCTCCAGCATCACGGACATGGCGGCGGTGCCGGATGGGTCGGTCGATGCCGTCTGGTCCTCGCACAACCTGGAACACCTGTTCCCGCATGAGGTGCCGCTGGCACTGCGGGAATTCCGCCGCGTGCTGAAGCCGGACGGCTTCGCGCTGATGACCATGCCGGACCTGCAGCAGGTGGCGAAGCTGGTGGCGGAGGACCGGCTGACGGAGCCGGCCTATATGTCGCCGATGGGGCCGATCACGCCGCTCGACATGCTGTATGGCCATGGCGGGTCGCTGGCCCAGGGCAATGCCTTCATGGGCCATCGCGGCGGCTTCACCGCGCGGTCGCTGGAATCCTCCCTTCTCGCGGCCGGCTTCCCCATCGTCCGCGTCGTCCGCGACCAGAGTTTTGCGCTCTGGGCCACCGCCTATATGGGCGGGGGCTCGGCCACCCGCCCGTAATCCAGGCCGCGCGCCAGCCAGCAACCCACCGTCGCACCGCTGACGCGGCCGCTGGCGTCGCGCCGGAAGGACAGGGTCCAGTCCCCCGGCGGCGTATGGTCCAGCGCCCGCCAGCAGGGCAGCGCCCAGAGGTCCAGGCCGATCGGCTCCAGCTGCTCCATCCGCCCCTGGCCGAGATGGCCGGAAAAGCCGCCATAGGGCACGGCGCCGCCATCGGTCACCAGCAACTCGGCGCCCAGCTCGTCGCAGCGGTAGCGGCCGGCGATATCGGCGGGCGCCGCGCCCTGGCAGGGCCGCAGCAGGCTCGCCTGGTTCTCCTGCGGCCGCTCCATGCGGAGGCCTTCCGGCGTCGGCCGCAGCCGGGTGCGGCCATTCCCGGCGCCGCCATCCGCGAGCAGTTCCAGCCGTTCCGCGCCATGGCCGAAGCGCAGCCGCAGCGTGCCGGGCGCCGCGCCGTCGATCCGCACGGCGAGGCCCGTCTCGGGCTCCACATAGCTGCCGAGCCAGTCGGGCGGCGGCAGCGCGGCATCCGGCTGCGACGTGGCGGCGCCGAGCATCGCGGCGAGCGCCTCGGTCGCCGCGGCATTGGCGTCCGACAGATGGTTGAACATCACCACGACCGAGATGCGCTCCGCCGGCGCGTAGAGGCGATGGCTGCGCCAGCCGCGCAGCGCGCCGCCATGGCCCAGGACCGGCGTGCCAAAGGCCTCCGCCCGGCCGAGGCCGAAGCCATAGGGCGCGGCGGCGCCATCGGCGAAGGTGACCGGCGCGGCGAGGCGCGCGTGCAGGCTTTCGGCATCGTCGCGCGTCGCGTCGATATGGCGTTCCCAGGCGATCATGTCGTCCAGGCTGGCGCCGAGGCCGGCATCGCCGGTCCAGATCACACGGTTCACCGCGGGGCGGAAGCCGGTGGCCTGCGTGCCCTCATAGCCCTCGGTGCCGTCCGGCATGGCGCCCGTATCAGCGGCGAGGATGGCGCTGTCCATGCCGATGGGGCCGAAGATGTGGGACCGCAGCAACTCGGCGAAGCCGCGGCCGGTGACGTCCTGCAGGGCATCGGAAATCAGGCGGAAATTCTGGTTGCAATAGGCGTAGCGCGTGCCCGGCGTGAATTGCAGCGAGGCGGTCCCGGCGATGACGCGCGCGGCCTCCACATCGCCAAAGGCGGATTCGGCCGGTGCGCCATGCAGCATGGCGACGGCCCAGTAGTCGCGCAGGCCGGACTGGTTATGCGCCATATGCCGGACGCTCGGCGTCGCATCCCCCAGCAACGGCAGCCGCGCGCGGATGACTGCATCAAGCGCCTCCGGCTGCGGCATGGCGGAAAACATGGTGCCGCAGGTGAACTGCTTGGTGATGGAGCACATGCGGAACAGCGTGCGCGGGGTGAAGGCGATCCGCCGCTCGGCATTCGCGAAACCCCAGGCGTGGCGCACCAGCACCTCGCCTTGCCGGAGCACCGCGATGGCGCCGCCCGGCCCGGGATAGCGGCGCGGCAGGTCGCGCAGCAGGCGGTCGAGGCGGGTCGAAAGATCGGACATCAACGGCTTCCCCAAAGCACCAGCACCACGCCGGACACCACGATCAGCGCGCCGATGATGTCGGAACGCGTCGCCTTCTCCCGCAGGTAGAAGCGGCTGAAGGCCAGGGTGAACAGGATCTCCACCTGCCCCACCGCGCGCACCAGGGCGACCGGGGCCAGCGCGAAGGCGGAGAACCAGCAGGCGGAGCCCATGGCGGACAATGCGCCGACCTGGGCGCTGTCGCGCCAGGTGGCGAAGACGGCGCGGAACTGCGCGGGTTCCTTCCAGGCCAGCCAGGCGCCCTGCATCAGCGTCTGCATGGCATTGGTGATGACCAGGATCAGCAGCGCCTTGTAGATCACGTCGGCGCCCGGCATCGTCTGGTTCGCCGCCTTGATGAGCACGCCGGTGAAGCCGAAGCAGAAGCCGGCACCGATGCCGCAGAGCGCCGCCGGCTGCGTCACGCCGCGCAGCAGCTCACTGGGCTTGGTGCCGCGCCCGGCCAGCGATAGGTACAGCACGCCGCCGACGCCCACCGCGATGCCGATCCAGGCCAGCGGCGCCAGATGCTCCCCTAGCAGCACCGTGGCGACGATCGCGGCCTGCATCGCCTCGGTCTTGGAATAGGCGGTGCCGACGGCGAAGTTGCGATGGCCGAAGGCCATGATGAGCAGGTTGGTGCCGAGGATCTGGCCGAAGCCACCGATGGCACACAGCGCCAGCACCGCGACGGAAAGCGGCGGCAGCACCCCGCCGATGATCGCGCTGTACAGCCCGAAGATCAGCAGCCCCACCGGCACGCCGTAGAGGTAGCGCACCACCCCCGCCGCATTGACCGAAAGCTGCCCGCGCAGCTTCTGCTGCTGCGCGGTCCGCCAGCACTGGAACAGCGCGGCGGAGACGGTGAAGCCGATCCAGCCGGGTATCATGGCTGAACCATTTGAAAGCGACCTGCGCCCGCCGCAGGCGGGCGAGCGCCCGAATGGGCGCCGCGCCTTGTGGCGCGCAGCCAAGGGGCCGGATGGCCCCGCCGGCGCCTGAGGGCGGATCGGCTACGATCCGCGGGAAAAGATATCATCCAGCAGTTATCAGCCCAGGCGCGGGTCCAGCCAAGGGCGGTCCATGCGTTTCCATTCGGGAAAGGCGCCGGGGTTCAGCGTGACGCCGAGGCCCGGCGCCTGGGGCAGCACCGCCGTGCCCTCCGCGAAGCGCAGGCTTGCGCCCTGGACAATGTCGAAGAAGGCCTCCGTCTCCCCATACTGCACCTCCAGCACCAGGAAATTCGGGATGGTGGCGCAGAGATGCACGGAATGGGCGTGGCAGACCGGGCCCGTGGGGTTGTGCGGCGCGATCTCCACCCCCGCCGTCTGCGCCAAGGCGGCAATCCGGCGGATTTCATCGAGCCCGCCGGCGTGCTTCGCATCCGGCATCAGCACGTCGTAGCAGCCGGCCTCGACCAGCGGGCGATAGGCGGCGAGGCCCGACAGGCTCTCGGCGCCGGCCAGCCGCATGCCGCGCGCATTGGCCAGGCCGCGCAGCCGGACGATCTCCCGGTGATTGGCCTCGGCCACCGGACATTCCAGCCAGAACAGGTTCGCCTCGGCCACATCACGAATGAGCTGGGCGGCGCCGCCGGGGGAGAAGCGCCAATGGGCGTCCACCATCAGGTCGACATCCGGCCCGATGGCGGCGCGCACGGCGGCAATGCGGGCGAGGCCCGCGGCATAGGCGGCGCGGTTGGCGGGGGTCGCGCCATCCTCCCAGACCAAGGGCTCGAAAGGCGCCAGCTTCACGCCGGCGAAGCCTTCCGCCACCGCGCGCGTCGCGGCAGCGGCAAAACCCTCCGGCGTGCGCGGATTGGCGCCACGGTTGATGTTGGCATAGAGCCGCACGCTGTCGGAAAAAGCGCCGCCGAGCAGCCGGTGCAGCGGCTCCCCATTCCGCTGCGCCGCCAGGTCGCACAGCGCCTGGTCCAGCGCGGAGATGGCGGTGGCCGTCACCAGCCCACCGGGCGCATGCGGCAGATAGCGCGCAATGCGATTGCGGTCCCGCGCATCGGCGCCCTGGAGATTGGCGGCGATTCGCGAAACCTCCGCCGCCATCAGCGGTTCGTGGTTCGCCAGCGTGCATTCGCCGATGCCCACCAGCCCGTCCTCGGTGCGGACCTCCAGGAAGGACCAGTTGGTCTTCGGCGTGACATTGAAGCCTCGGAAGGCGATCCCGGCGATCTTCATGAGATGGTGATATTGGCGCTGGCGGCGAGCGCTTTCCACTTGGCGATGTCGCTGCGCACACGCGCGGCCAGCACATCCGGCGTGCTGGTGACGATGCGCCCACCGAGCAGGTTGATGCGCTCGATCACCTCCGGCAGGCGGCCGATGCGCTGCATCTCCGGCACCAGCCGCGTCACCACCTCATTCGGAAGGCCGGGCGGGCCGAACAGCCCGTTCCAGGCGATGGTCTCGAAGCCCGGCAGGCCGGATTCGTGCAGCGTTGGAATCTCCGGCGCATCCGGCCAGCGCTCCAGGCTGGTCACCGCCAGCATCTTCACCTCGCCGCGCCGGGCGAAGGGCATGACATTGACCATATTGGCGATCAGGAAGGGCGCATCGCCGGAGACCACGGCCTGCACCATGCCCGCCGCGCCGCGATAGGGCACATGGACCATGTCCGTGCGCGTCATGGACTTGAACAGCTCGGTGGAGAAATGCGCCGAGGACCCCGCGCCGGCGGTGGCGTAGTTGTAGTGGCCGGCGGGCTTGGCGCGGATCATCGCCAGCAGCTCCGCCAGGCTGTTCACCGGGAAGACCCGCTGGTTCACCACCAGGGCATTCGGGCCGGTCACCAGAAGCGAGATGGGGACGAAGCTGGTTTCCAGGTCATAGGGCAGGTCGCGATACAGCGCCGCGTTGATGCCATTGGACCCGGCATTGCCGAGCAGCAGCGTGGTGCCGTCGCCTGGGGAGCGGAAGGCGTTCTCCACGCCGATCCGCCCGCCGGCGCCGGCGCGGTTTTCCACCGGGACCGGCTGGCCGAGCGCCTGTTCCATGTGATGCGCGAAGACCCGCGCGGTGCTGTCATTGCCGCCGCCCGGCGCATCCGGCACCACCAGCCGCACCGGGCGTGTGGGCCAGCTTTGCGCCAAGGCGAGATGCGGCGCGGCCAGGCCCGCCAGGGCATAGGCCAGCAGGTTGCGACGTTGCGGCATGGGGCCGTTCTCCATTGGGACGTTTCCGTGCGCCATCATGGCGCGGTCGCCTCGCGGCGAACAGCCTCGCGCGGGCGCTACGCCATCCAGACATCCTGCGAGGCCGCCTCGGGCTCGTCATCGAATACGAAGATCGCCTCCGTGATATCGGCCACCGCGACATGGCGCAGCAGCACCGAGCCGCCCGTGCTGGCGAAGTCGAGCCGCGTATGGCTGCCCAGCCCCACCAGCGCCGCCAGGATCGCCGCCACATCCGCGAACAAGGCGCTGGCGTCGATCCGGTCCTCGGAGAGGTCGAAATCGGCGATCAGACCATGGCCGGTATTCTCCGCATTGAAGCCGAACAGATCGGCCCCGGCCCCACCGATCAGCGTGTCGTTGCCGGCGCCCCCGCCCAGCGTATCCGCGCCTTCGCCACCCAGCAGCCGGTCGTCGCCGGCCTGGCCGAGCAGGATGTCATCGCCCCCGCCGCCCGTCAGCGTGTCGCCGCCGCCACCGCCGAGGATGGTGTCGTTGCCCTCATGCCCCGCCAGCAGGTTGGCCAGCAGATTGCCGGTCAATGTGTTGGCGGCGGCATTGCCGTAGCCCTGGGTGGCGAAGCCGACCAGCGTCAGGGTTTCGACATGCTGCGGCAGGCGGAAATTGAAGCTGGCGAGGACGGTGTCCATACCCTCCTCCGCATATTCCCGGATGCGGTCGCCCGCATCCTCCAGCCGGTAGGTGTCATCGCCGAGCCCGCCGAACATGCTGTCATTGCCGGCGCCGCCCACCAGCAGGTCCTTGCCATCGCCACCGTAGAGCCGGTCGTCGCCATCGCCGCCATAGAGAAAGTCATCACCCGCATTGCCATCCAGCCGGTCATGGCCGGCGAGACCCGTCAGGTTGTCATTGCCGGCGCCGCCGGTCAGGAAATTGGCGAAGCTGTTGCCCTCGATGCGGTTGGACAGGTCGTTGCCATGGGCATAGGCGGCGCCGGCGGCCTCGGCCAGGATCAGCACTTCCAGATTCTGGCCGAGGCGGTAGCCGGTGCTGGCGAGGACCGTGTCCAGCCCCTCCCCCGCCCGTTCCAGGATGCGGTCCAGCCGGTCATCGACCAGATAGGTGTCGCTGCCGGTGCCGCCGATCATCAGGTCGATTCCAGCGCCACCCTCCAGCGTGTCGGCGCCAGCCAGGCCGATCAGCGTATCGGCCCCTTCGCCGCCCGACAGCCAATTGGCCGCCTGGTTGCCCCAAATCTGGTCGGCGCCGCCGCCGCCGATGACATTCTCGATCAACGCGCGCGGATCGTCGTCATGCAGGAAGGCGTTGTACAGGTTGCGCTGCGCCAGATGGGTGCCGGGCACCTCCCCGGTATTGACCGGCGTCAGATCCGCCAGCTGGTCGGGCGCGAGGATGGAGCCCTCGCCCGGCGTCAGGTCGATGCGCAGGCCATTGGCATAGGCCGAGAGGTCATAGGTATCGATCCCGCCACCATCCCAGATGGTCAGCAGGATGCGGTTGGCGCCCGGCGCGCCCTGGCCAATGCCATCGACGAAGACCTCCCCGGTCAAGGGATCGAAGCGATAGGTCGTGTTGCCGGCATTGGTCGCGTAATTCGCGCCATACAGGTGCTGCAGGGCGCGGATGTCATGCGTCATCCAGGTCTGCGGCAGGTCGTAGCTGCCTTCGACGGGCTGGTCGTTGACACTTCCACCGACCGGCATGCGGTAGGACATATTGGTGAATTCGACGCTGTGCCGCGCATCCGGCATCTGGAACACCTGGCCGCCGGGACGTTCGCTGCTGGAATGCGGATGCGACAGGCCGAGGGCATGGCCGAGCTCATGCATGATGACATGCCAGGCCACGCTGCCCACCACCGGGTCCAGCAGCCCGCCCGGGCCGCTCACGAAGGCCCCGGCGGACAGCCAGACATCGCCGCCGCGGTAGCCGGGGCTGAAGCCCGCGACCTCCGTCGGGTCGAATTCCTCGATGCCCGGGAAGCCGCCGATGCCGAACAGGCCGGCCATATTGGCGGCGGCGCCGAAGCGCAGCGTCGCCGTGTCCAGATCCTCGGTGCGGGTGAGCTCGAGGTTGGTGAAGGCGGCGAGCGAGGTCAGGCGCTGCTGCTGCCCACCCGGCAGGTCGGATTCGCCGGCCAGGATCAGGTCGAGGGCGCGGGTCAGGGATGCGGTCGGCGCCGCCAGCGCATCGGTGGCACCGATGAGGAAGGCATCGCCCCAGGCGGCGCGATCGACCGGCAGTGCATAGGTCAGGCTGTCGCTGGTCCAGCGCGTGCCGGCCAGCAGCGAATCAAGCCCGGCCTCGCCGGTAAAGAAGGCCGGCGCCCAGTCGCGCCCGGGCGCCGCGGCGGCCGAGGCGGTGAAGCCCTGCGTCATGTGCTGCGAGGCGGCTTGGAACGGGTTCAGGCCAGCGGCCCCGCAGATCACGCACATGCCCTGAAAAGCCCTTCCCGATTGGCGGGGAAGTTTACGCATTCAGAGTCGGAGGGGCAGTGCCCGGGCTCCGTCAGGCAGGCCCGGCCATCGTTGGAAATCCGCCCCGCGCGGGCAGCCGCCCCGCGCATCCCATCATCAAAAATTCGTGACAATGACGATGCAAGGGCGTCGAACGCGGATCATATGTAGCAAAAACAATCACAAAGCGCGGCCGTGTGGCCGCAACGCCAGCCTGCCAATGCTCAGCCCGGGAAAGGGTCCACCGGGCTGGCGGGGACGCCGGCGGCCTCGATCACCTCGGCGGCGGCAAACAGCAGGTCCTCGCGATAACGGCCGGCCAGAAGCTGCGCGCCGACCGGCACCCGGCCGACCAGCCCCGTCGTCACCACCAGCCCGGGCAGGCCCATCAGCGGCAGGCCCACCTGGGTGAGCTGCGCTTCCATGATCGCGCGGAACCGCGCCGGGCTGCTGACATCGTCCTGGTCCGGGAAGGGCAGTTCGGCGGAGACGGGGGTGATCGCCACCGGATAGCGTTCGAAGAACTGCATCCAGGCGCGGACGAAGCCGGCGCGCTTCTGCAAGCCATCCATGAAGCTGTTCAGGTCGGGCTGCGCGCAAAGCGCCTCCATCTCGCCGAAGATGAAGGTGGCGTCGGGGTCGGCCTCCTGGTGCAGGCTGGCATTCAGCCCGCGGCGGCTTTCGGCCAGCCAGAGCATGGCCTGGATCGCGGCGGGCTCCCGCAAGGGCGGGCATTCCACCTCCTCCACCACCCAGCCATCGGCCTCCAGCCGCTTCGCGGCATCGCGAAGCGCGGCCTCCACCTCCGGCACCGTGGCCATGCCTTCCGGCCGGATGCAGAGCGCGGCGCGCTTTTCCACCGGCGGGCCGTCATGCGCGGCATCGACCCACCAGGGGTCGCGCACGTCGCGCGCGCTCATCGCCGCGAAGGCCAGCCGCAGGTCGCCGATGGTCCGGGCGATGGGACCGGAGACCGCCATGAGCTGGCCGCCGATCGCCCGTTCGGCGCCGGAGGCGTTCCACACCGGAATCCGCCCCAGCGTCGGCCGCAGCCCGTGCACGCCGCAGGCATAGGCCGGGTAGCGGATGGAGCCGCCGATATCCGTGCCATGCCCCACCGCGCCAATCCCCGCCGCGACGCCAGCCGCCGCCCCGCCGGAGGAGCCGCCCGGCGTGATGGCCGCATCGCGCGGGTTCTTCGTATGCCCATGCAGGCTGTTGCGGCAGAACCAGCGCAGGCTGAAGGCCGGCGTATTGGTGCGCCCGAGCAGCACCGCGCCCGCCTTCCGGAAATTCGCCACCACCGGATTGTCCTGCGTCGCCACCAGGTCCTTCTGGATGCGCAGGCCATTCGTGGTCGCATGGCCGGTCTGGTCGACATTGACCTTGATGGTCACCGGCACGCCGGCCATCGGGCCGGGATCCTCGCCACGGGCCAGCGCCGCGTCGATCACCGCGGCCTGGCCGAGCACATCCTCCGGCCGATGGTCCACCACGGCGTTGATGGCGGGATTCGCCGCATCCAGCCGGGCCAGGGCGTCGCGCGCCACCTCCGTCGCGCTCACCTGGCCGCCGCGCACCAGGGCGGCGATCTCGGTGGCTGGCAGGCGCCAATATTCGGTCATTGCGGGCTTCCCATCGGCATCGGGCTAGGCTGCGGTGCCGGCCGCCTGGCGTCAACGCCCCGGGGCATCGCGGGCCGATACGGGCAGTCGTGCCGGAACAATCCATCTCACGTTCCGGTGATGTCCCCCCGCCGATAAGCGGCGGGCTGTGGCGAAGCCGGGTGCCATGCGAGCCTTCCCCCGGCCCGTCAGAGGCCGGAATGAACAAGGGAAGGAATCGCCATGTCCTCCAGCCGCCGTGCCCTTCTGGGCGCCGCCGGCGGGGTGGCCGCGCTCGCCGCCACGCCCGCCTTCGCCCAGCGCGAAGCCCCCGGCCGCTACCCGGACCCCTCCATCGAGGTGCTCGACCCCAGCTTCAACCGCTACCGCCTGGTGCTGGCGGCGGTGGAACGGCTCGCCACCGGCTTCCGCTGGAGCGAGGGGCCGGTCTGGTTCGGCGACCAGCGCTGCCTGATCTGGTCCGACATCCCCTCCAACAAGATGATGCGCTGGAGCGAGACGACCGGCCGCGTCGACGTCTTCCGCGAGCCCGCCAACAACAGCAACGGCAATACCCGCGACCGCCAGGGCCGCCTCATCACCTGCGAGCATCTGACGCGGCGCGTCACCCGGACGGAGCTGGACGGCAGCATCACCGTCATCGCCGACCGTTATGACGGCAAGCGGCTGAACAGCCCGAACGACGTGGTGGTGAAGTCGGATGGCAGCATCTGGTTCACCGACCCGCCCTTCGGCATCCTCGGCTTCTATGAGGGCGAGCAGGCCGCGCCGGAGCTGCCGACCAACCTTTACCGCGTGGCGCCCGATGGGCGGATCAGCGTGGCCACCGGCGATGTCGGCCGGCCCAACGGCCTCGCCTTTTCCCCGGATGAGCGGATTCTCTATGTGGTGGAGGCGGCGGCGACGCCGCGGGTGATCCGCGCCTTCGATGTCGGCGATGACGGCCGCCTGTCCAACAGCCGCGTCTTTCATCAATGCAAGGAGGGTGAGACGCCGGATGGCTTCCGCGTCGATGTCGACGGCAACCTGTGGTGCGGCTGGGGGATGGGCACGCCGGAGCTGGATGGCGTGCGGGTGCTGAACAAGGATGGCGCGCCGATCGGCCATATCCGCCTGCCGGAACGCTGCGCCAATGTGACCTTCGGCGGGCGCTTCCGGAACCGGCTGTTCATGCCGGCCAGCCGGTCGCTCTACAGCCTGTATGTGAACACGCAGGGCGTCGCCTACGGGTGAGGGTCGGTTCCTCCCCCGCCCATGCGGGGGAGGCCCTTGCCGGCACCAGCCGCGGGCGATGGCGACCTGCCTGGGATCACACCTTCTTCGGGGTGCCCGGCGATATATACTCACGCCATGAGCAAAGACCTGATCACCCTCGCCGTCGCGGAACAGAGCGACATCGCTGACTTCAAGAAGGAGCTGCAGGACGCCTTCGCGGTGGCGGTCGCCGATGAGTTCGGATCGCTTCCGGACGGGCCAATTCCGTCCGACGAAGTCCTGAACAACGCGATGAATGTCCCAGGCTCCGTGGTGCTGCGTATTCTACGCAACGGCCAGAAGGTTGGCGGCGCCGTGCTCACCATCGACACGACAACCCATCACAACACGCTCGACCTGTTCTTTCTGCGGGTGGGCGAGGAGGGTCGCGGTATTGGCCTCAAGGCCTGGTTCGCCATCGAGCAGAGATATCCCGATACGATCACCTGGCAGACGCATACGCCATATTTTGAGAAGCGAAACATCCACTTCTACGTCAACAAATGCGGCTTCAAGATCATCGAGTTCTTCAACAAGCATCATGCCGATCCGAACCACCCTGGCCAGGACGATCTGCCCGGTGGCGACGGCGATGCCTTCCAGTTCGAGAAGGTCATGTGAGGCGTCGGAATCGGGGCCGAAGTCGGCCCCATATGCGAGTGAGACAGGGGCCTGAGCCCCCGTCCCTGTCGCGGAGACTCAGCCGCGCGCGATCGCGACCTGCGCCTTGGCGGCCGTCAGCATCAGCCCGCTGTCGTTCATAATGGTCGCCAGGTTGAAGCCCCGCTCGAACATCTCCTTCGAATAGGCGCCGGTCATGGTGTGGATGCCCACCTTCACGCCATGCGCATGGGCGGTGGTGCGGATCTTGTCGAGCACCGCCAGGAACTCCGGCTCCCGCCGATCCTGCAAGGGCGCCATGCCGAGCGACAGGCTGAGGTCGGACGGGCCGATATAGATGGCGTCGACGCCGGGGACGGAGACGATGGCTTCCAGATTGTCGAGCGCCGTCTTGGTCTCGATCATCGGGATGACCAGCACATCCTCATTCGCCGCATTGGTATCGGCCGCGGCGCCATACATGCCGGAGCGGATCGGGCCGAAGCTGCGCGTGCCCTTGTTCGGGTAGCGGCAATAGGACACCAGGGCGCGGGCCTCGGCTTCCGTGTTCACCATCGGGCAGATCACGCCCTTGGCCCCGCCATCCAGCACCTTGCCGATGATGCCCGGCTCGTTCCACGGCACGCGCACCATGGGCGTGACGCCATGCGGCTGCATGCCCTGGAAGCAGGCGACCATGGACATGTAGTCCTGCACGCCATGCTGGATATCGACGGTCAGGCTGTCCCAGCCGGCCAGGGCCATCACTTCCGCGGTGAAGCCACTCGGGATGGCGAGCCACCCATTCACCACCGGCTTGCCTGCTGCCCAGGCTGCCTTGACGCCATTTGCCATCTTATCCGTTCCCCCTTGGGTGGTTGTATGATGACTGGACGCTAGGCGCGCGCCGCCGGGGCGTCAACGCGCCGGGCGCCGCTTTGCGAGCCGGCCGCGCACATGGCAGGTTGGGGGCCAGGGCGCGGACCAGCCCGTGCCGCCGGAGCTTTGCATGAACACCCTTTCCCCCCGCCCGGTGGATGCCGTGATCGCGGCCGCCAGTGCCTTCCTGGGCGATCGCATGACGATCAACGCCGCCATCCGCGAACAGCACAGCCATGGCGAGGACAGCTCCACGCCGACCATGCCGGATGCCGTGGCCTTCGTCGAAACGACCGAGGAGGTCAGTCGCCTGCTGGCGCTGTGCCACCAGCATGGCGTGCCGGTGGTGCCCTTCGGCGCCGGCACCAGCCTGGAGGGCCATGTGAACCCGGTGCGCGCCGGCATCAGCCTCGACCTGTCGCGCATGACGGCGATCCTGGAGGTGAACGAGCAGGACATGGACTGCCTGCTGGAACCCGGCGTCACCCGCCAGCAACTCAACGAGCACCTGCGGGACAAGGGCCTGTTCTTCCCCGTCGATCCGGGCAGCCATTGCACGCTGGGCGGGATGGTGGCCACGCGGGCCAGCGGCACCAATGCCGTTCGTTATGGGACAATTCGGGAGAATACGCTGGGGCTGGAGGTGGTGCTGGCGGATGGCCGGGTCATCACCACCGGCGGCCGCACCCGCAAGGCCGCCAATGGCTACGACCTGACCCGGTTGTTCATCGGCAGCGAGGGCACGCTCGGCGTCGTCACCAAGGTCCGCCTGCGCCTGACGGGAATCCCCGAGGCGATGAGTTCGGCCGTGGTGCAGTTCCCGACCCTGGCCGGCGCGGTGGAAAGCACCATCCAGACCATGCAGCTCGGCATCCCCGTGGCGCGGATCGAGCTGCTGGACGACGACATGATGGCCGCCTCCATCGCCTTTTCGAAGCTGGAGGGCTTTCTTCCGATGCCGACCCTGTTCCTGGAATTCCACGGCACCGAGGCCGGGGTGAAGGAACAGGCGGGGCTGGTGGAGGCGATCACCACCGAGAATGGCGGCAGCGGCTTCCGCTGGGAAACCGATCCGGCGGCCCGGGCCAAGCTGTGGAAGGCAAGGCATGACAGCTACTGGGCCGGCATCGCCTGGAAGCCGGGCTTCAAGGCGCTGACCACCGATGTCTGCGTGCCGATCTCCCGCCTGGCGGAGGCGCTGGTCGGCGCCAAGCAGGAAGCCACCGAGCTCGGCCACACCACCTGCATCGTCGGCCATGTCGGCGACGGCAATTTCCACCAGATGATCCTCTACAATCCGGAGGATCCGAAGGGGCTGGAAGGCGCCTGGGACATGGATCGCCGAGTCGTGGCGCGGGGCCTGTCGCTCGGCGGCACATGCTCCGGCGAGCATGGCATCGGCCTTGGCAAGCGCGAATTCCTGGAGACGGAGCATGGTGCGGAAGCACTGGCGGTGATGCGCAGCCTGAAGGCGACGCTCGACCCCAAGGGCATCATGAATCCGGGCAAGATGTTTCGAAATTGACATGAAACTCAAACGCGGCGTGCCGAGGCACGCCTTCGGCGTGACGCGCCGACTTGGCTTCACCGCATTGGCGGCGGCGGCCATCCGGCCGCTCGGCCCGCTTCGCAGGCCGCCTTCGTGACGACGATCGCGGTGCCGATCCTGGTGCTCTGCCTCGGCCATGTCTTCTCCAACGCCGTGCGGACCATCCCCGCCATGGCGGCGGATGTGCTGATGCGCGACCTCGGCCTGACGGCGGAGGCGCTGGCCCAGATCACCGGCGCCTTCCCGCTGGCCTTCGCCGCCGTGATGATCCCGGTGGGCATCGCGCTCGACCGCTTTGGCGTGAAGCGCGTGGCGCTGGGCCTGCTGACCGTGGCGGGCTGTGGCGCGGTGCTGGGGGCCATGGCGACCGGGCCGTGGTCGATGTTGTTCGCCCAGATCGTCCTCGGGGCCGGCTGTTCGGGAATGCTGATGTGCCCGATCACCTTCGCGGCGCGCGGCCTCACGACCTCCCGCTTCGCCGTCTGGTCGGGATTGATCCAGGCGCTGGGCAATACCGGCATGCTGCTCTCGGCCAGCCCCCTCGCTTTGCTGGTGGAGGCGCTGGACTGGCGCGCCGGCTTCCTGGCCTGCGCCGGCATCGCCGTGCTGGCCCTGCCCCTGGTGGCGCTGCTGGTGCCGGGCGACCGGCCGGCGGCGGTCCCGGCCCGCAGCCTGGGCGCGGATGTGCGGGAGGTGGCGCGCATGGCCGCCCAGCCGGCGTTGCGCGGCGTGATGGTCTTCGTCTTCGCCTCCTTCGCCGCGGTGCTCGGCCTGCGCGGGCTGTGGGGCGGTCCCTGGCTGATGGAAGGCAAGGGGCTGGACCGTGTGGCGGCGGGCAATGTGCTGCTGGCCTGCACCGTGGCGCTGACGGTGGGGCCATTGCTGGCGGGGCTGGTGCTGCGGCGGGTGGGACACGCCCGGGCGCTGATGGCCGGCAGCCACCTGGCCTGCGCCGGCTTCATCCTGCTGATCGTGGGCGGCGGGCCGGGCGGCTGGCTGGCCGCGATGCTCGGCCTGCCGATGCTGCCGGTCGCCTGGGATGCCGTGCTGCTGGTGCTGTTCGGCGGCATCATCTCCTTCCAGGTGCTGGCCTTTTCCATCGTGCGATCGGCCGTGCCGCCGGAACAGGCGGGCCGCGCACTCTCCGCCGCCAACCTGTTCTTCTTCTCCGGCGCCGCGGTGTTCCAGGGGCTGTCGGGGGCCATGGCCGGCTGGGGCGGACCCTCGGCGGCGCTGACCACCTTCGCGGTGGGGCTGCTGGTCTGCACCCTCGGCTTCCTGGCGCTGCGGCCCCGATGAGGCGCCGGATGATCCTGGCCGGGGTCGCCGCGCTGGCCGCGCGCCCGGCGCTGGCGCAGGCACCGCGCATCCTGCCGCGTGCCGCCCTCGGCGCGGAGGCCGGGCGGCCGGTCAGCTTCCTGGCGCGGGAGGTGGGCGGCCCCGGCGCCTGGATGCTGGTGGATAGCAGGCTGGATGCGCAGCACACGCCCTGGTCCAGCTTCAAGGTCCCCAACCTGCTGATCGCGCTGGAAAGCGGCATCGCCGCCGATCTCGGTGCCCCACGGCGCTGGAACCCCGCCCGCCGCCCCGCCGCGCCACATTGGCCGGCGGAATGGCGCCGGGACCAGACCCTGGAGGAAGCCTTTCGGAATTCCACCGTCTGGTATTTCCAGGACCTGGCGCAGCAAGTCGGCACCGCCCGATACCGCGCCACCCTGGGGCGCTGGGGCTATGGCAATGCCACGGTGCCGCAGGGATCGGACCGCTTCTGGCTGGATGGCGCGCTGCGGATTTCGGTGCGGGAACAGGTGGCCTTCCTTACCGCGCTGCTGGAGGGCCGCCTCGGCGTGGCGCCCGCCAGCCTGGCGGCGCTGGAGGCGGCGAGCCTGGCCGGCACCGCGCCCGGTCTCACCCTGCATGGCAAGACCGGCGCCGGCCCGCGCCGCCCCGGATCGGGCGCGGAAGGCTGGTATGTCGGCTTCCTGCGGCGGCGGGAGGCGCCCGATGTGGCCTTCGCGCTGTACACCACCGCGCCGGATCTGGCGGCACTGCGCGATTTCCGGCGCGACGCCACGCTGCGGCTGCTGCGCGCGGCCGGGCTGCTGCCGGCGGGCTTCCCGCAGTCGTAACTGTCCGCCCGGCCCGCCGGGCTGATAGGCTGCGGCCGACAGCGGAGGTCCTTCCCATGCTGAGGCTGGTGGGTCTGGTGGTCGTTCTGGCGGGCGTCGCGCTGCTCGGCCATTGGCTGCTGATGCAGGGGGTGCAGATGCCGGGGGAGGCCGGGCGGCTCGCCGCCGGCACCTGCGCCGCCTGCCATTGAGGGCGGGGTGCCGCTGCGCCCGGTCCTGCGTTAGGATCGGCAGGCAGGAGGAGCCCCCGCATGCTGCGCAGCCTATTGGTCGCCCTGGATGACACGCCCGGTGCCAAGGCGGCCCAGAACGCCGCCTTCGCCTTGTCCCGCCGCAGCGGCGCGGCGATGACCGCCGCCGTGGTGCTGGACCGGCCGCATACCGAGAGCGACCACGAATTCGTGCCCATTGGCGGCGCCGCCTTCAAGGCCCGGCGCGACGCGGCGCGGGTGAAGCGGGCGCAGGAGGATGCGGCGCTGGCGCTGGCCGATTGCGCCGCCGCCGCCGCCGGCCATCCCTATACCGAACTGCGGCTGGACGACGCGCCGGAGGCCGCCCTGCTGCGGGCCAGCGCCACCCATGACCTGCTGATGATCGGCCGCGACAGCACATTGGGCCTGGAGGCGACGGAAGACGGCGTCGCCCCGGTGATCGAGCGCCTGCTGATGGACGGCGCCCGTCCGCTGCTGGTGATTCCGCCGGAGCCGGCACCGGCCGAAGGCCCGGTGCTGGTGGGCTACGACGCCTCCATCCCCGCCATGGCGACGCTCCAGCTTTTCGCGCTGCTGGGGCTGGCGGAGGGTGCGCCGGTGCGCGTCGCCTCCGCCGCCGAGGACCGGGCCACGGCGCTGGCGATGGCGGAGGAGGGCTGTGCCTATCTGCGCCATCACGGGCTGGATGCGACGCCGCTGGCCATGGTGGGCGACCGCCCGGCCGACCTGCTGCTGGCGGAGGCGGAGGGGCTGCGGGCGCGGCTTCTGGTGGTGGGATCCTTCGAGGAAAGCGGCCTGCGCCGCCTGTTCACCGGCAGCGCCACGCATCAATTGCTGCGCCGCGCGCGCTGCCCGCTGTTCATCCATCACTGAGCGCGGCCAGCGAAAGCTGGCCGCTGTTCGGCCTCGCCCCCTGCGAGGCCATCACCCCGGCCGGTGCAGCAACGCCGGGCTGCGCGTCACCGTCCGGCGGCCGCGCTTGAAGGCGTCCAGCACCGGCGCGAAGCTGCGCAGCGCATCCACCTCATCCGTCGCATCCACCACCACGAGGTCGGCCGGCGCGCCCTCGCGGATGCCGTAGTCCCCCTGCCGCAACAACCGGGCGGAGCTGTCGGTGATCATCGACCACACCGCGCGCACATCCGCCGCATTGCCGCGCTGGATGATATTGGCATAGGTGCTGGCCTGCCGGATCAACTGCCCGTCGCCGAACGGCGTGAAGGGATTCTGGATGTTGTTGGAGGAAATCGAGCAGACCACGCCCGATTCCACCAGCCGGTTCGCATCCACCACGCTGCGCGGCACATCGGCATCGCGGTGGCGCCCGCCGAGATAAAGGTCCGTCGCCGGCAGCACCGTCAGCGCCACGCCCGCATCCGCCATGCGCCTGGCCACCACATCCACATCCGCCGGCTTCATGGTGGACAGCTTGGTGACATGGCCGATGGCGACACGGCCGCCCCAGCCATATTGCTCCGTCAGGTCGCAGACCAGATGCGTGTCGAGATCGCCGCCGCTGATGCCGCTGTCGAGATGCATGTCGATATCGACGTCGAATTCACGCGCCATCTCGAACACCCGGCGGATCTGCGCGGCGCGGTCACTGTCGTAGTTCGGCGCGGCGCCGACCACCCTGGCGCCATTGCGCAGCGCGGCGACCATCAGCTCATCCGTGCCGGGATTGTTGGTCAGGCCTTCCTGCGGCATCACGCAGATCTCGACATCGACGGCCCAGGCATAGCTGTCGATCAGCGCCTTCACGCCCTCGAAGAAGCGCAGGCCGATGCGGGGGTCGACCTCCACATGGGTGCGCATGCGGGTGCAGCCATGCAGCACGCATTTCTCCAGCGTCGCGGCGGCGCGGGCCGTCACATCCTCCACCGTGATCTGCGGCTTGATGGCGGAGACGCGCTCCATCGCCAGATGCGGGAAGCGCGTGGTCTCGCAGTCGCAGCGGTTGAACAGGCAGGACTTGTCGAGGTGGATATGGGTTTCCACGAAGCCGGCGCAGACCAGCCGGCCCTGGCCCTGCAGCTGTTCCCGCGCCGAACCCTCCAGCCGCGGCGCCAGGGCGGCGATGCGACCGCCCTGCACGCCGATGTCCATCAACGGGTCAGTTGCAGCCGAATGAGGCAGCCGGACCTGGCGGAGCAGAAGGTCGAATTCCATGCGGGGTCTCCGTAAGCGAGCGGGGCGGCGAATCAGGCGCCCTCATCCTCTACGGCACCGGGTTTGCTTTGCCGACCCCCGACGGATCACGGGATCCAGAATCGGGAGATGACCATGCCGCACCAACCCATCCTCGGCCGGCGCCTGTTGCTCGGCGGCGCGCTCGGCCTTGCCGCGCCATCGCTCGCCCGCGCCCAGTCCAACTGGCCGGAGCGGCCGATCCGCTGGATCGTGAATTTCCCGCCGGGCGGCGCCGCCGACATCCTGTCCCGCATCCTGGCGGAGTGGTTCGGCACCAGGCTCGGCCAGCCCATCGTGGTGGAGAACCGCCCCGGCGCCGGCGGCATGGTCGGCAGCGACCTGCTGGCCAAGGCGCGCGGCGACCAGCACATGGTGATGATCTCCAACGCCGCTTCGCACGGCATCGGGCCGGTGCTCTATGCCAATGTGCCCTATGATCCGGTGGCGGATTTCACCCACATCCACCTGGTCGGTACCTTCCCCAGCGTGCTGGCGGTGGGGCCGGGCATGACGGCGCCGGACCTCGCGGGCTTCCTGGCCCAGGCACGGGCGAAGCCCGGGGAGATGAACTACGGCTCCGGCGGCAATGGCACGATGAACCATCTGATCGGGCAGTTGCTGGCCCGGGCGGCCGGGGTGGAGCTGACCCATGTGCCCTATCGCGGATCGGCGCCGGCGATGACCGATGTGATGGGCGGGCAGATCCCGGCGCTGATGGAAAGCCTGCCCACCGCCCTGCCCAACCTCCGTGCCGGCCGCATGCGGCCGATCGCGACCAGCGAGGCCGAACGCTCCCCTGCCTTGCCGGATGTGCCGACTTTTTCCGAGATCGGCTTCCCGGGCGTGACCTCGACCAACTGGTTCGGCTTCTCCGCCGCCGCCGGCATTCCGGCCGCGGTGAAGGCGCGGTGGGAGGAGGAGATGGCGAAGGCCATGGCCTCCCCCGAGATCGCGGAGAAGTTCGGCCGCATCGGCGTACGGCCGGGCACACTCGGCGCGGAGGCCTATACCGCGATGATCCGCGCCGAGCTGGACAAGTGGCGGGAGGTGATTCGCGTCGGCAATATCAAGGTGGACTGATGGCGCCTGGGCGGCGTTCACAGCATCCTTGACCGCCGCCCGCCCCGCTCGTAAGCCATGGGTCAGGCGCCCCAGGCGCCCCTCGCGATTTGTCCGGCCTGATTGCGGCGAGGTCCCGGTGTACCGGGCGGTGGTTTGGGGTCCGAGCACGGTCCCAAACCTCCGAAAACAAACGCGCTAAAGGGTCGCGGGGTCCGCCTTATGCGGTCCTGTTGCCCCGGAAGGGGGCCGGACGTCCTGTGGTCGCAGCCAAGCTGCAGCTTTTAGGTGTCCCGATGGCCAGAACCCTGCCCGACCGCCCGCTCCGCCCCGCCACGCTGCTGGTCCGCGGCGGGCAGATGCGGTCCAACCATGATGAGACGTCGGAGGCGCTCTACCTCACCTCCGGCTTCGTCTATGAAAGCGCCGGCCAGGCCGAGGGCACCTTCCTCGGCACCACCCAGCACTACCAGTATTCCCGCTTCGGCAATCCCACGGTCACCATGCTGGAAGACCGCATCGCCGCGCTGGAAGGTGCCGAGGCCTGCCGCCTGACCGCGACCGGCATGGCCGCCGTGCATGCCGCCATGCTGAGCCATCTGAAGGCCGGCGACCGCGTCGTCGCCTCCCGCGCCTTGTTCGGCTCCTGCCACTGGATCGTCTCCACCCTGCTGCCGCGCTACGGTATCGTCTCCGAATTCGTCGATGGCGGAGACCTGGAGCAGTGGAAGGCCGCGCTGTCCAAGCCGGCGGCGCTGGTGCTGCTGGAGACGCCGTCGAATCCGATGCTCGACATCCTCGACCTCGCCGCGGTCTGCGACCTGGCGCATCAGGCCGGGGCGATCGTGGTGGCCGACAATGTCTTCGCCACGCCGCTGCTGCAGAAGCCGATGGATTTCGGCGCGGATGTCGTCGTCTATTCGCTGACCAAGCACATGGACGGCCAGGGCCGCGTGCTGGGCGGCGCCGTGCTGGGCAAGAAGAAGTGGGTGGATGAGGTGCTGCAGCCCTTCATCCGCAACACCGGCCCGTCCATCAGCCCGTTCAATGCCTGGGTGATCCTGAAGGGGCTGGAGACGCTGCATCTGCGCCTGCCCGCCATGTGCCATTCCGCCGCCGCCATCGCCGATTTCCTGGCGGAGCGGGTGGAGGTGTCGCGCGTGCTGTATCCCTTCCGCGTCGACCATCCGCAGCAGGCCTTGGCCAAGGCGCAGATGACGGCCGGCGGCAGCCTGGTGACCTTCGACATCAAGGGCGGCAAGGAAGCGGCCTTCCGCTTCCTGGATGCGCTGAAGCTGGTCGATGTCTCCAACAACCTGGGCGATGCCAAGTCCCTGGTGACGCATCCGGCGACGACGACGCATATGCGCGTGGGCGCGGAGGAACGCGCGCGCCTCGGCATCACCGACGGCACCATCCGCCTGTCGGTGGGGCTGGAGGATGTGGCCGACCTGATCGTCGACCTGTCGGAGGCGCTGGATGCCGTCTCACCGCCGCCGAAGCCGACGAAGCGCGCCAAGGTGGTGATCGACCCGCCGGCACCGGCGGCCGAGCCCGCCCCGGCCCCGGCAGCGAAGAAGCCGGCCAAGGCGAAGCCGGCCGCCGACGCCACGCTGTTCGAGCTGGCGAGCGATCTGCCGGAAGCGTCCCGCCGCAAGGAGTAGTCCCTTGGACCCCGCCATCTGGCTCGCCTTCTGCGCGGCGGCCATCGCCATGCTCATCATCCCGGGGCCGACCATCCTGCTGGTGATCGGCCAGAGCCTCGGCGGCGGCGCGCGCAATGCGCTGCCGCTGGTGGCGGGGGTGGCGCTGGGCGACCTGACGGCGATGACGCTCTCCCTGGCCGGGCTGGGGGCGATCCTGGCGACCTCCGCCACGCTGTTCACCGCCCTGAAATGGGCGGGGGCGGCCTATCTGATCTGGCTCGGCGTGAAGATGTGGCGCGCGCCGGTGGAGGCGACGGCGGCGCCACCGCTGGCGGGCGGCAAGGCGCTGCGCCAGGCCTGGCTGGTCACGGCGCTGAACCCGAAGGGCATCGTGTTCTTCGTGGCCTTCGTGCCGCAGTTCATCGACCCGGCGCGCGGTTTCGCGACGCAGGCGGCGCTGCTGGTGGCCACCTTCGTGACGCTCGCCGCCGCCAATGCCGCGATCTATGCGGCGCTGGCCGGGCGGCTTTCGGGCGCGGTGCGGCGGCCCTCCGTGCGGCGCGCCCTGAACCGGCTGGGCGGCGGCGTGCTGATGGGCGCGGGGCTGGCGGTGGCGCTGCGGCGCGGGTGAGATCCGCGTCTCAGCTTGCCGCCGGCGTGTCGTTCAGCATGATATCCGCGATCTGTCGCACCAGGAGACCGCGCTGCCGGTAAATTCCGGTCAGGTGGTAGATATAGGCCTTGCGATCCAGATAGGGGTGGATGTCGTCAAGTGCACGGCGGGTCGGCTTGTCAAGCTTGGCGGCTGGGACGCTGCTGAATTTGCGCGGCAGCACATGGAAGGGAATGCCGGGCGCAGTATTAATTCCAAAACGGCTGTTCTCGGCGGGCCTCTCAAGCGTCCAGCCAGCAAGAAACGTGCCGCGCTCTTCAGTATTGCCGAGATTCTCAATGCCAACTTTAAGAAGGCGGTCCCTTCACGGTGATGCAGTTTAGATGCGAGTGGAGAGCCTTCTTTTTTATGCAAGGAAGTTATTATGCAGGTTCCGGTCGGCTCATATCGAAATCGTTAAAGGGCCGGATGCGGCTAATCGTGGAAACTTTCGCACTGTGCCTCTTTGTTATCGTGGCCGCCTGCGAAAAACGGCCGTCATTTCAGTCCCCGCCCAATGGAACTGAGATATCAGCTGACGAGCTGCTGCTTCGTCTCCAATGGCTGAGTCAGCTCGAAAGGTTACGAGACCGCGACGCTGTGTTGGGAGTGACGGGCGGGCGATTTGGAGATCCGCGAAGAAGCAGCACCAGTTATGGCAATTATCACATAGAAAACACGGAAATCCCCGCGGCGTACTCAACGGTTACCTATACGATCGGGGGGGTTAACCCTGCTGGGGTGGAACGACCGGGATACTCGTTAATAGTGCCTCTAGATACCAGAAGAGTTTGTGTGACGACCGACGACATGCGCCGCATACTCGGTGAGAGTTATGTCCCTGGCCTGCCCCCGGTCGCGGTCAGGGGTGGATTGTCGCGGGAACAGCCGCTTGTTTCGGTATCATACGCATATCCACAAGAGAATGGTTTCGTGGCTCAGGTATGGGTCAGATTTTTGTACGCGCGATGTGCGGATTTTGTTGGCGTTGCGCTCGTAAAAAAGAGCTGATTTGAAAAGAGAAGCACTCCCGCCATGATACTTACCACACGGTCGCAATCTGAGAATTCCCAGATCTTGTTCGGCATCCGACAGGCTATGCCGTCGACTAAATTTATCAACTTCTAGACCGAATAATGGAGGCTCCCGCGCTTCAGTGCATTTTAAGTGAGACAGAAAATCGTGGTGAGCAATCGGCTGTAGTGACCGTTCTGGAGCAGTTTACGCGCCGCCTAGTGTCCTGGGCGAATCCAATATCATCACCATTAACAATGCCGCCCTCCAGTTCGATGACGCGGGCATTACAACGGCATTGATTATTATTCAAGAAGGATGTGCGGCAGCAGAATATCGCTCTGTGGGCGGAATAGGTCATCGCCCGCTTCTCGGGCGTCCTTGGCATGGGCGGAATCAGCGTCGGCCCGCTTGCTGTTGCGTCATTGGATTGCACGAGATCTGAACGCCAATCAGGAGGCGGAATTGATACGCGGCCGGCCCACCTTAGCGGCAGGCTCGGGGCTCGCAAGCCTTTACCTTACGGAATGGCCATAGGATCGCGGCCCGAGGGCGGCGCATGCTGCTTTGCAACAAGGCCGGTTTACAGGCTGGAATTCCCATACCTACACTCGGCGGTAACCTTCGCGAGGTGCCGCCCATGCCGACCAGACTCCCCCGCTGGCTCCGACTGCTGCCGCTCCTCGCCCTGCCCCTGCTACCCGCCACGGCGCCCAAGGCCCAGACACCGGCCCAGACGCTGACGGCGGTGCTGGAGGCGGAGATCGTCACCCTCGATCCGCATTTCACCCCCGCCTATATCACCCGCACTTTCGGCTACATGGTCTTCGACACGCTGTTCGCCGCCGACAGCCAGGGCCGCATCCAGCCGCAGATGGTGCAGGACTGGACCCGCTCCGAGGACGGCCTCACCTGGTCCTTCACGCTACGCGACGGGCTGCTGTGGCATGATGGCGCGCCGGTCACCGCCGCCGACGCCGTCGCCTCGCTGCGCCGCTGGGGCACGCGGAGTGCGCTCGGCAGCCGGCTGATGACGGCCACGGCCTCGCTGGAAGCGAATGACGCGAAGCGCTTCACCCTGGTGCTGAAGGAGCCCTTCGGCCTGGTGCTGGATGCGCTGGGCACCACCTCCTCCCCCGTGCCCTTCATGCTGCCGGAACGCCTGGCCCGCACCCCGGGGACGGAGCGCATCGCGGAGATCATCGGCTCCGGCCCCTTCACCTATGCCCGCGCCGACCACCGCACCGGCGACCGCATGCTGCTGCGCCGCAATGCCCGCTACGTGCCGCGCGCGGAGCCCGCCGACCATCTGGCCGGCGGCAAGCAGGTGCGGATCGAGGCGCTGGACATCCGCGTGATCCCGGACGGCCAGACCGCCGTCGCCGCCATGCGCGCCGGCGAGGTCGACTTCATCCAATACGCCCCCTTCGACATGCTGGCGCTGCTGGAGCGTGATCGCGGCGTGCGGGTGCAGAGCTTTACGGGTCTCGACCAGTTCACCGGCCATTACCGCACCAACGCAGCCTCCGGCCCCTTCGCCGATCCGGCCATCCGCCGGGTGCTGCTGCATCTGGTCGATCAGGCGGAGGTGATGGCGGGGTTCGGCCTGTCCGACCGCTATGCCCGGACCTGCAACGCCTTCTTCATCTGCGGCTCGCCCTATGAGTCCGATGTCGGCACGGAGCCGATGCGCCGCCCCTCCATCGAGGCGGCACGCGCCGCACTCGCCCAGACGCGCTATGCCGGGGAGCCGGTCGTCGTCCTCGTCGCCAATGATCTTGAGGCCGCAAAAATCTCGTCGGAAATCCTGGCGGACCGGCTGCGCCGCACCGGCTTCAATGTGGACATGCAGGTGATGGACTGGGCCTCCGTCCTCGCCCGCCGCACGCGGCGCGATGGCTGGAGCGTGTTCGGCGTGCACGCGCTGGGCGTCGATCTGCACAACCCGCTGACCAACTCCGTCATCGGCTTCAACTGCACCAATGCGACCACCGGCGGCTTCCATTGCGAACAGCGCCTGACGCCGCTGTTCGCCGCCTTCGCCGCGGCGCCGACGCTGGAAGCGCGGCAGGCGATCGTGGCGCAGATGCAGGCGATCATCTACGAGCAGGGCATGGCCGTGCCCTGGGGCCAGTTCGCCCAGCCGGCCGCCTCTCGCGCGCAGCTGGAAAACCTGATTCCCTCCGCCATCCCCCTGTTCTGGAATGTCGGGAAGCGATAGCCGCCATGTATGATGTGATCGTGGTCGGTGCCGGTTCCGCCGGCGCGCCCCTCGCGGCGCGGCTTTCGGAAGACGGGCACCGCAAGGTCCTGCTGCTGGAAGCCGGGCGCGACTGGCGCGCGGCGGAGGCGCCGGCGGCGCTGCGCAGCGCTAATATCATCCCCTTCATGCACGACCCGGCGCATCAGGCCGCATGGCAATGGCCGGGCCTGATGACGCGGCGGACCAAGGTGCAGGAACCGCGCTTCTATTGGCGCGGCAAGGCCATGGGCGGGTCCTCCACGGTCAATGCGCAGATCGCCATCCGCGGCGTCCCTGCCGCCTTCGACGCCTGGGCGGAATCCGGCTGTGAGGGCTGGTCGGCCGCCGATGTGCTGCCGATCTTCGATGCCATCGAGGATGATGCCGATACCGGCACGGCGCCCGGCATCCGCCAGGGCGGCCCGCTGCCGGTGTTCCGCATGCCGGTGGCCCAGTGGGGCGCCGTCGATCTCGGCCTGCGCGATGCGGCGCTGGCCGCCGGCTATCGCTGGAAGCCGGACCTGAACGCGCCAGAGGGCGAGGGCATTTCCTGCAACCCCATCAACCTCCGCAACGGGCTGCGCGTGACGACCAATGACGGCTATCTGGAGCCCGCCCGCGGCCGCGCGAACCTGACCATCCGGGGCGAGGCGCTGGTCGACCGCGTGCTGGTCGAGAACGGCCGCGCCACCGGCGTGCGCGTGCGCTTCGGCGGCGGCGGATGGGAGGAGATTGCGGGGCGGGAGGTGGTGCTCTGCGCCGGCGCCATCCACAGCCCGGCCATCCTCATGCGCTCCGGCATCGGCCCGGCGGCGGCGCTTGCGGGCCTCGGCATCCAGGTGGTGCGGGACCTGCCCTGGGTCGGCCAGAACCTGATGGACCACCCGATCCTGCGCGCCACCCTCGCCTTGAAGCCGCAGCACCGCGCCCAGGGCGCCGATGCGCGCCACACCAATTGCTGCCTGACCTATAGCAGCGGCATGGGCGGCGAGCGCGACATGATCATGATCGCCTACAACCATCGCGGCCTGACCACCGATGGCGGCCCGGCGGAGGGCGGGGCGGTGGGCCTCGCGCTCTATGACGCCTGGTCGCGCGGCACGCTGGCGCTGACCTCCGCCGATCCGGAGGCGCAGCCATTGGTGGAGGAAAACATGCTGGACGACCCGCGCGACCGCGCGCGGCTGCGCGACGGCGTGCGGCGCCTCGCCCGCCTGACCGCGCTGGCGCCGCTCAGCGACCTGGCGCAGCAGATCACCTTCGGCGAGACGGGCCTCGGCATGGGCGATGCCGCCGCGCTGCCGGATGATGAGCTGGACGCGATCATGCTGGCCGAGGCCGCCGACATCCAGCACGCCGCCGGCACCTGCCGCATGACGGCGCATGAGGAACCGCGCGGCGTGGTGGACCCGGACCTCCGCGTGCGCGGCATCGAGGGGCTGCGCGTGGCCGACGCCTCCATCATGCCGAGCGATTGCCGCGCCAACCTGCACTTCACCTGCGTGATGATCGGGGAGGCCCTGGCGCGCCGCATGCGCGCGGCAGGTTGACGCCCGCCCTGCCGGCGCGAGAATGGACGGCCAGGGGAGACCGGATATGGCCCAGGCCGATGCCTTCAGCGAGATCACCCGTGGCGTCCGCGTCACGGTGCGCAGCTTCTACCTGGAAGACCAGTCGGAGCCGGAGCGCGGCCTTTTCGTCTGGGCCTATCGCATCGCCATCGCCAATGAAGGGGCGCAGACGGTGCAGTTGCTGAAGCGAAGCTGGCGCATCACCGATGCCCAGGGCCGCGTGCAGCAGGTGCATGGGGAGGGTGTGGTGGGCGAGCAGCCGGTGCTCGCGCCGGGGGAGCAGTTCGAATACACCTCTGGCACCCCGCTGCCGACACCCTCCGGCTTCATGGCCGGCGCCTACCACATGGTGGTGACGGAGACGGGCGAGAACTTCGACGTCACCGTGCCCGCCTTCAGCCTGGACAGCCCGCACCAGCCGGCCAGCCGGCTGCATTGATGGAGACTCCCGAAGGGCTTTTGGCACGGCTCAGCGCGCTCGATATCGACGCGCATACGGTCAGCCACGAACCGGTCTTCACCGTCGCCGAAAGCAAGGCGCTGCGGCCCAGCCTGCCCGGCGGGCATGTCAAGAACCTGTTCCTGCGGCCGGAGAAGGCCGCCGGCCCCTTCCTGCTGGCGGTGCTGGAGGAGGACCGGCAGGTGAAGGTCAATGCCCTGATCCTCGCCCTGGGCCAGCCGCGCAGCGTCTTCGCGGAAGCCGATGCCTTGTGGGCCACGCTCGGCGTGGAACCGGGCTCCGTCACCCCCTTCGGCCTGGTCAATGCCGCCCCCGGCACGGTGCGGATCGCGATCGACCGGCTATTGGTGGAAGGGTTCGACTGGATCCATGTCCATCCCCTGACCAATCGCATGACCACCGCCATCCGCCCGGCCGATCTGCTGCGCTTCCTGCGCCATCTGGGCCATGCGCCAGAAGTGATCGACCCGCCCAATCCGGCGTGAACCACCCCGGAAACGCCCGCACCCGCTTGCTTCGGGACGCGCATGGCGCATCTATGCGCCCAAGCGAGAGGAATTTGCCGCCATGGACCTGATCTTCGACCCCAGCCGCCAGCCCGCCCCGGGCGGCGCCAGCCCCGCGGGCACGCCTGACCCGGTGAAGGATGGCGACCAGCGCACCTTCATGGCCGATGTCATCGAGGCCAGCCGCGAAACCCCCGTCCTGGTCGACTTCTGGGCCACCTGGTGCGGCCCCTGCAAGACGCTAACGCCCACGCTGGAAAAGGTGGTGCGCGCCGCCGGCGGCCGCGTGAAGCTGGTGAAGATCGACATCGACAAGAACCGCCAGCTTGTCCAGCAGCTCGCCCAGATGGGCCTGCCGCTGCAATCGGTGCCGACCGTCGTCGGCTTCGTCCAGGGCCAGATCGCCGACCTGTTCCAGGGCGCGCTGCCGGAAGGCGAGGTGAAGAAGTTCATCGAGACCCTGCTGAAGGCCGCCGGCGGCCAGTTGCCCGGCGCCGACCTGCTGGCCGAGGCCAAGGCCCTGGTCGAGGCCGGCGACCATGCCGGCGCGGTGGAGCTGTTCGCCGCCCTGGCCCAGAACGAGCCGGAGAACCCCGATGCCATGGCCGGCCTCGCCCGTTGCCTGATGGCGCTGGGCGAGGAGGAACAGGCGCAGGAGGTGCTGGACCAGGTGCCGGAGAAGATCGCCGGCCATGCCGAGATCGCCTCCGTCCGCAGCCAGCTCCAGCTCGCCATCGAGGGCCGCGAGGCGCGGGAGAAGCTGGGCGAGTTCGAGCGCCGGCTGGAAGCCGACCCGGACGACCACGCCGCCCGCATCGACCTGGCGGTGGCGCTGAACGCCATGGACAAGCGGGCGGAGGCGGTGGACGCGCTGATGGTCGCCATCAAGCGCGACCGCGCCTGGAACGAGGAAGCGGCGCGCAAGCAGCTTCTGAAGTTCTTCGAGGCCTGGGGATTCGATGACCCCGCCACCCTTGCAGGACGCCGGAAGCTCTCCACCCTTCTGTTCCGATAAGCCGACCCGGCCTGGGCCAAACCGCGCGGCGCCCGCCGCGCGGGGGCAGCAGGGCCGCCGGCCAGCGCCAGTGGCTGAAACGGAGCCCATGCCCGCCTTCCAGACCACCTTCGAGGCGCTGCCCTCGGAGATTCCCATCTTCCCGCTCTCCGGCGCCCTGCTTCTGCCGGGCGGCCGTCTGCCGCTGAACATCTTCGAGCCGCGCTTCCTGGCGATGACCGAGGATGCGCTGGCGGCGGGCCGGTTGTTCGCCATGGTGCAGCCCGACCCGGCCCTGCCGCGCACCGAGATCGGCGGCCAGATCTACCGCGTCGGCTGCCTCGGCCGCATCTCCTCCTTCGCCGAGACGGAGGATGGGCGCTATCTCATCACCCTGACCGGCGTGATCCGCTGCCGGGTGGTGGAGGAGGTGGCGATGCGCCGGGGCTATCGCCGCGCCACCGTCGACTACGCCCCCTATGCCGCCGACATGGCGCTGGACACGCCGGCCCCGCATGTGGACCGCAACGCCATGCTCATCGCGCTGCGCCCCTATTTCAAGGCGCGCGGCATCGAGGCGAATTGGGAGGCGGTGGAGGCCACGCCGGACGCCCTGCTGGTGACCACGCTCTGCATGCTGTGCCCCTTCGAGGTGCGGGAGAAGCAGGCGCTGCTGGAGGCGCCAACCGTCTCCGACCGCGCCGCCATGCTTGTGACCCTGTTGCAGATGGGCGGCCACGCCATGGCGCCCGAGGGCCGCCCCAGCTAAACGGGACCAGCTTGGCCCTCTCCCCCCAACGGGGGGAGAGGGTTGGGTGAGGGGGGCTTGGCCATCTATCCTGGTCCCCTCATTCATTCCTGTTGGGGAGACATTTGGCGATGACGGCATCCGAGCCGATGGCCGGGGCGGTGGACCCCCGGCTCCTGGAAATCCTGGTCTGTCCGGTGAGCAAGGGCCCGCTGCGCTACGACCGCGAGGCCGGGGAGCTGGTCAGCGAAAAGGCCGGCCTCGCCTATCCGGTGCGCGACGGCATCCCCATCATGCTGCCGGACGAGGCCCGCAAGCTGCCGGCCTGATGCCGACACTGACCGAAATCCGCCTGTCCCGGGCGGAGCAGGTGCTGCACCTGGCCTGGGATGACGGCGTGCATTTCGCCCTGCCGGCGGAGTATCTGCGCGTCGAAAGCCCCTCCGCCGAGGTGCAGGGGCATGGGCCGGGCCAGCGGGTGACGGTGCCCGGCCGGCGCCATGTCGGCATCATGCGGATCGAGCCGGTGGGCCATTACGCCGTGCGGCTGATCTTCGACGACCTGCACGACAGCGGTATCTACAGCTGGGATTTCTTCCGCACGCTCGGCGAGCAATATGCTGAGCGCTGGGCCGCCTATGAGGCGGCGCTGGCCGCCAAGGGGTTGAGCCGGGACCCGCCGAAGCGGCGATAGAAGCGGCCCTGGCGGTCAGCCGCCGAAGACCGGCTCCCGCTTCGCCATGAAGGCCTCGCGCCCCTCTGCGTGATCGGCGGAGAGGAAGCACATGGTCTGCCAGTCCCGCTCCCGCTCCAGCGCCGCGTCCAGCCCCTCGGCCAGCATGCGTTTTGTGAGTGCGATCGGCAGCGCCGCCTGGGCCGCCAACCCGCGCGCGACGTCCTGCGCCGCTTCCAGCGCCGTACCCTTCGGCACCACCCGATCCACCAGCCCGATGCGCTCCGCCGCCTCCGCGCCCATCGGCTCCGCATAGAAAAGAACCTGCCGCGCCCGCGCCACGCCGATCCGCGCCGGCAGGGTGAAGGGCAGGCCGAGATCGGCCATCAGACCCACCTTGTTGAAGCCAGCCATGAAGCGCGCCTCCGCCGAGGCCACGATGGTGTCGCTGGCACAGGCCACCGACAGCCCCGCGCCGACGCACCAACCCTCGACGGCCGCCACGATCGGCAGCCGCCCGCCGACCATCAGGCGGATGATGCGATGCGTGCGCCGCATCCTCTCCCGCCCCTGCTCGGCATCCCGCACATCCATGCCCGAAATGTCGCCGCCCGAGCAGAAGGTGCCGCCCGCGCCGGTGATGACCACCGCCCGCACGCCCGCATCGCCCTGCGCCGCCTCCAGCGCCTCGAACAACTGTTCCCGCAACGCCACCGACAGCGCATTGCGCCGCGACGGATAATCCAGCGTCAGCGTCAGCACCGCGCCCGCACGATCCTGCGCCACGCGCATCACCTGGGCATCACTCATGCGTCGGTGTGCAGCACGGCGCCGGTCTGCGCCTGCAGCTCCGCGAGGGACATGCCCTCCGCCAGGATCTCCCGCAGCACGAAGCCACGCCCCTGCACCACATCCACCACCGCCAGATTCGTATAAATCCGCTGCACCGCCCCCGGCGCCGTCAACGGATACCCACACACTTCCACCAGCTTCGGCCGCCCATCCTTGGTCGTGTGGTCCATCACCACCCACAACCGCTTCGCCCCCGCGGCGAGATCCATGGCCCCACCCACCGCCGGCGCCGAGTCATTCTCACTCGTCGCCCAGTTCGCGATGTCGCCATTCTCCGCGACCTCAAAGGCCCCCAGCACACACAGATCGATGTGCCCGCCCCGGATCATCCCGAAGCTGTCCGCATGGTGGAAAAAGCTGCCACCCGGCCGCAGGGTCACCTGCTGCTTGCCGGCATTCACCAGCCAGGCATTGCCCTTCCCCGCCTCCGGCGCCGGACCCATCCCCAGAATGCCATTCTCGGAATGCAGGATCACCTCCCGCTCCACCGGCACATGATCCGCCACCATCGTCGGAATCCCAATCCCGAGATTGACAAACCACCCCTCCGGAATGTCCCGCGCCACCCGCGCCGCCATCCCCTGCCGCGTCACACCCGCCATCAGCTTCAGCTCCATCGGATCACCCAGGGCACGCGTGTGCCTTGGGTTGCGCTGCGTGATTCGCAGGAGGGGCTCTGCCCCTCCCGCACCCTCCCCGCCAGGAGGCAGTGGCCTCCTGGACCACGGGACCTTGAGGGGAAATGGAGAGGGGCCAGCGGGACCGCTGAACCGGCGGACGCTCCGGCCCCTCTCCATTTCCCCTCATGAATCAAAGGGTTCCAAGGGGCCACTGCCCCTTGGCAGGGGGTGCAGGGGGACAGCGTCCCCCTGCAAAGCCACCCAGTGCTACACCCACGGCGCCCCGCGTTCCACCTGGACGACCCGTTGGACGAAGATGCCGGGGGTGTGGACGTGGTCGGGGGCGATGTCGCCGAGGTCCACCACGTGGTGGGTTTGGGCGACGGTGAGGGTGGCGGCCATGGCCATGACCGGGTTGAAGTTCCGGCCGGACTCCCGGTAGGTCAGGTTGCCCCAGCGGTCGGCCTGCCAGGCTTCGATCAGGGCGACGTCGCCGGGCAGGGCCTGTTCCAGGATGTGTTCGCGGCCGTTGAAGACGCGGCTTTCCTTGCCCTGGGCGAGTTTGGTGCCGGCGCCTGTGGGGGTGAAGAAGGCCGGGATGCCGGCGCCGGCGGCGCGCATGCGTTCGGCGAGGGTCCCCTGCGGGACGATTTCCAGTTCCAGCTTGCCGGCGCGGTAGAGTTCCTCGAACACCGTGGAGCCGGCGGAGCGGGGGAAGGAGCAGATGATCTTCCGCACGCGGCCTTCCATCATCAGGCGGGCGAGGCCGACCTTGCCGGCGCCGGCGTTGTTGGCGACCACGGTCAGGTCGCGCGCGCCTTGTTCCAGCAGGCCTTCGATGAGTTCGTCGGGCTGGCCGACGGCGCCGAAGCCGCCCATCAGGATGGTGGCGCCGTGTGGCACGCCTTCCAGCGATTCGGCGATCGATTGGACGATCTTGTTGATCATGTCCGCCCTCTGGTTGCGGGTGTCAGGTAAACGTCTTGGCGCAGGGCGTCCAGATCAGAGCATTTTCAAGCCTCGCGGCTGCGCGAGGCGACTCGGAAAATGCGTTGAACTGGATCTATCTTGTGCGGAAGGCGCCGTGGCTGATGACGGTGATGTCGCGTTCCACGACCTTGGCGCGGAAGGCCGCGCCGTCCGGCCTGCGCCAGATTTCGGTGCGGATGGTCTCGCCCGGGAAGACCGGGGCGGAGAAGCGGCATTCCATGCGGCCGAAGCGGTCCGGGTCGTTGTCGCAGATGGTGGCGAGCAGCGCGCGGCCGACCACGCCGAAGGTGCCGAGGCCGTGCAGGATGGGACGCGGGAAGCCGGCCTTGGCGGCCAGTGCGGGGTCGCTGTGCAGCGGGTTGTGGTCGCCGTTCAGGCGATAGATCAGCGCCATTTCGGGCCGCGTCGGCAGGTCGAAAGTGAGGTCGGGCGCGGTGTCGGGTTCCGCCGCCAGGCGCTTCACAGGGCCGTCCGGCCCGCCAAAGCCGCCATCGCCGCGGAGAAAGGTGGTGTTCTCCACCGTGGCGAGTTTCTGGCCTGTGGCTTCGTCGATGATGTCGCGCGCCGTGTAGAGCAGCGCGCCCTTGCCGGCGCCGCGATCCACCAGGCCGGTGACGCGGGACTTTCCCACCACCGTGCCGCTGGTGGGCAGCGGCGCAAACAATTCGACGGCTTGTTCGCCGGCCACCAGCTTCACCGCATCCACGCCGGTCGCCGGGTCCGCCAGCCAGAAGCCGGGATAGCCGAGCACGACGGCCATGGTCGGCAGGGCGCGCATGGCCGCACCTTCCGTCACGTAGCGCAGCGCCTCGGTGTCCATCGGGTCCTGCCCGAGCCCCAGCGACAGCGCGTACAGCGAAGAGTCCTGCCAGCGCAGCGCCTGTCGGATTTCCGGAATCGGGAAGGTCGTCAGCGTGTCGTAGTCGATGGGCATGGTCAGTCCGTGAGTTCGAGGACGGCGTCGGCGGCGAAGGCGCCCTGCCCTTCCGGCAGCACCAACAGTGGGTTGATTTCCGCCGAGGCCAGGCGCGGTCCCGCCGCCGCGCCGAAGCGGGACAGCGCCACCAGCGCCTGCGCGAGTGCGGGAAGATCCGCCTTGGGTTTTCCGCGGGCGCCATCCAGCAGCGGGAAGCCGCGCAGGGAGCGAATCATCGCCTCCGCCTGATGCCTGTCCACCGGGCAGCGGCGAAAGGCAACATCCGCAAAAATCTCGATGAAGACGCCGCCGAGGCCCACCATCGCCATCGGCCCGAAGACCGGGTCCCGCACCACGCCGAGCGCGATTTCGGTGCCGCCGACCACCTGCTTGGCGATCAGCACGCCGTCGAGGCGCGCGGTCGGCGCATGGGCGCGGGCGCGCTGCTTCAGCAGCGCGAAGGCTTCGCGCACCGCGGCGGCATGGCCGAGGTTCAGCAGCACGCCGCCGATCTCGGATTTGTGCAGGATGTCGGGCGACAGGATTTTCGCCACCACCGGATAGCCTATGGCCTCGGCGGCGTTCACCGCGTCCTCGACGCTCTGGCAGGCGGCTTCCGGCACCATGGGGATGCCCGCCTCGTCCAGCAGGCGCTTGGCGTCGGCCTCATTGGGTGCGGTGTCCGGCAGGATGACCGGCGGAAGGGCGGTGACGGGCGGGACGGCCTGGGCAAAGGCTTCGCCGAATCGACCCATGGCGGCCAGCGCCACCACGGCCCGGGATGGGTCCTCCATGCACAGGAAGCCGTCCGCCTCCCATTCCCGCACCCGCTCGACGGGGGCGAGGATGGACAGGAGGAAAATGCGGTCGGGATGCGCGTCCAAAACCTTCTTCAGCTCCGCCCGCAGCCGTGGCGCCATGGAGGGGCTGGCCCCCCATTGGGTGAAGAAGGCGATGACGCTGGCATAGCCGCCATCGGTGACCATGGATTCGGCGAAGGCGCCGATCACGCTCATGTCGTTGAAGGCCTGCGCGGTGCAGTCCACCGGGTTCAGCGGCGAGGAGAAGGGCACCAGCTTCTTCAGTTTTTGCTGCGCCGCCTCCGGCATCGGCGGCATCGGCAACCCGACCTGCTCGGCGGCGTCCGACATCAGCACGCCCGCGCCGCCCGAAATGGTCACCACGCCGAGCGAGTTGCGCTTCGGAAAAATGCCGCGTTGCGCGACGTAGCAGACGTCGAGAAGTTCTTCGGTGGTCCGCGCCCGGTGCACGCCGAATTCGGCCAGCACCGCGTCCATCACCCGGTCGTCGCCGGCGATGGAGGCGGTGTGGGATTGCGCCGCCGCCTGGCCGAGCGCGCTGCGCCCCACCTTCATCATCACGACCGGCTTCCTCGCCGCCCGCGCGGCTTCCAGCGCCGCGATGAAGCGCGGGCCGTTCTGGATGCCCTCGGCATAGGCGGCGATGACCTGCACCTCCTCGCTTTCCGCCATCCAGCCGATGATGTCGGACAGGCCCAGATCGGCCTCATTGCCCGTGGTCACCAGGACGGGGGTGGCGATGCCGCGGTCGCGCGCGGCGGCGAACAGATGGCTGCCATAGGCGCCGGACTGGCTGGCGATGCCGACGCCGCCCATGCCGCGCGCGGCCTGGCGGGGCCAGCCATTCTCGAAGCTGGCGGAGAAGATGGGAAAGTAGCCGAGCGTCGCGTTGAACAGGCCCAGGCAGTTCGGCCCCAGCAGCCGCATGCCCGAGGGCCGCGCCGCTTCCAGCAGCCGCGCCTGCATCGCCGCCCCGGCCTCACCGGTCTCGGCAAAACCCGCGGTGAAGACGATGGCGGCCCCGCAGCCGCGCGCGCCGAGATCGGCCACGGCCTGGATCGCGGCCTCCCCGGGAATCGCCACGATGGCAGCATCGGGGGCCTGCGGCAGTTCGCCCACGCTGGCGAAGGCCGGCACCCCCTGCACCGTCGCCCGGTTCGGGTTCACCGGCATCAGCGCGCCTGAAAACCCCTGGGACAGCATATAGGCCAATGGCCGCCCGCCAATGCGGGTGGCGTCGTCGGAGGCACCGACCACGGCGACGGAGCGCGGCCGCAACAGCCGATCGAGATCCCGGAATGCCAGCTTCGCCTCCCCTGCTGCCGCCACATGGGGGTCGGGGGAGAGGTCCCGGCCGTCCCGCCGCGGTCACCGGCAAATTGCGGGACGCGCAGGGCGGCGGCAAGCCCCGGCAGGTGCCGCCGGGCCGATCAGCCGATCAGCAGGCCGATGACCACCAGCGCCAGCAGGAGCATCACGCCGGCACCAAGCGCCGTCAGCAGATTGCTGCGCTGGCTCTTGCTGCCGCCATCCTCGCTGTCCCAGCCCGAGGATATCACCTGGTAGTCCGGTCGCTCGGGCGTCTGGTCGACCCGTGCGGGCGCGTCCGCGAGCATCGTCGGGGAACGCAGGCCGAGCAGGCCTCGGGGGTGATCGGGTTGTTGGGTTTCGCTGGCCATGGCGAAAGTATTCGCCACGCGGAAGAAATTTTCCACCATCCAATGGTCATCAATTCACTTTTTTGCGACGTCCGGACACGCGAAACAGGCCGAAAAATACCACCTGTGGATGCCGACCCGCCCCTCGCCTCTCCCCAAAATGGTCAGCGGCGCGATCGTGCCGCCAGGGCGCGAGCAGGGACACCACCATGGCGCGCACCATCCGGTACCGTATCGACCACCGCGGCACCCAGCGCCACCACCGCCCCCGCCCCCACCGCAACGCCCGGCTGCAGCACGGCGCCGGCCGCGACCAAGGCGCGCGCGCCGACCCGGGCTGCACCGCAGAGGACGGCGCCGGGGCCGATATGCGCCGCTTCCTCGACCACGCAGTCATGCTCGACGATGGCACCGGTATTCACCAGGGCCAGCCGCGCCACCCGCGACTCGGGTCCCAGCACCGCCCGGGCCATGATCTGCACCCCCTCCTCCAGGACGGCGCTGGGGGAGATCAGGGCGCTGGGATGCAGCAGCGGCGGCAGCACGAAGCCCGCCGCCTCCGCCATCAGGCCGAGTCGCGCCCGGGCCGCATTGTCGCCGATAGCCACCGCGAGTTCGGTCAGCCCCTCCGCCCGCAAGACCGCCAGCGCGTCGGTGCCGCCGAGAATCGGGCAGCCGAGCACGGCGGCTCGCCCCGGCGCGTCATCCAGCAGTCCGGCAATGCTGCGGCCATTGGCCTGCAGCAGCTCGATCAGCACCCGCGCATGGCCGCCGGCGCCAATGACCAGCACCGGCATCGCCATGCTTCAGGCGCCGGGCGCAACCACCATGCAGGCGCTGCGGCCGCGCATCCGCTCGCAGGCCGCCTCGGCCGCATCGCGATCGGCGAGGCCGAGCACCCGGGCACGGTAGAGCGTGCTGCGCCCCTGTGACGCCGGCTGCACCAGCAGGCGGGTGCCGTTGGTGCCGACGCGTTCCCGCGCCTGGCCCGCGGCGGCCCGCGCGAGGTTCTCCGAGGCGAAGGCGCCGACCTGGATGGACCAGCCGCCGCCGGTGGCCGGAGCGCCCGCCGAGGGGCGCGGCGCCGATGGCAGGGTGCTGGCCTGGGCCTGCGGGATCAGGGAGAAGCCGCGCGGGGCCGGGGACGCCGCCAGGCCGGACGCCGCGAAACCGGGCGGATCGACCCGCACGAAAGGCAGGGAGGTGGGCGCGGCGGGGCTCAGCGCGGCCACGGTCTGGGCGGGGCGCGGCGCCGGGGCGGCGGCGGCCCGTGCAGCCGGGGCGGCCGGCGGCGGCGCGATCATCGCCAGCGACTCGCTGCCGATGCTGCCGGGATCGCCCGGGCTGACCACCGGCGCCATGCGTGTGGCCGGGGCGGCTGCCATCTGATAGCTCTCGAAGCTGGTGCCGAGGCTGCTGGCAGGCACCGCACTGGCGGCAACGCCGTCGCCCGGGCTGGCAATGGGCTCCATCCGGGTCTGGAAATCGCCGAGGCTGGCCACCGGCGCCATGGCGACGACATTGCCCTGCGGCGCGTAGGAAACGCCCGCGGCGGCAGCGTTGGAAACCATGAAGCCGCCAGCGGAGGCCAGTTGCGTGGGCTGCGGCTGGCTGGTCGAGCCATCCGGAATCGGGTCCATCCGCACCACCGGGCCCGGCGGCAGCGCTGCCACCCGGACGCCAGGGTCCACCGCACGGCGCTGGTCGCGCAGCGCCAGCATGGTGGCGGTGTCGCCGCGGCGCGGCCCGGCCGGGATGGTCAGCGGGATCTCGGCGGCGGCATAGACCTCCGGCGCCGCGCGGCGGTTCGGATGCGCACCCTGGATGCGCGGCCCGATGCGGGCGACGTAGTTGCGGGTTTCCGCCGGCAGGCCACGACCGCCCCAGAGGTAGTCCTCCAACCGGCGCGGGCCCGCATTGTAGGCGGCCAGGAAGCCCGGCGCGCCATACAGCTCATACATCTCCCGCAGATAGGCGGTGCCGGCCATCAGGCTGTCCCAGGGGTGATAGGGATCGGAGCCGAGGCCGTACTTGCCCTGCAATTCGCGATAGGTGCCGGGCATCACCTGCATCAGCCCCATGGCGCCGACGCGGGAGGTGGCGGCGACGCGGCCGCCGGATTCCTGGCGCATCACCTCCCGGATCCAGCGCTCCGGAATGTCGAAGCGCTGCGAGGCCTGGCTGATATAGGGGCCCCAGGGGTCATGCGACGGGCCCGGCGCATCGTAGCTGGACGGCCGTGCCCATTGGGAATTGGAGACCGAGGCCTGCGTCACCGCCCGCTGCGGCGTCTGGCCGCAGGCTGCGAGCATCCCGAACAGCAGGCAGGCAGCCATCGGCCGCGCCCAGTTGCGACCCTCGCGCGCAGCGCTGAACCGGTTCATGCAGGCTCTCCGTCGGTTGCGGGTGCCGATCCCCGAGGCCTGCCCCCCCGGCCTGCGCATCGCCCCCAAGCGATGTGCCGGCCCAGGCCAACCCCGACTTCCGTCCCGTCGTTCAAATCCGCTCGCAAGTCTCTGGGAAAGAGGCCTAACCCATAGGCACCGGCCGAAGCAAGGACGAGATCATGGCAGTGCCTGCCGCGATCACGCCATGGTGGTGTAACAAGATGAAATCCTCGTCGATCCCGGGTCGCGCTACACCCCGTGGACCGCCTATGACCCGGCCCCCAAGTGACCTGGCCGCCAGGCCCGGCGCCTGGTGATCCGGCCCCTTGTGACGGCCCCCTGCTGACCGGCCCTGTCCGGCCAGCGCGCATTGCGTGAGGATGTCCTGATATGCGTCTGTCCCGAAGCTTGCTCCCCGCCATTGCGGCGCTGGCCCTGGTCGGGGCGCTGCCTGGCTGCGCCCCGACCCAGACCGGCAACACCGTCTCCGCCCGTTCGCTGGGCAGCGCCGCCCATGTCTCCTACGGCACCATCGTCGGCAGCCGCCCGGTGCAGGTGCAGGGCGGCACCGGGCTGGGCGCGGCCGGTGGCGCAGTGGCCGGCGGCATCGCCGGCAGCTTCATCGGCGGCGATGTCCGCTCCAACGTCCTGGCCGGGCTTGGCGGGGCGCTGATCGGCGGCCTGGCCGGCGCCGCGGTGGAAGGCGGGCTGAGCAGCGGCACCGCCATCGAATTCGTGGTGCGGGAGGATCGCGGCGGCGACATCGCCGTGGTGCAGACCAACGAGGCCGGGCTCCAGGTCGGGGACCGCGTGGTCATCAGCCGTGGCGACCGCGTGCGCCTGTCCCGCGCCGCCGGTGGCCCGCCCCCGCCCGCCGCCTATGCCCCCCAGGGCTACAGCACGCCCCAGGGCTATGGCGCCGCCGAGCAGGTGGTTCCCGGCAGCGGCAAGTAGGACAGCGCGCCATCTGGCCCGGCCGGTTCGGCCGGGCTATGAGCCGCCGCATGTCCGACCCTTCCATCGCGGCGATGCCCACCTATCACGTCGATGCGGGCGACCCGCAGCGGCTGCGCAAGGCGATTGACGATGTGCGGCTCGGCGTCAGCCGCTGGCGCCTTGCCCTGACCCTCGCCTGGCTGGACATCCGCAACCGCTACCGCGGCTCCGTCCTCGGCCCCTTCTGGCTGACGCTGTCCACCGGCGCCATGCTGCTCGGGCTCGGCCTGCTGTACTCGACGCTGTTCAACATGTCGCTGCGCGAATACCTGCCGCATCTGGCGGTCAGCCTGGTGATCTGGAACGCCATCAGCCAGATGGTGAACGATGCCACTGCCAGCCTGACGGGGTCGGAGGGCATCATCCGGCAGATGCCCCTGCCCTATACCGTGCACGCGCTGCGCTGCGTGATGCGCAACGGCATCATCGCCGCGCACAATTTCCCGCTGATCCTGGTGATCTTCCTGATCTGCGGCCACCTGCCGGGGCCGGAGGCGCTGCTGGCGATCCCGGGCTTCGTGCTGATCGCCATCAATTCGGTCGCCGTGGCGCTGTTCCTCGGCATGCTCTGCGCCCGCTTCCGGGACATCGGCCCGATCGTCGGCAGCGTCATGCAGCTCGCCTTCTTCCTGACGCCGATCCTGTGGAAGCCGCGCCTGCTGGGGCATTGGGAGGCCTGGATGCCCTTCAATCCCTTCTACGCGATCCTGGAGACGGTGCGCGGCCCGCTTGTCGAAGGCGGCGGCCCGCCGCTCGCCTGGGTGGCGGCGATTGCTTATACGGTGCTGACGGTCGTGGTGGCGGCGGTGTTCTTCGTGCGCTTCCGTGGCCGTGTGGCCTTCTGGGTGTAGCGCATGGCCCTGATCGAAGCCCGCGGGCTCTGCCTCGACTTCCCCTATTACCACATCGGCGCCCGGTCGCTGAAGAAGCGGCTCATGGGCAAGTCCCGGCTGCACACCGACCCGTCGAACCGCATCGTCGTCACCGCCTTGCGGAACCTGGATTTCCGCATCGGCAAGGGCGAGCGGGTCGCGCTGGTGGGACCGAATGGCGCGGGCAAGACCACGCTGCTGCGCACCCTGGCCGGGGTCTATGAGCCGGTTGCCGGCAGCCTGACCGTGCGGGGCCAGATCGGCGCGCTGATCGATGTCGCCGCCGGCATGGATACCGAATCGACGGGTCGCGAAAATGTCCGCCTGCGCGGGTTGTATCGCGGCCTGACGGATGCCGAATCCGACCGGCTGGCGGAGGAGGTGGCGGCCTTCGCCGGGCTCGGCGACTTCTTCGACGTGCCGATCCGCACCTATTCCGCCGGCATGGGCGTGCGACTCGCCTTCGCCTTGGCCACCGCCATGCAGCCCCAGGTGCTGCTGATGGATGAGTGGTTCCTGGCCGGCGACGCCGCCTTCATGGCCAAGGCGGAGGAACGACTCGCCCGGCTGGTCGGCGGGGCCGATATCATGGTGGTCGCCACCCACGACTTCAGCGTGGTCCGGCGCTGGTGCAACCGCGCCATCCGCCTGGAAGGCGGCTCGATCCTGGCCGATGGGCCGGTCGAGGACGTGCTCCGGGGCATGGAAGCGGCTGCGTGAGCGGCACGCCGCCCCTGTTCTGCATCGCCGACCAAAGCCTGCGCGACTTCGTCGGGCATCATTTCTCCTACGACCAGGCCGTGGCGGAAGCCGCCCGCGCGGCGGGCTTCACGCCGCTGGTGCTCGGCCATCGCGACCTGCCGGCGGATGTCGCCTGCCAGGCCGATGCCGTGCCCGCCTTCCGCGACGACATCTGGGCGCAGCGCAAGGGCGTGGGCCCGCTTCGCCGCCGGCGCGACGACCTGTTCCGCAACCGCCGCTTCGCCGAGGATCTGCGGGCCGCGCTGCCGAAGGACCTGCCGCCGGGTTCCATCCTGCTGGCGCATATGCTGACCCGGCGCCAGTTGCTGGGCCTGGCGGAGGTGGCAGGCTCGCTGCCACGGCATGTCACCATGGTGGCGCTGCTGCGCTACCAGCCCGAATTCTACGATGACGATCTGAGCAAGCGCGCCTTCACCCAGCTGCGCCGTGCCGTGGGCGCCGGGGCAAGGCTGCGGCTCGCCTCCGACAGCGCCCGGCTGGCGCGGCGCATCGGCCGGCTGGCCGGCCTGCCGGTGGAGGTGCTGCCGATCCCGCACACGCCACCGGAACTGCCGCGCCCGGCCCCGGCGGAGGGCCGGCCGCTGCATCTGGTCAGCCTGGGCAATGCCCGCGACGAGAAGGGCTTTTTCGAGATTCTCGACGCCATCCGGCGGCTACGCTCGGAACCCGGCGGGCTGGCAGGCCTGCGCTTCACGCTTCAGGCGAATGACGCGGCGCCCGCCTTGGCCGCCGCCATCGACGACCTCGCCATGGACCTGCCGGAGGAGGTGCGGCTGCTGCGCCGCGCCCTCTCGCCGCAGGCCTATACGCGGCTGCTGGCCGAGTCCGACATCCTGCTGCTGCCCTATTGGCGGGAGATCTATGAGGCGCGGACCTCCGGCGTGCTGCCGGAGGCGCTGGGCGGCGGCCGGCCGGTGATCTGCACCGCGGGCACCTGGATGGCCGACGAACTGGCGCTGCACGGCGCCGGCATATTGGTGGCGGATCACGACCCGGCCGGGCTGGCCCGCGCCATTCGCCTCGCGCGGCAATCCTGGACGCGGCTGGCCGCAGGGGCGGAGGCCGGCCGGGCAATGTGCCTGGCGCGGCACGGCGGCGGCGCCTTCATGCGCGCGCTGATGGCGCCCCCGCCGCCGCCCTTGCCAGCGGAACCGCCGCGCCGCGTGCAGATCCTCTACCCCTGGCCGGATTTCCTCGACCGTGCCGCCGGCGCCAGCCTGCGCAGCAACCTGATGGCGGAGGTGGTGGCGCCGCATGTGGAGGAGGTGTGCGTCATGCAGGACGGCGCCGCCCCGACCACGCGGCGCGGCAATATCCTGGTGGAATCGCTGCGGGAGCGGCGGCTGATCGGCCTCGCCAAGTCCCTCACCTGGAACGGCCTGCGCCTGCTGGCGCGGCCGCTGAGCGGCGCCGCGAACCGGGACGAGGTGCTGTTCCCCTGGCTGCATCTGCAAAGGCTGGCGGACCCCTTCTTCCGCCGCCGCATGGAACGGCAGATCGGCAATGCCGATGCGGTGCTGCTGGAATACGGCTTCTGGGCCGGGCCGGTGCTGCGCATCTGCGAAAGGCTCGGCGTGCCCTGCGTGCTGACAGCGCATGACGTGATCGAGGACCGCGTGCCGGGCTCCGCCCCGCTGCGCCGCCTGACAGGATGGCTGGAGGCGCGGGCGCTGCGCCGGGCCACGGCCGTGGTTGCCGTGACGCCGGGCGATGCCGCGCGCTTCGCGGCGCTGGGCGTCACCGCGCGGGTGGTGCCGAATCCGGTGGATGTCGCTGCCATGTCCCGCCCCTTGCCCGCCCCGCCGCGCCGCATGCTGGAACGGCTGGGCATCGAACTGCCGGACCGCGACATCTGCCTTTTCGTCGGCAGCCGCCACGCCCCCAATATCGCCGCCGTCGCCACGCTGCGCGACCTGGCCGCGCGCCTGCAGGCCGGGATGGGGCCGGCCGCGCCGGTCATCGTCATCGCCGGCAGTGCGGCGGCGGAGGAGGAAGCGCCCGGCTTCATCGCGCTCGGCCGCGTGCATGCCATGGCCCTGGCCGCCCTGTATCAGGCCGCGCGCCTCGCACTGGTGCCGCTGCCGGAGGGAACGGGATCGTCCCTGAAGACGCTGGAAGCCATGGCCGCCGGCCTGCCCGTTCTCGGCACCAGCGTGGCCTTTCGCGGCCTCGCGGTGACGGATGGCGCGCAGGCGGCGGTGGAGGACGACCTCGGCCGCTGGTCGGCGCGGCTGCCGGCGCTGCTGGCCGATCCCGACCTTCTGGCCCGCATCGCGGATGGCGGCCGGGCGCTGGCCGCGACCTACGACCACCGCCGGGTGATGGCGGCCTATCTGCCGCTGCTCGGCATTCCGGAGGATTCGGAAGCCGGGCAGGCCCTGCCGCGGCTGATGGCCGACGATCCGCGCCTGGCCCCGGCAGCCCCGGCCCGGCCGCGCCTGCCGGCCTTCAGCGGCGGAACGCTGCCGGTGGGGTGAGGGCCGATCAGCCCCGGGCGATCTGCATCCGTTCCAGCGTCTGGAAGGTGATCGTCTCGCCACCGATCGTCAGGGTGCCGCTCGCGGAAACCGCATCGCCATTGGCATTGGCGAAGGTGACCGTGCCATCGACAACCTGGATCTGCACCCCCGGCGTGTTGAGGCCGGCCTGCAGCTGGCTCAGCGTGACGGTGGGCAGATAGAGCGTATCGGTGCCGGCCTCTCCGCCGAAGATGTCATTGCCGTCGCCGGGCCGCCATGTGTAGCCGTCATTCCCCGCGCCACCCACCGCGGAATCGACCGCGCCATCCTGGTCGCCGCCGAACATCAGGTCGTCGCCCGCCCCGCCATACATCTCGTCGGATCCACTGCCGCCGATCAGCGTGTCATTGCCCGACTCGCCCGTGATGAGGTCATTGCCGCTGCCGCCATCGACCCTGTCATTGCCGGCCCCGGCAGCGACCCAGTCGTTCCCGCCATTGGCGTGGATGACATCGTTGCCGTCCCCGGTGGGCAGGTAGGTCCCGGCATCGGCGCCGAAGACGGTGACATTCGTGCTGGTGGTGGGGGACGCGCCAGTGATGAGCTCGATGCGCTCGATGCCCGCGAACCGCACCTGTTCACGACCGAAGTCGAGATCGCCACTGAAGGTCGCCGGGATGCCCTTGCTGTCGACGAAGGTGATGACGTTGTTTGCATCGATGGACATTGACAGCCCAGGCTCAAACACCTCCAGGGCGCTGCGAAGCTGGTCGAAGGTGACGGCGATGGCCAGCGTGTCCTTGCCGGCGCCGCCGGTGAACACATCGCTGCCGCTGCCGGGGCCCCAGACGAAGCGATCATCGCCGTCGCCGCCATCCACCAGATCCTGCGCCTGGTCGTAGGAACCACCGTCGATGTGATCGTCGCCCGCACCACCGGTCAGGGTATCGCGCCCCTCGCCGCCATAGATCGCGTCGTTGCCCGCCTGGCCGTTGATCTCGTCATTGCTGCCCTGGCCGATCAGCATGTCGTCGCCGTCGCCGCCATTGATCGTGTCCCTGCCGTCTCCGGCATAGACCATGTCATCGCCCCCCAGCGCGAAGACGATGGCGCCGTTCCCATCGGTCGTGATGTCATCGGAATTGCCGGTACCGACCACAATGGCCGTACCGCCGGACACTTTTTCCAGCGACGCGTCGTCCAGCTCAACCGGTGACCCACTCATCGCGACCTCGTTCGTATCGTTTCGATGATTTGACACTACGGGGGCTGCAAATCACGCGATAGTGAATTCGGCTTATCGCCGACATAGGCTGTTCCTGTGTCGCGCGCAGGGGAGCCTGTCTAACCGACGCTCCACGACCACCAATGCTGTTCGTAGCGGTTGTCGTTGAAGACCTGGAAGGGCGCCGCAGCCAACCCCAACCTCTCCCGCTGCCTCTCCCCCTGCACCTGCGCGGCGCGAAGCTGGCTGAGGCCCCAGACGCGGCGCGGAATGCCGCTGCCGGGGCGGCGCACGTCATCCGGCACGTCCTCGAAGCCCCGGATCAGCGCCAAGGCGCGGCGCGCCTCCTGCCAGGCGATGGCGGCCGCCTCCGGCCGGTCCTCCCGCCGCAGCAGGTGCTCGGACAAAGCGGCGGCCAGGTCGAAATCGGTGGAGAGATGGCCGCAATAGGATTTGCGGTAGCCGAAGCAGTCCCGCAGCAGCGCCATCGCTTCCTCCGGCGCGCGTTGCCCGAAGGCGTAGTCCATGCCCGCCGCGCTGCGCCACAGATACCAGGCGCGCAGATCCTCGATCTCCGCCCGCGGATGCTGCGTGGTGCGCTCCTCGGGGTAGTTGTTGAAGATGCCGAGCGGGGCGGGGATGTGGATGCTGCGGATATACGGCATCACCCGGTTCTTGAATTCGGTATCCCCGGCGGCCCGGAAACCCTCGTCGTAATAGCCGAAGCGGTCATGGATCGAACGGCGGTACAGCGCGCCGACCCAGGACAGGTAGCAGGTCTCCAGATAGACCAGGTCCTGCCGGTAGCCGGTGCGGTCATAGACCATGATGTCGTTGTCGTAGACGCCGTGGCGGTCGACATTGGTGACGATGCTGTCGGCCATCGCCCAGTCGGCGCTGGCATCGGCGTCCAGCGCCTCCGCCAGCTGTCGCAGCGCATCCGGGTGCAGCCCCTCATCGGCGCCGAGGAAGGCGAGGTAGGGCGCGCGGGCCAGCTTGATGCCGCGGTTCCAGGCGGCCTGGATGGTCTCCCGCTCCGCCGAGCGGGCGAAGCAGATCGGCAGGTCGGGATGCGCGGCGGCGAAGGCGGCGAAGGCGCCCTGCTCATCGGCCGGGGAGTTGCTGTCCACCAGCACCACCTCCAGCCGCCCTTGATGCGCCAGGGTCTGCCGCGCCAGCATGCCCAGCAGCGTCGGCAGCTTGTCGGCGGCATTGTAGAGCGAGGCGATGACGCAGGCGCGCGGCGCGGCGCCCGGATCGCGACGGTCGTCCAGCACGGCCAAGGGCAGGTCGGGCTTGCTGCGGTTGCGGGCATAGGCGCCGCGCATCAGGTCGAGGCTGCGTTCCGGCCCTTCCGGCGCGCCATCGAACATCGCCTCCGCGACCAGGGCCTCCTGCGCGAAATTGTGCTCGCGCAGGGTGCGGGCGATGAAGGGCAGGTCGCCGCGCGCATCGGCGCCGACCCAGCGCAGCGTGCGCAGCAGATAGGTGGCGGCGGTCAGCGGATTGCCGAGCCGGCGTTCCAGCCGCGCCATCTCCCGGAACAGCGGAACCCGGTCCGCGCGGTGCGTGTCGATGGCGCGGGTCAGGCGGCGCAGCTTCGCCGCCACCTCCTCCGCCCGGCGCTCCGGCATGGCGTCCAACTCGGCCAGCAGCGGCGGCAGATGCGACAGGGCGCGGATCTGGTCGTAGCCCTGGTCGGTGAAGCCGGCGCGTCGCTGGATCGCCGCATCGACCTGGCCCGTCAGGGTGGCGCGGCGGGAATGGCCGGGTGGCGTGGCCAGCACGGCGCGCAGCCCGCCGGCGAGGCCCAGCGCCTCCGCCCGCGCGCGCGCGGGCAGCAGGCGCCAGGCGCCGCGCAGGGCAGGCTTCACCGGTACCACCCGGTGAACGGCCCGGGCGCCGGAGAGCAGCGCCGCGCGCCCCTGCGCCAGCCGCGCCTCCGCCGTCTGGCGCAGCCCGCTGGGGGGGTCCATCAGTGCCCTGGAAAGCTGCGCGACGATTTCGATGGCGGTCTGCTGCGCCTGCACATCGGCGGCGCCCTGCGGCAGATGCAGCCGGTCCAGGCCCGACAGGCCCGGCACCAGCGCGGCACGGTGCAGCGCCTCCGCCATCCGCGCCCGGTGGCCGTCATAATCGGCCAGCACCTCCGCCGCGCGGGCGGCGGCGGCACGGGAACAGTCGATGCCGGTGACCAGCCATTCCAGTTCCGGCACCCTCGCCCGCAGCCAGGCCGCCATGCCGGCACGGTCGGAGACCAGCACCGGGCAGCCGTGGCACAGCGCCTCCAGCGCCGTCAGGTTGAAGGTGTCGTGGCGGGAGGGCAGCAGCAGCAGGCTGCGCCCGTCGAGCAGCGCCCGCACCGCGGTCGCATCCTGCCCGCCCGGCATCTCCAGCCGTTCGGCAAGGCCGCGCCGCGCGGCGGCGGCGCGCAGCAGCGCCTCCGACCCCTGGCGCAGGCGGTTCGGGCCTTCCGGGCCGATCAGCAGCAGCCGGCGATAGCTGGCCGGGTCGAGGCCCCAGGCGGCATCGAGGAACAGGTCGGGACCCTTCCACTTCTCCCGCCGCCCGATGAAGACGAGGTCCGGCGCGCCGGTGGCCCGGCTGGCCGGGCGCGGCGCCGGCGCGCCGGTGATGACCAGCGGATCGAGCAGGTTCACCGCGGCCGGGATGCGGCGCTGCCAGGCCTGCGCATAGCTTTCGCTGATGGCGTAGCGCGCATCGGCGGCGCGGAACTGAAGATGCTCGCGCAGCCGCAGCTCGGCCAGGATGCGGCCCTCATCCTGGCCGGTGGGCCAGCCGCCGCGAAAGGCGTCCGACAGCGTGCCATGCAGCGACAGCACCACGCTGCCGACATGGCATTGCTCGGCGGCCAGAGCGAGGCGGATGAAGGGTCCGAGCTGGGTGTAGTCCGGCACATCCACCACGTCGAAATCGACACGGCCGCAGGCCAGAACGACGGAGCGCGCCATGTTGCGGGCGATGCGCCAGACCCAGAGGAAATGGTGCAGCGATTCCGGCGCCTCATGCGGCAGCGCGACCAGCGGCTCGACCAGCGGAATGGCGGTGGCATTGGCCGGGCGCGGCGCACCGGCCGCCTCCTCGCGCCGGAAATAGAACCACTTGTCCTGGGGGCGGTGCTCCATCATCCGCCGGAACACGGATTGGCCGCCGCCCACCTGTCCGAACAGGTCGGAGTCCAGGATGAGAATGCGGCGGCCGGGGCGTTCGGCGGTCTCGGCGGCCGACATGGCTCAACCCCTCAGGATGGTGGCGCCGAGCGTGTCGAGCCCGACCGGGATCAGCGCATGGTCGGCCATGCGGGCGCGGAAACCGGGCTGGCGGTCGGGCGGCACCAGCATCAGCAGGAAACCGCCGGCACCGGCGCCGCAGAGCTTGCCGCCCAGCGCGCCGGCCGCGCGGGCCTTGTCGTACAGCGCGTCGATCTCCGGGCTGGAGACCTTGGAGGAGAGGCGCTTCTTCGTCTCCCACCCCTCATGCAGCATGGCGCCAAACTCTGTCAGCATGGCCGGCGCATCGCTGCCTTCCAGCACCGTCTGCGCCTGGTCCACCAGGGCGAGCAGATGCGACAGGTCCTTGTCGGAGGCGCCGGACTTCGTCTTCGCCATCTGCTCGTCCAGCGTGGCGGAGGCGAAGCGCGTCATGCCGGTATAGACCAGGAACAGCGAGGTGGTCAGCGCCGCCTGGCAATCGGCCGTCATCTGGATCGGGCTGATGCGGGTGCGGCCGCCCTCGAAATCGAAGCGGTTCAGCCCGCCGAAGGCCGCATGGTGCTGGTCCTGCACGCCGCAATTCTCATGCAGCAGGCCGCGCTCGACATGCACCGCCTCCCGCGCCAGGTCCATCTTGGTGGCGCCGCGGCCCAGCAGTTCGAAGAGCAGGTTCACGAAGCCCACGGTGAAGCTGGAGGAGGAGCCGAGGCCGCTGCGCGCCGGCAGGTCCGCCATGATGGAGATGTCGAGCGGCGCGCCGTAGCCGTAATGCCGGATCGCCTCCCGCACCACCGGATGCTCGATGGCGTCGAGTTCCGTTACCTGCTCCATCTTCGAGTAGGAGATGCGGTAGCGGTAGTCGAGGATATTGGTCAGCCGCAGCGCCGCGACATAGACATACTGGTCGATCGCCATGCCGAGCACGGCGCCGCGCGACCGCGCGAAATATTCGGGATAGTCGGTGCCGCCACCGAAGAAGGACACACGCAGCGGCGTGCGGGAGACGGTCATCATCGGGGGGACGTCTCTGCCTTATGGGTCGCGAGGATCTGCGCGACGCCCTGTTCCACGCTCAGCTTCGGTCGCCAGCCGGTCTTCGCCAGGAAGCGGCTGGAATCGAGGCTCTTGAAGCCGGCACCCTGGAAGGAGCCCGGCGGGCTGACGATGCGCGCATCCCAGCGCAGCGCGGCCAGGATGGCCCGGGCGCATTCGCCGATCTCGACGGGCGCGTTCGGCGTCACGTTCAGCACGCAGTCGGTGAAGGCGCCGTCGGCGGCGATGATGGCGTCGATCTGGTCATGCACATGCAAAAGATCGCGCACCGTGCGCGGGTTCCCCCAGACCTCGAATTCCATCGCGCCGGAGGCCTGTGTGCGGATGGCGCGGTCGATCATCGCGGCCATGAAATGCGCGCGGTTGTCCTCGGTATGGGCATGCGGGCCATAGACGGTGGCGAGCACGCAATGCAGCCAGTTCATCCCGTACTGCTTGCCGAAGACCTCGCAGCCAGTGGCCAGCAATTCCTTCGCCAGCGCATAGCCCTGCACGGAAGGATGCGGCCGGCCGATGCCGAATTCGTCTTCCGGCGTCGCATGGTCCGTCTCGGCATAGGTGCAGGAGGAGCCGAGCGAGACCAGCTTGGCCTGCGGCTGATGCGCCCGCCAGGCATCCAGCACGTTCAGGTGGATGCGGGCATTGTCGCGCAGCAATTCACCCTGGATGCCGAACTGGATCTGCCCGGTGCGCTGCTTCGTGATCGCATGCAGGATTCGACCGGCCCTGGGCGCCTCGCGGAAGACGCGATCGACCACGGCGGCATCGGTGAAATCGCCGGCGGCGCGGCCCACGGCATGCACCGGCCAGCCTTCCGCCTGCCAGCGCTCCACCAGGTTGCGTCCGAGAAAACCATCGGCGCCGAGGATGATGGTGGGACTATCGGCGTAGAGCATCGCGATACCAGGCAAGGGTTGCGGCCATGCCGTCATCCAGCGTGCGGAAACGGGCGAGGCCCGGCAGAAGCTGGCGCAGCTTTGTGGCCGTGGCACGGCGGACCTTCACGCCACGATTGCCGGCGGCCGGCGGCGAGGTCAGCTTGATGGGGCGCTGCCGGCCCGCCGCGCGCATGGCGCATTCGGCGAGGTCGCGCACCGTGCGGGTTTCCCCATAGGCAAGGTTCACCGCATCCGTCACGCCGCGGAGCTTCAGGGATTCCACGAAGGCCGCGGCGACATCGCCGGCATAGACAAAGTCGCGCTCGGCATCGGGGTCGCCGCGCACCTCGAATTCCGGGGCGTCGCCGGCGGCGCGGATGACGAAGGCGGTGGCGACATGCGCCTCCGCCTCATCCAGCGTGTCATGCGGACCGTAGGGATTGGTCAGGCGGAAGCTGATGGTGTGGATGCCGGCGCGGCGGCGCCACAACTCGCCGGTGATCTCGCCCCAGCGCTTCGACCAGGCATAGGCGGCCTCGCCATCATGCGGCCAGTCGTTCAGGTCGAGTGGCGGCGCATCATCCTGCACCGCCCAGCTCGCCGGATAGACGGCGGAGGAGGAGGCGACGCGGATTTCGGAAATGCCGCGCGCCATGGCGAAGCCGTAGACCTGTTCCGTCATCGCGAGGTTGACGGCGAGAATCTGCTGCTGTTGCTTGCCGAATTGCGAGGCGTAGTAGCGGAAGGCGGCGACATGGATGATCGCGGTGCCTTCCGGCAACGCCGGCAACCCATCCACCGCCGCCGCGGCGACCGTCATCGTGCAGCCGGGCACCGGCGTGCCGGAGGCCGTGACGCCGATGACCATCGGCACCTGTCCGGCCAGCGCATCGACCACATTGCGGCCGATGAAGCCGCTGGCGCCCCAGACGAGAACCGCGGGCGGCAGGGTTTCGTCATGCGGCCGATTCAGACCTTCGCGCCCTGCGGCGCTACGGTCATCGGACGCACTCATGCGTCCGCCTTGCCGTAGGCGTGCACCTTCGGGATCGGCACGACCAACTCGCCGCCCCCTGCCAGGTATTCGCGTTCCTTCACCAGGAACTCGCTGATGAAATTCCAGGCGAGGACGAGATAGGCGTCCGGCCGCGCGCCTTCCTCCGCCTCGATCGGAATGCGCACGCCGGGGATGGCGAGGCCGACCTTCATCGGGTTCTTCTCGACCGCCTTCTGCACCAGATCCGGCCCGATGCCGAAGCTGTTCAGCAGCGTCGCGCCCTTGGCCGGCGCGCCATAGGCCCAGACCGATTTGCCCGAATTCTTGTAGCCTTCGAGCAGCGCCAACAGGCGCTTGCGCAGATCCAGCACATTGTCGGCGAAGTGGCGGTAGGTCTCGATCTCGCCGAAGCCCTTGCGGACTTCTTCCGCCTGCATGGCGCGCACGCTGTCACCCACCGGGCGCACGCCCTTGCGCGTCACATGGGCCTCGATCGAGCCGCCATGGATATCGACGAGGCTGGCCTCGAAAACCTCCAGCCCATGCTGTTCCAGCAGGGCCGAGAGCGACTTCAGCGTGTAGTAGCAAAGGTGCTCGTGATAGACCTGATCGAAGGCGGTGTTCTCCACCATGCCGCCGAGATAGATCGCCTGCACCACGAAGACGCCGTCCTTGTCGAGCAGGGCGGCAATGCCTTCGACGACGCTGTGCAGTTCCTCGAGATGAAAGAACACGCCGGCGGCGGTGATGACCTTGGCGGGGCCGTGTTCCTTGCGGATATCGGCGCAGCATTCGGCGTTGAAGAAGCGGTGCCAGGTCGGCACGCCGGCCTCCTGCGCCAGCTTCGCCACATTGCCGGCGGCTTCCACGCCCAGCACGCGGGCGCCGCTGAAAGCCCATTGCTTCAGCCAGGTGCCATCATTGCTGCCGATATCGACGACGAGGTCGCCCGGCCTCACGTCATAGGCCGCGGCGATGCGCTGGCTGGTCGCCAGGAAATGCGCCGGCAGCGTCTTGGTGGTGCCGGAGACGTAGGGGTAGTCGGTGAACATCGATTCCTTGGGAATCGTATGGTCGATCTGCACCATGCTGCAGTCGCGGCAGAAGCCGACGCGCAGCGGGTAATGTGGCTCCACCCCCGGGGCGAGGTCCGGCCGCACCAGGCGGTTGCAATGCGGCTGGTCGCCCAGGTCGATCACCAGCTCCACGCGATGTCCGCCGCAGCAGCGGCAGGACATGTCGAGCATGACGCCAGGCGGCGGCACGACCATGCGGGATGTCACCTCAGACATTGGCGAAGCGCCCGTTGCGCAGCATGCGGTAGCCCTTGATGAGTTCCTGGATGCCCTTGTCCAGCCCGTGGTCGGGCGCCCAGCCGGTGGCTTCCAGCTTGTCGTTGGAAACGATGTAGTCGCGCTTGTCGGGGTCCTCCCCCACCGGCGCCTCCAGCCAGACGAAGCCCGGCACATGCTTCGCGATGCGGTCGCAGAGCTGCGCCTTGGAGAGGTTGGCCTCCGACAGGCCGACATTATAGGCCTGCTGGCGCATGGTGCCGACATTGTCGATGCCGTGCAGGAAGGCCTTCACCACGTCGCGGATGTGGATGTAGTTGCGGCGGAAATGCGCCTCGAACAGCACCACCGCCCGGTCGTTCACCGCGCGCCAGGTGAAGTCGTTCACCAGCAGGTCGAGCCGCATGCGCGGCGCCATGCCGAAGACGGTGGCGAGGCGGAAGGACAGCGAATTGGGGTGCGACAGCACCGCCTCCTCCGCATCCACCTTGGTGCGGCCATAGAGCGAGACGGGGCGCAGCGGAGTCTCCTCCGTGCAGAAGGCATTGCCCTCCCCCACGCCATAGCCGGAATTGGTGGTGGGATAGGCGATCAGCTGGTTCGGGCTGGCGCGCTTCACCAGGTCCCGCACCGCGTCGCGGTTCAATGAGCTGGCGCCGATCTCGTCCCGGGCGCAGAGCGGCGCGCCGACCAGGGCGGCGAGCGGAATGGCGATATCGGCCTCGCGCAGCAGCGGCTCCACCACCCGCATGTCGCGGCAATCGCCGCGCACCGGGTTGAAATTCGGATCAGCGCAGGAATGGGCCAGGAAGGGATCGCCAGCGGCAAAGGTGTCCAGCACGGTCACCTGCCAGCCGCGGGCGAGAAGCGCCGGAACCAGCATGGACCCAATATAGCCGGCCCCGCCGGTGACGAGCACGCGCATGAATTTGTTTCCCTTGGGCAACCGCGACTCCTGCCGCGTATAGGGTGTGGCGTCGCCAGGGGCAACCTGGAGCGCCATGTCAGAGTGGCCCCAGAAGCGCCTGTAGAAGCGCGTCCGGATTGTGTTTCGCGCGCCAGGCGGGGGCCTCCCACCGGGCGGATTCGGTCAGTTCGGGCAGCCGGTCCAGCGCTGTCGCCAGGCTGGGGCCGGGGGCGGCGCCGGGCGGGATGAAGACCGCCCGGCCCGGCCCCGCCGCCTCCGCCATCCAGCAGCCATCCGGCACCACCGCCGGCAGGCCGAGCGCCAGCGCCTCGGCCAGTATGCCGCTGCTGCGGGCGCCGTAGATGCCGCCGTCATAGGGCAGCAGCAGCAGGTCGGCCGAGGCCATCAGCGCCGCGTATTCCGCCGGCTCCAGCGCCTGCTCCACCAGGGTCACGTCAGGCCGGGCGCGCAGCTGGCGCTGCGCCCGCTGCACCAGCGGATCGGCATCCGCCCCCACCGGCCCCGACTGCACGGTGAAGCGCGCCCGGCCCGCGACCACGGCGATGGCCTCTGGCAACTGTGAAAATCCCTTCTCCGCCCGGGCGCCGCCCGCGAAGACCACATGCGGCAGGGCGGGCAGCGGCCGCGGCGGGGGCAGCGGCGGCATCTCCACCGGCAGCGGCACCGGCCGGACCTTCTGGCCGGACAGCGCGGCGAATTGCGCGGCCAGGGATTCGGTATCGGCGAAAAGCCGCAGATCGGCGCCGAAGCGCGCCTGGAGCCGGGCGAGCAGCGCTGCCAGGGGCTCCGGGGCCGGGTCATCCGCCTCCATCTCCGCCGGCATCCGGCGCAGCACGACCAGGAGGGTCACGGGCGGCAGGCCGGACGTGGTGGCCAGGGCGTGCAGATTGGCGCCGGAGACGCTGTGCAGCAGCAGATGATCGCCCGGCCCTGCCCCGAGCCCGGCCAGCGCCGCCGCCAGTTCCGCCCCCAACGGATCGGTGGCCCCGCCACGGCGCAGCTGCCGGCGCAGCGCCCGCAGCGGCGGCGCCACCAGCCCGGCAAGGGGTGCCGGCAGCCGCGCCGCCAGGCCGAAGGCCAGACGCCGGGCGGCACCGCCGCCGCCGGCGCTCTGGTAGCGCGCGCCAAGGACCGCCTCGGCCGGAATGCGGCCCCGATCCAGCGCGCCGGGGTCCAGCAGGCCGGTGAAGCCGCGCCCCGCCAGCACCAGCGGCGCCAGCCCGGCGGCAAGCGCCGCGCGGGCCACCGCCAGGCTGTAGGACAGGTGATGCCCCGCCGGCCCGTTCAACCCGGGATCGGCGATCACGAACCTCACGCCGGCAGGAGCCGCGCCAGGAAGGCGTCCAGGTCGCCGCCGGGGAACAGGTGGCCGGGCAGGCCGCAGGCGGCGGCCGCGTCCAGGTCGGTCTGCTTGTCGCCGATCAGGAAGGATCCTTCCGCCACCACGGGCCAGGCGGCGAGCAGGTCCTCGATCATGCCGGGCCTGGGCTTGCGGCGGCGGCAATCCAGCCGATAGGCCGGCAGCGGTGCCTCCGGGTGGTTCGGGCAGTATTCGAAGGCATCGACATGGGCGCCCGCGCCGGCCAGCACGCCGACCATCCAGCCATGCATCACGCCGACCTGGCTTTCCGGGAACTTGCCCTTGGCCACGCCCGCCTGGTTGGTGACGACGAAGACGAACCAGCCGGCATCATTCGCCCGCTTCACCGCCGCAGCCGCACCCGGCATCCAGCGGACCAGGGCCGGGTCATGCGGCCAGCCGGTATCCTCGATCAGCACGCCGTCACGATCCAGGAACAGGGCGCGGCGGCGGGCCATGGCGGGGATCACGGTCTGCGCCGCGGCCAGATCCTCCGGGATGCCGATATCGATGAAATCGCCGTCATACATGCCGCCACGCAGCAGCCCGGCCTGGGCCAGCCCCGGAAAGACCTCCGATTCGAGGGAGACGGCCCCCGGGCCGATATGGTCCAGGATCGCCCGGCGCAGCCAGTAGATTCCGCCATTGATCGGCCCCGTCCGTTCCGGGCTGCGCGCGGCGAAGCCGGAGATCCGGCCATCCGCCGCCACATCCACCGTGCCATAGCGGGCCCCCGGCGCGGTACGGCGCAGCGCCAGCGTGGCGAGCGAGTCGCCGGCATGCAGCGGCAGGTCCAGCAGGTTCACATCGAAGCGGGTATCACCATTCAGCAGCAGGAACTGGTCTTCCAGCCGGTCGGCGAACAGCCGCAGCCCGCCGCCGGTGCCCAGCGGCTCCGGCTCCACCACCACCTCCACCCGGCTGCCGCGCACCATCTGCCCGTCATAGCGGTCGCGGATGGTATGGCCGAGATAGCCGGCCATCAGGGTGATTCGGGGGATGCCGAAACGCGCCACCTCCTCCACCAGCCAGTCGAGGAAGGGGCGGCCCGCAACCTCCACCATCGGCTTCGGGATGGCATCTGTCAGCGCGCCGAGCCGCGTGCCGCGGCCACCGACCAGGATGGCCGCCTGGCGCGGCAGGCCTTCAGGCATCGGCCAGGCGCGCTTCCACATCGGCGCAGTAGCAATGATACAGCGCCAGATGCACCTGCTGGATCGCCGGGGTGGAGCGGGAGGGCACCGCCAGCAGATGGTCCGTCACCGCCGCCATCTTGCCGCCGCCCTGCCCGGTCAGGCCGATCGTCACCATGCCCAGCTTCCGCGCGGCCTCGAAGGCGAGCACCACATTCTCCGAATTGCCGGAGGTCGACAGGCCGAGGATGACGCCGCCGGCCTCGCCATAGGCTTCCACCTGGCGGGAGAAGACGGTGGCGTAGCTGTAGTCGTTGGACCAGGCGGTGAGCACCGCCGGGTTGGAGGACAGGCAGATCGCCTTCAGGGCGCGGCGTTCGCGCAGGAAGCGCCCCACCATCTCCCCCACGATATGCTGCGCATCGGCGGCGGAACCGCCATTGCCGCAGACCAGAAGCGGCTTCCCGGCGGCCAGAGCCGTGACCGTCGCGGCGACCGCCGCTTCCATCGTGGCGTCCAGCCCCTGGGCACGGGTGCTGGCCAGCAGCGCCTCCGCCTCCGCAAGCCAGGCATCGAGCGTGATCATTTCGGGCAGGAACCTTCCGGGGTGGTATGTCCTGCCTAGCCTCCTAGCCCGGCCGCCCACGCCGGTCGAGCCTGGACGGCATGGGATGGCGAGGCTAGACGGGTGGAAATTCAATCCAGGGTTGGAATGCAGCAGGCCAGTCGACCTGATACGCCGCTCCAGCGGCGCGAACCGCCGCCTTGGCCCGACATTACGGAGCTGACCCGATGCGCCGCATGATCCTGGACACCCTGCGCCGCGCCACCGGCACCCAGCAGCTTCGCCAAAGCGTGACATTGCTGGAAGAGGAGGTGGCGCGGGCGCTGCGCGCGCAGGCACCACCCGCCATGCCCCATCAGGCGGAGCTGGCGCGGCTCGCGCGGCATGCCGATTTCCCGCTGCAGAACTGGTGGGAACGCTCGCTTTGGGAACCTGTGGTGCAGCTGGCGGTGCGCGACCATGTGCGCCCCGGCGATATCGCCTTCGATGTCGGCGCCAATGCCGGCGCCTTCGCCATGCAGATGTCGCGCCAGGCCGGGCCGCGCGGGACCATCTGCGCCTTCGAGGCCAGCCCGCGCATCATCGGCCGCACCCATCACAATCTGGTGGCAGCGGGTTGCCACAATGTCACGCTGTATCATCGTGCCATCTGGAACCGCAGCGGCGACTTCGTGCACATCGCCGAGGGCAGCCATCTGAACGACCGTGTCGAACAGGGTGCCGGCGGCATTCCGGTGCCCACCCTGGCGCTGGACGACTTCATCGCCGCCACCGGCCTCAGCCCCAGCTTCGTCAAGATGGACATCGAGGGGGCGGAGCTGGAGGCGTTGCGCGGCAGCCCCCGGCTGATCGCCGAGGGCCGCCCCATCATGGCGCTGGAACAGGCGCCGGACGACATGCGCTGCCATGAACTGCTGATCGCCGCGGGCTATCTGGCGGTTGATCTCGGCACTTATCGCCGCATCACGAAGGGCGAGGACTTCGCCAACCCGACTGGCGTGAACAATGTGCTGTTCGTGCCGGAGGAGAAGGCCGGCGCCTCGCCCTATTTCGACACGCGGCAGGAGGTGGTGGCGAAGCTTCCCGCCGCCGCCTTCACCCGTGACGCGGCCGGCGGCGCGCGACTGGCGGAGGCGATGGAACTGCCCGCCGGGCGCTACCTGGTGCGCGCCGATTTCGCGGCCTCCGGACGGGACAACGAGGTCTATGCGGGTGTCGAGGCGGATGGCGAGACCGTGTTCCGCTACCACACCTTCACCGCCTTCATGGCCGAATGCTATCGCGACTGGGTGGTGCAGCTCGACCGCCCCGGCCGCATCACGCCTTTCCTGCGCTTCTTGAACGGCAGCGATGCGACGCTGGACTGGCGCGGGGCGGAGGTGCTGCGGCTGCCGGCCTTCGACAGCGTCGCGCCGCCGCTGGTGTTTTAGCTTCCCAAGGCGAGGTCCAGAGTCGCGACCTCGCCAAAGGGCACACGGCGCCGGGCGGCCATGCGGATGATGGGCCAGGTGGTCCAGGGCATGGCGAGCAGCGGCATCGGGTCATCCGCCTGCCAGCAGACATCGCGCGTGGTCAGCAGCGCGCGCAGGTTGCGGCGGAACGGACCACCCCGGAACAGCGAAAGCTGTGTCTCCGTCAGGCAGGACCAGAACTGCTGGAGATGCGTTTCCGGGCGGTGGCGCGGGGCCGGCGTCTCCGGGTCCAGCAAGGCGCGGGCGATGTCCTCGCACTGGAAAAAATGCAGGCCGCTGGTGGTGCGGGGGTTGCATTCCAGCCCCCAGGGGCGGCCTTCCGCATCGACGATCAGGTCGAAGGCGATGAAGCCGGACCAGTTGGCGGCGGCGACGAAGCGCGCCACCCAATCGGCGATGGCGGGATGCGCGACACGTTCGAAGGCGACCGCGACGGAGCCCCCCATCAGCGTGCCGCGATAGATGCTGGTACCGAGCACGCGGCCCTGATGCGCCAGGCTGCAGGTGGAGAATTCCGCGCCCTCGACGAAGCGCTGCACGATGGCGGGCGGCTCGTGGCCTGGCAGCGCCGCGCCCTGTTCCAGCCGCAGCACGCCGCGCCCCGAACAGCCATGGACGGGCTTCACCACCACCTTCCCGGCCGAGACGATCGAATGCGCAGCGGCCGTGCCGAGCGGCGCGCTTTCCGGCACATCCAGCCCCTGCGCCCGCGCGAACTCGCAAAAGCTGCCCTTGTGGTGCAGGCGCAGCAGGATGTCGGGGGGCATCGCCGCCACCCGCACATGCGGTGGCAGCAGCGGCGGCAGATGCGCGACGTGCAGGATTTCCTCCGACACCGGCAGCACCAGCGACACATCTTCGGCGGCCGCCACTTTTGCGAGTGCCGCAAGATAGCCGGTGCGGTCCGTGGCCGGCGCGGGCACGCGATAGGATTTGGCCACGGCACGCGACGAACCGCAGAGATGCCGCCCAAAAGGCTCGGCCACCACCACGCGCCAGCCAATCCGGGAAAAGCCGCGGGCGAGGTCGAGCGCCTTGGGCAGGCGGCCCAGAGTCAGCAGCACGGTGGGCATCAGGCCGCCGTCACCCGCAGCATCACCTGCCGCGCCGGCCGCGTCGTCAGCCGCGCCGCCGGGCGCACCTCACCCGGCGCTTCCAGATGGAAGTCGAAGCGGCGGAACAGGCGGGCGATCAGCAGCACCGCCTCCACCGTCGCGAAGGCGGCGCCGGCGCAGATGCGGGGACCGATGCCGAAGGGGATATAGGCGCCGGAGACCATCTCGCTTTCCCGCTCCGGCAGGAAGCGGTCCGGGTCGAAATGGTTCGGGCGCGCCCAGTAGCGGCGATGCCGGTGCATCAGCCAGGGCGCCACCATCACCAGCGCGCCGCGCTTCACCCGGTAGCCGTCGAGGCTCGTCGCCACATTCGCCACGCGCGGCAGGAAGGTGATCGGCGGATAGAGCCGCAGCGTTTCCCGGAAGATGTTGCGGGTGAAGACCAGGCGCTTGGTGTGTTCGAAGCCGATCGGCCCATCGCCGCAGACGCTGTCCACCTCCGCGCGCAAGCGACGAACGAATTCCGGCCGTGAGGCCAATAGAAAAAAGACCCAGGTCAGCGCGCTGGCGCTGGTCTCGTGCCCGGCGAGGAACAGCACGCCGAGCTGGTCGATCAGCTCCTCCCGCGTGAAGGCCCTGCCCTCGCCATCCCGCGCGGCGACCACGGCGCTGGCGATGTCATCGAAGGACTTGCCGGCGTCGAGATGGCTGTCCAGCAATTCGCCGAGGCTGCGGCGGATCAGCCCGCAGCTTTCCAGCACGGCCTGGCTTTGCGGAATCTTCGTCCAGGCGCGGTCGAGGATCAGGCGGCGGATTTCCACCTGCGCCACGCTGCGTTCGAAGAAGGTGAAGGCATCGAAGACCGCATGGGCGACACGGCCTTCGAGGCCGCTGGAGAAGACCGAGCGGCAGATGATATCGGCCGTCAGATGGCTCATCATCAGGTCGAGCGACAGGCTCTCGCCGGTCACCGCCGCGCGGCCCAGCGTCAGCTCCGCCGCGTCGATGCCCGCCTGCATGCTGGGGAAGGCGCGGTTCACCCGCATCAGCGTCAGCGCCGGGTCCATCATCATCCGCTGCCGCCGCCAGGTCTCGCCGGAGCTGACGAAGATGCTGTCGCCGATCAGCGGGTCCAGCGCATTCACCATCAGGTCGGATTTCGGAAAGATCCCGTCCGGGTCCACCAGCACATGCCGGACGAGCTTCGGGTCGTTCACCACCACGATGGAGCGGCGCGAATAGCCCAGCGGGCCGATCGGCATGGTGTAGGCCTCGGTCGGCAGCAGCCCGAGAAGGTCCCCCTCCCCCTGCAGCAGCGCGCGGAACAGGGCGATGACGGGGGAGCGCGGATGCGGGTGGGGCGGGACGAAGTCACCGGCCGGCATCGCGTCGAACCCTTCCATGACGATCATTCCCGCGCTTTACACCCGGAACTGTCAAGTGTCATTGTCACTTTCTGTCAGGGGAGGCGTACAGACCATGGAGCTGATGTTGTTCCACGGGCTGATCGTCGCCCATATCCTGACCGGCACGACGGGGGCGATTGCCTTCTGGGTACCGGTGATCGGCAAGAAGGGCGGGGCGCGGCACCGGCGCTGGGGGCGCATCTTCACCTATGCCATGCTCGCCACCGGCAGCTTCGCCGTGGCGATGAGCCTGATGACCCTGGCCGATCCCTTCGGCACGCATCCGCATCTCGCCGCCGATTACGACGCGGCCTTCCTGCGCGGCATGTTCGGCTGGATGATGCTGCATACCGGCATCCTGACCATCAACCTCGCCTGGTATGGCTGGCTCGCCATCACCAACAAGGCGAATCACGCGGCGAATCGCACGCCGCTGAACCTCGCCCTGCAATACGCCGTCATCGCCGCGGCGCTGGCCTGCGCGGCGCAGGGCTGGATCATCGGCCAGAAGCTGATGATCGGCATCGCCGTGGTCGGCGTCGCCACCGGCCTGACCAATCTCTGGTTCCTGCACAAGCCACGGGTGGAGCGGCAGGACTGGCTGAAGGAGCATATCAAGGCGCTGATCGGCGCCGGCATCTCCGTCTACACCGCCTTCATGGCCTTCGGCTCCGTCCGCATCTTTCCCGAACTGGCGCTGCATCCCGCGATGTGGAGCGCGCCGCTGATCGTGGGCCTGGCACTCATCATCTGGCATCGCCTCGCGGTGGAACGCCAGGCGCGGCCGCGACGGCGGGCCGTCGCCTGATGCATGTCATCGTGGTGGGCGCCGGCATCGGTGGCCTGACCGCCGCCGCCGATCTCGCGCGGCAGGGCGTGCGCGTGACGGTGCTGGAACGCGCGGCGACGGCGGGCGGCAAGATGCGCCATGTGCGGGCCGGCACCGCCGAGATCGATGGCGGCCCCACCGTCTTCACCATGCGGTGGATCTTTTCCCAACTCTTCGCGGATGCGGGCCGGCGGCTGGAGGATGCGCTGACCCTGCATCGCGCGGATATCCTGGCGCGCCACGCCTGGCGCGAGGGTGGCCGGCTGGACCTGTTTGCGGATGTCGAACGCTCCGCCGAGGCCATCGGCGACTTTTCCGGCGCACGCGACGCGCAGGGCTTTCGTGACTTCGCCGTCCGCAGCGCCGACATCTTCGGGACACTGAAAGAAAGCTTCATCGCGGCGCAGCGGCCCTCGCCGCTCGATCTGGTGCGGCGTGTCGGGCGGCTGGATGCGCTGTGGCGCACGGCGCCCTGGGCGACGATGTGGCAGGCGCTGGGCACGCATTTCACCGATCCGCGGCTGCGCCAGTTGTTCGGCCGCTACGCCACCTATTGCGGCTGTTCCCCCTTCCTGGCCCCGGCCACGCTGATGCTGGTGGCGCATGTCGAACAGGATGGCGTCTGGCTGGTGGAAGGCGGCATGCGGCGCGTGGCGGAAGCGGTGCGCGACCTTGCCGAAAGCCAGGGCGCGACCTTCCGCTTCGGGGCGGAGGTGCTGGACATCCTGGTGGAGAGGGGCGGCGCCGCCGGGGTGCGCCTGGCGGATGGCGAGGTGCTGGCCGCCGATGCCGTGGTGTTCAACGGCGATGTCTCCGCCCTGGCCCAGGGGCTGCTCGGTGGCGGCGCGCGGCCGGCGGCGCGCGACACGCCGCGCGCGGCGCGGTCCCTCTCCGCCGTCACTTGGTGCCTGCACGCGCCGACGCAGGGCTTTCCCCTGGCGCATCACAACGTCTTCTTCGCGGAGGACTACGCCGCCGAATTCGCCGCCATCTTCGGCAACCGCCGCATCACCGAAGCGCCGACGGTCTATCTCTGCGCGCAGGATCGCGGCCATGGCACGGTCGCGCCCGGCGCTGCGGAACGGCTGCTGCTGCTGGTCAATGCCCCCGCCGATGGCGACCTCGGCGAGATGGCGCCGGACGCGCTGGCCGATCTGCGGGAACGCGCCATGGCACTGCTGCAACGCTGCGGCCTGACCATCCAGGCCAGCGCCGCAACCACCACCGCCACCACGCCCGCCGGCTTCCATCGCCTGTTTCCGGGTACCGGCGGCGCGCTGTACGGCCGCGCCAGCCATGGCGCAACCGGCACCTTCGCCCGGCCCGGCGCGGCGTCCCGCCTGCCTGGACTTTATCTCGCGGGGGGTTCCGTGCATCCGGGGCCGGGCGTGCCGATGGCGGCGATGTCCGGCCGGCTTGCCGCCGCGCGGCTGCTCCGGGACGCGCCGCTCAGAGCGTGATGCGTTCACCTTCGTTCACGCTCCACGCTCTGATGTTCTGTTTGATCGCATGATTCAGCCCTTCGGTGCCTTCGCACCTGCGGTCATCATGCTCTAGCTCCGGCTGGCGCAGCTCGCGGCGATGACGCGGCAATGCAGCCCCTGGCCACGGCTGCGGCATTCCGCCATGGCGGCGCGCTCCGCCTCCGGCTGGGTGGCGCCGAAGCCGGCGCTGACGGAGGTGATGACATAGCTGTTGGGATCGCTGGTCATGAACAGCGCCCATTGGCTGCGCCGCACGCCCTGCACCGCCGCGCCGCAGGCCTGGGCGCTTTCGCCCAGCAGCCGGCAGGCCTGCCCGCCGCAGCGCTGCTGTGCATCGCGATGCGCTGAAACCCGGTCCGCCACCGCGGTCACCAGCCCATGCGCGGCGGAGGGTGCCGGCGCGGCATAGATCACGCTTATCGCCACCGGCTGCGGCAGGGAGACGGGGCGCGGCAGCGGGGTGGGGCGCGGCGCGGAGGCGGGATGGGCCATCGCCGCCATGCGCGGCTGCGTCACCGCGCCGGCCAGGGTCTGTGCCGCCACGCCACGCCCTGTCGCCGCCGCCCCGCCACGCTGCTGCTGGGCGGCGAAGCTGGCGCCGGCGGCGCAGCGGATGGTGCAGGCCTGCGCCGCCTGGGGCCGCGCCGTGCTCAACCGCTCCCCAGCCAGCGACATGCATTGCGCATGGCAGAACTGCACCGCCTCGGGATGCGTCCGGCGCGAGGAAGGCGGCTGGCCGGCCTCGGCGGGCAGGACGGCGAAAGCCACAAGGCAGGCGAGCACGGCACCGCGCAGGGCGCCGATCGAGGGCAGGACAGACATGGAAGGGAAGCTCCGCGCCGTTCGATCCGGGCGCGCCATGCGCCCCGTCCGGCTGCGGCGGGAGGTATCCGCCAGGCCGCGCCGAAGTCCTGAAGCCGGGCTGATTTAAGTCAGAAATTCTGCCAGACTGTTGTCGGGACTCGTTCGGAAGTCTTTCGTGCCGCGCGCCGGGGGGCGCGAAATCATCCATGGAAACAGGCAGCTACCACTTCGACCGCTTCTGCCTGGATCTGGGACGGGGCACGTTGCGCCGGCAGGATGGGCCGGAGCTGACCCTGCGCCCGAAGGCCTTCGCGCTGTTGACACACCTGCTCGACCATCCCGGCCTGCTGCAGGGGCGGGAGGCGCTGCTGGAGGCGCTTTGGCCCGGCATCGCCGTCACCGATGACAGCCTGACGCAATGCGTCAGCGACATCCGCCGCGCCTTGGGCAATCGGGCCGCCGCCGTGCTGCGCACCGTGCCGCGCCGGGGCTATGTGCTGACGGCGGAGGTCCGGCGGCAGGAGGCGATGCCAGGACCAGCGCCGGTACCCGCCCCCGCGCCACCGCCCCGCTCGCCCTTCACCGCGCGCCGGGCCACCCTGCAGGTGCCGCCCTTTCTGGCGGAGGCGGCGGGCGGCGCCACCGAACGCCTCGCCCGTGCCCTGGCCGCGGAGCTGACCGCCGAGCTGATCCGCTTCGAGGATCTGCGGATCGTCACCGACGCCGCGCCGCAGGACTTCCGCCTGCATGCGGAGGTCTTCGCGATGCCCCCCGGCTACCGGCTTGCGATCCGGCTGGAGGATGCCCCCAGCGGCGCCGGCCTCTGGGCGGACCGGCTGGACCTGCCGGATTCCAGCCTGCCGCCCGCGACGCTGCTGGTCCGGCTGGCGAGCGTGCTGGACATGGAGATCGCCCGCGCAAGTCTGCGCCGCGCGCGCCATCGTCCGCCGGCCGCCCTGACCGCGCGCGATCATTATCTGCTGGGCCGCGACCTGCACCAGCGCGGCACGGAAGCCGAGACGCTGGCCGCGCGGGCGCATTTCATCGCCGCCATCGCCGCCGATCCGGAACACCCCACGGCGCATGCCTGGCAAGCCTTCACCGTGATGCGCTTCGTCACCCATGGCTGGGGCGAGGGCGACCACCAGGCGGAACGGGCGGAGGCGCTGCTGCTGGCGCGGCGCGCGGTGGAGCTGGCGCCGGATTCGCCGCTCTGCATCTCCGCCCTGGCCTTCGCCCTGGCGCTCAGCGAGCGGTGGAACGAAGCGGCGGAGATCGCGCGGCTGGCGTTGCGGGCCGGCCGCCCGGCCGATCTCGGCACGCGCACCTCCTGCGCCGAAGTGCTCTCCGCCTCCGGCTTTCCGGAGGAGGCAGCGGCGGCGGTGCGGGAGGCCTTGGCGCTCGACCAGCATGGGGCGCCACGCAGCCGCGCGGTGCTCGGCCGCGCGCTGCTGCTGGCCGGACAGGCGGAGGCCGCGCTGGTGGAGCTGCGCTGGTGCGCCGCGCGCCTGCCGGATTACGCACCCTGCTTCCGCACCCTGGTCGTCGCGGCCATGGAAGCCGGGCAGCCGGAGGAAGCCCGCGCGGCGCTGCGGGAGGTGATGCGGCTTCAGCCGAACTGGGTGCCGGGCCGGCGCCCGGTGCTGTGGTTCCTGCGCCGCCCGGCCGACCTCGCGCGCTTCACCGCCGCCTTCGCGGCCGCCGCGGCCTGACTACACCCGCACCACGGCACTGCCATGCGGCACCACCTGGTCGAGGATGCGGGCGGAGGAGACGACGCCGGGCACGCCCGCACCGGGATGGGTGCCGGCGCCGACCAGATACAGGCCCGGCAGATCCTCGCTGACATTGTGCGGCCGGAACCAGGCGGATTGGAAAAGCTGCGGCTCCAGCGAGAAGGCCGCGCCCTGGGTCGAGAGCAGCCGGTCTCGGAAATCCTGCGGCGTCAGGATGCGGGAGGTGACGAGATGTCGGCCAAGGCAGGGCAGCACCGTCTCCTCCAATCGTTGCTGGATCGCGGCGCGATAGGGCTCCGCCTGCCGCGCCCAATCCGTGCCGCTGCCGAGATTCGGCACGGGCGAGAGCACGTAGAAACTGTCGCAACCCGGCGGCGCCAGCGACGGGTCCGTCGCCGTTGGCCTATGCAGATACAGCGAGAAATCCTTGGACAGGATCTTACGCTCAAAAATGTCGGTCAGCAGTTCGCCGTAGCGCGGACCGAGCACCATGGTGTGGTGATAGACATCCTCGAAGCGCCGATCGGTGCCGAAATACCAGACGAAAAGGCCCATGGAATAATTGGCGCGCGCGACCTTCGCATCGGTCCAGCGGCGGCGCTTGTGTTCCGACAGCAGTTTTGTGTAGGTCCAGCCGACCTCGGCGTTGGAGACGACGATGTCCGCTTCCAGGGTCTCGCCACCGGCCAGGCGCACGCCGCCGGCGCGGCCGTCGCGCACCGTGATCTGCTCCACCTCCACGCCATGGCGCAGCGCGCCACCGAAATGCCCGATCAGCCCGACGAGCCCCTGCACCACCGCGCCCATGCCACCCATGGCGTAATGCACGCCATGGATACGCTCCAGATGCGCGATCAGGCAGTAATAGGCGGTGGTGTTCAGCGGATTGCCGCCAATCAGCAACGGATGAAAGCTGAAGGCGATGCGCAGCTTCTCGTTGCTGAAATAATCGCTGACCTTGCCATGGACGGTGCGGTAGCCTTGAAGGCGCAGCATGTCCGGCACGGCGCGCAGGAGCGTGCCGATCCTGTGGAAAGGCTGGTCGGCGAGCTTGGCGAAGGCCACGTCGAAGATGCGCTCGCTGTCGCGGATGAAGCGCTCGAAGCCCGGCAGGTCCTCCGGCGCGATGCGCGCGATTTCGGCGCGCGTCGCATCCAGGTCCGCGCTGCAATTCATCACCGTGCCGTCGTCGAAGCGGATGCGGTAGAAGGGATTCATCGCCCGCAGGTCGAGGTCATCCGCCATGCGGCGCCCGGCCAGCGTCCACAATTCTTCCAGCAGATAGGGCGCGGTGATGATGGTGGGGCCGGCGTCGAAGGTGAAGCCATCCTGCCGGAAGACATAGGCGCGGCCGCCCGGCGCATCCAGCTTCTCCACCACCGTCACCCGCCAGCCGCGGGCGCCGAGGCGGATGGCGGCGGCAAGGCCACCGAAGCCGGCGCCGATCACCACGGCGTGCGGGCGCTGATCGCGATGCAGGCTGCCATCCATCATGCGTCGCCCCTGTTCAGGTGAAGCCCAGCGTGACCAGCGCGAGCACGACATAGCGCCCGGTCTTGGCGATCGCGACCAGCAGCAGGAAGCGCCCGAAGGGTTCGCGCAGAACGCCGGCCGCGAGTGTCAGCGGGTCGCCGATGATCGGCGCCCAGCTCAGCAGCAGCGACCAATGGCCCCAGCGCCGATACCAGCCGCTGGCACGGTCCAGCGCCGCAGGCTTCACCGGGAACCAGCGCCGGTCCTGCCAGCGCACCAACTGCCGGCCGAGCAGCCAGTTCACCACGGAGCCCAGCGTATTGCCCGCACTGGCCACCAGCACCAGCAGCCAGGCCGGTTGCTCGCCCAGCAGCAGCAGCGCGACCAGCACAGGTTCCGACTGCATGGGCAAAAGGCTGGCGGCGCCCAGCGCCACCACGAACAATCCGAGCAGTTCCAGCAGCGAGGACATGCCGGCCTCTATGCCCCATGCGGGCATTGCTGAACATGCGGCAAGGCCGGCGCCGTGTTGCCACGGCACCGGCCTGCCCCTTCCCGCGCACGCCCATCAGGGCGGCGCCGGCGATCACTGCGGCGCGGCCGAAGCGGCGCGCAGCGGGTTCTGGCTCACCAATCCCAACTCGGGATAGTCCTGAAGCATCGGCGCGCCATAGAAGGGCCGGTTGGCGCCCTGGTGGCAGGTGGCGCAGTTCACCTTCAGCGCATCGCCGGCCACGCCGAGGCGCGGCATATGGGGGCCTTCCGCGGGACCACGCGGATTGGCGACCCAGAGCGGCGTCAGCGGCACGACATAGTCGTTGTTCAGATCACGCACCATCCGGATGCCGTGCCAGGCGGTCAGCCGTGCCGGCGGGCTGGCGGACCAGTTCGCGAAGGACCGGCTGTTGTGGCAGAAGGTGCAGTTCACGCCGAGGCCCTCGGACATATGCATCATCAGCGCATAGGTCCATTCCGTGCTCATGACATTCGCCGGATTGGTTGCCGGATGCGACGCCGTGCTGATCACACGGATTTCGTTGTCCTGGAGCAGGAAGGGCGTGAAGGGCTCGCCCGGCAGGGAGCTGTCATTGGCCACCGCCGCCGGGTGATTCTGCCCACGCGGTGCCTGCAGCCCATTCTGCGCCAGCGGCACAGAGGCCCAGACCTCCGCCGGGACCGGGCGGCCACGGTGGCAGGTGTAGCAGGTGACGCCGGTGGTGCCGACATGCGGCGTCCAATCGGCATTGATGTGCCGCGTCATCTGCAACATGCGGCGCGAGACGACCTTGGTATAGACCTCGTCGGAGGCCAGGTTCTCGACGTTGTGGCAATAGGCGCAGCCCTGATCCGGCGCGATCCATTCGGTCATCGCCTGCATGATGCGGCCGAACTGCGCGACGCTGAGCTCGCCCAGGACCTGGACGTTCTCATAGATTTCCCGGGCTTTCTCACCCTCGGTATCCGCAGCCTCCGGGGCTTCCGGAATGCGATTGGCGGCGAGGCGCACCGCCTGGGTGCGCGGGTTCACCACCTGCTCCATCGCCGTGCCCCGGAAGCCCACCTGGGTGGCGCTGACCGGTGGCCGTTCGAAGGTCATCAGCACGATCACGACGCAGAGCACTGCGGCGAAGACCAGGCCAACGCGTGCCGTGAGGCTCATCGCGGTGCTCCCGTGATCAGGGCGGGGTCGGCGACCGGGGCCCAAAGCTGCGGATAGGGCGGCGCGAAATGGCGTTCCACGGCCCAGAGATACCAATTGTCGACGACGGTGCCGGTCAGCAGGATCCCGATGCCACCCGTCAACGGGCAGAGCACGGCGAACCACCAGGCCCAGCGATGGATGCTCTCGAAGCTGGCGTTGAAACCCATGGTCCAGCGCCAGAACAGCATGCCGCGTTCCGCCGCCGTGCCACGGTCCAGCACCAGCTCGATCTCCCGTTCACCACCGTAGCGGCCGAGCGCCAGGATGGTCGCGCCATGCATCGCGAAGAGCAGGGTGGAGCCATACAGGAACACGATCGAAAGCGCGTGGAAGGGGTTGTAGAACAGGTTGCCGTAGCGGATGGAAAAAGCCGCGGTCCAGTCGAGATGCGGGAAGATGCCGAAGGGCACCGCCTCGCTCCACGACCCCATCAGCACCGGGCGGATGAAGCCGAGCACCAGGTACAGCCAGATGGCCGCGGCGAAGGCCCAGGCCACATGCGTGCCCATGCCGAGCGCCCTGGCGCGGCGATAGGTGCGCGCCCACCACAGCAGGATGGAGACCGTCAGGCAGAAGCCGGCGACGATCCACCAGCCGCCCTCGCGCAGCGGTGGAATGCGCAGCCCGTATTCCGCCGAGGGTGGCTCCAGCGCGAGCCAGAAGAGCTGGCGGACGAACTGCACCGGATTCCAGTTCACCGAGGCGAGCATGTTCAGCCCGATGATCTCGATGGCGATGAAGCCGAAGATCAGCGACAGGACACCGAGCGTGCCAAGATAGACCGGCCCGATCTGCGCGTCGCCGATGCGGCCGAACAGATGGACGAAGCCGCCGCGACCTTCGCGACCCGCATTGCCCACGATGAGCTGGCCGTCACCCATCGGCGTGCCGGGATAGGGCGCGGGACCCCGGACCTGCACGCGGGTGAAGAGGTTCTGATATTCAGGCATCTGCGTTTCTCCCCTTCCCCGTCAGCGCCAGATCGGCAGGTTGAGCCACCAGCCCCACCATTCGGGCCAGCCGCGCGTCCAGAACGGTCCGCTGATGACGATGCACACGGCACTCCAGAATCCGGCGGACAACGCCAGGAACAGGCCGAGGCGATGGATGCCGAGCGTGCCGACCGAATAGCCGATCAGGTCACGGAAATAGGTGTTCTCATGCTCGGCGGTCTTCACCACCTCGCCCTTGGCGGGATTCAGCGCCGACAGCACCAGGCCGCCATGCATCGACAGTGCCAGCGTCGTGGTGAAGAAGAAGGTCACCGCGATCATATGCGCCGGGTTGTAGTGGAAATGCAGGTGCTGGTAGCCGACGTTGGACACCCAATCGAGATGGCTGAAGATGCCATAGGGGAAGCCGTGCCCCCAGGCGCCCATCAGCACGGGGCGGATCACCACCAGCGTGATATAGGCGAACACCGCGACGCCGTAGGCGATCGGGATGTGATAGCCCATGCCCAGCTTGCGCGAGATTTCCGCCTGGCGCAGTGCCCAGGACACGAAGGCCCCGATCGCGCAGACCGTGATCGCCTGCCACAAGCCGCCCTGCGCCATCGGCGCCAGGCGGAGACCGTAGCTGAGATCCGGCGGCGCGATGTTGATGAGCCAGGGGTTGAAGGTGCCGCCCATCGCCGCGCCCATCAGGATCAGCCCGACACCGATGAAGGTGAAGAAGGCCGTCGTCACCCCGAAGAAGCCAACCCAGAACGGGCCTATCCAGAAATCGAAGAGGTCGCCGCCCACCAGGGTGCCCCCGCGGACGCGATATTTCCGCTCGAAAGTCAGTATCGCCATCGCATGACGCTCCCAAATGGGCGGGGTGCGTAGTGCCCGCCTGTGACATCGTCCCGGGCAGCGGGTGAGGTTTGCATGGCCAACCCCACCCGCGACCCGACAACGCCGTCGTCGTCCTGCTAGCGCAGGGTTCCGACCGGTTGCCCCGGGGTGAAGGTCGCCGGCGTCGCGCACCAGCCCCAATGGTCGCAGTAGCGCGGGGATGCGAGCACGACGATGTGCAGCAAGCCCGATACGGCGATCACGCCGACCATCGCCAGGAACAGCGATCGCCGCGGGTCCACTACCATCCAGATCTTATGCATAGCTTCTGTCTCCTCTCTCTCGCTGGGTCAGGCGCCTCAGAAGAAGCGCCAGTCCGGCGGGACGATCTGGTTGCCGTAAACCAGCGGCCGCCACAGCCACACCAGGATATGCGCGCCCATCGAGGCGAAGACGGAGAAGGCCCAACCCTGGATCAACAGGGAATGGATCTCGCGTGCCTCGCCTTCGGTCAGGCCGGTCTTTGAACCTTCGGCCATCAATTTGACCTCCAACTGGCCTTTCGGCCGATACCGCGCTGATCCCGCGCGGCTGGGATGGACCTGGCGGGACACCGCCAGAACCGACCTGCAAACCGCCGGTGGCGACTGGCAGGATCGGAAGGATGCAGGGGCCGCATCACGCGACGCCCTCCGCAACTTGGTGCGCGACCACGTCGCCCAGTTCGCGCTGGACACGTTCGCGCAGGATGCGCGGCTCGCCGGCCGCGCGGGCGGCGCGTTCGACCGCTTCGCGCAGGCGCTTGGCGGCGGAGATGCGCAGAAGGAAGGGCTCCACCTCGACATGCGCGTCGAGCAGCGCGACGGCATCGTCATCCCAGGTCTCGGCGGCACGCGCCGGTGTCGGCTCGACACGGTCGAGATCCGTGCCGAGCGGGATCATATGGAACAGCGCGTCGAACAGCGCGTTGCAGTATTCCTGCACGATGTAGGTCGCGCCCGCATAGCCCATGAAGGGCGTGCCGGTGGCGCGGCGGATGATGGCGCCGGGGAAGCTGGCCGGGATGTACATGGCGCGCGACTTCAGCTCCGCCGCATACATCCGTTCGTTGAAGCTGCCGAACAGTACCAGCGGCGGCGTCTTCTTCATCGCCGCGCGCACCGCCGCGTTGTCCGGCTTCTCGCCCGCCTTGCGGCTGAAGGCGAAGGCGCAGGGCACGCCCATCTCCTCGCCGAGGAAGCGTTGCAGCCCACGCGCGTAGGTGTCGGTTGCGACAACGGCGAAGCTGGCACTGGCAAAAAAGTCCTGGGTGACGCTGCGCCACAGGTCCCAGATCGGCTTGATGGTGGTGTGCTTCTCCCGCTCGATGAACGGCTCGGGGTCGAGGCCCGTCATCTCGCCCAGCTTGCGCAGGAAGTTGGTGGTGGCGAACAGGCCCATCGGTGCGCGCAGCCAGGGGCGTTCCAGCTCCTCGCACAGCTTCTGGCCGAACTCGCGGTACATGCAGACGTTGACATCCGCATCCGGCAGCTTCGCGATATCCTCGACATGGCTGCCGAGCGGGAACACCAGGTTCACCTCGCAGCCGATGCCTTCCACCAGCCGCCGGATCTCCGCCAGGTCGGACGGCATGTTGAAGGTGCCGTAGATCGGGCCGATGATGTTCACGCGCGGCGTGGTGCCGAGCTTCGGGTTGCGCGCGCGCATCTTGCGGCCACGGGCGCCGAATTCGGTCCAGAGCCACATGATGGCGCGGTCCGCGGCCTGCCATTGGTCCTCGTCGATGGTGCGGCAGATGAAGCGCTGCAGGTTGCTGCCCTGCGGCGTCACGCCGCCGCCGATCATCTCGGCGATGGAGCCGGTGACGACCACGGCCGGCAGCTCGCGATCCTGCGTGCCAGCAGCGCGGCGCATGGAATCCTCGGTGCCGTTCTTCGACAGGCTGTCCTCGTCGAGGCCGGTGACGACCACGGGCAACTCATGCGGTGGCAACGCATCTGTGTAGTGCAGCACGGCGGTGACGGGCAGGTTCTCGCAGCCCACGGGGCCGTCGATCACCACGCGCAATCCGCGCACCGCGGAGAAGGCGTAGATCGCACCCCAATAGCCACCGGCCCTGTCGTGATCGAGGACAAGCATCTTACGTGCCCACCGATTCTTCGGCTTTCGCCTTGGCCGCCTGGATCTTGCGCTGACGCTCCCGGAAGCCGGGCGGATCGACCGGCTTGTCCCGAAAGCCGTAGCCCGCGCCATCCGGCGTGCCGACGCCTTCGAAGAAGCTGACCATGCGGCTGAAACGTTCGCGCCCCTTGGTCTGCGCGGCTACGATGCTGGCCATGGAGCCCGCGCCGGCGGCGCCGAACAGCGGCCTCGCGGAGACCATGTTGGTGAAATAGAGCGCGGGGATGCCGAGCTCCTTCGCCTTCTGCACCAGCGGCGTGGTGCCGAGCGCCAGGTCGGGCTTCACCTCCCGCATCGCCGCCATGTCCTGTTCCAGGCTGGCGCGGTACTGCACATGCGTGCCGCGCGCCTCGAGCCATTCGCGGTCGGCGTCGGACCATTCCGTGCGCGGGCAGGCGGTGCCGACATAGGGCACCTCGGCCCCGGCCTCGACCATCAGCCGGGCCACCAGCAATTCGGAGCCTTCGTAGCCGGAGACGGTGATGCGCGCGTTGATCGGGGCCGCTTCCAACGCCGCCTTGATCGCGGGCAGTGCCCGCGCCTTCGCGGCATCAAGTTGCGCCGCTGTGGTGCCCGTGGCACGCGCGATGGCGTCCAGCCAGGCCGCCGTGCCGTCCAGCCCCACGGGGCCGGAGCCGACAACGGGCCGGCCGGCGGCGCGGAATTCGCGGATGCTGGCCGTGTAGAAGGGATGCACCGCGGCCACGACTTCGCAATCCAGCGCGGCATACAGGTCGCGCCATTCGCGCGCCGGCGTCTGCGGGGCGACGGCCAGGCCCATCGGCGCGAGCATGGCGCCGACACCCATCGGGTCCGCCGGGAACAGCTCGCCGATCAGGGCGACGGTGCGCTCGCCCTCGACCATCTGCCGCGGCCGCGCCACGGGGCCGGCCTCGGCCTCACCGCGGGCATAGCGCAGCATGGCGCCGGCCAGCACGTCCTTGGCTTCCGCATGCGTCGGCACGCCAAAGCCCGGCACGTCGATGCCGATAATGCGCACGCCGTTGATCTGCTTCGGCAGAAGGTCCAGCGGCACGCCGGAGGCGGTGGGAACGCAGAGATTGATGATGACCACGGCGTCGTAGTCCTCGGGCTTCGCCGTCTCCGTCACCGCATCCCGGATATCCTCGAACAGCTTTCCCGTCACCAGCGTCTCGGAGTTGAAGGGCACATAGCCCACCGTTCGCCGGGCGCCGTAGAAGTGACTCGTGAAAGTCAGGCCATAGACGCAGCAGGCGCTCCCCGAGAGGATCGTCGCCGTGCGGCGCATGCGCAGCCCAACGCGCAAGCTGCCGAAAGCCGGGCACATGCTCTGCGGCTGGTCATGCGGGCCGCGCGGGTAGTTCTTGGTCAGCTCATCCATCACCAGGGACTTGCCGGCCGCGCGTGCGGCGGCCTCCAAAGTCTCACGGCCTCCGTGGCAGGCGGCGGTCTCGGTCATGGCTCAGGCGCCCTCATAGACGACTTCGAGGGACGGCTTGTTCAGCACCTCGGCGCCGCACATGTCCTCCATCGTCGCCGGGTCCAGCACCACGCCACGGCCGACCGCATCGCCTTTGAACAGGTTCAGCAGGTTTTCGTGCGTCAGCGGATAGGGGCGGACGGGCGGCGCGCCGGCCACCTGCAAGGCAAGTTCCTCGAAGACGCTGGCCCATTGGCCACCGGGCACACCGACGATCTCGTAGTTCGCGGATTTGCGGCGGATGTCGTCATCGGCCGGGATCGCGGCCAGCACCGGGATGCCGACTTCCTTGGCGAAGGCCTGCGCCTCCCCGGAGCCGTCATCCTTGTTGATGACCATGCCGGCCACGCCGACATTGCCGCCGAGCTTCTTGAAGTACTCGACCGCCGAGCAGACGTTGTTCGCCACATAGAGCGACTGCAGGTCGTTCGAGCCGACCACGATCACCTTCTGGCACATGTCCCGCGCAATCGGCAGACCGAAGCCCCCGCACACGACGTCACCGAGGAAATCCAGCAGGACATAGTCGAAATCCCATTGGTGAAAGCCGAGCTTCTCCAGCAGTTCGAAGCCGTGGATGATGCCGCGCCCGCCGCAGCCGCGGCCGACTTCCGGCCCACCGAGCTCCATGGCGAAGACACCGTCGCGCTTGAAGCACACATCGCCGATCTTCACCGCCTCGCCGGCCGCCTTCTTCTTCGAAGACGTCTCGATGATCGTCGGCACGGAACGGCCGCCGAACAACAGGCTGGTCGTATCCGACTTCGGGTCGCAGCCGATCAGCAGCACGCGCTTGCCCTGCTGCGCCATCATGTAGCTGAGGTTCGCCAGCGTGAAGGACTTGCCGATGCCACCCTTGCCGTAGATGGCGATGATCTGCGTTTCCTTCTTCACAGGCCCCGTTGCCACCGCATCCGGCTCCTGCTCCGCTTCCGCGCGCAGCGCATCCGCCATGCTCTGCTGTGCCGAGGGTGCGGGCGAAGAACCGGTCTGTGCGGTCATGAGCATGCTCTCCAATCGAGGATCATCTTGAGGCACGCGGAGTCGTTGAAGGCCGTGCGATAGGCATCGGGCGCGGCCCGGGCGTCACGGCGATGCGTGATCAACCCGTCCAGTGAAAGCCGCCCGGTATCGAGCAAGTCCCGCACAGCCAGCAGGTCCGGCGCCTTCCATTCGGCGGCGATACGGATCCGCGCCTCCCGCATGAAGGCCGGCGGAAAGGCGAAGCTCAGCGGTGCGCTGTAGAAGCCGGCGAGCACGATCTCGCCGCCCGGCGCCAGCCGCTGCACCAGGCTGTCCAGAAGGCCGCTGTCGCCACTGACGTCGCAGATGGCGCGGTAGTCGCGCCGGCTGTCATTCTCCGGCGCCAATACGCTGTAGCCCTCGGCGCCCTCGGCGCGCGCCGGATTGGCTTCCCACACGGTCGGCGTGCCGCCCGCGGCGACAACCAGCCGCGCCACCAACCGGCCGAGCACGCCATGGCCGATGATGAGTTCCGGCAGTTCCGCCGCGATGGCATGTTGCGCGGTGGCCGCCAGCGCCATCAACACGCCCGTCTCGCCCATCGCGTCATCGATCTGCACGGCGCGCACCGCCGGCACCACCAGCCGCGACGCGGCCCCACCGAACAGGCCGCGCACCTCGCCGAAGCAGCGCGCACCCGGCACGAAGACGCGTGCGCCGACAGGCAGGCCGGCTCCGGGCATCGCCTCGACCACACGGCCGACGGATTCGTAGCCGGGCACCAGCGGATAGCCCATGCCCGGGAAGGGCGGCATGCGGCCGGACCACAGCAGCCGCTCGGTGCCGGTGCTGATGCCGCTCCAGTCCACATCCACCACGACATCCCCCGCGACAGGCGGGGAGAGGTCGAGGCGGCTCAGAACCAGGCGTTCCGGCGCTTCCAGCACTACAGCCGTGGTGTCCACCTTGGCGCCGCTCCCTTTCGTTGCGTGTCAGCCTACCCTGACAGTGACTTATGTCAAGATAAACTGACATGAGTGATGTCAGGCTGCGCTGACATCCGCGACCAGCACGCGCGCCAGCAGGGGCGTCGGCGTCGGCAGCGCGCGGCTGCGGGCAAAGCCCGCCTCTCGCAGCATCGCCTGGAGTTCCTCGACGCGACGCGGCCGGCCACGGCCCATGGCGAGCAGGTAGAAGCCGAAATAGGCCTGCCCCATCGGCTCCGCCCCGGGCGTGCCGGCCATCGGCTCGGCGATCAGCAGTCGCCCTCCTGCTGGCAGCGCGGCCCGGGCGCTGCGCAGCAGGTGCAGCACCACCTTGTCGTCATGGTCGTGCAGCACGCGCACGAAGCTGATGAGGTCGGCGCCCGGTGGCAGCGAATCGGTTGCGAAGTCGCCACCGAAGACGGCCGACCGCGCGCCAAGGCCGCGCTCCGCCAGGCGCCTCTGGGCGCGCGCCGCCACCGGCGGCAGATCGAACAACATCAGGCGCAGCGCCGGGGCGCTGGGCGCCACCTCCGCGAGGAAGGCGCCCTCGCCGCCACCCACATCCAGAAGCGCGCGATGGCGCCGGAAATCATAGGCGGCGAGAACCTCGGCCGCGACCATGGGCTGCGACGCCGCCATCAGCCCGGAATAGTCGGCCACATGCGCGCCCTGCAGCGTGGCGGGCGCCTCGGCGCCGGCATAGGCCCAGTAGCCGGACAGGGCATTGCCGCCGCGTTCCCGCCGCAGCAGCGCGACCGGATCGGCGAGATCGGCGTAGAGCAGCGCGTGATGTTCCACCATGGCGGCGATGCCGGGATTGCCGATCATCGCGGCGCCCAGCGGCCCCAGAACCCAGCGCCCGTCGGCGCGGCGATGTGTGAGTTCCAGGGATGCGGCGGCCTCCAGCAGCCGCGCCGTTGCCTCCGGCGTCAGCGCCAGGCGATGCGCCAGCGCCGCATCGCTGGCCGGCGCCTCGTGCAGGATCTCGAACAGGTCGAGTCGCACGCAGGCGGTCAGCACCTGCGCATAGACGAAGCCCGCGCAGATATCGAACAACTGCCGCGCGCGGCGCCGCGCCATCGGACGCGTCAGCGGAAAGCGCGCAGCCCAGGCGCGAAAGCGCGGATCGGCCGTGACGGCTTCCCGCCACCCGCGCAGGCGATCGCGCAGGCCGGGCACGGCGGGAGCAAGGGGCGCGGCGGCTTTCACGCCGCCATGGTCGCGAGTTTCTGCGGGACCAGCCGCTTCACCTCCGCCAGCATCAGTCCGCGCAGCACCGCCTGGCCCCGGCAGCAGGGCACCGCGGCCACCGCCTGATCCGACAAAGCGCGCAGCCGCGCCACCGCGCCCTCCAGCCCGAACTCCGCGACGGCGCTCGGCCGGCCCAGCGCCTTGTCGACGCCGACCGGCTTGCCGAGCGTCTCCGCATCCTCCACCGCGTCGCGCAGGTCGTCGGCGACCTGATAGGCCTCGCCCAACCGGTCGCCCAGCAGGCGCCAGGAGTCCGGCTCGGCATGGCCGGCGGCGGTGGCTCCTGCGATGGTCGCGGCGGCGAAAAGGCTGCCGGTCTTCTGGCGCTGATATTCCGAAAGATCGGCGCGCGGCTCGCATTCCCAGGCCTGGCCAGCGACGATGCCGAAGGGCACGCCGACGCCATCGCCCACCGTCAGCAGCAGCGGCCCCAGCCGCTCCGGCGCCGCCGGCGCGGCCCGCGCCAGGGTCTGGAAGGCCAGCACGATCAACGCATCGCCGGCCAGCACCGCCAGCGGCTCGCCAAAGGCGCGATGCACGCTGGGCTTGCCGCGCCGCGTCGCCGCATCGTCGAAACAGGGCAGGTCGTCATGCACCAGGCTGGCGCAATGCAGCAGCTCGATCGCGGCCGCGGCGGCGGAGGACAGCGCCGGCCGGTCATCGCCACAGGCCGCGGCCACCGCCAGCGTCAATCGCGGACGAATCCGCCCGCCGCGCGGAAACACCGCATGCCGCAGCGCCGCCGCCAGGCGTGGTGGCGCGCCTGCGGCCTCCGCATAGAGCACGGCATCCGCAAGGCTGGATTCGATGCGTGAAACGGCATCCATGGGATACTCCCCCGACCTGCGCCCGGCTTGACTGTCATCCTGGCTTGTCGGATCAAACTGTCATCTTTTCTTGACACTCAAGTCAACCACCAATCGATCACGCGGGCTTGTGCGGAAGGACCCCGCTGTCATGCCAAGATGACAACAGCGGGGTCCTGCCGGACATCGCCGGCACCGGGCCGTCCGTGGAACCCAGATAGGGGGACGCGAAAGATGGCGGAGGTTTTGACCACCCATGACAGGCTGACGCAGGCGGCACCGGCGCTGCGGCGCATCGGCCTGCCCGACCTGGCCACGGCGCTGCGCCGCGGCTGGGCTGACTTCCTGGCTACGCCGACGCAGCTGATATTCCTGTGCGTGCTGTATCCCGCCATCGGGCTCGTCGCCGCGACGCTGGCGGCCGGTGGGGAGGTGATGCATCTTTTCTACCCGATGGCCGCAGGCTTCGCGCTTGTCGGTCCCATCGCCGCGCTTGGCGTCTATGAGATCAGCCGGCGGCGGGAACTGGGCCGGCCGACCCGCTGGTCCGATGTCTTCACCGTATTGCAGGCGCCCGCGCTGCCCGCGATCCTGCTGCTCGGCCTGGTCCTGGTCGGATTGTTTCTCGGCTGGCTGTGGGCCGCGCATGCGATCCATGCGGCGACGCTCGGCACCCTGCCGCGGGACCCGGATGCGATGGCCGGGCTGGTGCCATTGGGACAGGTCTTCGGCACGGCCGAGGGCCGACGCATGCTGCTGCTGGGCCATGCGGTGGGGTTCGGCTTCGCAGCGGTGGTGCTGGCGCTGACGGTGGTGTCCTTCCCGATGCTGCTGGACCGCCCGCAGTCGGGGCTTGGCCAGGCCGTCGGCACCTCACTGCGTGCGGTCGCGCTCAACCCCGTGCCGATGGCGGCCTGGGGCCTGATCGTGGCGGCGCTGCTGCTGCTCGGATCGCTGCCGCTGTTCATCGGGCTGGCGGTGGTGCTGCCGGTCCTGGGGCATGCGACCTGGCATCTCTACCGGCTGGTGGTGGTGCGCTGAAGGGGGCCTACCGCGCCAGGCGTCCCAGTGCCGCATCTTCCGCCAGCCGGTCGAACAGGGCGACGGCGCGGGCAATGCGCTCCGCCAGCGCCGGCGCGGCGGGCTGCGTGGCGACCGCTTCCACCAGGAAGCGCGTCGCCGGCAGCGGCGGTGCCGGATGGCGCGCGGGGCGGGCGATGATCGCCGTCACGCCACGTGCCATCAGCCGTGCCTTGGTCGTGCCGCGGACCACGGCACGGCGCGTGACGGAGTCGCCGCCCTGGTCCTCCACCGCGCGGCCGATCGCCGCATAGACATGCCGTGCCGCGCCAATCCCCGCGCGGCAATCCCAGGGCAGATGGGCAAAGCCCTGTTCCGCCCGCGCATAAAGCGTATCGGCATGGCGCAGCAGCCGCCGCACCACATCGCCCAGCGCCGGCGTGAAGCGCGGCGCCGCCAGGAAGGCCTCCGCATCCAGCCCCGCCTCCGCCATCCAGTCCAGCGGCAGATACAGCCGGCCCATCCGCGCATCGGCCCCGACATCGCGCGCGATATTGGTCAATTGCATGGCCACGCCCAGGTCGCAGGCCCGTGCCAGCGCCACCGCATCGCGCACACCCATCAGCAAGGTCATCATCACCCCGACCGAGGCGGCGACGCGCGCGGCATAGCCCTCCAGCGCCGCGAGATCGGCATAGCGCCGCCCCGCCGCATCCCAGGCGAAGCCTTCGATCAGGGCCGCCGGCAGGGCGCGCGGAATCGAGAAATCCCGCACAACCACGGCGAAGGCGCGATCGGCAGGGTGGTGATGCGGACGCCCGCAAAGAATCGCATCGAGTCGCGCCTGCAAGGCCGGCAGCGCGGCGGCAGGGTCCGCGGCCTCATCGATCGCGTCATCGGCGACACGGCAGAAGCCATACAGCGCGGCGGCTGGCGCCGCGATGCGCGCGGGCAGAAGACGAGAGGCGGCGCGGAAGGATTTCGATCCGCCGGCCAGCAGCGCGCGGCATGCGGCGAGGTCCGCGGCACCGAGATCCCTCATGCCGCCAACTCCCCCGCCGTATCCGGCTGCTCCGCCAGGATCAGCGCCGCGACCTCGACGGGCCGTTCCTCATGCGCCAGATGGCCGAGACCTGGCAGGGCGATGATGCGCGCCGGAGGCAGCCTGCGCCGCACCGCCTGCGCCTGCACGGGCGGCACGGCCCGATCCCCCTCCCCCACCACCAGCACCAGCCGCGGCACCAGCCTTGGCAGGTCGCGCAGCAGCGGCACCAGGTCCCAATGCGCCATCATGCCCAGCGCGGCGGCGAGGTGCCCGGAATGCCGGAACAGCCGTGCGTAAAGCTCGACGCCGCGCGCATCGATGCGGCTGCCCGTGTCCCGCAGCAGCCGTTCCGCCACCGCGCGATCGGCGGCGCGCCAGGCGAAGAGGCTCGGCACGAAGGGCAGCCCGACCAGCAGCCGCGCCGCGCGGGTGAAGAAGGCCGCGTGGCGATCGCCCAATGGCTGCAGAGCACCGTTCAGGCTGAGGATGGCGCCGGGGGCGATGCGCCCATCCAGCGCCATGCGCAGCAGGATCGCCGCCCCCGCCGAATGCCCCGCCGCCAGCGCCGGCCGCAGCCCCAGCACATCGAGCAGCGCGGCGACGGAAGCCGCCATGCCCGGCAGGGACAGCCGCGCGGCCTGTACCGACTCGGAAAAACCATGGCCCGGCAGATCCGGCGCCACCACGGTGAAATGGCGTGCCAGCAGCGGCAGCAGGTCGCGCCAGGAATGGGTGGCGGCCGCGGTGCCATGCAGCAGCAGCAGCACCGGCCCCTCCCCCATCACCTGCACGTGCCAGCGCAGCCCGGCGGCGGTGACGAAGCGGCTGGCCGCGCGGTTCGGCCAATCCCTTCCCTCGACCTGCCAATCCGGGCGACTGGCCATCACGCCGCCGCCCGGTTGGTCGCATTGACGGCGGCGGCGAGTCGCGCCGGATCGCTGGCCGGCAGAGCGAGGTAGCGCGCGCCCATGGCTGTGGCGAGCTGGCGCGCGAAGGGGCCGGGGCGCGGCGCGGTATCCACCAGCAGGGCCGCCAGGCCGAACAGGCGCAGGGGCAGCGCGGCGACCAGCGCATCCGCCTCCGCCACCGCGCGCCCGGTGCGGCCGTCGCGCGCGACATTGGCACGACCATCGGTCAGCAGGACCAGCAGGGGCGTGCGGCCCTTGCGCCGCGCCTCCTCGGCCAATGCCATCACCGCATCGAGCCCCGCAGCCAATGGCGTGCCGCCGCCGCCGGGCAGGCCGGCGAGGCTGCGACGGGCGCGCAGCAGGGATTGCGTCGGCGGCAGCAGCAGCTCCGCCGCACGGCCGCGAAAGGCCACGACGGCGACGCGGTCGCGGCGCACATAGCAATCCGCCAGAAGCGCCTCCACCGCGCCCTTGGCCTCCGCCAGCCGCGCCAGGGCGGCGGAGCCGGAGGCATCGACGGCGAAGATGGCGGTGGTTTCGGTGGTCTGGCGAAAGCGCAGCAGGCGGATATCGTCGCGCCGCACCCGCACCAACGGCCCCGCGGAGGTCTGCTGGCGGCGCAGCCGCTGCCAGGGCGCGGCGGCGCGCAGCGTCTCGATCAGCGACAGGCGGGCGCCATCGCGCAGCGTGCCGGGGCGCGTGCCGATGGGCCGGCCGCGCCGGGCGGAAAGCTGGCGCTGGCCTGCACGCCCTTCAGCAGCCGCTGCACGACGCGCCGAATCCCGCACCCCGGCACCGAGCGTCGCCAGCAGCCCCGCCGGCATGGCGGCCCGCGTCGCGGCAAGCAGGATGTCTTCCATCATTGCGGAATCCGGCTGCGCCTGGGGCGGCGATTCCGCCTGCTGCTCCGGCGAGCGCTCGGGCGGGGCAGGTTCGGAATCAGGCGGTGACTCGGCCGGCAGTTGCGTCGCGCGCGGCCCGAAGACCAGCCGCACCGCAAGCGCCGCATCGGCCTGGTCCACCAGGTCCCGCCCCTCCAGCGCCGCCGCCGCGCGGGCAGCCCGCAGCGCGAAAAGCGGGGCGCGCATCGAATGGATGCCGAAGGCCAAAGCGGCCGCACAAAGCGCCGGCAACAGCGTCTCCGGCACCGCGACGCGGGGCAGCATGGCGCGCGCGTCGCGCAGATCCGCGGAGTCCAGCGAAAGATCGTTGGGCTCGACCCGAAAGGCGAGGCGTTCGGACAAGGCGACTGGCACGCACTCCTCCGCCGTCAGCCCCTCATCCAGTGCCAGCAGGGCGATGCGCGCCGGCAGGCACAGCGCGAGGCCATCGCGCTGCACCGAAACCGCCCCACCATCCAGCACCGCGGCAAGCTTTGCCGCCGTGCCCAGCGCCAGGCGTTCCGCCATGGCGGCCAGGACGATGCCGCCATCGGCCTCCGCCAGCACGCCACGCTCGGCAACGGCGCGACCCGTGGCCAGGGTCGAGGCCAGGTCGAGCCCGCCCAGCAGCCTTGAATCCGGAATGCCGAGCGGCAGGCGCCGCCAGGGCGTGCCCGCAGGCAGTGAATCGCGCAGCGCGGCCAGCCACGCCTCCCGCGCCAGCCCCGGCGGCCCGCGCAGCACGGCGCCGCCCAGCCCTTCCGGATCGACCGCCAGCAACAGCGCCGCGCGCGCCGCATCCCTCTCGGCTGCGGGCGCTGCGCCTTCGCTCATGCGCCGAACAGCTCCGTCACCGCGCGATCGACGCGGGTGGTCGCCACCGCCTCATCCAGCGGGTTGCGGCGCAGACGATGGCGCAGGGCCGGCGCCGCCACCCGGCGCAGATGCGCCACCGTCACCGCCGCATCACCTTCCAAGGCCGCCAGTGCGCGGGCCGTGCGCAGCAATGTCAGCTCCCCGCGGAGCCCATCGGTGCCGAGCGCCATGCAGAGCCGGGCCGCATCCTCCAGCACCGCATCCGCCACCTCGACGGCCGGCAGCAGCGCACGGGCTGCCAGGATACGCTCCCGCACCGTCTCCGCCGCCGCGTCCCAGCTCGCGAGGAAGGCGGCGGGATCGCGCTCGAAGGCATCGCGACGCTTGATGACCTCGACACGGGTGGCGAGGTCGGTCGGGGTCCGCACCTCCACCGAAAGACCGAAGCGGTCCAGCAGCTGGGGGCGCAACTCGCCTTCCTCAGGATTGCCGCTGCCCACCAGGACGAAGCGTGCCGGGTGGCGGATGCTGATGCCCTCGCGCTCCACGACATTCTCGCCCGAGGCTGCGACATCCAGCAGAAGATCGACCAGGTGATCCTCCAGCAGGTTCACCTCGTCGATATAGAGGAAGCCGCGATGTGCGCGGGCCAGCAGCCCCGGCTCGAAGGCCTTCTCGCCATGCGCCAGCGCGCGCTCGATATCCAGCGCGCCGGCCACGCGGTCCTCCGTCGCGCCCAGCGGCAGATCGACAACGGGAACCGGTACGCTGATGGCCACCAGTTCCGCCGCATCGCGGCAGGACTCGCACAGATCAGCGGGACGTCCCGGATCGCAGTTGAAGCGGCAACCCGCCACGGCACGCATCGGCGGCAGCAGCGCCGCCAAGGCCCGCACCGCCGTGGACTTGCCGGTGCCGCGATCGCCGAAGACCAGCACGCCGCCCACCGAGGCATCCACCGCCGCGATCAGCAGCGCCAGCTTCATCTCCTCCTGCGCCACGATGGCGGCGAAGGGGAAGACCGGCCGCGATGCCGCCCGGCTACGGGCCGCAGCGGTTCCGATATCCATCAGGCGGCCCGCTGCAGGCTGAACTGCGCCCAGACCGCCGACAGCGCCTCCACCAGCCGGTCCATGTCGGCGTCGCTGTGCACCGGGCTCGGCGTGATGCGAAGGCGCTCCGTGCCGCGCGGCACCGTGGGGTAGTTGATCGGCTGCACATAGACGCCGTGCTCATCCAACAGGATGTCGCTGATCGCCTTGCAGACCACCGGATCGCCCACCATCACCGGCACGATGTGGCTGGGATTGTCGAGATGCGGCACACCGATGGCATCCAGCCGCCGGCGCAGCGTCGCCGCCCGCTCATGCAGCTGCTGCCGCTCCACGTCGCTGGCCATCAGATGCTCGATGGAAGCGCGCGCCCCCGCGGCGATGGCCGGCGGCAGGGCGGTGGAGAAGATGAAGCCGCTGGCATAGCTGCGCACGAAATCGCACATGGCGGCGGAGCCGGCGATGTAGCCGCCGATGACACCGAAGGCCTTGGCGAGCGTCCCCTCGATCACCGTCAGCCGATGCGCCACGCCGTCACGGTCGGTGATGCCGCCGCCATTCGGGCCGTAGAGGCCCACGCCATGGACCTCGTCGCAATAGGTCATGGCGCCGTACTTCTCGGCGATGTCGCAGATCTCGGCGATGGGGGCGATGTCGCCATCCATCGAATAGACGCTCTCGAAGGCCACCAGCTTCGGCGCCGAGGGGTCGATCTCCGACAGCACCCGTTCCAGATCCGCCATGTCATTGTGCCGGAACATGCGGCGCTGGGCGCGGGAATGGCGCATGCCCTCGATCATCGAGGCATGGTTCATCTCGTCGGAGACGATTACGCAGCCTGGCATCCGCCCGGCCAGGGTCGACAGGGACGCCCAGTTGGACATGTAGCCGGAATTGAACAACAGCGCATCTTCCGTGCCATGCAGCCGTGCGAGCGCGCGTTCCAGCAGGACATGCTCGTGATTGGTGCCGGAGATGTTGCGCGTGCCGCCGGCGCCCGCGCCATGCTGGTCCAGCGCCTTGTGCATCGCCGCCAGCACCTTCGGATGCTGCCCCATGCCGAGATAGTCGTTGGAGCACCAGACGGTGACTTCCGTGGTCTTGCCGTTGCGGTGCCGCATCGCCTTGGGAAACTGCCCGGCCTGGCGCTCGATATCGGCGAAGACGCGATAGCGGCCCTCGCGGCGAAGCGTGTCGAGCTGGGAACGGAAGAAGGATTCGTAATTCATCTCGGACCCCCTGTGGCCGGTCGGATTCCCTGGTGCGTTGGATCGCACCCTATCATATCACATGCGACGGCGCCGGCCGTCCCTTGCGTGACGCAAGTCCCCAGCGCCAGAGCGCATCCGCCGGCACCGGCATCACCATGAAGATGTGCTCGATCAGGCCAAGCGCCACGAGCGTGGCGAGCAGCGAATAGCCAACCGCCTCGTGCGGCGAAGCATCCGCCGCCATCGCCGCCCTTGCCAGCAGCGCGCAGGCCAGGATGCCCGCAAGGACGGAAAACGGGAAGAGCGCATTCATGCGCCGCCGGCGGAAAAAGCTCTCCATGTAGCGCAGATGTTCCGGCAGGAAGGCTTCGGCCAGATTCCGGACGCCAAGGAAGACATTCAGCTTCGCGCTGAGGCGCATGATCCAGAAGGCCAGGAAGGTCCACAACCCGAACTGGTTCGGCGCGCCCCAGCTGACCGCCGCGATCGCCACCAATCCCGCGACGATCGCCAGCTCGTGCCACAGGATCGCCGCCACCGCCGCGCGCAACCGAACCCAGCCGCGCGCGCCTTCGGGACAGGCGATGCAGCGCGGCCCCGTCACCATGCCGGTGAGGAAGGCCATCTCCACCCAGGCCCAGATCAGCAGGGCGCAGAAGAAGCCGAGATAGGCGCCACGCATGGTCACATCCCAGGCGACCATGTGCAGCCCGACGAAGGCTGCCAGCAGCAGCGCACTGGCCCCGAGCATGGTCCAGCGGAAGGTCTCCCGCCGCAGCCCATCGAGATACAGGATGATGCCCGTGCTGAACCACCAGATGAACAGGGTGAACAGCGCGGGCAGACCATGCTCGGCCATATCCGGCTACCAGGCCGGCTGCAGGCGTGGATCAGCCGGCAGCGGCTGGCGGCGCGGGCGCAGCAGATACAGCCGCGCGAAGCTGGCCGCCGCGGCCACGGTCAGCCCGGCGCGCTTCATGCCGCCAAGCACGCCGCCCTGCGCCTTCGCCGCGGCGATCCCGTCCCCGATCCGGCGCAGCCGTTCCAGGCCGCGCAGGAAGCTGGGATTGTCGACGTCCAGCGTCGCCGGGAAGACCTGGCGGCAGATCTCCTCCGTGATGCGGAAGACCTTCATGTCGTATTCGGTCGGCGTCATGCCGAGCGCCTTGTGGAATTCCGGCCGCGCATGGTCGCGCACATACATCGTGGCGAAGACCGCGAGCTGGAAGAAGCGCACCCAGTAGATATTCGTGCCCGACAGCAGATGCGGGTTTGCCCGCATCAACAGCGCGAACGCCTCCCCATGGCGGAACTCGTCATTGCACCAGTTCTCGAACCACTTGAAGATCGGGTGGAAGCGCAGCTCCGGATGCCGCTCGAACTGCCGGAAGATCGTGATGTAGCGGGCGTAGCCGATCTTCTCGGACAGATAGGTGGCGTAGAAAATGAACTTCGGCTGGAAGTAGTGGTACTTCTTCGCCTTGGTCAGGAAGCCGAGGTCGACGCCAACGCCGACATCCTTCAGCGCATCGTTGATGAAGCCGGCATGCCGGCTTTCATCCCGCGCCATCACGCCGAAGATGTCCTTCATGTCCGGGTTGGTGACGCGCTTCTTGATCTCGGCATAGAGAACGCAGCCGGAGAATTCGGCCGTGACGGAGCTGATGAGGAATTCCAGCAGTTCCTTCTGCAACGGCTCCGGCAGCGCCTTGATGTCGAAGGCATCGAATTCGGCGGTCCGGGTGAAATGGCCCTTGTTCGGATCGGCGTGGAATTCCGCCATCATCGCATCCCATTGCTGCCGCACGGGGGAGATGTCGATCCGGTCCATCGCCGCGAAATCGGTGGTGTAGAAGCGTGGCGACAGCGCCGTTTCGGTCAGTGCCATCTTGGTGGCGATACCGGCGGCGTCTGGGCGGCCACCCGGCGTGCCGATCGGCGCCGCCTCGTCAAGGATCAGGCGTTCCATGCCATGTCCTCCCTCGCCTCGAAGCCGCAATGATACAGCTCGGTCAGCTCGAAGATCGCCACCCATTGCGTCCAGAACCGTGTCAGCGGGCCGGCGCGCAGCACGGTCGCACGCGTTTCGAAGCGCATGCGCTCTCCGAAGGCCACGTGGTCCGGCGCACCATGCACGATCACCCGATCGCCAGGCCGGAGGAACACCCCCTCCGGCACCGCATAGGCGTGAAAGCTGTCGGCGGTTCTCTCGATATCCACTGTGCAGGGCACTTCGAAGGATTCTTCCCTACCGAAGATCGCCCGGCCCACTCCCCAGCGGCCGTTCATCCTGGTTACTCCTTGTTGGTCAGGAAACGCACGAAGGCTTCCGCATTGGTCTGGCCGAAGCCGTGCAGATCGAGCTGGCGACCCGTCGCCCGGTCCTCCAGCGTGATGCGGCCATTCTGCCAGGCGGTCAGTCGAAACGGCGTGGCCGGGCCGATCTGCTCCCGCCGCCTTTCCCGCACCAGGCTACGCAGCGTGCCGCGTACGAAGCCGCCCTCACCTGGCAGCAACTCCGCCACTTCGGCGCCGCTGCGGGAATCGGTGATGGCGACGCCGCCATCGGCGCGATCGGCGAAAAACAGGTCGCGCTGCGCGATCACCACCGGCGCCGCGCCATCATGGCCACCTTGCAGCAAGGGCGTCGCGAGGACGAAGGCCAGCGTCGCCATCACCATCGCCCCGCAGATCAGCGCCGGACGACGCAGAAGCGGATTTTCGGCCAATGTCTGCGACATCTCTCCCTCCCCTCAGGCCATCGCTTCGGCGTGGCCAGGCGCGGCCGCCGCCGCCGCAGGAACAACAGCCGGTGCCTGGCGCTCCATCGAAGCCGCCAACGCCCGCGCGAGAACCCGCGCGGCTTCATCCGCATCTGCCAGTGCGCGCAGCATCGGTTCCGGCCGCGCCAGCCGGAACGGGCTGATATGCGGCCAGAGCGCCATCCACGACACGCGATGCGGCGGCATCACCTTGACCACCACATCGCCCGTGCCATCCGACTGCCGGATCAGGCCCGCCGATTCGATCACTGCGAAAGGAATGTTGATGGTCATTGGCAGCGCCACGCCCACCCGCAGCACGATGCGCCGCGTGGTGATGGTGTAGAGCGTGCTGCGCGCCGAAAGCCCGGCAAACAGCAGCAGCAACGCCACCGGCACCGCACCGATCACCACCAGCAGCACCGCGCCGCCCAGCGCCTCCGAAAGCCCGGCGCCGCCTGCCGTCAGGTCGGCGCCGCGCAGCAGCGCCAGAAGGAGGAAATAGATGGCGACGCCACGCACGAACAGCGCGCGGCGGGCAACGCCTTGCCAGCTTGGCGAGCCCTGCCAGAGGATGCTCTCACCAGCCGGCAGCGGGCCGGGCAGTCCGGGGATGACCTCCCCATCATGCTCGGCGATCTCGGGCCGGGGCCTCACAGCAGCGGCTCGCTGCGCGCCGGCGTGGCGTAGAAGTGCCCACCGCCGAAATAGGCCGCGACCTTGTCCTCCTCCAGCAGCGTGATCTGCTCCGGCTGGGCGATGCCCGGCGCTGTCGCCAACTGCGCCGCTGTGACGGAGATCACGCGCACCGTGCCGGCCGCGTTGATGGTGGCCAGGAACATCGGCACCAGCACGCGGCGGGCGCCACCGCTGGCCTCCACCTCCAGGTAGCGCAGGATCATCTCCGAGCGGTCCACCCAGAGATCGACGACCACGCCGGCGATCTTGCCATCCAGCGTCACCACCGGCTTGCCACGCGGGTCCGGATCCGTCTCGCCGATCACGAAGCCCGGCGCGGCACGCAGCGGCACGATCTTGGGCGCGCCGTCATCGAAGGCGAGATCGGGAACGTCGGCACGCTGCGCATAGGATGCCGGTCCCACAGCGTCGCGCATCGCATCGCCGGTCGGCAGCAGCGGCGCGCCGGGATAGCCATCGGCCGGCTCCAGCAGCGCGGACAGATCCCGCTCCTGCCGGTTCAGCGCATGGGTATCGGGATGTGCCAGCTTGAAGTACTTCACCGGCGGCACGCCCGGAAAGCCCTGGATCGGCACGCGCAGCGGATGGCTGGGACGATCGGAGATCAGCGGATAGCCCTCCCGCTTTCCCTCCCTGTGCAGCCACAGGCAGAGGATGAAGAAGAAGGCGAAGAAGGCGTAGAGCAGCCCCGCCGCCAGATCCATTTGGACGAATTGATGTGCGCCGGGCATTTCTTGAGCCTCCACTCCCTGGGATCAGACAGACGCCTGGCCGGCAAGGCCGGTGGCGGATTCACGACGCGTCAGGCCGCGGGCGCGCACCAGCGGTCCAACCACGGCAAGTGTCACGAACAGCAGCGCGATCTCGATCAGATAGATGGCAACATAGCCCGTCGCCGCCTGATTCAACCCCTCGCCCAGGGCGCCGGAGACAGCGAGGGCCGAGAGCACATCACGCAGCACGCCGCCGAGCGCGATGGCACCACCCGCCGCCGTGGCCTGCACCGCACCCCAGACGCCGAGCGCCAGGCCGACCTTGTCGGCAGGCGCCGCACGCATGCAGGCGGTCAGCGTCGCGTGGCCGAACAGGCCCGCACCGAAGCCGATCACCGCCACGCCGCCCGCGAAGACCGCGCTGCTGCCGAAGGCGCCGGAGAAGATGATGAGGCTGAAGCCCAGAATGCCGAGCAGCGCGCCATGACCCGCGACGAGATGCGGATCCGTGCCCCGGCGCAGCCGCTTCGCCGCGCGCAGGAAGCCCACCACGGCGCCACCGGCGAGCAGTGCGGACAGCGCCGTGGTCGCGCCAACCGAGAGGCCGAGAATCTGGCCGCCATAGGGCTCCAGCAACACGTCCTGCATGGTGAAGCCCGCCGTGCCGATACCAGCGCCGAGCAGCCGCCGGTTCCACGGCCCACTCTGGCGCAACGTGCGAAAGGCCTCGCGGAAGGTCGGGTCCGGCACTTCGCCGCGCGCCGTGCGCGACGGGTCGCGCACTTCCTGCTGCCAGGCCGCGACCAGGTTGAGGACCAGGGTCAGCGCCGCCGCGCCCTGCACAACCTGGATCAGCCGGAGCTGCGAGAAATCCGCCAGCAGCGCGCCGAAGACCAGCGCCGCCAGCACCATGCCGACGAGCTGCATGGCGGAGAGCATCGCCACGACATTCGGCTGCTGGTCACGCGGCGTGAGGTCGGTCGCTAAAGCGAGGCCAACCGTCTGCACCATGTGCATGCCCGCACCGGTCATCAGGAAGGCAATGGCGGCCGCCAACTGGCCGGTCCAGGGATCCGCCCAGGTGTCGCCGGACAGGACCAGCAGCGCGAAGGGCATCATCGCCAGGCCGCCGAACTGGATGATGGTGCCGAGCCACAGATAGGGCACCCGCTTCCAGCCCAGCACGGATTTGTAGGTGTCGGAACGGTAGCCGATCAGCGCGCGTGCCGGCGCGAACAGCAGGGGCAGCGCCACCATGCTGGCAACCAGCCAGGCCGGCACGCTCAGCTCCACGATCATCACGCGGTTCAGCGTGCCGACCAGAAGAACCGCCGCCATGCCGCAGGAAATCTGGAACATCGACAGGCGCAGCAGCCGCGCCATCGGCAGGCGTTCGGAGGTGGCGGCGGCGAAAGGCAGCAGATGCGGCCCCACGCCCTGCCACAGCCGAATGATCCTGCCGGGGCGCTTCATCGCCGCACGAGCTCCAGCGCCTGGGAGGTGTAGAAGCCACTGGCGACACGATGCGTCCGCACCGGATGCCAGCCCGCCATGGTCGGCTCTCCGCCGACAAGGCGCCGCAACGTGGCTTCCGCAACCGGCACGATGGCCGGCGAACGATCCCCGCGCGGCACCAGGCGGCCAACGGTGAGGAAGGCCATCAGGAAGGCGCTGCGCGGCGCGAAGGTGAAAAGGATGCTGCGCTCCGTGCGCGCGGCCAGGCCCGCCAGCGTGCGCAACACATCGTCCGGCTTGTAATGGATCAGGCAGTCCATGCCCACCACGTGGTCGAAGCGCCCGAAGGCCGGGTCCAGCATGTCGCCCACATGGAAGCTGACGGAGCCCGCGCCGTGCTGCCCCGCCGTACGTTCCTGCCCCAGTGCGACGAGGGTGGGGGAAATGTCGACGGCCACCACCTCCGCCCCGCGTCGCGCGGCTTCGACGGCCAGCGCGCCGGTGCCGCAGCCAGCATCCAGCACCCGCTTGCCGCGCAGATCCGGCGGCAGCCAGGACAGCAGTTGCGCCCGCATCGCATCGCGCCCCGCGCGTACCGTGGCGCGGATGCCGCTGACCGGCGCGTCGGAGGTCAAGCGTTCCCAGGCCTTCGCCGCGGTGCGGTCGAAATAGGTCTCGAGTTCGCCGCGGCGGGTGGCGTAGCTGGCGGTGGGCATCTCAGTCATACCCCAGCAGGTCGAAGATCTCGCGGTCCTTGAGCGGGGTCGCCTCCAGCGGCGTCACGCCGGCGAGCAGACCGGCGGCGAGGCGCAGATACTCCGTGCAAACCGCCTCCACCTCCGGCGTCTGCTCCATGTCGAACAGAGTGGCCTTCTTCAGGCGCGACCGGCGGATCACATCCAGGTCCGGCAGATGCGCCAGCATCTTCATGCCGGTCGCGTCGTTGTATTTCTGGATCTGGTCGGTGTCCTTGGAGCGGTTGACGATGACCCCGCCCAACCGCACGCCGTAGTTCTGCGACTTCGCCTTGATCGCCGCGACGATGCGGTTCATGGCGAAGATGCTGTCGAAATCATTGGCCGCGACGATCACGCCGCGATCGGCGTGCAGCAGCGGCGCCGCGAAGCCGCCGCAGACGACGTCGCCGAGCACGTCGAAGATGACGATGTCGGTGTCTTCCAGAAGATGATGCTCCTTCAGCAGCTTCACCGTCTGGCCCACCACATAGCCGCCGCAGCCCGTGCCGGCCGGCGGGCCGCCGGCCTCCACGCACATCACGCCGTGGCGGCCCTCGACCACGAAATCCTCGGCGCGGAGCTCTTCCGAATGGAAGCCGACGCCGTCCAGCACATCGATCACCGTCGGGATCATGCGGCCGGTGAGCGTGAAGGTGCTGTCGTGCTTCGGATCGCAGCCGATCTGCAGCACCCGCTTGCCCAGTTTCGCGAAAGCCACCGAGAGATTCGAGGATGTGGTGCTCTTGCCGATGCCGCCCTTGCCATAGATGGCAAAAACCTTCGCGCCCTCGATGCGGTCGGCCATGTGCACCTGCACGCTGCCGTCGCCATCGCCGATCAGGCGCTCATCCGGCCGCGGTCGCACGATCACAGTCATGCCGCCATCTCCTCGGTAATGCCTTCGAGCCGGTCTTCAAGCTCCTCGCCGGCGCGTCGCAGCGCCGCCAGGGTCTCGGCATCCGGCTGCCAGTAGCTGCGCTCCTGCGCCTCGATCAGCCGGTTGGCGATCTTCGCGGAAGCAGTCGGGTTCAGCGCGGCGAGCCGCGCGCGCATGACCGGGTCGAGCATGTAGGTCTCGGCCAGGTTCTGGTAGATCCAGGGTGCCACCTGGCCGGTCGTCGCCGACCAGCCCATGGTGTTGGTCACCTGCGCCTCGATCTGGCGCACGCCTTCGTAGCCATGCGCCAGCAGCGGCTCGAACCATTTGGGGTTCAGCGCCCGCGTCCGCGTCTCCAGCGCCACCTGTTCCGCGACGCTGCGGATCGTGCCCTCGCCGCGGGTCTGGTCGCCGACATAGACGGAGGCCTCCTGCCCACCACGCGCGCGGCGCACCGCCCGGCTCATGCCGCCCAGCGTGTCGAAGTACTGGTCGATGGTGGTGAGGCCGACCTCGACGCTGTCGAGATTCTGGTAGGTGACGTCCACCGAACCCAGAAGCTGCGTCAGTACCTTGTCCTGCCGCGCCGCCTTGCCATCCACGCCATAGGCAAAGCCCTTGCGCTTCACATAGGCCTCGGCGAGCTCATCCTCATCCGTCCACAGCCCGGCATCGAGGATCTGGTTGACGTTGGTGCCATAGGCGCCGTCGGCATTGCCGAAGACCCGCAGCGCCGCCTGCGCCATCTCCCCGCCATGCTGCGCGATGTGAGCCAACGCATGCTTGCGGATGTAGTTCTGCTCGACAGGCTCCTCGGCACTCGCGGCCAGCAACGCGGCCTCCGCCAGCAGCTTCGTCTGCAGTGGCAGGAGATCACGAAAGATGCCCGAAAGCGTGACCATCACATCGATGCGCGGACGGCCCATCGCCTCAAGCGATACCAGCTTCGCCCCGGTCAGGCGACCGTAGCTGTCGTGGCGCGGCTCGGCGCCCATGAGCCACAGCGCCTGGGCGATGGGGCCGCCCTCGGTCTTCAGGTTGTCGGTGCCCCAGAGCACGATCGCCACCGTCTCCGGCAGCCCCTTGCCATCCGCCGCATGCCGCGCCAGCAGCCGGTCCGCCTGGCGCGCGCCATCCTGCACAGCGAAGGCGGAGGGGATCTTGAAGGGATCGAAGCCGTGCAGGTTGCGGCCGGTCGGCAGCACATCCGTGCTGCGCAGCAGGTCACCGCCCGGCGCCGGCCGGGTATAGCCGCCATCCAGCGCGTGCAGAATCGCCGGCAGTTCGTGCTCCTTCGCCAGCAGAGCATCGAGCCGCGCGAATTCCACCGGCTCCGTCACCCCTGCCGCGTCCAGCATCTCCTTGCGCTGCACCGCATCCGGCACCTCGCCCACCACATGCAGCCCATGCGGGATCAGCGTGTATTCGAGTTCAAGAAGCTGATGGCCCAGGCGTTGGATCACGCCGGGTGCTTCCTGCGCAGCCCAGGCCGGCTCGGCCGGCGTGAGGTCCACCGCCGCGGCCTGCGCCTGCACCAGCTCGGCCAGCGCGGCGCGCACGCCGTCATCGCAATCCGGCTCCAGCGCCCGCCAACGGTCCAGCGTCGCCTTCAGGTCGAGCAGCCCGCGATACAGCCCCGCGCTGGTCACCGGCGGCGTCAGGTAGCTGATCAGCGAGGCGCCCGCGCGGCGCTTCGCCAGCATGCCCTCGGACGGGTTGTTCGAGGCATAGAGGTAGAAGTTGGGCAGGTCGCCGATCAGGCGATCGGGCCAGCAGGCGGCGGAAAGCCCGGCCTGCTTGCCCGGCATGAATTCCAGCGCGCCATGGGTGCCGAAATGCAGCACGGCATGGGCGCCGAAATCCTCGCGGATCCAACGGTAGAAGGCGCTGAAGGCATGCGTCGGTGCGAAGCCGCGCTCGAACAGCAGCCGCATCGGGTCGCCCTCATAGCCGAAGCCGGGCTGAACGCCGATGAACACGTTCCCGAACTGGGCGCCCAGTACGAAGATGCTCGCACCATCCGATTGCGCGCGGCCGGGCGCCGGGCCCCATGTGCGCTCGATCTCGGCCAGATGCGGTTCGCGCCGCACATGGTCATCGGCAGAGATTCGCGCCGCGACATTGGCCACGGCGCCGAACTGCTGCGCGTTCCCGTCGATGATGGCGCTGCGCAGCGCGTCGACGCTGGCCGGCATCACCACCGTGTAGCCCGCCTGCTGCATCGCCCGCAGCGTGTTGAACAGCGACTGGAACACGGACAGATAGGCGGCGGTGCCGGTATTGCCGGCATTGGGCGGGAAGTTGAACACCACGGCCGCGACGCGCCGTTCCGCCCGCGCCGAGCGCCGCAGCGCGACGATGCGCGCCACGCGGGCCGCCAGGGTTTCCGCGCGTTCGCGGTAGGACACCATGTCGCGACCGCAATTCACGCCATCGCAGCCGGGGCATACCGCACCGGCGGGGGACGCACCGCAGCGCCCGCCGAAGGTCATGGGCAGGATGCCGCCATCCAGCTCCGGAATCGCGACCATCATGGTCGCTTCCACCGGCAGCAGCCCGCGCGGATCGGCCTCCCACTGCCGCATGGTCTGGAATTCCAGCGGATGGGCGGAGATATAGGGCACGTCCAGAGCCGCCAGCGTTTCCTCCGCCGCGCGCGCATCGTTGTAGGCGGGGCCGCCGACCAGGGAGAAGCCGGTGAGGGAGATCACCGCATCGACGGTCGTGACGCCGTCGCGCAGGAAGTAGGCCGCGATGGCCGGCCGGTTGTCGAGGCCGCTGGCGAAGGCCGGCACCACGTTCAGGCCGCGTGCCTCAAGCGCCGCGATCACACCGTCATAATGCGCGGCATTGCCGGCCAGCACATAGGACCGCATGATGAGCAGGCCCACCGTGCCCTTGCCACCGCGCGCCGGAAGCTGCGCGAGGCGCTCCGTCACCTGGCCCGGGATGCGCGGGTGATACAGGCCGACTTCCGGATATTCCACCGGCGGCGCCACCTTCAGCGAGCCGACCAGCCCGGCACGCGGACCCGCCGCGTAGCGGTTCACCAGCAACCGCACGAGGTTCGCCAGATTCGCCTGGCTGCCGGCCAGCCAGTATTGCAGGGCCAGGAAATACACCCGCACATCCTGCGCCGTGCCGGGGATGAAACGCAGCAGCTTCGGCAGCTCCCGCAGCATCTTCATCTGGCCTTTGCCGGAGGACGCCGCCGCGCCCTTCTTGCTGCCGCGCAGGCGCTTCAGTAGGCCCATCATGCCGCGTGCCTCGGCGCCCATGTCGAAGCGCCCGATCCGGGTCAGCTTCATCACCTCGCCGGCAGACATGCAGCACAGCATGGCATCGCAGGCATCGCGCCGCGCCCGCAGCGCCGGCAACACCAGGTTGATGTGGTCCTCGAGGAACAGCATGGTGGCGATGACGATGTCGCCGCGCCCGATGTCCGCGATGCAATCGGCCAGCGCGGCCGTATCGGTGCCCCATTCGTCGGCGGCATGCACCACCAGCTGCAGGCCCGGAACCTCCTGCCGCAGCGCGTCCCGCGCCTGCATCATGGCGCCGGCCAGGTGGCTGTCCATCGTGACCACGACGACACGCATCGTGCTCGCAGCCTGCCAATTCATACCCTCAGGCATAGGGCCCTCCGGTCCGGCGGCGAGAGGAATATCTCACCGCGAAAAATGCGCCTTCGCGTCGTACAGGGTCTCGATGGTGATGGTGCCGATGCCACGTTCCTGCGCGAAGCGTTCGGTGTTGCGCCGGGCCTTGCCGCGGACGAAGAAGGGAATCTTCTTCAGCTCCTTCTCCGCGTCATGGCCCCAGCTCAGGGAAAGGGCGCCCGCGGCGGAGTGGGGAGTCTCCGCCGCGGGCACGGGCATGGGCTGCGCGGCGGGCGCGGCCTCTCTGCCCGACTGTGACGGGGTCCCATGGCCGAGATGGCTGGGCTGCACGCCGTCGTTGAACTCGAAATCCTCGCGGAACATGCCGAGCAGATGTTCCTCCAGGCCCATCATCAGCGGATGGACCCAGGTGTCGAACAGCACATTCGCGCCTTCGATTCCCATCTGTGGCGAATGCCGCGCCGGGAAGTCCTGCACATGCACGGGCGCGGAGATGACCGTGCAGGGAATGCCGAGGCGCTTGGCCACATGGCGTTCCATCTGCGTGCCCAGCACCAGCTCCGGCTGCAGCGCCGCGATCTGCGCCTCGACCTCCAGATAGTCGTCGGTGATCAGCGGCTCCACACCGTGCAGCGCCGCGGCGGCGCGGATCTCGCGGCCGAATTCGCGCGAGTAGCTGCCGAGGCCGACGACGTTGAAGCCCATCTCCTCCCGCGCCACGCGCGCCGCCGCGATGGCATGCGTCGCATCGCCGAAGATGAAGACGCGCTTGCCGGTGAGGTAGGTGCTGTCGACGGAGCGCGAGTACCAGGGCAGGCGCAGCGTGCCTTCCGCCGTCGTCGCCGGCACACCGGCCAGCTTGGCCACCTCCTGCACGAAGTCGCGTGTCGCACCGACGCCGATCGGCACCACGGTGGTGCAGGGCTGGCCGAAGCTGCGACGCAGCCAGGCCGCGGCCTGCCCCGCCACTTCCGGATAGAGCACCACGTTGAAGTCGGCCTCGCCCAGCCTGGCGAGATCGGCCGGCGTCGCGCCCATCGGGGCGATCACATGCGTCTCGATGCCAAGCGTGGCCAGCAGCCGCTCCACCTCCGGCACATCGTCGCGGTGGCGGAAGCCGAGCGCGGTGGGGCCGAGGATATTGCAGCGGGGCGTCGCATTCTTCGTCCGCACCGTGCCGGGCGGTGGCACATGCGGGCCGGCACAGGCGCGGACGAGCTGGTAGAAGGTTTCGGAGGCGCCCCAGTTCTCCTTGCGCTGATAGGCGGGCAGTTCCAGCGGCACCACGGGAATCGGCAGGCCGAGAGTCCTGGCCAGCCCGCCGGGATCGTCCTGGATCAGCTCCGCCGTGCAGCTCGCGCCCACCAGCATCGCCTGCGGCTTGAAGCGCGCATAGGCATCGAGCACGGATTCGCGGAACAGATTGGCGGTGTCGCCGCCCAGGTCGCGCGCCTGGAAGGTGGTGTAGGTGACGGGCGGGCGCTTGGCGCGCCGCTCGATCATGGTGAACAGCAGATCCGCATAGGTGTCGCCCTGCGGCGCGTGCAGCACGTAGTGCACGCCTTCCATCGCGGTGGCGATGCGCATCGCCCCGATATGTGGTGGCCCCTCATAGGTCCAGAGTGCGAGTTGCATGGCGCTACACCGTCAGCTTCGCGCGCCGCAGCAGCGGGCGGGCAAAAAGTTCGGCGAGATCGGCAGCCTGGTCGTAGCCCTGGATCGGCGTGAAGACGAGTTCGATGGACCACTTCGTCGTCAGCCCTTCCGCCTCCAGCGGATTGGCGAGGCCGAGGCCGCAGACGGTGATGTCCGGCCGCTGCGCACGGCAACGATCGAGCTGGCGATCCACATGCTGCCCCTCGGACAGCATCGTGCCCTCCGGCAGCAGCGCCAGCTCCTCCGCCAGGTGCTGGCGGTGCAGATAGGGTGTGCCGACCTCGGTCAGCCGCATGCCCAGCTCGCGCGACAGGAAGCGCGCCAGCGGGATTTCCAATTGGCTGTCCGGAAAGAAGAAGATGCTTTTGCCCGCAAGTCTTTCGCGAATCCGCCCCAATGCGGCGCTGGCGCGTGTGGAGGCGCTGGATGTCGCTTCCGCGATGCGCGCGGCGGGTGTGCCCCAGACTTCGGCGGCCGCCGTCAGCCAGGCCGTGGTGCCTTCGACGCCGAGTGGAAAGGGTGCCGCGATGCGCGTCGCGCCGCGCGCTTCCAGCGCCCTTGCGGTGTCGCCGAGAAAGGGCTGCGCCAGCAGGAAGCGTGTGCCGGGGCCAATCGCCGGCAGTTCCGTCGCACGGCGCGACGGCAGGAAGCGCACCGGCCCCACGCCGAGCGCGGCGAAGATGCGTAGAAACTGGTCCTCCACCACCTCCGCCAGTGCGCCCACCACCAGCAGCGATCGGGCGGCGCCGGGTTCGGCCGGCATTTCCGGCACCAGCGATGCCAGGCAGGCGTCCTCGCCCTGTGTGAAGGTGGTTTCGATGCCGCTGCCCGAATAGTTCAGCACGCGCACCTGCGGCAGAAAGCGCTGCGACAGGCGCTGCGCGGCGCGGGACAGATCGAGCTTGATGACCTCGCTGGGGCAGGAGCCGACAAGGAACAGCAGGCGGATATCCGGCCGCCGTTCCAGCAGCCGCGTCACCACGCGATCCAGCTCCGCATTGCAGTCCGCCAGACCGGCCAGATCGCGCTCATCGATGATCGCGGTGGCGAAGCGCGGCTCGGCGAAGATCATCACGCCGGCGGCGGATTGCAGCAGATGCGCGCAGGTGCGGCTGCCGACGACCAGGAAGAAGGCGTCCTGGATCTTGCGGTGCAGCCAGACGATGCCGGTCAGCCCGCAGAACACCTCGCGCTGGCCACGCTCCCGCAGCACGGGCGCTTCGGCGCAGCCGGCAGTTGGAAGGGCGGCCGCGGCGCTCATGCCGCCACGCTGCGGGCGACGGTGCGGGCCTCGTCGAGCCGTGCGGCGCGCAGCTTCAGCAGGAACTGCGCGGCGTTGACGACGTAGGCGGCGTAGGCGGCCAGGGCCAGCAGCATCTGCCCTTTGGCATCGCCGAAGCCTGTGAAGACGGCCAGCAGATAGGCGCTGTGCAGGGCCAGCACCAGCATGCTGAAGACGTCTTCCCAGAAGAAGGCGGGGGCGAAGAGGTAGCGGCCGAACACCACCTTCTCCCACACGCAGCCGGTCACCATGATGGTGTAGAGCAGCAGCGTCTTCACCACGACGGAGGCTGTGGCCACCGCCAGCCCCTCGCCCGTGGCGAGGAAATTCAGCACCAGGCCGAGACTCACCAGGAAGGCGGCGAACTGGATCGGTGCGAGCACGCCCTGCACGAGTGTCCAGGGGCTGGCATCCCGTCGCCGCCGTTCTTCCGCGGTGTAGAGCGGGCGGCGGCGTTCCGCGGCCGTCATCCTGTGCCGCGCGCTGCGGCCGGCCGCGGCACCCCAGGGGGCGGCGTCCCAGGCGTCAAGCAATCCGGACAGGCTGTTCGTTGTAAGCATGGCTTGACAACCCTCCGTCAAAGGCAGTCCGCTGTCGAGACAAGGCTGTTGAGGCCCCTGGCTGACAGCCCGCGATGGGGGAAGCATTCGAGAAATCCGCGCTCATTGGCCCATTCGGCCTCTCTGTCGCGCATCGTTTTCTCTCCCACACCGCGTCTGTTCAGGGAGGCTAGAGGCCGGCGGCTCTGAGTGTCAAGCACGATTGACGTAAATCAAGATTGACATTCCGGCGCCCCACGGCTCAACTGCAACGACCGGAGGGGGCAATGTCCGCGAAGCCGATGATGGCCACATCTCACCTGGCGGAATGCGCCACAGCGAAGCAGGAGGCGAGTTCCGCCCCGCTCGCGGCGCGTGAGGCTGCCGGTGGTGAGCGCCGCGGCAGCTCCCGCGCGCCGCCACCCACCAGCCCTGCCCGCGCCGAGCGGCGCCGCGTCGCGCTGCTCGCGCGGACCCTGGAGATGGAAGTGATCCCGCGCCTGGTCCTGGCGCGGCGCGAAGCCAATACCCCCGCCTATATCGACAGCCCCGCCGCCAGCATGCCGCGGGAGGAGGATGTTTCCATCCTCGCCGGCCTCACCATGCAGGGCGATCTCAGCGGCGCGCTGGCCTATGTCGGCGGGCTGGCGGCGCGGGGCATGAAGCTGGAGCGCATCTATCTGGACCTGCTGGCCCCGGTGGCGCGGCGACTCGGCGAGTTCTGGGAACAGGACCGCTGCGATTTCACCGCGGTCACCATCGGCCTGTGCTGCCTGCAGCAGGTGGTGCTGGAAAACAGCGCCGCCTTCCAGCCGCGACTCGGCCGCGCCGATGCGGACCGGCGGGTGCTGCTGGCGCCTGTCCCGGGCGAACAGCACAGCTTCGGCCTGCTCATGGTCGGCGAGTTCTTTCGCCGCCAGGGGTGGGAGGTGGTGTCGGGCACTGGCGGCACCGCCAAGGAACTGGCGGCGATGGTCCGCCGGCAGTGGTTTGCCGCCATCGGCCTGTCGGTGGCGGGCGAGGAGCGGCTGGAGACGCTGGCGGGCACCATCCGGGATGTCCGGCGGGCGTCGCGCAATCCGCAGATCGGGGTGCTCGTCGGCGGACGGGTGTTCAATGAAAGGCCGGAACTTGCCGCGCTGGTGGGCGCGGATGCGACGGCCGCAGATGGTCAACAGGCAGCCTTGAAGGCGGAAACCCTTCTGGCGCTGCTGATGCGGGAAGCCTAATCCGGGGGCCGCCCCGGCTGGATTGTCCGGGGGCCACCCCGGCTGATTTGAATGTGCGGCAGTGACGTTCAGGAGGCTCGGCTGGGGAGGGGACCCTTGGGATGAAGGACGCTGTGTTCCGTGAAGACCTTCGCTACGCCAAGGACGTCGCTCGGCCCTCTCGACGCGGATGCCGTGGCCGGGCTGATCGCCGCCGCAGCGGATATCGCGCTCGTGCTTGACGAGGCCGGCATCATCCGCGACCTGGCCTTCAGCCACGCCGAACTGTCGCGCGAGTTCGAGGGGCCGGAGGCCTGGCTCGGCCGCCCCTGGATCGAAACGGTCGCCAAGGACAGCCGCCCGAAGGTGGAGGCGCTGCTGGCGGCCGATCCGCCGCCGGACCAGGCCCGCTGGCGGCATGTGAACCAGCTTTCCGCGCGCGGCACCTCCATCCCACTGCTGTGTTCCAGCGCCCCGCTCGGCTCGGCCGGGCGGCGGGTGGTGTTCGGGCGCGACCTGCGGCCGCTGTCGCAATTGCAGCAGCGTCTGGTGGAAGTGCAGCAATCCATGGAGCGGGACTATTCCCGCCTGCGGCAGGCGGAAACCCGCTACCGGCTGCTGTTCCAGATGTCGGTCGATCCGGTGCTGATCCTGGACGCCGAGCAGCAGCGCATCCTGGAAGCCAATCCCGCCGCGCAGCGCCTGTTCGGCCGCGGCGCCAAGCGCATCCCGGGCCGCATGCTGAATGAGTTGTTCGACCCCGCCGGCCGTGCCGCCGTGCAGGCGCTGCTGACCACGGTGCGCAGCGCCGGCCGCGCCGATGACGTCACCGCCCATCTGGCGGATGGCGGGGAGGCGGTGCTGGTTTCCGCCTCCACCTTCCGGCAGGAAAGCGGGCTGCTCTACCTGCTGCGGCTGACCGCCCCCAGTGCCGCCGCGCCCAGCCTGCCGGATGCCCAGGGCAAGCAGTTGAAGGTCATGGAAGCGGCGCCGGATGGCTTCGTCGTCACCGATTCGGGCGCCCAGATCCTGACCGCCAATGCCGCCTTCCTCGACATGGCGCAGCTGACCGGCGAGGAGCAGGCGCGCGGCGCCTCGCTCGACCGCTGGATCGGCCATCAGGGCGTGGAGCTGGAGGTGCTGCTCTCCAACCTCCGCAACCGCGGCGCCGTGCGGCTCTATGCCACCACCTTGCAGGGCGAGATGGGCGGGCAGGTGGAGGTGGAGATTTCCGCCGTCTCCGTGATGAATGGCGGGCAGCCCTGCTTCGGCTTCCAGATCCGCGACATCGGCCCTCGCTCCCGCCCCGCCGCGCGCGCCGCGGAAGGCGCCACGCGCTCCGTCGAACAGCTCACCGAACTCATCGGCCGGGTGCCGCTGAAGGATCTGGTGCGGGAGGCGACCGATGCGATCGAGCGTCTGTGTATCGAGGCTGCGCTGGAACTGACCGGCGACAACCGCGCCTCGGCGGCGGAGATGCTCGGGCTGAGCCGGCAGAGCCTCTACGTGAAGCTGCGGCGCTATGGCCTCGGCGATCTCGACGAGCAGCAGGGGTAACGGCATGACGAATCCGGTGACCAGTCTCGGCCTGTCCACGCCCCGGCTTCAGCCGGCGGCGGTGCTGGAGCTGCTGAAGCCGGTCACCTGGTTCCCGCCGATGTGGGCCTTCGGCTGCGGCGTCGCGGCCTCCGGCGCCAATGTGCTGGAGCATTTTCCGCTGATCGCGCTGGGCGTGCTGCTCACCGGCCCCATGGTCTGCGGCATGAGCCAGGCGGTGAATGACTGGTTCGACCGCCATGTGGACGCGATCAACGAGCCGAACCGGCCGATTCCCTCCGGCCGCCTGCCGGGGCTGACGGGGCTCTACGTCGCCCTGCTCTGGACCCTCGCCTCCCTGCTGCTCGGTGCGGCGCTCGGCCCCTGGGGCTTCGCGGCGACGGTGCTGGCGGTGGTGATGGCCTGGATCTATTCGGCGCCGCCGCTGCGGCTGAAGCAGAATGGCTGGTGGGGCAACCTCGCCTGCGGCCTGTCCTATGAGACGCTGCCCTGGCTGACCGCCGTGGCCGTGCTTTCCGCCGCGGCACCAAATGCCCAGGTGGTGGCGGTGGCCGTGCTCTACGGGCTCGGCGCGCATGGCATCATGACGCTGAACGACTTCAAGTCGATCGAGGGCGACACCCGCTTCGGCCTGCGCTCCCTGCCCGTGATCCTGGGTGCGGCGCGGGCGGCGAAGGTGGCCTGCCTGTTCATGGCGCTGCCCCAGGCGGTGGTGGTGGCGCTGCTGGCGGCCTGGGGCGCGCCGATCGCGGCGACGCTGGTGGCGCTGTCGCTGCTGGCGCAGATCGCCCTGATGCGGAAGCTGCTGCGCGATCCGCGCGGGCTCGCGCCCTGGTACAATGGCACCGGTATCGCCCTGTACGTGTCCGGCATGATGGCCGCCGCCGTGGCGCTGGCGCCATGAACGCAACCCTCGCTCCCCTCGGTTGGCCCGGCATCATCCGGCTCGGCCTGGTGCAGACGGCGCTGGGCGCGGTGGTGGTGCTGACCACGTCGGCGCTGAACCGGGTGATGGTGGTGGAACACGCCTTGCCGGCCTCCCTGCCCGGGGTGCTGGTGGCGCTGTATTGCGCGATGCAGATGCTGCGGCCGCGCCTCGGCCATGGATCGGACCAGGGCGGGCGTCGCACGCCCTGGATCATCGGCGGCATGGCCGTGCTCGGTGTGGGTGGCGTGCTGGCGGCGGTGGCGACGGCCTGGATGGGCACGGCGCTGATCCCCGGCATCGCACTCGCCGTGCTGGCCTTCCTGCTGGTTGGCATCGGCGCCGGCGCCGCCGGCACCTCGCTGCTGGTGCTGCTGGCGGCGCGCGTCGCCCCGGCGCGGCGACCGGCGGCGGCCTCGCTCGTCTGGATCATGATGATCGCGGGCTTCGTGGTGACCACGGCGATTTCCGGCCGGCTGCTGGACCCCTATTCGGGGCCGCGCCTGGTGGCGGTCTCGGCCGGCGTTTCCGTCATTGCCTTCCTGCTGGCGCTGGTCGCCGTGGCGGGCATCGAGGGTGCAAGCCGTGCCGTGCCCGCCGCCACCGCCCGCAGCGCCTTCCTGCCGGCACTGAGGGAGGTCTGGGCGGAGCCGGTGGCACGGCATTTCACCATCTTCGTCTTCGTCTCCATGCTGGCCTACAGCGCCCAGGACCTGGTGCTGGAGCCCTTCGCCGGCACCGTCTTCGGCCTGTCCCTCGGCGAGACCACGCGGCTGTCCTCCGTCCAGCATGGCGGCGTGCTGGCGGGGATGATCCTGGTGGCGCTGATCGGCAGCCTGACCGGCGGCCGTGTCGCCGCGCTGCGCAGCTGCGTCCTGGCCGGCTGCTTGGCGGCGGCGGCGATGCTGGTGGCACTGGCCGGGGCGGGCGGCGCAGGTGCGTCGTTTCCGATTCGCGAAACCTTCTTCGCCCTGGGCCTGGCCAATGGTGCCTTCGCCGCCGCGGCCATCGCCACGATGATGCAGCTGGTCTCGCAGGGTGATCCGGCGCGGCAGGGCGTGCGCATGGGCATGTTCGGCGCGGCGCAGGCGATTGCCATGGGCGTCGGCGGGTTGGCCGGCACGGTGGTGCTGGATCTTGGGCGGCTGCTGACCGGCAGCGCCCAGGGTGGCTACGTCACGGTATTTCTGGCCGATGCGGGGCTGTTCCTCGCCGCGGCGATGCTGGCGCTGCGCATCGGGCGCGCGCCAGCGCCAAGGACCGGCGCGGGCCATGTCCCGCCGCTGATGGGGGGACAACGCGCATGAGCCTGGAACAGGCCTTCGACGTCGTGGTGGTGGGCGGCGGTCCCGCCGGCGCCACCGCGGCGCATGATCTGGCGCGGCAGGGGCGCCATGTGGTCCTGCTGGACAAGGCAGGCCGCATCAAGCCCTGCGGCGGCGCCATCCCGCCCCGGCTGATCCGGGATTTCGACATCCCGGCGCATCTGCTGGTGGCCCGGGTGAACGCCGCGCGGATGATCTCGCCCTCCGACCGCGAGGTCGATATGCCCATCGACGGCGGCTATGTCGGCATGGTCGACCGCGCCCCCTTCGACGAATTTTTACGAGCGCGCGCGGCGGAGGCTGGGGCCGAGCGGCTGACGGGTGAATTCCAGCGCATCGAGCATGATCCGGACGGCACGGCGGTCATCGTCTACACGGCGAAGGGCGACACGGCGGAACAGCGCCTGCGCACCCGCTGCGTCATCGGCGCCGATGGCGCGCGCAGCCAGGTGGCGAAGCAGTCGGTGAAGGGCGCGGAGAAGATCCCCTGCGTCTTCGCCTATCACGAGATCGTCGAAGCCCCGACCGACCAGGCGCCGAAATACGACCCGCTGCGCTGCGACGTCTTCTACCAGGGCAAGCTCTCCCCGGATTTCTACGCCTGGATCTTCCCGCATGGCGACAAGGTCAGCATCGGCACCGGCTCCGCCCATAAGGGCTTTTCCCTGCGCGGCTCGGTCGGTGAATTGCGGGCGTCCACCGGGCTCGACAAGGTGCGGACCATCCGCCGGGAAGGCGCGCCGATCCCGCTGAAGCCGCTGAAGCGCTGGGACAATGGGCGGGACGTGGTGCTGGCGGGCGATTCCGCCGGCGTCGTCGCCCCCTCCTCCGGCGAGGGCATCTACTACGCCATGCTCTGCGGACGGCTCGCGGCCGATGCCGCCGCCGAATTCTGCGCCACGGGCCGCGCCGGCGCGCTGGCCACGGCGCGCAAGCGCTTCATGAAGGCGCATGGCCGCGTCTTCCTGATCCTCGGGATCATGCAGTATTTCTGGTATTCATCGGACAAGCGCCGCGAGAAGTTCGTCGCGATCTGCCAGGACAAGGACGTCCAGCGCCTGACCTGGGAGGCCTATATGAACAAGGAACTCGCCCGGCCGAGCCCTTTGACCCATATCAAGATATTCTTGAAGGACATGGCGCATCTTATGGGCCTCGCCGGCCCTCGCCTTGACCGCCCTGCCTCGACCTCGCGTGGAGACGCCTGAGCATGTTGGTATCGTCCCAGGACTCCACCGCCGCCGAGGCGCTGCGCCAGCGTGGCGCGATCCATGGCCATTCGCCGCATCACCGCCAGACCACGCGGACCCTGCCGCTGCGCGTCGGCACCCGCGGCTCCCCGCTCGCGCTGTGGCAGACGCGGCACTTCCTCGGCCTCATCACCAAGGTCTGCCCGCTGCTGCGCCAGGTGAACGCCTTCGAGGAATGCGTCATCGCCACCTCCGGCGACAAGGTGCAGGACCGGCGGCTGGCCGATATCGGCGGCAAGGGACTGTTCGCCAAGGAAATCCATGAGGCGCTGCTGGATGGCCGCGTGGATTTCGCCGTCCACAGCATGAAGGACCTGGAGACGGAGCTGCCGCCCGGCATCGTCCTCGCCTGCGCCCTGAAGCGGGAGGACAGCCGGGATGCCATCGTGCTCGGCCAGGCGGCGGACGGCATGGCGGCGGAAGACCCCTATGCCTGCCTGCCGCATGGCGCGCTGATCGGCACCGCCTCCATCCGCCGGCAGAGCCAGTTGCTGCATGCCCGGCCGGACCTGCGGGTGGAGATCATCCGCGGCAATGTGCAGATGCGCCTGGCCAAGGTGCGGGCGGAGGGCGGGCCGCAGGCCTCCCTGCTGGCCATCGCCGGCCTCAAGCGCATGGAGATGGCGCACGAGGCCGCGGTGGTGCTGGATGCCGAGACCATGGTGCCCGCGGCTTGCCAGGGCATCGTCGGCGTCACCGTGCGCGCCGATGACGTGGAGCTGCGCGAGCTGCTCTCCGCCATCGAGGATCGCGACGCCGCCTGCGTCAGCGCCGCCGAGCGCGGCCTGCTGGGCGCGCTGGACGGGTCCTGCCGCACGCCGATCGGCGGCCATGCCCAGCTTCTGGCGGATGGCCAGTTGCAGTTGACCGGGCTGGTGGCCCGCGCCGACGGGTCCTTCCTGCTCAAGCGCAAGCTCTGGGGCGCGCCGGCCGATGCGGCGCGGATGGGCCGGGAGCTGGGCGACAGCCTGCGGACCGACAGCCCGGCCGATATCTTCGGCTGAGCCATGGCGCCGGGGGGTTCGCCCCCCGGCTGTCACATTCCCATACTTGCAATTGCGAATGGTTCGCATCATCTAGGTCGCACCCTGCCCCAGGACGACCATGCCCGAAGCGCCCTTCCCCACCCCCGAGGCTCCGCCGAATGCGGCGCTCCGTGCCCTGCTCGCCCGCGCCTCCGTCCCGCCCCGCCAGTTGCACGACCCGGCCCCGGATGCGGCGGCGCTGTCGCTGGCCGTCGCCGCGGCCGCCCGCGCGCCCGACCATGGCTGGCTGCGCCCCTGGCGCTTCGTCGGCATCCAGGGGGAGGCCCGCGCCGCCTTTGGCGACCTGCTCGCACGGTCCCTGAAGGCGCGGGAGCCGGAAACGACCGAGGCGCGGCTGGACCTGGAACGCGCCAAGCCGCTGCGCGCCCCGCTGGTGGTCGCGGCCGGCGCCGTGCTGCGGGCACATTCCAAGATCCCGGCCTGGGAGCAGGAGGCCACCGCCGCGGCCGGCACCATGAATTTCCTGAACGCCCTGGATTCCATGGGCTTCGGCTGCTGCTGGCTGTCCTCCGGTGCGCTCGGCGACCCGGCGATCAAGGCGGCGCTGGGCTTCGCGGAAGCGGACCGGCTGCTCGGCTGGATCTATGTCGGCACGCCGGAGGCCGACCGCCCCCGCCCCGAGCGCCCGGCACCGGATGGGTTCTGGCGGGATTGGCAGCCCAAGGACTGGCAGCCGGCATGACCGACCTGGCGCAGTGCATCCCCGTCCTCGCCTCGCTCAACATGGCGGAGACGCTGGACTTCTATCGCGACCGCCTGGGCTTCGGCGGCGAGGCCTATGGCGACAACTACGCCATCGTGAAGCGCGATGCGATGGAGCTGCATTTCTGGCTCAGCACGGATCGCAGCCATCCGGAGCATACCTCCTGCTACATCCGGGGCGGGCAGGTGCCGGCGCTGCATGCGGAATTCGAAGCCGCTGGCGTGCCCGGCCTGTCGCCCTTCGAGCTGCGGCCCTGGAACATGCACGAATTCCACCTGATCGACCCGCACGGCAACCTGCTGCGCTTCGGCTGCGCCGAGGTGTGATTTTCCAGGCCCTCAGGCGCCGGGCGGCCCCTCCGGGGCCTTGGCTCGTCGCGCCGAAGGCGCGCCTTCGGCGCGACGCATAAGCGGCGGGCCGCATTCGCGGCCTCGGCCGGCGTGACGCCGGCCGCAGGTCAGCCTTTCAGGGCGTCGGCATGATCCTGCCTATCGCTCGTCCGGATAGTCCCGCGCCGGCCGGGGCTTGAAGGCCGGCAGCGACCAGCCGCGCCAGATCGCGGCGCCCCGGATGCCGAAGCCCAGCGCGATGCCGGCGATCAGCGACCAGTCGCGCGGCAGGGGCGCCAGGCGCAGCGCCACATAGGCCAGCGCGGCGGCGGCGGCCGCGGTGATGTAGATTTCCTTGCGCAGGATCAGCGGCAGCTCGTCGCACATCACATCGCGCAGGATGCCGCCGGCGGTGGCGGTCACGGTGCCGAGCAGCACCGCCGCCCAGGCTTCCGCCCCCGCGATCAGCGCGATCTCCGCCCCCAGCACCGCGAACAGCGCCATGCCCAGCGCATCGGCCCAGAGCAGCGCCTTGAAACGGCTTTCCACCCGGTGGGCGAAGAAGAACACCAGCAGCGCGGCGGCGGCGGCAATGGCCGGCAGCTCCGGCTGCTTCAGCCAGAACAGCGGGGTGCGCCCCAGCAGCAGGTCGCGCACCGTGCCGCCGCCGAAGCCCGTGACCATGCCGATCAGCACGAAGCCCACCGCGTCCAACTGCTTGCGGCTGGCCACCAGCGCGCCGGAGGCCGCGAAGACCGCGATGCCCAGCAGGTCCAGCGCCCGCAGCGCGGTATCGAGCCCGCCCAACTATTCCGCCGGCACGGCGATCGGCCGCGCCGCCCGCGCCGCCTGCCCGGCCCCCCCCATGCAGAACAGGGAGGCGACGAGCAGCGCCGCCGCCAGCGGCAGCACCAGCCAGGCCAGGCCGATATCGATCAGCCAGCCGAAGGGCACCGGGGTGATGGCACCGCCCAGCGGCAGGCCGGCGGAGACGAAGCCGAAGACCTTGCCCATCTGCCCCGGCGGAATCGCATCCTTCAGCATCACGTCGCGCGGGGTGCGCGATGACCCCAGCGCCAGCCCCGCCGCGCCGGCCACCAGGGGCAGCAGCCAGTCCGGCATCGGCACCAGCCCCATCACCAGCAGCAGCGCCGCCGCCACCAGGGTCAGGGCGACGATGAAGGCGAGGTGCTTCTTCGACCGGTCCGCGAACCAGCCACCCACCAGCGTGCCGCCCGTGGCGCCCATCATGTAGCCGGTCAGGGCGAGGGAGGCGACGGCCACCGGCGTGCCCCAGAGCTCCCCCAGCACGGTGATGGAAAAGGCCTGGATCGCGGTGCCGGCCATGGCCGAGAGCAGGAAGAAGCCGAAGAACAGCAGAATCGGCCGCGACAGCAACAGCTCCCGCCCCGTCGGGCCGGCCTTGCGGTCCTTCGGCTTGGCCTGGTCGCGCAGGATGCGGCTCTGCCACAGGATGCCCAGCACCACCGGCAGGCCGACCAGCCCCAGGATCAGCAGCGCCGGCCGCCAGCCCATCACCAGCAGCATCCCCGCGATCACCGGCGGCCCGGCAGCGAAGCCGAGATTGCCGGTGAAGGTATGCATGGCGAAGGCGCGGCCGATGCGGCTCGGATGGATCGACCCGCCGAGGATGGCGTAGTCCGCCGGGTGGATCACCGAATTGCCCACGCCCGACAGCAGCGCCAGCAGCAGGATCGCCCAATACCCGGGCGCGAAGGCCATGGCGGCGATGGACAGCGCCATCAGCAGCACGCCGCCCACCAGGAAGCGCCGTGCGCCATGCTTGTCCACCAGGAAGCCCACGGGCGTCTGCAACGCCGCCGTCACGCCGCTCATCAGCGCCACCGCCAGGCCGAGGGCTGCGAAGGAGACGTCGAATTCATCGCGCCAGACCAGGAACAGCGGCGGCAGGCACAGCATGTAGAAATGGCTGAGGAAATGCCCGGTGCCGATCAGCGCCAGGATGCGCGCATCCTGGGCGGGGGGTGGCGCATCAGGGGAGGAGGACATGCCGGACCAGGGCTCCACGGCGAAGGCTGCCAGACTGCATCCGACCGGCCCGGCAGGTCAAACCGCCGCCGCCAATAACCCGACCGCGTCGAGCACCGCCCTGCCCCGCAAGGCCTGGGCGCCAAGTCCCCGAAAGGCGCGATGCGCCACCAGGATGGCGACGACATCCGCCTGGTCCAGCGCCGCCCCCAGCCCCGCCAGGACCACCCCCGGGCGTCCCGCCAGCGGCGGCGGCAGCGTCGCCAGCAGCGGGTCGCAGCAGATCAGGCGCAGCGTGCCGTCACGCGACAGCTCCTCGGCCACGGCCAAAGCCGGGCTGGCGCGCAGATCGCCAACATCGGGCTTGTAGGTCAGGCCGAGGCAGGCCACGGCGGCGCCCGGCCGCGCCAGCGCCCGGATCGCCGCGGCGACCTGGCCGGGCCGCGCATCGTTCACCGCCCGGGCGGTGCGGATCAGCGGCGCGCCATCCGGCGCCGACTCGGCCAGGAACCAGGGATCGACGGCGATGCAATGCCCGCCCACCCCCGGGCCGGGCGCCAGGATCGCCACGCGGGGGTGGCGGTTGGCGAGCGCGATGGCCGCCCAGGGATCCACCCCCGCCCCCTGGGCGATCGCCGCCAGCTCATTGGCGAAGGCGATGTTCACGTCGCGGAAGGCGTTCTCCGCCAACTTCGCCAGCTCCGCCGTGCGGCTGTCGGTGACGTGGCACAGGCCGGTGACGAAGCCGGCATAGAGCGCGCGGGCGCTTTCGGCGCAATCGGGCGTCAGGCCGCCGATGATCCGGTCATTCGCCACCAACTCCCGCAGCATGGCGCCGGGCAGCACCCGTTCCGGGCAATGCGCCAGATGCACGCAGCCCGGCGGGGCCGGGGCAGCACCCCGCAGGGGCAGCACCAGGTCGGGGCGGGCGGTGGCGATGCGGGCGGCCAGCGCCTCCGTCGTGCCGACCGGGCAGGTCGATTCCAGGATCACCAGGTCGCCCGGCTTCAGCAGCGGCGCGACGGCATCCGTCGCGGCCCAGACGGCCGACAGATCGGCCCGGTTGCCCGGCCCGAGCGGCGTCGGCACGGCGATGAGAAACACCTCCGCCGGCCCCGGCGTGCCCCGCGCCACAAGCCGCCCCGTGGCCAGGGCGGCGGCCAGCAGCATGTCCAGCTCGGGCTCGCGGAAATGCGCCTCGCCCGAGGCCACCGCCGCCACCACGCGCGGATCGGTGTCGCAGCCCAGCACGGCATGGCCGCGGGCCGCCAGCATCGCCGCGGTCGGCAGGCCGATATAGCCGAGGCCCATCACGCAGAGGCGGCGCACCGAGCCTCCCACCACGCCGCCACCGCCTGCGCGATCCGGTCGGCGGCCCGGCCATCGCCATAGGGGAAGACCGGTCGGCTCATCGCGGCGAGGCGGGCGGGGTCGTCCAGCAGGGCATTGGCGGCGGCCAGGATCGCGGTGGTGCCGGTGCCTGTCACCAGGGCGGCGCCGGCCTCCACCACCTCCGGCCGTTCCGTCTGTTCGCGCAGCACCAGCACGGGGCGGCCCAATGCCGGCGCTTCCTCCTGCAACCCGCCACTGTCGGTCAGCACCAGGGTGGCGGCGTTCATCAGGGCGATGCTGTCGCAATAGGGCAAGGGCGGCAGCAGATGCACCGCCGCCACGCTGGCCAGCCGGGCCGTCACCGGGTCGCGCACCGCCGGGTTGGGGTGCAGCGGCCAGGCGATCTCGACATCGCCGCGCGCCGCCAGCGCCGCCACGGCCTCCGCGATCCGCATCAGCGGCGCGCCCCAGTTCTCCCGCCGATGCGCGGTGACCAGCAGCAGGCGGCGATCCGGGGCGACGGCGACCGGCACCACCCCGGTGCGGCGATGGCGGAACAGCGCGTCGATCCCGGTATTGCCGGTGACCAGCACCCGTCCCTCCCCGTATTCCGCGCGCAGATGCGCCGCTGCCGCCGCAGTGGGGGCGAAGCGCAGCGCCGCCAGCGCATCGATGGCGACGCGGTGGAATTCCTCCGGCCAGGGATTGCCCAAATCCCCGGAGCGCAGCCCGGCCTCCACATGGCCCACCGGAATGCCCGACTGATGCGCCGCCAGCGCCGCCGCGAAGGCGCTGAGCGTATCGCCCTGCACCAGCACCAGGTCTGGCCGCGTGGCGGCCAGCGCCCCGGACATGGCGGTGAGCAGATAGGCGGTGAGCAGCGGCAGCGGCTGGCCGGCAGGCTGGCTGCCCAGGTCGATCTCCGCCCGCTCGTCGAATTCCGCCAGCACTTCCGTCACCAGCCCGGCATGCTGACCGGTGGCGCAGGCGATGGGGGCGAGGCCGGGCTGGCGACGCAGCGCGGCCAGCACCGGCATCATCTTGATCGCCTCCGGCCGCGTGCCGAACACCACCATGACCCGGCAGCTTGACGTGGTCCGGCCCATCATCCGGCGATCGCGGCGCCGAGGGATTCGCGGATGAAGCCGATCAGCGGCTGCACCACCTGGCTGCGGCCCTCGGCATCGCCGAAGACCGCCATCTCCACCTGCCCCAGCTCCGGCAGGCCCGTCACCTCCCTCAGCCCGGCGGGGAAGCCGCTGCGGCCGAGCACGGTCAAGGCGAAGCCGGCCTGGGCGGCGGCGGCCAGGCCGAGCAGGCTGTCGCAGGTGAAGACCGGCTCGCAGGCCAGCCCGGCGCGGGACAAGGCGCGCAGCGCGCGGTCGCGGAACATGCAGCCCTCCGGCAGCAGCGCCAGCGGCAAAGGCCGGCCGTCCGGCGCCACCCAATCCGGCGCGGCGGCCCAGACCACCGCCTCCGTCCAGATCGGCACGCCCGCCACCTCCCCATCCCGGCGCTTGCCGAGCACCAGGTCGAGGCCGCCGGCCTCCTGCTTGGCGCGCAGTTCGTGGCTGCGGCCCACCTCCACCTCCAGCCGCGCCTCGGGATAGGTGCGGGCGAAGCGGGCCAGGATATGGGCCAGGCTGCGCGGCACGAAATGGTCGGCGACGCCCAGCCGCAGCCGGCCCGCCACCGGCGGCGCCACCATCCGCCGCACCGCCTCATCATTCAGGGCCAGCATCCGCCGGGCATAGGCCAGCAGCATCTCCCCCTCCCCGGTCAGTTCGACACGGCGGGAGGTGCGGCGGAACACCGGGCGGCGGACCAGGTCCTCCAGCCGCTTCACCTTCAGGCTGATGGCGGATTGGGTCAGGCCGAGCACCCCGCCGGCGGCCGTGAAACCGCCCTGTTCCGCAACCATGACGAAACAGCGCAGCAGATCCAGATCCAGGTCGGGGATGCGCATGACCCGACGATGATGGTGAATTGTTGGTAAACGCGCAACCCGCGGTTGAAAGGCAAAACGGGCGGCGCGATCCCTCGCGCCGCCCGCTCCGTCCGTCACCTCAACCGAGGCTGCGGTTCAGATGTCCTCGTCGTAGCCGCCGCCATCGTCCCAGGCGCCGGCATCATCCTGGCCAGCGGCCTGGTCCTGCCCCGGATCGGTCCAGGGGGAGGAGGTGGGCACCTGCTCCTGGCCGAAGGCACCGGCCCCGGCATCGGCCGCGCCGGTCGTCGCCGCCTCGGCCGCGCCGCCACCGGAGAAGGCGGACATCAGCGCATTGCCCAGCATCATGCCGCCCGCCACGCCGACCGCGGTCATCATCGCGGTGCGCATGAAGCCGCCGCTCTGGCCCTGCTGCAGCGCCTGCGGATTGTAGCCCGGCGGGTACTGCGGCTGGGGCTGCGGGCGCGTGCGCATCATCGGGCGCTGCTGCTGCTGGCCACCGCCGAACATGCCGCCGAACAACCCGCCGCGCGCCGGCTGCTGCTGGGCCTGCTGCGCCTGGGACTGGGCCTGTTCCAGCTCCCATTCCAGCTGCTGGATGCGGTTCTGCATCTCGACCACCGCATGCTCCTGCACGAAGGCGGTCTGGGTGATGCGGTAGCGGGCTTCCGGGTAGCGGGTGAACAGATCCCCGATCAGCCGATCGGCCTCCGGGTCCACCGGCGGCAAGGGCTGCGCCGCCTGCTGCTGGCCGCCGCCCAACGCCCCCCAGGGCGAGGCCGGGCGCGCTGGTGCCGCGCCGGCGGCGCCGCTGACCCGCTCCACATAGCCGGTGATGATCCGGCGTTCCTCGTCCGTCATGTGTCCCTGCTTCCTCTGCGATGGCCGATGCCGCCAGCCCTGGGGGTCCCGCCCCCCAATCGTTACCGGCGTGTCATCCGGACGCGGAATTGGCCCGGCCGGGGGCGGATTTCAAGCGGTACCCTCGTGACGTTCAGTGACCGATGCGTGGCGGCAGGCCCAGCCGGCGCCATTCGATGGCCGGGCAGCGATCCATCACCACGACCAGCCCCGCGGCTCGTGCCCGGGCGGCCGCCGCCTCATCCACCACGCCGAGCTGCAGCCAGACCGATTTCGCGCCCAGCCGCACCGCCTCATCCATCACCGCACCGGCCTCGGCGCTGCGGCGGAACACATCGACCATGTCGAGCGGCGCCGCCTCCGCCAGCCCGGCCAGTACCGCGCGGCCATGGATCGTCTTGCCCGCCAGCACCGGATTCACCGGCACGGCGTCGTAGCCACGCTCCAGCAGGAAGCCGAAGACGCCATGGCTCGCCCGGTCGGGCCGGTCGGAGGCACCCACCACGGCGATGCGCCGGGTGGCGAGGAGCAGGTCGCGGATTGCGGAATCGTCAGGGGCCATGGCCCAGACTGCGCCCTTTGGCGCCACCCGGAAAGCCATCCAATGCTTGCCGTAGGCTTCGCGGCTGGGCGATGATCCCGCAATGATGAGACATATCCTGCTTCTCGCCATGCTGCTGGGGCCGCTGGCCGCGGTCCAGGCGCAACCGCGTGGCGATGTCGCGGGCGGGCGGGACCATCCGCTGGTCGGGCGCTATGAAGGCGCGGTGCTGCGCCACCACCACATGCGCGAATTCGACGAGTTCCGCATGATCGACCGCCAGGTGCTGAACCGGGACCGGCAGCAGACCGGCACGCTCATCAATGACCGCAATTCCCGGCCCGTCGCCGGCCGCGCCCTGCGCCTGCGCTATGAGGCTCCGGCCGGCCGGAGCGCGGCGGAGGTGCTGCGCAACCACCAGCAGGCCCTGGCGGCGAAGGGCTTCGAGACGGTGTTCGCCTGCCGCGCCCAGGCCTGCGGCGACCCGGTGGCCTTCTGGAACGCGGTGGTGGAGAGCGCCCCCGGCCCCGGCCCCCGCCTGACCAGCGCCTGGCGCGACCAGAGCTACCTGCTCGCCCGGCTGGAACGGCCGGAAGGCGAGGTGCTGGTCGCGATGCTGGCGGTCGAGAACCGGGAAGGCCCGCAACTGCTGGTCGATGTGGTGGAGGCGCGGCCGATGCAGGCCGACCGCATCACCTTCGTCGATGCCACCGCCATGCAGCGCGCTGTGGAGGAGACGGGCCGCGTGGCGCTCTATGGCATCAATTTCGGCTTCGACAGCGCCGAGATCCTGCCCGACAGCCGCCCGACGCTGGAGGAGGTGGCGCGTTTCCTGCGGGCGAATGCGGCGCTGCGGGTGGTGGTCGCCGGGCATACGGATTCGCAGGGCGAGTTCGACTACAATCTGGGCCTTTCGGCCCGGCGGGCGCAGGCGGTGGTGGCGGCGCTGACCCGGGATTTCGGCATTCCCGCCGCCCGGCTGACCGCCTTCGGCGCCGGCATGGCCGCCCCGCTGGCGCGCAACGACGATGAGGCCGGGCGGGCGCGGAACCGGCGGGTGGAGATCGTCAGGCGGTAGCGGGCGAAGCCTCCAACGCCGCGCACCAACAGCAGCGCGATACCCGCTGCGAATGCGCCACCCGTCCGGCAAGCCCGGTTCAGAAACCCACCGTCAGCGCGGCTTCGGCGAAGCCGATGCGCCGGGCCGGTGCCACCGGGGACTTGCCGGCGGCGCGTTCCAGCGCCAGCCGCGCATCGCCCGGGCGCCCCGCCTTCAGGGCGGAATCGACGAAGACCTGTTCCAGCACATCCTGCTGGGCATGGCTGCCGCCCAGCCGGTGCAGCCCGCCCAAGGCGGGGCGCAGCGTGGCGCAGGCCTCGTCATGGCGGCCCTCGGCATGCAGGGCGACGGCGCGGGTGGCGGGCAGCGCCGCCTCCCGCAGGATGCGGGCGTGGTGGGTATTGCCCCGCGCCGCCTCCTCCAGCGCCGCCAGCAGGCGGCCCGCGGCCTCCCACCGCCCCGTCGCGGTCAGGGCCATCATCCAATGCGGCTGGGTGAAGGCGGACAGCGTGTCGCCGATGCGGGCCTCCGCCTTCTCCGCCAACTCGTTCCAGCGATCGCCCACTGCGACGCCGCGCAGCCCCAGCCGGAACAGCATGGAGGCGGCGTTCTGCACGTCGATATACAGGTCCGGCTGCGCCAGATGGACCTTGGACTCGCGGTTGCGGAAGCGCGTGTCGTACAGCCGCAGCACGCCGTCGAAATCGCGATGCTCGATCAGGAACATGGCCTGATGCCACCAGAGATGGTGCATCAGGTTGTTGCCCCCCTCCCAGTTCGGCTCCAGCGCGGCGATCCAGTCCAGACCCTCGCTGCGGCGACCCTGCATTTCCAGCACATGGGCGACGCCATGCGCGGCCCAGAGGTCGGCGGGGTCCAGCGCCACGGCCTGGCGGCCGGCATATTCGGCGATGGTGTAGCTGCCGGTTTCCTCATGCGCGAAGCAGCGGCAGGCGAGCACGCTGCCATAGCCGGCGACGTCATCCGACCAGCTCGGCAGCACCTGTTCGACAAGGCCCACCATCCGGTCCGGCGCGCCCATCCAGAAGGCGCAGAAATGGTGCAGGCGGAAGGCCAGCAGGTCGCGTGGGTGGTCCGCCGTGATCTGTTCCCAGATCGACAGCGCCTTTTCCGGCGTGCCGTCGATCCAGGCCGAGAGCGCCGCCATATGGGCTTTTTCGCGCGCATTCGCCGGCAGCGCCTGCGCCTTGGCCAGTGCCCCGGCGGCGCGGCCGAGCAGGCCGCGGTCATAGGCCAGCATGGCGAAGCAGCCCGCCATCACCTGGCCGAGCGGCGCCGTGGGATCGGCATTGAGAAAAGCCTTCAGGCGAAGGCCGGTGTCGAAGCGGTATTTGAGAAAACCCTCGACCGCATGATCGAAGGCGCGGGCCGCCTCGGCGGAGGCGACGGTGAGGGCGTTGCCCTGGGCGTCTTGGTGCATTGGACGTTTCCCTCAGAAGGTCTCGACCCAGGGGCGCAGCTCGATCTCGGCCGACCAGGCGGTTCGGGGCTGGCGGATGGCGGCCAGGGCGGCGGTGGCGATGGCGTCGGGGTCCAGCAGCGTATCCTGGCCCGGATCGGGCCGCCGCTCGCTGCGGATGCCGCCATCCACCACGATATGCACCACATGGATGCCCTGCGGGTGCAGCTCCCGCGCCAAGGCCTGCCCCAGCCCGCGCAGCGCGAACTTGCCCATGGCGAAAGGGGCGGAGCGGGCATAGCCCTTGACCCCGGCGGAGGCGCCGGTCAGCAGGATGGTCCCCGCCTTGCGCGGCAGCATATGGGCGGCGGCCTGCTGGGCGACGAGGAAGGCGCCGAAGGCACAGACTTCCAGCGTGCGGCGCACATCCTCCGGCGCCAGATCCACGGTCGGGCCGCGCACGCGGAAGGAGGCGTTGTAGAGCACCACCTCCGCCTCCGCAGCCTCGGGCGTGGCGAACAGGGCGTGCACCTGGGCGGGGTCGCTGGCGTCGCAGCGATGCAGGCTGGCGCCGGTCTCGGCGGCCAGCGCCGCCAGCTTGCCGGTGTCCCGCGCCGCCAGCGCCACGCCGTAGCCCTCGGCGGCGAGAAGCCGGGCGAGGCTGGCGGAAAAGCCCGGCCCGGCGCCGACGATCAAGGCTTTTGGCATGGCGTTTCTCCTACCCCGCGCGCGGCGCGAGCAGGATGATCGCCGCCCCGCCGAGGCATAGCAACAGGCCCATCAGGTCGTAGCGATCCGGCCGCGCGCCCTCCACGGCCCACAGCCAGGCCAGCGAGGCGGCGATATAGACGCCGCCATAGGCGGCATAGGCGCGGCCGGCGAAGGGCGTGTCGATGCGGGTCAGCGCCCAGGCAAAGAAGGCCAGGCAGGCGAGGCCCGGCAGCAGCCACCAGGCGCTCCGCCCGTCCCGCACCACCACCCAGACGGCGAAGCAGCCGGCGATTTCCGCCACCGCCGCAAGGGCATAGAAGGCGAGCGCGCTCAGTCGATGCCTTCCAGCAGCCCGCACAGGGTGCTGCACCGTGCGGCGAGGTCGGTCCAGACGATGTGCTCATGCGGCGCATGGGCGCCGGCGCCGGTGCAGCCCAGCCCATCCAGGGTCGGGATGCCGAGGGCTGCGGTGAAATTGCCATCCGACCCGCCGCCGCGATGCTGTTTTGGGAGTGTGTAACCCGCCGCCGCCGCGAGGGCCTTCGCCTGTTCGTAGAGGGCCAGAATTTCGCCATTCTCGGCAAAGGGCGGGCGGTTCATGCCGCCGGTGATGCTGACAGAAATGCCGTCCTGCTCCCCGGCGAGGCCCAAAATCAGCGCCTCCATCCGCTCCCCCTCCGCGATGGTCGGAACCCGCAGATCCACCTCGGCGCTGGCCTCGGGCGGGATGACATTGGGGCGGGTGCCGCCGAAGAACGGCGCGACATTGGTGGTGATGCCGGCCGCGAGGTCCGTCATCTCATGGATCTTCAACACGAGGCGGGACAGGGCGACGACGGCGCTGCGGCCCTCCGCCCAGTTGCCGCCGGCATGGGCGGAAACGCCATGCACCTTGATGACGAAGCGCCCCACGCCTTTCCGAGCCGTGACGCAGGCGCCGCCGGCCCCGGCCGGCTCCGGGATCAGCACGGCGCGGGCGCCGCGCGCGGTCTGTTCGATGATGTCGCGGCTGGTCGGGCTGCCGACCTCCTCATCCGGGGTCAGCAGCAGCACGATCGGCCGCTTCGTCGGGATCTTCTGGCGCAGGATTTCCCGCACGCTGTGGAAGGCCATGAAGGAGCCGGCCTTCATGTCGTAGATGCCAGGGCCATAGGCCTTGTCGCCCTCGATCTTGAAGGGCATCGGGCCGGCGAGGCTGCCATGGTCCCAGACCGTATCGAGATGGCCGGCCACCATCACCGGCGCCTGGTTGCTGCCGGCCTCGGCCGGGGTGCGGCAGAGCAGCGTGTCGCCGAAACCGTCCCGCCCCGGAATCCGGGTGATCTCGCCGCCCACCGCGCGAAGCTCCGCCTCGCAACGGTCGATCAGCCTGTTCACCGCCACCGGGTCGGTCGTCGGCGTCTCCTGCTCCACCCAGAGCCGAAGCTCCTCCAGAAGCTGTTCCGAGGTGCCGATCGTGGTGGCGGGCATGCTGACTTCCCTGCGTTGGACTGCGCCGTGTTGTGGCAACTCGCCCGGGCCTTGTCGATCCGGCGGGGCAGGGCTAACGCAGGTCTTCGGCAGTGCAACATGGAGACCGGGCATGGCGGAGCGGAAGCGGGTTTGCGTGTTCTGCGGCTCCATGACCGGCGCCCGGCCCGAATATGCCGAGGCGGCGCGGGAGCTGGGGCGGGAAGTCGCCCGGCGCGGCATGGGGCTGGTCTATGGCGGCGGCGCCGTCGGGCTGATGGGCATCGCCGCCGATTCGGCGCTGAGCGCCGGGGCGGAGGTGATCGGCGTGATCCCGCACGGCCTGCTGAAGCGCGAGGTCGGCCATGGCGGCGGCGTTGAGATGCATGTCGTCGACACGATGCATGAGCGCAAGGCGAAGATGGCGGCGCTCTCCGATGGCTTCATCGTGCTGCCCGGCGGCTACGGCACGCTGGAAGAAGCGGTGGAGGCGCTGACCTGGGCGCAGCTCGGCATCCAGGCCAAGGGCGTCGTGTTCCTCGATATCGCCGGCTTCTGGCAGCCCTTCCTGAAGACCCTGGACTTCATGCAGGCCGAAGGCTTCGTGCGGGAGTCGCAGCGCCCCCTGGCGATGCAGGCCACCACGGTGGCGGAGGCGCTGGACCGGCTGGACGCCTTCGCCTTGCCCAGCGGCACCCTGCCCTGGCTGCGGCCCGACCAGACGTGACACCCGCCATCATCCAGGACTGGCACGCGGTGCCGGCGGCGGCGCGGGGCGCCACCCTGGCACTGGGCAATTTCGATGGCGTGCATCGAGGCCACCTGGCCGTGCTGCGTGCCGCCCATGCGGCCCGGCCCGACCTGCCCTTGGCGGCCCTGACCTTCGAGCCGCATCCGCGCGAGCATTTCCGGCCCGAGGACCCGCCCTTCCGCCTGACCCTGCTGCCGGCCAAGGCGCGGGCGCTGGCGGAACACGGCGTCGCCACCGTCTTCGCCCTGCCCTTCGATGCCCGGCTGGCCGCCATGCCGGCCGAGGCCTTCGTCGAACAGGTGCTGCACGACTCCCTCGGCGCCAAGCACCTTGCCTGCGGCGCCGACTTCGCCTTCGGCCATCGCCGCGGCGGCGATGTCGCCTTCCTCGCGCGGCAGGCGGAAGCGCGCGGCATCGGCCTGACCGTGGTGCCGCCAGTGGTGGATGAGGGTGGGCCGATCTCCTCCACCCGCATCCGCCGCGCCCTGCAGGACGGCTATCCGGACCGCGCCGCCGCCGAGCTGGGCCGGGACTGGGAGGTGCGCGGGGTGGTGTTCCATGGCGACAAGCTGGGCCGGGAACTCGGCTGGCCCACAGCCAATATCCTGCTCGGCCGGCACCTGGAACCGGCGCGCGGCGTCTATGCCGTGCGGGTGGCCCTGGCGGATGGGCGGGTGGTGGATGGCGTGGCCAATGTCGGCCGCCGGCCGACGCTCGGCGGCGACCCGGTGACCCGGCTGGAAACCCACATCTTCGACTTCAGCGGCGACCTCTATGACCAGGAGATCGGCGTGCGGCTGGTGCGCTTCCTGCGGCCGGACGCGACGTTCACGGGGCTGGAAGCGCTGAAGGCGGCGATCGCGGCGGATGCGGCGGAGGCGCGGCGGGTCCTGGGCTTGTAGGCAGCCCAAACATCGGCCGCAGCCGGATGCCGAGCCAGCAGCCCGGCAGCGTCGCCGCCACCCAGAGCACGCCATGCAGGCTGCCGGAGGCGCCGCCGCCCAGGAAGGCGCCGACATTGCAGCCGAAGGCGAGGCGCGCGCCCACCCCCATCAGCACCCCGCCCAGCGCCGCCCCGGCCGCGCCGCGCAGGCCCAGCGGCTGGCGATGCCGCAGCCGGCCCTGGGCCGCCGCGGCCAGCAGCGCGCCGAGCAGCAGCCCGACATCGGCGAGGGAGGAATCCAGCGCCAGCACCGGCCCCTCCAGCGCCGCCCGGGTCCAGCCCTCGGCCCAGAATGCGGCGGCGGGCATGTCGGCGCCCATCATCGTCGCCGCCTTGGCGCCCCAGAGCGTCAGCCCGGTGGTGATGCCCCAGGGCAGGCCGGAGGCGAGGAACATCAGCCCCGCCAGCGCGCCGATGATCGCCCCGGCGCGCAAGGCTGCCGCCGGCGGCCAGGCGCCGCGCAGCACCAGCAGTGCGCCGGCCAGCAGCACGGCCAGGGTTACCGCCAGCCCGCCCCAGGGGCCGAACAGGGCGCCGAAATCCACCACGCCGAGATCCGGCAGCCGCATCGCGGCCGGCACCATCAGGCTGCCCAGCACCCCGCCCAGGCAGAAGAAGGGCAGCGCCACCCACATGCGGCGCGACCCCTGCCCGGCCGCGACCAGCGTGCCGGAGCCGCAACCGTTCGCCAGCTGCATGCCGACGCCGAAGACCATGGCGCCGCCCAGCAGCGGCAGCCCGATCGGCGCGACGAAGCGCCCAAAGCCATCGGCCAGCAGCCCGACCGGCAGCACCACCAGCGCCGCCACCGCGGGCGCGATGAAGCTGGCACCCAGCGCCCGCCCATCGCCCTGTTCCAGCAAGGCCCGGTAGCCGCCGGCGAAGCCGTAATCCAGCAGCACGAAGGCCACGCCCAGCGCCAGCGCCACGGCGAAGACCGGCAGCTTTGTGGGTTGTGGCAGCAGCGCCAGCACCAGTGTCACCCCGGCGAGGCCCAGCAGCAGGCCGGGCCAATGCGGCCGTGGCAGGACCAGGGAAGCCAAGGCCCTATTCGGTCGCCTGCCGCGCCAGGCGCTCGAGCAGGGCCTCGGTCGCCGCCTGCCCCTCCGCCGGCACCGTGACCCCATGGCGAGCAAAAAGGCGGGAGGCCAGGTCGGCGCCGCTGGAGCGGGTCAGGAAGGTGCGCCCGGCCCCGCCCTGCCAGACCAGCACCCGCAGCGGCAGGTCCAGCGCCAGGGTCGGGTTGGCCGCCATGCCGGGGGTGCCGGCGCGGGGATTGCCGAACAGCAGCACCGTGCGCGCGGGCAGGTCCATGCCGACCTGCCGCGCGGCGGCGGCGTGGTCGATCTCGGTGAAGACCACCCAGCCGGCCGCCCGCACCGCGGCGGCGAAACGATCCAGCGTGGCGCGCGGCGGATGCGCGCTGTGGACCGTGACCAGCCCATCGCCGGCCGGGGCCTGCGCCTCGGCCACAGGCGCCAGGGCCAGCAGCGGCAATGCGAGCACGGCACGCCGCGGCGATGCGATCTTCATGGCCCGTCTCCTGCCCTCACCCCCGCGGTTTCGCCGCGAAGAGGCAGGCGGTTACGACGCCACGCCGGTCACAGCCCGATCAGCGTCACCCCGACAAAGGCGATCGCCGCGATCAGCAGGCTCAGCGCCACGCCGAGGCCCAGCGGCGCCAGCCCGCGCGCCCGCAGCGCCTTCAGGTCGGTGGACAGGCCCAGCGCCGCGACGCTCGCCGCCATCATCAGGGGCACCAGGAAGCGGGAGGCATCGATGGCGATCCGCGGCACCAGCCCGGTGGAGACCACCGCCACCATCACCAGGAACCACACCGCGAACCAGGGCACCTGCACCTTGGCCGTGCCGCCGCCTTCCGCCGCGCCGCGCGCCACCCACCAGCCCAGCGCCATGATCGCGGGCGCCAGCAGCATCACGCGGGCCAGCTTCATCACCGTGCCGGATTGCGCCGCCTCCGGCCCGCCTGCCGCCGCCGCGCCCACCGCCTGCACCACCTCATGCAGCGAGGCACCGGCCCAGAGGCCGTAGCTGATGCTGTCCAGCCCGAAGGGTCCGGCCAGCAGCGGCATCACCACCAGCCCGACCGTGCCGCACAGGGTGATGACGGCCAAAGCGTAGGTCACGTCCTCGTCCTTGGCCCGCACCACCTGGTTGGTGGCGACGATGGCCGAGGCGCCGCAGATGCCGGTGCCCATGCCGAGCAGCGCGGCCAGCCCCGGCTGCACGCCGAGCAGACGGCCCAGCCAGATCGCCGCCGGCACCGTCACCCCCACCACCACCACGGCCAGCGCCAGCGCGCCCGGGCCGAGCGCCAGCACCTCCGTCGCCGTCACCTGCAGACCCAGCAGCACGATGGCGAAGCGCAGCAGCGGGCGGATGGAGAAGGACAGCCCCGGATCCAGCACCGGCTGCTTGCCCTGGAAGGAACGCCAGGCGAGGCCCACCAGCAGCGCGATCACCACCGGGTTCAGCGCGGCGATGCCTGAGGCATTGCGCAGCCAGACGGAGGCGATGGCGATGGCCAGACATACCAGCAGGCCCGGCGCCAGCTTGCGCAGCTTCGGCCCCCAGCCCGTGGGCTTGCCCTCTCCACCCGAAGCAACAGCCGCCATGCCGAAATCTCCAACTCCGATCCGGCATCCAAAGGCGGGATCATTTGCGCAAGGCCGGTTCGGGGAGGAAATTCGGCCTGAATTCGTATAGGCGCCGTCCCCGCCGCGGCCAAGCCGGCCCCGATGGACAGCGCCCCTCATTCCCGGCATGGCGGGGCTTCCACTTGCGCGGGACCTGACGGCCGATGATCCAGCCGCCGCATGCCGACGAAACCCTGCTGCGACCCGCGGTGGGGGTGACCCTGGGGGCGCAGGCGCTGGTGGTGCTGGCCTCCCTGGTCCTGCCGGTGATGGCGGCGCTGGTGCTGCCGGCGACCGGCCTGCCGAAGGCGGCGGTGGGCTGGTATGCGGCGCTGCTGTTCTCCTCCGGCGCGATCTCCACCCTGGTGACGCCGCAACTGGTCGCGGCGCTGGGGCCGGTGCGGCTGCACCAGGCGATGCTGGCCAGCGCCGGCGCCGGGCTGCTGGCGCTGGCCCTGGCCCATCCACTGGCCATGGCAGCGAGCGCGGTGCTGATCGGGCTGGCCTATGGTCCGGCCAATCCCGCGAGTTCCGCCCTGCTGGCGCGGCTGGCGCCGGCGCATCTGCGCAACCGGGTGTTTTCGATCAAGCAGGTGGCGGTGCCGGTGGGTGGCGCCTCGGCGGGGGTGGTGGTGCCGGTGCTGGCGGCGACGCTCGGCTGGCAGGCGGCCTGCCTCGGCCTCGCGGTGCTGCTGCTGCTGGCGGCGCTGGCGGTACAGCCCTGGCGCTGGCGGCTGGATGCCGGTTCGCTGGCGCCGCGCGGCGGCGGGCTGGGCCTGCTGGCGCCCTTCGCGGCGGTGCTGTCGGGCGGCGCGACGCTGCGGCTGGGCCTCGCCTCCTTCTGCTTCGCCTGCGTGCAGTTCACCTTCTCCGCCTTCCTGGCGACGGTGCTGGTGACGGTGGCGGGGTGGAGCATCGGCGCGGCCGGGCTGACCCTGACCATCGGGTTGTTGGTCTCCATCGCCGCGCGCCTCGCCTTGGGCTGGGTGGCGGACCGGGTGGCGCCGGCGCGCGTGCTCGGCGGGCTGGGGGTGGCGATCGCGCTGGCCTGCCTGGCCTGCACCGGGCTGGGGCCGACAACGCCAGCCTGGCTGGTCTGGCTGGTGGCCGGGCTGTTCGGCTTCGCCGCCTTCGGCTGGAACGGCATCTGCCTGGCGGAGACGGCGCGGCTGGCGGCGCCGGGCCGGGTGGCGGCCGCGACCTCCGGCATCATGATGATGATCTATGCCGGCGCCTGCCTCGGCCCGGCGTTGTTCGGGACATTGCTGTCCACCACCGGCGGGCCGGTGGCCGGCTTTCTCCTGCTGGCCGGGCTGGCGCTGGCGCCGCTGGCCTGGCTGCGGCGCTGAGTCCCATACCAACGGCCCTTCCGCGTGACCGCTCCGGGCCGCCCTCCGTCGTGCCGGAGGCACGCCAAAGGCGTGACGGGCGGAAACCTCCGGCTTCCTTGGCTTCGTCGCGCCCAAGGCGCGCCTTCGGCTTCGTCGCGCCAAAGGCGCGCCTTCGGCGGCGGCCATTCGGCCGCTCGGACCGGTCAAGAGACCGGCCCGCTGGTACTAGCCGAAGATGAGCGAGCGGTGCAGCGCCGCCCCCGCCAGGGCGCCATCCCCCACCGCGAGGGAGACGGAACCCGCCCCGCGCGCCGCGTCGCCGCAGGCGAAGACGCCCGGCACGCTGGTGGCCTTCATCGGATCGGTGCGGATGATCGGCCCCATCGGCACCTCCTCCATCGCGCAGCCCAGTTGTGCCGCGATGGGGCTGGCGAAGCGGATGCGGGGAACCAGGAACAGGCCGCGCAGGGCGATGCTGCGGCCGTCCTGCAGCTCCGCCGTCGCCGCCGGCCCGCTCAGCGCCACCACCGGGGTTTCCTCGATGGTGACGCCGCGCGCCGTCAGCGCCGCGCGCTGCTCGGCATCGGGCGGGAAGCGACCCTGGGTGAACACGGTGGTGGGGCCCCATTCGGGGATCAGCATGGCCTGGTGGAACCAGGATTCCGTGGTCGCCAGCACCCCCAGCAGACCCTGCTTCAGCTCATAGCCATCGCAATAGGGGCAGAGGAAGACGCTGCGTCCCCAACGCTGGGCCAGCCCTGGAAGGTCCGGCAGCACGTCCTCCACACCCGTCGCCAGCAGCAGGCGACGCCCCCGCCGCGCCGCGCCGGAGCCCAGCTTCACCCGGAAGCCGTCCGGCTCCGCGGTGACCTCGATGGCCTTGTCGACCGCCCAGTCCACCGTGGGATAGCGCAGAAGCTGGGCGCGGGCCTGGTCGGCGATCAGCCCGGGCGCGACACCGTCCTGTCCCAGGAAACCATGCGATTCGGCGGCGAAGCGGTTGCGCCGCTGGCCGGCATCCACCACCAGCACGTAGCGCCGGGCGCGCGCGAGCTGCAGGGCCGCGGCCATGCCGGCATAGCTGCCACCGACGATGATGGCGTCATGCCGCATGGGTCGCATCCTTCTTCACCGCCTCCAGCCGCCGATGGAAATCCGCCGAGAGGGCCGCCAGGGTGATGACGCCGAAGCGCCGCACCAGCATCGCCTCCGCCTGCTCCAGCGTGTCGGCCAGGGCATGGTTCACCGCCTGCTCGACCAGGCATTGCGGCGCGGGGGAGCGGTTGCCGATGGCGAAGACCTCCGGCGCGCCCAGCGCCTCATGCACGTCGCGCAGGGTGATCGTGTTCAGGTCGCGGGCCAGCCGCCAGCCGCCGCCATGGCCCTTTTCCGAATGGACCAGGCCACTCTGCCGCAGCCCCGCCATGGTCCGGCGGACCAGGGGGGCATGGCTGCGCATGCAGCGCGCCAGGCTTTCGGACGTGGTGGGCCCATCATGCTCGGCCATGTGCAGCAGGGCATGCAGGGCGGCGGAGAGTCGGCTGTCCTTTATCATGTATCATCCAATGATACGTGATTAACCTTTCGTCAACCCTCCACCTAGAGGTTGAACGCCACCCGCCCGGTCTCCCCGATGTCATAGCCACCCATCCGCGCGGCGCGGGCGGCAAAGGCCGGGCTGCGGGCAAATCCGAACAGGGTCTGCAGGGGCGACTCGAAATACTGCCGGCGCGGCATCACCACGTCGAAACGCTCGCGCAGCAGCGGCACGAAGTCCAGACGGCGGGAGGTTGCTTCCGCGCGGATGCCGAAGCCGCAATCGGCACGGCCCTCCGCCACGGCGGCGGCCACCTCATCCTCGGACAGGGCCGGGTCGGCCAGGAAGCCAATGGCCTCCAGCCGCAGCCCGGCCTCGGCCAGCAGGTGCATCAGCAGAATATGGCTGCCGGCGCGGGGCTGCCGGCCGATGACGCGCAGGCCCGGGCGGGCGAGGTCCGCCACGCCCAGGATGCCGGCGGGATTGCCGGGGGCCAGCAGCAGCCCCTGGTCGCGCCAGGCCCAGACCAGCCCGACGATCGGCTGACCGGCCAGCAGGTCGCGCGCCGCCGGCTCGTTGAAGGCGCCACTGTCCGGGTCGAGCAGATGTGTCGCGGCCGCCACGGCCTGCCCTTCCGCCAGCGCCGCCAGCCCGTCCAGGCTGCCGCCGGCGCGCAAGGCGAGGCCGCAGCCGGATTGCCGCACCGCCCAGTCGAGCAGCGGGTCGTGGCTGCCGGCGAGAATCGGTGGCGGCGCGGGATGGGCCGTGCCCTCCCCCGCCTCGGCCGCCAGCCAGCCCTGCAGGGCGCCACTCGGAAACAGCCATTTGCCGCCGAGCTGCGCGGCGGGCAGGCGTTTGGCGCGGGCCAGGTCGTACAGCGCCCGCTCCGATAGGCGGAGATAGGCGGCGGCCTCCTTCAGCGTCAGCACATCCGGCATATGGCGGCAAATTCCGGCAGGTGTTGCGCCAGCAGAGCAGCCCGCTTCGGTTGACGTCAAGCGCCGCCATGGTCAGCCTGCCTGGCATGAACGACCTGTCCTCCGCGTTGGAACAAGCGCTGGGCCTGGTGGCCGGTGGCGATGCGACGCTCGGGCAAATCGTGCTGCTGTCACTGCGCGTCAGCCTGACCGCCGTGGCCCTGGCGGCGCTGGTCGGGCTGCCGCTTGGCGCGCTGCTGGCGGTGGCGCGGTTTCCGGGGCGCGGCGGCGTGGTGGTGGCGCTGAATGCGCTGATGGGGCTGCCGCCGGTGGTGGCGGGGCTGCTGATCTACCTGCTGCTGTCCCGCTCCGGCCCGCTGGGGTCGCTCGGCCTGCTGTTTACCCCGGCCGCGATGGTGATCGCCCAGGCGCTGCTGATCGCGCCGATCCTGGCCGCCCTGGCGCGACAGGTGCTGGAGGCGATGTGGGAGGAATATGCCGAACAGCTCCGCAGCTTCGGCGCCGGACCCTGGCGCGCCGTGCCGACCCTGCTGTGGGACGGTCGCTTCGCCCTGCTGACCGTGCTGCTGGCGGGCTTCGGCCGGGCGAGCGCGGAGGTCGGCGCGGTGATGATCGTCGGCGGCAATATCGAGGGCTTCACCCGCGTGATGACGACGGCGATCGCGCTGGAGACCAGCAAGGGCGACCTGCCGCTGGCGCTCGCGCTGGGCATGGTGCTGATGGCGATCGTGCTGACGGTGAACGCGCTGGCCCAGGGCCTGCGCGACATCGCCGCGCGGCAGGCCGGCTGATGCGCGCGCCGGAGGCCATCCTGCCGCTGCGCACCGAGGGGCTGGGCTTCTCGGCGGGCGGCGTGGCCATCCTGCAGGGGATCGGCCTGACCATCGAGGCCGGCAGGCCGACCCTGGTGATCGGTCCGAATGGCGCGGGCAAGAGCGTGCTGCTGCGGTTGCTGCACGGCCTGCTGCCGCCCACGACCGGGCAGGTGGCCTGGGACGGCCCGGCCGCCGATCCGCGCCGCCACCAGGCCATGGTGTTCCAGCGCCCGGTGCTGCTGCGCCGCTCCGTCCTCGCCAACCTCCGCTATCCGTTGGCGCTGGCCGGGCTGGATCGGGCCGAGCAGGACCGGCGCGCGGCGGAGGCGCTGGCGCTGGTCAGAATGGCGGCGCTGGCCGACCGCCCGGCGCGCAGGCTTTCGGGCGGGGAGCAGCAGCGCCTTGCGCTGGCCCGCGCGGCCGCGCTGCGGCCGGAGGTGCTGTTCCTCGACGAGCCCTGCGCCAGCCTCGACCCCGCCGCGACACGGACGGTGGAGGAAACTCTCCAGGCGCTGGCCGCGCGCGGCACCAAGCTGGTGATGACGACGCATGACCTGGCACAGGCGCGGCGGCTCGCCGGCGATGTCGCCTTCCTGCATCGCGGGCGGCTGCTGGAACACGCGCCGGCCACGCGCTTCTTCGCCACCCCGGCCACGCAGGAAGCCGCCGCCTTCCTGCGCGGGGAGTTGCTGTGGTGACAAGAATCCCTGGGAGAAACGCCATGTTCCGCCGCCTGATCCTCCTCGCCGCCCTCGCCTTGGCAGGGCCTGCTCTCGGACAAGACCGCAGCATCACCGTCGCCAGCACCACCAGCACGGAACAATCCGGGCTGTTCGGCCATATCCTGCCGATCTTCACGCGGGAGACGGGAATCACCGTGCGCGTCGTGGCGCTCGGCACCGGCCAGGCGCTGGATGTCGGCCGGCGCGGCGATGCCGATGTGGTCTTCGTGCATGACCGCGTGGCGGAACAGCGCTTCGTGGCGGAGGGCCACGGCGTGCAGCGCCAGCACGTGATGTTCAACGACTTCGTCATCGTCGGCCCGGAGGCCGATCCGGCCGGCATCGCCGGGTCCCGCGACACCGCCGCCGCGCTGAAGCGAATCGCGGAAAGCCGCGCGCCCTTCATCTCCCGCGGTGACCGCAGCGGCACCCATGCGGCGGAGCTGCGGCTGTGGCAGCAGGCGGGCGTCGATCCCCTCGCCGGCCGTGGCGCCTGGTACCGGGAGATCGGCCAGGGCATGGGCCCGACGCTGAACACCGCCGCCGCCCAGGGCGGCTATGCCATGACCGATCGCGGCACCTGGCTCTCCTTCCGCAACCGCCAGGGGCTGCGCATCGTGGTCGAGGGCGATGCGCGGCTGTTCAACCAGTATGGCGTCATGCTGGTGAACCCGCAGCGCCATGCGCATGTGAAGCGGGAGGATGGCCAGCGCTTCATCGACTGGATCGTCTCCCCCGCCGGCCAGGCCGCCATCGCCGGCTACAAGATCAATGGGGAGCAGCTGTTCTTCCCGAATGCGGCGCAGCCCGAGCCCGTTTCCTGACGCGTCACGGCGCCAGGTTGCGCCGGAACCAGTCGAGGCGGTCGGCACAGGCCTCGGCCGCCCGCGCCTCGATCTCGCGATAGGCGGCCAGCACCTCCTCCCCGAAGGCCGTCAGCGCGCTGCCGCCGCCGCGCGCGCCACCCTTGGCCGGGGCCAGCACAGGCTCCCGGAAATGCGTGTTCATGGCGGAGGCGAGGTCCCAGGCGCGCTGGTAGGACATGCCGAGGCGGCGCCCGGCGGCCGCGATGGAGCCGGTCTCCCGGATCGCCTCCAGCAGATCGGCCTTGCCGGGGCCGAAGGGCATGTCCCTGGCCAGCAGGACGCGGATGCGGAGCGGATTTTCCGGGACGGACATGGTGGCCAGGGAACCATGGACCGGGCCGCGCGGAAACGGGGCTTGCGCTATCTTTCATGAACTATATCGTCGGGGGCGGATATCGAGACCGGAAACGCCATGCGCCGCCTGATCCTGGCCGCCCTCGCCTTGCTGCTGGCGGCACCCGCCTTGGCCCAGCAACCGGCCACCGTCTTCGCCGCCGCCAGCCTGACCGACGCGATGCGCGCCCTGGGGCAGGAATGGGCGTCGCGCGGCCATCCGGCACCGCGCTTCTCCTTCGCCGCCTCCTCCGCCCTCGCCCGGCAGATTGAACAAGGCGCGGGCGCCGACCTGTTCCTCTCGGCCGACGAGCCCTGGATGGATTATCTTCAGTCGCGCGCGCTGATCGTGAACGGCAGCCGCATCAGCCCGATCGGCAATGCGCTGGTGCTGGTGGCGCCCAGCACGCCCATGCGCGCCCCGATGGCGCTGGGGCGCGGGACGGATCTGCTGGCGCTGGCCGCCGGCGGGCGCATCGCCACCGGCGACCCCGCCCATGTGCCGGCCGGGCGCTATGCGGAGGCGGCGTTGCGCTGGATGGGGCAGTGGGACGCCATCGCGCCCCGCCTCGCCCGCGCCGACAATGTGCGTTCAGCCCTGCTGCTGGTGGAACGCGGGGAGGCACCGCTCGGCATCGTCTATTCCACGGATGCGGCGGCCAGCCGCGGCGTGGTGGTGCTCGGCACCTTCCCGGCCGGGAGCCACGCCCCCATCACCTACCCCTTCGCCATCACCCGCCGCGCCGCCGGCAATGCCGAGGCCCTGGCCCTGCACGCCTTCCTGGCCGGGCCCGACGCCGTGCCGATCTTCGCGCGCTTCGGCTTCCGTCTCGCCCGCTGATGGAATTGTCGGCCGATGAATGGCAGGCCGTCCGGCTGAGCCTGGACGTCGCGCTGCGCTCCGTCGCGCTTGGCCTTGTGCCGGCGGTGCTGATGGCACTGCTGCTGTCGCGCGGCCGCTTCCCCGGGCGCTTCCTGCTGGATGCGCTGGTGCATCTGCCGCTGGTGGTGCCGCCCGTCGTGGTGGGCTGGGCGCTGCTGATGCTGTTCGGCCTGCGCGGGCCGATCGGCGGGCCGCTGCATGACTGGTTCGGCATCCGCCTGGTCTTCACCACGGAGGGCGCCGCGCTCGCCACCGCCGTGATGTCCTTCCCGCTGATCGTGCGCGCCGTGCGGCTGGGGCTGGACCAGGTGGACCCGGGGCTGGAGGCCGCGGCACGCACGCTTGGCGCCGGGCCGATCGACCGCTTCCTGACCGTGACCCTGCCGCTGATGTCCCCCGGCATCCTGGCCGGCGCTGTCACCGCCTTCGCCGCCGGCCTCGGCGAGTTCGGCGCCGTCATCACCTTCGCCTCCAACATCCCCGGCGAGACCCAGACGCTGCCGCTGGCGATCTACAGCGCGACGCAAAGCCCGGGTGGGGAGGCGGTGGCAGCGCGGCTGGCGGGCATTTCCCTGACCCTCGCCGTCGCCGGGCTGCTGCTGGCGGAGTTGATCGCGCGGCGCATGCACCTGCTGCTCGGGCGCGGCTGATGCTGGAGGTCGCGCTGCGGCATCGCTACGGCCGGAACGGCTTCGCGCTGGAGGCCGCCTTCGGCGTGGCGGAGGCCGGCGTGACCGCGCTGTTCGGCCCCTCCGGCTGCGGCAAATCCACCATCCTGGCGGCCGTGGCGGGGCTGCTGCGGCCAGATTCCGGGCGCGTCGTGCTGGACGGCATCGTGCTGCTGGACACCGCGCGCGGCATCGCCTTGCCGCCGGAGCATCGCCGTTGCGGCGTGGTGTTCCAGGATGCGCGGCTGTTCCCGCATCTCAGCGTCACCGGCAACCTGCGCTACGGCCAGAAGCGTGCGCCGCCCGGCGCCACCGGCCCGGGCTTCGAGGAGGTGGTGGCCCTGCTCGGCCTGGCGGCGCTGCTGGAGCGCCGGCCGGCGGGGCTTTCGGGTGGCGAGCGCCAGCGTGTCGCCCTCGGCCGCGCCCTGCTGGCCCGCCCACGCCTGCTGCTGATGGACGAACCCCTGGCGGCGCTGGATGCGGGACGGCGGGCGGAGGTGCTGCCCTTCCTCGCCCGGCTGCGCGACGCAGCCGGCCTGCCCATCCTCTACGTGACCCATGCGCTGGAGGAGGTGGACGCGCTGGCCGACCGGCTGGTGCTGCTCCAGGATGGCCGCGTCCTGGCGGAAGGCGGGGTGGAGGCGCTGACCGCCCGCACCGACCTGCCCCTCGCCGCCCGCCGCGACGCCGGCACGCTGCTGGCCTGCCAGGTCGGCGGCACCGATCCGGGCGGGCTGACGCGGCTGGATTTCGCGGGCGGCACGCTGCTCTCCACCGCGCGGCCGGAACCGGTGGGCACCCGGCTGCGCCTGCGCATCCGCGCCCGCGACGTGGCCGTGGCGACGGAGGAACCGCGCGGCCTTTCCACCCGCAACATCCTGGCCGCCGAGATCGCCGCCATCACCCCTGGCAGCGGCCCGCAGGAGGTTTTCCTGCAGCTGGCCATCGGCCCCAGCCGGCTGCTGGCGCGGGTGACGCAGGACAGCGTTTCGCGGCTGGGTCTGCGGCCAGGGATGCGTGTCTGGGCGCTGTTGAAGGCGGTGACCTTCGACCATCTCGGCGGCGCGCGTTAACCCCTGAGGTGACAGGCCACGCGATGGCCCGGCGCAACCTCCCGCAATTCCGGCACCACCGTCTGGCACGGCTCCGCCTTGGCGATCGGGCAGCGGGTATGGAAATGGCAGCCGCTGGGCGGGTTCAGCGGGCTCGGCACGTCGCCCTTCAGCATGATGCGCTGGCGCTTCACCGTCGGGTCCGGGATCGGCACGGCGCTCATCAGCGCCTCGGTATAGGGATGCAGCGGATTGGCGTAGAGGTCCCGCGCCGAGGCGATCTCCACGATGCGGCCGAGATACATCACCGCCACGCGGTCGCTGATATGCTCGACCACCGACAGGTCATGGGCGATGAACAGATAGGTCAGGCCGAATTTTTCCTGCAAATCCTCCAGCAGGTTCACCACCTGCGCCTGGATCGAGACATCCAGCGCGGAGACCGGCTCGTCGCAGACCACCAGCTTGGGCGACACGGCCAGCGCGCGGGCGATGCCGATGCGCTGGCGCTGGCCGCCGGAGAATTCATGCGGGAAGCGGCGCATGTGGTCGGCGTTCAGCCCCACCGTTTCCAGCAGTTCCACCACCCGATCCTCACGCTCCTGCCGCGTGCGGCCGAGATTGTGGATCACCAGCGCCTCACCAATGATGGCGCCGACCGTCATGCGGGGGTTGAGGCTGGCAAAAGGGTCCTGGAAAATGATCTGCATGTCGCGCCGCAGCCGGCCGAGCTGCGGGCGGTCCATCGCCGTCACCTCCTGCCCCTCGAACCACACCGTGCCGGCGCTGGGTTCCATCAGCCGCAGAATCAGCCGGCCCGTGGTGGATTTGCCGCAGCCGGATTCGCCGACAAGGCCGAGCGTCTCGCCCGGCGCGATGTCGAAGCTGACGCCGGAGACGGCGTGCACCTCCTCCACCTTGCGGCCGAACAAGCCGCCGCGCACGGCGAAGCGCTTCTCCAGATCCTGCACGCGCAGCAACGGCTCCGTCATGCGGGCACCTCCGGATACAGGATGCAGGCCACCTTGTGGCCGGGCGCCACCTCGCGCAGCGGCGGTTCCGCGGCGGTGCATTCGGGCATGGCGTGGCGGCAGCGCGCGGCGAAGCGGCAGCCAACCGGCGGATTTAGCAGGGAGGGCACGGTGCCCGGAATCGCCTCCAGCCGCGCGTGGCTGATGGCGGCGCGGTCGATGCGGGGGATGGAGCGGATCAGCCCCTGCGTATAGGGGTGCCGCGGCGTGGCGAACAGCGCGCCGACCGGCGCTTCCTCCACCACCTTGCCCGCATACATCACCACCACCCGCTGCGCGACTTCGGCGACGACGCCCATCGCATGGGTGATGAGCAGCACCGCCATGCCGAGCCGCTGCTTCATCTCCGCCAGCAGGTCCAGGATCTGCGCCTGGATGGTGACGTCCAGCGCCGTGGTCGGCTCATCCGCGATCAGCAGCTTGGGGCCACAGGACAGCGCCATGCCGATCATCACCCGCTGGCGCATGCCACCCGAAAACTGGTGCGGATAGTCATGCACCCGGCGCCCCGGATTGGGGATATTGACCAGCCGCAGCATCTCCGCCGCGCGGTCCATCGCGGCGCGGCGCGACAGGCCTTCGTGCTGGCGCACGGCCTCGGCGATCTGATGCCCCACCGTGTAGACCGGGTTGAGGCTGGTCATCGGTTCCTGGAAGACGAAGCCGATCTCCTTCGACCGGATCTTCTGCATCGCCTCCGAGGGCAGCGGCACCAGGTCCCGGCCCTCGAACATCACCTGGCCGGCGGCGATCTTCCCCGGCGGCATGTCGATCAGCTTCAGCACAGTCTTGGCGGTGACGGTCTTGCCGCAGCCGGATTCGCCGACGATGCAGACCGTCTCCCCGCGATCGACACCGATATCGATGCCATCCACCGCGCGCACCCAGCCGTCATCGGTGCGGAAATGCACCTTGAGGCCCTGGATTTCGAGAAGGCGCTGGCCGGTCACTGGACGCGCCTCGGGTCGAGCGCGTCGCGCAATCCGTCCCCCACGAAGTTGATGCTGACCACGGCAAGGAAGATGGCGAGCCCCGGGAACAGCGCCCAATGCGGCGCGAAATCCAGATTGTCCTTGGCATCGAACAGCAGCCGCCCCCAGGTCGGCACATCCGGCGGGAAGCCGAGGCCGAGGAAGGAAAGGGTGCTTTCGGCGATGATCGCGCCGGCGACATCGATGGTGGCGGCGACGATCACCGGCCCCAGCGCATTGGGCAGGATATGCCGCAGCACCAGGCGCATCCGGCTGGCCCCCAGCGCGCGCGCGGCCTCCACGAACTCCTTCTCCCGCAGCGAGAAGAACTGCGCGCGCACAAGGCGTGCCACGGGCATCCAGTTGAAGATGCCGATCACGGCGACGACCATGATGAAGACGCCCATCTCCACGCCCACGATGCCGGTCAGCGATTCGCGGAACAGGTAGATGATGAGCAGCAGCAGCGGCAGTTGCGGCAGCGACAGGAACAGGTCGGTCAGCCACATCAGCGCCGCATCCAGCTTGCCGCCCGCCATGCCGGCGACGCTGCCCACCAGCACGCCGAGGCCGACCGCCACCAGCATGGCGGTGAAGCCCACGGCGAGCGAAATCCGCCCGCCATAGAGAATGCGCGCCAGCAGGTCCTGACCGAGATCGTCCGTGCCCAGTGGATGCGCGAGGGAGGGACTTTCCAGCCGCGCCGTGAAGTCGATCTCGTCGATCGGCAGGGTCCAGATCAGCGGGCCGAACAGCACGGCGAAGACCAGGAGGAACAGCACCGCCGCGCTGGCCACCGCAAGCCTGTGCTTGCGGAAGCGGCGCCACGCCTCGCCCCATGGACCGATATGGGGCTTCCGGGCGGGGCTAGCGGTAGCTGATACGGGGATCGAGCCAGCCATAAAGGATATCCGCCACCAGGTTGAAGAAGATGACCAGGACCGCAAAGACGAAGGTGACGGCCATGATGACCGGCGTGTCGTTCGACAGGATCGAGGTGACGAGCAGCGAGCCGATGCCGGGAATGCGGAAGATCTGCTCCGTCACGATGGCGCCGCCGAACACCGCGGGCATCTGCAAGGCCACCAGCGTGACCACGGGGATCATCGCATTGCGCACGACATGCAGGATGGTGACGCGCGATTCCGGCAGGCCCTTGGCGCGCGCCGTGGTCACATGATCCAGCCGGATCACGTCCAGCACGGCGGAGCGCACGTAGCGGGTCCAGGCCGCGCCCTGGAACAGACCCAACACCATGATCGGCATGATGGTCTGGCGCAGCATCTGCCACCACCAGTTCAGGCCCGTCGCCTCGATATCCGTGCGGAAGACGAAGGGCAGCCAGTCCAGATGGATGGAGAACAGCAGGATCATCAGCAGCCCGGTGAAGAAGGTGGGCAGCGAGAAGCCGATGAAGGCCAGCGTATTGGCCACCTGGTCGAAGATCGAATAGGGCCGCGTGGCCGCATAGACGCCGACCGGCAGCGCGATGCACAGCGCCACGATCTGCGCCAGCCCGATCACCGCGATGGTGGTCGGCAGGCGTTGCAGGATCAGCTGGTCCACCGGGATGCGGCTGACGAAGGAATAGCCCCATTCGCCGCGCAGCATCGCGGTCAGCCAGGACCAGTAGCGTTCATGGACGGGGTCATCCAGCCCGAGGCTGGCGCGCAGATGCGCGCGTACATCGGGCGGGATGGCGGGGTTCGAAGCCAGCTCCTCGAAGGGATCGCCCGGCGCCAGCGCCAGGATGGTGAAAAGGATCACGCTGATCCCGAGCAGGCTCGGGATCGCGATCAGCAGGCGCCGGGTGAGGTAGTTGGTCACGCGAGGAAGATCAGGTCTCGCGCCACCAATCGCTGAGCAGCCATGTGGTGCCGTCCCAGCCGCTCAGCACATGCCGCAGGTTGTTCAGGCTGGCACTGACGAGGGGCCGCTTCACCAGCGGGATGACGTGGTTGCTGGAGACGACGATATCATTCATGCGGATGAACAGCGCGGCGCGCTTCACGGGGTCCAGCTCGCCCTGCGATTCGCGGAAGATGCGGTCATACTCCTCCGACCGGAAGCGAAGGATGTTGCGGCCCTGCCAGTTGTTGGCCTTGGAGGAAGCCTCCCAGGACACGTACTGGTTCATGAAGCGCTCGGGATCCGCCTGCGGCATCGTCGTCGTGTACATCTGCATATCGGCGAAGAACTTGACGTAGGTGTCCGGGTTCGCGACGTCGGAGGAGAAGAACACCGAGGCGGTCACGGACTTCAACTCAAGGTCGATGCCGGCCCGCTGTGCCGCCTGCTTGTACACGGCCTGGGTGCGCTGGCGCGGCGCATTGACCGAGCTCTGGTAGATGAAGCGCAGCCGCACACCGTCCTTGGCGCGGATGCCGTCCCGCCCGCGCACCCAGCCGGCCGCATCCAGGATTTCGTTCGCCTTCGCGATGCTGAATTCCCAGCGCATGTTGGAGGAGGTGAAGCGCGGCGGGGCGTTCAGGAAGTTCGCCGTCGCCGGGCCGCCACGGCCGTAGATGAACTGCTCCAGCGCATTGCGGTCGATCAGCAGCGCCATCGCCTCCCGCACCTTGGGGTCGCGGAAGGCCGGGTGCTCGGACTTGACCGAGGCGCGCTCGCCATCGACTTCCCGATGGGGATCGGTGGTGTTGAGCTGCACGAACTCGATATTGGCGCCTTCGACGATGTTCACCTTGCCGCGGCCCGCGGCTTCCAGGCGCTTCAGGATTTCGTCTTCCACCTGGAGATTCCAGGCATAGTCGAAATCCGCCGTCTGCATCACCGCCCGCGCGGCGGAGACCGCATCGCCGCCGCCCTTGATCTCCAGCGTGTCGAAATAGGGGCGATTGTTCTGGTGGTAGTTCGGATTCAGCTCCGCCCGCAGATTGTCGCCCGGTGCGAAGGAGACGAATTTATAGGCGCTGGTGCCCACAGGCCGGAGATTGGTCGGCGCATCCCGCGCATTGGACCCGGCGTAGTCCTTGAACAGATGCTTCGGGATCAGCTGCCCGATGGAGGCGACGAAAGCGTCCGCCCAGAAGGGTGAGGGCTGGGCGAACTCCACCCGCACCGTGTGGTCATCCACCTTCACCACATTCACGTCGCGATAGGAGCCGGAGGAGACCGCGGCGACGGCCGGACTCTTCGCATATTCCCAGTTGAAGATGACATCGTCGGCCGAGAAGTCCTGGCCGTCATGCCACTTCACACCGCGCTTCAGCTTCCAGGTGACGGAGCGGCCATCGGCCGACAGCCCGCCATTGTCGGTGGAGGGAATCTCCGCCGCCAGGATCGGGTGCAGCGTGCCGTCGGCGGCCCAGCCGGCCAGCGGTTCGTAGAAGACGCGGCTGGCATCCGAATTGGTGGTGCCGGACCCGAAATGCGGGTTCAGCAGCGTCGCCGCCTGCCAGTACAGGATCTTCAGCGCCCCACCGCCGCCGCGCCGCGACGGCGCATAGGTCGGCACGGATTGCGCGGAGGCCGGCGAGATACCGGAAAGCGCCAGAAGCTGGGTCGCCATCGGCGCCGTCAGCCCCACCGCCGCCATCCGCTTCACGAAACCGCGGCGCGACAGCGAGCCCCGCTGCACGCGCCCGATCATCTGGCGCAGGTCGTCCTCGTTCATGCCCAACTCTCCCAAGCCTCATTTGTCCCCGATGGCGCCAGGTCTGTTCGACCGCCCGGCTGCCTTCGGGAAACCCCTGTGGCGGGAACGCTACAGCATGATGCCGGCCTGTCTAACCCCTTTTTTCGCAGCCATTCTCAGCGCCGCTGCTGGCCGAGCTCCTGGTCCACGACGCTGACCCAATAGGCGACGCCCATCGGAATGATCGCATCGTTGAAGTCGAAATGCGGCGTGTGCAGGTTGGGGGAGGTGCCATCCGGCCCGGAACCGCCGCCCAGGAACATGAAGGCGCCGGGCCGCGCTTCCAGCATCAGCGCGAAATCCTCGCCGCCCGTCACCGGCGGGAAGTTCGCATCCACCGCCTTGTCGCCGACCAGCGCGGCGGCCGCGCTGATGGCCAGGTCGGTCTGTTCGGCATGGTTCACCAGCGCCGGCACGCCGCGCTGGTAGGTGACCTCCGCCGTGCAGCCATGCATCGCCGCCAGGCCCTGCGCCAGCTCCCCGATGCGCCGTTCCAGCAGGTCGCGCACCGCCGGGGTGTAACTGCGCGAGGTGCCGGTGACGGTCAGCTCCGCCGGCATGACGTTGGAGGAAACCGGCGAGCCGCCCTGGATCGAGCCGACGCTGAGCACCGCCGCATCCACCGCGGCGACATTGCGCCCGACGATGGTCTGCAGGGCCAGCACGAAATGCGCCTGCACGATGGTGATGTCGGTGGCGAGGTGCGGCGTCGATCCACCATGGCCACCCGTGCCACGGAACACCACGGCGAAGCGGTCGGCGGCCGCCAGCGTCGGGCCTTTCCGCGTTGCGAACTGCCCTGCCGGCAGCGTCGGCTTGTTGTGCAGGCCGTAGATCGTATCGCAGGGGAAGCGGTCGAACAGCCCATCCGCCAGCATCGCCTTGGCCCCGCCCCGACCTTCCTCGGCCGGCTGGAAGATCAGGTGAACGGTGCCGGCGAAATCGCGGTTCTCCGACAGCCAGCGCGCGGCGCCGAGCAGCATGGTGGTGTGCCCGTCATGGCCGCAGGCATGCATGATGCCGGGGTTGGTGGAGGCATAGGGCTTGCCCGTGGCTTCCGGGATCTGCAGCGCGTCCATATCCGCGCGCAGGCCGATCACCCGCTGGCCCGGCCGTGTGCCGCGGATGGTGCCGACCACGCCGAAGCGGCCGATGCCCTCCGCCACCTCCACCCCGTAATCGCGCAACTGCTTGGCCACCAGCGCGGAGGTCCGCACCTCCTCCATCCCCAGCTCGGGATGGGCATGGATATCCTGCCGGATGGCGGCGAGTTCCGCCTGCCAGGCCTTCACGCCCTCGATCACCGCCTCGTTCATGCTGCGCCCCTGTCGGATGAGGCGCGCAGCATGAACCGGGGCGGCCGCGCTGGCGAGGTGCTCTACGCCCCTTGCAGCGCCCGCCAGACCCGTTCCGGCGTCATCGGCAACTCCACCCGCACCCCGCCCAGCGCATCTGCCACCGCATTGGCCAGCGCCGCCGGGGCGCCATTGGTCGGCAGCTCGCCCACCCCCTTGATGCCCAGCACGTTGTTCGGCGTCGGGCTTGGCAGGGAGAGCAGGGTGAAACCGGGCAGATCCGCGGCGCGGGGCATGGCGTAGTCCATCAGCGTCGCGGCCAGCATCTGGCCCTCCGCGTCATACAGCGCATCCTCGGACAGCGCCTGGCCGATGCCGGCGGCCCAGCCGCCATGCAACTGCCCCTCCAGCAGCATCTGGTTCACCACCGTTCCCGCATCGAAGCTGCAGGCGAAGCGGTCCAGCCGCACCGCGCCCGTCTCCGGGTCCAGCTCCACCTCGCACAGCGCGATGCCGGCGGGCCAGCTTTCCACCGTGGCGTCGAAATCCGCCAGGCCGCGCAGTCCGCCGGCCCGCGCCGCCACCTCGGCCAGGCCGATACGGCGATCGGTGCCGACGATCTCATAGGCGCCGTCGCGCCAGGCGATGTCGGCCGCCGCCGCCTCCAGCAATTCCGCCGCCGCCGTCCGCCCCTGTTCGATCGCCGCCTCCGCCGCGCGGACGAAGGTGGTGCCGGAGATGATGGTGGAGGAGGAACCGCCGGTGCCGCCGCCGCGCGGAATGCCGGCGCTGTCACCCTGGATCACGGTCACGCGGTCCGGCGCCACGCCGAAGCGCGCGGCGATGATCTGGGCATAGGCGGTGGCATGCCCCTGGCCCTGGCTCTGCGTGCCGGTGCGGGCCTCGATCCGGCCATCCGCCAGCACCTCCACCACCGAGGTCTCGTCGCCCCAGCCGCCGGAGCCATGCAGATGGCAGGCGAGGCCCCGCCCCCGCCGCAGCCCGGCGGCGGTGGAGGCCGCGCGCCGCGCCTCGAAGCCGGCCGCATCGCCCAGCTGCAACACCGCGTCGAGCAGCGCCGGCGGGTCGCCACTGTCGTAGCGATAGCCGAGGGCGGTACGGAACGGATAGTCGCCGCGCCGCAGCAGGTTGCGCCGGCGCAGATAGACCGGGTCCCAACCACCCTCCCGCGCCGCGACATCCACCAGCCCCTCCAGCAGCACCAGCGCCTCCGGCTTGCCGGCGCCGCGCACGGCATCCACCGGGGCGGTGTTGCTGAAGGCGCCGCGGAGCGCGATGTGGATGGCCGGGATGCGGTAGAGCCCGCCCAGCACCTTGGCCATGCCGCCGGTCGGGATGGTGGGGGCCACGGTGGAGACGAAGGCGCCGAAATTCGCCACGCCTTCCAGCTTCAGGGCCAGGAAGTGGCCCTCGGCGTCCAGCGCCAGCGCGGCCTCCGCCACCAGGTCGCGGGCATGGGTATCGGCCAGGTGATGTTCCGTGCGGTCCTGCACCCAGCGCACGTCGCGCCGCAATTCCCAGGCGGCGAAGCAGGCCAGGGCCTGTTCGGGATAGGGCGGCAGCTTCGGCCCGAAGCCGCCGCCGACATCCGGCGTCACCACCCGCAGCCGGTCGCGCGGCCAGCCCAGCACATGGTCGCACAGGATGCGGTGCAGCAGATGCACGCCCTGGGAGGGTGTGGTCAGCACCACCTGCCCCTCCCGCCACTGCGCCAGCGCGGCGCGGGTTTCCAGATAGCCGGCCAGGATGCGGGGCGAGCGGGCGGTGATGCGGGCCACATGCGCGGCGCGCGCGAAGGCGGCCTCCACCGCCGCTGCATCGCCCTTGGTCCAGTCACACACCAGGTTGCCCGGGGCCTGCTCGTGCAGCCGCGGCGCGCCGGGGCGCAGGGCGTCGTCGCCGCGCACCACGGCGGGCAGCGGGTCGTAATCCACCGCCACGGCCTCCGCCGCCTCCCGCGCCGCGGCCAGGGTCTCGGCCACCACCATCGCCACGATCTCCCCCACATGGCGCACCCGGTCGGCCGGGATGGGGGGGCGATGCGGCTCGGCATGGCGGCGGCCGGCGGCGTCGTGGATTTCCGTCACCGCCGGGTTGTGGCCGAGGCCGGCGGTCTCGGCCGCGGTGAAGACAGCGACCACCCCGGGCAGCGCCCCCGCGGCCGCGGCATCGACATGGCGGATAAGGGCATGGGCATGGGGCGAGCGCAGGAACACCGCCTGCAGCGCGCCGGGCGCCTGCAGATCGGTGGTGAAGCGCCCGCCGCCGGTCAGCAGCCGGGGGTCCTCCAGCCGCCGCAGCGGTTGCCCCAGGCCGGGCAGAACGTCGAACGCCATGAGGGACCCCTGCTGGTTGCGCGGCCGCCAGGGTGGCGGAAGCCGGGCGGGATGGGGAGGGGTGGTGTTTCCGCCCGTATCCCGGATGCGATAGGATTGCGCCGTCAGCCGAAGGACTCCGCCGCGATGTTCGACCGCCGCCACATCCTGCGCGTCACCAGCCTGGCCTGCCTGCCCGCGCCCGCGCTGGCCAGCAGCGTCGTCACCACCCGTGCGGGTGGCGGCGGCATTGCCAGCGACATGGTCGGCGCCTGTGAGCGGGAGGCGCATCGCGCGCCGCCCGGCGTCGCGGCCGGTTGGCGCTGCCCGATCTGCGGCTGCCCGGGGCGCGGGGCGGAGCCGGGTCGCTAGAAACCTCCGGCCGCTTTGTCGCCCGGGGTTTTAGGCCGGCCGCGGCGCAATTCGTTTCGTCATGCGGCTTGGCGCCGCGCGATGGCATCGGCCGTCAATTATGGATATCTGATTTGGGTTTCATGGGCTCCATTTCATGAATGGGGGACCCAGACCTGCGCCAATCGTCACAATCGTCACAATCGCCGCCCGGGCACCGGGGCGCCGGAAATCCGCATTGACGCAAATGCGATTCGGCGCGCGGCATAATATTGCTTTCCGCGATCCCGAAGTGTAGATGCTCGCCCATGGCACGCGAATCCAAAGCGTCGGTATCCGACGTAATCTCCGCCCTCGAAACCCTCACGGTTGCCGAGCTCATCCAGGTTATTGCGGCTGCCGAGGAGCAGCGCGATGGTCGAATGGAAAGCGAAAGAAAAGAGCTGATGGAGGAATTCCGCGCCAAGGCGGAAGCCATGGGCCTTTCCTTCGACGAGCTGGTCGGCGCGCCGCCGCGACAGACGGCCACGCAGCGCCGCGGCGCCAAGAAGGCCACCAAGTCATCGGTGGAGGCCAAGTACCGCAATCCGGAGACAGGCTCGACCTGGTCCGGGCGTGGCCGGATGCCGATCTGGCTGAAGGTCGCCGAAGCCGAGGGCAAGTCCCGCGAGAGCTTCGCCATCAAGTCCTGAGCGGGGACTTTTTGCGGGCGATGGCGGAAGGGCGGTGCTTTCGCAGTGCCCATGACGCCCGGGCCGACAGTGTTGCGACAGGTCGGCCCAAGAATACGTCGCGAATACCCCGAGATACCCGCAGCGGGACTTTCGTTTAATCCGGGTATCGCCGCCGGCCTTGCCAGGCCGGCAACCTGCCAAGCGCCGCGGCGGCCCGTTCCTATCGCACGGGCATTGGTGGACCCGGCCGGATATTTCGATACCCGTCAGATTGGCATATCGACCCGCCCCCATTGCACGGGCGATGGATCGGCCGCTGGCGATCGCCGTCATGCAATCCGACATGGCCATGGGTTCCGCAATCGCCGTCCAGCGGCGAGGCCGGGCCGATCCGATGTCTTCGCGGCCAATGCGGAATATTTCCGAAGCCGGATATCGTCGAAATGGCGCGGCGTCTCCCGATGATGATGCACGATCCGCCCGCAGGCCATGACGCAGCCGGCGCATGGAGCCCGGGACCCGCCATTGTTGCGAATGATTCGCAATTACCCTAGGCTGCGCCGGACGCCCCGTGGCCATCCGACGAAGGAACCCAGCCCATGCTGACCCGCCGCCATCTCGCGCTCGCCCCGCTCGCGGCGGCCTTCGCCGCGCCGGCCCTGGCCCAGCCGGCGCCCAGCAAGCGCGCGGTGCTCGCCACCTATGCGGATATCGCCCAGGCCATGTATGGCGATGCGCTGGCCGGCGCGCGGCAGTTGCAGTCCGCCGTGGCCGCGCTGGTCGCCACGCCGTCCCAGGCCAGCATGGACGCCGCCCGCCAGGCCTGGCTCGCCGCCCGCGCGCCCTATCAGCAGACGGAGGTCTTCCGCTTCGGCAATCCGATCGTCGATGCCTGGGAGGGAAGGGTGAATGCCTGGCCCCTGGATGAAGGGCTGATCGACTATGTCGACCAGGATCGCTACGGCGAGAGCAGCGACGAGAATCCGCTCTACACCGCCAATATCATCGCCTCGACCGAGATCTCCCATGCCGGGGAGACCATCGATATCTCCACCATCACGGCGGAGGCGCTGGGCAGGCTGCATGAGATCGGCGGCGTCGAGAGCAATGTCGCCATCGGCTGGCACGCCATCGAATTCCTGCTCTGGGGGCAGGATCTGAACGGAACCGGCCCGGGCGCCGGCAACCGGCCCTGGACCGACTATGCCAGCGGCGAGCAGGCCACCGGCGGCCATGCCGAGCGCCGCGGCCGCTATCTGACCGTCGTCACCGACATGCTGGTGGCGGAGCTGGAGACCATGGTGGGGAACTGGGGCGCCAGTGGCGCCGCCCGCCGGGCGCTGACCGCCAACGGCACCGATGCCGGCCTCACCGCCATGCTCACCGGCCTCGGCAGCCTGTCCTATGGCGAGCTGGCGGGGGAGCGGATGCGCCTCGGCCTGATCCTGAACGACCCGGAGGAGGAGCATGACTGCTTCTCCGACAACACCCATAACAGCCACTTCTACAATGTTGTGGGCCTGCGCGCGGTCTATCTGGGCAGCTATCGCCGCACCGATGGGCGGGAACTGCGCGGGCCGTCGCTGTCGGATTTCGTGCGCGCCGGCCTGCCCGCCCTGGACCGGGAGATGCGCGCCCGGCTGGAGGCGACGCTCGCCGCCTTCCAGGCGATCAAGACCCGCGCCGAGACCGTCGAGGCCTATGACCAGATGCTCGGCGAGGGCAATACGGCTGGCAATGCCGCGGTGCAGGCCGGCATCGACGCGCTGCTGCAGCAGACCCGCAGCATCGAGCGCATCGTCGCCGCGCTGCGCCTGCGCATTTCCATCGAGGGCTCCGACAGCCTCGACAACCCCGCCACGGTGCGGCGCCCCTGAGCATGCGCCCCGGCCTCGCCGTCGCGGCGCTGCTGCTGGCCGGCGGCATGGCCGATCCGCCGGACCCGTCGGAGCTGTTGCCCGGCGGCGCGGCCACGGCGCGCAACGCGGCGGGGGCCACGGCCTTCTCGCTGGGCTCGGCCACCCTGCCCTTCGAGCGGCTGCTGGACTTCCGGGTCGGCGACGGGGTGTTCCGCCGGCTCTGGGTCGCCGCGCCCGCCTCCACCCGCAATGCCGATGGGCTGGGGCCGCTGTACAATGCGCGCGGCTGCCAATCCTGCCACATCCGCGACGGGCGCGGCCGCCCGCCCGAGCCCGGGGAGCCCGCCTCCTCCCTGCTGATGCGGCTGTCCGTGCCGCCGGCACAGGCGCGCCAGCCAGGCCCGGCGCCGGGCTGGCTGCCGGCCGATCCGGACCCGACCTATGGGCTGCAGTTGCAGACCTTTGGCATTGCCGGCCATCCGGCGGAGGCCCGCGTCTCGGTGGAATGGACGGAACAGCCGGTGGCGCTGGCCGGGGGCGAGACCGCCTCGCTCCGCCGCCCGGCCTGGCGCATCGTGGACTGGGCCTATGGCCCGCCGGCGCCGGGGCTGATGATCTCGCCCCGCAGCGCGCCGCCGATGATCGGGCTCGGGCTGCTGGAGGCGATTCCGGAGGCCGATATCCTGGCCGGCGCCGATCCGGAGGATCGCGACGGCGACGGCATCTCCGGCCGTGCCGCCCGGGTCTGGAGCGCGCATCTCGGCGCGCCCGCGCTGGGGCGCTTCGGCTGGAAGGCGCAGGCGCCGACCATGGAGGACCAGGTGGCGGATGCCTTCGCCGCCGATATGGGCCTGTCGACGCGGATCAACCCGGCGCATCACGGCGAATGCACCGCCGCCCAGCCCGCCTGCCAGGCCGCACCGGACGGATCCCCAGGCCCCGGCGCGCCGGAGGTCGATCCGCGACTGTTCGAGCTGGTGGTCTTCTATGCCCGCAACCTGGCGGTGCCCGGCCGCGCAACCCCCTCCCCCGCCGCGCTGCGCGGGCGTGCCCTGTTCCGGGAGGCCGGCTGCGCCGCCTGCCACCGCCCGGGCTTCACCACCGGCAACCCGCCCGGCCGCCCCGAACATGCCGGCCAGCGCATCTGGCCCTATTCAGACCTGCTGCTGCACGACATGGGCGAAGGCCTGGCGGACCACCGGCCGGAAGGCGCGGCGACGGGCCGGGAATGGCGCACCCCGCCGCTCTGGGGCATCGGCCGGACGGAGGCCGTCAGTGGCCGGGTGCAATTGTTGCATGATGGGCGCGCCCGCAGCCTGCTGGAGGCGATCCTCTGGCATGGCGGCGAAGCGCAGGCCGCCCGCGACGCCGTGGCCGCGATGACCCCGGAAGACCGCGCCGCGCTGATCGCCTTCCTGGAGAGCCTGTGATGCAACGACGCCGCCTGATCCTGGCGCTTGCCACCCTGCCGGCGGCGGCGCTCGCGCAGCAGCCCGATGCGGGCCGCGAGGCCGCGCGGCAGGCCGCCGTGCGGGGCACCGTCGCCGCGCATATCCTGCCGGCCCATGCCGCCTTCGCCGCCGCCGCCCGCAACTTCGCCCAGGCGACCCAGGCGCTGCAGGAGATGCCCGATGCGGCGCGGGCGGAGGCCGCGCGCCGCGCCTGGATCGACGCCGCCCTGGCCTGGCAGCGCATCCGCCATCTGCGCTTCGGGCCGATGGAGGCCTTCGACCACGGCTTCCGCCTGTCGATCTTCCCCGACCTGCGCAATGTCACCGGCCGCGAACTGGCCGAGCTGCTGCGCCTGGCCGATCCCGCCACCCTGACCGATGCGGCCTTCCGGCGCGGCCGCGTCGCGGCCCAGGGCTTCCCTGCCGCCGAGCGCCTGCTGTTCGGGGAGGAGGCCGCGCGGCTGCTGCTGCCGGAGCAGGGCTTCCGCCGCCTGCTGCTGGCCGCCATCGGCCGCAACATCGCCTCGATCGCCGCCGAGATGCAGGGCGAATGGGTGCAGGGCGACCCGCCCTATGCCCGAACACTGGAGGGCGCGCCGGGTGGCATCTATCGCGATGCCGGGGAAGGCCTGCTGGTGCTGTTCAAGAGCCTGCATGGCGGGCTTGAATTTCTGGGGGACCGTCAGCTGGCGCGGACGCTTGGCGCCTCGGTGCAGGCGGCGCGGCCGCGCAGCGCGGAGGCCTGGCGCAGCGGCCGGTCGCTGGCCCTGGCGCAGGCCTCGCTGGCCGCCCTGGCGGAGCTGCAGGCGACGGCGGTGGAGCCGCTGCTGCGGGCCGCCGACCCGGCCTTGGCCCACGAAGCGCGGGACGGCATGGCGGAGGCCCTGCGCCGGGCCGGGGCCGTCACGCCAAGCCTGGAGGCCGCCGTGACGACGCCGCAGGGGCGCGCGGCGGTGGAGGAGCTGCTGCGCGCGATCGGCACCCAGCGGCGGCGGCTGACGGAGCGGGTGGCGCCGGCCATCGGCCTGCCGGTGGGCTTCAACGCGATGGATGGGGACTGACGCGATGATCGGACGACGCGCTGCGCTCGGCCTCGGCGCCGGGCTTCTGGTGAAGCCCGCTTCGGCGGCGCGGCCAGGCTTTGTCGCGGCAGGCGCCGATGCCGCCGGCGGCTGGCGCGTCGCCGCCTTCGGCCTGGACGGCGCACCGCGCTTCGACCTGCCGATCCCGGCGCGCGGCCACAGCCTGGCGGTGGCGCCGGATGGCGGCGTGGCCGTGCTGTTCGGCCGCCGGCCCGGCACCTATGCGCTGCTGCTGGACCTGCGCAGCGGCCGTGAACGCCAGCGCATCGCCCGCGCCACGGAACGCTGGTTCTGCGGCCATGGCGCCTTCTCCGCCGATGGAAGCCGGCTTTTCGCCACCGAAATCGACCCGGCGGGACAGGGGGTGGTCGGCGTCTATGCCGCCGCACGCGACTTCGCCCGGATCGGTGAATTCGCCAGCGGCGGCCTCGACCCGCATGACATTCGCCTCGCCCCCGATGGGACGACGCTGATCGTCGCCAATGGCGGCATCCGCACCGACCCCACGCTGCCGCGCGCGCGGCTGGATCTGGAGGAGATGGACAGCGGCATCGCCCATCTCGATTCCACCAGCGGCCGCCGGCTGGGCGGCTGGCACCTGCCGGAGGACCAGCGCCTGCTGTCGCTGCGCCACCTCGCCTTGGCCGGTGGCGCCGTCTTCGTCGCCATGCAGCATGAGGGTCCGCGCCATGAGCGGCAGCCCCTGGTCGCGGTGGGCCAGGGCGATGCGATCACGCCGCTGGATGAAGCCCTGCCGGTCTGGGCCGGGATGGACCACTACACCGGCAGCGCCGCCGCCAGCCTCGATGGGCGGCTGGTCGCGGTCACCAGCCCGCGCGGCGGCAGCGCGGCGGTGCTGGATGCACGCAGCCATGCCGTGCTGGCGCGCTTCGCCGTGCCGGATGGCTGCGGCATCGCCGCCGCGCCGGGTGGCGGCTTCGTGCTGACATCGGGCCTCGGCGGCGCGGCCAGCATCGGCGCGACAGGCGCCATGGTGGCGCTGCCCGGCGACTGGTTGCGCCGCGTACGCTGGGACAATCACCTCGTCCCGATCTGACGGTGCATCAGGGGGCGGGCTCGGCCGCGATCACATAGTCATGGCCGCTGGCCAGGCCGCCCTCGCTTTCGCACAGCGCCGCGGCACGGCGGCGCAGCGTTCCGGCCTGACCCGTCAGGGCCCTGGCCAGAGCGCGGTCGGGAATGCGCCGGATCAGCGCCTCGGCGGTCGCGCATTGCAGTTCCACCCAGCGCAGGTCGTAGCGATTGGGAAAGCGCCGGGCCGCGATCACCTGCAGCCCGGCCTGTTCGAGCTGACGCAGGACCCATTCGGCCGGATATTCGCGATAGGGAGTCGCCCCCGCCAGCAGGTGGCAGCCATCGCGAAAACGCCCCAGCGCCTGCACCATCCGCCCCGCCGCATCGCCCGGCTGGCCGGTGACATAGGGATCGAGCCCGATGACATAGATCCGGCGTCCGACCAGCGGCCGCAGCCGGGCGAACAACCCGTCCTGGAAACAGGGGGCGTAGCTTTCCACCGCGCCGACCAGATATTCCGCCAGCACGGTGTCATGCACCTCCCCGGCCAGCAGCGCCGGGTCGGCCCAGTTGCCGGCCACGAGCCTGTCCTGCGGCCGGATCGCGCCGCCCAGCGCCGCCCGGGTCTCGGCCAGCTGGGCCGGATCGGCGCTGACCGCCGTCCAGCGCCGGGTCGGCAGGCCGCCGATCCAGCGCGCCGAATTCGGCCCGGTGCCGGCATCCAGCACCGCGCCCCAGGGCAGATCGCCCTGGAGCCGTTCCAGCACGCCGAACAGCGGCGGCAGGCTGGCGATGGCGGGCATCAGAAGCTGAGCGTCAGGCCGCCGATGATGGTCCGGCCACGGCCGCCACCGACCGTCTCCGCCGCCGGCACCGTATAGACCTCGTCGGTGATGTTCGTGGCATTGGCGAAGACGTTCAGATTCTCCGTCACCTTCCACGAGCTGTAGAGGTCATAGGTGGTGAAGGACGGGATCGGCGTGGTCTGGCCCGTGCCGCTCCAGCTCTGCGTCTCGCCGACGCGGCGGATGCGGCCGCCGATGGTCAGCGCGCGGTCGAACAGCCGCACGCCGCCATCCACCACCAGGGTGCTGCGCGGCACGTAGCTGTGCTCGGCGGCCTCGGCATAGGTGACGCGGCTGTTGGTGAAGCTGCCATTCACATAGGCGATGCCCATGTCATAGCCGCCTTCCAGCTCGACGCCGGTCAGCCGGCTGGTGCCGGGGACGTTGTTGTAGAAGTTGTAGCTGTAGGCACGGCCGCTGGCGGTGCCGCGGATGCTCACCAGGTTGATCAGGTCGTCGACGTCATTGTCGAAATAGGCGGCCTTGAAGCGGATGCGGTCGCCATCGGTGAAGACGTTGCGGCGCAGGACATTGGCGCCGACTTCCCAGCCCTGGGATGTCTCCGGCCGCAGATAGGGGTTGGGGTAGAAGGTGGAGGTGCCGCCGGCGCTGTGCGGACCGGAATACATCGCCTCGGAGATGGTCGGCGGACGGAAGGCCCAGCCGTAGCTGACATAGGGCTGCAGCCAGTCGAGCGCCTGCACCGCGAGGGTGAAGCGCGGGCTGACCTGGCTCTCGCTGGTGTCGGCGCGATAGTTGCCGGTGACCGGCACCGGGCCGATGGCCGGCGCGGCATAGCCCTCGCCATCCAGCGCGAAATGGTCGAAGCGCAGGCCCTGGATGAAGCTGAAGATGCCGTAGCTGAAGGTCGCGTTGGAATAGGCGCCGGCGAGGTTCAGGCGCCCGTCGCCATTGACGCCGCCCTTGCGGGTTTCCGTGTCGTCGGTGGCGTATTGCAGCCCGTATTCCCAGGCGACGTTCACGCGGCCGATGTCGAAGCGGGAGGTATTGGCGACATCCGCCTGGTAGGCGGTGTTGACGATGCGGCGGCCGGAGGCGGTGGAGGAGAAGTTGCCCGCCTCGGTCAGGTAGTTGTTCATCCGGATCTGGTTCCAGGACGCATTGGTCCGCAGATCGATCAGCGGGCTGGCGGGATTGTAGCGATAGGACAGCCGCGTCAGGTTCGACTGCATGGTCTGGTCGTAGAAGTTGGAGGTGAAGCGGTTGGTATAGACGCTGCCGAGCAGCGACAGGTGGTGTTCCGGCGTCGGGTCCCAGTTCACCCGGGCGATGCCGCTGCGCAGCGACTGCTCGGTGTTGTCGACGATGTCGCCATCGCCGTTCTTGTAGTTGGAGTTCTGCCGCCCGCTGGCGCCGGCCAGCACGCTGACGCCATTGGCCAGCCGCGCGGCGCTGACCAGGCTGCTGTTCCACTGATAGCCATTGGTGCCGGTCGCGCCCTGCAGCCGCCCGCCGAAATTCTGGCCGGGACGCAGGATGTCACCGACATCGAGCAGCCGGAAGTTCACCGCGCCGACCAGCGCGCCCATGCCGCCCTGGCCGGTGACCGCGCCGCGTTCCACATCGATGCCGCTGAGGAAATTCGGATCGACATAGGCGAAGGACCCGCCCTCATGCCCCGCCGGCCGGAAGTTCTGGCGGACGCCTTCCACCATCATGTTGACGCGGCCGACGCCTTCCAGGCCGCGGATGTTCACCGCCACGCCGGGCTGTGAATCGAAGCCGCCGACGGCGACGCCGGGCACCGTCTCCAGCAGCCGGTTCGGATCGCCGCCCTCGCGCAACTGGTCGCGGGTAACGGTGCTGGTGGCGGCGGGGGTTTCATAGGCGCTGTCGGCACGTTCCCCCTCCGCGGTGACACGCGGCAGGCGGAGCGTGGCGTCCGGTGCCGTGGCCTGCTGCGCCAGGGCACCGAGGCTGCCGATGGCGCAGAGCGAGGTGGTGGCGAGGAGGCGGGGCAAGACACGCAAGCCGGTTCTCAACATCGATCGGACCCTTCGTTTCCGTCGACGCCGCACCCCCCACGGGCCGTCGCGTCACGGGCGATGTAACGGCTTTATTGCAAGTGATTCTCATTTGCAACTGAGTCAACGTCTTGTTTTGGTGAAAAATTCCGGTGCACCTTGAAAGGATGTCAGGCCGCATTCCGCCTATTGCGATTGATTCTCATTCTCTGTAACCAGGGCCGTCCGCGTGCCGGCCAACCCGGCCGCACCGCATCAACCGCAGGATGACCGGGCCATGGCCACAAGGCTTTCGCTGACCACGCTTCTGATGGCGACGGCGCTCTCCGCCACCGCCTCCGCCCAGGCGCCGAGCACCGCCGTGCCGGTTCCCGCCACCACGCCACAGGCCGAGGAGGCGCCGCGCCCGCGCCCGACGCCGGAGCAGATCGCCGCCATGCGCGCGCGCTTCCGTGCCAACTTCTTCACCCAGTACGACACCGACCGCGACGGCGTGGTGACGCGTGCCGAATATGACGCGGTGCGCGACGGCGTCTTCCGCCGCACCGATACCGGCCATGACGGCGCGCTGTCGGAGGCTGAATACGTCGCGGAATTCGAGGGCCGGCTGCGCGCCACCTATGCCGACAAGCCGCTCGACGAGGCCTTCCGCCGCGCCATCGCCCAGGCCAGCCGCCGCTTCGAATCGATCGATCGCGACCGCGACCTGAGCATCAGCCGGGCCGAATACGATGCCGTCGCCGCGCGCACCTTCGACCGCGCCGACGCCAACAAGGATGGCCGCGTCACCGCCGAGGATGCCAGCGTGCCGCATGCGGAACCGCGCAGGAACTGAGGCCGCGATGACCCGCGCCGCCGAGACCGCCATGCCGGCGCGGGGCCAGCGTTCCGCCTGGCTGAAGCATTTGCACCGCTGGCACTGGATCAGCTCCGCCATCTCCCTGGTCGGCATGCTGCTTTTCGCCGCCACCGGCATCACGCTGAACCATGCCGCCGATATCGGCGGCACGCCGCAGGTCACGGAACGCAGCGGCCTGCTGCCGCCGGCGCTGCGCGACCAGCTCTCGGCCAGCCCGCAGGACGGCGAGGCGCCCTTGCCGCGCGAATTGCGCGACTGGCTGGCGCGGGCGCTGTCGGTCCGCACCGGCACGGCGCCGGCCGAATGGTCGGAGGAGGAGATCCACCTCGACCTGAAGTGCCCCGGCGGCGACGCCTGGCTGCGCATCGACCGGCAGAGCGGCGCGGTGCAGTACGAACGCACCACGCGCGGCGCCATCGCCTACCTCAACGACCTGCACAAGGGGCGCAACACCGGCGCCGCCTGGTCCTGGTTCCTCGACATCTTCGCCGGCGCCTGCGTCGTGTTCTGCGTCACCGGCATGGTGCTGCTCTACCTGCATGCGGGCACGCGCCCCTCCACCTGGCCGATGGTCGGGCTCGGCGTGGTCGTGCCTTTGCTGCTCATCATCCTGTTCATCCACTGATCGACCGATCGAAGGAGAGACCATGCGCCGCATGCTTCCCGCGCTGGCCGCCGCCGGCCTGTCCACCACCGGCCTGTCCGGCACCCCGGCGCTCGCCGCCGAACTGCGCATCGGCATCGAGCTGCCGCGCATCAGCGTCGCCGAATATCACCGACCCTATCTCGCGAGCTGGGTGGAGCGCCCCGACCAGACCGCCATCGCCACCCTCGCGGTCTGGTACGACACCAAGCTGCGCAATGAACGCGGCCAGACCTGGCTGCGCGACCTGACGCAATGGTGGCGGCGCGCCGGGCGCGGCATGGCGCTGCCGGTCGATGGCGTCAGCGGCGCCACCCGCGCGCCGGGCCGGCATGAGCTGCGCGTCGATGCCGACAGCCCGGTCCTGGCCGCCATGCCGCCCGGCGAATACCGGCTGGTGGTGGAAGCGGCGCGGGAGGGCGGCGGTCGGGAACAGGTGCGCCTGCCCTTCCAATGGCCGCCCAGCGCACAGGACGCGAATGCCAGCGGCAGCGCGGAGCTCGGCACCGTGACGCTGGGCATCCGCCCGTGACCTGGCGCCTCCACCTCACCGCGCTGGCCGTCTCCGCCGCGCTGGCGCTGCCGGCGATGCTGGTGGAGGCGCGCCAGATCCGGCTGCCACCCTTTCTGCTGCGCTGACGCCATGGACCGCCTGCTGCTGCCGCCCCTCCGGCGCGCCCCGGCGCCGCCGCGCGGCGGCGTGCTGCGCGAGCTGGGCGGCGCGACCATGGGAACGCGCTGGTCGGTGCGGCTGGTGGACCATGGCGGCCCCTCCCCGGCCCCGGACATCCAGCGCGTGCTGGACGGGATCGTGGCGGAGATGAGCGCCTGGCTGCCGGATTCGGCGCTCAGCCGCTTCAACCACGCGCCGAGGCCCGGCTGGCATCCGCTGCCGGCAGGGCTGCGCGCGGTGCTGGACTGCGCGATGCGGGTCGCGGCCGCCAGCGACGGCGCCTTCGACCCGACCATCGCGCCGCTGGTCGACCTCTGGGGCTTTGGGCCGGAGCCGGTGCCGCCCGGCCTGCCAGGCGAGCTGGCCCTGATGGCGGCGCGTGCGCGCTGCGGCTGGCGGCAACTTGCCATGGATGCGCGCGGCCTCTGGCAGCCCGGCGGCCTGCGGCTGGATGTCTGCGGCATCGCCAAGGGTTTTGCGGTGGACCAGGTCGCCGCCCATCTGCGCGCCGCCGGCCACGACGCCTTCCTGGTGGAGATCGGCGGCGAGCTGCGCGGCGAAGGCGTGAAGCCGGATGGCATGCCCTGGTGGGTCGAACTGGAATCGCCGCCCGGGCCTCGCCGCGCCGCGCCGTTCCGCGTGGCGCTGCACGGGATGTCCGTCGCCACCTCCGGCGACTATCGCCGCTTCTTCGATCTCGCGGGCCACCGCTACGCCCATACCATCGACCCGCGCAGCGGCTGGCCGGCCGGGCCGGAGCTGGCCTCCGTCACCGTGCTGGACGAGAGCTGCATGCGCGCCGATGCCGAGGCCACGGCGCTGGGCGTGCTCGGCCTGGCGGCGGGGATGGCGCATGCCCGGCGGCATGGCATCGCCGCGCTGTTCCTGGCGCGGGAGACGGGCGGCCTGCGCGCGCAGCTGTCACCCGCGCTGGAGGCGATGTGTGGATGATCGAGCCCCGCTACCTCACCGCGCTGGCCATCCTCGCCGGCTATGCGGCCTTCTGTGGCGGCTTCGCCTGGCGCTGGCGGCGTCGCGCGCGGCCCGCGCCCGCGGGGGATTCAGACTCCGGCTGCCTGGTCGCCTATGCCAGCCAGACCGGCTTCGCCGAACAGATCGCCCAGCGCACGGCGGCGGCGCTGCGCGCCCAGGGCCGGCAGGTATGGCTGGCGGGGCTGGAGGTGGTGGACGGCCGGCTGCTCGCCCAGGCGCGCCAGGCCTTCTTCGTGGTCAGCACATCGGGGGAGGGTGACCCGCCCGACCAGGCGGCCCGCTTCATCGCCCGGGTGATGGACACGGCGCCCGACCTTTCGCGCGCCCGCTACGGCCTGCTGGCGCTCGGCGACAGCAGCTACACGCGGTTCTGCGCCTTCGGCCGCCAGCTCGACGGCTGGCTGCGGGCGCGCGGCGCGACGCCCCTGTTCGAACGCATCGAGGTGGATGACGGCGACGCCGCGGCGCTCGCCCGCTGGCAGCGGGATATCGGCGTCGCCGCCTGGGATGCGCCGCAGGCGGCACCCTGGAGGCTGGTGGAACGCCGTCTGCTGAACCCGGGCAGCCAGGGCGGTCCCGCCTATCACCTGGCTTTCGCGCCGGTCGGTGATCTGCCCGAATGGCTGCCGGGCGACATCGCCTCCGTGCAGCCGCGCAACGCGCCGGCGGATGTCGCGCGGTTGCTGGCGGCGCTGGGGCTGCCGTCCACCACGACGCTCGCCGCCCTGCTGGCGACCCGACAGCTTCCCGCCACGGCGGACGCGCTGGCGGGGCTGTCGCCGGAGGCGGTGCTGGAAGCGCTGCCGCCGCTGGCGCCGCGCGACTATTCCATCGCCTCCCTGCCGCGGGACGGACGGCTGGAGCTTCTGGTCCGGCTGGCGCAGCAGGCCGATGGGCGGCCGGGCATCGGCTCGGGCTGGCTCAACCTGCATCTGCCGCCCGGCGGCCAGGTGCTGCTGACCCTGCGGCGCAACAGCGGCTTTCACCCCCCCGCCGAGGACCGCCCGATGCTGCTGGTTGGCAATGGCACCGGCCTGGCGGGCCTGCGCGCCCACCTCAAGGCGCGGGAGGCCGCCGGGCGGCGCCGCAACTGGCTGGTCTTCGGCGAGCGCCGCCGCGACCAGGACTATTTCCACCAAGGCGAGATCGAGGCCTGGCGTGCCTCCGGCCTGCTGGCGCGGCTCGACCTCGTCTTCTCCCGCGAGGCATCCGAACGGACCTACGTCCAGGACCTGCTGCGGGCCGAGGCCGGGGCGCTGCGCCAATGGGTCGCGCAAGGCGCCGCCATCTATGTCTGCGGCAGCCGGGTCGGCATGGCGGAGGGGGTGCATGCCGCCTTGCGGGAGGTCCTTGGCGCAGCGGCGCTCGACGCGTTGCTGGAAGCGGGACGCTACCGCCGCGACGTCTACTGATCGGCGCGACCTCAGCGCAGGAAGTCGCCCACCCCGTCCCGGAACGCCCGCGCCGTGCCCTCCCGCGTCACCTCCCAGAGCGGATTGTCCACCGCCAGTCGCTGCCCGCCATCCCGCGCCACGCCGCGCACCACCACCGGCGCCACCGCCCGCGTCGCGATGCCGAACAGGTCGAGCGGAATGCGGATGAAGATGCCGCGGTCGAAACTGCCCTCCCCGAATTGGCTGAAGGGCACGTCGGTGATGGTGGCGAAGCCGCCGATCTCGATGCCGCTGGCGAAACGCCGGCCGATCTCCACCGTGCCGCCCCAATCCCCCGCCAGATAGCGCCCGGCCCTGGCCACGCCATACAGGTTGAACCAGGGCAGGTCGGCATAGGCCGAGACATGCCCTGTGGTGACCTGGTAGCCCAGCACGCCGAGCCGCTGGTCGTGGTCCCGCTGCACCACCTGCGCAACATCGACACCCAGCGCCCAGGGCCTGCCCCGCGGCCGCCACAGCAGCTCCGCCGAAACCCCGGCGAACATCGGCTCCAGATACCCCGCCGTCACCCGGCCAAACAGGTCCGGCCCGAGCCCGCGAATCTGCTCCCCATACAAGGCCGGGATCGCATTCTCCCCCTCCCGCGCATAGCGCGCCGCATCGCTGCGCACATGCGGCAGGACGCTGTCGGAGGCGACACCCTCCGCCAGGTTCCCGGCCAGGCTGCGCGCGACACTGCCCGCCACAGCGAAGCCCCCGCCCAATTCCCACCGCGCGCCCGCCACCGCCGCCACCTGCCAGCGCAGCGTCCGGCCAGGATCGCCGAGCAGCAGCGAAATCCGTGGCTCAACCCCCCAGCTCACCCCACCGTCATCCGCCATGCCGCCGAAGGCATCGGCCCCGGCCGGTTCGAGCGTGCTGGCATGGAACAGCTCCTCCGCGCTGCCATCGCCCCGGCTCGCCGCCTCCATGGCCCGGCGCGGCAGGGTCAGCCGCGCCACCTCCACCCCCATCTGGCGCCAGGACAGGCGCAGCACCTCCACCTGCCGTGGCAGATACGGCTGTACAGCCCGCGCCACCCGCCCCACAGCCCCGGCCAGGCGCCGCTGCCGCCCGCCCGCCACGGCAATCCGCGCCTCCATCCCCTGGATCACCACCGCCACCGGCCTGAACCCGGCCTCCGCCAGCGCCGCGCGAATCGCCTCCTCCGGCCCCATCACTTGAGCCGGCCGAGGCGCCAGCGCCGGCAGCCGCGGCGCCGCCGGCTGCGCCCGGTCCGGGTCGATCCTTGCGGAGAGCCGGAACAGCAGGTCCGTGCCGTGCACCCAGTCCAGCCCCGCATCCCAGCTGCCGTTCGACCAGTGCAGCCCGTAATTCACCCGGCTCGCGGCCCGCCCGCCCCGCGCATCCTGCCGCGCCGGCCAGCCCCCCCGCTCATCGCGCAGCGCATCGCCCGAATATTCCAGCTTCGCCCGCAAGCCCTCCACCCCACCCCAGGGCGTCCAGACCTCCGGCAGCGAATACTCCACCCCGCCGAACAGCGCCGTCTCCCCACCCCGGAAGAACGGCACGCCATTCGCCAACCCACCCTGCCCCACATCCCGCGGCCGATCCTCGAACCGCGCCGACACAGCCGTCAGCGGATTGCCGAAATCCTCCCCCGTCCCCAGCCGCCCCCAGCCCAATCCCAAGGTCACATCCCACGGCCCGAACCGCTTCGACGCCACCAGATACTCGCCCGCATAAATCCCCGTGCCGACCGCATCCTGAAGCCCCAGCGCCACCGCCGGCCGCCCATCCCCCTCCTCCATCAGCCGCAGCTTCAGATCAAAAGCCCGATCCGTGACCATCCCAGCCCCCGTCGTGCCATCCAACCGCTCCGCTAACCGAAAACCCGTCTCCAACCACGGCAAGGCCTGCCAATTCAGAAAATGAAACCGCCGCTGATGCCGCAACACCGTCCCCGCCTCGACCACCCCATCCGGCCGAAACCGCGCATTGCGCATCTCCACCAACCCCACCCCGCCAAAGCTGGACCCCGTCCCCGCCACCTCCTGCGCCTGGGCCGTGACGGGCAGAAGCAGCGTTAGGAGGAGGGTGGCGCGGGTGGCTCTGCAGGGGGACGCTGTCCCCCTGCACCCCCTGCCAAGGGTCAGTGGACCCTTGGAACCCTTTGATTCATGAGGGGAAATGGAGAGGGGCCGGCGGAAGTTTCGAACAAGCGGGCGCTCTGGCCCCTCTCCATTTCCCCTCAAGGTCCTGAGGTCCAGGAGGCCACTGCCTCCTGGCGGGAGGGTGCAGGGAGGGCAGAGCCCTCCTTGCAAACCACCCACGCCACTCCTCCCCCTCAACGCAGCTCCCGCGCGATCACCGCCAGGGCGGCGGAGGAGATGGTGACCTGGCTCAGCACCTGGGTGAGGTCGCGGATGAAGCCCCAGTTTTCGTAGGGGGAGGGGTCCTGGGGGATGACGACGAGGCTGCCGGGGGGGATGGGGGGGCTGCCGGCCTGCCAGGCGGAGAGGCCGGCGGGGCTGGCCTGGCCGTTGGGCATGATGATGAAGGCGCGGGCGGTGTCGGCGAAGCGTTGTGGGCCGCCGGCGGCCTGGGTGTAGTCGCTGGCGCGCCAGCCGCTGCGGAATTGCAGGCTGCCGGGGTTCAGCACGGCGCCGACGACGGTCACTTCGTTGGGGCGTTTCGGGATGAGGATCAGGTCGCCCGGTTCCAGCAGCACGTCGCGTTCGGGGAAGGCCGCGAGTTGCACGGGGTCGGCTTCCACCACCATGCGGCCGGCGGCCTGGGCCTGGCGGAGTGCGTTGGCGAGTTCGCGCCCGGCGGTGATGGCGTTGCCGACATCGCCGGAGGGTCCGCGCCCGCCGGCCACGGCCTGCCCGGCGGCGACCTGGACGAGGGAGGTTTCGAGGTCCCGCGCGGTGCGGGCGAAGCCTTCCTGCTGGCGCTGGCGCACGCTGTCGCGGGTGAAGATGGCGCCGTAGGGATAGGCCTGCGGCGTCAGGCCGCCGGCGCGGGCGAGCAGTTCGGACAGGCGCTCGCCGCGGCGGATGTCGTAGCTGCCGGGGCGCAGCGCCTCCCCGGCCAGCACCACCGGCCCGGATTCCCGGTCGGAGAAGCCGCGCGGAATGCGCAGCACGTCGCGGGGGGAGAGCCGCACGGCGCGGTAATTGGCGGAGCGCAGGTCCAGCAGCAGGCGCGACAGGGGTTGCGCGCCGGAGGAGGCGCCAGCTTCGCGGGCGAGCTCGATGGCGGAGAGGTCGGCGCCATCGGTGGTGCCCCCGGCGGCGGCGAGCAGCAGGTCGAGCCCGGTATCGTCCAGGATGGGGAACAGCCCCGGCTGGCGCACCTCCCCGCTCAGCAGCACGGCCGCGTCGAGCAGGAAGCCGAGAAGCGGCGGGTAGTCCCGGAACAGCTGCGGGCAGCCGGGCGTGCCGATCTCGGGAAAGCCGGCGCCCCGGGCATGGGCGAAGCGGGCGGGGGCGCTGCGGCTGGCGATGGCGAGTTGCGTCAGGGCCGGGCAGGCCTCCTCCGCCGGGGCATCGCCGCGCAGGGCGCGCTGCACCGGCGGGCTGGCGAGGAAGGCGATGTCGGACTGGCCGAGCACGATCACCTCGTCGCCCTCGGCCAGCGGCAGGTTCACCTGGCCTTGCAGGGCGCGCGACAGGTCGAAGGGCAGGAAGCGCCGGCCGCGCGTGGCGGGGTCGAGGCGCTGGATGACGGCGAGGCGCGGATAGGGGTCCGGCCGCACCAGCCGGGCATCGCTCAGCAGGCTGCGCAGCGTGGCGCCGCGGCGGCCGAGGGCGCGGGTGACGGGGGCCGCGACATGGCCGGCGAGGCGGAGCTGGTTGGTGGCGATATCGGCGCCGGGTTGTACGAGCACGCTGTCGCCCCGCCGCACCCGGTCGCCGGGGCCGATCTCGGCGGAGCTGCGGGTGCCGCCGGCATCGGTGCCCTGCACCAGGAAGCGGTTGCCGGCGGGCCGCAGCGGGTCACCGGCCAGGCGCAGCACGGTGGCGAGCGGCGCCGCGGCGGTGCCGGCGGGCAGTTCGTAGATGCCGGGGCGGGTGACCTCCCCGGCCACGGCAACGACGCTGCCAAGCGGCGGCACCAGGATGCGCTCGCCCTCGCGCAGGGTCAGGTCGATATCGCCCCCCTCCCCGGTCAGCACGGCGTAGAGGTCCAGGGTCCGGCGGCCATGCGGGCCGTCGATGCGGATGGCGCGCAGGCTGCCGGTGCGGCGCGGCCCGCCGGCCTGGATCAGCGCATCGAGGGCGGAGGACAGGGCGGTGACGGCCTGCATCCCCGGCCGCTGCACCTCGCCTGCCACCAGCACGCTGATCTGCCGGACCTGGCCGATCGACAGGAAGGTCTCCGTGCCCGGCATGTCGCGGGCGACGCGGGCTTCGAGGTCGGCGCGCAGCGCGCCCAGGGTGCGGCCGGCGGCGGGGATGGGCGGCAGGTCGGGGGTGAGGATGGTGCCGTCCCGCTGCACGCGGAGCGTCAGGGTGGCGCGGGTGCGGCCGCGCAGGGCGAGCACCAGCTCATCCTCCCGCCCGATCACATAGTCCTCGGGCAGGGCGCCGATATGGCCGGGGCCGCGGCTGCCGCCGGCGAAGCTGTCATAGCCGAACTGCCGCAGCGGCAGGCCGAGCCGGCCGGCGAAGAAGGCCTCGGTATGGGACAGGCTGTCGGGCGGCGCGGGCGGGCCGGGGCTGGCGGCGGGCGGGCTCGCGGTGGCGGGGCTGGGCAGCGGGCCGGGGGGCAGCGGGGTGCGGCCGGCGGCGGCGTCGCGCATGCGGCTCAGGATTTCCTGCTGCGCCGCGGGCGGCAGGCTGGGCACGGGCAGGCCGCCGGGCAGCAGGGCCGGCAAGGTGGGCGGGGCGAGCAGGCCGCCATCCGGCCCGGGCTGCGCCATGGCAGGGCCGGCAGAGGCCAGCAGCAGCAGCAGAAGCCGGGCGGGGCCGTGTCCGAAGGCGGGCGTCACCACAACTCCTGGGTGAATTGCGTATTGGATATTCAGCTTCGTTGCATCATAGACAGGTCATTCATGACTGACCAACCGTCGATCACACCCTTTCCCGATGTCGTCCGGGCGCGACGGGGTTGGCTGATGCTGGACGCCGCCTGGCGGCTTGGTCCGCGGCCGGTGGCCTTGATGGTCTGGCACAGGGCCAGCCTGGCGCTTGGCCTGCCGCAACGCGCTTTGGCCCGGGCCGAGGCGGTGGAGGGCCGCTTCCTGCCGCGCGCGGCACCACCGGCACCCGCCCTGCCGCCCGAAGCGGTCGCGCGCCTGCTGGCCGCGGCGGCGGCGCTGCCGGCGCGGCGGGACTGGCATGGCGGCCTGGACCCCACCGCCCCGGCCCTCGGCCTGGATCTTTTCGCCGCCGGTGACATCCGCCCGGTCTGGGAGGCCAGCCGCTTCGCCGATCTGCTGCTGCTGGCCCAGGCGGCGCGGCTGGAGCCCGAGGGCGTTCACCTGGCGCGGGCCGAGCAATGGCTGTCCGACTGGTGCGCCGCCAACCCCGCCTTTCGCGGCCCTGCCTGGGCCTGTGGGCAGGAGGCGGCGCTGCGCGCCCTGTCGCTCGCCCTGACGCTCGCGCTGCTGGAGGCCGACCGCGACCCGCCGCCGGCCGCGCGGCATCTGCTGCGCCTTTGTGCCCGCCGCATCGCGGCGACGCCGTCCTATGCCGCGGCGCAGGACAACAACCACAGCATTTCCGAACCCGCCGGCGCCTTCGCCTGCGCCCTGCTGCTGGGCGACGCGCCGGGCGCTTCCCGTGCGGCGCGAAAACTGGCGGCGGCGGTGGCGCGGCTGGTGGCGCCGGATGGCGGTTTCGCCCAGGTCTCGGCGGGCTATGCCCGGCTGGCGCTGGATGTGCTGGCGGTGGCGGAGGTGTTGCGAGCCCGGCATGGGGCGCCGGCCTTTTCGCCCGTGCTCCACGCCCGCGCCGCCGCGCTCACCGCCTGGCTGCACCGGCTGGTGGCGCCGGAGGATGGCTCCACCCCGGCGCTGGGGGTGGAGGATGGCTCGGCCTTCGCCGATCTCGGCTTGCATGGCCCGGCCGATGCGCGCGGCAGCGTGGAACGGGCGGCGCGGCTCTTCGCCGGGGCGGGCGCCGACCTGCCGGAGGATGCGGGCTGCGCCTGGCTCGGGCTGGCCCGCCCAGAGGCCCGTCTCGAACGGCCCGCGCGCTGGCGCGCCGCCGGCAGCATGGGCTGGGCGGAGGCCGGCGCGACCGCGCTGCTGCGCTGTGGACCGTTGCGGTTCCGGCCAGCGCAGTCGGACCTGCTGCATCTGACTTTGCGCGACGGAGCACGCGTGGTGCTGCGGGATGGTGGCACCGGCGCCTACAACCCGCCCGCCCCCTGGTGGCCGGCAGCCCTGGCGGAGGCCGGGGCACATAATGCGGTGGTCTTCGACGAAAGCCCGCCGATGCCACGCCTCGGCCGCTTCCTGTTTGCCCGCTGGCCCCGCCTGCGCGCCCTGCCCGATGGCGCGGCACGGCGTGATGCCACCGGCCATCGCCATGCCCGGCAGGTTTCCGTGCAGGGCCGGGTCTGGACGGCCACCGATGCGATCGCCGGGGATTTCCGGGCCGCCACCTTGCGCTGGCGCCTGCCTCCGGGCGCTTGGCAACTGCTGCCGGATGGCGCCACCGATGGCAGCCTGCGCCTGCGGATCACGGCCGATGCCGGGCTGACCCTGGCGCTGGAGACGGGCTGGGAGAGCCCGGCCTATGGCCAGATCGGCCCCTGCCCCGTGCTGCGGCTGCGTGCCGGCGCCACGACCACGCGCATCACGACAGAAATTCACCTTCCATAACCATCACGGGTTGCGTTCAAACGCCTTCCTTAACATTCTGACTCGGTGCAGGGAGGCGTCGATGCCGCTGGAGGTGCTGATCGCCGGGCTGTGGTGCATGCGCGGGCGCATCGCCCTACTGGCCGCCCTGTTCCTCGGCGCCGGCGCCGCCGCCGTGCTCGCATGGCCCCGCAGCTTCGTGGCGGAGGCGCTGGTGGCGCCCTCGGAGACCACGGGCATCGCCACATCCTCCCTGCTCTCCCCCTCCCCGGCCTTTTCCGGCCTGCTCGACCCGCGCCCCACCGGCAATTTCGCGATCTATCTCGGCGCGCTGCGCTCGGCGGAGGCCGCGGCCCTGCTGGCGGAGGAAACGCCCCTGCTGGCCGGGCTGACGGCACGGCGCGCCGAAGGAGCGGGCGGGCTACTGCGGCAGGCCCTGGGCCTGCGGATCACCGCCGACCTGGACGACGCCCGCGCCTGGCTGGCCCGGCATCTGGCGGTGACCCAGACGCTGGGCGCGGTGACCTGGACGCTGGCCCTGGCGCATCCGGACCGCGACCAGGCGCTGGACGCGCTGCGCCGGCTGCACGCCTTCGCCGAGGCCAAGGTGCGCGCCGACCTGGACGACATGGCCCGCCGCCGCATCACGGCGCTGGAGGCGCGGCTGGCGCGGGAGACGGATCTCTACATCCGCCAGTCGCTGTACGAGATGCTGGCGCAGCAGCAGCGCGTCGGGCTGGTGGTGGCGGCGGATGAGGCGGTGGCGGCCAGGCTGGTCTCCGCGCCGATGGTCGAACAGCGCGCCTCCCTGCCCAACCGTCCCCTGCTGCTACTGCTGTTGCTGATCGCGGCGCCGATGGCGGCGCTGGCGCTGGGCGCCGCCACCCTGCTGCTGCGCGCCAGCGCGCGCCTGCCGGCGCTGCGGATGGAACCGGCGGAATGACCGCGGGCGCCAACATCCTGCTGGCCGGCATGGCCGGGCTGATGGCGGCGGTGTTGCAGATGGCGGGCGCGCTGAAGACGGCGGCGCCCCCCGGCGTGCTGCCGGTGGATATCACCCTGCTGAGCCTCGCCGCGCTGCTGCCGCTGCTGGCGCTGCTGCTGGTGACGCGGCGCTGGGGCGTGGCGCCCAGCCTTGCCTTGCCGGTCGCTGCCGCCGCCCTGCTGTGGCTCTGGCTGGTGGTGGCCGGCGCCTGGTCGCCCTCCCGCCTCGTGCTGGCCCAGAAACTGCCGGAACTGGTGCTGGCCGGGCCGGCCATGCTGCTGGCGGGGCTGCTGGTGGGGGCGGAGCCGGTGGCGCGGCGCGTCCTGTGCCAGGCCAGCCTGGGCATCGGCCTGGTTCTCGCCGGCCTCATCCTGGCGGGTATCCCCGGTGGCGACCCGGCGATGCTGGCGGATCCGGCGCGGGTGCATCACCAGCTCGCCGGCCTCGCTTTGGCCATGGCGGCATCGCTCGCCGCGCTGGCCCTGGTGGAGGCGCGGCATCCCCTGGCGCGGCTCGGCTGGCTGGTGGCGCTGGTCGCGCTGGCCATGGCGGCGCTGCTGCCCGGCGGCCGCACCGCCCTGGCGGCGCTGCTGCTGGGCTGCGTCCTGGCCCCGGCGCTGCGGCTGCGGGGCGGGGCCGGCCTGTGCTGGCTGCTGGCAGGTCTGGCGCTGCTGGCCGCCGGCGCCGCCTGGCTGGCGCTGCACCCGGCCAGGATCGAGGGGCTGCGCACGCTGGAACGGCTGACGGCGGAACCGGCGGGGCTGGAGGCGCGGCAGGGCCTCTGGGCGGCGGCGTTGCGCTGGGGCGGGCTGGCAGCGCCCTGGGGCCTCGGCACCGGCGGCTTCACCATCGCCGCCGGCCATGGCGAATGGCGCGGCCTGTACCCCCACAACCATGCGCTGGAGGCGCTGGCGGAGGGCGGGTTGCCCGGGCTGCTGCTGTGGTGCGGCGCCTTCGGCGGCGCCGCGCTGGCCATGCTCCGGCTGGCACCGCAGGTGGCCCCGGCGCGGCTGGCGCGGATCGCGGCGCTGGTGCTGCCGGTGGCGCTGACCATCCTGGTCTCCACCGATCTTGGCAACCGCATGGCCTGGTTCGCGCTGGGCCTCGCGCTGAGCCTCGGCCTCACCGTGCAGCCTGCCCGGCAATACGCCGATGTATGAGCGTTTCGGCAAGCGCGCGCTGGATGTCATCGGGGCGGTGCTGCTGCTGCTGGCCCTGGCGCCGGTCTTCGCCCTGGTGGCGCTGGCGGTGCGGATCTGCCTGGGCTGGCCGGTGCTCTATGTGCAGCCGCGCGCCGGGCTTGGCGGTCGCGCCTTCACCCTGCTGAAATTCCGCTCCATGGCGCCGGGCGACGCGCCGGATGCGGAACGGCTGTGCCGTTTCGGCCGGGCCTTGCGGGCCAGCGGCCTCGATGAACTGCCGCAGCTCCTCCAGGTGCTGCGCGGCGAGATGAGCCTCGTGGGGCCCCGCCCGCTGCCGCTGTCCTATCTGGCGCTCTATTCGGCGCGGCAGGCCCTGCGGCTGAAGCGGCGCCCCGGGCTGGTCGGGCCGGGGGTCGCGGCCGGGCGCAATGCGGTGCCCTGGATGCAGCGGCTGGAACTGGACTCCGCCTATGCCGCCGCGCCGCCGCGCCTGCGCGACGACCTGATCCTGCTCGGCCGAAGCCTCCGGGTGTTGCTGCGCGGCCAGGGCACCGCCGCGCCGGGCCATGCCACCATGCCGGCCTTCGCGCCGAAGCCGGCGCGGCGCCCTGAACAGCGCTGATTCATGGTTGCGAACAGGCAAAGAAAACGCGCCAAGAGCGAATCATGCCTTGTTGTCGCAACCTGAATCGGAATATTTTTAATAGATAATCAACTTATTGGTTCGAATGAAGACCCTGCACGCAGCCGCCCCCGGTGCCATCCTGCCTTTCCCGCGGCACCTGCCGGCAGCGCGGCTGATGCTCTCCCCGCCCGACCTGGCGGGCGGGGAGCTGGACTCGCTGCGCATGGCCCTGGAGTCCGGCTGGCTGGCACCCGCCGGCCCCACCCCCGCCGCCTTCGAGGCTGATCTCGCCGCCCGCACCGGCTTCGCCGCCACCCTCGCCACCACCTCCGGCACCGCCGCGCTGCATCTCGCCTACCGGCTGCTGGGCGTGGCGCGGGGGGATGAGGTCTGGGCGCCCTGCCTGACCTTCATCGCCACCGTGGCCCCGGCGGTGCAGATGGGCGCGGTGCCGCGTTTCCTGGACGTCACGCCGCAGGGCTTCACCCTCGATCCCGGCCTGCTGCGGGAGGAGCTGGCGCGCGCGGCGCGGCGCGGCCGGCTGCCGCGGGTGGTGGTGCCGGTGGACCTGTATGGCCAGTGCAGCGACCTCGACGCCATCGTCGCCATCTGCGACCGCTGGGGCGTGCCGGTGCTGAGCGACAGCGCGGCGGCGATGGGCGCGGTTCACCGGGGCGGGCGCCATGCCGGGCGCGGCGCCCATCTCACCGCCTTCTCCTTCAACGGCAACAAGATCGTCACCACGGGCGGCGGCGGCGCCCTGGCCAGTGACGACCCGGCGCTGATCGACCGCGCCCGCCACCTGGCCGGACAGGCGAAGGAGCCCTGGCCGCATTACGAGCACGAGACCACCGGCTACACCTATGGCCTGTCCTCCCTGCTCGCCGCCATCGGCCTCGCCCAGCTTCCGGCGCTGGAAGCGCGGGTGCAGCGCCGCCGCGCCGTTTTCGCCCGCTATGCCGGCGCGCTGGGCGACCTGCCGGGCCTGTCCTTCATCCCCGAACCCGGCTGGGGCCGCGCCAATCGCTGGCTGACCGTGGCGCGCTTCGATCCCCAGGCCTTCGGCGCGGACCGGGAGGCGGTTCGCCGCGCGCTGGATGCGGCCGGGGTGGAAAGCCGCCCGGCCTGGAAGCCGCTGCATCTGCAACCGGCCTTCCGGGAGGCGCCGCGTTCCGGCGGCGCCATCGCCGCCGGCCTGTTCGAACAGGGGCTTTGCCTGCCCTCCGGCAGCGGCATGACGGAGGCCGAGCAGGCCCGCGTGATCGAGGCGATCGTATCCTGTGCGCGACACTGACACGATGGTGGCCGTGCCGGAGGCCGGGGCGGCGCCGCTGCGCATCCTGTACCTGCACCAGCATTTCTCCACCCCCTCCGGCAGCACCGCGACGCGCGCCTTTCACCATGCCGGTGCGCTGGCCGCCGCCGGGCACCGGGTGACACTGGCCTGCGGCCGCTATGATGGCGCGGTGACGGGCCTGTCCGGCGCCCTGCATCACGGCCGCCGCCAGGGCCAGGTGGCGGGGTTCGAGGTGGTGGAATTCGACATCCGCTGCGGCAATGCGCAGGGGCTGGTGGCGCGGTCCCTCGCCTTCCTGCGCTTCGCCCTGGCCGCCAGCCGGCTGGCGCTGCGCCCGGCGCAGGGGGCGCCCGCGAGCCGGCGCTGGGACCTCATCATCGCCTCCTCCACCCCGCCCACCGTGGCGGTCCCGGCCCTGCTGGCGCGGCGGCTGCGCGGCACGCCCTTCATCTTCGAGGTCCGCGACCCCTGGCCGGAGCTGCCCGCGGCGTTGTCCCGACAGGGGGCAGGGGTGCCGAAGCCGGTGCTGGCCGCCATCGGCCGGCTCGCCGATGCCGCCTGCCGGCAGGCGGCCTCCGTGGTGGCGCTGACCGAGGGCATCGCCCGGGTGGCGCTTGCCCGCGGCGCCGATCCGGATCGCGTCCGGGTGCTGCCGCAGGGCGCCGACCTGGTGCTGTTCCATCCCGGCATCGCCCCCTGGCGCCCGCCGGAGGTCCCGACGGCGGAGGTGCTCGCGGTCTATGCCGGGGCGCATGGCCCGGCCAATGGCCTGCACCAGGTGCTGGACGCCGCCGCCCGGCTGCGACGCACGGGGCTGCGCATCGTGCTGGTCGGCGAGGGGGCGGAGAAGCCGGCGCTGATGGCCCGCGCGGCGGCGGAGGACCTGCCCGTCACCTTCCTCGACCCGATGCCCAAGGCGCATCTGGCGCGGCTGCTGGCCGCCGCCGAGATCGGCCTGCTCTGCCTGGCGCCGGTGCCGGAATTCGCCGAATGGACGGCGCCGAACAAGCTGGCGGAGGGGTTGGCCTCCGGCCTGCCGATGGTCACCAACGTCCCCGGCCGCGCCGCCCGGCTGCTGGCGGCCGGGGGCTGCGGGCTGGCCGTGCCGCCCGGCGATGCCGATGCCCTGGCCGCCGCGCTGCTCGCCTTGGCCACCGACCCGCCGCGCCGCCGCGCCATGGCCCGCGCGGCACGGCTGGTGGCCGAGCGGCAGCTCGACACCAGGCGCATCGCCGCCCGGCTGGTGGCGGTGGTGGAGGCGGTGGCCGGCCGCGCGCCCCGCCGTGCCGTGCCGCGCAGCGACCAGTCCGTCGCGTGACACCGCTCGTGCTGATGCTCTCCGCCGCGCATCCGGCGGAGGATGTGCGCATCGTGGCGAAGGAGGGTGCGGCGCTTGTCAGCGCCGGGCACCGGCTGCGCCACCTGGCGCCGGCCCGCCCCGGCCCGCCGCCGCCGCCCAGCCTGCACGGCGTGGCGCTGGAGACCTTCCCCGCCCGGCCGGGCTGGGCCGGGCGGCTGCGCGGCATATGGGACCTGGCCCGCCGCGCCGAGGCGGCCCGGCCGGCGGTGATCCATGCGCATGAGCCGGATAGCTGGGTCGCCGCACTGCTCGCCGCGCGGCGCTGCGGGGCGCGGGTGGTGCTGGATGTGCACGAACACTACCCCTCCCGCCTCGATCCCCATCTGCCGGCGGTGCTCCGGCCGCTGGCGCGGGCGGCGCTGCGCCGCTTCTGCCGGCTGGCGGCGGCGCAGGCGGATGCGGTGGTCGTGGCGAAGGACGGGCTGGCGCAGGATTTCGGCGGCGAGGCGCTCTGCACCCCGGTGCGCAACTACGCCGTGCCGGTGCCGCTGGCGCCGCGCCGGCACGGCGCCGGCCCGCCGGTCCTGCTGCATCTGGGCGCGCTGACCCGCAGCCGCGGCGCGCTGCTGATGCCGGAACTGCTGGCGGCGCTGCCGGGCGCCCGGTTGCGCCTGATCGGCCGCTTCACCGATGCCAGCGAGGCCGCCTTCCAGGCCTGCGCCACCACGCTCGGCGTCGCCGACCGGATCGAGGCGCTGGGCTGGATGCCGCGGGAGGCGGCGCTGGAGGCGGCGGCCGGCTGCGACATCGGCCTGGTGCTGTTCCAGCCCGGGGTGGAGAACCACCGTCTGGCGCTGCCGCACAAGCTGTTCGACTGCATGCTCGCCGGCCTGCCGGTGATCGTGCCCGACTTCGCCGAGGAAGTGGCGGCGGTGGTGCGGGAGGCCGGCTGCGGCCTGGTGGTCGATGTCAGTGACGCCACCAGCCTCGCCGCGGCCGTGCGACAATTGGCGGACCCTTCGCTGCGGGCCGATATGGGCGCGCGCGGCCGGCATGCCGCGCTGCGCCGTTTCTGCTGGGGGGCGGAGGCGGCGCGGCTGGTGCGCCTGTACCGGCGCCTGCTGGCGCAGCCGGCGCCAGGCGGGATCGGCACGCCGCTCGCCGAGATCCGCGTGCCCGGCTGAACGGTGCCGGGACGCGTCACCCGCTGCGGAAGGCGGGAGGCCTACGCCGCGACGGCATAGCCTTCCGCCGTCACCAGCGCCGCGATCTCATCACGGCTGAGCCGGCTGTCGGCCCGCACCCGGCCCGCCTCCAGATCCACCTCGACCTTCGCCGCCGGGTCCCGCTTCTGGATGGCGAGCGTCACGGCCCGCACGCAATGGCCGCAGGTCATGCCGGCCACCTGCAATTCCTCGGTCATTCGCCCTTGCCCTCCAGCTCCGCGAGAATCGGGCAGTCCGGCCGATCGTCGCCCTGGCAATGCTGCGCCAGATGGCGAAGGCTGTCAGCCACCGCCTGGAGCGAGGCTGCCTTGCTTTCCAGCGCCGCCACATGGTCCAGCGCCATCCGCTTCACATCGCCGCTGGCGCGGCTGCGGTCGCGCCACAGCGCCAGCAGCCTGCGGATATCCTCCAGCGGGAAGGCGAGATCCCGCGCATGGCGGATGAAGCGCAGCACCGCCACATCCCGCGCGCCATAGCTGCGATAGCCATTCGGCCGGCGCATCGCCTCGATCAGCCCGATCGCCTCGTAATGGCGGATCATCTTGGCGGAGACGCCGGAGGCGGCGGAGGCCTCGCCGATATTCATGCCGCCGCTCACGCGCCCCGCCCCGTCCCGCGGGGATGCCAGCGGGACAGCAGCAGGGCGTTCCCCAGCACCGAGACCGAGGACAGCGCCATCGCCGCTCCGGCGAAAGGTGGCGACAGCAGCCCGGCCGCCGCCAGCGGGATGCCGAGCAGGTTGTACGCGAAGGCCCATGCCAGATTCTCCTGCAATTTGCGGTAGGTTCGTCGGGTGATGTCGAGCGCCGCCGGCACCAGCGCCGGGTCGCCGCGCATCAGGGTGATGCCGGAGGCCGCCATGGCCACGTCGGTGCCGGTGCCCATGGCGATGCCGAGATCGGCCGAGGCCAATGCCGGCGCGTCGTTCACGCCATCGCCCACCATGGCGACGCGCGCGCCTTCCGCCTGCCAGCGGGCGATCGCCTCCAGCTTGTGCTGGGGCAGCACCTCCGCCTCCACCCGGGCGATGCCGAGCGCGCGGGCGGCGGCACCGGCGGCGGCGGGCCCGTCGCCGGACAGCATGGCGACCTCGACCTTCATGTCGCGCAGCGCGGCGATGGCGCCGGCGGCGCCGGGCTTCAGCGCATCCTCGAAGGCCAGCAGCGCCAGCACCCGGCCGGAGCCGACCAGCCAGGCCAGGCTGCGGCCGGCGGCGGCTTCCTGCGTGGCCGCCTCCGCCAATGGCCCCTCCGGCATTCCGGACTCGGCCAGCATGCGGGGGCTGCCCAGGGTCAGGCGGGCGCCATCGGCCACACCCTCCACCCCCCGCCCCGGCAGGGCCCGAAAGCTCGTGATCGTGGGCGGCAATGCGCCGGGCGCGGCCTCGGCGAAGGCCGCCAGCACGGCGCGCGCCAAGGGGTGTTCGCTGCCGGATTGCAGGGCCGCCGCCCAGGCCAGCGCATCCTGCGCCGCCACGCCAGGCCCGGGATGCAGCGCGGCCAGACGCGGCCGCCCCTCGGTCAGGGTGCCGGTCTTGTCGAAGGCGACCAAAGTGATGCCCTGGCCGCGCTCGATCGCCTCCGCATCGCGCAGCAAAATGCCGGCGCGGGCCGCCGCCCCGGTGCCGGCCATGATGGCGGCGGGGGTGGCGAGGCCCAGTGCGCAGGGGCAGGCGATGACCAGCACGGCCACCGCATGCAGCAGCGCGGCTTCCGTGCCCGCACCGGCCCAGAGCCAGTAGGCCAGGGTGCCAGCGGCGATCAGCAACACGACGGGCACGAAGATGGCGGCGACGCGGTCCACCAGCTTCTGGACCGGCGCCCGGCTGGCCTGGGCCGCCGCGACCAGCGCGGCGACCCGTGCCAGGGTGGTGTCGCCGCCCACCGCCGTGGCGCGCAGCACCAGCCGCCCATCCAGCACCACCGTGCCGGTGGCCAGCCTGTCGCCAGGGGATTTCTCCACCGCGCGGCTTTCGCCGGTCAGGGCGCTTTCATCGACGCCGGCCTCTCCCTGTTCCACCAGGCCGTCCACCGGCACGCTTTCGCCGGGGCGCAGCACGACCGCATCGCCCACCACGAGGGAGGCCGCCGGAACCTCGCGCTCGGTGCCATCCGGCGCCAGGAGCCTGGCGCTGCGCGGGCGCAAATCCAGCAGCGCGCGCAGCGCCGCGCCAGTGCCGCGCCGGGCGCGGGCTTCCAGATGCTTGCCGAGCATCACGAACAGGATGACGACGACCGCCGCCTCGAAATACAGCGCATGGCTGTGCCCGCCGCCATGTTGCAGCAGCAGCACCAGCGACAGGCCAAAGGCGGCGGAGGTGCCGATGGCCACCAGCAGGTCCATATTGCCGGTGCCGGCGCGAACCGCTGCCCAGGCGGCGCGATAGAAGCGCGCGCCGAACCAGAATTGCATCGGCAGCGCCAGGCCGAGCTGAACCCAGCCATTCGGCATCCAGTCCTGGCCCAGGGGCATGCCCAGCATGCCGATCAGGAAGGGCGCGGCGAGCAGCCCGGCGATGACCAGGTCCCGACGCTGCGCCCGCAGCTTCGCTTCCGCCGCCAGGGGCTCCGCAGCGCCATCCTCGGCGCTGGCGGCCAGCCTGTAGCCAGCCTCGGCCAAAGCGGCGGCCAGCACCGCATCCTCCACCGGCAGCAGCAGCCGCAGGGTCGCCTGTTCCGAGGCGAGGTTCACCGAGGCCTCCGCCACGCCCGGCACGGCCCGCAGCGCGCGTTCCACCCGGCCGGCGCAGCTTGCGCAGGTCATCCCCTCCACGCCGATCTGCCGCACCGTCTCCGGCACCGCATAGCCGGCCTCCCGCACCGCGGCCGCCAGCGCTGCCACGGGGGCGGTGCCGCGGATGCTGACCTGTTCGGAGGCAAGGTTCACCCGCGCCTCGGTGGTGCCGGGCACGGCGAGCAGGGCGCGTTCGACCCGGCCGGCACAGCTCGCGCAGGTCATGCCCTCAATGGGCAGCGACAGGCGGGGAAGGCTTTGCAGGGGGGCCTCGGGCATCGGGCGGGGGTTCGGTTCCATGGGGCGAAGATGGGTCTTCCCAATGTGGGAAGGTCAAGGGGTGGTCTCGGATATCTCCGACACAGTGGGACGGCCGGCCGGGCGCTTCATTGATCCAGCGCAGGTTTTCGGCGCGGCTTGACGGGGTGCATCGCGCGGCCGACATCGTTGCCGCCATGCGCCATACCCTGCCGGTCCTCGCCCTTCTGTCCTGCCTCCTGCCCCTGCCGGGCGGTGGTGGCGCCCCCGCCTGGGCGCAGGCCGCGCCACAGGCGGAGCCTGTGCGGATCATCAACCGCACCGGCCAGCCGGCCACCGCGCTGCATGCGGTGCGCAGCGGCCGCACCGACTGGGGCGGCAACCTGCTCAATCGCGGCCCGCTGCCGAACAATGCCGGCTTCCCGATGCGCCCGAATGCCGAGGCCGGCTGCCGCTTCGATGTGCGGCTGGTGCTGGCCGATGGGCGGGAAAGCGTGCTGCGTGACCAGGATATCTGCGCGACACCGCGGGTGGAGCTGTTCACCGCCGCCGCCGCCGCGCCGGCCGCCCAGGCAGCGACCCCTGGCGTGGCGCAAGCGCGGCCGAATGCGCAGGCCCGGCGCGTTTCCACCGGCACCGGCTTCGTGGTGGCGCCCGACCGCGTTCTGACCAACCAGCATGTGGTGGATGGCTGCGACCGCATCCTGGCGCGCGCCGCCGATGGCCGCTGGCTGGCCGCCGTGCCGCCAGCCCAGGTGGACCGGGCGCTGGACCTGTCGATCCTCAACATCCCGGGCAATCCCGGCCCGGCGCTGGAATTCCGCGCCGGCCCGGCGGTGCGCCGGGGCGAGAGCGTGGTGGCCTATGGCTTTCCGCTGACCGGCCTGCTCTCCGCCGACCCCAAGCTGACCCGGGGCGAGATCAACGCCCTGGCCGGGCTGCGCAACGACCCGAACAACTACCAGATCAGCGCGGAGGTCCAGCCGGGCAATTCCGGCGGCCCGCTGCTGGACATGCAGGGACATGTGGTGGGCGTGGTGGTGGCGAAGCTGGACAGCCGCCGGGTGCAGAACGTCGACAACGTCAATTTCGCGGTGAAGGGAGAGGCCGCCCAGGCCTTCCTGCGCCGCGCCGGCCTCGCCTTCCGCACCGCGCCGAGCAGCGGCACGGATCGCAGCGCGGCCGATGTCGGCGACATCGCGCACCGCTCCACCGTGCTGCTGCGCTGCGAGCGATAGACAAGCCCAGGAAGATCCCGATGCCCGTGACGCTGCGCGACGCCTGCCTCCTGGCCCTTCTGGCCACCACCCTGCCCGCCGCGGCGCGAGCGGAGGATGACGCCGAACCCGCCGCCGGCGCGCCCTTCTCGGTCGGCGATGCCTATACCTCCGATGCCGGGCAGTTCCAGCTGCAGGGCACCTTCGGCTACGAGCGCGCCCGCGGGGGGCGGGAGGGTTTCACCCCCGGGGCGACGCTGAAATACGGCCTGAACGACCGGATGGAGCTGAGCCTGGATGGCGCCTATGGCCTGGGCAATGATTCCGGCGTGAACCTGGGCAGCATCGGCCCGGCGCTGACCTGGCGGCTGGCAGACCAGGAGGGCTGGCGCCCGACCCTGTCGCTGAGCCTGGGCGCGGCCATGCCTTTCGGCCCCGGCCGGGGCGGCTGGGGCACCGAGCTCGGCGCGGCGACGAGCTGGGTCACCGGCAGCGGCACCGGGCATTGGGGCCTGCACCTGAATGCCGGCTTCCTCGCCACCATCGACCCGCTGCCCGGGGAGCGGCCCAATGGCTACCTGTTCGGCGGCGCCATCAGCCATGTGCTGAACCCGCAGACCGTGCTGGTCGCCGCCTACGCCCAGCAGACCCAGGATGAGGGGGAGCGTGACCTGCGGCTGGTGGAGGCCGGCGTGATCCGCAACCTGACCGAGACGCTCAGCCTGGGCCTGGCCGCCGGCGCCGGGGTGAACCGCGATTCACCCCGGCTGCGGCTGACCGCCGCCCTGACCTACAGTTTCGGCACCGGCAGTTCCGGCACCGGGCGGTAACTACCCCAGCGCCGCCGCGCGGATCGACGGGTCGATGTAGCGCGACGGGTCGGACAGTTCCTTCGCCGGCTGCGCGTATTTGCTGCGCAGGCGTAGCACCGTCCGCAGACCTTCCTCGTCGATCCGCAGATCCCGGTAGATGCCGCGATCGGCATCCAGCAGGGCGGTGGCGGCGCGGGCCGCGACAGGCGGGGGCATATTGGCGCGGGCCGTCAGGATGGCCGCGGCCTCCGCCCGGTTGGCGTCGAGCCAGACCAGGCTGTCGCGGAAGGCGCGGGTGAAGCCGACCAGCGCGTCCCGCTTCTGGGCGATGACACCGCGCCGCGCAGCCGCGACGATGCCCTGGTAGCGGCCCACCGCATCCGTGCCGCGCGCCAGCCGCCGGAAGCCGCGCGCTTCCGCCGCCAGGTCGAGCGGCGTGTTCAGCAGGGTGGCCGCCTGCTTCCCCTCCAGCAGCGCCGCCAGCCGTTGCGCGCCGCCACCGACGGCGACCCATTCCACATGCTCGGCGATGCCGGCCTGGCCCAGCACCTCCCGCAGCACGAAGGCGAAGCCGGTGGTCATGGCATCCACCGACACCACCTTGCCGCGCAGCCCGGCCAGATCCGGCACATCCGCCGCCGCCATGACGGAGAGCATGCCGTCATCGACGCCGAAGAAGGCGGCGAAGTCGGACGGTCCGGGAAGCTGCGCCTCCCCCTGCCCCTCATTATAGGCGACGATATTGTCGACCGAGGTCAGCGCCAGGTCGTACTTTCCCGAATACAGGTCACTCGCCATGGCGCGCGAATTCGGCGTCAGCTCCAGCGCGACCTCCAGCCCATGACGGGCGAAGATGCCCTGGGCCTGGGCGGCCCAGATGGCGAGGTTGGAGGCGCCGGCGAAGGCAACGACGTTCAGCCGGGCCAACGTCTGCGCGCTGGCCGCGCCGGCCGCGAGGGCGCCCGCGACGGTCATGGCGCCTCTCCGTGTGATGGGGTGCATGGCGGCATCAATCGGCGAACTGGCCGGCGGCCACCAGCACCGGGCGCCAGCGCTCGATCTCGGCGGCCAGATGCGCGCGATGCACCTCGCCATTCTGCCGCGCCACCGGCTCCGGCGGGCTGCCGAGGCCGGTCATGCGTTCCACCACCCGGGCATCGGCCAGCGCGAAGCGCAGCGCGGCGTTCAAGCGGTCCTGCACCGGCTTCGGCGTGCCGGCGGGGGCGTAGAGGCCATGCCAGATCGCCACCTCGAAGCCCGGAAGGCCGCCCTGCACGGCGGTGGGCACGCCCGGCACGGCCGGCAGCGGCGCCGGCGTCGTCACGGCCAGTGCCTTGATCTGGTTCGCCTGGATGAAGGGAATCGCGCTGGTCGTCTGGTCGCAATAGATGTCGAGGCGATTGGCCATCAGCTCCGGATAGATCGGGCCGGAGCCGGCGAAGGAGACGGTGGTGAAGCGCGTGCCGAGGCTGGCCTGCAGCAGCGTGCCGCAGAGCTGGCTGGCGGAGCCGAGGCCGGCATTGCCGAGGTTGATACGCTCCCCGCCTTCGCGGATCAGGCGCAGCATCTCGCCGAAATTGGCGGCGGGGAAATCCGGGCGGGTCAGCCAGACCATCGGCGTGGCGGTGACCAGGCCCAGCATCTCGAAGGCTGTCAGCGGGTTGTAGGGCAGGCGGCGATACAGCGTCGGCGCGGTGGCCATGCCGATATTGTGCAGCAGGATGGTGTGCCCATCCGGCCGCGCCTGGGCCACGCGGTTCACGCCGATGGTGCCGCCGGCGCCACCGACATTCTGGGCCACGACATTGACGCCGAGGTCGCGCGTCATCGCCTCCGCCAGCATGCGCCCGACCGCATCGGTGGGGCCGCCGGGGGCGAAGGGGATGATGAGGGTGATGGGCTGCCCGCCCGGCCAGGCGGATTGCGCGCGGGCGGTGCCGGCGAGCAGCGCGGGGGTGGCGAGGGCGGCGCCGAGCAGGGTTCGGCGGGTGGTGCGGGTGGTCATCTTTGTCTGTTTCCCTTGGACGTTTTTGGGGTGGCCGGTTTGCCGGCCTGGTTTGTCTTGCAGTGAGTCTTGATCCTGCATCGCCCCCCTCACCCAAACCCTCTCCCCCCGTCGGGGGGAGAGGGCTGCGCAGGCTTGGCGCGTAGCGCCTAGCCGGAGCGGGTGAGGGGGGCTGTGCAGGCTGAAAAAATGCTCAGGCCAGTCGCGCGCCCTTCTCCTCGATCAGCGCCCCCCGCCGATATCCACAAGCGTGCCGGTCATGTAGGCGGCACCCGGCGAGAGCAGGAAGGTGACGAGGCTCGCCACCTCCTCCGGCTCCCCCGGCCGCCCCAGCGCGATGGCGGAGGTCATGGCCTTCAGCCGGTCCGCCCCCGCACGCGCCTCATGGCTTTCGGTGCGGATCACGCCGGGCCGCACGCAGCAGACGCGGATGCCGAGCTTTCCCACCTCATTGGCCAGCCCCGCCGTGAACCCATCGACCGCACCCTTGGCGGCCGCATACATCACCCGCCCCGGCTGCCCGCCGAGCACGGAAGCTCGGGAACCGATATTGACGATGACGCCGCCCGACCCGCCACGATCCGTCGCCATGCGCCGCACGGCGGCGGAGGCGCAGAAGACGGTGGTGCGCAGATTGCCGTCCATCATCAGGTCGTAATCGGCCGCGGTGATGTCGGCGATCGGCGCCTGGGCGCTGCCGCCGGCATTGTTCACAAGCCCCTTCACGGGACCGATGGCATCCGCCGCGGCGAACAGCGCCGCGATGCCGGCCTCCGACTGCACATCCGCCTGCACCGCCTGGGCACGCCCGCCGGCCTGGGTGATGGCCGCGACGGTGGCCTCGGCGGAGGCGGCATCGCGGGCATAGTTCACCACCACATGCCAGCCATCGGCCGCCGCCGCCTTGGCGATGGCGGCGCCGATGCCGCGCCCGGCACCGGTGACGACCAGGACGCCGCGGTCGGTCACCGCGACCATCCGCCGACCTGCGACAGTTCCGCGCGCGCTTCCGCTGCCGTCATCGGCTCGGCACCCAACTCGCGAAGAATGCGCACGGCGCGCTCCACGAGGACGGTGTTGCTGACGGCCAGATCGCCCTTGTTGAGGTAGATATTGTCCTCAAGCCCCACGCGCACATGGCCGCCGAGCAGCCAGGCCTGGGCCAGCATCGGGAATTCCATCCGGCCGATGGCGAACGCCGCCCAGGGACTGCCGGGTGGCAGGATCGACTTCGCATAATTCAGCGTCGCCGGGTCCCAGTCGAAGCCGTAGCGGATGCCCATGCAGACCTGGAACAGGCAGGGACCCTTCAGCACGCCATCGGCCATCAGCTTCTTCGCCAGGCCGATATCGCCGCTGTCGAAGACCTCCAGCTCCGGAATCGTGCCCACCGAATAGATCAGCTCCGCCATCTTGGTCACCGACCAGGGCGCGTTGATGACCACGGCGCTGCCCGACCACATGGTGTTCAGGTCGAGCGTCGCGATTTCCGGCTTCAGCTCGACGATATGGGCCACGCGCTGTTCCGGCGACATCAGCGTGGACCCGGCCGCGGCCTGCCGCGGATTGTCCAGCGAGGGCACGAAGCGCCCGCCCGGTCCGGTGGTCAGGTTGATGACGACATCGGTGCCGGAGGAGCGGATGCGATCGATCACCTCCCGGTACAGCGGGATTTCCATGCTCGGCCGACCCGTCTCCGGATCGCGGACATGGATATGGGCGACGGCGGCGCCGGCCTTGGCGGCCTCGATCGCGGCATTCGCGATCTGCTCCGGCGTGATCGGCAGATGCGGCGTCTGTTCCGGCGTGGTGATATTGCCGGTGACGGCGCAGGTCAGCATGTATTTGCGGCGCATGATCTCAGTCCTTGGCCGGGCCGAAGGCGGGCTTGCCGCGGGTGATGTCGAGGAAGCGGGTCACCGTGCGGCTGGCGAACAGCCCGTTCGCGGTGAAGGGGTCGCCATCGGAAAAGGCGATGGCCGCCGCGCGGTCGGGCACGTCGACGATGAAGACGCTGCCGGTGCGCGCCTCCCCGTCATCGGCCACCGTCGGACCGGCCAGCTTGATGTCGACCGGGCTGGCCTTCAGATAGGCGCGGTGCGCGTCGTAATGCGCGTCGCGAATGGCCTGGCCATCCGGCTTCTGGGTGCAGTGGATCAGGAACAGCATCAGGTGGCATCCTCCCTTGGAATGCGGAATTCGTAGACGAGTTTGGCCGGCTTGCCTGCCGCCTTGGGCGAATCCCAGTCGGTCACCAGGCTGGCCTTCACGCCAAACACCGCATCATCATGCAGGTAAGGGTCGCCATCCTTGAAGATGTGGGTGATGAGATCCCGGTAGCCGGGCTTCTTGATCCAGAAATGCACATGGGTCGGCCGCATCGGCCCGCGCCCCATGGCGGAGAGCACGCGCCCCACCGGCCCGTCATGCGGCACCGGATAGGCGGAGGGCATGACGGTCGGGAAGGCCAGCAGCCCATCCGGCCCGGTGACGAAGCGGCCGCGCATATTGTGTTCGTCGCCAAGCTGGCTGTCATAGAAGCCGTCCGGCGAGGTGTGCCAGACATCCACCTGCGCGCCTTCCAGCGGCTGGCCGGCCTCGTCCAGGATATGCACCTCCACCTCCAGCGGCTCCCCTTCCACGCCGGGCGACATGTTGTCACCGTTCTTCAGGGGCGGCGGATTCTCGCGGTGGAAGGGGCCGAGCACGGTGGTCTCGCTGACACTGGCATGGGTGCGATGCGCGATGGCATCCACCAGCATCGACACGCCCAGGATGTCGGACAGAAGGATCACCTCCTGCCGCTTGTCGTCGCACCAGCGGCCGAGCTCGGTGATGAAGCCGACGCCCTGCTCCCATTCCTCCGGCGTCAGTTCGACCTCGCGCACGAAGTCATGCACATGGGTGACCAGCGCGGTCATCACCTGGCGGATACGTGGGCTGGCCTCGGGCGAGATCCGCGCCAGCACGGCGTCGGTCAGGTTCTCGCTGGTATAGGTGATGTGGCCTTCGGCCATGATGCGTCTCCCTGTCAGCGGCCCATGGTCAGCACGACGCGACCGCGCGTGCCGCGGGCGACGGCGGCATAGGCCTCGGCGCCGCGCGCCAGGTCGTAGGTTTCAGCGATGGCAGGCGCCGGATAGGCACCGGATTCGAAGCCGGGGCGCAGCGCCTCCATCATCGGGGCGCAGGCGGCGGCCGTCCGCTTCAGGCTGTCGACGCCGAGCAGCCTGCATTCGCGGCGGTAGAAGGGAATCAGCTCGAATTTCAGCTGCTCCCCGGGCGTGCCGGCGATGACGATCATGCGGCCGCCGAAGGCGAGCGCGGCCAGCGCCACCTCGGTCAGCGCCGGCTTGCCGACGCAGTCATAGACCACATCGACGCCGCGCCCGCCGGTCAGCGCCGCGATCTGGGCCGCCACGTCGTCGCGGGTGACATCGACGAATTTCGTCGTGGCATGCCGCGCCGGGCTGTCCACGGGCGCCTCGCCCCGCAGCGCCGCGATCACCGTGCAGCCGCGCGCCGCGCCGATGCCGCAGGCCGCGCCGCCGACGCCGCCGGTCGCACCCAGCACCAGCAGCGTCTCCCCGGCCTTGAGCTGGGCGTAATCCAGCCCGATCCAGGCGGTGACGTAGTTCACCCCGACCGCGCCGGCCTGTTCGAAGCTGAGATTGGCCGGCTTGCGCGCCAAGGCGGCGACCGGCAGGCGCAGATATTCGGCGTGGCTGCCATCCCGGGTGAAGCCGATATCGCCGCCCGTGCCCCAGACCTCCGCGCCCAGCCATTCGCTGGGTCCATCCACGACCACACCCGCGAAATCCCGGCCCGGGGTGCGTGGCGGCACGGTCTGGCGCATGCGGCCGGCGACGTTCTTGACGTCGGAGGGATTGACCGAGGCCGCATGGATTCGCAGCAGGGCTTCCCCCGCCTCCGGCGCCACGGGCATCACATCCTGGCATGACAGCACCTCCGGCCCGCCGAAGGCCGCGAAGCGCAGGGCGGCGGCGTGGGGCGGCAGGCTGGTCGGGGGCGCCTTTCCCGCGACGAGGGATGCGTCGGTCATGCTCGCTCGTTTCCTCTGTTGACCGCTGGGTAGGCTTTGGGCGGAAAGGGGTCAAGCAAAATTTGCAATCGATTGCATTGGGCGCGCGCCATGCATTTGCGCTACAGAGGCGCCGATGCTGCCCGCACCCATCCCAAGCCCCCCGCCGGGCCGCGCCACCATCGCCGATGTGGCGCGGGAAGCCGGGGTCCATGCCTCCACCGTCTCCCGCGCCCTGAACCCCGCGACCCGCGGCATGGTGACGGAGGCGGTGGCGCTGCGCGTGACGGAGGTGGCGGATCGCCTGGGCTGGCGCCCCTCCGCGGTGGCCGCCGGGCTGCGCACGCGCAAGTCGCGCACCATCGGCATCCTGGTGCCGGACCTCATCAACCCGATCTTCCCGCCGATCCTGCATGCGGTGGAAACCGTGATGGCCGCGCGCGGCTACGCCACCCTGGTCGCGAACACGGATAACGACCCGGCGCGGGAGGCGCTGCTGATCGAGCGGATGGCGACGCATCTGGTCGATGGGCTGATGCTGGCCTCGGCGGCGGCCGGCACCGGGGCGCTGGCGCTCTGCGCCCGCTTCGGCATCCCGGCGGTGCTGATCAACCGGCGCATGCCGCAAGGCGCCGATTGTGCCGCCACCTCCGCCGTCACCAATGACGACCGGCACGGCATCGGCCTGGCGGTGGACCACCTGGTGGCGCTCGGCCATCGCCGCATCGCGCATCTGGCGGGGCCGGAGGGTGTTTCCACCGCCACCGACCGGCGCACCGGCTTCCTCGAACGGCTGCGGCACCATGGGCTGGAGCCCGCCGCGGTCGTCCCCGCGACGGCCTATACAAGGGAGGCGGGGCAGGTGGCGATGGCCGCGCTGCTGGCCGGCCCGCCTTTCACGGCCGTGGCGGTGGCGAACGACATGCTCTGCCTCGGCGTCTATGACGCGGTGGAGGCGGCGGGGCGGCGCGTGGCGGCGGATGTCTCCGTCACCGGCTTCAACGACATGCCCTTCGTCGACCGCATCCATCCCGGCCTGACCACGGTGCGTATCCAGCACGACGCCATGGGCCGGCAGGCCGCCGAGATCCTGCTGGCGGAGATGGCCGACCCGGCTTTGCCCCGCCGCGACATAAGACTGGTGCCGGAGCTGGTGATCCGCGCCTCCACCCGCCCGCCGCAGGAGCCTGCATGACCCTGACCGTCGCCCAGATCTCCGACGCCCATCTGGGCCCGGGGACGAAGGTCTTCCACGCCAATATGGCCGCCATCGCCCCGCTGCTGCGCGCCGCGCCGCCGGCCGCGCTGGTGGCCAGCGGCGACCTGTCGCTGGATGGGGCGGGCGATGGGACCGACCTGCCCTTCGCCGCCACCAGCCTGCGCGACCTGGCCGGCGCGGCGCCGCTGCTGGCGATTCCGGGCAATCATGACGTCGGCAGCGACCCGCGCAGCATGCCGACCCAGCCGGTGAACCCCGCGCGCCTGGCACGCTGGCAGTCCAGCCTCGGCGCCGACCGCTTCCTGCTGGACCTGGACGGCACGCAGGGCGAGGCCTGGCGGCTGATCGGGCTGAACACGGAGATCATGGGCACCGGCATGGCGGAGGAGGCCTCGCAGGCCGCCTGGCTGGCGGAGGTGGCATTGGCCGGCCTCGGCGCCCGGCGCATCGCCGCCTTCCTGCACAAGCCGGCCTTCGTCACCGCGCCGGACGACCCCTTCGACTACTGGTCGGTGCCACCGGAGGGGCGCGGCGCGCTGGCGCCATTGCTGGACCATCCGGCGCTGCGGCTGGTCGCCTCCGGCCATCTGCACCTGCATCACCGGATGCGGCGCGGGCAGGTGGATTTCGTCTGGGCGCCGCCGGCCTCCTTCGTCTGCGAGCCGGAGATCCAGCCGGGGCTGCCGGGGCAACGCCTGGGCGGCTTCCTGCGCCATGTCCTGCATGCGGACCATGTGGAGACCGAGCTGGTGACCCCGGACGGCCTGCGCGCGCCCTTCCTGGAGGACGTCCGGGCGGAGACCTATCCGCGGCAGGGCTGACCCATCGTGATGCGTGAACCAGGGTGAAAGCATCGCGCCCCGACCGATGGACCCGTTTCGGTTGTGTTTCACCCCGATTTCGCGCAACCGGCGGTTGGTTTTAGTGACGGGTTCGGATGGATAGACTGCAACTCTGTTTATTTCACAGGGTCGCAATGTCGCAGGCAAACAGGCCGCGCTCCGAATTTCTGGGTCTGCACGACCCTTATGGTGACGCTCCGGCCAGCAACGCAGCCCCCCGTCCGCCCGCCGGTCCGCTTGTGGACAAGGAGAAGGCCGGGGAATTGGTGCGTGCGGGCGGCGCGCTCTCGGCCCTGTTCATCCTGATCGCGGTCGTCATCACCGCGCTGAGCTGACCTCAGCCCGGCTTGTCGCCGGGCAGCGCGATGCCGGTCAGCGCCTGCCAGACCCGGATGACGAAGCCATCATCCGCCCTGCCCTGCCCCATGGCGCTGGCCGCCGTGAACAGTTGCTGCGCCTGGCTGGCCAGCGGCACCGGGTGGTTCAGCCCGCGCGCCATCTCCGCCACCAGGCCGAGATCCTTCACGAAGATGTCGACGGCGGAGCGTGGGGCATCGTCCCCGGTCAGCACGCGCGCCATCCGGTTCTCGAACATCCAGCTATTGCCGGCGGCGCTGGTCACCACGTCGTAGAGCTTCTGGGGGTCGGCGCCGGCGCGGATGCCGAGCGCCATCGCCTCCGCCGCCACGGCGATATGCACGCCGGCCAGAAGCTGATGCACGACCTTCACCGTGGCGCCGATGCCGGGGGCCTCGCCCAGCTCCCACACCTTGGTGGCCACAGCCTCCAGCACCGGCCTGGCCTTGGCGAAAGCCTCGGCACTGCCCGCGGCCATGACGGTCATCTCCCCCGTCGCCGCCTTGGCCGCGCCGCCGGAGACCGGTGCATCGAGATAGAGAAATCCCGCCGCCGCCGCCCGCGCCGCCAGCCGCCGCGCATCGTCGGGACCCATGGTGGCGGAGGCGATGATGACGGCGCCGGGGGCCAGGCGGGGCGCGCAACCGGCCGGGCCGAACAAAGCGGATTCGGTCTGCGCGGCATTCACCACCAGCAGCAGCACCGCCTCCGTCCCCGGCGCGATGGCATCGGCGCTGGCGGCGACCTGGCCGCCGGCCTCGGCAAAGCTGCCCCGGGCGGCTTCGGAGAAATCGCAGCCCGTGACGGCAAGCCCGGCCCGCAGGCAGGACAGCGCCGCACCCATCCCCATGGCCCCAAGGCCAATCACCGCCACCTGCATTGCCGCCTGCCTCCCTTGACCGGGACAGGCTGGCGGGCGGGCGGGCTCAGCGCAAGACGAGCATCCCGATCTGCACGAGGGCGGAGACCACCAGCAGGATGAGGACGATTTTCGACAGCGTGGAGATGGGCGGCATCAGCCGGAGATGATCCCGCGCAGCAGGGCCTTCAAGGCGGGGGCGGCCTCCGCATGGCGGGCCAGCAGCGCGGCCTCATGCGCGCGGGCCTCGGCCACCAGCGATTCCGCGCATTCGGCGCCCACCGCTGTCAGCGCGATGCGCGTCTGGCGGCCCTGGCGGGTGCGCGCCACAAGTCCCTCCGCCGCCATGCGGTCCAGCAGCTTGGACATGGTGGGCTGTTGCATCAGGCAGATTTTCCCGAGCTGCCCGACCGTCGCGCCCTCCGCCGCGCCATCCAGCGTCGCCAGCACGCGCCAGACCGGCACCGCCACGCCGCGCGCCTTCAGCCGCGCATGAAAATCGGCCGAGGCCGCATGCGAGGCCTGGGCCAGCAGGGCGAGGAGATAGTCCTCGACGAAGCGGGGCGATGTGGTCACGCAGCCAATATATGACTTTTCATATGTGGGCGCCACCGCTAGCCTGCCCCCGCTGGAACCAGGGGGCCGGAATTTGCGCGACGACCGGATCGAGCCGCAGTGGATCGAGGCTTTTGCCAGCGTGCTGCGCCTCTGTGGCGCGCAGCCGGGAGAGACGGTCTGCCTTCTCTCCGAAAGCCAGTCGCGACGGCTGAATATCGACCTGGCGGAGCTGGCGGCGCATCGCCTGGGCTGCCGGCCTTTCCGGCTGGAAGTGCCGACCCCGCCCCAGACCGCGCCCGTGCCGGTGCGCTCCACCGGGGCGTCGCGCGCCCTGGCGGGCCACCCTTCGGTGCTGGCGGCGCTGGGTGCCTCCTCCCTCATCCTGGACCTCACCCGCGAAGGGCTGCTGCATGCGCCGGAGCTGCGCGGCATCCTGGCCAGCGGCGCGCGCGTGCTGATGGTCAGCGACGAACACCCCGACATTCTCGAACGCCTGGTGCCCCGCGCAGAGGATGCGGCGCCCGTAAAAGCCGCGGTGAAGCGGCTGCGCGCGGCGCGGGAGATGCGCGTGACCAGCGCGGCGGGCACCGACCTGACCGTCGCCATGGCCGGCGCCACCACCGCCGGCGTCTGGGGTTTCACGGATCGCCCCGGCACCATCGCGCATTGGCCGGGGGGCGTCGTCGTCTCCTTCCCCGCGGCGCATAGCGTGGCCGGCACGCTGGTGCTGGCGCCGGGCGACGCGAACCTGACGTTCAAGCGGTACATCGAACAACCCGTGCGGCTGACGCTGCGCGACGATCATGTGGTGGCGGTGGAGGGCGACAATGTCGACGCCATCATGATGCGCGACTACCTGGCCGCCTGGGGCGATCCGGGCGCCTATGCGGTCAGCCATGTCGGCTGGGGCATGAACCGGCGGGCGCGGCGCGAGGGCCTGCTGTTCCACGACAAGCGCGACCTGAACGGCACGGAGCTGCGCGCGGCCGCCGGCAACTTCCTGTTCTCGACCGGCGCCAATGAATTCGCCGGCCGCTTCACCGAAGGCCATTTCGACATCCCCGTCTTCGGCTGCACCATCGCCCTGGATGGCGAGGTCGTGGTCCGCGAAGGAGTTTTGCTGCCATGACCATCGTGCTGCTGCATGGCATCGGCGGGCCATCCTGGGACGGCATGGTGCCGGGCGCGCTCGACTGGCCGATGCCCGGCTTTTCGGGCACCGCGCCGCTTCCGGTGATGACCTTCGCCGCGCTGGCGGAGGCGTTGCGCGATGCGCTGGATGCGCGCGGCCTGGATCGCGTGACGCTGGTCGGCCATTCGATGGGCGGCATGCTGGCGCAGGAATTCGTCGCGCGCTTTCCGGAACGGGTGGCGAAGCTGGTATTGTACGGCACCACGCCCGCCTTCGGCGGCCGCGACCCGTCCTTCGCCGAGCAGTTTTTGGCCGCACGGCTCGGGCCGCTGGAGGGGCGCTCGATGCAGGATGCGGCGCCGGAGCTGATGGCCGGCATGCTGCCCGACACCGCGCCACCGGATGCGCTGCCGCGTGCCCTGGCCGCGATGCGCGCGATCCCCGATGCGGTCTATCGCGACACGCTGCGCTGCCTGACCACCTTCGACCGCCGCACCGATCTGGCGCGCATCGCCGTGCCGACGCTGCTGATCGCCGGCGAACGCGACCAGGCCGCGCCGCTGAAGACCATGCAGCGCATGGCGGAGGCCATTCCGGGCGCGCGGCTGGTGGTGATTCCCGGCGCCGGCCACCTCATCCATCTGGAAGCGCCGGACGCCTTTCGCGCCGCGCTGCTGCCCTTCCTGGAGCCCTGAGCGCATGACCGACGCGCCGATCTTCGATCCCAAGGCCTTTCGGCTGACGTCCTTCGAGGCGGATCTCACCGCCCGCGCGCGCGATTTCGGTGCCCGCGTGCTGGCGCCGCGCGCCGCGAAGTGGGACCGGGAAGCGACCTTCCCGATCGACAACTACCGCGACATGCACCGCGAAGGCTTTTTGGGAGTCTGCATCCCCGCCGAGGAAGGCGGCCTCGGCGCGGATTTCCGCGCCTACTGCCTGACCGCGGCGGAGCTGGGTCGGTACTGCGGCGCCACGGCGCTGACCTGGAACATGCATGTGTGCAGCACGCTCTGGACCGGCGCGCTGACCGAAGACCTGGAGATGGAGCCTTCCGAACGCGCGGAACATCGACGGCGTCGGCGTCTGCACTACGACACCATTCTGCGTGACGGAAAAATCTTCTCGCAGCCCTTCTCGGAGGGCGGTGCGGCGGCGGCCGGTGCGGCAGCCTTCGGCACCACGGCGGAGCGTGTCGAGGGCGGCTTTCGCGTCACCGGCAAGAAGATCTTTGCGAGTCTCGCCGGCCATGCCGATACCTACGGCATTTTGTGCACCGAAATGCCGCCGGGCGAGAAGGCGTCCCGGAAAAACACGCTGTATCTCGGCGTGCCGGCGGATGCGCCGGGCGTCACGGTGACGGGGGACTGGGACCCGCTCGGCATGCGCGGCACCGTCTCCCGCACCCTGATCTTCGACAATGTCTTCGTGGCGGAGGATGCGGCGCTGATGCCGCCTGGCCTGTATTTCCAGGCGGCGATGCGCTGGCCGCACATGTTCCTGACGCTGTCGCCCACCTATATGGGGCTCGCACAGGCCGCCTATGATTTCTGCGTGCGCTATCTGCGCGGCGAACAACCGGGCACGCCACCGGTCAAGCGCCGCATGTATCCGACGAAGCAGATCGCCGTGGCGCAGATGCGCGTGATGCTGGAACAGACCAAGGCGCTGTGGTTCCAGTCCATCACGGAAGCCGGCCCCGATCCGTCGAAGGAACAGATGCTGCGCGCACTCGCCGCCCAGCACACGGTGATGGAGAACGCCCAGGCCATCGCCAGCCTCGCCATCCGCACCTGCGGCGGCCAGGCGATGCTCAAGTCTCTGCCGCTGGAACGCATCTTTCGGGATAGCCGTTGCGGCGCGCTGATGCTGCCCTGGACGGCGGAACTCTGCATCGACCGCATCGGGCGCGATGCGCTGTATGAGAAGGGCGAGACGGACCAGTGAAGCACTGGCTCGCCGCGCAGCCGCCCGACCGCATCGCGCTGCGCTTCGGCGATGCGGCGCTGAGCTACGGCGCGCTCGATGCGCAGGCGCGCGCCATGGCGTCGGCGCTGGCGGCGCGCGGCGTGCGGCACGGGGATCGCGTGGCGTTCCTCGGCCAGAACCACCCGTCGCAGATCGTGGCGCTGTTCGCCTGCGCCCGGCTGGGTGCGCTGCTGCTGCCGCTGAACTGGCGCCTCGCCCCGCCGGAATGGCGATTCATCCTGGAGGATGCGGGCGCGAAACTGCTGCTGGCAACGCCCGACATGCTTTCGGCAATGCCCGACCGCGCCGTCGATGTCACCACACTCGCCACCGACGGCCATGCAGCGGATGACGGTGGACCCGAAGACCCCGTGCTGCTGGTCTATACCAGCGGCACCACGGGGCGGCCGAAGGGCGCGGTACTGGACCAGACTGCCCTCCACCATAACGCGCTGAACGCGCAACACGCCTTCGCACTCACCGCGCAGGACCGCGTGCTGACCGTGCTGCCGTTGTTCCATGTCGGCGGACTCAATATCCAGACCACGCCGGCACTGATGGCGGGCGCGGAGGTCCTGCTGCATCCGCGTTTCGACCCCGACACCTTCTTCGACGATGTGGAACGCCACCGCCCGACGCTGACGCTGCTGGTGCCCGCCGTGATGCAGGCGCTCGTCAGCCATCCGCGCTGGGCCGGCGCCGATCTGTCCAGCCTGCGCGCCATCGGCGCCGGCTCCTCCGACGTGCCGCTTCCCCTGATCGAGGCGCTTCATACGCGGGACATTCCCGTGCAGCAGGTCTATGGCGCGACCGAAACCTGCCCCATCGCCATCATCCAGGACCGTGCGGAGGCCCTGGCCGCCCCCGGTTCCCTCGGCCGTCCCGCGCGCCACGCGGAAGCGCGCATCGCCGGCGGCGCCACCGAGGGTGAAATCCAGATCCGCGGTCCCGCGACCCTGCGCCGCTACTGGCCGAACACGCCCGCCCTCGATGCGGAAGGCTGGTTCGCCACCGGCGATGTCGGGCGCCTCGACCCGGAGGGCCGCTGGTGGTTCACCGACCGCCTGAAGCACGTCATCATCTCCGGCGGCGAGAACATCTACCCGGCAGAGGTCGAGCGCCTGCTGCGCACGGCGCCCGGCATCGTCGAGGGCGCCATCATCGGCCGCCCCGATCCACGCTGGGGGGAGGTGCCGGTCGCCGTCGTCGTCCCCGCCCAGGACTTCGACGCGGCCCGGGTGCTGGCGCATTTCGAGGGCCAGATCGCCCGCTTCAAGATTCCCCGCGCCGTGGTCACCGTGCCGGCCCTGCCGCGCACCGCCCTCGGCAAGGTCGAAGTCGCAAGGCTGCGCCAGCTACTGGCCTGAACCCGCAACTCGGGCATGATCGGGCCAACCGGCCTGAGGACACGCCCCGCATGATGCGCCTGAACGCCTTCGACATGGCGACCCCCGGCCATATCCAGCAGGGGATGTGGCGCCACCCACGCGACACCGCAGCGAACTACACCAGCCTGGAGCATTGGACCGGTCTCGCCCGGCTGCTGGAGCGCGGGCTGTTCGACGGGCTGTTCCTGGCCGATGTGCTCGGCATCTATGATGTCCACGGCGGCAGCCCGGATGCGGCGCTGCGCGGCGGCGTGCAGGTGCCGCTGCTGGACCCGGTGATGCTGGTGCCCGCCATGGCAGCGGTGACGCAGCACCTCGGCTTCGGCGTCACCTGCAACCTGGCCTATGAGCCGCCCTACCTGTTTGCCCGGCGGATGAGCACGCTGGACCATCTGACCGGCGGCCGCATCGGCTGGAACATCGTCACCGGCTATCTCGACAGCGCCGCCCGCGCGCTGGGCCATGACGCGCAGATGCAGCACGACGACCGCTACGACCTCGCGGATGAATACATGCAGGCCGTCTATGCGCTGTGGGAGGGCAGCTGGGCCGAGGATGCGGTGCAGCGCGACCGGGCCGGCGGAGTCTATACCGATGCCACGCGGGTGCGCCGCATCCGCCACCATGGCCCGCAATACCGCATCGATGCGATCCACCTGGCCGAACCCTCGCCGCAGCGCACCCCCGTGCTGTACCAGGCCGGCGCCAGCGAACGCGGCCGCCGCTTCGCCGGCACCCATGCCGAATGCGTTTTTGTCAACGGCACCAACCCGTCTGTCGTTGCGCGTCTCGTCGCGCAGCTTCGCGCGGCGGCCGCACCACGCCCCATCCTGGTCTTCGCGGGGGCCACCGTCGTGGTGGGGCGCACCGAAGCCGAGGCGCGCGAAAAGCTGGCGGATTACGCATCCTGGGCCAGCGCCGAGGGCTGCCTCGCCCATGCCTCCGCCTCGCTTGGCATCGATTTGAAAAAGTTCGGCATGGACGAGCCGGTGCGGGCCGGGGAAAGCCAGGCGATCCGCTCCAATGTCGAGGCCATGGCCAAGGTGGCCGGCCCGGACTGGACGCCGCGCATGCTGCTCGCGCAATCCGTCCTCGGCAGCCGCCAGCCGCCGATCGTCGGCAACCCGGCGCAGGTGGCGGATGCGCTGGCGGCCTGGATGCAGGCCGCGGATGTGGATGGCTTCAACCTGTCCCGCACCGTGCTGCCCGAATGCCTGGAGGATTTCATCGACCTCGTCGTGCCGGTGCTGCAGGAACGCGGCCTCTACAAGACCGGCTATGCCCCCGGCACCTACCGCGAAAAGCTGTTCGGTACGGGGCGGCTGCTGCCGGAGGGTCACCCCGCCGCGGGCCATCGCTGGCCGTGACCAAGCGCCACAACATCGCGCTGATCACGCTCGCACAGGTGCTGGCGCTGTCGCTGTGGTTCTCCTCCACCGCCGCGGGCCCCGGCATGCTGGCGGAGGCGCCCTGGCGTGGCGATGGTTTCCAGGCGCTGCTGACCAGCTCGGTGCAGGCCGGCTTCGTCCTCGGCACGCTGCTCAGCGCCGCCCTCGCCTTGCCGGACCGGCACGACCCGCGCCGCGTCTTCGCCGCCGCGGCCCTGCTCGGCGCCGCCGCGAACGCGCTGATCCTGCTGCTGCCGCCAGGGGCGGATGCGGTGATCCTGGCGCGCTTCGTCACCGGCATGGCGCTGGCCGGGGTCTATCCCGTCGGCATGAAGCTGGCCGCCGGCTGGGCGGATCGCGGCGATATGGGCCTGGTGGTGGGGCTGCTGGTCGGCGGGCTGACGCTGGGCTCCGCCATGCCGCATCTGCTGGCGGCGCTGGGCGGGGTGGCCTGGCGGCCGGTGCTCCTCGCCGCCTCCCTCACCGCCGTGGCGGGCGCGGTGCTGATGGCCTGGGTCCGGCTCGGCCCGCGCCACGCCCCGGCCCCACCCTTCCGGCCCGCCGCAGCGCTGGCACTCTTCCGCAACCGCGGCACCCGCCTCGCGACCTTGGGCTATCTCGGCCATATGTGGGAGCTCTATGCGATGTGGGCCTGGGTGGGCCTGTACTTCGCCGCCAGCTTCGCCGCCTGGCGCGGCGATGCGCCTCGGCCGGCGGAGGCGGCACTCGCCACCTTCGCGGTGATCGCCGCCGGCGCGCTGGGCTCGGTCGCCGCCGGGCTGGCGGCGGATCGCGTCGGGCGGGTGCGGGTGACGGTCACCGCCATGGCCGTCTCCGGCGCCTGCTGCCTGCTGGCGGCGCCGCTGTTCGGCCTGCATCCGGCCCTGGTGATCCTGCTCGGCCTGGTCTGGGGCGTCGCCGTGGTGGCGGATTCGGCACAGTTCTCGGCCAGCGTGGCGGAGCTGGCGGAGCCTGGCCTCACCGGCACCATGCTGACGGTGCAGACCAGCCTGGGTTTTGCCCTCACGCTGGCGACCATCCACTTGATGCCCCCCATGGTGGCCGCCATCGGCTGGGGCGGCGCCTTCGCGGTGCTGGCGGCGGGGCCGGCGCTGGGCTGCGTGGCGATGCTGCGACTCGGCCGTGCCCCAGAGGCCGCGCGGCTGGCGGGCGGGCGGGGATGAGGCGCGCTCGACCCCGACGTCCCCGCGCGACATCATGCGCCGAAGTCGACGGAGTGGCCGCGCCATGACACTGCTGATCCGCAAGGCCACCATCGTCACCGGGGACGATGCGGGCACCATCCTCTACGATGCCGCCCTGGCCATCGAGAGCAACCGTATCGCCGCCCTCGGCCCGGATTCGGACATCGCGGCGCGTTTCCCGGGCGCCGAGCAGGTGGATGCCAGTGGCCGCGTGGTCTTCCCCGGCTTCGCCAATATCCACACCCATCTGGTGATGACCCTGGCGCGCGGCGTCTTCGAGGATCTGTCGCCGCCGCATGAGCCGCCCTTCTGCGGCGGCCTCTCCCCCATCCCGCTGCCCGACCTCTCGCCGGAGGAACAGGCGGTGATGTGCGAGCTGGGGGCGCTGGAGGCGATCCGCTCCGGCACCACCGCGGTGCTGGAGGATGCGGTGCGGATCGGGAACTACGCCCCGCAGATGCTCGCGACCGGGCTGCGCATGGTGCTGGCGGAACGCTGCTGGGACCGGGTTGGCGGCTCCATCGGCGACCCCACCGCCTTCGTGCGGGACACGGCGCTGGGCGAGGCCGGCCTGGCGCGGATCGAGGCGCTGCATCGCGACTGGGACGGCGCCGGGGAAGGCCGCATCCGGGTCGGGGTTTCCGCCTGGGCGCCGGACATGTGCTCCCCGGAGCTGCTGCGGCAGGTGCGGGCGCTGCAGCAGCGCCTCGACACGCTCTGCACCATCCACCTCAACCAGATCTGGGGCGAGGTCGCCGCGGTGCAGGCGCATCACAACATGCTGCCGAGCGAATTCCTGGACAGCATCGGCTTCCTGCATGACCGGCTGGTGGCCGCCCATTGCCGCTGCATGGCGCCGCTGGAGGAGAAGATCCTGGGCCGCAACAAGGTGCATGTGGCCTTCAACTCCGCCATCGCGGCACGGCGCGGGCTGAGCCCCCGGGTTTGCGAAATGGAGCAGGCGGGCTGCAACATCGCCATGGGCACCGACAACATGGCGGAGGACATGGTGGAGGCGATGCGCACCGGCCTGTTCATGGAGCGCATCCGCCGCCGCGACGGCCGCAGCCCGACGCCGGAGGAGGCGCTGCGCTGGGCCACACGCAACGGCTACAAGGCGATGGGGGTGGCCGATGGCGGCTGGCTGGCGCCGGGCAACCTCGCGGACCTCATCATGCTGCGGACGGACCGCCCGCATCTGGCGCCCTTCCTGCGCGCCGTCGCGGTCTTCGTGCATCAGGGCCAGGCGGCGGATATCGACGATGTCATGGTCGACGGGCGTTGGCTGATGCGCGACCGCCGCGTGCTGACCATGGATGAGGCGCGCATCGTGCGGCAGGCGGAGGAGGTGGCCAACCGTGCCTGGTCGCGGCTGTTTGCCGCGCGGCCGGATATCGCTATCCCCCCGGGTTTCCGGCCGCTGGCCTGACGATCACGGCAGCGTCTGCAACTGCCCCTCGACCACGCGGCGCCAGGGCGCTTCCGGCGGCGCCTCGGCCAGCAAGGCCTGCCAGATGCGGCGCGCATTCTCGGCGCGGCCGGCGCGGGCCTCGGCGAGGCCGGAGAGGAAGCGCAGGCGCGGTTCCTGCGGCGAGGAACCCAGGGCGCGGGCGATCAGCGCGGCGGCGGCCTCCGTCTCGCCACGCTCGATCTCGAGCTCCGCCAGGTCGCCGGCCAGCTCGCCGTCGAAGCGGGCCTCCAGCGCGGTGCGATAGGCGGCGGCGGCCTCGGCGAGGCGACCGCGGGACCGTTCGGCATTGCCGAGCAGGATGCGCCCCTGCCGGCCGACATCGCTGGCGGGGTCCAGGGCGGCGACGCGGCTGCGCAGCGTCTCCAGCATCCGGTCCTCGGCCTCCATCATCCGCTGGCGCTCGACGAAGGGCACCGCCGGCATGTCGGGCGTGCCGCGCACCAAGTAGAGGCCCAGCGCGGCGGCCGGCAGCAGGAAGACCAGCGCGGCGAGCAGGGCGGGCGTGCGGCCGGGCGTGGCCTCCGGCGTGGTGGCGCCGGGCGCGGCCAGGATGCGGCGCTGCACCTCCAGCTTCGCGGCCTGGTATTGCGCGGGGTCGAGGCGGCCTGTTTCAGCCTCCCGCGCCAGTTCCGCGAGTTGCGACTGGTACAAGGCAAGGTCGGCCTCGGCACGGCCGCGCAGCCGGGCGGGGCGGATCAGCGCATAGGCGAGCGGCGCCAGGGCCAGCACCGCCAGCCCGCCGAGCAGAAGCCAGATCACGCCTTGGTTCCGTCCTTGTTGTCGATCGCCGCCTCGATGGCGGCGATGCGGCGCTGTTCCTCCGCGCTCAGCGGCGCGGCGGGTTGTGGCGCGGTGCTGCCGCGACGGGCCATCAGGATCAGCCCGAAGCCGGCCAGCAGCGCCACCAGCGGCGTGGCCCAGAGGATCAGCGTGTTCCAGGCGAAGGGCGGCCGCAGCAGCACGAAATCGCCGTAGCGGGCATGCAGGAAGGACTTCACCTGCGCGTCGCTGTCGCCGGCGGTGATGCGTTCCCGCACCAGCAGGCGAAGGTCGCGCGCGAGGCCGACCTCGCTGTCCTCGATCGACTGGTTCTGGCAGACCATGCAGCGGATTTCATAGCCCAGCGCCCGCGCCCGCGCCTCCTGCGCCGGATCGGGCAGCATGTCGGCGGGGTTGGTGACGGCGAGGGCGGGTCCGGCCAGCTGCAGGACCAGAACCATCAGGAGCGCCATGCGGCCCGCAAAGCGGGCCGAGCGCGCGAAAGCGCGCCGCGCCCAGACCAGCCGTCCGGCCGGGCCGGCCAGTGCAGTGCGCGAAGGCAAGGCGGCGGAGCCGCTGCCCGCCGTTTGAGGGTCTAATCTAAGCATGTCTACGCAGGAGTATGCGCAGGTCCTGCTCCAGCACCTCATCGGTGATGGGGCCGGCATAGCGCCAGCGGATCACGCCCTGGGCGTCGAGCAGGTAGCTCTCCGGCACCCCATAGACGCCCCAGTCGATGGCCACGCGGCCCGGCACGTCCTGGGCAAGCCTATGAAACGGGTTGCCGTGGCGGCGGATGAACTGGAGGCTGTCCGGCGCCTTGTCCTTATAGGCGATGCCAAACACCGGCACGCCTTCGCGAGACAGCTTCATCAGCTGCGGATGCTCGATGATGCAGGGCACGCACCAGCTCGCCCAGAAATTCACCAGCACCGGCCGGCCGAGGCCGCGCAGATCCGCGGCGCCGAAGCTGGCCACGCCGCTCTCCGGCAGTTCCGGCAGGGCGAAGTCCGGCGGCGGCTGGCCGATGAGGGCGGAAGGCACGCCGCGCGGGTTGTAGGCGCCGGTGCGCTGTCGCTGCAGCGCGGTGTAGAAGCCAACGCCACCGACTGCCGCGACGACGAAGGGGGTTGTGAGCAGCAGGCGTCGGGCGAGCGGCGTCATGCCGGCGCCGTCCCGCGCACGGCGGCGCGGTTGGGGGCGGAAACCCGCACCCGGCGATCGGCCAGCGACAGCGCCGCCCCCAGCGCCATGATGGCGGCGCCCAGCCAGATCCAGGGCGCGAGGAAATTGTAGTGCAGGCGGATCACGGCGCGGCCGGTCGCGGCCTCCTCCTCCCCCACCACCGCGTAGAGATCGGCGATCAGGTTGGTATGGATCGCGACCTCCGTGGTGTGCATGCGGGCGACGGGGAAGAAGCGCCGGGCCGGGCGCATCACGCGCACCTCCGCACCATCGCGCAGCAGGGTGATCTGGGCGCGGCGGGCGGTCCAGTTCGGGCCGACCTCGTCCCGCACCGCATCCAGCCGCCATTCATAGCCGGCCAGGGTCACGGATTCGCCCGGCGCCATGGAGGCGAGGCGTTCCTGCGCCAGACCCATCCCGGCGATGCCCGCGGCGGTGATGCCGATGCCGGCATGGGCGATGGCCGCCCCCCAGGCCGCGCGCGGCAGGCCCTTGGCACGGTTCCAGGCATTTTTTGCATTTGTGCGGAACAGCGCGGTCCGGTCCGCGATGTCGGCAAAGGCGGCGCCGATCACCCAGGCCGCGAAGGCGAAGCCCACCGCCGGCAGCACCTTCTGGCCAGAGGCCAGCAGCACCAGGAAGAAGGCCGCGAAGGCGATGACGGCGACCCACCAAAGCTTCATCACAACCGGAAAAAACTGCGCGCGCTTCCAGGGCATCAGCGGCCCGGCCGCCATGGCCAGCAGCAACGGCACCACCAGCGGGAAGCTGGCCGAATTGAAGAAGGGCGGCCCCACCGAAACCTTGCTGCCGAACAGCGCATCGGCGAACAGCGGCCAGAGCGTGCCGACGAAGACCACCGCGGTGATCGAGCAGACCAGCAGGTTGTTCAGCACGATCGCGCCCTCGCGCGAGACCGGCGCGAAGACCCCCGTGGGGATCATCGCCCGCGCCCGGAAGGCAAACAGCAGGAAGGCGCCCGCCAGGTAGAACATCAGCAGGCCGAGAATGAACAGCCCGCGCTCCGGGTCATTGGCGAAGGAATGCACCGAATTCAGCACGCCGGAGCGCACCAGGAAGGTGCCGAGCAGCGACATGCCGAAGGCGATGATGGCGAGCAGGATGGTCCAGGTCTTCAGCGCCTCCCGCTTCTCCACCACGATGGCGGAATGCAGCAGCGCGGTGCCGATCAGCCAGGGCAGAAGCGAGGCGTTCTCGACCGGGTCCCAGAACCAGTAGCCGCCCCAGCCCAGCTCGTAATAGGCCCACCAGGACCCCAGCGCGATGCCGAGCGTCAGGAATGACCACGCCGCCAGCGACCAGGGCCGAACCCAGCGGCCCCAGGCGGCATCGACCCGGCCCTCGATCAGGGCGGCGATGGCGAAGGCGAAGGTGACGGCGTAGCCGACATAGCCGAGGTAGAGCAGCGGCGGATGCATCGCCAGCCCGATATCCTGCAGGATCGGGTTCAGCCCCTGCCCATCCGGCGCCGGTGGCCAGACTCTCTCGAAGGGGTTCGAGGTGCGGATCGTGAAGGCCAGGAAGCCGACCGAGATCAGCCCCAGCACGCCCAGCACCCGTGCCCGCAACGCCGTCGGGAGTTCCCGCCCAAAGGCCGAGACGGCGGCGCCGCAGAACCCCAAAATCATGATCCAGAGAACCAGCGATCCCTCGTGATTCCCCCAGGTGCCGGTGATCTTGTACAGCATCGGCTTGGCCGAATGGCTGTTCTGCACGACATTCGCCACCGTCGTGTCGTTGATGGCGTAGGAATACATCAGGCAGCCGAAGGCCGCCGCGATGGCCAGGCACTGGCCCAGCGCCAGCGGCGCGCCCACGGCCATCATCCGGCCATTGCGCATCTCCGCCCCCAGCAGCGGCAGGATGGCCTGGGCCAGCGCCAGCACCAAGGCGAGCGCCAGGGCGAAGTGGCCAAGCTCCGCGATCATGAGCCGCGATCCGTCCGGGCGGGAGACAAGGTGTTCCAGGTGGCGGCCGGCGGCGGCGTGCCCTGTTCGGGCTGCCAATGCCCGGCGCGCTTCAGCGCATCCGCGACCTCGGGCGGCATATAGGTCTCGTCATGCCGGGCCAGCACCTCCGTCGCGCGGAACTGGCCGTCCAGCCCGTAGCGACCCGCGGTGACCACGCCCTGCCCTTCCCGGAACAGGTCGGGCAGCACGCCCTGATAGGTCACCGGCACGGCATGGGCGCCGTCGGTCACGCGGAAGCGCACGGTGGGGCGTTCGCCGGTCCGCCCTTCCTCCCGCACCACGCTGCCGGCCTCGACCAGCCCGCCGAGCCGAAAGCTGCGCTCGGGCGCAGGCCGTTCCGCCATGATGTCGGAGGGGGAGCGGAAGAAGACGATATTGTCCTGGAAGGCCGTCAGGGTCAGCGCCGTGGCGCTGCCCACCCCGATGGCGCAGAGCAGCAGGATCCAGAGGCGCCGGCGCTTGCGGGTCATGTCTCCCTCTCACCCCGGGGATCGAGGCGCTTCAACCTGGCCACCGCCTGACGCTGGCGGAGCACCGCCGAAATGGCGAGCGCCGCGAAAACCGCCAGGGTGCCGCCCCAGGATAGGGCGATATGGGTCCAATGCATTGTCATGGATCAAGCCCTCACGCCGGCACATCGGCGCGGCGGGCGCGGGCCGTCTCCAGCGCCCGGATGCGGCGTTCCATCACCGCCGCCCGCGTCCGCGCCAGCACCACCGCGCCGAACAGCAGCGAGAAGCCGATGGCGCAGACCAGCAGCGGATACAGCATGGAGACATGCATGCCCGGCGCATCCAGCCGGGTGACGCTGGCCGGCTGGTGCAGCGTGTTCCACCAATCGACCGAGAACTTCACCACCGGCAGGTTCACCAGCCCGACCAGCGCCAGGATGGCGCCGGCCCGCGCCCCGCGTTCCGCCTCGTCGAAGGCGCGCACCAGCGCGGCATGGCCGAGCCATAGAAAAAACAGCACCAGCACGCTGGTCAGCCGCGCATCCCAGACCCACCAGGTGCCCCACATCGGCTTGCCCCAGAGGCTGCCGGTGGCCAGGCACAGCGCGGTGACCGCGGCGCCGACCGGCGCCAGCTCCCGCGCCGCCAGGTCCGCCAGGGGATGCCGCCAGATCAGCGACATCAGCGACAGGATGCCGAGGCTCAGATAGCCGCCCATGGCCAGCCAGGCCATCGGGACGTGGACGAACATGATCCGGACCGTCTCGCCCTGCTGCCAGTCGGCCGGGGCGAAGCCCAGCGCCCAGATCGTGCCCCAGGCGGTGACGCCGAGCGCGGCCGCCCAGAGCCAGGGCATGAGCCGCCCGGTCATCCGCAGGAAGCGCCCGGGATTGGCGAAGCGGTGCAACGACCGCGCGCCGGAAGCGCCGGGCTGGGCGGTCTGCGGGCCCGGCTTGGCGGGCGGTGTCAGGGTTCTGGCGTCCACATCCCTACACTAGGGCGGCTTCGCGCCGGATTGAAGCCGAAGCCGGAGGGCGTTACGTCCTTTCTGCCGATCCTGGCCGGGAGAGACTTCATGCTGTTCGCCATCAGCTGCACCGACAAGCCGAATTCCCTTGAACTGCGCCTGGCCACCCGGCCGACGCATCTGGAATACCTGAAGTCCAAGATGGCCGGCTTCGTGGTGGTCGGCCCGGTGCTGGACGCCGAGGGCAAGCCCTGCGGCAGCCTGCTGGTGGTGGAGGCCGCCGATCAGGCCGAGGCCGAGGCCCTGGCCGCCGGCGACCCCTATGCCAAGGCCGGGCTGTTCGAGACGGTCACGATCCGCCCCTTCCGCATGGTGTTCAAGGACGGGGCGATGGTGTGATGGCCACTTCCCGCCAGTACTGGCTGGTGAAGTCGGAGCCGGACGCCTTTTCCTGGGAGCAGCAGGTGGCGAACGGCGTCGAGCCCTGGACCGGGGTGCGCAACCACATGGCCAAGGCGAACCTCGCCGCCATGAAGAAGGGCGACCTGGCCTTCTTCTACCACTCCAACATCGGCAAGGAGATTGTCGGCGTGGTGGAGGTGGCGAAGGAGGCCTATCCCGATCCCAGCGTGGAGCCGGACACCAAGGGTGCCTGGCTCTGCGTCGACATGAAGGCGGTGGGGCCGATGCCGAAGCCGGTGACGCTGGCCGAGATCAAGGCCGATCCGGACTTCGCCGAATTGGCCCTGGTGCGGATGTCGCGGCTTTCGGTCATGCCGGTCTCGGCCGAGCACTGGAAGAAGCTCTGCAGGCTCGGCGGCTGGAAGGGGAAGTAGCGCGATGCGGCTGGAGGGGTCCTGTCATTGCCAGAAGGTCCGTTTCCGGCTGGAAAGCGCGCATCCCTACCCCTATCAGCGCTGCTACTGCTCCATCTGCCGGAAGACCCAGGGGGGTGGCGGCTATGCCATCAACCTGTCCGGCGATGCGGCGACGCTGAAGGTGCGGGGCGCGAAGCACCTGAAGGTCTATCAGGCCCGGCTGCGCGAACCGGGCCAGCGTGCCCGTAAAAGCCCCGGCCAGCGGCACTTCTGCGGCGAATGCGGCAGCGCGCTCTGGCTGTTCGACCCGCGCTGGCCGGAGCTGGTGCACCCCTTCGCCTCGGCGATGGACACGAAGCTGCCGGTGCCGCCGGAACACACCCACCTGCTGCTCGGCTCCAAGGCGAATTGGGTGGAGCCCTGCTTCGCGGAGGGCGACCGGCGGCATAAGGATTTTCCGAAGGAAAGCATCGCCGACTGGCATGCGCGGCTGGGGCTGGAGAAGCGATGAGCGACGTGGCGGCCGATGAACGGGTGCTGTGCCTTCTGGAGGAGATTCCCGATGGCGAAAGCCGCGGATTCGGCCCGGTGGCCGGCGCCTTCACCGGGCTCTTCGCGGTGCGGCGGGGCCCAAACATCTTTGTCTATGTGAATTCCTGCCCGCATGTCGGCCTGCCGCTGGACCCGGCGCCGCACCGCTTCCTGGACGCCAAGCGCAGCGCCATCATCTGCGCCGCCCATGGCGCGCGGTTCCGGATCGAGGACGGCGAATGCACCTCCGGCCCCTGCTATGGCGAGAGCCTGGAGGCGGTGCCGGCGCGGGTGGATGCGGCGGGGCGGGTGATCGTGCCGGCGGAAGCCGGGCTATAGGCGCGGTCCCAGGGCGAAGCGCAGGGCGCGGTTGATGGCCAGCGGCAGCACGGACATATGCGTCTCCTCCGGCAGTTCCTCGGCCTGCGCCTCCATCGGCAGGGCAGCGAGGCGCGCCGCCATCTCCCGCGCGTAATCCATGTGCCGGCCCCGGTCGAGCCGTGCCTGGCGCGCCTCGGCATCGGGGCGGGGTTGCTGGAAGGGGGCGAGGCGCGTCTCGTATTCGCCGACCGCCATGTACAGCCGCGGGCTGCCGCGTTCGGTGGCCGGCAGGGTGGCGAAGCGGCGTTCGGTGGCGAGCAGCGCCGCATCCTCCCAATAGATGGTGGGGCTGATGGCGATCCAGTCGGCGAAGGCCCGGGGCCGTGTGAACAGGGCGTGCAGCACGAACAGCCCGCCGAAGGAATGGCCGAAGATCGCCTGCCGCGCCGGGTCGATCGGCGCCAGCCCGGCGATGCGCGGCTTCAGCTCCGCCTCGATGAAATCGAGGAAAAGGTCGGCGCCGCCGGTGCGCACCTCCGGCCCGCCGGGCGTGTGCGGCGGGAAGCTGCGGCCGGGCGGCGGGGAATAGTCCCAGGACCGGCGGACGCTGTCATAGGGCGCCTCGGTCGGATAGCCGATGCCGACCAGCACGGCATTGCCCATCCCGGTGCCGGCCGGATAGCCGGCCTGCACCCGCAGCGCATCGACGGCGATGCCCATCACCGCATTGGCGTCCAGCAGATACAGCACCGGCCAGCCGGCCTCCGGCGCCGGGCCGGAGGGGCGGTGCAGGAAGATGCGCCAGGGCGGGCCGCCGTCGCGTGGCGCCAGGTCGAACTGCACGCTGCCGGGCAGCACCATCGGCTGTTCCGATTGCGCCCGCGCCAGGGCCGGCGCCGCCAGGGCGCCGAGCAGGCCGAAGGCCACGCGTCGCGCCAGCATCAGTTGCGTCGGCATCAGAAGCGATAGCCCAGCCGCGCCAGCACGGTGCGGCCGGCGACGTGGTAGCAGATGCCCGGCTGGCAGTTATAGGCCTCGCGATCCGTCAGGTTGGTGCCGTTCAGCGACAGGCGCCACTGGCCGATGTCGTAGCGCACCGCCGCGTCGAGCATCACGTAGTCCTCATTCTCCCGCGTATTGGCCGTGTCCCGGAAGCTGGGCCCGTTGTAGCGAAGGCCGCCGCCGAAGCTGACGCCGGAAAGCGGCCCCTCCGGCATGCGGTAATCGGCCCAGAGCGTGGCGAGGACTTCCGGAATGCCGACCGGCCGCTTGCCGAGATCGGCGCCATTGCTCTTCGTCACCTCCACATCCTGCCAGGTGGCGGAGGCCAGGACGCGCAGCCGGTTGTTCACCGCGAACTGCGCCTCCAGCTCCAGCCCGCGGGAGCGTTGCTCGCCGGTCTGGATGGAGAAGCTGCGGTTCACCGGATCCGGCGTGGTGCCGTTCTGCACGGTGATCTCGAAGGCGGAGGCGGTGAACATGTGCTCCGTGCCCGGCGGCTGGTAGCGCAGCCCGGCCTCGACCTGCGTCGCCTCGGTCGGCACGAAGGGCGTGCCCAGCCGGTCCACGCCGAGCGTCGGCAGGAAGCTCTCGGCATAGTTCACGTAAGGCGCGATGCCATTGGGGAACAGATGCACCAGCCCCATGCGCCCGGTGAAGGCGCTGGGCGTCTGGGTGGTGGTGACGCCGGTCACGCGGTTTTCCGAATCCGTCTCCGTCCAGTCCTGCCGCGCGCCCATGGTCAGCACCCAGCGGTCGCCGAGGCGGATCTGGTCCTGCGCATAGACGCCGATCTGGTGCTGGGTCTGGCTGCTGCGCGTGGTGAAGGCCGGGCGGGCGACGTTGATGCCATAGACCGGATTGGCGAGGTTCAGCGACGGCGCGGAGCCATAGCCCAGGTTGAAGTCGGAATTGGTGTACTGGTAGTCGAGCCCGGCCAGCAGCGTGTGCCGCAGCGGCCCGGTGGCAAATCGGAATTCCGCCTGGTTGTCCACCGCGACATTCTCCAGGCTCTCCTCCAGGAAGGCGCTGGCGCGGGAGACGGTGAGGCCGTCGGCACTGGTGCCGGTGCCGTAGAGATAGGCGGAGGTCAGCGTCGCCTCGCCGTAGCGCAGGTTCTGCCGCAGTGACAGCGCCTCCGACACCCGGTGATCCAGGCGATAGCCGATCTGGTACTGACGCTGGTCGAAGCGGGCGAAGTTGGGGTCGTCGGTGCGGATATTGGTCGGGGTGCCATCCGGCCGGGTGTAGTAGGCGGAGCTGGCGACGCCGCGGTCATCCATGACGGAGGCGAGGAAGGTCAGGCTGGTATTCTCGGTCGGCCGCCAGGTCAGCGCCGGGGCCAGGTAGAAGCGGTCGTCGCGGCCGCGCGGAATCTCCGAATCACTGTCCCGCACCAGGCCGGTGACGCGGTACTGGAAGCGCGGATCGCCGCCGATCGGGCCGGTGGCGTCGAATTCCGCCTGGTATCGCGCGTGGTTCCCGACCGAGACCGCCACCTCCCCGCCCGGCGTGGCGGAGGGCATGCGGCTGACCCGGTCGATCAGCCCGCCGGCCGGCGCCTGGCCATAGAGCACGGAGGAGGGGCCGCGCAGGATCACCAGCCGGTCGAGACCATAGGTCTCCGTGCGGAAGCCGATCAGCCCCGGGCTGAAGGGCTGGCGTAGCCCGTCGCGATAGTCGCCCAGCGTGGTCGCCGCGAAGCCGCGGATATAGATCTGGTCGTAGCGCGGATCGAAGCCGAAGACGCCGGTCGTGATGCCGGCATTGTAGCGCACCGCCTCCGGCAGGGTCTGCGCGCCGGTCGCCTCGATCAGGTCGCGGGTGACGACGGAGACGGATTGCGGACTTTCGATGATGCGCGTGTCGGTCTTGGTCGCGGCGGTGCTGACGGTGGCACCCAGCGGGCGGTCGCCGGCGGCGGAGACGCCGATGCGCGGCAGGGTGGCGCTGGGCCGGGCGGGACCTTCCTCGGTCGCCGGCGCGCTTTGGGCCAAGGCGGCCCCCGGCAGGGCAAGCATCAGGGCCAGGGTCGCGGCGCAGCGTGGCGGTCGGGGGCGGAAAGGGTGGGGCATTCTGGGTTCCGGCGTGAATTTGGTCGGAGGTTATTGCGAATGAGTCGCATTATCAACACAGAGGCATGACATGATATCAATCGGTAACGGACCGGCCCGCGCGGCTTCCGCCTGCGTTCACGGGGTTGGTCGGGGCTGGCGCAGGCCCTGGCATGATGCGCATCCGGGGGCGGGAACAGCGACCCCAGGCCGCCACGCTGGAACAGACGGGCCGTCACCGGGCTCCGACCCCGGTTGAGAGGCGACCAGGACCGGCAGCCCCGATGCCTTGCACTCCGCGCGGAGCAAAGGACCGGAACAGACAACCATCGGTTGAGCACCCCCGATCCCGGCGCTATACGGCCGGGCAACATGCACGAGGCGCCCTGTCTCCCTGGGGCGAAACCCAGTTTGCCTGACATTCACCTGCCGACGGTCTTCGTCTTTTCCGCGATCCTGGGCGGCTTCCTCGGCCTGGCGACCCTCTGGCTCTGGACCCGCGACCGCGGGGAAGTCGCGCTGGCGAGTTGGGGCCTGGCGCGGGTGTTCGGCGCGGGTGGCACGGTGCTGCTGAGCCTGCGGGGCCTCGCGGCGGATTGGCTGACGATCGACCTGGCCAATATGCTGATCTGCATCGCCTACGGCCTGCATTGGGTCGGGGCGCGCCAGTTCGAGGGGCGGCGGCCGATCGTCTGGGCGAGCCTGCTGGGCGCGGCGGTCTGGCTGGTCGCCAACCGGATCCCGGCCTTCCATGGCAATATCGACCTGCGGGTGGCGCTGATGGGGGCGGTGCTGGTGGCCTATAATGGCCTGGCGGTGCTGGAATTCGCCCGGGGCCAGCGGGAAGCGCCCCTGCCCACGCGCCCCCTGCTCATCACGCTGCTGATCGCCGTGACCGTCACCTACCTGGCCATCGCGGCCATCAGCCTGATCTTCGCGCCACGGCCGATCGGCAACCAGTTGCCGCAGGGCTTCATGTTCGGCGCGCTGGTCGTGCTGAACGTCGTCTTCCTGGCCGGCACCACGCTGCTGCTGGTCGCCCTGACCAAGGAAAAGGCGCAGGCGCGCTCCACCGCCGCCCTGGCCACGGCGCGCGATGCCGCCAACCGCGCCAACCTGGCGAAGACCCGCTTCCTGTCGCGCATGAGCCATGAATTGCGCACCTCCCTGAACGGCGTGCTCGGGCTGGCGCAGGCGCTGGCGCATGATGCCAGCCTGGGGCGGGAACAGCGACGCCAGGCCACCACGCTGGAACAGGCCGGCCGCCATCTGCTGGCCATCGTCAACGACGTGCTCGACATCTCCCGGATCGAGGCCGGACGCTTCGTCGCCGTGCCCCGGCCGCTGCGGCTCGGCACTTTTCTGAGGGACACCGTCGCATTGGTCGGGGAAGCGGCCTCCGCCCGGCAGGTGTCGCTGGCCCTGCACCTGGATCCGGCGGTGCCTGTCGCGGTGCTGGCCGATGGGCTGCGCCTGCGGCAGATCCTGATGAACCTGCTGGCCAATGCCATACGCTTCACGCCGCCCGGCGGCACGGTGACGCTGCGCGTGGCGCCCCGGGGCGAGGATACGGGCTTCGAGGTGATCGACACCGGCAGCGGCGTGCCGCCGGAGCTGCGGCCGCGGCTGTTCGAGGAATTCTCGCAGGCCACCGAGGACGATTCCCGCAGCGGCAGCGGGCTGGGGCTGGCCATCAGCGCCGCGCTGGCGCGCGCCATGGGCGGCGAGCTGACCCATGCCGATGGGCCGCGAGGGCGCGGCAGTTGCTTCACCCTGTCCCTGCCGCTGCCCGCCACCTCGGCGGCGGAAGTCGCGATGCGGCGGGATGCGGCGCCGGCACCATCCGCCGCATCCGTGCAGCGGGGCCTGCGCATCCTGGTGGTGGACGACATCGCCGCCAACCGCTTCGTCGCCGCCGCGCTGCTCGGCCCGGCCGGGCACCAGGTGGTCGAGGCGGCGAGCGGCCTGGCGGCGCTCGACCTGCTGGAACAGGGGCCGCTGCCGGATGTGATCCTGATGGACGAGCAGATGCCGGAGCTGGATGGCAGCGGCACGGTGCGCCGGATTCGCGCCATGCCCGGCCCCGCCGCCAACCTGCCGATCCTCGCGCTGACGGCGGATGCCCTGCCGGAACAGGTTCAGGCCATGCTCCAGGCCGGCTTCGACGGCCATCTGGCGAAGCCGGTGGAACGCCATGCGCTGCTCGCCGCCGTGGCGCAAGCGGGACGCGGACGCGGCTGCGGCCGTTGAACCGGGCGCGGGATCGCGCGCGGCGGCACCGCGCCGGTCCCCTTGCCGGATGCGGCGCCGCGGCGGATGGTCCGGCGCCATGGCCTTCCTCCCTCCCCCCTGCATGCTCGCCGTCGATCTCGGCGGGTCGAGCCTGCGCTGCGCCCTGATCGGGCCGGACGGTGCCGTCCTGGCATTGCACGCAACCCGCCACAGCCTGGGTCGGGAGGCCGATGCGGAGGGCTGGTGGCAGGGGCTGCGCGATGGCGCCGCCGCGCTGCGCCGCGATGCCCCGGCGGATTTCGCCCGCATCGCCGCCGTGGCGATCAGCGCCTTCACCCGCAGCCTGGTGCTGGTGGATGCGGCGGGCGCGCCGACCCGTCCCGCCCTGCTGTTCACCGATGCCCGCGCCGCCGAGGCCCTGCCCGCGCTGCAGGCGCTGTTGCCGGAGGGGCATGCGGAAGCGCCGCAGATCAACGCCTTCCATCCCCTGGCCCGCCTCGCCTGGTTGCGGGAGGCCGATCCGGCGGCGCTGGCGCGCAGCGTCGCGGTGCTGGAGCCGAAGGATTTTCTGAATGCCCGGCTGACCGGGCGGATCGCCTCGGACCGCGTCTCCTCCGCCCGGCTCGCCGCCGCCGCCGCGCTGCTGCCACGGATCGGCCTGCCCAAATCCCTGCTGCCGCCGCTGCTGCGGCCAACCGACATCCTCGGCCATGTCCGGCCGGGCGCCATCGATGGGCTTGGGCCGGTACCGGTGCTGGCCATGGCGAACGACACCTGGGCCGCCGTCGCCGGGCTCGGCGCGCTGCGGGACGGCGAGGCCTATTGCATCTCCGGCACCACGGAGGTGCTGGGCCTGCTGCATCATGCCCCCGCCACCGCCCCCGGCCTGCTGACGGTGGATTGGGATGGGCTGTTCCAGATCGGCGGGCCGAGCCAGCACGGCGCCGATGCCCTGGCCTGGCTGGCCGGGCTGGGCGTGGAGGTCGGGCGTGGCGATCCGCCGCCGGGCGACCCCATCCCGCTGCTGTTCCTGCCGACCCTGGCCGGGGAACGCGTGCCGCATTGGGACCCCGACCTGCGCGGCGCCTTTTTGGGAATTCGCCGCGACCATGGCCCGGCCGACCTGGCGCGGGCGGTGATGCAGGGGATCGCCTTCAACAACCGCACGGTGCTGCTGCGGGCGGAGGCGGCGGCCGGGCGCCAGGCCAGTGCGCTGCGCCTCGGCGGCGGCGGCGCCACGCCGGGCTGGGCGCAGATCCGCGCCGATGTGCTGGGGCGGGAGGTGCTGCTGCCCGCCACCGCCGAGCCCGGCCTGCTCGGCGCCGCCATCGTCGCCTTCGCGGCGCTGGAGGGCGTGAGCCTGTCGGCGATGCAGGACCGCCTCGCCCGGCCCGCCGCGCGTTTCCGGCCCGACCCGGCGCGGCACGCCATGGCCGCGCGGCTGCACGCGACCTTCCAGGCGGCGGAGGCGGCGGTGGCGCCCATCTCCCGCCTGCTGGCTTGACGCGGCCGGCGCACCGCCGAGGATGATGGCGATCAACGGGGGCGGGATGTCAGGCTTTCTCACACGCTATGGCGCGGCGATCGCGGGGCTGCTGGTCTTCGCCGGCTTCGCCCTCGCCTCCCCGGTCTTCCTCACCGCCGGCAACATGGCCGTGGTGTTCAAGGAGACGGCCTTCCTCGGCATTTTGGCGATCGGCTTCACCCTGGCGCTGACCACGGCGGAGATCGACCTGTCGGTGGCGGAAGTCGCATCCCTCGCCGCCGTGGTGACCGGGGCGCTGGTGCACGGCGGGCAGGCGCCCTGGGTCGCGATCTGCGCCGGGCTCGCGGTGGGCACGGCCTGCGGCGCCGCCAATGGCATCGCGGTGACGGTGCTGCGGGTGCCGTCGCTGATCGCGACGCTCGGAACGGCGGCCATCGCCAAGGGGCTCGGCTTCATGCTGACCCAGGGCGTCGCCTTCGTCGGCCGCTGGCCCACCTCCTTCACCGGGATGGCGCGGGGCAGCACGATCGGCCTGCCCAACCTGGTATGGTGGCTGGGCGGCGTCGGGCTGGCCGCCTGGGTGCTGGTGAAATGGACCCGCCTCGGCGCGCATCTGGTCGCGACCGGGGAGGCTGACGAGGCCGCGCGGCTGGCCGGCATCCGCACCCTGTCGATGAAGCGGCTGGCGCTGACCCTGGCCGGCGCCTGTGCCGGGCTGACGGCGGTGCTGCTGGCCTCCTCGCTTTCCTCCGCCGCGCCGGGCATGGCCAATGACCATTTCCTCTATGCCATCGCCGCCGTGCTTCTGGGCATGTGCATGTTCGAGCCGGGGCGGCCGAACATCCCGGGCACGATCTTCGCGGCGCTGACGCTGAAGGTGCTGGGCAATGGGCTGGTGCTGCTGGGCGCCGAATACTACTGGCAGGACATCGTGCTGGGCGCGATCATCCTGGCCTCCGTGGCCCTCTCGGCCGCTGGCATGGGCCGCGCGCCCTTCGTGAAGAAGCTGAATTTCCGGACGGGGAAATGACCATGATTGATGCCACACGCCGCGGCGTCCTGCTGGCCGGCGCCGGCCTTCTCGCCGCGCCCGCTTTGGCCCAGGGCGCCACGGATATCGCCATCGTCGGCTTCCAGATGAGCAGCGAAACGCATGCCCGCGCCGCCAATGCCGCCGCCACCGCCGCCCGCGCCAAGGGCTGGACGGCCACGGTGCTGAACAGCGAGGGCGCCCTGCCCCGCCATGCCGAGCAGCTCGACACCCTGATCCAGCGCCGCCCCAAGGCCATCATCGTCGCCATGGGCAAGCCGGTGGAGGCGGAGGCGCAGTTCCAGCGCGCCAAGGCCGCCGGCATCCCCGTCATCACCATCATGGCCGGTGCCTCGCCGCACACCGTCTTCGACATCCAGGTGAACGAGTACAAGGTGGGCGCCGATGCGGCGCTCTGGCTGCTCGGCGAGCTCGGCTACCAGGGCAATATCCTGACCCAGCGCTTCGAGGGCAATGTCGGCACCCGCATCCGCGGCAAGGTGCTGGATGCGGTACTCTCCGAGAATACCGGCGTGCGCGTGCTGGCCACCCACACCATGGCGCGCACCGCCTCCTGGCGCGACGACGTGCGCCAGGGCTTTTCCGGCCTGCTGCTGCGCCATGCCGCGAACACCCAGGGCATCTGGGCGAGCTTCGACGGCCAGGCCTTCGTCATCGATGACCTGCTGCAGGCGCGCGGCGTGAAGAAGGGCCAGGTGAAGTTCGTCTCGATCGATGGCGGCGCCGAGACCTATCGCCGCATCGCCGATCCCGAGAGCACGCTGATGGCCACCGTCACCATCCCCTTCGAGGAGATGGGCAACAAGGCGGTGGAGGCGGTGGACCGCATCGTGCTGAAGGACGAGCCGAAGGGCGCCATGGCGTCCGGCCCCTACCTGTTCCTCGATTCCGTGCTGGTGGATGGCAACAACGTGCAGCGCTTCCTCTGACATGGCGCTGCTGGCGCTCCGCGGCATCGGCATGCGCTACGGCGCCGTGCAGGCGCTGTCCGGCATCGACCTGGATGTGACGGAGGGCGAGGTGCTGGCGCTCTGCGGCGACAATGGCGCCGGCAAGTCCAGCCTGGTGAAGATCCTCTCCGGCGCGCAGGCGCCGAGCGAGGGGAGCATGGTGCTGGATGGCGACGCCACCCGCTTCCGCGGGCCACAGGACGCGCTGCGGCGCGGCGTCGCCACCATCTACCAGGACCTCGCCGTCGCGCCGCGCCTGTCGATCTGGCAGAACGTTTTTTTGGGAAGCGAGCTCACCCGCCCGCCCTTCGGCCTGCTCGACAAGCGGCGCATGGCGGAGGCCAGCCGGGGCTACCTGGCGCGGCTGGCGGTCACCATCGCCGACATGGACACGCCGGTGGAACGCCTTTCCGGCGGGCAGCGCCAGGCGGTCGCCATCTGCCGGGCGCTGCGCTGGGACGCCCGCATCATCATCATGGACGAGCCCACCGCCGCGCTCGGCGTGAAGGAGACGGCCCAGGTGCTGGAGCTGATCCGCCGCCTGCATGCGGAAGGGCGCACCGTGATCCTGGTCAGCCACGCCATGGGCGATGTGGTGGCGGTGGCCCAGCGGGTTGTGGTGCTGAAGGGCGGGCGGAAGGTGGCGGACCGGCCGGTGGCGGACGGCACCGGCCGGCTGGAGGCCGCGGACCTCGCCCAGATTATCATCCGTGGCACAGGCTGAGCGACGGCCACCTGGATCGTCCCCCAAAAAGAGATGAATCCAGGCGGGCAACGATCATCGCGCATTAGTGATGTGGTAACACAGCGCAACCTGCGCACCTGCCGGCGCGTTCCAGCGCATGATGTTGCATTGCGATACGCGAGCAGCCCCCCGCAGGAAGCCTTTCCCATGACCGAGCGTGAACTCGACCAGAAGATCGCAGAACTCGACCGCCTGCTGAACGATCCCGAGACGCGCATGGACCCGCACAAGGTCTGGGCGCTGCTTGCCGAGATCAGCCGCCAGGCCGTGTCGCAGGCGCCCACCGGTCAGCGTGGCGCCTGCGCGGCCTGACCCTTCCGCTCTAAACTTTCCGCCGCGCCGCGATCAGGAATTCGCGGTTGCCCTCGGGGCCGAGCAGCGGGCTCGCCTCCACCCCCAGAACCTGCCAGCCCGGCAGTTCGGACCACCAGTGGCGAATGCCGGCGCAGACGCTGTCATGCACCCGGGCATCGCGCACCACGCCACCCTTGGCGACATTCGGCCCCACCTCGAATTGCGGTTTTATCAGTGCCACGGCCCAGGCACCGGGCGCGGCCAGGCCAAGCGCGGCGGGCAGCACCGTGCGCAGCCCGATGAAGCTGGCATCGCACACCACGGCGCCCGGCGGCTCGGGGATGTTGGTGGTGTCGATGTAGCGGGCATTGGTCCGCTCCATCACCACGACCCGCGGATCGTTGCGCAGCTTCCAGGCGAGCTGCCCGTGGCCGACATCCACCGCATAGACCTTCGCCGCGCCATGATGCAGCAGCACATCGGTGAAGCCGCCGGTGGAGGACCCCACGTCCAGCGCCGTGATCCCTTGCGCCGTCAGCCCGAAATGGTCGATGGCATGGGCCAGCTTCACGCCGCCGCGGGACACCCAGGGGTGGTCCTGGCCGCGCACCTCCAGCGGCTGGTCCGGCTTCACCATGTCGCCGGCCTTGGCGATGCGGGCGGTGTCGGAGAAGACCTTGCCGGCCAGGATCAGCGCCTGCGCCTTGGTGCGGGTCTCGACCAGGCCGCGATCGACCAGCGCCTGGTCCGCCCGCTGCTTCGGGATCGCGGCCATCAGGCGGCGAAACGCGTCAGCGCGGCGCGGTCCACGGTGATGCCCAGCCCCGGCCCCTGCGGCACCCGCACCACGCCGCCCGCGAAGCCGATCGGCTCCGCCAGCAGCGCGTCCCGCACCGGATGCGGCGAACGGTCCAGTTCCAGCAGCGGCGGGCGGGGGAACAGGCCGGGGGGATTGTCCGGGATCACCGCCAGCAGGTGCAGCGACGCCGCCAGCGCCACGCCGGTGCCCCAGACATGCGGGTTGATGCGGACCCCGAAGGCATTGGCCATGTCGGCGATCTTCTTCAACTCCGATATGCCGCCACAGGCGGCGACGTCCGGTTGCAGGATATCCGCCACGCGCCGGGTGATCATGTCCCGGAAGCCCCAGCGGGTGAAACTGGCCTCGCCCCCCGCCACGGGGATGGGCTGGCCGCGCTTCACCTCCAGGTAGCCATCGAGGTCCTCCGGCTGCACCGGCTCCTCGAACCAGCCGATGTCGCATTCGGCCACGGCGCGACCATAGGCGATGGCGGCCGGCACGTCATAGGCATGGTTGCAATCGACCAGCAGGCCGAGATTCGGCCCTATGGCGTGGCGGAATTCGCGGGTCAGGGCGATATCCTCCGCCAGGCCCCAGCCGGTCTTCAGCTTGAGGATGGAGAATCCCTCCTCCAGCCGATCCTCGGCCTCCTCCGTCAGGTAGCGCAGGTGGTCCTGGCGTTCGCGGCGGTAGAAGCCGGTGGCATAGGCCTGCACCTCGGTCCGCAGCGGGCCGCCCAGCAGCTTGTGCACCGGCACGCCGAAGGCCTGGCCGGCGATGTCCCACAATGCGATGTCGAGCGCGCTGATCGCCTCGATCACCAGCCCGCGCTGCCCATGGTCGCGCAGCCGGTTGTACATCGCCTGCCACAGCGCCTCCCGCGCCAAGGCGTCCTGGCCGACCAGCAGCGGGGCGAGCCAGGCGCAGATCGGTGCGGTCAGTTCCGGCGGGCCGAAGGCCTCGCCCCAGCCGGTGATGCCATCCTCCGTCACCACCTCCACCAGCATGGCGCCGCGGCGGCGGTACCAGGCCTGGGAATAGGCGAAGGGCTCGGCCAGATCCGCCATCAGCACATGCGGCGTGACGGAACGGATGCGGGTCCCCCGCATCATGTGCCGCGCAAGAATCGCGCTTGAGGATCAATGCCCGCTGCGCTCATGCGCCTTGTCCCCTGGTATCGGCCCGGCCGGGCATTAATCCTCAAGCGCTCAGGCGCGCGCCGGCTGGGCCTTGGCCTCCGCCATGCCGAGCGCCGCGCGGGCGGTGGCGACGATGTGCCGGGCGTTCAGCCCGGCCTGATCGTACTGCACCTTCGGCGCGGCATGGTCGATGAAGGTATCGGGCAGCACCATCGGCCGGAATTTCGTCTGCCCGTCCAGCAGCCCCTTCCACAGCAGGTGATGCGCGACGAGGCCGCCAAAGCCGCCGACCGAGCCTTCCTCGATGGTGATGAGCACCTCGTGGTTCTTCGCCAGGCGTTCCACCAGACCGGTGTCCAGCGGCTTGGCGAAGCGGGCATCGGCGACGGTGCAGCTCAGGCCCTGCGCCGCCAGTTCCTCCGCCGCCTTCAGGCATTCGGCCAGGCGGGTGCCATAGGACAGGATGGCGATCGCCGTCCCCTCCCGCAGCACCCGGCCGCGGCCGATTTCCAGCGGCGTGCCGCGGGCCGGCAGCGTCAGGCCGAGGCCCTCGCCGCGCGGGTAGCGGAAGGCGCTGGGGCGGTCGTCGATCTGGGCGGCGGTGGCCACCATATGCATCAGCTCGACCTCATCGGCGGCGGCCATCAGCACCATGTTCGGCAGGCAGCCGAGATAGGCGATGTCGAAGCTGCCGGCATGGGTGGCGCCATCGGCCCCGACCAGCCCGGCGCGGTCCATGGCGAAGCGCACCGGCAGGGATTGCAGCGCCACGTCATGCACCACCTGGTCATAGGCGCGCTGGAGGAAGGTGGAATAGATCGCCACGAAGGGCTTCAGACCCTCGGTCGCCATGCCCGCCGCGCAGGTCACCGCGTGCTGCTCCGCGATGCCCACATCGAAGCAGCGCTTCGGGAATTTCTTCGCGAAAAGGTCGAGACCCGTTCCAGCCGGCATGGCGGCATTGAGCGATACGATGCGCTCATCCGCCTCTGCCTCGGCGATCAGGGCCGTGGCAAAAACCTTGGTGTAGCTGGGGGGGCCGGGCGGGGCCTTGGCCTGTTCGCCGGTGACGACGTTGAACTTCTGGACGCCGTGATACTTGTCGGCGCTGGCCTCCGCCGGGGCGTAGCCCTTGCCCTTCTGCGTCACGACATGCAGCAGGATCGGCAGCGCATCCTCCGCATCGCGCAGGTTGCGCAGCACGGGCAGCAGATGGTCCAGGTCGTGGCCGTCGATGGGCCCGACGTAATAGAAGCCCAGCTCCTCGAACAGCGTGCCGCCGGTCAGCAACCCGCGGGCGAATTCCTCCGCCCGGCGGGCCGTGCGTTCCAGCGGGCGGGGGAAGCGCCGGGCCAGCTTGGCCATCATCTCCCGCACCGAGAGGAAGGGGCGGGACGAGACGACCTTGGACAGATAGGCCGACATGGCACCCACCGGCGGGGCGATCGACATGTCGTTGTCGTTCAGGATGACGATCAGCCGCGCCTTGGCCGCGCCGGCATTGTTCATCGCCTCATAGGCCATGCCGGCGGACATCGAGCCGTCGCCGATGATGGCGATGACCTGCCGGTCATCCCCCTTCAGGTCGCGCGCCATGGCCATGCCGAGGCCGGCGGAGATGGAGGTGGAGGAGTGCGCCGCGCCGAACGGGTCGTATTCGCTCTCCGCCCGCCGGGTGAAGCCGGACAGCCCGCCTTCCTGCCGCAGCGTGCGGATGCGGTCGCGCCGGCCGGTCAGGATCTTGTGCGGATAGGCCTGGTGGCCGACATCCCAGATCAGCCGGTCGCGCGGCGTGTCGAACACCGCATGCACGGCGACCGTCAGCTCCACCACGCCCAGCGAGGCGCCCAGATGCCCGCCGGTCTGGCTGACGGCATCGATGGTTTCCGCCCGCAGCTCCTCCGCCAGTTGCTTGAGCTGCTCCCCCGAATAGTTGCGGAGATCGGCCGGGGTTCGGACGCGATCGAGCAGGGGGGTCGCGGGGGGCGCCATGGCTGTCAGCTCTTCCTCTCGATGGTGTAGGTCGCAAGGTCCCGCAACAGATCGGCACGGTCGCCGAAGCTGTCCAGGTGGTCGCGTGCCTGGGCCACCAGGCGTTCCGCCTGCATGCGGGCACGGTCCAGCCCGAGCAGGCCCAGCAGCGTCGCCTTGCCGGCCGCCGCATCCTTGCCCGTGCGCTTGCCGGTTTCGGCCGGGCTGGCCGTCGCGTCCAATAGATCATCCGCGATCTGGAAGGCGGCGCCGATATCGCGGCCATAGGCGGCCAGGGCATTGCGCTGGGAAAGCGGTGCCTTGCCGAGGATGGCGCCGGCTTCCGCGGCGAATTCGATCAGCCGCCCGGTCTTCAGCAATTGCAGCCGGCCGACCTGCACCTCATCCAGCGGTTCGTCGGCGGCCTCCGCCAGCATGTCCAGCATCTGCCCGCCGCACATGCCGCGCGCGCCCGCAGCCTTGGCGAGGCAGCGCACCAGCTCGATCCGCACGGCGGTGTCGGCATGGGTCTCCTCCTCCGCCAGCGTGCCGAAGGCCAGCGCCTGCAGGGCGTCGCCGGCGATGATGGCGGTGGCCTCGTCATAGGCCTTGTGCAGCGTGGGCTTGCCGCGGCGCAGGTCGTCATCATCCATCGCCGGCAGGTCGTCATGCACCAGCGAATAGGCGTGCAGCATCTCGATCGCCGCCGCGACGCGCAACGCCGCCTGGCGGGAGACGCCGAATTGCCGCGCCCCCTCCAGCACCAGGAAGCCGCGCAGCCGCTTGCCGCCGCCGATCACGGCATAGCGCATGGCGGCCAGCAGCGGGCCTTCCGGACCCTCGGCCTGGGGCAGGATGAAATCCAGCGTGTGGTCGATTTCCCGCGCGGCCTCGGCCAAAGCGGCGGCGAGCGGCGTGGTCGGTGCGGTATCGGGCATCAGGTGATGTCACGCAGGCTGCCGGCGGTGCCGGGGGCGGATTCGACGATGGCCTGCACCTTGGCCTCGGCCTCCGCCAGCTTCGCCTCGCAATGCCGGCGCAGCGCGGCGCCGCGTTCATAGCCCGCCACCGCTTCCTCCAGCCGCCCCTTGCCCGATTCCAGGTCCTTCACGATCCCCTCCAGCTCCGCCAGTGCCTCCTCGAAGGAGAGGGAGGCGACCTGCCTTGCCGTGTCAGGCTGAGTTGACATCAGTCTTGTCTTCCATGGGAAGGAAAAAACATACAGGGGCGGCGATCGGCCCGGAAGGGCAGCGCCGCGCGGGTCAGGCGCGCATCAGCGCCCGCACATGGGCCGCCGTGGAAAGCGCCAATGCATCAAGGTCATAGCCGCCTTCCAGCAGGCTCACCAGACGGCCTTGGGCATAACGGTCGGCGATGGCGCAGAGTTCGGTGGTCAGCCAGGCGAAATCCGCCTCCCGCACCCGAAGCTGGGCGAGGGGATCGGCGGCGTGGGCGTCAAATCCGGCTGACACTACGATGAGCTCCGGCACGAAGGCTTCCAGCCCCGGCAGCAGCTGATCCCGCCAGGCGGCGCGGAAGGCGGCACCATCGGCGCCGGGGGGCAGCAGGGCATTGTGGATATTGCCGACGCCGGTCTCGTGGGAATCGCCGGTGCCGGGATAGAGCGGCCATTGGTGGCTGCTGGCGTAGAACAGGCTGGCCTCGGCCTCGAAACAGGCCTGGGTGCCGTTGCCGTGATGCACGTCGAAATCCACCACGGCGACGCGGCTCAACCCATGCACCGCCTGGGCATGCCGTGCCGCCACGGCCGCATTGGCAAACAGACAGAAACCCATCGGCTTGTTGGGCTCGGCATGGTGGCCGGGCGGGCGGGTGGCGCAGAAGACGCGGCGGACCTCACCTTCGCACACCGCATCCACCGCGGCGACGGCCGCCCCGGCGGCGCGCAGCGCGGCCTCCGCGCTGCCGGCGCTCATCAGCGTGTCGGCATCCAGGGCGACGATCTCCTCACCCTCCGGCCGGATGCCGAGGATGGCCTCCACATAGCCGGGCGGATGCACGCGCAGGAGTTGCTCCACGGTCGCCAGCGGCGCCTCCGCGCGGATCAGATCGGTGAATTCGCCGGCATCCAGCGCCCGCAGCACCGCGCGCAGCCGGTCCGGGCATTCCGGATGGCCGAGGCCGGGGTCGTGCCGCAGGCAGGCCAGATGGGTGAAGAGCAGCACGCCCATGCTCATGTCTCGTCCTGGGCCGGATCCGGGGCTGGCGGGTCCTCGCGCTTGCGCAGCGTGAAGCGGAACAGCCCCTTTTCCTCCGAGAACCCGACCAGCGCATGTCCGGTCTCCGCCACATAGGCGCGGAAATCCTTCACACTGGCGGGGTCGGTGGCCAGCACCACCAGCCGCGCGCCAGGGGCGAGCGACCGCAGGGCCTTGTTGGCCTTCAATACGGGCAGCGGGCAGGTCAGCCCTTGGACATCCAGCAGCGTCTCGCTCATGCGCCGGAGTCCACCACCCCGGCCGCCCCAAGGCAAGGCCGCTTGCGGAGGCCCGCGCCGGGCGTCACTTTGGGGGCATGAGATCGCTGCCTTCCCTGTCGACGCCGCATCCGCGAGGGCTCACCCCATGACCTGGCGCATCGGTGTTGATCTGGGCGGCACCAAGACCGAGATCGCGGCCCTGGCCCCCGATGGCACGCTGCGCCTGCGCCGCCGCCTGCCCACCCCGGCCACCTATGGCGGCACCGTCGCCCAGATCGCCGGCATGGTGGAGGCGGCGGAGGCGGAAATCGGGGAACAGGCCAGTGTCGGCATCGGCATTCCCGGCAGCGAAAGCCCCGAGACCGGGCTGATCCGCGGCGCCAATTCGACCTTCCTCAATGGCGAGTCCCTGCGCGCCGACCTCGCCGCGCGGCTGCGGCGGGCGGTGCGGCTTTCCAACGACGCCAATTGCCTGGCGATGAGCGAATTCCACGACCTGCGCGGCACCGGCTTCGCCGTCATCCTCGGCACCGGCGTCGGCGGCGGGCTGGTGGTGAATGGCCGGCTGATCGAGGGCCGCAACCGCATCGCCGGCGAATGGGGCCACAACCCCCTGCCCTGGATGACGCAAGCGGAATTCCCCGGCCCCCGCTGCTGGTGCGGCCAGCAGGGCTGCATCGAGACCTTCCTCTGCGGCCCCGCCCTGGCCCGCGACGCGGATGGGCCAGAGGCGCGCGACGCCGCCCCCCTGCCCGCCCGTGCCGCCGCCGGCGATGCGGTGGCGCGCGCGGCGCTGGACCGGCATGCGGACCGGCTGGCGCGCGCCTTGGCGGCGGTGATTAACCTGCTCGATCCGGATGTGATCGTGCTCGGCGGCGGGCTGTCCAACATGGACCATCTGTATGAGGTCCTGCCGAAGCTGATCCGCCGCCACGTCTTTTCCGACAGTTTCGCGACGCCTGTGCTGAAGGCCCGGCACGGCGACAGTTCCGGCGTGCTCGGCGCCGCGCGGCTGTGGTGAGGCAGGCCATCGCCGATGCGCTGATGGCCGGCGCGGTGGCGCTGATGCTGGTGGCCATGTGGCACCTGGCACAGGCGATGTGGGCGGCGGCCCAGGCGATGCGCGTTGGGCATCGCGGCACCTGGCTGCTTTGGGATTCGGCGCGCTTCCACGACATCAGCCGCGCCCCGCCCGCCGCCGTGCCGCATGTGCTGGCGGTGCGGTCCCGCTTCCGCCGCCTCTGGCCCTGGGCGCTGGCCGCCTTCGCTTTGGCGATCCCCGCCGCCATCCTGGCCGAGCGCTGATGCCGGCGCTCTGCCGGGATTGCGGCAGGCGCGATCCGGTGGGGCCGAACTGCCCCGAATGCGGCGGCCGGCGCCTGCTGCGCCACCCCGAGCTTTTCGCCCTGACCATCGCCCATATCGATTGCGACGCCTTCTACGCCAGCATCGAGAAGCGCGACCGCCCGGAATTGCTGACCCGTCCCGTCATCGTCGGCGGCGGCCGGCGCGGCGTGGTCTCGGCGGCCTGCTATGTGGCGCGCACCAGCGGGGTGCGCAGCGCCATGCCGATGTTCAAGGCGCTGGCGCTGTGCCCGGACGCCGTCGTCATCAAGCCCGACATGGCCAAATACGTCGCCACCGCCCGCCAGATGCGGGAGATGATGGAGACCCTGACCCCCCTGGTGCAGCCCCTGTCGATCGACGAGGCGGTGCTGGACCTTTCGGGCACCGAGGCGCTGCACCGCGCCCCGCCCGCCATCGTGCTGGCGCGCTTCGCCCGGGCGGTGGAGACGCGGCTCGGCATCACCGTCTCCATCGGCCTGGCGCCCAACCGGCTGCTGGCGAAACTGGCGGCGGAGCGGGACAAGCCGCGCGGCTTTGGCGTGCTGGGCGCGGAGGCCGCCGCATGGCTGGCGCCGCAGCCTGTGGGGTTGCTGCCCGGGGTGGGGCCGGCGCTGGCCCGCAAGCTCGGCGCGGCCGGCTTCACCCGGCTCGGCCAATTGGCGGTGCTGGAGGCGCGGGAGGCCGCCCGCCGCTTCGGCGAGGACGGCCCCAGCCTGGTGGCCCGCGCCCGCGGCGAGGATTCTCGCCGCGTTGATCCGGCGCGTGAGACCAAGAGCATCTCGGCCGAAACCACCTTTGATACCGACCTGCGGACGCTGGCGGAGCTGGAAGTGCCGCTGTGGCGGCTGTGCGAAAAGCTCGGCCGGCGGCTGGGGGAGAAGGGATTCGCGGCCGCCGGGGTGGTGCTGAAGCTGAAGACCGCCGCCTTCGAAATCCGCACCCGCACGGTGCGCCTCGGCCGCCCCACGAGACTGCCCGAAATGCTGTTCCGGGCGGCCCAGCCGATGCTGGCGAAGGAGGCGACGGGGGCGGCGTTTCGACTGATCGGCGTGGGCGCGCAGCCGCTGTCGCCGGGGGACCAGGCGGATTTGCCGGATTTGGCGGACCCAGATTCGGCGCGGCGGGCGGATAGGTGGGCGGCGGTGGAGAAGCTGCGGGCGCGGTTTGGGGAGGGGGTGGTGGTGAGCGGGCGGGGGCTGCTGGGGAAGCCTCGGCCCGGCTGAGCGCGGCATTCGGGGCTTGTCTTTGACCAGTTGGGGCGCCATCTTTGCCCAACTGGTTTGGAGGCCCGTGGCATGCTGACCAATTACGATGCCAAGGCGGTGGCCGAGGTGATGGGCATCGCCTTTCTGCGCGACAGCAAGGCGGCCGGGGCGGGCGATTTCGTGATCCTGCATGACACCGGCCGTAAGGCGACCGGGTCGGAGACGACCCTGGCGGCCTCCCCCGCCTTGATCGAAAAGGCGGTGGAACGCGGCCTGCCGCGGCAGGCGCTGCGGCATGTGGCGGAATCGCTGGCCGGCGGCGACAAGGCCAAGGCGTCGAGCCTGGAATTCGGCGTGGTGCCCAAGACCACCCTGGAACGCCGCGCCCAAAACCTCTCGCCGCAGGAAAGTGAGCGGACCGAGCGGGTGGCGCGGCTGTTCGTCCATGCCCGCCGTGCCCTGGGCACGGAGGCGGAGGCGCGGGCCTTCATGACCGCGCCGCATCCGGCGCTGGAGGGGCGCAGCCCGGTGGATGCGGCGCGCACGGACCTCGGCACGCGGCGGACCGAACAGGTTTTGAACGCGCTGGAATACGGGCTGGCGCTCTGAGCCATGCGCCTTTGGCGCATTGTCACGGGGCCGCATCCGATCTGGTCCGGGGAGGGTGCGCGGCTGTTCGGCCAGCGCTGGAATCCGCCCGGCCTGCCCGCGATCTACACCGGCACCAGTTTTGCGCTGTGCCTGCTGGAAGTGCTGGTCCACGCCAACCGCCAATCCCCGCCAAGTGCCGCCCGCTATGTGGAGGCGGAGGTGCCCGAAGACGTGTCTCGGGAACGCTTTGACCCGGCGCGGCATGCGGGGTGGGACGATCCGTTTGATACCTCGGTGGCCCAGGCTTTTGGGGGCGCGTGGCTTCGGGAGGGCAGGACGGCGCTACTGATCGTGCCTTCTGTGGTCACGGGTGGGCGGGATGAAAATGTGGTGGTGAATCCCGCGCATCCGGATTTTTCGCGGGTCCGGGTTGGGGCAGAGCGGGCGGTGAGGATGGATCCCCGGATTTTTGGGCGGTGAAATAGCTCCCACCGAGCAGCAGAGGCGGGCACAGAAGACGACTGGGACGCCTGGCTTATGGGGGCGGCCACAACTATTTCTGACCCAAATAAGAAATTGGGCGCATTCCTTTAAAAACTTGGGCGGTAACCCGCACTTCCCCGCCCCGCTCCACCTCAGCCCGGAGCAAAATATGCTTGAGGGTTTTTGATGCGTCAGCTAGCCAATTTCCAATAATAGCTGCTCGCTGATTTTCCATTTCGGCATTCACCACCACTTCGGAAGGCAGCCGACCAAAAGACGTGGGAAGGAAAGCAGCAAGCTGACAGTATGCACCAGCCGCAAGATCAGGGATAGCAGCAACATCCTCTGACCAAGACGGGATATTTGATGTCTCCGTTGTCGCGAAATAATTATCCGCCGGATTTCTCCAACCTGTCAACCCAAAGCTCAGATAGCTTGCCAGTCGCGCCAAATTTTCACGCCTGTCATAGCTATCCAGGGTCTCGTCATGGTCGCTAAGCCAAATTGAAGGCTGACGTTCATCTCGCAGCCCCGCTATAATAAGAGAAATAAAGCTGACCAGCCTAAGCATTTTCTCGACTGTACCGTGACTGGTGTTTGAGGGAAAGCATTCTGGAAAAACTTCTACTGCCGCAGCGGGGCCACCAGCCATGAAACTTCCAACTCGCTGATCGACCATAATTGTAATTAAATTACCCTTTAATTTTCCAGCGACATCGAGAAATGAAGGTAGCGCACGCCAACGGACAGGCTCCTTTATCTTCTTGTAAGAAATTCGTCTGCCGTCAGGAAGCCACGTCTCTCGGAACTCTTTGAGAAGTGGAAGCCAGCGATCAATTTCAGAAGTTGTGGAAACCAAAAACGAATACGATTCATGCCTTGCTTCTTTGTGCTGCCCTGAATAATCGCTAGCAATAAGCATTCTTCCATTTGATACCGAATCTAATATTCCTGGAAAAGCCTTTTCCGTGACATTTATAGCTTCGCTAAAGTTGAAAATGTATCCAGCCTGCTGATCAATCTTCGCACGCCAGACACCAGGCATCCCAAGCTCGCCCGACCTTCCATCGTCGCGTTCAGCCACGACTCACCATCCGCACCACCCCCGAAAAATCCACACCCCCACCCCCCTCCTCCACAAACCTCCGATAAATCTCCAGCGCCTTCGCCCCCACCGGCACCTCCACCCCCACCTCCCCCGCCGCCCCCACGGCCAGCCCCAGATCCTTCAGCATCAGGCTCGCCGCAAACCCCGGCACGTAGTCCCGATTGGCCGGGCTCCCCGGCACCGGCCCCGGCACGGGGCAGTACGTCGTCAGGCTCCAGCTCTGGCCGGAGGACTGGGATGCCACGTCGAACAGCGCCTGGTGCGAAAGCCCCAGCCGCTCGGCCAGCACAAAAGCCTCCGCCGTCACGATCATCGTGGCCGCCAGCATCATGTTGTTGCAGGCCTTGGCCGCCTGGCCCGCCCCCACCTCCCCGCAATGGATCGCGGCGCGGCCCATCTGGCGCAGCACGGGTTCCACGGTGGCGAAGGCGGCCGCCGGGCCGCCGGCCATGAAGGTCAGCGTCCCCGCCTCCGCCCCCATCACCCCGCCGGAAACCGGCGCATCCAGGAAGGCGCGGCCGCAGGCTGCGGCCACCGCGCGGGCCGTCGCCACATCGATGGTGGAGCAATCCACCAGCACGGCGTCCGGCCGGCTCGCCGCCGCCATGCCGCCCAGCCAGGCCTCCCGCACATGGGCGCCGGCCGGCAGCATGGTGAAGACGATGTCGGCGCCCGTGGCCGCCGCCGCGCCGCTCTCCGCGGCGTCCGCCCCCGGCACGGCGGCGATGGCGGCGGGGGACAGGTCGAACACCGCCACCTGATGCCCGGCCTTCACCAGGTTCCGCGCCATCGGCGCGCCCATATTGCCCAGGCCCACGAATCCGATGCGCGCCATGGCGGCCCCTCCCCCGTTCGTTCCGGGGGAAAGGCTAGGCCGGCTTCACCCGCGCGTCACCGCTTTCCACCACGAAGCGCCCGCGTTCCTCCAGCGGCGCGCCGGGGCGGGTGATGAAGGGCACGGCGAGGAAGCTTGTCGTGCAGAGGCGGGCGGAGAAGGTGTGGCGGCAATAGCCGCGGCGGTTGTTGTGGAAGGCGATATGCGGGTTTGCCGCCAGCGCCGCCGCCGTGCCGCGCCGTTCCTCGCTGCCATCCCCATCGCTGCTGATGGAGGTGGCGGTGAATTCGGCGGCCAGCGCCGGCCCCTCCGGCACCGCCGCGACCGTGGCGGCATAGGCGCTGTGCACATCGCCGGAGAGCACGACCGTGTTCGCCACCCCCCGGTCGCGCAGCCCGTGCAGCAGGCGGGTACGGGCGGCCGGGTAGCCATCCCACTTGTCCATGCTGATGGCGCCATTGGGGGAGACCCGGGCAAACATCGGCACCTGCTGCGCCAGCACCTGCCAGGTGGCGCGGCTGTTGGCGGCGCCGTCCAGCAGCCAGCGTTCCTGCGCCGGGCCGAGCATCTGCGCGTCCGGTCGCGCCACCTCCGCGCAGGGCGGCTTGGTGCCGTCGCCGCAGGGCTGGTCGTCGCGCTGGCCGCGCGTGTCCAGCAGATGCAGGCTCACCGTGCCGCCATAGGTCAGGCGGCGATGCGCGGTGATTCGCGGGCCGCGCGGCAAGGCGGAGGCGCGGACGGGCATGTGCTCGTACCAGGCCTGGAAGGCGGCGGCCTTGCGCAGGTCGAAGTCCAGCCCGTGTTCGCCGCGCCCGCCGGTGTCGCCGGCCCAGTTGTTCGCCACCTCATGGTCATCGAAGGTCACCGCGAAGGCATGGGCGGCGGCGGCGGCGGCGAGGTCCGGGTCCTGGCGGTATTGCGCGTGGCGGTCGCGGTAGTCGGCGAGGCTCAGCGCCTCCCCGCCCCGATGGCTGCGGATGATGGTGCGGCCGGCGGACACGGCGCCGACAGGGCGGGCGGAATATTCGTAGATGAAGTCGCCATAGTGGAAGACGAGGTCCACCTCCTCCCGCGCGATGTGCTTCCAGGCGGTGAAAAACCCGTGCTCGTAGTGCTGGCAGCCGGCCGAGACGATCCGCACGGTGGAATCGGCCTCCATCGGCGGGGCGGTGCGGGCCTGGCCGATGCGGCTGGCCTGGCCGCCGCAGAGGAAGCGGTAGAAATAGGGGCGGGCGGGGCGCAGGCCCGCCACCTCCACATGCAGGCTGTGGGCGGCATCGGGCTGGGCGATGGCGGTGCCCTGGGCGGCGAGGCGGCGGAAGCCGGGGTCCTCCGCCACCTGCCAGCCGACCTCCACGGGCAGCGGGTCCAGCCCGCCATCGGGCTGTTCGGGGGTGGGGGCGAGGCGGGTCCAGATTACCAGCCCATCGAGCCGCGGATCGCCGGCGGCGACGCCGAGCCGAAAGGGGTCCTCGGCGAAGCGGGGATGGGCCAGGCCGGCGCGGGACGGCCGGGGGTTCAGGGCCGCGAGCCCCGCCAGGGCCACCGCCCCGCGCAGCAGCCCACGCCGGGAGAGTTCGGCCAGATGTCGCCGCACCGATGCCATCGCCGCTCCATCTTCCTCCGCCGCAATCGCGGTGTGCCGCCATGGGCGACGTCGGGCAAGAGGGTGTCATCAGAGATGGGAGAGGTGGAGCATCTGGCGTCTGGTGGGGCGGGGCGGGCTGGCCTATGCAGGTCGGCGATGGCCCCTCCCCGCACCCTTCCCCTGTTGCTGCTGCTGGCGCTCGCCGCCTGCCGGCCGAGCTATTCGCCGGATGACTATGCGACGGCGGCGGTGCAGCAGATGAACCGCGTGGAACAGGCCGTCATCATCGGCGTGCGGCGCGTGACGGTGACGGCGGATGGCAATACCGGCGCCGCGACCGGTGGCGCGGCCGGCGGCATCGTCGGGTCCCAGGCACCGGGCGGGAACATGGCCGGCGCCATCGGCGCGGTCGGTGGCGCGCTGGTGGGTGGGCTGCTGGGCTCCGCGACGGAACGCGTGGCCGGCAATACCACCGCCTGGGAATACATCGTCCGCAAGCCGAATGGGGAACTGCTGTCGGTGACGCAGCGGGACGAGGTGGCCCTGGTGGTGGGCGAACGGGTGCTGGTGATCGCCGGCGCCCAGGCCCGCATCATCCCCGACTATACGCAGAACGTGCCAGAGGAAGGCGCCGGCCGCGCGCCGACTCCGGCCGCACCGGCCGCCGCCCGCCCGGCGCAGGCCCGTCCGGTGCTGCCGCTGCCTGCGCCGGACGCCCCCGCCGCTGCCACCCCGCCTGACCCCGCCGTCCCGCCCGATGGCAGCGCCGCGCCGACCGAGGCGGTGCCTGCGCGCGAAGCCCTGCCGCCGATGTCCCAGCCCTCGGTATCCCCGCCGCCGGTCGACCCGGCACCTGCCACGCCGGAGCCCGCCATGCCGGCCCCCGCAACGCCGGACCCGATCGCGCCAGAACCGGCCACGCCGGAACCGGCCACGCCGGACCCTGCCCCGCTGGCACCCGTCGCGCCGGCGCCCGTCGCACCGGCACCCTGACTCCCCGCCCTCTGGCACGCCGCTTGCGCTGCCAGGGGCATGACCCGTATCGCGCTTCTCCTCCTGCTGATCCTGCCCCTGGTCCCCGGCCGCACCGCGCAGGCCGAGCCGGGCCTGCTGTGCCGCGCCGCGATCCAGGCGGCGGAACGCGCCGCCGGCATCCCAGCCCATCTGCTGACCGCCATCGCCCGCATGGAATCCGGCCGGCGCGACCCGGAAACGGGCGCCTTCCACCCCTGGCCCTGGACCATCAATGCCGAGGGCCGTGGGCAATTCTTTGCCGACAAGGCGGCAGCAGTTGCCGGGGTGCAGGCCCTGCAGGCCGGCGGCATGCGTTCGATCGACATCGGCTGCATGCAGGTCAATCTGCGCCACCATCCGGACGCCTTCCCGAGCCTGGAAGCCGCCTTCGACCCGCTGACCAATGCCACCTATGCCGCGCGCTTCCTGACGGAGCTGCATGCCCGCTTCGGCGACTGGAACCGCGCCGTCGCCGCCTATCACTCCCAGACGCCGGAGCGGGGAGAGCCGTATCGGGAAAGGGTGATGGCCGCCTGGGCGCGGGAACAGGGCCAGCCGCATGCGGCGCTTCCCACCCCGACCGCCAATACGGCGACCGCCGCCGCGCAGCCCCGGCCAGCGCTGCCCGCCGGCGCCCGGAATGCCGGCGCGGCCATGCTGTCGAATGGCGCGGAGCGTGCGGCGGTCGTGGCGGCTCCCGCAGGCACCGCCGGGCGTGGCCTGGATGCCTATCGCAGCCTGCCCGTGCCCATCGCCGGCCGGTCCAGCCGCATCGGCAGCCTGCTGGCCGCACGGCGCTGAATCAGAAAGGGGCGGCCCAGGATGGACCGCCCCCCTTTCTGGTCGTTCAGGCCGCGGCGCGGGTGTCGTCGTCCGGTGCCGTCCGCACCTCCAGCCCATCCGGGCCGACGGTCACCAGCAGCCGGGTGCCGTCATGCAGCGTGCCGGCCAGAAGCAGATCCGCCAGCCTGTCCTGCAGGCTGCGCTGGATCACCCGCTTCAATGGGCGGGCGCCATAGGCCGGGTCGTAGCCGGCCTCCGCCAACCATTCGCGCGCCGAGTCGTCCAGCTCCAGCGTGATCTTCCGATCCTCCAGCAGCCGGCGAAGGCCGCCGAGCTGGATATCGACGATCGAGGCCATGTCCGCCCGCGCCAGACGGCGGAACAGCACCACCTCATCCAGCCGGTTCAGGAATTCCGGCCGGAAGCGTTCCCGCACCGCGCGCATCACGGCGGGGCGCGCCGCCTCGATGTCGCTGGTCTCGGGCAGTTCGGCGATGGCCTGGCTGCCGAGGTTGCTGGTCAGCACGATGATGGTGTTCCGGAAATCCACCGTGCGTCCCTGGCCATCGGTCAGGCGGCCGTCATCCAGCACCTGCAGCAGGATGTTGAAGACGTCGTCATGCGCCTTCTCCACCTCGTCGAACAGGATGACCTGGTAGGGCCGGCGACGGATCGCCTCGGTCAGCGTGCCGCCTTCCTCATAGCCGACATAACCGGGGGGCGCGCCGATCAGCCGGGCGACGGCGTGCTTCTCCATGAATTCGGACATGTCGATCCGGGTCATGGCGCGCTCATCGTCGAACAGGAAGTTCGCCAGTGATTTTACCAGCTCCGTCTTGCCGACGCCGGTCGGGCCGAGGAACAGGAAGGAACCGATGGGCCGGTTCGGGTCCTGCAGGCCGGCGCGGGCGCGGCGCACGGCCTTGGCCACCGCCTCCAGCGCCTCCTCCTGGCCCACCACCCGCTTGCGCAGCTGGTCCTCCATCTGCAGCAGCTTGGCGCGCTCGCCTTCCAGCATCTTCTCCACCGGAATGCCGGTCCAGCGGCTGACGACGGCGGCAATCGCCTCCTCCGTCACCGCCTCATTCACCAGCCGCGCATCGCCGTCGCCGGCCTCGGCCAGCTTCTTCTCCAGCTGCGGGATGACGCCGAAACGCAGTTCGGAGGCCTTGGCCAGGTCGCCGCGATTCTGCGCCAAGTCGAATTCGGTGCGCGCGTGGTCGAGCTGTTCCTTCAGCTTCTGGCTTTCGACAACGAGCGACTTCTCCGCCGCCCAGCGGGAGGTCATCTCGTTGGAGCGTTCCTCCAGCTCCGAAAGCTCCTTCTCCAGCTTCAGCAGCCGGTCGCGGCTGGCGGCGTCGGTTTCCTTCCGCAGCGCCTCGCGCTCGATCTTCAGCCGCATCAGGTCGCGGTCGATCGCGTCCAGCTCCTCCGGCTTGCTGTCCACCTGCATGCGCAGGCGGGACGAAGCCTCGTCCATCAGGTCGATGGCCTTGTCCGGCAGGAAGCGGTCGGTGATGTAGCGGTTGGATAGGGTCGCGGCCGCCACCAGCGCGCCGTCCGTGATGCGGACGCCGTGGTGCAGCTCATACTTCTCCTTGATGCCGCGCAGGATGGAGACGGTGTCGGCGACGGAGGGCTCGCCTACCATCACCGGCTGGAAGCGGCGTGCGAGGGCCGCGTCCTTCTCCACATGCTTGCGGTATTCATCGAGCGTGGTCGCACCGACGCAATGCAGCTCGCCACGGGCCAAAGCCGGCTTGATGAGGTTGGAGGCGTCCATCGCGCCATCCGCCTTGCCCGCGCCGACCAGCGTGTGCATTTCGTCGATGAACAGCACGATGTCGCCGGCGGCCTCCTCGACCTCCTTCAACACGCCCTTCAGCCGTTCCTCGAACTCGCCGCGATACTTCGCGCCGGCGACCATCGACCCCAGGTCGAGCGCCATCACCTTCTTGTTCTTCAGCGCCTCCGGCACGTCGCCGCGAACGATGCGCAGCGCCAGGCCTTCCACGATGGCGGTCTTGCCGACGCCGGGCTCGCCGATCAGCACGGGGTTGTTCTTGGTACGACGGGCGAGGACCTGAATGGTGCGGCGAATTTCCTCGTCGCGGCCGATCACCGGGTCGAGTTTTCCTTCCTGCGCCAGCGCCGTCAGGTCGCGGGCGTATTTCTTCAGCGCGTCGAACTGGTCCTCGGCGTTCTGGCTGTTCACGGTGCGGCCCTTGCGCAGCGTGGCGACGGCAGCCTCCAGCTTCGCCGCATCGGCATTGGCGGCGCGCAGTGCGCGGCCCGCCTGGCCATCGCTGCCGGCCAGCGCCACCAGCAGCCGATCCTGCGCGACAAAACTGTCGCCGGCCTTGGTCGCGGCCTGCTGCGCGGCATCCAGCACGCGGACGATATCGGGGGTGAATTGCGGCTGGCCGGCGCCGGCGCCCTGCACCTTGGGCTGCCTGGCGATCTCGGCGTCGACGGACTGCTTGGCCACGGTGGGATCACCACCGGCGGCGCGAATCAGCCCGGCGGCCGCGCCCTGTTCGTCATCCAGCAGCGCCTTGAGCAGATGCTCCGGCGTCACCCGCTGGTGGAATTCGCGGATCGCGATGGTCTGAGCGGCCTGGAGGAAACCCCGGGCGCGTTCGGTGAATTTCTCGATGTCCATCCTCATGTCCCTCCTTTGAGCGGACGGGCCTCCCTCGCCCCCGATCGGGCAGCGAGGGCTTGCCTCTGCCGATCATGTGGTAAGTCGGGAGGCGACGCTTCAAGGGGTTTCTGCATGCGCGTGGAACGTATCACCCGCTACCCGGTCAAGGGTCTGTCGCCGGAGGTGCTGGAGGCGGTAACGCTGACGCCTGGCCAGGGCCTGCCGGAGGATCGCCGCTTCGCCTTCGCCCATGCCGATGCGCCCTTCGACCCCGCCGCCCCCACATGGCTTCAGAAGCGCCATTTCGCCTGCCTGATGGCGCATGCCCGCGTCGCCCGCATCCGCTCCGCCTGGGATTCCGCCACGGGCCTGCTGGCGCTGCGGGCGGAAGGCGTCGTACCGCTGGATGCCGACCTTGGCACGGAGGCCGGCCGCGCCGCCGCCGCCGCATGGATCACCGATTTCATGGGAGAGGAGGCGCGCGGGCCGCTGCGCCTGGCGGAAGCGCCCGGCCATGCCTTCACCGATATCGCCGCCAAGGCGGTTTCCATCATCGGGCTGAATTCGGTGAAGGCGCTGGAGGAGAAGGTGGGCATGGCGCTCGACCCGCTGCGCTTCCGCGCCAATATCCTGGTCTCCGGCGGCCTGCCCTTCGCCGAGTTCGGCTGGATCGGGAAGGAGATCCTGCTGGGCGGCGCCCGGCTGCGCGTGTTCAAGCGCACCCAGCGCTGCGCGGCCACCGAGGTGAACCCCGCCACGGCCGAACGCGACGCCCGCCCGCAGCGCTGGCTGCGGGAGCACTTTGGGCACATGGATATGGGCGTCTATGCGGAGGTGCTGGAAGGCGGCCGGGTGGCGCTGGGCGATGCGCTGGAGCCGGTGCAGGCCGAGCTGCTGGGGTGATGCCGGTGAGGCGCTCGGCGCTTCATCCTGGACGGCCCCCCTCACCCAAACCCTCTCCCCCCGTCGGGGGGAGAGGGTTTGATGGCCTCAGTTGTCGCGCTGTTCGCGCTCGCGCTGGTCGCGGGGCTCGTCCTGCGAATCTTCGGCTTCGTTGCCGTGGTCATTGCCGTTGGAATGGCCGTTGCCGTTCGGGTGGTGGCCGTTCTGGGCATAGGGGGTCATGGTCATCTCCCCTGGCTCGCCTTGCTGGCCGGCCTCGCTGCCTTCCTGGTCCGGGCCGCCCTGGTAGCGGCGCTGCGGCGGATAGGGCTGGCCGCCCTGCTGCTGCTGGGCCTGGCTCATGGCGTTCAGGATGCGGAAATAATGCTCGGCGTGCTGGAAGTAGCTCTCCGCCATCACCCGGTCGCTGGCGCCGGTCGCATCGCGGCCGAGCTGCAGATACTTCTCGAACAACTGCTGGGCGGTGCCGCGCAGCCGCATATCCGGACCGTTGCTGTCGAAGATGTGGTTGCGGTTCATCGGCTGATGGCCACCGCCACCGCCGCCCCCACCGCCGCCGCCACCCTGGCGATACGGCCCACCGCCGCCGCCGCCACCAGCCCCGCCACCATGGCGATTGCCGCCACGGCCGCGCATGCGTTTCATGTTCATCGGTATGGCGTTCGCCGTCTCGCAATCGCGCCGCCGGACTGGGCCAGGCCCTTGCCGGGAACGCGGGATTATCGGGTTGCGTCGTCGCGGCAGGCCAGCATGCGAAAAGGGAACACCCCGCATCGCCGACGCCCGGCCGCTTCTGCCGGCGGTGCCGGGCCGCATCAGCGCCCTGCTCCGCGCGGTTAGCTTAGTCCTCCGAGGGCGGACCGCCAACCGGTTTTTTTGCGAGGCTCAATGCGCGCTCCACCCCGCCGATATCCTGGCGGCAGGACAGGGGCCACAGGCCCTCCGCCAGCGCCAGGGCTTCCACCGCCGCGCGCTGCCCCTGGCCAAGCTCCAGCACCGCCACGCCGCCCGGTGCCAGCAGCGCCGGCAGCGCCGCCGTCAGCACCCGGTAGGCGTCGAGCCCATCCGCCCCGCCATCCAGCGCCAGCCCTGGTTCATGCCGCGCCACCTCCGGCATCAACCCGGAAATGGCGGCGGATTCGATATAGGGCGGGTTGGACAGCACCAGGTCGAAGGTCCCGGCCAGCGCCCCGGCCCAGTCTCCGGCCAGGAAGGCGCTGCGCCCGGCAAGGCCATTGGCCGCCGCATTCGCCGCCGCCAGCGCCGCCGCGGCCGGTTCCCGGTCCACCCCGACGCCGAAGGCGCGCGGCCGTTCGGACAGCACCGCCAGCAGCAGGCAGCCGGTGCCGGTGCCGAGGTCCAGCACGCGCAGCGGCGCCTCCGCATCCGGAAACGCCGCCAGCGCCGCCTCCACCAGGGATTCCGAGTCGGGCCGCGGGATCAGCGTGGCCGGCGACACGGCCAGGTCCAGCGTCCAGAACCCCTGCCGGCCGAGGATATGCGCCATCGGCACACGCGCCAGCCGCGCCTTCAGCGCCACGCCGAAGCGGGCCACAGCCTCCGCCGGCACGGCCATGCGGGAGTCCCGCAGCAGGGTTTCGGCGGTGACGCCCATGGCATGGCCCAGCAGCAGCCGGGCTTCCAGGCGGGGACTGTCGATGGCCGCCGCGCGCAGCATCTGGCCGGCCTGGCAGAGGAAGGCGCCGACGGTCTCCCCCGGCGTGCAGGCGCTCATTCGCCCTCGGCGGCCAGGCGGGCGGCCTCATCCTCCGCCGTCAGGGCGCCGATGATCTCCTCGAACTCGCCCAGCATGACGCGGTCGATCTTGTGCAGGGTCAGGCCGATGCGGTGGTCGGTGACGCGGCCCTGGGGGAAGTTGTAGGTGCGGATGCGTTCGCTGCGGTCGCCGGTGCCGACCTGGCCCTTGCGGTCGGCGGATCGTACCCCGGCCAGCCGCGCGCGTTCCGCCTCATAGAGCCGGGCGCGCAGCACCTTCATGGCCTTGGCCTTGTTCTTGTGCTGCGACTTCTCCTCCTGCATCGCCACCACCACCCCGCTTGGGATGTGGGTGATGCGGACGGCGCTGTCGGTCTTGTTCACATGCTGCCCGCCGGCGCCGGAGGCGCGGTAGGTGTCGATCCGCAGGTCGCCCTCATTGATATGGACGTCGACTTCCTCGGCCTCCGGCAGCACGGCGACGGTGACGGTGGAGGTATGGATGCGCCCCTGGGTTTCCGTCGCCGGCACCCGCTGCACGCGATGCACGCCGGATTCGAACTTCAGCTTCGCGAAAACGCCGCGGCCCTCGATGCCGGCCGTCGCGCCCTTCACGCCACCGAGGTCGCTGGCGTCGTAATCGAGAATCTCGAAGCGCCAGCCCTGGGTCGCGGCATAGCGCTGATAGGCGCCGAACAGCTCCGCCGCGAACAGCGCCGCCTCGTCACCGCCGGCCGCCGGGCGGATTTCCAGGATGGCGCTGCGGCTGTCGGCGGCATCGCGCGGCAGCAGCATCAGGCGGATTTCGCGCTCGAGCTGCGGCAGGCTGTCGCGGAGCGCGTAGAATTCCGGTTCTGCCAGTTCGCGCAGTTCCGGGTCCGAGAGCATCGCCTCCGCCTCGTCCCGCGCCTTCTCGGCGGCGCGGTATTCGGAAACCTTGGCGACCAGCGGCTCCAGCTCGGACAGTTCCTTGGACAGCGCGCCGACCTGCGCGCCATCCGCGGTGTTCAGCGCATGCCGCACTTCATCCGCCCGGCTCAGCAGCCGGTCGAGCTTTTGCGGAAGACTCATGCGGACAGGCGGGCGACCGCCTCCGCCAGCGGCACCACAGCCTGGCTGCCGGCATCGAGGTCACGAAGCTGCACGACACCCTGCGCCACCTCATCCTCGCCCAGGATCAGGGCGGCGCGGGCCGAGAGCTTGTTGGCGCGTTCCATCCGGCGCTTGAGATTGCCCTTATAGGCGATCTCGGCCGGGATGCCGGCGCGGCGCAATTCCTGCAGCAGGCCGAGCGCGGCGGCTTCCTGCGCCTCCCCCACCGGGATCACGGCGACGGGGCGCGGCGCCGGAGGCGTGGCGGCGAGCAGCATGGACAGCCGCTCCACCCCCGCCGCCCAGCCGACGCAGGGGGTGGCGGGGCCGCCCATTTCCTCCACCAGCCCGTCATAGCGACCACCCGCCATCACGGTGCCCTGGGCGCCGAGCCGGTCGGTGACGAATTCGAAGGCGGTGTGGCTGTAATAGTCCAGGCCCCGCACGATCCTGGGGTTCTTCCGGGTGGGCACGCCGAGCGTGTCCAGGTGGCGCAGGACGGCCTCGAAAAAGGCCGAGGCCTTTTCGGTCAGGAAGGGCTCGATGGTCGGCGCCGTCGCGACGATGCGGCGGTCGCCCTCATCCTTGCTGTCCAGGATGCGCATCGGATTTTTCGCCAGTCGCACCTGGCTGTCCTGGGACAGAGCCGACTGATGCGCGGTGAAGTGCTCCACCAGGGCGGCGCGATAGGCATCGCGGCTTTCCGCATCGCCCAGCGTATTGATCTCCAGCACCACGCCCTCGCTGATGCCGAGTTCCTGCAGAATGTGCCAGCCGGCGGCGATCACCTCGGCATCGGCCAGCGGCTCCGCCGCGCCCAGCACCTCGGCGCCGATCTGGTGGAACTGGCGGTAGCGGCCCTTCTGCGGGCGCTCGTAGCGGAACATCGGGCCGGCGTAGAAGACCTTGCGCGGCAGGTTGGACTGGGTCAGCCCGTTGGAGACCAAGGCACGGCAGATGCCGGCGGTGTTCTCCGGCCGCAGGGTGATGGAATCGCCACCGCGATCCTCGAAGGAATACATCTCCTTGGAGACGACGTCGGAGGTCTCGCCCAGGCTGCGGGCGAAGACGCCGGTGGCCTCGAAGATCGGCGTCGCCCATTCCTCATAGCCATAGAGCGCGGTGACGCGCCGGGCGGCCGAGATCACATGATGATGCGCGCGGAAATCCTCGCCGATCAGGTCACGGGTGCCGCGGACGGGCTGGAGCGGAGGGTTTGCCATAGCATGGCGGGTAGAACGGCGCGCGGGCGGCGGCAAGAGGCTGGACTGGTACCGGCTCGCTCCGTGACGCGGGCTGCCCTGGCCCGGCCCACCGAACCCTTGCGATGCCAGTGCGACGCCGGCATGATTCTCCCATGAAGCGGCAGATCGATGTTCGGGTAGATCAGTTCAAACAAGAAATGCGGAGGTGGCAAGACCCTGCCGCCCTAAAAAAGCTGCTCGAAGATGCACGCTCGATTTTCGGTGAGTCGGTCATCACAGGAACTGACTTCAAGTTCTGGCGTGAAGGAAGCAATGGCGCAGATTTTGGGCAGTTGATCGGGGCGAACGGGATAAGGCTCGTTCACACTGACCCGCCAGACCTCGAACTTCGAATTGAAACCCGCATCCTACAGATCGAGGTCGGCGAAGCCCTTACTCCAGGCCGCCGGCGTCATGATGAATACCGGCAGAGGGAACGCATCGACGCTGCGCTCGAAAATGCTGCACCTCTCGATCCCGCAGATCGGCAGATGGCCGCAAACTGGGCTTTGCCAGCGCCCAGGAGCTTGGCTGAAAAAACAGCCCTGTGTCACCTCAAGATCGCACAGGAACTGAAAGAGGACGAGCGTCGCACAATCGCCAAGCTTATTGAAGACCACCCAGAATACCTAACAATGCGTAACACTCCCTTCCTCCAAAGCGATGAGGAGCGCAAAAAAGCAGTGCACAAATCGCTTGAGGTTCTAGCCGAAAATAAATCATCCAAGGACTACGACAGAAATATCTCTCTCCTAATATACCTCAACAGTGATACCGAGTTTTTGCCTGTGGAAGAGATTGAAGCGATTTTCCCGAAAGCCACTCTTGCCGCGAAAATTTCTTTTTCGGAAGTGTGGATTTTGTGGGATGGTAGCGCCTATCAGATTTGGTGTGACGGAGAACAGGGCACGAGAACGCTTCGACCCCCCGAACAAGACTAGCTAAAAGCTCTAGCATACAGCGCTAGTTTTGGCGCCGTCACCGCTCGCGCCGGCTCTCCACCCATTCCCGCAGGGCCGCATTCAGCCGCGTCTGGTATCCGGCGCCATCGCGGGCGAAATACTCCAGCAGGTCCGCATCCAGTCGCAGGGTCACCTGCCGCTTCCCCGGCCGCCAGAAGCGGCCGCGCTCCGCGGCGGACCAATCCGTCACCTCCGGCATGTCGGAGGTATCGGGCGGCGTCGCATCGGCGGCCAGGCGCTTCGCCTCCGCCAGCAGGTCCTTGTCAGTGATCTCGTTCATAGGCGCGCCTTTCAGCGGCGGTTGCGCGGCGGGCGGAGATGATGCGACCCGGCCCCGCTGGGTGAGGCTCCGTATGCACCACCAGCAACAACGCCGGCAGCGCCGCGACGGGCCGACCCAGCGTCTGCCAGCGATCGCCATCCGGATGCGGGTCCGGCCGGCTCAGCGCCACGGGATCGCCAAGCACCAGCACCGCCAGATCGAAGCTGACCCCATGCTTGGCGCGGTTGGCCGCAGCCTTGCGCGGGTCCCAGACCCAATCCCCCGTCACGACAGAATTGTAGCTACGCGCACCCTGCGGTTCAAGCCTACTCCGCCGCCTGCGCCGCCTCGGCCCCAGCCGCTGCTGCAGCACTGGCCGCCGCTGCCTCGGCGTCCTTCTCCGCCTTCATCTTGGCGGCCCGGGCTTCCACCAGTTGCACGATGTGCTCCACCATCTCCTCGGTCTTCACCGTATGGCTGGTCTTGCCCATGCCATAGACCATGTGGGTCCCCGCCCCGCCGCCGGTCAGGCCGATATCGGTCATCAGCGCCTCGCCCGGCCCGTTCACCACGCAGCCGATGATGCTGAGGGAAATCGGCTGGTCGATATGGGACAGCCGGTCCTCCAGTTTCTCCACCGTGCGGATCACGTCGAACCCCTGCCGGGCGCAGGAGGGGCAGGAGATCACCTTCACGCCGCGATGGCGGATATGCAGCGATTTCAGCAGGTCCCACCCCACCGAGACTTCTTCTTCCGGCTCCGCGCTCAGCGAAACCCGCAGCGTGTCGCCAATCCCGGCCCAGAGCAGCGCGCCAAGGCCAATGGAGGATTTCACCGTCCCCGCCCGCCGCCCGCCGGCCTCGGTGATGCCGATATGCAGCGGATGGTCGCAGGCCTCGGCCAGTTGCTGATAGGCGGCGACCGCCAGGAAGACGTCGGAAGCCTTCACGCTGATCTTGAAGTTATCAAAGCCTTCCTGGAGCAGGTGGTCGGCGTGCCACAGGGCGGATTCCACCAGCGCCTCCGGGTTGGGCTCCCCGTATTTCTCCAGCAGGTGCTTCTCCAGGCTGCCGGCATTCACGCCGATGCGGATGGAGCAGCCGTGGTCTCGGGCGGCCTGCACCACCTCCTTCACCCGTTCCTTGCTGCCGATATTGCCCGGGTTGATGCGCAGGCAGGCGGCGCCGGCCTGGGCGGCCTCGATGGCGCGGCGGTAGTGGAAATGCACATCGGCGACGATCGGGACATTCACCTCCCGCACGATCTCGGCCAGGGCCGCGGTGGCCTCCGGCGTCGGGACGGAGACGCGGACGATGTCCACCCCGGCCAGTTCCGACTTGCGGATCTGCGCGATGGTCGCGGCGGCATCCTCGGTCGGCGTATTGGTCATGGTCTGCACGGTGATCGGGCTGTCGCCACCGACCGGGACCTTGCCGACATGGATCAGCCGCGACTTGCGGCGGGCGATCTGCTGATAGGGGCGATAGGCCATGCGGTTTCCCTGCGATCTTCCCAGCGGGCGTCCATCCCGGGCCGGCTCAGCATAGGCGCCCGCCCCGCCCCGTCACAGGGGCGCTCAGCGGGGCCGTTCAGCGCCCGTTGGCGGCCGCGCTGGCTGCCGGGGCACGGTTGCGAAGCCGATCCGGCGCGAGCGGAATATTGCGCCGGACGCCGACCAACCCTTCCAGCACCTCGGAAATGGCGCCGTCCACGACGATTTCCAGACCCTGCGCCCGGCCGGTATCGAGCAGCAGCCCGTCCCGCACCGGCACCGCCCAGGCTTCCCCGGGCCGCAGCACGCGATTCACCAACACCTGGCCGGACCGCCCATCGCGCACCTGCACCCAGGCGCCGTCCGGGCCGTCGGCCCTGGCGCGCAGCGCCACGCGGGTGCCATCGGGCAGTCCGGGAATGACAACGGCCGGCGGCGCGACCGGCGCCGCGGCGACGGGGGCCGGCGGCACCACCGGCGGCGGCGGCGCGAGCGGCACCGTGGCGGCCTGGGCCGCGGTATTGGCGCCGGGGGAGGAGGTGGCGGCGATCCCGCCCGGCGGGGGAAGGGCGCCGAGCGGCAGGCTGCCGGCCGGCGGCACCGGGCTGGCCTGCCGCGCCGCCTCCCGCCCCGGAAGCTGGCTGCGGCCCTGCTCGGCCGCGGCCTCCAGCCGTTCCGGCACCGGCGGCACGAAGTCCACGGAGCGGTTGCCGGTGCCCGAGATGTTGTACCAGGCGACATAGGCGCCGATCGCCAGCACCGCGCCGACCACCACCACGGCCCCTGCCGGCACGCCGCGCTCCGGCACCGGTTCGGGGAAGACCAGGTTGGTCTTGCCGTTCACCGCCGCGCCGGACAGGTCCCGGAAGCGGCGCACCATCTCATCGGCATCGAGGCCGAGCGCCACCGCATAGGCGCGCACGAAGCCCACGGCATAGGCCGGACCCGGCAGGTCGCGGACCCGGCCTTCCTCCAGCGCTTCGAGATAGGGGCGGCGGATGCGCAGCCGCTGCGCCATCTCCTCCACCGAAAGGCCGAGCGAGAGGCGCGAATCGCGCAACTCCTCGCCCACGCGGGCGGCTTCGGCGCCACTGGTGTCGGTGAGACGGGAGGAGCGTTTCATGTCATAGGCCACGGCTGAGACACCTAGCGCGGGGCCATCCAGCCCGCAAACCGATTCCGGCGGATGCGGCGCGGAATCTCAGGGACGCCGCGCAGCCGCCTGCCAGGACAGGGATTTATACCCGTCGCGCGGCCAGGGCGACGGCCGCCTGTGTGACAAGTTCCTGAACGATTTCGGCCACCGGCTGTTCGCGCGTCACCAGCCCCACGCTCTGCCCGGCCATCAGCGACCCGTTCTCGACATCGCCGTCGATCACGGCACGGCGCAGCGCGCCGGCCCAGAAATGCTCGATCTCCAACTGCGCCGCGCCCTTCTCCACCTCCCCGGCCAGGAAGCGGCGGATGGTCTCGGCCTGGTGTTCCAGGAAGCGCTTGGTGCCGCCGTTCTGCAGGGCCCGCACCGGGATCACCGGAAACCGCTCATCAAGCTGGATGGTCGGCAGCGCATCACGCGCAGCGCCACGAACAAAAGCCTTCTTGAAGGCGGGATGGGCGATGGATTCGGTGGCGCAGACGAAGCGGGTGCCGAGCTGCGCGCCGGCCGCCCCCATCTCCAGATAGGCGAGAATCGCCTCCCCCCGCCCGATGCCGCCCGCGACGAAGACCGGCACGTCGCGGATATGCGGCAGGATTTCCTGCGCCAGCACGGTGAGCGAGACGGGGCCGATATGCCCGCCGGCCTCGCTGCCCTCGATCACCAGCGCATCGGCGCCCGACCGCACCAGCTTCTTGGCCAGCGCGAGCGCCGGGGCGAAGCAGACCACCTTGGCGCCGCCATCCTTCGCCGCCTTGATGGCGGAACCCGGCGGAATGCCGCCGGCGAAGACGATATGGCCGACCTTGTGGTCGATGCAGGTCTGCACCAGCTGGTCCAGCCGCGGATGCATGGTGATGAGGTTCACGCCGAAGGGTTTTGTCGTCAGCGCTTGGGTGGCGACGATTTCCTCCGCCAACCGCGGCGGTTCCATCGCGCCGCAGGCGATCACGCCGAAGGCCCCGGCATTGGACAGCGCGGCGACCAGGTTGCGCTCGCTGACCCAGGACATCGCGCCGCCCATGATGGCGTAGCGGCTGCCGAAGAAGGCCGCGCCGCGCGCCATCAGCGCGTCGATCCCGGCGAATGCCTCGGCAGGCGGGGCGATGGGGGTCAGCATGTCCATGGCCTCAGCCCTCGCCGCGGCGGGCGGGTTCCGGCCCGTCCAGGCCATAGGCGGTGTGCAGGGCGCGCACCGCCAGTTCCGTGTAGTCGGCGGAAACCAGCACGCTCACCTTGATCTCGCTGGTCGAGATCACCTGGATGTTGATGCCCTTCTCCGACAGCGTCTTGAACATGGTCGAGGCCACGCCCGCATGGGTGCGCATGCCGATGCCGACGACGGAGATCTTGGCCACGTCCGGATCGGCGATCAGCGCCTGGAAGCCGATCGCCTCCTGCTGCTTCTCCAGCAGGTCGCGGGCGCGGGGCAGGTCGGACCGGCCGAGCGTGAAGGTCATGTCCGTGCTGCCATCGGCGCCGATGTTCTGCACGATCATGTCCACATTCACATTGGCCGCGGACAGCGGGCCGAAGACCGATGCGGCGATGCCCGGGCGGTCCGGCACGCTGCGAAGCGTCACCTTGGCCTCGTCGCGCGAATAGGCGATGCCGGAGACGATGGGCTGTTCCACGATTTCATCCTCATCCACGACAAGCGAGCCGGGCTTGTCCTCGAAGCTCGAAAGCACCTGCACCCGCACCCGCTGCTTCATGGCGAGTTCCACGGAACGGGTCTGCAACACCTTGGCCCCCACCGAGGCCAGTTCCAGCATTTCCTCATAGGAAATGCGTTCCAGCTTGCGGGCGCGGGGCACGATGCGCGGGTCGGTGGTATAGACGCCATCGACATCGGTGTAGATGTCGCAACGATCCGCCTTCACCGCCGCGGCGATGGCCACCGCCGAAAGGTCGGAGCCACCACGGCCCAGCGTGGTCACCCGGTTGTCCGGGCCGATGCCCTGGAAGCCGGCGACGACCGGCACCTGGCCCATCCGCATCCGCTCGATCAGCAGCGCACCCTCGATGCTGTCCACCCGCGCCTGGCCATGGGCATTGTCGGTACGCACCGGCACCTGCCAGCCCTGCCAGGACCGGGCATCGACGCCCACGGTCTGCAGGGCGATGGCCAGCAGCCCGATGGTCACCTGCTCGCCGGTCGCCACGACCGTGTCGTATTCCCGCGCGTCGTACAGCGGCGACAGTTCCTGGCACCATTTCACCAGCTGGTTGGTCACGCCGGACATGGCGGAGACCACCACGGCCACCTCATGGCCAGCCTCGACCTCGCGCTTCACGCGCTGCGCGACATTACGGATACGGTCGAGATCGGCGACGGAGGTGCCGCCGAACTTCATCACGATGCGGGCCATGCTCGGGTCCGGGGGGTGGGTCCAGATAGCTTTGGGCGAGGCAACCCCTGTTGCGCCTCGCCGGGGCGCGGACAGATAACGGGGGGACGGCCGGCGGGCAACCATGACGCAGAGGGATGCAGCCATGACGGACAGCGCGACGGCGAAAAGCGGCACCACGGTGGAGGCCGAGCGCCGCAAATTCGATGCCCTGGCCGGCGAATGGTGGAACCCCGACGGCCCGATGCGCCCGCTGCACCGGATGAACCCGCTGCGCACGGGGTGGATCGCCGACCGCCTCGGCGGGCGCGACCTGACGGGCAGGACCATCCTGGATGTCGGCTGCGGCGCCGGCCTGGCCGCCGAGGCCTTCGCCCGGATGGGCGCGACCGTCACCGGCCTGGATGCGGCCGGCGCGGCGCTGGAGGCCGCCCGCGTCCATGCCGAGGCCGGGGGCCTGAGCATCGACTACCGCCAGGGCGGGCCGGAGGATCTGCTGGCGGAGGGCCGGCGCTTCGATGCCGTGGTGGCGCTGGAGGTGATCGAGCATGTCGAGGACCGCGCCCAGTTCCTGGGGGCGCTGGCGGCGCTGGCCAAGCCGGGGGCGCCGATCTTCCTCTCCACGCTGAACCGCACCGCGCGGTCCTTCCTGATGGCCAAGCTCGGCGCCGAATATGTGCTGCGGCTGCTGCCGGTGGGCACGCATGACTGGCGGATGTTCATCACGCCCGGGGAGCTGGGCGCGGCCCTGCGCCCGACCGGCTACCGGATCACGGAGCTGGCGGGGATGACGATGTCGCCGCTGACCGGGCAATGGCGGGCAACGCCGGACCTGTCGGTGAACTACCTGGCGATGGCGCGCTGAACCGGCTTAACGCGGTCAAGGCCCACTTATCCCCCAAAGCGGTGGATGCATCTGGGGATAAGCCGCCGGATGTCCTGTGGGACCCCTTGGGCGACGGCCCCGTGCAGCGATGTTCTTCCTGTGTTCGATCCCAACGTTAAAATATTCATTGGCCCTGCCATGTATCATCTGGGCCACAGGAGAGGTTTTCCACATTCGCGGGGGTAAATCTGTGGACAAGCCCGCCGATAACTTTCGGCCGCGCGCATGGTCCACCCCTCTTGACCTGCCGATCCTGTCGAGATGCCAAGGCGACTTACGCGAGGCCTGGGACAAGTCCGGCATGATATTTCACATGCTCAACGGAGATCGCGCCAATAGATGGATTGGTCCTGCCGCCGGCAGTCCCGGCCGGTCAAGGGGCCGGGGGGGTGCCGAGTTCGCGGATCAGCCATTCGGACTGCGCCGCCGTCAGTTCCCCCGCATGGCGGCTCGGCACCGCCTTGTTGCGGTAGGTGAAGGCGAAGCGGCGAACCCAGAGGCGCACGGGCCAGTTCGGGCAGGCGATGCCGAGATGCGCCTTGATGGCGTCGATCGCCGTATCCATGCGGAAGGCGCAATCGTCGTAGTGCAGGTCCAGCCGGTTCGGCAGGGCGGTCCAGACCTGCTGCTCGGCTAGGTAGCCACGCACCCGGCGGGCCGCATCCTCCAGCGTCACGAATTCCGCGAAGGCCTGCTCCCCCCGGCTGCGCGCCAGGCGGCCGGCATCGAGCAGCGACAGGCAGATGTCGCGCGGGTCGCGATGGTTGACATGGGCGGCGACCCGTCCCTCCGCCGCCAGCGCCCGATAGGCAGCGACCCAATCCGGCCCCGGGCAGGCATGGGTCTTCACCAGCAGGATGCGCGCGCCCGCCGCCTCGGACAGGGCATGCAGCCCTTCCACCGTCAGCTCCTGCGCGAAATTCACCTTGTGGCCGCCGGGATTCAGCGCGGGCGGCAGCCGCCCTTGCCGGTGGCCGCCCAGCCGCGCCACGCCCTTGGCCAGTTCGAAGGCCAGGGTGGAGCCGGATTTGGGGATGCCGTAGCTGAAGACCAACATGCGCCGAATCTAGCCTTCAGGCCGCCCAGCGCCAAATCACGCGGCGCCGCATCAGCCGTCGGCGCGCGGCACCCAGGGCAGCCGGGCGATGTCGATGCCATCCTCGGCCAGGGCCTCGGCCTCGGCCTCGGTGGCCTCGCCATAGATGCCGCGGGCCTCGACCTCGCCATTATGGATCTTGCGGGCCTCCTCGGCGAAGCCGTCGCCGACATAGTCGCAGGACTTCTCCACCTCGGCGCGCATCCGCTGCAGCATGGCCAGGAGCTGGGCGGGGATCGGCCCGGCGGCAACGCGCTGGCCCATGCCGCCCGGCTCCTGCGGCGCCGGCACCGGGGCGGCCGGGGCCTCCGCGGGCTTGTCCTCGGCCTTCTCCTCGGGCGGTGGCGCGGCGACCTTCCTGCGGGACTTGCGGACGGCGGGGGCCATCAGCGCGCGGGTCACCTGGCTGCCGCCGCAATGCGGGCATTCCACCAGGCCGGCGGCGGCCAGCTTCTCGAAGCCGGCGCTGTCCTGGAACCAGCCATCGAATTCATGCGCCGCGCCGCAGCGCAGCTGGTAGTGGATCATGCGGTGAAGCCCATCCCCGCCCCGCGCATCAGGCGGCCAGCAGCGGGTCGAGCCCGCCCTTGCGGTCCAGCGCCATCAGGTCGTCGCAGCCGCCGATATGCTGGCCGTCGATGAAAATCTGCGGCACGGAGCTGCGGCCACCGGAGCGTGCCATGGCCTCCGCCCGGGCCTCGGACCCGTTCGGGGCGTATTTCTCCTCGAAGGCCACCCCCTTGCGCGTGAACAGGGCCACCGCGCGGGCGCAGTAGGGGCAGAAATCCTGGGTGTAGATCTCGATCTTCGCCATGCTTCCCACATCGGGCGGTCGCGGCCCGCGGTCAAGCCTCCCGTTGCAGCCGGGGGTCGGGGACCCTTGCGGCGGCCAGCACATCCACCGCCGTGGCACCCGCCGCCAGCAGCGTGAGCGCGCAGGCCTCCGCCGTGGCGCCGGAGGTCATGACATCGTCCACCAGCAGCACCCGCCGCCCTTCGACCCGCGCGGCGACGCGGGCGGAAAGGGTGAAGGCGCCGGCCAGCAGCATCGCCCGTTCCACGGCGCCCCGGTCGCCCAGCGCCGGCGTGGCGCGGGACCGGCGCAGCAGGTCCGGGATGCAGGGCTTCTGGGACATCGCGGCCAGTCGGTTGGCCAGCAAGGCGGCCTGGTTGTAGCGGCGGCGCAGCAGGCGTCGCCAATGCAGGGGCACCGGCGCCATCAGATCGGCCCGCGCCAGCAGCGCGGCGCCGGATTGCGCCATCATCGCGGCCAGGGCCGGGGCCAGTTCCGTCCGGTCGGCATGTTTGAAGGGCAGGATCAGCCGCTGCGCCCCCTCATCATAGCGCAACGCCGCCCGCGCCTGCCCGAAGGCGGGCGGCCGGGCGAGGCAGGTCGGGCAGAGCCCACCCGGCCCGGCCTGGCCGGCATGCAGGAAGGGCACACCGCAATGGCCGCAGAAGGGTGCGGTGATGCGATTCAACTGCCGGAAACAATCGGCGCATTGCGTGCCCTGCCGCGCCACCGGCGCCTCGCAGCTCAGGCAATGCGGCGGCAGCAGCGCGTCCAGCGCACCCGCGCCGAGCCGGGCAAGGCCCTGGCGAAACGCCCTACCAGGCGCCGAAGGGGGCATCGCCGTCGCGTTCCACGGCCTGCACCAGGTCGATCTCCCAGGCCAGATAGGCGCGCATCGCATCCTCCACCCCGCTGTTGCGGTCATAGGGGCGCAGATAGGCGTCGATACAGGCCTCGTCCGGCGGGTTGGTGCGATCCGATTCCAGCGGGAAGCCCGCCGCCACCCAGCCGGCCGTGCCGCCTTCCAGCACCGCAACGGGGGTGACGCCCAGCGCCGCCAGTTCCGCCGCCCCCAGCACCGCCAGATCGGCGGAGGGCGCGGTGACCGCCACGGGCCGCCCCGCCGGCAGCTTCGGCCGCAGCGCCGCCAGCCGCGTCCGCACGCCCCAGAGCGCGCCCTGGATATGGCCAGCCCGAAATGCCAGCGAGCGGGCGAGGTCCACCACCGTCACCTCCCCGCCCCGCACCGCATCCGGCGCGACGCGCGGGATATCCGGCCGCTGCGCCAAAGCGGGCGCGACCGGCCCGGTTTCCAACTCGCCTTCCAGCCCGCCGCTCAGGCAAAAAACCTCCCAGCCACCGAGCTGGCGCAGCCAGCCGGCGGTCATGGCGGCGCGGGTGCCGGTGTCGTCCACCAGCACGATCCGCGCCCCGCGCACCGCCACCCAGCCATCGGTGGCCTGCACCAACTGCCCGCCCGGCGCGCTGAGCGAGCCCGGCAGGTGGCCGGCGGCGAATTCGTGCGGGTCACGCACGTCCAGCAGATAGAGGCTGCGCCCGGTCTCGGCCCGCAGCGCCGCCAGCCCGGCGCGGTCGATCCAGCGCACGCCCACGCCCTCCGCGAAGCGCCGGGCACGCGCGAAGCTCTCGGCGGCATCGGCGGGGGTGCCCTCCGGATAGCGGGCCTCCCTGCCCCGGTCGCATTGGAAGCCTGCCAGCTCCCAGCCCATGGTGCCGTTGCGCAGCGCCACCACCCGGTTCGGCAGGCCGGACCGCCGCAGGCTCTCGGCGCCGAGGATGGAGCGCGTGCGGCCGGCGCAGTTCACCACCACCAGCGTCTCCGGCCGCGGCACCAGGCTGGGCACGCGATAGGCCAGTTCCGCCCCCGGCACGTCGATGCCGCCGGGGATGGACATATTGCGGAATTCCGCCATCGGACGGCTGTCCACCACCAGAAGGTCCTCCCCCGCCGCCTGCATCGCCGCCAGCTCCGCCGCATCGACGGAGGGGGTTTCGTAGTGGTGCTCGACCCATTCGCCGAAGGCCTTGGAGGGCACGTTCACGCCGGAGAACAGCTCGTACCCCGCCGCCTGCCAGGCCGGCGTGCCGCCCTGCAGCACCGCGACATCCGTGCAGCCTAGGCTTTGCAACACGGCCGCGAGGCGTTCGGCATACCCTTCCCCGCCATCGGTGCAGACCACGCGGACATCGCGGCGCGGCAGCAGGCCCGGCGCGCGCAGCTCGGCCTGGGAAAGCGGGCAGGGCACGGCCCAGAACAGGTGGGAGGCGCCGAACTCGCCCTCCTCCCGCGCATCCAGGATGGCCAGTTCCTGACTATCGCTGAGCAAGGCCTTGAGCATGGCGGGGGCAATCTGGCGGGTGGTCATGGATCGGCATCCTCCGGTTTTCGAAAGGCTAGACCGGCTTGCAGGCGGGGCGAAGCCGGCGCATCTGCGGGGGATGGATGCGATGCAGGTTTTCGACCGGAAGCTGGTGCGCCGGCGGCGCGACCGGGCCGCCACCACGGTGGAGCGGGTGGCGCCGATCCTGGCGGATTGCGCGGAGCGGCTGCTCGACCGGCTGGACGACACCACGCGCCGCTTCAGCCGCGCGCTGGAGATCGGCGGCCGCGGCGTGGTGGCGCCGATGCTGCGCGCCCGCGGCATTTCCTCGGTGATCTCCACGGACCTGTCGCCGGCGATGGCGGCGCGGGGCGGCGGGCTGGCCGTGGCGGCGGATGAGGAATTTCTGCCATTTGCCCCCGAAAGCTTCGACCTGATCGTCGCCTCGCTCTCCCTGCACTGGGTGAACGACCTGCCGGGGGCGCTGATACAAATCCGGAGGGCGCTGGCGCCGGATGGGCTGTTCCTTGCCTCCCTGCCCGGCCTCGGCACCCTCCAGCCGCTGCGCCAGGCGCTGGCAGAGGCGGAGACGGCGCTGCGCGGCGGCTTGTCGCCCCGCATCTCCCCCTTCCCGGAACTGCGCGACGCCGCCGGCCTGCTGCAGCGGGCCGGCTTCGCCCTGCCGGTGGCGGATGTGGAGGAGGTGGCGATCGCCTATCGCCGCCCGCTGGCCCTGCTGGCCGATCTGCGCGCCGCAGGGGAAGGCAATGCCGTGCTGGCCCGCGACGGCCGCACCCCGCCCCGCGCCCTGTTCCCCATGGCCGCCGCCGCCCTGCCGGAAGGGCGCCAGGGCATCGAGCCGGGGCTGCGCCTGCTGATGCTGACCGGCTGGGCGCCGCATGCCAGCCAGCAGCAGCCCGCCCGCCCCGGCAGCGCCACGCACCGGCTGGCGGAGGCGCTCGGCACCGTGGAGCACAAGACGCGGGGCTGATCGCAGCCCAGCCTTGCGCCGCCGCGCCTTGCATCCACGGGGGGTGCGGCGCATCTTTCAGCCACATATTCCGCATCAGGTCAGGACGGTCACACCACCATGGAGCAGCAGGGCGGCGAGAGCCGTCGGATCACCATCCACGCCCCCGCCGATTTCGAGGGGATGCGCCGCGCCGGCCGCCTGGCCGCCGAAGCCCTCGACATGATCACCCCGCATGTGAAACCGGGCGTGACGACGGAGGCGATCGACCGGCTGATCCACGACTTCATCCTGGCCAACAACGCCATCCCGGCGACGCTGGGCTATCGCGGCTATACCAAGTCCTCCTGCACCTCGATCAACCATGTGGTCTGCCACGGCATTCCCGGGGAGCGCGTGCTGCTGGAGGGTGACATCGTCAATATCGATGTCACCGTGATCCTGGATGGCTGGCATGGCGATACCAGCCGGATGTACGTGGCCGGCACGCCCTCCACCAAGGCGCGGCTGCTGATGGACGTGACCTATGAGTCCATGATGCGCGGCATCGCCGCCATCAAGCCGGGCGCGACGCTGGGCGATGTGGGCCACGCCATCCAGGCCTATGTCGAGCGCAACCGCTTTTCCGTGGTGCGGGACTTCTGCGGCCACGGCATCGGCCGCCGCTTCCACGCGCCGCCGAATGTGCTGCATTTCGGCCGCCCCGGCGAAGGCCCCACGCTGAAGCCGGGCATGTTCTTCACCGTGGAGCCGATGGTGAATGCCGGACGGCCGGAGGTGAAGGTGCTGGACGATGGCTGGACCGCCGTCACCCGCGACCGCAGCCTCTCGGCCCAGTTCGAGCACATGGTCGGCGTGACGGAGGACGGCGTGGAGATCTTCACCCTGTCCCCGGCGGGACTGCACCGGCCGCCCTTCGCTGATTGAAGCGGGATGACGTGAGGTGGAATCACCGAAAGTCTGAATCCCGCGACCATCGCCCAGGTTGAATATCTAAGCCCTTCATTGCACCCTCCGCGCGATGCCGAGGGGACAGGATGGCCCGGACACCGCAATTCTCGGAGGCCAGCGCCGGCCTCTTCGCCCTTGAGACGCCGGAGGTCTCGGCGCCGCCCGGCCATCTCGGCCACCGCGCCCGCATGCGCACCCGCCTGCTGACCGCCGGGCCGGACAGCCTGCTGGACCATGAGATGCTGGAGATGCTGCTGTTCCAGGCTCTGCCGCGCCGGGACACCAAGCCCATCGCCCGCGCCCTGCTCACCCGCTTCGGCAGTTTCGCGAATGCCATCGCAGCCCCGGTGCGCGAATTGACCGAGGTGGAGGGGATGGGGGAGGCCGGTGCCGCCGCGCTCAAGACCGTGCATGGCGCGGCGCTGCGGCTGATGCGGGCGGAAATCCGCGACCAGCCCTTGCTGAACAACTGGGACAAGCTGATCGGCTATCTGAACGCCGCCCTCGCCCGCGATCCCATCGAGCAGTTCCGCCTGCTCTTCCTCGACGCCAAGAACCGCCTGATCGCGGATGAGGCCCAGGCCCGCGGCACCGTGAACCACACGCCGGTCTATCCGCGGGAGGTGGTGAAGCGCGCCCTGGAACTGCAGGCCACGGCGCTGATCCTGGTGCACAACCACCCCTCCGGCGATCCCACCCCCTCCCGCGCCGATATCGAGATGACGCGGGAGGTGAAGGCGGCGGCGGCCGTGCTGGGCATCGCCGTGCATGACCACCTGATCGTCGGCAATGGCCGCCATTTGTCCTTCCGGCAGGAGGGGTTGCTGTAGGATTGCCAAGGCCTGCCCGGCAGGCGCAGGATTTCCCGCATCGTGGGACGGACGAAGATCCGTCGCGACGGAGGGAATGGACATCATGCGAACCCTGCTGCGCGCCTGCGCGGTCGGCCTGGGCAGCCTCGCGCTGCCGGCCGCCGCCGAGGTCATCCGCTTCGACATCCAGGAAAGCGTGCCGGCCTTCGAGGGCCGCAGCTTCGACGGCACCGGCCCCTATCTGCGCATCACCGGCCGCGCCACCATCGCGGTGGACCCGGCTGACCCGCGCAACGCGGTGATCGCCGATATCGACCGCGCGCCGCGCAACGCCCAGGGGCGGGTGGAGGCGGTGGCCGATGTGGTGATCCTGCGCCCGGCCGACCCCGCCCGCGGCAATGGCACCCTGCTGGTGGACGTGCCCAATCGCGGCCGCAAGCTGGCGCCGCAGCTGTTCGACGACAGCGCCCAGCCCGGCGCCAACCGCGCCGAACAGGCCGCCGATGCCGGCCTCGGCTTCCTGCACCGCCAGGGCTATTCCATGGCCTGGATCGGCTGGCAGGCGGACATCCCCTCCCAGCCTGGGCAGCTCGCCCTGCAGGCCCCGGTGCTGACCGGCGTCACGGGCCCGTCCCGCGACGAATTCCTGTTCGACCATCTGCGCAGCCCGGTGACCGCGACCCTCACCTGGCCCATCGCCGACCCCGCCAGCCTGCGCGTCACCGTCCGCGGCCAATGGTCCGAGACCCGGCAGACGCCGCCCGGCCTCGCCATCCGCGCCACCGGCGATCGCACGGTGGAAATCACCCGCCCCGCCAGCGGCTTCGACGCCGCGGCACTGTATGAGGTGACCTATACGGCGCGCGACCCGATCGTGACCGGCCTCGGCTTCGCCGCCACCCGCGACGTCGCCGCCTTCCTGCGGCGGGAGGGCGGCGCCAACAATCCGCTGGCCCATGCCGGCCGCCCCATCGTGCAGCGCGCCATCGGCTTCGGCGTCTCCCAGTCCGGACGCTTCCTGCGCGACTTCCTCTGGCTCGGCTTCAACGAGGATATCAGCGGCCGGGTCGTCTTCGACGGGCTGATCCCGCACATCGCCGGCGCCCGGCGCATGGCCACCAATTACCGCTTCGGCCAGCCCGGCCGGAACGCCCGCCACCCGCAGGACCCGGCCTGGCAGGCCGATCTCGGCCCCTTCACCTATGCCGCGATGGAAGACCCGGTGGCCGGCCGCCGCGACGGGCTGATGCTGCGCTGCCGGCTGAACGGCACCTGCCCGCGCGTGATGCAGACCGACAGCGAGCATGAATGGTGGGCCTCCCGCGCCTCCCTGCTCGTGACGGATTTCGAGGGTCGCCACATCGACCTGCCGCCGGATGTGCGGGCCTATATGATCGCCGGCACGCCGCACTATGCCGGACCCGGAGAGGTGGTGCGCCGCACGCCCACCATGGCGCTGCCGGTGAACCCGATGCATGCCGGCCCGCCGATGCGCGCCCTGCTGGTCGCCATGCAGCAATGGCTGGAAGCCGGGGTGGAGCCGCCCGCCAGCCGGGTGCCGATGCTGGCCCATGGCACGCTGGTGGAGGCCGCGCGCGCCGTGCCGACCACTATCCCCGGCCTGCCCTATGCCGGAATCTTCACCGGTGCCGCCTTCTCCGACCAGTCCGTCTTCCCGCCCCGGCTGATCGGCGAATATCCGGTCTTCGTGCCGCTGGCCGATGCCGATGGCATGTCGGTGGCCGGCATCCGCATGCTGCCGCTGGCCGTGCCGCGCGCCAGCTATACCGGCTGGAATCCGCGTGCCGAGGGTTTTGGCGCCGGCACGCTGTTTCCCCTCCAAGGCGCCGTCGCCCCCTTTGCCGCCACGGCGGCGGAACGCCAGGCGGCGAACGACCCGCGGCCCTCCCTCGCCGAGCGCTATCCCGATGACGCGGCCTATGTCGCCGCGGTGCGGGCGGCGGCGGCGCGGATGGTGGTGGAACGGCTGCTGCTGCCGGAGGATGCGGCGCGTGCGGTGGCGCAGGCGAGCGAGGGCCGGCTGGCGCAGCTCGCGCGTTGAGGTGATGCGCGAACGAAGCCGAATGAAACCGGGGCTGATTGACCAGCGGCCCCGGGACTCGGCATGCTGCCCCCACATGTCACGTCCCCTCGCGCTGATCCCAGCCCTCCTGCTCGGCCTGCTCCTGGGCGGCGACGCCCTCGGCCAGGGCAAGCCCGCCCCCAGCAACGGCGTACCCGGGCCTCGGCCAGGCGGCTTCCCTCCGCTGCCGACGACCAAGCCGCCGGCGCTCGCCCCGACACCGGGGCCACAGGCCAGCGTCCCGGGCAAGCCCGGCGCACCGGCCCCGGGCGGCACCGGCCGCATGATTTCCTCCGGCACCGGCTTCGTCGTCGCGCAGGGCCGGGCGCTGACCAATGCCCATGTGGTGGAACGCTGCCGCGCCGTCCGGGTGCGGCTGGCCAATGGCACGGACGCCACCGCCCGGGTGCTGCGTGCCGACCGCCAGCGCGACCTGGCGCTGATCGAGATCCCGGCCGATTCCGGCCCGGCGCTGTCCTTCCGGCGCGAGATGACCATGCGGCGTGGCGAGGGCGTGGTGACCTACGGCTTCCCGCTGGCCGGCATGCTTTCCTCCGGCCCGACCCTGACCACGGGCGAAATCTCGGCCCTGGCGGGGCTGGCGGATGACCAGCGGCAGTTCCAGATCTCGGCTCCGGTGCAGCCCGGCAATTCCGGCGGGCCGCTGCTCGACCTCAGCGGGCATGTGGTGGGGGTCATCGTCTCGAAGCTCAACGCCGCCCGTGTCGCCCAGCGCACCGGCGACATCCCGCAGAACGTGAACTTCGCGGTGAAGGGGAATGAGGCGGTGGACTTCCTGCGGGATGCCGGCGTGACGCCGACCCTCGCGGACGGCCCGCCCCGCAGCCCCGCCGAGGTGGGCGAGATCGCGCACCCGTCGACCCTGTTCATGCGCTGCATGGGGTGAAGCTTTGGGGGGTAGGTTTTGGGGCGGCTCAGCGACGCCGCGCCAGAACCCCCGCCACCACCGCGGCCAGCAGCACCGAGGCCACCCACCAGGGCTGCCAGACACCGAAGGAAAGCTGGCCCGTCACCACGGCGGAGACGGCCATGCCGAAGCCCGCCGGGCTGGCCCCTGCCGCGAGCAAGGCCGCCGCCCCCAGCCCCGCCGCGATGGCCGCCCCGACCAGCCCCAGCTCCAGCCAGACCTGGAGGCTGGCATTGTGGGTGTGCAGCGGCAGACGGCGGGCGGAGGGCATGGCGAACCACTGCCGCGCCTCCGCTGAATTCAGCCCGTAGCGTGCCAAATCCTCCACGGGGAAATTGTCGCTGCCGCCGGGGATGGAGCGCGCCGCCTCCATGCCCCAGCCGATCAGCGGCCGATCCGCGATGCGCTCCACCACGAAATCCCAGATCAGCACGCGATGCGCCGCCGAGCGCGGCAAAGGCTCCAGCGACGGCGCCCGCGCCAGCCCCGCCGCGAAGACCAGCGGCGCCGTGACGATGAAGCCGGCCAAAGCCAGCGCCGCCAGCCTCGGCACCAGGCGCGGCAGCAGCGCCGCAGCCCCCGCCGCCAGCACGCCCCCGAACGCGGCGATCTTGGCCGAATCGGCGGGCAGCCAGAGCGACAGGGCCAGCCCCGCCGCCACCAGCGCAGCGCGCCAGAGCCAGGCCATCGGCACCGCCAGCACCAGCGGCAGCAGCAGCGCCATCAGCGACACCGCCGGCTTCAGCCCGAAGCTGATATTCGGCATGTCGGTGGGGAATCCGCGCACCGCCAGGCGCAGCCAATTGCCACTGGCATGGTCCAGCGCCGCCAGCGCCACGCCGACCGCCAGCCCGCCCGCCAGGGCCAGGCCCAGCCGCCGCGGCGCCGCCGCATCATCCTCGACCGCGCGCGACGCCATCAGCGCCAGCAGCAGCAGCGCCGCCAGCCCGCCCACCGTCTGCAGCGCCCGCACCGGCTCCAGCGACCACAGCGCCGCCAGCAGGCACCAGCCGAGCAGGCCGGCCGCCAGCCAGCCGGTACGGCCCGGCTTCGGCCAGGGCAGCGCACGCCGCAGCCGCCAATGCGCGACCACCGCCAGCAGCAGCGCGACCGTCACCGCCAGGGCCATCGCCCGGAACTGAGCGACGGCGAGGGGCGGCGCGATCGCCAGCAGGACAGCGATGGGGGTGGTGGGGCTCTGATGCCAGGGGAGAGGTGGGGAATTCGGCGCGGCCCCCCTCACCCAACCAGCCTTCGGCGTTGCGGCAGTGCCGCAACCTCCCCCTGTCAGGGGGAGAGGGCCTATCGCGTTGGGCGGCATCACTTGCGACCGCCGTGCCGCTCAGGCTCCAGCCTCGCCTTCAGATAGGACAGCAAGGGAAACGCCCCCGTGCAGAAGGCCAGCAGCACGCCCCAGGCGCCCTCCCGATACCCCTTGCGCGACACATAGGACTTGAAGGCGCGCGAGACGAAACGCCGCAGATTGCCCGCGAGGCTGCCGATATTGCCACTCTCCAGCAAATCCGCCGCCTTGGCCGAGGAATACTTGTCGAGCCGCCGCAGCATGTCCGACACATCCCGGTCGACCAGATGCACCAAGGCCCCCTGCTCGATCCGCGGCCCCTGCTGCCCCACCCAGTCCAACCCCGGATGCACCCGCTGCGCCCGCCAGCGCTTCGCCCCCCGCCGGAACAAGCGCGGCACCGAGGTCGTCCCAAAACTGCCCGCCCAACCGTACCGAATCAGCCGGTCACCCACATAATTGTCGACCATCACCTGATGCCAGGCAAAGCCGGACTCCCCGATCACCCGACGCACCGCCTGCGCCAAATCCGGGCTGACCCGCTCATCCGCATCCACCTCCAACACCCAATCCCCGCCACAGGCCGCAATGCCCGCATTGCGGCGCTCCCCTTCCAACTCCCAAGCCCCCTCCAACACCACAGCCCCCGCCGCCCGCGCCACATCCGCGGACCCATCCGTGCTGCGATCCAAAACCACCACCACCTCATCCGCAAACACCACCGACGCCAAACACGCCGGCAATCGCTGCTCCTCATTCCGCGCGACAATCAGCGCAGACAGGCGGGGTGGGGACATCGGACGGGCCTCGAAAGGGCTGGAAGGTGGGCGCTGGTGATTGCAAGGAGGGCTCCGCCCTCCCTGCACCCACCCGCGAAGGGGCAGTGGCCCCTTCGAACCCTCGACTTAGGGGTAGGCGAGAGGAGGGGCACGACGGGCGCGTCGGGACAAGCGGATGCGCAATGCCCCTCCTCTCGCCTACCCCTTAAATGGGTTTCCAAAGGGACCACTGTCCCTTTGGCGGGGGTGCAGGGGGCAGCGCCCCCTGCAAACAACCAGCGCCGACTTCAGCCCTCTCAGGCCGTCCGGTCCCCGCCCTGCCCTGTCAGCGCGGCTTGCGCCGCGGCAAGGCGGGCGACGGGGACGCGGTAGGGGGAGCAGGAGACGTAGTCGAGGCCGACGGAGCCGCAGAAGTGGATGGAGGCTGGGTCGCCGCCGTGTTCGCCGCAGATGCCGAGTTTCAGGTCGGGTTTGGTCTTGCGGCCTTTTTCGGAGGCGATCTGCACCAGGGCGCCGACGCCGTCGATGTCGATGGAGACGAAGGGGTCTTTCGGCAGGATGCCCTTTTCCACGTAGAAGGGCAGGAACTTGCCGGCGTCGTCGCGGGACAGGCCGAAGACGGTCTGGGTCAGGTCGTTGGTGCCGAAGCTGAAGAAGTCGGCGGCTTCGGCGATGCTGTCGGCGGTCAGGGCGGCGCGGGGAAGTTCGATCATCGTGCCGACCTGGTAGATGATGTGGTACTTCGTTTCGGCGAAGACCTCCTCGGCGACGCGGTCGACCAGGGCGCGCAGGATTTCCAGCTCGCGGCGCACGGCCACCAGCGGGATCATGATTTCCGGCACGGGCGCCTTGCCGGTTTCCTGCCCGGTGGCGACGGCCGCCTCGAAGATGGCGCGGACCTGCATTTCGTAGATTTCGGGGTAGGTCAGGCCGAGGCGGCAGCCGCGATGGCCGAGCATCGGATTGGCTTCGGAGAGGTCGGCGGCGCGGCGCTGCATGGCGGCGACGTCGGCGCCGAGGCTGAGCGCCACCTCGGCGATTTCGCTGTCCTTGTGCGGCAGGAATTCATGCAGCGGCGGGTCGAGCAGGCGGATGGTCACCGGCAGGCCGGCCATGATCCGGAACAGCTTGAGGAAGTCGTCGCGCTGGAAGGGCAGCAGGCGGTCCAACGCGTCGCGGCGGCCCTCCTCGGTATCGGCCATGATCATCTGGCGGACGGCGCCGATGCGCTCCGGGTCGAAGAACATGTGTTCGGTGCGGCAGAGGCCGATGCCCTCCGCGCCGAATTTGCGGGCCGTTTCGGCGTCCAGCGGGGTTTCGGCATTGGCGCGCACCTTCATCTTGCGCACGCCATCGGCCCATTCCATCAGGGTGGCGAAGTCGCCGGAAAGCTGAGGCTCGATCATCGCCACGGTGCCGGCGAAGACTTCGCCGGTGGCGCCATCGAGCGTGATGGTGTCGCCGGCCGTCAGGCGCTTGCCGCCGGCGGTGAGCGTCTGGCCGGCATAGTCGACGCTGACCGAGCCGGCGCCGGCGACGCAGGGCCGGCCCATGCCGCGGGCGACCACGGCCGCGTGGCTGGTCATGCCGCCGCGGGTGGTCAGGATGCCGCGGGCGGCATGCATGCCGTGGATGTCCTCGGGGGAGGTCTCGATGCGGACCAGGATGACGGCCTCGCCCTTGGCGGCGCGGGCTTCCGCCTCATCCGCCGAGAAGACGATGACGCCGCAGGCCGCGCCCGGGCTGGCCGGCAGGCCCTTGGCGATCGCCTTGCGCGGGGCCTTGGGGTCGAGGGTCGGGTGCAGAAGCTGGTCGAGAGCCTTGGGGTCGACGCGCTTGATGGCCTCGGTGCGGTCGATCAGCCCTTCGCGGGCCATGTCGACCGCGATCTTGAGCGAGGCGGCGGCGGTGCGCTTTCCGTTGCGGGTCTGCAGCATGTACAGCTTGTTCTGCTGCACCGTGAATTCGATGTCCTGCATGTCCGCATAGTGTTTTTCCAACTTGGCGCGGACTTCGACCAGCTCGGCATAGGCCTTGGGCATGGCCAGTTCCATGCTGCGCTCGCCCGGCTTGGCGCGGGATTCCGCCATGGGCTGCGGCGTGCGGATGCCGGCCACAACGTCCTCGCCCTGGGCGTTGATCAGGTATTCGCCGTAGAAGAAATTCTCGCCCGTGCTCGGGTCGCGGGTGAAGCAGACGCCGGTGGCGCAGTCCTCGCCCATATTGCCGAAGACCATCGCCTGGACGTTCACGGCGGTGCCCCATTGGGCGGGGATGTCGTGCAGGCGGCGATAGGTATTGGCGCGCGGGTTCATCCAGCTTCCGAAGACCGCGCCGATGGCGGCCCAGAGCTGGGCATGGGGGTCCTGCGGGAAGGGTTTCCCGGTGACTTCCTCGACCATGTCCTTGTAGCCATCGACCACGCGGTGCCAATCCTGCGCGGTGAGGTCGGTATCCTCCATCACGTCGCGGTCGAGCTTCACATGCTCGATGATCTCTTCGAAGCGGTGATGGTCCACGCCGAGCACGACGGAGCCGAACATCTGGATGAAGCGGCGATAGCTGTCCCAGGCGAAGCGCGCATCGCCGGAGGCGGCGGCCAGGCCGTCCACCGTGGCGTCGTTCAGGCCGAGGTTCAGCACCGTGTCCATCATGCCGGGCATGGAGACGCGGGCGCCGGAGCGGACGGAGACCAGCAGCGGCTTGTGATGGTCGCCGAACTTGGCGCCCACCGCCTGTTCCACCCGGCCCAGGGCCTCGGAGACCGCGTGGCGCAGCTCCGGCGGGTAGGACTGGCCGTGGTCGTAGTAGTAGGTGCAGACCTCGGTGGTGATGGTGAAGCCGGGGGGGACGGGCAGGCCGATGCTGGCCATTTCCGCCAGGTTGGCGCCCTTGCCGCCAAGCAGGTTGCGCATGTCCGCACGGCCTTCATTGTGGCCGGCGCCGAAGCTGTAGACCCATTGAGTCATTGGACGGCGTTCTCCTGTTTGGACTGTTACGGAGCCTCCCAGGGGAGTGGGAGGGAGGACGCCGCTTCTCAGCCTTCGATCCGGGAAAAGTCTGCAACAGTATCCATGGCGCCCCTGAGCCGTGCGAGCAAGCGCAGCCTGTTGGCGCGGGTTGCCTTGTCGGGGTCGTTGACGATGACCTTCTCGAAGAAGGCATCGAGCGGCGCCCGCAGCGCCGCCAGAGCGGACATGGCGGCGGCGAAATTTTCGGCAAGCAGGGCCTGGGCGACGGCGGGTTCCGCGGCGTCCAGGGCGGCGGCCAGCGCCTGTTCCTCCGTCGCCGTCAGCAGGCCGGGATCGACCGGCCCGGCATGGGGGCCGTCCTTCTTGTCCTCGATTCGCAGAATGTTGGCGGCGCGCTTGGCGGCGGCGAGCAGGTTCGGGCCGTCCGGGCCTTCCACCAGGGCCTTGAGGGCCTCGGCGCGGGCGAGCAGGCGCAGCAGGTCGTCCTCCCCGCCCTGGCCGAAGGCGGCGGCGACCAGGTCGTGGCGGGCGCCCTCGGCGCGGAGCTGGACGCGGAGGCGTTCGGCGAGGAAGTCGAGCAGCCCGGCGGCGAAGGCGGCGACCATCGGCGGATGGGCGCTGCCCTTGGCAGGCTGCCAGCCGGTCTTCAGCTTCTCCTGCGCCACGGCCATGCCGAAGTCGGGGCTGGCGGTTTCGCCGAGAGCCTGGGGGAAACCGAAGAAGGCCTCGGCCAGGGCATCCTCCAGCCTCAGGCGCAGCCGGTTCTCGCGGATGATCCGGATGGTGCCCAGTGCGGCGCGGCGCAGCGCGAAGGGGTCACCGGAGCCGGTCGGGCGTTCGTCCACGGCGAAGAAGCCGGCCAGCATGTCCAGCTTGTCGGCCAGCGCGACGGCGATGGCGATGGGCTCGCCAGGGACCGCATCGCCCGGCCCCATCGGCCGGTATTGCGCGCCGATCGCCTCCGCGACCCGGGCGTCCTCGCCTTGGTGCAGCGCGTAGTAGCGGCCGATGGTGCCCTGCAATTCCGGGAACTCGCCCACCAGGCCGGAGGCGAGGTCGGCCTTGGCCAGCTTCGCGGCGCGGGCGGCGAGCGCCGGCTCAGCGCCGACATGCGGCGCCAGCCAGCGGGCCAACCGCTCGATCCGGGCCACCCTCTGCCCCTGGGTGCCGAGCTTGGCGTGGAACACCACGGACTCCAGCTTCGGCAAAAAGTCCTCAAGCTTCTGCTTGCGGTCCTGGTCCCAGAAGAAGCGCGCATCCGAAAGCCGCGCCCGCAGCACCCGCTCATTGCCCGCCAATAAAGCCGCGCCGCCATCATTCGGGACAATATTGGCCACCAGCCCGAAGAAGGGCGCGGCGCCGCCTTCCGGCTTCGTCATCGAGAAATAGCGCTGGTTGACGCGCATGGTGGTGCGCATCAGCTCGGGCGGCAGGTCCATGAAGGCGTCGTCGATGCGGCCCAGCAGCGGCACCGGCCATTCCACCAGCCCCGCCACCTCCTCCAGCAACCCCCGATCCGGCACCACGGCGACGCCCTGTTCGGCGGCGAGCTTCGCCAGGCCCTGCTCGATCAGCGCCATGCGTGCGGCGGCATCCGGCTCCACGAAGCGGGCGCGCAGGCCAGCTTCGTAATCGGCGAGGCTGGTCACGGCGAAGACGCGGTCCGCGCTGGCCATGATGCGGTGGCCCTCGGTGAGGTTGCCGCTTTCCATGCCCGGCAGCACCTCGATGGCGAAGGGCACCACCTGGCCGTCGAGCAGGCAGAGGATGCGGTGCAGCGGGCGGACCCAGGTGAAGGGGCCGTTCCAGCGCATGGATTTCGGCCAGCCGAAGCCGCCGATCAACCCGGGCAGCACCTGCGCCAGCAGCGCCGCGGCGGCGATGGTCTCGCCCGGCTTCTGCAGCACCCAAAAGCCATTCTGCTCGACAAGCTGGTCCTTTGTGGCGCCGTGCTTGCGCAGGAAGCCTTCCAGCGCGGCGGGCGGGGCGGCGGTGCGGGGGCCGCGTTCCTCCTTGCCCTCGGTCGTCACCTCGGCGCGCAGCGTGGCGGAAAGGCCGATGCGGCGCGGGCCGTAGAAGGGTTTTGGGGCACCTTCCAGCAGCGGCGCGGCGGCGGTGGCGAAGGCCTTGGCAAGGTCATCCGCGCCGCGGGCCTGCATGCGCGCCGGAATTTCCTCGCAGAACAGTTCGAGCAGGAATTCGGGCATCAGAGCGCGGCCTTCACATCGGTCTCGGAAAAATCAGTGCCCTTGAACAGCAGCGGCGCATTGCGCTCCCGCGCCAGGGCATAGGCGAAGCAGTCACCGAAATTCAGCGCCGCCTTGTGGCGCCCCTTGCCGAAGCGGCGCCAGGCTTCCAGCGCCAGCCGCGCCTGGGCCTCCGTGAAGGGCACCACCTCCGCCTCCGCATCCGCCAGAAGCCGGTCGACGCGTGAGCGGATCGCGGCGCCGGCCTTGCCCTCCGCCACAATTCCCAGTTCCAGCAGGGTGGCGGCCGAAACGGCCACCTCCGGCGCCTCGGACAGCAGCGCGGTGAAGCGCTCTGCTTCCGGCTCCTGCTGCAGGATGGCCATGAAGGCGGAGGTGTCGACGATCACTTGGGCAGGCCGTTCTCGTCATACAGGTCGCTGTGGTCGCTGCTGCTGCCGGGCGGGAACAGTTTTGCGGACTCCCGACCCGTCGCCATCAGCGCCTCATACTTCCGGCGCACCCGGTCCTCCCGCGCCGCACGCTCGGCGGCCAGACGACCCTGCACAGCCTCCCGCAGCGCCGCCGTGGTGCTGGTGCCCAGAAGCTCCGCCAGCGCCTTCGCATCGGCGATCAGCGCATCGTCCTTGATGTTCAACTGGCCCATGGCGCCCTCATGGTAGAACGAAGCGCCAATATGGTAGAAGAACCCGGCAAAGTCACGCGGTCTCGCCCGCGACCCAGGCCTCGCAGCAGCCTTTTGCGAGCGCCCGGACGCGGGCGATATAGGCGGCGCGCTCCGTCACGCTGATGGCGCCTCGGGCGTCCAGCAGGTTGAAGCGGTGGCTGGCCTTGATGCACTGGTCATAGGCCGGCAGGGCCAGCGGCGGGTCATAGGCCAGCAGCGACTGGCATTCCTTCTCGGCGTCCGCGAAGTGCTGGAACAGCATCGTGGTATCGGCGCCCGTGAAATTATGATGGCTGTATTCCACCTCGGCGCGGCGAAACACCTCGCCGTACTTCACGCCGCGGCCGTTGAAATCCAGCTCATACACATCGTCCACGTCCTGGATGAACATCGCCAGGCGTTCCAGCCCGTAGGTCATCTCGAAGGAGGGCACCTCGCAGGTGATGCCGCCGACCTGCTGGAAATAGGTGAACTGGCCGACTTCCATCCCGTCGCACCAGATCTCCCAGCCCAGGCCCCAGGCGCCGAGCGTCGGGCTTTCCCAGTCATCCTCGACGAAGCGAAAATCATGCTTCATCGGGTCCAGGCCCAGGTCGCGATAGCTGGCGATCAGCAGGTCCTGCGCGTCGCGCGGGCTCGGCTTCATGATGACCTGGTACTGGTAGTAGTGCTGAAGCCGGTTCGGATTCTCGCCATAGCGGCCGTCGGAGGGACGGCGGCTTGGCTGCACATAGGCGGCCGACCACGGCTTGGCACCCAGCGCCCGCAGCGTGGTGGCCGGGTGGAAGGTGCCGGCGCCGACTTCCATGTCATAGGGCTGGAGGATCAGGCAGCCCTGCGCGCTCCAGAAATTATGGAGGCGCAGGATGATGTCCTGGAAGGAGGGAGGTTTTGCGGACATGCCGGGTGCGGGTCTTGCCGGGGAGGTTTGGACCGCTTCAATACCCCCCCGTCGACCCAACCGGCAAGCAAGGGGCCCCGTTCATGACCGAGACCGAGCGCCTGATCCGCGCCTATTACGCCGCCTTCGATGCCGGCGACCGCGCCGCCATGCTGGCGCTGCTGACCGATGACGTGGTGCATGACCCGAACCAGGGCAGCCGCCGCACCGGCAAGCCCGCCTTTTCCGAGTTCCTGGCCGGCATGGATGCCGCCTATGCCGAGCGCATCGAGGACCTCGTGGTGATGGTGGACGCAACCGGCACCCGCGCGGCCGCGGAATTCACCGTGCTCGGCCAGTATCTGCGGACGGAGGACGGCCTGCCGGAGGCGCGCGGCCAGCGCTACACCCTGCCCGCCGGCGCCTTCCTGACGATCCGGGACGGCCGGATCGCCCGCGTCGCCACGCAGTACAACCTGCCGGAGTGGATCCGGCAGGTCAGCGTCACGCCGGGCTGACCTCCGCCGGTGCGGCTTCCGCCGGGCCGGGGCTGATCAGGTTCGCGTCCCGTGCCAGCCGCCAGGCGCCATCCGCGCCGCGCCGAAAAATGGAGAGCGTGCCGCCCGCCATGTGCTTCATCGGCCCGCCATGCCAGGGGGTGACGGCGACATTCACCTGGCCGCGCACCCAGGCGAGGTCGCCCAGCACCTCCACCTCCTGCACCGTGCTGCCGCCCTCGATCTTCACGCCCTGCATGGCACGCGCCGCCGCCAGGAAGGCGTCGCGGCCGAAGGCCTCCTTGCCCGGGACCATGAAGACCACGTCCTCCGTCATCAGCCCCGCCACGGTGTCGATATCCCCGGCGCGGGTCGCGTCGAACCAGCGCTGGACCAGTCGGCGGATGGCGGCTTCGTCCTGGGTCATCGGGCAGCCTCCGGGGTGCGATCCTCTCTCGCGCCGGGCGGCGGATTGCGCAATGCCGCCTCGGCCGAGAAATCCAGGATCAGCCGGGCAAGTTCCTGCGGCGCCTCAACCGGCAGCATATGGCCACTGCCCTCGATCACCCGCAGCCTGGCGCCGGGAATCCCCGCCGCGATTTCCGCCGATTCCGCCACGCTGCGCAGCGCGTCCTGGGCCGCAGCCACCACCAGGGTCGGGCAGGTGATCTCGCCCAGGCGCGTGTCGAAATCCGGGCGCGCCAACCGCGACTGGCGCAGGAACACCGCGCCGCCCAGCCGGTCCCCCATGCCGCGCAGCCGGTCCACCAAGGCGGTGTCGCCGGCGCGGTCCGGGTGCAGGCCGCGGGCGATGGCGCTGCGGCTCATCCCCCGGAAGGCCTGATCGGCCGGCCGCCCCTCCAGCGCCCGGCGTCGCGCCTGCTGGGAGGCGCTGTCGCCACGGGCGGAGGTGGCGACCAGCACCAGCGCCCGCACGCGGTCCGGCGCCATGCGCGCCACCTCCCGCGCCACGAAGCCGCCCATGGAGAATCCGACCAGCAGGAAGCGCTCCGGCGCCTCCGCCAGCACCCGCGCCGCCATCGCCTCCAGCGTCTCGTCCTGGAACAGGTCACCATGGTGGATCGGGCCGAGCGGGGCCAGCAGCGGCGCGATATCGTCCCAGAGGCCGGCATCCAGCATGAAGCCGGGCAGAAGAACCAGGCTCATGCGCTTGGCAGCCCGGCGATCCGGGGGCAGGCTGGGATACCAGAGGAGAAGATCATGCCCGAGATCATCATCTACGCAATTGCCGGCCGCACCACGGAACAGAAGCGCGGCCTGGTCAAGGACATGACCGAGGCCATGGTGAAGAACTTTGGCGTATCGGCCGATGCGGTCAGCATCCAGTTCGTCGAGGCGGAAAAGGATTCGAAGGCGAAGGGTGGCGTACTGTTCAGCGAGCGGTAGACGCCGCGGCGGCAGATCGTTCCCGCGGCCCCTGGAAGCCCAGGGCGGCCAGGCGTTCTCCGCCGCCTTCCCAGGCCATCAGCCCAGCCAGGGCGATGACCGGTGCTGCGGCGTCGGCCATATGCGCCACGTAGAAGTGCTTCATCACCAGCCAGTTGCGGCCATCTGCCAGGTTCTGGACCGGCACCTGCGCGATCTGGCGCCGTTCGGTCATGGCCTGTCCCAGGGTGATGAAGCCCAGTGATCCAGCCTCGCGCTCGATCGCCTCGGCGTTGTTCTGCGCCGTCCGCGCCGTGCGTGGGCCGGGGCGCGCGAGCATGGCCTGCACCGCGGCCGCCATCTCGGGCGATACGGAGGCGAGCTCGACGTTGTCGATCTCCTGCGCCGTGCGGCGAATGACGGTCACGCGCCGGCCATCCGGCCAGGCGGCCCGGCTGCCGTCCATCAGGCCGCACAGGGTCGCCATGTCGACCGGCATCGGCGCGGCGGGGCCTGCGCGTGTGGCGGCAATCAGCGGGCTGTCGCCCAGATGCAGGGCCAGCATCCCGGCCGCGCGTTCCTCGGCATTGGGCGGCCGCGCGAAGAGTGCCAGCTGGATGGTGCCGTCCCGCAGCGCCTGCAAACCGCCGCGCGTGCCGAGGCTGTCCAGCACGTCCACAGACTGTCCCGCCGCCCGGGCGGGGCCTTCCGCCAGAAGTCGGGCGGCAGCCAGGACGGGGCCGCTGCCCCCGATGACGATAGGCTCCGCGGCTTTGGCCACGGAGATCAGGGGCGGCGAGGGCAGGGCCAGGGTGGCGCCCGCCAGAAAAAGCCGCCGCGTGATGAGCTGGGCCATTTTGGGCTCCATTCACAGGACGGCCCAGAATGACATGCGTGTGTTTCGATATCGTAAACAAGACGTCCCGATATCGGGCGCGGTATCGCGTCAGGCCGCGACCTTCGGCAGGATGCGCCACTTGGCCTCGGCCCAGTCGAAATACAGCGTCCGCGCCTTCTGGCAGAGCGGGCCGGGCTGCATGTGCCGCCCCTGCCAGTTGGAGCAGGGCAGCACCTTGCCGTAATTGCCGGTGGAGAAGATCTCGTCCGCCGTCTCCAGCTCCTCCGGCTTCACGGCGCGTTCCTCCACCGTCACGCCCGCCTCGCGCAGCAGGGCAATGACGCGGCCGCGGGTGATGCCGGCCAGGAAGGTGCCGTTGACGGCCGGGGTGATGACCTTGCCGTCCTTGGCGAACATCAGGTTGGCATGGGCGAATTCCGCCACATGGCCGATCGGGTCGCAGACCACCGCCGCCTCGAACCCCTTGTCATGGGCGAAGGCGGCGGCGCGGGACCCGTTGGGATAGAGGCAGGCGGCCTTGGCGTCGGTCGGCGCCTGGTCCGGCGCCGGGCGGCGCTGCGGCGCCAGGCAGGCGGAGAAGCCTTTATACTCCGGCAGCGGGCTGTCGTAGATCGCCAGGATGAAATCCGTGCTGTCCGGGTCCGGCCGGGCGGCGCCCAACCCCTTGCGAACGAAGAACATGGGGCGGATGTAGAGCTCCGCCTCGGGGCCCATGCGGCGGATACCCTCCCGGCACAGTTCCTCGATCTCGGCGGGCGTCTTCGTGGGCTTCATCAGCATGTTGCGGGCCGACTGCACGGCGCGCGCGCAATGCAGGTCGAGGTCGGGCGCGACTCCGCCGAAGGACCGGCCACCGTCGAAAATCACGCTGCCGAGCCAGAAGGCGTGGTCCATCGGGCCGATCACCTTCGGCTCCTCGGTCGACCAGTTGCCGGCATACCAATAGACGCCCGCCATGGCGGCAGCCCTTTCTTCCCGCGTTCCTGCCCCCAGCAATGGCACGTCCGGGGGGATGGTTGAAGGGGCCGCGGCCCGCGCCTAGGGTGCGACCGGGACACGGCTTCAGGGGGGAACAGATGACGATCCATTTCGTCGTCCATGATGAAGGCGACAGCGTGGGCGTGGTGGTGGTGGAAGGCCTGAAGGCCGGCACCCGGCTGAATGGCTGGATCATGGACCAGGACAAGATGATGGAATTCGACGCCAAGTCGGACATTCCCATCGGCCACAAGCTTGCGATCCGGTCGATCGGCAAGGGCGACACCATCATGAAATACGGCACGGATATCGGCCGCGCGGTGGCCGATATCGGCGCCGGCGAGCATCTGCACGTGCACAACGTCAAGACCAAGCGCTGGTAAGGGAACGCATCCGATGGGCCTGAACCTGAGAGAGGCCAGCTTCGAAGGCTGGCGGCGCGAGAACGGCCGGATGGGCGTGCGCAACCACGTCATTATCCTGCCGGTGGACGATCTTTCGAACGCGGCCGCCGAGGCGGTGGCGAACAACATCAAGGGCGCGCTGGCCATCCCGCACGCCTATGGTCGGCTGCAATTCGGCGCCGACCTCGATCTGCATTTCCGCACGCTGATCGGCACGGGGACCAACCCGAATGTCGCCGGCGTGGTGGTCATCGGCATCGAGCCGGGCTGGACCGGCAAGATCGTCGAGGGCATCGCCAAGTCGGGCAAGCCGGTGGAGGGTTTTGCGATCGAGCAGAACGGCGACATCAACACCATCGCCAGCGCATCACGCGCGGCCTACCGGCTGGTCAAGCACGCGTCGAAACTGAAGAAGACCAAGGCGCCGCTGGTGGAGCTCTGGGTCTCGACGAAATGTGGCGAGAGCGACACCACCTCCGGCCTCGCCTCCTGCCCCACCGTTGGCAATTCCTATGACAAGCTCTGGGCCAACGGCAACACGCTGGTCTTCGGCGAGACCACGGAGCTGACCGGCGGCGAGCACCTGGTGGCCGCGCGCTGCAAGACGCCGGAAATCCGCACGCAGTTCATGGCGATGTTCGACCGCTACCAGCGCGTGGTGGAAGCGAACAAGACCAGCGACCTGTCGGACAGCCAGCCGACCAAGGGCAATATCGAGGGTGGCCTGACCACCATCGAGGAAAAGGCGCTCGGCAACATCACCAAGATCGGCAAGAAGTGCACGGTCGATGGCGTGCTGGACAAGGCCGAGGTGCCGACGCATGCCGGGCTGTGGTTCATGGACAGCTCCTCCGCCGCGGCGGAGATGGTGACGCTTTGCGCCGCTTCCGGCTTCGCGGTGCACACCTTCCCGACCGGCCAGGGCAATGTCATCGGCAACCCGATCCTGCCTGTGATCAAGCTGACGGCGAATCCGCGCACGCAGCGCACCATGTCCGAACACATCGATGTCGACGTGACCGGACTGCTGCAGAAGCAGATGAACATGGACGAGGCCGGGGAGGCGCTGCTGGACTGCATCCTGCGCACCGCCGATGGCGAGCTGACGGCGGCCGAGCTTCTGGGCCACCGCGAATTCAGCCTGACGCGGCTTTACGAAAGCGCCTGACAAGCGCTTATCGCCGGGCGGGCGCACCGCCCGGCGATCATCTAAAGTGACTTTATGACTCCGGCCATCCTCGCCGACCTCCAGCACCGTCACGCCGAACCGCATCGCGCCTGGCACAATTGGTCGCGCATCTCCGCCATGCTGGGAATGGCGGAGGAGGTTTCGCATGCGCTGGCGGACCGGCCGGCCTTCATCCTGGCGGTCATGTTCCACACCGCCATCTTCGATCGCGGCGTGCCCGACTGCGCCGCGCAATCCATCGCCCTGCTGCAACGCCATCTGGGCCGGGCCATGCCGCCGCATATGCTGGCGCGGGCGGAGGCGCTGATCCAGGCGGTGCTGCGCCAGGAACCGCCCGACACGGACGATCCCGGCCTGCGCGCCGACGCCGCGCTGCTGCTCGACCTCGACAATGCGCCGCTGGGCGAATCGGCCGAGCGCTACGCGGATTACGAGGCGGCGATCCGCCGCGAATTCGCCCATCTGCCGGAGGAACGCTACCGCATGGGCCGCATCGCCGCGCTTCAGATGCTGCTCTGGCGCAGCCGGCTTTACCTGACGGACCGCTTCTTCCTGGACCGCGAGAAGCGGGCGCGCCGCAATATCGAGGCGATGCTGGACCGGTTGCACGGCGACTGAAGGTGGTTGGATCGCGTGCTTCAGACCTCCGGTGCCCTCGCACCTTCGGTCATCGCGCTCCGACAGGCTGCGGAAATTGGCGCGGAAAGCCCTCTCCCCCACGTCTTGTGCGGGTTGGACGCATGCGTCCAGGGTGGAGTGCGCGGATGTGCGAGCGATTGGCGAAGCTCACAATCTTCGCGCCCCCTCACCCAACCCTCTCCCCCCCTTTGGGTGGAGAGGGCTTTTCCGCAGCCCGCTAAACCCCCAGCCGCGCCCAGGCCGCCCTTTCCTCCACCGCCGCCATCGCCCCTTCCGCCAAGGTGGCGCCGGATAGCAGCCGCAGCGGCCAGGGCGGGCGGCGTGCGCCGATGTTCAGCACCTGCGCCTTTTCTCCGAATCGGGCGCGCAGATCGGCCGAGGCCTCCCCCAGCCGGTCCGCCAGGCCGAGTTCCACCGCCCGCCTGCCGATCCAGAAGCGGCCGCTGAACAGCTCCGATTCCGGCGCCTTCAGCTTCGCGCCACGACGGCTCCGGACCCAGTCCCGGAAGGTCTCGTGCAGGTCGCCCAGCAGCGCCTCCAGCCGCGCCACATCCTCCGGCTCCTCCGGGCGGAAGGGGTCGAGGAAGCTCTTGTTCTCCCCGGCCGTGTGCAGGCGGCGGCGCACGCCGATGCGGCCGATCGCCTCCTCCAGCCCGAAGCCGGCGCTGATGACACCGATGGAGCCCAGGATGCTGGCCGGGTCGGCGACGATCTCATCCGCCGCGCAGGCCAGCCAATAGCCGCCGGAGGCCGCGGCATCCTCGACATAGGCGGTGACCGGGATCTTCTTCTGCTCCGCCAGCCGGCGGATGCGCTGGGCCACCAGGCTGGACTGCACCGGGGACCCGCCGGGCGAGTTGATGATCAGCGCCACGGCCGACAGGCGCTTGATGGCGAAGGCGCGCTCGATCAGCGGGCCGGTGGCCTGGGCGCTGATGCCGGCGGCGGCGAAGGCGCTGGCCGGGCGCGCGGCGATCAGCCCGGACAGCCGCAGCACGGCGATGCGGGGGGCCTTGGACAGGAAGGGAATCTGCATCCTTCCCAGATACGTCGCCGCCCCCGCGGAACAAGGCGGCACCCCTTCCGCCCGGCCTCGTGACGGGTCATTGTCCGGACAACATCTCCCGAGGGTTCCCGATGGCCAAGCCTTCCCCCGTCCTCATTGCCGGCGCCGGCCCGGTCGGCATGGTCGCCGCCGCCTATCTGGCCGGGGAGGGTATTCCGGTGACGGTGGTGGAGCAGGCGCGGGAACTGCCGAGCGACCTCCGCGCATCCACCTTCCACCCGCCGACGCTCGACATGCTGCAGAAATTCGGGGTGGTGGGCAGCCTGATCGAACAGGGGCTGGTCTGCCCGAAATGGCAGTTCCGCGACCGCGCCACCGGCCCCATCGCCACTTTCGACATGGGCGTGCTCTCCGCCGACACCGACCACCCCTATCGCCTGCAATGCGAGCAGTGGCGGCTGACGCAGATGCTGCGCGACCGGATGGCGGCGAACCCCGAGGTCACCTTCATCTACGACGCCCGCGCCGCGGATGTGGCGCAGGATGCGGATGGCGTGACGCTGACCATCGAGCGGACGGATGGCAGCATGGAAAAGCTGGCCGGCAGCTACCTGATCGGCGCCGATGGCGCGCGCAGCGCCGTGCGCCGCGCGATGGGCACGGAATTCCGCGGCCAGACCATCCCTGAAATCTTCCTGTCGATGTCCACCACCTTCCCCTTCCATGAGGCGATCCCGGACCTCGCGGATATCTCCTACATCTCCGACCCGCAGGAATGGTTCGTGCTGCTGCGCACCGCCTCGCTCTGGCGCGTGCTGTTCCCGACCGATCCGGAGGAGACGGAGGAACAGATGACGGCGCCGGCGCGGATGAACGAACGGCTGCAAGCCGTGGTGCCGAATCCGGCGGGTTACGAGGTGGTGCATCGCACCGGCTACCGGGTGCATGAGCGGGTGGTGGACGACTACGTCCATGGCCGCGTCTTCCTGGCCGGCGACGCCGCGCATATCAACAACCCGCTCGGCGGCATGGGCATGAATGGCGGCATCCATGATGCCTTCAACCTGGCGGAGAAGCTGACCGCCGTCTGGAAGGGCGCCGACCTTGCCACAATGGGCCGCTACCAGCGCCAGCGCCGCAAGGTGGCGCTCGACGTCGTGCAGCAGCAGGCGCTGCGCAACCGGCAGATCCTGAACCAGCGCGACCCGGAGGCGCGCCGCGCCTATCATGACGAGCTGCGCGCCACCGTCGCCGATCCGGCGAAGCACCGCGCCTATCTGCTGCGCTCGTCGATGATCCAATCCCTGCGAGACCTGGAGAGCGTGGCATGAGCGGACATCCCGAGGCCGAGATCTACCACCGCCAGGGCATGGGCCAGACCGCCGGCATGGGCCGCCGCCCGGCGCTCGTCATGGTCGATTTCGTGGTGGGCTTCGCCGACCCGGAGCATTTCGGCGGCGGCAATATCGCGCCGGCCATCGAGCAGACGGTGCAGCTGCTGGCCTTCGCCCGCGCCCGCAAATGGCCGGTGGCGCATACCCGCGTGGTCTATGCCGATGATGCGTCGGATGCCGGCGTCTTCACGCTGAAGGCCCCTTCCCTGCTGAAGCTGACCGAGCATTCGCCCCTGTCGCAGATCGTGCCGGAACTCACCCCGCTGCCCGGCGAACACATCGTCCGCAAGCAGGGCGCTTCCAGCTTCTTCGACACCAACCTCGCCTCCTGGCTGCGCTACCAGGGTGCCGATACGCTGGTGGTGACGGGCTGCACGACCAGCGGCTGCGTGCGCGCCACGGTGGTGGACAGCCTGCAGCACAACTTTCGGACCATCGTCGCGACGGATTGCGTCGGCGATCGCGCGATCGGGCCGCATGAGGCGAACCTGTTCGACATGGGCCAGAAATACGCGGATTTGCTGACGCGGGCGGAGATCGAGGCGAAGGCGGGGTGAACGGCAACCGCGCCATCACCGCGGAAACCACCACCCTGCTGGGACGGCGCTTCGGCAATGCGCCGCGCTTCTGGCTGAAGCTGCAACTGGACCACGATCTTGCCGCCGCGCTGCGTGCCGCCGGGCGCCGCGCGGCTTGACCGCCTACAGCGCCCCGCTGAACAGCGCGCCGTTCGCCACAGTGAACTGCATCTCCCGCTCCGACCAGTCGATCACCTCCTGAATTTTTGCCAGTGGCGTCGGCGGCCCGTCGAAATGCATCAGGCGTTGCTGCCACAGCGCCTTGTTCGCGGCCTGCCGCTGGATCATGGCCGCGACAAATCCCTGCCGCCCCGCCGTATCCAGCCCATAGGCGTCCACAAGGCAGCCCAACTGCGCCGCCTGGATCGCCGGCGGCCCGCGATCGGGGCGGGAGGAGACGCACCAGCTCCAGCCCATATAAGCCAGGTCAACCAGGGCCTCGCCTGGCGCGGCATAGTCGAAGTCAATGAAGGCCACGGGCCGCCCGGACTGGAACACCGTGTTGTTCGGCCCGGCATCATGGTGGCAGACCACCGGGCTGTCGCCGGCCAGGGCACTGCCGCGCGTCGCGTCATGGAACCGGCGCAGCAGCCGCGCCGCCTCCGCCACCTGCTCGTCCGCGAAGTATCGGAATTTGGCGGGTACTTCGCCGGGGATGTAATCGAAAATCTCCCGCCCTGCCGAATCCTCGCCGAGGTGCCGCGGCACGCCCGCAAAACCCACCGTCTCCAGATGCCGCAACAACCCACGCACAAATGTGGAAGAATCCTTGCGCGGGCGCCGCACCGTATCGCCAACCCGCACCACGCCGCGCGTGTCGCGGCCGCCCGACAGCGGTTGCTCCGGCGGGGTCACTCGGCGGCGGCGGGCAGTTTCATCCAGCCCGGCACGGCGGGGGTCAGCACCGCGCCATCGGCGGTCAACGTCACGCCCGGCACCAGCGCATCCAGCCGCAGCAGCGCCAGCCCATGGCCATCGCGGGCGGAACGCATGGCGCCCACCTCCACCCCGTCGCGCAGCACCGGGGTGCCGGCCGGTGGCAGGCCGCCCGCCACGGTCACGGGGACGATCCGGCGCTTCAGCAGGCCGCGGTACTTGGTCCGCGCCGTCAGCTCCTGCCCCATATAGCAGCCCTTGGACCAGGACACGCCGCCGAGCTCGTCGAAGCCGGCCTCCAGCAGCACGGTCTTCTCCGCCTCCAGGTCGCGGGAGCCATCGGGCAGGCCGAGGCGCAGCCGGTGCAGGTCCCAATCGGCCTCCGTCGCATCCGCCACCGGCAGCGGCGCGGCGCGATCCGCCAGCAGGCGCCAGCCGGCCTCCGGCAGGCGCGGGTCGGGGGCGGCGATCATGCCGGGGGGCGGCGGCGTGCCGCCCCAGGCCGCCAGCACCGCCCACTCCGCCGAGGCATCGCGCAGCGTCACCTTGGCGCGCAGCCGGAAGCGCGACAGGCGCTGCACGAGCATGTCGGCCTGGTTGGCCTCCACATCCAGCAGCAGGCGCTCGGCCTCCGCCAGGATGAAGAAATCGGCCAGCCACTTTCCCTGCGGCGTCAGCAGCGCCGCCCAGACCGCGCGTTCGGGCGTGGCGGCGGCGACGTCGTTGGAGACAAGGCCCTGCAGGAAGCCGAGCCGGTCCGGCCCGGTCACCTCCACAACGCCACGTCCGCTCAGATGGGCTATCGGCATCTGCGGGACATGGGCGGGACGCTGTGCAGATGCAACATGGCGAAGCGCAATCCGGCGCCATCCCGGTTGGGGCGGCTCCAAAGGCCGTGCTATGGCCGCGCCCTGCATGCGCATCCTGTTCGTCACCGCCACCCGGATCGGCGATGCGGTCCTGTCCACCGGGCTGCTCGACCACCTGCTCCGCACCCATCCGGGGGCGCGGATCACGGTTGCCTGCGGCCCGGCGGCGGCTGGCGTCTTCGCCCGCATGCCGGGGCTGGAAAAGCTGATCGTGCTGGCCAAGCGGCGCGGGTCGCTGCACTGGCTCGAGCTGTGGCGGCAGGTGGCCTTCACCCGCTGGGACCTGGTGGTGGATCTGCGCGCCTCCGCGCTCGCCTGGCTGGTGCCGGCGCGGCGGCGGTTGACGGGCAAGGGCGGGCGACGGGCCGGGCATCGCCTGACCCATCTCGGCGCGCTGTTCGGCCTGTCGCCGCCGCCGCTGCCGGTCGCCTGGACGGCGCCGGAGGATGCGGCCCGCGCCGCCGCCCTGCTGCCGGGCGGCCCCTGGCTGGTGCTGGGGCCGACCGCCAACTGGTCCCAGAAGGTCTGGCCGGCGGATCGGTTCGTGCAGGTGGCCCAGGCGCTGACCGCCCCTGGCGGCGCGCTGGCCGGCGCGCGGATCGCGGTGCTGGGTGGGCCGGGCGCCGGGGAGCGGGAGATGGCCATGCCAGTGCTCGCCGCCTTTCCAGGCGCGGTGGACCTCGTCGGCAACCTCGCTTTGCCGGAGGTCGCGGCGGTGCTGCGCCGGGCGGCGCTGTTCCTCGGCAATGATTCCGGGCTGATGCACCTGGCGGCGGCCACCGGGGTGCCGACCATCGGCCTGTTCGGCCGCAGCAGCGCCGCCGAATACGGCCCGACCGGCCCGCATGCCCTGGCGGTGGAGGCCGATGGCCCGCCCTTCGAATCGCCGATGACCGACCTGCCCGCCGAACGCGTGCTGGCTGCGGCGAACCGCCTGCTGGCCCGGCCGGTCGCCGCATGAGGGTCGCCCATGTCATGGCCGGCGCCCCCCAGGGCGGGGCCGAGGCCTTTTTCGAGCGTCTGGTCCTCGCCCAGCACCGCGCGGGGATGGAGGTGCTGGCCGTGATACGGCGGGATGCGGGCCGCGCCGCACGCCTGACGGAGGGCGGGCTGCCCCCCGCACAATTCCGCTTCGGCGGCCCGCTGGACTGGCTGACCGCCCCGCGCCTGGGTCGCGAACTGAAGCGATTCCGGCCGCAGGTGGTGGTGGCCTGGATGAACCGCGCCGCCGGCTTCGCCCGCGCCGCCTCCGGCCGCCAGCCGCCCTGGGCCATGGCCGGGCGGCTCGGCGGCGCCTATCCGCTGCGGCATTACAGCGCCTGCGACCTGCTGGCCGCCAATACCCAGGGGCTCTGCGACTGGATCGCGGCGCAGGGCTGGCCGGCGGACCGGGTGCGCAAGGTGCCGAACTTCGCCGCCGACCTGTTGGGCGCGCCGCCCGCCACCCTGCCCTTCGCCCCGGGCGCCATCCCGCTGCTGGCCATGGGCCGGCTGCATCCCAACAAGGATTTCTCCACCCTGCTGCGCGCCATGGCGCTGCTGCCGGGGCAGGTGCATCTGGCGCTGGCGGGGGATGGGCCGGAACGGATCATGCTCGAAACCCTGGCCGGGGAACTCGGGCTGGGGCGGCGGGTTGCCTTCCTCGGCTGGCGCCAGGATGTCGGGGCGCTGCTGGCAGCCAGCCGCATGCTGGTGGTGCCGTCGCGGATCGAACCCTTGGGGAATGTCGTGCTGGAAGGTTTTTCCGCGAGCCGCCCTGTCGTCGCCACCATGGCCGATGGGCCGCGCGAGGTCATCAGGCCGGAGGAGAACGGAATGCTGGTGCCCATCGGCGATGCCCCGGCGCTCGCCGCCGCCATCACCACCCTGCTCGACCATCCCGAGCGCGCCGATGCCATCGCCGTCGCCGGCCGCGCCGCCTTCCTCGCCGAACATGCGGAAGCCGCCGGGCTGGCCGCCTGGGCACGCTTCCTGGAGGAAGCCGCCCGGCGCCACGGAGGAACCGCCTGATGTGCGGCATCGCCGGCCTTGCCCTGCGCCAGGGTTTGACGCCCGACCCGGCGATCCTGAAGGCCATGCTGGGCGCGCTGGCGCATCGCGGGCCGGATGGCGAAGGTGTGCATATCGCCGACAATGTCGGCCTCATCCACAACCGCCTGGCGATCATCGACCTGGCGACCGGCGACCAGCCTCTGTTCGCCGGCCCGGCCACGCTGGTCGCGAATGGCGAGGTCTACAACTACATCGAGCTGCGGCAGGCGCATGCGCTGGTCTGCGCCACCGGTTCCGACTGCGAGCCGCCGCTGCACCTCTATCGCCGGGATGGCGCGGAGGCGACGGCGCTGGCGATGCGCGGCATGTATGCGATGGCGCTGCATGACCGCGCGACGCGGCGGCTGGTGCTGACGCGCGACCCCTTCGGCATCAAGCCCATGTACCTGGCCGAGGTCGAGGGCGGCATCGCCTTCGCCTCCGAACCCCAGGCGCTGATCGCCGCCGGGCTGGTGCAGCCCGTGGTGCGGGCGGAAGCGCGGGACGAGCTGCTGCAATCGCAGTTCACCACCGGCGCCGAGACCATCTTTGCCGGCATTTCCCGAATTCTGCCCGGCGAAACCGTGGTGATCGCCGATGGCGCCATCGTGGAGCGCCACCGCCGCGCCGCGCTGCCGGAAGGCGGGCCGGTACCGATGACGGAGGAGGAGGCGCTCTCCCGCCTCGACGCCGCCTTCGAGGACAGCGTGCGGCTGCACCAGCGCAGCGACGTGCCCTATGGCCTGTTCCTGTCGGGCGGCATCGATTCCGGGGCGGTGCTGGCGATGATGGCGCGGCTGAACAGCCAGCCCGTGCGCGCCTTCACCGCCAGCTTCGACGTGCCCGGCGCGGCGGATGAACGCGCCGCCGCGGAAGCCGCCGCCAAGGCCCACGGCGCGCTGCACACCACGATCACCGTGACCGAGGCCGAGGTCTGGCGCGAACTGCCGAAGATCGTCGCGGCGATGGATGATCCGGCGGCGGACTACGCCATCATCCCCACCTGGTTCCTGGCTCGGCGGGCGCGGCAGGATGTGAAGGTGGTGCTCTCCGGCGAGGGTGGGGACGAGCTGTTCGGCGGCTATGGCCGCTATCGCAGCGCCATGCGGCCCTGGTGGCTCTGGGGCCGCCGGCCGCGCGCCACGGGCGCCTTCGACCATGTGCAGCATGTGCTGCGGGAGACGCCGCGCGCCTGGCGGGACGGCATCACCGCGGCGGAGGCCGCGACCGCCCTGCCCGGCCGCAGCCGGCTTCAGGCGGCGCAGGCCGCGGACATCGCCGACTGGCTGCCGAACGACCTGCTGACGAAGCTCGACCGCTGCCTGATGGCCCATGCGGTGGAGGGGCGGACGCCCTTCCTCGACCCGGCCGTGGCGGACTGCGCCTTTCGCCTGCCGGATTCACTCAAGGTGCGCGGCCGCACCGGCAAATGGCTTTTGCGCGCCTGGACCGCGCGCCATGTGCCGGGCGCGAGGCCTTTCGCGCCGAAGCAGGGCTTCACCGTACCGGTCGCGGCCTGGATTGGGGGGGTGGGGGAACGTCTGGGGCCGCTGGTCGCGGCGCAGGCCGGGGTGGCGGAGGTGGCCCGGCCGGATCGCGTCGCCGCCCTGTTCCGCAACGCCGCCGGCGACAAGCATCGCGGCTTCGCCGCCTGGCACCTGCTGTTCTACGCCCTGTGGCACCGCGCCCATATCGAGCGGCGGGATGTGCAGGGCGATGTCTGGCAGGTGCTGGGCGAGCGCTGAGGCATAATACCAACGGCCGATTTCATCGACCGTTGGTATGCCTTTCCAGGCCCTCAGGCGCCGGGCGCCCGCTTCGCGGGCTTGGCTCATCGCGCCGAAGGCGCGCCTCTGGCGCGACGCATAAGCGGCGGGCCGCATTCGCGGCCTCGGCCGGCTTCACCGGCCGCAGGTCATCCTTTTCGGCCGTTGGTGTAACAGCGGCCCTCAGGCGCGTCGTGCCGGAGGCACGCCTGCGGCGTGACGCGCGTGCTTGGCTACGCGACATATGTCGCGGCGCCCCATTCGGGCGCTCGGACCGGTCAAGAGACCGGCCCGCTGTTGTAAGGTGCCGCCGCCCAGCCTCACCCCGCCGGCGGCGCGGTGCGGGCCATGGCGGGCATGGCGGAGACCTTCGCGTACCAGGCCTCCAGCTTCGGATGGCCGGGCCGCCAGGGCTCATTGGCATAGCGGAAGTCGAGATAGCCCAGCGCGCAGGCGATGGTGATCTCGCCGATCGTGGTCAGGGCGCCGAGCATATCGGCCTCCGCCTCCAGCACATCGAGCGCCCGGCTGACCTTGCCCTGCTGGGTCTCGATATAGGCGCGGCGGCCCTCATCCAGCGGCAGGGCGATTTCGCGCCGGCGCGGCTGGGTGGCGTCCATGATGCCGTCGCCGAGCGCCTGCTGGCGCAGCGCATTCCAGCGCGCCGGCCCGGCGGGCGGGAACAGCTTCGGCGCATCGCCGATGCTGTCGAGATATTCGCAGACCACCGGGCTGTCATAGAGCGACATGCCGTCATCCGTGACCAGCGTCGGGATCTTGGACAGCGGGTTGTGGGCCGGCAGCGCCGGGTCCTTGCCGGCATCCGCCCAGGCCTGGATGCGGTCGTCGATGCCGCGCTGGATGGCACAGGCCATCGCCTTGCGGACATAGGGGCTGTTGGCGGATGTGGTCAGCTTCATGGCAGGCGAGTCCTCCGGGTATTTTTGCGAGTTTCGGCCGTGACGGCCATCTCCACAAGCCGGTGGGTCAGGACCACGCCGCGGCCGCGGCGCGCATCCGGCCGGGCACCTCGGCCAGCACCTCCGCCCCCGCATTGGCGAAGGCCATGCGCAGATGGCGGTCCTGGCCTGGGCCGAAGAAGCTGCCGGGCAGGGTCATCAGCCCCTGTTCGGCCGCCAGGAATTCGGCCGCGGCCTCGGCGGATGGCGCCCCTTCCGGCAGGCGGAGATAGGCGAAGTAGGTGCCGATGGCGTCCAGCCGCCAGCCGGGCACCTGGCTGACCCCGGCGCGGAACAGCGAAGCGCGTTCGGCCATCAGCGCCCGGTTGCCGGCCCGCCAGTCGCGCAGCGCCGGCACCGCCCAGGCCAGCGCCGCCTGGGCCGGCCGCGCCGGGCAGATCTGCCAGGTGTCCAGGAGTTTTGCCAGTTGCGCCAGGAAGGCGGGGCCGCCCACCGCCGCGCCAAGCCGATGCCCCGGCACGCAATAGGCCTTGGAAAACGAATACAGATGCACCAGCCGGTCGCCCCAGCCCGGCTCGGCGAAAAGGCCATGCGGCGGGGATTGGGCGGCGGTCAGGAAGTCGCGATAGGTCTCGTCCAGCACCAGCCAGACGCCGCGGTCCCGGCACAGCCGGGCGAATTGGTGGATGACCTCCGGCGGATAGACCGCACCGGTCGGGTTGTTCGGTGTGACCAGCACCAGGGCGCGGACCGGCGTGGCATCCATCAGCGCGGCCGCCTCGGCCGGGTCGGGCACGAAGCCGGCCTCGGCGCGGGCCGGCAGCGGCACGGCGCGCACGCCGCGGAGCGTCAGCGCCATCTGGTGGTTGAAGTACCAGGGGGCGGGCAGCATCACCGCCTCCCCCGGCGCGGCCAGGGCCGCCATGGTCATGGCGAAGGCGAGGTTGCAGCCGGCGGTGATCGCCACATGCTCCGGCCCCATGGGCGCGCCGTAGAAGCCGCTGATATCCTCGGCCAGCGCCGCGCGCAGCCCGGCATCGCCATCGATCGCGCCATAGCCGGAACAGGCGATGCTGCCCGCCGCCTCCGCCAGCCGGGCGAGCAGTTCGGGCGGCGGCGGGTAGCCGGGCACCGCCTGGGTCAGGTCCAGCGCCGCGCCGGCCGCACCGGCATAGCGCGCGGCCCAGGCACGGGCGGCGGGGATGGGCGGGGCGGCGGTCTCCAGGACCCGGTCGGACAGAATCATGCGGGGATGGTGCCGTCCCCCGGCGGGGCCGGCAATGCGTCCGGCGCGTCCTCGACCAACGGGCGGCCGGTGACATGCCGCCAGTGGTGCCAGAGCAGCCGCGCCGCGATGCCGCGCCAGGGCCGCCAGGCCAGGGCCATCGCCGCCAGCGCCTTCGGGGCCGGCCGCGTCGCCAGGCCCTTCAGATGCGTGACGCTGGCGGCCAAGGCGATGTCGCCGCTCGGAAAAATGTCGGGCCGGTCATGGGCGAACAGCAGATGCACCTCCGCCGTCCAGGGGCCGAGGCCGCGGATCGCGACCATATGCACCACCGCCTCCGCATCGCCCATGCCGTCCAGCAGGTCGAAGCGCAGCCGGCCCTCGACGCAGGCCAAGGCGAGCGCCCGCGCATGCGCCGCCTTGGGGCGGGACAGGCCACCGATGCCGCAGAGCACGTCATCGCCCATCTGGACCAGCCCGGCCGGGTCGAGCGCGCCAGGAATGGCGGAAAGCCGCCGCCAGATGGCGCCGGCCGCCTGGTTGGAGATCTGCTGGCCGCAGATGGTCCGCAGCAGCCCGGGAAAACCATGCGGGCGTGACCGCCAGGGCAATGGCCCGGCCGCCGCCTCGATACCGGCGAAGTCCGGGTCGAGCAGCGCCAGCGCGGCCACCGCGTCGCGCGCCCAGCCGGGCGGGTGGGGGAAGAAAATGGGCGGCGGGGATATCGGTGGGGGGCTCATCCCCGCCGCCAGTACAGCACGCCACCCCGGGCTGGGAGGGGGACTCGCACGGCATGGTCGTGGCCGCGGCCCGGAGTGGCGTGCCGTATTCGGGAAATGGGCCGCGCCGGTTACGCGGTCAGGGGCCGAAGCGTCAGGAAGTGCAACACCATGTTACGGCGGCCCCCTGCGTCACCCGCCGCAACAATGCCCCCGCTTTGCCGCTAGGGACCGGCGCCCGGCGCGCTATGTTACAGACATGGACGCCACAGCCCCGCATATCCTGGTGGTCGATGATGACCGGGAAATCCGCGAACTCCTCGGAAAATTCCTGGAGAAGCAATCCTTCCGCGTGACCGCGGCACGGGATGCGCGGGAGGCCCGCAAGCTCTGGCCGCTCGGCCGCTACCACCTGGTGGTGCTCGACCTGATGATGCCGGGCGAATCCGGCCTGGACCTGGCGCGCTGGCTGCGCAGCCAGTCGGAGGTGCCGATCGTGATGCTGACGGCGATGGGGGAGGAGACGGACCGCATCGTCGGCCTGGAGCTCGGCGCCGATGACTATGTGGCGAAACCCTTCAACCCGCGCGAATTGCTGGCCCGCATCCGCGCGGTGCTGCGCCGCGCGACGGCGGACAGCAGCACCGGCCCGTCCCAGGAACCGCCCGCCAAGGTTCTCCGCTTTGCCGGCTGGGTGCTGGAGCCGACGCGGCGGCGCCTGCTGAACCCGCAGGGCGCGGAAGTGCCGCTGACCGGCGGCGAATACGAATTGCTGATGGTGCTGGTGGAGCGCCCGAACCGGGTGCTGACGCGGGACATGCTGATGGACCTGCTGCGCGGCCGCCAGGCCGGGCCCTTCGACCGCGCCATCGATGTCGCCGTCTCCCGCCTCCGCCGCAAGCTGGAGGATGACGGGCGCAACCCGCAGGTCATCAAGACCGTGCGCGGCGGCGGCTACGTGCTCTCCGCCACCGTCGAGCGCGGCTGACCATGCGCCGCTGGCTGGGCTGGTTGTGGCCGAAAAGCCTGGCCGGGCGCACCGCGCTGGTGCTGCTGACGGGGCTGATCCTGGTGCAGGTGGCGGGGCTGACCATCCATGCGCTGGATCGCGTGGACCTCCAGCGCTACCAGCATGCAAGGGAGATTTCCCAGCGTTCCTTCGGCGCCTGGCGCAGCCTGTTGCAGGTGGCGCCGGAGCGCCGGCAGGCCCTGGTCGACGACCTCGACATGCCCCCCGGCCTGCGCATCACCTATGATGACGAGGCGCTGGCCCAGCCGAGCTTCCCGCCACCGCCGCCCGGGCTGGTCCGGCTGCTGCGGCTGGATGGGCTGCGCCAGGCGCCGCCGCGCTTCCGGCCGCGCGAGGTGCTGATCGCCACCCATGGCCGCCCGGGGCGGCTGATGGTCAGCCTGCGCTTTCCCGACCAGGGCTGGCTGAACCTGCGGCTGGAAATGCCGCCGCCGCGCCCCTGGCATTCCGAGACCTTCCTCTTCGCCTTCGTGCTGATGACCCTGGCCGCCGTGGCGCTGACGCTGTGGGCCGTGCGGCGGCTGACGCGCCCGGTGACGGCGCTGGCGCAGGCGGCGGACCGGCTGGGCCGCGACGTGAACGCCCCGCCACTGCCGGAAACCGGCCCGGCCGAGGTCGCCACCGCCGCCCGCGCCTTCAACACCATGGCGGAGCGCATCCGCCGCTTCGTCGGCGACCGCACGCAGATGCTGGCGGCCATCGGCCATGACCTGAAGACCCCGATCACCCGGCTGAAGCTGCGCGCCGAATTCCTGGACGATGACGAGCAGCGCCGGAAGATGCTGGCCGACCTCGATGAGATGGAGGCGATGATCGCCGCCACCCTGGCCTTCGCGCGCGACGATTCGCGGCGCGAGCCCTCGGTGCCGGTGGACCTCGCCTCGCTCTGCCGCACCGTGCTGGACGAGGCGGCGGATGCCAGCCCGGACCATGCCGAGCTGATCACCTATACCGGGCCGGAACACCTGACCGTGGCGGCACGGCCGGGGTCGCTGAAGCGGGCGCTGGCCAATCTGGTGGGCAATGCCGTGGCCTATGGCGGTTCCGCCATGCTGCGGCTGGCCTCCCCGGTCGGGGGCGTGGTGCGGATCACGGTGGAGGATGACGGGCCGGGCGTGCCGCCGGAGGAGTTGGAGAATGTGTTCCAGCCCTTCCGCCGGCTGGAGGCGAGCCGCAACCGGGAGACTGGCGGCACCGGCCTCGGCCTGCCCATCGCGCGCAACATCTTCCGCGCGCATGGCGGCGATGTGGTGCTGCGCAACCGGCCGGGTGGCGGGCTTTCGGCGCAGGCGACGCTGCCGGTTTAGGAGCCGAACAGGGCCAGGGCCACTTCCCCGGCGACCATGCTGGCCGACAGGCCGATCCAGGACCAGCGCATCGCCTCCCGCCATGCGGGCTCCGCCGGGGCGGGCCGGCGCAGCACGCGCGGGCGCGGCGGGATGCGGAGATCGGCCGGGATGTCGGCGGCGACATGGGCCTGGGGGCGGAAGCCAAGGGCGATGCTGCTCATGGGGTGACTGGAACATATCAAGAACATGAACGCAAGCCGATTCATTCCCGGCTGCAACGCGATGCACCCGTGCCGGCTTGTCGAAGCCCCTTGTGAAAGCGCGCCGGCCCCGTGAACATGGGGCCAAGCAAGGAGCGCCGCATGTCCACTTCCGAGGGATCCCCGCTGGCCCGACGCCTGCTGGTACTGCGGCTCGCGAGCCTGGGTGGCGCCGCCGCACTGCCCGGCGCGGCGGCGGCGCAAAGCGCCAAGTCCGGTCCGGCCGCGCCCGCGCCACCGGGCGGCAAAGGCGGCCCGGCACCGCAGGCGCCAGGTGGCAAGGGTGGCGCCCCCACCCCGCAACCGAGCCCGCCGCCGAGCGGCGCGACCGATAGCGATCCGAATGACCCGCCGGGCCGGGGCCGCGGCGGCAACCGTCCGGGCGGCGGCGCGACCGACAGCGACCCGAACGACCCGCCGGGCCGGGGCCGTGGTGGCAACCGGCCGGGCGGCGGCGTGACCGACAGCGATCCGAACGACCCGGTCGGCCGTGGGCGCGGCGGCAACCGGCCCGGCGCCGGCCCCAGCGACAGCGATCCCACCGATCCGCCGGGCGCCGGCCGGGGGCGGGCGGCACCGCGCAAGGGCACCAGCGGCCCGACCGACCGCGACCCGGGAGACCCGCCCGGCCGGGGGCGTGGCGGCATGCTCACGCTCTGAGGGCGGTCGGTCTGAAGGCGGGGGCGGTCAGCCGATGACGATGCCTCGGCCGGCGAAGAATCGGTCAAAGACCTCCGGTGCCAGCCGCGCATCCTGCTGCGTCGCAGGGCTGTCGCCCGAGGGATTGTGGAAGCGCAGCGCGCCGTCCGCGGCGCGGCCGAAGACCAGCACCAGATGCCCGCCGCGCGCGGGCGGCGGCACCTCCGGCCTGCGGATGCCGGGATGGACGGAGGCGATGAACAGCCCCTCCGGCAGGTCATGCGCCGGGAGATCCAGCGCGACGCGGGCGGCGACCCCCTGCCCCGCCAGCCAGGCCACCGCCCCGGCATAGATCAGGCCGCGGATCCCGCCTTCCGGCGTCTCCACATAGCCACCCTCGGCCTGCACGCCGCGCCGGATGTCATGGATCTGCGGCACCGGCCGCCCCAGCGCGGCGAGCACCATCTGGAGGCAGGCGCAGCCGCAGAGATGTTCGGCCCAGCGGCCATATTCGGCCGCGTCCACCGCACCGCTGGCGGCCCAGAGGGGATCGCTGGCCGCATGGCGCCCGGCGAGGAAGTCCGCGACCAGGTCGCGGCTTTCCCATTGGGCGCGATAGAGATTCATGCGTTCACCTTCGTTCACGCACGACGCTCTAGGCTTTTGTTGGATCGCATGATGCAGACCTCCGGTGCCTTCGCACCCTCGGCCATCATGCGACAGGCGATCAGGCGGCGTCGTTCAGATGGCAGGCGCTGCGCTGGCCCGGTGCGATCTCCCGCAGCTTCGGCACCTCCACCGAGCAGCGCGCGAAGGCATGCGGGCAGCGCGGGTGGAAATGGCAGCCGGGCGGCGGGTTCAGCGGCGAGGGGATTTCCCCCTTCACCGTCGCGAAGGCCCGCTTGCGGTTGCCGATGCGCGGCACGCTGTTCAGCAGCGACTGGGTATAGGGGTGGTTGGCCGCGGTGAAGACGCGCTCGGTCGGCGCTTCCTCGACCACCCGGCCCAGATACATGATGACCACGCGGTCGCTGAGATGTTCCACCACGCCCAGGTCATGGCTGATGAACAGGTAGGTGAGGTCCAGATCCGTCCGCAGCTTCATGAACAGGTTCAGGATCTGCGCCTGGATCGACACGTCCAGCGCCGCCACCGCCTCGTCGCAGACGATGAATTCCGGCGCCACGGCAAGCGCCCGGGCGATGCCGATGCGCTGGCGCTGGCCGCCGGAGAACTGGTGCGGGTAGCGACGCTTGAAGGCGGGGTCGAGGCCGGCGCGGCGCATCTGCTCATCGACATAGGTTTCGAAGTTCGCGCGCGTGGTTAGCCCATGCACCAGCGGCGCCTCGCCCACGATATCGGCCACCCGCATGCGCGGGTTCAGGCTGGCATAGGGGTCCTGGAAGATCATCTGCCGGCGCAGCTTGCCGATCTTGGCGGCCTCGCCCTGCATCCCGGCCACGTCCTGGCCGTTCCACAGCACCTGGCCCTCCGATTGCGGCAGGATGCCCGCGACGATGCGGCCGAGCGTCGACTTGCCGCAGCCGGATTCACCGACCAGGCCCACCACCTCGCCCTTGCGGACGCGGAGGTCGACACCGTCCACCGCATGGACGATCTCCTCCTTCACCGAGGCGCCGAGCTTGCGCGCCAGCTTGGCGGCGATATCGAGCTTCTTGGCGAAGCGGCGGGTGACGCCGCGCAGCTCGACCATCGGGGTCTCGCTGTCGGAGAAGACCCGCGCGGTGCCGACGGATTCGCTTTGCATCTGCATCTGGGACTGGCTCATGCCGCCACCACCTCCTCAAGATGCGGATGATGGCAGCGGGCCAGACGATCCGGCAGCCAGGGCTTCAGCTCCGGCATCACCACGCAATCGGCCTGGGCGCGCGGGCAACGGGCGCGGAAGGAACAGCCCTCCGGCAGGTTGAGCAGCGAAGGGGTCATGCCGGGAATCTGCCGCAGCGGCTCGCCGCGCTTGTTGCGGGACGGGACGCTGCCGATCAGGCCGTGCGTATAGGGATGCAGCGGCGCGTCCAGCACCTCTCCCACATCGCCGTGCTCGACGACGCGGCCGGCATACATGACGGCGATATCGTCGGCGAGGCCGGCGACCACGGACAGGTCATGGGTGATCCAGAGCATCGCCGTGCCGGTGGTGGCGCACAGCTTCTGCACCTCCGCCAGGATCTGGCCCTGGATGGTCACGTCCAGCGCCGTGGTCGGCTCGTCGGCCACGATCAGATCGGGCCGGTGCAGCAAAGCGATGGCGATGGCGACCCGCTGGCGCATGCCGCCGGAGAACTGGTGCGGATAGGATTTCAGCCGCTCATCCGGGGATGGGATGCCGACCATGCCGAGCGCGTCGCGGGACCGGGCGCGGGCCTCATCCTCCGACACCTTCTCATGCGCCAGCACCGTCTCGATCATCTGCGTGTCGATGCGCAGCACCGGGTTCAGCGTCATCATCGGGTCCTGGAAGATCATGGCGATGCGGTTGCCCCGCAGATGCCGCATCTCCTCCTCGGACAGCTTCGCCAGGTCATTGCCCTGGAACAGGATGGACCCGCCGACGATCCGGCCAGGCGGATCGACCAGCCCCATGATGGAAAAGCCGGTCACGGTCTTGCCGGAGCCGCTTTCGCCCACCAGCCCCAGCACCTTGCCGCGGCCGATGGTGAAGGACACGTCGTCCACCGCCCGCACCACGCCGGCCCGGGTGAAGAAATGGGTCTGGAGATTGCGCACCTCCAGCGTCGGCGCCGCGGCCGTCGCCGGGTTGAGGGAGTCAGCCATGGGCACCCTTACTTCTGCAGCCGCGGGTTCAGCACGTCGCGCAACTGGTCCCCGACCAGGTTGATGGCGACGATCGTCACCAGCAGCGCGATGCCTGGATAGAAGGAAATCCAGTATTTGCCCGAGAGCATGTATTCGTAGCCATTGGCGATCAGCAGCCCCAGCGAGGGCTCCGTGATCGGCACGCCGAGGCCGAGGAAGGACAGCGTCGCCTCCAGCGCGATGGCGCGGGCCACCTGCATGGTGCCGATGACGATCAGCGGCGGCAGGCAGTTCGGCAGCAGGTGGCGGAACAGGATGCGGTAGCGCGGCAGCGCCAGGCACTCCGCCGCCTCGATATACTCGCGCCGGCGTTCGACCAGCGCGGTGCCGCGCACCGTGCGGGCGTAATAGGCCCATTCCACCACGACGATGGCGATGATGACGTTGGTCACCGACTTGCCGAGGAAGGCCAGGATCATCAGCGCGACGAGGATCGACGGGAAGGACAGCTGCAGGTCGACGATGCGCATGATGATGCTGTCGGTCTTGCCGCCGGCATAGGCCGCGGCAAGACCCAGCGAGGCGCCGACCATGCAGGCGATGAAGGCGGAGCCGGCGCCGACGGTCAGCGAGATGCGCAGCCCGTACATGATGCCGGACAGCATGTCCCGCCCCTGGTCATCGGTGCCGAGCCAGTAGGTGATGGACCCGTCGCCGGATTTCTCCCCCGGCTCCAGCCGCCCGTCCATGATGTCCAGCACCGCCAGGTCATAGGGATTCTGCGGCGAGATGAAGGGCGCGAGGATCGCCACCAGGATGATGATGCTGATCACCGCCAGCCCGCCCAGGGCCAGCTTCGATTCGGCGAATTCGGAGACGAAGCGCCGGAACGGCGTCTCCACCTTGATCTTGGCGGGGTCCTGGATGGGAGCCCCCTGGCCGACGACCGCGCTCATGCCGTGCCCCCCTTCACTTGCTGTCCAGCCGCACGCGCGGGTCGAGCACCGAATACATCAGGTCGACGATCAGGTTGATGGTGATGAACATCAGCACCACGATCATCAGATAGGCGACGATCACCGGGCGATCGAGCACGTTGATGCTGTCGATGATGAGCTTGCCCATGCCCGGCCAGGCAAAGATGCTTTCCGTCACGACCGAGAAAGCGATGGTGCTGCCGAATTCCAGCCCGGTGACGGTGACGACCGGGATCAGGATGTTCTTGAACACATGCACGAAGGTCACGCGGAAGGGGCTGAGCCCCTTGGCGCGGGCGAATTTCACGTAGTCCATCAGCATCGTCTCCCGCACCCCCGCGCGGGTGAGGCGGATGACGAGGCTGATCTTGAACAGCGCGAGGTTCAGCGCCGGCATCGCCAGATGCGTCAGCCCGTCCCAGGTCAGGAAGGACCAGCGGGTGCCGAGGATCTCCACCGTCTCGCCGCGCCCGGTGGAAGGCAGCCAGCCGAGTTGCACGGCGAAGACCATGATGAGCATCAGCCCGACCCAGAAGGTGGGCAGGGAGAAGCCGAGGATCGAGCCGGCCATGATGGCCTTGGAGCCGACGCTGTTCGGCTTCAGCCCGGCATAGAGGCCGAGCGGCAGACCGATCAGGATGGCGCCGAAGGTGGCCGCGAAGGCCAGTTCCAGCGTCGCCGGCATGCGCTGCAGGATCAGTTGCAGCGCCGGTTCGTTGAAGACGAAGGAGCGTCCGAGATCCCCCTGCACCGCCTTGCCCAGGAAGATCAGGTATTGCTGCCAGAGCGGCAGGTCGAGCCCGAGGGCGACGATCGCGCGCTCCCGCTCGAACTGGTCGGCATCCGGGCTGATCAGGATCTCCACCGGATCACCGATGGCGAAGACGCCGACGAAGACGATGATCGACATCGCCAGGACCACGCCGGCGGCCTGGATCAGGCGGCGGAGGAGATAGACGCTCATTCGAAGTCCTTCCGGCCGGCCTTAGCGGGCGGCAGCCGGGCGCACATCCTGCGCCCGGGTCAGTTCATCGACACGCGGGGAATGCGTCAGCGTGCGGCGCATCGCCCAGATGTTGGTCTGGATATGCAGCGGGATCACCGCCACCTGCTCGGCGGCGATGCGCTGGGCGCGGATCAGCATCTGCTCCCGCTTTTCCTCATCCAGCTCGACCAGCGCCTGGGTCAGGATGCCGTCGACCTCGGCGTTGGAGAAGCGGCCGCGGTTGGAGGAACCCCAGCCACGCTCACGCGTGACGGTGGCCAGGATGTTGCGCAGCGGGTGGCTGCCATCCGGGTTGGAACCCCAGCCGATCAGATGCGCGGAGTATTCGGCACGACCGGCGCGGCCGACGAAGGTGGCCCAGGTCTGCGCCTCCACCGCGGTGCGCACACCGATGCGGGTCCACATCTGGCCCACCGCCTGGGCGATGCGGCTGTCATTGATGTAGCGATCGTTCGGGCTGTTCAGCGTGATGCGGAAGCCATCCGGATAGCCGGCTTCGGCGAGCAGCCGCCGCGCGCCGTCCGGATCGTATTCCGGCGCGGTCACGTCGGCCACATGGCTGAAGGTGCCCGGCGGCAGGAACTGGCCGGACGGGGTGGCCGCCCCTTCCATCACGCGCTCGGCGATCGCCTTGCGGTCGATCGCGATCGACAGGGCGCGGCGCACCCGCACATCCTGCAGCGGGTTGCGGCCCAGCGGGCGTCCGTCATTGCCGGTGATGAAGGGCGAATTCTCGTTCGCCGCGCGCAGGTGGTCGAGGCCGAGGAAGACCAGCCGCAGGCCCACCGTCTCCGACAGGTTCATGTTCTGGTCGCGACGCAGCCGCGCCAGGTCGCTGGTCGGCACCTGGTCGATGAAGTCGAGGTCGCCGGCGAGCAGGGACGCGGTGCGCGTCGCGTCATTGGTGACCATGCGGTAGTTCACACGCTCGAAACCCGGCTTGTCGCCCCAGTAGCCGTCATAGCGCGCGAATTCGATGCGGTCGCCGCTGCGATGGCTGACCACGCGCCAGGGGCCCGTGCCGATCGCGGCGCGGCCGGCGTTGAAATCCTCGGTCGCAGCGGTCGCATGCGTCTCCGAATCCAGGATGCGGACATTGGTCATGTCGAGCGGCATCAGCGGATAGGGCTCGGCGGTGTGGAAGCGGATCGTCAGCGGATCGACGACTTCCATCCGCACGATCGGCCGCGCATAGGCCGCGAAGGAAGACGGGCTGTTCGGCACATTCGGCAGGCGCTGGATGGTGAAGACCACATCCTCCGCCGTGAAGGCGTTGCCGTTGTGGAAGGTGACGTTCGGCCGCAGCTTGAATTCCCAGGTGGTCGGGCCGACCGCGCGCCAGCTTTCGGCAAGACCCGGGATGTTGCGCGCCGCCGCATCGGTATTCACGAGCTTGTCGAAGATCATGTCGGCGACGGCGTTGTTCGGCGACAATTGATGATAATGCGGATCGAGCGATGTCACCGGCGAACCGACGCCCATGTTCAGCGTCTGGGCCTTTGCCGCCGGCAGGCCCGCCACCACAACGGATGCTGCCGCCAAAGCGGCATTGCGGATGCTGTTGCGCATCACTCTTCTCCTCAACGAAAGCTTCCCCGAAGAGGTCTCTGTAGCAGCATGTGTCGCGACCGGCTAGGCTAACGGCCTGTTCATGACTGTCCGGAGAGACACAGCGAATGCATTTTAATCCTCCGCGCCGCCGCCACGCCCTTCTGGCGGCGGCAATTCTGGCCGTGGCATCGCCGGCCCTTGCGCAGCCGGCATCGCGCAACCTCACCATTGGCATCGGCGGGTCGCCCACATCGCTCGATCCGCATTTCTACAATGCCTCGCCCAATATCAGCCTGACCATGCATATGTTCGACCGGCTGACGGAGCAGGATTCGCAGGCACGCATCCAGCCGGCGCTGGCCGAAAGCTGGCGCGCGGTCAGCGACACCGTCTGGGAATTCAAGCTGCGTGCCGGCGTGAAGTGGCATGACGGGCGCGACTTCACCGCCGACGACGTGGCCTTCACCATCGGCCGCGCGCCCAATGTGCCGAACAGCCCCGGCGGCTTCGGCGGCTTCGTCCGCGCCATCACCCGGGTCGAGGTGGTGGACCCGCTGACCATCCGCTTCCACACCGCCGCGCCGCATCCGCTGCTGCCGACCGAACTCGCCTCGATCCAGATCATCTCCCGCCATGTCGGCGAGGGCGCGGCGACCGAGGACTACAATTCGGGCCGCGCCGCCGTGGGCACCGGCCCCTATCGCCTGGTGTCCTACCGCCCCGGCGACCGCACGGAATTCGCCCGCAACGAGGCCTATTGGAAGGGCGCCGAGCCCTGGGGCCGCGTCTCCTACCGCTTCGTCGCCAATGACGCGGCGCGCACCGCGGGCATCCTGGCCGGCGACCTCGACGTGATCGACCAGGTGCCGTCGACCGACATCGCCCGGCTGCGCCGCGACAACCGGCTCAGCATCTCGGAGATCCAGGGCCTGCGCCTGATCTACCTGATGACCGACTTCTCCCGCACCGACACCGCGCCGGTGCTGGTCAGCGACAACGAAGGCCGGCCGCTGGAACGCAACCCGATGCTGGATTCGCGGGTGCGGCGCGCGTTGTCCATCGCCATCGACCGGGAAGCGCTGGCGGATCGCGTGATGGAAGGCACCGCGCGCCCCACGGGCCAGTGGCTGCCGCCGGGCTCCTATTCCTACAACCCGGCCGTGGAGGCCCCGCGCCCCGATCCGGAGGGCGCCCGCCGCCTGCTGGCGGAGGCCGGCTTCCCGCAGGGCTTCCGGCTGACCCTGGCGACGCCGAACGACCGCTACCCGAACGACGCGCGCACGGCACAGGCCGTGGCGCAGATGTGGAGCCGGGTCGGGGTCCGCACCGCTGTGGAGGCGCTGCCCTGGACCAGCTATGCCGCGCGCAATTCCCGCCAGGAATTCAACGCCCGCCTGGCCGGCTGGGGCAGCGTGACCGGGGAGGCCAGCTACATGCTGGTGAATATCTTCGGCACCTATAACCGCGAACGCCGCACCGGCGCCTCCAACAACTCCCGCTACTCGAACCCGGAGCTGGACGCGCTGACGGCCCGCGCCGCCGGCACGCTGGACGACGCCGAGCGGGAGAAGCTGCTGCAGCAGGCGGTGGCGATGGTGGACCGCGAGACGGCGATGATCCCGCTGTTCCAGCTGGTGAACTTCTGGGCCACCCGCCGCGGCATCACCTATGAGCCGCGGATGGATGAGCGCACCGTCGCGATGAACGCCCGCCCCGCGAACTGAGTCCTCGCCCGGTAAAAGCCCTCTCCCCTCAGGGGAGAGGGTTGGGTGAGGGGGGCTACCCGGGACGAGAACGGCCTGCCTCGTCCCCCCTACTCCTACTCCTCCTCCGCCTCCGCCACCGGCAGGATCGCCGTCTCCTTCGGCGAGGCCAGCGCCAGGATCGTCTCGGTGCGCGCCACGCCGGACTGGCCACGCACCACCTCGGACACGAAGCTTTCCAGCGTCGCGATGTCGGGCAGCCGCAGCTTCAGCAGGTAGCACCAGGCGCCGGTGACGGTATGGCATTCCAGCACCGCCTCCTGCTGCTTCATCGTGGCGACGAAGCCGGCATCGCCGTCGCCGGGATGCATTGCGATGAAGACGAAGGCGAGCAGCGGGCAGCCTGCGGCGACGGGGTCGAGGTCGATCCGCCAGCCGCGAATCACTTCCCGCTCCTCCAGCCGCTTCACCCGCTCCGCGGTGGCGGAGACGGAGAGGCCCGCGACCTTGGACAATTCGGCGAGGCCAGCCGCCCCATTCTCCTGCAGGGCGACGACGAGGTTGCGATCGATTTCATCCATGGGCGCAGGTTAGCCCGTCCCTGCCCAAAAAAGAAACGGCGGGCTTGCGCCCGCCGCTGATCTTTTCCGGCCGATTCGTCGGAATGCCGTCAGATGTAGTGTTCGGCCAGCGGGCGGAAGCCGTTGAAGGCCTGGCTCGCATAGGTCGTCACATAGGCACCGGTCGACAGCAGCTGCACCTGGTCGCCGGCATCGAGGGCCATCGGCAGGCGGTAGTTGGACTTCTCATACAGCGTGTCGGTGCTGTCGCAGGTCGGGCCGGCGATGGTCACCGGGCCTTCCTCGCCCCCGTCATGCGCGGTCTGGAAGGCGTAGCGGATGGACTCGCCCTCCGTCTCCGCCAGACCGCCGAAACGGCCGATGTCGAGATAGACCCAGCGCACCGGGTCATCCTCCCCCTTGCGGGACACCAGCACGACCTCGGACGACACCACCCCGGCATCGCCCACCATGAAGCGGCCCGGCTCGATCACCATCTCGGGCAGCGCATTGCCGAAATGCGTGGTCATGGCGCCCATGATGGCATCGCCGAAGGCGTCGATCTCCGGCACCTCGGCCCGGTAGCGCACCGGATAGCCGCCGCCGAGATTGACCATGCGCAGGTTGATGCCGGCGTCCTTCAGATCGGTGAAGATCATCGCGACGCGGGCGATCGCCGCCTCATAGGCGCCGGTCTGGGTCTGCTGGCTGCCGACATGGAAGGAGATGCCATAGGGGTCGAGACCCCATTCGGCCGCCTTCACCATCAGGTCGCGCGCCATCGAAGCCTCGCAGCCGAACTTGCGCGAGAGCGGCCATTCCGCGCCCTTGTTCTCCACCAGGATGCGGCAATAGACGCGCGCGCCAGGGGCGGAGCGGGCGAGCTTGCGCAGCTCCGGCTCGCTGTCGAAGGCGAACATGGTGACGCCGGCGGCGAAGGCGGCCTTGATGGCGCTCTCCTTCTTCACCGTATTGCCGAAGGAGATGTCGGCCGGGCGCGCACCGGCTTCCATGCAGGCCTGGATCTCTTCCCAGGACGCCGCATCGAAAGAGGAGCCGAGGCCGCTCAGCCGGTCCAGGATCGGCGCGGCCGGGTTCGCCTTCACCGCGTAATAGACGCGGGCGAGCGGCAGCGCGGCCTTCAGCCGGCGGTAGTTCTGCTCAACCCTGTCCACATCCAGCACCAGGCACGGCGTGGCCGGCGCATGGTCGCGCAGATAGGAGGCGATTTTCGGGTTCATCGCGCCCGTACTCCTGCAAATAGCGGAGACAGCCCCCTGTCGGGAGGACGGCCCCTAGATTGACGAAACGGTCGAACGAACCAGCGACCAAGTGAGGCCGGCGGGGTGAGCCGCCGGGGTTGCCAGAACGCTGACGTCGTTGCGTTAACCTTGCGCCGCGGTGACCGGTCCAAGTGACCGGTTCCGTGGGCCTGGGGCCTTCGGCACGTGCGTACTGCGTCTGCGGCGCATATAGGCGCCGTCCGCCAGGGAGGAAAGCGGTTTCTGCCCCCCTGCCCGTTTTTTTTCCGTGAGCTTCGCTAAATGGCCGGAAAGCCCCCCCGTGGCCCCGGGGGGCAGGCCGGGATGGCTCCGGCGAATCGCGCTGTTCTCACGCGAAACCGCCGGAGCCGCTTCAGTTGGCGATCAGCCCGCTATTGGTCACGGTGATCCGGCTGGCGACGCAGACATTCACCCGGCGCAGCTCCGCCGACCGGCCATTCACCCAGGTCACCCGGAAATCATACAGGCCGGTATTCGCCGCCCGATAGCTCATCTGCCGCCCCGGCGGCAGCACATTGGCGCCGAGCTGGTCGGCACCCCAGCCGTTCAGGGAGGCATGGCTGAAATACAGCCGCTCCACGGTCTGGGAGGAGCGATTGATGACGAGGAACGAGGTGTCGCAGCCCTGCGCGGGCATCACGACCACCGGGCGCTGCTGCTCGACGCAGGCAGTCAGGGCCAGGGCCATGAAGCCCAGCGCCCCGATGTGACGGCGATTCATAGTCTCTCTCCCGCTACGTAACCGTTTGCAACGAGGTGAGGCTAGGATACAGGCGGTCGATCCCACAAGTGAGACGCCACCCGGGTTTTCAACTCAACGGATCAATCCCGCGACAGGGCTGGAAGGATCCGCCGCCGGACTGCGCGGCATGCGGCCGGCCAGGAAGGCATCCCGCCCCGCCGCCACGGCCGCCTTCATGGCACGCGCCATGCGCACCGGGTCCCGCGCATGGGCGATGGCGGAATTCAGCAGCACCGCATCGCAGCCCAGCTCCATGGCCAGCGCGGCGTCGGAGGCCGTGCCGATTCCGGCATCGACCAGCACCGGCACGCGGGCCTGGGCGATGATCGCCTTGATCATGAAGGGGTTCGCCACGCCCAAGCCGCTGCCGATCGGCGCGCCCAGCGGCATGATGGCGACGCAGCCCATCTCCTCCAGCCGCTTCGCCGCCACCGGGTCGTCGGCGCAATAGACCATCACCTCGAAGCCATCGGCCAGCAGCGCGGCCGCCGCCTCGAAGGTCGCGGCCATGTCGGGGTAGAGGAAGGGGGGCGGGCCGAGCACTTCCAGCTTCACCAGGTTCCAGCCCCCGGCCTCCCGCGCCAGGCGCAGGGTGCGCACCGCATCCTGGGCGGTGAAGCAGCCGGCGGTATTGGGCAGGTAGGTGTAGCGGTCGGGCGGCACGAAATCCTGCAGCATCGGCTGCGAGGCATCGGACAGGTTCACCCGCCGCACCGCGACGGTGACCATCTCCGCCCCCGAGGCCTCGATCGCCGCCTTGGTCTCCGGCAGGTCCTTGTAGCGGCCGGTGCCGACGATGAGGCGGGAGCGGAAGCGCCGTCCGGCGACGGTCCAGCCCTCATCGGCCTGCGGAATGCCGTCCATCTCAACCACCTCCGATGAAGTGCACGATCTCCAGACGGTCCCCGGCGCCGAGCCGGGTGCTGGCCCAGGCGGAGCGCGGCACGATCTCCAGGTTCCGCTCCACCGCGACCTTGGGCGCGGCCAGGCCGATCAGCGTCAGCAATTCGGCGACGGAAGCGCCCTCGGGCACCTCCCGGCGCTCCCCATTCACCTCGATCGCGATCTGTCCGGCCATTGTCGTCCCCGCCATGGCGCGAAGATGGCCGGCGGCAGGCCCGGCAACAAGGCGCGCGATGTGCAGGGCTGGCATTCACCGTCGCGGGCAGCGCCCCGGGAAAAGCAGCAGTGGAGTCAAACCGTCATCTCGCAACCACGGATTGTAAACTTTTCTTGCTGTATCGTCATGACAGCCAGGACACATTTCGCAAGAGGCCCACATGACCCAGGACCTGCCCCCGAAGATCAACCGCCGCCAGGCCGCGAGCGCCGCCGCAGGCCTCACTTTCGGCGCCCTGGCCCTGGCCTCCGCGGCCGGCCCCGCCGCGGCGCAAGGCAGCGCGGCCCCGACCGGTGCCGCGCAGCAGGTGCCCGGCGGCATCAGCTACCGCCTGATCGGGCAGTGGGATGTGGCGCGGCTGAACCGCATCCTCAGCGTCGATACGCCCGCCTTCTCCGGCTTCCCGGTCACCTACACCCCGGCGCGCAATGCCGTGCGGCTGTACCGCATCAGCTACCCGACCATGGTGCCGGAGCGCGGCAACAAGCCGGTCATCCTCACCGGCCTGATGGCCGTTCCGGATGGCGGCGCCACCAGCCTGCCGCTGGTCTCCTACCAGCACGGCACGGTCTACGGGAAACAGGAGGTGCCCTCCTTCCCCGAGCAATCCGCCGAGACTCAGCTGATGATCGCCCAGTTCGCCGGCCAGGGTTATGCGCTGATCGGCGCCGACTATGTCGGCATGGGCGAATCGACCGAGCCCCAGGGCTTCATGGTGAAGGGCAGTCACCAGCAGGCCACCGCCGACCTGATCCCGGCCGCCCGCGCCGTGATGCGGGCCATCGGGCTGACGGACAACCGGCTGTTCCTCGCCGGCTGGTCGCAGGGTGGCTATGTGACGATGACGCTGGCCGAGCGGCTGGAGGCGATCGGCATGCCGGTGCAGGCCGCCGCCACGGCCAGCGCGCCGATCGACCTGTGGCTCTCGCTCAACGGCTTCCTGAACTTCCCGCGGCCCTTCGATGCGCCCTGGACGACGACGCTTTTCATTCTCGCCTCCTTTTCCTTCGAGAATTACTACGGCGTGCCGGGCCTGGCGCGTTCCGTCCTGAAGCCGGAGCATTACGACCTCTGCCTCCAGGCCTATCAGGGACAGCCCTTCGACCCCGCCAAGGTCCCGACCAATCTGCGCGACCTGGTGGCGGCGCCCTATTTCGACACGCAGTTCTTCGCCGAATCGGCCTTCGGCCGGCAGATGGCCGCCAATCACGGCTATCGCTGGGTCATCCGCACCCCGGTGCGCAACTATTATGGCGAGCGGGACGAGGTCATCACCGTTGGCGTCGGCCGGCTGGCGCAGGACTTCCAGCGCGCCATGGGCAATGACAAGGTGGAGGCGATTTCCACCGGCGCGGATTCCACCCATCGCGGCACCTATGCCCGGGCGGTTCCCGCCTGGAAGACCTGGTTCGACTCCCAGCTCGGCTGAGGCCCCGGGCCAAAGGTATCCACAGGGGGGCAGGCACGGCGGCTTGCCCCCGCTTATCGGCTCGTGCTAGCCCGGCGAACCCTGCAAAACCTGGGATTCCCGTGAACCCGCCGCTGATCGCCGTCCTGAACGGACCCAACCTGAATCTGCTCGGCACCCGCCAGCCGGAGATCTACGGCGCCGCGACGCTCGACGATGTCGAGCAGCTTTGCGCGGAAACCGCGGAACAGCTCGGCCTCGCCATCGATTTCCGGCAGACCAATGGGGAAGGCGAGCTGATCACCTGGGTGCAGGAATGCCGCGGCCGGGCCGATGGCATCATCATCAACCCGGCCGGCTACAGCCATACCTCCATCGCCCTGATGGATGCGCTGAAGGCCACCGACCTGCCGATCGTCGAGGTCCATATTTCCAACATCCACCGCCGGGAGGAATTCCGGCATCTCAGCTATGTGTCCAAGGCTGCGACCGGCGTGATCGCGGGCCTCGGCATCCAGGGCTATGCCCTGGCGCTGCAGGCGATCGCCGAGCTGGTCATTGAAGAAGGAGAGCCCTGAATGTCGGGCGTACAATTCGACGCAGCGGCGATCCGCGAACTCGCCAAGATCCTGCGGGAGACCGATCTCACCGAGATCGAGCTGGTGGAGAAGGACAGCCGCATCCGCGTGGCGCGGCAGATCACCGTGACGCAGGTGGCGCAGCTGCCCGCCGCCGCCGCGCCCCTGGCCGCCGCCCCCGCCGCTTTGGTGGCGCCGGATCCGGCCGTGGCCGATGCGGCGCATCCGGGCCTCATCACCTCCCCCATGGTGGGCGTCGCCTATCTGTCGCCGGAGCCTGGCGCGGCACAGTTCGTGACGCTGGGGGCCAAGGTGGCGCAGGGCCAGACCCTGATGCTGATCGAGGCGATGAAGACCTTCAACCAGATCCGCGCCCCCCGCGCCGGCACCGTCACCCGCATCCTGGTGGATGGCGGCTCCCCGGTGGAATTCGGCGAACCGCTGATGATCATCGAGTGATGGCGCCAGCCATCAGCCGCCCGATGACGGGAGGGCCGGAGGCTCGGACGTCGTTCAACGCATGCGTTGAACCGGTCGGCCTCCGCACGCCGCGCAGCGGCGGCAGGAGAGCATAATGTTCAAGAAGGTTCTGATCGCGAATCGCGGCGAGATCGCGCTGCGGGTGCATCGCGCCTGCCAGGAAATGGGCATCCGCACCGTCGCCGTGCATTCCACCGCCGACAATACCGCGATGCATGTGCGGCTGGCGGATGAGAGCGTCTGCATCGGCCCGCCCTCGGCCCGCGACAGCTACCTGAACATGGCCGCCATCCTGTCGGCCGCCGCGATCACCGGGGCGGAGGCGATCCATCCCGGCTACGGCTTCCTCTCGGAAAACGCCAATTTCGCCGAGATGGTGGAGGCGCACGGCCTGGCCTTCATCGGCCCGACGGCGGCGCATATCCGCATGATGGGCGACAAGATCGCGGCCAAGGACGCCATGCGCAGCCTCGGCGTGCCGCTGGTGCCCGGCTCGCTCGGCGCGCTGGACAGCCTGGAGGAAGCCCGCGCGGTCGCGGAGGAGATCAAGTACCCGGTGCTGATCAAGGCGGCCGCCGGCGGTGGCGGGCGCGGCATGAAGGTGGCGCGCAGCGCCGATGAGCTGGAGGAAGCCTGGCGCGTCGCGCGCACGGAATCCAAGGCCGCCTTCGGCGATGACAGCGTCTATATGGAAAAGTACCTGGATCGCCCGCGGCATATCGAGCTGCAGGTGATGGCCGACAGCCACGGCAATGTGGTGCATTTCGGCGAGCGCGACTGCTCGCTCCAGCGCCGCCACCAGAAGCTGGTGGAGGAGGCCGGCAGCCCGGTGCTGACGCCGGATGAGCGTGATGCGCTGGGCGCCCAGGTCACCAAGGGCCTGCGCCAGCTCGGCTACCGCAATGCCGGCACGCTGGAATTCCTGTGGCAGGACGGCCAGTTCGCCTTCATCGAGATGAACACCCGGCTCCAGGTGGAACATCCGGTGACGGAGATGGTCTGCAACGTCGACCTGGTGAAGGAACAGCTCCGCGTCGCCGCCGGGGAGCCGCTGGCCTACACGCAGGAGGACATCCGCTTCTCCGGCCACGCCATCGAATGCCGGATCACCGCGGAAGACCCCGAGACCTTCGCACCCAGCCCCGGCCGGGTGGATATGTATCACGCCCCGGGCGGGCTCGGCGTGCGCGTCGATAGCGCGCTCTATTCCGGCTACACCGTGCCGTCGAACTACGACAGCCTGGTGGCCAAGCTGGTGGTGCATGGCCGGACGCGGCCGGAGGCGATCGCGCGCCTCAAGCGGGCGCTGGCGGAGATGGTGGTCTCCGGCATCAAGACCACCCTGCCGCTGCACCAGCGCATCGTGGCGGACCCGGAATTCCAGGCCGGCGACTATACCATCCACTGGCTGGAGCGCTTCGTGGAGCGTGGGGCCTGATACGGGGTCGGGCTGGCCGCGAGGCCGGTCCCGACGTCCTCGCCGCGACATCGGGTGAAACAGCCCGCCCTCGCGATGCCATGCTTGGTGGCGCATAGTGGCATGGTGAGCCGCCGCCAGTTCGACATCACCCCCGACCTGATGCTCCGCGCCTATCGCGCGGGGTTGTTCCCCATGGCCGAGACCCGGCGCGGGGACCGGCTGTACTGGCTGGACCCGGAACAGCGCGGCGTGCTGCCGCTGGACCGCTTCCACCTGCCGCGCCGGCTGCGCCGCACCGTGCTGGCCGGCCCCTATGCCATCACCACCAATCGCGACTTCGCCGGGGTCATCACCGCCTGCGCCGCGCCCGGCACGGGGCGCGAGGATACCTGGATCAACCCGGAGATCGAGCGCCTGTTCGGCGCCCTGCACCGCATGGGCCACGCCCATTCCGTGGAGGCCTGGCTGCCCGGGGAGGGCGGGCCGCAACTGGCCGGCGGGCTGTATGGCGTGGCACTCGGCGGCGCCTTTTTCGGCGAAAGCATGTTTTCGCGCGCCCGCGATGCCTCCAAGGTCGCGCTGGTGCATCTGGTGGCGCGGCTGCGGCTGTTCGGCTTCACCCTGCTGGACGCCCAGTTCCAGACCACCCACCTGGCCCAGTTCGGCTGCCACGAGGTGCCCCGCCAGGCCTATAAGCGCCTGCTGTCCGAGGCGGTGGAGGAGCAGGGCGTCTGGAACGACGCGGTGGAGCCAGCCGCCGTGCTGGCCGAGATCAGCCGGCTGCGCGGGACAGCCAACGAGGACTGAGCGCGGCCGCTACTGCGGCAGGCATTGCAGGATGCGGATGTCATAGACCGGGTGCTGGAGCATGTTCACGCCCGGCGCCTCGGCGAACATCCAGCCGCGGAACACCGGATTGGCCTCGGCCGGCTGGCGGCTGTCGCTGATCTCCAGATAGGCGGCGGCATCCGGCACCTCGTCCGGCGGGCGGGCATGGCAGGCGCGCACCACGATGGTCAGGCTGCCGAAGCGTTCCGGCTGGTTCAGCGCGGCGCGCAGCACGGTGATGCGGGCCGTCACCTTGTCCAGCGCCTGCAGCTGGGCGATGCGCTGCGGCCGCCAGTCCTGGGCGAAAGCCTCATCTGGCAAAAGGGGGCTGGCCAACAGCAGCAGGGCGAAAGCGAGGCGCTTCATGCGCGCTTCGGGCTCGGCAGGGCCGCGACCATCTCGGTCAGGATGCGTCGCATCGCCGCCTCATCCACCCCCATCAGTACCGCATCCTCGAAGGCATCGCGCAGCACCTGCGCCGCTTCCACATGGTTCTCGGCCAGCACCTTCAACTTCTCCCGGCACGACAGCGGCGCGCCATCGGCACCCGGCCAGATGGCGGGTGGGGCGAGGCCGTTCATGGTGCGAGGCTGGGCGCCGCGTTCGGTGCGGCCCCGCCCGCGGCAGGCGCGCCCTCGCTGCGGGTCGGCTGGCCCTCGGTCATCGAGAAGATGAAGCGGCCCAGCAGGCTTTCCAGGCTGATGGCGGACTGGGTGATGGTGATCTCCCCGCCATCGGCCAGGATGCGGTCCGATCCACCCGGCACGAGCGAAACGAAACGGCCACCCAGCAGCCCCTCGCTGGCAATCTCGGCGGAGCTGTCGGAGGGGATGCGCAGGGCCGAATCGACGCGCAGCGACAGCACGGCCAGGAAGCTGGTCGGGTCGATCCGCTGATCCACCACGCTGCCCACCTTCACCCCGGCGATGCGCACATCGGCACCGGGGGCGAGGCCGTCGATGCGGTCGAACTTCGCGGTCAGCGTCAGGCCCGGGCCGGAAAACCCGGTGCGGCCGCTATTGGTCAGGGCATAGGCGAGGAAACCGCAGGCCACCAGCAGCACCACGGCGCCGGCCAGGACCTCGGCGAGGGAACGACGCTTCATCGGAAATCTGCCCCGTCTCGGCCGCGCGGGTTCAGGACCCCGGCGTCCAGGCTTCGTAGTCGCCGGTGGTCACCTGCCTGCGGCCGCCCGAATAATCATGGCCCGGCGGGTGCCAGGCCAAGGCGGTGCCGGTCGGGTTCGGGCGGTGCTCCACCTGCCAGGCATGGGTCTTGGTCTCGGACAGCGGCGCGGCGGCGGTGTGGTGCAGCCAGCCATGCCATTCGGGCGGCACCTTGGTCGGGTCGGCGGCGCCGCTGAACAGCACCCAGCGGCGCTTGCGGCCGTACTGCAGGTAATCCCGGCGGGACTCGTGATAGCTGTTGCCGAAGCGGTCCGTGCCGATCTTCCGACCGGACAGGGCTGTGGTCAGGCGCATCATCAGCGACATATGCGATCCTTCGGCGCGGCCCTGGCGACCCTTGCCGTGGCTGTGCCGTCATCTGCGGGGGCGGGTAGTTTCGCACAACCCCGGCCCTCACGCAAAATGCCGTGTTGTCCACAGGATGTTGCGGCATCCGCGCAAATCACCCACCAGATACGGCTTCCGCCGGGCGCAAGGGGCCTTTAGGGTTGGGCCATGACATCACTCGCCGGAACGCTGTGGGATCAGGTCGCGCTGTGGCGGGTTCGCGCCGCGCCGGACCCGGATGCCGCCACCCGCCCCATCGCCCTGCCCGTCGCCTGGGATGAACAGGCGGCGGAGGCGCTGGCCGCCCTGGCGCCGGGCGCCGGGCCGGTGGTCTTCCCGAAGCTCGCCGAGGCCTGGATCAACCGCCTCGCTTTGCGGGGGCGGGAGCTTGGGCTGCTGGCGGATGCGGCGGAGCAGGATGGCTTCGCCCATGCGTTGCGCTCCTTGCTGCTGGCCCGCCGTGGCGCGCCGGGCGCCACCATCTGGCGCAACGAGGCCCGCGGCCCCGCCCGCTTCGTGCTGAACCTGCCGGCCTTCCTCGACCCGGAGGGCGGCTTCGACGCCGCGGCCTATGGGCAGGCGGTGGCCCTGGCGGTGCGTGCCCTGGATATCTGGACCGGCGCCAAGGCGCCGCGCCTGTCGGTCGGCTTCGCCGATCTCGCCGGGCTGCTGGCCGGCCTCGGCCTGCGCTATGGCAGCGCGGAGGCGCGTGCCGTGGGCGCCGCCGTCGCCGCCCTGACCCGTGGCGCGGCGGAGGCCGAGTCGGGCCGGATCGGCGCCATCCTCGGCGCGCGTGAGCCGCTGGCCTTGTTCGCCCCCGCCCCGCCCGGCGCCACCGTGGTGCCCGGCCTGGCGGAAGCCGCCCGCGCGGCGCTGGAAGCGGCGGCGCGCAGCCTCGGCCTGCGGCACCAGGCGCTCGTGGCGCTCTCCGCACCCGATGCGGTGGAACAGCTTCTGGGCGCCGAGACAGGCGGCCTCGCCCCCGCCCCCGGCGCCACCCGGCTGGCGCTGGACGCCCAGGGCTGGGTGACGGAGGTGCCGAGTCGCACCGCGCTGCGCATCGGCCGCGCGGCGGCGGAGACGCTGCTGGCGCCGGTGCCGGATGCCGAATGGGCCGGCATGGCCCAGGCCCTGGCCCCCTTCCTGCACGTGCCGCCGCCCATGCCGGTGGCCCCCGCCGCCCCGGCCCGCGCCGCGCCGCCCCTGCCGGAACGCGCACCGACCCAGGCGCAGCGCCCGGCGGGCGCCGTCTGGCGGGTTTCGGTCGGCGGCCACAAGGTGGTGCTGCGCACGGCGGAGGATGCGGAGGGCCGCCTCTCCGAGGTGACCATCGCGCTGACCAAGGAATCGGCGGCCTATCGCAGCCTGATGGAGGCGATGCTTCAGGCGGTCTCGATCGGGCTGGCCGGCGGCGTGGCGCTGGATTCCTATGTCGAGGCCTATGCCTATACCCGCTTCGGGCCTTCCGGGACCGTCGATGGCGACCCGGCGATCCGCCGCGCCACCAGCGTGCTCGACTGGGCCTTCCGGCGGCTGGCGCTGGACTATCTCGGCCGGCGCGACCTGATCGACCCGTCGGAGGAGGATTGCGCGCCGGATGCCACCGGCCATGCGGCCGAACACCTGCCGCTGCTGCCGATGGACCTGCCCGCCAGCCCGGCACCGCGCCAGCGGCGGCGGCAGTTGAAGCTGGTGGGATAGAGGGCAGTTCGCTGCCCGTTTCGGATCAAGGACTCAGACATGCCCGGCACCGTTGACGCGAATCTCGAAAAACTCGGCATCACCCTGCCGCAGGCGCCGGCGCCGGTGGCGAACTACATCGGCTTCAACATCGTCGGGAACCTGCTGGTGATTTCCGGCCAGATCCCGCTGGTGGACGGCAAGATCAGCACCACCGGCAAGCTCGGCGCCGGCGTCTCCATCGAGGACGGTCAGGCCGCCGCGCGGACCTGCTTCATCAACCTGGTGGCGCAGGTGAAGGCGGCGGTGGGGGATCTGGACCGGGTGAAGCGCGTGGTGCGCCTCGGCGGCTTCATCGCCTGCACGCCGGAGTTCACGCAGCATGCGCTGGTGATGAACGGCGCGTCGGACCTCGCCGTGGCGGTGTTCGGGGAGGCCGGGCGGCATGCGCGCAGCACCATCGGCGTGCCCTCCCTGCCCGGCGACGCGGCGGTGGAAGTCGAAGGCATGTTCGAGATCGCCTGAGGCATTGTCGCGCGGCGGGCGCGCCCAACCTTGAGCGGCATGCCCGAACTCAGCCTCTCCCTGCACCGCGCCATCGCGGATGTCCCTCCGCTGGACTGGGACGCCTGCGCGGGCGCCGACAATCCCTTCGTCAGCCATGCCTTCCTCCTGGCCCTGGAGGAGTCGGGCAGCGTGGGCGGGCGCAGCGGCTGGCTGCCGCAGCATGCGGCGCTGCGCGACGAAAGCGGCCGGCTGCTGGCCTGCGCGCCCTGCTATGCCAAGGTGCATTCGCAGGGCGAATATGTCTTCGACCATGGCTGGGCCGACGCCTTCGAGCGTGCCGGCGGCAGCTATTATCCAAAACTCCAGGTCGCGGCCCCGTTCAGCCCGGTGCCCGGCCCCCGGCTGCTGGTGCGGCCCGATTCCGGCATCGGCGTGGAGGCGCTGGCGCAGGGCCTGGTGCAGGCCTGCGGCGAGCTCGATCTTTCGTCGGTTCACTGCACCTTCTGCACGCCCGAGGAATGGGAGGCGCTGGGCGAGGCCGGCTGGCTGCAACGCATCGGCACGCAGTTCCACTGGTCCAATGCAGGCTATGCGACGTTCGATGACTTCCTGGCGGCGCTGTCCAGCCGCAAGCGCAAGCAGATCAAGCGGGAGCGGCGCGACGCCGAGAATTCCGGCTTCGTGCTGAAGACGCTGCGCGGCCATGAGATCACGCCAAAACACTGGGAGGCGTTTCACCGCTTCTATGTCTCGACCTCCGACAAGAAATGGGGTCGCAGCGCCTATCTGAGAAAATCCTTCTGGCCGCTGCTGGGCGAGCGGCTCGGCGACAAGGTCGTGCTGATGGTGGCGGAGCAGGAGGGCGAGCCCGTGGCCGGCGCGCTGAACCTGCTCGGCACCGATGCGCTGTACGGCCGCAACTGGGGCTGCCTGGTCGACGCGCCCTTCCTGCATTTCGAGCTTTGCTATTACCGCGCCATCGACTTCGCCATCGAGCACAAGCTGCCCCGCGTCGAGGCCGGCGCCCAGGGCGAGCACAAGATCCAGCGCGGCTACCTGCCGGTGCCGACCTATTCCGCCCATTGGATCCAGCATCCGGGCCTGCGCCGCGCCATCGCCGAATTTCTGGACCGCGAAAGGCCGGCGATGATGGCGGAGATCGAGGCGCTGCACGAAGCCTCGCCCTTCAAGCGCGGCGACGAGGCGTGATGGCACCGCCACCCTAATGCTGACCGCCTATGCGCAGCTCGCCGCTTCGATGGCGCTGGTCGGCGCCAATGTGGGCGTGGCGAAGGTGCTGGCGGGGTCGCTGCCGATCGCGATGATCGTCGGGCTCCGCTGCCTTCTGGCCGTGCTGGTGCTGTGGCCGCTGGCACGCGCCATGGAAGGCCGGGTGCGGGTGGATGGACGAAGCCTGCGAAACCTGTTCCTGCAGGCGGCCTTCGGCACGGCGCTGTACAATGCCGGGCTGCTGGCCGGGCTGCGGCTGACCACGGCGCTGGAGGCGGGGCTGGTCCTGGCCACCCTGCCCGCCGTCGTCGCCATCGGCAGCGCGCTGTGGTTGCGGGAGGTGTTGCCGCCGCGGCAATGGACCGCCGTGGCGCTGGCCGCCTTCGGCATGGGCGCGCTGACCCTGGCCCGCGCGGGTGGGGAGGCGCATGGCAGCCTGCTCGGCAATCTGCTGGTCTTCGGCGGGGTCTGTGGCGAGGCGATCTATATCCTGCTCGCCAAGCGCATCGCCGGCCGGGTGCCGCTGGTGACAGCGAGCCTTTGGATGCAGGCCTTCTCCATGCTGCTGATGCTGCCCTTCTGCCTGCCGGTGTTGGGCAGCGTCGCGGCGCTGGCGGACCCGGAGGTGGCGGGGCTGCTGGTCTTCCACAGCCTGACCGCCAGCGTGATCTGCCTGCTGCTGTGGTATGCCGGCATGCGGCGTGCCCCGGCCGGCATCGCCGGGGTGTTCACCGCATTTCTGCCGGCGACGGCGGCGCTGGTCGCGGTGGTGTTTCTGGGGGAGGCGTTTTCGGGCGTGCATGCGGCTGGATTCGTGCTGCTGACGGGCAGCATGCTGCTGGCCACCTGGCCAGGACGGAGGCGGAACGGTTAGGCTGGGCGGATGCGCGCCTGGTTCGCCTGTACCGGTTCCGAACTGCTGGCGCTGACACCGGATGGCGTCGCCGCCGCACTGGCCGCCAGCCAGATGTCGCGCCGCCTGTCCGGTGAGCCGGCGCAGCTGCGCGCCTGGGCCGAGCAGGTGCGGCTGCTGCAGCATTGCGTCCGCGAGGTCGGCGGCGAGGCCTGGACCATCGCGCTCGAATTCGACCTGCTGCGGCTGGAGAAGCGCATCGACGCCGTGTTGCTGACGGGCAGCGCCATCCTGGTGCTGGAGTTCAAGGTCGGCGCCACCGGCATCGCCAATGGCGACCGCGCCCAGGTCTCGGACTATGCGCAGGACCTGTTCGATTTCCATGCGGCCAGCCGGCGTCACCCGATCCAACCGATTGTCATCGCCACCCACCACGCCAACCCCGCACCCTTCCAGATGCCGCTGCCGGTGGCCGGCGTGCTGCCGGTGGCGGATGCGAATGCGGCTTCCCTGCCCGGCCTGCTCGCCGCCTTGCGGGATGCGCTGCCGATGACGGTGCCCCCGCTGGATGGCGCCGCCTGGCGCGACGCGCCCTATCGCCCGGTGCCCAGCATCATCGAGGCTGCGGCCACCCTGTTCGCGCGCAACAGCGTGGCCGAGATCGCCGCCGCGCGCGCCGATGCCGACAACCTGACCCGCACCACCGCCGCCATCGAAGGCGCGCTGGATGCGGCGCAGGCGGCGGGTGAGCGGGTTGTGATTTTCGTCACGGGGATTCCCGGGGCGGGCAAGACGCTGTGTGGGCTGAATGTGGTCTTCGGCGAACATCGCCGCGCCGGCAGCGCCTTCCTCACCGGCAATAGCCCGCTGGTCGCGGTGCTGCGGGAGGCGTTGGCCTGCAACCGCGCCGGCATCGACCTGGCGCGCGGCCCGAGCGCGGACCCCGAACGCCGGCGCCTCACGCCCCGCCTGCGCCAGGCGCGGCACGAGGCGACGCAGGCCTTGCAGAATGTGCACCGCTTCCTGGCGGACAACGCCGCGCGGACCACCCCGCCCGCCGAACGCATGATCGTCTTCGACGAGGCGCAGCGCGCCTGGGATGCGGCGCAAGCGATGCGCGACACCCAGCGCCGCATCAGCACGCTCCACATGAGCGAGCCGGCCCATGCGCTGGAGATCATGGGCCGCCACGACGGCTTCGCCGCCATCGTCGCCCTGATCGGCAATGGGCAGGAGATCAACACCGGCGAGGCGGGCCTGCGCGAATGGGGCGCGGTGATCGCGGCGACGCCTGGCTGGCGCGCCGTCGCCGCGCCGCGGGTGCTGGAGGCAACCGAGCCGGCGCAGCGCCTGGCAGAGGCACATCCGCCTTGGCTCGCGCTCGACCCGGCGCTCGACCTGACCGTGTCGCTGCGCAGCGTGCGGTCGGAAGCGGCGGCCGCCTGGGTCGATGCGGTGCTGCGCGGCGACGCGGCGGAGGCGGCCGATGTGGCGCGTCGCGCTCCGGAAAGCCTGCCCTTCCTGCTGACCCGCTCGCTGGACGATGCGCGAAGCGCCCTGCGCCAACTGACGCCGGGGCTGCGCCGTGCCGGCTTTGTCCGCTCCTCCGGCGCAAGGCGGCTGCGGGCGGAGGGGTTTGATGCACAGCTGATCGGCACGGAGGAGCCGGTCGCCTGGTTCCTCGAACGCTGGCCGGATATCCGTGCCTCCGACGCGCTGGAGGTCGCGGCCACGGAATATGCCTGCCAGGGGCTGGAGCTGGATACGGTGGGCCTCGCCTGGGGCGGCGATTTCCGGCGTGGCCCCGGCGGGTGGCAAGCGCGCCGCTTTGCCGGCACGGGCTGGCAGGTGGTGCGCAATGCGGAGGAAGCCGGCTTCACCCGCAACACCTATCGCGTGCTGCTGACCCGCGCCCGCTACGAGACCGTCATCTGGGTGCCGCGCGGCAGCCCACGCACCGATCCATTCCACGACCCGACGCGGGATGCGGCGGAGATGGATGCGATCGCCGATTTCCTCACCGCCTGCGGCGCCCGCCCGCTGCCCGAGGCCAGCCCCGCCCAGGACACCGCCCCCGCCCTGCTGCTATAGGCGCGCCCATGCGCCCTTTCCTTCTCGCCCTGTTCCTGCTGCTCGCCGCCCCGGCCTGGGCGCAGGAGATCAAGCTCGCCACCTGGAACATCGCCTGGCTGACCCTGAAACAGGCCGGCGATCCGGCCCTGCCGCGCAACCTCGAAACCCGCTCGCCCGAGGATTTCCGGCTGCTGCGCAGCTATGCCAGCCGCCTCGCCGCCGATGTCGTGGCGCTGCAGGAAATCGATGGGGAGGCCGCGGCGCGGCGCCTGTTCGACCCGGCCGAATGGACCATCCACCTGACGGATGAGGAGGATACCCAGCGCCCCGGCTTCGCCATCCGCCGGCATCTGCGCGTCACCCCCCAGCCCGACCTCCGCGCGCTGGACCTGAACCCCCGCGCCCGGTTCAGCCTGCGCCGGGGCGCCGATATCCTGGTGGAATCGGCCGCCGGGGCGCGGCTACGGCTGCTGTCGGTGCATCTGGATGCCGGCTGCCGGGAGGATGAATTCGCTCCCGACGCCTCCCGCGACTGCCGCAACCTGGAACGGCAGGCGGAGATTTTGGCGCGCTGGACCCAGGCCAGGGCGCGGGAGGGGGTGGGCTTCGCCATCCTCGGCGACTTCAACCGCCGCATGGCGCCGGGCGATGATTTCCTGACCATCCTGGAGGCTGCGGCGCCGCTGACCCGCGCGACGGAGGGGCTATCCTCCCCCTGCTGGGCCGATGCGCGGGGTGGGCGGGCCTTCGTCAGCCATCTGTTCCTCGGCGGGCCGGCGCGGGACTGGCTGGTGCGGGACAGTTTTGCCGTCCTGGCCTACAGCGAACGCGCGCGCCGCTATCGCTGGGCGCTGTCGGACCATTGCCCGATGAGCGTCCGCCTGCGCCTCCCCTGAGTCGGGCCGGCGTGCCAGTATCGCCGCCATGCGCCAATTCGCCCGGATCACCCTTCCCCTCGCCGGGCTGAACTTCGTCAACCAGGCCTCGCGCACCATGATCGCGACGCTGGGGCCCTTGCTGGCGCTGGAATTCGCGCTGTCCGCCAGCGAGTTGGGCCTGCTGGCGGCGATGTTCTTCGCGGCCTATGCGGCGGCGCAATTGCCGGTGGGGCTGGCCATCGACCTCTGGGGTTCCCGGCGGGTGCAGACGGTGCTGGGGCTGGTAGCGGCCCTGGGCTTCGTGATGTGCGCCCTGGCGGTGGGGCCGTTCTGGCTGGCGCTGGGGCGGGTGGTGACGGGGGTGGGGATCTCGGCCGGGCTCATCGCCATGCTGAAGGTCAATACGCAGTGGTATCCGCGCGACCGGGTGGCGGGGATGACCGGGCTCGGCATCCTGTTCGGCTCGCTCGGCAGCCTGGCGGCGACGCTGCCGGTGGCGCTGCTGGAACCGCTGATTGGCTGGCGCGGCGTTTTTGGGCTTTTGGCGCTGATGTCGGTCGGCGTCAGCCTGTGGATCTGGATGTCCGTGCCGGAACGCGGGCCGGGCGCGGCGCCGCCACCGCGACGGGGGCTGGGGAAGGAAGTGGCGGAGTTCGGCCGCATCTTCCGCCACCCGACCTTCCTGCGCTTCGCCCCCTCCGTCGCGCTGCTCTCCGCCATGAACTTCACCTATCAGGGCCTTTGGGCCGGTCCCTGGCTGCGGGATGTGGGTGGCCAGGGAGACGCGGCGCGGGCGGTGCTGCTGCTGTGCTACGCGGCGGGGCTGATGCTGGGCAGCGTCGGCACCGGCCAGGCGGCCTCCCTGCTGCAAAGGCGAGGCCTGCATCCGATGCTGGTGCCCTGGCTGGCCATGGCCGGCATCGTGCTGGTGCAGATCGTGTTGATCGCGCATCCCCCAGGCAACCAGGCGGCCCTTGGCGCGATCTGGTTCTTCTTCGCCCTGTTCAGCTCGGCGGGGCCGGCCGGCTATGCCGCGATCGGCCAGCGCTTCGGGGCGGAGCTGGCGGGGCGGGTGGCCACCGCCATCAATGTCGCGATGCTGGGCATGGTGTTCCTGTTGCAGAATGCCATCGGCTGGATCCTGGACCTCTGGCCACGCATGGCCGATGGGGGCTGGGCCTCGGCCGGCTATGGCTGGGCGATGGCGATGACGGTGGCGTTTCAGCTTGCGGCCGGGCTGCTGATGCTGCGGCCGGAACGACGGGGATAGGACAGGCGGGCATGGAAAAGCGCATCGAATCGGTCCTGTCCCGCTTCCGGGTGGAGGATGGCCGGGACTTCCAGCTGAAGGACCACAAGCCGGATGAGCTGGCCGGGCTCGACATCAAGAAGGCGGAGGCGCCGGCGCTGCTGAAGCGCGGCGTGGAGATCCTCTCCACCCAGCAGGACATGCTCTATGCGCAGGATCGCTGGTCGGTGCTCTGCATCTTCCAGGCGATGGATGCGGCGGGGAAGGACGGGGCCATCAAGCATGTCTTTTCCGGCGTGAACCCGCAGGGCTGCCATGTGGTGTCCTTCAAGGCGCCGACCGCGACCGAGCTGGACCATGATTTCCTCTGGCGCCATTCCACTGCCCTGCCCAGCCGCGGCCAGATCGGCATCCACAACCGGTCCTGGTACGAGGAAGTGCTGGTCGCCCGCATCCACCCCGCCATCCTGGATTCGCAAAAGCTGCCGCCGCGCCTGCGGACGGAGAAGATCTGGGAGGAGCGGCTGGAGGATATCGCCGCCTATGAGCGCTATCTCGGCCGGCAGGGGACGGTCGTGCTGAAGTTCTTCCTCAATGTGAGCCAGGAGGAACAGCGCCAGCGCTTCCTCAAGCGGATCGAGGAGCCGGAGAAGAACTGGAAGTTCAACGCCGGCGATGTGCGGGAGCGCAAGCACTGGGACGCCTACCAGGACGCCTATGAACAGGCGATCCGCGCCACCGCCACGCCCGAGGCGCCCTGGTATGTGGTGCCGGCGGACCGCAAGTGGTTCACCCGCCTGGTCGTCGTCGCCGCCATCGGCCGGGCGCTGGAGCAGCTGGACCTGCACTACCCCCGGGTGACGGAGGAAGAACGCCGCGCCCTGATCCAGGCCGGCGAGGAGTTGCGCGCCTGATCCGCCGTCGCGCGCTGGCGGGGCTGTCGCTCGGCGGGATGGCGCTGGCGGCCTGCTCGCCGAATGACATCGCCAACCTCGCCACGCCCCGGCGTGGCACCATGCTGGTGGAGGGGCTGGCCTATGGCCCCTTGCCCCGCCACCGGCTGGACCTGACCCTGCCGCCGATGCCCACGCCCGCGACGCCGCTGGTGGTGTTCATCCATGGCGGTGGGTGGGCGGAAGGCGGGCGTGGGCAATACGCCTTCGTCGCCCGGCGGCTGGCCAGCTTCGGCATGGCGGTGGCGGTGCCGGATTACCGGCTGTGGCCGGAGGCGCGCTGGCCCGACTTCATCGAGGATGCGGCCTGCGCCGTGGCCTGGCTGCGCGCCAATCAGGAGATGCCGCGCGGCCCGGTCTTCGTCATGGGCCATTCCGCGGGCGGCTTCATCGCGGCCGCGCTGGCGCTGGACCCGCGCTGGCTGGCGGCCGCCGGACTGCCGGAGGGGCGCGGCGCCCTGGCCGGGGGCATCCTGCTGGCCGCGCCGATTTCCTGGCAGCCGACGGACGAGCCCGTGGTCAGCATCTTTGCCTCCGCGCCAGGTGGGCGAATCGAGGCGGCGCTCGACCCCGCCATGCTGGCCGGCGCGCCGCCGATGCTGCTGCTGCACGGCCAGGCCGATACGGTGGTGGGCGACATCCATTCCCGCGAATTGGCACCCGCTTTGGAACGCGCCGGCCGTCCGGTGCGGCTGGTTCTGTATCCGGAGGTCGGCCATATCGGCATCATGACCGGCTTCGTCCCGGGCGCGGGGCTGGTCGGGCTGACCACGGCGCCGGTGGTGGCGGAGGTGGTGGACTTCGTGCGGGGGCTGTCTACGCCCTAGCTCTACCTCAGGGTCCGCCTCTCATCAGGGCCTGCACATCCTATCCCTGCCCGGTCCCGTCCATCGCATCCAGCACATGCAGCGAATAGGTCAGCGCCGCGCCGGCGTTCAGCGCGATGGCGACGCCCAGCGCCTCGGCGATTTCCTCCTTCGTCGCGCCGGCCGCCTTGGCCTTGCGGACATGGGCGTCGATGCAGCCCTGGCAGCGGGTGGTGACGGCGACGGCCAGCGCGATGAATTCGCGGGTCTTGGCGTCGATATGCTTCGTGGTGGAGGCGCCGCGATTCAGCGCGCCAAAACCCTTCATCAGCTCCGGATGCAGCGTGCCCAGTTCCTTGCCGCGTTCCCGCAGCCCGGCGCTGTAGCCATCCCAGTCCTCAATGCGCGTATCCGTCGTCATCACTCGTCCCCCCTGACAAACAGAAAGGTGCCCCCCTTTCGAGAGACACCTTCCCAACTCCGACCGCGGCAGCGTCCCAAAACTACTCGGCGGTTTCGGGTTCTTTTTCGGATTCGCCGTCGCCGCTGTCTTCCGGGCGGGGCAGAGCGGGGGGCGCGGCTTCGAAGAATTCGAAGGCCAGCTGCCCGTCCTTCAGCCCGACCTTCACCGACCCACCCTTGGCCAGCTTGCCGAACAGCAGTTCCTCGGCCAGCGGCTTCTTCACCACTTCCTGGATCACCCGGCCCAGCGGCCGCGCGCCATAGAGCGGGTCGTAGCCGCGTTCGGAGAGCCATTCGCGCGCCGCCGAGGACAGCTCGATGGTCACGTTGCGGTCGGCGAGCTGCGCCTCCAGCTGCATGATGAACTTGTCCACCACCCGGGCGACGATTTCCTGCGACAGCCCGGCGAAGCCGATGACGGCGTCCAGGCGGTTGCGGAATTCCGGCGTGAACAGCCGCTTGATGGCGTCCTCATCCTCCCCGGTGCGCTTGTCGCGCCCGAAGCCGATGCTGTTCTTCGCCATGTCGGAGGCGCCGGCATTGGTCGTCATGATGAGGATAACGTTGCGGAAGTCGACGGTCTTGCCGTTGTGGTCCGTCAGCTTCCCGTGGTCCATCACCTGCAACAGGATGTTGTACAGGTCCTGATGCGCCTTCTCGATCTCATCGAGCAGCAGCACGCAATGCGGGTGCTGGTCGATGCCATCGGTCAGCAGTCCACCCTGGTCGAAGCCGACATAGCCCGGCGGGGCGCCGATCAGCCGGCTGACGCTGTGGCGCTCCATGTATTCGGACATGTCGAAGCGGATCAGCTCGATGCCGAGGGTTTTTGCGAGCTGCTTGGCCACCTCGGTCTTGCCGACGCCCGTGGGGCCGCTGAACAGGTAGTTGCCGATCGGCTTTTCCGCATCGCGCAGCCCGGCCCGGGACAGCTTGATGGCGGCGGAGAGGGCATCGATGGCCTTGTCCTGGCCGAAGACCATCGCCTTCAGGTCGCGCTCCAGGTTCCGCAGCGTTTCCTTGTCGTCGGAGCTGACGGATTTCGGGGGGATGCGGGCGATCTTCGCCACGATTTCCTCCACATCCTTCAGCGTCACCATCTTCCGGCGCTTGTGCTCCGGCAGCAGCATGCGGCTGGCGCCGACCTCGTCGATCACGTCGATCGCCTTGTCCGGCAGCTTCCGGTCATGGATGTACTTGGCCGAGAGCTCGACCGCGGCGCGGATGGCCTCGGGCGTGTAGCGGACCTTGTGGTGCTTCTCGTAGTTGGTCTTGAGGCCCTGGAGGATCTTCACCGCGTCTTCCAGGTTCGGCTCGTTCACGTCGATCTTCTGGAAGCGGCGGACCAGCGCCCGGTCCTTCTCGAAGTGCTGCCGGTATTCCTTGTAGGTGGTGGAGCCGATGCAGCGCAGCGTGCCCTGGGCCAGCGCCGGCTTCAGCAGGTTGGAGGCATCCATGGCGCCGCCGCTGGTGGCACCCGCGCCGATCACCGTATGGATCTCGTCGATGAACAGGATGGAGCCGGGCTGCTGCTCCAGCTCGTTCACCACGGCCTTCAGCCGCTCCTCGAAATCGCCGCGGTAGCGGGTGCCGGCGAGCAGGGACCCCATGTCGAGCGCGAAGATGGTGGACTTTGCCAGGACCTCGGGGACATCGCCCTCGATGATCCGCTTGGCCAGGCCTTCCGCGATCGCCGTCTTGCCAACGCCCGGATCACCCACATAGAGAGGATTGTTCTTGGTGCGGCGGCAGAGGATCTGGATGGTGCGCTCGATTTCCGAGTCGCGGCCGATCAGCGGGTCGATCTTGCCGGCCTGGGCCTTCTTGTTCAGGTTCACGCAGTAGTTGGACAGCGCGTCCTGGCCGCGATTGGCATTGCCGCGCGCGGGCTTCTCCTCCTTCTCGGCGGGTTCCTCCGGCGTCTGGGCGCTGCCCTGGACGGGGCGGGTGGTGCTGCGGCCGGGGGCCTTGGCGATGCCGTGGCTGATGAAGTTCACCGCATCCAGCCGGGTCATGTCCTGCAACTGCAGGAAATAGACCGCATGGCTTTCGCGTTCGGAGAACAGCGCCACCAGCACATTCGCGCCCGAGACCTCGTCCCGGCCGGAGGATTGCACATGGATGGCGGCGCGCTGCACCACGCGCTGGAAGCCGGCGGTGGGCTTGGCGTCCCCGGCGCGGTCGGAGACCAGGCCGGCGAGGTCCTTGTCGAGGAATTCCGCCAGGTCGCGCTTCAGCTTGTCGGCATCGACCCCGCAGGCGCGGAGCACGGTGGCGGCATCGACATCATCGGCCAAGGCGAGAAGCAGGTGTTCGAGCGTCGCATATTCGTGCCGGCGGTCATTGGCGAGGCCGAGGGCGCGGTGGAGCGTCTGCTCGAGGTTGCGGGACAGCATGGTCTGACGCTCCCTATCGGGTGGCCGGAAAACTCAAAAACGCGTCCCGGCGCGGGTTGCCCTCAATGTGGTCGCTCGCCCTGGCCGGGGCCAGCCCCCGCCCAACACTTCGAAAGGTCCTGGGCGGGACGCACCACCGATCATTCCTTTTCGATGGTGCATTGCAGAGGATGCTGGTTCTGGCGCGCCAGGTCCATGACCTGTGTCACCTTCGTTTCAGCCACCTCATAGGTAAAGACGCCGCAGACGCCGACGCCGCGGCGATGGACGTGCAGCATGATGCGGGTCGCCTCCTCCCGCGACTTCTGGAAGAAGCGTTCCAGCACATGCACGACGAATTCCATCGGCGTGTAGTCGTCGTTCAGCATCAGCACCTTGTACATGGCGGGCTTGCGGGTGCGCGGCCGCGCCTTCACCACAACGCCGGTGGTCGGGTTGTCGCTGCCGTTGCTGCCCTGCCCGGAATTGCCTTGCCCGGGGCGCTTGTCGGTGTCGCTCATGCCTGCCTTGGTTGCCTGGCTGGGCCGCCGCCCCCTGTCGCATCAGGGGGCCTTGGCCGGGTGCCTCATCGGGTAGGATATCGGAGCGCGGGGGCGCACGGAAAGGGCTTGACGCATTTCTCCGTGCAGAAGAGCCGATTTGGGTTACCGCTCCGCGAAGAGCCGGGCTCCAGAATGCGCCAAAAGGCGAAAAGGCCCGCCGCGAGGCGCCCGCCACCCGTATCCGGGCAGTGGGCGACCCGGGCGGGCCTGATATTCGTTGCCCTCAGACGCCGGGCGCCGGCTCCGCCGGCTTGGCTACGCGGCAAAAGCCGCGGCGGCCGTTCGGCCGCTCAGCCGGCCTTGCCGGCTGCCTACGACGGCCCTCAGGCGCCGGGCGGCCGCTCCGCGGCCTTGGCTCGCCGCATAAGCGGCGGCGCCCGTTCGGGCGCTCAGCCGGCCTTGCCGGCTGCCTACGTACGGCCCTTAGGCGCCCGGTGGGGCGAACCCCGCCGGGCCGGAGGCCTCAATCAGGCCGCGAGCGGGCGGGAGAACTTCTCCACCGCCATCGTCATGCGGGCCGTGATCGGCGCGCTGGCCTGCTCGGCCAGGCGGTAGGCGGCTTCCTGGAGCTTCGCCGTCTCGGACATGGTCCGCTCCATGGAGGCCTTGGCGAAGGCGGCCTGGATGTCGGTGGCCTCCTTCAGGCTCTTCACGCCGGACAGCGCCTTGGCGCTTTCCATGGCGTGCTCGGACAGGGCCTGGGACATGGCGAAATACTGCTTGCCCAGGTCCTGGAAGCCGGCCGTCAGGGCCTGCGTCGCCTTGGTGAAGGCTTCCATGTTGCCACGGCCGAACTCCGCGGCCTCCTCGGCCGCCTTGTAGAAGCCTTCGGCCGTCTTCGTCGCCTGTTGCATACCCTGCTCCATTGTCATGCGCGCCTGGCTGGCGCCCTCCTCGATCGTCTTGTTGATGGTCACGTCGGCGGTCTCGACGGCCTCGCTGGCCGCCTCGACCGTGATCTGGGCCACGCTCTGCGCGGCAGTCTCCGCCACCTGCCCGGTGGGGGTCTCGACCAGCGCGACCTCGCGCGTGGTCTCGGCGTTCAATTCCGTCGCCATGACATCGGCCTCCTCGGTGTCGCGCCGGTCAGGCCGGATCGCGGGAACCTTCGGCCCGGTTCCAGGGCTGATCTTCGCCACACCGCGGCGTCCGCGGCGCATTGCCTTATCCACGGCCTTCGTCCTCGCTCCTCGCCCGCGCCGCCTTGCGGGACCTTTCAGGCCCCACCAACTCGACCACCCGGGCCGGAACCGGAGGCGTCGCTCGGCGCGTTATGCTGCGGTGCAGCACAGGCCCCACATATCGCCCACCACACGGAAGATGCAAGGAGATTTTGCAGTGCAGCATAATTTTGTCGCGCATGCTGGAATCGCTAAGAGACCTTAACGCTGTCCGCCCGCCAGCGTTCCGTTGCAGCCGCGTCGCCCAAGTGCTTGCAGTAACAGGATGTTCTGCATTCGCCCCTGTGGACAGGCAGGACCCCAGCCCGCTAGCCTGAGGCTTCTGGCGGCGCACGGGGGGTGTGCTGCCCGGGGGGTCTTCGACCATGTTCATTCGGCTCGCGCCGCTGGTCGCCTTGGCGGCCGGTCTGTTCGCCGCGCTCTCGCCTGCCCAGGCGCAGATCGGCAGCGAACGCTACGCCGCCATGGTGGTGGACCACCGCAATGGCACCATCCTGGTCTCCGCCAATGCGGATGAGACGCGGCATCCGGCCTCGCTCACCAAGATGATGACGCTCTATATGGTGTTCGACGCGCTGCGGGACGGCCGCCTCTCGCTCGGCTCCGCCGTGCCGATCTCGGAGGAGGCGGCGTCCCGCCCGCCGTCCAAGCTCGGCATCCCGGCCGGCGGCAGCGTGACGGTGGAACAGGGCATCCTGGCCCTGGTCACCAAATCCGCCAATGACGTGGCGGCGGCCTTCGGCGAATTGCTCGGCGGCAGCGAGGAACGCTTCGCCCAGATGATGACGCAGCGCGCCCGCGAACTGGGCATGACGCGCACCACCTTCCGCAACGCCTCCGGCCTGCCGGACTGGGACCAGGTGACGACGGCGCGGGACATGGTGACGCTCGGCCGCCGGCTGATGCTCGATTTCCCGGACCGCTACCACTATTTCGGTCGCACCGAGGCCGCCTTCCGCGGCCTGCGCCTGCGCAGCCACAACCGCATGCTGACCAGCTATGAGGGCGTGGACGGCATCAAGACCGGCTATATCCGCGCCAGCGGCTTCAACATCGTCACCAGCGCCAACCGCGATGGGCGCCGGGTGGTGGGCGCGGTGTTCGGTGGCAGTTCCTGGGTGGAACGCGACCAGCACATGACGGCACTGCTCGACCAGAGCTTCGACCGCATCGGCGTGTCGCCCCGCGCCGCCATGGCGCAGGCCCCCGCCGCCCCGCTGGTGATGCGCCAGGCTCAGGCGGCGACCAGCCGCAATCCCCGCGCCGCGGCGGCGTCGACCCGCACCGCGACCCGTCAGGCAGCCCGCCCCGCCGCGCGCAGCGCCTCCGCCGCCCGCGCCACGCCGGCCCGCACGGCCGCCCGCAGCGCACAGGCCGCCCGCGCGACCCCGGCCCGGCCCGCGGCGCGCAATGCCCAGGCCGCGCGCACCCCGCCGCGCCCGGCGGCGGCCCGCGCCGCCGCGGCCCCGACGCGTGCGGCCACGCAGCCGGCCCGCCGCGCCGCGGCCTCCGCGCCGACGGTCCGCACCGCGACCACGCGCCCGGCGGCCACCAGCCGCAGCGCCGCGCGCAGCCCGGTCGCCACCCGCAGCGCCATCGCGCCGCGCGGCACCACCCTGGCGCCGCCCCGCCCCCGTCGTTGAACAACTGCCGCTGATCCGGCCGGCGCCCGCCGGTAAGGCGGGCGCCCTTTCTCAGGCCATTCCGCCCCGCGCCGCCACCGGCCAGAGGCATTCCACCCGGCCCTTGCGCACCCCGACATACCAATCGTGGCGATCCACCGTAGGGTCGCAATGGCCGGGCACCAGCCGCACGGACTGGCCGAGGCGCGGCAGAGCCGAGGGGTCTTCCGCCTTCAACGTCCCATGCTCATCCGAGGCGCCGGCATAGGTCACGCCGGGGAAGCCGTGCACCAGCGGCGGGCCGCTGTCGATCGCCACCGCCTTGTGCCCGGCATCGACCACGGCGAGGCCGGGGCGCGGTGCCGACATCACCTGGGCCAGCACGAACAGCGACTGGCGGAAGGGCGGCGGGTCGTCGTTGCGGCCGTAATCGGCATCCATGAAGGCATAGGAGCCGGCCTGGATCTCGTTCCAGACCCCCGTCGCCAGCTCGTTGCGGAAGGTGCCGGTGCCGGCGCCGCCGATGATGGCGCAATCAAGCCCGCGCTGTCGCAACTGTTCCACCGTGCGCCGCGTGCCATCCGCCGCCGCGCCGATAGCCTGCTGGCGCTGGGTGGGCGTGCGGTAGTGCTGGGCGCTGCCGTGATAGGATTGCAGCCCGCCGAAGATCAGGTGGCGGCTGCCGGCGATGCGCTCGGCCAGCGCCACGGCCTCCGGCCCCGGCGCCACGCCGCAGCGGCCGCCGCCGCAATCGATCTCGACCAGCACGGTCATGCGCAGCCCGGCGGCCTCGGCGGCGGCCTCGATGGCGGCGATGCCGTGCTCATGGTCGGCACAGACGGCCACCTTCGCCAGGCCGGACAAGGCGGCGAGGCGGGCCAGCTTGCGCGGGGCGATCACCTCGTTGCTCACCAGGATGTCCGGCACGCCGCCCCAGGCCAGCGCCTCCGCCTCCGCCACCTTCTGCACGCATTGGCCGATGGCGCCGCGCTTCATCTGCTGCAGGGCGATGATCGGGGATTTGTGGGTCTTGGCATGGGCACGCAGCTTCGCGCCGCTCGGCGCCAGGATCGCCGCCATGGTGTCGAGGTTGTGCTCAAAGGCATCGAGGTCGAGCAGCAGCGCGGGGGTATCGACCTCCTCCTCGCGCATCCCGGGTTCGGCGGGCGGTGCTTGCAGCATCTTTTTCCGGTCCTCAGTCAGCCAGCGCGGCGGTGAGCGCCGCCATGATGGGGTCAATTTGAGAAAGGTCGTTGTAGCCGTGGAAGCTGATGCGGATGCGGCCGCGGCCGTTCCAGGTCAGCACGTTCCGCTCCGCCATGGCGGCCACGATGCGGGATGCTTTGGGGTGGGCGATGCAGACGCTGGCGCCGTGCCGCGCCGGGTCGGGCGGGGTGATGCTCGGAATGCCGGCCCGCGCCAGACGGTCCAGCAATGCCGTGGTCAGCCCCTGCACATGCGCCTGCATGGCGCCGCGCGGCAGGCTTTCGTGCAGATCCATCGCCGCCTGAAGCGCATAGGCCGGCAGATGCGCCGGATTGCCCCGGGTGAAGCGATTGGCATCCGGCCGCAGCGGCGGCGCGCTGCGGTATTCGTTGGAGGCATCATCCGCCACCGAATACCAGCCCGCCGTCGCCGGCGCCCAGGCCGGCTGCCGCGCCCGGTTCCAATAGGCGATGGCGAGGCCGGTGCCGCCCAGCATCCATTTGTAGCAGGCGGCGAAGGCGAAATCGGCAATGGCGGCCTCCACCGGCAGCCAGCCGCTGGCCTGGGTATAATCCACCACCAGCAGCGCGCCGACGCGATCCGCCGCCGCCCGCAGCGGCGCCAGATCCGGCCGGCTGGCGTCGAAATAGGAAGCGGCGCTGGCCGCCACCATCCGCGTGCGCGCATCCACCGCCGCCGCCACCGCATCCGCGTCCATGATCGGCACATGGCGCAGCGTCACGCCGCGACGCATCGCCAGCGGCAGGGCGATGGAGGGGTATTCATGGGCATCGAGCACGACATTGTCGCCCTCCCGCCAATCCAGGCTCTCGACCAGCATCGACATGCCCTCGGCCACCGAGGAGACGAGCCCGATCTCCTCCGCCGCCACGGACCAGAAGGCCGCGAGCCGGGCGCGCAGGCGGTCGACCTCCGCATCCATGCGGGCGCGGCCGGCGGGGCCGGTGGATTTGTCCAGCGCATAGCGCGCCAGCGCGGCGCCCTGGGCATGCGGCACCGGGGTCTGGCCGCCGGCGCAGACATGGATCAGGCCGGGCGGAATCAGGAAGTCAGTCGGGGCGAAAAGGGGCACGGCGGTCCTGGCGGGGTTGCGCTTCGCCCGCAGCTTGGCACGCTGCGGGCGGAGGAGACAGACACCCATGGATTTCGCCCTGACCGAGGCGCAGCAGGCGCTGCATGACGCGGTCGCCCGCATCTGCGCCGGCTTCGACGATGCCTATTGGCTGGCGGCGGATCGCGGCCACCGCTTCCCGCGCGAGTTCCACCAGGCCATGGCCCGCGACGGCTGGCTCGGCATCTGCATGCCGGAACGGGTGGGCGGCGCCGGGCTCGGCGTGACGGAGGCGGCGATCATGATGCAGGCGGTGGCGCAATCCGGCGCCGCCATGTCCGGGGCCTCCGCCATCCACATGAACATTTTTGGGCCCATGCCCGTGGTGGTGCATGGCACGGAGGCGCAGCAGGATCGGATGTTGCCGCCGCTGATCTCGGGCGCGGAAAAGGCCTGTTTCGCGGTGACGGAGCCGAATACCGGGCTCGACACCACGCAGCTGAAAACCTTCGCGGAGCGGCGCGGCGACGGCTATGTCGTGCATGGCCAGAAGGTCTGGATCAGCACCGCGCAGGTCGCCGACCGCGTGCTGCTGCTGGCCCGCACCACGCCGCTGGACCAGGTGAAGAAGCGCAGCGAGGGCCTGTCGCTGTTCTATACGAAGCTCGACCGCAGCAAGGTCCAGGTGCGCGAGATTCCGAAGATGGGCCGCCACGCCGTCGATTCGAACGAGCTGTTCATCGACGGGCTGGAAGTGCCGCTGGAGGATCGCATCGGCGCGGAAGGCCAGGGCTTCGCCTATATCCTGCACGGCATGAATCCCGAGCGCATCCTGGTCGCGGCGGAGGCTGTCGGCATCGGCCATGCCGCCATCGCCCGGGCCAGTGCCTATGCCAAGGAACGCGTGGTCTTCGGCCGCCCGATCGGCCAGAACCAGGCGATCCAGCATCCGCTGGCGCAATGCTGGATGCAGCTGGAGGCGGCGCGGATGATGGTGATGCAGGCGGCCTGGCGCTACGACCAGGGGCTGGATTGCGGGGCGGAGGCGAATGCGGCGAAATACCTGGCCGGGGAGGCCGGGTTCAATGCGTGCCAGCAGGCGGTGATGACGCTGGGCGGCTATGGCTATGCGCAGGAATTCCATCTGGAACGCCTGCTGCGCGAAAGCCTGATCCCACGCATCGCCCCGGTCAGCCCGCAGCTGGTGCTTTGCTACATCGCCGAGCGGGTGCTCGGTCTGCCCCGAAGCTACTGAGACTGGATGTCATTGATGCTTGCTGCCTTGGATGCCCAGGCCACGAAGGTCGAAACCCCGAGCGGCGAGGGCCGCATGGTCTGGCGGATATGGAATGCGACCGGCGGCGCGCCGGTGATGCTGCTGCATGGCGGCAGCGGGTCCTGGCGGCATTGGGTGAAGCAGATCCCCTGGCTGGCGGCGCAGCGCATGGTGATCGCGCCCGATATTCCCGGCCTGGGCGAAAGCGACGATCCGCCGGAGCCGCAGGACCCGGCAACCATCGCCGGCGTGCTGGTGGAGGGGCTGAAGGGGATCGTGCCGGATACGGCCGCGATGGATCTCGTCGGCTTTTCCTTCGGCGCCATCACCAGCGGCCATGTCGCGCGGCTGCTGGCGCCCCGGCTGCGCAGCGTCACCATCTGCGGCGCCGGGGCGCTCGGCACGCCGCGCAGCCCGACGCATCTCATGAAGGTGCGGGACAAGACCGGTGCGGAAAAGGTCGCGGCCCACCGCCACAACCTGGCGAGCCTGATGTTCGCGGACCCGCAAAAAATCGACGCGCTGGCGCTGGATATCCAGGAGATCAATTCCCAGGCCGCCCGCCTGCGCAGCCGCCAATTCGCGCCCAGCGGCAATCTGAAGGATGCGCTGGCCGCCGCCACGGGCGTGCCGGTCAATGCCATCTGGGGCGAGCGCGATGCCGTGGCCTGGCCCAACCTCCATCTCCGCATCGATGCGCTACGGGACGCGCGGCCCGATGTGCGCGTGGCCATCGTGCCCGGCGCCGGGCATTGGGTGGCCTATGAGGCGGCGGCGGAGACCGATGCGCTGCTGCGGGACTGGCTGGCACCGAACCGTTAGACGAACGAACCAAACACGGTCTGCCGCGTTGAAGCCCCGAATGGCCGCCTTGGCCTCGGGAGCATGACTTGAGTATCTTCAAATCGATTCTGGCCAAGATCTTCGGCGATGGCGACGCCGCAGCCGCCACGCCGGCCGGCACCACCACCACCACCGCCGCGCCCATCGCGCAGGTGGATGTGGAAGTCGTGTTGATGCAGATGGCCGCCGCCTCCAAGCAGAAGCTGGATTGGCGGCGCTCGATCGTCGACCTGCTGAAGCTGCTGGGCCTCGACAGCACGCAGGATGCGCGACGCGACCTGGCGAAGGAGCTGCGCTACACGGGCGACATGGCGGATACGGCCACGATGAACCTGTGGCTGCATCGCCAGGTGATGACCAAGCTGGCGGAAAATGGCGGCCGCGTGCCGAACTCCCTGCGCGCCTGATCCACCGATGGGCGGCTGGAATCAGCCGCCCATGCGTTCGCGGTAGCGCGCGCCCCAACCCTCCCCGCGCACCCAGGCCAGGAAATTCTCCGCCGAGGGCGCGGTCTTCGTCACGGCGCAGACGCTGCGCCAGGCAAGGGCATGCATGCAGGAGGTCACGGGCGCCTCCCCCACGAAAGGTTTCGCCAATATCGGCCCCAGCGTCGGCATGCCGGTGCCGAGCATGGCGACAGCCTGCACCCGCCCCTCCGGCAGCGCCGCCAGGGCCGCCGCGGCACCCTGCGCCGTCATGGCGTAGATCGGATGGAAGCTGCCATCCGCCATGGCACCGCGTGACACCTCCACCACATCGAAGCCCCGTGCCGTCCAATAGCCCGTCGCGGCCTCCGTCAGGTCGTCCGGATAGGGCGAGACCAGCCCGATGCGCTCCGCGCCCACCGCCTGCAACGCATCCCGCACCGCCAGCGCCGCGGTGATGACGGGAATGCCCAGCGCATCCTGCATCCGCGCCACCAGCGCATCCTCCTCCGCCACGCCGGCATAGTAACTGGCCCCGGTGCAGGCGAAGGCGATGGCATCGATCGGCGCATTCGCGAACTGCGATGCCGCGCTGGGCAACTCGGACAAATAGTCCAGCAGGCGGGCGATGATGGTGGGCTTGGTGCTGGTCATGCGGGCATTCAGCATGGCCACGCCGGGCGGCCAGAGCATGGCGAATTCCGGCTCCACCGTCGTATTCGCCTGCGGCGTCAGCACGCCCACCAGCCCGCGCGGGGCGTATTCAACCGTCATCCTGCCTTGCTCCTTGGCGCCTCGGCGCACGGGGCTCCCTAGTGCCGCGGCGCACGGGCTCCGCGACGTGGCGGCAAACTGGCATACAACTCGCTTGTCCGTCAGGCCCGCCCGGGGCTAACTCGCCGCCTTGCCGGATCTGGAACCTCGCCCATGCATCGTCGTCACCTGCTGTCCCTGCTGCCCGGCGCCGTCGCCGCCCCCTCGCTCGCCTTGGCGCAGGCAGGCTATCCGGCGCGCCCGGTGCGGGTGATCGTGCCCTTTCCCCCCGGCGGTACCACCGACTTCATCGCCCGCCTGGTCTGCGCCCGGCTGAGCGCCGTCTTCGGCCAGACCTTCGTGGTCGAGAATCGCGCCGGGGCCGGCGGCACGCTGGGCTCCGACCTGGTGGCGAAAAGCCCGCCGGATGGGCTCATGCTCATCGTCTCCAACATCGCGAGCTTCGGTGTCGCGCCCAGCGTCTACCGCAGCATGCCCTACAACTCCGTCACCGATTTCGCGCATGTGGCGCTGATGGCGGAGATCCCCTCCGTCCTCGCGGTGAATGTCAGCAGCCCGATCCGCAGCCTGGCCGATTTCATCACCGCGGCGAAGGCGCGGCCGGGGCTGAATGTCGGCTCGCCGGGCAATGGCACCTCCTCCCACGCCAAGCAGGCGATCCTGCAACGCTCCGCGGGCATCGAGACGACCCACGTGCCCTATCGCGGCAGCGGGCCGATGATGAACGACGTGGCCGGCGGCGCGCTGGAATCCATGATCACCACCCTGGTCGAGGCCGGGCGCAACGAACGCTTCCGCCTGCTGGCCGTGACCGCCGATGCGCGGGTGCCGGGCTGGCCGGACCTGCCCACCTTCAAGGAGCTGGGCCACCCGGACCTCGTCGCCTCCACCTGGTTCGGCCTGTCGGCCGCCGCCAATACCCCGCCGGCCATCGTCAACCGGCTGAATGCGGAAGTTCTGGCGGCGCTGGCGACGCCCGATATCACCGCCAAGCTGATCGAGACCGGCGCCACGCCACGCCGCATGACCGCGCCCGAATACAGCGCCTTCGTCGCGGCCGAGGTCCAGCGCTGGTCGGCGGTGGTGCAGGCGGCGGGGATCCGAATCGACTAGGGCGCCCCGCCACCCCCAGCAAGCCGGCGGCTACAGGATGAAGTCGCTTTCCTGCAGCGCCTGCTGGCCGGCGAGGCGGATTACCATTTCCGCCGCACCGCCATCGCCGGCATCGAGGAACACGCCGGTGCCGTTCGGCCCCTGCAGGACGCGCAGCGAGGCCTGGCCACCGCCGGCAAAGGCATCGCTGCCGACGAAGACGACGTCGAAGTCATCCGCGAACCCGCCCAGGCTGATCCGGTCGCCCTCCGCCGAGGAGAAGTCCAGGATGCGGCTGGCCGCCTCACGCGGGCTGTCGGAGAAGTCGCCGAACAGGAAGACATCGGCCCCGGCACCGCCCCAGATGACATCGGCGCCCTGGCCGCCCGCCAGCGTGTCATTGCCGGCTTGGCCGAACAGGCGGTCGTCGCCGGCCCCGCCGAGCAGCACGTCGTTGCCCGTGCCGCCGACCAGGCTGTCATCGCCCATCTCGCCCACCAGCAGATCGTCGCCCGTGCCGCCATTCAGGATGTCGTTGCCGGCGCCGCCCACCAGCAGGTCGTCGCCGCCACGGCCCAGCAGGCGGTCCGCCCCGTCTCCACCGGTCAGCTCGTCGCCACCGGCACGGCCCAGCAGGCGATCCGCGCCCTCGCCCCCGGCCAGCACGACACCGCCGAGGGCGATCAGCGCCAGCAGCGGGTCATGGTCGCTGGCCTGCTCGGCAAACTCACTGTTGAGATGCACCGCATCGAACAGCGTATCGCCGGCCAGGCCGGTGCCGACCAGGATATGGTCCAGCGACTGGCTGTTGCCGTCGAAGTTGTAGGAGTAACGCTCCAGCGGCGGCAGCGTGTCGGTCAGGTTCACCAGCGGCGCGCCGGGGCCGGCCAGCGCCTGCATCGGCTCCTCGAACTCGAACTCGTTGTGGTCGCCGAGCACGACGATATTGGCGTCCGGATCGGTCGCGAGCGCGGCGTCCACGAAGCCGCGCACCGCCTCGGCCTGGGCCTGGCGCTCATCCTCCGAGCCATTGACCGGCGGCTGGTTCGCACCGAACAGCGGCTGGCTGCCACCCTTGGAGGAGAAGTGGTTGTTCACCACCGTCACGCTCTCCCCCTGGAAGGTGAAGTCGGCGATCAGCGGCACGCGCGCACCGTCGAAGGCCGCATCCTCCACCGTGCGCAGCGAGCCCTCGACCAGCTCGACGCGCTCCGGATTATAGAGGAAGGCGTTGCGGATATTGCCGCCGGGCTGGCCGCCGACGCCGCCATTGATGACGAAGGGGTTGTCGGCGAAGGCGTAGCGCGGGCCGCCGGCGGCGACGATCGCATCGACCAGCGCCTGCAGCGTCGCCTCGGCCGAGACCAGGTCGCTGATCTCGCCGCCATCGCCATCCTGCACTTCCTGCAGCGCGATGATGTCGGGCGTCTTCAGGTTGTTGACGATGTCCTGGGCGATACGCGCGAACTGACCGTTGCCGACATCGTCATCGACATTGCTTGAACTGCGGTCGGCGACCAGGTTCTGGTCCTCGACCTTGGGGTCCAGGTTCAGCACGTTGTAGGTGGCGATCAGCAGGTCGGCGCCCTCGGCACGGAAATCCGTGACCTCCCGCTCCAGCGTGCTCGGCGCCGTCACGGTATAGGCCTCGGTCGGGATCAGCTCGAAATTGCCGAAGTTGTAGCCGATGACGCCGGTGACGTTGCTGAGTTGCGCGCCGACATCGACGGATGGCGTGCCGGCGGCGAAGACGCCGCTGTCCTCGTCGATCTGGATGCGCTCCGGGTTGAAGTCGCCGCCCGCCGTGTTGGTCACGCCGGCGCCGCCGGTGCCGGGCTCGATGTTCAGCGTGCCGCGGTCGCTGAGGCCGGTGGCCTCGCCGACGATGGTCCAGATCTCGCCGAAGCCGTTGGTGGCGCCAACCACCTTCGGCGCCTCCAGCGTCACGCGCATGGCTTCCAGGCTTTCGTAGAAGGCCACGCCCTCCACCAGCGATTCGGTCGGCGGCAGCAGGCCATTCGGCCCCAGCACCACCGCATCCGGCAGCGCATTGCCGGAAGAGGTGACGAGGCTGGAACCGGCGCCGGTCGCGGTGATCTGGGTGGTGGAGAGGTTGCCGGTGGCGGCGCCGCCGGGGACGAATTCGCTGACCACGCCCCGCACCGTCACCGCATCGCCCACCAGGACGGAGGGTGCGCCGCTGGTGAAGACGAAGATGGCGTCGGAGGTGGCGGCATCGCCGTCGCCCGTCGCGTCCTGAAGGTAGTAGCCGTTGCTGTCCACGGCGGTGACGATGCCGCTGGTACGCACCTCCTCGCCGGCCCGTCCGGAGACGAGGCCGCTGCCCTGGATGGCGTAGATTGCCGTGACCGGCAGCGGATCGGACACCGCGACATCGACGGCTATCGGGCCGAGGTCGTCATAGGCGGCATCGGCGGAGGTCGCGCTGATGGCGATGGCCAGCGCCTCCGCGCCCTCCGCCAGCCCGTCTTCCAGCGCCGTCACCTGCACCTGCTGGGGCTGGTCCCAATTGGCGGCGGTGAAGACCAGGCTGGGGGTGGACAGCGCCAGGTCGTCGCCCGGCGCGGCCAGCATCACCGTCACATCGGCGGTGGGCTGGGTGCGCAGCATCACGGTGAAGCTCGCGGCCGCGCCGCCTTCCTCCACCGCCAGGTCGCTGGTGGAGACGACCAGGCCGGGCGTCGCCTCGCCGCCAAAGCTCTGGCCGGCATTCAGGCTGCCGAAGCTGTTGGAGCCCGGGGTCGCGGCCCAGGCGAAATCCTCATATTCCGTGCCGGTGCCCGTGAGCTGCAGGGCGGAGCCCAGCGGCTCCGTGCCCGCCTGGGACACGCCGATATCGGTGCTGGTCATGCCGGCGGCCGGACCGTCGGCCGCGGTCAGCGTGCCCTCATAGCTCAGGAACTGCACCACCACGCCGTCCGGATCGACCAGCGCGATGCCATCCGGCGCGCCGTTCTGCAGGCCATTGGCGGGGAAGGCGACAACCGCGGTGCCGAAGCCGCCGCCCTGGTCGGCCAGCACGCCCGCAAGCCCATCCAGGGCCGCCGGGCTGTCATAGGCGGTGCCGTTGGAGCCGTTGTAGCGGACCAGCGTCCAGCCGGTCAGGTCGGTGCCGGCCGGGCCGGCGACCTCGATGCGCTCGCCGGCATCGGTGCCGTCATTGTCGTAGTGGATCTCGTTGATGAAGACGCTGGTCATGTCCCGCCCCTCTTGCGCAGCGGCGCGGAGGTAACCGGCCGCCCGAGGTGACGTCCCGTTAAGATATGGAGGCAAGGGGGATTGGAGCCGCTTCTCGCGTGAGGGTGATCCGTGGGGCGATCAGGGGCTTGACCAGCCGCGCGGGGCGCGGTTCGTCTCCCGGATGGACGATCCGAAGGACCCCGCGCCGGCACCGGCGAAATCGGCGGCGCAGCGGGCGCGGGAAGCCCGGCTGGCCGCCGCGCTCCGGGAAAACCTGCGCCGCCGCAAGGCCCAGGCCCGCGCCCGGGCCGAGCAGCCCGTCACCGAGGAAACGGAAGGCGAAGGCTGACCCGCGCCCGATTGGACGCCCGCGCCCGCATCGGGTAACCCGGCCCTCCCGTTGCCCGAAGGCCGCTGCCCCATGTCCATCATGCCCGACACCTGGATCCGCCGCATGGCGCAGGACACGGCGATGATCGAGCCCTTCGTCGAATCCCAGCGGCGGGAGGGCGTGATCTCCTACGGCCTGTCCAGCTACGGCTACGACGCCCGCCTGGCCGACGAGTTCAAGATCTTCACCAATGTCGACAATGCGGTGGTCGATCCGAAGGTGTTCTCGGACCAGGGCTTCGTCACCCGGCGGGGGGAGACCTGCATCATCCCGCCGAACAGCTTTGTCCTGTGCCACACCATCGAGTACTTTCGCATACCGCGCGACGTGCTGGTGATCTGCCTCGGCAAGTCCACCTATGCGCGCTGCGGGCTGATCGTGAACGTCACGCCGCTGGAGCCCGAATGGGAAGGCCAGGTGACCATCGAGATCAGCAATACCACCCCCCTGCCCGCCCGCATCTACGCCAATGAGGGCATCTGCCAGTTCCTGTTCCTGCAAGGCAGCGCACCGCCCGAGGTCAGCTATGCCGACCGCAAGGGCAAATACATGGGCCAGCGCGGCGTCTCGCTGCCGAAACTTTGAAGTACGCGGCACGTGCCGCGGGCCCCATCCGGGGCCTCGGTTGCCCTTCGGGCACCCGCCTTGTTCTGATGATCCGGCCAGGAAAGTACCTCTGATGGACCGCATCCGCATCCGCGGCGGCAAGCCGCTCTCGGGCAATATCCCGATCGGTGGCGCCAAGAACGCCACCCTGCCCTTGATGGCCGCCGGCCTTCTCTCCGACGGGCCGCTGACGCTGGAAAACGCGCCGGACCTGGCGGATATCGCCACCATGCGCGCCCTGCTGATCCAGCACGGCATGAAGGTGGAGCACGACAAGGCGCAGCGCCGCCTGGTGCTGTCGGGCGCCGCCGAGAACCTGGAGGCGCCCTATGACCTGGTGCGCAAGATGCGCGCCTCCGTCCTGGTCATGGGTCCGCTGGTCGCGCGCTTCGGGGAGGCGCGGGTCTCGCTGCCCGGCGGCTGCGCCATCGGCACCCGCCCGGTCGACCTGCACATCAAGGGGCTGGAGCAGATGGGCGCCGTCTTCGACCTGGAAGGCGGCTACATGCATGCGAAGGCGCCCAAGGGTCTGCACGGCGCCACCATCATCTTCCCCCAGGTCAGCGTCGGCGCCACCGAGAACCTGCTGATGGCCGCCACCCTGGCCGAGGGCACGACGGAGCTGGTGAATGCGGCGCGGGAGCCGGAGATCGGCGACCTCGCCATGTGCCTGATGCGTATGGGCGCGCGGATCGAGGGCATCGGCACGGACCGGCTGGTGGTGGAAGGCGTGAAGCGCCTGGGCGCCGCCACCCACCCCATCATCCCGGACCGCATCGAGGCCGGCACCTATGCCTGCGCGGCGGCCATCACCGGCGGCTCCGTGCTGCTGGAAGGCGCGCGGATGGTCGATCTCGGCGCCGTGGTACGCACCATGCGCGAATGCGGGGTGGATGTGGCGGAGGAAACCGCCGGGCTGCGCATCACCCGGAAGAACGGGCTGCGCGGCGCCGATGTGATGACCGAGCCCTTCCCCGGCTTCGCCACCGACATGCAGGCCCAGTTCATGGCGCTGATGTGCGTGGCGGAAGGCGCCAGCATGATCACCGAGACGATCTTCGAGAACCGCTTCATGCATGTGCCGGAGCTGACCCGCATGGGCGCCCGCATCAAGTATCACGGCCAGTCCGCCATCGTGCGCGGCGTCCCGAAGCTGTCGGGCGCCCCGGTGATGGCGACCGACCTGCGCGCCAGCGTCAGCCTGGTGCTGGCCGGGCTGGCGGCGCAGGGGGAGACCATCGTCAACCGCGTCTATCACCTCGACCGCGGCTATGAGGCGCTGGAGCGCAAGCTTTCGGCCGTGGGGGCGGAGATCGAGCGGGTCTGATCAGCGGCGCGGCAGTCGCAGCGCCACCCGCAACCCGCCGCCCTCCGGCGAGTCCATCGCCAGCTGCCCCTCGTAAAGCTCCGCCAGGTCGCGGGCGATGGCGAGGCCGAGGCCGTTGCCCGGCGCGGCCTCATCCAGCCGCACGCCGCGCGCCAGCGCCGCATCCTGCTCGGCCTTGTCGAGGCCCGGCCCGTCATCGGCGACGGCGATGACCACGCTGTCGCCCTGCGGGCGCATTGTCACGGCCACCTTCCGCCGCGCCCATTTGCAGGCATTCTCCATCAGGTTCCCCAGCATCTCCTCCAGATCCTGGCGGTCCACCTTCACCCGCAGCGCGGGGTCGCCTTCCAGCGTGATCTCCACCTGCTTTTCCGCGAACAGGCGGCGGAAGGCGGCGGCCATGTCCTGCGCCACCGCATGCGGCGCGGCATCCACCGCCGCGACGCCCGACAAGGCGGAGGCGCGGGCGCGCGTCAGATGGTGCTGCACCAGACGGTCCATCATCTGGTTCTGCGCCAGCGCCTGGGCGCGATCCGGCGCCGTGCCGTCCAGGGCGGCGCGCTGGATGGCGAGCGGCGTGCGCAGCGCATGGGCAAGGTTGCCGACATAGGACCGCGCGCGTTCCACCGTGCGGCGGTTCTGGTCCACCAGCGTGTTGATCTCCTCGATCAATACGGCGATCTCGGCCGGCGCCTCCTCGACCGAAAGCCGGTCCTGGCGCCCGGCGGAGACTTCGGCCAGGGCATCCCGGCTGCGCCGCAGCGGGCGGATGGCCCAGGTGACCTGGGCGATGCCGCCCACCACCAGCCCCAGCCCGATCACCACGAAGGCGGTGGTCACCAGCAGCCGCAGGCTGGTGATGTCCTCCTCCAGCGCGTCGCGCGGCATGGCGACGCTGACGCTCAGCGGCTGGGCCGCGCCGGCGGGCTGCACCATGCGCAGCGCCAGGCGCAGCTTCTCGCCGCGGGGACCCGCGATGTTGCGCGCCTGGGGCGGCCGGTCCGGCGGGCCTTCCGCCAGGGGCAGCGCGGCCTGGACCAGGGAAGGCGAGGCCTTCCGCCCGCCCCCCGGCGCGGCCAATTGCCAGTAGAAGCCGGAATAGGGCTGGTCGTAGCCGGCCTGGGGCAGCGGCGTGGCCAGGGCGACGCGGCCCTCCGCATCCAGCGTCGCCGCGCCGGCCACGCGGTTCAGCGTGCGCAGAAGCTGGATGTCGAAGTTGCGGGTCAACTGCGTGCCCACCGCGTCCAGGATCAGCCAGCCCGCCGCGCTGAGCGTCAGCGCCGCCCAGCCGGCGGAAACCAGCGCCAGCCGCAGCGTCAGCGATCGCCGGAGCAGGCTAGCCATCCTGGAGGCCCAGCAACCGGTAGCCACGGCCGCGCACCGTCTCGATCACGCTGGCGCTGGTCTTGCGGCGGATGCGGGCGACGATGACCTCCAGCGTGTTGAACTCCGGCTCGCTGTCCTCGCGGCCGTAGAGCTGCTCCGACAGCTCCGTCTTGGTGACGAAGCGGGCGCCGTGCTGCGCCAGATAGGCCAGCAGCCGGTATTCCAGATCGGTCAGCCGCACCGGCACCCCCTGCCAGGTGACGGCGGCCGTCGCGGGGTCGATCTGCAGCGCGCCGTGGATGATCTCCGGGCTGGCGCGGCCCTTGGCGCGGCGCAGCAGGGCGTGCAGCCGGGCCACCAGCTCCTCCATCGCGAAGGGCTTGGCCAGGTAGTCATCCGCCCCGGCATTCAGCCCGGCCACCTTCTCGGTCCAGGCGCCGCGCGCCGTCAGGATCAGCACCGGCATGCCACGTCCCTCGCTGCGCCAGCGGCGCAGGACCGAAAGTCCGTCCAGCACCGGCAGGCCCAGATCCAGCACCACCGCGTCGTAGGATTCATGCGCGCCGAGGTAATGCGCCTCCTCCCCATCGCCGACATGGTCGACGGCGAAATGCGCCGCCGTCAGCGCCGCCTTGATGTGGACGGCGAGCGGCACATTGTCCTCGACCACCAGCAGCTTCATGCGGCACCGCTCCTCGCCCGGCCCGATGATGCCCGGGCCGGGCGAGGCCGGAAAGCGCCCGCCGGCTCACGCGCTGCGCGTCACGCCCAGCACCGGGGCCTCCGCCGCCTCCCGCTCCGCCTTCTCGCTGCGCTGCTGCCGCAGCCCGAGCCAGAGGCTGAGCGCCAGCCAGGCGGCGGAAAGCGGCACGGCGACCAGGGCGATGCCGCTCATCCCCAGGCCGAGGGCGATCAGCCCGGCATAGCTCCAGCTGCCGATCTGGTCGCCGCCGCGATAGACCACGGTGTCGATGAAGTTCTTCGCCTTGTAGCGATCCTCCCGCGGGACGGAGGTGAACAGCACCTCCCGCGTCGGGCGCGCCAGCGCGAAGTTGCTGACCCGTCGCGCCACCTGCACCACCACGAAGACCGCGATACCGGGCCAGACGGCCAGCGCGGCGAAGCCGAAGGCGCTGAGCAGCGGCAGGACGCCGAGCATCACCGCCACCCCCAGCCAGGCGGTCAGCCGCCAGGTCAGGAACAGTTGGAAGGCCAGCGTCAGCACATTCACCCAGAGGTCGATATTGGCGAAGAAGGCGGTGCGTTCCGCGCGGCTGGCGAAGCTCGTCTCGGCAATGCTCGCCTGGTGGAAATAGAGGAAGGTGGAAGTGACCGAATACAGCAGGATGAATCCGGCGATGCCGAGCAGATAGGGCGAGCGCAGCGTATGCGTCATGCCGGCGAAGATGCCGCCGCCGACCGGGCGATGCGGGTCCTCGCTCTTGCCGGCATGCTGGAAGGCATCGCTGATCGCCGACAGCCGCCGCACCGCGAAGACCGCGACTTCCAGCAGCAGGATGGAGGCCAGCAGCAGCCAGTGCTGCTCGACATGCCGCACGAAGCCGGAGGTGAGCGCGGAGCCGGCGATGCCGCCCAGCGTGGCGCCGGCGGCCAGGAAGCCGAACAGCCGCTTGCCCTGGTCGGAGTCGAAGACATCGACGATGAAGGACCAGAAGACCGAGACGACGAACAGGTTGAAGACCGAGACCCAGATGAAGAAGGCGCGGCCGATCCAGACCCGCTGGGCGTCGCCGGCCAGCATCAGCAGCAGCAGGAAGACCAGCAGGTTGACCATGAAGAAGCGGTAGGCGACGGCGATGAAGATCTCGCGCGGCCAGCGCCGCACGGCATAGGCGAACAACGGATTGGCCGCGAGCATCGCCAGCAGCGTGCCGGTGAACAGCCAGGGCAGGTTGCGCACGCCGCCCGCCACGCCGAGCTCGTCACGGATCGGCCGCAGAACGTAATAGGCCAGGAAAAGCGCGAAAACATACAGCCAGGACCAGGCCAGCGCGCGCGCCTCCTCCGGACGGACCTGGATGATCCGCCGCAGAACCGCATAGGCCACCCCGCCCGCCTGTTCGGCGGCGGGGTCAGAGCGCATCGAGATACTGTTCCATCCGCCGGCGCAGGGCCGCATCCGGCATGCGGCCCTGCGCTGCCTTCAGGTTGTCGTCGACGTAGCGGGCCTGGGCCATGCCCGGCACGGCGCAGGTCACCGCGGGATGGGAGACCAGGTACTTCAGCATGATCTGCGGCCAGCTGGTGCAGTCGATCTCCGCCGCCCATTCCGGCAGGGGCTTGCCCTGGGTGGCGCGGAAGACGCTGCCGCGGCCGAAGGGCAGGTTGATGAACACGGCCATGCCACGCTCCGCCGCCAGCGGGATGATCCGCTCCGCCGCGTTGCGGTTGTCCAGCGCATAGTCGATCTGGATGGAATCCAGCGTCTCCCGCCGCATCATCGCCTCGAAGGCCTCGTACTGCCGGTCGAAGGAGGTGGTGGCGCCGACATAGCGGATCCGCCCGCCCTGCTTCAGCTCCCGCAGGATGGCGAGCTGGTTGGTGATATCGCGCAGGTTGTGCACGGCGAACAGGTCGATGCGATCCGTGCGCAGATGGCGGAAGGCGTCGGCGATCTGCGCGCGGCCTTCCTCGGGCGTGTTCACGCCGACCTTGGTGCAGATGAACAGGTCGTTCCGGATGTTCAGGTCCTGGATCAGCCCACCCATGATGGCCTCGGCATTGCCGTAGGAGGGGGCGGTGTCCACCACCTTGCCGCCGAGCTGATGGAAACGCCGGAAGGTCTCCCGCAGCGGCGCGCGATCCTCCTCGCTCACCGCCTCCTCATAGCGGCGGGCGGAGCCGAGGCCGATGATCGGGATCATCTCGCCGCTGCTCGGGATCGGCTTGCGCAGCAGGCTGGGCTGCTGCGCCGCGGCCGGGCCCGCGAAGGCGGCGGCGGCCAGGCCCGCGCTGCCGGCGAGGATGGATCGGCGGGATGTCATCATGTTCTGCCCTCAGACTTCGTCTTGGAGTCGGCGCGCTGCCATCCAAGCCTATCACCGGCCCGCTGAACCGAGGCTGAACGGCGCCCGCGAGGCCGGGCTCAGCCCTCCGGCCGCAGCACGTAGCGCAGCTTCTCCGCCAGTTCCTGGCGGCGATAGGGCTTGCTGAGCAGCACCACGCCCGGGTCCAGCCGGCCGTGATGCACCACGGCATTCTCGGTGTAGCCGGAGGTATAGAGCACCCGCAGCCCTGGCCGCAGCACCAGCGCCGCCTCGGCCAGCTGGGGGCCGGAGATGCCGCCGGGCATCACCACATCGGTGAACAGCACATCGATCGGCACCTCGCTGCGCAGGATCTCCAGCGCCGTCACGCCGTTGCGCGCGGCCAGCACCCGGTAGCCGAGCAGGGTCAGCTCCCCCACCACATGGGTGCGGACCATTTCGTCATCCTCGACCACCAGCACCGATTCGGTGCCGCCGCGCAGCCGCGCGGGCCGGCCGGGATTCATCGGGCGTGGCACACCGGCCGCCGCCGCCCGCGGCAGGTAGAGCTTCACCGTGGTGCCGTGGCCGGGCTCGGAATAGATCTTCACATGGCCATTGGACTGCTTGACGAAGCCATAGACCATGGAAAGGCCCAGCCCGCTGCCGCGGCCGAATTCCTTGGTGGTGAAGAAGGGCTCGAAGGCCTGGGCCAGCACCTCCGGCGTCATGCCGCAGCCGGTGTCGGTCACCGCCACCACCAGGTATTCGCCCGCCACCACCTCCTCATGCCGCGCGGCATAGTCGTCGTCGATCTGCGCGAAGGCGGTCTCCAGCGTCATGCGACCGCCCTCCGGCATCGCATCCCGCGCATTCAGCACGAGGTTCATCAGGGCGGCCTCAAGCTGTGCCGGATCGACCAGGGCGGGCGGCAGGCGCGGCGTCAGGTCGAAGCGGCATTCCACCCGCTCACCCAGCGTGCGGCGCAGCAGCAGTTCCAGCCGCTGGATCTCCTGCCCGACATCGACCGGTCGCGGCTCCAGCGGCTGGCGGCGGGCGAAGGCGAGCAGGCTGCGCGTCAGCTCCCCGCCACGCTCCGCCGCGTCGCGGGTGGTCTCGGCGAGTTGCAGCAGGTCCGGATCATGCTCCAGCCGTTCGGCCAGCAATTCGGCGCTGCCCAGGATGACGGTCAGCAGGTTGTTGAAATCATGCGCCAGCCCGCCGGTGAGCTGGCCCACCGCCTCCATCCGCTGGGCCTGGAGCAGCTTGCGGTTCAGCTCGGAGATCGCCTCCTGCTGGTTCTGCAGCGATTCGGCGCTGCGGTTCAGCACCGCCATCAGCCCGCCCAGTTCGCCCCCCGGATGCGGCGGGGGAATGCGGACGGAAAGGTCGCCCTGGCCCAGGCGCGATGCCATGCGCGAAATCCGCGCTACCTCCCGCCGGATCGCCACCTCCCCGATCAGCCAGACGGAAATGCCGAGCACCAGGGAGAGCGTGGCGAGGATCGCCAGATCCTCCCGCAGCCGCTGATCCGCCGTGGCGACCAGGTCCTGCCGGTCCTGCCCCACCAGCACGCGCAGCCCCGCCTGGGCCAGCAATGCGTTGCTTCCCGACGCCCAGATTTGCCGGCGGCCATCCGCCTCCCGCAGTTCCGCCGTCTGGCCGTCGCGCGCCAGAAGCGCGAATTCGCCGAGCGGCGTGCCGGCCAGGGATTGCCCGATGCTGCCCTCGGTGCCCCCTGGTCGGTTCCAGGCCAGCACCGTGCCTTGCTGGTCCAGCATCAGGATTTCCGTGTTCGGCTGCACCAGGGCCAGGTCGTCGCGCACCACCGCCCGCAGGTTCAGCGAGGCGAGCAGGATGAAGTCCAGGTCGCCGGCCGGCGTGCGGGCAGGCTGGGCGATCTGCAGCACGGAAAGCCCCGTCAGCCGTCCGAAGACAGCCTGCAAGGCGACGCCCTGGCGCAGGGTGAGCGCCTGCTGGAAATAGCCCCGGTCGCGCAGGTCCAGCTCACGCGCCGTCTGCAATGAGTCGCAGAACAGCGCGCCTTCCGGCGAAATGGTCAGGATTCCGGTGAATTGCGGATACTGGTCCAGCACCCGGCCCAGAAAGGCCGAGCAGGCGGCGCGATTGTCGCTCTGCAGGTCGCGGGCGCGGGACAGTCCGTAGAGGAGCTGTCCCGTGGCATGGATCCGGCTGTCGAAGTCACGCGCGACGATCTCGGCGGAGTTGACGAGGCGGCTGGTGGCCGCCTGGATCTGCGCATCGCGCTCCTGCACGAAACGGTATCCCAGCAGCAGCGCGGGCACGATCGTGGCCATGGCGACAAGCCACAGCAATCGCGCGCGGATGCTCATCCCTGGCCCACCCCGTGTGGCTTTGACGGTTCGACGCCGGGGGGTCCTGCCCCCCTTCGCCCGCGCTTCGCGCCATTCTGGCGCAGCAGCCCGCCCATATCCATCGCGGGATCATGCAGACACGCGCTTAATGATTCGATCGTGACATGAGGCGATGCCTGCCGCAACCACGCGATGCGCCGGCGAACCCCGCCAGGGGCCGGATGGGATGATCTCAGCCGCGAAACATGCCGCCACCGTCCACATCCACCACGGTGCCGTTGACATAGGCAGCGCGCGGCGAGGCCAGGAAGACGGACAGGTCGGCGATCTCCGCCGCCTCGATGGCACGGCCATAGGGCAGGCCGGTCAGGGTTTCCGCCCAGCGTTCCGGATCGCCGAACTTCAGCTGTGCATTGACCCGCGCCTGGGTTTCCATGCGTTCGGTGCGGGTGGCGGCGGGGTTGATGCCCAGCACCCGCACGCCGCTGGCCTGCGCCGCGCCCCCAAGGGCCGAGGTGAAGGCGATCAGCGCCGCATTGCCGGTGCCACCGCAGATATAGCCCATGCGCGGCGCGCGCCCGGCCATGCCGATGATGTTCAGGATGACGCCGGCGCCCTTCGCCTCCATCCCCGCATAATACATCTGGCACATATGGATGTAGCCCAGGACCTTCAGGTCCCAGGCCTGCTGCCAGCGGGCGAAGGGGATGTCCTGCAGCCGGCCGGCCGGGATCGCCCCGGCATTGTTCACCAGGATGTCCACCTGCGGGAAGGCGGCGTGCAGCCGCTCCCGCTCCTCCGGCCGGGACAGGTCGGCGGCCAGGCTTTCCACCCGGATCTGCGCGGCACCGCGCAGCGAATCCGCGGCGCTGGCGAGCGTCGCCGCATCGCGCCCGACCAGCACCAGGTCGCAGCCTTCCGCCGCGAAAGCCTCGGCGCAGGCCAGGCCAATGCCCTTCGAGCCGCCAGTGATGAGCACGCGCTTGCCGGCCAGTTGCATATCCATGCGGCTCAGACCTCCATCTCGATCAGGAAGGGGCCATCGGCGGCGAAGCTCTGCTGCATCAGGTCGGCGACGCCTTCCAGCGTATTGGTGCGCGCCGCCTCCACCCCCATGCCATTGGCCAGCTTCACCCAGTCCAGGTTCGGATTGCCGAGGTCCAGCATGTCCATCGCGGTGCGGCCCGGATTGGCGCCGACGCCGTGATATTCGCCGATCAGGATCTGGTACTTGCGGTTGGAGATGATGACGGTGGTCACCGGCAGCCTCTCCCGCGCCTGGGTCCAGAGGCCCTGGAGCGTGTACATGCCCGATCCATCGGCCTGCAGGTTGATGACCCGCCGGCCCGGCGCGCCGATGGCGGCCCCGGTGGCCAGCGGAATGCCGCAGCCGATGGCGCCGCCGGTGATGTGCAGCCAGTCATGCGCCGGCGCGTTGTGGGTGAACTTGTAGAAGCCGCGGCCGAAGGAGACCGATTCATCGGCCACCACGGCATTGTCGGGCATCAGCGCCGCCAGGGTCTGCGCCAGGCCCTCCGGCGTCGGCGTGCCGCGGCCGGGCTGCGGCCGGGGGCCGGGGTCGAGGAAGGCGGCGGCGGGCGCGGCGAGTTCATCGGCCAGCGCGGTCAGCGCCTGGATCGGATCGGCCTCGTAGCGCGTCAGCAGCAGGATGTCCGCATCCTCCCGGTGATGGCGGGACGGCTTGTTGGGATAGGCGAAGAAGCCGACGGGCGCCTTGCTGTTGACCAGGATGATGGTGGTGTAGGGCTTCAGCGCCTCGATCGCGAGATCGACCGGATAGGGCACCCGCTCCAATTGCATGCGGCCCTGGCCGCGCTCGACCCGGCTGTTCGACATCTCGGCCAGCACATGGGCGCCGGTCGCCTGGGCGATACGCCAGGCCAGCGCCTGCGCCTGCTGCGTCAGCGCCAGGCCGCCGAGCAGGATCAGCACGTTCTTCCGGCCGCGCAGCGCATTGGCTGCATTGTGGATGGCCAAGGGATCGGCCTGCGGCGCCGCCGGCACCGGCAGCGCGGGCACGCCACCCGCCGGGGCCTCGTCCCAGCACACATCCGACGGCAGGATCAGGGTCGCGATCTGGCCCGGGGAGGTGCGCGCCGCCTGCACGGCGACCGCGGCATCGCGCGCCACCTCGGTGGCCTTCTCGACGGTGCGGACCCAGCCGGAGACGCCGCGCGCAAAACCTTCGGTATCGGCGGTGAGCTGGGCGTCCAGCGGCCGGTGGTAGGTGGCCTGGTCGCCGACGCAATTGACCATGCCGGACCGCGCGCGGCGGGCATTGTGCAGATTGGCCAGGCCATTCGCCAGGCCGGGGCCGCAATGCAGCAGGGTCGCGGCCGGCTTGCCGGTCATGCGGAAATAGCCATCGGCCATGCCGGTGACGACATTCTCCTGCAGGCCGAGCACGCAGCGCATGCCGGGAATGCGGTCCAGTGCCGCGACGAAATGCATCTCGCTGGTGCCGGGATTGGCGAAACATGTGTCCACCCCCGCGCCCAGCAGGGTGTGCACCAGACTTTCGGCTCCGTTCACCACAAACCTCCCCAAGACGAGGGCCGCAGGGTGCGCGGCCCGGCGCGAGGCGGCAAGGGTGCCGCATGGATGAACAATCATCCATCTCATGTCCGGATGGTGGCCGCTGGATTTACGGTCTGCAATCCAACGGCCATGGTTAACATTCGCGTGAGAAGGGAGGCTTCCGCGCGGTCCTGGGGAGCGATGGGCATGCCACGCCTGGCGATTGCGTTCTTCTGTTCCGGCTTCGCGGCGCTGCTGTGCCAGATCGTCTGGCAGCGCATGCTCGGTATTTTCGCAGGGTCCGATACGATTTCGGCGGCCCTGGTGGTGGGTGCCTTCCTGGCCGGGCTCGGCCTGGGTTCGATCATCGGCGCCAAGCTGGCGGACCGGCTCTCGCCCTGGCACGCGCTGCTCGGCTTCGCCCTGGCGGAGGCCGGGGTCGCCGGATTCGCGCTGGTCTCGAAGCTGTTCCTGTATGACTTTCTGGCAACCGACCTGGCCGGGGTGGTGGACAGCCCTGCGGCGATCTTCGCGCTGTGCTTCGCCGGGCTTGTGCTGCCGACGACGCTGATGGGCGCCTCCCTGCCGCTGCTGGCGCGGGCCATCGCCACCAGCCTGGACACGGTGGCGGAACGGGTGGGCAGCCTCTACGGGCTGAACACGCTGGGCGCCGGGCTGGGAGCGCTGCTGGGTGGCTGGGTGCTGGTGGGGCATCTGGGCTTCGTCGGCGCCCTGGCCCTGGCGGCGGGGCTCGACCTGTTCGCCGCCGCCCTGGCGCTGACCCTGCTGCCGGGCCTTTCGCGCGTGGCACCGGCGGCGCCCGCGCCGGCGGCAGGTGCGAAGACGCAGGCAGAACCCTTTGGCAGCCTGCGGCTGTGGTGCCTGCTGGTCTTCCTCTCGGGCTATATCATCGTGGCGCTGGAGATCGTCTGGGTGCGGCTGATGGGCCAGGTGGGGCAGTACCACGCCTATCTCTTCCCCACCGTGCTCGGCATCTTCCTGCTGGCGGATGGGCTCGGCATCGCCGTGGCCTCGCGCATGGTGCGGCGGATGCGCGACCCGCGCCCGGCCTTCTTCCTGACCCAAGCGGGCGGCTTCGCGCTGGGCGCGGCGCTGATCCTGCTGCTGGTCTGGGTGCTGCCGTACTGGCCGGTCAGCCAGTTCGTCTCCGCCGATGTGCAGCGGCTGCGCGATGGCGGGCTGATGACGACGGTGCTGCTGACGGTGGCGGTGGTCGGCCCGCCGAGCTTCCTGATCGGCATGACCTTCCCCTTCGTGCAGCGCGCCGTGCAGCAGGACCTGGCCAGCGTCGGCGCCCGGGTCGGCTGGGTGCAGCTGGCGAATATCCTGGGCAATGCGGCGGGGTCGATCCTGACCGGGCTGGTGACCTTCCACCTGCTGGGCACCGCCGGCACGCTGCGGCTGCTGGCGGCGCTGTCGCTGCTGCTGATGCTCGGCTGGCTCTGGAAGGCCGGGCGGGCGAGGCGGCCGGAAATGGCGCTGGCAGCGGCCTGCGGCGTGGCGCTGGTGGCGCTGCCGGGCAATGCGGCGCTGTGGTCGCGGCTGCATGCCGAACAGCCGCATCAGGTGGTGGACTGGGCCGAGGACCGCTCCGGCATCGCCTTCTTCCGCGACGAGAACCGGGCGGAGGGTGGGCCGCATGGTCCCTTCTTCATCCAGGGCTTCAGCCAGGGCCGCATCCCCTTCCTGCCGATCCATCAGTTCCTGGGCGCGGTCGGGCCGCTGCTGCATGCGGATCCGAAGAACGTGCTGTGCATCGGCATCGGCTCCGGCGGCACGCCCTGGGCGGCGGGCGTCTCGCCCCGCACGGAATCGGTCCGCGCGATCGAGCTTGTGGGGCCGGTGCTGACCGCCCATGCGGGAATCGCCGCGCGTTACCCGGACAGTCCGATCGCGACGATGCTGTCGGATCCCCGCTGGACCCTGGAATATGGCGATGGGCGTCGGGCGCTGGCCCGGGGTGAGACGCTGTACGATGTGATCCAGGCCGATGCGATCCTGCCGGAGGGTTCGCATTCCGGCCTGCTCTATTCCGCCGAGTTCCTGGAACAGGTGCGTAGCCGCCTGGCGCCGGGCGGGATCTATGTGCAGTGGGGGCCGACGGAGCGCGTGGTGGCGACCTTCGCCGCAGTCTTCCCGCATACCCTGCTGCTGATGCCCGGCAGCGTGCTGATCGGATCGGACAGCCCCATCCCCTATGACCCGGCCGAGCTGGCGCGACGCTTCGCGCAGCCGGAGGTGGTGGCGCATCTGGAACGGGGGAATCGCGAAACCCGCGACTATGGCTGGATGTTCGCCGAGCCCGCGCTGGTCTGGAGCCCCGGCACGGCCCGCCCGGAGCCGGTGCTGACGGATGTCTTCCCGCGCGACGAATTCTACCTGAACAACGGCGTCACCCACACGCTGGCGCTGCGGCGGACGGAGCAGCTGCTGACGGTGGAATGATGCCGGGGCGGATGGCGCCGGGCCGGGCGGCGGGATAGGCTCGTCTTTCCTGGTCCTGGATGACGCCGCATGAAAAAAGTTCTTCTGGTCGGCTTCCTCTGCGGCGCCCTCGCGGTGATCGTGTTCCACCAGGGCACGCTCTACGTGCTGTATCACCAGTTCGCGCTGATCAAGCTGCTCGGCGTGCCGGACGCCTTCCGGCCCGGCGCGGCGGGCTTCAACATCCGCCCGGTGTCACCCTTCGGCGTGCCGCAGGTGCTGTCCCTGGCCTTCTGGGGCGGGGTCTGGGGCATCGTGCTGGCGGCGCTGATCCGCTGGGGACGGCTGCCGGACCTGCTGACCGGCTTCCTGCTGGGCGCCGTGATCTGCACCGTGGTCGGCTTCACCCTGGTGGCGGAGCTGCGCGGCGTGCCGATGTGGGCCAGCGGCAACACCATCATCTGGGCGCGCGCGGCGCTGCTGAACGGCGCCTTCGGCTGGGGCGCCGCCTTCCTGATGCGCCCCTTCTCGATCGGCGGCGGCTTCTGATCCGAAGGCCTGGAATGCGGCGGCATCTCCGGGCCCGTCGGGCGCGAAATCAGCCCGTCAGGCGGCCGAGCAGCGCGGTCAACTCCGCCAGGCTGCGGCAGCCGGTCTTGCGGCGTATCGCGGCGAGGTGGCTGCGCGCCGTTTCCACCGCGATCTTCCGCGTCGCGGCGTGCTGCGCCACCGTCCGCCCGGCCGCCAGCGCGGCGGCCAGCAGGGCCTCCGCCGGGGTCAGGCCGAAGGCCTGGCGCAGCAGTGGTGCGCGTGGGCGCGGGCGGCTGGCGTCATCCGTCACCAGCAGCATGGCGCCGGTGAAATCCTCCGGCATGCCGAGGCCCGCGATCCGCCGCAGCGGCAGGGCCTGCACGATATAGGGCGGCAGCCCGTTGCGGCGTGGCACCGCTACGCTTGTCGCATCCGGCATCATCTTCACCTTGCCGGTGGTCGCCAGGATGGCGGCGCCCACCGCCTGGGACAGCGCGCTGCGCGCCTGCGCATGCGGCGTGGCGAGGCCGCTTTCGCCACCCAGGGAAAGCCCGTCGGCCCGCGCCGCGATCGCCTCCATCGCCGGGTTGGTGGCGACGATCCGGCGGTGGCGATCGAGCAGCACGACCCCCTGCGGCAGGGCGGCGAAGCCGCTGCGCAGCGCATTGGCCGTCTGCCAGCCGCTCGCGGCCAGCCGCGCTTCCATCAGCAGGGCGCGGCGCAGATGCCGGAACAGCGGCGTCAGCAGCGCCTCCTCCGCCGCGCCGAAGGGCTCGGCGCGGGCGGAGCGATGGAAGGCGATGCGGCCGACCATGCCGTCCGGACCCTGCATCATCGCCGACAGGCAATGGAAGGCGCCGTCGCGCTTCGCCTTCCACTCGTTCCAGATGGCGGAGGCGCGGTAGCGGTGCATCGGCACCACCCGGTCCATGTTCAGCACACCTTCCCCATGGCGGGAGGCGGCGATGGCCCAGGGGTCGCGGTGGATCCAATGGGTCTGGTAGTCGGCGGTGACGGTAGCGGCGAGGCCGGCACCCTCGCAGCGGCTTTCGCGCAGGACACCGCGCTCATACTGCATCAGATGCACCGCATGGGTGCTGGTCTGCAGCGCCAGGGCAACTGGCTCGATCGCCGCGGCGAGGCCGCGCCCATCGACCAATGCCGCATAAAGGTCCAGCGCATAGGACTCGGGCGACGACATGTTCGAAGAGTCGATCACGTATGCACAATACCATGTTGCCGGAAATGTGTAAGTGATCTCGCGTTGCTGATGATGTTTTCTTTGTACGATTCGCCAGGACCGGTCAGCGCCGCCGCCGCTTGCGGTGGGCGCGGCGCGGCGCCACCTTCGATCCATGCCCCTGCTCCGCGTCCAGCCCGACCCCTCCGACCCTCGCCTGACCCGGCGCCTGACCGGCCTCGACCAGACCGGCAAGGCGGTGGAGACCAGCGTCACCGTCGAACGCGCCCTGACCTTGTTCCTCAACGGGCAGGAGATCGTCACCATGATGACGATCCTCGACCGGCCGGAGGAGCTGGCGCTGGGCTACCTGCTGAACCAAGGCATGCTGCGTCGGACGGATGCGGTGACGGGCGTGGAGTATGACGAGGATCTGCAGCTCGTCATCGTCCGCACCGAAACGCCGACCAATTTCGAGACCAAGCTTCGGAAAAAGACCCTGACCTCCGGCTGCGCGCAGGGCACCGCCTTTGGTGACCTGATGGAGGATTTTGCCACGGTCGAGCTGGCGCCGGAGGCACGGCTGCGCACCTCCTGGCTGTATGGGCTGCTGGGCCGCATCAACACCCTGCCGAGCCTCTATCTGGAAGCCGGCGCCATCCATGGCTGCGCCCTGTGCCGGCAGGATGCGCCCATCGTCTATATGGAGGATGTCGGGCGCCACAATGCGGTGGACAAGATCGCCGGCTGGATGTTCCGGGAGCGCGAGGCGCCGGAGGACAAGATCTTCTACACCACCGGCCGGCTGACCTCCGAGATGGTCATCAAGACCGTCCGCATGGGCATCCCCATCCTGATCTCCCGCTCCGGCTTCACCGCCTGGGCGGTGGAACTGGCGCGGGAGGCGAACCTGACCCTGATCGGCCGCTGCAAGGGCAAGCGCTTCCTGGCCCTGGCCGGCGAACAGCGCATCGTCTTCGATGCCGACCTGACCCATGTGCCGGAGGAATCGGCGAAGCACTGGCGCAAGAACAGCGCCGAGGCGATGGGCCGCACCGATGCGGAATGACACTGTCGCGCCGGAGGCGCGCCAGACTCTGGCGGTGGTGCTGGCCGGCGGGCTGGCCCGGCGCATGGGCGGTGGCGACAAGCCACTGCGCCTGCTGGCCGGCCGCCCCCTGCTGGACCATGTGCTGGAGCGGCTGCGGCCCCAGGCGGCGGCGACCATCCTGAACGCCAATGGCGATCCGTCCCGCTTTGCGGCCTGGGGCCTGACCGTGGTGGCGGATGGGCTGCCGGATCATCCCGGCCCGCTGGCCGGCATCCTCGCCGGGCTGGACTGGGCCGCGGCAGCGCGGCCCGACCTCGCCTGGGTGGTCTCGGTGCCCGGCGATTCGCCGCTGATCCCGTCCGATCTGGTGGCACGGCTGCATCAGGCGCGGGAGGAGGCCGGCGTGCCGCTGGCCTGCGCCAAGTCGGATGGCCAGACCCATCCGCCCATCGGCCTCTGGCCCGTGGCATTGCGCGGGGCGCTGCGCCAGGCGCTGCTGGATGGCGAGCGCAAGATCGACCGCTGGACCGCGCGGCATGGCATCGCCCATGCCGATTGGCCGGTGCTGCCCCTCGATCCCTTCTTCAACGCCAATGCGCCGGAGGATCTGGCGCAGGCCGAGGCGCTGCTGGCCTTGCAACGCAACGCCCCTGATCCGATACAGGAAGGTGCGGAGTGGAAACGGAGCCCGTCCCCATGAAATCCATCCTGATCGGCGCCCTGGCGGCCATCATCGTCGCCATCGGCGCCTATGCCGTGCTGGACAGCACCTTCCAGCAGACCGCCGACCAGCGCTATGCGACGCAGGGCGTGCGGCTCTGATCGCTTGATTCAGAATATCCCGCGATAGGGCAGCACCCGGATCCGGTCGCCCGGGCTGACCGCGGTGATGTCCTCCGGCAATTCGGCCAGCGCGTCGGATTGGGTGAGCGAGGTCAGCAGCCCCGCCCCCTCCCGCGCGAATTTCTCCGCCACCGGCAGGCCGTCGCCCTGGGTCAGGCGCACCCGCACATATTCGCGCCGGCCTTCCTTCTTGCGATAGGCGAAGGCAGCCTCCGCCGGGAAGCCTGGCAGGGGCTCGGCCAGCGCGCCGGCCAGGCGCAGCACCAGCGGGCGCGCCAGGTGCAGGAAGGTGACCACGGCGGCCACCGGATTGCCCGGCAGCCCGACCACCGGCGTGCCGCCGATCACCCCCATCGCCGCCGGCCGCCCCGGCTTGATCGCCAGCCGCCAGAATACCAGCCGCCCGCCCTGTTCGATCGCCGCGCGGACATGGTCGGCCTCCCCGGTCGAGACGCCACCCGAGGTCAGCAGCAGGTCGTGCCGCGCCGCAGCCCCGGCCAAAGCCGCGGCGGTGGCGGCGGGCTCATCCGGCAGGATGCCGAGGTCGCTGGCCTCCACCGGCAGCCCGGCGAGCAGCGCCAGCAGGGTGAAGCGGTTGGAATCATAGGTCCGCGCCGCGCCCAGCAGCGTGCCCGGCTCCGCCAGCTCGTCGCCGGTGGAAAACACGCCGACGCGCACCCTGCGGCGCACCTCCAGCCTGGTGAGGCCGAGCGCGGCGGCCAGGCCGATATCGGGCGGCAACAACCGGCGGCCCTGCGGCAGGGCCAGCGCACCCTGCGCCACATCCTCCCCGGCCGGGCGGCAATTGGCGCCGCGCTTCAGGCCGGGCGGCAGCAGCACGGCGCCCTCCGCCTCCCGCGCATCCTCCTGCATCATCACCGTATCGGCGCCTTCGGGCATCGGCGCGCCGGTGAAGATGCGCAGCGCGGTGCCGGGCGCGATCGGCGCGGCCGCCTGCCCGGCCTGGAGGCGGCCGGCGAGGGGCAGGCGCGTTTCGCCCGCCGGGGCCAGGTCGGCATGGCGGAAGGCATAGCCATCGACGGCGGAATTGAAGAAGGGCGGCAGCGGCAGCGGGGCATGCAGGGCCTCCGCCAGCACCCGTCCGGGCGCGGCCAGCAGCGCCACGCGCTCCACCTCCGCCAAGGGCGGCACGCGGTCGGCGATCAGCGCCTGCGCCTCATCCACCGACATCAGCCGGCCGCCAAAGGCGAAGCAGTCATCGCTGAGCTGGGCCAAGTCCTGCCTCCTTCAGCCTTGCAGCACATCCCGCAGCGGGATCGCGTGTTCCAGCAGCAGATCGGCGATCCCGGCGATATCGTCCAGATGCCGATGCGGCAGGGTCGTCTCCGGCGCCGTGTCGCTGGCGACGGCGATGATCGCGCTGTCGGCCGGATGCAGCCAGGGCTTGGCATTGGCCTGGCGGAAGACCTCGATCTTCGGATGCGGGTCGCGCTTGAAGCCCTCCACGATCACCAGGTCCACCGGGTCGAAGCGCGCCAGAAGCTGCCTCAGCGTCGGCTCCGGCGCGTCGCGCAGTTCGGTCATCAGCGCCCAGCGGCGGGCGGAGGACACCAGCACCTGCCGCGCCCCGGCTTCCCGGTGGCTGTGGCTGTCCTTGCCGGGCTGGTCGATGTCGAAGGCGTGGTGGGCGTGCTTGAGGGTCGAGACGGTGACGCCCCGCGCGGCGAGTTCCGGAATCAGCCGCGTCAGCAGGGTGGTCTTGCCGGAACCACTCCATCCGGCCAGTCCGATCAGGCGCATCAGGTCATCCAGACAGCGAAAGGGCCGGTCATGGCTTCCACCATGGCCGGCCCGGTTCGGGCAAGGGGCCGTGTTTCATATGGCGGACCGGTCTCTTGACGGTCCGAGCGCCCGAATGGGCGCCGCCGCCGATGCGGCGAGCCAAGCGGCCGAAGGCCGCGCCCGGCGCCTGAGGGGCCCTGGAGCGGTCACGCGAAAGGGCCGTTGCAATCAGTCGGCGCCGAGGGGGCGGGCGCCGGCCGGCCCGGTCACGGTGCCACGCGCCTTGGCCAGTTCCTCCTCCACCCAGAGGGAGTGATGCTCCTTGGCCCAGTTCAGGTCGACCTCGCCGGAGCCCATGGCATGGAAGGCGCCCTCCATCCCCAGCGTGCCGATATAGATATGCGCCAGCATCGCGGCGACCATCAGCACGGAAAGGATGCCGTGGACGATATGGGCCAGTTGCTGCCCCGCCATGTCGGTCACGGCGAAGGGGAAGATCAGCACATAGCCGGACAGCGCCACCAGCGTGCCGCCGAGCACGGTGATCCAGAACACCACCTTCTGCCCGGCATTGAAGCGCTTCGCATCCGGATGGCCATGGCCGATCATCCCGCCACCCGCCTTGATCCAGGCGAGGTCGACCTTGTCCGGGATATTGTCCTTCACCCAGATCAGGAACAGCAGGACGATGCCCAGGGTGAAGGGGAAGGCCAGGTAGTTGTGCGCGATCTTGCCCCAGAGGCTGACGGCGGTGAAAGCCTCCGGCCCCAGCAGCGGCAGCAGCAAATAGCGGCCGAAGGTCAGGTTCAGGCCGGACAGGCCGAGCACGATGAAGCTGCTCGCCGTCATCCAATGCGCCGTGCGCTCGAACAGGTTGAAGCGCTGGATGGTGCGGCCGGAGGCGCCGGCCTCGATGCGGATGCGGCCCTTGGCCAGGTAGAACAGCGCCAGGATCGCCAGCATGCCGAGCACGGCGATGCCGCCCACCAGGGTCAGGGTGCGGTTGTGGAAGGTCCGCCAGTCCTGGCCCTCGGGCTGGATCAGCGTGGCCGCGCGCGCATCGGGGATGGTGATGCGGCCGGTGATGCGTTCGCCGCGCAGGGCCGCCTGCAATTCCAGTTCCTCGGCCGAGGGGCCGCGGTCACTGAAGGGCGGTGGCGTCGGCGCCGTGGTGGAAGGCTGGCGCGCCTGCGGCGCCGTGACGGCCTCGGCCGCGGCCGGTGCCGGCGTGCCGGTGGGGCGGTCACCCTGCTCCGTGCTTTCCGGCACCTGGCCGGCCGGCTGGCCACCACGCCCGGGGCCGACCTCCGGCACCGGGGCCTGGATTTCCGGCGTGCCGGCGGGCGGCGCCCCCGGCTGGGTCTGTGCTGCCAATGGCGTGGCGAGCAGCAGGGCGATCGCCAGGGCGGGAAGGATCGGGCGCATCAGACCGTCACCGTCTCGCGATAGGCGGTGTGCCAGCCCCAGGCGCCGGCGCCATAGCCGCGCTTCTGCACGCGTTCGCGGTAGATGGTGGCGATCATCTCGCCATCGCCGGCCAGCAGCGCCTTCGTGCTGCACATCTCCGCGCAGAGCGGCAGCTTGCCCTCGGCGATGCGGTTGGCGCCGTATTGCGTGTATTCGACGATGCTGTTGTCCTGCTGCGGCCCGCCGGCGCAGTAGGTGCATTTGTCCATCTTGCCGCGCCCGCCGAAATTGCCGACCCGCGGATATTGCGGCGCGCCGAAGGGGCAGGCGTAGAAGCAGTAGCCGCAGCCGATGCACAGGTCCTTGTCGTGCAGCACGATGGCATCCGCCGTCGTGTAGAAACAACTGACGGGACAGACCGCGGCACAGGGCGCATCGGTGCAGTGCATGCAGGCCATGGAGATCGAACGCTCCCCGGGCCGGCCATCATTGATGGTGACGACGCGGCGGCGGTTGATGCCCCAGGGCACCTCATGCTCGTTCTTGCAGGCGGTGACGCAGGCGTTGCATTCGATGCAGCGGTCGCTGTCACAGAGGAACTTCATGCGCGCCATTATTCCGGCTCCCTTCGGGATCGGCTGCGATTCACGTTCCGCGCCATGCGGCGCTCCACGATAGCAGCCATTAGGCACTCCTGATCTGGCAGAGCGTGACCTTGGTTTCCTGCATGAAGGTCACCGGATCGTAGCCATAGGTGGTGATCGCATTGACGCTCTCACCCAGCACGATCGGATCGGTGCCTTGCGGATACTTGCTGCGCTGGTCCACACCCTGGAACCAGCCGGCGAAGTGGAAGGGCATCCAGGCCACGCCGCGGCCGACGCGCGGCGTCACCAGCGCCTTCACCCGGGCCTTGGAATTGCTCTCCGGCCCCGTCACCCAGACGAACTGGCCGTCGCGGATGTTGCGCGCGGAAGCGTCCTCCGGGTTGATCTCGACGAACATGTCCTGCTGCAGCTCGGCCAGCCATTTGTTGGAGCGCGTCTCCTCGCCACCGCCTTCATATTCGACCAGCCGGCCGGAGGTGAGGATGATCGGGAAGTCGGGCGCCACCTGGTGGCTGCGGTTCTGCACGGAGACACCCAGATGCGGCAGGCGGAAGCCGCGGCGGTCCGGCAGGGTCGGGTATTGCGCGATCAGGTCGGTGCGCGGCGTGTAGATCGGCTCCCGGTGCACAGGCACCGGATCGGGCAGGTTCCAGGCCACGGCACGGGCCTTGGCATTCCCGTAGGGAACACACCCATGCTCCATGGCAACGCGAATAATGCCGCAGGAGAGGTCGGTGGCCCAGGAGAAGGTGCCGCCATTGCTCTCGATCCAGCCGCGCTCCGCCTCCGTCAGCTCCTCATACCAGCCGAGGCGCTTGAGCACGGCCACGGTGAATTCCGGATAGCCGTCCTGGATCTCGGAGCCCAGCGAATAGGACCCCTCGGCCAGCAGCGTCTGGCCTTCCCGCTCCACCCCGAAGCGAGCCCGGAAGGTGCCGCCGCCGTTCTTCACATGCAGGTTGGTGTTGTACAGGATGTGGGTGCCGGGATGCTTCATCTCCGGCGTGCCCCAGCAGGGCCAGGGCAGGCCGTAGAACTCGTTCTCCACCGGCGTGCCGGCGGCGCCGCGCAGCGTCACCAGGTCGAACTTGTCCTGGTGTTCCATGTGCAGCTTCAGGCGTTCCGGCGACTGGCCGGAATAGCCGGTGCTGATGGAGCCGCGGTTGATCTCGCGCAGGATGCTTTCGGCGGTCGGGGCGTTGTTGCGGATCTCGAAGGTCTTGAACATCTCCTCCCGGAACCGGACGGGCATGTTCTTGCGCTCCGCCGCGCCATCCAGCGCGCCGGCCAGGCGATACATAAGCTCGTAGTCGGTCTTCGATTCGAACAGCGGCGCGACGATGCGCGCGCCCCATTGCAGCGAGCGGTTGGAGGCGGTGCGGCTGCCATCGCATTCGAACTGCGTGCTGGCCGGCAGGAGGTAGGTGTTCTCCTTGCGGTCGGCGAGCACGGCGAAGGTGGTCGGATGCGGGTCGGCGACCACCAGCAGGTCCAGCGCCTCCAGACCTTTGACCGCTTCCGGCATGCGGGTGACGGTATTGCCGCCATGGCCGACCACCAGCATGCCGCGCAGCCGGTCACGCTGCTGGATCTGGTCCTTCGGCAGGGTGATGGCGTCGAAGTAGCGCGTGGTAGGGATGCCGGGCGTGCCCATCATCGCCGCGCTGTCGAAGCGGCCGACCATGTCGGCATAGGGCACGTTCCAGACGCGGCACCAATGGCGCCAGGCATTCTCGTCGATGCCGTAATAGGCCGGCAGCGAGGTCACATCGAGGCCGAAATCGGTGGCGCCCTGCACGTTGCAATGACCGCGGAAGATGTTCGCGCCGCCGCCATTGTTGCCGACATTGCCGGTGGCCAGAAGCAGGATGGAAAAGGCGCGCACATTGGCGGTGCCCACCGTCTTCTGCGTGGCGCCCATGCACCAGATCAGCGTCGACGGCTTCTGGGTGGCGAAGGCCTCCGCCACCTTGCGCAGCTGCGCGCCCGGCACGCCGGTGACGCGCTCCACCTCCTCCGGCGTCCATTTCGCGCATTCGGCGCGGATCTGCTCCATGCCGTAGACGCGCTGGGCGATGAAGTCCTTGTCTTCCCAGCCATTCGCGAAGATGTGGTGCAGCATGCCCCAGATGATGGGGATGTCGGTGCCCGGGCGGATGCGGACGTATTCGTTGGCGTGGGCGGCGGTGCGGGTGAAGCGCGGATCGATGACGATCAGGTTCGCGCGGTTGCGCTCCTTGCCCGACAGGACGTGCTGGAGGCTGACCGGGTGCGCCTCCGCCGGATTCCCGCCCATGATGATCATGGTCTTGGAATTGCGGATGTCGTTGTAGGAATTGGTCTGGGCGCCGTAGCCCCAGGTGTTCGCCACGCCGGCCACCGTGGTGGAGTGGCAGATGCGCGCCTGGTGATCGACGCTGTTCGTGCCCCAGAAGGCCGCGAACTTGCGGAACAGGTAGGCGCCCTCATTCGAGAACTTCGCGCTGCCGAGCAGGAACATGCTGTCCGGCCCGGATTCCTGCCGGATCGTCATCATCTTGTCGGCGATTTCGGTCAGCGCCACGTCCCAGCTCAGGCGCTGCCACTGGCCGCCCACCAGCTTCATCGGGTATTTCAGGCGGCGGTCGCCATGCACCAGCTCCCGCACCGACGCGCCCTTGGCGCAATGCGTGCCGCGGTTGATCGGGCTGGCCCAGGTCGGCTCCTGCCCGGTCCAGACGCCGTTCTGCACTTCCGCCGTGACGGTGCAGCCGACCGAGCAATGGGTGCAGATGTTCTTGATCCGCTGCACCGGCTGGCTGTGGTCCTGCACCCCCATTGCGGCGCCGGCCGCCGCCCGCGCGCGGCTGGCACCCAGCGAGCCCAGCGCGGCGAGCCCCGCCCCGGCGAAGCCCGCCTGGCGCAGGAAGCTGCGACGGTCGAGCCCGCCGGAGGAAAGGCCCTGATAGGCGGCGGACAGGCGCTGGCGTGCGGCCTTGCCCTCGGAGCGCTTGATCAGCATCTGGCGTGCTCCCCCTGCGTGTTCATGGGTGCTTATTCGTAGCGATTGGTGCGGTAGAAGGCCTGCACATCGGCGGAATCCGCCTTGTAGCGGGCCTCCACGCGCTGCTGCGCATTCTCCTTGCGGGCGTCGCGGGCCGGCACGCTGTCGGCGCGCTGCGCCAAGGCGGGGGCGACCGCGGCGGCGGCGGCGGTTCCGAGGCCGAGGGCCTTCAGGAAGCCGCGGCGGACGGGCGTTTCAGGTCCCTGTGCGCTCATGTCTTGGCTCTCCCCAACAGATATCAGGCCGGCAGATCCGCTGCCGCGGCCTCAAGCTCCACGGCCAGGCGGCCCAGCCGCCCGACTGCGCGGTAGAAATCCGCCATCTCCGCCTTTTCCAGATCCGCGAAGAAGCGCGCGGCCCAGGGTCGGATATGGCGGGCGAAAAAGGGCGCGGCCGAATCCGCCTCGCTCGGGAAGGCGCCCGCCAGCAGGCCGGCGAAGGCCTCGCACAGAAAGGCGATATGGTCCTCCGGTTCCGCGATGCCTTCCGCCCGCTCGATGCCGAGCCGGGCGAGGTCACCACGCAGCTCGGCCAGCGGCCGTTCATGCAGGAAGCCGGTCAGGTAGTAGCTGGCATAGGGCAGCAACTCGCCGCGCCCGACGCCGATGAACAGATGGAAGAATTCCTGCTCCGCCGCCTCGGCCCTGGCCCGGCCGGCGGCATCGGCCAGCGCCGCATAGGCCTCGCCGAGTTCACCCTTTTCGCCGCGCAGCGCCCGCATGCGGACCAGCAGCCCGGCATCCGGCGGGGCGCCCAGCAGCCGGCCGAGCAGCGCAAACAGCCGCGCCCGCTCGGCATCCACCGGGTCGAGCCCCGTCTCCAGCACCGCCGCCTGCGCTTCCTCGGTCATTCGCGTCTATCAAGCCTCGTGCGGCGTCGCACAGCTCCCCAGCCATGTTCGACCCGCAGGAATGGACAACCAAGCCCAAAGCCGGGCGATCTGCAAGCATTTGATATCTAATTGAGAATTGTTCTCAACTAGGACCTGTGGACTGCTGGGACCGGGATGCGGCCGATGAGGGATTTTTCGTGCTGGGAAGGGAAGGCAGCGGAGCCGATGGCTTTCCATCGGCGAGCATGGCTGACGCAGCCAGCGCGGAAAAGCGCCGCCGGACGTGCCCGCAGCCCAGCAGTCCACAGGTCCTAAACCGGATCGAAGGGGCTGTTGAAATTCTTCGCCCCCATGAAGCCGCCGGCAGCCCGGTCGAGCGCGGCATCGTCCAGCGGTCGCGGCGCATCCCGCAGCGGCAGTTCCGATTCGGCGATCCGATAGCCTTCGGCGGCCAGCATCGCGACGATCGCGGCGGGGCTGGCGGAGGCGGCGAAGGCCGGCGCCAACCGCGCGCGCAGGGCCGGATCGGCCGCCAGGTCCCGGTCGAGCCGCTGCATTTCCGCGATGGCCATGGATGCGCCCCCCCTCATTGCTTCATCGGGCGATAGACCCGCTGGTCCGGCGCGACAACCAACGATGGCGCTAGCTGGGCAGGGCCCCGCCATGGCGCCGCCGCGGCGTGCCGGGCTCAGCTTCCGGCTCGGCGCGCGGCGGGGTTTCGGGCACAACTTCGGGGGCCGCTTCCGCGACCAGCCGGGGGGCGGCCGGTTCGGGATCGGCCTCGACCTCCGGCTCGGGTTCCCCCGGCTCCGGCGCCTCCAGCGGCGGCGCCTCCTCCCGCTCCCCGATCGCCTGGGCCAGCAGCTTCTTCACCTCTCCGCCCAGGTCGAAGCTGAAGCCGGGCGGCATGCCGGCCGGGTTGTTGTAGTCCCAGGCATAGTCGGCGGGGCCGATGAAATCCCGGATGCTGGGGTCCAGGCTCCACATCCGCCGCAGCGCCGCGCTGCGCAGCGCGGTCGGAATGCCGGGGCGGAGGAAGGCGGTCAGGTCGCTGCCGAGGTTCAGATCCTCGATGCGCGGCAGGGCGGCGAGGTCCAGCTCGGGCTCAATGGAGGCGGGGCCGTCCTGTTCCGGGCGCGGGGCCGGCGGCGGGGATTCGACCGTCTCCGGCGGCGGGGCCTCCGCTTCCGGCGCGCGCTTGCGGCGGGACCAGCGGGAGAGGAAGCCTTCCGCCTCCTCACTCATCCTTCATCCTCCGCGAGGCCACTGCGGCGGGCCAGCGCCTCCGGATCGGCCTGGTCGCGCTTGCGCTTCCAGAAGCCGCGTTCCTTGTGGTGGCGGGCGACGAACTCCGTCATCACCGCATGCAGGCGCGGCGGCAAGGGCAGGGATTCCAGCAGGTCCTGCCCGACATCGGCATAGAGATGCGCCTCCCCCGGATCGGCCGTCACGGTCTGCAGATGAAAGCCCGGCGCGGCCTCCGTCGGCCGCAGCAGCACCCAGACCAGCGGCTGGGCGGAGGCGAGGTTGTGGCGGTAGTTGTCGGTGTCCGTGGGGTGCAGCGCCACATCCGCACTGCCGGCAAAGAAGACGGTTCGGCCCGGCTCCTCCCGCAGCACGGTCCAGGGCGGCACGTCGGGCGCTTCCTCCAGCACCTCGATGGCGCGCCAGGCGAATTCGGCCCAGCGGGTGACGCCAGGGCGGCGTTCCACCAGCACGGCGAGCGGGATGAACAGGCTTTCGGGGTTGTGCGAGCGCGTCATGCGCCACTCTCCCTGGCCCGCAGCGGCAGGCCGGTGACCAGGTTCTGCGGTTTCATCCGCAGCTTCTGGGCCGCATCCATCGCCAGCGCCAGATAGACCGGCCGCCCCGCGACGCGCGGCAGCACCCGGGAGGCTTCGTGAAAATCGAGCACGCCGAGCCAGAGGATGCGCGCCAGCCGCGCCTGCTTCACCTTCTTCCCCTGCCACAGGTCGTTGGCGATGGAGGTCGCCTCCGCATCCAGCCCGACATGCCAGGTCCAGTTGTGGTCCTCGATCACCGGCACCGGGCGAATGGTCACCTGCTCGCCGATCACATGGCCGATGAAGCGTTCCAGGGCGCGGGCCAGACCGTGCTGGCCGGGGCGGTTCTCGGCGATGTCGAGGGCGAAGTCATGCGCGTCGGAGCGACCGCGATACAGCGGCGCCGTCTCCTCCGACAGCACATCCAGCTCCACCTCGCGCGGCGGCGACCCGGCTTCCACCAGCAACTGGCCCAGCGGCCCGAAGCCGCCATCGCCGCCGCGGGCGTCCAAAAATTCCTCATCGGCCAGCAGCAGGGCGCCATGATGGATGGCGGCGCGCTGCGGCCGGAAGAACAGTTCGCCGGCGCGCAGCACGAAAGGGTCGTCCACGCCTTCCAGCGCGGCGCGAGTAACCAGATGGGTCAGCATTTGAAGAAAAATCGGCGGCACGCCCTGCACCCCGCCCCGGAACAGGTCGAGCCAGGCGGCCTCCAGGCTCGGCTGCGCCGCGACGCGGTCGCGGAAGCCGAGGAAGACGGCGAAGTTCTCGCGCGCATCGGGATCGGCGAGCCCGGCGAGTTCGGCCGGCGAGACCACCCGCATCGGGTCCAGCAGCAGCGCGGCGTGCAGGGCGCGTTCCGCCGGGCAGGCTTCCTCCGGCGGCACCAGCTCCGGCCGGGCGCAGAAGGCGCGCCAGAGGTCGGGCGTGCCGAGGATGCGGCCCTGCGCGTCGCGGTCACAGAGGTGATGGCCGCTGGCGACCCAGAAATCGCCCGGGGCGAGGCCGGCCGGCGTGGTCATGGCTTCAGGCGCCTCGCGAATGCGGTCAGGTCGGGATGTTCCGGCGCCTCGTCCTCGACGACGGAGAAGACCGGCAAGGTGGTGAACTGCGTATGCGGCGCCTCGCGCCGGTGCAATGTGCGAAAGCTCTCGCGCACCTCCCCATCCTCGACCCGGCGGGACAGGGCCAGGACGGTGCCGGGCGGGTGGTCGCAGAGGCTTTCGGCAAAGGCCAGCTCCTCCCGCGCCGCCGCCAGCGCGGCCGCATCATCGGGGGCGCCGTGATGGCTGCGGATGCGCCGGGCCAGGGCGGCCAGGGCAGTCGCGTGTTCCGCATCCGACACCTCCGCGACTTCGACCAGGGTGGACCAGCCGAAGGAGGACAGGCCGAGAAAGCCGCCGCGAAACGCCTGGCGGCGCTTGCCGGAGAGGTTTTCGGGTGGCGTGTCCCAGAATTCGAAGCCGCCCGGCACCGCCCATTCGCCGGGCTCGGCGGCCTGTTCGAAGATGACGCTGTCGGAGGGGTCGAGGCGCAGGCAGCGCGGCAGATGGCGGGTCATGCGGCAACCAGCGCCTCGGCCAGCCCGTGCATCCGCCGCGTGCCGTCCTGGTCCAGCACCAGGGCGCCGGTGGCGGGGTCCAGGCCGCGCCGGGCGGCGCCCATCCAATCCTCCGCATCCAGCCGCGCCAGGTAGCGTTCGGCGAGCCGGGAAAAGCCGCCCTGCGGGCCGGGATGCTGCCATTCCGCCAGGCCCGCCATCAGGTGCCGCGCCCAGGCGGCGGTGAGGTCGGTGGCGGAGAGATCCTCCTCCAGCCAGCCTTCCTCCCGCAGCGCGGTCTGCTGCAGGCCGTGGCCGGGTTCCCAGCCCTTCGGGAAGATCAGCCGGGCCTCGATGCCCACCACCAGCCAGTCAGGCACGGCATCTTCCGGCGTGCCCGGGGGCCAGGCGAGGCGGGCGCGGCCAACCTCCCCGGCATTGATGCGCAGCCGGTCGGGCCAACCGAAGCTGACCGGCACCTCCGCCGGGCCATAGGCGCCGATCGCATCGGCGAAGGCGCTGGCGCCGGCGAACAGGGCCGGGCGGGCGGCGGCGAGCGGCGTCTCGGGTTCCAGCACCACCGCCATCTCCACCCGCGCCAGGGACCGCACCCAGGCCAGGGTGCCGGCGCCGTGCCGGGGCGCGGCCTCAATGGCGCGGCGCATGGCGTCGCCACCCTCCCTCAATGCGATGATGGGGTGGAAGACGGGCGGCAATTCGGGCAGGCCGGTTGTCACGGCGGCGGTGTCTCTCCCGGTATCCCTCGCAAGCGGGCGAGGCCATGGATATATGGGCAGGGTCACCCCGGGCCTAGGGCCTGTGGACAGCCAGGATGACCCCCAGCCCATGGCCAGCGCCCGCATCACCTTCGCCTGCACCTGCGAGGATACGATGCCGCTCGATGGCCGCGTCATCGCGCGCGGCTGTGGCGGCGGCGCGCCCCGGATGGCGGAGCAGCTCTGCCAGTCGCAGCTCGACCGCTTCCTGGCGGCGCTGAGCGAAGGCGCGCCGGTGACGGTGGCCTGCACCGCCCAGGCGCCGCTGTTTGCCGAGGTGGCGGAGGATGCCGGTTTTTCGGGTTCACTCGACTTCGTGAATATCCGCGAGACGGCCGGCTGGGCGCGGGAGGCCAAGGCCGCCGCGCCGAAGATGGCCGCGCTGATCGCCGCCGCCGCCGTGCCGATGCCGGCCACCCCCCTGGTGCCCCTGAAAAGCGAGGGCGTCACCCTGATCCTCGGCCGGGACGAGGTGGCGCTGACGACTGCCGAAAAACTGGCCGGCACGTTGGACGTGACCGTGCTGCTGGATGGGACGGAGGCGGTGACGCCGCGGCGCAGCGCCGATTTCCCGGTGGCGCGCGGCAAGGCCCGTGGCGCCACCGGCTGGCTCGGGGCCTTCGAAGTGGTGGTGGATGGCCATGCCATGCCGCGCCCCTCCTCCCGCACCGCCTATGAATGGGGGCCGCGGCGCGACGGCGCCGTCAGCCGCTGCGACGTGCTGCTGGACCTGACCGGCGGCGCGGCGCTGTTCCCGACGCATGAGCTGCGCCAGGGCTATCTGCGCGCCGATCCGGGCGACGCCGCCGCCGTGGAACGCGCCATCGGCGCGGCGAAGGAGCTTGTCGGGGAGTTCGACAAGCCACGCTTCATCACCTTCGAGGCGGGGCTCTGCGCCCATAGCCGCAACAGGCGCGTCGCCTGCACCCGCTGCCTCGACCTCTGCCCCACGGGCGCGATCACTCCGGGAAAAGACAGCGTCCAGATCAGCGCGGAAATCTGCGCCGGCTGCGGCGCCTGCGCCGCCGTCTGCCCGACCGGCGCGGCCCGCTACGCCCTTCCCGATTCCGGATCGCTGCTGCGTCGCCTGCGCGCCCTGTTGCTGACCTTCCGCGAGGCCGGCGGCGAATCGCCCGTGCTGCTGGTGCATGACGCCGAGCATGGGGAACCGCTGATCGACGCGCTGGCGCGGCATGGCGACGGGCTGCCGGCCCGGGTGCTGCCGCTGCGGGTGAACGAGGTCTCGCAGCTCGACCTGGCCTTTTTCCTTTCCGCCTTCGCCTGGGGCGCGGCGCAGATCCGCCTGCTGATGCGCGGCCATCGCGGCCACGGGACCGAAGGTGTGTTCCGCAATATCGACTTCGCGCTGGAAACCCTGGCCGGCCTCGGCGTGCCCGACCATGGCGCGCCCCGCGCCGCCGCCATCGAGACCGACGATCCCTTCACCCTGGGCGAGGCGCTGGCCGCCCTGCCCCGCCGCGGCCTGCCCTTCCCGCCGGCCACCTTCGTGGCGCTCGGCACGGGGCGGGAGGTGCTGCGCCAGGCCGGGCGTGCCCTGGCAGAGGGTGCGCAGCGGCGCGACGCGGTGCTGCCCATGCCGGCGCTGGCGCCCTTCGGCCAGGCGCATGTGGCGGTGGAGGGCTGCACTCTGTGCCTCGCCTGCACCATGGTCTGTCCGACCGGCGCCTTCACCGCCAATCCGGAAACGCCGCAGCTCCGCTTCCTGGAGGATGCCTGCGTGCAGTGCGGCCTCTGCGCCACCACCTGCCCGGAGAAGGTCATCACCCTGGAGCCACGCCTGAACCTGGCCCCCGAATCCAGCCAGATGCGCGTGGTGAAGGAAGAAGCGCCCTTCTGCTGCGAAAGCTGCGGCAAGGCCTTCGGCGTGAAGTCCCAGATCGACCGCGTCACCCGCAAGCTGACCGAAAGCGGCCACTGGATGTTCCGCGACAGCGGGCAGTTGGCGCTGCTGCGGCTCTGCGAGGATTGCCGGCCCTTCGCCGCCACCGATGCGCGGCTCGACCCCTATGCCGGCCCGGCCCGCCCGGTGGCCAAGACCACCGAGGACTGGCTGCGGGAGGCGGAGCGGGCCAAGCGGGACGCGGAGTGATAAACCTCCGCCAAGCCTGGAGAACCGCCCGATGAAAACCCAGCAGATCCTGCTCGCCCGCCGCCCCAAGGGCGCGCCCGTGCCGGAGGACTTCCGCTTCGCCGAGGCCGAGCTGCCGGAGCCGAAGGATGGCGAGGTGGTCGTCGCCCATCGCTTCCTGTCGCTCGACCCCTATCAGCGCGGCCGGATGGATGATGCGAAGTCCTACTCCGCCCCGGTGGCGCTGGGCGCCGTCATGGAATGCCAGGCGGTGGGCCAGGTGGCGGCCAGCCGGGATGCGCGGTTCCAGGAAGGCGACTGGGTGCTGGGCGGCTTCGGCTGGCAGAGCCATTCGCTGCGGCCCGCCAAGGCGCTGATCCCGATCGACCCGAGCGAGGCGTCCCCCTCCACCGCGCTCGGCGTGCTCGGCATGCCGGGGCTGACCGCCTGGGTGGGGCTGGAGGATATCGGCCAGCCGAAGGCGGGGGAGATGCTGGTGGTCTCCGCCGCCTCCGGCGCCGTGGGCCAGGTGGTCGGCCAGCTCGGGAAAATCCGCGGCGCCAAGGTGGTCGGCATCGCCGGCGGGGCGGCGAAATGCGCCTATGTGAAGGACGTGCTCGGCTTCGACGCGGCCATCGACCATCGCGGCGACCTGGACGCCCAGCTCGACGCCGCCTGCCACGGCGGCATCGATGTCTATTGGGAGAATGTCGGCGGCGCGGTGCAGGCGGCGGTGTTTCCCCGCCTCAATGAATTCGGCCGCATGGTGATGTGCGGCGTCATCGCCCAGTACAACACCGCCTCCGGCCTCGCCGCCCATGGCGCCCCGCCCGGCCCCAATCTCGGCCCGGTCGTGCGCAAGCGCCTGCGCATCCAGGGCTTCATCGTCTCCGACACCGGCTGGCCGCGCTACGGCCAGTTCCGGGCGGAGATGCTGGGCCATATCAAGGCCGGGCGGATGCAGTACCGGGAGGATGTGGCGATGGGCCTCGCCAATGCGCCGGCCGCCTTCATCGGCATGCTGGAGGGCCGCAACTTCGGCAAGCAGGTGGTGGCGCTGGATTGAAGGCCGACGCCGATCTGGCCCGCGCGCTGGACGGCACCCGGGTGCTGTTCTGCTACGGGCTGCTGGGGGAGGTCATTGCCGGCCTCGCCCCGATCGGCCTGGACTATATGGGCCGCCAGATGGCGTGGCTGCGCGGCCTCGGCGTCGCGGTGCAGCTCGCAAAGCTGCCGACGGCGGCGCCGGTCGGTGTGAATGCCGGGCGCATCGTCGCCGCGCTGCTGGCGGAGCCTTCGCCCGCCATTCTGGTCGCCCATTCCAAGGGTGGGCTGGAGGCGCTGGCGGCGCTGGTACGGCCGGGCATGGCGGAGCGCTGCCATGGCTTCATCGCTTTGCAATCGCCCTTCCTCGGCTCGCCGCTGGCCGATGCCATACTGGCGCGGCGGCAGGTGCTGCTGGCGGTGCACCATCTGGCGCGGCTGTCGCGGCTCGGCACCGGGCGCGGCCTGCGCGACCTGACCGTGCCGGCGCGGCAGGCCTGGATGCGGGCGCATGCGGCGGAGGTGGCGGCGCTGGTCGCGCGCATTCCGGTCAGCACGCTGGCGACCGTGATCGCCCCGCGCGGCGACTGGCGCGAAAGCGCCTATCGCCGGCTGGCGCGCTGGATAGAGGCGGAGGGTGCCGGGCCGGGCGACGGGCTGGTGCCGCTCGGCTCGGCCTTGCTGCCGGGGGCGCGGCAGCGCGTGCTGGAAGGCGGCCACCGCGCCTTGGTGGCGGGTGGCCAGGGCCGCGACCCGGTGGGGCTGCTGCGGGATGAGCTTTGGTGGCTGCTGCGGGGGCAAGCCCCCGCAGCAATCAAGTTTGTATAGACGCGCGATTCAGACCTCCGGTACCTTCGCACCTTCGGTCATCGCGCTATCACGGTTTGACGCGCGATTCAGACCTTCGGTGCCTTCGCACCTCCGGTCATCGCGCTTTACTCCTTCGCCACTTCCACCATCACCAGCTCCGCATCCTCCTCCGCCGTGATGGTGATGGTCGCCTCATCGACGATCCCCGCACCATCCCGCTCCCCGAGCGCCGCGCCATTCACCGTGGCGGCGCCCTTCGCCACCACCAGATAGGCGGCCCGGTCGGCGCCCAGCGTCTGGGTCAGGCTCTGGCCCTTGGCCAGCGTCGTCGCCATCACCGCGCCATTGACGTTGATCGGCAGCGCATCGCTGCCGGCATCGCCGGGGCGGCCGGAGGCGAGCACCGCGAAGCCCGTCTCCTTTCCTCCCTCTGGGCTGGCCTTGGGGAAGGCCTTGGCGCCCCAGTTCGGCTTGGCGCCACGGACATCCGGCATGATCCAGATCTGGAAGATCTTCGTCGTTTCCGGCTCCAGATTGTACTCGGCATGCACCACGCCGGTGCCGGCCGACATGATCTGCACGTCGCCGGCCTCGGTGCGGCCCTCATTGCCCAGGTTGTCGCGATGCGTGATCGCGCCTTCGCGGACATAGGTGATGATTTCCATGTCGCGATGCGGATGCGCATCGAAGCCCGTGCCGGCGGCGATCTCGTCATCGTTCCAGACGCGCAGCCGGCCCCAGCTCATGCGCTTCTCGTCGTGGTAGTTGGCGAAGGAGAAATGGTGCTTCGCCTTGAGCCAGCCATGGTTGGCACCGCCAAGGCTGGCGAAGGGACGGACATCGATCATCGGAAGGGTCTCCGCTCTGCGACCGGGGGGTTCGCCCCGGCGCTTCTGTTGGACGGAGAGATAGGCGCAGTCCGGCATCCGTGCAGCAGGTCCGCATGGATGTGCGGCATTCAGCAAGTGAATGAAGCCGCAGCCCGTTATCGCGGCGCCACCCGGACGCCCCCGCGGCGGAGCGGGATGGCCTGGCCCCGCCGGACCAGCTCCTCCCGCACGGTACGGGGCAGGTCGCGGCAGCCGCAGGCCTCGGCATGGGCGAGGTGCCAGGCGACGCGCTGTTCCAGCGTCGCCGGCTTCGGCATGGGGTTCGCCGCGTGCCAGTCGCGGTTCATCCCAGGCTCAGCGGCACATCAGGATCGGAATCTCCGAATTCTCCAGCACATGCCGCGTCACGCCGCCCAGGATGAGCTGGCGCAGGCGGGAATGGCTGTAGGCGCCCTGGCACATCAGGTCGGCGCCGAAGTCGCGCGCCGCGCCCAGCAGCCCCGCGCCGACTTCGCGGGTCTGCGACTTGAAGGGCACCAGCTCCGCCTCGATCTCGTGCCAGCGCAGATAGGCCTGGATGCCCTCCGCCGTCGGGCCGCGGCGCTGATAGTCCTCGGAATGCAGGATGCGCACGGCCTCGGCGCGGTGCAGCCAGGGCAGGGCCGCCGCCACCGCCGCCGCGCTTTCCGCGCTGCCATTCCAGGCGATGCAGACGCGCGATCCCATGACCTCCGGCGCCACGCGCGGCGCGATCAGCACCGGGCGGCCCGAATCGAACAGCACGGCATGCAGCGCGTCGGAGGAGGAGACATCCTCATCCGCCTCCGGATGCGGCACCACCGCCATGTCGTAGAGGCGCGACTGCTGCGCCACCACATCCTCCTCCCGCCCCGCGATCGCCTCGAAGGACAGGGTCACGCCCGGCACCTTCAGGGCGGTATTGGGGTCGGCGGCCATGGTCAGGTCGCCATGGGTGGCGGTGAACTTCTCGAACAGCGCGCGGACGCGGCCGGCGCGTTCGCCGGATTCGCGTTCGGTGGCGGCCATCATTTCCTCGATCATCGCGCCCGACAGGCCTTCGCCCGCCAGCGGCGCGACATCGCGCGCATCGACGCGCACATGCAGGCAGTGCAAATGCGCGCTCCAGATTCGCGCCACCATCAGGGCGGTGGCGAGTGCGGCCTCCCCGGCCGCGGTCCCGGTCAACGGCAGCAACAGGCGGCGATAGGCCATCGCGCCTCTCCTTTATCCAGGTGGTTCACCCGCCAGTGGACTGGCGGATGGTGTGGAAGCCTTCCCGGAAACTTTATGCCCTATTTTCAGGCCCCAAGGCCAGCGTGGCCCGCGCCGGCTTCAGGGGCGCCGCCGCGTCCAGCACCTGCCAGCCGATGGCGCCGGGATCGGCCCGTGCCGCGCGCTCCAGCACCGCCACCGTGGCATCGGAGGCATCCCGGCCCTCCGCGCTGCGCGCGGCGACGCGGGTCTTCAGAAGATCGAGTGGCGCCGCCAGCCAGAATCCCGTGAAGGGATGCGGCGCCGCCGCCGCTTCGGCCGCCTGGCGCTGGGCGGGATCGAGGAAGACGGCATCCAGGACCACGGACTGCCCGGCCGCCAAGGCAAGGCGGGCGGCGGCCATGATCTCGGCATGCACGGCCTGGCTTTCCGCCTCGGCATAGGCCGATTCGGGCAGCCGGGCCTCCGGCGCCAGGCCGGCGCGGCGCTTGCGGGTTTCGTCCGTGCGCAGATGCAGGGCGCCCGGCGCGGCACCCAGTTCCGGCGCCAAGGCGCGCGCCAGCCAGGTCTTGCCGGTGCCCTGCAGGCCGCCGACGGCGACCAGGCGTGGCGCGACCGGGCGCAGGAAGTCGCGGGCGGCGCGCAGGTAGCGATGGCCGTCGCCGCCGCGCCGCGCCTCCACATGCGCGCGCACCATCGCCCGCAGCGCCATCCAGAAGCCGAGCGCCGGCAGCAGCCCGAAATCGCCGCTGCGCCCCAGATAGCGGTTCATCACCCGGTTGGCCGCATCGCGCCGGCCAAACTGACAAAGGTCCATCAGCAGGAAGGCGAGGTCATAGCCGGTGTCGGTGGTGGCCAGCGCCTCGTCGAATTCCAGCGCGTCGAAGGGCGTCGGCCGGCCCTGCCACAGGCACAGATTGCCCAGGTGCAGATCGCCATGGCAGCGCCGCACCCGCCCTTCCGCCGCGCGGGCCGCCAGATACGGGGCGAGGCTGTCGAGCCGCGCCTGCATCGCCGCGCCAAGTTCGGCGACCTCCGCCGGCGGCAGGCCGGTGGCGTTGCAGTCGCGGATATTGCCCGCCAGCACCCGGCCCACGGCGGCGGGCGCGTCGAAGCCGGGCGGGGCCGGCACGGCGGCCTGGTGCAGGGCGAACACCGCATCGGCGGTCTCATCCAGCAGCGCCGGGGTCAGCCCGCCGCGCCGCGCCACCTCATCCAAAAAGTCGCCGGGCGGGACGGGCGCCATGCGCAGCACCCAGTCCACCACCTCGCCCTCGCCGTCCAGCGACAGGCTGCCATCCGTCGCGCGGGTCACCGGCACCACATCGCGGTACAGTCCCGGCGCATGCGGCCGGTTCAGCGCCAGCTCCCGCCGCGCGAAATGTTCGCGGTCGGCGAGGGCGGAAAAATCGAGAAAGCCGAGGCGCACCGCCTTCTTCAGCTTCCACACCATGTCCCGCCCGATGAAGACGGCCGAGATATGCGTCTCCACCGGATCGGCCCCGGCCAGGCGGCGCAGCAGCGCCGCGACGGGGGCCTGATCCGCCGGAATGGTCACGGATACAGCATCTCCAGCCGCCAGCCGGCGCCGTCGCGGTGGAAGACGCGGCGCTCATGCAGCCGGAAGGGCATGTCGCGCCACAGCTCGATACGGTCCGGCACCAGCCGGAAGCCGGACCAGTGCGCCGGGCGCGGAATCGCGCCGAGGCCGAAGCGCATCGTCTGCTCCGCCACCGCCTTTTCCAGGGCGAAGCGCGATTCCAGCGGGCGGGACTGCTTGCTGGCCCAGGCGCCGATGCGCGACCCGCGGGCGCGGGACGCGTAATAGGCATCGGCCTCCTCGGCCGAGACCGGCTGCACGGCGCCTTCCACACGGACGGAGCGCTGCAGGGTCTTCCAGTGGAAGCACAGGGCGGCGAAGGGATTGGCCGCCAACTCCCCGCCCTTGCGGCTTTCGAGGTTGGTGTAGAAGACGAAGCCAGCCGGATCGACGCCCTTCAGCAGCACCATGCGGGCGGAGGGCCGGCCCTCCGGCGTCGCCGTGGCCAGGCACACGGCGTTGGGATCGTTCGGCTCGGTCTTCGCCGCCTCCGCCATCCAGGCCTCGAAAACGGCGATGGGGTCGTCGGTCGGGGGCGAATCCAAGGCGGCTCTCCTACGGGTGCGGGGGCCAGACAGATGCCATCCCCCTTGCCCGTGACAAGGGCATGTGCCACCACCGGGGGCCCTTCGCAACCAGTCCCCGGTGCCCCTTCCCCATGCCAGACGACGTTACGCCAGAAGCCGCCAGCACGGGGGTACCGACCGGCACGCTGATGGCGGGCAAGCGCGGCATCATCATGGGCGTCGCCAATGACCGCTCCATCGCCTGGGGTGTCGCGCAGGCCATCGCCGCCCAGGGCGCCGAGATCGCCTTCACCTATCAGGGGGAAGCGCTGGAACGCCGGGTGCGGCCGCTGGCCGACAGCATCGGCAGCAAGCTGGTGCTGCCCTGCGACGTGACCGACGATGCCAGCGTCGATGCGGTGTTCGAGACGCTGGGCCGCGAATGGGGCGGGATCGATTTCCTGGTCCATGCCATCGGCTTCGCCGACAAGCAGTTCCTGCGCGGGCGCTACATGGACACGCCGCGCAACGCCTTCCTCCAGGCGATGGATATTTCCGTCTTCTCCTTCGTCAGCGTGGCGCAGCGCGCCGTGCCGCTGATGAAGCCGGGCGGATCGCTGCTGACCATGTCCTATCTGGGCGCGGAGCGTGTGATCCCGCATTACAACGTGATGGGCGTGGCCAAGGCGGCGCTGGAAGCCAGCGTGCGCTACATGGCGGCCGACCTCGGCAAGTCCGGCATCCGGGTGAATGCGATCTCGGCCGGGCCGATCAAGACCCTGGCCGCCAGCGGCATCGGCGACTTCCGCTACATCCTGAAATGGAACCAGCTGAACGCGCCGCTGGAGCGGAATGTGACGATCGAGGATGTGGGCGGGGCGGGGCTTTACCTGCTGTCCAACCTGTCCTCCGGCGTGACCGGCGAGGTGCAGCATGTGGATTGCGGCTACCACATCGTCGGCATGAAGAACCCGGACGCGCCGGATATCGCGACGGTCTGATCAGACCCCGGGCCGGCGACCAGGCCGGCCACAGGATGGCGCATAGCCGTCCCGCCAGGCGGCGCAGCGCCCATCCGCCTTGCGGCAGCCCGGCCCACCGCGGCTTCCGCAATTGTTGTGGTTGGGATGGGTGTAGGTCAGGCAGGGCGCCGAAGACCTTTCGCAGATGGGGGAATGTGTGGTCCGCCCGGTTGCGGTCTGCCCCCATACCGGAAGGCCTGGCATCAGCCCGGTCAGGACCAGGCCGGCGATGGCCACCGAACGACATCCCGCCTTTCGCCACATCTTCATGTGGCACTTTGCGCCCATCCCTGTGACATTGTCATTGTCACAAGCGGACCTGACGCGATGACGGCCCTCCGACTCCTGCCCCTGCTTCTGCTGCTGGCGGGAAGTTCAGCCGCCGCGCAGCAGCCGCCGGCCTGCGCTGCCTCCGGCTACACGCCGCTGCGCACCGCCCAGCAGGTAATGGACGAAGTGGCCCGGCATCGCTGCCCGCCCGGCAGCCGGCTGGATGTCGCCATGACCATCGCTGGCCAGGCCGTCGTTCTGCAGATGAGCGGCATCTGCGAACGGGAATCGGTGCGCACCCGGACGGTGCGGCCGACGCCGGATACCAGGGCGCTGGGCTTCGTCTGCCTGCTCGCGGCGCGCTGAACCGCCCTTCAGCCCAGGCGAGGGCGGCGGATCAGGGCGACAATCGGCGCCAGCGTCAAAGCGAGCAGCAGGCCGCCACCCACCAGCAGGGTCAGGGTGCGGCTCCACAGCCTGTCGAGCGCCAGGTCCGTCGTCAGCATCTCCGGCCGCGCCGGGTCGGCCATGACCGACACGGAATAGTCGCCGGTATGGAGGTCGGCGAAGACGTAGTTCACGTCCCGCGTGAAGCTTCCGGATTTGGACCGCACCGCCAGCGTGGCGGTGCAGAGATGCACGAACAGCTTCGACTGGCAGGACCCCTCCGTCACCCGCCCATCGGCGAAGGGAATCGCCGTGGCGCGGACCTGCCAGTCGGAGATCAGGTTGGGCAGCGTGTAGATCGACAGCGCGACCAGGATGGCGCCGAACATCAGGGCGCCGAGCCAGGACCACAATGTCTGGCGCCAGCCCTGCGCGGGCACGGGTGGCGGGGCGGGCGAGTCGGGCTCGGCTTTGGTCTGCATGCCCGCCTCCTATCAAATAGCGGGCTTTGCGACAGAGCCGGGGCGTTTACGTTCGCGGGATCAGGCCTCCCTGGAAACATGGCTGCCTCGCGCCATGGACACGCCTCCCGCGGCCTCGCCCTCCGCGCCTCGTTGCGGTAAGCGGGGCGGGCCATGAGCCACAACACCTTCGGCCACCTCTTCCGCGTCACCACCTGGGGCGAGTCCCACGGCGCCGCCATCGGCTGCGTCGTCGATGGCTGCCCGCCACGCCTGGCGCTGGCGGAGGCGGATATCCAGCCCTTCCTGGACCGTCGCCGCCCCGGCCAGTCCAAATTCGTGACGCAGCGGCAGGAAGCGGATCAGGTGAAGATCCTCTCCGGCACCTTCGAGGGCGTCACCACCGGCACCCCCATCGCGCTGCATATCGAGAACACCGACCAGCGCTCCAAGGACTACGGCGAGATCAAGGACCGTTTTCGGCCCGGCCATGCCGACCTGACCTATGAGCTGAAATACGGCGTGCGGGATTATCGCGGCGGCGGCCGGTCCTCGGCGCGGGAGACGGCGATGCGCGTCGCCGCCGGGGCCATTGCGCGCCGTGTGCTGGAGGGTGTGACCATCCGCGGCGCCCTGGTGAATATCGGCGGCGACGAAATCGACCGCAGCCGCTTCGACTGGGCGCAGGTGGACCAGAACCCCTTCTTCTGCCCCGACCCCCTCGCCGCCGCCCGCTGGGAGGACAGGCTGACCGCCGCCCGCAAATCCGGCTCCTCCCTCGGCGCGATCGTGGAGGTGGTGGCGGAGGGCGTTCCCCCCGGCCTCGGCGCGCCGATCTATGGCAAGCTGGATGCGGAACTCGCCAGCGCGCTGATGAGCATCAATGCCGTGAAGGGCGTCGAGATCGGCGATGGTTTTGCGAGTGCCGCCCTGTCCGGCGAAGGCAATGCGGATGAGATGCGGATGGGGCCGGATGGCCTGGTGCAGTTCAGCTCCAACCATGCCGGCGGCATCCTGGGCGGCATCTCCACCGGCCAGCCGATCGTCGCCCGCTTCGCGGTGAAGCCCACCTCCTCCATCCTGACGCCACGCCATTCCGTGGACCGCTTCGGCCAGGATGTGGAGGTGCTGACCAAGGGCCGCCACGACCCCTGCGTCGGCATTCGCGCCGTGCCGGTGGGGGAGGCGATGCTGGCTCTGGTCCTGGCCGACGCCCTGCTGCGCCACCGCGCGCAGAACCCGGATGCCCCCGGCCAGGCCCGCCTGCCGCGCAACTGAGGCGGTCGCGGAGGCCGTCAAACGTATATCCGACAAAAATAGTCGCCTATCACGTATCCGGAACTTGACGTTTCCTCCCCGCAAGGGCTTAGGGTGAGACGTCAACGTGATCGGGTCGCAGTCATGCCTTTCGCCGACCACCGGCCGGAACCGGCCGACCTCGACCGTTTCCGCACGCTTTGTGGCGCCCGGCTCTGGGCCAAGCGGCTTGGCGATATCCAGCAGCGCACCGCGCTCCCTTCCCTCTCCGGCCGCGCCGCGCAGCAGCGCCATGCGCTGGAACTGGTGCTGGCCCGGCTTTGCGACCCGAAGGCCCTGGCCCGCGCCACCCCCGCCGAACGCCATGCGGCGGCCTTTGCGCGGGAGGCGGTGAAGCTCGCCGCCAGCCTGCCCGCCCCCCAGCGCGCCCGGCTGCGGGAACAGATCACCGCCGGCCTGACCGGCGAGGCGACGCTGATGCCGCTGTTCCACCTGCTGCGCACCGCCGCGCTGCATCGCAGTCGTGGCTTCACGGTGGAGTTCACTGGCCTCGCCGAGGAAACGCCCTTCGACCTGCTGATCCGCCGCGACGGCGTGGCGGCCGAGGTGGTCTGCGAAACCGTCTCCGCCGAGGAAGGCCGGGAAGTGCATCGCGGCGACTGGTGCGCCCTGGTCGACAAGGTGAATCCGGAGCTTCAGACCTGGCTGGCCGCGCATCCCGGCCGCTACCTGCTGAAGATGACCCTGCCCGGCGGCATGGCCACCGACAGCCAGGTGGCCGATCTGCATGGCCGCATTGCCGGGCTGCTGGCGGCGCAGAAGCGGCAGGATTCCAGCGCCGATGCGGTGCTGAAGCTGGATCCGCTGGTGCTCGCCGGCGCCCAGGCCAGCACCCAGGGCCTGCCCGCCCAGCTCCGCGCCCAGTTCGGCGAGGAAGCGCATCTGGCCGTCACCGCCGCGGCCGGGGGTGGTTCCGTCTTCGTCATGGCGGCGCGCGCGGGGCGGGAGAATTCCATCGCCGGCGCCGTCACCCGCCGCTGCGCCCTGGCGGCCGAAAGCCGGCTCAGCGGCACGCGGCCGGGGCTGCTGGCGATCTTCGTCGATGACATGGACCGCGCCGAATGGCGGGGCCTGCGCGAAAGGCTGGATCTGGAGGGTGCCGCCCGGCGCTGGATGACGGAACCTGCCGCCCGCCATGTGGTCGCCGTGGCCTGCACCAGCCGGATGGAGCTGTTCGGCGTGGCCCCGCCGGATGGAGCGCCGGAAGGGGAGTTGCGCTTCCGCAACCCCGGCCATCCGATGGGCAAGAACCCGGCTTTGGCCCCAGCGGTCGCTTCCTCCCCCTGACGGCCCCCCTCTGACAGGCCAATCGCGGCTGGCGATCAGCCGCGTGGGACCGATCTGGAATCGGGGCAGCTTTGCCGCAGCGGCGCCGGGAAGTATACATCTTGTCCAGGTCCGCTCCGCCGATGGCGGACATGAAGGGGCCGGGAAGGAACCAGAAGCGCCGATGACCCGGGACAAATCCGATCCGCCGCGCAGCCTGCGCGAGCAGGCCTATGAGGCGATCAAGCGCGGCATCCTCGATTCCCGCTACGCCCCGGGCGCGCTGCTGTCGGAAAACCAGCTCGCCGATGAGCTGGAGATCAGCCGCACCCCGATCCGCGAAGCGCTGCGCGAGCTTGCCGGCGGCGGGCTGGTGCGCATCCTGCCGCAACGGGGCATCGTGGTCTCGGAACTGTCGGTGCATGACATCGTCGAGGTCTACCAGCTTCGCGAACAGCTCGAGGGCTTCGCGGTGCGGGTGGCGGCGGAGCGCCTCGGCCCGGCGGATGCCGAGGGGCTGATGGCGGACCATCGCGACGCGCTGGCGCATATGCAGGCCGGGCGGTTGCGCGCCGCCTATGACTGTTCCGTGCTGATGCACAGCCGGATCATCGCCCTGGCCGGCAATACCCGGCTGGTGCAGTTCATGGCGCAGCTCGGCGACCAGGTGCACCGCTTCGGCCTGCTGACCCTGCGCCACGGCCGCGTGGAGCGGGCGCTGTCCGAGCACGGCCAGATCATCGAGGCGCTGGTCGACAACCGGCCCGAGGATGCGGAGGAGCTGATGCGACAGCACCTGCGCGCCGACCGCGACCTGGCGCTGCGCGTGGTGCTGCCTGCGGGCGTGATGCAGCCCGAGCTGACAGCCTGATCCCAACTACGGCAGGGCGTGTTCGGTGAAGCCGTGCGCCTTCAGCAGGTCCCGCGCCGCCCTGACGGAGGCGGGCACCTCGCAAGGGGTCTGGAATCCCAGGGCCGGATAGGCGAGCAGCCGGTCGATATCGCCGACCATCTCATGGACCAGCCGGTGCCGGAAATCCGCATCGGTGACATAGGCGTCGAAGCCGAGCGGCGGCGCATCGACCCGCGCGGCAAGCCCCGGCCATTGCACGGGCAGCGTATGCCGCACCCGCAGGATGGTCTGCGGCTTGGTGACGAAGACCGCCTGCGCCACCTGCCACCCGGCGCTGAGCGCGCGGGCGAAGGCGATGTTTTCGCCGATATGGGTGGCGCGCGGCTCCAGCGTGATGCGCTGACGGGGCACGCCATGGTCCCGCATGATGCCCGCGAAAACCTCCGCCTCCGTCGCCGGCCAGCGGCCCCGCGTCCAGTTGCCATCGCGCCCGGTGCAGATCACGCGCGCCGCCGGATGGCGCCGCGCCAACCCGGCCGCATGGACGGCGACGCGGGTGTCGTAGCTGCCCAGGCAGACGATCAGGTCTGTCGGGGCCGGCGGATCGGGCACCGCCTGGAAGGCGAAAAGCGCCCGGGCGGCGGCCTCCAGCTCCGGCGGCATCAGCCGCCCAGCGCCGCCCGGATCGCCGCGACCTTGGCCGGCACGTTGTCGCCGCAGCGATGCAGGCTGGCTTCCGGCCGCACCGCCTGGACCAGGGGCATGCACTGGCCGAACAGGTCGTTCTCCGCCTCCAGCAGCACCACGCGATGCGGCAGGACCGCCAGGCGTTCCTGCAAGGGCCAAGCGAGCAGCGCCTGCCAGGCCGGGGTGAAGCTGGCCGGGTTCTTCGCCACCTGGCGGATTTCCGCCTGAAGCCGTTCCGGCTCGATCCGCGGCTCCACGGCGCGGGCTGTCTCCAGCCGGCGATCCCACCAGGGGAACCACAGGCCCATGTCCCGGCGCATATGCCACATCCGCAGCAGATGCGAGCCGTCCCAGACCGGCGTCACATCCGGCGCCCAGCGCGGCGCCCATTCCGCCCGCAGCCGTGGCGGCAGTGCGATCGGCGAGGCCAGCAGCACGGACAGCGCCCGGTCCGGCCGGGCGGTCGCCGCCGCCACCACGGTGGAGGCGCCGGCATTATGGCCGAACAGATGCGCCACGGGCACGCCGAGCGCATCGCAGACGCCCCAGAGCGCCTCCGCCCATGCCTCCGGCCCCTGCGCACCATCCGGGCGCGGCTCGCTCTCGCCATGGCCGGGCGGGTCGAAGGCGATGGCCGGGATATCCAGCGCGCCCAGCAATTCCTCATAGAGGGCGGAGGCGCCGGGGACATGCGGCGCGAAGACCAAAGGCGGGCCGGCATGGATGTCGCCCACCACCCGCACCAGAACCTGGCGGCCACCGACATCGACATAGTTGGTGGTGCTGCGCCCGGGGATGGGCGTGGCCAGCGCGGCCGGCGGCACGTCGCCGCGTGGCGGATGGCGCAGCAGGATGGCGCGTTCCGCCGCCGCCGCCGCCAGCGGGTCGCGCGGCATTTCCTGCACCCAGGCCTCGGGTGGATAGGCGGCCATGGTGCGGTGCTGGCTGTCGCCCGGGCGGTTGCCGAAGCAGACCGGCACGCGCAGCTCCGGCAGCACCGCCAGGCCGGCATGGCGGAAGGCGGCGGCATAGCCGATGCGATAGCCGTCACCGGCCTCCAGCAATTCGACCACGCCGCGATGGTTGAATTCCGCGTCGGGCGCGTCGGTATCGGCGCGGAAGGCGAGGCTCTGGTTGTGCCAGGGCCAGAAGACATGCTGGTCGCGGTAGCGATACCAAAGCCAGACCAGATGGCTGCCATCCCATTCCGACACCAAGGGCAGCAGATATTTGCGCAGCCGCTCCTCCGCCGCCTTGGCGGTGAAGACCGGGAAGCCATCGGTCAGCGCCATGGCGCAGCGGTCCGGATGGCGGCGCGCATATTCCACGGCAATGGAGGCGCCGGTGTGCCGGCCATAGGTGGAGGCCTGCTCGACGCCGAGTGCCGCCAGCGCCTCCGCCAGCGCATCGGCGAAATCCTCGATCTCGGGCGGGTCGTTGGGCAGCAGGTCGGACAGGCCGAAGCCGGGCGTGTCGAAGGCCAGGGCGGTGAAGCTGCCGGCGAAAACCTCCTGCACCGGTTGCAGCACCTTGGCCGAGCAGGGCGAGGCATGCAGCAGAGCCACCGCCGGCCCCTGCCCGATCCGCGTGTAATGGACGCGGCGGTTGCCGAGGGTCAGGAAGTGCTTTGTCAGCCTCATGTCTTCTGAGACCCTTCCAGCGCCCCCGGATTCATCCGCCCGCGCGGGTCCAGCATGGCCTTCACCGTGTGCAGAAGCTGCGCCGCCCCCGGCTCCATGCGCGAGCCCAGCTTGTAGAAGCGGCCGATCTGCGCATGGACCGCGCCGTGCTGGTCCATGATGCCGGACAGCGTGTCCCGCGCCCGCCGCACCAGGTCGCGCGCCGCCAGATTGGGCGGGAAGTCGCCGAAGCGCGCGCGGTTGCTCTCGGACAGGTTCTGCAGATGCAGTGGGTCCAGCGCATCGCGCCAGTAGAACATCGGCTCGATCGTCACATAGGCGCCGAGCGAGGAGATGATGTGGCTGATGCTGACCCCGGCCTCCGCCAACTCCCCCGAAAGGGTGGCGTATTCCGCCTCCAGCGCCGCGAGGCAGGCGCTGGCCGCACCGAGCGACAGCATGCCGTGCACCGGCACCCAGCGTTCCCCATCCGGCCCCACCAGCCCACGGATGGAATAGGGGCGGGCGCGCAGGGCCTTGGGGATGGAGGGGGTCACCTCCGTCCCGCCCGCTTCCAGGCACAGGCGGCGGGCGGCGGCGATGCCGGCCTCGGCGGCAGCTTCCGTCACCCCATCCGCCGTCAAGTGCAGCGACCAGGCGGGTTCCACCCGGCTGGCGCGGGCTGTGCGGGCCAGCCCCGCCACATCACGCATGGCCTTGTAGACGGAGCCAGCCCGGGCGGCGACGGCGCCGGCCGTGCGCAGCGCCTCCACCGCCTCCACCTTCGCGGCGCTGCGGCTGCGGACGGGGTCCATGGCGAAGGCGCGGGTCACGCAATTGGCCTGCGCCACGCGCACCATGGCGGCCATCATCGCCGCGCCGCTTTCGAAGGTGAAGGAGCCGAAGGCGGCCTCCCGCTCCGGCGCCAGGCGCAGCGCCACCTCGGTCTTCACCCCGAAGGCGCCGCAATCGCCAAGGAACAGGCCCGTCAGGTCCGGGCCCATATGGCGCCAGAAGGGCGGTGCGTTGCGCAGCGCCAGCGCGCCGGTGCGCACCGCATTGCCATCCGCCAGCACCACGGACAGGCCCAGGATGCCATCCATCCCGCCCGGCAGGTTCTGGGCCACCGTGCCGCCGATGGTGCTGACCGAGCCGGAGATGGGGGAGGCCTGGGCGGCGCGCAGCTTATGCGGGGCGAGCGCTGCGGCCAGGGCCTGCCAGGTGGCGCCGGCGCCGACCACGGCGGTGAGGTTCGCGGCATCGATGCGGATGCCATCCATCCGCACCGTATCCACCACCACGGCCGGCGCGTTGGGCACCACGCCGGCGGTGTAGGACAGGCCGGCGCCGCGCGGCACGATGGGGCGGCCGAATTCCGCGAGCAGGCGGAGCGCGGTGGCCGTTTCCTCCGTATTGCCGGGGCGGATGACCATCTCGGCCGGCGCCGCGCCGGGCCAGTCGAACAGGTCGGAGGTGGCCAGGGCGCAGGAGGCCGCATCCGTCGCGACATGCGCCGCCCCCAGCCGCTGCGCCAGCGCCGCCGAAAGCGATGTCATAGTGTTGCCCTCAGGCGCCGGGCGCCGGCTCCGCCGGCTTGGCTGCGCGGCATAGGCCGCGGCGGCCATTCGGCCGCTCGGCCGGCAAGAGCCGGCCGCAGGTTCTGGTTGGATGCCCTCAGGCGCCGGGCGCCGGCTCCGCCGGCTTGGCTGCGCGGCATAGGCCGCGGCGGCCATTCGGCCGCTCGGCCGGCCAGGGCCGGCCGCAGGTCGTGCTGATACTGTATGGGCGATCTCATGCCGGCGTGTCTTTGAGGCCAAAAATCCTGATGGCGTTGTTCCGCAGAATCTTCTTCAGCGGCTCGGGTCGGAAGGCCAGGTCGTGCATCTCGTTCATCGCGCGCTCCGGGTCGATCACCGCCCAATCCGTGCCGAACAGGAATTTGTCCTGGCCGTAGGTGTTGGCGTAGTGCACCGCCTGTTGTGGCCAATGTTTCGGCGCATAGGCATCACCCGCCATGTACACATTCGGGTGTTTGGTGCAGACGGAGATCATCTCGTCGGTCCAGGGGTAGCCCAGATGGATGCCGATGATGGTCAGTTCCGGGAAGTGCATCGCCACCCGATCCAGCGTCATCGGCCGCCCGACAGAAGGCAGGCGGCGGTCGGATTGATACACCAGGCAATGCCCGACCTGCATCATGATCGGCACGCCCAGCTCCGCGCAGCGGGCGTAGTAGGGGTAGTAGATCGCCGCATCCGGCGCCTCCCCGAACCAATGCGGGTAGAGGTGGCCGCCGACGAAGCCATACTCCTTGATCGCGACATCCAGCTCCTTCAGCCCGGCGATGCCGCGCGTCGGGTCGATGCCCGCGAGGCCGGAGAAGCGGTCCGGATACTTGGCGCAGATGTCGCGCACCCATTCATAGGGGATCTCGATCGAGCCCCGCACCCGCAGGTCGCCGCAGCGCACGGCGATCAGGAAGGACCGCTCGATGCCCGCGCGGTCCATCTTGCGCAGGTAGTCCTCGATGGAGACGCCGCGGCGGTCATCCTCCTTGGTCCTGACCTGGCTCCGGAAGCGGTCGTCGGTCGGGATGCGGCCCTCGGCGAAGGCTTCCGGGGTGAAGACATTCACCACGATGTCGATCGCGCCATAGCCGGTGCGGGTGGCGGCGGGGGCGAAGGTGGTCATGGACGTTCCTCGGCAGGGGTAAGGTGGTTGGTGCCGTCCGCGATGCGGATACAGGCGGCACGATGGCCGGGCTCCACCTCCAGGAAGGGGGGCGGGCCGGCGGTGCAGTCGGGCCGCACAAGCGGGCAGCGGCCGGCGAAGAAGCAGCCAGGGGGCAGGTTCACGGGGGATGGGATTTCGCCCACCACCTCATGCCGGTGCAGCTTCACCAAGGGATCGGGTGGCAGATGCGCCGAGAGCAGCACCTGGGTGTAGGGATGCGCGGGATTGGCAAAAAGCTGTTCCGCCGGCGCCTGTTCCGCGACCCGCCCCAGATACAGCACGGCCACGCGATGCGAGACGAGGCGCACCGTTTCCAGGTCGTGGCTGATGAACAGCATGGCCACGCCGGATTCGCGCTGCAGCTCGTCCAGCAATTGCAGGATGCCGGCGCGCACCGAGAGGTCGAGCGAGCTGGTCGGCTCGTCCAGCACGATCAGCTTCGGCCGGTTGGCGATGGCGCGCGCGATGGAGACACGCTGCAACTGCCCACCCGACAATTCGTGCGGATAGCGCGCCAGCGAGGCCGCGGGCAGGCGCACGCGATCCGCGAGGCGGCGGATTTCCACGGCACGGCTGGCGGCATCGCCCTGGCCGTGCAGCGTCAGCGGTTCCTCCATCAGGCGGCCAATGGTCATGCGCGGGTTCAGCGCGCCCCAGGGGTCCTGGAAGACGATCTGCAGGCGCGCACGCAGCTTGCGAAGCGCGGCGGCGCCGAGATGGGTGATGTCCTCGCCTTCGAACAGGATCTGCCCGCCGGTCGGCGCCAGCAACCGCGTGACCAGCAGGCCGATGGTGGATTTGCCGGAGCCGGATTCACCGACCAGGCCGAGCGTCTCCCCGGCCGCGATGTCGAAGGAGACATCGTTGACGGCATGCACGCCGCCGGGGAAGCGGTGGACCAGATTGCGGATGGAGAGGACGGGGCTCATGCCGCCTTCCCGGTTTCAAAGCCCTCTCCCCCTGACGGGGGGGTTGGACGCATGCGTCCAACGGTGGGTGAGGGGGGGCTGACCAGGACGAAATGCGTCCTCTTCACGCAGCGACCTGCCGCACTTGTCTGAAAACAGTCGGACTTGGCGACAAAGCCCCCCTCACCCAACCCTCTCCCCCCGTTGGGTGGAGAGGGCTTCACTTCGCGAAACACCGCGCTCATGCCGCCTCCCCCGCAAAATGGCAGGCGGCGCCGTGGGTGTCGGAGACGGCGATGCGCGGCGGTGGCGCCAGGCAGGCGGTGGTCGCGCGCGGGCAGCGGTCGCGGTACAGGCAGCCGGTCGGCAGGTTGTAGAGGTCGGGCGGCGTGCCGCCGGTCAGCGTCCAGCCGAGCTGCGCGATGCGGCCCGGCGTGCTGGCGATCAGCGCCTGGGTATAGGGGTGGGCGGGGCGGGCGAAGACCTGCTGTACCGGCCCATCCTCGATGATCTGGCCGGCGAACATCACCGCCACGCGCTGGCAGTAATGCGCCACCACGCCGAGGTCATGGGTGATGACCAGCGCGCCGAGGTTTCGGGCCGCGACGATGTCCCGCAACGTGTCCAGCACCTGCGCCTGCACGGTCACGTCGAGGCCCGTGGTCGGCTCGTCCGCGATGATGAGGGCGGGGTCGTTGACCAGCGCCATGGCGATCAGCACGCGCTGCGCCATGCCGCCCGACAATTCATGCGGCCAGGCCTGCATGCGCCGCGCCGGGTCCGGAATCCGCACGGCGGCCAGCATCGCCTCCGCCTTCGCGCGTGCCGCCGCGCCGCGCGCCGTACCGTGCACACGCTGCATGCGCACAAGCTGGTCGCCGACGCGCTTCAACGGGTCGAGCGAGGTCAGCGGCGACTGCACGATCATCGCCATCCGCCGTCCGCGAATCTTTTCCAGCACGCGGTCAGGCTGGCCGATGATCTCCTGGCCCTCGAAGCGGATGGAGCCGCGCGGGATGCGGGCGGGCGGGCGCAGCAGGCCCATGGCGGCGAGCGCGGTCAGGGATTTGCCGGCACCGGTCTCGCCCACCAGCCCCACCACCTCCCCGGCCGCGACGGTGAAGGAGACGCCATTCAGCGCCTGGGCGATGCGCAGCTTGTTGTCCAAGCCGCGCGCGACGAATTCGACATGCAGGTCCTGAACGTCGAGCAGCGTCATTTGCCCGTCGCCCGCCGCTTCGGGTCCAGCAGGTCGGACAGCCCGTCTCCCGCCAGGTTCAGCCCCAGCACCATGGCGATCAACGCCAGGCCCGGAAACAGCGCCACCCACCATTCGCCGGAGATCACATATTCCGACCCCTGCCGGATCATCGCCCCCCATTCCGGTGCCGGCGCCTGCACGCCGATGCCGATGAAGGCGAGGGTGGCGGAAATGCGCACCGCCCAGGCCATGCGCAGCGGCAATTGCGCGGTGGCGCCGAGGATGGCGTTGGGCAGGATATGCACCAGCAGCACGCGCCATTCCGGATTGCCCGCGGCGACGGCGGCACGCACGAAGGTGGCGTTGCGCAGCGCCAGCACCTCCGCCCGCACGATGCGCGCGAAGATCGGACTGTCGAGAAAACCCACCACCAGGATGACGTTGAGGAACCCCTGCCCCGTCGCCGCGACGATCGCCAGCGCCAGGATGATGGTCGGGAAAGCCCTTAGCACATCGAGGATCCGCAGAAGCACCTCATCCACCCAGCCGCCGCGCCAGCCGGCGATCAGGCCGAGCGGAATGCCGACCACGGCCATGATGACGCCGGCCGGCAGGGCGATGCCGAAGGCGTAGCGCGCGCCATGGATGGTGCGGGAGAAGACATCCATCCCATTGCCGTCGCTGCCCCACAGGAACTGGTCCGTCCCCGGCGGCTTCAGCGTCGCATAGGGAAAGGACAGCGTCGGCGGCAGCGGCGCCAGCACATCGGCGAAGGCGGCCATCAGCGCGAAGACCAGGATGATGCCGAAGCCCACGGCAAAGGTCGGGCTGCGACGGGCGATGCCCAGGACATGGGTGAAGCTCATGCCCGTGCCCGCGGCTCCAGCAGCATGACGATCAGGTCGACCAGGGCGAAGACCAGCACGGAGGCCAGCGCCAGCACCAGCACATAGCCCTGCACCGCCGCGAAATCGCCGAGCAGGATGGCGTTCAGCCCCCAATGGCCGAGCCCGCCCCAGGCGAAGACGAATTCGATCAGGCTGGCGGCGGCAAGCAGCGAGGTGAATTCCGAACCGACGAAGGTGATGACAGGCACCAGCGCCGCGCGCAGCGCGATTCGGCGGATGATGCGGCGCGGGAAGCCGCAGGCCCGCGCATAGCGGATGTAGTCGGAGCCCATCACCTCGATGGCGATGGCGCGCGTGTGCTTGATGATCGGCGCGGTGGCGACGATGGTGAAGCAGCCGACGGGCAGCACGAGTTGCCCGGCGGCGGACCACGCCGCTTCCCAGTTCCCGGCGATCAGGCTGTCGATCAGCACGGAGCCCGTCACCACCTCCGGCGGCGTCACCATCATGGAAACGCGCCCCATCGGCGCCGGCGCCCAGCCGAGCAGGTAGAAGAAGACGAAGATCGCCATCAGCCCGAGCCAGTAGGTGGGCAGCGAGAATCCGAACAGGGAGCCAAACCGGGAAAGCTGGTCGAACCAACCATTCGGCCGTTCCGCCGCATGCAGCCCGAGCGGCACGCCGACCAGCGCGCCGATGCCCACCGCCAGTATCACCAGTTCCAGCGTCGCCGGCAGATGATCCGCGATGGCCTGGGTGACGGGGGAATTGCCCTGCCAGGACATGCCGAGATCACCCTGCACCAGCCGGCCAAGGTATCCCCAGAACTGCGTCAGCAGCGGCTGGTCCAGCATCAGCTCCGCGCGGATGCGCGCCAGCATCGGCGCATCCGCCATCGGCCCCGCCAGCATCGCCACCGGGTCCTGATCCCCGATGCGCACCAGCATGAAGGTCAGGAACAGGATGCCGAGCAGAACCGGCAGCGCGACCAGCGCGCGCCGCAGCAGGAAGCCGCCCAGCGTCACCGATTGCAGACCAGGTCCTTCCAGACCAGCCGGTTGTGCGGCCGCCAGGTGAAGCCACGCATGCAACTCGCAAAGACCTCATGCGTGCCGGGCAGGAAAGTCTCGATGAAGGTCGCGCTGTTCGCCTGGCTGCGCTGCGCCTCCGCCACCAGCTCCAGCCACTTCGCCTCGTCGCGCTCCACGACGGAGGCGTCGATCAGCCGGTCGAGCTCGGCATTGTTGTTGCCGTTGACGTTGGAGCCGCCGCGCGAATGGGCAGTGAGGAACATGTTGTAGGAGGGATCGGGCACGAAGGAGGAGGTCAGATGCGTCATGAAGGGCAGCGACCACACATTGATGGCGCGGCGCGCCGTCATTTCCGTTGCCGGTATGCGGCGCGGCGTCACGCGGATGCCGGCGCGGGCGAGGCTCGCCTGCATCTGCAGCGCCAGCGGCTCCTCCCACCACCAGTTGGTGCTGTATTCCAGCGTGACGTCGAGGCCGTTCGGATGGCCGGCTTCCGTCAGCAATGCGCGGGCGCGGTCGTAATCGGTCTCGAAGGTATAGGCATCGATGGCGCCCGGGATCGGCGGGTTCAGCATCGAGCGCGAACGTGTGCCGAGGCCGAGGAACACCGCCTCCCCGATCGCATTATAGTCGGTGGCATGGGCGATGGCCTGGCGCACCTTCTCGTTGTCGAAGGGCGCGATGCGCGGGTTCATCCGCACCGTGGCACTGCCAGGCGCGGCGACGCTTTCCACGCGGATGTTGCGGTCGCGGCGGATGTCGGCGATCTGCTGCAGCGGGATCTGTTCGGCGTATTGCACCTGGCCGGTGCGCACCAGCGCCACGCGCGTGGCCGGTGACGGCACTTCGCGCCAGACGATGCGGCTGAAATGCGGGCGTTCGAAGACGTAGTTCGGATTGGCGACGAAGATCGCCTGCTGCCCCGCCGTCACCGATTGCACGTGATAGGGGCCGAAGCCGGCCGTGTTGGAACCGAGCCAGCGCGCCGCGAAGGGATCTTCCGCCGTCGCGTGCTTCTTCGCCTCGGTGCTGTCGAAGATCGCCGGGATATGCAGCGTCAGCACGCTGAGGAAAATGCGGTTGGCGTCGCGCAGACGGAAGCGCACCTCGTTCGGCGAAACCGCCTCCACGCTCTCGATGCGGGCGACGTTGCGGATAAATAGGCCGGTGCGCCGCTGGGCGTTGGATTTCTCGAAGGTCCAGACGACGTCGGCGGCGGTCAGCTCATTGCCGAAGGGGCTGCGCACGCCGGGACGGATGCGGAAGACATAGTCCTTGCCGTCCTCCGACACAGTCCAGGATTCCGCCAGATGCGGTTCCACCTTGCCGGGGTCGAGTTCCGTGCGGCCATCGACGGTGCGGGTGCCGAAGCGCGTCAGCCCCTCATAGACATTGACCGAGGCCTCGATCTGGCCGGGCACCCAGATATCCGGGTCGAAGCCGCGCGGGGTGGAGACCATGGCCATCACCATGGTGCGGTCCTGCGCGAGGGCCGGCTGCGGCGTGACGCCGAAGCTGGCGAGCAGGGTGGCGGCGGCAAGCAGCAGGCGGCGTTGCGCGTTCACGGCATCCTCCTCACGCCAGCGCGGGGCCGGCGCGTAATGTCCGGACAAGGCTAGACGTCAACTTGGATACAAGTCAACGATCCCTCAGTAACGGTCGGGTCGCTTCCAGGGTTGTGCCATCAGTGGCGCCATATCGGGCGGCAGCACCGGCTTGTGGTCCGGCTTCCAGGTGAAGGCCTGGTCCGGGTCTTCCCACAAGGTGCTCTGCGGCCCGCCGACCGAACGGAACAGCAGCACCGTCCCGGTCCAGGAGCCATAGGGCGCGTGCTTTATCATCGGTGGCCGCCAGCAATAGGCACCCGACTGCATCACGCCGAAATCGCCCGCCAATTCGCCGGAGATCATGAAGAACTCCTGCACCACCGGATGGCGTTCACTGCGTTCGCCCTGGCGGAAGGGCATGGTGCAGGTCAGGTAGGTGACCTCCCCACTGTCGGGGTCGCGCCGCAGCGTGCGCATGCGGGCGGTGGCGGCCATGGATTCCAGGCCCATCGACGCGAAGTCGCCATCCCAGACATTGTCGGTGGCGGAGAGGTGCCGCACCAGCCGCCGCTCGTCGAAGGGTATCGAAGCCACGCCGGGCCGCGCCTCGGGCGTGCCGGAGAAGAAGGTCAGCACCACCGCGCCGTCCACCGACGAAAATCCGCTGCGCGGCATCAGCCGTGGCAGATGCGCATAGCTGTGTTCTCGGTACGCGATCCCATCCACTTCGATGCCGCCATCGAGCACCCAGAACTCCTCATCCACCGGCAGATGCTCCGCGCCCAGCCGATAGCCGGGCGGGTAGCGCAGCAGGCAGGACAGCGCCCCGTTTTCCGCATCGCGCGAGAGAATCTTGGCCTCGGCACCGGGCCGGGCGGCGATGGCGTCGGGCTGCCACGGCAGCGCCTGCGCCTGGATCCATTCGATGTGGGGACGTGCCATGCCGCCCATCGCGCCCCGTTGCACGACGCCTGTCAATGTCCTGTCCATTGACAGCGGTGGGAAAGCACCCCGATCCTGCCGCGCATGGCTGAATTCGCCCGACGCGGCGCCTCGCGCTGCATGCTGATCTCCGATGGTATCCGCGCCTCCGCGGGCCGCACCCCCGACAAAATCGCCATGCGCGAAACCGGGCGGGAGCTGACCTATGCGCGGCTGGTCGATCGCATCGCCCGCGTCGCCAATCTCTGTCATGCCGGTCTGGGCCTGCGGCACGGCGAACATGCGGCGGTGTTCTCGGCGAACTGTCTCGAATATGTCGAGATCGTCGCCGGCATGGCGGAGGCCGGCATCGCCGCCGCCACCATCGGCCCCGCCGCCTCCGCGCCGGAAATCCGCTTCATCTGCGACGACAGCGCCGCGCGGGTGATGTTCGTTTCCGCCGCGCTGGAGGATGCCGCCCGCGCCGCCGCACCCGCGAGCATCGAACGCTTTGTCGTGATTGGCCCAGCCTATGAGGCGCTGCTCGCCGAGGCCTCAAGCGGCCCCTGCGTGGTGGAGGTGGATGAGCGCGACATCTTCTCCGTCCCCTATACCTCCGGCGCCACCGGCCGGGCCAAGGGCGTGCGCCTGGCGCATCGTGGCCGCGTGCTGTCCGCCTATGCGATGGCGGCGGAACATGGCTGCTACACGCCCTATGACCGCGCCGTCGCCACCACGCCGATGTTCCACGGCGCCGGCTTCCTGATGGCGCTGACGCCGATCTTCTTCGGCGGATTCGTGGAAGTCATGCCGCGCTTCGACATCGAGGCGCTGATGACCACCATCACCCGCATCCAGGCGACCAGCGCCTATATCGTCCCCGCCCATTTCGCCGCGCTCTTCGCGCTGCCGGAGGCGACGCGTGCGCGCTACGACGTGCGCAGCATGAAGGCCGCCATCTCCGGCACCGCGCCGCTGCCGCAGGCCACCAAGGAACGCATCGTCGGCTTCTTCGGAGAGGGCAAGCTGTACGAACGCTACGGCACCACCGAGACCTCCATCGCCTGCTCGCTGAGCCCGCCCGACCAGCTCCGCAAGCAGGCCAGCGTCGGCCTGCCCTATCCGGCAACGCAGATGAAGATCTGCGACGGCGACGGCAGGCGCGTCGCGCAAGGCGAGGTGGGGGAGCTGTGGGTCTCCTCCCCCTACATGTTCTCGGGCTATCTGAACCTGCCGGAACAGACCGCGGCGGGCACGCGCGGCGACTGGTTCGTCACCGGCGACCTCGCCCGGCAGGATGAGGAAGGCTACCTCTATCTGGTCGATCGCAAGAACGACATGGTGATCTCGGGCGGCGAGAACATCTATCCGCGCGAGGTGGAGGAGGTGCTGCTGGCACATCCCGCCATCGCTGAATGCGGCGTCACCGGCGCGCCGCATCCCTATTGGGGCGAGGCCGTCACCGCCTTCGTCGTCACCCGCCCCGGCATGAACGTGACGGCGGAGGAATTGGCGGCGCTCTGCCGCGACCGCCTCTCGCGCTACAAGGTGCCGAAGGACATCCGCTTCATGCCCGCCCTGCCGCGCAATGCCATGGGCAAGGTGCTGCGGCGGGAGCTGAAGGACCAGCTGCGGCGCGAAGCCGTGTGATGATGACCGCCACGGCGATGGCCCTGCTGGCGGGCGGGGCCTTCGCCGGCGGCTTCATCTCCGGCCTCGCCGGCTTCGGCACCGGCCTCATCGCGCTCGGCTTCTGGCTGCATGTGGTGGAACCGGCGGCGGCGGCGACGCTGGTCGCCATCTGCTCCGTCGCCGCGCAGGCGCAGAACCTGCCGGGCATCTGGCCGGCGGTCGATCATCGCCGCGTCTGGCCGATGGTGATCGCCGGGCTGCTGGGCATTCCGCTGGGCACGCTGCTGCTGACACGGCTGGATCTGGACAGTTTCCGGCTCGGCATCGGGCTGCTGCTGCTGGCCTACGCCGCCTTCATGCTGCTCGGCCGCTTCCAGCCGCGCATCGCCTGGGGCGGGCGGATCGCCGATGCGGCGGTGGGGTTCGGCGGCGGCGTGCTGGGTGGGCTCGCGGGGCTGTCCGGGCCGCTGCCCACCATCTGGGCGACGCTGCGCGGCTGGGGCAAGGACCAGCGGCGCGGCGTGTTCCAGCTTTTCAACCTGACGATCCTGGGCGCGGTGGTGCTGTGGCACGCGGCCAGCGGGCTGGTCACCGCGCGGCTGGGCCTGATGGTCGCCATCGCCCTGCCCGGCACCTTCGCCGGCGCCTGGCTCGGCATCCGCGCCTATCGCCGGCTGAGCGACCGGCACTTCCAGGATGTGGTGCTGGTGCTGCTGGCGCTGTCCGGCGCGACCCTGGTCTGGAATGCGCTGCGATAGCCCCAGCCTCCCGGCCTCACACCTCGGTCAGGCGGCCGAGCGCGGGCTCCAATTCGGGAAAATGCTCCGAGGCCGCCTCGAACAGCAACCCTGCGATGCGCAGATAGCCCCAGCTGGTGAAATGCACCCCGTCCTCCGCGCGGAAACTGCGGCTCGCGGTTTCCTGCGCGATGGCGGGCATGTAGCGCCCCTCGGGATCGCTCGTCGCCTCCCAGGTATCGACCCAGACGGCGCCGGCGGCCAGCGCCGCGTCGTGCTGGATGGCATTGAGCTGCCGGGCCGCGCCGGCGAATTGCGATTCCCGCATGTTCGGCAGGCCGAGCCAGACCACGCGGCTGCCCGCCTGGGTCGCATGGCCGATCATCTCCGTCACCCGCCTTGTATAGTGCTCGGCATAGCCCGCGCTGCCGAAGCGGTGGCGGGTGCGCTCCTCCCGCACCACCAGGGGGCGGAAGTCATTGGCGCCGATCCAGAAGGCGACAAGCTGCGGCCGGTGCTGGGCGACCAGGTCGCGGGTCACCGCGGTCCAGTCATGCTCATCCGTGCGGGTCACGCCGGTGGCGTGCAGCGTGCCGTTGATGACGCGCGGCGTCGGCCGGCGGCGCAGCACCGGGTTCAGCGACAGGAACATGCCCTGCGCCAGGGAATCCCCCAGCAACAGCAGGTTGACGCGGTCAGGCGGCACCACCGGGGGAGCCATTTCGGGTCGCCCCCGGATGGATTCGGCACGGGACGGACCGGCCACGCCGCAGGCAGCGGCGGCGGCCAGCATCCATTCTCGCCGGGACAAAAAGTCAGCACCGCGACCACGTCGCATCCGGGGCACTCCGCATCCGCAGGGAACTGGGGCAGAGTAGCAGCTGAGCGTGAACGAGATAAGGATGGCGACCGCAGGATGTTGGATCGACGTCGCCTGATCGGGGGCTTTTTGCCGGGACTCGGGCTGGCCGCGCTGCTTCCCGGCTGCCGCAGCGACCCCGTGCCCGGCGGCACCCCGCCGGGGGAGGCGGCGCGGCGGGCGGAAGGGCTGGACCCCGGCCCCGACCCGGATTTCGAGGCTCTGCTGACCGCCAGCCCCGCCGGCAGTCCCTATGCCCCGCTCGGCGCCGCGCTGCGCGGGCTGGAGGCCGGGCGGCAGGGCCGCGCTTTGGTGCTGATGCTGGGCGACAGCCACATCGCCTTCCCGCGCATGGCGGAACGGCTGCGCGACCTGTTGCAGGCACGCTTCGGCGCCGTCGGCCCCGGCCGCATGCCGCCCGGTCGCGCCCAGAGCAGCTTTGTCCCCGCCGGCATCACCCTGATGCAGGAGGGAAGCTGGAGCACGGCCCATGCGCTGCGCGCCGCCACCCCCGGCCCCTTCGGCCTGGCCGGCTATCGCCTGACCGGCAGCCAGGCCGGCGACCATCTCAGCCTGGCCAGCGCCGATCCGCGCGGCTTCGACCGGCTGCATCTGACACTGCAATGCGGGCCGGAAAGCGGCAGTTTTCGCCTGATCGGCGCCGGCATCCCGGAGGCTCCGCGCCCGACCCGCACCGCCGCGCCCCGGCTGCGTCTGATCCGGCTGGACCTGCCGCCCGGCCAGCGCACCGTGACGCTGGAGCTGATGGGCGACGGGCCGGTGACGCTGCTGGGTTGGGGCGTCGACCGGCGCGGCCGGGGCGCGATGGTGGAATCCTTCGGCATCAACGGCGCCACCCTGGCGACGCTGGACAATCGCGACCCCGGCATCCTGGCACGGGAACTGGCGGTGGCGCCGCCGGCGCTCATCATCCTGGAATACGGGACCAATGAGGCCACCGATCGGGACTTCGACCCGGCCGCCTATGGCCTGGCCCTGTCCCGCCGCATCGCCGCGCTGCGCGCCGCCAGCCCGCGCAGCGGCATTCTGTTGATGGGCGCGCCCGATGCGGGAAGGCCGGTTCGCCGTGGGCGCGGTGCCTGCCCGGTCACGCCCCTGCCGGCGCTGGACGCGGTGCGCGCCACCCAGCGCCGCGTCGCGGCCGCCGAGCGCGTCGGCTTCTTCGACTGGGCGGAGGAGGTGACGGGCGGGCTCTGCCGCCTGCCCGAACTGGCGCGCGCCAATCCGCCGCTGATGCGGCCGGACATGGTGCATTTCACCACCGATGGCTACCGGCTGACGGCGGAGCGGCTGCACGCGCATCTGCTGCGCGGCGCCGGCCTCGGCGGGGCCGCAGCCTAGGACCATGCTGTTCCCGACCGGGCTGTTCGCGATCTTCTTCGCCGTCGTCTTCGCGGTGCATTGGCTGCTGGTGCGGTCGGCGCCGCGCGCCGTGCTGCCCTTCCTGCTGGCGGCCAGCCTGGTCTTCTATTCCGCCTTCAGCCTGGCCTTCTGCCTCGCCTTGCTGGTCTTCGGCCTCTGGGCCTGGGGCTTCGGGCTGCTCTGCGCGGATCGCCGCCGGCCGGGGCTGCTGAAGCTCGGCATCGCCGGCACGCTGCTCTGGCTCGGCTGGTTCAAATATGCGGGGTTCCTGGCGCGGGAGGCCTCGCCCCTCGGCGTCGCGCTGGGCCTGCCGCCTTTGCCGGTGCCGGAGGTGCTGCTGCCCGTCGGCATTTCTTTCTATGTGTTCCAGGCCATCTCCTACATGGTCGATGCGCATCGCGGCGACGTGGCCGCAGAGCGTGGCCCGCTGAAGGTGCTGGTCTACCTGACCTTCTTCCCGCATCTGGCGGCCGGCCCCATCGTCCGCGCCGCGCACTTCCTGCCGCAGCTCGCGCAGGTGCCGGATCGCTGGCGGGTGCCGGTGGTGATGGCGGGGCTGCTGATCCTGGGCGGGCTGGCCAAGAAGATGCTGCTGGCGAATGAGCTGGCGACCGGGCTGGTGGACCCCGTCTTCCGCGACCCCCTCGGCTTCGGGGCGGGCGACATCCTGCTGGCCTGCTATGGCTATACCATCCAGATCTGGCTGGATTTCTCCGGCTATTCGGACATGGCGATCGGGCTGGCGGCGCTGCTCGGCTACCACTTCCCGCAGAATTTCAACCAGCCCTTCCGCGCCTTGACCCTGTCCGACTTCTGGCGGCGCTGGCACATCTCGCTGTCCACCTGGCTGCGCGACTACCTGTTCAAGCCGCTGGGCGGCAGCCGCGGCAGCGAAGGGCGCACCGCGCGCAACCTGCTGGTGACCATGCTGCTGGGCGGCATCTGGCACGGCGCCGCCTGGACCTTCGTCGCCTGGGGCGCGCTGCATGGGGCGGCGCTGGTGGTGGAGCGCCGGCTGGGGCTGCGCGACGTGTCGGCCAGCGCGGCGGGGCGCGTCCTGCGCTGGGCCATCACCTTCCACATCGTGGTCGCCGCCTTCGTGCTGTTCCGCGCGCCGGACCTCGCCACGATCGGTGCGCTGGGCCAGGGGCTGCTGGCCGGCGCGGCGGATACCGCCTGGACGCCGCGCTTGCTGGCCATCATCGCCCTCGGCCTCGGCCTGCATTTCCTGCCGCCGGATCTGCGCCAGCGGCTGGAGGCGGCGCTGCGGCCCCTGCCGGCGCCACTCCTCGGCTTGGTCTTCGGCCTTGCCATGCTCGCCATCATCCTGGCGGCGCCGGAGGGTGTGGCGCCCTTCATCTACTTCCAGTTCTGAGGGGACCGCCGATGCGCCAGCCCTGGCTCCAGGCCACGCCGAACACCCGGCCGGACGATTTCTCGCCGGCCTCCGCTACCATGACGGCGGGGCGCGCGGCCTGGGTTGTGGGGCTGGCGCTGGTGCTGTTCGTCGCCGGACGGTCCGGCGCGATCCTAGATGCCGCCTATGGCCTGCCGGTGCTGCCGGGGACGGAGGCGCTGATCGTCGTGGCCGAGAACTGGGATGGCGCCATGGCCATGCTCGGCGTGACGGAAGGGGTGGAGGCGGCGCGCGGGCTGCTCGGCCTGGGGCGCTGAGCCATCATCCCCTGCAAGCCCTGCCACCAGGCACGATAGCCCGCCGCCGTGGGGTGCACGCCGTCGGCGCTGGGATAGTCGCAGCGGGCGACCCGGCCGCGATGCAGCGCCGGCAGATGCGCCAGGCTTGCATCCGCCAGGGTCTGTGCCCGCAGCAGCGCCTGGTCGAGCGACTGGCTACCGGATTCCAGCGCCCGGTCCCGGGCGAAGCAGCCCGGGGTCGCCCAGATGATGCGCGCCGCCGGCCAGTTTTCCATCACGGCGGCGATCTGCCGGGCGTAATCCTCCGCCGCCTCCGGCGCCAGGCCGCGCAGGTCGTTGGTGCCGAAGACCAGCAGCAGACGGTCGACGCAGCGCGGCGCCTGCTGCCGCAGCCAGGTGATACCGGCGCCGGTCTGGGCCACCACCTGATAGCCTTCGGCGCGGGCGAATTCGGCCATGCCCACGGCGAGGCTGTCGCCCAGCAGCAGATCCGGGCAGGCCGCATCGGCCCGCCCCGGCATCGCCGCCCAGAGCCCCAGTCCCAGTGCCGCGCAGGCCAGCCATCGCATCCGCAAACCGAATCCCTTTCTCTCCATGCGGGATGTGCCACCGCAACCGCTAACCGGCGATGAACCGCCGGCCGCATGGCTTGCAAGCCGCCCCCCGCCGCGCCCATATCGGCGCCATGGACCTGGACTTCTCCGAGGCGGAGATCCGCCGCTATTCCCGCCACATCCTGCTGGAGGAGGTGGGCGCCATCGGCCAGGCGAAGCTGCGCCAGGCGCGCGTGCTGCTGGTCGGTGCCGGCGGGCTGGGCTCGCCGCTGGGCCTCTACCTCGCGGCGGCGGGCATCGGCAAGCTGGGGCTGATCGACGATGACAGGCTGGAACTTTCCAACCTGCAGCGGCAGGTCATCCACGACACCGGCCGCATCGGCCGCAACAAGGCAGAAAGCGCCGCCGAGACCATCGCCCGGCTGAACCCGGAAACCCAGGTGGAGGTGCATGCGCGGCGGCTGGATGCCGACTGGGCCTGGGCCAATATCCCGAATTACGACCTGGTCTGCGACGGCACCGACAATTTCGCCACGCGCTTCCTTCTGGGCGATGCCTGCCACCTGCTCGGCCGGCCGCTGGTCTCCGCCGCCGTGCTGCGCTTCGAGGGCCAGCTTTCGGTCTTCCGCGGGCATGAGGGTGCGCCGCATCCCTGCCACCGCTGCCTGCATCCGGAACCGCCGCCGGACGGGCTGGTGCCGACATGCTCGGAGGCCGGAGTACTCGGCGCCGTCACCGGGGTGATGGGCACCCTGCAGGCGACGGAGGTGCTGAAGCTGGTGATGGGCATCGGCGAGGGCCTGTCCGGCCGCCTGCTGCTGTGGGATGCGCTGGACATGCGGTTCCGCACCGTGAAGCTGCGCCGCGACCCGGCCTGCGCCCTGTGCGGCGAGAACCCGACCATCCACGACCTGTCCGCCCATGCCATCCCTGCGGCGGCGGCCTGTGCGGTGTGACCCCACCCCTCGGCATCCTGTTGCTCTCCGGCGACCATGACCGCGCGCATTACGCCCTGGTGCTGGCCACCGGGGCGGCGGCGATCGGGCGGGAGGTGGTGCTTTTCGCGAGCAATGCCGGCTGCCGCCTGTTCCTGGCCGATCCCCCCCTGCTGGCCGATGCCAGGGAGGCGCTTCTGGCCGAGCGCGGCGTCGCCACCCTCGCCGTGCTGGCGGAAGCCGCCGCCGACCTTGGCATCCGCCGCATCGCCTGCGAGGCCGGGCTGAAGGCCGAGGGGCTGGCGCCCGCGGCGCTGGCACCGGGCGTGGAGGTGGCGGGGGTGGTGACCTTCCTGGCCGCGATCGGCGGCGGGCAGATCGTCACGCTGTAGCGATCATCACGCCGCGTCTGAACGCTTGACCCGACACGGGCGGATGGGGGAGGGATCGGTCATGCTTCCTGTCCGTCCCGCCCTGCTCGCGCTGTCCTTGCTCGCTTTGGGCAGCGGGGCGGCGCTGGCCCAGTCCAGCCTGGCGCCGAGCCAGGGCAGCCTGCCGCCGCCGCGCCCACCGGGCCAGGCAACGCCCCGGCTGGTGCCGTCGGAACAGCCGCGCAATCTCGCCGCGCCCCCGGCCCGGCCCGCCACGCCGCCGCGCGCCCAGCCGAGCCAGGCCCAACCCAGCCAGACACAGCCCCGGCCGCCCGCGCGGCCGCAGGCCCAGGCCCCCGCGACACCCGCCCGGCCGCAGGCGCCGCGCGCCAATCCGCCCGGGCAGCGGACACCGACCATCGGCGGCGCCACGCCGCCCCCGAATCGCCGCCCGGTGGCCGCGACGGCCGGTGCCGCCGCCGCGGGGGCTGCTGCCGCGACCGCCGCCACCGCACGCCCGCCGGAACCCACCTTGCCGCCGAGCCCGGCCGCGCCCAGCACCGGCCCCGTCACCGGCCTGCCGCTGCCGCGCTTCGCCTCGCTGCGTTCGGATGAGGTGAATATGCGGGTCGGCCCCAGCACCTCCTACCCCATCGAATGGACCTTCCAGCGCCGCGACCTGCCGGTGCAGATCATCGGGGAGTTCCAGCTCTGGCGCCGCATCCGTGATCCGGACGGCGCCGAGGGCTGGGTGCATTCCTCCACCTTGGCCGGGCGCCGCACCGTGCTGGTGCGCCCGGCGACCCAGCTGGCCGGCGCCGGCGGCGCCGCATTGGGGGAGGCCACGCTGCGCCGGCGGCCGGAGGACAGCGCCGCCGCCATCGCCCGTTTCCGCCCCGGCGTCATCGGCCGCATCCGCGAATGCGCCGCCGGCAGCGCCTGGTGCGAATTGCAGGCCGCCGGCCATCGCGGCTTTCTGCGCCGCGCCGAGATCTGGGGCGTGGGCAGCGACGAGGAGATCCAATAGGCTCCCGCCATGCCCGACGAAGCCCCCCTGCCTGTCCCGGCGACTCACGACATCGGCGGCGCCCCGCGCTTCCGCTGCACCCCGGTGGAACCGGATGACGAGGCCCCGCCGGACGCCTTCGGCAAGCGCGTCGATGCGCTGCGCCAGTTGCTCGCCCAGCGCGGGCTGATGACGGTGGATGAGCTGCGGCGCGGGGTGGAGGCGATTCCGGAGGCCGAGTACCACGCCCTCGGCTATTACGAACGCTGGCTGCGCTCGATCACCGCCCTGATGCTCGAAAAGGGCGTCGTCCTGCCGGAGGAGCTGCGCCCATGACCCGTTTCACCCCCGGCGCCCGCATCCGCGTGAAGGCGGATTTCCCCGAGACCCGCGGCCCCTGCCACATCCGCACCCCGCATTACCTGCGCGGGCGGGAAGGTTTCGTGGAGCGCCATCTCGGCGCCTTCCGCAATCCGGAGGACTTGGCCTTCGCCCGGCCGGCTGCGACCATCCCGCTCTATCATGTGCGCTTCGACCAGCCGGCCCTGTGGAACGAAGGCCAGGCGGGCGACACGGTGCTGGTGGAGCTCTACGAGCATTGGCTGGAGCCCGCCGCCTGATGGCCCATGCCCCCGGCCCCGACAGCATCGCCCTGCTCGACCGCTTCACGGCGGCGCTCGCCGCCCGTGGCGTGGTGACGGAGGCGCAGATCGCCGAGCAGATCGAACGCACCGACCGCGCCGATCCGCGCATCGGCGCCGCCATGGTGGCCCGCGCCTGGACCGATCCCGACTATCACGCGCTGATGCTGCGCGATGGCAGCCAGGCGGCGGAGGCCATGGGGGTTTCCATGGCAGGGGCGCCGCCGCTCGGCGTGCTGGTCGACCGGCCGGGGGTGCATCACCTGGTCGTCTGCACCCTGTGTTCCTGCTACCCGCGCGCCGTGCTGGGCTACCCGCCGCATTGGTACAAATCCGCCGCCTATCGCGCCCGCGCGGTGCGCGACCCGCGCGGGGTGCTGGCCGAATGGGGGACCGCCCTGCCGGAAGGCACCGAGATCCGGGTGGTGGACAGCACGGCGGATTACCGCTGGATGGTCCTGCCGCTGCGCCCGGCCGGCACCGAGGGCTGGGATGCGGCGCGGCTGGCCGGATTGGTCGGGCGCGATGTACTGGTGGGCACGCGGCTGCCGGTCGCGGGCTGAATGCCGGTCACGGCTGCGCGAGCCCGCCCGGCGCGACGGTCGTATTGTGCAGTGCAGCAACCACATGACATCCCATTGAATCAACAACGGGATTGTCCTGATGCCGACACAGACTTCGCTCGCCCTCTGGGCCCCGCGCCTGCTCTCGGTGCTGCGGATCGTCGCCGCGCTGATCTTCATGGCGCATGGCACCCAGAAGCTGCTGGGCTTCCCGCCCGGTTCCGGCGGTGGTCCGGCCGCGATGTCCCTGCCCTGGATCGCCGGCGTGATCGAGCTGGTGACAGGCGTGCTGCTGACGATCGGCCTTTTCACCCGGCCGGCCGCCTTCATCGCTTCCGGCACCATGGCTGCCGCCTATTGGCTGGCGCATGCGCCGCGCGATTTTTTCCCGGTGAACAATGGCGGCGATGCCGCCATCCTGTTCTGCTTCGTCTTCCTCTACCTCGTCGCCGCCGGGCCGGGGCCGTGGAGTGTCGACGCGAAGCGTCGCTGAGACGCACCACGCGAAGCGTCGCTGAGAAGCACCACGCGAAGCGTCGCTGAGACGCATCACGCGAAGCGTCGCCGAGACGCACCACGCGACGCATCGCGGAGGCGTTCTGCCTGCCGCGATAGCGGCCAGGGGATAGGAAGTATTTGCAAGCAAAGGTAAGACTGGGCCCGACCCCGTCAACCTATTGTTGCGGTGCGGCACAGCCGATGCCAGGATGGAGTCAGCAAAGCGCGGGTTGCTGGGCCTCAGCGAATCGGCGCGTCGCAGGTTTCCGCCGCACCCGCTTCGCGTAAGGCACTTCGAGCCGATGCATTCCCTGTCCCCGATCGGCGCATATTCCGCGGCTCCGCGATCGGTCTGGCCCGGTCAGTCCCTGCTTCGGACCCCTTTGCGCCTGGTGGCGGCCAATCTGCTCGCGGCCCTGCTCTATGCCGGGCTTGGCGCCGCGGTGGGGCTGTTCTTCGCACAATACGGGTTGTTCCCGGCGCCGATCTGGCTGCCGGCCGGCATCGCCGCCGTGGCCTGCATGACCGGCGGCATGCGGCTGGTGCCGGGGCTGTTCCTCGGCTCCTTCGCGGTGAACTGGCTGCTGCTGGATGCCAGCCTGGCCTCCGCCGCACTGATTTCCCTCTCCAACAGTCTCGGCCCCCTGGCCGGCGCCCTGCTGACCCGGGCGATGCGCCCGCCGACCGGTCTGTTCACCCGCCTGCAGGGCGTGCTGGGCTTCGTCGCCGGCTGCGTCGTGCTCCAGGCCGTGCTCACCGGGCTGGGCGGCACCGCCGCGCTGGTGGCCACGGGCGCCGTGCCGATGGAAGCCGCCTATTCCATCTTCTCCCGCTGGGCGCTGTGCGAGGCGGGGGGCGTGTTCTTCTTCGCGCCGCTGGTGATGCTGTGGCTGGGCGTGGAACGCACACCCTCCTCCCCCGGCCAGCAGATCGCGCGTGGCGACATGCTGGTGCTGGCGGCGACCGCCGGCGTCGCCGCGCTGGTCTTCGCCCTGCCGCGTTCCATCTCCGCGCTGGTGCAGCCGGAGGCGGTGGCGCTGCTGACCATCCCGGTCACCTGGGTGACGCTGCGCATCTCGCTGCGCGCCGCCTATGGGCTGCTGACCCTGATCAGCGTGGTGGCCACCGTCGGCACCCTGGCCGGGCTTGGCCCCTTCCAGCCGGATGTGGTGCCCAACCCGCTGCGCGCCGTCGGCATGATGATCGTGCTGATGGCCACCAACGCGCTGGCGCTGATGGCCCTGCTGAGCGAGCGGCGGGAGGCGGAGACGCTGCTCTCCGAGAGCAATGTGCGGCTGGTGGCGGAGGTTGCCGCGCGCACCGCGGAGCTGCGCCACCGGGCGGAAACCGATGACCTGACCGGCATCGGCAACCGGGGCCATTTCCTGCGCCTGATGGAGGAGGGTTTCGCCGATGCGCGGCGCAGCGGCAGTCCGCTGGGGTTGCTCGTGCTCGACCTGGACCATTTCCGCCCGCTGAACGACATGCGCGGCCATGCCGCCGGCGATGCCGCGCTGCAGGCGGTCGCGCGGCTGTGCGCCGCGCAGGTGACAGGGTGGCATGCGATCCTGGGCCGTATCGGCGGCGAGGTCTTCGCCATCGCCCTGCCCGGCGCCGGCACGGCGGAGACGGCGGCGCTGGCGGAGGGGCTGCGCGCCGTCGTCGCCCGCCACAGCTTCCGCTTCGAGGGCGACGAGGTCCCGGCGCGCATGACGGTGAGCCTGGGCGTCACCGGGCTGCTGCCCGGCGATGGTTCGGCGGAGGAGATGCTGCGGCGCGCCGATGCCGCGGTGTTCCTCGCCAAGGCCAAGGGTCGCAACCGGGTGGAGGTGCGCATGGTCAGCGAAGTGCCGAAGGAAATGCGCGCGAGCAACCTGTCACGCTGATAGGGACTGCCGCACTCAGCGCTTATCGGGCGCGCAATAAAGCCGGTAGAGCGTTTCCAGCACCGCCGCGGCTTCCGGGCTGGCCAGGCGGTAGAAGATGGTCTGGCCGTCGCGCCGCGTTTCCACCAGCCGCAGGTCCCGCATCCGCGCCAGGTGCTGCGACAGGGCGGAGGGGGCGAGGTCCACCAGCTCGGCCAGTTGGCCGACGGATTTCTCGCCCTCCAGCATGTGGCACAGCGCCATCAGGCGCTTGCCATGGGCCAAAGCGGAGAGCAGCCGCGCCGCCTCCTCCGCCTTCGCCCCCAGCGCCGTCACGGCCACCGTATCCATCCCGCCTTGCCCTCAAATATCCGGATATTCCGGAGGCGCGTGGCGGGTTCAGCCCGCCCGCAGCCGTTCCGGAATCGGCAGGCCGAGGCGCAGCGGCACCGGCCAGAGCTCCCGCACCACCCGCATGATGCGGAACCCGGCCTCGACATAATTGGGCAGGGCGCGCGGATGGTCGGCGGTGCAGGTGTTCACCGTCAGCAGGCGCGGCCGCTCCGCCCAGGCGGTGTCGATGGCGTGGCGCAGCAGGGCACGGCCGGCGCCACGGCCGATGGCATGCGGCATCAGGCCGAAATAGGACAGGTTGCAGCCATGGTCGCCGCCGCGGCGTTCCAGCTCGTAGAAGCCGGCCGGCTCCCCGCCTTGGTACAGGACATGGATGCTGATCTCCGGCCGCGCCAGCAGCGCGGCGATTTCGGCATCCGCCACGGTGCGGCGCAGCCACCAGACATAGTCGTGGCCGACCGTGTCATAGAGGTAGCGGTAGAAGGGCACGGAACAGGCGGCCAGCCGCACCACGCTGGCGCCGGGCGGGAAATCCGGCGGCGCCCCGCCGGGCGGCGCATCCATGCGCAGGAAGGTGACATCCACCTCGATCCGCTGCACCGGTTCGCGGATGCCGCTGCGCGCCGGCGTCGCCATGGCTCAGTTGTCCAGGAAGCTGCGCAGCTTGCGGCTGCGGCTGGGGTGTTTCAGCTTGCGCAGCGCCTTGGCCTCGATCTGCCGGATGCGCTCCCGCGTCACGTTGAACTGCTGGCCCACTTCCTCCAGCGTGTGGTCGGTGTTCATGCCGATGCCGAAGCGCATGCGCAGAACGCGTTCCTCGCGCGGCGTCAGGCTGGACAGGACCCGGGTGGTGGCCTCGCGCAGGTTGGACTGGATCGCGGCATCCAGCGGGATGATGGCGTTCTTGTCCTCGATGAAATCGCCGAGGTGGCTGTCCTCCTCGTCGCCGATCGGCGTTTCGAGGCTGATCGGCTCCTTGGCGATCTTCAGCACCTTCCGGACCTTCTCGAGCGGCATGCCGAGCTTTTCGGCCAGCTCCTCCGGCGTCGGTTCGCGGCCGATCTCGTGCAGCATTTGCCGAGATGTGCGGACCAGCTTGTTGATCGTCTCGATCATATGCACGGGAATACGGATGGTCCGCGCCTGATCCGCGATGGACCGCGTGATCGCCTGCCGGATCCACCAAGTGGCATAGGTGGAGAACTTGTAGCCGCGGCGGTATTCGAACTTATCGACCGCCTTCATCAGGCCGATATTGCCCTCCTGGATCAGGTCCAGGAACTGCAGGCCGCGATTGGTGTATTTCTTGGCGATGGAGATGACGAGGCGCAGGTTCGCCTCGATCATTTCCTTCTTCGCCTGGGTCATGTCCCGTTCGCCGCGCGACACGGTCTGGTAGACGCGGCGGAAATCCGGCACCGGCAGGCCGGTATCGGCGGCCACGCGGGCGATCTCCGCGCGGATCGCCTCGGCATCGTCCTTGGAGCGGGCGACGAAGGTCTTCCAGCCGCGCGTCTGCAACTTGCTGATGCGCTCGAACCAGCCCGGATCCAGCTCGCTGCCGCGCCACTGTTCCAGGAATTCCTCGCGCTTGACCTTCTGGGCCTCGGCCAGGCGCAGCACCTGCCCTTCCAGCGTGGTCTGGCGGCGGTTCAGGCCCTTGAGCTGGTCGACCAGCTCTTCGATGCGGTTGTTGTGGAGATGCACCTTCTCCACCAGACCCACCAGTTCCTGGCGCTGCTTCTCATAGGTCTTCTCGGAACGCTGCGAGTTCTCGCCGCCGGACGTATAGGCATCCATCCGCTTCGACGAGAGCTTCTGCAACTTGCCGAACAGGCTCTCGATCTGTTCGAAGGCGACCAGCGCTTCCGGCTTCAGCTTTTCTTCCAGAGCGGAGAGCGAGAGGCCCACGCCCTCGGCGGCCTCGTCGCCTTCCTCATATTCCTCCTCGGGCGGCGGTGTGCCTTCCGGGGTATTCGCGCCGGCCGTCGCCTCCAGGTCGATGACATCCCGCAGAAGCATGCGGCCTTCCTTGACCGCGTCGTGCCAGGCGACGATCGCCTTGAAGGTCAGGGGGCTTTCGCACAGCCCCCCGATCATCATGTCGCGGCCGGCCTCGATGCGCTTGGCGATGGCGATCTCGCCCTCGCGGGACAGCAGTTCGACGCTGCCCATCTCGCGCAGATACATGCGGACCGGGTCGTCGGTGCGGCCGAGATTGGCCTCATCGACATTGCCGCCGCCTTCCTCGTCGTCCTTGTCGTCTTCCTCGGCCTTGGCGGGCTTCTCGGCCGCGGCCTCGCCATCCTCCGTCTCCTCGGATTCGACGACATTGATGCCGAGCTCGTTGAGCGTCGCCATCGTGTCCTCGATGAGTTCGGAGGACACCTGCTCGGACGGCAGGGCGGCGTTCAATTCGTCATAGGTGACGTAGCCGCGTTCCTTGCCGCGGGCGATCAGCTTCTTGACCGAGGCCGTCAGGGTGTCGAGCAGCACGCCTTCCACCGCTTCGTCGCGCCCATCCGCCGTGTCGGTGCCATTCGCGGCCTTGCTCGCCATGCCTTTTCCCGCTCCGTCAAAGGCGCCCTGGCCAGGCCGGGCCTGGGCCCCGCCTTTGCCTGCGCGAATTCGCCACGCCCCGCGCCACCGCGCGCCACCAGCCCACCGTTCTCAGCCGGATAAGCCGGCCGGGACGGCCGCCTCATCCGCCTCCGCCGCCTCGCCACGACGCTGCGCCGCCAGCAGCAGCGTCAGGCGGATCAGCCGCTGCTGCGCCCGGGCCTGGACGACCGGATCGGTCGTCACCGCGTCCCAGTCGCGCCGCGCGCTGGCGAGGTCTTCCATCAACTCCGCCTCGCCCCGCAGCAGCCCGTAGAAGTGCCACCAACCATCCAGCACATCCTTCGGCTGGGCGTCCGCGCTTGCGGCCTCCGGCAGGCCGGGGTCCCGCAGCAGGCCGGTTGTCAGCTTCGCCAAGCCTCTGTCGGCGAGTTGGTCCATCAGACGGGTTGAGTCAAGTTCGTGGCCCTCCGCCAGCCAGGCGAGGACCTGATCGCGGCACTCTGCAAGACGCGCATCGCCGGGGTCGATCGCCGCGAAACATTCTTCCACCTCGGCCAGCAGCCAGGGATGGCGAAGCGTTATGGCGAACAGCGCGGCCGCCTGGGCGGCGCGGGTGCGTTCCAGGCTGATGGCGGGGCGGTTGCGCGGCGGCGCCTGCGGCTTGCGGCCAGGGGAGCCACCAGGGCCACCGCCGCGCCCCCCGGGCTGCGGCCGGCTGGCGGCGAAGAAGCGGTCGAGCAGCGCGCGGCGATACTCCGCCGCCAGCGTCTTGTCGGGGATGGCGTTCGCCGCCTCCGCCAGGCGATGGCGCAGCGCGGCGCGCTGTTCGGGCGTGCTGGCGGGGCGGCCCTCGGTCAGCAGGGCGAACAGCGCCTCCGACAGCGGCCGGGCGCCATCCAGCACCGTGGTGAAGCCGCCGGGGCCGCGACGGGCCACCAGCGTATCCGGGTCCTCCCCCTGCGGCAGGGTGGCGAGCTTCAGGCTGCGTTCCATGGTCAGCAGCGGCAGCGCCGATTCCGCCGCCTTCGCCGCCGCGCGGCCGCCGGCGGCGTCGCCGTCGAAGCACAGCACTGGCTCCGGCGTCAGCCGCCAGAGTTCCTCCATCTGCTCCGGCGTCAGCGCCGTGCCGAGCGGGGCGACGGCACCGCCGAAGCCGGCCTGGTGCAGGGCGATGACATCCATATAGCCCTCCACCACCACCACCGGCTTGCCGCGGAAGGCGGCTTCCTTGGCGAGGTCCAGGCCGTAGAGGTTGCGGCGCTTGGAAAACAGGCTGGTCTCCGGCCCGTTCACATATTTCGGCTGGCCGTCGCCGAGCGTCCGCCCGCCGAAGGAGATCACCCGGCCGCGGCGGTCGCGGATCGGGAAGATGACGCGGTTGAAGAACAGGTCGGTATAGCCCTCCCCCCCTTCGCGTTCCCGCACCAGACCGGCCTCCGCCAATTGCGCGGGGGTGATGCCATCGGCCTTCAGGTCGGCGGCGATGGCGCCCCGGCCGCCGCCGGACCAGCCGAGGCCGAAGGCAGCGATGGTGGTCTCCGTCAGGCCGCGGCGTTTGAGATAGGCCAGCGCCTCCGCCCCCTCGGGCAGGTTCAGGCGGCGGCGGAAGGCGGCCTCCACCGCTTCCAGCACGCCATACAGGTCGCGGGCGCGGCGTTCGCGGGCGGCGGCCTCGGGCGTCGCCTGGGGGATCTGGAGGCCGGCCTCCCCGGCCAGGCGTTCCACCGCCTCCGGAAAACCCAGTCCTTCCGCCTGCATGACGAAGCTGATGGCGTCGCCATGCGCGCCGCAGCCGAAGCAGTGGAAGTGGTCGTCATAGACGTAGAAGGAGGGGGTCTTCTCCCCATGGAAGGGGCAGCAGCCCTTCCAATTGCGGCCGGATTTGGTCAGCCGCGTCTTGCGCTGGATCAGCGGCGCCAGCGGCGTCCGGAGTCGGAGTTCCTCAAGGAAGTTGGGGGGCAGCGCCATCGCAGTGCCTCCTTAGCACCGATCCGGCCCATCGAGACATGGCATAGGCCGTTGCATTGGTCACCGGATATGCGCAACCTATGGTAGCTACAGCATACTATATGCAACCATCGGAGGCACATGCTCACCCAGGCGGCGAGGCGGCGTGAATGGTCGCTGGCGCTGAGCCTCGCGGCGGATAGCAGCATGTGCCTCGCCTATGCCGTGGTTGCCATCGGCTCCGGCTCCCTGCCCATGCTGGCGGAGACGCTGCGCGGCGGCATCCTGGCGGCGCTCGGCTGGTTGATCCTGGCGATGATGCGGCGCCTGCACCGGCGGCAGTTGCACGCCTATGACTACGGCACCGGCAAGCTGGAGCAGTTCTCCAATTTCCTGGTGGGCGGACTGCTGCTGCTGGGCGCCGCCTGGGTGGCGCTGCGCAGCCTCGCCGCCTACGCGGCCGGCCCGCCCTCGCCCGACCCTTCGCTGCACGGCTGGATGGTGGCGGCGCAGGTCTTGGCGGCGATGAATGTGGCGGTCAACGCCCTGGCCTTCATCGCGCTTTGGCGCGCCGGGCGAGACGGCACCTCCCTCCTCATGCGCGGGCAGGTGCAGGCGCGGGCGGGCAAGCTGGCGACCTCGCTGCTGGTCTGCGCGGCGGTCGCGGTGGCCGCGGCCTGGCCGGGGACGCGAGGCGCCTGGATCGCCAATCTGGCAGGCGGTCTGGTCGTGGTGGTGGTGATGGCCGGCATCGGCATCGCCATGCTGCGGCAGACGCTGCCCGACCTGCTCGACCGCGCGCTTGAGGAGGATCTGCAACGCACCATCAACGCCACCCTCAGCGCGCATTTCGACGCCTATGACACGCTGGAGCATGTGCGGTCCCGCCAGTCCGGACAGGACGTCCACATCGAAATCACGCTGGGCTTCGATGCGGACCGCAATTTCGGCGAGGTGGCCACGGCGGCCCGGCGGATGGAGCAGGAGCTGGAGGCCCGCATCCCAGGCGCCGAGGTCACCGTAGTGCCGGTGGACCCGGCGGCCGGGTAAGGCGACTCAGCCGCCGAGGCGCGCCTTCACCAGCGGCCCGGCCTTGGCCATGTCCAGCACGGCGCCGTGCTTCGCGCGCAGCACGGCCATGACCTTGCCCATCTCCTTCACGCCGGTGGCGCCGGATTCGGCCACGGCCGCATCCACGGCGGCCGCCATGGCGGCCTCGTCCATCTGCTGGGGCAGGAAGGATTCGATGACGGCGATCTCCGCCTCCTCCTTCTCCGCCAGTTCCGGCCGGTTGCCCTGGCGGTACATGGTGGCGCTTTCGGCGCGGGACTTGGCCATGCCGCGCAGCATGGCGACGATCTGGTCCTCCGGCACCTTTTCCACGCCGCTGGGGCGGGCGGCGATGTCCACATCCTTCAGCTTGGCCGTGATCATCCGCAGGGTGGAGGTGCGCGCCGCATCCTTGGCGATCATCGACTCCTTCAGGCTGGCGGTGAATCGGCTGCGCAGGTCGTCGGCCATGGGGTATTCTCCTTCGGTGGGGGAATATAGCACGTCCAGGCCGATGGGAAAAATCTTCCCAGATGCCGGCTCCGCTTGCGGTGGGAAGGAAATTCCCACATATCTCCCCCATGCGAAGCGTCGAAGAGATCATCGCCCTGATGGGTGGGCCGGAAGCCGCGGCGCAGCGGCTGAACATCGGCACCGAGGCCGTTCGGAAATGGCGCCAGGCGCGCGCCGTGCCCACGAAGCACTGGTCCGCCATCCTGGCCGCCACCGGCCTGACCCTGGCCGATCTGCCGCAACCCCAGCCCACGCCCCGCACCCCTTCTCCCGGCAAGGACAGCAGCACCGTGACCCAGACCGCCGAAACTGCCCCCCCGGGCGCGACCGCCGCCCTGGTGCTGGCCGATGGCAGCGTCTTCTGGGGCCGCGGCTTCGGCGCCCAGGCGACCACCGTCGCGGAGATCTGCTTCAACACCTCCATGACCGGGTATCAGGAGGTGCTGACCGATCCCTCCTATGCCGGGCAGACCATCTGCTTCACCTTCCCCCATATCGGCAATGTCGGCGCCAACCCGGAAGATATCGAGGCCATCACCCCCGCCGCGCGGGGCCTGATCGTCAAGCAGGACCTCACCGAGCCGGCGAATTACCGCGCCACGCGGCACCTGGATGACTGGTTGAAATCCCATGGCGTGCCCGGCATCGCCGGCATCGACACCCGCGCCTTGACCGTCCGCATCCGCGACGGCGGCGCGCCGAACGGTGTGCTGGCGCATCCGGCGGATGGCAGGTTCGACATCCCCGCGCTGATCGAACAGGCCAAGGCCTGGCCGGGGCTGGAGGGGATGGACCTGGCGAAGGAGGTTTCGACCCGCCAGTCCTATGGTTGGGACGAGGCCGAATGGGCCTGGGGCCAGGGTTTTGGGCGGCAGGACGCGCCGCGGGTGAAGGTTGTCGCCGTGGATTACGGCGCCAAGCGCAATATCTTGCGCTGCCTCGCCTCCGCCGGCTGCGCCGTGACCGTGGTGCCCGCCACCGCCACCGCCGAGGACATTCTCTCGCACAAGCCGGATGGCGTGTTCCTGTCGAATGGTCCTGGGGACCCGGCGGCGACGGGCGAATATGCCGTGCCGGCGATCCGGGGCGTGCTGGAGACGGGCCTGCCGGTCTTCGGCATCTGCCTAGGCCACCAGCTTCTGGCCCTGGCGCTGGGTGCGAAGACCTACAAGCTGGATCGCGGCCATCGCGGCGCCAACCAGCCGGTGAAGGAGCTGGCGACGGGCAAGGTGGAGATCACCTCGCAGAACCACGGCTTTGCCGTGGACGATGCCAGCCTGCCGGAGGGCGTGGTGGTGACCCATCGCAGCCTGTTCGACGGATCGAACGAGGGCATCGCCAGCACCACGAAGCCGGCCTTCTCGGTGCAGTACCACCCGGAAGCGAGCCCGGGGCCGACGGACAGCCACCACCTGTTCCGGCGTTTTGTGGGGATGATCGAGGCGGCGAAGGGCTGAGCCATGGTCGAGCCCGGCAACCTGCTGGCCTTCGCGGCGGTGGCGCTCGGCATGGTGCTGACGCCGGGCCCGAACATGATCTACCTGATCAGCCGCAGCATTCTGCAGGGGCGGGCGGCGGGCTTCGTCTCGCTGGCCGGGGTGGCACTGGGCTTCGTCTTCTACCTGCTCTGCGCCGCGCTCGGCATCACCGCCATCGTGATGGCGGTGCCCTTCGCCTATGACGTGTTGCGGCTGGTGGGCGCGGCCTATCTGCTGTTCCTGGCCTGGCAGGCGGTGCGCAGCCCGGGCACGCCCTTCGCGCCGCAGGCGCTGCGGCCCGACAGCCCGGCGCGGCTGTTTGCCATGGGCTTCCTGACCAACCTGCTGAATCCCAAGATCGCGGTGCTGTACCTGTCGCTGCTGCCGCAATTCATCGACCCGGATTCGGGCAATGTCTTCGCGCAATCCGTCACGCTGGGCGCCGCGCAGATCGCGGTCAGCATCGCGGTCAATGCGATGATCGTGCTGGCCGCCGGGTCCGTCGCCGTCTTCCTGGCGCGCCGGCCGGTCTGGCAGCGGGTGCAGCGCTGGCTGATGGCGACCGTGCTGGCCGGGCTGGCGCTGCGGCTGGCTTTCGACGGGCGGCGCTGAGATGCCCTCCCCCGAAACCCTCCTCGTCTTCGCCGCCCTGTCGCTCGGCCTCGCGGTCACGCCGGGGCCGAACATGATCTACCTGATCTCGCGTTCCCTGGCGCAGGGCACCGGGGCGGGCATGGTGTCGCTGGTGGGCTGCCAGTTCGGCTCCTTCACCATCATGGTCTGCGCCGCCGCCGGCATCACCGCGGCGCTGCTCGCCATCCCCTATGCCTGGGACATTCTGCGAGTTGGCGGCGCGGCGTACCTCCTCTACCTCGCCTGGCAAAGCGTCCGGCCGGGTGGCCAGCCGATCTTTGCATCTCGGAAAATGCCCCGCGAACCGCGGGCGCGGCTGTTCTGGGTGGGCTTCGCCACCGCGGCGCTGAACCCGAAGGTGGCGCTGTTCTACATGGCGGTACTGCCGCCCTTCCTCGATCCCGCTCGGGGAAATCTGTTCCTGCAGGCCGCGATCCTCGGCTTCGTGCAGATCGCCATCTGCACCGCCTGGGACGCCGTGCTGGTCTGGGGCGCGGCCGGCGCGGCGCGCTTCCTCGGCGAAAACCCCACCTGGATGGCGGTGCAGCGCTGGGTGCTCGGCGGGGCACTGGCGCTGCTGGCGGTGAAGCTGGCGACGGAAAGCCGCGCGACATGATGGACATCGCCTTCGGGCTGTTCGCCCTCGCCTATTCCGGGCTGGTGCTCTTCACCGTCGCCTCCTCGCTCCGCCGGCTGATGCCGCCGATGCGCGCGGCGCTGACCGCCTTCGCGCTGTCGGCGGGCGTGCATGGCGCGACGACATTGATGCTGGGCGAGAATGCGATGCTCGCCTTCGCCTTCTGGGGCATCCCCCATCTGCTGATCCTGCCGCTGCTGCTGCTGAGCGCGCGGCGCCAATCGAATACGACCGGAGCCTGAGATGCCCAAGCGCACCGACATCAAGTCCATCCTCATCATCGGCGCCGGCCCGATCGTCATCGGCCAGGCCTGCGAATTCGACTATTCCGGCGCCCAGGCCTGCAAGGCCCTGCGTGCCGAGGGTTTTCGAGTCATCCTGGTGAACAGCAACCCCGCCACGATCATGACCGATCCGGGCCTGGCGGATGCCACCTATATCGAGCCGATCACGGTCGAGATGGTCGAGAAGATCATCGCCAAGGAACGGCCGGATGCGCTGCTGCCGACCATGGGCGGCCAGACCGCGCTGAACACAGCGCTCAAGCTCGCCGAGGCGGGCGTGCTGGAAAAATACGGCTGCGAGCTGATCGGCGCGAAGGCGGAGGTGATCGACAAGGCCGAGGACCGGCTGAAGTTCCGCGACGCCATGTCCAAGATCGGCATCGAGAGCCCGAAATCCGCCATCGCGCATACGATGGAACAGGCCCGCGCCGGCCTGGAACAGGTCGGCCTGCCCTGCGTCATCCGCCCGAGCTTCACCCTCGGCGGCACCGGGGGCGGTATTGCGTATAACCGCGAGGAATTCGAGCAGATCGTCGCCGCGGGCCTCTCCGCCTCGATGACCACGGAAGTCCTCGTCGAGGAAAGCGTGCTGGGCTGGAAGGAGTATGAGATGGAGGTCGTGCGCGACAGCGCCGACAACTGCATCATCATCTGCTCCATCGAGAATCTGGACCCGATGGGCGTGCATACCGGCGACAGCGTGACCATCGCCCCGGCGCTGACGCTGACCGACAAGGAATACCAGCGGATGCGCGATGCATCCATCGCCTGCCTGCGGGAGATCGGCGTCGATACCGGCGGGTCCAACGTGCAGTTCGGCATCAACCCCGTCGATGGCCGCATGGTGGTCATCGAGATGAATCCGCGCGTCTCGCGATCTTCCGCGCTGGCGTCGAAGGCCACCGGCTTCCCCATCGCCAAGATCGCCGCGAAGCTGGCGGTGGGCTACACGCTGGATGAGCTCAAGAACGACATCACCATGGTGACGCCGGCCAGCTTCGAGCCGACGATCGACTATGTCGTGGTGAAGATCCCACGCTTCACCTTCGAGAAGTTCCCGGGCACGCCGGCGACGCTGACCACGTCGATGAAATCGGTCGGCGAGACCATGGCCATCGGCCGCAGCTTCGCCGAAGCCCTGCAGAAGGGCCTGCGCGGGCTGGAGACGGGTTTCACGGGTCTCGATGAAATCGACGTGCCGGGCGACGGCTCCCACGCCGCCATCCGCACCTCGCTGGCCACGCCGAAGCCGGACCGCGCGCTGGTCGTGGCGCAGGCCTTGCGCGCCGGCATGTCGGTGGCGGAGATCCACGAGGCCTGCCGCTTTGACCCCTGGTTCATCCGCGAGATCGCCAAGATCGTGGACGCCGAGACGAAGGTGAAGGCCGAGGGCCTGCCGAAGACCGCCGACGGCTTTCGTGCGTTGAAGGCGCTCGGCTTCGCCGATACGCGCCTGGCCAAGCTCACCGGCAAGACCGAGGCGCAGGTGTTTGCCGCGCGCGACGCGCTCGGCGTGCATGCCGTGTTCAAGCGCATCGACACCTGCGCGGCGGAATTCGCTTCCGACACGCCCTATATGTATTCGACCTATGAGGGCGGCTTCGGCGCCCCGGAATGCGAGTCCCGGCCGACGAACCGGCAAAAGATCATCATCCTGGGCGGTGGGCCGAACCGGATCGGCCAGGGCATCGAGTTCGACTATTGCTGCGTCCATGCCTGCTACGCGCTGCGCGACGCCGGCTATGAGACCATCATGGTCAACTGCAACCCGGAGACGGTCAGCACCGACTACGACACCTCCGACCGCCTGTATTTCGAGCCGCTGACGGCGGAGGACGTGCTGGCGATCTGCCGCAAGGAACAGGAAAGCGGCGAGCTGCTGGGCTGCATCGTGCAGTATGGCGGCCAGACGCCCCTCAAGCTGTCCCAGGCGCTGCACAAGGCCGGCATCCCGATCCTCGGCACCTCCGCCGAGGCCATCGACATCGCCGAGGACCGCGAGCGTTTTCAGCTTCTGCTGAAGTCGCTCGGCCTGAAGCAGCCGCAGAACGGCATTGCCCGCGACCTGGACGAAGCGCTCGTGGAAGCCGAGCGCATCGGCTATCCGGTCGTGGTGCGCCCCTCCTACGTGCTCGGCGGCCGCGCCATGGAAATCGCCTATACCAAGGAACAGTTGCGGCGGTTTGGCGCGGAAGCCGTGAAGGTCTCCGGCGACAATCCGATCCTCATCGACCAGTACCTGGCAGATGCCATCGAGGTCGATGTGGACTGCATCGCCGATGAGACCGGCGATGTCTATGTCGCCGGCGTCATGGAGCATATCGAGGAAGCCGGCATCCATTCCGGCGACAGCGCCTGCTCCCTGCCCCCCTATTCCCTGCCGCCCGCCATCATCACGGAGCTGAAGGCGGAGACGGAAGCCATGGCCAAGGCCCTGAAGGTCAAGGGCCTGATGAACGTGCAATACGCGGTCAAGGACGGCGAGATCTTCGTGCTGGAAGTGAACCCGCGCGCATCGCGCACGGTGCCCTTCGTCGCCAAGGCAACGGGTATCGCGGTCGCCAAGATCGGCGCGCTGGTCATGGCCGGCCAGCATCTCAAAAGCTTCGGGCTGGACGATACCGCCATCTCCCGCCACGTCGCGGTCAAGGAAGCCGTCTTCCCCTTCAACCGCTTCCCGAATGTCGACGTCATCCTCGGCCCGGAGATGAAGTCGACCGGGGAGGTGATGGGTCTCGACCTGTCCTTCGAGAAGGCTTTTCTCAAATCCCAGATGGGCGCGGGGGTGAAGCTGCCGGAATCCGGCACCGCCTTCCTCTCGGTCAAGGACAGCGACAAGGCGGGTGCCGTCACCCTGGCGCGCCGGCTGATCGAGATGGGCTTTCGGGTCCTTGCCACCCGCGGCACCGCCGCGCGGCTGCGGGAAGTCGGGCTGGACTGCGCCGTCATCAACAAGGTGGCGGAGGGCCGGCCGCATTGCGTCGACTCGATCAAGTCGGATGCGATCCAGCTTGTCATCAACACCGCCAGCGGCGGGCAGAGCGTGTCCGACAGCTTCGACATCCGCCGCAGCGCCCTGACGCACGGCGTCCCGCACTACACGACTCTGGCTGGCGCCCGGGCCGCGGTGCATGCCATCGCCGCCTTGAAGGGCGGAACACTTGATGTAACGCCCCTGCAGGCCTATTTTACACGCTCATTCTGAGCGGGCGGGGATGGGGCAGCACCCCTTCCCCGCCTCGCCTGTTTCAGCGCCGCCCATGATTTGGCCCACGCCCCCTTCGGGAAGCCGGGTGGACAGCAAGCTTGGGCGCGCGAGGCCCGGAGGAAGGACGCGACGTGCAGAAGTTCCCGATGACCGCGGAAGGCCTGGCTCGACTGACGGAGGAGCTCCGTGAGCTCAAGGTCGAGGAGCGCCCGGCCGTGATCCGCGCCATCGCGGAGGCGCGCGCGCATGGCGACCTTTCCGAAAACGCCGAATACCACGCCGCCCGGGAACGCCAGTCCTTCATCGAAGGCCGCATCGCGGAGCTGGAATCGGTCATCCCCTCGGTCGAGGTCATCGATTCCACCAAGCTCACCGGCGACAAGGTGCTGTTCGGCGCGCATGTGACCGTGGTGGATGAGGAAACGGAGCAGGAGAAGACCTATCGCATCGTCGGCCAGTATGAGGCCGACATGAAGAACGGGTCGATCTCCAACTCCTCCCCGCTCGCCAAGGCGCTGATCGGCAAGAAGGTCGGCGACAGCGTGGAGGTGCCGGCCCCCGGCGGCGCCAAGGTCTACGAAATCGCCGCCGTCCGCTTCGTTTAGGATCAAATCTGACCTCAACCGCCGGCGCTTCGCCTGGCTCGCCGCACTTGCGGCGGGCGCCATTCGGCGCCTCGGCCGCCTGGAGCGGCCGCAGGTTCCGGTCAATGAGATTTGGTACACATGAGCCCGGTCACGAGCCTGCAACCTGTCGAAGCCCCCTCGATCGGCCTGGCGGATGTCCGCGCCGCCGCCGCCCGCATCCAGGGCGCTGTGCTGCGCACGCCGACCATCTTCTCCGATGCCCTGTCCCGCGCCACCGGGGCGAAGGTGCATCTGAAGCTGGACAACCTTCAGGCCACCGGGGCCTTCAAGGAACGCGGCGCCGCCAACCGCATCGCCCTGCTGACGGCGCGGGAGCGGGAGGCGGGCGTGATCGCCATGTCGGCCGGCAACCATGCCCAGGCCGTGGCGCGCCACGCCTCGCTCGCCGGCATCCGCGCCACCATCGTCATGCCGCGTTTCACCCCGGCCACCAAGGTGACCCGCACCGAAGGCTGGGGCGCCCGCGTGGTGCTGCATGGGGAGACGCTGGCCGAAGCCGCCGCCCATGCGCATGAACTGGCGTTGAAGGAGGGGCTGACCTTCGTCCACCCCTATGACGATGTCGCCGTCATCGCCGGCCAGGGCACCGCCGCGCTGGAGATGCTGGAAGATTTTCCCAACCTCGACACGCTGCTCATCCCGGTCGGCGGCGGCGGGTTGCTGACCGGCTGCGCCGCGGCGGCGCTGGAGATGAAGCCCGGCATCACCGTGATCGGCGTGGAGGTCGAAGGCTACCCGGCCATGCACCAGCGCCTGGCCGGCCTGCCGGTCTCGGTCGGCGGCCCCACCGTGGCGGAAGGCATCGCCGTGCGGGATGTCGGCGAGGTGCCCTATGCCTGGCTGCGCCGCATGGGCATCGAGGTGGTCGTCGCCCCGGAACGCAGCGTCGAACAGGCCATCGCCTTGCTGGCGGAGGGTGCCAAGCTGGTGGCGGAGGGCGCGGGCGCCGCCGGGCTCGCCGCGCTGCTGGCGCATCCGGAGCGTTTCGCCGGCCGCAGCGTCGGCATCCCGATCTGCGGCGGCAATATCGACGCCCGGGCGCTGTCCAATGTGCTGCTGCGGCAATTGCTGCGCGACGGCCGCATCCTGCGCCTGCATTTCGACATTCCGGACCGGCCCGGCATGCTGGCCGACATCGCCGCGCGCATCTCCTCCCTCGGCGGCAATGTCATCGAGGTGAACCACCAGCAGCTTTTCGGCGCGCCCACGGTGCAGAGCACGGAGCTGTACCTGATGGTGGAGGTGCGCGACGGCGCCCAGGGCAATGCCATCATCGCCGCCCTGCAGGCCGCCGACTACGTGGTGCGGCGCGGCTGAACCCATCCAAGGCGGGCACTGCAAGCGGTTGCACGCGTTGCGGTTGCTTCGGTCACGAGGCATTCTCCCCCTAGCTGTCCCCCGCGATTCATCCGTGACAGCGCGGGAGGTTCAACTTGCCACACCGCCAGGTCGGCCCGTCGGTTCCGCTGGACAGTCTGCGTCCGCTGCTCGATGCGCTCGGCCAGGTCGGATTCTGCCTGATCGATCTGGAAGGCCGGATCACCGCCTGGAACCCGGTCTGCGCCGAACTGCTCGGCCATGAGGCGGCGGCGGTGCTCGGCCGCCAGGCCAGCGATATCCTGCCCCCGGCCGGCGCGGACAGCACGATAGTCCGCAGCCGGCTGCCGCTTTGCGCGGCGGATGGCACCCCGGCCGGCCATGCCGAGATCCTGCGCCCGCTGCCCCAGGCCGCCCCGCCCGAACGGCGGGAAGCGCGCTACCAGAGTCTGTTCGACCACGCCCAGATCGGCATCCTGCTGGCCGACCGGGACAGCCGCTACATCGATGCCAACCCGGCCATCTGCGCCATGCTCGGCCATGCGCGGGAGGAGCTGGTCGGCATGACCGCCGCCGACATCCTGGCGGAGGGGGAGCTGGCGCGCGTCAGCGCCACGCTGCGGGACCTTCACGCCGGCCTGCGGCACCGCCAGGAATGGCGCCTGCGCCGCAAGGATGGCACCAGCCTGCTGGCGGAGGTGGTGGTGACCCCGCTGCCGGACGGCCTGCTGCTCGCCATGCTGCTGGACCGCAGCGACCGCCAGCAGGCCGAGCGCATCCGCGACCACCTGGCCGCCATCGTCGAATCCTCCTCCGACGCCATCGTGGCGGAGGATATGGAAGGCCGGATCCTGAGCTGGAACGCGGCGGCGGAGGCGATGTTCGGCTACAGCGCCGCGGAGATGGTCGGCGCGCCGATCACCCGCCTGGTGCCGCCCGACCGGCAGCGGGAGGCCGCCCTGCGGATCGACCGCCTGCGCCGCGGCGAGAGGCTGGAGGTGGTGGAAACCCAGCGGCGGGCCAAGGACGGGCGCCTGGTCGACATCTCGGTCACCACCTCCCCCATCTGGGATGCGCAGGGCCAGGTCGTCGGCGCCTCCCGCGCCGTGCGCGACATCACCACGCTGCGGCAGCGCGACCGGGAGATCGCGCGGCTGTCCCGACTCTATGCCGCGCTCAGCCAGGTCAACCAGGCCATCGTCTGGACCCGCGACCGGGAGACGCTGTTCCAGCGGATCTGCGAGGCGCTGGTGACCCATGGCGGCTTCCGCATGGCCTGGATCGGCTGGCAGGATGCCTCCCTGGCCCAGCTTCGGCCGGTGGCGGCCCATGGCGTCGCCGAACGGGACGTGCAGCGCGGCTTCGCCAAGGCGACCCAGCTCGACCCCGCCTTCCTGGCCTTCCGCAGCGGCGAGACCTCCATCCACAACAGCCTGACCGCCGACCCCGCCATCCTGCCCTGGCGCCAGCATGGATCGGGGCGGGAGGTGGAGGCCTGCGCCGCCATCCCGATCCGCCAGGGCGGCGCGGTGCGCGGCGTGCTGACCGTCTGCTCCGACCGGCCGGATGTCTTCCATGACAAGGAGGTGGCGCTGCTGGAGGAGGCGGCGAGCGACATCTCCTACGCCCTCGACAACCAGGAGCGGGAGGTGGCGCGGCGCGCGGCGGAGGAGCGGCTGCGGCACGAGAAGCTGTTTTCCGATACGATCATCGAAAGCCTGCCCGGAATCCTGTATTTCTACGACCAGGATGGTCGGTTCCTGCGCTGGAACCGGAATTTCGAGACCATCTCCGGCTATTCCGCCGCGGAGATCGTGCAGATGCACCCGCTGGATTTCTTCGGCGCGGAGGACCAGCCCCTGTTGCAGCAGCGGATCGGCCAGGTCTTCGAGAACGGCGAGGCAGTGGTGGAAGCGGCCTTCCTGTCCCGCGACGGCACATCCCACCCCTATCTCTTCACCGGCCGGCGGGTGGAGTTCGAGGGCCGGACCTGCCTGATCGGTGCCGGCATCGACCTGTCGGACCGGGAGAAGCGGCATCGGGCGGAGGCGGCGGACCGCATCAAATCCGCCTTCCTCGCAACCATGTCGCATGAGCTGCGCACGCCGCTGAACTCCATCATCGGCTTCACCGGCATCCTGCTGCAGGGCCTCGCCGGGCCGCTGAACACGGAACAGGGCAAGCAGCTCGGCATGGTGCAGAACAGCGCCCGGCACCTGCTGGCCCTGGTCAACGACGTGCTCGACATCTCGAAGATCGAGGCCGGGCAGCTGGAGGTGGAGCGGGAGCCCTTCGACCCGCGCCGCGCCATCGACCGGGTGATGGCCACCGTGGCGCCGCAGGCCGCAGCCAAGGGTCTGCCGCTGGAGCTGGTGGCGCCGGCGCCGCTGGGCCGCTGGCTGGGCGATGCCAGGCGGTTCGAGCAGGTGCTGCTCAACCTGCTGAGCAATGCCATCAAGTTCACCGATGCCGGCCGGGTGACCCTTTCGGCGGAACGGCTCCCGGGGCCGCCGGCGATGCTGCGCGTGACGGTGGCCGATACCGGCATCGGCATCCGCGACCATGACCTGGCCGGGCTGTTCCAGCCCTTCCGGCAGATCGCCTCCGGCCTCGCCCGGCGCAGCGAGGGCACCGGCCTCGGCCTCGCCATCTGCCGGCGACTTTGCGAATTGATGGGCGGCAGCATCGCGGTGGAAAGCACGCCCGGCCAGGGCAGCCGCTTCACCGTGACGCTGCCGCTGGAGGACGCCGCATGATTCCCGCGCCGAAGGCCGCCTTGAAGGCCAAGGTCCTGCTGATCGAGGACAATCCGCAGAACCGCTACCTGGCGCGCTTCCTGCTGGAACATCACGGGCATGAGGTGACGCAGGCGGAGACCGGGCCGGAAGGGCTGGCCCTGGCCGCGAGCTTCCTGCCGGACCTGATCCTGCTCGACATCCAGCTGCCGGGCATGGATGGGCATGAGGTGGCGCGGCGGCTGAAGGCGAATGACGCGCTGCGCCACATCCCGGTCGTCGCCGTCACCTCCTACGCCATGGTCGGCGACCGCGAGAAATGCCGGGAGGCGGGGGCGGAGGGCTATATCGAGAAGCCGATCAACCCGGAAACCTTCGTCGCCGAACTGGCGCGCTTCCTGCCCAGCCAGCCTGGCAGGCCCGAATGACCCGCATCCTGATCGTCGACGACCGGCCGGACAATCTCTACCTGCTGCGCGCCCTGCTGGAGGGCAATGGCTTCACCGTGCAGCAGGCGGAAAATGGGCTGGAGGCGCTGCGCCTGGCGCGGGCGGAACCCCCGGGGCTGATCGTCTCCGACCTGATGATGCCGGTGCTGGATGGCTATTCCATGCTGCGGCAATGGCGCGCCGATGCGCGGCTGCGGGACATTCCCTTCATCGTCTTCACCGCCACCTACACCACCCAGCGCGACGAGCGGCTGGCGATGGCGATGGGGGCGGATGCCTTCCTGCTGAAGCCGATGGAGCCGGAGGCCATGCTGGCCGCCATCCGGCGTACCCTGGCGCAGCGGGACGAGGGGAAGTTGCCCTCCCGCCGCGCCCGGCCGCAGGAGGACCGGGTGCTGCTGCAGGAATACAATCAGGTCCTGCTGCAGAAGCTCGAGGAAAAGGTGCTGGAGACCGAGCACGCCAACCTCGAACTGCGGCGCGAGGTGGCGGAACGCGAGCGCGCCGAGACAAGGCTGCGCGACAGCGAGATGCGCTTCCGCGCCACCTTCGAACAGGCCGCCATCGGCATCGCCCATATCGGCCTCGATCGCCGCTTCCTCTGGGTGAACGACCGCATCTGCGCGATGACGGGCTATCGGCGGGAGGAATTGCTGGGCCTGAGCTTCGCGGACCTCTCCCTGCCGGAGGATGTGGCGCCGGATGACGCCGCGCGGCAGGCGATGATGGATGGCAGGCTGGATCGCTACAACCGGGAAAAGCGCTACCGCCGGAAGGATGGCAGCCTGATCTGGGTGGAGCTGGTTTCCACCCCGCTGCGGGATGAGCAGGGCGCGGCGCGCTTCTTCGTCACGGTGTTCTCCGACATCACCGACCGCAAGCAGGCGGAGGATTCGCTGCGCCAGCGCGACCGCGCCATCCAGGTGGTCTCCCAGGGCATCGTCATGGCCGATGCCCGGCAGCCGGAACACCCCATCATCTATGTCAGCGCCGGCTTCGAGCGGCTGACCGGCTATAGCGCGGCGGAGGTGCTGGGACGCAACTGCCGGATGCTCCAGGGCGCGGAGACGGACCGGGAAACCGTCGCCCGGCTGCGCGACGCCATCGCCGCCGCCCGCCCCATCGAGGTCGAGATCGTCAACCACCGCAAGGACGGCACGCCCTTCTGGAACGCCCTGTCGCTGAACCCGGTGCGGGACGAGGATGGCACGCTGGCCTGTTTCGTCGGCGTCCAGACCGATGTCACCGAGCGCAAGCGGCTGGAGCGGGACCTGCTGCAGGCGCAGAAGATGGAGGCGGTGGGGCGGCTCGCCGGCGGCATCGCCCATGACTTCAACAACCACCTGACCGTCATCACCGGCTACAGCGAGGAAATCCTGGCGCATCCAACATTGGAGCCGGCGGTGCGCGAATCGGTCACCGCCATCGCCCGCGCCGGCGACCGTGCGGCGGAACTGACCCGCCAGCTGCTGGGCTTCAGCCGCCAGACCATGCTCCAGCCCAAGGTGATCGACCTGAACCAGGCGGTGACGGAAACCGGGCGCCTGTTGCAGCGGCTGATCGGCGCCGACATCGCCTTCAGCATGGTGCTGGCCTCCGACCTCGCCCGGGTCCGGGTGGACCCGGCGCAGCTCGACCAGGTGCTGATGAACCTGACGGTGAATGCGCGGGATTCGATGCCGCAGGGCGGCCGGCTGACCATCGAGACGGCCAATGTCACCATCTCCGAAGGCTATGCCACCACGAACATGGACTGCCGGGCGGGGCCGCATGTGATGCTGGCGATGAGCGACACCGGTGCCGGCATGCGGCCGGAGGTGCAGGCCCGCATCTTCGAGCCCTTCTTCACCACCAAGGAGATCGGCAAGGGCACCGGGCTCGGACTGGCGACGGTGTTCGGCATCGTCCAGCAGAGCCAGGGCTGCATCCATGTCTACAGCGAGCCGGGGCTGGGCTCGACCTTCAAGATCTACCTGCCGGCGGTGACGCAGCCACCGGATGCCCCCACTCAGATCCGACCGGCGCCGGCGGCCCGGGGGCAGGAGACGGTGCTGCTGGTCGAGGATGACGAGGGCGTGCGCAAGCTGGCGCAGATCGGCCTCGGGATGAAGGGCTACAAGGTGATCTGCGCCCGCGATGGGGCGGAGGCGCTGACCATGGCCGAGGATGCCGGGCCGATCGACTTGGTGCTGACCGATGTGGTCATGCCGCGGCTCGGCGGGCCGGAGCTGGTGCGGGCGCTGCGGGCGCGGCATCCGACGCTGAAGGTGCTGTTCATGAGCGGCTATACGGATGATTCGGTGGTCCGCCACGGGCTGATGGACGCCTCCGTCGCCTTCATCCAGAAACCCTATACCCCCCGCAGCCTGGCCGCGAAGGTGCGCGAGGTGCTGGACACGCCGCCGCCAGCCACATGATACCGACGGCCGAAAAGGATGACCTGCGGCCGGTGAAGCCGGCCGAGGCCGCGAATGCGGCCCGCCGCTTATGCGTCGCGCCAGAGGCGCGCCTTCGGCGCGATGAGCCAAGCCCGCGAAGCGGGCGCCCGGCGCCTGAGGGCCTGGAAAGGCATACCAACGGTCGATGAAATCGGCCGTTGGTATGACAGCACGATGACGATGCAACCCCGGATGTGCCACGGGGTTGTTCTGCCGCGCCACGGCCACCACCGGCCGGGCGCGGAGGGTGATGCGCGTGGAGACGAGTTGGCTGACCGAACTGGCCGGTGACCTGGCCCGGACCTATGGCCCGAACATCCGGGATCTCAGCCTGGCCTATGCGCTGGCCTTCATCATTGGCTGGAACCGGGAGCGGGAGAGCAACAGCGCCGGCCTGCGCACCTTCCCGCTGGTGGCCATCGCCAGCTGCGGCTTCGTACAGGCGGCGGAGGGCATCACCGCCGACAGCCCGGAAGCCACCGCCCGCATCGTGGAAGGCGTGATCACGGGCATCGGCTTCATCGGCGCGGGCGCCATCCTGAAGGGCGGCGCGGCCATCCGGGGCACCGCGACAGCGGCCAGCATCTGGGCGACCGGCGCCATGGGCGCGGCGGTGGCGCTCGGCAGCTACCATGTCGCGGTGATGGTCTGCCTGTTCACCGCGGTGACGCTCTACGCGCTCACGCCGCTGAAGACCGGCCGTGGTGCAGTGCCGCCGCCCGCCGAGCCCGAATCCGGCACGCCGCCCCGCATCACCTGGGGTTGACGCGGCTGGTCCAGGGTGGCGGCTGATAGTCGGGCAGGATGCGGCAAGGGCCGGTGGCGCGGCTGGCCAGGGCCTCGCAGCGCCCGCGGATTTCGCTGGCATTGGGTCGGCGCCGGGTCTCCGCCCAGTCGCGCAGGGCAGCGGCGGCGGCGGCGTAGATCGGGCCCGAGAGCTTGGAATGCTCCATCTCCTCGGTGAAGACCTGCAGCAGCAGATGGTCGTTGCCTGCCGCCTCCAGCGTGGTGCGATAGGCCGCCTCGTGCTCGACGAAGGCGGTCATGTCCTCCACCCCGTGCAGCGTCAGGACGGGGATGGCGATGCGGCCGGTCGGGTCGCCATCCTCCGCGAGGCGGGCGGCGGCCGCCGGGTCCGGGGTGATGCGCGGAATGCGGGCATTGAGCGCGGCGTCGTCGGAGGTGCCGCTGTAGCGCACCGACTGGTTCCCGAAGGCGCTGCGCCCCTCCATCATCTGCCAGGCGATATCCGCGAACAGGGTGGTGGCCCAGCTGAGATGGCCCGGAATCGCCCATTCCGGGATGCGGCTGGCGGCCGAGAGGTCTGACAGCGCCCGAAGCTGCACCGGGGAACGCTGCTCCGGCGCCAGCTCCGCCCCGGTGCAGGCCAGGTAGCGGTCCATCAGCTCCTGCCGCGTCATCCGCACGCCGCGGGGCAGGCCCAGCGTGACGGGGTATTGCGTCTCCTCCGGCCGGGGATGGGTGCCGCAGATCGCCTGGAAGGCGGCGCGCAGGTCGACGCGCATGTCATAGGCCCGGCTCGGCCCGGCCAGCACGCCGGAGGTGAGCAGCGCCGCCTGCCAGGGGCGGGTGCCATCCGGCCCCGCTTCGTTCAGCGTCTCGATCGCCCTGGCGGCGACCGCCGCGCCCCAGGACTGGCCATGCAGCAGGCTGAAGCGGACGGGGCCCAGCACCTGCCCGGCGATCCGCCGCGCCTCCAGCGTGTCTTCCCCCGCGCGGCGGATGCCGAAGCCGGCGCGGCGTCGGCTGGTGGAGACCCAGGCCCAGCCCTGATCGAGGAATTCCGTGTAGCGCAGCAGGTCTTCGTCGGTGGTGTCGCGGGCCGGCGGGGCCATGCGGGGGCCGCCGAAGATATGGGTGACGAGGCCGCCATGCCAGTTCGCCGGCCGGGCGATCAGCAGGAAGGCGCCATGGCTGTCACGGCCGCGCAGGCAGGTGGTGCTCTCCGGCAGGCCGGGCGGGCATTCCGCCGGGACGGGTGGCTCGGCGGCCGGGGCCGGCCCGCCCAGGAACGCCCCGCCCAGCAACAGGGCGATGGCCGCGATGGCGGCCGCCCGGCCAGCCCGCATCACGCAGGCGCACCCTCCACCGGCACACCGGAGATGTCCTTGGTGGTGTGGATGGTCTGCAGGGTCTGCACCCGCAGCACATGGGCGGCGCCGGTCAGCCGCCCGGTCAGGGCGTTTTCATGCGCCGTGTCGCGGGCGACGAGGCGCAGCATGAAGTCGCCGCCGCCACGGATCATGTGGCATTCGCGCACCTCCGGCCATTCGCAGACCATCTGCTCGAAGGCCTGCAGCACCGACTGCTTCTGGGTTTCCAGCCCGACCAGGGCGAAGAAGGTGATCTCCCAGCCCAGCACCTGCGGGTCGAGGTCGGCATGATAGCCGCGGATCACCCCCTGCTCCTCCAGCCGCCGCACGCGGCGCAGGCAGGGGGGGGCGGAAAGGCCGACGCGGCGGGCCAGTTCGACATTGGTCATCCGGCCATCGGCCTGCAGCTCCGCCAGGATCTGGCGGTCCACATCGTCGATATCCGGCGGGAGGTCCTCGGTCATTAAGTCCGTCATGTCCCGGCTGGGGGTTCCAGGCGCAATATCCTTTCGACATCGCCGATCTACAAGACGTTCTCCGTCGATTCACACGCGATGAGCCTCGGAACGACAAGGCGGGTTGAGCATTCGCCAGGCACGGCCGATATGCAGCGCAACACTTTGCCTCCAGCCGGATCAATCCCGTGTCCCAGACAATCGCCACCCGCCTGCTGATCCTCGGTGCCGGCCCCGCCGGCTATACCGCCGCCATCTACGCCGCCCGCGCCGGGTTGAAGCCGCTGGTGGTGGCAGGGCTGCAGCCGGGCGGGCAGTTGACCATCACCACGGAGGTGGAGAACTTCCCCGGCTTCGCCGAGCCGATCCAGGGCCCCTGGCTGATGGAGCAGATGCAGGCCCAGGCCACCCATGTGGGGGCGGAGGTGGTGCAGGATGTGATCACGGCGGTCGATCTCAGCCGCCGCCCCTTCCGCTGCACCGGCGACTCGGGCGCGGTCTATGAGGCGGAGTCGCTGGTGATCGCCACCGGCGCGCAGGCCCGCTGGCTGGGCATTCCGGGGGAGAAGGAGCTGTCGGGCTTCGGCGTCTCCGCCTGCGCCACCTGCGACGGCTTCTTCTACCGCGGCAAGGACGTGGCCGTGGTCGGCGGCGGCAATTCCGCGACGGAGGAGGCGCTGTACCTGTCCAACCTGGCGCGCCATGTCACGCTGATCCACCGCCGCGACAGCCTGCGGTCGGAGAAGATCCTCCAGAAGCGGCTGTTCGAGCGACCCAATGTGTCGGTCATCTGGGACACGGCGGTGGAATCGGTGCTGGCCGATTCCAGCGGCCGCGTGGCGGTGGCCCGCGCGCTGGCGCTGCGCAACCTGAAGACCGGCGCGGTGCGGGAGCTGCCGGTGCATGGGCTGTTCGTGGCCATCGGGCACGACCCGGCGACCGCGCTGTTCAAGGGCCAGCTCGGCATGGATGCGGAGGGCTATATCCGCACCACCCCCGGCACCACCCAGACCAGCGTGCCCGGCGTGTTCGCCGCCGGCGACGTGCAGGACAAGATCTACCGCCAGGCGGTCACCGCCGCCGGCACCGGCTGCATGGCGGCGCTGGAGGCGGAGAAGTTCCTGGCACATCTGCCGGCTGTCGAGGTGGAAGCGGCCTGATCCGGGCCGCCGGCCGCGGCCCGTCACAGGCATTTTTGCGCCTTTTTACAGCGGGCCTGGGAAAAAAACGCCCGAACTGTCATCAGCATGCTACTCAAACCGAGTCGCGGCATGTCAGCTTGCCACGAATTGAAACAGGGAATCGGGCGCAGGCATGCCGTTGGATTGGGACAAGCTGCGCGTTTTCCATGCCGTCGCCGAGGCCGGGTCCTTCACCCATGCCGGGGAGACGCTGAACCTCTCCCAATCCGCCGTCTCCCGCCAGATCCAGGCGCTGGAGGAGGCCCTGCAGGTCCCGCTGTTCCACCGCCACGCCCGCGGCCTGATCCTGACCGAGCAGGGCGAGACCCTGAACCGCGCGGTGCGGGAGGTTTTCGCCAAGCTGGCGATGACGGAGGCGCTGCTGACCGAAAGCCGGGAACGGCCGACCGGCCGGCTGAAGGTCACCACCACCACGGGCTTCGGCAGCCTCTGGCTGGCGCCCCGGCTGCGCCGCTTCATGCAGATGCATCCGGATGTGACGCTGACCATCGTGCTGGACGATGCCGACCTGGATCTCGCGATGCGGGAGGCGGATGTGGCCATCCGCCTGCATCCGCCACGGCAGCCGGACCTGATCCAGCGCAACCTGGGCAATTTCGGCTGGCGCGTCTGCGGCGCGCCCGACTATCTGAAGACCGCCGGCATGCCGATGCGGGCCGAGGACCTCGATGCCCACCGGATGATCGTCTATGGCGACTACCGCCCGCCGGTGGAGAGCATCAACTGGTTGCAGGAGGTCGGGCGCCGCCCCGGCTCCACCCGCCGCGCGATGCTGGAGATGAACAGCCTGCCCGGCATCCTGGCCGCCGTGCGCAGCGGCCTCGGCCTCGCCGCCCTGCCCGACTACATGGGCGAGGAGCTGGACGGGCTGGTGCAGGTGCTGCCCGACCTGAAGGCACCGCGGATCGAGGCCTATTTCGTCTATCCGGAGGAGCTGCGCCATTCCAAGCGCGTCGCCGTGTTCCGCGACTTCCTGGTGGCGGAGCTGGCGATGCCGGCCCGCATGCAGCAGGCCGGCTGATCGCATTTCGCGATCGCTGCCTTGAGTTCTGTGGTTAACGAGGTTGTGTTCGATGTTGCATGCGCTGGGCGCATGGCGGGTAGCGGCTTTTTGCCCAACATTTTTGCCGCAGCGCACACTATGTAGGCTGTGTTCCGGCGGCGACGCTGGATCAGGGTCATTCGGGTCTCCCGAACCCCTTCGTCTCCCAGACGTGAAGCCTCCCTGTTTGACTTAGGCCGCTACCCCAACGGGTTGGCGGCCTTTTTTTTGGCGTGACAGGGTGCCCTACTCCGCCGGCTGCGGCGCGGCTGGCCCCGGGCGGGGCGCCGCCCAGAGCTCCGGCGCCAGCTCCTCCTTCCGATCCGGGAAGGCCAGGGCGCAGAGGAAGGTCACGGCGGCGACGCCGGCCAGCAGCAGCAGCACGCTGCCCAGCCCGCCGGCGGTGGCATGCAGCCAGGCGATGACGGGGCTCGCGGCGGCGGCGCCGAGAAAACCCACGAAAAAGCGAATCGAATACAGCTTGGCCCGCAGGGCCGGGGCGACGTAGCGCGCCGTCATCGTCTCGTTCACCGTCACCTGGCCGAAGATCGCCGCCGCGATCACCCCGGCCACCGGCAGCACCATCCAGCCCTGCAATTGCGACAGCAGCAGAAAGCCGGGCATCTGGATGCAGGCCAGCGGCAGGAAGATGCGCTTCAGCGTGTTGCGGTCGATCATCCGCCCCACGGTGAACTGCGTCAGCCCGCCACAGATCGTGACCAGGAAGGCGAGCAGCCCCACCACCGGCAGCAGGTCCGGGCTGTTCGCCAGCCGTTCGGCCATCAGCTTCGGTAGCAGCAGGGTGAAGGCGTTGAAGATGAAGCCGGAAACGGTGGCGAGGCTCAGCAGCACCACCACCGCGCGGCGCACCACCGCGGCGGGAATCTCGGGAAAGGGCTTGCCGGCCGCCTTGTTCTTGGCGACGTCCTCCGGCCCCTCCCGCAGATACAGCAACCCGACCAGGATGCAGAGCACGCCCGGCACCGCGAAGGCCCAGCGCCAGCCGAGCCAGGCGGCGAGGAAGGCCGTGACGACCGGCGCCAGCGCCACGCCCAGATTGCCGAAGACGCCGTTGATGCCCATGGCCGCGCCGACCCGCGCGCCGGCCGCATCCACCAGCATGGCCGTGCCGATCGGGTGGTAGATGGCGCTGAACGCCCCCATCAACGCCAGCCCCGCCGCCAGCCAGTACGGGCCGGGGGCAAAGGCCGAAAGCACCAGCGCGGCGCCGCTGCCGAGGAAGAAGGCCACCATCAGCGCCGGCCGCCCGAACCGCTCCGCCAGCCAGCCCATCGGCAGGCTGCCGAGGCCGTAGAGCACGAACATTCCCGTCCCCAGCGCCAGGATCGGCCCGTAATCCGTGCCGAACATCGCCGGTTCCTGCAGCACGATGGCCAGCACGGCGGTGGCCAGGATCAGCAGCCCGTAATGGGTGAAGATATGCGCCGCGTTGACGAACCAGATCTGCCGCTGAGCCGCGTCCATGATGGTGTTTCCCCTTGCTGGAAGCATGCTAGTCCTGGCGCCTGATCGACGTCCGGACAGGTCATGTCGCGAACCCGCCAAATTCCCGCCCCCCTGCGCGCCGACATGCCGCAGGATGCGGTGGACCGCCCGCTGGCCGGCTTCGCCCGGGACTATGCGGATGGCGACCACACGCCGCGCCACATGCACGGGCGGGTGCAGCTGATCTATGCCACCCAGGGCGTCATGCGGATCACCACCGACGAGGCCGGCTTCCTGGTGCCGCCGCTGCATGCGCTGTGGATGCCCGCCGGCACCGCGCATCAGGTGGTGACGCAGGGCCAGGTCGCGATGCGGGCGCTGTTCCTGCGCGCCGACGCCGCCCGGGCCGGCCCCGCCACCACCACCGTGCTCGCCGTGTCGCCCTTGCTGCGGGAGTTGATCCTGGCCGCCTGCGCGGAGCCGCTGGAATGGGACCCGCAGGGCCGGGGCGGGCATCTGGCCGCGCTGATCCTGGATGAGATCGCCCGCGCGCCCGCACTGCCTTTCCGGGTGCCGGAGCCGCATGACCCGCGCCTGAAGCGCCTGGCCGCCGCCCTGCGCGCCGACCCGGCAAGCGGCCGCACGCTGGAAGACTGGGCGCTGCTGGCCGGCGCCAGCCCCCGCACGCTGGAGCGCCGCTTCCAGGCGGAAACCGGCCTGTCCTTCGCCCGCTGGCGCCAGACCCTGCGCCTGACCGAGGCCGCCGCGCGGCTGGCCGGTGGCGAGCCCCCGGCCCGCGCCGCCGCCGCCGTCGGCTATGCCAGCGCGCCGGCCTTCGGTGCCGCGTTCCGGGCCGCCTTCGGGGTCACGCCCGGCGCGGCGCGCCGTTGAGAACAGGACGCGGCGCGGCGCTGAGATTTTCGAGTTTCAGCACTTCCCCGGCGAGATAAAGACTGCCGCAGATCAGCACCCGGGCCGGGCCGCCGTCGCGCGGCAAAGCGGCCAGGGCCTGTTCCACCGTGCCGCCCGGATGGGCGGTGCCGCCGCTGGCGGCGACCACGCCCTCCACGCTCATCGCCAGATGCTGCCCCGGCTCCGCCACCGCCCAGAGGCTGCTGGCCGCGGGAATGATGGGCGCGAGGAATTCCGGCACCTGCTTGCCGGCCTTCATGCCGACCAGCACATGCAGCGGCCGGTCGGCGAAACTCTCCCGGATATGCTGGCCGAGCACCACGCCCGCGCCGGCATTGTGGCCGCCATCCAGCCACAGCTCCCAATCCGCCGGCAGCAGTGCCGCCAGCCGCCCGGTCAGGCGCTGCATCCGCGCCGGCCACTGGGCCTTGGCCACGCCTTCGCGGATCGCCGCCTCGGTCAGCCAGGCCGGGTTCCAGCCGCGCAGGGCGGCGATGGCGATTCCGGCATTGTCCGCCTGGTGCGGGCCGATCAGGCCAGGGCGCGGCAGGTCGAGGGTGCCGGCCCCGTCGCGGAAGGTCAGCGTGCCATCGGCATGGCGCGTCATGTCCCAGGCCTTGCCCCGGGCCGCCAGGGGCGCGCCCTGGGTGGCGGCCTCGGCCTCGATCACCGCCAGCGCCGCCGCCGGCTGGGCGCCGGTGGCGCAGGGCACGCCCGGCTTGATGATGCCGGCCTTCTCCCAGGCAATGCGGGAAATGTCGTCGCCGAAGAAGTCCATGTGGTCGAGCGAGATGCTGGCGATGGCGGTGGCCGCCGGGCGGTCCACCACGTTGGTCGCGTCGAACCGCCCCCCCAGCCCGACCTCCAGCACCAGCAGGTCGGCCGGGACGCTGGCGAACAGGTGCAGGGCGACGGCCGTCGTCACCTCGAACACCGTGATCGGCAGCCCGGCATTGGCAGCCTCCACATGTTCCAGCGCCGCGATCAGCGCCGCTTCCGTCACCAGCTCGCCGGCCAGCCGGATGCGTTCATGGAAGGAAACGAGGTGCGGACTCGTAAAAACATGCACGCGCAGCCCGACGGCCTCGGCGATGGCGCGCAGGAAGGCGCAGGTGCTGCCCTTGCCATTGGTGCCGGCGACATGGACCACCGGCGGCAGTCGCCGTTCCGGATGATCCAGCGCCGCCAGGCAGCGCTGCAGCCGCTCCAGGCTGAGGTCGATCAGCTTCGGATGCAGGCCATGCAGCCGGTCGATAATCTCCTCGCTGCGCGAGGATGGCAGGGTGCTCACGCCGGCTTCACGGCCTCGGCCACCACCTCGGCAGGCTCCGGCGCCGGCAGGGCCGGCAGGGCCTCGGGCGTCGGCTCGCCCGGCAAGGTCGGCTCGCGCAGCAGGGAAATCACCTGGGCCAGGGTGGCGCGCATGTCATGCCGCTTCACCACCATGTCCAGGATACCGTGCTCCAGCAGGTATTCGGCCCGCTGGAAGCCCTCCGGCAACTTCTCCCGCACCGTCTGCTCGATGACGCGGGCGCCGGCGAAGCCGATCAGCGCATTGGGCTCGGCGATCTGGATATCGCCCAGCATGGCGAAGCTGGCGGTCACGCCGCCCGTGGTGGGATCACACAGCACCACGATGAAGGGCAGGCCGGCCTCCTTCACCATCCGCGTCGCGATCACCGTGCGTGGCATCTGCATCAGGCTGATCGCGCCTTCCTGCATGCGCGCGCCACCGGAAGCGGTGAAGACGATCAGCGGCGCATCCTGCAGCACGGCGAGCTTGGCCGCCGTCACCAGCGCCTCCCCCACGCCCGCGCCCATCGACCCGGCCATGAAGCCGAATTCAAACACGCCCAGCACCGCCTTGCGGCCCAGGATCTGCCCCTGAGCCACCAGCACCGCATCATCCATGCCGGATTTCTGCTGCGCTTCCTTCAACCGGTCGGCATATTTGCGCTGGTCGCGGAAACGCAGCGGGTCGGCCGGCGCCTTCGGCAGCTCGATGCGCGACCAGCCCTCATCCAGCGTCGCCTTCACCCGCGCCGCGGCGGACAGCCGCATGTGATGCCCGCAATGGGTGCAGACATGCAGGTTCCGCTCCAGGTCGCGGTGGAAGATCATCTGCTCGCAAGCCGGGCATTTGTGCCAGAGGTTGTCCGGCACCTCCCGCGGCTGCCCGAACAGGGCCTTCACCTTCGGCAGCGCCCAGTCGGAAATCCAGTTCATGCGTCCATGCCCTCAAGCGCCGGTCGCGCGCCGCGACGCGCGATACCCCGCGCGGACAGCCTGAGGCCGCCCATGCGGGGCGGGAGGTAGGGGCAATACCCGGCCCGACGCAAGGGGGCGCTTCACCCGCCGGACTCGCCCGCCCCACCCCTGGACATCGCGCCTATCAACCGCAACGATAGACAGCATGAATGATATTCCGCGAACCACCCCTGGTAAAGGCAATCGCCAAGGACAAACCAGGGAGGTCCGCACCCCATGAACCTGCGCGACCTGCGCTACGCGCTGGCCGTGGCCGAACACCGCCACTTCGGCCGCGCCGCCGAACTCTGCCACATCAGCCAGCCCACCCTCTCCACCCAACTCCGCAAGCTGGAGGAGGAACTCGGCGTCGTCCTGTTCGAACGCACCAACAAATCCGTCGTCCCCACCGCCGCCGGCGAAGCCCTGCTGGCCCATGCCCGCACCGCCATCGACGCCGCCGACGCCATGCTCGCCCTCGCCCAGGCCTCCCGCGACCCGCTGCGCGGCCGGCTGCGCCTCGGCGTCATCCCGACGCTCGCCCCCTACCTGCTGCCCCTGGTCTTCGGCCCGCTGCGCGACGCGCTGCCCGACCTGGTCATCGAACCCTGGGAAGACATGACCCACGCCCTGCTCGAACGACTCCGCGGCCACGACCTGGACGCCGCCCTGCTCGCCACCGACAGCGAAACCCCGGACCTGGAATCGCAGGACCTGTTCACCGAACCCTTCCTCGCCGCCCTGCCCCCCGACCACAAACTCACCCAGCAGGACCGCATCCACGAAGAAGACCTGGCCCCCGACATCCTGGTGCTGGCCGACGGCCACTGCCTGCGCGACCAGGCCCTCGCCGCCTGCGGCCACGCCGGCCCCCACGCCGGCGCACTCCGCGCCGCCTCCCTCTCCACCCTCATGAACATGGTCGCCGCCGGCTACGGCACCACCCTCATCCCCGGCCTCGCCGCCGGCACCGCACGCGACACCGGCATCACCCTCCGCCCCCTGCACGGCAACACCGGCCGCCAAATCCGCCTCGTCGCCCGCACCACCTTCCCCCGCCGCGCCGCCATCCACGCCATCGCCACCCTCATCCGCAGCCGCCTCGCCCCCTTCGCCACAGGCGCAGCCGAAGGCGTGGTCTGAGGGGACTGGCCCGGGGATGGTCGCGCTGGTTGTTCGCGGGGAGGACGCTGTCCTCCCCGCACCCCACCTGCCAAGGGGCAGTGGCCCCTTGGAACCCTTTGATTCATGAAGGGAAATGGAGAGGGGCCGTAGCGACCGCATGTTCAGCGGTTCCTCCGGCCCCTCTCCATTTCCCTTCAAGGTCCTGAGGTCCAGGAGGCCACTGCCTCCTGGCAGGGGGTGCAGGGGGACAGCGTCCCCCTGCAAAACCACCCGCGCTGCCATCCCCCAGGCCATCCCCTCGGAACCACGGCCATCCCGGCGGCCGCCTGTGGTGGACAAGGCGCGGGTGGATGCGCACGGTGATGGTTTGGTGATGAGGGGGTCTGGTGATGGTGGAGCGGGCGTTTGACCTGGTGGTGCGGGGTGGCCTGGTGGCCACGGCGGCGGAGGTGTTTGAGGGGGATATTGGCATTCTGGGTGGGCGGATCGTGGCGTTGGGCCGTGGTTTGTCGGCGGGGCGGGAGGAGGTGGCCGCGCGGGGCATGATTGTCACGCCGGGCGGCCTGGACCCGCATTGTCACCTGGAGGAGTTGGGCCAGGACGGGTCGGTGCATGAGGAGAGTTTCGCCAGTGGCTCGGCGGCGGCGCTGGCGGGCGGGACGACCTCGTTCATTTGTTTCCTGCCGCAGTGGAAGGGGCATTCGCTGGCGGCCAGTGGGCCGGGCTATGAGGCCAGGGCGGCGCGGTCGCGCTGTGACTATGCCTTTCACCAGATCATCACCGATCCGACGCCGGAGGTGCTGGAGCGGGAGATTCCGGCGCTGATCGCAAGGGGTGTGCGCAGCCTGAAGGTGTTCCTCACCTATGATCCGCTGCGGCTCGATGATGCGCAGTTGATCCAGGTGCTGGCGGTGGCGCGGCGGCACCAGGCTTTTGTCACCATCCATGCGGAGAACTACGACGCCATTGGCTGGCGCATCGATGCGCTGTTGAAGGCTGGGCTGACCGACCCGTTGCAGCATGCCTGGTCGCGCCCGCCGGTGGTGGAGCGGGAGGCGACGCATCGCGCGATCGCGCTGGCGGAGCTGGTGGACCAGCCGGTGCAGATTTTCCACGTGAGCTGTGAGGAGGCGGCGGAGGAGATCGCGCGAGCGAGGGCGCGTGGCGTGAAGGTGTGGGGCGAGACCTGCCCCCAATATCTCACCCTGTCGCATGACGACCTGCAGGGCCCGGATTTCGCGGGCGCCAAGGCGGTCTGCTCGCCGGCGCTGCGGGAGAAGGGGGAGAATGAGAAGGTCTGGCGCCGCATCCTGGATGGCACGCTGGATGTGGTGTCCTCCGACCATTGCGGCTTTTCCTTCGCGACGGCGAAGCGCGCGCCGGGCAGTAGCGGCTATGGCATGGGCAGCGCCGGCACGCGGCCGGATGGCACGCCGGCCTTCAATGCGATTCCGAATGGCGTGCCGGGCATCGAGACGCGGCTGCCGGTGCTGTTCTCGGAAGGCGTGTCGAAGGGCCGCATCGACCTGCCGCACTTCGTCCGGCTGAGTTCGGCCAATGCGGCGAAGCTGTTCGGCCTCGCGGGACGCAAGGGCAGCCTGATGCCGGGCGCCGATGCCGATATCGTGATCTGGGACCCGGATGCGGAGGGAACCATTCGCAATGCGGATCTGCACCACGCCATCGACTACACGCCGTGGGAGGGTTTCGCCGTGAAGGGCCTTCCCAGAATCACCATCGCCGCTGGAAAAGTGGCGGTGCGGGACGGTCAGGTGCTGGCGCAGCCGGGCGACGGGCGCTTCCTGGCGCGCGGCGCCTACGACATGGCGAAGCCCAGCGGCCGGGTGCCGGATGGCTTCGACGCGGCCTCCGCCGGGTAGTCCGACTTCGCGCCGCAGCATGATGCGGCGTGACCTTCACGGTTTCACAACCACTCCCCGTCATCCTCCGGGCGCCGACCGACAAGCGGTGGGCGTTCAGGGGCGACACAGACCGTGGCGATCGAACTGAATTTGCGGGACGACCCCGCGCCGTTCCTGATGGAACGGCCACAAGCGGCGCGCCGGCAGCGCGCGGCCGCGCCTTTGGCGGGCTTCGCGCTGGGCGCGGCGGCGGCGGCGGCTGCGCTGTTGTTCTTCTGGCCTGCTACGCCGAGTTCCGCTGGCGGCACCACCCCCGCCGTCATCCTGGCGGTGGAGGATCGGGCGGCGGCGCTGGACACGCTGTTGCGCCAGACCTCCGCCCAGATGGCGGGTGAGATCGCGCGGGCGGAAAGCGCGGCGCAGTTGGCGGAGGCCAGCGCGCAGCGTGTCGCGACCCTGGCCGAACGCGGCCCGATGGCCGATCGCTTCATGATGGCGGCGCTGCTGCTGCAATCCAGCGTGGCGACGGCGCGCCCCTGGCTTCGTGAATACCAGGCGATGGTGGCACTCGCCCCGCCCGGTGCCCTGCCGCGCCCCCTGGCGGAGGTGCTGGCGAGCCATGCGGCGCGCGGCCTGCCGGCCGAGGCGGAACTGCGTGAACGCTTCAACGCGCTGGCGCCGCAGCTTCTGGCGCGCGCGCCCAGCGAAGCGACGCTGCTGAACCAGGCCACCGGCACGTTGCGCGGCTGGCTTTCCGGCATCGGCCTGACCGCGCCGCCCGAGCAGGGCGCCCAGGCCGCCGCCATTTCCGGCATCGCGGAACATCTGCGGCGCGGCAACCTGGCCGGCGCCGTTGCCGATGCCGGTGCGCTGGACCCTGTCCTGCAGCCCCTGGTCGCCGGCTGGCTGGCGCAAGCGCGCGCCCGCATGGCGGTGGAACAGGCGGTGCAGGAAACGCTGCTGCGCGCGCTCGGCCCCCCCACGCCGCAGCCGACCCTCGCCGCCGCCACCCGACGGCCCTGATCCCCCTTTCCTCTCCATCCCCCCGGGAGTCCAACATGGGCCACCTTCGCAGCCTTTTCCTCGGCCTTGCCATGGCCGTCGGTGCCGTGGCACCGGCCCTGGCGCAGGGCGCCATGCGCGACCGCCTGGTCGTCATCAGCTCCACCTCCGCCGGCACCGTGGCCCGCATGATCGGCACGAGCTTCGCCGAGCGCTACGAGGGCGCGCTGGAGCCGACGCGGCGCGGCCTGCCGACCAGCGCGGCGTTGGAGCTGTTCTGCGCGGGCATCGGACCGCAGACCCCGGATATCGCGATCACCGTGCGGCGCATGCCACGCACCATGCTGGAGACCTGCCAGGGCCATGGGGTGCGGGAGGTGGTGGAGATGCGGCTCGGCCTCAGCGCCGTGCTGCTGGCGGTGCGACGTGGCGAGCCGACGCCCAACCTGACCTCCCGCCAGGTCTGGGAAGCGCTGGCCGCCGAGCGCATCAACGATGAGGAATTCGTGCCGAACCGCCGCGCGATGTGGTCCGACGTGGCGCCCAGCCTGCCGCGCACGGAGATCCATGTGCTGGCGCCCAATCTCGGCACCGGCACCAACGGCCTGTTCGAGGACATGGTGCTGGAGGGTGGCTGCCGTGACGTGAAGGCGATCCGCCTGCTGTTCGAGGCCGCCTATCGCCGCGGCAAATGCATCACGACGCGGGAGGACGGGCGGATCCAGCGGATGGGCGGGCTGGAAGTGCCGGCCGCGCTGCTCGCCGCCCCGCCCGGCACCATCGGCGTGATCTCCTTCGACCAGCTCCTGGCGAGTGGCGGCAACCTGGTGGCGCTGTCGCTGGATGGCGTGCTGCCGACGCAGGCCTCGATCTACGCGCAGGACTATGTCGCGACGCGCACGGTCTACATCTACGCCAAGCGGCAGCATACGCGGATGCAGGAAGGCGTCGGCGTGGTGCGCGGCATCCGCGAATTCCTGAACGAAGCCACCAGCGAGGCGGCCTCCGGCCCCGGCGGCTACCTCTCCGTCACCGGCCTGGTGCCGCTCGGCCCGGGGGAGCGTGCCGCGCAGCGCCGCGTCTCCGAGCGCCTGACCCTGATCTCCCGATGACCCGAACGCAGGAGCGCCGCGCCATGCCCATCGCCCCCACCGCCCGCCGCGCCACTGCCTGGCTGCTCGCCGGTGCCCTCGCCACCCTGCCGCTCGCGGGCGATGTGGCGCTGGCGCAGCCCGCGGCGTCGGATGATCGCACCCGCGTCACCGTGCCGCTCCAGGACCTGCCGGACAGCGGTGGGATCGGCGAGCGGGCCGAGGAACTGCTGGGCAGCGTGCTCGACCTCTTCGGTTTCAGCGGCGGCACCACGCATTTCATGCGCCGCCACGGCGCGCTGAACCGCAGCCGGTCGCAGGATGACGACTTCACCTGGCTGATGGACATCGCCGGCTACAAGCTGAAGGAGATCGAGAGCAGCATCGGCCTGATCCCGACCTTCGGCCTGACCTTCGGCCAGGCGCGGGAGCTGACCGAGGCCGATCGCGACTATGTCGAGCGCATGCTGGAACGCCATTCGCAGCGCAATCCGGGTCCGATGGCGCTGGTGCAGCGGACCATCGTGCGCGGCATCCTGGATGCGACGGAGATCGGCGGCTTCACCGTGGACAAGGTGGATGTCGACCTGTTCCCGTTGCCGCGCGTGAAGTTCGTGCTGACGCCGACCGACGCGCCGCTGGGCATCGAAGCCAGCCGCATCCTGCGCGCCATCGACCGGCTGAATGCGCGGGTGCAGGGCATGGCGACGCAGCCGCAGGGCATGGACATGCCGACGCAGCCGCAGCCGCCGTCGCTGCGTCCGGCCGCGCTGTAACGCCGAGCGGAGACAACGGACATGCACCTACCCGACCAGGATGGCCGGATGCGCTTCGCCGAGCTGGTGAAGCTGCAACTCCAGGGCCGCCGCTTCCTCGACCGCGTGGAGGAACGCCGGCTGCTGGAGGAAGGGCTGACCCGCTACGGCCTGCGGCTGGAGGAGGCCAGCGGGTTGCTGCGCGCCGCCGCGGAACAGGACGGGGTCGCCATGGAAGGCGAGCTCGGCCGCTCCTCCGGCATGTTGCTGAAGACCATGGCGGATCGTCGGGGCCGTGTCGCAAGGCCGGATTTCGACAAGGCCGTCGCCTTCTACCGCGCCCGCGCGGGAGACGGCCTGACGCCGAGGGAAGCGGCGACGCGGGTGAAGCGGCAGATGGAGGAGCTGGAACTCCAGCCCAAGCCATCCGGCCGCCTGATCCGCACGCGCCGCTGGTATCGCGCGATCGAGGGCTGAGTTTTTTCCAACACCAAAGGGGTGAATCGATGAAGACGTTTCTTGCCGCATTGCTGATTCTGGGCCTCGCGCTGGCCCCCCAGGCCGCCCGGGCACAGGGCGGTGCCGTGCTGACGACGCCGGCGATTCCCTCCGTCACCCTGCCATCGGTCACGCTGCCGGAAGTGCCCTCGCAGCGGATCACGGCGGGTCATGCCATGGCGCTCGGCGTCGGCCTGTTCGCCGGCGCGATGGCGGGCTCCGCCATGATCCACGGCGGCGCGCTGGCCACCGCGATCGGCGCGGCGGCGGGTCTCGCCCTGGGTCACTGGGTCTGGACCGAAGCCGACATCGACATCGACTGAGGCGAAGGCACCGCCGGCCAGGATGGCACGGCGGTCCCGCGGCCTGCCCAGGAGGGGCGATATTGGAACTCTCACTGCCGCACCACATCGCCGCCATGTCGTGGTGGATGGCGATCGCCGTGACCACCGCGGTGCCGCTGCTGCTCGCGCTCGGCCTCGGCCATGTCATGCACCAGATCTTCACGCCGCAGGAATTCGCGGCGAACGTGCAGATCGGCGCGGTGAAGTACAGCTTCGTGGTGGAGATCTACGCCGTCGTCGCCGCCCTCGCCTTGGTCGGCGCCTGGGACATCTACCAATCCGCGCGCGACAGCCTGCAGCAGGAAACCAACAACCTCTACATGCTGGCGCTGTCGGTCGATTCCTTCAGCGGTCCGGATTTCGCGACGCTGCGGCAGGAGATGCGCGCGGCCATCCGGCTCTATGCCGGGGCGGTGGTGGCGCAGGACTGGCCGGCGATGCAGGCGGGCATTCCGGGCACCGGTTCCGAAGCCGCCTTCCAGCATCTGACGCGCACCTTCCTGGATGCCAATGGCACCAATACCAGCCAGCAGTCGCTGGGGCAGGTGATGCCGACCTGGCTGGCGCAGGTCGCGGAAGCGCGGGTGGCGCGGCTTTCGGTGATGTCGCGCAGCCTGTCGGGGCTGATCTGGGCGCTGGTGCTGACCGTCTCCGTCGCCACCATCAGCTTCCAGTGGTTCTTCGGCGGCGGCCATGTGGCGCTGCACTACACCATGGGCGCTGTCATCGCGGTGATCGTCGGCGCGGTGCTGCTGGTGGCGCTGAAGCTCGCCTTTCCCTTCGTCGGCGATGCCGCGCTGCTGACGCCGCGACCCTTCCTGGCGCTGATGGAGGTGACGTGATGCCCCCCCTTTCAATGATGTCCACGGGGTGCGTAGCGCCAGCGCTGGAACAGCACCAGCAGCACGGCGAACAGCCAGAAGTTCAGCAGGGCCAGCATCCAGGCCAGCAGGTGGATGGCGTAGTGCAGCAGCAGCGCGGTGCTGGCGGCGAGCAGCAGGAAGGCGGCCAGCGCCCGCAGCCGCGCCCTGCCGCGCCACCAGCGCAGCGCCGCAAGCGGCCCGCTGGCCAGCAACAGCAGCGCCAGCCCGCCGGGCACGGCGCCCCAGCCGCCCTCGCGCAACTGCTGCGCCGCCTGGTCCAGGGTGGCGCGCCCCGGCAGGCCGTGCAGCGCGAGGAAGCCGGGCAGGTCGAGGTTCCAGGGACCCTCCGCCACGAAGATGCGCGACAGCATGAAATCATCGCCATGCGGCACCGCCAGCAGCAGCGCGACGCCGCTGGCCAGCCCGGCGGCCAGCGCCAGCACATGCAGCAGTGGCACGGCCTCCGCATCATGCGGCGCCAGCATGCCGTACAGGATGCTGGCCAGGCGCAGCAGGCCGAGCGCCAGCAGGATGGCGAGCGCCGCCTCCGCCCCGCCCCACAGAATCGTCCCGATGCCGCTGAATTCCATGCGCGGAAGCTAGGTCGGATGGCCCGGCTGCGTCCATGGCGCGGGCCCGCTGTCACGCTGGCTGCGTTGCTGCTCGCCCTGCCGGCCGCCGCCGCGCCGATGGCCGTGCGCAACATGGACGGAAGCTGCGGCCTGCGCGACGTGCCCGAGCAGGCGCTGGCCGCCTGGGACGCCCGCCTGGTGGCCGAGGCCGCGCGGCTGGAGGCCTTGGCCGGCCGGCTGCTGGCCGATGCCGCCGCCATGCGCCTGGCCCCGGCGCGGGAGGCTGTGCCGGAATTCGGCGACTGGGCCTATGGCTGGGTGCAGAGCTACATGACCGCCTATCGCGTCCTGGGCCTCGCCATGCGCGGCCTGGCCGAAGGCGTGGCGGATGGCGTGGCCGGGCAGGACCCCGCCACCGCCCTGCCGGAGCGCATCGCCCAGGGCATGGCCACCCCGGTGCGGGAGGCGTTCCGCCAGCGTGTTCTGGAACCCGTGCTGCCGCCCGGCACGCTGGAGGCCGACCGCGCCCATGCCGCCTTCATCGCCGGGCTGGATTGGCAGGAGGCCCTGGCCCGCGTGGCGCGGGAGGCCGCTGCCATGCCGCAACTGGCCCTGATCGCACCGGCCGCCGTCACGGTGCCGCGGCTCGACCTGCTGGCGGCGTCGCGGCCGCTGGCGGATGCCCTGCCCGATCCGGGCGGCACCGATCCGCTGACCCTGGTGGTGGAGGAAGGCGCCGACAGCAGCAGCGTCTTCCTGCGCTCCATGCGGCCGATGGCGGCCCGGCTCGGCGCCGTGGCGCTGCGGGTCAGCGAGGCCGGCTCCCTTGTCGCGACCGGCGGCGCCTTCGGCTACGCGCTGGGCGGCACGCCCGGCGTCGCGGTGGGGGTGGCGGGCGGCATCGGCCTGTCCTGGGGCCTGGACTACGTGCTGAACCGCGTCGACTCGGCGCTCAACCGCGGCAGCTTCGAGGCCCAGGCGCTGGAAGCGCTGCAACGCGCGGAGCGGCGCATCGCCGAACAGGGGCGGGTGGCAGTCGCGGCGGCCCTCGCCACGCGCCACGCCGCATTGCGACCGGAAGCCCCAGGGTGCGGATGATGGTGCGGATAATGGTGCGGATGATGCTGATGCGCGGCTTGTTGACCGTTTCGCTGGTGCTGGCCCTGGCGCTGCCTGCCCGGGCACAGCCCGCCACGCCCGATCGCGCCCTGCTGGCGCTGGCCGGGGCGGAGCTGCTGCTGCCACATCTGGCCCGGCCCGCCCCCTTCCCGCGCGCCTTGGCCGTGACGCGGGCGCTGACCGGGGACGATCCGGCCTGGGTCGCGCTGCTGGCGCCGCTGGAGGCGATCGCGCCGCAGGGTGCGCCGCTGCCGCGCCAGCTCGCCGCCAGCTTCGGCGCGGCTGCGGATGCGGCGGTGCTGGCGGAGATGGGCCAGGGCGACAGCCGCTGGCAGCGCTGGATGGCCACCGCCATGCGCCTCGGCGCGCGTTTCGGCGGCGGTGACAGCCCGGCGCTGGCGGCCATCACGGCGGCGGAGGCGCTGCTCGACCAGGGCGCGCTGGAGGCCGCCGATCAGGCGCTGGCGACCCTGCACGGCCCGGCGGCATCCGCCCTGGCCGACTGGCGCGTGGAATTGCAGCGCCGCCGCGCGGTGGATGCCGCGGCCGCGGCCCTCGCCGATCTGGTCACCCGTCGCGCCGCCCTGCCCCAGGCGCTGGCCGGGCGATGAGCGCGGCGCGCTTCGACTGGCGGGGCGTGGTGGCGCGGGGGCTGTTCAGCCTGTTCATCGTCTTCGCGCTGTACAACCCCTCCGGCTATTCCTACCTGCACTGGCTGCTGGATGGCTTTGCCTGGTTCTGGGCCAAGATCGCCATCGGCGCACTGCTCTGCACGGCGCTGCTGCTGCTGTGGAAGACCGCGCGCGGCGTGCTGAAGCGGCGCGGCATGATCCTGGTGGCGCTGTTCTGCATCGGCGCCGGGATGACGCTCGGCCAGCTTTCCGGCACCTCGCTGCTCGCCCCGGAATCGCTGCTGATCTGGGGGCTGGTCAGCCTTGCCGCGCTGTTCACCGCCGGCCTGTCCTATTCCCACATCGATCACCGCCTGGGCGGGATCAGCCATACCGAGGAGGTCGGCAAGTGATGGTTCCTGCCCCTGCCGCTGCCCCCGCATCGCCCGTCGCCGGCGCCCCGCCCAGCAAGGCGGATGTCTTCCTGGTGAGTTGCATCGACCCACGGCTGGTCGACGACGTGACGCATCTGATGTCGGCGGTGGGCCGCACCAACCGCTATGCGGAGCTGCGCATCGCCGGCGCGGCGCTGGCCGCGGTGGACCCCGCTCGCCCGGCCTGGAGCCAGGCGCTGTGGGAGAACCTGGCCGCCTCCCGCCAGTTGCACGGCGTGCGCAAGGTGGTCTTCGTCAATCACCGCGACTGCGGGGCGATGAACCTGTTCACCAAGCGCCGCCTGACGGATGACCCGGCGGATGAGCTGGTGCAGCACCAGACGGTTATGGAACAGGCCGCCGCCGAGGTGCTGCGCCGCCACCCCGACATGACGGTGGAGCTGCGGCTGATGGAGCTGGATGGCAGCACTACCCTGCTGCCCTGCGCCGCCTGCACCGGGTCCCGCCCCCGCCCGGCTTTGTGGGCGGAGGCGGTGGCGCCGCCGCCCAATGGCTTCGCGGAGCTGGTGCGGCTGCGCCTCGCCGACGGTCCGCTGCCGCCGGAGGCGGAGCGTGCCCTGCTGGTGGAAGGCGTCGCCCGCCACGGCCTGACGGCGGAAGGCGCCCGCGCCACGCTCTCCGCCGCCGCCGCCGCGCGCGGGGAGGCCACCAGCGCGGCGGCGGAGCGGGAGATCGTGGTGTTCCTGCGCAGCCGCGCCGACCGCGAACGCCGCGTGGCGCGCGACGATGTGGCCCGCGCGGCGGCGCTGTATCGCCGGCTCGCGGGCGGGGTGCTGCCGCCGGCGGAGGCCAGCCGGCGCACCGCGGCACTGCTGCAGCGGGAGGGGATGACACCGCGGCCGGAGGGCATCTGGCGCTCGATCGCCTGGTTCGCGAAACTGCTGGATGCGGGGCCGGCGAAGGCGGCCTGAACGGCCGTTCCCCCAGGGCTCCCGCGAAGATGAACCTGCCGGACATGTCGCGGTTCACAATTCGCAACCGGGACGTGTAGTCTCCCCCACCGGCCCGTGCAGGCCCAAGGGAGGCGGATGGAGGATACCACCACGCACTGGACGCTGGGCAGCGCACCGCCGCCCGGCATCCTCTGGCCCGCCGCGCTCCAGCATATCGGCCTCGGCTCCGTCACCCTGGTCTTCCCGCTGATCGTTGCCGATGCGGCGGGCGCCGATCCGGCGATGCTGTCCTCCTACCTCTCGCTGGCCATGCTGGCGCTCGGCATCGGCACGTTGCTTCAGGCCTGGGGGCGGCATGGGGTGGGCTCCGGCTTCCTGCTGCCCTCCGTCTTCACCGCCATCTACCTGCCGCCCACCCTGATCGCGGCGCAGCTCGGCGGGCTCGGCGCGGTGGCGGCGATGACGCTGGTGGCGGGGGTGACGCAGGTGCTGCTGTCCTTCGCCGTGAAGCGGCTGCGGCCCTGGCTGCCCACGGAGCTGGTCGGGCTGGTGGTGCTGATGATCGGCGTCAGCCTCGGCCTGCTGGCGCTGCGGCTGATGCTGGGCTTCGGGCCGGGGATGGATCGCGGCACGGATGACCTGCCGGCCACGGCGGTGGCGCTGCTGGTCATCATCGGCGCGACCATCTGGGGCGGGCCGCGCTGGCGGCCGGTTGCGGTGCTCGCCGGGCTGGTGCTGGGCTTCGCCACCCATGTGGTGAGCGTCGCCGCCATGGGCGGGACACTGCTGCCGGTGCCGGTGACCTGGCACCTGCCAAGCTGGCCGGTGGCGATGCCGGCGCTGGAATGGACGCTGCTGCCCGGCTTCGCCATGGGGGCGCTGGCCTGCCTGGTGCGGGTCTGCGGCGATGTGGTGGCCTGCCAGAGGGCCACCGACCCGCAATGGCGGCGGCCGGATTACGGGCAGATGCGGGCGGGCGCCCTGGCCGATGGGCTCGGCACCTGCATGGCCGGCCTGCTCGGCGTGCCGGGGGTGAACAGCTACACGGCCAGCGTCGGCCTCGCCATCGCCACCGGGGTCACGGCCCGGCGGGTCGGGCTGGCGGTGGGCGCGCTGTGGATCGGCCTTGCCTTGGTGCCGGGGGCGGCGGCGGTGGTGCTGGCGGTGCCGCGCGGGGTTTTGGGCGCGGCGCTGTTCTTTGCCGCGGCCTTCATCGCCGTCACCGGCATGGGCATCGTCACCCAGCGGCTGATGGATGCGCGGCGCACCCTGGTGGTCGGCGTGGCGCTGGTGATCGGCCTGTCCTACGACGCCGCGCCGCAGATTTTTGCCGGTTTGCCGCCGGCGGCGCGGCTGCTGGTTTCCTCCTCCCTGGTGCTCGCCATGGTGGTGGCGCTGGGGCTGGTGGCGGCCTTCCGGATCGGCACCGCGCAGCAGCGGCGCCTGGTCTGGCGGCCGGAGGATGGGGCCACCGCCTTGCAGGATTTCGCCCACCAGTCCGGTGCCGCCTGGGGCGCGCGGGCGGAAGTCGTGGCGCGGCTGGAAGCGGCGCTGGAGGAGGTGGCCCAGGCCCTGCCCGGCCTGCTCGCCCCCGGCGCGGCGGCGGAGCTGGCGGCGCGCTTCGACGAGTTCAACCTGGATGTCACGCTGCGCTGGGCCGGCGAGGCGCTGCTGCCCGCCGATGGCCGCCCGCCAAGGCTGGAGGATGCCGAGGATGCCGCCCTGGCCGCGCGCCTCGCCGCGCTGATGCTGCGCCGCGCGGCCGACCGGGCGACGGAGGCCGTGCTGCCGGACGGGCGGCAGGAGCTGCGGCTGCATTACGATCATTGATGGGCGCCGGGCGCGGGAAAAGTGGTGTCCCCGACGGGATTCGAACCCATGGCCCCCAGATTAGGAATCTGGTGCTCTATCCGGCTGAGCTACGGAGACGCCGAAGCGCAATTACCACAGCCTCGCCCCGCCCCGCGAGGGGGGATGACCCGCCCCGTGAGCGGAATGGGATGACAAGGGCGCGGATATCCGCATGATCGGGCGGCCAGGAAGGATGCCCGCCATGCCGGAGCCGCTGCCCGAAGTGTTGTTCGACGCCATGATGGCCCGCGCCGGCATCCAGTTGACACCGGAGGAGCGCGCCAGCGTGCACGGCGCCTCCCGCCACCTGGCCGCCGCGCTGGAAAGGCTGCGGCCGCAGCCGGATGTGGCGCTGGAACCCGCCACCATCTTCCAGGCGGCCCGGCCATGAGCACCGGCCTGCCCCTGTCGATCGCCGAGGCGGCGCGGCAGATCGCGGCGAAGCGGCTGTCCCCGGTGGAGCTGGCCGAGATGTCCCTGGCCGCCGCCGAAAGCAGCAACCCGACCCTGCACGCCTTCATCCGCCTGACGCCGGAGCTTGCGCGCGCCCAGGCGAAGGCGGCCGAGGCGCGGCAGATGGCGGGCGGCCTGAGGGGGCCGCTAGACGGCATCCCCGTCGGCCACAAGGACATCTACGAGACCGCCGGAATCCCCACCACGGCGCATTCCCGCATCCTGGAGGATCATGTCCCCACCCGTGACGCCGCCGCGGTGCGGGACTGGGCGGCGGCCGGGGCGGTCACCATCGGCAAGACGGCGACGCATGAATTCGCCTGGGGCGGCCCCTCCTTCGACCTGCCCTGGCCGCCGGCCCGCAATCCCTGGAATCCCGCCCATTTCACCGGCGGGTCCTCCACCGGCAGCGCGGCGGCCCTGGCGGCGGGCATCGTGCTGGGCGCCACGGGCAGCGACACCGGCGGGTCCATCCGCGGCCCGGCCGGGCTGTGTGGCCTGGCCGGCATCAAGCCGACCTACGGGTTGTGCAGCCGCGCCGGCGTGCTGCCCTTGGCCCATAGCCTGGACACCGCCGGCCCCCTGGCCTGGACGGTGGAGGATTGCGCCCTGCTGCTGCAGGCGATGGCGGGCCATGATCCGGCCGACCCCTCCTCCGCCGATCGCCCGGCGCCCGACCTTCTCACCGGGCTGAACGATGGCGTGCGCGGCCTGCGCATCGGCATCATCCGGCACTTCCACGAGACCGACCTGAAGGCCAGCCCCGCCGTCCGCGCCGGCATCGACCACCTGGCCGAGGTGCTGCGCGCCGAGGGCGCCGAAATCCTGGAGGTGACACTGCCGCCGCTGGCGGAATTCCACGCCGCCGGCTGGCTGATCCTGATGTCGGAGGCGCATGCCGTGCATGAGCCCTGGCTCCGCAGCCGCTTCCGCGACTATGGCGAAATCCTGCGGGAAAGGCTGGCGCTCGCCGCGCTGGTCACGGCGGCGGACTACCTCCAGGCGCAGCGCCGCCGCCGGCAATTGTGCCGGCAGGTCGCGGCGGTCATGGCGGATCTGGACCTGCTGCTGACGGCCGCCCAACCGGCGGAGGCGCCGCGGATCGAGGATGTCCCGAAATTCGCCAGCCTGGAGACGCCGGGCCTGACCATCCCCTTCAACCTCACCGGCCAGCCCGCGCTGACGGTCTGCACCGGCTTCGGCGCGGGCGGCCTGCCCGTCGGCGCCCAGCTCATCGGCCGGCCCTTCGAGGACGCGACGGTGCTGCGCGCCGGCCACGCCTTCGAACGCGCCACCAGCTGGCGGGCGCGGCGCGCAGGGGATTAACGGGCCGCGCTGGTTCCCGGCCAGTCCAGCGGCGCGAAACGCATCACCGGGATTCGGGCGACGGCCAGGGTCCGGTCCTCGATCGTCAGGGGCACCTCGATCTCCGTGGCGCCGGCCGCCGTGGGGCGGGACATCAGCGGCAGCATGATCCGCGCGGTGCCGGCGGCGCGGCGGCCGACCAGCCCGGCATCGGACAGCGCCTGAAGCGCCGGCCCGGCGCCGGTCAGGCGGAGGGAGCCGGCGCCGGTCGGCTGCAGACCCGCATCCAGCGCGAGCGTCGCGGCGGCGTGCAGCTCCGCCGGCCCCCAATGCACGGCCAGGCTGCGCAGCTCCAGCACGCCGCCGCCATCACGCCAGGCTTCCGCCCGTTGTGCCGGCACGCGCCCGCCCGGCACCGGCCCGCTGAGCGCGGCATCCGCGGCGAAGGTCTCGATGCGGCGACCGAAGGGGCCGAGGGCGTCGGGCGGCATCGGCAGGTCCACCGCCTCCGCCACCAGGGAGAATTCCAGGGCCGGCTCGCCCTCCGTCGCGGTGGAGGAACTGGCGAGCGAGAGATTGGCGCGCGCCACCTCCATCGGGCCGGCGGGGGTGGAAAGCCGCAGCCGCTCGGCCAGCAGCAGCGCCTCCCGCGGCGGGGTGTCGCGTTCCAGCGGCACCAGGGCGACCAGCTCATCCGCCGCGAAGCGCCACTCGCCGCCGGCGATGCGCAGGCGTTGGGCGGCCGGCATCTCCACACGCAGCCGGTGCAGCCAGGGCAGGGTGACGCGCAGCACCACCCGCTCCGCCTCCAGCACCATGCCACCGGGCAGGGTGGCGCTGCCGCCTTCCAGGCGCACGGCGCCCAGGGTCAGCGTGGCGGAGAAGGGCCAGCCGCCGCGTTGCGGGGCGGCGTGGTCCACGCGCCAGCCCTGGGCGCGGCGGATCTGCACCCAGGTGGCCAGCCCCGCTTCAAGCTGACTGGCCATCACCCGCCAGAGCACGGCATGGCCGGCGCCGAGGAGAAGCAGCAGCACCACCACGCCGAGGGCGAGGCGTTGGCCGAGCGGGCGGCGCCGTCGCGGGGCGGCGGGGGGCTTCATGTCCATGATACGGGGCGCTATAGCCCGAACGCGTCCCCCCGTGCAGGCACCCCCCTCCCATTCTTCCCATCGCGCCCGAACCGCCGCCGCTGCATCAGGGCGCCATGTGGGTCTTCGGCTATGGCTCGCTGATCTGGCGGCCCGGCTTCGACCATGACGGCTGCCATCCGGCACTGCTGCCCGGTTTCCATCGCCGCTTCTGCCTGTGGTCGCACCGCTATCGCGGCACGCCGGAGGCGCCCGGCCTGGTGCTGGGGCTGGATCGCGGCGGTGCCTGCCGGGGCGTCGTGTTCCGCGTGCCCGGCGCGGCGGCGGCGGAGGTGCTGCGCTACCTGGACGATCGTGAACTGCCGGATGGGGCGGAGGTGGTCTATCACCGCCGGGTGCTGCCGGTGCGCTGCCTGGACCAGCCGGGCCGGCCCGTGGTGCCGGCGGTGACCTATGTGGCCAATCGGGCCTGCCGGCTGTATGTGCGCGGCTTGGCGGAAGCCGCCGCGGCCCAGGCCATCGCCCAGGGGGTGGGGCAGATGGGTCCGAACCGGGACTATCTGCTGAACACGCTGGGCCATCTGGCGGCCATGGGGGTGCGGGATCGCGGCCTGGCACGCATCGCCGCCTTGCTGCCCGAGATGCCGGCGCCGCTTGCGGATTGAGCAGATGCCTGCCGCGAATCGGGTCACTTTGAGCGGCGCGAGACCGATTTAATCCACCGCCGTCATCCATCATCCGCCGATGCGAGGCCTCTCCCGCCCGGAGACGGCCCGGGCAGGAGGCTCGCCGAGGCCCTATTTCAAAATACATGGATTTTCAAATACTTGCTCAAGTTGAGTCCTGACCGCATTGACGTTCTATCAATGGTTTGGAACAGGAAAGGGACAGGCCATGGCAGCAGCGGCGCGGAGCCGCCTGCAAACCGGCGCTGTCAACCCACAGATTTATCCACAGGCCCTGACATCCTCTCCAGCGCCTCCCGGCCATGCGCCAGGCTGGGCGCCGGCACGTAACCGTCACGGGAACCTTGGCCCCGCCGCCGCGCTGCAGCGCCTGCCAGGATGGCATCGTCCGCAACGCGTCCCGGCCAGGACGCGGCATCGCAGCAGGGGAGTTCATGGAGGCCGAGCCCGCACCGAATTTGTCGCCGGCAGGCGACGGCGCCACCGGCCTTTTGCGGCCGGGCGAGAATTGCTGGCGTATCGAACGTGCCCATCGGGCAACGGTCATCGTCGACGCGGCGGATTATTTCCGCGCGGCGCGCGCCGCGATGATGGCGGCGCGCCGTCGCATCATGCTGATCGGCTGGGATTTCGATGCCAGGATCGAGCTGATTCCCGGCGAGGAATCCCCCGACGCGCCGCGCCGGCTGGGCGATTTCATCCTCTGGCTGGTGAAGCGCCGGCCGGAGCTGGAGATCTGCCTGCTGCACTGGGACCTCGGCGCGCTGAAGGCGCTGTTCCGCGGCTCCACCATCCTGACCCTGCTGCGCTGGAAGGCGCATCCGCGCATCACCGCGCGGCTGGACAGCCGGCACCCGCCCGCCGGGTCGCATCACCAGAAGATCGCGGTCATCGACGATGGCATCGCCTTCTGTGGCGGCATCGACATGACGGCGCATCGCTGGGACACCCGCGACCATGCCGATGCGGAACCCCGCCGCACCGATCCGGGTGGCGCCGCCTACCAGCCCTGGCACGACGCCACCACGGCGCTGGACGGCCCGGCGGCGGCGGCGCTCGGCGAACTGGCCCGAGACCGCTGGGCGCGGGCCGGCGGCAGGCCGCTCGCCCCGCTCGACGTCGCGGAGGATGGCTGGCCCGAGGATCTGCCCGTGCAGTTCCGCGACATCGACCTGGGCATCGCCCGCACCCGGCCGGAAATGCCCGGCTGCGAGGCGGTGCTGGAGATCGAGCGGCTGTATCTCGACCTGATCGCCAGCGCCCGGCGGATGATCTACGCGGAGAGCCAGTATTTCGCCTCCCGCCGCATCGCGGAGGCGATCGCCCGGCGGCTGGAGGAGCCGGATGGGCCGGAGATCGTGCTGGTGAACCCGGTCTCCGCCCAGGGCTGGCTGGAGCCGATCGCGATGGACAGCGCCCGCGCCCGGCTGCGGGAGGCGCTGCGCCGGATCGACACGCGCGGGCGTTTCCGCATCTACCATCCGGTGACGGCGACGGGGCAGCCGATCTATGTCCATGCCAAGATCCTGGTGGTCGACGACCGCGTGCTGCGCGTCGGCTCCTCCAACTTCAACAACCGCTCGATGCGGCTCGACACCGAGTGCGACGTGGTGATCGACGCCGCGCTGCCGGCCAATGCGGCGCTGCGCCCCGCCATCGCCGCGATGCGGGACGAACTGCTGGCGGAGCATCTGGGCAGCACGCCGGCGGAGGTGGCCAGGGCGCTGGCGCGCAGCGGGTCGCTGATCCAGACCATCGAATCGCTGCGCCGCCCCGGCCGCACCCTGGTGGCCTATGAGACGCCGGACCTCAGCGCGGTGGAGGCCTGGCTGGCGGATAACGAGGTGCTGGACCCGGAAGGGCCGGAGGAGATGTTCGAGGCGATCGCCAAGCGCGGCCTGTTCCGCCGTTTCAGCCGCCTGCGCCGGCACCGCCCACCGCCGCCCGGTTGAGAACTGATAACAGCGGACCGGTCTCTTGACCGGTCCGAGCGCCCGAATGGGCGCCGCGGCTTATGCGTCGCGCCGAAGGCGCGCCTTCGGCACGACGAAGCCAAGGAAAGCGGAGGTTTCCGCGTCACGCCGCAGGCGTGCCTTCGGCACGACCGTCTGAGGGCGGCCCTGGAGCGGTCACGCGACAGGGCCGTTGGTATGGCTCAGCCGGCCAGGCGGATGCCCATCTCGCGGATCAGCGGTCCCCAGGCCGCGCGCTCCGCCGCCAGCATGGCGTCGAACTCCGCCGGGCCGCTGGCCATGGCGCCTATGCCCCCAACGTTGAGGCGGGTCAGCACCGCGGGATCGGCCAGGGCCGCCGACAGGGCGGCGGCGAGGCGGTCGACCGCCGGCTGGGGCGTCGCGGCGGGCACCACCAGCCCCTGCCAGGCCTCCACCACATAGCCGTCCATCCCCGCCTCCACCGCCGTCGGCACATCGGGCAAGGCCGGAAAACGCTGGGCGGAGCCGATGGCCAAGGCGCGCAGCCTGCCCTCGCGGATCTGCGGCAGGGCGGCGGCCGTATCCAGCATGGCGAAGCCGATGCGCCCGGCCATCAGGTCGGTCAGCACGGCGCCGCCGCCGCGATAGGGGATATGCGTCGCCTCCATGGCGCCGGCCTGGCGCAGCAGCCGCGCCCCGGCCAGATGCTGCGGCGAGCCGACCCCGGAGGAGCCGTAGCTCAGCCCTGAGAGGCCGCGCAGCCCGGCGAGGTCGCGCAAGGCGCTGTCCGCCGGCACCAGCGCCAGAAGCTGGAACCGCGCCAGCCCACCAATGGCCCGGAAATCCCGCGCCGGATCATAGGGCAGGCGGTCGTGCAGGAAGGGGTTGAAGACCAGGATGCCATTGTCCCCGGTGAACAGCGTATGGCCATCCGGCGCCGCCCGGGCAGCCAGCTCGCTGGCCAGCAGGGCGCCTCCGCCGGGCCGGTTCTCCACCACCACCGGCTGGCCCAGCGTGCCGGCCATGGATTGCGCCAGCAGCCGCGCGATCAGGTCGGAGCCGCCACCCGGCGGATAGCCCAGGATCCAGCGCAGCGGCCGTTCCGGCGCCCAGGCCGGCTGCGCGGAAGCGCCGGTGCCGAGCAGCAAAGCGGGAAGGGCGAGCAGCGGGCGGCGTCGGATCATGTCGGTCGCACCTCGATGGCGGCGTGGCAGATACGGTCATCCTCCGGCGCCCGGTCCAGCGCCGGATGCGCCCCGCCGGGCGGCAGCAGCGGCAGCGGCCAGACCAGACGCTCCGGCACCGTGGCGGCGAAGCCGGCGGCCTGGAAGGCGGCGAGGAATTGCGACAGGCCGAGCTGGTTGCAGTAGAGCCCGGCGCGGGCCACCGCCCGCCCCTCCCAGAATCCCGGCCCGAAGGCCAGGTGGCGCAGCCGGCCGCCGAGATGGTCGTGGAAATCCACCGCATGCAGGCCGAGGCTGCCTGGGGCCGCGACGCGCCGCAGCGCCGCCAGCAGCGGGGCGAGGTCCGTCTTGCGCACATGTTCCAGCGCGACCTCGGAGAAGGTGAGGTCCACCGAGGCCGCCGGCACCTCCGCCAGCCGCGCCGCGCCGCCGACCAGCAGGCGCGCATCACAGGCGGCCAGCACCTCCTCCCGGCTCGTGCAGCCGGACAGGTCCGGCGGCGTCAGCCCGGCCTGGCGCGCGGCCTCCGCCGCCGCGCGATAGGGCGCGAGGTCGCGCGGCGCCGCATCCTCCACATCCAGGTACCAGATCGGGCCGAGGCCGAGGGCGGCGGCGATGGGCGCGCGCAGCACCATGGCGCCGGGGCCGACTTCCAGCACGCCGCGCGGCGGCCGCCCGGCCAGGGCCTCGAAGCGCCGCGCGCGCCAGCGCAGCGGATCCACCAGCCGCGCCGGGTCCAGCGCATCGAAGGAATGGCGGCGCAGGCCGAGCCTCCGCCAGGCCTCGGGCGGCACCGGCAGGGCGCCGAGCACCAGCTTGACGCCGAGCTTCAGCCACCAGGGCACGGGCGCGCCGGCGGCATAGCCCGGGGGAACCGGAACCTCCTGTGTCGGGTTCGGCGCGGGTGGTGCGAAGGGGGTGGCGTCGGTCTGGGGTGGCATTTTGATTCCGCGCAGCTACGGCGCAGGCTACCGGAAAGCGGCGCCGGGCGGAAACCGGGCGCCCCCGCCGAAATACGATGAACCGAACCGGTGCGACGGCGTTCCGGATATGACATCGCCGCAAGGACCAACCACCCATGCCTGAATTCCCGTCCGCGCATCGCGGCGTGCGCGCCGCGGGGGTGCCGCAAAGCGGCGCCACCATCGCCCAGGCGGCGCTGGTGGTGGTCGCCGTGCTGTATTTCGCGCGCGACCTGCTGGTGCCGCTGGCGCTGGCGGTGCTGCTGTCCTTCGTGCTGGCGCCAATCGCCCGCGCGCTGCGGCGTTTCGGCATTCCGCGCCTGGCCGGCGTGCTGGCCGCGGTGCTGGCGGCCGTCGCGGTCATCGGCTTCCTCGGCCTGATCATGGGCCGCCAGCTCGCCGAGCTGGCGGGCGATATTCCGATCTACCAATATGAGCTGTCGCGCAAATTCGCCTCCCTGAACGCCAGCGGCGGGCTGCTGGAACGGGCGCAGGACATGCTGCGCGGCCTGGCGGCGGGGGCCGAACGCGCGGGGACCCCCGAGGTCCCGCCCTTGGTCGGCAGCGACGCGGTACGGCCGCTGCCGGTGGAAGTCCGGCTGCCCGATCCGAAGCCCTTCGAATTGCTGCAAAGCGTGCTGGAGCCGCTGCTCTATCCCCTGGCCACCTTCGGCATCGTCGTGGTGCTGGTGATCTTCATCCTGCTGTATCGCGAGGATCTGCGCGACCGGGTGATCCGCCTGGTCGGCGCCGGCGACCTGCACCGCACCATGGCGGCGATGGATGACGCCGCCTACCGGCTGTCGCGCTTCTTCCTGGCGCAGACCGCGATGAACGCGGCCTTCGGCGTGTTCATCGCGGTCGCGCTGTTCCTCATCGGCGTGCCGCAGCCGGCCCTGTGGGGCATCGTCGCGGGGCTGATGCGCTTCGTGCCCTTCGTCGGGACCTTCGTCGCGATCGGATTCCCGCTGCTGCTGGCACTCGCGGTCGATCCGGGCTGGGGCATCCCGCTGATGGTGCTGGCGCTGTTCGCCATCAGCGAGGCGATGATGGGCCATGTGTTCGAACCGCTGGTCTTCGGCCATTCCACCGGCCTGTCGCCGATCGCGGTGATCGCCGCCGCCACCTTCTGGACCTGGCTGTGGGGCCCGATCGGGCTGATCCTGTCGGTGCCGCTGACGGTCTGCCTGGTGGTGCTGGGGCGGCATGTGGAGCGGTTCGAATTCCTGGAGGTCGCGCTGGGCGACAGGCCACCGCTCGACCCCCCCGAAACCTTCTACCAGCGTGCGCTGGCCGGCGATGCCGATGCGCTGGGGGAGCAGGCGGAGGTGACGCTGCGCGAGAAGCGGCTGTCCGACTACTACGACACGGTGGCGTTGCCCGCGCTCGCCTTGGCGCAGGCCGATGCGCTGCGCGGCAGCTTCGCCACGGAACGGCTGGCGGCGCTGCGCGGCTGCATCGGCACGCTGGTCGAGGATCTGGAGGAGGAGGCGGAGGATGACCTGCCGCCGGAACCGCCGATCGCCGAGCCGGATCACGTCGACAGCCCGTCCGCCCCGGCCGTGCCGTCGCCACCGGAATTCCTGGTGCCGCCGGGGGCGGTGATCTGCATGGCCGGGCGCGGCCCCTTCGACGCGGCCGCTGCCGGCATGCTGGCGCAGGTGCTGCGCAAGCGCGGCATCGGCGCGGTCGCCGCGCCGGTGGAGCTGGTGCGCGGTGGCGAGCTGACGGGCATTCCGGTGGAGGCAGTGCGGCAGGCCTGGCTCTGCACGCTGGGGGGCGGCGCTTCCACCGCCGCCTCCCGCTACCTGCTGCGCCGCCTGCGCCGCCGCTTTCCGGAGGCGAAGGTGGCGGCGCTGGTGGTGGGTGAGGGCCAGGATGGGCGGCTGCCGGATGCGCTGCGCGCGGAAGGCGCGGTGGCGGTGGAAGGCAGGCTGGCCGATGCCGCCCGCGCGGCGCCGCGACTGGCGGCGCCGGTTGTCTCAGCCGGGAAGTAGCCGGCGGGATCGGAGCATGATGACCGGAGGTGCGAAGGCACCGAAGGTCCAAATCATGCGACCAACAACTAGAAGCCGCGCCAGCCGAGCCGCATCAGCACGGCGTGGCTGGTGCCGAGGCCGCCCGCTTCCTCCCGCGCGTAGCGGGCATATTGATAGCCGGCATCGATGCTGAAGTTGTAGGGCAGGTCGGTGCCGATGGAGGCTTCCAAGTAGTTCTCCGTCGGCAGGGCCTCCACGCTGCGCTTCCGCTGGTCGCGCTGCCAGGCCAGCGTGCCGCGCCATTCGCCGATGCTGTGCTGCACGCCCAGCGTGGTGAAGGTGCGGCGTTCGCGGATGCTGGTGTCGAGCATGGTCTCGACCTCGTCGCCGGTATCGGGGTCGAAGCCGAGCAGCGTGATCTCCGTGCGCGGCCGGGCCGCGGCGTTGCGGAACTGCACCCCCTCGGCGAAGAACAGCGTGCGCTGGGTCGGCGACCAGCGCTGTTCGTAGCGCAGCGCGGCGGTGTAGCCCCATTCGCGGGCGGTGCCGTCATCCCCGGCGCCGCGCGTCAGCAGGCCGAGATGGTAGGACAGGCCGGGCGCCCATTCGAAACCATCGCCATCCAGCGCCAGCACGGCATTGTCCATCTGCCCGGTATTGCCGGGGCCGCCCTGGGCGCGGGTGTTGCGGTTGAAGCGCTCATAGGCCTCGTCGCAGCAGCGCCGGCGCGTCGCCAGGGTGGAGGACAGGAAGGTCCGGTCCAGGGTGAAGATGGCGGCGGAGATGTCGTGCTCGCCGAAGACCGGATCGGAGAGGAAGGTGCGGGTGGCGCCGAAACCCAGGCTGTCCGTGATGGCATTCACCTCATGCGCCCGGATGCGCGTCAGGATCCCCGGAAAATCGTGATGGCCACGGCCGAAGGGGGCGACGAAGCGGCCGGCCTGGAGCGTGGTCTCCGCATCCGGCTTCCATTCCAGATACAGGGCCTCCAGGAAGGCCGACTGTCGGCGGAAGAAGGTGGTGCCGCCATCCGGCGTGCCGCCCAGCGCATCGCCCTCCCCGATCGGCTCGAAGGCCAGCACGCCCTGGATCGAGAAGCCGGGCGCCAGGTGCAGGCCGGCGGCGAGTTCGCCATAGAGATAGGTGCTGGTGCCGCGCCGGGCGGAGTCCGAGGCGCTGGTGGTGCCCACGGTGTAGAGGCCGATATCGACCTCCTGCGCCAGATGCGGGCGGAAGCCGGTGGCGCTGTCCTGGGCGGCGGCGGCGAAGGGCAGCAGGGCGGCGAGTGCCGCGAGAAGCGGCCTCATGCCACGCCTCGCATCGCCGGCACCAGCAGGCCGACATTGTGCCGGAACATGGCCTCGTAGGTGGGGGCCGGGCCATCGGGCAGCGACAGCGCATCGGCGAAGAGCCGGCCGCGCACCCGCACCCCGGCCTCCTCCGCCAGGCGGGTCAGGGTGGAGGGATTGCCCATGTTCTCCAGGAAGACGGCGGTGATGCCCTCCGCCCGGATCTGGCGGATCAGCCGGGCGACTTCCGCCGCGCTGGGCTCGGCTTCGGTGGAGATGCCCTGGGGGGCGAGGAAGGCCACGCCATAGGCGGCGCCGAAATAGCCGAAGGCGTCATGGCTGGTGACCACCTTGCGGCGGGCTTCCGGCACCGCGGCGATCTGGGCCAGCACCCAGCCATCCAGGGCCTCCAGCCGCGCCACATAGGCGGCGGTGCCTTCGCGGATCGCTACCGCCTGCGCCGGCAGGGCGGCTTCCAGCGCGGCGCCGATGGTGCGGGCATATTGGATGCCAAAGCGCAGATCCTGCCAGGCATGCGGGTCCGGCACCTGGCGCGGGCCGACCGAATGGCCCTGGCGCCGGCCGGCGCCGCCATGGCTGTGCCCATGCCCGTGGTCATGGCCGTCGCTGTCCATCATCCGGGGCGTGATGCCCTGGGTCGTGGTGGCGATGGCGCCGCGATAGCCGGCGGCGCGCAGCATGCGGTCCATCCAGCCATCGAAGCCGAGGCCGTTGCGCACCACCAGGGCCGCGCCGCGCAGCGCCTGGGCGTCCGAAGGCCGGGGGGAGAAGCTGTGCGCGTCCACATTCGGCCCGGCGATGGCGCGCAGCCGCACCCGGTCGCCGGCGATCTGCGCGACCATGTCGCCGAGGATGGAGAAGGAGGCCACGACCAGCGGGGGCTGTGGCGCGCCTTGCGCGGCGGCGAGGGCGGGCAGCAGCAAGGCGGGCAGTGCGAGAAGGGAACGCCGGCGCATGGGCGCTGTGTCCTGTGAAATGTTATAATGTAACTTTATGCGCCAAGGGCTGGCCGGGCAAGGCCCCTGCCCCGCCCCTCGCGCGGATCAGCCCCGCCTGAACAGCCGCCGCAGCCAGCCCAGCAGGCCATCGCCCCGCGCGGCGATGTGCTGATGCGTCACATGCGGCCGGCGCGAGGGCGGCGGCAGAGCGGAGGCGACGGTATGCCGCCCGGTGTCCTGCGCCTGGATCAGCCGCCGTTCCAGCGCCACCACCTGCGCCACCGCCTCCGGCGGTTCTGACAGGGCCAGCGCCTCCGCCGTCGCGCCGGCATCGCCCCAGGCCTCCGCCCGGCGCAGCGCGTCGATCACCCGCACGGTCTGCTCGGCATCCAGCTGCGGCCCGCCGCGCCACAGCGCCACGGCATCCAGCCGCCAGGCCCGGGCGAGGTCCTGGCGCCCCAGGTCATCCGCCACCCAGGCGGCCTGAAGCGTCGCCTCCCCGGCCGCATGCAGCGCACCGGTCTCCTCCAGCACCAGGGCCCAGGCGAGGAAGCGGCGCGCCAGAGGCGGCGTGCCGGATTCGGCCAGCAGCGCCCGGAAGGGTGCGGCGCGCACCGCCTCCGCCGCCGCCGGATGGGCGCGGGTGATGTCGGGCGCGGCATAGCCGCAGCCGGGACATTGCTGCAGCCAGCGCGCCATGGTGGAGCGCACCGGCTCCCCCGGCCGCAGGTCAAGGTCCGGCGCCTGTTCGGGCGGCGCGGGGCGAAAAGATGCGTGCCGGCTCTCCGTGCCGCAGACACCGCAGCGGAGTGCGCTGGCGGTTGCGGGGCGGGAGCCGGCCGAAGGGGTCTCGGCCATGTGACCAAACTAGGGACGAACGGCGCCGGGGCGAAGGGTCCGCGTGCGGGAATCCGCATCGAAGGGCGCAACAACCCTTATGGACTCGGGGTGGGTCGCGCCCTTAAAGGGCAAACATGCCGCGTGGCGACCTCTATCCCGATATTGCCCCCTATGAGACCGGGCTTCTGCCGTTGTCGGCGGGGCACATCATGTATTGGGAACAGGTGGGCCATCCGCGCGGCCAGCCGGCGCTGTTCCTGCATGGCGGGCCGGGCGCCGGGGCGGGCGCCATCCATCGCCGCTTCTTCGACCCCAATCACTGGCGCGTGGTGATCTTCGACCAGCGCGGCGCCGGCCGGTCCCGCCCGCTGGGCGAGCTGCGGGACAACACGACCCCGCATCTGGTCGAGGATATCGAGGCGCTGCGCCGCTTCCTCGGCATCGACAAGTGGCTGCTCTTCGGCGGGTCCTGGGGTTCCACCCTGGCGCTGGCCTATGCCCAGGCGCATCCCGATCGCGTCACGGGCTGCGTGCTGCGCGGCGTCTTCCTCGGCCGGGCTTCGGAAGTGGAGTGGTTCCTCTATGGCCTGCGCCGGGTCTTCCCCGATGCCTGGGCCGCCTTCGCCGAGCATGTCTCCCCCGCCGAGCGCGGCGACCTGCTGACCGCCTATCTGACGCGGCTGTGTGACCCCGACCCGATGGTGCATGGCCCGGCGGCGCGGGCCTGGAGCCTGTATGAGGGCTCCTGCTCCACTTTGTTGCCGAGCCCGGAGACGGTGGCGAGCTTCGCCCAGGACCGCAGCGCGCTCGGCCTGGCGCGGATCGAGGCGCATTACTTCCGGCACGACCTGTTCCTGCCGCCCGAGGGGCTGCTGGGGAACATGGACAAGATCGCCCATATCCCGGCGGAAATCGTGCAGGGCCGCTACGACATGGTCTGCCCCTGCGACACCGCCTTCGAACTGGCCTCCGCCTGGGCGCGGGCGCGGCTGACGGTGATTCCGGATGCCGGGCATTCGGCGCTGGAGCCGGGGGTGCGGACGGCGCTGGTCAGCGCGGTGGAGCGGTTCCGGCGGCGGGGGTGAGCGCGCTGCGGTCGCCTCGCCGCGCCCGCAGCATCTCGACGAAGGCGCGCAGCCCGGCGGAAGGCAGCTTCTGCCGTGGATAGTACAGGCACAGGCCGGGAAAGGGCGGCGTCCAGGCCGCAAGCACCTGGCGCAGCCGCCCCGCGGCGATCTCCGGCTCGGCCAGGCGCCGCGTGACATAGGCCAGGCCGGCACCGGCCAGCGCGGCCTGGAGGGTGAGTTCCGGACTGCCGAGGATCAACCTTCCGGCCGGGTCCAGGCGCAGCACCTCCCCCTTCCGCTCGAACTCCCAGCGCAGCAGCGATCCGCCGGGCAGGCGGGCGGGCAGGCAGTCATGGCGCGCAAGGTCTTCCGGCGCCGCCGGTGTGCCGCGCCGATCGAGATAGGCCGGGGCACCGACCACCACCAGCGCCTCCTCGATGCCCAGCGACACCGCGACCATGTCCTGCGGCACCGCCTCCTCCAGCCGCAGGCCGGCATCGAAGCCGGCGGCGACGATGTCGATCAGCCTTCCCTCGCTGACCAGGTCCACACGCATCTCCGGATAGGTGGCGAGGTAGTCCAGCACCAGCGGCAGCACCCGCGCCGCGCCACCCTCCGAGGTATTGATCCGCAGCAGCCCGGCCGGCCGGTCGCGGAAGCTGTTCACGCGCTCCACCGCCTCGGCGATGCCGCGCAGCGCCGGCTGCACCTCCGCCAGAAACTGCGAACCCGCCTCGGTGGGCGCGACGCTGCGGGTGGTGCGGTTGAACAGCCGCACGCCCAGCCGCCGCTCCAGCCCCGCCACCGCATGGCTGAGGGCGGAAGGCGAGACGCCCATCGCCGCGGCGGCCGCGCGGAAGCTGCGATGGGCGGCGACGGCGGTCAGCGCCTCCAGCTCCGCCAGGGTCAGCTCGGACATTATGGCTCGGACATTGTGCGAAACTGTTCAGCATCTCATGCGGGATTGTGCGGATAGTCGCATCTGTTGCAAGCACCTATCTGCGGCCTCGCTTCAGGAGAACCGCAGCATGACCCAGACCGTCCTCATCACCGGCTGTTCCAGCGGCTTCGGTGCCGCCACCGCCGAACTCTTCGCCCGCCAGGGCTGGAATGTCGTCGCCACCATGCGCCAGCCGGAGGCTGCCGGCGCGCTGGCGCGACATGCCAATGTCCTGGTCACCCGGCTGGATGTGCAGGACCCGTCCAGCATCGACCAGGCGGTGGCGCTGGGCATCGCGCATTTCGGCGGGATCGACGTGCTGGTGAACAATGCCGGCTTCGGCCTCTACGGAATCTTCGAGGCGACGCCGCCCGCCAAGCTGCGCGAGCAGTTCGACGTCAACCTGTTCGGCCTGATGGAGGTGACCCGCGCGGTGCTGCCGCACTTCCGCGCCCGCCGCGCCGGGATCATCCTGAATATCGGCTCCGGCGCCGGGGTCTTCGCCCTGCCCATGATCTCGCTCTATGCCGCGTCGAAATTCGCCCTCGAAGGGTTTTCGGAGGCGCTGTCCTATGAACTCGGCGCGCTCGGCATCACGGTGAAGATCATCGAGCCCGGCGGCGTGACCAGCACCGCCTTCGGCCAGCGTTCCGCCGCCGAATCCCTGCCCGCGCCGGCCGACTACGCGCCCTTCATCGCCGGGGCGGACAGGCTGTTCGGGGAACTGCGCGCGGCGCGGGCGGATGCCACGTCAGAGCAGGTGGCGGAGGTGATCTACCGCGCCGCGACGGATGGCACCGACCGGCTGCGCTACGTGGCCACCGACGATATCCGCCCGCTGGTGGCGGCGCGACGGGAGACCTCGGAGGAGGCCTATATGGCGCTCATGCGGTCGCGGATGACGCCGGCGCTGGCCACGGCAGATGCCCCCGCAGCTGCTCCAGCGCCGTGACATGGGCGACGCCGCCGGGCAGCCACGGCGCCGCCCCGCCCGGCACCAGCGCCACCACCTGCATCCCCGCCGCCAGCGCCGCCTGCACCCCCGGCTCGCTGTCCTCCACCACCAGGCAATGCGCCGGCGGCGTGCCCATGGCCTCGGCGGCGTGCAGGAACAGGCCGGGGTCGGGCTTCCAGGACCCAACTTCATAGGCGCTGAAGATCCGCCCCGCGAAATGCGGCAGCAGGCCGGTGATCGTCAGGCTCAGCTCGGTCTTGGCGCGCGGCGCGTTGGAGGCGACGCAGAAAGGCAGGTGCAGCGCCTCCACCAGCGCCGTCGCGCCCGCCATCTCGCGCAGCCCGGCGCGCAGCGCCTCCGCCGTGCGGTCGCGCAGGCGGTGTTCGAAATCGGCGGCCAAGGGGCGGCCGAGCATCGCCGTGGCCTCCGCCATGGCCAGGGCCAGGCGCTTGCCGCGGAAGGCCTGCAGGGTCTGTTCGGCCGTCATCTCCAGCCCGGACTCCAGCAGCGCCTCCGCCAGCACCACGGCGCCGAGCGTCTCGCTGTCCACCAGCGTGCCGTCGCAATCGAAGATGATGGCCTGGATGGTCACGCTGTTTCCTCCGCCACGCGCAGAACGTCGATCTTCACCAGCCAGGCCAGTGCCCGGAACAGTCGCGCCGCATATCCCGGCGGCTGTTCCGCGACCAGGGCGCCCGCGCTGGCCGGGCCCGCTTCGAGCTGGACCAGCACCGCCTGGAAGGTCTCGGCGCCGGGCAGCAGGTCGCGCCGCGCCGCGCCGCCCGGGATGGCGGCGATGGCCAGCAGCCGGGCCAAGGCGGTGGCCGCGTCCGGCAGGCCGGGGGCCAGGCGCAGCCGCGTCTCGGGAGTCAGCCGCCGGCTTGGATAATCGGCGAAGAGCGTCGCCGGGTCCGGCCTTCGCGGCACCGGCTCCTCCCCCCGCAGCCGCGCGGCCCTTTCCCCGCGCCCGGACTGGCGCAGCTTCGCCAGTTCCGCCCAGAGCTGCGCGTATTGGCGCATCACCGCCGCCCAGTCATAGGTCGCGATGGCGCGGGCGCGGGCGGCGGCGCCCATGCGGGCGCGCAGCGCGGCATCGCCGATCAGCGCGGCGAAGGCGGCCTCCGCCGCGCCGGTATCGACGGCGGTGAACTGCGCCACGCCGGCGATGTAGTGGTCATAGGGCTCGTCGCCCTGGGCGTGGCGCTGGGCCAGGTCGGGCATCGGCCCGGCCATCAGGGTCGGGATGCGGAAGCCGGTGACGCCGTGCTCCACCGTGTCGCGCAGCCCGTCCCAGTCGCTGGCGACCACCGGCAGGCCGGCGGCCATCGCCTCCACCGGCGCCAGGCCGAAGCTTTCCTGGATGTTGTCGGAGAGCAGGGTGAAGATATCCGCCGCCGCGCGCAGGCTGGTGCCGGGCTCCGGCCGTTCCACCAGGCGGATCGGCAGGTCGGGCGCCAGCGCCCTGGCGAGTTCGGAAAAGGCCCGGCGCTGCGTGGCGTCGGCGAACCACCCCGACAGGATCAGCACCACCTTCGCGCCGGCGGGCGCGGCGGTAGCGGCGCGGGCCAGTGCCAAGAACATCGGCAGCGGATGCGCCTTGGCGTGGAAGGACAGGCGGCCGTGATGCAGCACGGCGATGTCCTGCGGCGCGATGCCCAGCCGCCGCCGCCAGTCCGACCGCGCCGCCGCGTCCGGCGCCAGGGCTGCCGTATCGACGCCGAGCGGGATCACTGGCAGGGCCGGCCCCTCCACCCGCGTGGCGCCAAGCCGCCGCGCCAGATAGGCGCCCTCCCCCTGCCAAAGCCGCTGCACCGCGCCCCGCACGGCGGTGGAGGTGCAGACCAGCGCGTCCCAGGGCTGGACCGGCGCCAGCAGCAGCCCGGCCAGGCTGTCCATGGCACCCTCGGAGGCGATGGTATGGGTGATGCCGACCAGCGACAGCCCGGCTCCGCCCATCAGCCGCCGCCGGCGCCAGGCATATTCGGACAGCTCCGGCCCTGGCAGCATCAGGCAGCCGATCCGGGCGAGCTGGGCGAAATCGGCCTCGGCCAGGGTCTCCGCCGGCACCGTGGCGCCCAGCGCCGCGACCTGGGTGCGGAAGGCAGCGGCATCGGCCGCGCCGCGGGTCAGGGCCACCAGCCGGTCGAACCCCGCATGCCGCACCAGCCCCTGCAGGAAGCCGGCGCCCGCGGCCTGCCGGCCCATCACCTGCGGGCGGCCGTCATCATAGCCATCGGGGGCGTAGAGCAGAGCGGCGGCGGCGGGAATCGGCATGCGGAAAGGCTGCGGAAGCCCTGCGGGCACGTCAATCGGATCGGCGCCGCATCGGCCATTGCGGCCCGGGGAATTGCCGGGCGGCGCGGGGCGCGGTATCGCGCGGCGATGAATGATCGGCCGCATTCCGCCGGCGGGGGTCCGCTGCCCACCTACCGTGCCCGCCTGGCGGAGGGCGCGCTGGCCTCCGACCCGGCCCAGGCGCGGGCGGTGGAGGTGCTCCAGGACCTCTGGCGCCGCACAAGGGGCTATGACCCGCATCCGGAGGAGCCCGAGAAGGGCGGCTTCTTCGCCCGCTTCACCCGCCGCAAGCCGGTGGCGGCAGAGGAAGCGCCCGCCGGCACCCCGATGGGCCTTTATCTGGTGGGGGAGGTCGGCCGCGGCAAATCCATGCTGATGGACCTGTTCTTCGAGACGGCGGATGTCACCCGCAAGCGGCGCATCCACTTCCATCAGTTCATGCAGGACGTGCACCGGCGCATCCATGCCTGGAAGAAACAGCACGGCGACACGGCGGACCCCATTCCGCCGCTGGCCGATACGCTGACGGCGGAGGCCGCGCTGTTGTGTTTCGACGAATTCCAGGTGCATGACATCGCAGATGCGATGATCCTCGGCCGGCTGTTCCAGGCGCTGTTCGCGCGCGGCACGGTGGTTGTCGCCACCAGCAACACCGCACCGGCCGACCTGTTCAAGGGCCGCCCGGGCCGCGATGCCTTCCTGCCCTTCATCGGCCTGATCTCCCGACGGCTGGAGGTGCTGACGCTGGAGGCGGCGCGGGACTACCGGCGCGACCGGGTCCGGGCGCTGCCGACCTGGCATGTGCCGGCGGATGAGCGGGCGACGCGGGCGCTGGACACCGCCTTCGAGGAATTGACCGGGCAGGCGCATGGCGCGCCCAGCCGCCTGACCCTGCTCGGAAGGTCGCTGGAAGTGCCGCAGGCGGCGCGCGGCGTGGCGCGGTTCGACTTCGAGTCGCTCTGCGGCCAGCCGCTGGGTCCGGCCGACTACCTGGCCATCGCGACGCATTTCCACACGCTGGTGCTGGACGGCATCCCGCGCCTGGGGCCGGAGAATTTCGACCGCGCCCGCCGTTTCATCACCCTGGTGGACGCGCTGTACGAGCATCGGGTGAAGCTTCTGGCCAGCGCCCAGGCGGTGCCGGACCGGCTGCATGAAGAAGGCCATAATGCTGCCATGTTCGCGCGGACGGCGAGCCGGCTGAACGAGATGCAAAGCCAGGATTGGCTTGGGCTCCAGCACCTCACGTAACATCCTGAAATGCGCGTTGACAGGCCACGGGGCGGTCAGTCTAGTAACGCGCATGGGAGCCCCTTCAGGGGGTTCGGGGGATGCCACGGCCCTGCTTGGGGTGGGTCCGTGAAGTTTGGGGGAATATTATCGCATGCGGATGATCCTGCTTGCCCTGCTATCCGTGCTTGTCTTCGCTCCGCAATCGGCCGATGCCGCCAGGCGTGACGACCGGAGCGGAACGGCGGTGAGCAGAACCAATGCCGCCGCCAGCGCCGCGACCCGCGCCTCCACCCGCGCGACGACTCGCAGCACCGTTCGCAGCAGCGCGGCTGCCCGGGCCACTCCGGCGCGCAGCACCGCCACCCGCAGCGCGGCGCGGACCACCGCCCGCAGCGCGGCACGCACGACGACCCGCAGCGCGGCGCGCACGACCACCCGGAATGCGACACGCACCGCGACCCGCGGCACGGCGCGCACGGCCACCCGCAGTGCGGCACGGACCACGGCCCGCACGCCGAGCCGGACCGCGTCCCGCGCGACCACCCGTACGGCATCGCGCCAGCAGGCGACGCGCAGCCGCACCGCCAGCCGCCAGGTCACGGTGCGCACGGCGCGCCAGGGCACCGTCGTGCGCGGCGCCGCCGCCGCCACCATCTCCCGCGGCAACATGCGCCCGACCCGCAGCGGGATCGCCGGCTGGCAGGCCGGCCTGCCGGCGGTGACCATGACGCAGCGCGACTGCCCGGTGGGCACCTTCGCCACCCTGGCGCGTGGCCATAGCGATATTGTGCGCTGCATGCCCCTGTAGGGGATGGCGGCCCCCAGCCGGAAGGCTGGGGATTCTGGTTGAATGGGCGGCAATCCGCCCAATTCGATGGCCTTTTCCAGCCCCGGCAAGGCCGTAAGTCATGCAGCCCCGCCTTGCCCGGCTTGCAGGGCGGGAGTAGGAAGCCCCGCAGGGCGCGCCCCCGAGCTTTCACAGGGGGCGCCGTCTTGAAATCCCTGCGAAGCTCCACAAGGCAAGGACCGCTGCATGGCCCGCAAGAAGATCGCGCTCATTGGCGCCGGCAACATCGGCGGCACGCTCGCCCATCTCATCGGCCTGAAGGAACTCGGTGACGTCGTCATGTTCGACGTCTTCCCGGGCGTCGCCGCCGGCAAGGCGCTGGACATCATGCAGTCCGGCCCGGTCGACGGCTTCGACAGCGCCATGTCCGGCACCGGCGACTATTCCGCCATCGAGGGCGCCGACGTCGTCATCGTCACCGCCGGCTTCCCGCGCATGCCGGGCATGAGCCGCGACGACCTGCTGACGAAGAATGCCGGCGTGATCGGCCAGGTGGCGGAGGGCATCAAGACCTACGCCCCGAACGCCTTCGTCATCTGCATCACCAACCCACTCGACGTCATGGTGTGGGTGCTCCAGCAGCGCTCCGGCCTGCCGGCGGAGAAGGTGGTCGGCATGGCCGGCGTGCTGGATTCCAGCCGCTTCCGCCTGTTCCTGGCCCAGGAATTCGGCGTCTCCGTCGAGGATGTGACGGCCTTCGTGCTGGGTGGCCATGGCGACACCATGGTGCCGCTGACCCGCTATTCCACGGTGGCCGGCGTCCCCGTTCCCGACCTCATCAAGATGGGCTGGACGACGCAGGAGAAGATCGACGCGATCGTTGCCCGCACCGCCAATGGCGGCGGCGAGATCGTGAAGCTGCTGGAGCGCGGCTCCGCCTTCTACGCCCCGGCCGCTTCCGCCATCGCGATGGCCGAGAGCTACCTGCTGGACAAGAAGCGCGTCCTGCCCTGCGCCGTGAAGCTGAACGGCGAATACGGCCAGGACGACTTCTATGTCGGCGTGCCGGTCGTCATCGGCGCCGGTGGCGTCGAGAAGATCATGGAAGTCGAGTTCACGGCCGAGGAAAAGGCCGCCTTCGACAAGTCCTGCGACGCGGTGAAGAAGCTGATCGCGGACTTCAAGGCGCTCGGCGTCTGAGATCGCCTCCCGGCGGCCCCAATGCCTTGGAAGGCGTTGGGGCCGCCGGCCTGTTTGACGTCCTTTGGGGCGCCCTGCCTGCCGGAGACATCGGATGAACATCCACGAATACCAGGCCAAGGAATTGCTGCGCCGCTACGGCGTGGCGGTGCTCGAGGGCCATGTGGCCTGGACGGCGGATGAGGCCGTGGAAGCGGCGAAGAAGCTGCCCGGCCCCGTCTATGTCGTGAAGTCTCAGATCCATGCCGGTGGCCGTGGCGCCGGCCGCTTCACCAATGACCCGGACGGCAAGGGCGGCGTGCGCGTCGTCAAGTCGATCGAGGCCGTTCGCGAAGCCGCCGAGGCGATGATCGGCAAGGTGCTGGTCACCAAGCAGACCGGCGAGCAGGGCAAGCTGGTGTCCCGCGTCTTCGTGGAAGATGGCTGCGACATCAAGCGGGAGCTGTATCTCGGCCTGCTGATCGACCGCGAGACCAGCCGCGTCACCGTGATGGCCTCGACCGAGGGCGGCATGGAGATCGAGGAGGTGGCGCATAACCACCCCGAGAAGATTTTGAAGGTCGCCATCGACCCGGCCGCCGGCATTTTTCCGTATCATGCCCGCAAGCTGGCTTTCGGCCTCGGCCTTGAAGGCAAGCAGGTCGCCGCGTTCCAGAAGTTCGTGCTGGCGCTGTACGGGGCGTTCCTTGAGCTCGACTGCGCGATCGTCGAGATCAACCCGCTGGTCGTGACCGGCAAGGGCGACATCGTCGCGCTGGACGCCAAGGTGTCCTTCGACGAAAGCGCGCTGTTCCGCCACAAGGACCTCGAGGCCCTGCGCGATGACAGCGAGATGGACCCGAAGGAACTCGACGCGGTCAATAACGACCTGAACTATGTCGCGCTCGACGGCGAGATCGGCTGCATGGTGAACGGCGCCGGCCTGGCGATGGCCACCATGGACATCATCAAGCTCTATGGCTCGTCCCCCGCCAACTTCCTCGACGTCGGCGGCACCGCCAATGCGGCGCGCGTGACGGAGGCCTTCCGGATCATCACCTCCGACGTCAACGTCAAGGCGATCCTGGTCAACATCTTCGGCGGCATCGCCAAGTGCGACATGATCGCCAATGGCATCGTGGAAGCCAGCAAGAACCTGAAGCTGTCGGTGCCGCTGGTGGTGCGGCTCGAGGGCACCAATGTCGACCTCGGCAAGAAGATCCTTGCCGAATCCGGGCTCGCCATCATCGCGGCCGACAACCTCGCGGATGCGGCCCAGAAGGTCGTGGCCGCGGTCAAGGGAGCCTAAGACCATGGCCGTTCTGATCGACGCCAAGACCCGCGTCATGACCCAGGGCTTCACGGGTGCCCAGGGCACCTTCCATGCGAGCCAGGGCATTGCCTATGGGTCGACCTATGTCGGTGGCACGACCCCCGGCAAGGGCGGCACCATGCACCCCGAGCTGAACCTGCCGGTGTTCAACACCGTGGTGGAATGCCGGGACGCGACCGGGGCGAACGCCACCGTCATCTACGTGCCCGCCCCCTTCGCGGCGGATGCCATCCTGGAAGCCATCGACGCCGAGATTCCGCTGGTGATCTGCATCACGGAAGGCATTCCGGTGCTCGACATGGTGAAGGTGAAGCGCGCGCTCGCCGGCTCCAAGTCGCTGCTGGTCGGGCCGAACTGCCCGGGCGTCATCACGCCGGATGCCTGCAAGATCGGCATCATGCCGGGCCATATCCATCGTCGCGGCTCGGTCGGCATCGTCAGCCGTTCCGGCACCCTGACCTATGAGGCGGTGGCACAGACCACGGCGGCCGGCCTCGGCCAGTCCACCTGCGTCGGCATCGGCGGCGACCCGGTGAAGGGCATGGACTTCATCGATGTCCTGAAGCTGTTCCTGGCCGATGACGAGACCCAGTCCATCATCATGATCGGCGAGATCGGCGGCCAGTCCGAGGTGATCGGCGCCGAATACCTGGCCGAGCACAATTTCGGACCGGGCAAGCCGAACAAGCCGGTGGTCGGCTTCATCGCCGGCGCCACGGCCCCCCCGGGCCGCCGCATGGGCCATGCCGGCGCGGTGATCTCGGGCGGCAACGACACGGCGGCGGCGAAGATGGAAGCGATGGCGAAAGCCGGCATCCATGTCGCCGACAGCCCCTCCGCTTTGGGCTCGACCATGGTGAAGGCGCTCAAGAAGTAACGTAACGGTCACCAGGGTCGCGTCAGGCTCTGGGCTCAGGGCCTGACGCTGCCGGCCCCGGCGACCTATGTTGTGGCGGCCCGCCGGCAGCAGGGTGGGCACAACGGAGACGGAAATGGCCGGAGTGGATGTCCTCGCAAGTGCGATGTCGGGCGCGAATGCGACCTACCTCGCCGACCTCTATGCCCGCTGGGCGGAGAAGCCGGAAAGCGTCGATCCCTCCTTCTCCGAGCTGTTCGGGGCGCTGAATGACGAGGCGCGGGCCGTGCTGACCGATGCGGTCGGCGCGAGCTGGGCGCCGCGCATCCGCGGCGCCTTCGGGCCGGAGCCGGAAGCCCCGGCGCCGAAGAAGGGCGAGAAGCCCGGTGCCGCCCCGGCCGCCGCCACCAATACGGTGGACAAGGCGGCAGCCCAGCGCGCGGTGCTGGATTCCATCCGCGCCCTGATGCTGATCCGCAGCTACCGCGTGCGCGGCCATCTGGAAGCGCAGCTCGATCCGCTCGGCCTGCAGACGCCGAAGCCGCATCCGGAGCTGGACCCCAAGACCTACGGTTTTGCGGAAGCCGACCTGGACCGCCCGATCTTCCTGGATTTCGTACTCGGCCGCGAATACGCGACGCTCCGCGAAATCCTGGCGATCTGCCGCGCCAGCTATTGCGGCTCGATCGGCACCGAGTTCATGCACATCCAGGACCCGGAGCAGAAATCCTGGATCCAGCGCCGGATCGAGGGTGCGCCCTGGGTCAAGGCCTTCGACACCCCCGCCAAGCGCCAGATCCTGCAGCAGCTGACCGAGGCCGAGGGCTTCGAGGCCTTCTGCGCCAAGAAATACGCCACCACCAAGCGCTTCGGGCTGGAGGGTGGTGAATCCACCATCCCCGCCATCCAGTCGGTCATCGAGGTCGCGGCCGGCCAAGGCGTGAACGAGGTGACGATCGGCATGGCCCATCGCGGCCGGCTGAACGTGCTGGTGAACATCGTGAAGAAGCCCTTCACCGCGGTGTTCAGCGAATTCAAGGGCAGCTCCGCCCATCCCGACGACGTCCAGGGCTCGGGCGACGTGAAGTACCATCTCGGCACCTCGACCGATGTCGAGATCAACGGCCGGATGGTGCATCTGTCGCTCCAGCCGAACCCCTCGCATCTCGAAGCTGTGGACCCGGTGGTGGTCGGCAAGGTGCGGGCGCGCCAGGACATGGCGGGCGACACCAAGACGCGCCGCAGCGTCATGGGCATCACCCTGCATGGCGACGCCGCCTTCGCCGGCCAGGGCCTGGTGTATGAGACGCTGGCGATGAGCCAGCTCATCGGCTACCGCACCGGCGGCACCATCCATATCGTCACCAACAACCAGATCGGCTTCACCACCGTCCCGGCGCATGCCTATTCGGGCCTGTACTGCACCGACGTGGCGAAGAGCATCCAGGTGCCGATCCTGCATGTGAATGGCGACGACGCGGAAGCGGTGGTGTTCTGCGCCCGCATGGCGGCCGAGTTCCGCATGCAGTTCGGCGCCGACTTCGTGCTCGACATCGTCTGCTATCGCCGCCACGGCCATAACGAGACGGACGAGCCGGCCTTCACCCAGCCGCTGATGTACGGCCGCATCCGCGAGATGAAGACCACCCGCACCCTCTATGCCGAGAAGCTGGCCCGGGAGGGCTCGATCCCGGCCGAGGACTCCAAGGCGGTGCTGGATGCCTTCAATGCGCATTTGGAGGAAGCCTTCCAGGCCGCCGCCTCCTTCAAGCCGAACAAGGCGGACTGGCTGGAAGGCCATTGGTCCGGCCTGAAGTCGGTCGCGGTGGGCGAGGAAGTCGAGAAGCTGCACGAGACCGCCGTCAGCCTGGAGACCCTGCGCGAGGTCGGTGGCGTGCTGTCCCGCGTGCCGTCGGATTTCGGCGCCAATCCGAAGATCCTGCGCCAGCTTGAGGCGAAGCGGCAGGCGATCGAGACCGGCGAGGGCATCGACTGGGCAACCGGCGAGGCGCTGGCCTTCGGCACCCTGCTGCTGGAAGGCCATCGCGTCCGCCTCTCGGGCGAGGATGTGCAGCGCGGCACGTTCAGCCACCGCCACGCCTATCTGATCGACCAGAAGACCCAGGCGGAATACGTTCCGCTGAACAACCTGCGCGCCGACCAGCCGAAGTTCGAGGCCTTCAACAGCCTGCTGTCGGAATTCGGCGTGCTGGGCTTCGAATACGGCTACACCCTGGCCGACCCGCGCACCCTGGTGCTGTGGGAAGCCCAGTTCGGCGACTTCGCGAACGGCGCCCAGGTCATCATCGACCAGTTCATCGCGAGCGCGGAGACCAAGTGGCTGCGCATGTCCGGCCTGGTGATGCTGCTGCCCCACGGCTACGAGGGCCAGGGGCCGGAGCATTCCTCCGCACGGCTGGAGCGCTATCTGCAGCTTTGCGCCGAGCGCAACATGCGGGTCGGCAACCTGACGACGCCGGCGAATTACTACCATGCGCTGCGCCGCCAGCTGAAGGCGAACTACCGCAAGCCTCTGGTGCTGATGACGCCGAAGTCGCTGCTGCGCCACAAGCTGGCGGTCTCCCCGCTGGCCGATTTCGGCCCGGGCAGCGCCTTCCAGTATATCATCCCGGAAACCGACGCCCTGGTGGCGGAGGATCAGGTGAAGCGCGTCGTGCTCTGCACCGGCAAGGTCTATTACGACCTGCTGGCGGAGCGGCGGGAGAAGGGTGTGAAGGACGTGGCGATCATCCGCGTCGAACAGCTCTATCCCTTCGCCAAGACGACGCTGGCGAAGACGCTCGCGCCCTATCGCAACGCCGATGTGGTCTGGTGCCAGGAGGAGCCCGAGAATATGGGCGCCTGGACCTTCATCGACCGCAAGGTCGAAGGCGTGCTGCGCGACATCGAAATCAAGGCGAAGCGGCCCATCTATGTGGGCCGCATCGAAGCGGCGAGCCCGGCCACGGGCCTCGCCAAGGTTCACCAGCAGCAGCAGGAAGCCCTGGTGCGCGAGGCGCTCGGCCTTTGATGGGCGCGGCACCGGGGAGAAGGCAGGACAGATGACCGATATCGTGGTGCCCCCGCTCGGGGAAAGCGTCTCCTCCGCCACTGTGGCGCGGTGGCTGAAGAAGGCCGGCGAGACGGTGGCGATGGATGAGCCGCTGGTGGAGCTGGAGACCGACAAGGTCACGGTGGAAGTCAACGCGGCCGTCGCCGGCGTGCTGGAAAGCATCAGCGCCGATGAGGGTGCGGAGGTCGAGGCCGGCGCCGTGATCGGCAGCATCGCCGAGGGCGCGGGCGCCAAGCCCGCCTCCACCGGCACGCCGACCGCGCCGAAGCCGGCCGCCGCCGCCCCGGCGCAGCCCAAGACCGAAGCGCCGCAGCCCGCCCCGGGCCCGGTGGCGCGTCCGGCCGAAGGTGCCGCCAATGGCCCGGCCGCGACCAAGGCGATGGCCGATGCCGGGGTGAGCCAGGCGCAGGTCGGTGCCGGCACCGGCAAGGATGGTCGCGTGACCAAGGGCGATGTGCTCGCCTTCCTGTCCAAGCCCGCCGCCACCCCTGCCCCGGCCGCCGCCGCCCCGAAGGCGGCGCGTGCCCCCGGCGCCGGCGAGGAGCGGGTGAAGATGACCCGCCTGCGCCAGACCATCGCGCGCCGGCTGAAGGAGGCGCAGAACACCGCCGCCATGCTCACCACCTTCAACGAGGTGGATATGGGCGCGGCGATGGCGCTGCGGACCGAATACAAGGACGCCTTCGAGAAGAAGCACGGCGTGAAGCTCGGCTTCATGTCCTTCTTCGTGAAGGCCTGCGTCGCGGCGCTGAAGGAATTCCCGGCGGTGAACGCCGAGATCGACGGCGACGAGATCGTCTACAAGCACGCCGTCCATATGGGCATCGCGGTGGGCGGCCCCTCCGGCCTCGTCGTGCCCGTGGTGCGCGATGCGGACCAGATGGGTTTCGCCGAGATCGAGAAGACCATCGGCAGCTACGGCAAGAAGGCGCGTGATGGCGCGCTGAAGCTGGACGAGCTGACCGGCGGCAGCTTCACCATCACCAATGGCGGCATCTATGGCAGCCTGATGTCGACGCCGATCCTGAACCCGCCGCAGTCCGGCATCCTGGGCATGCACAAGATCCAGGAACGCCCGATGGCGGTCGGCGGCAAGGTGGAAATCCGGCCGATGATGTACATCGCGCTGAGCTACGACCACCGCATCGTCGATGGCAAGGAAGCCGTCAGCTTCCTGGTCCGCGTGAAGGAAAGCATCGAGGACCCGCGCCGGCTGATGCTGGACCTCTGATCTTTCCGTTGATTTCGAAAAGCCCTTCCCCGCCTGGCGTGGGGAAGGGCTTTTTCATGTCCGCTGCCAGGGTGACCCGATGCTGATCCTCGCCTTCGGCTTCCTCGCTTTGTGTGCCGCGCTGGAATACCGCGCCCGTGGCGAGCCCGCCTTGCGGCCAGAACCGCGCACGGACCAGGCCTGGCGCCTTCTCGGCACGGTGGCGGGGCTGGTCTCCGTCATCGGGCCGCTGGTGGTCATGGCGCGGGTGGATGTGGCGCAGGGCGCCGGCGCCTATCTGCTCGGCGCCGCCTTCGCCTTCGCCGGCGGCTTCACGCCGGAACGCTGGTGGGGCCTGACCTCCATGGCGGCGGGCGTGTTCGGGCTGGGCCTGCTGGTGGGTGCGCTGCTCGCCTGAATTTTTGTCTTGCATCCTCGCCGGCGATCCGCGTATCAGCCGCGCCCCGGCGGGATTTCCCCGCCGTGTGTTCCGTGTGTCCCATGCTGCCGAACGCGCCGCGCGCTGTCGTCGCCTGTGAACCGGCCGGGTTCCTACCCGGACGGATCGCGATGATACGCCCCTGCGGGTGCAGCTTGAAGAAAGCCCAACCGGCCTTCTTCTGACACGGGCGGCGCCCCCTGCGCCGTTTTTTCCACGACTGAAAAACCTGGAGTCCATCCGATGCGTCCCTCCGACACGCTGGAGGCGCTTGCGCGTGAGCTGGCCATGGCGGCCGGCTGCGATCCCGATGCGCGCATTCCGAACCCGGCAAAGCCCGACAAGACCATGCCCGCCTGGTGCGGCTTCCGCGACGCCGCGCGCGCCGCGAAGCAGGCCCAGGCCTGCGGCGAACTGGCGGACTCGCTCGGCGAACAGCCCGGCCGCTACCGCGACGCGCCGCTGCGCGTCTTTGGCCAGCATGAGGAAGGGACGCTGGGGCAGATGCGGAACTGCATGCGCGTCGGTGCGGTGGTCGGCGCCACGCTCTGCGCCGATGGACATCTGGGCTATGCGCAGCCGGTCGGCGGCGTCATCGCCTATGAGGGCCAGGTCAGCATCAGCGGCGTCGGCTTCGACATCGCCTGCGGCAACATGGCGGTGCGTCTGGACCTGCCCTTTTCGGCGGTGGCCGAGCGTGCCGCGATGCTGCTGGCCGACATCCGGAATGCCATCTCCTTCGGCGTCGGCCGCACCAATGCGGAGCGGGTCAGCCATCCGGTGCTGGAGGATGACGAGGCCTGGTGCGCCGCAGGCATGCGGGACTATCGCCAGAAGGCGGCGGCCCAGCTCGGCACGGTGGGCTCCGGCAATCACTATGTGGACCTGTTCCGCGATGAGCAGGACATGGTCTGGATCGGCGTGCATTTCGGCAGCCGCGGCCTGGGCCATACCAGCGCCACGCGCTACCTGAAGCTCGCCGGCGGCAAGGACGGCATGCATGTGCCGCCCGCCGTGGTGACGGAGGAGAGCGAGATCGGCCAGCGCTACCTGGCCGCCATGGAGCTCGCCGGCCGCTATGCCTATGCCGGACGCGAATGGGTGGTGGAACGGGTGCGCGCGATCCTCGGTGGCGCGGTGACGGAAACGGTGCACAACCACCACAACTTCGCCTGGAAGGAACGGCACGGCGAACGCGACCTCTGGGTGGTGCGCAAGGGCGCGACGCCGGCCTTTCCGGGCCAGCGCGGCTTCGTCGGCGGCTCCATGGGTGATGACGCGGTGATCCTGGAAGGGGTGGAGAGCGAGGCCTCCCGTGCCTCCCTCTATTCCACCGTCCATGGCGCCGGCCGCGTCTTCGGGCGGCGGGAGGCGCAGCGCCGCTTCACGCGCGACCAGATGGAAGACTGGCTGCGCGATCGTGGCGTGGTGCTGAGCGGCGGTGACCTGGATGAAAGCCCTATGGCCTATCGGCGCCTGCCGGAAGTGCTGGCGGCGCATGAGCGCACTGTCCGCATCCTGCACCGGCTGCGCCCCTTCGCTGTGGCGATGGCGGGTCCGGGGGAGTTCGATCCCTTCAAGGATTGATGCCGGGCCATCCGCTGCGGCATCGCAGCGGGTGGCCTGGAACGGCGCTACTCGATCGCGCGGAATCCGGTGGCGCGCACCACCTCCGCCCAGCGAGCCGTCTCCGCCTGCATCATCCGCGCGAAATCGGCGCGGCCATTGCCGGCGGGCCGGAAGCCGGTCTCGGCCAGGCGGGCGCGCAGCGGTGGCGCGGCGAGCACGCGCAGCACCCCTTCCTCCAGCGCCGCCAGCACCGGCGCGGGCGTCGCCGCCGGGGCCACCAGCCCGAACCAGGCATGGAAGCCGAGCGCCGGCCGGCCGAGCTCCGCCATGGTCGGCACCTGCGGCAGCAGCGGCGCGCGGGCCGGGCCGGTGACGGCCAGGGCCTTCAGCCGGCCCGCCTGCACATGCGGCGCGACCAGGGCGATGGTGCCGAACATGCCCTGCACATCACCGCCCAGGATCGCGGCCATGGCGTCCCCGGTGGCGCGGAAATGCACCGCCTCCGCCCGCAGCCCGGCCTCCGCGGCCAGCATGGCGGCGCCGAAATGGCCGGGCGTGCCGGCACCGAAGGTGCCCATGAAGACCTGCGGCCGCGACCTGCCCCAGGCGACATAGCTGTCCAGGTCCGCGACCGGCAGGCTGGCCGGGACCACGAAGGCGAAGTCGATCGCCGCGACCTCCGCCACCGCCGCAAAATCCCGCGCCGGGTCGTAGGGCAGGCGGGCATAGGTGCTGGGCGCCATGGCGAGCTGGCCGACCTCGCCGAACAGCAGCGTCGTGCCGTCCGGCGCGGCGCGGGCGACCTCCTGCGCCGCGATGGCACCGGCGGCGCCGGGCTTGTTGTCCACCACGACGCCGGCGGGCCAGGCCTCCCGCAGGGCCTCCGCCAGCAGGCGCCCCACCACATCCGGGCCGCTGCCCGGCGGGAAGCCGAGCACCAGCCGGATCGGCCTTTCGGGCAGGGCGGCCTGGGCGGCGAGCGGCAGGAAGGCGGCGGCGGCCAGCAAAGCGCGGCGCGGCAGGTGCGGCTGGGGCATGGACGGGTCCTCCTTGATTGTTATGCTGCATAATAAGCAAGGAGGGGGACGGATCGGCAATGGAAAGCGCGGCACTGGCTTCCGAATTCGTGGCGCTGGCGGAAGTGGCCGTCGGCCCGCCGGTCTCGCTCGGCACCGGGCCACTCGGGGAACGGCGTATCGTGCCGATCCTCGGCGGGCGCATCGAAGGGCCGCGGCTTTCGGGCGAAGTGCTGCCCGGCGGCGCGGACTTCCAGCTGATCCGCCCCGACGGCGTGGCGGAGATCGAGGCGCGCTACACGCTGCGCCTGGACGATGGCGCGCTGGTGCAGGTGACCAATCGCGGCCTGCGCCATGCGGCGCCGGAGGATATGGCGCGGCTGCTGCGTGGCGAGGCGGTGCCGCCGGAGCGGGTCTATTTCCGCACCGCACCGGCCTTCGAGACGGCGGCGCCGGCGCATCTGTGGCTGACCCGCGGTCTGTTCGTGGGCCTCGGCGAGCGGCGGCCGGATGCCGTGCTGATCCGCGTCTTCGCGGTCTAACCGGCACCCTCCGCCGGGCGTAGCAGGCCGGTGGCCAGGCTGCGGAAGGCCTGGATGGATTTGGCCAGCACGGCAGGCGGATCCTCCGCCGCGGCGATCCACAGCGCGGCGCTGAGCGCGGCACCGTTCAACAGCCGGGCCGTCGCCTCGGCATCGAGGCGCTGGACAATGCCCTGGTCGATCAGCCCCTGGATGGTCTGCGTGGTGGTGCGCAGGCAGGCATTCTGGCTCGGCCAGCGGGACGGGTCGCCGAGCACCGCCGGCCCGTCCAGCAGCATGATGCGCCGGATTTCCGGCTCGAGCGCCATCTCGATATAGGCCACCGATTCATCGAGCAGCCCCTGCCAGGCATCCGGCGCCCGGTCCCGCACCTCCGCCAGGCGGGTCGCCATCTCGGCGTCGATCTGCGCCACCACCGCCTGCAGCAGCCCGGTCTTGTCGCCGAAATGGTGATACAGCGCGCCACGCGTCAGCCCGGCCTCCGCCGTCAGCGCGTCCATCGAGGCTGCCGCATAGCCCTGTGTGGCGAAGGCCGCGCGCGCGGCGCGGATCAGCCGGGCGCGCGTTTCCTCCACCATCTGCGCCCGCCGTGTCGCGACCATCGGCATCTCCACAATTGACATACGTCGCGTATGTCCCCAGTTGGACATACGGCGCGTATATCTTCCACGCGCCGCAACCGCAATGCGGGCTGGTCCCGCCATCTGGATGGAGCGACAAATGACAACACGCGAAGCGATCTTCCCCGCCGGCCGCCAGGCGCTTTACGAGATCAACCACTATTCGGCGGCGATCCGCTCCGGCGACCTGCTGTTCGTCTCGGGCCAGGTCGGCAGTCGCGAAGATGGCTCGGCGGAGCCGGATTTCGCCCGCCAGGTCGCCCAGGCCTTCACCAATCTCGCAGCGGTGCTGAAGGCGGCCGGCTGCGGCCTCCAGGATGTGGTGGATGTCACCACCTTCCACACCGACCCCGAACGGCAGCTGGAGACGGTGGCGGCCGAGCGGCTGAAGGCCTTCGGCGGCCCGCCCTACCCGAACTGGACCGCGGTGGGCGTGACCTGGCTCGCCGGCTTCGACTTCGAGATCAAGGTCATCGCCCGCATCCCCGGCTGAACCGGACGTCTATAGTCGCAGATTGGCCAGCACGATCTCCCGCCACACGCGGGCCGGGGTGACCCAGGACTCCGGCGCGTTGTAGCGGCCGGAGAAGATGGCCAGCGTCAGCCCCGCCGCCGGCAGCACCCATAGCCGCTGCCCGCCATTGCCGAAGGCGCCGAACCAGGGCGCCGGCGGCCCCGCCCCCAGGGCTTCGCGGCCGAAATACCAGTGCCAGCCATAGAGACGCCCATCGCCGGTGGGGATGATGGGCCGGGTCATGGCCGCGATCCAGTCGCGCGGCACCAGCTGCCGACCCTCCACAACGCCGCCCAGCCGCACCAATTCCCCGATCCGCGCCAGGTCGCGGAGCGTCAGCCGAAGGCCGGAGGCGGCGGATTCCTCGCCCGCCGCGCGGCCCTGCCAGGCGAAAGCCGTGATGCCGAGCGGCCCGAACAGCGCCTCCCGCGCGAAATCCGGCAGGGACTGGCCGCTGCCGCGCAGGATCAGCGCACCCAGCAGCGTGGTGGCGCCGCCACTATAGGTCCAGCCGCTGCCCGGTGCCGCCACCACGGGCTGTTCCAGCACGTAGCGCAGCCGGTCCGGCGCCTGCTCCATCGCGATCTCGCTGTTGCGGGCATCGAAGTAGGGCCCGTCTTCGTCCCAGCGCAGCCCCATGGTCATCGACAGCGCATGTTCCACCCGCATCCCGGCCCGCGCCGGATCGGCGGCGAGGTCGGCGAATTCGGGGAAGTTCGGATAGAGCGGTGCCTCCGGCGGCGGCACCTGGCCGCGCGCCAGCGCGATGCCATAGAGCAGGCCGACCACGCTTTTGGTCACGGAACGCAGGTCGTGCAGCACCTCCGGCCCCATCGCCACCTGGCCGAGCGGACGGCCCCAGGCCTCGTCCGGCCCGTCATCGTAGCGTTCCAGCAGGATGCGCCCGTCCCGCGCCAGAAGCACGCCATGCAGGCCGCGCAGCAGGCCCGATCGGATGCCGAAATCCAGCCGCTCCGCCAGATCCGGCGCGAAGCCGCCCTCCGCCGGCGTGGCGCGGCCCCATGGCGCCTGGGCGGCGGCGGGCGTGGCGAGGCTGGCGGCGAGCAGCGCGCGGCGGGGCATGGCGCGGATCACGCAGCCGACGCACCACGGGGCTGCAACGGCAGCATCACCGCGGTCAGCCATTCGCTGGGTGGCAGGCCCCGGCAGTCGTTAAGGTAATCCTCCCGCACCGGTTCATCCGCCGGTTCCTCGCCGCTGGAGGGCAGCCAGTCGCGGTACAGCCAGGTATAGGCGCGTTCCAGCTCGGCATAGGGGCCCTGGAACAGCAGCACGGCGAAGCGGTTGGCGGGCAGGTCGCGGATCGTCACGCCCTCCGACTTGTCCACGCCCTCTGGCACGCCCTCTGGCACCACAATGCCGGCCTCGGCGCGCAGATCCTTCTCCGCCACAGTGCTGGGGTCGTCGTGATACAGGCCGAGGAATCGGGGCGCCGGCCCCACCAGACCGCGCGCGGCGGCCCAGGCCTTGATGCGGTCGAAGGCGGTGCCGATGGCGTTGTAGGCCCCGCGATGCGTCACGCAGGCCAGGCGCAGCGGCGGTTCATCGCGGATCTCGATCGGGAACATGGCGGGCTCCTCATGCAAGCGGGATGGGAGCGGCAGGCCGATGCCGCCCGAGTCGCGATAGGCAGCGGGGGGAATGCCATAGGCGGCACGGAAGGCGCGGGTGAAGGCGGCCGCGGAGCCATAGCCGCAGGCCTTCGCCACCGCGGCCACCGGCTGCCCGCCGCGCACCAGCAGGCTCGCGGCACGGGACAGGCGCTCCCGATGCAGGGTCTCGGCCGGCGTCTCCCCGGTGACCTCCCGGTAGATGCGGTGGAAGTGATAGGGGCTGAAGGCGGCGGCCGCCGCCAGCTCCTCCAGCCCCGGATTGCGGGCGGGATCGGCGGCGATCAGGGCGATGGCGCGGGCGATGCGCCGGCCGTAATCCTGCTGGGTGAGAAGTTTCGTGGCCATCCGCGCATCCTTCGACCTTCACATCCTGCCCGATGCCCGCTTGATCGCGCTTGCGATCCTGCCGCGACTTGCACCATGCGGGCCGCGGGCTATGGTCCGCCCAGCATTCGCAGGATCACCTTCATGTCCGAGAGCTTCGACCTTATCGTCATCGGCGCCGGCCCCGGCGGCTATGTCTGCGCCATTCGCGCGGCGCAGCTCGGCATGAAGGTGGCCTGCGTGGAAAAGCGGGAGACGCTGGGCGGCACCTGCCTCAATGTCGGCTGCATCCCCTCCAAGGCCCTGCTGCACTCCTCCGAGCATTATGAGGAAACCAAGCACAAACTGGCCGATCACGGCGTGATCGTGGAAGGCGTGAAGATCGACCTGGCGCGCATGCAGGCGCGCAAGGGCGAGGTCGTCTCCGCCAATACCAAGGGCGTGGAGTTCCTGTTCAAGAAGAACAAGGTGACCTGGCTGAAGGGCGAGGCGACCATCCCCGCGCCCGGCCAGGTCAGCGTCGCCGGCACCACCTATGCCGCCAGCAACATCGTCATCGCCACGGGCAGCGAAAGCATGCCGCTGCCGGGCGTCGAGGTGGACGAGAAGCAGATCGTCACCTCCACCGGCGCGCTGGAGCTGGAGAAGGTGCCGGGCCATCTGGTGGTGATCGGTGGCGGCGTGATCGGGCTGGAGCTGGGCAGCGTCTGGCGGCGGCTTGGCGCCGAGGTGACGGTGGTGGAATTCCTCGACCGCCTGGTGCCCACCATGGATGGCGAGATCAGCAAGCAGTTCGAACGGGTGCTGGGCAAGCAGGGCATCAAGACGAAGCTGAAGACCAAGGTGACCGGCGCGACCAAGGCGGCGGACGGCGTGACCCTGACGCTGGAGCCGGCGGCAGGCGGGGCCGCGGAGACGCTGAAGGCCGATATCGTGCTGGTGGCCATCGGACGCCGCGCCTTCACCGCCGGCCTCGGCCTGAAGGAGGCCGGCGTGGCGCTGGATGAGCGCGGCCGCGTCGTGACCGACGCCCATTTCGCCACCAATGTCCCCGGCATCCATGCGATCGGCGATGCCATCGTCGGCCCGATGCTCGCCCATAAGGCGGAGGAGGAGGGCGTGGCCATGGCCGAGATCCTCGCCGGCCAACATGGCCATGTGAACTACAATGCCATTCCCGGCGTGGTCTACACCTGGCCGGAGGTCGCCAGCATCGGCGAGACCGAGGAGCAGTTGAAGGCCCGCGGCGTCGCCTACAAGGTCGGCAAATTCCCCTTCACCGCCAATGCCCGCGCCCGCGCCATGGGCGACATCGATGGCTTCGTGAAGATCCTGGCCGACAAGACCACGGACCGCGTGCTGGGCGCGCATATCCTGGGCGCCGATGCCGGTACGCTGATCGCCGAGATCGCCGTCGCCATGGAATTCGGCGCCAGCGCCGAGGATGTGGCCCGCACATGTCACGCCCACCCCTCCCTGAACGAGGCGGTGAAGGAAGCCGCCCTCGCCGTCGACGGCCGGGCTTTGCATATTTAAGGCCCTCAGACGGCGGGCGCGGCCTCCGGCCGCTTGCCTTCGCGCCGGTGCACTGCTGTGCCCGGCCACGTTGATGGTTTGGGCGCGGGCCGCGTTCGCTTCGGGGCAGTGCCCCGAACGGCGCGCCATAGTGCGCTCGCCGCCTTTTTCGGCTGTGATGCTGGCGCTTGTCCTTGCAAGGTCGCCGGCCCGCCTGGCCACCCGGGAGCGGCAGCCTGACAGAGTATCTGGGGTCGAAGAGGGCGTTGTTGGGGCCGATCCTGGGGGCGGTGGGGGTGGCGGGTTCGATCGATCGCGAGGTCGCCTATCTCGACCCGCCCTACGACCAGCACGCCTATCTGGCGAACACCACCTGTGGGAGACGCTGGTGCGCTGGGGCCGGCCGGAGGTCTATGGCCGGGTGCGGCGAAAAGGTCGGCACGCCCGGCCCGGCCGGGACGATGGAGCGGCTCTACCTGGCCAGTGCGCGCCGGCTGGACCCGCCGCGCGACCAGGATTGGCGGGAGGTCCTCCACCCGGGGGCTTGATCGCGGCCCTTGTTGCTTTGCCGGTCGCGAAGGGCCATCTGCCGCCTTCCATGATGGAATATCGCCCCTGCCTCCGCCGCAAATGCGCCGGCTGGTCGCTCATCGTCATCAGCCCGATCGGCGGCGTGCTGCCGATCCTGCCTGGGGCGGTGTTCTTCGCCCTGGGGCTGTTCCTGCTGCGCCACCAGTACCACTGGGCGCATCGGGGGCTGAGCTGGGCGGACCGGCGCTGGCCACGGATGGTGGCGAAGGTGGAGGTGATGGAAACCCGCCTGATCCTGCGCAGCGAAGCCGGCTGGCAGAGCGTGAAGGCCCGCACGCGGCGGATATTCCGCCGGCCCTGATCCAAACGGCCTGATCCAACCCGTCTGTCACCAAAGCTGGCGCAACCGGCAACCCTGACCGGCCTGCGACGTTTCCTGAAGCACAACGAGACTCATTCAGGAGACACACGCCATGAACCGTCGCAGCCTTTTCCTTGCCGGCGCCATGCTTCTGCCCGCCGCTTCGCTGATGGCGCAGGATCGCCCGACCGGCGTGCTCGACCTGCTCAGCACCACCAGCGTCGGCGCGAATCGCTTCGTGGAACAGGCGACCATCGCCGACAGCTTCGCCGCCCAGTCCGGCGCGATGGTGCTGGCGAAGAGCACCCATCCGCAGATCCGCCAGTTCGCCCAGGATACGACGAACGCGCACAACGCGATGGCGGCGGAGCTGCGCGCGATGCCGGAAGCCACCACGCGCCTGCCCTCCGCCGGCGACGGCCCGATGCTGGCGAAGCTGGAGCGGCTGCGCGGCCTGGACGGTGACGAGCTGAACCGTTGGTACGTCCAGATGCAGGTCGAGGCCTATAAGGAGACGGTGATGCTGTTCGACTCCTACGCCCAGAATGGCGAGGTGCCGGCGCTCAAGGCCTTCGCGGTGAAGCACCAGCCGGCGATCCGCAACTTCCTCCAGCGCGCCGAAGCCCTGCAGGCGCCGCCGGCCTGATCCGGCCCGCATGATGAAGGGGGCGGCTAAGCGCCCCCTTCGATCCCAGCGCCAAGGCGTGGCTCAATCCGCATGCGGATGCGCGGCGCGCCAGGTCTCCAGCAGCCCGGCGGCGTCGACGCGGGTGTAGCGCTGGGTGGTGGACAGGCTGGCATGGCCCAGCAGGTCCTGGATCGCCCGCAGATCGGCGCCTGCGCCCAGCAGATGCGTGGCGAAGGAATGGCGCAGCGCATGCGGCGTGGCATGTTCCGGCAGGCCCGCCAGCCGCCGCCAGTTGCGCAGCGACCTCTGCGCCACGCCGGGATCGAGCCGCGCCCCGCGCGCGCCCACGAACAAGGGCGCATCGGGCCTCGGGTCCGGATGTTCGATCATCCAGGCGCCCATCGCCTGCCGCACCACCGGCAGCACCGGCACCAGCCGCTGCTTGTTGCCCTTGCCGGTGACGCGCAGCGCGCCATCCTGCCCCGGGCGCGGCGCATCCCGCACATCCAGCGCCAGGGCCTCCGCGATGCGGATGCCGCAGCCATAGAGCAGCGTGAACAGCGCCACGTCGCGCGCCGCCTGCATCTTCGGCAGCTCCGCCCGGTCCGGGTCATGCACCGCGCCGATGCCGAAAGCCACTTCCCGCGCTTCTTCCGCCGTAAGGGCGCGGGGCACGGAATTGGGCGCGCGCGGGCCGCGCAGGCCGGTCAGCGCGGTGGTCGGCTGGCCATGCCGGCGCGCCAGATGGCGCAGGAAGCCGCGCAGCGCCGCCAGACGCCGGGCGCGGGTGGCGTTGCCATCACCCGCCCGCACCCGGTCCGCCATGAAGGCGCGCAGATCGGCGGGACGCAGGGCGCCCAGCGCCGCCACATCCGGCTCCTCCCCCAGGTGCCTGGTCAGGAAGCCGAGGAACAGGCCGAGATCCGAGCCATAGGCCTCCACCGTATGCGGGCTGGCGCGGCGTTCGGCGGCCAGCATGGCGAGCCAGCCGGCCAGGGCCTCCGCGCCCCCCATTCAGCGCCCCGCCGTCAGCGCCCGTGCCATCAGCGCGACAGCGCAGCGGCAACGGTGCGGCCGAGGAAGGCGAGCGTGGTCGCCACCTGCCGCGTCGGCAGCGCCACCGCATCCCGCGCGCCGAGCGCCAGCAGGCAGGGCGTGCCGCAGGCCAGCGGCACGCGCACCAGCGCATCCCGCGTCACCAGCGCGGCGGCCTCGGCATGCAGCAGGGTCGCCTCCGTCACCTCCGTTCGCACCCGCGCATCGCGACCCCGGCCCACCAGCCGGGTGACCGCCCCGGGGGGCAAAGGCAGGATGCCGGCCCGGCGGAAGGCGAAGGTCAGTTCGGCCGGGCGCTGCCGATCGGGCGCGGTGGGGCTGGGCTCGGCCAGCAGATTGCAGCTATCCACCCGCATCAGGGCGGGCAGTTCCTGGGTGACGCTTTCCACCACATCGCGCGCCCGCATCAGCGCCAACACGGCGAGCCGCACCCGCATCACCAGCGTGGCGCCGGCCCGGCCATCCTCGACGGCGGCCAGCACCTCCGCCTCCAGCGCCCGGGTGCGGCTGCGTTCGGCGGCCACCATGGCCATCATGTGGTCGGCGAGGTTCTCGCCATGGATGCGGCGCGGCGGCACCAGGGCGCGATAGAGCTCCGGCCGCCGGGCCAGGAAATCCGGGTGGTCCCGCAGATACGCCGCGACCTCCTCGGCCATCGCATCAAGGGACGGGTCGAGGAGGGTCGCGGCGCAGCGGTTCATGCCGACATCCGAACTTTCATGGCGGCGGCCGGCGACGTCCGCCAGCCGAGCAGCCGAGCGGCCGCCACGGCGTTCGAGGCGCGACAGGCGCCGGCATGTCGCGGCCTTGATTTCACAGGATGCTCTGCCCCGTCTTGGCCCAGTCGGCGAGGAAGGCGGACAGGCCGCTGTCGGTCAGCGGGTGCTTCAGCAATTGCCGGATGACGGCGGGCGGCAGGGTCGCCACATGCGCCCCCATCTTGGCCGACTGCACCAGGTGGATCGGGTGGCGGACGGAGGCGACCAGGACCTCCGTCTTCAGGTTCGGATAGTTGCGGTAGATCTGGACGATGTCGCCGATCAGCGTCATGCCATCGGTGGCGATGTCGTCCAGCCGGCCGACGAAGGGCGAGATGAAGGCGGCGCCGGCCTTGGCCGCGAGCAAAGCCTGGGCGGCGGAGAAGCACAGCGTGACATTGACCGGCGTGCCTTCCTGCGACAATGCCCGGCAGGTGCGCAGCCCGGCTTCCGTCAGCGGCACCTTCACCGCGACATTGGGGGCGATGTCGCGCAGATACTTGCCCTCGGCCAGCATGCCGGCGAAGTCGGTCGCGGTGACCTCCGCACTCACCGGCCCCTCGGTGATGGCGCAGATCTCGGCGATCACCTCCGCCATCTTGCGCCCGGACTTGGCGATCAGGCTGGGATTGGTGGTGACGCCATCGACCAGGCCGGATTCCGCGAGGGACCGGATTTCGGCCACATCTGCGGTGTCCACGAAGAATTTCATCAGCCGCACTTCCTTCGGGCACGCAACGAAGGCGCATGATTTGGCCGCGCCGCGTGCCCAGCAAACTTGTTTCGGTTTAATTCGTCTCGGAGCATAGAGCATGGCCCTGCCCGGGTGGAAGTCATCGCAACCGAACCAACTGCCGGGCGTGGCTTCCGCGCCACGAATCCCGGTGTTGCTGCCGTTGCCACTTGCCGCCGGAGCCTATGACTACCGCATTCCGGCCGGATTGTCCGTGGCGCCGGGCGATTTCGTGGTGGTGCCGCTGGGCGGGCGACAATTGGTCGGCGTCGCCTGGGATGGGGAGGCCGATCCCGACCTGCCGGAGCGCAAGCTGCGCGACATCGCCGGGGTGATGGAGGCGCCGCCGATGACGGAAACGCTGCGCCGCTTCGTCGCCTGGGTCGCCAGCTACACGCTGAGCGCCCCCGGCGCGGTGCTGCGCATGGCCATGAGTTCCCCGGCCGGCCTGGAACCGCCGCCGGCCCGCGCCGGCTGGCAGGCGGCGCCGGGCGCGCCTGCGACAAAACTCACCCCCGGCCGCGCCAGGGTGCTGGCGGCGCTGGCGCCGGGGCAGGTGCGGGCCGGGCCGGACCTAGCCGCGGCGGCGGGCGTCTCCCCCGGCGTGATCCGCGGCATGGCCGATGCCGGGCTGCTGGTGCCGGCGCTGCTGCCCCCCGGCCTGGCCTTCGACCCGCCGGACCTGGCGCGCCCCGGCCCGGTGCTGGGGCCGGAGCAGGATGCGGCGGCGGCGGCGCTGCGGGTGCAGGTGGCCTCCCGCGATTTCGGGGTGACGCTGCTGACCGGCGTCACCGGATCGGGCAAGACCGAGGTCTATCTCGACGCCGTGGCGGAATGCCTGCGCCAGGGTCGGCAGGCGCTGGTGCTGCTGCCGGAAATCGCGCTGTCCGCCCAGTGGCTGGAGCGCTTTCGGAAACGCTTCGGCGTGGACCCGGCGCTCTGGCATTCCGAGCTGGGATCAAAGACCCGGGCAAAGACCTGGCGGGCGGTGGCGGAAGGCGAGGTGCAGGTGCTGGTCGGCGCCCGATCGGCCCTGTTCCTGCCTTTCCCCGATCTCGGCCTGATCGTGGTGGATGAGGAGCACGAGACCGCCTTCAAGCAGGAGGAGGGCGTGGTCTACCACGCCCGCGACATGGCGGTGGTGCGTGCCCGGCTGGCCAAGGCGAGCATTGTGCTGGTCTCCGCCACGCCTTCCCTCGAAACCCTGAACAATGTCGAATCCGGCCGCTACCGCCATCTCGACCTGCCGGAGCGCCACGGCGCGGCCGGGATGGCGGTGGTCGAGGCGCTGGACCTGCGGCGATTTCCCCCCGAGCGGGGCCGCTTCCTGTCGCCGGTCCTGGTGGAGGCCATTCGGAACACGCTGGCGCGGGGGGAGCAGGCGATGCTGTTCCTCAACCGGCGCGGCTATGCGCCGCTGACTCTGTGCCGCGCCTGCGGCCATCGCATGCGCTGCCCGAACTGCACCGCCTGGCTGGTGGAACACCGCGCCCAGAAACGCCTGCAATGCCACCATTGCGGCCATGCCGAGCCGATCCCGCCGGTCTGCCCCGAATGCAGCGCCCCCGGCACGCTGACCCCGGTCGGCCCCGGGGTGGAGCGGGTAGTGGAGGAAGCGACCGCGCTGTTCCCCGATGCGCGCCGCATCGTCATGGCCAGCGACACCATCCCCGGCCCGGCCGCGGCCGCGGCGGCGGCGGCGGCGATTTCCGACCGGCAGGTGGACCTCATCATCGGCACGCAGATCGTCGCCAAGGGCTGGCACTTTCCGGGGCTGACGCTGGTCGGCGTGGTGGATGCCGATCTCGGCCTGGCCGGCGGCGACCTGCGGGCGGCGGAGCGGACCCTGCAGCTTCTGCACCAGGTGGCGGGACGTGCCGGGCGGGCGGAGGCGCCGGGGCGGGTGCTGATGCAGACCTTCAACCCGGACCATCCGGTGATGCAGGCCCTCGTCTCCCACGATTTCGAAGCCTTCATGCATGCCGAGGCCGCCGGACGCCGGCCGGGCCACTGGCCGCCCTTCGGCCGGCTGGCGGCGCTGGTGGTGAGTTCGGAGGATGAGCGGGAAGCCGACCGCGCCGCCCGCGACCTGGGCCTCGCGGCGCCGCGGGCGGAGGGGGTGGAGGTGCTGGGCCCGGCGCCGGCACCGTTGGCCCTGCTGCGCGGGCGGCATCGGCGACGGCTGCTGCTGAAAGCCCGGAAGGATGTACAGGTGCAGCCGCTGATCCGGGAATGGCTGGAACGGGTGGTGCTGCCGAATTCCGTGCGGGTTCAGGTGGATGTGGACCCGGTGGGGTTCATGTAGGCATGAGAGAGATCAGCATCGTCGCGTGCTGGCGACGATGCATCCACTGTGCCGCGGTCTGACTACGCCAGCCCACCAGGTCATGCAGTCGCTGATAATCCGCTGTCAGATTGCGCTTGAAGATCGGCTCGTGATGCGCGATCCGGTTGCGAAAGCGACGGATCAGTTGCAGGTCCCGGAAGGCATTGGCCCGCAGCACAGAGACCGGCGTTGCAGAGGGCGCATCTGGAAAGGCTGCCCGGAAGTTCGGTGCCCATAGACGGTCGTCCTGTCCCGCCGTGAACAAATTCTCCCAGAAGGCAAATTTGAGGTCGGCAATAACTTTGCCCGTTGTGGGCTGGCGGGCCGCGACGGCACGCAGATCGGCTTCCGGATTGTAGTCCGTTGGCGCCTGGGACGTGGAAGACTGCGCAGGAAGCCATTGGACCAGGGCCATGTCGCACCATGAACCCGTTGCACCGCTTCGGCCACGCCGTTCCGCATGGCGACTTCGCAGATCTGGAGGGGCACGAGAAAGGCCGCTGAAACAGCCAGGTTCCAGTCGTAGAGCGCAAGCGCTTCCGCTCGATCATTGGCGCGGACCTGGAGGTAGGTGGCGAAGCGCGGCGCCGAGATGACCGACGGCAACTCCTGGAGCTCTCGCGAGGTGTAGGCCAAATGGGCCTGCTCGAATGAAGCCACCCCGGTCTTCCGCAGATTGTTTCGACATCAGGACTATCTGCGCCGATGCGGCTGGTCAATTACGGGTTGAATTTTCGGCTGATCGACACTAAAAACGATCCATCAGGCTTTGAGAACGCGGGCGCGAGCCCCCCCTCATCGTCGGCAGATAGCGAAAGCCCGCCGCAAGGCGGGCTTTTTCGTTATAGCCTCACCCCCGCCGGCGCAGCGCATCCTCCACCAACTGACGGTCGCGCGCCTCGCTGCGGCGGCCGTGCACCACGGCCAGCGCCCAGATCACGGCGATGCCCCAGGCCGCTTGGCCTGCGACAAACGGCAGCAGGATGAACATCAGGCCGCCGATCCACAGCAGCCCGTTGAACACGGATTGGAAGGGCTTGCCCGACAGCAGGATGGCGAGCGGCGGGACGATCAGGGCGAGGAGGTACATCATGATGCCCCTCATATCGCCCTGGCACCCCCGCGGTTCAATCGGCGGGGCCGGTCACGCTGCCGTTGCCAGTTCGAGGTTCCGCACCACGCGGCCCTCCATCGCCTCCACCCGCCGGGCACCGACGATCTGGCCGAGATTGCCGGCCACCAGATGCACCATGCAGAGCGGCATGGCGTGCAGCGCCACTTCCACCCGCATCACCTCCCCTTCCCGCGTCGCGCGCACCAGGTCGGGGATCAGGTCGCGCTTGGCAAAGGGCTCCAGAACGCGCGGCAGCAGGCCGGGAAAGGCATCGGCGGTGACGGTGAAGCGCGCCGCGCAAAGCGGCTCGGGATCGTAGAAGGACATGGGGAAGGACTCCGGATCGGGAACGAAGGACCGTGAAGGCACCCGGCCGCGCGCGACCACACCCTGGGGGTGTGGGGTCAGGCGGCCGGGCCGGTAATTCGGCCCGTGAGGATCCGGAAGGTCATCACGCTTTAGCTCTTAGCGGGTTGCGCCGCGCCGGGGAAGTCCTCTCCTTCCTCCGCCGGATGGCGCGCCTGCTGCCGCTCGATGACCAGCTTCTGGTGCGGATAGGGAATCTCGATGCCCAGAAGGTCGAAGCGCTGCTTGATGCGGCGGTTGAACTCGCGCCCGATGCTCCAGCGCGCCATCGGCTCGCCCTTGATGCGGGCGCGGATGAGCACGCCGGAATCGGCCAGCCGCTCGACGCCCAGCACTTCCAGCTCGTCGCGGATGATCGGGGCGAACTTCGGATCGGCGCGGATATCCGCCGCCACCTCCCGCATCACCTCCACCACCCGGTCGGTGTCCTCGCCATAGCCGACGCTGACATCCAGCACGGCGAAGGAGAAGTCGCGCGTCATGTTGGTCACGGTGGTGACCGCGCTGAAGGGGATGATGTGGATCGAGCCATCCTGCGCCCGCAGCCGGATGGAGCGGATGGACAATTGCTCCACCACGCCGGACAGCCCGCCGACCGAGACCACGTCGCCCACCGCCACGGCATCCTCGAACAGCAGGAAGATGCCGGTGATGACGTCCCGCACCAGGGTCTGGGAGCCGAAGCCGATGGCCAGGCCGATGACGCCGGCGCCGGCGATCAGCGGGGCGACATTGACGCCGATCTCGGTCAGCACGTTCAGCGCCACGAAGACGATGATGGTGCCGGACAGGATGGTGCGCAGCATCGGCAGCAGGGTGCGCACGCGGGCGCTACGGGACGCCTGGGCGTCGCGCGACAGGCGAACGAGGTAGCGCTGGATGGCGGCATTCGCCACCTCCCACACCGTGATGGCGACCACCACCGTCAGCCCGACCGAGACCAGGGAGGACAGCAGCCGGGCGCCGAGCTGGCCGCGGCGGAACCAGGCGAAGGCGGAAACGCCCCAGGCCTCCAGCAGGAACAGCAGGGTGATGACCATGATGAGGGCGCTGACGATGCCCTTCAGCACCGGCAGGTAGCGGTTGGCCCGCGCCTCCAGCCCCGGATAGCGGCGCGCCAGGTCGTGGCCGACGCTGAAGCCGCGGGTGATGCCCCGCCGCAGCAGCTCATCCACCAGCTTGGCGATGCCGAGGATGGCCAGGGTGATGACGGAGACGCGCAGCAGCCGCTCGAACCCGTCGCGCACCTCCAGCGCCCAGACCCCCCACAGCGCGATCAGCCAGAGGATGGCGACCAGATGCCAGATCTCGGCGAGGCGGTCGCGCAGGGTGCGCATCAGGCGGCGCATGCGGTCCGGCTGGTCGCCGGGCTTCAGCTCCGGCGCGCGCAGCAGGTCGGCCATGGCGCCGCGGTTCTGCAGGATGACGATGATGAGCAGCAGGGAAACGATCAGCGCCGCCAGCCGCAGGATGCCGTCATAGGCCGCCCAGGGCAGGCCGAACAGCAGCCCGGCTTCGGCCACCGCGTAGCTGAAGATGGCGATGCTGGCGATGCGGCGCACCCAGACGGTCACATAGGCCGCCGTCTCGTCCAGGCAGGGCACCAGCCGCAGATGGCTCGACGCCGGGGAGAACAGCATGCGGGAGACGGCCATCACCGCCCGCAGCGCGATATAGGCGTTGTTGGCGGTCAGCAGCACCAGCTCGGTGGTCGGCAGCGGCCGCACCGCGCCGATCATGCCGTAGGAGATGACGGCGAAGGCGACCAGCGGCAGCAGGTCCAGCACCAGCCGCGCCAGCACCAGCGGCACCCGGCGCATCCAGGTCCAGGGGTCGTCCGCCGCCGGGGCCATGGCGTCCAGCCGGTCGGACCAGCGCACCAGGGCGCGCCGCGCCAGCCATTCGGCCAGCAGGCCCGCGCCGAACAGCAGCATCAGCTTCCAGGCGGCATCGATGACGCGGGTCTGGGTGACCGGGTCGCGTGCCAGGTCGGAGGCCCAGCGCGCCACCGCAGGAAGGTCCGTCGCCGCCTCCGCCGCCGCCACGAGGCTTTCCGAGATGCCCTGCAGGCGCTGGGAGGCGCCCATCAGCAGCTGCGCGCCGAGCGTGTTCGGCGCCAGCAGCGCCGGCGCTTCCGCGGCCGGCGGCGCGGCCGGACTCGCCTCGGGCGGCGTGGTCGTGCCGGTGGGGGCGGCCGTGGTTCCGGTGCCCGTTGCCGGGCCGCCGGCGCGCTGGGTGGCCAGCAGGGTTTCCAGGTTGCGCAGCAGTTCCGTGCGCGCCGCGTCGTTGCGCAGCGTGGCAAGCAGCCTCTCCAGCTCCGCCGCGCCGGATGCCGGGGCGGCGGCGGGCGGTGGGGCTCCAGGGGATTGGGTTGGGGCCTGGGTTGGGGCCTGGGCCAGGGCCGGGCCGCCGAGCAGCAGCGCCAGCAGGGGGAGGAGACGGAAAAGGACGCGCATGCCAGGGGTGAACCCTTTTCGCCCCATACAGGTCAACCCTTGATCCTTGCGCCAGCGCACCCACGGGAAATGCGCCCTGGCATGTTGCGGTGCAGCGCGTCCCGGCGGAGGATGGGCCGGTGAGCGCCATCTCCCCTTCCCTGCCCCTCATCATGCTGGCCCTGATGGCGGCGCATCTGGCCGGGATGGGCGCCTTCCTGACCGTGCCGGTGCTGGCCCCGGCCATGGCGGCGGAAACCGGCGTGCCGGCGAGCCTGGCCGGGCTGCACACCGCCCTGGTCTATGCCGGGGCGCTGGTGACCGGGCCGCTGACCGGGCCGCTGATCCGCCGCTGGGGCGGGGTGCGGATGCTGCAGGTGGCCATGGTGGTGCTGGGCTGCGGCATCGCCTTGGCGGCGCTTGGCCATCCGGTGGCGCTGGCGGCCTCCGCCGTGCTGGCCGGGATGGGGCATGGGCCGGTGACGCCGGGCGGCAGCCATCTGATCGCCGCCCATACGCCGGCGCGGCGTCGCGCCTTGGTGTTCAGCCTGAAGCAGGCGGGGGTGCCGCTGGGGGCCATGGTGGTCGCCGCCCTGGCGCCGGCCATCGCCCTGCTCGCCGGCTGGCGCATCGCGATCCTCTGCATGGCCGGCATCGCCTTCCTGGTGGCGCTGCTGATCCAGCCGCTGCGCGCCGGGCTGGACGGCGAACGCGACCGGCCGGGGGCCAGCGCCGGGCTGCTGGCGGTGCTGCGCGAATCCGCGGCCAATGTCGGGCTGCTGCGCACCGATCCGGCCCTGGCGCGGCTGACGGTGATGGCCTGCGGCTATGGCATCGCGCAGTTCTGCTTCTCCACCTTTTTCGTCGCCTTCCAGGTGGCCAGCCTCGGCACCAGCCTGGCCGAGGCCGGGCTGCGGCTGGCCATGGCCCAGGCGGCCGGGGTGGTCGGGCGCATCTTCTGGGCGGTGCTGGCGGATCGGTTCGGCGCCTCCCCGGTCCTGGCCGTCTGCGGCCTGGGGGCGGCGGTGGCCGGGGTGGCGCTGGTCTTCGCGGCGCCGGACTGGCCCGGCGTGCTGGTGATCGCCGCCGGCATGCTGATGGGCGCGACGGCCATCGGCTGGAACGGCGTGATGCTGGCCGAGGCCGCGCGGCTGGCCCCGCCCGGCCAGGTGGGCGGCGCCACCGCGGCGCTGTCCTTCGCCTTCGGCATGACCATGCTGGTCGCCCCGCCGGCCTTTTCCGCCCTGATCGGCCTGACCGGTGGTTATGCGGCCGGCTTCGCCATGTGCGTCGTGGCCGTGCTGGTCGGCGCGGTGGCCATTGCCGGCGCCCGGAAATAGCCTGGGCCGCTTGCCCCTCTCGCGGGACGTGCCATCTTGGCGTCCATGACAACCTTCCTCACCGTCCTTGTGGGCGTCTCCATGTTCGCCACCCTTGGCGTGATGCTGGCCGGCATGCTGGGCCTGGCGCGCAGCGAAGCCGGGGGTGGCGCCCGTTCCAACCGCCTGATGCGCTGGCGCGTGACCATGCAGGGCGTGACCCTGGTGCTGTTCCTGCTGCTGCTGATGGCGCGGGGCTAGGCGTGGCAGGCCGGTCGCATGACCGGTCTGAGCGCCCGAATGGGCGCCGCCGCCAATGCGGCGCGCCGAAGGCGAGCCTCCGGCGCGATGAGCCAAGATGCGCGGGTGCGCGGCGCCCGTCACGCCGTAGGCGTGCCTGCGGCACGACTGAGGGGCGGCCCGGAGCGGTACGCGAAGGGACGTCGGGACAACGGGCGCATGCCTTGCCCGCGCGAAGCACCGGCCCTATGGTCGGCGCCGTTTTCGTCACGTCTTTCGCAGTTGCGAAAGGCGACCGGCGCCGAGACTGCGCGCCGCGCAACGACCAGGGACCCGGCACAGAATGAAAATCCTCGTCCCCGTGAAGCGGGTGGTGGACTACAACGTCAAGGTCCGCGTGAAGGCGGATGGCTCGGGCGTCGAGACGGCGAACGTCAAGATGTCGATGAACCCCTTCGACGAGATCGCGGTCGAGGAAGCCGTGCGCCTGAAGGAAAAGGGCGTCGCCACCGAGATCATCGCCGTCTCCGTCGGCCCGACCGCGGCGCAGGAACAGATCCGCACCGCACTCGCCATGGGCGCCGATCGCGGCATCCTGGTCGAGGTGGACGGGGTGGTGGAGCCGCTGGCCGTCGCCAAGATCCTGAAGGCGCTGGTCGCCAAGGAATCGCCGGAACTCGTCATCATGGGCAAGCAGGCCATCGATGACGACATGAACGCCACCGGCCAGATGCTGGCGGCGCTGATGGGCTGGGGCCAGGGCACCTTTGCCAGCAAGGTCGAGGTCGCGGACGGCGCCGCCAAGGTGACCCGCGAGGTCGATGGAGGCCTTGAGACCGTCTCCCTCAAGCTGCCGGCCATCGTCACCGCGGACCTCCGCCTGAACGAGCCGCGCTACGCCTCCCTGCCGAACATCATGAAGGCTCGGAAAAAGCCGATCGAGACGGTGAAGCCGGCCGACCTCGGCGTCGATGCCAGCCCGCGCCTGACCGTGCTGAAGGTGGAGGAACCACCGAAGCGCCAGGCCGGCAAGAAGGTGGCCAGCGTCGCCGAGCTGGTCGACAAGCTGCGCAACGAAGCGAAGGTGATCTGACCATGACCGTGCTCGTGCTCGCCGATCGCGGCGAAACCGTCTCCACCCCCACCCGCAGCGCCGTCGCGGCGGCGCAGAAGCTGGGCGGCGATGTGCATGTGCTGGTGCTGGCGCAGTCCGACGCCGCCGCCGCCGCGCAGCTTCCGGGCGTGGCCAAGGTGCTGGTCGCGGATGGCGGCCCGACCGCCGAAGGGCTGGCGGAGCCGGTGGCGGCGCTGCTGGTCTCCCTCGCCCCGGCCTATGACCATCTGCTCGCCCCGGGCAGCGCCGCCGGCAAGAATGTGATGCCGCGCGTCGCCGCTTTGCTGGATGTGCAGATCATCTCCGACGTCGCGGGCGTGGAGGGTGCCGACACCTTCCGCCGCTTCATCTATGCCGGCAATGCGCTGGCCACGGTGAAGACCGCCGACGCCAAGAAGGTGCTGACGGTGCGCGCCGCCAGCTTCGACCCGGTGCCGGCCGAGGGCGGCAGCGCCCCGGTGGAAGCCGCCGCCGCCGCCGCCGATCCGGGCGTCTCCTCCTTCGTCGGCGCCGAGCTGGTGAAGCTGGAACGGCCGGAGCTGACCGCCGCGCGGGTGGTGATCTCCGGCGGCCGCGCCATGGGTTCGGCCGACAACTTCAAGATCCTGGACGGCATCGCCGACCGGCTGGGGGCGGCCATCGGCGCCTCCCGCGCCGCCGTCGATGCGGGCTATGCGCCGAACGACATGCAGGTCGGCCAGACCGGCAAGATCGTGGCGCCGGAACTCTACATGGCCTTCGGCATCTCGGGCGCGATCCAGCACCTGGCCGGCATGAAGGACAGCAAGGTGATCGTCGCCATCAACAAGGACGAGGAGGCGCCGATCTTCCAGGTGGCCGATTACGGCCTGGTCGGCGATGTCTTCAAGATCATCCCGGAGCTGGAAGCGGCCCTCGACCAGAAGTAGCCTTTCCAAAAGCCCTCTCCCCCGCTTCTCAAGCCCTCTCCCCCCGACGGGGGGAGAGGGTTGGGTGAGGGGGTCTCTGCCCCCATGCACCCGACGAGACGGCGGGGCACGCCGTGGGATGCGCGATCGCTCCGTCCTCAGCAGCCCCCCTCACCCCTCGTTGAACGCATGCGTCCAACCCCCCCATCGGCCGGAGAGGGCGCGCCACATCCATCCGGCGGAGACCACGATGACCAGCATCCAGAAACTCGGCGTCATCGGGGCCGGCCAGATGGGCAATGGCATCGCCCATGTCGCCGCCCAATCCGGCCTGACCGTGGTCATGCTGGACGTCGCGCAGGCGGCGCTGGACAAGGGCCTCGCCACGCTGGCGAAGAACATGGACCGGCAGGTGTCCAAGGGCACGCTGACCCAGGCGGATCGCGACGCCGCCCTGGCGCGCATCTCCACCAGCACCGACTACGCCGCCTTCGGCGATTGCGACCTGGTGATCGAGGCCGCGACCGAGCGCGAGGACATCAAGCACAAGATCTTCGCGACCCTCACGCCGCATCTGCGGGCGGATGCGCTGGTCGCCTCCAACACCTCCTCCATCCCGATCACCCGGCTGGCGGCGGCGACGGACCGGCCGGGCCGCTTCGTCGGCATGCACTTCTTCAATCCCGTGCCGCTGATGAAGCTGGTCGAGGTCATCCGGGGATTGGCGACCGACGACGCCACGGTCACGGCGGTGGCGGCGCTGGCCGAGAAGATGGGCAAGACGGTGGCTTACGCCGCCGATTACCCGGCCTTCATCGTCAACCGCATCCTGCTGCCGATGATCAACGAGGCCTGCTTCACCCTGCATGAGGGGGTGGGCGATGTCGCCTCCATCGATGCCGGCATGAAGCTGGGCTGCAACCATCCGATGGGGCCGCTGGAACTGGCGGATTACATCGGCCTGGACACCTGCCTCGCCGTGCTGCGCGTGCTGCAGGACGGCATGGGCGATCCGAAATACCGCCCCAGCCCGCTGCTGCAGAAGTATGTCGAGGCCGGCTGGCTCGGCCGCAAATCCGGCCGCGGCTTCTACGACTACAGCGTGACCCCGCCCAAGCCGACACGCTGATGTCCGCCGAGGTCGGCGCCTTCGACAGGATCGCCGGCCGGGTCGGCATCCGCGCCGGCTATGGGCTGCTGGCGCTGGACCTCGCGGCGCTGCTCTGGGTCATCGTCGAATCCTTCCTGCCGCAGGGGCCGGTGTTGCGGCTGGTGGATTTCGCCTTCGGCCTGGTGCTCGGCACCGAACTGGTCCTGCGCCTGCGCGCAAGCCCGAGGCCGTGGCGGGAGGCGACGCACCCCGCCGGCATCGCCGATATCCTGGCCGTCTCCGCCTTCCTGCTGGCCCCCTTCGCCCCCGGCTGGGGCTTCCTGCGCAGCCTTCGCACGCTGCGGCTGCTGCGCTCCGCGCGCCTGCTGGCCAAGCTGCGCCGCGACCTGCCGGTGTTCCGCCGCAATCCGGAGGCACCGATAGCCGCCGCCGACCTGCTGGTCTTCATCACCGTGATGACCGGCCTGGTCCATGCGACCCAGCACAACCGCAACCCGGACATCGCGAACTGGGCGGATGCGCTGTATTTCACCGTGGCGGCCCTGACCACCACGGGCTTCGGCGACATCACGCTGGACGGCACCTGGGGCCGGCTGCTGACCGTGCTCATCATGCTGGCCGGCGTCACCCTGTTCCTGCGGCTGGCACAGGCGCTGTTCCGGCCGATCAAGGTCAGCTTCCGCTGCCCAAGCTGCGGCCTCGGCCGGCACGACACGGATGCGGTGCACTGCAAGGCCTGCGGCGTCCAGCTCAACATCCCCGACGACGGCGACTGAACCCCGCTCCACGCCTGCGAGGTTGCCGACAGTTGGCAGGGACGGCATGTTTCCCGCACGGGCCGCGCAGACGGCCGCAACCGGGAGAACAACCATGAGATTGAGCCGCCGTGGCCTGCTGGCCGCCCCCCTCGCCTTGCCCTTCATCGGTGCAGCAAGGGCGCAATCCGGCTGGCAGCCGACCCGCCCGATCCAGCTCATCGTCGGCTTCGCCCCGGGCGGCGGCTCCGACATCATTGCGCGTTCCATCGCGGAGGCCGCCGCGCCAAACTTCCCGCAGCCGTTGGTGGTGGTGAACCGGCCCGGCGCCGGTGGCGCCATCGCGGCGGAATTCGTCAGCCGGGCGGCGCCGGATGGCCATACCTTGCTGATCGCCGGCGGATCGGAAAGCACCTCCCTGCCCGCGCATCGCGACCTGCCCTATGATCCGAAGCGCTCCTTCACCTCCGTCATCCGCCTGACCCGCAACGCGCATTTCATCTGCGCCCGCGGCAAGGGCGGCCGCTTCACCACGATGCAGCAGGTGATCGAGGCGGCGAAGGTGCGGCCGGAGGCGCTGACCCATGGCTCCGCCGGCGTCGGCACGCTGTCGCATTCCATCTTCATCATGCTCGGCCGGGCGACGGGGTCGGAGCTGCTGCACGTGCCCTATACCGGCGGCGGGCCGCAGCAGCAGGCGCTGCTGGCAGGCCAGGTGGACCTGGTGGTGCAGGCCTCCGACGAGCTGCGCGGCCTGGCGGCCTCCGGCGACATCCTGCCGCTGGCCTGCGCCTCCGCCCAGCGGATGCCGGCCTATCCCCAGGTGCCAACGCTGCGGGAGCTGGGGGTGGAGCTGGTGGCGGACAATATGAAGGGCTGGGTCGGCCCGGCCGGCATGACGCCGGAGATGGTGACCTATCTGCATGACCGCTTCCGCCAGGGCATGTCCGCGCCCGGCTGGTCGCGCTTCATGGAATCGACGGGGGAGGCCGACGGCTATGCCAATGGCGCCGACTTCCAGCGCGACATGGACACGCTGCTCGACAATATCCGCGCCGCGATGCGCCGAACCTGACCAGGAATAGAGCATGACCGAGACGATCGAGCCGCCCGCCCCCGTTGCCTTCATCGGCCTCGGCGTGATGGGCGCCGCCATGGCGGCCAACCTCGCCAAGGCCGGCTATGCCCTGACCGTCACCAACCGCAGCCGCGGCAAGGCGGCAGCGCTGGAGGCCGGCGGGGCGGGCTGGGCGGAGAGCCCGGCGGAGGCGGCGCGCGGCGCGCGGTTCATCGCCCTCTGCCTACCGGACACGCCGGATGTGGAGGCGGTGCTGTTCGGGCCGGAGGGGGTGGCGAAGGGTGTGGCGCCCGGCACGGTGGTGGTGGATTTCTCGACCATCTTGGCCGCCGCCGCCGCCGGCTTCGCCAGGCGACTGGCCGAGGAGACCGGCGCGATCCTGCTGGACAGCCCGGTCTCCGGCGGGCCGAAGGGCGCGCTGGATGGCACGCTGACCTGCATGGTGGGAGGCGACGAGGCCGCCTTCGCCCGCGCCGAGCCCTGCTTCCGGGCCATGGGCAGGACGCTGACCCATCTCGGCCCGGCCGGCGCCGGGCAGGTGTGCAAATCCGCCAACCAGTTGATCGTGGCGACGACCATGCTGGCCGTAGCCGAGGCGCTCGCGCTCGGCGCCAAGGCGGGGCTGGACGGTGAGAAGATGCGTCAGGCGCTGCGCGGTGGCAGCGCCGCCAGCTTCGTCATGGAAAACCACGCCGCCCGCATGCTGTCCGGCCAGTTCGCGCCGGGCTTTCGGGCGGAGCTGATGCGCAAGGACCTGCGCCTCTCCGCCACGGCCATGCGCGACCACGCCGTCTTCGCCCCTGCCACGGCGCTGACGGCGCAGATGCTGGAGGCGCTTTGCACCTCCGGCCGTGGCGGGCTGGACAGCGCTTCGGTGGGGGCGCTGGTGGCGGAGCTGTCCGGCGTGCCGCGTGATCGCTGAAGGCCGAATGGCCGGAAGCGTGAATCACGCGGCTCTGAAAAGGCCTATGCGGGACGCTTGAACGACACCTTGTCGTTCTCGCCGGCCTTCGGCGGCTCGCCGGTGATGCGCGCCTTCACATAGCCGAAGGCGTGCAGCAGCGTGGAGGAGGGGGCGTCCCAGTATTCGGCGCCCTCGACTTCCACCTTCAGCAACGCCGCATTCGGGTCTTCCGGCCCGCCGGGGAACCAGGTGCGCAGCGGCTCCGACCACATCGCCTTCTGCTGCGCCACGTCGCGGATGATCTGCGCGGTGCCGGAGACGGAGACGTAGTTCTGGTCCGACGGCTCGGCATAGGCCAGCAGCACCCGTTCATCCTGGCGGATTTCCGCCGCCTTGGGGGAGCCGGCGGCGGTGAAGAACCACAGCGTGCCGTCGAATTCCTTCAGCTCCACGGCGCGCATCGGGCGGCCCCGCATATGGCCCTCGGTATCGAGGGTCACCATGGTCGCCACCTCGATGTCGCGAATCAGCTCCCACACCTTGTCGCGGGCGGCCTGGTCGGTGCGTGTCTGGGTCATGCTGGCATGTCCTTGGCTGTGGGGGCAGAACGGGTGGAGGGGGCGGAGGTTGCGTGCCCCCCTCTGGCCGAGGCCGCGCGCCGGCGTTACGGTCGCCGCCATGCCACACCCCCTCATCACCCAGGCGCGCGATGGCGCCGTCGCCATCCTCACCATCGATCGGCCGGCCAAGCGCAATGCGATGGACCTGCCCATGTGGATCGCCCTGGCCGAGGCCATGGAATCCTGCTCGGCCGATGACAGCCTGCGCTGCGTCGTGCTGCGTGGCGCCGGCGAAGACGCTTTCTGCGCCGGCGCGGACATCGCCGCCTTCGAGACCGAGCGCGGGACGCCGGAGCGGGAGGCGGTCTATGGCGCCGAGATCGGCCGCAGCTTCCAGTCGCTGCGCGCCTGCCGCCACCCGGTGGTCGCCGCCTGCCGCGGCTGGACCATGGGCGGCGGGGCGGGGCTGGCGACGATGGCCGATTTCCGCGTCGGCGGCCCCGCGACCCGCATCGGCATCCCGGCCCGCAACCTGAACATCTTCTACGCCTATGAGGAGCTGGACCCGATCCTGCAGTCGGTCGGCTATGCCGTCGCCATGGAGCTGCTGGTGGAAGGTCGCGTCTTCACAGGGGCGGAGGCCTATGAGAAGGGCCTGCTCTCCCGCCTCGTCGCCGATGAGGAGGTGCAGGCGGAGGCGGTGGCCATGGCGCATCGCATCGCCCAGGGCGCCCCGCTCGCCAACCGCTTCCACAAGCGCGCCCTGCAGCGCCTGCGCGGCGAACTGCCGCTGACCGCCGAGGATTACGAGGCCGGCAAGAGCTTTCCGTATACCGAGGATTTCCGGGAGGCGACGCGCGCCTTCATCGAGAAGCGCAAGCCGGTGTTCAAGGGGCGGTAATCCGCCTCAGGCCACCCTCAGGCGGTCGTGCCGGAGGCACGCCTGCGGCGTGACGCGGAAACCTCCAGTTTACTTGGCTTCGTCGCGCCGAAGGCGCGCCTTCGGCGCGACGCATAAGCGGCGGCGGCCATTCGGCCGCTCGGACCGGTCAAGAGACCGGCCCGCCGGTATCAGCGCGGCGCCAGCGTATCCCGCCCGCCGATCAGCCTGCGGCGGATGCGGGCCGAGATCTGGTCGATGATCGCCACGGTCACCAGCATCAGGATGATGATGAAGGCCACCTCGTCCCAGGCGCGGATCTTGATGCGCTCGGCAATCGCCAGGCCGATGCCGCCGGCGCCGACGATGCCGAGCACGCTGGCGGAGCGCGTGTTGCTTTCCAGGAAATACAGCGCCTGGGCGATCATCACCGGCAGCACCTGCGGCAGCAGGCCGAAGCGCGTGCGCAGCAACTTGTTGCCGCCCACCGCATCGATGCCTTCCGCCTGCTTGCGCTCCGCCGTCTCGATCGCCTCGGCATAGAGTTTGGCCAATACGGCGATATCCGCCGTGGCGATGGCCAGCACGCCGGCCAGCGGGCCGAGGCCGACGGCGCGGACATAGGCCAGCGCCCAGATCAACTGGTCGACGCCGCGAAATCCGTCGAAGACCCGGCGGATGGAGAAATGCGCCAGCGTGTTCACCACGACGTTGCCGGCGCCCAGGAAGCCCAGCGGCACGGCGATGACCGCGGCGATGAAGGTGCCGAGGAAGGCCATGGCCACGCTCTCGGCGATGCCCTTCAGGATATCCAGCCACAGCGCGCCGGGTGAGGGCGGGATCATCAGCACCACGATGGTGCCCAGCCCCGAAAGCCCGTTCCACAGCCGGATGGGCGTGATCTGGAACCACCAGAGCAGGAAGACGAGCCAGCCGAACGCCGCCAGCCCGCCCACCCAGCGCAGCGCCCGCGTCGCCGGGCTCACGCCGAAGGCCGCGGGCATGCGCGCCCGCCATTGCTTGATCTGACCCGGCGTGGGGGTTGCGATCGCCATCGGCCTCAGCCCCGCGCCACGCCGGCGGAAAGCTGCCGGCGCAGCCTTTCGGAAATCATGTCGATCGACGCCACGCTGAGGATGATGAGCACGATGATGGCGCTGATCTCCTCGTAATAGTTGAAGGAGATCACGTGATACAGCTCCTCGCCAATTCCGCCGGCGCCGACGAAGCCCAGCACGCTGGCACCGCGCACATTGATCTCGAAGCGCAGCAGCGCGTAGCTCAGGAAATTCGGCGCCACCTGCGGCAGCACGCCGAAGCGCACGCGGTGAAACCAGTTGCCGCCGGCAGCCCGCACGCCTTCCATGGCGGAGGTCTCGGCATTCTCCACCACCTCGGCGAAGAGTTTTCCATTCGCGCCGGCGGTGTGGATGATGATGGCCAGGATGCCGGCCATCGGGCCGATGCCGAAGGCCCAGACGAAGATCAGCGCGAAGACGATCTCCGGCACCGTGCGGCAGAATTCCAGGAAGCGCCGCGCGAGGTGGAAGGCCCAGGGCGTCGGCGCCAGGTTGCGGGCCGCGACGAAGCACAGCGCGAAGCCGATCAGCGTGCCGAAGACGGTGCCGAGAAGGGCCATCTGGCTGGTCTCGAAGATCAGCCAGGCCCATTTGTCGAGGCGGTAGAACCAGCCGGCCAGGCTGCCCTCCGTCTCCCAGTCCGCGAACAGCGTTTCCCATCGCAGGGTCGGCAGGATGCGCCAGAAGTATTCGCCGATACGCGGCAGGCCATCGGCGAGCGCCTGCGGCGTCATCTCCGACAGCCGCGCGGCCAGCAGCAGGCAGACCAGCAGGATGGCGCCCCATAGCAGGGTGGCGCGCCGCCGCTGTCGCCGCGCCGCCTGGAATTCCGCCTCCCCCCGGGCGATGGCGCCGTGGGCGGAGGCGGTCAGGGGCAGCGCGGCATCCATGCGATCAATGGACCTTAGGAACGGCGGCGGCGCTCGGCCGCCTCTTCGCGACGCAGGCGCACGATCGGCTCGAACATGTCATGCGTCACCGGCGCATAGCCCTGCCCGCCGCCACGCTCGACCTGGGCGTAGATCTGCGGATGGGCGGTGGCGAGCGCCAGGTGGAAATCGGTGAAGTCCTTCTTGAAGGCCGCCGGCAGGTCGGTCCGGACCGTCATCGGCCCGTTCAGGATCGGCGCGGAGGTCCAGATGATGCGCAGGTCGGCCATGTTGAGCATGCCCTTTTCCACCATCGCACGCAGGTTTCCGCGGGTAAAACCCTGGCTGACTTCGCCCTGGCCCGAGGCCCAGGTGACCGCCGCGTCGTACTGGCGCTGCAGCACCGCCACCACCGCCTGTTCATGCCCGCCGCCGAAGCCGGTGCGGGAGAAGTACTGGCCGCTCTCCGTGCCGATGCCGGCAGCGCGCAGCTCGGAGCGCGGCACCAGGTAGCCGGAGGTGGAATTGGCATCGGCCCAGGCGAGCGACTTGCCGCGCAGCTGCTCCAGGCTGGTGATGCCGCTATCGGCGCGGACCACCATGACGGAGACATAGGAGATGCCGCCATCGGCCTCCCGCGCCACCCAGAGCGGCTCGACGCCGCCATTGGTATCCAGCCAGGCACCGGCATAGGCGGAGGCACCCATGGCCGCGCCCTCGATCTGCCGGGCGCTGAAGGCCTGCATCACGCCGGCATAGTCGGCGGCGGGGAACAGGCGCACGGGGATGCCGAAGGTGGTCTCCAGCAGGGCGCGATAGGCCTCGTAGCGGCCGAGCCGGTCCTGCTCGTTCTCGCCACCCAGCAGGCCGAGGCGAAGTTGCGGCAGTTGCTGCGCCCAGGCGCGACGTCCGGCCGCCGGCATGGCGGGGGCAGCAGTCTGGGCAATCGCAGCAAAGGGCGCCAGCGAGGCGCCGGCAACCAGAAGACGACGGGTGATCATGGCGGTTCTCTCCAGGGGGAGCTTGGGGATTCCGCCGACCACGCCGCCGCCCTCAGGCGAGGGCGAGGCCGGGCTTGGCGGTCAGGGACGGGCGGGCGGCGGGGTTCACCGCCTCCTGCGCCTGTTCCTCGAATTCATCCTCGGTGACGCCGTAGATCTCCTGCACCCGGGCGGAGGTCAGCTCGGCGGGCGCGCCATCGAACATCACCCGGCCGGCCTGCATGGCGACGATCCGGTCGCAATACTGCCGGGCGGTGTTCAGATGATGCAGGTTGGTGAGCACGGTGATCCCGTCCTCCCGGTTCACTTGGCGCAGCGCGTCCATCACCGTCTTGGCGTTGCGCGGATCGAGGCTGGCGATGGGCTCATCCGCCAGCATCAGCCGGGGCTGCTGCAACAGGGCGCGGCAGATGGCGACGCGCTGCTGCTGGCCGCCGGAGAGCGTATCGGCGCGTTGCAGCGCGACCTCCGCCAGGTCGAAGCGATCCAGCGCCTGAAGCGCCATGGCGCGTTCGGTGGCGGTGAACATCTTGAGAAGGCTGGTGACGGTGCCCATCACGCCGGGGCGGTGGTTCAGCCGGCCGACCAGCACATTGGTCAGCACATCCAGCCGCTGCACCAGGTTGAACTGCTGGAAGATCATGGCGCAGTCGGTGCGCCAGCGGCGCAGCTCCGCGCCACGCAGCGCCGTGATGTCCCGGCCGCCATACAGAACCTGCCCGGCGGAGGGCTCCGTCAGCCGGTTGACCATGCGCAGCAAGGTGGACTTGCCGGCGCCGGAACGGCCGATCACGCCGACCATCTGGCCGTCCGGTATCGTCAACCTGACATCGTTCACGGCCGTGACGGCGCCAAAGCGCCGCGTCAGGCCCCGCAGTTCCAGCATGGGATGCCCCTTCTCAAGCGGGGCTATACAAGCACCCTGTGACGTCCCCGTGACACAGCGATGATGAAGCGGTTGCAGCAAATCCCGCCGCGGGCCGGCTTTGCGCCCCGGCCCGCGCACGGCATGCTGATGGTGGAACGGGAGAAGCCGAATGATCGTCGACCTGCGCATCTACACCACGCTGCCCAACAAGCTGCCGGAATTCGTCGCGCTGTATGAGGCGAAGGCCTGGCCGATCCAGTTGAAATACCTGGAGAATTGCCTGGGCTGGTACACCACCGTGGAAGGTGCGCTGAACACCGTGGTGCATATGTGGGGCTATGCCGACCAGGGCGACCGCGAGCGCCGCCGCACCGCCATGGCGGCCGACCCGGCCTGGGGCGACTACCTGGCCGAGGCCGGCGCCCGGAACCTGCTGGTGAAGATGGAAAACCGCATCATCAGGCCGACCGGCTTCTTCAACGCCTTCCAGGCGAAGAAGTAGTTGTATCAAAGGGCGGGGCGCGCGGCCCCGCCCCTCCGGATCAGACGGTCAGCGTGCCCGCCTTGGCCGCCGCATAGCGCGCGCCGATCTTCTGCCAGTCGAGCACGCTCCACCAATTGCCCGTGTATTCGGCGCGGCGGTTCTGGTAGCGCAGGTAATAGGCGTGTTCCCACACGTCATTGCCCATCAGCACGCGCTGGCCATCCATCAGCGGGCTGTCCTGGCCGGGCTTGGTGACGATCGCCAGCCGCCCTTCCCGGTTCACCGTGACAAAGGCCCAGCCGCTGCCGAAGACGCCATTGGCGGCGCCGTTGAAGCGCGTGCGAAGCGTGGCGAAGTCGCCGAAATCGCGGGTGATGGCCTCGGCCAGCTCGCCCTGCGGGTCGCCGCCGGACCCGCCCATGATCTCCCAGAACATCGTGTGGTTGGCATGGCCGCCGCCATTGTTGCGCACGGCGGTGCGCACCGCCTCCGGCACCTCGCCCAGCTTGCCCAGCAGCTGGTCCAGCGGCAGGGCGGAAAGCTGGCCATGTTCGCGCAGCGCATTGTTCAGCCCGGCGACCTGGCCGCCATGGTGGAAGCGGTAATGCAGCTCCATGGTCCGGGCATCGATCGCCGCCTCATTCGCGCCGAAGGCATAGGGCATGGCCGCCTGGGTATAGGGGCCGGTGGGCGCCGGTGCCTGGGCCAGGGCGGCGCGCGGGGTGGCCCCGATGGTGACCCCGACCGGCAGGGCCAGGGCGGCGGAAAGCGGGGCGAGGCCCCGGAGCAGGCTGCGGCGTTGAAGATTCATTCTGGCGTTCCTTAGGTTCGGCCGATCTGGGGCTTTGGCGTATCTGGTGCGCGGCGCATCCGGGAGAGGAAGCGCCGTGGGCGGCGGAGGTTGCTCCCATCCCCGCCCCGTCCTAGCCTCACAAGATAGTGAGCCTTGCGAGGGAGGCAGGGCTGCCCAGGAACCGCCGCAGCCCGACCACGGGCGCGCCGGAATGGGACGCCAGAAGGAACTGCGGTCCCATGGGTGGCAAGGCATGATCCAGGCTGAAAGCGTCGCCTCCGCCACCCCGGTTCCCGCCGCGCCCCTCGCCGCTGCCCAGGCGGCCCGGCCGGCGCAATCGGTTCTGCTGCGCCGGGCCATGCTGCTGCTGGCCGTCTTCGGCGGCGGCCTGGCCGCCATCGCCACCCTCGGGCCGCGCATCCTGGACATCAACGACCTCGGCTGGCTGCTGCATGGCACGCTGGGGCCGGACCCGGTCGCCTATCTGATGGCCTGGACCTATTTCGCCCCCGCCCCCTGGTCCTGGCCGCCGGGGCTGAACCCCGACTACGGGCTCGAACTCTCCAGCGCCATCTTCTACGTCGATGTGGTGCCGCTGATGGCCTTCCTGGCCAAGGCGCTGCGCCCGCTGGTCGAGATCCCGCAATACTGGGGTCCCTGGATGGTGCTGAGCGCCGCCCTGCAAGGCGCCTTCGCCTGGCGGCTGCTGGCGCTGGAGGTGGAGGATGCGCCGAGCCGGGCACTCGCCGCGCTGCTGTTCGTCTGGCAGCCGCTGCTGCTGAACCGCATGGGCGGGCATTTCGCCCTGGTCTCGCAATGGGCGATGCTCTGGGCGCTGTGGCTGTGCCTGCGGCCGGTGGCGCGCCGGCAGGCGCTGCAATGGGCCGGCTGCCTCGGCGTGGTCGCCATGCTCAACCCCTATGTCATGGCCATGTGCGGTGGGCTCTGGGTGGCGGACTGGTTCGGCCGCGCCCGCGCGGGCCTGGCCTGGCAATCGCTCGGCGCGCAGTTGCTGCTGGTGCCGGCGGCGATGGGGGGCGCGCTGTGGCTGGCGGGGTATTTCACCCTGGCGGGCGACGTGGTGCCCATGGGGGTGCATTACGGCCATTCCCAGCTCGACCTGACCGCCCCCTTCGACGCGACGGAATGGGGCCGCCTGCTGCCCGCCTTGCCGGGGCTGCGGCATTGGGAGGCAGGGGGGTCCTATCTCGGCGCCGGCATTCTGGTGCTGCTCGCCTTGGCGCTGGCGCTGGCGCCGCGTGGTGCGCTGCGTGGCGCGATCCGCCGCTATCCGATGCTGGCGCTGATGCTGCTGGGCATGCTGGGCTTCGCCATGTCCAACCACATCGCCATCGCCGGGCATGAGGTGCTGCAATTCGACCTGCCGGGGCCGCTGGAGCGGGTGGCGGACATGCTGCGCGCCTCCGAGCGTTTCTTCTGGCCGCTGGCCTATACGGCGCTGTTCTGCGGCGTGGTGGTGGTGGTCCGGCGGCTGCCGGTGGTGCAGGCGCGCTGGCTGCTGGGCGCGCTGCTGCTGGTGCAGGTGGTGGACATCCAGGCGGGCATGGGCCGCTTCCGCGCTTTGGTCGCCGCCGCGCCGGCAGTGGCAGCGGAGCGGCTGCCGGATCCCTTCTGGGAGGAGGCCGGCCGCCGCTACCAGCGGCTGCGGGCCGTGCCGGCGGCGAATTTCGGACCGTCCTGGGAACCGCTCGCCCGCTTCGCCGCGCCGCGCGGCATCCTGACCGATGCCGCCTATCACTCCCGCGTCGACCCCGCGGCGCTGCGCCGCCTGCAACGCCGCGGCCGCGCCGCCCTGGTCGCCGGGCGGTGGGAGCCGGGGACGCTCTATGTGCTGCGCGATGCCGAGACGCTGGCCCTGGTCGCCGCCCGCGCCAACCCGCAATGGGACCTGCTGGCGGTGAAGGACGGGTTGCAGGTTTTTGCCCCGGGCTGGTTCATCGGGCGCTGAGGAAGCGTCCGCCACCGCCACCCGGAAGGGCTGACCTGCGGCCGGCGCGCGCCGGCCGAGCGCCCGAATGGGCGCCGCCGCTTATGCGTCGCGCCGAAGGCGCGCCTTCGGCGCGATGAGCCAAGGCCCCGGAGGGGCCGCCCGGCGCTTGAGGGGGTATGAACCCCTCACCGCTCCATGGCGCGCATCGCCCGCGCGCCCCAGAGCCGGGCGAGCAGCATCACCACCAGCACGGACCCGCCGTGCCAGATCAGCACCATCGCCGCCGCGTCCAGGTGATGCACCAGGGACAGGCCGACGGAGGCGATGGCCGCCGCCGCCAGCCCGGCCAAAGCGGCGACGGGGCCGGGACGGATGCGGGCGGCGTGGCGCGTCATCCACAGCATGCCGAGCGTCAGCGGCACGCCGAAGCCGATGATGAAGCTCATGCAGCCGAAGCTGATGCCCAGCGCCGGCCAGCCGCGCTCGACGAATTCCGTCAGGCAGCCCCAGCCGAGGCCGGAGACCCAGAAGGCGGCGAAGGGCAGCGGCAGCAGCGCCCAGCGTTCGCTGCGGTCGGGCAGCGCCAGGTGGAAGGCCGCCACCGCCGCCGCCGCGCCGGTGGCCAGCGCGGCCGCCATGTTCACCTGCTCATGCATCAGCATCAGCCGCTGTTCCAGGTCGTGGCGGAAGCCCGACAGCGCCACGCCCGCCGCCACCACCGCGAAGGCCATGGCCAGCCAGCCCAGCGCCGCCTGCATCGGCGGCGTCACCCGGCGCACCGGGGCCAGGCCCTGGGACAGGCGGCTGATCAGGTCATCGGTCCGCACGGTCGTCTCCTTCTCCGACACCGAAGCGGCGGCGCAGCGAGCGCATCGCCCGGTGGGTCGCCACCTTCAAGGCACCGACGCTGAGGCCGGAACGGGCCGAGGCCTCGGTCAGCGACAAATCCTCCAGCTTCGCCAGGCGCAGCGCGGTGCGCTGGCTTTCCGGCAATTCGGCCACCGCATCGCGCAGGTTGCGCGCGGCGATGCGTTCCTCCGCCACCGGCGCCACGGAGGCGGCGGATTCCGGCAGGTCGTCGATATTGGATTCCCGGCCGGCACCACGGCCGCGCCGGCGCAGCCGGTCGATGGCGCGGCGGCTGGCGATGGTGCTCATCCAGGGGCCGAAGGGCCGGCTGGGGTCGTAGGTGTGGCGCAGCGCGTGGATGGTCATCAGCGCGTCCTGCACCGCATCCTCCACCTCCGCCGCGTCTCGGATGCGGGCGCGGGCGATCTGGCGCAGGCGCGGCGTCACCTCCCGCAGCAGGCTGTCATAGGCGCGGGCATCGCCGGCCTGGGCCGCGGCCAGCAGCCCGCCCCAGCGTTCCTCCTGCGCCGAGCGCTGGGCGCTGTCGCCTAGCGCCATGCGTGGGGCGTCGAGGGGCAGGCAAGCGGGGGCCATGTCAGGCATGGGCCAGGCGAGGCCAGTTGGCCTCGGCGCGGGCGATCTGGCCGTTGATGTCGCGCAGCCACTGCCGTTGCACTCCAAGATCGTAGTTCAGGTAGAGCACGCCGTTGCGGATGTGCCATGCCTCGGGGTCGATATCCACCTTGTAGCCGCGCGCCACGCCGAAAGCGCAGAAGCCGCCGAAGCGCGGCATATGGGCGGCGGGATCACGCTCGAACCGGGCGAGATGCGCGGCGGAGGCGAAGTGCCAGGCGACGCCGGCATGTTCGGCCTGGAAGGCGGGGTTGCCTCGGCGCGGCCGGCCCTCGGTGAACCAGGCCACCGTGTCGTAGCCATCCAGCGCCACGCCGGCCTTGTGGTTGACGTTGCGGGGCAGGCCATCGGCCCGGGCGGAGGCCGCGAGCAGGGCGGGAACCAAAGCGAGAAGGTGGCGGCGGCGCATGGGGTTGGACCTCGGCTGTGGCAGTCCCCGGTCGCTTCGCGGCCCAGGCCGGCATGGTTACGGCCCGATGACGACCGCCGCCCCCCTTGTACCGCCGGCCCTTACAGCGCCCCGGCCCTTGCAGCGCCCCGCGCCGGCAAGCGAGGGTGGCGCATGGACATCGATGCCCCGCCCTGGACCACCACCCATTCCGAAATCCTGGTCGAGGACCGCTGGATCAGGCTGCGCGCCGACCGGCTGCGCACCGCCGCCGGGGCCGAGATCGCGCCCTGGTATGTGCTGGACTACCCCGACTGGTGCGCCGTGGTGGCGCTGACCGAGGACGGCCGGCTGGTGCTGGTGCGGCAATGGCGCCATGGCGCGCAAAGCTGGTCGCTGGAACTGCCCGGCGGGGTGATGGATGCGGAGGATGCCGACCCCATCGCCGCCGCGCGGCGGGAATTGCTGGAGGAAACCGGCTATGGCGGCGGCGAATGGCGCTACCTCTATGCCGGCCACGCCAATCCGGCGATCCAGACCAACCGGCTGCACATCGTCCTCGCCACCGGCCTTCGCCCGATCGCCCCGCCCGCGCCGGAGCCGGGCGAGACGATCCAGGTGGAGCTGCTGGAGGTGGCGGAGATGTTGAAGGGCCTGCCGCAGGGGTTGATCGGCCAATCCATGCATGTCGGCGGAATCCTGGTCGGCCTGGCCGCCGCCGGACGGATCAACCTGGGAGAATGCGCGTGACCGACATCACCATCACCCCGCTTGCACAGCGCCACCAGGCGGCCTGGGAGGCGCTCTATGCCGGCTATGCCCGCTTCTACAAGGTCGAGCAGACGGCGGAGATGCGCGCGCGGGTCTGGGGCTGGATCATGGACCCCGCCCATCCGGTGAAGGCGCTGGTGGCGGAGGATGCGGCGGGCCAGGCCATCGGCCTCGCCCACTACCGCGAATTCCCCCGGCCGCTCGCCGCCGGCACCGGCGGCTATCTGGACGACCTGTTCGTCGACCCCGCCGCGCGCGGCCGGCGCATCGCCGATGCGCTGATCGAGGCGGTGACGGAGATCGGCCGGCAGCGCGGCTGGGGCGTGATCCGCTGGATCACGGCGGACGACAATTACCGCGGCCGGGGCGTCTATGACCGGCTGGCGGTGCGGACCGCCTGGATCACCTACGACCGCAAGATCGGGTAGCGCGTGATGCGCGGGCGATCACGGCTGAGCCGTCATCGCCCGCATCCAGACCAGAACCGCGCTCGCCCCGGCATCCGGCTGGCCCAGGGCGCGGTCCCCGAGATAGGCGGCACGGCCGAGGCGCGGGCGCATGGTGACGGTCGCGGAGACCCCATCCGCCGCCGCCGCCACCGCCGCCTGCCAGGCCTCCGTCAGCGGACCGGGGGAGGCGGCAAAGATCTCGGCGGCGGGGTGCAGCGCATCCAGCATGGTGCGGTCGCCGGGCCGCGCGCCGCCCAGCGCGCCGATCGCCGCCACCGCGTCGCGGAAGGCGCGCGCCCAGTCGGCATGGTCCGGTGCCTCCGGCAGCGCCTGGGCGGCGGCGAGCAGGGCGGTGGCGTAGAAGGGGCCGGAACTGCCGGCGATGGCCCGCCGCACGGCCTGCGCCATGGCGGTGAGCGCCGTGGCGGGGGTGGCGAAGACGGCCTCCGGCAGCGCCCGGATCGCCGCCGCGCCGCGCGCCATGGACAGGCCGAGATCGCCATCCCCGGCATGGCTGTCGAGCGCCGTCAGCGCCGCCTCCTCCACCTCCAGCGCCGCGGCCACGGCCAGGGCCAGGCGGCGCAGCTCGGGCGCCAGCGGGCCGGGGGCGGTGGCGGGCGCCGCCTCGGGCTCCAGCGGCGCGGCGATGCGCGCGGCCGGGGCGAGCATCCCGCCGCCGGGCCAGGCCGGGGCCAAGGCCGGCGCGTCCAGCCGGGCCAGCCGGCCCGCCTCCAGCCGCAGCAGGCTGATCGAGCAGCCGGGCATTTCCAGCGCCGTCATGAAGTTGCCGGCCCAGCCGCGCGGCACCGCGATGCCCCGCGCGGCGAGCCCGGCCAAGGCGGCGCGGGCGACGATGGACAATTCCATCGGCGGCGTGCCGCCGAGGCCGTTCACCAGCAGCGCCACCTGGTCCCCCGCCGCCAGCCCGGCATCCAGCACCAGCGTGTCGAGGATGGTGGCGACGATGGCATCGGCGGGCTCCATCGGCGCGCGCCGCACGCCCTGTTCGCCATGGATGCCGAGGCCGAGCTCCATCTCCGACTCGCCCAGGGTGAAGCCCGGCGTGCCGGCCGCCGGCACGGTGCAGGCGCCGAGCGCCACGCCCATGGAGACCACGGCCGCGGCCGCGGCCTCCGCCTCCGCCAGCACGGCATCGAGATCGCCGCCGGCATCGGCCGCCGCGCCGGCCACCTTATGGACCAGCACGGTGCCGGCGATGCCGCGCCGGCGCTCCGGGTCCACCGTGTCGCGCAGCGCCGCGTCATCCGCCACCACCACGACCTTGGTCGGAAGGCCCTCCGCCGTGGCCAGCGCGGCGGCGAGGCCGAAATTCAGCCGGTCGCCGGTGTAGTTCTTCACCACCAGCAGCGCCCCGCGCGGCCCTGCGGCGGCGCGGATGCCGGCGAGCACGGCATCGACGGAGGGCGAGGTGAAGACATCGCCCGCCACCGCGCCCGCCAGCATGCCCGGCCCGACATAGCCCGCATGCGCCGGCTCATGCCCCGCCCCGCCGCCGGAGATCACCGCCACCGGGCGATCGGCCGGCGCCGGCAGCCCGGCGCGCACCACCACATCCTCCGCCTCCAGCAGCGCCAGGCCCGGGTTCAGGGCGACCAGCCCCTCCAGCATGTCGCGCACCACGCGGCGCGGATCGTTGACGAGCTTTTTCATCGGCGTTTCCTCGGCTGGCACCGACCAGGATCGCCGTGCCGCTCCACCACGTCAAACCGCGCCGGGCAGCCTGCCGCGTACCCGGGCGATGGCCGCCGACAGCGCCGGATCGCCACCGGCCAGGGCCTCGGCCTGCGCCAGCCAGCGCCGGGCATCCGCCACCTCCCCCCGCCCGGCGGCACCTTCCGCCGCGCGCAGAAAGAGGTCCGCCGCCTCCGCCGTCCCGCCCATCGCCCAGGCCGCCGCGGCGCGCAGTGCCAGCAGCCGCGACAGGCCGCGATAGTCCAGGGCGTCGCGCCGCAGCGCCTCGGCCTCCAGGGCGCGTTGGCGGGCCTCCGCCGGGGCCTGTCGCAGCAGCGCCTCCTGGGCGGCGAGTTCCAAGGCATCGGCCCGATAGGCGGCGACCTCCGGCTGGCCGATCGCCGAGCGCGCCGCCGCGAGCATCGACGCATCCCCCGACTGGGCCGCCATCAGCCCCAGCAGGAACCAGGCCCGCAGCGCCGCTTCCGCATGTTCCGCGCCCCGCCCGGCGACATGCCGCGCCACCGCCGCCGATTCCGCCAGCCGGCCGAGGCGATATAGCGCCGTCGCCTCCGCCAGCAGCAGCGCGGCGGAGGCACCCCGGCCGCGCCGGGCCATCTCCTCCCGCACCGTGCGCGCCACGGCCAGCGCGGCGCCGGCCTCGCCGCGTTCCAGCTCGGCGATGGCCTGGCCGAGCGCCATGGAATCGATCGCCGCCGCATCGTCACGCTGCCGCGCCCGGGCCAGCGCCTGTTCATAGAGCCGCGCCGCCGCCTGCGGCTGTTCCTGGCCCAGCGCCGCGCCGGCGGCATCGGCCGCGCGGTCCAGCACGGCATCGCGCGGCGGGCCGGGCGGCGGCGCGCGGCCGCCACAGGCGGCGAGCGCCAGCAGGACAAGCACCGCTGCTCTCACGGTCGCAGCCGCTCCACCGCCGGGCGCGCCGCTGCGCCCACCGGCCGCGTTACCTCGCCGCCGCCGGAGCCCAGCAGCCAGTGCCGCCGCAATTGCAGCAGCAGCAGCTCCATCTGCCGCGCCGCCTCCTGCGCCTGCACCATCACCGCCGGCAGGCCATCCGTGCCGTCACGGACATTGGCGGTGATCTGCGGCAAGGCGGGGCTGGCGCGGGCGATATCGGCGGTGGCGCGTTCCGCCTGCGCCAGTACCCGTTCGGCCCGCGCCACCAGCCCCGGCAGCGTGCCCGGCCCGCCGCGCCCATCGGCGCCGCGCAGGCCGGAGGTGAGCTGGCGCAGCTCGACGCTCGCCCCCTCGATATTCGCCATCACCTGGGCGGCGCGAGCCGTGGCCGCCTCGGCCTCCCGGATCAGGGTGTCGTCGGTCAGCAGCCGGCCGATCGTGCCCTCGCCGCGTTCCAGGCGCTGGGTCGCGGCGGCGAAGGCGGCGGTGCCGGTGCGCAGCTCCTCCAGCACCGGGAAGACCCGCTCCTGCAACTCATCCAGCAGCGTGCCGAGGGTTTCGGTCGGGGCGCGTTCGCTGGTGGCGCGGATCCAGGCGCGGTCCCAGTTCAGCTCCTCCCCCCGGCCACGCTGGATATCCAGATAGGCCGGCCCGGCCACGCCGAAGCGGCGCCGCACCACGGCGGTTGAATCGCGGCGGATGAAGGGCTTGGCCTGTTCCTCGATGCGCAGCTCGGCGCGGATGCGGCGCTCCGGGTCGACGATGATGCGGCGGACGGAGCCGGCGCGGATGCCCAGCACCTCCGCCTCCGCCCCCACCGACAGGCCGGCGACGCCTTCCTCCGGCAGCAGCACCATCAGCGTGCTGCCGTCGTCGAACCATTCGCGCAGCACCCCGCGCTGCGCCAGCGCGCCGAGGAACAGCAGCAAAGCGAGCAGCACCAGCGCGCCCACCCAGCGATCGGTATGGCGCAGGCGGACCCGGTCCTCATGGGTTACGGCGTTGCCGGACAAAGCCCTTCCTCCTCCAACCGCCACCATTGCGTGGCCGGGAAGCCCGGCTCCTGCCAGGCCCGCCGCGACCGGGTCGACCACAGCACGGCGGCGCCGCGGTCCAGCGCCGGGCGCAACGCCGCCAGCAGCGGATCCGCCAGCGCATCCGCCACTTCCCGGTCCAGCGGGCTTTCCAGCAGGATCAGATCCGGCGTGCCGAGCAGCGCCCGGGCACAGCCGGCGCGGGCCAAAGCCGGGCGCGGAATTTCGGACGGGTGGCGCAGCAGCAGGCCCGGCAGGCCGAAATGCTTGCAGAGCGCCACCGCCTCGGCCCGCAGATCCGTGTCCGGTATCGTATCATGGTGCCGGCGCGGCAGCATCATGCTCTCCGCCACCGTCAGGTGCTGCAGCCAGCCGCCATCGCCCGGCGCCAGGCCGATGCGACCACGCCGCGCCTCCGCCACCGGCCGCGCCAGCCCGGCCCAGTCTTCCCCGAGGAAGCGCACATGGCCTTCGGCGAGCGGGGTGAGCCCGGTGCAGAGCAGCACCAGCGCGCGCGCCATCATCGGATCATCCGCCTGCACCAGCGCCAACTCGCCCGGCATCAGCCGCAGCGTGACCGCGCCGGATATGGGCGAGGTCGCCGATGCCGGCCGGGCGCCCTCGATCTCCAGCACTGCGCTCACAGCGTCACCACGCTGAGCCCGGCGCTCACCGTCAGGATGCCGAGCAGGCCGCGCACGAAGGCGCGCGGCAGCAGGTGGGAAGGGCTTTCCGCCGGGGTGGAGGACAGGCCGGTGATGGTGGAGACCAGCGCCACCAGCGCCCCGATCAGCACCAGCTTCACCGCGAACAGCACGAATTCCGGCACCGAGGTCGCCGCCAGCAGATTGTCGAGCTGCTCCATCGGGGAGGCCTGGACCAGGCTGAAGAAGACGCCGGTCAGATAGCCCGAGGCCAGCGACACGGCGAGGAAGATGACACCCAGCGTGAAGCCCGCCGCCGCCATTGCCACCACCCGCGGCAGCACCAGCAGGGCGAAGGGGTCGATGCCCTGGGCCTCCAGCACATCGAGCTGGCCGCTGGCCTTGGCCGCGCCGCATTCCACCACGGCGACGCTGCCGCTGCGGCCAAGCAGGATCAGCCCGACCAGCACCGGCGTCACCTCCCGCACCAGCACGGTCACCAGCAGGTCGCCGGTGTAGTCCTCCTGCCCCGCATAGCTGAGCCAGCGGATCGTCTGGTAGACGACGCCGAATCCGACCAGGCTGGCGGTGATGACGGCGGTGCCGAAGCCCCCGGCGATGGCCTGGTGCAGGCTGCGGCGCAGCTCCGTGCGCAGGGTGCGACGCCAGCTGCGGGGGCGCAGGCCTTCCAGCAGCACCCCGAGCGCCAGGGCGGCGATGGCCAGGATGAGCTGGGCGCCGCGGCGCGCCGGCCCGCCCAGCGTCTCCAGCAGCAGCCATATCGGCAGCAGGCGCGGCTGCGTCGTCGACCTCGCCTCCGCCATCCCACACCCCCTTGCCGGCCCGTATCGGTCAGCGCCTGTGGTCGCGGAAAGTTTCCGGAACCGATGCCACTTCGGCCGCCTTCTAGTCCTGCCAGGGTTGCGGACGAGGAGTGTGAGGCATGCCGGGACGGCAGGTGGTGCAGCGGGTTGGGAATGGTGGCGTGCTGCTGGCGGTGGCGGCGCTCGCCGGCCTGCTGGCCTATGATGCCACACGGCGTGCGCCACCATATCCTGCCGCCCGGCATGATGCAGCGCGGCGCGCGGCACGAGCGGCGTCAATGCCGCACGCCGCTTCGCCTGCCAGCGCGCCGGCCAATGGTCGCGCGGCCGCCAGGCCTTCCGAAATTCCGCCACGCGGCTGGTGGGACATCCTGCGCCGCACCGCGTCCCAGGCCAGCGAGGACCGGCTGATGACGGAGGCCGCCGGCATCACCTTCTACGTGCTGCTGGCGCTGTTCCCGGCACTGGCGGCGCTGGTCTCGCTGTATGGGCTGGTGGCCGATCCGGCGACGGTGCAGGCGCATCTGAACACCCTGTCGGATATCGTCCCCGGCGGCGGCATGCAGATCATCGAGGAACAGGTGCAGCGCGTGGCGCAATCCGCCGGCGGCAGCCTGGGCCTGGGCGCGCTGCTGGGCCTCGGCGTGTCGCTGTGGTCGTCCAACAAGGCGGCCAAGGCGTTGTTCGATGCGCTGAACGTCGTCTACGAGGAACGGGAAAAGCGCGGCTTCATCAAGCTGACCGCGACCACCCTGCTGTTCACCCTGGGCATGATCGCCTTCGCCGTGCTGACCATGCTCGGCGTGGTGGCGGTGCCGGTGGTGCTGGGCCTCGTCGGGCTGGATGGGCGCGCGGAAGCCTGGCTGAGCTTCGGCCGCTGGCCGCTGCTGCTGGTGCTGTCCAGCCTGGTGCTGGCCTGCCTGTATCGCTGGGGGCCGAGCCGCGAATCGGCGCGCTGGCGCTGGGTGAGCTGGGGCAGCGCCTTCGCCGCCCTAGCCTGGCTCGGCGGTTCCGCAGCCTTCTCCTGGTACGTCGCCCATTTCGGCAATTACAACGAGACCTATGGCTCGCTGGGCGCCGTGGTCGGCTTCATGACCTGGATCTGGATTTCCGCGACCGTGGTGCTGCTGGGCGCGGAGCTGAACGCCGAGATGGAACACCAGACGGCGGAGGACACGACCACCGCACCGGAGCAGCCCATGGGCCAGCGCGGCGCGGTGATGGCCGACAGCGTGGCGTGATTCTGGCCCTCAGGCGCCGGGCGCGCGCTCCGCGCGCTTGGCTCGCCGCATAAGCGGCGGGCCGCATTCGCGGCCTCGGCCGGTTTCACCGGCCGCAGGTCAGCCTTCTCGGGCGGTGGTATAATGCCAGCGCACAGGTCTCTCGACCGGTCCGCCGGTACAAGCTCAGCGCGCCGCCTTGCGGATGTTCCAGGCGATGATGATGCCCGGCATCGCCAGCACATCCGAGATGCGTGGCGTGACGGCGGAGGGCAGGTACCACTGGCCATAGGGCACATAGGGCACCAGGCGATAGGCGCTGGCATGCAGCTCATCCAGGATGCGCTTCCGCTCCTCGGCATTCGCCGCATAGGGGAAGGCATCGATCAGCGCCTGATGCGCCGCGTCGCAGGGCCAGCCCGGCCAGGCCCGGTCGCAGCTCGCCTGCATCGGCACATTGCCGACCGGGTCGGACGCGCCGAGGCCGTTCCAGAAGGTCAGGCCGATATGCCAGCCGCCCTCGCTCGGCGGGCGGCGATTGGCGCGGCGACCGGCCATGGAGGCGAAGTCGGTGGCCTGCACATCGGTGCGGAAGCCGACGGACTGCATCTGCTGCGCCAGCACCAGAGTCGCGGTGTGGACGAAGGGATTGTCGGTCGGGTCCATCATGACGATGGGCGTGCCGTCATAGCCGCTCTCGCGCAGCAATTGCCGCGCGCGTTCCCGCGCCGCCGGGCTGCCGAGGCCGGCGGGGACGCCGGCATTCGTCTCCTGCGGGCTGCCGCAGACGAAGAAGGCGTGGCAGACCTGATACAGCGCCGGGTCCGGGAACATGCCCTGGAGGATTTCCTCCTGGTTCACCAGCAGCATCAACGCCTCACGCGCACGCGGGTCGTTGAAGGGCGGGTGGATGTGGTTCATCCGGATCATGCCCGGCGCGCCCAGCGTATTGGTGCGGACAATCCGCATCCCCCGCCGCTGCAGCATCGGCAGGAAGTCCACGCCGGGGCTTTCGATGTAGTCGATCTCGCCCTGGATCAGCGCCAGCGTCGAGGTCTGCGCATTGGCGATGTTCTGCCATTCGACGCGATCGACGTGCACCACCTTGCCGCCGGCGGTGCCGGAGGCGGGTTCGCTGCGCGGCACGTAGTTCGGGTTGCGGCGATAGACCACCGTGCTGCCCGGCACCCATTCCTCACGCACGAAGATGAAGGGGCCGCTGCCGATGGCGTCGCGGATGGCGGTGAAAGGGTCGGTCGCGGCGATGCGGGCCGGCATGATGGCGGGCATGTTGCCGGCGGGCTTTGACAGCGCGTCCAGCATCAGGCCGTAGGGGCGGTTCAGGGTCCAGACGACCGTCTTGCCATCGGCCTCCGCCGTCAGGCTGACGGTGATCGCCAGGATCTGCCGGCCATGCGGATCGCGCGCGCCCCAGCGGCGCAGGGACGCCACGACATCCTCCGCCGTCACCGGCGCGCCGTCATGGAAAGCCAGCCCGTCGCGCAGCGTGAAGCGCCAGACCAGCGCGTCGGCCGAGATGCTGTAGGCGCCGACCATCTGCGGCTGCGGGCGCTGCTGTGCGTCGCGGCCGAAGAGCTGGTCGTAGACCATATGCGCATGGGACTGCACCACGCCGGCCGTGGTGTTGATCGGGTCCAGCGTCTGCAGGTCGGCGTTCGGCACCATGCGCAGCACGCGCTCGGGCGGGATGGTCTGCGCCAGAGCAGGGCCGGCGAGAAGGCCGGCGCCCAGCAGCAGGGCGGCGAAGCGGGTCAGCATGGGTGGTGGTCCCCCGGGTTGTTCCGCTTTATGGACCGGGTGTTACAGATGGGACAAGTGCTACGCTGTTACCTCGAAGGGCAGCACCCGCACATCGCCGCCGGGCCGCGCCACCAGCACATGATTCGGCGCGATCGGCACCCAGCCGGCGCTGCGCTCATCCACCGGTTCCGACACCACCAGCACATTGCCCGCCACGCGGCGCCAGTACAGCGAGGGCGGCCTGCCATCGGAGGACCAGCGGAAGCAGGTCAGCGCCGTGCCGTCGCTCTGCGCCGCGGCGAAGCGCAGCGCCTGCGTGCTGCCGGCATCGCGCATCAGCCCCAGCACGCGGCCCAGCGTGCGCGCCATGGCGCCCGCCGCATCCTCCGCCAGCCCGTCGGCCAGGGCGGCCAGGAAGATCGCCTCGGTATCGCCGGTGCCCAGGCGGTGTTCGTAGAGCGTGTCGGGGATCAGCGCCTCCATCCGCCGCTTGATCCGCGCATAGTCGCCGACCTGACCGTTATGCATGAACATCTGCCGGCCGAGGCCGAAGGGATGGCAATTGGCGCGCGTGGTCGCGGTGCCGGTGGAGGCGCGGACATGGGCGAAGAACAGGCGGGAGCGCACCTGGGCGCAGAGCGAGCGCAGGTTCTCATCCGACCAGGCCGGGCGGATTTCGCGATACAGCCCTGGCTCCTCCCGCTCCCCGTACCAGCCCAGGCCGAAGCCATCGCCGTTGGTGGGGGTCTTGCCCTCATCGGCATGCATCGACTGGTGGATCAGCGAATGCGCCGGGGCGCAGACAAGGTCGGACAGGAAGATGGGTTCGCCGAGATAGGCGAGGAAGCGGCACATCGGCGCGGCGGTCCAGGGCGGTGAGAGCGGCGCAGGGTGCGGCCGTGGCGCGCGAAGGGCAAGCGGCCTCCGATTGCCGGGCCGCGACCTGCCGCCTATGCTGCGCCGCACCGGCCATGAGGCAATTCGCCCCGACATGTCCCGCCCGCGCAGCTTCGACGAGGATGCCGTGATCGAGCTGGCCATGCGCCATTTCTGGCGGCATGGCTATGCCGGCACCAGCGTGCGCGACCTGGGCCAGGTGATGGGGCTCGGCCAGGCCAGTTTCTACAACGCCTTCGGCGACAAGCGCAGCCTCTTCGCCCGCTGCCTGGATCGCTACCTGGAATTCGGCATGCGCGAACGCATCGCCCGGCTGGAGGCGACGCAACCGCCCCGCGCGGCGATCGAGGGGTTGTTGCGGGAGATCATCGCGCGGTCGCTGCGGGACCGGCTGGGCTGCCTGCTGGTGAATTCGGCGCTGGAAGTGGCGCCACGGGATCGCGGCATCGCCAGCGTCGTCGCCGCCCGGCTGGCGGAGCTGGAGGGGTTCTTCCGCCGGCAGATGGAAGCCGGCCAGCGCGACGGCAGCATCGATGCCGGGCGCGACGCCGCCGATGTGGCGCGGCTGCTGATGACGCTGCTGCTCGGCCTGCGCGTGCTGGCACGCGGCCGGCCCGACCGGGCGGTGATGGAAGGCGCGCTGCGCCAGGCGCTCAGCCTGCTGGACCCGCCGGGCATCCCTCCCACCGTCAGATCATCGCGCGCGTGACCGGGCGGGGCTGGCACGCCCCGGCGCTTTCAGCGCCCGGCTGGTGACGACATCCAGCGCCGTGACAGCGGCGACGAAGCCCAGCGCCAGCATCGCGCGGCCCCGGCCCGGATTGCCGGGCCGCAGCGCGGCGAGCAGCGTCACCGCATCGATCGCATCGCCGATCATGCGGCTGCGCAGCCCGACGCTGCGATCGACGGAGAGGGAGAGTATGCCGCTCGCGACCTCCCGCGCCCCATAGCCGCGCATCAGATTGGCCTGGCCGGGCAGGCCGAGCGCGCGGCTCATCCGGCGCGGTGCCAGGATCTGCGCCATGCCGAGACCCAGGCTGAACCAGCCCAGCGCCCGCGCCATCCGATCCGCGAGGCCGGCGAAGCCGCTGTCGCGCCGCCGCGGCGCGGGGGAATCGAGCGCGACCCGTGCGGTCCTCCTGCCACTCTCCATCGCATCGCGCATCATCGTGTTCATCGCCCCACCTCCTCCACGGCGACACAAAGGCGGGCCGTGCGGCCGGGTTGCGCCCGGGGCGATGTCACGGTGGCGTGACGATCCTCAGGCCAGTCGCCCGCCATCGATCGGCAGCGCCGCGCCGTTGATGTAGCTGGCGGCGTCGCTGAGCAGGAACAGCACCGCCGCCGTCACCTCCGCCACCTCGCCGAAACGGCCGGACGGATTGCGGGCGCGGAACATCGCCTCCACCCCCGCGGCGCGGTCGCCGAGCTGTTCGAAGACACCGCGCAGCATCGGCGTCTCGATCTGGCCGGGGCAGACGGTATTGGCGCGGATGCCCTGCATGGCGTGGCTGACGGCGACGCTGCGCGTCATCAGCACCACCGCGCCCTTGCTGGCGGAATAGGCCGGGAAGATCGCATTGCCGACGAGGCCGGAGCCGCTGGCCACCGTCACCACCGCGCCGCCGCCGGCCTTTTCCATGCGCGGCAGCAGGGCCTTCAGCGCCAGCCAGGTGCCCTTCACATTCACCGCGAAAAGCCGGTCCCACTCCGCCTCCTCCACCTCCGCCAGCGGACGGGTCGGGCCGAGCAGGCCGGCGGCGGTGACCAGCAGGGTGGCCGGCCCCAGCGCATCCAGCGCCGCCGCGGCGCGATCGATATCCGCGGCGCGCGACACATCCCCCGCGACCGTCACGGAACCCGGGCACCGGCCGGCCACGGCATCGAGCCCCGTCGCATCCATGTCGAACAGCACCAGCCGCGCGCCCTCCGCCGCCAGGGCCAGCGCGGCATCCCGGCCAAGGCCGGAGGCGGCGCCGGTGACCAGGCCGATGCGGCCGGCGAAGCGATGCGATGGATCCGGCATGTCCTGCTCCCATGGCCAGCCGTCACGATCCGGCCGTCCTCCGGGACGGTCAAGGGCCGGCTTGCCTGGCCCTCGCCCGGCAGGGCTATGCTGCCCCATGCCGGCAGCACGACCGGCCGGGAGAGACGCCTTGGATTTGCTGGAGCCCCGCCTCTACGCCCCCGCCGGAGAGGCGGATTTCGCCCTGCTGCGGGCGCTGCGCGAGCCGGAAAGCGGCGCGCTGACCTTCCCGCCCTCCCCTTACGGCTGCACCACCACCGGCCGGTCGGCGGAGGCGCTGGAGGAGGTGACGCTGTCCGGCCACGCCACCCTGCTGACCTGCATCACCATCCACCAGCCGGTGCTGCCCGGGCTGGCGCCGCCGGTGCTGGTGGCGCGGCTGCGCCTGGCGGAAGGCCCGGTCGTGCAGGGACTCGTGGAAGGGTTGGACGAAGCCGCGCTGCCGCCCGGCACGAAGATGCGCGCGGTGCTGGTGCCGGCGGAGGGTGGCCTCGCCTGCCACTTCCGGAAGGTGCCGGCATGAACGGGCTGGCCACGCTGCGCCCGGTGCATGTCGTCGGCATCGGCCTGCACCGCTACCAGTTCGCCAGCGACACGCCCTATCCCACGCTCGGCCTGGCGGCGCTGCGCGCGGCGCTGGCGGATGCGGGGCTGGGCTGGGCCGATATCGGCGCGGCGATGATCGGCACGGGTGCCCTCGGCATGGCCGCCGGCCGCGTCATGCTGCGCCATATGGGCGCGACGGGCATCGAGATGGTGCAGGTGGAGAACGCCTCCGCCAGCGGCTCCTCCGCCTTCCGCCTGGCCTGCCTGCATGTGGCGAGCGGCCAGGCGGAGATCGCGCTGGCGCTCGGCGTGGACAAGCACGGCACGGCGCAGCGCGCGGCGGAGAAGGACGGGCTGCCGCGCCTGTCGCCCACCGCCGATTCGCCCCTGGTGGAATTCGCGCTGCTGGCGCGGCACTGGCGCGACGCGCATGGGCTGGAGGTGGCGGACATGGCGCGCGTCGCGGTGAAGAACCACGGCAATGCCGCGCGCAACCCCTTCGCGCAGTTCCGCAAGCCGCGCAGCCTGGAACAGGTTCTGGCCTCCGCCCCCGTCGCCGGCGACCTCACCGCCCTGCAGTGCTGCCCGCGCGGGGAAGGCGCGGCGGCGGCCATCGTCGCGAGCGCGGAGGCCATCGCGCGGCTGGGGCTGGACCGGGCGCGCGCCATCCGCGTCACCGCCTCCACCGCCTGTTCCGAAGGTCCGGTCGCGGCGGATGCGGTGGGGATGGTGGAGATCGTGCGCCGCTCCGGCCTCGACACGCTGCGCGCCGCCGGCATCGGGGCGGAGGAGCTGGACATCGTCGAATTGCACGACGCCTTCAGCATCGAGGAAATCGTCTATGCCGAGGCGCTGGGCCTCTGCCCGCCCGGCGCCGCGCCGGGGCGGCTGCGCGACGGGGCCTGGGAGATCGGCGGGGCCTGCGCGGTCAATCCCTCCGGCGGGTTGCTCGGCATGGGGCATCCCATCGGCCCCACCGGCATCGGCCAGATTGTGGAGATCGTGCGACAATTGCGTGGAGAGGCGGAAGGCCGCCAGCAGCCGCGCGCAAGACTGGCGATGGCGCATATGATCGGCCTCGGCGCGGTGGCCGTGGGCCATGTGCTGCGGCGGGCCTGAGAGCTTGTGAATTAATGCCCGAAAGCGACCAAATGGCAGAAAACAGACAAATGCCTTCAACGGGCATTAATGCTCAAGCTCGATTCTTTGCCACGCTCTAACCGCAAGTCGATCTCATGCGTTGTGCCCGTGAAGCCTTGTCAGGAGGATAGAATGAGCCAGGACTTTCTCAACGACCGGCGCCGCGCGCTGGAAGAGGCCTTTTTCGCGAAAGAGACGGCGGCGTGGCGGGAACGCCATCGCGCGGCGACGGCCGCGCAATCCGAACGCGAAAAGCTGGCCGCCGCCTCCGGCATCAGCGAGCCCGCCTTGCTCGACAAGCTGGTATCGGCGGGGGTGAAGTCGGAAACGCTGGCGGCGCTGTCACTGGTGCCGCTGGTGCTGGTGGGCTGGGCCGATGGGACGCTGGATGAGGCGGAGCGCAAGGCGCTGCTGCATGCGGCGGCGGAATCCGGCGTGACCTCCGGCAGCGCCGCGCATGACTCCTTCACCCAATGGCTGGCCGCGCCGCCGTCGCCCGGCCTGCTGGAGGCCTGGACCGCCTATATCCAGGCCAGCGCCCCGGGGATGGACCCGCAATCGCGGGAATTGCTGAAGGCCACGCTGATCGGCCGCGCAAGGCGCGTGGCGGAGGCCGCCGGCGGCTTCCTCGGCCTCGGCGCCCGGATTTCTCCGGCCGAGGCGAAGATGCTGGAGCAGCTTGAGAGAAGCTTTCCGGCGTAGTTTCTAAACCGCCTTCGAATGCCGCCCGGCCTGGCCGAGCCAGGCATCGAAGGCGGCGGCGGCGAGGCGCAGGAAGGGCGCGCCTTCCGGCGTCATCGTCACCGCCCCGTCGCGCACCACCAGGATGCCGGCCTGTTGCAGCGGCAGCAGCGCCGGCATGGCATCGGCCAGAAGACCGGCCGGCGGGCGCACGGTGAAGTCGCACATCAGCCGCTCGATCACCGCGCCGCGCGCCACATCCTCCGCCGTCACCGCCAGGCCGCGCGCGGTGGCGAGCTGGCCGGATTCGATGCGGCGGCGCCAGGCGCCGATTTCCGTCTCGTTCTGCACAAAACCCTGGGGCAGCCGGCCGATGGAGGAGGCGCCGAGGCCGATCAGCGCATCCGCCACATCCGTGGTGTAGCCCTGGAAATTGCGCCGCAGCGTGCCGTCGCGCGCCGCCCGCGCCATCGGGTCCTCCGGCCGCGTGAAGTGGTCGAGCCCGATCGGCACATAGCCGAGCTCCCAAAGCATCCGCCGCGCCATCTGCGCCTGTTCCAGCCGTTCCGCCACGCCGGGAAGCGCGGATTCATCAATCAGCCGCTGGTGCTTCTTCATCCAGGGCACATGGGCATAGCCGAACAAGGCGATGCGGTCCGGTCGCAATTCATGCGCCAGCGCGATGCTGCGCGCGAGGCCCTCCGTGCCCTGAAGCGGCAGGCCGTGGATCAGGTCGAAATTGGTCGCGGCGATGCCGGCCTCGCGCAGGAAGCCGACGCCGGCCTGCACCACGTCGAAGGGCTGCACCCGGCCGATGGCGTGCTGCACATCCGCATTGAAATCCTGCACGCCGAGGCTCGCCCGGGTCACGCCGATGCGCGCCAGGCAGGCCGCCAGCTCACGCGTCAGGCTGCGCGGGTCCAGCTCGATCGCATGTTCGGTGACGGCGCTGAGGTCGAAATGCCAGGCGATCGCCGCCATCACGCGCTTCAACCCGGCCACGCCCAGCATGCTCGGCGTGCCGCCGCCCCAGTGCAGATGCGTCACCCGCCGCGCCGGCGTGGCGGCGGCCACCAGATGGATCTCGGCCAGCAGCGCCGCGACATAGGCGTCGATCGGCGCCTGCTGCCGCGTCACCTTGGTGTGGCAGCCGCAATAGGCACACATGGCGGCGCAATAGGGCACGTGGAGGTACAGCGACAGCGTCGCTTCCGGCGCCAGCGCGCCGAGCCACTCGGCCTGCTGCGTCGCGCCGATGCCGGCATGGAAATGCGGCGCGGTGGGGTAGGAGGTGTAGCGGGGCACCGCACGCTCCGCCAAGGCGAGCCGGGTGGTGTCGAGGGGCTGGGTCTGCATCGTGGGCGCAGCATAGGCAGGGTGCCGGCCTTACGGCCTTGATCTGTCGCAAGCCGGCCGGCGCCGGATTTTCCTCGCGATCCTAGGGCCGGCCCTGGCAAGCTCCGCCCGCGCAACAAGACGCAATGGGAGGATCCATGTTCCAACGCCGCACCGTGCTCGGCCTCGCCGCCACCGCGGGCCTGCTGCCGCTGCCCGGCCGCGCCCAGACTTTCCCGGACCGCAACGGCCGCTACATCGTCCCCTTCCCGCCCGGCGGCCTGACCGACATCATGGCGCGGCTGGTGGCCCAGAAGCTCGGCGAGGGCTGGGGACGGCCGGTGGTGATCGACAATCGCGCCGGCGGCAATGCGCTGATCGGCGCCGACGCCGCCGCCAAATCCGCGCCGGATGGCCACACGCTGCTGGCCATCACCCTGACCCATGCGGTGAACGCCACGCTGTTCCCGAATGCGCCCTACGACTTCCGGCGCGATTTCGCCGTGCTCTCCGTGCTCGGCTCCCTGCCGCTCGCGGTGGTGGTGAATGCGGAGCGCAATCCGGCGCGGGACCTCGCCGGGCTGGTGGCGCAGGCGCGGGAGCGGACGCTGAATGGCGGCACCTCCGGCACCGGGTCCCCGCCGCATCTGGGGCTGGAGCTGTTCCGCCGGGTGACGCGCGCCGGGGACCGGATCGTGCATGTGCCCTATCGCGGCGGCGCGCCCTCCGTCACCGATCTCGCCGCCGGCAACCTGGACATGATGGTCTCCAACCTGCCGGAATGCCTGGCGCAGATCCGCGGCGGCCGGCTGCGGGCCCTCGCCGTGACCAGCGCGGAGCGCCACCCGCTGGTGCCGGATGTGCCGACGGTGCGGGAGGCCGGGCTGCCGGAGCTGGAGATCACCAACTGGACCGCCGTGCTGACCAATGCGGCGGTGCCGGAGCCGATCCTGGCGCGGCTGGAACGCGACGTGCAGGCGGCGATCCACGACGCGACCACCACCCAGCGCGCCCGCGATGGCGGCTTCCAGGTGCTCGGCTGGGACCGCGCGCGGTCCACGGAATTCGTGCGGCGGGAAACGGATCGCTGGGCCTCCCTTGTCACCGAGGCCGGGATCAAGCCCGATGCGTGAAACCACCGGATGATGCCCCATGCCCCGACTGAGCCTGGCTGACGCCCAGACCCTCGCCGCCGCCGCGCTTTCGGCGGCCGGCGCCAATGCCGATATGGCGCGGCTGACCGCCGCCGCGCTGGTGGCGGCGGAGGCGGAGGGCCAGGGCGGACATGGCCTGTCGCGGGTGCCGCAATATGCCAGCTTCCTCGCCAGGGGCCGGGCCGATGGCGCGGCGGTGCCCATGGTGGTGGCGCAGCGCGGCGGCACGGCGCTGATCGATGCCGGGCATGGCCTCGCCTATCCCGCGCTGGACCTCGCGGTGGCGGAGGCCGCAAGGCGGGCGCGGGCGCAGGGCGTCGCCTTCATCGGCGTCACCAACAGCAACCATGCCGGGGCCATGGGCCTGACGGTGGCGGCGCTGGCCCGGCAGGGGCTGGTGGCGCTCGCCTTCACCAATTCCCCGGCCGCCATGCCGGTGCCGGGCGGCAGGCGGCCGCTGATGGGCACCAACCCCGTCGCCGCGGCCTTCCCCCGCCAGGGCGCCGACCCGCTGGTGATCGACATGGCGCTGTCGGAGGTGGCGCGCGGCAAGATCATGCTGGCGGCCAAGGCGGGGAAGAAAATCCCGCTCGGCTGGGCGCTGGATGCCGATGGCAACCCGACCACCGACCCGCAGGCGGCGCTGGATGGCGCCATGCTGGCCATGGGCGGCACCAAGGGCGCGCTGCTGGCCTTGGTGGTGGAGCTGCTGTGCTGCGCCCTGACCGGCGCCGCCTTCGGCTTCGAGGCCGACAGCTTCTTCGCCGAGGAGGGCAATCGCCCCCGCCTCGGCCATGCGCTGCTGGCCATCGACCCTGGCGCGCTGGGTGGGGCGGAGGGTTTCGCGGAACGGCTGGAATTCCTGCTCGCCGCCATGCAGGGCGATCCCGGCGTGCGCCTGCCCGGCAGCCGCCGCGCCAGCCTCGCCGCCCGCGCGGCGGCCGAGGGGGTGGAGGTGCCGGCGCCGCTGCTGGCCCAGCTTCAGGACCTGGCGTCCAAGGCCGGGTAGCGCTGGCCGCGCCGGTCATGCCAAAAGCATTCCTGAACGAAATGCAATGATCGCGACGGAGCGCCCGATGCCGAGCCCGGCCCTCTCCCTCGGGGAGCCCATTCCGCCCTTCCACGCCCGCTCCGCCGTGAACCCGCGCTTCGCCTTCGACACCACGGCCGGGCGCTGGCTGATGGTGCTGATCCCGGGCAGCTTCGGCACGCCGGGGCTGGCGGGGCGCCTCGCCGCCATGGTCGCCCCCCAGGCCCATCTGCTGGACCAGACGCATGCCTACCTGTTCATCATCGGCACCGATCCGGCGGATGAGGCGGCCGGCCGCATGACGGATGGCCCCGGCCGCCGGGTGCTGTGGGACGATGACGGCAGCGCCCGCCGCGCCTTTCGGGCGGTGGCGCCAGATGGCGCGCTATCGCCCGGCTGGGTGCTGCTGGACCCGATGCTGCGCGTCTTCGGCGTCTGGTCGCTGGAGCAGGGTGCGGAGGCGATGGCCACGCTCGCCGCCCTGCCGCCGCCCGGCGACCATGCCGGCGTGCCGGTGGTGGCCCCGGTGCTGGTCCTGCCGCGCGTCTTCGAACCCGCCTTCTGCCAGCGCCTGATCGCGGAATATGAGGCGATCGGCGGTGGCGAGAGCGGTTTCATGCGGGATGTGGACGGCCGCACCATCGGCGTGATGGATTCCAGCCATAAGCGCCGCAAGGACGCCTTTCTGCAGGATGAGGCGCTGAAGGCGCAGATCCGCGCCCGGCTGAACGCCCGGCTGATCCCGGAAATCCGCCGCGCCTTCCAGTATGAGGTCACCCGCCTCGAACGCTATGTCGTCGCCTGCTACGACGCGGCCGACAAGGGCTTCTTCCGGGCGCATCGGGACAATACCACCAAGGCCACCGCGCATCGCCGCTTCGCCGTCACCATCAATTTGAACGATGGCCGTCCCGGTGGCGATTTCGACGGCGGCGAGCTGAACTTCCCCGAATTCGGGCCAGCCACCTACCTCGCCCCTCGCGGCGGGGCTGTGGTGTTTTCCTGCTCCTTGCTGCATGAGGCCCGCCCGGTGACGCGCGGACGGCGATACGCCTTCCTGCCGTTCCTGTATGATGATGCCGCCGCGGCGGTACGCGAGGAGGGTGCGAGATTTCTGGGTCAGACGATGCCACAGGCGGCGGTTACGACGGACGCCTGAACAAGGGGCCGGAGGATCGCCGCGGCCAGATGCCGGAACGCGGCTGGCGGGATTCGGACCTCGACCGGCTCTGCGGCCCGGCGGCTGCCACGGCGGCCTTCGCGACGCGGCCGGACGACGTGCTGCGCCTGTTCTACACCGCCAGCCGGCGGCGGGAGGTCGGGCCGATCTGCGCCGTCATGGCCCGTGGCCGCCGCCCCTACCGGGAAGTGACGCCGGAGGAGCTGGTCCGCATCGCCCGCACCGAACACCATGGCGGCGTCGTGGCCATCGCCGTGCCGCGCCCGGTGGCGGAGCTTGGCGGGGGTCCCTTCCCCCAGGCTTTGCTGGGCGCGAAGGTGCTGCCGCTGCTGGATGGCATCGGCAATCCGCACAACCTGGGCGCCATCGCCCGTTCCGCCGCCTTCTTCGGCTGCACCGGCATGCTGCTGTCGGATGACCCGCGCCAGGCCGGGCTTTCGGATGCCGCCTATCGCATCGCGGAAGGCGGGCTGGAGCATCTTTCCGTCCTGCGCCTGCCCAATCCGGCGGTCTCCCTGCGCGCCCTCGCCCCCCGCTTCACCACCGTGGCGGCCGTGGCCGCCGGCGGCATGGCGCCGCAGGACCTGCCGCGCAACAAGCCCTTCGTGCTGGCGCTGGGGAATGAGGAGCTGGGCCTGCCCGGCCTGACCGCCGCCGCCTGCACCCATCGGGTCACCCTGCCCGGCAGCGGCAAGGTGGAAAGCCTGAACGTCTCGGTCGCCGCCGCCGTGCTGCTCCACGCCCTGGCGGGGTAGCGGCGGTCCAGGTGATGCGCCTTCCCTCGGAGCCCGACGTGCTGGTGATCGGTGCCGGCGCCGCCGGCATCGCCGCCGCGCGGGCCGTTCTGGCGGCCGGGCGCAGCGTGCTGGTGCTGGAAGCGCGGGACCGGCCCGGTGGGCGGGCGGTCACCGACCACCGGCTCGGCCTGCCCTTCGACCATGGCGCCGCCTGGCTGCACAATGCGGAGGACAATCCGCTGGTGGCCCTGGCCGGGTCGCTCGGGATGGCGCTGGCCGATTCCGACGCGCTGCGCCAGGAATTCAGCTTCGTCGGCGACCGTCCCGCCACCCCGGCGGAGCAGGCCGAGTACGGCGAGGCCTGGGACCGCGCCACGGCGGCGCTTGCCGCCCGCGCCGCCCAGCCCGGCGATTGCAGCCTGGCGGAGGCTTTGCCCCAGGGCGGCGCCTGGGATGCCACCGTCAGCGCCTGGCAGGCGGATATCATCTCGGCGGCCCCCGCCGGGCGCATCAGCCTGGCGGATTTCACCGCCAATGCCCTGGATGGCGGCAACCGGATGCCGGAGGACGGCCTCGGCACGCTGCTGGCCCGGCTGGCGGAGGGGTTGCCGATCCGGCTCTCGGCGCCGGTCACCCACCTTGCCTGGGGTGGGCGGCAGGCCGTGGCGGAGGGTCCCTTCGGCACCATCCGCGCCGGCGCCGTGATCGTCACCCTGCCCAGCAGCCTGATCGCGGCGGAGACGATCCGCTTCGACCCGCCGCTGCCGGCGGGGATGCTGCAGGCGGCGGCCGACCTGCCGCTGGGCAGCGTCGCCAAGGTCGGGTTTCGCGGCGCCACGGCGCTCGGCCTGCCGCCCTTCAGTTCGATCGACCGGCAGGTGGTGCCCGGGGCGGCGCTGGTCGCCATCTCCGCCCGCCCCTTCGGCCGCGACCTGCTGTCCTGCCATGTCGGCGGCGACATCGCGGCGGCGCTGGAGGCGGAGGGCGATGCGGCGCTGGAGGCCTTCATGCGGGCGGAGGTGGCGCTGCGCTTCGGCGCCAGGGCCGCCGCCGCGTTACACTTCGATCCGATCGTGACCGCCTGGCAACGCGACCCCTGGGCGCGCGGCGTGTATAGCTATGCCCGGGTGGGCAAGGCCGGCGCGCGCCAGATCCTGGCGGCGCCGCTGGCCGGGGGGCGGCTCTCCCTCGCCGGGGAGGCCTGCCACACCCGCCTCGCCGGCACCGTCGCCGGGGCCTGGTATGCCGGCGAAGCCGCGGCAACCGCCGCATTGGCCTTCCTCGGTTGAGGTAAGATGCAACCGGATTGGCGGCAACGACGTTAAACCCCGTTGCCGACGCTTGGCCGGAACGGGATGTGCGGAATGGAGACAGGGTTCTGGCCGATAGCTTGACACTGCGGGAGGCGGAGGGGGCGCGCATCCTGGCGCTGTCCGGCCGCGTCGACACGCTGGCGGCGGCGGCGCTCTGGACCCGGCTGATGGCGGAAGCCCGCAAGCCCGGCCCGCCCTTGGTGCTGGACCTGGCGCAGGTGGAGGCGGTGGACACCACCGGCGCCACACTGCTGCTGACCGCCCAGGGCGCGACGGAAGGCACGCGGATCGAGGGCGCCAGCCCCGGCGTCGTGGCGGTGCTGGACCGGGTGCGGGATGCGCTGGCGGCGCCGCGGCCGAAGGCGGTGCCCTATCGCTTCTCCCCCCTGTCCGGCGTCGGCCGGCGGGTGGTGAATATGCTGCGCAACGGCCTGGACTGGCTGGCCTTCCTGGGGGAGGTGCTGGTGGTCGCGCTCGGCACGCTGATCCGCCCCTGGCGGCTGCGCGGGCGCGAATTGCTGCGCCATCTGGACGAGGCCGGCACCCGCGCCTTCGGGCTGGCGACGCTGCTGGGCGCCCTGCTGGGCGTGATCCTGGCCTTCCAGTCGGCGATCCCGCTGCGCCAGTTCGGCGCCGAGATCTTCGTGCCCAGCCTGGTCGGCATCTCCCTGCTGCGGGAGCTGGGGCCGCTGATGGCCGGCGTGGTGCTGGCCGGGCGGACAGGCTCCGCCTACGCCGCCGAGCTCGGCACGATGAGCGTGAATGAGGAAGTGGCGGCCTTGCGCATCATGGGCATCGACCCGATGGCGCTGCTGGTGCTGCCCCGGGTGCTGGCGGGGATGCTGGTGATGCCGGTGCTGTCGCTGGTGCTGACGCTCGCCGGGCTGGCGGGCATGGCGCTGATCATGCGCATCCTCGGCTTTCAGATGACCACGGTGGCGCAGCAGCTCATCAACTTCGTCAGCCTGAAGGACCTGCTGGGCGGGCTGTTCAAGGCGGCGGTCTTCGGCCTGGCGATTGCCATCATCGGCTGCCGTGCCGGCCTCGGCGCCGGGCGCGGGCCGCGCGCGGTGGGCGATGCGGCGACGGCGGCGGTGGTGGGCGGCATCGTCGCCATCGTGCTGCTGGATGGCGGCTTCGCCGTGCTGTTCGAAAGGCTGGGCCTGTGAGCGAAACCCAGCGCCTGCCGGAGACGACCAAGCCCGTCTTCGGACCCCCCGTCATCACGGCCACCGACCTGACCGCGCGCTTCGGCACCAATACCCTGTTCCGCCATGTCAGCTTCGAGGTGAAGCGCGGCGAGGTCTTCGTCATCCTCGGCGGCTCCGGCTGCGGCAAGTCCACCCTGCTGAAGCTGATGATCGGGCTGGTGCCGCCGGCCGAGGGCAAGGTCGATATCCTGGACACCGACATCTGGGCGACGGAGGGCGCGGCGCGGCTCGACCTGCTGAAGCGCATCGGCGTGATGTGGCAGCAGGGCGCCATGTTCGGCTCCCAGACCCTGCTGGAGAATGTCGAGATGCCGCTGGCCGAGCACACCACCTTGCCCGCCGAGGCGCGGCGGGAGGTGGCGCGGGCCAAGCTCGGCTTGGTCGGGCTGTCGGCGGCGGCGGACCAGCTTCCGTCGGAGATCTCGGGCGGCATGCTGAAGCGCGCCGGCATCGCCCGGGCGCTGGCGCTCGACCCGCCCATCCTGTTCCTGGACGAGCCCTCCGCCGGGCTCGATCCGATCACCTCGGCGGGGCTGGATGCGCTGATCCGCGACCTGTCGCGTTCACTCGGGACAACCTTTGTGGTGGTGACGCATGAACTGGCCTCGATCCTGGCCATCGGCGACCGCTGCATCATGCTGGACAAGGAGGCCAAGGGGATGATCGCCGAAGGCGACCCGCGCGAATTGCGCGACCACGGCACCCACCCGACCGTCCGGGCCTTCTTCCTGCGGGAGGCCTTGTGATGGCCAGTTCCAAGACACTCTATGCCCGGGTCGGTGCGCTGGTCATCGTCGGCATCGTGCTGGCGATCGGCTTCGTGCTGTTCCTGGCCGGCGGGCGCGGGTTGCAGGCCACCCAGGTGTTCGAGAGCTATTTCGACGAATCGGTGCAGGGCCTCGATGTCGGCGCGCCCGTGCGCTACCGCGGCGTGGCGATCGGGCGGGTGACGCAGATCGGGCTGGTGGCGGCGGAATATCCGCGGCCGGAGGGCATTTCCTACTCCGCGGGGTTCCAGCGGGTGTTCCTGCGCTTCGCGCTCGACCTGACCCAGGTGGGCGAGACGCCCGACCTGGAGGAAGCGGTCCGGCGCGGGTTGCGGGCGCGGATCACCGCCCAGGGCATCACCGGCGTGAACTACCTGGAGCTGGATTTCGTCCAGGCCCAGCGCTTCCCCGTCATCGCCCCGCCCTGGCAGCCGCGCTATGCGGTGATCCCGGGCATACCCTCCACCGTCGCGCAGGTGACCAATGCGGCGGAGGCGCTGATGCAGCGGCTGGCCGATATCCCGGTGGACCAGATCACCCAGGATGTCGCCGGGCTGCTGTCCAACCTGAATCGCCAGACCGGCGATGGCGACCTGGCGCAGATCCTGCGGGAGGCGGCGACCACCATGGCGCTGCTGCGCCAGGCCGTGCAGGACGGCGACCTGGCCGGCGCCGTGGCGGAGTTCCGCGCGGCCGCGACCGATGCCCGCGCCGTGCTGGGCGGCCCGGAGCTGCGCGGCGCCATGGCCAACGCCGCCGGCGCCGCGGCGGAGCTGCGCCGGGTGGCGCAGCGCCTGCCCGGCGCGGTGGAGGGGATGGAACGGACCATGCGCGCGGCGCGGGAGACGACGGTGGATGTGCAGGCGGAGCTGCTGCCCATCCTGATCGACCTGCGTGCCACCACCGCCAACCTGCGGGCCACCGCCGAACAGCTGCGATCCTCCCCCTCGCAATTGCTGTTCGGCGCGCCCCCCACGCCGGATCGCCGCCGATGAACCGCCGCGCCCTGATTGCCGCCCTGCCGATCCTGGCCGCCGGCTGTTCCATCCTGCCGGATCGCCCGAATGTCCCGGTGCGGCGCTACCCGCTGACCCCGCGCCGGCCGGAAACCCGCAGCGCCGCACCGCGCGCGCCGGTGCTGCTGGTGCGGCGGGTGCGGGCGGTGCCCGGCCTGCAGGATGTCGGGCTGCGGCGGCTGCGGCCGGACGGGTCCTATGAGATCCTGACCTATGAGGAATGGCTCGCGCCACCCTCGGACCTGGCCGATTCGGCGCTGCGTGCCTGGCTCCAGGCCTCCGGCCTGTTCACCGCCGTCATCCCCCAGGGCAGCCGCGCCGATGCCGACCTGGTGCTGGAGATGCAGTTGACGGTGCTGGAGGCGGTGCCCAGCGCCGGCCAGGCCCGCGCCGCGCTTTCGGGCCTGCTGCTGCGGGAGGAGCGACTCGCCTCGCGCGTCATCGAAACCTTGGAGGCAGGCGCCGTCGCACCGCTGGCCCCGGATGCGGAAGCGCCGGCCATGGCACAGGCCATGGCGATGGCGCTCGGCCTGGCGATGGGGCGGCTGGAGCAGGCGCTGGCGCCAATGGTGGGGGCTGGCTTCCGCTGAAGCGGGGGCCACCGGGGCGGATTCACGATCTGTTGATGGACGACACCCAGACAGGTCGGACCAGCCGTTCTTTTGCGCCAGCACACCTGAAAGCGCGCGCAGTCTCATAAAAACGACGATCTCCCATCTCCCGTTAATCTTTTTCCCATAACTCGGGCGCCATTCTCCGACGTGGAGAGCGAACCTCAGTCATCTCTCTCGCGGAGAAACGGTCGCGGCTGCCAAAGCCGCCACCCGACACCCCGCGAAAGGATGCTCTGTGGATTGCGACGCAACTTAAGGTTGTCTTTGCTGCTGGAAGAGCCGGCAACACAACTATTCCGAGTGAGACGTGACGTGAGCGCACGGCAAAGCAGCGCGATGGCGGATTGGGACGAGGTCTGGGCGGAGTATGACCGCCGCAACCCGGCCCCCATGCCAGAGACCCCATTGCCCACCCCCCTGCCGCCCCGGCCGACCTTTGACGCCGTGCCGGGCCCGGTCGCCCGCCCGGCCATGCGGGGCCGCAGCGCCCGCACCATCCTGGCCTTGGTGCCGGTGCTCGCCGCGGCCTGGTTCAGCGCGCCTTATGTCACGGCCTGGCAGCTGGTCCAGGCCATCGATGGCCGCGACCATGCGGAAATGGCGCGGCATGTGGATGCCCCCGCGGTGCAGGCCACCATGCGCCAGGCGCTGGAGGCCGCGCAGGGCGAGGGCCACGGCGCGGATGCGCGCGCCTTCCTGCGCGCCATGACCGCCGAGATGACCGAGGCCTGGGCCGCCCCGACCGCCCTGGCCGAGGTGGCGCGCGCCCGCGGCATTCGCCCCGGCGCGGCCGGGGAGGCGCTGCGCAGCACCATGCCCGTCGGCCTGACCCGCTTCGAGATGCCACTCGGTGGCGGCGTCGCGCCCATGGCACTGCGCATCGAGCTGACCGGGGAGGGCCTGGCGCCGCGCTGGCAGGTGACCGGCGTGCGGCTGGAGGACCGCGCCCCGGTACCGCCCGCCCCGCCGGTGCGCTTCAGCGGGTTGCGCTGAGGCCGCGCGAACCGCTGCGCTCATCCGCTTCAGCCGTGCCGGGCGGGGGTCCTGTCCCCCGACCCTGGGTCCGGCAGGGCATTGCGACAATCGCCGAGTCCGGATAGTTATAATATAACATTGCTCGTTGTATTACAGCTGACGGAGACGCCCCATGGCCCGACGACCGGTGGCCGTGCTTACCCTGATCGCGGCCTTCGCGGCGGGACCCGCCATGGCCCAGACGCTGCACGCGGCGCGGGCCGCGGTGACTGATCACGCCCGTGCCGGCGTCGCGGTGGTGGACCTGCTGAGCGGCCGGGTGCTGGAGAGATTCGAGACCGGTGCGCCGGGTGGCCTGCGCCACGGGGCCGCGCCGGGGCAGGTTTCCCTGGCGCAAGGCGCCGCCGGCCGGGTCGACGTGATCGATCTGGGCATTGCCGTCGAAGGGCATGGCGACCATGCCGACCTGCATCTGTCCGCCCCCCGCCTGATCCCTCGTGTCGCGGAAGGGCCGCGCCCCTCGCATGTGCTGGGCGGCGACGGACGGCTCGCCAGCTTCTTCGATGGCGATGGCAGCATCGGCATCACGGGCCAGGGCGCGGCCACGCGGCTGCGGGCCAATGTACCGCATCATGGCCTCGCCTATCCCTTCCGCGCCGCCGCCGGCCCACGCCTGATGGTGAGTCACGCCGCCGCGGCCGGTGAGAGGCCCGGCGGGGTGGTGGTGCTGGATGCGGCCGGTCAGCAGCTCGGCCGCCGCGACGATTGCCCGCGCCTGCATGGGGAGGCGATGTCCGGCCGGGTCATCGGCATCGGCTGCGCCGATGGCGTGCTGCTGCTGGACACGCGCAGCGAGGCCTTCCGCAAGGTCGCCTATCCGGCCGGCACCGCCGAGGGGCGCATGGTGCGCAACATGATCGGCGGGGCCGACTTCCACCTTTTCGTCGGGGATTTCGGCCCCGATGCGGTGACCATCCTGGACCCCGATGCCGGCAGCTTCGCGGTGGTGGAACTGCCGGCGCGCCGGATCGCCTTCACCATGGACCCTGCCGCCGCGAACACCATGTTCGCCCTGACCGAGGATGGCCGTCTGCACCGGATCGACACGCTGCAGGGCGAGATCCTGGCCAGTGCTGCCATCGTGCAGCGCTATTCCCTGGAAGGCGGCGGCGCGGTCGCGCGCCCCCGGCTTTCCGCGGCCGGCGGGCTGCTCGCGGTGACCGACCCGGCGCGGTCGCGGCTGCTGGTGCTGGACGCCGCGACCCTGGCCCCGCTGCGGGAGATCGCGCTGGGCGGCGCGCCGTTGAATGTGCTGGCGATCGCCGCTGCCGGCGAGCGGCACTGACCGGCCAGGAGACCAGTCCGCGGGTGTCAGCCCGTGCTGGCGCGCGCCAGATCCAGCGCCTGGCGCAGCACGGCCGCATCGCCGATGTGATTGGCCAGGATCAGCACCAGCTTCGCATCCAGCCGGCGGGATGCCTCGGCATCGAGGCCGCGATGCGCCGCCATCAGCAGGGCGAAGAGCGCATCGGGGTCTTCAAGGCGCGGGCGCGTGTCGAGGTTCATGCGGAAGGTTCTCCCCTGGCCCGGGCCAGCGCGGCGCGAACCGCATCCGGTCGCGGCGTGGCGAAGCGGGCGGCGATGTGCTGGTCGGGGCGGATCAGCACGGCCCCGCCGGAGGGCGCCCCGTAGCGCGCGGCGGCCAGCCCCGCATGATCCCAGAGCGCCCCGGGCGCCTCCGCCGCCGAAACCGGCACCAGTCGCAGCCCCTCCATGGGCCTCCAATCGGCGTCGAAGGCCAGCAGACAAAAATCGCCGCCAAGATGGCGCAGCAGCCAGTCCGGCTGGCCATGCCGCAGCACGGGCGCATCCGGCGCCGCGCTGCCGGGCATGGCGCCGCCGGACCAGCAGCCATCATCCGCACTGTTCAGCGGGCTGTCGCCGAGCAGCGCGGGGCGGGAGAGGCGGCCGGAATTGACCCAGGCACGGGCGAAGGCGGCGCCCTGCGCCAGTTCCAGCACCGCATCGCGCCAGGCCCGCGCGGCCGTCCCCTTGGGGGAGATGAAGTCGGTGGCGCGGGTGGAGTGCAGGATGTTCTCCTCCGCCGCCGCGATCCGCTCCGCATCATAGCTGCCCAGCAGCCCCGGCCCGGCCTGCCCGCGCAGCAGGGCCGCCAGTTTCCAGGCGAGGTTGTCGGCATCCTGCACCCCGCCATTGCCGCCGCGGGCGCCGAAGGGGCTGACCTGATGCGCGGAATCGCCGGCGAAGATCACCCTTCCATGGGTGAAGCGGGCGAGGCGCCGGCAGCGGAAGCTGTAGAGGCTGACCCATTCCAGCTCGAAGGGCACCTGCGGCCCCAGCATGGCGGCGACCCGTTCGCGCACGCGGGCCGGCTGGGTCTCGACCTCCGGATCGGCTTCCGCGCCCAGTTGGAAATCGATGCGCCAGAGGTCGTCGGGCTGCTTGTGCAGCAGCACGGACTGGCCGGGATGGAAGGGCGGGTCGAACCAGAACCAGCGTTCCGCCGGGAACGCGACCTCCCCCTGGATGACCACATCGGCGATCAGGAAGCGATCGGGGAAGGCCTGGCCCTGGAAGGGCAGGCCGAGGGCGCGGCGGATGGTGCTGCGGGCGCCGTCGCAGGCCAGCAGCCAGTCGGCGCGCAGGGCATAGGCCCCGGCGGGCGTCTCGACGGTGAGCGTCGCCCCCGCCGCATCCGGCGCCACGGCGGCGACGGCATGGCGCCAGCGCAGATCGACCCCGGCGGCGCGGCAGGCTTCCACCAGCCAGGCCTCGACGCGGTATTGCGGCAGGTTGACGAAGGCCGGGTATTCATGGCCGGCCTCCGGCAGCAGGTCGAAGGCAAAGGCCTCCCGCACCCCATGGAAGACGCGGCCGGTCTTCCAGGTGACGCCGCTTTCCCGCATCCGCGCGCCCAGGCCGAGCCGGCCGTAGATTTCCAGCGTGCGCTTGGCGAAGCAGATGGCGCGGCTGCCGGTGGCGACGCTGTCATCCTCATCCAGCAGCACGACCTTCACCCCCTGGCGCGCGAGATCGAGCGCCAAAGTGAGACCGACTAGGCCCCCGCCGGTGACGACGACCGGGTGGTGTTCGGCCGTGGCGGGTGTGGGCGCGGCGGGGTAGCGCGGGTTGGTGTGAGCCAAGGTGTCAAGCTTCGGCCGATTTCACCGCCGTCCCATGTTCCAGCGCCCGCCACATCGCCACGTCGCGCTCCGCCGTCCAGATGCGCGGATGGTCGAGGCCCTGGGCCTCGTCGAAAGCGCGGGTGACGTTGAAGGGCATGCAGTGCTCGAAGATCACCCAGTCCCCGTACTTTGGGCGCATGAAGCCCATCGTGTCGTCATAGACCGCCTTCAGGTCCCAGCCCCTGGCGACGCCGTCCCGCACCCGGGTGAACAGATCCGTGGTGAAGGACCGCGTGCCGGCGATCGCCTCGGCGCAATCGGCCTTCGTCAAAAGGGCGCGGCCGCGGCCGGGCACCAGTTTTTCCGCGCCCAGCGCCGCCACGGCGTCCAGCGTCGCCGACCAGTCGGCGAAATGCGCGTCGCCGCAATAGGGGGTCGCGCCGAATTCCACCGTGTCGCCGGCGAACAGCACCTTCTCCTTCGGCAGCCACACCACGGTGTCGCCGGCGGTGTGGCTGCGGCCGATATGGACCACCTGCGCCTCCCGCTCCCCCAGCCACAGGGTCATGCGCCGGTCGAAGACATGGCTCGGCCAGGTCAGGCCGGGGATGCTCTCCTTGCCGCGGAACAATCGCGGAAAGCGGCCGATCTCGCTGTCCATGTCCTGCTGGCCGCGCTCCACGATCAGATCGCGCGTCGCCTGGCTGGCCAGGATCACCGGATTGCCGTAGCCGGTGGCGCCCAGCACCCGCACCGCGTGGTAATGCGTCAGCACCACCTGCCGCACCGGCAGGGGGGAGACGGTGGCGATGCGCGCCATCACGTCCCGCGCCATGGCGGGCGTGGCCTGGGCATCGACCACCACCACCCCATCCGGCCCGACGATCACCCCGGAATTCGGGTCCCCTTCCGCCGTATAGGCGTAGAGCCCCGGGCCGAGCTCATCGAAGGACACGGTCTTGTCCGCCAGATCCTGGGCGGAGGCGAAGCCGGACATGGTCTTTCCTTCCCTGTTCCGCGCAGGATAGACCAGCGCCGCGGACAATCCACACCTGCGATGTCCCTTTGTATATTCCCATGGCGGGTAGGCAGGCCTAGGGTTGCAACTCTAGGACGGCTGCCGCGCGCCACCAGGACCGCACCAATCCCATGAGCCGCAACGCGAACCTCACACCGCTGCCCGGAAGCTGCGCCGCCTGCACGGTGCGGCCCTTCGCGCTGTTCCGGGTGATCCCGCAGGCGCGGGTGGGGGAGATTGCGCGCATCCGCTCCGGCGTGCGGCTGGTGCGGGCGGGGGATGCCATCATGGATGGCGTCTTCACCATGTATGCCGGCTGGGCCTTCACCTGGACCGCGACGAATGACGGCCGCCGCCAGGTGCTGGATTTCCACCTGCCCGGCGACCTGGTGGAGCGCAGCGAGGATACGGCGGAGGTGGAGGCGCTGACCGATGCCTCCTTCTGCATCCTGTCCAAGGAACGGCTCTGCGCCTTCATGGGCCATGATCCCGGCCTGGCCCTGTCCTATGTCGAGGGTCTGACCCGGGACCGGTCGCGGATGCGCGAACGGCTGACCAGCCTGGGCCGGCGCGACGCCGCCGGGCGGGTGGCGCATCTGCTGCTGGAACTGCATGGCCGGCTGCTGCGCCGGGGCGGTGGCGACCAGCGCGGCGCGGCGGTGCCGCTGAAGCAGGCGCATCTGGCCGATGCGCTGGGGCTGTCCGTCGAACATGCCAACCGGGCGTTGGCGGCACTGCGCAAGGATGGCATCGCGACGCTGCACAAGGGCCGGCTGGAAATCCTGAACCGCAAGGCGCTGGAAGAACTGGCCGGCTGGGCCGGCGGCACCCAGGGCGGCATGCTGGCGCCGACCACGCTGGCGGGCTGATTTCCCTTCCGCCGCACCTGGGCTAGCTTTCGGCCAGGACCCGGACGGATACGAAGCCGATGCGCCACCTTGCCCCGCGCCACCTGCCGATGCGGCTGGCACAATTGCTGTGCTGCCTGATGCTGATCGCCTGCGGGGCGCCGCAGGTCACGCTGGCCCAGGGACAGGCCCAGGGACAGGCGGGAGCCGACCCGTCCTTCCATCTGGTGAACCGCAGCGGCCAGACGATCCGCGAGATCTATGTCTCGCCCTCCGAGGATCGCTACTGGGGCCATGACTGGCTGGAGAACAACGTGCTGCCCTCCGGCGGCCGCTTCCCCATCCGCATCGGCCCGGGCGCCGGCTGCCTGCAGGATGTGCGGGTGGTCTATGCGGATGGGCGGCCGGAGGAACGGCGGCGTCAGGATACCTGCGGGCTGGCGGAGATGGTCTTCGGCGGCGGCGCGCCCGCCCGGCCCGGACCCGCGCCCATGCCGGGCGCCCCACCCTCCGCCGGGGGCAATCCCTCCTTCAACCTGGTGAACCATGGCGGGCAGGTGGTGCGGGAGGTCTATGTCTCCTCGGTGCAGGAGAATACCTGGGGCCTCGACCGGCTGGGCGAGCAGGTGCTGCCGCCGGGGCGGCACCTGGCCGTGCGGCTACCGCTGAACGACTGCGTCAACGATGTGCGCATCGTCTGGATGGACGGCCGCAGCGAGGAACGCCGGCGTGTCGACACCTGTTCGCTGGTGAACCTCGTTTTCCGTTGATCGCCGGAATATGACTGCCACAGGCGCTCCGGCGCGGTGGCGTAATGATATCGTCCTGGCGAAGCGCCGTTTCGTAGGAGTCGACCATGGCCTCCCTCGCCGAAATCTACGCCGCGTTGCGGGAGCGACGGCGTATCGGCAAACCGGTGGATTTCGAGGCGCTGCTGCGGCGCTTCTATCTGGGTTTCCTCAAGCCCGGCGACATCGCGGTGGATATCGGTGCCTTCAAGGGCACCCACACCATGCCGATGGCCGAGGCGATCCGCGGCCCCGGCGGCGCGCTGCATGCCTTCGAGGCCAATCCCGCCATGGCCGCCGCGCTGCGCCCCTTCCTGGCGCGGCCGGGGCGGGAACATGTCACGCTGCATGAATGCGCGGTCGGCGCCAGAGATGGGGAGGCCGGCTACGTGGTGGCGCTCGACAGCCCTGGCTATAGCGGGCTTCAGCAGCGCGAATACGACCAGCCCAATATGCGCACGGAACATATCCGGGTGCGCAGCGTGAAGCTGGACACCCTGCTGGGCGACCTGCCGCGCCTGGCCTTCATCAAGATCGACATCGAAGGTGGCGAGTTCGACGCGCTGCGGGGCGCGGCGGCGCTGGTGGAACGCCTGCGCCCGGCGATCAGCTTCGAATTCGGCCACCGCTCCTACGACGCCTATGGCGTGAACCCCGCGGAGGTCTTCGAGTGGTTCGCCAAGCGCCGCTACTTGATCTTCGACATCATCGGCAATCCGCTGCTGACCCGGGAACGCTTCCTGCGCGCCGACAGCATCCCCGGCCTCTGGGACTTCCTGGCGGTGCCGGAGGAACAGCCGCCGCTGCGCCGCGCGGCCCGGGCACAGCAGTTGCTGGTGGATCTGGGGGAGGTTTCTATTCCGCCAGCATCCGGTTGATCTGCGGGGCAATGGCGGCGCCGAGGATGGCGTAGCCGACCATGGTCAGGTGCAGCCGGTCGAAGGCCACATGCTCGGTCAATTGCCCATCCGGCATGACCAGCAGCGGGCCGGGCTCGATATAGACGGTGCTGCGGCCATCGGCGCAGCGGGCGATCAGCGCGTTCAGCCGGGCATTCACCGCCCGCACCGGGTCGTTGCGGTCGGCGCCGCGCGGCAGGGTGCCGACCAGCAGGATGCGGGTGCGGGGCGACTGGCCGTGGATGAAGCGGATGATCTCGGCCACGCCCAGGGCCGTATCCTCGGGCCGCGAACCGGCGGCGGAGTTGTTGGTGCCGATCAGCAGCACCACCAGCTTCGGCCGCAGATTGCCCCATTGCCCGGCGCGCAGGCGGGCCAGCACGCCCTGGGTGAAATCACCGGAGACGCCGAGGTTGATCGCGCGGCGATGCCCGAAGAACTGGGCATACATGGTGGGTTCCCAGGATTGCGTCAGCGAATCCCCCAGGAACACCAGATCGGCCTGCGTCCGGTCGATGCGGGACAGGTACTGGTCGATCTCCGCCACCCGGCCACGCCAGCCGGGGAATTCCATCGCCTCCGCCTGGGCTTCCCGCGGCAGGGCGGCGGGGCTTGGAATGGCCGGGCAGCCCGGCGCGGCCAGGGCAGGCCCGGCGGTCAGGCTCAGCATGAGGCCGAGGGCGGCAAGGGCGCGGCGCATCTGGTTCAGCGACCCGGCGGCGCGATCAGGTCGCGGGAGGTGAACAGGATGGTCCGCCCCCCCGGCGACATCAGCCAGAGGCTGGCGATCTGCCCCGCCTCCAGCCGTCCGAGATCGAGCGGGCCAACCCGCTGCGCCCCGCATTGCGCGCGCAGCCGGGCCGCCGCCGGCGCCACCGTGCGCGCCTGCATGCCCGGTGCCGGAACATCCGGGATCACGGCGCGGCCGCTGGGGTCGAGGGCCAGCGTCGCGGTCGGGCAGTTCGGCGCGGCGTTGTAGAAGGTCAGCCGGGCGCGCAGGCGGTTGTATTCCGTCGTGTCCTCCAGCAGCCGGGCCACCACCTGGTTGCCCTCCCGCATCAGCAGCACGGTGTTGAAGGTATTGGCATTGACCCGGAAGGGATGGGCGGTGGTGTTGCCGGCATGGGTGATGCGCAGGTCGAGCGTTTTCCCGGCCGCGTTCTCCACCACGAAATAGTGCGAGATGCGCGCCGCATCCTCGGTGCCCAGCTCGCGCGGCAGGTCGAAATCGGAGCGCAGCGAGGCCGGGCCATCGAGGCCATTGGCGTAGCGGATCAGCGCGAAGCCATCGGGCAGCCGCAGCTCATAGAGCATCGGCGCCTGAGCCTGGACGGGTGGCGCTGCGGCCAGCGGGGCGGCGAGCGCGGCGAGCAGCAGGAAGATGCGGCGCATGGCTCAGCGCCGCCGGACGGAGTTGATGAGGGCGATGATCTGCGGCGTCAGCGCCCGCGCCCAATTGGTATAGCCGGCCGCCGTGTGGTGCTGGCCGTCATAGGTCGGCCAGGCGCCGGGGCGGGAAAATGCGGTGCTGTCGATATAGGCGCAGGGCGACACCTGGGTCGCCAGGTAGTCGGACAGCTCCTTGGCCCGGTCGAAGGTCTTGAAGAACGGCCCGCCCTCCGTGCCCCAGGTCGGCCCGACCCAGATGCAGGGCATGGAGGTGGCCTGGAAGCGCGTGGTCAGGGTGCGCACCTGTTCGGTGATCCAGGCCCGCGGCATCTCCCGCTGCGAATAGCCACCCATGGTGTCGCCGATCCCGACGATGACCAGGTTCGGCCGGTGGCGCTGCACCAGCTCGTCGATCGAGAAGCTGCGCGCGGTGTTGGTGCGGTTGGTCTGCAGATTGCCCGCGCCGACGCGTGTCGCGGTGCCGCAGGGCACGCCGCGCGGCACAACCCAGGCGCCGGCGCCGACGCCGCAGGCGCTGTAGGTGGCGACGGTCGCACCCTCGCGCCGCAGCATGTCGTGCAGATGCGTGCTCAGCGACCCCGGGTAGACGAAGTGGCTGTCACCAATCACGAGCAGCGATAGCCCGACCAGCGCACCGGACATTCAGCGTCTCCTATGACCAAAAAATAATACTATACTAAATTTTCCGGATGCACGGATAAGGCCGCGTGCAAGGCCGTGTCAATCACAGTTCGATGTCGCATCGCCATGCGCGGAAAGACGCTGCATCGCCATGCGCGGATCTCGTATCGCCATGCGCCGGCACAACCCGTTCGCCGCGCCACGGCAGGTGAGCGCCGTCTCATGCGGCTGGCAACCTCACGATGAAGCGAGCGCCGCGAATCGTTCCTTCGGCGTCGCGGCGGTTCTCGGCGGCGATGCGGCCGCGCAGGCCCTCGACGATCTGTTTCGAGATCGACAGGCCAAGGCCCGAATGCTGGCCGAAGCGTTCGCCCGTGGGACGCTCGCTGTAGAAGCGGTCGAAGATGCTTTCCAGCTTGGCGTCGGGGATGCCGGGGCCGTCATCCTCGACGATGAATTCCACCATCTGCCCGGTGGGCCGCGCCCGCACCACCACATGGCCATCCTTCGGGCTGAAGGAGATGGCGTTGCCGATCAGGTTGCGGAACACCTGCACCAGCCGCCCCTCCACCCCGCGCACGATCAGGCCCTCGACCGGCGCCTCGATCTCCAGCGTCGGATCCCCGTCCTCGCGCGTCGCGGCGTGCAGCTCGCCCAGCGCGCCCAGGATGGGGGCGACATCGACCGGCGTGGCGATGGTCCGCGACAGCTCCGCATCCACGCGCGAACTGTCCGAGATGTCGTTGATGAGGCGGTCCATCCGCACCGCATCGTCGGCGATGATGGCCAGCAGCCGGCGCTGCTTCACCGGATCCTCGATCCGGCGCAGCGTCTCGATGGCGCTGCGCACGCTGGTCAGGGGGTTGCGCAGCTCATGCGCCACATCCGCCGCGAAGCGCTCATTGGCGTCGATGCGCGCCCATAGCGCGCGGGCGGCGGTCTGCAGGTCCCGCGCCAGCACGCCGATCTCATCCGCGCGCCGCAGCAGGGGCGCGGGCACGCTGCCGCCGCGGCCCTCGCCTTCGCGCATCGCGGCGGCGGCCTTGGCGAGTTGCAGGATCGGCGTCGCGATGGTGCGCGACAGGTACAGCGACAGCAGCACCGTCAGCACCAGCGCCAGCGCGAACAGGGCCAGGACGGAGACGCGGATATCCAGCAGCCGCGCATCCACCTCCCGCGCCTCCCGCGTCAGCAGCACGATGCCGACGGAGGCGGCGCCACGGCGGGCGGGTTCGGCGACGGAGACCAGCAGGCGGCCCTCCGCCGTACGGCGGATATAGGGGCGGACGCCGCCTTCCAGCGCCAGGCGCAGCTCCTCCCGCCGGTCGGTGCCGCTGGCGCCGCCGAATTCGGGCTGCCAGTCGAAGGAGGGGGCGTTGGGATTCACATCCACCCGCACCTCGTCCTGCGCGCCACGCGGCAGCACGGCGAGCACCTGTTCGTAGATGCCGGCGACGGTGCCGGCGAAGGCGCCGCGCGGCTCCGGCGGCGGCAGCGGCTCCGTCACGATGGCGCCGCCCGGGCCTTCCCGCACCCGGCTGTCGGCGACCAGCAGGCCGGTATTGTCGAACAGCCGCGCCTGGGTGTTGGGGGAAGGCTCGACCAGCCGGCGCAGCAGCGGGCGGGCGGCCTCCGGCACCAGGATGGTGCGGTCGTCGCGCGGCGTGGCCGCCGCCTCCCCGATCGCGGCGGCGTAGATGCGCGCCTGGGTGCGCAGCGATTCGACCTCCGCCGCCAGCAACCCGTTCTGGTACTGGTCCAGATACAGCAGCGACGCGGCCAGGATGGCCGGCGGCAGGGCGTTCATCAGCAGGATGCGCCGCAGCAGGGGCGACATCCAGCGCCGCCGATGTGGCTCCGCCTTCACCTTGGGGGAGGCCGGGAGAGCGCCGCCCGAATCGGGCATGGGTGCGGGGATTCCTGTTGGCTGCGGTGGAAATCTAACCGGGAGGCTGCCGCAAGGCCATGGCGGTTGCGTGGCAGCGCGGATGGGCGAAGACTTCGCGCCAAGCAAGATGGGGGAGGCGCGAAAGATGCTCGGGCTGATGCAGGACTGGCCACTGCGTGTCCACCGGCTGATCGACCACGCCGCCCGCCACCATGGCGGCCGCGCCGTGGTCAGCCGCAGCGTGGAGGGGCCGATCCACCGCACCGATTTTTCCGAGTTGCGCCGGCGGTCGCTGGCGCTCGCCCAGCGCCTGGTGCGGGAGGGGGTCAAGCCGGGCGATCGGGTGGCAACGCTGGCCTGGAACACCTGGCGCCATGTCGAGGCCTGGTACGGGATCGCCGGCGCGGGTGCCGTCTATCACACGCTGAACCCGCGCCTGTTCCCCGACCAGATCGCCTGGATCCTGAACCATGCCGAAAGCCGGCTGATGTTTTTGGACCTGAGCTTCGTGGCGCTGGCGGAGGGCATTTCGGAAAAGCTGCCGCATGTCACGCGCTATGTCGTGCTGACCGATGCGGCGCATATGCCGGAGACGAAGCTGCCCGGCGCGGTGGATTACGAAAGCTGGCTGGCGGAGGCGGATGGTGATTTTGCCTGGGTGGCGGGCGAGGAGAATGCCGCCGCCGGCCTCTGCTACACCTCCGGCACCACGGGCGAACCGAAGGGCGTTCTCTATTCGCACCGCTCCAATGTGCTGCACGCTTTGGCGGTCGCGGCGCCGGACATGATGGGGCTGTCGGCGATGGACCGGGTGATGCCGGTGGTGCCGATGTTCCACGCCAATGGCTGGTGCCTGCCCTTCGTCGCGCCGCTGACCGGCGCCGGGCTGGTACTGCCGGGGCCGAAGCTGGACGGGCCTTCCCTGCATGCGCTGATGCAGGACGAAGGCGTCACCTTCACCGCCGCCGTGCCCACCGTCTGGCTCGGCCTGTTGCAGCACATGGAGGCGACGGGCGCCGAACTCACCACCCTGAAGCGCGTGGTGATCGGCGGCTCCGCCTGCCCACGCGCGCTGACGTCCGCCTTCGAACAGCGCGGGGTGCATGTGGTGCATGCCTGGGGCATGACCGAGACCAGCCCCATCGGCACCATCTGCGGTGTGAAGCCGGAAGTGGCGGGGCGCGACGCCGAAGGCGTGCTGGACCTCCAGGAGACCCAGGGTTTTCCGCCCTTCACGGTCGATATGCGGATCGTCGGCGACGATGGCGTGGAGAAGCCCTGGGACGGCAGCACCTTCGGCAATCTCCAGGTGCGCGGCCCCACCGTGACGCGCGGCTATTTCCGCACCGGCGACGCGCTGACGGAAGACGGCTGGTTCGAGACGGGCGATGTCGCGACCATCGATGCCGCCGGCTACATGCACATCACCGACCGCACCAAGGACGTCATCAAGTCCGGCGGCGAGTGGATCTCCTCCATCGCTCTGGAGAACTTGGCCATGGGCCATCCGGATGTGGCCGAGGCCGCCGTGGTCGCCGCGCGCCACCCGAAATGGGACGAGCGGCCCCTGCTGGTGGTGGTGCCGAAGCCGGGGCGGGAGGTGACGCGGGAGGCGATGGTGGCGCATCTGGCGCCGCATGTCGCGAAATGGTGGCTGCCGGATGACGTGGTGGTGGTGGATGAGATTCCGCACACCGCCACCGGCAAGATCCTGAAGACGAAGCTGCGCGAACAGTTCGCCGGCTATTTCGGCGTTCCCTGAGGGCGGTTAGCTTCCCGCCTCCATGACGAAGGGACTCGGAACATGACAGGCACGGCCCTGGTGACCGGCGGCAGCCGCGGCATCGGCGCGGCCATCGCGCTGCGGCTCGGCGCGGCGGGGCATGACGTGGCGATCACCTATCAGAGCAACGCCGCCGCCGCCGACAAGGTGGTCGCCGCGCTGGCCGCCCAGGGCCGCCGCGGCCTCGCCATCCAGGCCGACAGCGCCGATGCCGGCGCGATCCGCGCGGCGGTGGATCGCGCGGCCAGCGAACTCGGCGGGCTGCGCGTGCTGGTGAACAATGCCGGCCTGTTCCCCTATGGCGCGCCGGAATCGGTGACGGAGGCGGAGCTGGACCGCGTGCTGGCGGTGAACAGCAAGGCGCCCTTCATCGCCGCGCAGCAGGCGCTGCGCCACATGGCGGAGGGCGGGCGCATCATCAGCATCGGCTCCACTTTGGCGCATCAGGTGGGCCAGCCGGGGCTGACGCTCTATGCGATGAGCAAGGCGGCACTGGTCGGCTTCACCCAGGGGCTGGCCCGCGACCTCGGCCCGCGCGGCATCACCGTGAACCTGGTGGACCCCGGCTCCACCGACACGGACATGAACCCCGCCCATGGCCCGGGGGCGGAGGCGCAGCGCGCCGGCGTCGCGCTCGGCCGCTACGGACGGCCGGAGGAGCTGGCGGCGATGGTCGCCTGGCTCGCCAGCCCGGAGGCGAGCTACGTCACCGGCGCCCGCTTCACCGTCGATGGCGGCGCCACCGCCTGAGATGGCGCGTATCGGCATCGCCCTCGGCAGCGGCTCCGCGCGGGGCTGGGCGCATATCGGCGTGCTGGATGCGCTGGCCGAGGCGGGTATCCATCCCGACATCGTCTGCGGCACCTCGATCGGCGCCCTGGTCGGCGCCGCCCATGTCGCCGGCCGCCTGCCGCGACTGCGCGACTGGGTGGAGGCGGCGACCTGGCGGGAGATCGTCGGCCTGCTGGATGTGCGACTGACCGGCGGCGGGCTGATCGATGGGAAGGAACTGCTGTCCTTCCTCAACGGGCTGGGCCTCGCCGGGTCGATCGAGAGCCAGCCCCTGCGCTACGCCGCCGTCGCCACGGACCTCGCCAATGGGCGGGAGGTCTGGCTCCAGTCCGGCCCGATGCATGCGGCAGTGCGGGCCTCCGCCGCCCTGCCCGGCCTGTTCAGCCCGGCCTTGCATGAGGGGCGATGGCTGGTGGATGGCGGGCTGTGCAACCCGGTGCCGGTCTCCGTCTGCCGGGCACTGGGGGCGGAGGTCATCATCGCCGTGAACCTGAATGGCGACCTGCTCGGCCGCCGCTTTGAAGCAACCGCGCCCCCAATGGCGGCGCCGGCGACCTCCCCGCCGACCCAGGAAGGCATGGGCCGCGCGCTGCGCGACCTGCCGCTGGCGCTGCGCGACCAGGCGGTGGCGCTGGCCGGGCGGCTGTTCCCGCCCAGCGCGGCGACGCCCGGCTATTTCGACGTGCTGGCCAATTCCATCAACATCATGCAGGACCAGATCACCCGCACCCGGCTGGCCGGCGACCCGCCGCATGTGCTGCTGCTGCCCCGGCTTCGCGACATGGCGCTGATGGATTTCCATCGCGGCCGGGACGCCATCGCGGAAGGGCGCGCCTGCGTCGAACAGGCCCTGCCGCTGCTGCGACGGCATCTGTGATGGCCGGCCAGGCCACACGGCAAGGCGTGGCGGAGGCGCTGGGCGCGCCCGCTTTGGCGATGGGCGCCACCTTCCTGGCCTTCGGCGCGGCGGTGGCGGAGGCCGGGCTGTCGCTGGGCTGGGCACTGCTCTGCACCGGCGCGGTCTATGGCATGGCGGGGCAACTCGTCCTGTTGCAGGTAGCCTCCGGCGGCGGCGCGGCGCTGCCGGCGACGCTGGCGGCTACCGCCGCCAATGCCCGCTTCCTGCCCATGGCGGTGGCCATCGCCCCGCTGCTCGGGCGCCGCGCGCCGCGCTGGCTGGCGCTGCCCTTCATCGCCATCACCCCCTGGGCCGCCGGCATGCGCCGCCTGCCGGCCCTGGCGGAGCCCGCGCGCCTGCCCTGGTTCCTGGGCTTCGCTTTGGCCTCCTGGTGCGCGGCGATGGCGGCGACGGCGGCGGGGCACCTGGCCGCGCCCGCTTTGCCGCTGCCGCTGCGGGCGGCGCTGCTTTTCGCCAATCCGCTGTATTTCGCCCTGCTGCTGGCCGCCGATGCCGGCCGGCCAGGGGTGGCCCCGGCTTTGCTGGCCGGCATCCTGGCCGCGCCGCTGGCGCATTTCGTGGGCGGCGCCTGGGGGCTGCCCCTGGCCGGGCTGATCGGCGGCAGCCTCGCCTTTCTCTGGCTGCGCTGGCGATGAGCCAGCCGGATCTAGCGCTGCTGCTGACGGTGCTGATCGGCCTCGCCCTGCGCGGGCTCGGCCTGCTGCTGGGCGGCGCGCTGCGGCCGGAGCATCCGGCCATCGCCTGGGCCTCCGCCGTCTCCGTCGCCACCCTCGCGGCCTTCGTCACCCTGGCCATCGCCGCGCCCGCCGGGCTGCTGGCGACGGTGCCGCTCGCCGCGCGGCTGGCCGGGCTGGCGGCGGGCGGCCTGGCCTATTGGCGCCTGCGCGGCCGGCTGCTGCCGGCCATGGCGGCGGGGCTCGCGGCGCTGCTGCTGGCGCGGCTGGTCACCGGTTGAAGGGCGCGGCCATTCCGCCGGCTCGGATTCCGCGATATGAAGAATTTTGAGACTACCGGGCCTTGAGACTGCAGGGCTCAACAGGGAGCAAGAGCCGATCCGAGGCCAGGACAGATGACCATGATCGGGTTCGATCTTGGCTCCGAGACGGGGCGAGAAAGGGCGCGGCTGGCGATCGCGAATTTCGGCATCGCCTTCTTCGAATCCGACATGGACACCCGGCTGGCGACGGTCACGCCCAATGCCTTCGCGATGTTCGGCCTGCCCGTGCCGGACCACATGCCGGTGGCCAGCACCGGCTTCTGGGACTGCTACCATCCGGAGGACCGGGAGGCCGCCCGCGCCACCTTCGAATCCGACCTGCGCGGTGAGCGCAACCGCGATGTCTATTGCGAGCGGGTGCGGATCATCCGCCAGACCGATCGCGCCATCCGCTGGATCGAGTTCCTGGGCCGCATGTTCGGCCCGCCGGGCGCGCGCACCCATATCGTCGGCATGCTGCGCGACGTGACGGAGGCGGTGGAGGCGGAGGAACGCCAGGCCCTGCTGATGCGGGAGGTGAAGCACCGCGCCAACAACACCCTGGCCGTGGTGCAGTCGCTGGTGCGGCTGACCCGGGGCGACAATGTGCCGGACTACCGCCACAGCCTGGAAGGCCGCATCCTGTCCCTGGCGCGCACGCAGAGCCTGGTGGAACGCGCCGATGGCCATCCCACCACCCTGGCGGCGCTGGTCGCCGCCGAACTCGCCGCCTATCTCGACCATATCGACCTGGCCCTGCGTGCGCCGCCCTCCCTCGCCGCGACGGCGGTGCAGCCGGTGGCGATGATCCTGCACGAACTGGCGACCAACGCCGCCAAGCACGGCGCCTTCGCCGTGGCGGAAGGCCGGGTGGGACTGTCGGCCGTGGTGGAGGGGGCGGAGGTGGTGCTGTGCTGGGCCGAGGCGGGCGGCCCGGAGATCGCCGACCCGCCCCGGCACAAGGGCACCGGCATGGCGGTGATCCTGGCCCAGATCCGCCGGCTGGGCGGCACCTGGCAGGCCGAATGGCGGCCCGGGGGGCTGGTCGCGGAAATCCGCGTCCCGCTGCCGCGCTGGACCGGGACGGCGGCCGCTCAGCCCGGCGCGAAGCCGTAGAGGCGCGCCGGATTCGCCGCCAGGATGGCGTCCCGCACCGCGGTCTCCGGCGCCCAGCCGGCCAGCAGGTCCAGCAGCGCGGCGTCATCGGGGATGGTGGTGGCGTTGGGATGCGGCCAGTTGGTGCCCCAGACCATCCGCTCCGGCGCCGCCGCCACCAGCGCCTGGGCCAGGGGCGTGACGGCGGCCGGCCGTGCCTGGTCCAGGCTGTAGGGCGAGGACAGCTTCACCCAGCCGCGGCCGGACTGAAGCAGCTCCATCATCACGGCCCAGGCCGGATGGCGCGCCCAGCCTTCCAGCGGCAATTGCCCGAAATGGTCGAAGACCACCGGGCAGGGCGCGGCGCGCAACACCGGGGCGAGATCGGCGATCATCTCGGCCGTCGCGAAGATCTGAAGGTGCCAGCCGAGATCGGCCATGCGCCGCGCCAGGGGCGCCACATCGGCGGCCGACAGCGGGATGCCCTGCACCAGATTGGCCCGCGCGCCGACCACGCCGGCCTCCGCCATGTCGCGCAGCAGTCCCGCATCGGCCTCCGGCCGCACCACCGCCACCATGCGCGCCCGCTCCGTGCCTGCCTGCCGCAGGGCCGCCAGATGCCCGTCATTGTCGAGGCCGTAGCTGGAGGGCTGCACCAGCACATGCCGCTGCACGCCGAGCCGCGCCAGAAGCCGGGCATGGTCGGCCAGAGTCGCGCTGGCATGTGGGCGGCCGCCCGGCACCACCGGCCAGGCGGCGTCATAGACATGATGATGACAATCCACCGCGCCTGGCGGCACCGCCAGGGCTGGGGAATCGTGACCTTCGGTGAAGGGAATTCTCGCGGCGTCATCCATGCCGCATAAGCTACAGCCGCATGACCCCGTCCCGGAAGCCGGGCGGGGCACGCCAAGGGGGGATGGATCATCGTGCTGCGGGTTTTTCTCACGCATACGCCGGAAATGCGCGGCGGCTACTACGCCGAGGCACCGCTGGCCGCCCTGCGGCAGGTGGCCGACGTCACGCTGCACAGGGGCGAACTACCGCTTTCCGGCGCCGAACTGGCACGGGCCGCTGCCGGCTGCCACTGCATCGTCGCCGACCGCGCCACCCCCGGCACGCCCGAGACTTTTGCGAGCGCGCCAGACCTGCTGGCCTTCCTGCGGGTGGCCGTGGATATCTCGACCATCGACGTTTCCGCTGCCTCCGCGGCCGGGGTGCTGGTGACGCAGGCGACGCCGGGCTTCGTGGACAGCGTGGCGGAACTCGCCATCGGGATGATGATCGACCTGGCGCGCGGCGTCTCGCCGCTGGCCGGCGCCTATCACGTCGGCAACCCGCCGGGCTCCCGCATGGGCACGCAGCTTTCGGGCAAGACGCTGGCGGTGATCGGCTGGGGCCGCATCGCCCGGCGGCTGGCGGAACTTGCCCGCGCTTTCCGGATGCGGGTGCTGGTGCACGACCCCTACAACCCGCCCGGCGCCGCCGAGGGCGTGCAGGCCGCGCCGCTGGCACAATTGCTGGCGGAGGCGGATTTCCTGGTGCCGCTGGCCGTCTCCTCGCCGGAGACCCGCCATATCGTCGGGCCCGCCGCCTTCGCCGCGCTGAAGGACGGCGCCTTCCTGGTGAACCTGTCGCGCGGCGAGCTGGTGGATGAGGCGGCGCTGGCCGCCGCACTGGATTCGGGAAGGCTGCGCGGCGCCGCCATGGATGTCGGCAGCGCGCCCGACCAGCGCCCCGACCCGGCGCTGGCCGCCCGCCCCAATGTCGTCGCCACGCCCCATATCGGCGGGCTGACGCCGGAGGCGGCGGAACACCAGGCGATGGACACCGTCCGCCAGGTCGCCGCTTTGGCCCGTGGCGAGATGCCGCCCGGCGCGGTGAATGCCGAAGCCGCGCAACGGCTGCGCCGCTGGTGGGAGGGCCGGCCGGCCCGATGAATCTTCGTCGTCTCCACCCCGGGCCGGGCCGCCAGATGATCGCGGACCTGTCCTGGGCCTCCCTGCGGGTGCCGCGCTGCACCCTGACGGCGCGGCTGGCCATTCCCCGCGCTTTGGCCGCCCGCAACGCGCTGGCAGCGCCACGCCCGCCCTGGACCGTGCTTTTCACCAAGGCCTTTGCTTTGGCGGCGGAGTCGCAGCCGGCGCTGCGGCGGCTGCACGCCACCCTGCCCCGGCCGCATCTGCTGGAAGCGCCGCATGCCGTGGGCTGCATCGTGCTGGAACGGGAGCATGAGGGGGCGGCGACCCTGGCGCTGGCCCGTTTCACCGAGCCTCATGCGACCTCGATCGCCGACCTCGCCGCGCGGCTGCACCAGGCCAAGACCGCGCCGCCCGGGGAAAGCCGGCATTTCCATCGGCTGCTGCGCTTCGCCCGCCTGCCCTGGCCGCTGCGCCGGCTGATGCTGCGCTGGGCGGTAGCCCGCGCCAGGCCGCTGCTGCGCTATGGCGGCACCTTCGCCATTTCCGCCCTGGGCGCGCGGGGCGCGGTGATCGTGGACAGCGTCAGCGTGCTGCCGGGATTTTTATCCTATGGCCCGATCGGCGTCGATGGCGGGGTGCAGGTCTTCCTGTCCTTCGACCATCGCGTCATGGACGGCGCTGATGGCGCCACGGCGCTGGAGGGGCTGGAAGCGGCGATGGAGACTCTGGTGGCGGCGGAACTGGCCGGGATGCGGCAGCTCATCCCGGCTGGTTGAGCAGCCGCGCCCGCGCCCAGATCGCCAGCCCCAGCACCCCGGCGCCGGAGACCAGGAAGGCCGTGGTGTAGCTGGTGGCGACGATCAGGCTGCCGAAGACCACCGAACCCAGGCTCTGGCCGAAGAACAGCGCCATGGCGAAGGCGGCCACCGCCGTGCCGCGCGCCTCCGGCAGGGCTTCCGTGGCGCGGGCCTGCAGCACGCCATGCAGCATGAAGAACAGCAGCCCGACCGCGCATTGCGCCAGGGCCACCATCCACCAGGCATTGGCCAGGGCGAAGATCGTCATGGCCAGCGTCAGCCCGATGCCGCCCCAGAGCACCTGCCGCCTTTCCCCCAGCCGCCGCGCCAGCCGCGCGGCGTTCTGCGTATAGACGAAGGAGCCAATGCCGAAGCTCGCCACCACCAGCCCCGCCGTGGCCGCCGTCAGCCCGAACCGCTCGATCAGCAGCGAGGCCAGGAACGGAAAAGCGCCGCCAAACAGAAAGAAGCCGTCCGCCGCCGCCGCCATCAGCAGCCGGCGTCCGGGCCGGCGTTCCAGGATGCGCAGGAAGCCCGACAGCCCCATGGTGCGGCCGCCCGCGGCCGGCGATTGCCACAGCGCGGCGCCCTGCTTCGCCATGAAGAACAGCGTCATCCCCACCGTCATCAGGCCGAGGCCGAGGAAGGCGGTGCGCCAGCCGGCATATTCGGCGATGGTGCCCGAGAGCGGCGCGGCCAGGAGCTGGGAGGCGACCATGCCGGTCATCAACTGGCCGATCATCCCCTGGCGCTGCTCATAGGGCACCTGGTCGCCGATATGCGCCATGAACAGCGGCATCACCGCCGCGCAGGCGAATCCCGCCAGCACCCGCACCGTCAGCAGCGTGCCGAGATCGCCCGACATCGAAGCCGCGATCTGCGTCGCGCCGTAGAGGCCCATCGAGATGGCCACGATCCGCATCTTGCCGAAGCGGTCGCCAAGCGGCCCCATCACGAGCTGACCGATGCCATAGGCCAGCGCGAAGCCACCGATCAGCGGCGCCACCGCCCCCAGCCCGACACCGAATTCCCGCGCCATCATCGGCAGCAGCGGGTCCAGCATGCGCATGCCGCAGCCGATGGTGAAGGCGGCCAGCGCCATCAGCCAGATGGGGGGATTCATAGTCCGACGGCCCTTCGGGCCGCCCTCAAGCGCCGGGCGCGCGCTCCGCGCGCTTGGCTCGCCGCATAAGCGGCGGCGCCCATTCGGGCGCTCAGACCGGTCAAGAGACCGGTCTGCCGGATCTGTATGCCGCGGGGGTCCGCGGCGGCGTGCTCACGCGGCGTCCGCCTTCACGCGTCGCACGCGTTCGCTCTCGGTCTTCAACTGCCCGCAGGCGGCCGAGATGTCGCGGCCGCGCGGGCGGCGGACCGGGCTGGAATAGCCGCCGGCCTCCAGGATTTCGGCGAAGGCGCGCACCGCCTCCCCTGTGCTGGTCTTGTAGGGGCTGCCCGGCCAGGGGTTGAAGGGGATCAGGTTCACCTTCGCCGGCAGGCCCTTCAACAACCGCACCAGTTCGCGGGCTTCCGCCGGGCTGTCGTTCACGCCGCGCAGCATCACATATTCGAAGGTGATGCGCCGCGCATTGCTCGCACCGGGATAGCGCCGGCAGGCGTCCATCAGCTCCTCGATCGGATACTTGCGGTTCAGCGGCACGATCTCGTTGCGCAGCTCATCGGTCACCGCATGCAGGCTGACCGCGAGGTTCACATTCAGCTCCGCCCCGCAGCGGTCCATCATCGGCACGACGCCGGAGGTCGACAGCGTGATGCGGCGGCGGGACAGGGCGATGCCCTCATTGTCCATGACGATGCGCAGCGCCTTGGCGGTGTTCTCGTAGTTGTAGAGCGGCTCGCCCATGCCCATCACGACGATGTTGGACAGGTGCCGCGCGGTGCCGTCCTTCGGGCTCGGCCATTCGCCATAGCTGTCGCGGGCCGCCATGAACTGGCCGACGATTTCCGCCGCGCCCAGGTTCCGCACCAGCTTCTGGGTGCCGGTGTGGCAGAACTTGCAGGACAGGGTGCAGCCGACCTGGGTCGAGATGCAGACGGCGCCGCGATCCTCGTCGATGGAGGGGATGTAGACGGTCTCCACCTCCTGCCCATCACGGTAGCGGAACAGGAACTTGCGGGTGCCGTCGGTGCTGGTCTGCACCGTCGTCGCCTCCGGCCGCCCCACCACGAAGCGCTCCGCCAACTTGCCCTGCATCGGCTTGGCGATGGAGGGCATGCGGGAAAAATCGGTGACGCCCTGGTGGTAGATCCAGTGCCAGAGCTGCTTGGCGCGGAACGGCTTTTCGCCGATGGCCACCATCTCGGCGGCCAGCTCGTCCCGCGTCAGGCCGACCAGGTCGCGGCGGCCATCGGTAAGGGTCGCGGGCGGTGGCGCGAAGAGCGCCGCCTTGGCCAGGATCCGCGCCCGCTCCGCCGAGTCGAGCTCGGCGACGGGCGCCGGGGCGGTCATCGCCCCGCCGGACATTCGCGCGAGATCGCCTCATAGGCCGCGGTGAAGCCGCTGAGCGAGAAGGTGTCGGCCACCGTGGCGCGGCCCTGCCCCGGGGTGCGCACCGTGGCATCGCGGCCACCGCGGAAGGCGGCCAGAAGCTGCGGCGTGCCCTGGAAGAAGGCGCTGGACTGCACCACGCCATAGCTGCGGAATTCGCTGTTGCCGGAGGAGGAGGCGACGGTCATCACCGCTTCCGCCTGCCGGGCCAGCGGCGCGCCGAGCGAAATCGACACCTGGTCGCGTCCGGTCGGGCGATGGGTGATCGTCAGTGTCACATTCTGCCGGGCCTGCGCCCCGCTGGCACGGGCGAAGGCGTAGCACACCTTCTGTCCGTTTTCCTGGTGGGTCGCGGCCGTCCAGGCCTGATGCGCGCCAAGGCGCTGCGGGGCGCGCTGCGCCTCCGCGGCATGGGGAAGGACCAGTGCGGCGAGGAGGGGAAGGGCGATACGGACCATGCCCCGCTAGATACGGCGCAACCTTGCCAGGGGCAACCGCCAATGGTTTCCGCGATGCCGCCGCATGCTCTATGCAGGCGGGGATGACCGCACCCGATCCCGCCGACGCGCAACTCGCCGCCCAATACGAGGCCTATCCCTATCCGGCGCGGGATGCGCGGGAGGAGGCGAAGCGCCTGATCCTCGGCAGCCCCTCACACTTGCGAGAGATCGACCACTGGGTGTTCGGCGGCCGCCGCCCCGCCAGCCAGCCACTGCGTGCCCTGATGGCCGGCGGCGGGTCCGGCGACGGTACCATCATGCTGGCGCAGCAGATGACGACGCTGGACCGGCCCGGCCAGGTCACCTGGCTCGACCGCTCCGCCCATGCGCGGCAGGTGGCGGAGGCGCGGGCGGCGGCGCGGAAGCTGGCGAATATCCGCTTCCAGGCCGGCTCGCTGCTCGACCTGCCGGGCCTCGGCCTTGGCCCCTTCGACTACATCGATTGCTGCGGCGTGCTGCACCACCTGCCGGACCCGGCGGCGGGGCTGGCGGCGCTGGCCGGCCAACTGGCACCCGGCGGCGGCATGGGCATCATGGTCTATGCCCCGCATGGCCGCACCGGCGTCTATATGCTGCAGGACGCGCTGCGCCTGCTGGCCCCGGCGGCGGAGGCACCGCCGGCCCGGGTGGAACTGGCCAAGCGGCTGTGGAAGCAGACGCCGGAAACCGCCTGGCTGCGCAAGAACCCCTGGATCACGGACCATATCAAGGGCGGCGATGCCGGCCTGTACGACCTGCTGCTGAACCCGCGCGACCGCGCCTTCACCGTGCCGGAACTGGCCGCGCTGGTGGCGGGTGCGGGCCTGCGGATCGAGGCGCTGGTGGAGCCGCTGCGCTACGACCCCGACAGCTACCTGACCGACCCCAAGCTGCGCGCCCGCGCCGCCGGGCTGGACCCCATCGCCCGCGCCGCTCTGGCCGAGGCGATCTGCGGCAATATGGGCATCCACATCGCCTATCTGACCCGCGCCGAGGACCCGGAGGTGACCCGGCCCTGGGCGGAAGACACAACCATCCCGGTGCTGCGGGAGCTGGACGGGCCAACGCTCGCGCGCGGGCTGCGGCCGGATGGGGTGCTGCCGGTCAGCTTCGACGGGCTGCGCGTGGCGGTGCCGCTGCCGCGCCTGGCAGGCGCCATCCTCGCCCGCATCGACGGCAGGACGCCCTGGGGCGAGATCATGCGGGCGGTGGTCGCCGCCGGCGCCAGCCCGGACCAGGCGGCGCGCGACCGCGCCGCACTGGTGCATGCGATGGAGCGGATGAACCGGCTGCTGATCGCCGCGCCGCTTTCCTGACCATGGAAACGCCACCCGCCGCCGTGGTGATCCTGGGTGCGGCGGTGCGGCCGGACGGCACGCCGAGCCCGGCGCTGCGCGCCCGGGTGCAGGCGGCGCTGGGCTGGGGCGAAAGGCAGACCCCGCCGGCGCTCTACATCCCCACCGGCGCCATCGGCCGGCACCCGCCAGCCGAGAGCGTGGCCATGGCGGCGATCCTGATGGCGGCGGGGGTGCCGGAGGCGCGCATCCTCCAGGAACCGACCGGGACCGACACCTTCTCCTCCGTCCTCGCCTGCCTGGCACTGCTGCGCGGCCTGCCGCCGGGGACGGAGCTGCGGGTGGCCACGCATCGCTACCACCTGCCGCGCTGCCTGCTGCTGTTCCGCCTGGCCGGCGTGGCGGCCCGCGCCGTGCCTCCGCCTGCCGGCCCGGCCGAAACCGGCCAGCCGCGCCGCTGGTTCTGGCGGATGCGGGAGGTGCCGGCGGTGCCCTATGACGCGGCGCTCATGGTGTGGGCGCGGCTGCGGGGCGGATTGTAGCCATCGGTGTCAAGACTCGGTGCGCGCGCGACGCCCGCGCCGGAATGCCGCGACGGCACCCCGCGCATCGGCTATCCTCCGACCCTGTGTCCGAGGATGGGCCGATGCGCCACGCCTTTCAATCCGATATCGACACCATATCCGCCATCGCCGCTGTCCCCCGCATCCTGGATGTCGTCTGCGACGCCACCGGCATGGGCTTCGCCGCCGTAGCCCGGGTGACAGAGTCGCATTGGGTGACCTGCGCGGTGCGGGACGACATCCGCTTCGGCCTGCACCCCGGCGACGAGCTGAAGGTGGAAACCACGATCTGCCACGAGATCCGCCAGCACGGCGCCCCGGTGACGATCGACGACGTGACCGGCCACCCGGTCTATGGCACCCACCACACCCCGGCGCTCTACGGCTTCCGCAGCTACATCTCCGTGCCCATCACCCTGGCCGATGGCCGCTTCTTCGGCACGCTCTGCGCCATCGACCCGGCCCCGCGCAGGCTCGACACGCCGGCCACCCTCGGCATGTTCAAGCTTTTCGCGGAGATGATCGGCTTCCAGATCGACGCGCAGGAACGCGTGCTGACCAGCCAGGCCGCCCTGGCGGAGGAGCGGGAGGCCGCCGTGCTGCGGGAGCAGTTCATCGCCGTGATGGGCCATGACCTGCGCAACCCGCTGGCCTCCGTCGATGCCTGCCTGCGCATGCTCGCCCGGACGGAACTGGCGGAGAAGCCCGCCGGGCTGGTGCAGATGGCGCAGCGCAGCGTGCGCCGCATGGCCGGGCTGATCTCCGATGTCATGGATCTCGCCGCCGGCCGGCTGCGCCACGGCATTCCCGTCTCGCCCGGCAGCGGCACCGCGCTGGAGGAGGGGCTGCGCCAAGTGGCGGCTGAGGTCGCGGCCAGCGCGCCGGAACGCCGGATCGAAGCAGACTTCGCGCTGGCAGCGCCGGTCGCCTGCGATGTCGGCCGGATCATGCAGCTTTGCTCCAACCTGCTGACCAATGCGGTGGCGCATGGCGCGGCGGAGGCGCCGATCCGGCTGCGCGCCACATCGGGGCCGGATGGCTTCGTGCTGGAGGTCGGCAATGCCGGGGCGCCGATTCCGCCCGAGGCGCTGGACCGGCTGTTCCAGCCCTATTTCCGCGCCGCCGGCCGGCCGGGCCAGCAGGGGCTCGGCCTCGGACTGTATATCGCGGCGGAGATCGCCCGCGCCCATGGCGGCGTATTGCGCGTCGCCTCCGATGCGGCGGAGACGCGCTTCACCTTCACCATGCCGGTCGCCCCGGCGGAATCGCGTGCCACGAAGGTGCAGGAAGCCGTGGCAGGCTGACACCAACGCCTGAAAAGGCTGACCTGCGGCCGGCGAAGCCGGCCGAGGCCGCGAATGCGGCCCGCCGGTTGTCCGTCGCGCCGAAGGCGCGCCTTCGGCGCGATGAGCCAAGCGCGCGGAGCGCGCGCTCGGCGCTTGAGGGCATGACGCCGCTCAGCGCTTGCGCACGAACTCCGTCCGCAGCACGAGGCCCTTGATGCTGTCGTGGCGGCAGTCGATCTCCTCCGGATTTTCGGTCAGGCGGATGGTCCGGATGACGGTGCCCTGCTTCAGGGTCTGGTTGGCGCCCTTCACCTTCAGGTCCTTGATGAGGGTGACCGAATCGCCATCGGCCAGGATATTGCCGGAGGCATCGCGCACCTCCACCGGGCCGGGCGCGGCGGCGGCCGCAACCTCCCCGGCCGGGCGCCATTCCCCGGTCGCTTCGTCATAGACATAGGCGTCTTCGGCATCCGGCATGGTCGCCTCGTCTTCAAGTATATGCGGCTATCTCCCGCGCGCATCGCAGCACCGCAAGAGCGGGTTCCGCCGCCCGCGGCGGGCCTGTAAGCAATAGGCCGGGCGAGAGGAGTCCTGCTTGGCCAATCTGTTCCGCGATCGCCGCTTCCTGGTGCTGCTGGCGCTGGGCTTCTCGGCCGGCGTGCCGCTGCCACTGACTGCCTTCACGCTGCGGCAGTGGTTTTCCGAATCCGGCATCTCGCTGACCGCCATCGGGCTGACGGCGCTGATCGGGCTGGCCTATGCCTTCAAGTTCCTCTGGTCGCCGGTGCTGGACCATGCGGCGCCGCCGGCCTTCGGCTGGCTGGGTCGCCGGCGCGGCTGGCTGGCGACCATCCAGCCGGTGCTGGCGGCGGCCATCCTCGGCCTCGGCTTCACCAATCCGGTGACGGCGGCGGAGGTGACGGTGATGGTGGCCGTGCTGGTCGCCTTTCTCTCGGCCAGCCAGGACATCGTGGTCGATGCCTATCGCATCGAGGTGCTGGAGGAGAGCAACCAGGGCTATGGCCTGGCCTGCTACATCTGGGGCTATCGCGCCGCCCTGCTGGCGGCCAATGCCGGGGCGCTGGCGATCGCCGAATTCGCCGGCTGGACCGCCGCCTTCGCCTATTGCGCCGCGCTGGTCGGCGTCGGCTTCCTCGCCGTGCTGCTGGGGCCGGAGCCCGCGGCCCCGCCGGTGGAGGTGCTGCCCTGGTCCCGCCGGCTGAAGCTGGCGGTGGTCGATCCCTTCGTCGACTTCATGGGCCGCCGCTACTGGGTGGCGATCCTGGCCTTCGTCGCCTTGTTCAAGCTGGGCGAGGCACTGGCCGGCATCATGACCGCGCCCTTCTACCGGGAACTCGGCTTCTCCCGCCTGGAAGTGGCGGCGGTGGGCAGTGTGTTTGGCCTGTTCATGACCCTGGGCGGGGCGCTGGCCGGCGGCTGGGTGGTGGCGAAGCTGGGCACCGCGCGGGCGCTGATCGCCACCGGCCTGCTGCAGATGCTGTCCAACCTGATGTATGTGGCCCTCGCCCAGACCGGCTATTCCATGCCGATGCTCTGGACCCAGGTCGGGGTGGAGAATTTCACCGACGGCCTCGCCGACGCGGCCTTCGTCACCTATCTCTCCGCGCTGACCAGCCGGTCCTTCACCGCCACGCAATATGCGCTGCTGTCCTCGCTCGCCGCCGTGCCGCTGCGCACGCTGGGGGCCAGCAGCGGCTGGCTGGCGGAGGGGCTGGGCTGGTCCTGGTTCTTCGCCTTGACCACCCTGGCCGCATTGCCGGCCATGGCGATCATGCTCTTCCTCCTCAAGCGGTTGCCGCCGCCCGCCCCACCCGTGGTTCAACCCGCGAGAGACCTCCCCGAATGACGAGCCCGTATTTCCTGACGCCGCTGCTGCTGGTGTTCTCGAACGTCTTGATGACCTTCGCCTGGTACGGGCATCTCAAGCAGCCCTCCTGGCCGCTCTGGCTGGCGATCGTGGTGAGCTGGGGCATCGCCTTCTTCGAATACTGCTTCGCCGTGCCGGCCAATCGCATCGGCTACGGCACCTTCACCGGCCAGCAGTTGAAGGTGATGCAGGAAGTCATCACGCTCGGCGTCTTCGCCGTGTTCAGCGTGATGTTTTTGGGCGAGCAGCTCCGCTGGACCTATTTTGCGGCCATGGCCTGCCTGGTCGCGGCGGTGATTTTTATCTTCCTGCCCGTGGATTGAGAGGGGGGGGTTTTCACCCCCGCTCCGTCACCCCACTGGCAAAACCATCCACCAATTCGCGGATGCGCGCCGGGTCGGACTGTTCCATCACCCGGCGGGCGAAGCGGGCACAATCGCCGATATCCAGGCTGCGCACCGCCTGCTTCACGCGCGGAATGGCGCTGGCATTCATCGACAGGCAGCGCAGGCCGAGGCCCAGCAGCAGCGGCACCAGCCGTGGATTGCCGCCCATCTCGCCGCAGACCGAGACCGGCATGCGCAGCCGCAGCGCCGCTTCGGTGGCGAATTGCATCAGCCGCAGCACGGCGGGGTGCAGCGGATCGTACAGATGGCTGACCTCCGCATCCGCGCGGTCCACCGCCAGGGTGTACATGGCCAGGTCATTGGTGCCGATGGCGAAGAAATCCGCCTCCAGCGCGATGGCATCCGCCGCCAGCGCGGCGCCCGGCGTCTCGATCATCGCACCGAGGTCGGGCAGCTTGTCCGGCAGCCTTTCGCCGCGCCGACGCAGGCGGCGGGCGACGCGTTCATAGATCTCCCGCGCCTGCTTCACCTCCGACGGGATGGTGATCATCGGCAGCAGCACGCGCACCACGCCATCCGGCGCGGCGCCGGCCACGCGGAGGATCGCGGCGAACTGCGCCTCCAGCAGTTCAGGCCGCTTCAGCAGCATGCGGGTGCCGCGCAGGCCGAGCGCCGGGTTGGGGCTGGAATGCAGCGGGCCAATTCCCTCGGCCAGGGCCTGCATGTCCTTCTCCCCGCCCCAGTCCAGCACGCGGATGGTCACCGGGTCGCCGGCCATCGCCTCGACGATCGGGGCATAGGCCGCGACCTGGGCGTCCTCGTCGGGCAGGTCCTCGCGGTTCATGAACAGGAATTCGGTGCGCAGAAGGCCGATGCCCTGGGCGCCGGCCTGGGCGATCAGCGGCAGCTCCGCCGGGATTTCCATATTGGCGAGCAGCTCCACCGGCTCGCCATCCGTGGTCACCGCCGGCAGCCGCCGCAGCTTGGCCAATCGGGTGCGTTCGCGGGCGTAGCCGGCAACCTGGTCCTTCGCCCAGACCAAAGTGGCCGGCGTCGGATGCAGGGCGATGGTGCCCGCCGCGCCGTCCAGCACCATCTGGTCGCCGCGCCGCGCCGCTTCCGTCAGCCCATGGGCGCCGAGCACCGCGGGAATCCCCAGCGCGCGCAGCATGATGGCCGTATGGCCATCGGCGCCGCCTTCCTCCGTCGCCACGCCGGCGATGCGGGCGGGGTCGAGCAGCGCGGCATCGGCCGGCGTCACCTCATCCGCCACCAGGATCGCGCCCTCCGGCACGTCCTTGAAGCTGCGGAAGGGGTTCTCGGTCAGGTTGCGGGTCAGGCGGCGGGCGATCTCCCGCACCTCCCCGGCGCGGCGGCGCAGCCCGGCCTTGTCGTCGTCCTTGGCCGAGAGGATGACATCCGCGATCGCCGCGGCCTCATCCGCCACGGCGGTCTCGGCGGCCAGCAGCCCGGTCTCGATGCGCTTGCGGGCGCCACGCAGCAGCCGGCTTTCGCCCAGCATCATCGCATAGGCGTCGAGCAGGGGTTCGAGTTCTTCCTGCGCTTCCTCCGGCAATACGCCGAGCCGCATCTTCAGCTTGGCGACCTGCTTGCGGGAGGCGGTGACGGCGGCCGCGAGCCGCTGCTTCTCCGCATCCACCGCCGATTCGGCGATGTTGCGGCGCGGCGCTTCCGCCGGGGGTTCGGTGGTGTCGAAGACGGCACCGATGGCGATGCCCTGGGAGACAGGGATGCCACGGATGACCACTTCCTTCGTCCTGCGCGGCGCGCGACGGGCGGCGGAATCGGGTCCGGTCTTCTCCGACTTCATAAGCCGCCCCGGGGTCTAGTCCTCATGGAAGCCGGCCTCCATCAGGCCGGCGATGGCCTCCAGGGCTTCCTTGGCGTCCCAGCCCTCGGCCTCCACCAGCACTTCGCTGCCCTGGCCGGCGCCCAGCATCATCAGGCCCATGATGGAGCAGGCCGGCACCGTCTGGCCGTGGCGGGAGACGCTGACGCAGGCGGAGAAACGCTCGGCGACGGTGACCAGCTTGGCCGCGGCGCGGGCATGCAGGCCCCGGCTGTTGATGATCTTCACGGTCTGCCGCAGGGCGATGCCGCCGGAGGGGTCGCAGCCGCAGGGACCAGGCTCGGCCGCCAGCGGTTCCGCCGGCATCGGACGCGCCTTGGACTCACCGGCTTCATCGGGCCATTCATTCATGCGTCGTCGCCCTTTGCGGGGCCTCCCTCAGGCGTCGAATGGCCGTTGGGGGGCTTGGCCATCCCCTCCGGCATCTCCGCCGCGCTGGCGATGTATTTGCGCCCGGCAGCCGTCGCATGCGCCACCGCCTCGGGCAAGGGCTCGGTGCCCCGGATTTTCGCGAGCTTGACCAGCAGGGGCAGGTTCACGCCGGCGATCACCTCCACCGTGCGATGGTCGCAAAGCTGGAAGGCGAGGTTGGAGGGGGTGCCGCCCAGGATATCGGTCAGCACCACCACGCCATCGCCCTGGTCGACCCGCGCGATGCAGTGGCGGATATCCTCCCGCCGCGCTTCCAGCTTGTCCTCCGGATAGATGCAGACCGTGGCGACGGCGCCTTGCGGCCCGACCACATGCTCCATGGCGAGGCGAAGCTCCTCGGCCAGGCGGCCGTGGGTGACGAGGACGAGACCGATCATGATGAGTGCGCCAGGGCCTCCTGCCCCGCAACCGATGCCCCCCCCTTTTCCGCGGGGTGGGCGGCCAGGTCGCGATGGATGAGGTCCACGCGCCAGCCGATGGAAGACAGATGGGATGCAAGACGCTCCGCCACAAGGACGGAGCGGTGGCGCCCCCCGGTGCAGCCGATGGCGACCGTGAGGTACTTCTTCCCTTCGGCGGCGTAGCGGGGCAACAGCAGCTCCATCATCCCGGTCATGCGGTCCCAGAATGGGGTGAAGGCGACATCGGACTCGACAAAGCCGGCGACCGGCGCATCGCGCCCGCTCATCGGCCGCAGGGCGGGGTCGTAATGCGGGTTGCGCAGGAAGCGGACATCCCAGACGAGGTCAGCTTCGCGCGGAAGCCCTTTCGGAAATCCAAACGAGACGATGCCAATCGCCAGCCCCAGCGCCCGGTCGGGGCGGAAGCGCCGCTCGATCAGCCGGCGCAGCTCCGGCAAGGGCAGGTCGGAGGTGTCCACCACCCAATCCGCCGCCTCCCGTAACGGGGCCAGCAGCGCGGCTTCCCGGGCGATGCCCTCCGTCACCCGGCTGCCGAGCGGGCCGCCGGGGGCCAGGGGATGGCGGCGGCGGGTCTCGGAAAAGCGGCGCAGCAGCACCGGCTCCTCCGCCGTGGCGAAGACCAGGCTGGCGGCGAGGCCGGGCAGGGCGCGCAGCGCGGCCAGTTCGGCCAGCAGCGCGGCGGCGTCGAAGCCGCGGGAGCGCGCATCGACGCCGATCGCCAGCGGCGCGTCGCCATCGCCCACCAGTTCCTGGAGGATGGTCACCGGCGGATTGTCCACCGTCTCGAAGCCCAGATCCTCCAGCGTGCGCAGGATGCTGGCCTTGCCGGCGCCGGACAGGCCGGTGACCAGCAGCACGGGGCGCAAGGGCGGGCTCATGCCGGGCTGTCCGCCAGGGCGCCGGCCGCCATGCGGGCGCGCCCACCGGCCGCCGCCAAGGCGAAGACGATGCGATCGGGTGCCGAGGCTTCCAACCCGTGCAGCATCACCAGCGGCAAAGACTGGCCGAGCACCGCATAGCGCGCGGGCTCCGGCAGGCGCGGCAGGGCCTCCGAAGCCGGGACCAGCCGCACCACCAGCCGCAGCGGCACCGGGCCGGCCACCGGCAGGTCCTGCATCAGGCCGAGTCCGCGGATTTCCAGCATGCCCCGCAGGGGCGCCGGGGCGCTGGCCAGCAGCGCATCGCCATCCATGGCCAGCATCACCTGGTCATCCGCTACCAATGCGGCGCCCCGGCCCAGCAGGCGCAGGACGAGATCCGACTTGCCGGAGCCCGAAGGACCCAGGATCAAGACGCCTTCACCATCCAGGGCCACGCAGGACCCGTGCAACGACATGACAGCCGGTTAACCTCGAAGGGTCGGCGGACCATGGCAGAAAGGTGGCGAAGGTAAAAGGGGCGAGGTCCGGCGCCTCCCGTTGCCAGCCGGCAGGCCCGCTGCCAGCCTGCGACCATGCCTGAACCGAGCCAGACAACCATCGCCGCCGCCGCCGCGCGCATCGCCCCCCATATCCGCCGCACCCCGGTGCTGCGGATGGGCGGTGCCGATCTCGGCCTGGACATGCCCCTGATCCTGAAGCTGGAGCTGCTGCAGGCCAGCGGGTCCTTCAAGCCGCGCGGCGCCTTCAACCGCATGCTCTCGGTGGCCGTGCCGCCGGCCGGGGTGGTCACCGCCTCCGGCGGCAATCACGGCGCGGCGGTGGCCTATGCCGCCCGCGCGCTGGGGCATCGGGCGGAGGTCTTTTGTCCCCTGCCGACGCCAATGGCCAAGACCGGGCGGATCGAGGCCTATGGCGCCACGCTGCACCGCATCGGCGCCGCCTATGACGAGGCCCGCATCGCCAGCGAGGTCCATGCCGCCGCCACCGGCGCGCTGCTGGTGCATGCCTATGACCAGCCGGAAATCCTGGCCGGCCAGGGCACTGTCGGGCTGGAACTGGCCGAGGATGCGCCGGAGGTCACGCATGTGCTGGTGGCGACCGGCGGCGGCGGGCTGATCGGCGGCATCGCCGGCTGGTATGCCGGGACCGGCGTGCAGGTCATCAGCGTCGAGCCCGAATCCTGCCCCACCCTGCACACGGCCCTGCGCGAGGGCCGGCCGGTGCCGGCGGCGGTCGGCGGGCTGGCGGCGGACAGCCTGGGCGCCCGGCAGGTCGGCGCCCTGTCCTTCGCGGTGGCGCGCGACCATGTGGCGCAAGCCGTGCTGGTGCCCGATGCGGCGATCGCGGAGGCACAGCGGCGCCTGTTCGACGCGCTGCGGCTGGTGGCGGAGCCGGGCGGCGCGACGGCGCTGGCCGCGCTGATCTGCGGCGCCTTCACCCCGCCGCCGGGGGCGCGCGTGGCGGTGGTGCTCTGCGGCTCCAACACCGATCCGGCGAAGCTGGCGGGCTGAGTTAACCGCGAATTTAGCGCTGCCCCACCTTGGCGACATGCGCCGGCGCGCAGTCTGCGCCGTGTCGAAGGCGATTCCCCCCGGCCGCCGGCGAACATCCCCATCGCCACCCGAGCCACGCCACAGGAATCGCATTCATGCGCGCCACCTTCCGCCTTCTGATCGCCGCCGCACTGCTGGGCGCGCCGCTGCTGCTGGCGCCGCCCGCCGCGGCGCAGTTCACCGCGCCGACACCCCAGGCCACCACGGGCGAGGCCCCGGCCGCCGCCACGCCGCGCCGCGCCCGCCGGGCCAATGCCGCCACCCCGCGCCGCACCCGCAGCGCCGAGGCGCGCCAGGCCCGCCGGACCCGCAGCGCGGAGATGCGGCAGGCCCGCCGCCAGCGCAGCGCGGAGGCCCGCCAGGCGCGCAACGCCCGCACCGCCGAGGCGCGCCGCGCCCGTAGCGCCGAGGCCCGCCAGGCCCGCGCCAGCCGCCAGCCCAGCCAGCCGCGCCGCGCCCGGCAGCCGGTGACGCCCAGCCAGGGCTGACGCCTCCGGATTCGGTGGCGGCCATAATCCCGGATGCCGCCATCGACGAGGCCGTGCCAGGGGGGCCGATCCCCCAGGGTGCGGCCCCTTGGGCCGGTCGCGACATTGCGACCGGCCTTTTTTTTGTTTGAGCGCGCTCAGCCCCTCGGCGCGGGCGCGTCCTGCGCCTCCAGCAGCGCCAGCAGCCCTTCCAGGATCTGCGCCGGGGCGGGTGGGCAGCCGGGAATCAGCAGGTCGACCGGCAGCACCTGGCTGACGCCGCCCTCCACCGCATAGCTGCCCTTGAAGACGCCGCCATCCACCGCGCAATCCCCCACCGCCACCACCCAGCAGGGCTCCGCCGCGCTGGCCCGCGTCCGCTCCAGCGCCTCCCGCATGTTGCGGGTGACGGGGCCGGTCACCAGCAGCACATCGGCATGGCGGGGGGAGGCGACGAAGCGCAGGCCAAGCCGTTCCAGGTCGTAGATCACGCCGGACATGGCGTTGATCTCCAGCTCGCAGCCATTGCAGGACCCGGAATCGACCTGCCGGATCGCCAGGCTGCGGCCGAGCCGGGCGCGGCCCGTCGCCTCCAGCTTCGCCGCCAGGGCGGCCACCACCTCGGCCGGCGGCGATGGCACCGGCTCGGTCAGGGGGCGGGAGACGAGGCCGCGGGCGAGTTTCGGCCAGAGCATCCTGGATGGCCCCCTCATGCGATCCGCGCCAGGCGGAACAGGTCGTTGCCCTCCGGGTCGCGCAGCACGAGTTCGGTGCCGCTGGCCACCCGCTGGGCCAGCCAGCCGATCTCGTCCAGCGCATGGGCGCGGTCGTCATAGGCCCAATGTTCGATCACGCCGCGCGTGGGGCCGGGGCGGATCAGCGTGACGGTGAACAGCCCGCTGGCGCCGGCGGCCTCCCCCGACTTCGTCGGATAGCGCCCGCTCATTTTTTTGTGCCCTCAGGCGCCGGGCGCGGCCTCCGGCCGCTTGGCTCGCCGCATAAGCGGCGGCGGCCGTTCGGCCGCTCAGCCGGCCTTGCCGGCTGCCTTTGGCTGCCCTCAGGCGCCGGGCGCGGCCTACGGCCGCTTGGCTCGCCGCATTGGCGGCGGGCCGCGTTCGCGGCCTCGGCCTTCGGCCGCCTTGCCGCCCTGCTCTCAAGCGCTGGGCGCATCACAGGTCGACCCCGCTGTAGGAGCAGTTGAAGCTTTTGTTGCACAGGGGAAAATCGGCGATGATGTTGTCCTCGACCACCGCCTCCAGCAGCGGCCATTGCAGCCAGGAGGGGTCGCGCGGGAAGACCGCGCGGATCAACCCGCCATCGTCCAGCGCCATCCAGGTGGCGATCTCCCCCCGGAAACTCTCGACCAGCGAAAGCCCCTCGCCGCCCCGCTGCGGCAGCGGCGCGTGGATCTCGCCGGCGGGCAGGCCCGCCAGCAGGCGGCGGATCAGGCGGATGCTGTCCGTCAGCTCCGCGATCCGCACCCGCATCCGCGCCGCCACATCCCCCTCCTGCCGCAGCGCCAGACCCGGCGGGGCGCCGGCATAGGGCGCGGAAGGAAAAGCCAGCCGCGCGTCAAAGGCCCGGCCGGAGGCACGGCCGATGACGCCGCCCGCGGCAAAGGCCCGCGCCAGTTCCGGCGCCAGAACCCCGGTGCCGACAAGCCGGTCCTGCAGGCTGGCGTGATCCTCATGGATCGCATCCAGCACCGGCACCTCCGCCTCCACCAGGGCCAGCGCGGCGAGCAGCGCATCCGCCCCCTCCGGCGCCAGGTCCAGGGCGACCCCGCCGGGAATCACCCGGTCCATCATCAGCCGATGGCCGAAGGCGGCAAGCTGGGCGCGCAGCATCACCTCCCGCAACATCCCGCAGCGGGCATGCGGAAAGGCGAAGGCCGCGTCGTTGCAGATGAAACCCCAGTCGCCGAGGTGATTCGCGATCCGCTCCGATTCCAGCATCACCGCGCGCAGCCAGGCGGCCCGCGGCGGGGCGGCGGTCTCGCAGGCGGCCTCGGCGGCCTCGGCGAAGGCCAGGGAATGGGCGACGGTGCTGTCGCCGGACAGGCGGGCGGCGAAGCGCGCGGCGGTGCGGGGCGACTTGCCCAGCATCAGGCCGAGCGTGCCCTTGTGGGTGTAGCCCAGCCGCTGCTCCAGCCGCACCACCATCTCCCCCTGCACGGTGAAGCGGAAATGGCCGGGCTCGATGATGCCGGCATGCACAGGGCCGACCGGAATCTGATGCCAGCCCTCGCCCTCGACCGGCAGGAAGGTGGGCTGGTCCGGCGGCGCGCCGTGGCGGGCCGGGCGGGCGGAAAGCGGGGCGGTCAGCGGCCAGCGGCCATGGTCCAGCCAGGGACGCAGGTCGACGCCGCCTTCCGCCACCAGGCCCCAGAGGTCCCGGATCATCCGCTCGAACCGCACCGCGCCGGGCCGGGCCGGGGACAGCGCCGGGTAGTGGCCGCCCTCGGCCGGGGTGCTGGCCAGAAGCAGCGCGCCAGTCTCCTCCTCCAGGAAGGCGGCATGCACCATCGCCGGCTCCGCCCAGAGGGACAGCAAGGCGAGGGACGGTTCCTCCATCAGCCCGGCCGGCAGCCGGGCGAAATCGCCGGGGGTCAGAAGGTGGCGTGGCACCGGGCGGCAGGGCTGCGCCGCGCCGCGGCGGATGATGGTGGAAGCCTTCATCCGAGCAGCCTCGCCGCGTCGATCAACAACGCCTCCAGCCCCGCCGGAATCGCAAAGCCCAGCACGGCGGCCAGCGCCAGCAGGGTCCACATCGGCACGCTGGCCCAGGCCAGCCCCCCCGGCAGGCCGAAGGCGCCCGGCACGGGTGCGTCCGGGCTCGCCGGGCCGAGGCACATCCGCTGCAAGGCGCGCACCAGCGCCGTGCCCGCCAGCAGCAGTCCCAGGCCGAGCGGCAGCAACAGCCAGGGCTGCCCCGCCGCCGCGGCGGCCACCAGCCGGAATTCGGAGACGAACAGCGCGAAGGGCGGCATGCCCGCCAGCCCGGCAATGCCCAGCGCCAGCCCCCAGCCCAGCACCGGATGGCTGGTGGCGAGACCCTTGATCGCATCCATCTTCTGGCTGCCCTTGATCTGCGCGGCGGCGCCGACGCCGAAGAACACCGCGCTTTTCACCAGGGAATGACCCATCAGGTGCAGCATCCCGGCCAAAGGCGCGCCGAGCCCGAAGGCCAGGGTGGCGAGGCCCATATGCTCGATGCTGCTCCAGGCGAAGAAGCGCCGCGCATCCCGCCGCCGCCACAAAGCGAGCGAAGCCAGCAGCAGCGAGGCCAGCCCGAAGCCCACCAGCAGCGGCCCCGGCGCCAGCACGCCGGGATTGAGATCGACGATCGCCTTGGCCCGCAGGATGGCGAGCAGGGAGGCATTCAGCAGCAGGCCGGAGAGCACGGCGCTGATCGGCAGCGGCCCCTCGGCTTCCGCATCCGGCAGCCAGGTGTGCAGCGGCACCAGCCCGGCCTTGGTGCCGTAGCCCACCATCAGGAAGATGAAGGCGAGCGAGAGAATCCCCGCATCGCAATGCGCCGCCACCGCCCGCAGCGCCGCCCAGGACAGGCCCGGATCGCCATGGCCGACCAGCGGCTGCGCCGCCAGATACAGCAGGATGGTGCCGAACAGCGCGAGCGCGATGCCGACGCCACAGAGCAGGAAGAACTTCCACGCCGCCTCGATCGCCGCCGGCGTGCCATGCACCGCGACCATCAGCACGGAGGCGAGGGTGGCGATCTCGATCGCCACCCACATCACGCCGAGATTGTCCGACAGCAGCGCCAGGAACTGCGCGCCCATGAAAAGCTGGAAGGCGGCGTGATAGGCGCGGGCGCGCAGCGGGTCGAAACGCTCGCCCTCCACCGTCGCGGCGGAAAAGGCGGCGGTGGCGAGGCCGATGATGCCGGCCAGGGCGACCAGCGGCAGGTTCACCGAATCCGTCCGGGTCCAGCCCTGCACCCCCTGCGGCAGCGCCAGCAGCGACAGCGCCAGAACGCAGCTTGCGGCGGAGACGCCGAGATTGACCCAGGCCGGCAGCCGCCCGCGCGGGCGCAGCAGCAACAGCAGCAGCGCCCCGGCCCAGGGGAAGAAGACGACGATCCAGGCCATGGGGAAGCCGCTCATGGCGCCTCCCCCTCCCCGCGCTGGCGGCTGAGCGATTCCGTGTCCAGCGTCGCCATGCGGTCGCGCAGCAGGAACACCACGATGCCGGCGACCAGCGCCAGCATCAGCACCAGGGCGGCGGTCGAAAGCTCCACCACCAGCGGCATGCCCTGCACACCGACGGCGGCCAGGATCAGCCCGTTCTCCAGGCTCAGCAGGCCGATCACCTGGCTGACGGCATTGCGCCGGGCGATCATCATCAGCATGCCCAGCATCACCACCGACAGCGCCAGGGCCAGATTCTCCCGAGTTAGCGCCTGCGCCTGGCCGGCGGTGGCCGGCAGCACCACCATCACCGCCAGCCCGACCAGCGCGGCGGCGGCGAGCAGCGAGGGGCCGACGCCCAGCGCCGTCTCCATGGTCCGATGCAGGCCGAGCCGCCGCAGCAGCAGCCGCAGGGCGAGGGGAATCAGCACCGCCTTGGCGGCGAAGGCCAGCAGGGCGGTGACATAAAGCTCCCCGTTGTGCTGGCTGTAGCCCTGCCAGGCCGCGGCCGCCGCCAGCAGTGCGCCCTGCACGGCAAAGGCGTTGATCACCGCATCCAGCCGCCGCTGATACAGCAGCACGAAGGACAGCAGCAGCACGCCCCCGCCGAGAAGGTGGGCAACGTCGTAACCGGTGCTGCCGAAGCTCATGATGCGGCGTGCCTTCGGCACACAGCATCATGAGTCATTTCCGAGCCCTCAGACGGCGGGCGCGCGCTCCGCGCGCTTGCCTTCGCGCCGACGCGCTGCTGCGCGAGGGGGAAGTATGCGTCGTGCGCGGGCCGCTGGCGCGGCCTGGGTGCCATCTGCGTCACGCCAACCTCGTCGACAGGAACAGCAACAGCGCGCCCAGCAGCCCCAGCAGCAGCGCCGTGCCGAGGAACTCCGGCACCCGGAACACCCGCATCTTGGCGATGGCGCTCTCGAAGACGGCCAGCGCCAGGCACAGCACCGCCATCTTCGCCACCCAGGCGCCGATCCCCACCACCCAGCCCAGCGGCGCGAAGCCCACCGGCGCGGTGCCAAAGGGAAAAAAGATCGCGGCCAGCAAGGCCAGCCACAGGGTCAGCCGCAGCGCGGAGGCCGCCTGCCACAGCGCCAGATGCCGGCCGGAGGCCTCCAGCAGCATCGCCTCATGCACCATGGTGAGTTCCAGATGGGTGGCGGGATTGTCCACCGGGATGCGCGCATTCTCCGCCACGGCCACCGCCAGCATCGCCACCAAGGCGAGGCCGAGCGAGACCCGCAGGCCCAGGCTGCCATCCTGGAACAGCGCGCCGATCGTCTCCAGCCCCGTGCTGCCGGCGAGCATCGCCAGCACCAGCACCACCAGCAGCAGCGCCGGCTCGGCCAAGGCGGCAAAGGACATTTCGCGGGCGGCGCCAAGGCCGCCGAAGGCGGTGCCGGCATCCATCCCCGCCAGCGCCAGCGCCACCCGCCCCGCCGCCAGCAGCCCCGCGATCATCACCAGGTCGGCCAGCGGCGCCAAAGCCATGCCGCGCGCGAAACTCGGCACCAAGGCGAGCGCGCCCAGCGCGACGGTGACCCCGGCATAGGGCGCGGCGCGGCTGATCCAGCTCGCATTCTCCGCCAGCACCGGCCGCTTGCGCAGCAGCTTCCGGAAATCCCGCAGCGGCTGGAGGGGGGAGGCGCCGATGCGGCCCTGCATCCGCGCCTTCAGCCAGCGGATGCAACCCTCCACCAGCGCGGCCGCCAGCAGCACCAGCAGCAGGTGCAGCGCCTGGGTCAGCAGCGCGGCGAGGCTCTCCATTCAGCGGGCCTCCAGCCAGGCGGTCAGCGCCAGCAGCGCCACCAGGGTGGAGAAGGGCAGGATCAGGCAGGCGGTCAGCGACAGGTCGCGCAGCCGGTCGGCCCAGCCGGCCAGCGCATCCCGCAGCCGCGCCACGGGCGCCAGCAGCAGCGTCTCGGTCGGGTCCATCTGGCCGGAGGTGACATGGGCCGGGCCAGGGTCGCCGGGGCGCGGCATCACCACGGATTCATGCGCGGCCAGCAGCGACCCGCCCAGCATGCGCCGCAGCGGCTGGCCGAAACCGGTGGCGGAGGGCTGGGTCATCGGGTCGCCGAAGGGCAGGTGCGGCGGCGGCGCCATGAAGCCGCCATCCCAGGCCGGGGCGCGGGCCACGCCGGCCGGGCTGCGCTGGCGCACCAGCCACCAGACCGCGCCGCCCAGCAGCGCCAGCACCAGCGCCACGCCGATCGGCCAGTAGCGCGCGCCGCCATCGCCGACGCGCAGCACGGCCAGGCTGCCGCGCTCCGCCATGCCCTGGGGCGCCCCCTGGGGCGCCAGGATCTGCACCGCGCCCGCCGCCAGATCCAGCAAGGGTCCCGGCATCAACCCGAACAGCACCGTCAGCCCCGCCGGCAGCAGCAAGGCGAGCCGCGCCGCCAGCCTGCCATCCTGCGCTCCCGCCGCGCGCGGGGTGCGCGGGCGGCCGAGGAAGATCAGCCCGAACATGCGCAGCATCGCCGCCGCCGCCAGCGCCGCCGCCAAGGCGACCGCCGCCACGGCGACCACGCCCAGCACCTGGAAGGCGAGGTCCCCCACCCGCCAGGCCGCCAGCAGCGCCTGCAGCAGCAGCCATTCGCTGGCGAAGCCGGAGAGCGGCGGCAGGCTGGCCGCCGCCGCGGCACCCACCAGCACCGCCGCGGCGGTGACCGGCATCACATGGATCAGCCCGCCGAGCCGGTCCAGATGGCGGGAGGCGGCGGCGTGCTGCACCTCCCCCAGGCCGAGGAACAGCAGCGACTTGAACAGCGCATGGTTCAGCGCATGCAGCAGTGCCGCCCCCGCTGCCAGCCCCGCCAGCACGCCGAGATCGGCGGCACGGAAACAGGCGGCCAGCCCCAGGCCGACCGCGATCAGCCCGACATTCTCGATGGTGGAACAGGCCAGCAGCGCCTTGCCATCACTCTCCAGATTGGCGCGCAGCGCGCCGAACACGGCCGAGGCCGCGCCCAGCACCAGCAGCGGCACCCCCCACCACAGCGGCTGCGCCGGCCCGGAGAGGTCCAGCAGCACCCGCGCCAAAACATAGAGCGCCACCTTGCTCATCGCGCCCGACATCAGCGCGGCGACATGGCTGGGCGCGGCGGCGTAGGGCGGCAGCCAGACCATCATCGGCAGCAGCCCGGCCTTGGACCCGGCGCCCACCAGAACCAGCCCCAGCACCGCCGCCGCCACCCAGCCCTGCGGCGGCGCGGCGCGGATCGCGGCGAAGGCGACATCCCCCGCCGCCCCGCCCAGCAGCCCCATGGCCGGGATCAGGCAGGCGCCGGCGAACAGCGCGAAGGCGAGGTACAGCCGCGCGGCACGCCGATGCGCCGCATCCTCATGCTCCGCCGCGATCAGGATCCAGGAGGCGAGGGACATCGCCTCGAACCCCAGCACCAGGGTGAAGCCATCCGCCGCGATCAGCGTCAGCGCCATGCCGGCCAGGAACAGCGGATAGGCCGCCAGCAGCCGCGGCGGCGCATGCCGCGCATGGGCCAGCGCAAACAGCGAGGCGCAGGTGCCGGCGAGACCCAGGATCAGCAGGAACCAGGCAGAGAGCGCATCCACCGCCACCTGCGCCGCCACGCCCGGAATCGCCAGCGGCAGCGCCTGCGCGGGCAAGGCCCCACCGGCCAGCACCGCCAGGCCCAATCCGGCGAACAGCGCCGAGGCGACCAGCGCCCCCCCATGCACCAGCCTCCATCCCCAGGGCGCGCGGGACAGTGGCACGGCGCAAAGCCCCAGCAGGCCGAGGCCCGCCAGGGTGAGAAGGAGCGCCGTCAGCACGGCAGGGGTTGGAAGCGGGTCACCGACTCGGAGGATAGCACCCCCACCCCGCCGAAGAAGGCCGGCGGGTCATCAAGTCTCGGCCCGATGGCGGTTTTTCCGGCCTGACACCGCCCCGCCGGGCCGCCTTGCTGCTTTCCAACCCCGCCCGGCGGCGCTACAGCACCCCGCCCGGCTCGGCGGGGCGCCCGCGCGCGCCGTGCCGGGCCGCCAACCCAACGGGCATGCCGCCCGCCTGTCTTCAGCCTCGGGGGTGCGTCTCCTTTGGGACCGTTGCTCGCCTTCAGCCGCGGGGTCGATGCCCTGACCACGGGCTTCGGACGGATCGCCGACTGGCTGGTGCTGATCGCCTGCACCGTGAGCGCCGGCAATGCCTTCGCCCGCTATGGCTTCTCCTCCGGCTCCAATGCCTGGCTGGAGGTGCAGTGGTACTGCTTCGCCGGCATGGTCATGCTCGGTGCCAGCCATACCCTGTTCCGGAACGAGCATGTGCGCGTCGACCTGGTCTATGGCTCGCTGCGGATGCGGGCGCGGATCTGGGTGGATGTGCTCGGCCTCATCTTCTTCCTGCTGCCCGCCATGGCGCTGCTGGCCTGGATGACCTGGCCCTTCTTCGTCGAGGCCTGGGTGCGGGCGGAGGTGTCCTCCTCCCCCGGCGGGCTCATCCGCTGGCCGGTCAAGCTGCTGATGCCGCTGGGGTTCTTCCTGATGTCCCTGCAGGGGCTTTCCGAACTGGTGAAGCGCATCGCCGTGCTGCGCGGCATCGAGCTGGCCAAGGGGCAGTTGCACGCCGTCTATGCGAGGCCCGACCAGTGATAGCGACCTCGTCCCATTCCGACCTGCGACCTGCGAAGCAGGTCGAGGCCGCGAATGCGGCCCGCCACCTGTGTGGCGAGCCAAGCGCAGCGCCGGCGCCTGAGGACGAAGTGCGTCAGCACTTCGTAGGGTCGATATGATGGGTTTCCTGCACGAAGACATCATGCCGCCGCTGATGTTCGGCGGGCTGGTGGTGTTCCTGCTGATCGGCTTCCCGGCCGCCTTTTCCCTGGCCGCGGTCGGGCTGTTCTTCGGCTTCATCTCGATCGAGCTCGGCTTCTTCCCGGAAGCCTGGATGTTCAACCTGCCGCTGCGGGTCTTCGGCATCCTGTCCAACGACCTGCTGCTGGCGATTCCCTTCTTCACCCTGATGGGCGCGGTGCTGGAACGCTGCGGCCTGGCGGAGGACCTGCTGGAAGGCACCGGGCAGTTGTTCGGCAAGGTGCCGGGTGGGCTGGCCTATGCGGTCATCATCGTCGGCGCCATCCTGGGCGCCATCACCGGCACCGTGGCGGCCAGCGTGATCTCCATGGGCATGATCAGCCTGCCGATCATGATGCGCTACGGCTACGACATGCGCATCGCCACGGGCGTGATCGCGGCCTCGGGCACCATCACCCAGCTGATCCCGCCCTCCCTCGTGCTGATCGTGCTGTCGGACCAGCTCGGCCAGTCGGTGGGCGATATGTATGCGGGGGCGATCGGCCCCTCCATGCTGCAGGTGGCGCTGTTCCTGCTGTTCATCTGGCTGGTCTCCATCTTCCGGCCGCTGAAGGTGCCGCCACTGCCGCCGGAAGCCCTGGCCCCGCGCGACTGGAAGCTGTGGTGGCGCGTGCTGAAGGGCATGGTCCCCTCCATGGGCCTGATCTTCATGGTGCTGGGGACGATCTTCATGGGCCTGGCGACGCCCACCGAGGCCGGCGCCATGGGCGTGGTCGGCGCCGTGCTGCTGGCCGCGCTGAACCGCCGCCTGACCTGGCCGCTGATCCGCCAGGCGATGGGCAACACCATGCGCATCACCAGCATGGTCATCTTCATCCTGATCGGCGCCACGGTCTTCACCCTGGTCTTCCAGGGGGTGGATGGCGGCATCTGGATCGAGCATCTGCTGGGCCTGCTGCCCGGCGGTCAGACCGGCTTCCTGATCTTCGTCAACGTCTTCATCTTCTTCCTGGCCTTCTTCCTCGACTTCTTCGAGATCGCCTTCATCGTCATCCCGCTGCTGGCCCCGGTGGCCAAGTCGCTCGGCATCGACCTGGTCTGGTTCGGGGTGCTGCTCTGCATCAACATGCAGACCGCCTTCATGCACCCGCCCTTCGGCTTCGCCCTGTTCTACCTGCGCGGCGTGGCGCCGAAATCGGTGCTGACCAAGGACATCTACTGGGGCGCCATTCCCTGGCTGGGCCTGCAACTGCTGCTGGTGGCGGTGGTGATCTTCTGGCCACAGAGCGTGACCTACTGGCTGGACCGCACGCCGCGACAGGACCCGAGCACGGTCATCATCGACCTGCCGCCGCCGGTCGCGGTGCCGGATGTGCCCGCCATGCCGGTCTTCCAGTGAGGATCACCCCGATCGGCACCGTGCAGGGTGGCAGGGCCGAGCCGCTGGACGATGGCTGGGACGCGGTGGAGGCCGGGATCGCGCTGGACCCGGCGGTGCTGGGGCCGGATGCGGCGCTGGGCCTCGACGCTTTCAGCCATGTGGTGGTGGTCTTCGGCTTCCACCGCCTGGACCCCGAGGCGGTGGAGCGCAATGCCCGCCACCCGCGCGGCCGTCAGGACTGGCCCAGGGTCGGCATCCTCGCCCAGCGCGGCGCCCCGCGCCCGAACCGCCTCGGCGTCACCACCTGCGCGCTGCTCGGCGTGGACGGGCTGGTGTTGCGGGTGCGCGGGCTGGATGCGGTGGCGGGGTCGCCGGTCTTCGACGTGAAGCCGCACATGACCGGCTTCGACCCGCGCGGCGCGGTGCGGGAGCCGGACTGGGCGCGGGAGATCATGGCGGGGTATTGGTGACGCCGAGCGCCCGCAGGCGCGCCAGCGCATCCACCGCCGCCCGGCGCAGCCCATCCTCATCCAGATCATCCGCACCCCGTAGCGCGGGGTCGGCGCAATAGGCATCGACATCGGCGAAAAGCCGGTCCAGCACCAGGAACACCGCCTGCGGCCGCCGGTGGAGATCCACCTTCGAGGTATCGAGATAGCCACGCTCGAAGGCCGCAGCGGGGATGGCGCCGGACAGGAAGTCCTCGATCAGCCGCAGATAGGGCCGAAGCCCGAGCGGGTCGGCCATGCTCAGATCATCTCCAGCGGCCGCTTTCGCCCCGGCGGTGGGAAGGCCGCATCCAATTCGGCCATATCCTCCGCCGTCAGCCGCAGATCCCGCGCCGCCACATTCGCCCGCAGATGCGCCGGGTCGCTGGCCTTCGGAATCGCGATCACCCCTGGGCGGGCCAGCACAAAAGCCAGCGCCACCTGCGCCGGCGCCACCCCATGCCGCGCCGCCACCGCCCGCAGCGCCTTGTGCCGCAGCAGCGCCCCACCCTGGCCGAGTGGGGAATAGGCCATCACCGGCATGGCGCGCCCGGCGCAGAAGGGCAGCAGATCGAATTCCACGCCCCGCGCTTCCAGGTTCCACAGCACCTGGTCCGCCGCGCAATCGGCCAGCGCCGGGCCGAGCGCCTGCAAATCCGACACATCGAGGTTGGAGACGCCCCAGCGAGCGATCTGGCCCCTGGCGCGGGCCGCCTCCATCGCCTGCACCGTCTCCGCCAGCGGCACGCTGCCGCGCCAATGCAACAGGTACAGGTCGATCCGCTCCACGCGCAGCCGCTTCAGGCTGGCCGCCAGCGCCACCGGCAGTTTCTTCGCCGAGGCATTGTGCGGATAGACCTTGGAGACGAGGAAAACCTCCTCCCGCCTTCCGGCGATGGCCTCCCCCACCACTTCCTCCGCGCCGCCCTCGGCATACATCTCCGCCGTGTCGATCAGGGTCAGGCCGAGGTCGAGACCGAGCCGCAGCGCATCGGCCTCCGTCCGAGGGTCGCCACCCTCCCCCATATGCCAGGTGCCCTGGCCGAGCGCCGGCACCAGGACTCCGTCAGGAAACCGCACATCCGCCATGGAACCCGCCCCTTCGCTTCCCATTTTGCAGGGCATGACCCGTATGGCACCCCCCGCTGTCCTCGCCGCCGCCCTCATGCTGGCCGGCACCGCCGCCCTGGCGCAACCCGCCCCCCAGCTTCAGGCCCAGGTGCCGGAGGAGATCGGCAGTTGGCGCCTCTCCTGCGTCGCCGATCGCATGACGGACCAATCCAACTGCCTGCTGCGGCACCGGGTTCCCGTTGAACCGGCGCAGAGCGCCAGTGCTTCCTCCCTGTTGCTGGAGGTGCAGGAGCGGCATGGGCGGCTGGTGCCGGTGGTCACGGCGCGCGACCTGTCGCTGGATGCGGCGAGCCGCGGCTTGCTGGCCTTCACCGGCACGGCGCAGCTCCGCTTCCCGCCGAACCGCTTTTTCGAACTGCCCTGCGGGCTGGAAGGCCGCAACCTGGTCTGCGCGCCAAAGGCGGAGGATGCCGCGCGGGCGGCGGAGGAACTCGCGGCCAGCCCCACCGCGCTGGTGCGGATGACCGGCCTCGGCGCCGGATCGAACCAGGCGGAGCCGGCGGAGCTGCGGCTGGAGGGCACGCGGGACGCCCTGGCGCGCTATCGCAGCCGTGTGCCAGAGGGGACGGTGACGGCGCCGCCGCCGAGTGGCCTGACCCTGCCGGAGATCATGGGGCGCGTGCAGCGGCTGTTCGGGAACTGAAGACACGGAAAGGGCCGGACGATACCCATCCGGCCCTCTCCGATATCGGCCCTGCTGGAAAAGCCTATTCCAGGCGGGCGGCCTCGTCGAAGCTCAGGCGCGGGCTGCGGGGGAACAGGCCCTCGGGGTCGCCATAGCCGAGGTTGACCAGGAAGTTGGACTTCCAGGTGGTGCCGGCGAAGAAGGCCTCGTCCACCTTGGCATTGTCGAAGCCGCTCATCGGGCCGGCATCCAGGCCTGCGGCGCGGGCGGCCAGGATCAGATAGGCGCCCTGCAGCGTGCCGTTGCGGAAGGCGGTGGTCTCGACCAGCGCCGGGCTGCTGGCGAACCAGGACCGCGCATCGGCATGCGGGAACAGGAAGGGCAGCTTGTCGTAGAAGGCCATGTCATGGGCGACGATGGCGACGACCGGCGCCGTCATGGTCTTTTCCATGTTGCCGGAGGACAGCGCCGGCTTCAGCCGGGCCTTGCCCTCCGAGGTCCGGATGAAGACGAAGCGGGCGGGAGAGGCATTGGCCGAGGTCGGGGCGAATTTGAGGAGGTTGTAGACTTCCTCCAGCTTGCTGTCCGGCACCTGCCGGTCCTGCCACTTGTTCTGGGTGCGGGCTTCCCGGAACAGGATATCCAGGGCCTGGTCGTCGAGGGTCGGGCGCTCGGTCATCGATCTCTCCGTCAGCAGCGGGCGGCACCCGAGGGTGCGGCGTTGCCAAGGGGATAGGCGCATTGGCGGCCCGGGCCAATCGCCCGGCGCCAATGGTCATCATCGGTGACCGGAATGGAGGTTCTCAGGCCTCCACCTGCTCCACCCGGACCACTTCCGGCACGTAATGCCGCAGCATGGTCTCGACCCCGTGCTTGAGCGTGGCGCGGGAGGAGGGGCACCCGGCGCAGGCGCCCTGCATATGCAGCTTCACCACGCCCTCGCGGAAGCCGCGGAAGACGATGTCGCCACCATCGCCGGCCACCGCCGGGCGCACGCGGGTGTCGAGCAACTCCTTGATCTGGATGACGATCTCGCCGTCTTCCTCGGCGAAATCCTCCGCCTCGGCCTCGGCTTCCTCGCCTTCCATCACCGGCAGGCCGGCCAGGTAGTGTTCCATCACCGCGCCCAGCACGCGCGGGCGCAGGGCCTGCCAGTCGGCGGCCTCGGTCTTGGTGACGGTGACGAAGTCCTGGCCGAGGAAGACGCGGGCGACATCGCCCACGGCAAAGATGCGCGCGGCCAGCGGGCTGCGCCCGGTGGCGTCCTCGGCGGCGGTGAAATCGGCGGTGCCGCTTCCCGGCATCACGTCCCGGCCCGGGAGGAACTTCAGGGTGGCCGGGTTCGGGGTGGCTTCCGTTTCGATGAACATTTTCGGGGGTTCCGCGATGGTCTGGCGATTCCCGACCTATGTGGTCCGTTTTACCGGGGGCTGCAACGGGTGGGGGCTGCGGCGCTGCGTCGCCCCTGCGGTGCGCCGCGCGCTTGGCTACGCTTGAGCGCCACACGCGGCGAGCCAAGGCCCCAGGTGCCCCCCCGCCGCCTGAGGGCCAAAAAGGCAGCCGGCGCAGCCGGCTGAGCGGCCGACCGGCCGCCGCCGCCTATGCGGCGAGCCAAGCCGCCGGAGGCGGCGCCCGGCGCCTGAGGGCCAGAATCCTGAGGGCCCGAATCACGTCACTCTATCCAGCTCGGCATCGCTCATCGCCCCCGGGACGATGGTCATCGGCACCAGCAGCTTGCCGGCGTAGCGGCCGGTCAGGGCCTGGATCAGCGGGCCGGGGCCGGATCCGCCGATGGCGCTGGCCAGCACCAGGATGGAGATGCGGGGGTCCTCGGCGAGCAGGGCCAGCAATTCGTCGCGGGCATCGCCTTCGCGGATCAGCAGCATGGGCAGGCCACCGGTGATCTCGTTCACCTCGGCCGCGAGGCCGGAGAGCATGCGCTCCGCCTCCTCCCGCCGTTCCTCGCTGAGCATGGCGCCGACGCCGGCCCATTCCACCTGGCCGGCGGGCTCGATCACCCGCAGCAGGGCGACGCGGCCGCCGGATTTGCGCACCCGCAGGGCGGCGTAGCGCAGCGCCACACGGCGCTCCGCGCTGTCATCCACCACCACCAGGAAGACCCGGTCCCGCCGCGCCTGCGCCGCCTCCGCCGTCTCGCCCATCGACCATCCTCCCAAGCGCCGGCCAGGCGCCGGACGTGGATCAGTTGCGCCGGAAGACGACGCTGCCGAACCAGCCTGCCAGGCCCGCCATGACAATGCAGGCGATGCCATACAGCACCGGCTGGTTGCGCGCGATGTCCGCGATCCAGGCGGCGCTGCCGGTGCGGACCACATCCAGCCGCAATTCCTGCCGCGCCACCACCCTGCGGTCGCGCACCAGCATCACCTGAACCTGGTAGATGCCATGCGCCACGGTGGCCGGCAGCGGCAGCCGGGCATGGAACAGCCTGCCGCCGGAGACCTCGATCGGCCTTTCCCGGTCCACCCAGAGCCCGGCTTCCTGCTGCAGTCCCGCCAGCGCCTCCCGGAACTCACGCCCCTGGGAGCCGAGCTGCACCAGCGGCAGCTGGTCCAGCGCCAGCCGCAGGTCGGCGCGTTCCACCCGGTCCAGCATCGCCGGTACCGGGCGGGTGGAGGCCAGCGCCCAGTAGCTGGGCACGCGGTTGAAGCGGGCCGCCTCGCCATTGATCCAGAAGCCCAGCACATTGGTCTTCTCGCGCACAATCATCGCCGTCTCGGGGCCGGTGACCAGCACCAGCACCTCATCCCCCAGCGGGCCGATCAGCCGTTCGGTGGCGCCGAAGACCAGGATCTCGGCGCCGGAGAAGGCGGTGGTCACCTCGATCCGGCGGGTGGAAAGCTCGACGGCGAGGGAGGGCGGCGCGACCGCGGTCGCCTGGGCCTGGGCGGCGCTTGGCGTGCCCAGCAGCGCCAGGAACGCCAGCAGCAGAAGGGGCAGGACCAGCCCCCGCCTCATGGCACCGGGCCGATGATGAACAGCGCCTCCGGCACCCGCAGCAGGTCCCAGAGCAGCGACAGCGCCACCGCCAGCACCAGGGCGCCGAGCAAAGCGCGCATCTCCTCCCCCCGCAGCCTGGTGCCCATGGCGGCGCCGAACTGGGCGCCAGAGACGCCGCCGGCCAGCAGCAGCAGGGTCAGCACGATATCGACGCTGCCGACCTGGATCGCCTGGAGGAAGGTGACATTGGCGGTGACGAAGACCACCTGGAACAGGGAGGTTCCGATCACCACCGCCGTCGGCATGCCGAGCAGGTAGATCATCGCCGGCACCAGCATGAAGCCGCCACCGACACCCATGACGGCGGAAAGCACGCCGATGGCGAAGCCGATGCCGAGCGGCGGGATGACGGAGATGTAGAGCCGCGACTTGCGGAACCGCATCTTGAAGGGCAGGCCGTGCATCCAGAGATGCTCGTGCAGCCGCGCCGGGCGCGACCGCTTGCGGCGCAGGATGGCGGTGAGGCTTTCCCGCACCATCAGCGCGCCGACGCTGCCCAGCACGACGACGTAGAAGATGGCGACGGCCAGGTCGACCTGCCCGGCGCGCCGCAGCCAGGCGAACAACTGCACGCCGGCCAGCGAGCCGAAGAAGCCGCCGATGATGAGCACAGTGCCCATCCGCAGATCGACATTGCCGCGCCGCCACTGCGCGATGAGGCCGGAGACGGAGGCGCCGAGCGTCTGGTTGGCGCCCGATCCGACCGCCACGGGCGATGGGATGCCGATCAGGATGAGCAGCGGTGTCAGCAGGAATCCGCCGCCGACGCCGAACAGCCCGGACAGCCAGCCCACACCAAAGCCGATGCCCAGCAGCAGCAGGGCATCGACCGACATCTCGGCAATCGGCAGATAGACCTGCATCGCGCGGAAGTCTCGCTTGGCGGCGTGGCCGGAAGAAGGCGGCCAGAAAATACGGGGAGGAAGGCGGCGACAGAAGGGCGGTATCGACCTGCACGCAGCGCGCCGCAACCCGGCTTGACGCCGGAAAGGCGATCATTCCGGTCAGATCGACGTGCGCGGGATGCCAGTACAGTACAGGTGATGCTTCGATGACGGCGCAGCGCGGCCGATGACGGAACGAGGGCGATACGCTACCTGAACGCGCCTCGCCCGGAGCAACCCCGATGATCCTGCGCCGTCGCCTGCTCACCACCCTGTCGGCCGGCCTCGCCGCGCCCGCGCTGCGCGCCCCGGCGGCCCAGGCGGCACGGCGCGTCACCCTGCTGCACCTGAATGATTTCCACAGCCGGCATGAGGGTGCGCAGGCCTCCGCCGCCAGTTGCCGGGCCGATGCGCCCTGCCTGGGCGGCGCGGCGCGGCTGGTGGCCGCCTTCCATGCGGCGCGCGCCGCGGCGGTCGCGGAAGGCCGCGCGGTGCTGGCACTGGATGCGGGGGACCAGTTCCTCGGCAGCCTGTTCTACAGCCTGCACAAAGGCCTGGCCGAGGCGGCGGTGCAGCGGCAATGGGGCGTGCAGGCGATGGCGCCCGGCAATCACGACTTCCATGGCGGGCCGGCCGTGCTGGCGGCCTATCTCCGCGCCCTCGGCGCGCCGATGCTGGCGGCCAATGTCGATATCGGGCGAGAGCCGGTGCTGGCCGGGCTGGTGACGCCGTACAGGATCTTCACCACGGGCGGCGCGCGCATCGGCGTCATCGGGCTGACGCTGGAAAACATCCCGCAGGTCTCCTCCCCCGGCCCCAATCTGCGCTTCACCCCCGGCGAGGCGGAGGTCGCGCGCGCCATCGCCGCGATCCGGGCCGAGGCGCCGGCCACGATCGTGGTGCTGTCGCATCGCGGCCTCGCGGCCGACCAGGCCCTGGCCCTGGCCGTGCCGGGCATCGACGTGATCGTCGGCGGCCATTCCCACACGCTGGTCTCGCCGCCCCTGCTGATGGATGGCGCCGACCGCCCGGTGCGGATCGTGCAGGCGGGCGCCTTCGGCCGCTGGCGCGGGCGGCTCGACCTCGACCTCGCGGCGGATGGGCGCGTCGCCGCGCATGCCGGCGGGGCGGAGGAAATCACCCCGGCGATGCCGGAAGACCCCGCGACGGCGCGCATCGTGGCCGAACTGGCGGCGCCGCTGGCGGAATTCCGTGCGCAGCCCGTCGCCCAGGCCGCCGGGGGGCTGGAGACGACGACCTGCCGCCTGGGCGAATGCGCGGTGGGCAATCTGCTGGCCGATGCGCTGCTGGCCGCGGTGCCGCACGCGGATCTGGTGCTGGTCAATGCAGGCGGCATCCGCACCGGCCTGCCCTCCGGCAGCATCACCATGGGTGACGTGCTGACCACCCTGCCCTTTTCCAACACCATCGCGACCCTGCGGCTGCGCGGTGGCGATCTTCTCGCGGCGCTGGAGAATGGCGTCTCCACCCCCGGCAGCGGGCGGTTTCCCCAGGTGGCGGGCCTTCGCTTCACCTGGAACCCGGCCGCGCCGGCCGGGCAGCGCATCGCGGAGGCCTGGATCACCAGCGCGGCGCATGCCGGCCCGGTCGATCCCGAGCGAGCCTATCTGGTGGTCACCAACGACTTCCTGCGCCGGGGCAGCGATGGCTACGCCATGTTCCGCGACCGGGCGCTGGAGGCCTATGACGCCGGCCCGCCGCTGGAGGAGGCGCTGGCCGCGCATCTGCGGAGGCTCGGCCAGGTGGTGCCGCGCCTGGAGGGCCGCATCGCGGCGCGCTGAGCGCGGCCATGCGGATCAGCGCTGCTGGGCCAGGAAATGGGCCAGGGCGGCGATCTCCGCATCGCTGACGCCGTGCATCACCGCATTCATGTTGGTGTCGGTGCCGCGGCGCTGGCTGTCGCGGTACTGCGCCAAAGTGTGGCGCAGGAAGTCCTCCCGCTGCCCGGCGATGCGCGGGATCTGGTTGCGGCCGCTGAAATCCGGCAGGTGGCAGACGCCGCAATTCAGCCGGGCGGACAGCGCCTGGCCGCGCTCGGCCAGCGCGGCATCGCGGGCGCCGCGATCGGGCGGGGGGGCGGGTGAGAGCGCCGCGTAATGCGCCGCCAGATCCTCCACCTGCCCATCCTCCAGCCCCTGCGACAGCTCGTTCATCGGCGCCGCCTGGCGCAGGCCCTCGCGGAACAGGATCATCTGAAGGGTGACGAATTCGGCCGGCTGGCCGGCGAGCGAGGGGATGTTCTCCACCTCGCTGATGCCGGCCGCGCCGTGGCAGCCGCCGCAGCCGCGCGCCTCCGCCAGGGCCGCCCCGCGCGCCGCATCCTGCGCGGCGGCAGGCGACAGGATGGTGGCGGCCAGGGCGGCCGCCACCAGGGTCACGCGCCAGACCGTCACTGGCGGTAGGTGATCCGGTAGATGGCGCCGAACTGTTCCTCCGCCACCAGCAGCGATCCGTCGCGCATTACATGCACATCGACGGGCCGGCCGAGGAAGCGCTGGTTCGCATCGTCGCGCAGCCCCTCCAGGAAGGGCTCCACGCCCGTGACATTCCCTTCCGCGTCCAGCTTCGCCACCACCACGTCGAAGCCGTTCAGCCTTTCCCGGTTCCAGGACCCGCGGCGGGCGACAAAAATCTGGTTGCGATAGGCCTCGGGGAACATGGTGCCGGTGTAGAAGCGCATGCCGAGCGCCGCGACATGCGGGCCGAGCAGCGCGGCGGGCTGCACGAATTCGCTGCAATTGCGCTGGGACGGCGCGCCGGGATCGGCCCAGTCGCCGACGCAGAAGGGAAAGCCGTGATCCTCCCCGCTGCGCCGCACGCGGTGCAGCGTGTCGTTGGGGATGTCGTTGCCGGCCCAGTCGCGGCCGTTATTGGTGGCCCAGAGCTCCCGCGTCACCGGATGCAGCGCCATGCCGACGCTGTTGCGCACGCCGCGCGCCTCGATGCGCCGGTCGCTGCCATCGGGGCGGAAGGAGACCAGGATGGCATGGGTGTCGCGGTTGAAGTCGCAGATATTGCAGGGCACGCCGACATTCGTATACAGGCGGCCATCCGGCCCGGTGGTCAGGAACTTCCAGCCGTGATGTTCCTCGGTCGGCAGGGCGAAGGCGGCGGTCAGGTCGGTGCCGCTGCCCGGATTGTCCAGGTTCTGCTCGATATTGTCGAAGCGCAGCACCTTGTTGATGGCCATGACATAGAGATTGCCGTCCAGCACGGCGATGCCGTTGGGCTGGTTCAGCCCCTGCAGCAGCGTGCGGGTGCGGGTGGTGCCGTCCGCATTGCGGGTGATGGCATAGACCCGGCCGATGGTGCGGCTGCCGGCGAAGATGGTGCCGTTCGGCCCCTCCGCCATCATTCGCGCGCCGGGCATGCCATGGGCATAGACCTCCGCGGTGAAGCCCTGCGGCAGGCGGATGGCCGCAAGCGGCAGTTGCGCGGGCGGCGTCACCGTCAGGCGCGGGGCGTGCGGCGCCAGCGTGCCGGCCATGCCGCTGCCGTCGCGGCCGATGGCCCAGGCGGGCGGCGCTGCGGGCTGCTGGGCCTGGATCACACCGGGCAGGCAGGTCAGCGCGGCCAGAAAGCCGGCCGCGGCGATCGTGTTGCGCATCATGGGTTCGTTCCTCCGCGCGGGCATTCCGGGGCCCGCGTCGGGGCGCAGGATGGCGCAGCGCGGGGCCGCGCATCAAGATGTTGCGCAACCGATTGCGCGCGGCGCGGTTGACGTCTTCGGCATGGCATGGGGAAAGGACGGCATGACCCCCGACCGCCGCCGCGAGGCCCCCGCCGCCGCCCGCAACCGCGACCCGATCCTGGCCGCCCTGCGCCCGTTGCTGCCGGCCAGCGGCCTGGTGCTGGAGGTGGCGAGCGGCAGCGGCGAACATGCGTTGCATTTCGCCCAGGCGCTGCCCGGCCTGGTCTTCCAGCCCAGTGATCCCGATGCCGATGCGCGGGCCAGCATCGATGCCTGGTGCGCCGGCCAGCCCAATATCCGCCCGGCCCTGGCGCTGGATGCGATGGGCGCGGCATGGCCGCTGGCGCAGGCGGATGCGGTGCTCTGCATCAACATGATCCATATCGCGCCCTGGGCGGCGACCCTCGGGCTGATGCGCGGCGCCGCGGCCTTGCTGGCGACGGGCGCGCCGCTGGTGCTCTACGGCCCATACATCCGAGCGGACGTGGCGACGGCGCCGAGCAACGAGGATTTCAACGCCAGCCTGCGCGCCCGCGACCCGTCCTGGGGCCTGCGGCGGCTGGAGGATGTGGCGGCGGAGGCGGCGCAGGCGGGGTTCGGGGCGCCCGCGGTCACGGAGATGCCGGCCAATAATCTGCTGGTGGCGTTCCGGCGAAGCTAGGGCAAGGCGTCCTCGACGCCCCCCTCACCCTGCCCTCTCCCCCCTTTGGGTGGAGAGGGTTCCGGCGTCAGGCGGGCTGGTCGCCTTGGGGCGTCGGGCGCTGCGGCATCGCCACGCGCTCCGGCTCCTCCTCCATCATCTGAAGGCAGGGCTGTTCGGCCGCCAGCGCGCGGGCGCTGCGCGCCTCCGCCACCTGGGACAGCGGGGCGAGCCAGACGGCGAGCAGGCCGGTGACGGCGGCACGACGGATATGGCGCATGGGCAGGACCCTTTCCGATGCTGGCCCATTGCCGCGGTCCGCCACGGCAGATGGGTGGCGCGACCGTGGCAGGAAAGCGGCAGGGACATCACGCCAGCGCGATGCGATGGAACTCCGCGGCGCCTGGGCATCAATCGGGCAGGGAAACGCGTCGCAGCCAGCGACCGCAGCATGACGCACCTCCGCACTAGGCCTGAATATGGAATAAAAATCTTCTTATTGACTGATATGGCGTGTTTGATGGAATAAAATTCCATGCACAGCCGTATTTCGCCCCGCCAAACCGCGCGATGTCGCACGGATCCGCGCCTACCCCGCCGATCCTGATGCCCCCGGAGACTCCCATGACTCACGCGCCCCGTGACCATTTCCGCCGCCGCCTGCTGCTGCGCACCCTCGCCTTGTCGCCGCTGGCGGCGCCCGGCTTATCGCCCTTGGCGGCGCCCGGCATCGCCCGCGCCCAATCCGCCTGGCCCGACCGCCCGATCCGCCTGATCGTCCCCTGGCCGCCCGGCGGCGCGGTGGACCAGCTCGCCCGCGCGGTGCAGCAGGCGCTGGGCGCGCAGCTCGGCCAGACGGTCGTCATCGAGAATATCGGCGGCGCCTCCGGCCGCGTCGGTGGCCAGGCGGCGGCGCGCGCGACGCCGGATGGCTATACCTTGCTGCTGGCCAACGACACCTTCGCCGCGACTGAGGCCCTGCCGGTGCCCGGCGCAGCCTCACTCCGCCAGAACCTGCGGCCAGTGGCGCTGGCCATCACGGCGGAGCATGGCTTCTTCACCCATCCGCGCTCCGGCCTGACCCATGCGCGGGATTTCGCCGAAGCGGCGCGGGCGCGGCCGGGGGCGCTGAATGTCGGCGTGCCGGGCATCGGCGCCTCCCAGCACCTGACCAGCGAGCTGATGCTGCGCGCCGCCGGCGGGCTGCGGGTGGAGCATGTGCCCTATCGCGGCGGCGGGCCGGTGCTGCAGGACCTGCTGGCAGGCAATATCGATGTCGGCGTGGTGACCTTCTCCGCCGGCGTGCCGCATGCCCGGGCGCGCAGCCTGGTCCCGCTGTTCGTCACCAGCGCCGGCCGCCCGCCCGCCTTGCCGGAGGTGCCGACGGCCGGGGAGAGCATCGCCCCCGGCTTCGTGCAGGACACCTGGATCGGCTTCTTCGCCCCCGCCGGCACGCCGGAGCCGGCGCTGGAGCGACTTCAGGCCGCCAATGCCGCCATGCTGTCGGATCCGGAGCTGCAGGCGCGGCTGGCCGCGCTGGGCTTCACCCCCTCCGGCCTCCGGCGCGAAGCTTTCGCCAACCTGTTCGACAGCACGGTGGCGACCTTCGCGGCCATCGCGCGGGAGCGGGGGATCACGGCGGAGAGCTAGGGGCTGTGGACAGTTGGGCTGCGGGCGCGTCCGGCGGTGCTTTTCCGCGCTGGCTGCGTTGGCCATGCTCGCCGATGGATAGCCATCGGCTCCGCTGTTTGCCCCCTTGGCCGCCTTGCCAGCACGAAAAATCCCTCGCCGGCCGCATCCCGGCCCCAACTGTCCACAGCCGCTAGTGCGCGATGACCGTAGGTGCGAAGGCACCGAAGGTCTGAATCGCGCGCTCACACTCCAGGCTTCTGCCATTCCATGATGTGGAAATAGGGCACGCGGCGGTAGCGCGCCGCCGCGTGCGGGTCGCCGCCCGGCGCCGGGGCAGGTTCGGCGAAATGGGTCAGCACCAGCCCCTGGGCCAGCAGCAGGGTCATGTAGTGGCTCATCGGCCGGTGCCAGTTGCGGATGCGGATGCCGCGCCAGCCGACCCAGTCGGCGCGCTCCTCCAGATAGTGGTCGATGGCGAAATGCGCCGTCTCGCCGTTGCGTACCCAGCCATCGGGCATGCCGGCGGTGACGAAGCTGTTCAGGTTGGCGATCAGCAGCCGGCCGCCCGGGGCCAGCACGCGGGCCATCTCGGCGATGCCGGCGGCGGAATCCGGGATGTCGATCAGGCTCAGATAGCTCACCACCAGGTCGAAGGCGCCATCGGGCAGGGGCAGCGACTCCGCCCGGCCTTCGCGATAGTCACCCTCCGGGTCGCGCCTGCGGGCTTCCTCCAGCAGCGCCCCGGTCGGGTCGATGCCGGTGGCGGCGATGCCGCGGGCGCGCAGCATCCGGCAGAAGCGGCCCTCGCCACAGCCGACATCCAGCGCCACCCGTGCCGGCGCCGCATCCACCCGCGCCAGCATCGGCGCATCCAGCACGACGCGGCGGCCGAAATCGCCCGCCTCCGCCATCGCCGCGATCCAGGCCCCGGCCGAATCCGCCCATCCATCCCCTGCCGTCACGCCGGCCTCTCCTTCAACTTCGCATGCCGCCGGTTGACGCATCTCATGGCCGCGTGCCCCATTCCCCCTCTATGAACCGGTCAGAAGATCGGAACGAGATGCGCCGACAAGACTGCGGGGACCGCCCATGACCGATAACAGCCTGATCGCCGTGAAGCCCGAGATCGCCGCGCGCGCCCATGTGGATGCCGCCGGCTACAAGGCGATGGTGGAGGCCGCGACCCGCGACCCCGACGCCTTCTGGGCGAAGGAGGCGCAGCGCATCGCCTGGATGCAGGCGCCGACCATCATCAAGAACACCGATTTCGGCGGCGAATCCGGAAAGGTCTCGATCAAGTGGTTCGAGGATGGGGTGCTGAACGCCTCCGTCTCCTGCCTCGACCGGCATCTGGCGACCCGCGGCGACCAGGTGGCGATCATCTGGGAAGGCGACGACCCGGCCAGCGACGCCAAGGTGACCTACCGGGAGTTGCACGCCCGGGTCTGCCAGCTGGCGAATGCCATGCGCGACATGGGTGTGGCCAAGGGCGACCGGGTCTGCATCTACCTGCCGATGATCGTGGAGGCCGCGGTCGCCATGCTGGCCTGCGCCCGCATCGGCGCCGTGCATTCCATCGTCTTCGGCGGCTTTTCCCCAGACAGCCTCGCCTCCCGCATCCAGGATTCGGACTGCGTGCTGCTGATCACGGCGGATGAGGGCCGGCGCGGTGGCCGGAAGGTGCCGCTGAAGGCCAATGCGGATGAGGCGCTGAAATCCTGCCCCTCCATCCGCAACGTCATCGTCGCGAAGAACACCGGCGGCGCGGTGGAGATGATGCCGGAGCGCGACCATTGGTGGTCGGATGCCTGCGACACCCAGCCCGAATCCGCCGAGCCGGAGAAGATGAACGCGGAGGACCCGCTGTTCATCCTCTATACCAGCGGCAGCACCGGCAAGCCGAAGGGCGTGCTGCACACCACCGGCGGCTACATGGTCTGGGCCAGCTTCACCCACGAGAACGTCTTCGACTATCGCGACGGCGAGATCTACTGGTGCACGGCCGATGTCGGCTGGGTGACCGGCCATACCTACATCGTCTATGGCCCGCTCGCGAATGGCGCGACCACGCTGATGTTCGAGGGCGTGCCCAACTACCCGACCGTGTCGCGGTTCTGGGAGGTGGTGGACAAGCACCAGGTCAATATCTTCTACACCGCGCCCACCGCCATCCGCGCCCTGATGCGCGAAGGCGAGGCGCCGGTGAAGCGGACCAGCCGCGCCAGCCTGCGGATTCTCGGCAGCGTGGGGGAGCCGATCAATCCGGAAGCCTGGCTGTGGTATTATCGCAATGTCGGCGATGAGCGCTGCCCGATCGTCGATACCTGGTGGCAGACGGAAACCGGCGGCATCCTGATCTCGCCGCTGCCCGGCGCCATTGCCCAGAAGCCGGGTTCCGCCACCCTGCCGCTGCCCGGCGTGCTGCCGGCGCTGGTGGACAATGACGGCAATGTCCTGGAGGGCGCGACCGAGGGCAACCTCGTGCTGCTGGATAGCTGGCCCGGGCAGATGCGCACGGTCTATGGCGACCATGAGCGCTTCGTGCAGACCTATTTCTCGACCTTCAAGGGCACCTATTTCACGGGTGACGGCGCCCGGCGCGATGCCGATGGCTATTGGTGGATCACCGGCCGGGTCGATGACGTCATCAACGTCGCCGGCCACCGCATGGGCACGGCGGAGGTGGAAAGCGCGCTGGTCGCCCATCCCAAGGTGGCGGAGGCCGCCGTGGTCGGCATGCCGCACGACATCAAGGGCCAGGGCATCTACGCCTATGTCACGCTGAAGACCGGCGAGGAGCCGACCGAGGCGCTGCGGAAGGAGCTGGTGGCCTGGGTCCGCAAGGAAATCGGCCCCATCGCCAGCCCCGACGCCATCCAATGGGCGCCCGGCCTGCCGAAGACCCGCTCCGGCAAGATCATGCGCCGCATCCTGCGCAAGATCGCGGCGAATGAGACGGAGGCGCTGGGGGATACCTCGACGCTGGCCGATCCGGGCGTGGTGCAGGATCTGGTGGATAATCGGATCAGGTAGGTTGGCGGATCAGGTAGGGGCGCGCGGCACCACCGGCACCGGCAGCACGCCCAGCCCCGGCCGGGCGAACAGGTAGCCCTGCATCGCCCGCACGCCGAGCCGGCGCAGCGCGGCGAGTTCGCCTGTCGTCTCGATACCCTCCACCACCGGCACCATGCCGAAGGCGAGAAGCTGTTCCAGCGTCTCCCGCACCCGTTCGAAGCGGGCCTCATCCTTGTCGAGGCCCATGATGACCTCCCGCGCGATCTTGGCGCCGTCCGGGCGCCAGACCATCAGCAGCGGGATTCGCGCATGGCCGGTGCCGACATCGTCCAGCGCGATGCGCAGCCCGCGCCGCTGCAGATCGGCCAGGGCCTTGCCCAGTGCTTCCGGGTCCTCCACCGGCTCCATCTCGCTGATCTCGAAGATCAGGCGGTCGGTGGGGAAGCCCATGGCCTCCGCATCCGCCACCGTGCGGGTGGCGCAGAAATCCGGGGAGCCGATGCAGCCGGGGAAGATGTTCAGGGTCAGCGCGGCATTGGTCGCCGGCAGGCCCAGGCGCAGCGCCTCCGCCATCGCGCCGCGGCGGATTTCGGCGTCGAAGCGGTAGCGCGCCTCAGGCGGCACGGCCGCCAGCACACTGCCCGCCGATTCCCCCGCCGGGCCGCGCACCAGCGCTTCCTGCGCCAGGGTCAGGCCGGTGTCGACATCGACGATGGGCTGGAAGGCAACCGCGAAGGGGGGAGTCACACGGGGGTCCTGACGATCAGCATGTCCAGAATACGATAATTAACACATGCTTTGATACGCATCACCAGCCTCATCCGCGGCGCCCGCCAGGATTGCGCCGGGCGCGGTTGCGCGGGCCCGCGCCAGCCCGCAGCATCCGCGGCGATGGCCGATCCTCCCGAAAGGCGCTCCTCCGAGACGCGCCGCCTGATTCTCGTCCTCGGCCTGGCCTGCCTCGCCTCGGCGCTGGCGATGCGGGCCTTCGACCCGCTGGTGGGGGAGCTGGCGGCGGAATTCAGCGCCACCCCGGCCACCATCGCCCTGCTCTCCACCGCCTTCGCCCTGCCCTATGCGCTGGTGCAGCCCGTGCTGGGGCCGCTGGGGGATGCGGCCGGCAAGCAGCGCGTGATCCGCATCTGCCTGCTGCTGCTGGCGGTGGCGCTGGCGATCACGGCGATGGTGCCAGACCTCTTCTCCCTGACCCTGCTGCGCATCCTGGCGGGGGCGGCGGCGGGTGGCATCTTCCCCCTCGCCATCGCCTCCATCGGCGACCAGGTGCCGATCGAGCGCCGGCAGGTGGCGCTGTCGCGGCTGCTGGTGGCGGGGCTCACCGGCTCCTCCGGCGGCGCCCTGCTCTCGGCGATGCTGGAGCCCTGGATCGGCTGGCGCGGCGTCACCCTGGTCTGCGCCTTCGCGGCGCTGGCGGCGGTGCCGATGCTGCGGGCGGATCGGAGCCGGCCGGAGCTGCGCGGGCCACGGCTGAACCTGTCCGATGCGCTGCGTCGCTACGGGCAGATCATCGCCCAGCCGGCGGCGCGCGTGCTCTATGCCTGCGTGTTCCTGGAAGGGATGCTGATCTTCGGCATCTTCCCCTTCATCGCGCCATTGCTGGCGGAGCGCGGCCAGGGCGGCGTGGCGGAGGCGGGGCTGGCGGTGGCCTTCTTCGGCGTCGGCGGCTTCGTCTTCGCGGCCCTCGCCGGGCTGATGCTGCGGCGCATGGGGCAGTCGCGGATGGTGGTGCTGGGCGGCGCGCTGGCGGCGCTGGGGCTGCTGGCCCAGGCGCTGGCGCCGGTGGCGGCGGTGCTGATCGGCGGCTGCCTGCTGCTCGGCCTCGGCTTCTACATGATGCACAGCTCCATCCAGACCCGGGTGACGGAGGTGGCGCCGATGGCACGCGGCAGCGCCGTGGCGCTGCACGCCTTCAGCTTCTTCCTCGGCCAGTCCCTGGGCCCCGCCGCGATGGGCGCCGGGCGGGCCGCGCTGGGGCCGGAATGGGCGCTGGCGGTCTCCGCCGCCGGGGTGCTGGGCCTGGGTTTCTGGCTGGCGCGCCGGGGTCGCTGAGAAGGGGGTCGCTGAGGCGCCTGCCACAACCGTTCTGGTTCGCGATTCGCCCCTGTTCCGGAACATGAGGTGAATCAGGCGTAATCCGTGCCCGGCACGCCCCTTTTGAATCAACAGCCTGGTCCGAGTCGCGGGAACGAATCGCTGACTCCCGGATTTCGTTCTCCCACCACAAGATATGGGGGTGACCCTCCGAGTCGCCGACTAGCGTGTTCTCCGAGTCGCGCCCGAGTCGCGACTCGAGTCGGGGCACACGGAATCGGCGGCTCATACCAACGCCCGAAAGGACTGAACCTGCGGCCGGCAATGCCGGCGGAGGCCGCGAATGCGGCCCGCCTTCGGCGCGATGAGCCAAGCGGCCGGAGGCCGCGCCCGGCGCCCGAACGGCATCAAATAGGATTCCAGCGGTCGATGAAATCGAGCCTTGGCCTCAGAAGTCGCTGACGCGGCCCTTCTGTTCCCAGTCGCCATAGCGCGTCGGCTCCGGCCCCTTCGGGCCACCGATCTCCGGCGGCAGGGCCAGGCGGATCGGCGCCTCGGCCGGGGGATCGCCGACCGGGGGCGGCGGCGGGTCGCCCGGCATCGGCATGTCGCCATCCGGTGGCGGCTGGATCGGCGCGGGGTCGGGCTCCGGCACCGGATGGCCCGGTGGGGGACCAGGCGGGGGGCCAGGCGGTTCCTGCGGCGGCAGCGGCACCTGCTGGGCCAAAGCCGGGCTATTCGTGATGGGGGCGGCTGTGTCCGCCCCCCCGTGATTCGCGTTGCTCATACCCCACATGTAGGCGGTTCCCTGGCGGCTTGCAGAGGTTGCAACGCATGGCAGGGCATTCGGATCGGAGGATGGATGAGCGGATATCTGCGGACCGCGGTGCTGCTGGCAGGGATGACCGCGATCTTCGTCGGCGTCGGCTTCATGCTGGGCGGCCAGCAGGGCATGGTCATCGCCTTCCTGGTCGCCTGCGCCATGAACGTCTTCGCCTGGTGGAACAGCGACCGGATGCTGCTGCGCATGCACAATGCCCAGCCCATCGGCCCGGCCGACGCGCCCCGGCTGTTCCAGATGACCCAGCAACTGGCCAGCAATGCCGGCATTCCCATGCCGGCGCTCTATGTGATCCATGAGGACCAGCCCAATGCCTTCGCCACCGGCCGCAGCCCGGACCGGGCGGCGGTGGCGCTGAACACCGGGCTGCTCGACATGATGCCGGAGCGGGAGGTGGCGGGGGTGATCGCGCATGAGCTGGCGCATATCCGCAACCGCGACACCCTCATCATGACCATGACGGCCACCATCGCCGGCGCCATCGGCATGCTGGCGCAGTTCGGCTTCCTGTTCGGCCGGGGCGACAACCGCCAGAATCCCTTCGGCCTGATCGGCACCATCGCCATGATGGTGCTGGCGCCGATCGCCGCGATGATCGTGCAGATGGCGATCAGCCGGTCCCGTGAATATGAGGCCGATCGGGTGGGCGCCGAGATCGCCGGCGATCCGGAAGGCCTGGCCTCCGCCCTGCTGCGGCTGGAATCCTACAAGGAGGGCCGGGTGAACCAGGCGGCGGAGGCCAATCCGGCGACCGCCCATATGTTCATCATCAACCCGCTGTCGGGGCTGCGCATGGATGGGTTGTTCTCCACCCATCCGAAGACGGCGAACCGGGTGGCGGCGCTGCGTGCCCTGGGCGGCGGTGCCGGTCGGCCGCCATCGCGGCCAGCGCCGATGGCCAATCCCGCCGGTGGCCCCTGGTCGAGGCCGCCCGCCGGGCCGCGCCGCAACCCCTGGGGTTGAGGGCTTCCGGACGCAAAAACCCCGGCAGGTGAGCCTGCCGGGGTTCCTTATCCGCAGACGGGCGGGGCCGAAGCCCCGCGCCGTTCGTCAGACGCGGTCCTTGCCGTCGATCGCGTCGCGCGCGGCGTCCTTGGTGCGGCCGACGGCGCCCTGGGCCTTGCCCTTGGCGGTGTCGAGGTGGCCTTCGGCCTCCAGACGCTCATTGCCAACGGCCTCGCCGACGGTCTTCTTCACGGCGCCCTTGGCCTCGTTCAGGGCACCCTTGATCCGATCCTTGTCCATTGCGTCGTCTCCTGTGTCTGGCGCTGCGGCCGTTTGGCCGGGCTCACGGATAAAACGCGCTTCCTCGAAATGGGTTCATTGCGAATCGGGAAGATCCCGCAGTGCCGTGTCCACCGCATCGCCGAAGCGGGCGACGATGGAATCGATGTCCTGGGCGGTGGCGATATAGGGGGGTGCCAGCAGCACATGGTCGCCGAGGCGGCCATCGATGGTGCCCCCCATGGGGTAGCAGGCCAGGCCGTTGTCATAGGCGGCCCGCTTGATGCGGTCGTTCAGCTTCAACGCGGGGTCGAAGGGCGCCCTGGTGCCGCGGTCCTGGACGAATTCGGCGGCCCAGAACAGGCCGCGGCCGCGGATGTCGCCGACATGGCGGTGGTTGCCCAGACGCTCCACCAGCCGCTGTTCCAGCAGCGCGCCCATGGCCTGGATATTGGCCAGCAGCCCCTCCTCCCGGATCACCCGCTGCACCGCCAGCGCGGCGGCGGCGGCCATGGGATGGGCCTGGTAGGTATGGCCGTGCATGAAGGCGCCGCTGCCGTCGCGCAGCGCGTCCATGACGCGGTGGTTCGCCAGGATGCCGCCGATCGGCTGGTAGCCACCACCCAGGCCCTTCGCCACCACCTGGATGTCCGGCGTCACACCTTCCTGTTCCCAGGCATGCATCGTGCCGGTGCGGCCCATGCCGCACATCACCTCGTCCAGGATGAGCAGCGCCCCATGGCGGTCGCAGACCGCGCGCATGGCCTGGAAATAGCCCGGCAGGGCAGTGACGCAGCCCAGCGTGGCACCCACCACCGGCTCCGCGATGAAGGCGATGACGGTGTCGGGGCCAAGGCGCTGAAACTCCGCCTCCAGCTCCGCCGCCAGCCGGGCCACGTAATCCGCATCGGATTCGGCCGGGCCACGGTCGCGATAGGCGTAGCAGGGCGCCACATGGCTGAAGGCGTCGGACAGGATCGGCTGGTAGATCGCCTTGCGCATGGCATTGCCGCCGGCCGCCAGCGCGCCGAGCGTATTGCCGTGATAGCTCTGCCGCCTTGCGATGTAGTTTTTCCGGCCGGGCTGGCTGATTTCCCAAAAATACTGGCGGGAGAGTTTGAGCGCCGCCTCCATGGCCTCGGAGCCAGAGGAGCACAGGTAAAGCTGGGTCAGGCCGCCCGGCTCACCTTCCAGCACCAGATCGGCCAGCGCCTCGGCGCTCTCGCAGGAATAGAGCGCCGTATGGGCGTAGGTCAGCCTGTCCATCTGCGCCCGCATGGCCTCCAGCACGCGCGGATGGCCATGGCCGAGGCAGGCGACCGCCGCGCCGCCGGAGCCGTCGATGATGGTGCGGCCGTTGGAATCGTGGAGGAAAATTCCCTCACCACGCAAAGCGAGCGGCGGGTCCTGCCGCAGATTGCGCTGGACCAGATGGCTACGCATGGGCGGTGTCTCCGGCGAGGGCGATGCAGGCGAAGGCGACGCGGGCTTCGGTCGGCACGCCGAAGCGGGCCGTGTGCCGGGCCGGCAGGCCATTCGGAAAATGCCGCACATATTCGGCGTTGAGGGCGGCGTAGTCGGCCGGATCGGTGATGAGCATGGTTACCTGCACCGCCCGGTCCAGGCTGCTGCCCGCGCCTTCCAGGATGGCGGCGACCTTGGCCAGCGCATTCCGCACCTCCTCCGCCGGCGTCGCGCCGCGAAACACGCCATTGGCGGGATCATGCGGTGCGGAATGGCCGGAGACGAAGACCAGCCCGCCGGCGCGCGTCGCCTCGCTGAAGGGGCGGGGCGAACCGGCGGGGGGCGGGCCGAGGATGTCGAACATGAGGTCCTTTCTCAGGGCGCCGTCAGCAGCCCCACCACCGCGCCCGTCATGCAGCAGGCGATGGTCGCGGCCACCAGCGCCGGCAGGCCGAGCTTCACGATATCCGCCCGGCGTTCCGGGCACATCGTCACCATGCCGCCGAGCATGATGCCGACCGAGGCGAAGTTGGTGAAGCCGCACAGCGCATAGACGAGGATCAACCGCGACCTTTCGCTCAGCCCCAGCCCGCCCGACTGCGCCAGCTCGAGATAGGCCACGAATTCATTCACCACGACCTTGGTGCCGAGCGAGGCTGCAACCGTGCCGGCGCTCTCCGCCGGGATGCCCATGGCATAGGCCAGCGGCCAGAACAGCACGGCGCAGATGCGCTGCAAGGTCAGCCCGGTCAGCGGTTCCAGCGCCATGTTCAGCAGCGCCACCAGTGCCACGAAGACAATCAGCGTCGCCATGATGCCGAGCAGCAGGGTCAGCCCATCCTGCGTACCGCGCACCAGCGCCTCCATGGTGCTGTCATACAGGCGCGGGGCCGTGGCGGCCTGTTCGGCGACGGGGGCGACCTCGCCCGGCCGCATCAGCAGCGCCACCAGCACGGCGGCGGGCGCGGATATCAGGCTGGCGGTCAGCAACTGGCCGGCGGCATCGGGCACCACGGGGGCGATCATCACCGCATAGACCACCAGCATATTGCCGGCGATGGTGGCCAGGCCGGCCGTCATCACCACGAACATCTCGCTGATCGAAAGCCGCGCCAGCCAGGGGCGCACCAGCAGCGGCGCCTCCACCATGCCGACGAAGACATTGGCGGCGGTGGCGAAGCCCGCCGCGCCGCCGAGGCCGAAGGCGCGCGTCAGCAGGCGGGCCAGCGCCTCCACGATCACCGGGATGACGCGCCAGTGGTACAGCACGGCGGCCAGCGCGCCGACCACCAGCACCAGTGGCAGGCCCTGGAAGAACAGGATGAAGGCGGCGCCGGGAAAGGGCTCGGCGAAGGGCAGCGGGCCGCCGCCGAGATAGCCGAAGACGAAGCTGGTGCCGGCCCGCGTCGCCGTGGCCAGCGCATCCACCGCGCGACCCAGCAGGGCGAAGGCGGCGCGCAGCGGCGGGATGTGCAGCAGCGCGGCGGCGAAGAGGATCTGCAGGCCAAGCCCGGCCACGACGACGCGCCAGGGCGTGCGCCGGTGGAAGCCGCCAAGCGCCCAGGCGAGGGCGGTGAGCGCGAGCAGGCCGAGGGCGGATTGGAGTTGGAGGAGGGTCAAAGCCCTCTCCACCCGCAGGGGGGAGAGGGTTGGGTGAGGGGGGCGTTGCAGCCGATCGACCGATGGTCATCTGGACGGCCTCTCCATCCTGCTGAACCCCCCTCACCCAAACCCTCTCCCCCCGTCGGGTGGAGAGGGCTTCTTTCAGTGTTGGGTGGAGGCGACATCATTCAGCAGCCCTCGCCGTCTCGTCCGGAATGTCCAGCGCGCGGATCGCCGCGCTGCGGCGGATGATCTTCTCCGCCGTGATCTCGATGTCCCGCACATCCTGCTGGATATTCGCGAAATGGCCGCGCAGCGCGCCGGTGCGGCGTTCCAGCCGGGCGCAGTCCTCGGCCAGCGCCTCCACCTCATGGCGGATGCGCCGCGCCTCGTCCTGCAGCCGCGCGTCGCGCAGCAACCCGCGCATGGTGTTCAGCACGGCCCAGAGGCTGGACGGCCCGACGATATGCACGCCGCGCCGCGCGGCCTCCGCCACCAGGTCGCCATGCGCCGCATGCAGCGTGGCATGCACCGCCTCCGAGGGCAGGAACATCAGCGCGCCTTCCGCCGTCTCCCCGGGGATCAGGTATTTGGTCGCGATATCCGCGACATGCTTGCGGATGTCCTGGGTGAAGCGGCGGGTGGCGATGACGCGGGCGGCGGCATCGGGTGCGTCCTGCATCGCTGCCCAGGCCTCCAGCGGAAACTTGCTGTCCACCACGATCGGGCCGGGCGGGAAGGGCAGGCGGATCAGGCAGTCGCAGCGGGTGCCGTTGGAAAGGGTGTGCTGCCAGACAAAACCCGCCGCCGGCAGCCGGTCCGCGACCAGGTCGCGCAGCTGCACCTCCCCCAATGCGCCACGCGCCTGCTTGTTGCCGAGCACGGCGGCCAGCGAGGTCACCTGCCCGCCCAGCGCCTCAATATTCTGGCGCGCGGCGTCGATGACGGACAGGCGCTGCTGGATGGCGGTGGCGGTGGCCTGGCTGCGTTCGGCGGCGTGGTCCAGCCGCGCGGCCAGGCTGCGCTCCTGCTCCCGCATCCGGTCCTCGCTGAGGCGGGCGAGGCGGTCCTGGCCGGCGGCCAGGGCCTCCATCATCGCGCCCAGGCGCAGCACCTCATCCCCGCGACGGCCGCGCAGGGCCAGCACCAGCAGCAGCAGGCCGAAGGCCAGGGCGCCGGCGATCAGCGCGAGGGGCAGCCAGTCGGGCAGACGGAAAGTCCTTTGTGCGAATCGGGGTTCGGAAACCCAGACTCGCATCCCGGCGCGGCCGCTGGCTATGCCGGCGCGAAGTCTCCATCCGCGCCCAGCAGCATCAGCCTACCCGTCGCCACGCCGAAATGCGCGCCCTGCAGCGACAGGCGGCCCGCTTCCACGGCCTCCGCCACCCAGGGGAAGGTCATCAGATTGGCCAGGGAGACGCGCACCGCCTCCAGCTCGCAAGCCTCCTGCTGGTTCTGATCCACCGGCACGCATTCCAGCACCCGGCGGCGGGCCTCGCTGGCGATGCTCATCCAGATCGGCACGAAGTCCCGCGCCTCGGGCGGGGCGCCGCGCAGCAGGGCGGTGACGCCGCCGCACATGGCATGGCCCATCACGACAAGCTGCGTGACCTTCAGCACCCGCACGCCGAATTCCAGCGCCGCGCTGGTGCCGTGAAAGTCGCTGTCGGGCGCATAGGGCGGCACCAGATTGGCCACGTTGCGCACCACGAACAGCTCGCCCGGGCCCGCGCCGAAGATCACGGCCGGGTCCACGCGGCTGTCGGAACAGGCGATGATCATGGTGTGCGGGCTCTGGCCCTGCGCGGCCAGTTCCTCGAAACGCGCGCGCTCCTGCGGCCAGGTGTCGGCGCGGAAGCGGCGATAGCCGTCGAGGAGGCGGTTCATCAACTCAAGCCCTTGGATGGTGGAGACGGCGGGCGACATGGTCCCGCCCCCAGCCTGTTGAAAGGCCGGGGACGGCCGAAAAATAACGCGGATGTAATCTCAGTGCCGGAAGTGGCGCATGCCCGTGAAAACCATGGCGAGCCCGGCCTTGTCAGCCGCCGCGATCACCTCCGCATCCCGCATCGACCCGCCCGGTTGGATCACTGCGGTGGCGCCGGCGGCGGCCGCTGTCTCCAGCCCATCGGCAAAGGGAAAAAAGGCGTCGGAGGCGACGACGGATCCCTCCGCCAGCGGCCGGTCCAGCCCTGCCGCCTTGGCGGCCGCTTCCGACTTCCAGGCGGCGATGCGGCTGCTCTCCACGCGGTTCATCTGCCCGGCGCCGATGCCCACCGTGGCGAGGCCCTTGGCATAGACGATGGCGTTGGACTTCACATGCTTGCAGACGCGGAAGGCGAAGAGCAGGTCTTCCAGTTCCTGCTGCGTCGGCACGCGCTGGGTGACGACCTTCAGCTTCTCCAGCGCCACCCGCCCGGCATCGCGCGACTGCGCCAGGAAGCCGCCCGCCACCGACTTGAAGGTCAGCCCCGGCGCCGCCGGATCGGGCAGGGAACCCGTCAGCAACAGCCGCAAATTCTTCTTGCGGGCGAAGATGGCGCGCGCGGCCGCGTCGGCGTCGGGCGCCACCACCACCTCGGTGAAGATGGCCGTGATGCGCTCCGCGGCTTCGGCATCCAGGATGCGGTTGGCGGCGACGATGCCGCCGAAGGCGGAAACGGGGTCGCAGCGCAGCGCCAGGTCCCAGGCCGCGCCCAGGCTTTCGGCCTCCGCCACGCCGCAGGGATTGGCGTGCTTGACGATGACGATGGCCGGCTGCTCGAACTCCGCGACGCATTCGAAGGCGGCGTCGGTGTCGTTCAGGTTGTTGTAGGATAGCTCCTTGCCCTGGATCTGCGCCGCGGTGGCCAGCCCCGGCCGCAGGCTGCCATCGGCATAGAAGCCGGCCTGCTGGTGCGGGTTCTCGCCATAGCGCAGCGTCTGGCGCAGCAGCCCGGCGAAGGCGAGGCGCGGCGGGAAGGCCTCGCCATTCTGCCCGGCGAACCAGGTGCTGATGGCGGTGTCATAGGCTGCCGTGCGGGCAAAGGCCGCCTGGGCCAGGCGCCGCCGCAGGCCGAGGCTGGTGCCCCCCTGCGCCAGCTCCGCCTGCACTTCCACGAGTTGCCCCGGCTCGGTGACGACAACAACCGAAGCAAAGTTCTTGGCGGCGGAGCGGATCATGGCGGGGCCGCCGATGTCGATATTCTCGATGCAATCCTCGAAGCCGGCACCCTGCGCCACCGTCGCCTCGAAGGGGTAGAGGTTCACCGCCACCAGGTCGATCGGGGCGATGGCGTGTTCCTCCATCTGCGCCAGATGCTCCGGCAGGTCGCGCCGGCCGAGCAGGCCGCCATGCACCTGCGGCACCAGGGTCTTCACCCGCCCGTCCAGGATTTCCGGGAAGCCCGAATGCTCCGCCACGTCCTTCACCGGGATGCCGGCGATGCGCAGCGCCTGGGCCGTGCCGCCGGTGGAGAGGATCTCGGCGCCATGGGCGACGAGCTGGCGGGCGAATTCGACGATCCCGGTCTTGTCGGAAACGGAGAGCAGGGCGCGGCGGATGGGGGTCATGTCGGACATGGGGGGACGGAACCTGACAGCATGATGGCCGGGGGTATGGACCCGCCGCAGTGCAGCATCAACCAATGCCTGCGCGAGGCTGCCTTGCGCGCGGCCATTGGACCCCTCCCCCATGGCTGGACCGGCAGGGCTGGACCGCTGGGGCCGCTTCGCGTTACGCGGCATCCAGATTCCGGAGAGACATGCATGGACCAGGCCCCGATCGACACCGTCCGCGCCCGCTACGGCGCCGATGCCGGCCCGGAGACGGCGCTGGAGATGACCAATCCGGTGCTGGAGACCCTGCTGAACCACCGTTCCATCCGCAGCTTCACCGACCAGAAGCTGGCGCCGGGCACGCTGGAGACATTGGTGGCCGCGGCGCAATCCGCCCCCACCTCCTCCAACCTCCAGGCCTGGTCCGTGGTGGCGGTGGAGGATGAGGCGCGGCGCAACCGGCTGGCCGACCTTTCGAGCCGCCAGGCCTTCATCCGCCAGGCACCGCTGTTCCTGTGCTGGATCGCCGACAATTCCCGCCTGACCCGGCTGGGGGAGGCGCATCAGCGGAAGATGGAGGGGCTGGACTACCTGGAATCCTTCATGGTGGCGCTGGTCGATGCCGCGCTGGCAGCGCAGAACGCGCTGGTGGCGGCGGAATCGCTCGGCCTCGGCACCGTCTATGTCGGGCAGCTTCGGCAATACCCGGAAAAGGTCTCGGCGGAGCTGAACCTGCCGCCCAATGCCTTCGCCTGCTTCGGCATGGCGGTGGGCCACCCAGCCATGCAGGGCGCGGTGAAGCCCCGCCTGCCGCAATCCTTGGTGCTGCACCGGGAGCAGTATCAGGTGGCGGAGGAAGACCGGAAGATCGCCGGCTACGACAAGGCGCTGGGCGATTTTTCCGTGGCGCAGGGCATGGGCCAGCAGGACTGGACCCAGCGCATGATGAGCCGCGTCGGCACCGCCGCCGGGCTTTCCGGGCGGGACCGGATGCGGGACGCGCTGACGGCGCTGGGCTTTCCGCTGAAGTAGGCGGCGACGGGCCGGTTTCTGGACCGGCCCGCATGCCCCGAAGACTCTGGCCTGAAAGCGCCGCCGGCAACGGCTTGTTCACCGGCCGGCGCCATAATGCCCCCCACCACGCCACGCGATCGGCCGGATTGCCGGCGCCACGGGGATCAAGGCATGTCTGTGACGACCGAAACGACCGACACCTTCCGCGACGCCGTGCGGGCGGAGCTGCATCCGGCCCTGGATGACTTCCGGCGCTTCGTCGATCGCCGCATCGCCGAGCTGAGCGCGGAGCTGCATGCCAGCGTCGAGATCTCCGACATGGGGGAGGAGCGGATGACCAAGGAATTGGCCCGCATCCACGACCAGATCGGCCAGCTCGTCGCCGTTCCCGCCGCCGCCACGCGCAACAGCGGGCTGGAGCTGGAGGCGGTGGTGCAGGCCACGGAAGCCGCCGCCAACACCATCATGGAAGCGGCCGAGGCGATCCAGGACTGGGTCGCCACCGGCGGCAAGGACGTGGACGCGGTGGCGGCGATCGCCGAGCGGGTGAATTCGATCTTCGAGGCCTGCAGCTTCCAGGACGTCACCGGCCAGCGCATCCGCCGCGCCATCCAGCACCTCCAGCAGGTGGAGACGATGCTGGAGACGATGATCCCCGATGGCGTCCGGCCGGAAGTGCCGCGCGAGCAGGTGGAGGTGAAGACCGCCATCCGCACGGTGGAAACCCCGGCCGGCGGCGATCTCGGCCAGGCCGCGATCGACGCCCTGCTGGATGATTTCTGAGGGCCCTACAGGATAAAATCCGCCGCCGTCAGCACCGTATCGGCGGTGAAGGACAGGGTGATGGAGCTGCCGCCGGAGGTGGTGACCACCACATAGGGATATTCCTCGCCCGGCGGACTGACGCCGATCTCCAGATCGTCGAAGCTCGTGTAGTCGAAGGCGCTGAGGTCGAGCAGATCCTCGCCCTGCTGGAAATCCTGGATGCTGTCATGGCCGTGGCCGGCGGCGAAGACGAAGATGTCGCTGCCGCCGGCGCCGCTATAGACCTGCGCATCCACCCCATCGACGAAACGGTCACCCTGGTTGGTGCCGATGAAGCTCTCGAAGCGGAACAGCGCGGCCCCCGCCTGGCCATCCAGCGACAGGAGCGAATTGCGCAGATCCACATTGGCACCGACGAGGCCGAACGGCTGGACATTGAACAGGTCCAGCGTGTCGCGCCCGCCCTCTCCATCGAAGCGGTTGCCGGAGAAGCTCAGCGTCGGATCGGCGCCATCCAGGAAGATGGCGAGCTGCAGCAGGTCGTCCCCCTCGCCCAGCGCCACATAATTGTCCTCCAGCACGGCGCGGGCCGTGCCCTGCGCGCCATCGGCACCGTCCACGCCGGCCAGGCCGAGGCGGTTGGTGACGAGGATGCCGCCCTCCTCGAAGATGCCGACATCCTCCTCCGCGCCGCCGAAGCCGCCGAGACCGCCCAGGCCGCCCTGCCCGCCGGTGGCCGCGACCTCCAGCCGCACCGTGGTCGCCACATCGCCCGCCACGGCGATCCGGTTGCCGACCAACTCGGCCACCGCGTTGCCGCCGGCCCCGCCCGCGCCGCCGGCCCCGCCGATATCCGAGCCCTCCTCCCGGCCGCCGGTGATCATGGCGTCGAACTCATCCTCGGTGCCGCTGCTGCCGAAGCCGGCGGCACCGCCGAAGCCGCCATCGCCACCACGGCCGCCCTGGGCCTCCGCCACCAGCACCCAGTCGGTGCCGGGCGCCTGCTGCGCATCGAGCCCGCTGATCCGCGCCAGGGCGTCGCCGCCGGCACCGCCAGCCCCGCCGGCGCCGCCCTCGCTGCCATCCACGCCATCGGTCAGGTCGATGTCGAAGTCGCCGAGGCCGCCGGCGCCGCCCAGCCCGCCATCGCCACCCCGGCCACCGGTCGCGGTCGCCTGAAGCGCGTGGTTCGCCCCCGGGCCGTACCCCGCGACATGGTCCAGGATCTCGGCCGTGGCGCCGCCGCCGGCACCGCCCGCCCCGCCGGCGCCGCCGGTGCCGCCCTGGTTCGCGTTGTCATAGAGGCCGCCGACCACCATGCCTTCCTCGTCCAGGATGGTGACGTTGCGTTCCGCCGCGGAAGCGCCGCCCTGGCCGCCCGCCCCGCCCTGGCCGCCATCACCGCCCAGCGCGACCAGCCGGAATTCCGACTCGTCGCGCCCTGCCAGGGCGCCGTTGAGGCGCGTGCCGGCCCCGTCGGCGATGGCCTGCGCGGTGCCGCCGGCACCGCCCGCATCGCCGGCCACACCATCCTCGCCGCGCGTCGTTGTCCGCACGTTCAGGGGGGAGGCGAAGAGGAAGGTCTCCACCCCATCCTCGCCCGCCTGGCCGGCATTGCCCGCGCCGCCATCGCCGCCCTCCGCCTGCCCGCGGCGCAGCACCTGATCTTCCTGCCCGCTGCCGGTCAGCACGTCATCGCGGTCGTAGAAGGTGGCGATGACGGTGCCGCCCGCCGCGCCGGCGACGCCGTTCGTGCCGATCTCCTGCCGCAGCTCATCGATGTCGAGCGGGTCGCCCGCCGGGCCGAACAGCAGGTTGCCGGCGTTCAGATCCTCCAGCGCGGCGTTGCGCAGGATCACCCGCACCCCGCCGTCCAGATCGAACCGGACGACGCTGCCAATGGCCTGCGCGCTGGCCATGAGGCCTTCCAGGGTCAGCCCGACGAAGGCCGAGAGGTCGATCAGATCCTCCCCGGCGGCGAAATCCACCAGCACCACCTGGCCGGCCTGCGGTCCGAGGCGGAACACATCGCCCCCCGCGCCGCCGGTCAGCCGGTCGTTGCCACCACCGCCCATCAGCGTATCGGCGCCATCGCCGCCGACAATGGTGTCGTTCCCGCTGCCGCCCAGCAGCAGGTCGTCGCCACCACGGCCGATCAGGCGCAGCGCCGTGGTGGCGCTGGCGGCATCGACGGCGAGGTCGGCGGTGGCGATGCGGGCCAAAGTGATGGTGGCGCCCGGCGCCAGCGCCGCCGAGGCCGCCGTGCCCAGGGTCAGCGCGATGCTGTCGGTGGCGCGCAGCACCACCTGTTCGAAGCCGCGCAGCCCGGCGAAGGCGGCGTCCTCGACCGCGAGCGGGCCCGCGGCGACGATGCGCAGCGTGTCCCGGCCATCGCCCGCATCCTGCAGCAGGCCGGGGGCCAGCAGGTTGGCCGTGCCAATGGTGAAGAAGATGTCGGCGAGATCGCTGCCATCCTGCAGCAACGGCCCGCCGGTCAGCGGGTTGATCCGAAACAGCGCCATGGTGTCTCTCCCCGCCGCGACCAATACGGTGGCGCAGCTTTGGGGGGAGCTTAGGCGCAGCCCGGACGGCGTCCATAGCTCGTTTCAGCGAAACGACACCGCGCGAAACACAACCTCGCGCGGTGCAACGCGGATGAAACGATCAGCGCTCCAGGCACATGGCGACGCCCATGCCGCCGCCGATGCACAGCGTGGCCAGGCCGCGCTTCGCATCCCGCCGCTGCATCTCGAACAGCAGCGTGTTCAGCACCCGCGCGCCGGAGGCGCCGATCGGATGGCCCAGCGCGATGGCGCCGCCATTGACGTTCACCCGCGCCGGATCCCAGCCGAGGTCCTTGTTCACCGCGCAGGCCTGGGCGGCGAAGGCCTCATTCGCCTCGATCAGGTCGAGCGAGGCGATGTCCCAGCCCGCCTTCTGCAGCGCCTTGCGGCTGGCCGGGATCGGGCCGGTGCCCATGATGGAGGGATCGACGCCCGCCGTGGCCCAGGAGGCGATGCGCGCCAGCGGCGTGATGCCGCGCTTCTTCGCCTCCGCCGCCGTCATCACCACCGCGACGGCTGCGCCGTCATTGATGCCGGAGGCATTGCCGGCGGTCACCGTGCCGTCCTTGCTGAAGGCCGGGCGCAGCTTGGCCAGGACCTCATAGGTCGTGTCGGGGCGGGGGTATTCGTCGTCGCTGATGACTGTATCGCCCTTGCGGCCCTTCACGGTGACCGGGACGATCTCGTCCTTGAAGCGGCCGGCCTTCATCGCCTCCCCGGCCTTGCGCTGGCTGTTGGCGGCGAATTCGTCCTGCTCCTGCCGGGTGAGCTGGAACTTCTGGGCCACATTCTCCGCCGTGGTGCCCATGTGGTAGCCGTGGAAGGCGTCCCACAGCCCGTCCCTGATCATGGTGTCGACCATGGAAAGGTCGCCCATCTTCTGCCCGGCGCGCAGATTCGCCGCGTGCGGCGCCTGGGTCATGCTTTCCTGGCCACCGGCCACGACGATGGCGGCATCCCCACAGGCGATCTGCTGGGCGGCCAGCGCCACGGCGCGCAGGCCGGAACCGCAGAGCTGGTTGATGCCGAAGGCGGTGCGTTCCACCGGGATGCCAGCGGCGACCGCGGCCTGGCGGGCCGGGTTCTGGCCGGCATTGGCGGTCAGGATCTGGCCGAGGATGACCTCGTCCACCTCCGCCCCGGTCAGCCCGGCGCGGGAGAGCGCGGCCTGGATGGCGATGGTGCCCAGCGCATGGGCGGGCAGGCTGGCGAAGGCGCCGTTGAAGGCGCCGACCGGGGTACGGGCGGCGGCGGCGATGACGATATCGGACATGCTGGCGGACATGGGCCCTGGGGCTCCTTGGCTCGGGAGACTGGTCGTTGATGCCAGTGTGGGACGGCGGGCCGGCCGCTACAAGTCGCGCAGCCATGCCAGCAGCGGCCGCCACAGCGCCGCCTCCGCCCCGCTGCCGGCCGCCATGCCGATATGGCCACCGGCGGCGACATGGATCCGGCCCTGGTGCAGCCGCGCGGCCAGCGCCTCGGCCGAGGCCGGCGGCACGATGCGGTCGCGCGCCGGCACGGCGCAGAAGGCGCGCATGGCGAGCGCCGAAGGATCGACCGCCGCGCCGGCCACCCGCCAGGCGCCGCGCGCCGGGGTATTGGCGCCGTACCATCCGCCCAGCGCCTCCCGCGCCACGGGCGCGGCGAGCGGCACGCCGTCATTCAGCCAGTCCTCCAGCGCCACGAAGTTCCGGGCGCGGTCGGAGGCGGGGTCCAGCCGGGCAAAGGCGCGGAACTTCTGGGGGATGCCGAAGGGGTCGAGGCCCGCGAACAGGGTCTGGATCGCATCCACCGGCAAGGTGCCGCTGGCCTGCATCAAGGGCTCCAACCCCGGTAGCAGGGCGGCGGCGGTGCGGGCACGGATGGTCTCCTCCGGCCCAGTGTGGAAATCCCACGGCGTGGCGAGCAGGGCCAGGGCGCGCACCCGGTCCGGCCGGCGCAGCGCCGCGGCCAGGGCCAGCAGCCCGCCCATGCAATAGCCCACCAGCACCACCGGGCCGGGGGCTGCCATCAGCGCCCGTTCCAGCCTTCCGGCGATGTAGTCGGTCAGGGTGAAGCCGCGCTCCGCCGCCCCGGGCCAGCCCCAGTCGAGCAGCAGCGGGCGGGTGCCCTGCCCGGCCAGGAAGCGCAGCATCGAGCGACCCTCCGCCAGATCCAGCACCTGGGCCCGGTTGATGAGGGAGGGGACGAACAGCAGCACCGGCCCGGTGCCGCCATAATCCAGCAGCCGCGTGTCGCCTTCCGCCCAGATCGCCGGCGGATCCGGCAGGGTTCGGCTGTAGGGATGGCGGCGATAGGCGGCTATGCCGGCCAGCAGCGCCCGGTCGGCGCGCAGCAGGCGGCGCAGGATGGCGGCCCGGAAGGCCTCAGCCGGCTGGTTTGCGGCGGCGAGGGCGGCGGCGATCCGGCGCATCTCCACCTGCCCCGCCGGGGAGATCGGGCGTGCCGGGTTCCAGGGCGGCCAGGCGCCGTTCCAGCTCATCGACCCGTCGGCGGAGGGCAGCATCGCCGTGCCCGCCAGCGCCGCCATCCCCCGGCTCGCCCCCAGGATCAGGTGAAGCGGCAGCGGGCGCGGGCCGCGACGGCGCAGCGGGGCCGTCATGCGCGGGACCCGTGGCGAAGGGATTGGCCGCGTAGGGGTTGGGCGCGCCACGGCCGAAGGGCGGCGCGGTGGCGGCGCGCAGCCAGGCGGCGCCCAGCCCCGCCCAGGCCGCGCTCATCGCCGCCCAGCCCTCCGCGGCCTCCCGGTCCGCGGCGAGGCCGGCGATCTCGCTTTGCCACAGGGTGATCCAGTCCTCCGCGAGGCTTTCCAGCTCCGCCGCCACATCCGGCTCCGGCGCCCCCGGCTTGCGGCCATCGCCCGGCATCATCCCGCCCCACGGGCGGAATCGAGGCCAGAAAACCGGGACATGGCGCGATTTTCGAAATCATCGGAATCAGGTGTTTCGCACCGCAGCGTGGCGCATGTTAGGATTGTGGCAGCGGCGGGGCCGCCAGGGGAAACAAGACGCATGGCGCAGGATACGATCCAGGCAGGTGCGGGCCAAGCAGGCGCCGGGGCAGCGACAGGCAAGGGGGCCGGTGCTGGGCCAGATACCACGGACGGATCGGGCATGCCGCCGGTCGTGGTGAAGAAATACGCCAATCGCCGTCTCTACAACACCGAATCCTCTTCCTACGTCACATTGGAAGATCTGGCGGTGATGGTCCGGCACGGCCGGTATTTCGTGGTCTATGACGCGAAGACCGGCGACGACATCACCCGGGGCGTGCTGACCCAGATCATCGTGGAGGAGGAGGCAAAGGGGCGGAACCTGCTGCCCACCTCCTTCCTGCGGCAGATCATCGGCTTCTATGGCGACAGCATGCAGTCGCTGGTGCCGCGCTACCTGGAATCCGTGATGGGCGCCTTCTCCCGCCAGCAGGACCAGGTGCGGAAGACGGTGGAACAGACCATGGGCGGCTTCATGCCCTTCCCGAACCTGGAGGAGATGAGCAAGCAGAACATGGCGATGATGGAGCGCGCCATGACCTTGTTCTCCCCGTTTCGGCCCAGCATGGAACAACCGGAGGCCACGCCCGACGCAACGAGGCTGGCTGCGTTGCAAGCGGAGATCGAAGCGTTGCGGCAGCAGGTTGAATACTTCAAGGCGGCAGCGAAGCGCCCGGATAAGGGCTGAATCCCAGAGAGGCGCTATCACGGCAATTGTGATCGCCGCGGTATCAACATAGCGCACCGATTGGCGACACTCACGGCCTTGTCATGCGCGTCAAAGGCGAATGGGGGGCCATTGTCCCGCCCGGAAAGAGCGCTGCACCGCAGCGTGGGGAATATGGGACATGTCGACGATCGAAACCGAGAACGAGGCCAAGGCGGTGCCCGACGAATCGCGGCCCGGCCAGCGCGCCAGCGCCGCGGACCACCATGTGGGCGCGCGCATCCGTGAGCGCCGCGTCATGATGGGTCTGTCGCAGCAGCAACTCGCGAAGCTGATCGGCGTGACCTATCAGCAGGCGCACAAGTATGAACGTGGATTGAACCGCATCTCCGCCGGGCGGCTGTTCGAGATCGGCCAGGTGCTGGGGGTGCCGGTATCCTGGTTCTTCGAGGGCCTGACCGCGGACAGCGTCGCGGTGGATGCCTCCCCGCGCCAGCGCATGTGCCTGGAACTGGCCCGCAACTTCGCGCTGATCGACAATGAGAAGCACCAGGAGGCGCTGAGCCAGATGGCCCGTGCCCTGGCCGCGCAATCCGAGCGCGGGGAGCACTGAAGCCGGGGCCCGGACATGCCGAGGCCCATGCGGGGGCATTTCCGGGCCTTCTGAACGCCCAGCGGGCCGCGTGGCCCGGGGGCTGTCACCCCACCGCGACGACGCGCCAGGCCGCCGCCATCTTCGGCTCCTCGATCGTCACCACCCCGCCGGGCCGCCACCAGCCGGAGGAGGCGCGGATCCGGCAGAGCGGCGCATCGTCCACCGTGCCATCCATCGCGGCGAAGCGCAGCGCCCAGCCCTCCTCCTCATGCACCACATCGCCGTGCAACGTGGGCATGCCCGGCGCTTCCCGCCGCGCGGGCCAGGGGGCGGGGTCGGCCAGATAGGCGGCCTCGTCCGGCGCGCCCTGGGCGTCGAGCGCCAGGCTGAAGACGATACGGTGCCCGGCGTCGCCCTGCGGTTCCGCAGGGCTCCAGGTCATCACCAGGGTCAATTCCACCAGGGCCGGGCCGTCCACCGCGCAATCCTCCTGCCGCCAGGTTATCGACACGGCCAGACCCTCAACGCGGCATGGTGCGGCCGGGTTCAGATCGCCACGCGCACGCCGAGCTCCACCACCCGGTCGGACGGGATGCGGAAGAATTCGGTGGCCGGCAACGCATTGCGGCTCATCAGCGTGAACAGCCATTGCCGCCAGCGGGGCATCTTCGGCACCGCGGCGGCCACCACCGTCTCCCGCCCCAGGAAGTAGCTGGCCTGCATCGGCTCGAAGGCAATGCCGATATCGCGCAAGGCCTCCAGTTCCCGCGGGATATGCGGGCTTTCCAGGAAGCCGTAGCGCAGGATCACGCGGTGGATGTCGGGCGCCAGCTCGGTCACCTCCCGCCGGTTCTCGACGCGGGGCACATCCTCGTTCAGCACCGTCACGAACAGCACGCGCTGATGCAGCACCTTGTTGTGCTTCAGGTTGTGCAACAACGCGCCGGGCACGAAATCCGCCTGCCCGGTCATGAACACGGCAATCCCCGGCACCCGGGTGGTGCGGGATTGCGGCAGCCTGGCGAGGAAGGATTTCAGCGGCAGGCTGTCCTGCCTGAAGCGGGCGAACAGCAGGTCCCGGCCGCGCCGCCAGGTCAGCATCAGCGTGAAGGTGATGATGCCGAGGATCAGCGGCACGTAGCCACCCTCCGGGATCTTCAGCGCGGTCGAGATGAAGAAGGACAGGTCCAGCAGCAGCAGCGGGCCGAACACGCCGATCACCAGCCACCAGGACCAGCCATAGGCGCGGCGGAAGACCAGCAAGGCGAGGCAGGAGGTGCAGACGAAGGTGCCGGTGACCGCCAGCCCATAGGCGGCCGCGAGGCTGTCGCTGTTCCGGAACTCCAGCACCAGGATGATCACGCCGATCAGCAGCAGCATGTTCACCTGCGGCAGGTAGATCTGGCCCTGCTCCGTCTCGCTGGTGTGATGCACCGTCAGCCGTGGCAGGAAGCCCATCTGCACGCATTGCCGGGCGATGGAGAAGGCGCCGGAGATCATCGCCTGGCTGGCGATGATGGTGGCCATGGTGGCCAGGATGACCAATGGCAGCCGCCCCCATTCGGGGGCCAGCAGGAAGAAGGGGTTTTCGATCGCCGCGGGGTCTGACAGCAGCAGCGCGCCCTGGCCGAAATAGTTCAGCGCCAGCGCCGGCAGCACGAAGGCCACCCAGGCGAGCTGGATCGGCTTGCGGCCGAAATGCCCCATATCGGCATACAGCGCCTCCGCCCCCGTCACCGCCAGCACGACGGAGCCGAGCGCGATGAAGGCCGCCAGATGATAGTGCAGGCAGAACTGGATGGCGTAGGTGGGCGACAGCGCCACCAGCACCTGCGGCTCCTGCACCACCTCGATCAGCCCGAGCAGGCCGATCACGCCGAACCACAGGGCGCAGATCGGCCCGAAGATGCGCCCCATGCTGCCGGTGCCGCGCCACTGCACCAGGAACAATGCCAGCAGGATGCCGAGCGCGATCGGCACCACCGCATCCTCGAAGGCCGGGGAGATGACCTTCAGCCCCTCCACCGCCGAGAGCACCGAAATCGCCGGCGTGATGATGCCATCGCCGAAGAACAGGCTGGCCCCGGCGATGCCGATCAGCGCCACCACCCAGCGCCCTCGCTCGGTCCGCGCATGGCGCTGCGCCAGGGCCATCAGGGCCAGGACGCCGCCCTCGCCGCGATTGTCGGCGCGCAGCATGAAGACCACGTATTTGACCGTGACGGTCAGCACGAGAGACCAGAAGATCAGGCTGAGCAGCCCCAGGATCTCCCACCGCTCGATGCCATCCGCCGAGAAATGCAGGAGGGCTGCCCGCAGGGCGTAAAGCGGGCTGGTGCCGATGTCGCCATAGACGACACCCAGCACACCGATCAGGGCGGCCGTGGTGACAGGACGCGCGGCCGCGGGGGAATGGCTCAAATTGTCGCTCCAACTGCGCAACAGCGGCACGCATAGGCCGGCGCGACCATGCCGCGCAAGCGCGGGCTATCCCGCCAGCGGTGCCCTGCCATGGCTGGCATCGGCGCAATGGCCATGGCCGAAATCGGCCAGCGTCTCGATGATCCGGCAATCCCCGGCCGACCCGCCCTCGCAGCCTGCCGCCATCCGCGAAAGCTCCGCCCGCAACGCCACCAGCCGGCGCATCCGGGCGTCGATCTCGGCGATCTGGGCGGTGGCCAGGGCATGGGCCTGGGTGCAGTCCGCCTGTGGCCGGTCGGCCAGGTCGAGCAGGGCGCGGATCGCCTCGCTGGCGAAGCCAAGCTCCCGCGCATGGCGGATGAAGCCCAGGCGGCGCAGATGCGCCGGGCCATAGGCGCGGTGGCCGCCGGCGGTGCGGGCGGGCGGCGGCAGCCAGCCTTCCTGCTCATACCAGCGGATGGTGGTGGCCTTCACGCCCGTGGCGCGGGCCAGGTCGCCGATCGCATAGCTCTGCATCGCGGAGCCTCCTGCCTCGGGAGGTGGGGACAGGGGGCTTGAACTTCCAGCCACTGGAGGTCCCATAACCATCTCCATCGGCAAGGGACCAGGCGGATGGACGGTTTGGAACGACGGAGCTGGCGGGTGTCGGGCATGGATTGCGCCGCCTGCGTCGCCTCCGTGACCCGGGCGGTGGAACGGCTGCCGGGGGTTTCGCGGGTCGAGGTGAACCTGATGGCGGAGCGCCTGTCCCTGTCCCTGGCGCCGGGCGGCGCGACGGCGGAGGACATCGCCGGGCAGGTGGCCGTCCTGGGCTACAGGGCCACGGCGCTCGGCGAGGACGCTGCGGCCCCCGGCCCGGTGGTGCACAGCCCGGCGGCGCACAGCCACCACGACCATGACGATCCCGGGGATGGCCAAAAACCCTGGTGGGGGACATCGAAGGCGCGGCTGGTCTGGCTGCTCGGCGGGCTGGTCGGCGCCGCCTATGCGCTGTCGCTGCTGCTGCCGCCCGGCCTGACCTATCCGCTCTTCGTGGTGGCGACGCTGGTCGCGCTATGGCCCTTCGGCCGCCGCGCCTGGGCGCTGGCCCGCGCCGGATCGCCCTTTTCCATCGAGATGCTGGTGGTGGTGGCCACGCTCGGCGCCACGCTGATCGGCGCGGCGGAGGAGGCGGCGGTGGTCGTGCTGCTGTTTGCCCTGGGTGAGATGCTGGAGAATGTCGCCGCCGGCCGCGCCCGCGCCGGCATCCGCGCCTTGTCCAGCCTGATGCCCCGCACCGCGCTGCGCCTGCGGCCCGATGGCAGCACCGAACAGGTCGCCGCCGGGTTGCTGGCCGTGGGCGACCTCGTCCTGGCCCGCCCCGGCGACCGCCTGCCCTGCGACGGCGTGATCGAGGAGGGGACCTCCGCGCTGGATGAAAGCCCGGTGACCGGCGAAAGCCTCCCCGTCAGCCGTGGCCCCGGGGAGGCGGTGATGGCTGGCGCGATCAATGCGGAGGGTGCGCTGCGCATCCGCGTCACCCGCGCCGCCACCGACAACACCATCGCCCGCATCATCCGCATGGTGGAGGAGGCCACCGCCAGCCGCGCGCCGACGCAGCGCTTCATCGAGCGCTTCTCCACCTGGTGGACGCCGGGGGCGATGCTGGTCTCGGCGCTGGTGATCCTGCTGTCGCCGCCGCTGCTGGGCTGGGACTGGGGCACCGCCATCTATCGCGGCCTGACGGTGCTGCTGATCGCCTGCCCCTGCGCGCTGGTGATCTCCGTGCCCGCCGCCATGGCCTCCGGCCTCTCGGCCGGCGCGCGGCGGGGCCTGCTGGTGAAGGGCGGCGCGGCGCTGGAGGCGATCGGCGGGGCGCGGACGGTCGCCTTCGACAAGACCGGCACGCTGACCGAGGGCCGGCCGCGCGTCACCGACCTCCTGGCCGCGCCGGGCGTGACGGAGGCGCAGCTGCTGGGCTGGGCGGCGGCGGTGGAACAGGGTTCCGCCCATCCGCTGGCCGCCGCCATCCTGGCCGAGGCCTCGGCGCGGGGCATAACGGCGCCCCGGGCCAGCGAACATGCCGCCATTCCCGGCAAGGCCGTGACCGCGCTGGTGGAGGGCCGCCGCATGGCCCTGGGCAGCCCGCGCCATGCGGCGGAGAAAAGCGCCGATTTCGGGGCGCTGGCAGGCGAGCTGTCGCGGCTGGAGACGGAGGGCAAGACCGTCGCGGTGCTGCTGGCCGGGGAGCGTGTGCTCGGCCTGATCGCGCTGCGCGACGAACCGCGCCCGGATGCCCAGGCCGGCATCGCGGCGCTGCGGGCGCAGGGGCTGCGGCCGGTGATGCTGACCGGCGACAATGCCCGCACCGGCGCCGCTTTGGCCGGCGCGCTGGGGCTGGAGGTGCAGGCGGAGCTGCTGCCGGACGACAAGCTGCGGGCCATTGCCCGGCTGCGGCAGGACGGGCCGGTCATCATGGTGGGGGACGGCATCAACGACGCGCCGGCGCTGGCCGCGGCCTCCGTCGGCATCGCCATGGGCGGCGGCACCGACGTGGCGCTGGAGGCGGCGGATGCCGCCGTGCTGCGGGACCGGGTGACGGGGGTGGCGGAGCTGGTCGGCCTGTCCCGCGCCACCATGGCCAATGTGAAGCAGAATGTGGCGGTGGCGGTGGGGCTGAAGGCGGTGTTCCTGGTGACCACGCTGATGGGCCTGACCGGGCTGTGGCCCGCCATCCTGGCCGATACCGGCGCCACCGTGCTGGTCACGCTGAACGCGCTGCGCCTGCTGCTGTGGCGGCCGCAGGCTTGATGCATTGCGTCGAAGACGTGCCTTCGGCGAGAAAAACTCGACCTGCGGCCGGCATCATGCCGGCCGAGGCCGCGGATGCGGCCCGCCGCCTATGCGTCGCGCCGAAGGCGCGCCTTCGGCGCGACGAGCCAAGCCGGCGGAGCCGGCGCCCGGCGCTTGAGGGCATGAAAATCCCTCAATGCCCGCGCAGGATCTGGCTCAGGAACAGGCGCAGGCGGTCGGTCTTCGGGTCGTTGAACAGGGCTTCGGGCTCGCCGCTCTCGACGATCTCGCCGCGGTCCATGAACACCACCCGGTCGGCGACCTGGCGCGCGAAACCCATCTCATGGGTCACGCAGATCATGGTCATGCCGGTCTCGGCCAGCATCACCATGGTGTCCAGCACCTCCTTGATCATCTCGGGGTCGAGCGCGCTGGTCGGCTCGTCGAACAGCATGATCTTCGGCTTCATGCACAGCGCGCGGGCGATCGCCACGCGCTGCTGCTGGCCGCCGGAAAGCTGGCCCGGATACTTCTTCGCCTGTTCCGGGATGCGCACCCGTTCCAGGTATTCCATGGCCAGTTCCTCGGCTTCCTTCTTCGGCATCCGCCGCACCCAGATCGGCGCCAGGGTGCAGTTCTCCAAAATCGTCAGGTGGGGAAACAGGTTGAACGATTGAAAGACCATGCCGACCTCGCGGCGGATCGCGTCCAGGCTGCGCAGGTCGTCCGACAGCTCGATCCCGTCGACGATGATCTTGCCCTGCTGATGCTGCTCCAGCCGGTTGATGCAGCGGATCATGGTGGACTTGCCGGAGCCGGAGGGGCCGCAGACCACGACCCTTTCGCCGGTGGCGACCGAGAGGTTGATATCGCGCAGCACATGCAGCGCGCCGAACCACTTGTTGACGTCCTGCAGCAGGATGGCCGGCGGCGCATCGGCCCGCACCGCGGAGGCGAAGCGGCCTTCGGTTTCGAGGGTGTCACCCATGTTCAGCTTCCCTTCGCACCGGTTCAGCGGCGCCGATGTTGGTTGAGATCGCGTTCGAGACCCTGGCTGTACTTCGACATGGCGAAGCAGAACACCAGGTAGATGGCGCCGACAAAGACATAGACCTCGATGCCGAAGCCCTGCCAGGCGGGCTCCACGATGGCGGTCTTGCCCGCGGTCAGCAGGTCGAAGATGCCGATGATGAGGACGAGGCTGGTGTCCTTGAAGAAGCCGATGAAGGTGTTGACCAGGGGCGGAATCACCAGCCGCAGCGCCTGCGGCAGGATGATGAAGCCGGTCTTCTGCCAATAGGACAGGCCCAGCGCCTCCGCCGCCTCATACTGCCCGCGCGGCAGGGTCTGCAGGCCGGCGCGCACCACCTCGGCCAGATAGGCGCCGGCGAAAAGGGTGATGGCGATCTGCGCGCGCAGCAGCTTGTCGATGTTCATGCCCTCCGGCAGGAACAGCGGGAACATCACGCTGGCCATGAACAGCAGGCTGATCAGCGGCACGCCACGGATCAGCTCCACATACAGCACGCACAGCGTCTTGATCGCCGGCAGGTTCGACCGCCGGCCGAGCGCCACCAGGATGGCCAGCGGAAAGGCGAAGGCCAGCCCGAAGGTGGACAGGATCAGCGTGATCGGCAGCCCGCCCCAGCGTTCCTGCGGCACATAGGTCATGCCCAGGATGCCGCCCCACATCAGCACGCCGATGACGGTCAGGGTGACGATCCAGATCGGGATCAGCACCCAGGACCAGAAGCGCCGCATGGCGGAGACGATATACAGGCCGATGAACAGCGCGCAGACCAGCAGCGGCCGCCAGTGTTCCTCATAGGGGTAGGTGCCGAACAGGATGAAGCGGTGCTTCTCCCCGATCACCGCCCAGCAGGCGCCGGACCCTTCCAGGTCGCGGCAGGCCTGGGTCTGCGGCACATTGCCCTGCATCGGCACCGACCAGATGGCATTGATGAAGGCCCAGTCGATGAAACCGATGGTCCAGCGGACCAGCAGATAGGCCATCACCAGCGTCAGCGCGGTGTTGAGCCAGGAGGAGAACAGGTTGGTGCGCGCCCAGGCCAGGGCGCCGGTTGTCGCCACCGGGGCGGTCCGGGGGGCCGCTTCCGGGCTGGCGGCGGCGGCATTCAGCGTGACATCGCTCATGCTCAGCGCTCCACCAGGGCGATTCTGGAGTTATACCAGTTCATGAAAAGGCTGATCGAGAGGCTGATGGTCAGGTAGACCAGCATGATGATGGCAATGCCCTCGATCGCCTGGCCGGTCTGGTTCAGCGTGGTATTGGCGATGCTGACGATGTCCTGGTAGCCGATGGCGACGGCCAGGGAGCTGTTCTTGGTCAGGTTCAGGTACTGGCTGGTCATCGGCGGGATGATGACGCGCAGCGCCTGCGGCAGCACGATGCGCTTCAGGATATCGCCGCGACGCATGCCGAGTGCCTGGGCGGCTTCCCATTGCCCCTGGCTCACCGCCTGGATGCCGGCGCGGACGATCTCCGCGATGAAGCCGGCGGTGTAGGTGACCAGGCCGATCAGCAGGGCGAAGTATTCCGGCGTGATCGTCAGCCCACCCTGGAAATTGAAGCCGCGCAGCGCCGGGATGTCCGGCGTGAAGGGCGCGCCATGCGCCAGCCAGACCAGCAGCGGCAGGCCCGCCATCAGGCCGAGCGCGGCGGGCCACAGCTTGCGCGGCTGGCCATCGGCATATTGCCGGGCGCGCAGGGCGCGGCCGACCAGCAGGGTCAGCACGAAGCCCGCCACCAGCGCCAGCAGTGCCATGCTGTGCGCCGGCAGCCATTCGATGAAGGGCAGCTTCATGCCGCGGTTGGACAGGAACACGCCCTCCACCGGGTTCAGCGCCTGGCGCGGCACCGGCAGGGTCTGGAGGATGGTGTACCAGAACAGCAATTGCAGCAGCAGCGGCAGGTCGCGGATGACCTCCACATAGGCGCCGGCCATCTTCGACAGCATCCAGTTCCGCGACAGCCGGGCGATGCCCACCAGCGTGCCGAGGATGGTGGCCAGCACCACGCCGACCACGGCGACCTTCAACGTGTTCAGCACGCCCACGATCAAGGCGCGGCGATAGGTGTCGGTCGGGTCGTATTCGATCAGGCTCTCGCCGATCGGCAGCCCCGCCTCCCGCCCCAGGAAGCCGAAGCCGGTGGCGATCCGGCGCACTTCCAGATTGTGCACCGTGTTGGACCACAACCAATAGACGATCACCCCCACGATGCCGACGACCAGCACCTGCCAGACGATGCCGCGCAGGCGTTCGTCGGACCAGGACAGGCGAATCGGGCGTCGGGGCGGCCCGGCCTTGCTCAGGCGCGGATCGGCGGTCGAGGAGGACATGCGGCATCCCTGCTGAGGATCAGGCTCCGGCAGGTTGGCTCCCGCCGGCGGTATGGGGTCGCGGGACCTAGGGTCCCGGTGGAGGAGGGAGGGGGTGGCATGCCGGGCCGGCCATGCAAAAGCGGGGCCGCCGCCCCTTTACCGGGCGGCGTAACGCCGCCCGGGCAGGTTTTCGCGCGCGGCCGGGGCCGCGCGCGAAGGCTTCAGCGCAGCGGCGGGGCGTATTGCAGGCCGCCATTGGTCCACAGCGCGTTCGGGCCGCGCTGCAGGCCGATCGGCGTCAGGTTGCGCTCGAAGATCTCGCCGTAATTGCCCAGCGTGCGGATGATGTTGACCATCCACAGATTGTCCACGCTGAGCATCTGGCCGAGCTCGCCGCTGCGGCCGAGCATGCGCTGCACGTCAGGCCGCGCGTCGGACTGCGCCGCCTGGGCGACATTCGCCGCGGTGATGCCCAGTTCCTCGGCACCCACCAGCCCGAAATGCACCCACTTCACCAGGTCGGCGAAGCGCTGGTCGCCATGGCGAACTGCCGGGCCAAGCGGTTCCTTGCTGATGACATCCGGCAGGATCATGTGGTCCGCCGGACGCGGCTGGGCCGAACGGGTGGAGGCGAGGCCGGAGACGTCGGTCGTATAGGCATCGCAGCGGCCGGACACATAGGCGCCCACCACTTCTTCCAGACGCTCGATCACCACGGGGGTGAAGCGGATGCGGTTGGCCCGCGCCCAGTCGGTCAGGTTCTGCTCGGTGGTGGTGCCGGGCTGGACGCAGATGGTGGCGCCGTTCAGGTCGCGCGCGGTGCGCACGCCGGCGGCGGTCTTCACCATGAAGCCCTGGCCGTCGAAAAAGTTGATGCCGGTGAAGTCGAAGCCCAGCGAGGTGTCGCGGGACAGCGTCCAGGTCGTGTTCCGGGCCAGCATGTCCACTTCGCCCGACTGCAGGGCGGTGAAGCGGTTCTGGGCGGTGGTGGGAACGTAGCGGACCTTGGTCGGGTCGTTCCACAGCGCGACGGCGACGGCGCGGCAGTAATCCACGTCGAAGCCGCGCCAGACGCCCTGGCTGTCGGGCTGGGCGAAGCCGGCCAGGCCGGTGTTCACGCCGCAGATCAGCGTGCCGCGGGCGCGAATCGCGTCCAGGGTGGGGGAACCGGGGGCCTGCGCGAGCGCGGGCGTTGCCATCATGGCCACGCCGCCGAGCACGGCGGTCAGGGCCAGGCGAAGAGCTTTCATTCCGAGCACTCCCATTATGTGTCTCAAGCCTCATTGCCCGCCGATTCGCGGGCGAGATGTTCCCTGCCGGGACATGCTGCGCCAGCCTCGGGCCGGGATCAACGCGCAACATGGCACGCCGAGGCGCTTCGCCTAGGGGCGCCGTCGAGCCCTGTCAAACCGGGCGGCTTCCCCGATCGCCACCCAGGCGCCAATCTACGACATGGGATTGCGGCGAAAGGCGACCAGACATGCGGATCATTTCGGCGGAGCGGATGCAGGCCAGCCTGCCCTGGGCCGGGCTGGAAGCAGCGCTGGAATCGATGTTCCGCCAGGGCTGCAACGCCCCGCTGCGCCACCGCCACCCCCTGCCCCCGGTGCACGGCGCGGCGGAAGGCATGCTGCTGCTGATGCCCGCCTGGTCGGACCATTACACGGGCGTGAAGATCGTGCATGTCGCCCCTGGCAATGGCGCGCGTGGCCTGCCGGCGGTGCAGGCGGTGTACCTCCTGTCCGATGCCGAAACCGGACAACCGCTGGCGATGCTGGATGGTGGGGAGCTGACGGATCGCCGCACCGCCGCTGCCAGCACCCTGGCCGGCCGCTTCCTGGCCCGGAAGGACAGCCGCCGCCTGCTGGTCCTGGGCGCCGGCCGTGTCGGCGCGGCGCTGGCGGAGGCCTGGTGCGACCGCTTCGCCCTGGAACAGGCGGCCATCTGGTCGCGCAACCCGGCCCATGCCCACGCTCTGGCCGAACGACTGGCCGCGCATGGCCTGCCGGCGGTGGCGACCGAGGATCCGGACCCGGCCGGCTATGACATCGTCTCCGCCGCCACCCTCTCCGAAACCCCGCTGGTGCGGGGCGCGGCGGTATCGCCCGGCACCCATGTGGACCTGGTCGGCGCCTTCCGTCCGACGATGCGGGAGAGCGACGGCGCCCTGCTGGCCCGCGCCACCCTGGTGCTGGACACCCGCGCCGGCGGGCTGGCGGAGGCTGGCGACGTGGTGCAGGCGATCGCCGAGGGCGCGATCACGGAAGCCCATGTCGCCGCCGACCTCGCTGAGCTTTGCCGGGGCGAACATCCCGGCCGGCGCGACGCGGCGGAGGTGACGGTGTTCAAGTCGGTCGGCTGGGCCGGGGAAGATCTGGCCGCCGCCGTGCTGGCCTATACCACCGGCTGAACCACCCCGGTCGCGGCGGCCCGCTGCATGGCGGCGAAGACCGCGACGCCATGCACCGCCTCCGCCGGGCTCAGCGGATAGGGCGCGCCACCCTGGGCCGCGGCGGCGAAGGCCATGAGTTCGGCGCGCTCGATATCGGTGGGCGGGAAGTCGTGGATGGTGGGCGGCCCCTCGCGCGGCGTCTCCACCAGCTGGTCCTGGCCGCGCATCTCCAGGATGCACTCGCTGCCGAACAGCGCGACGCGCCAGTAGCGGGGGGCGGCGGCCAGCGTCGCGAAATTGCCGGTGGCGCCGCTGGCAAAGCCGCAGAGCATGGCGGTGGCATCGTCCAGCCCGTTGGTCAGCACCAGCGCCCGGCTTTCCACGGCGACGCGGGCGATCGGGCCGGCCAGGTGGATCATCATGTCGAGCATGTGCATGCCGCTGCTGCCCATGCCGCCCAGCGGGCTTTCCCGGGTCTCCGCGCGCCAGCCGCCGGGCTGGTAGGCGAAGCCGGCCGGGCCGCCGAAATGGCCCTCCACATGCAGCAGGGTGCCGAGCCGCCCCTCCGCCATCGCCTGCTTCATCGCCTGGGCGGCCGGCAGGAAGCGGCGGTTATGGCCGAGCGCCAGCACCACCCCCACCGCCCGGCAGGCCTCCGCCGCCGCCTGGGCGCCGGGCAGTTCCAGGGTGAAGGGCTTTTCGACGAAGACATGCTTTCGGGCGGCGGCGGCCGCCGCGACCTGGGCGGCGTGCTGGCCATGCGGGGTGGCGAGCACCACCGCATCGATGGCCGGATCGGCCAGCACGGCGGCGTAATCCGCCTGCAGGGCGATGCCCCGCGCCGCCGCCCAGTCCCGCGCCTTGTCGGGCGTGGCGGTGGCGGCGGCGGTGAAGCGCAGCCCGGTGGCGGCATCGCCCTGGACGCTCTCCACCAGGATGCGCCCCCATTTGCCCACGCCGATGATCGCCGTCCGCAGCATCGCCCAGCCCCCCGCCCAAAAGCGGGAGGCTAGCGGCGCCGGCGTTCCGGGGCGATATCCAGCGGGCCGCCGCGCAGCTGCGCCTGTTCGATCCGCTCGCCCGGCTGCGTCTCGCCCGGCTGGATCGGGTCGTCGATCTGGCCGGCGGCACGCTCCTCCGGCGCGTCGGTCACGGCATCGGGGGCGTCGCCGCTCTCGCCCTCCCGCACCCTTTCGCCGCCGGGCAAGGTCGGGCGCAGCGCGTCCTCCGCGCCTTTTGCTTCGCCGATCCGGTCCTTGTCGTCCATATCCCGGGCTCCCCATTGCAAGGCAGGGTCAACGCCGGGGGACATGGCCGGGTTCGCGCAGGGAACCCGAGACCGGGAAACAGGCTTTCCACAGGCGCAACAGGCGGAGCGGACGCATGACGGCATGGTGGCAGGGTGCGGTGATCTACCAGGTCTATCCGAGGTCCTTCCGGGACTCGGACGGGGACGGGGTGGGTGACCTGCGCGGCCTGCTCGCCGGGCTGGACCATATCGCCAGTCTGGGCGTGGACGCGCTGTGGCTCTCGCCGATCTATGTCTCGCCCCAGGCGGATTTCGGCTACGACATCGCCGATCACTGCGCCATCGACCCGGCCTATGGCACGCTGGCGGATTTCGACGCCCTGGTGGAAGGCGCCCATGCGCGCGGCCTGAAGGTGATGCTGGACCTGGTGGTGGGCCATACCAGCGTGCAGCATCCCTGGTTCATCGAAAGCCGCGCGCGACGCACCGGACCGCTGGCGGATCGTTATATCTGGGCCGATCCGCGGCCGGATGGCACGCCGCCGAACAACTGGCTTTCCGTCTTCGGCGGCCCGGCCTGGCGCTGGGAAAGCCGCCGTCGGCAGTACTACCTGCACCATTTCCTGGCCGACCAGCCGGCGCTGAACCTGGCCGAGCCCGCCACGCGCGATGCGGTGGCGGAGATCATGCGCTTCTGGATGTCGCGCGGCGTCGACGGTTTTCGCATCGACGCGCTGGACTTCATGCATCGCGACCCGGCGCTGCGCGACAATCCGGCGGCGCCGCCGAAGCCGGAGATTCCGTCGAAACTCTTCGGCATGCAGCTCCACCAATACGACATGATGGGGCCGGAGACGCCGACCATCCTGCGGCATTTCCGCGCCACGGCCGACGCCTTCCCGGATCGGGCGCTGCTGGGCGAGCTGTCGTCGCAGCCCGGCGCCCATGCCCGGGTGGCGCGTTCCACCGGGCCGGGGCTGCTGCACATGGCCTATACGCTCGCCCCGCTGCGCGGCGCCTTCGAACATGCTATCGCCAGCCTGCTGGTGCAGGCCGCCGCCAGTCCGGATGGCTGGGCCTGCTGGTGCTTCAGCAACCACGACGTGGTGCGCGCCGCCACCCGCTGGGCACCGGGCGGCGTGGCGCAGCCCGCGGTGACACGGCTGCTGCTGGCCCTGCTGCTGACCCTGCGCGGCAGCATCTGCGTCTATCAGGGCGAGGAGCTGGGGCTGCCCGAGGCGGAACTGCCCTTCGAGGCGCTGCGCGACCCCTTTGGAATTGCCTTCTGGCCGGATTTCGCGGGGCGCGACGGGTCCCGCACGCCGATGCCGTGGCAGCGGGAAGCGCCCCATGCCGGCTTCACCACGGGCACGCCCTGGCTGCCGGTGCCGGAGGCGCATCTGCCGCTGGCGATCGACGCGCAGGAGGTCGATGCCGAAAGCCCGCTGCACTTCACCCGCGCGCTGTTGAAACTGCGCCACGACCATCCGGCGATGATCACCGGCGACCTTCTGCCGCTGGACCTGCCGGCGCCGCTGCTGGGCTATGACCGGGTGGACGCGGCCAGCGGCGCGACCCTGCGCTGCCTGTTCAACCTCTCGGGCCAGCCCGCAACGGTGCCGCCGGCCTTGCTGGAGGGCGCGAAGGCGCTGGCGGAGGCGATCCTGCCCGACCCGCAGGGCACGCTGCCGCCATGGGGAGTCGCGCTGGCGCGGATGAAATAGGCGCCGCGGTCACGTTGAGCCCAGGCTGAACGGTCCAGGTTTTCCCGCGCCTGCTGCGTGAAGCGCCTTCCTCGCCATCGGCTCGACCGGATCGATGTCGCAGTCGGCGGCGGGCTCGTTGGAAGCGCTCAGCAGATCGAAAACCCGATCCGGATCACGGATGTCGAAGAAGCCGTAGGAGGTCTTGGTACCTGCCCCGTACGCGGTGGAGCCTCTGTACACCGCAACGATGACATCACCCCGGCGATCCCGGCGCCAGATCAATTTCAGATCTTTGGGAGAAGATGAATAGCACCGGATGGTCTTGTTTCCGTTCGGGCCGAAGAAAACCTCCAGTATCCTTTTATTGGTGAGGAAATAAACGGAACGCCTCTGCCGAGGGCGCGCGGAGAGAAGGAACATTCGAGAAAACAGCGAAAATGTCACAAGTATAGGAAAAAATACTAGATTTATCAGCAGGAACCTGGGTTCCCAGTAGTACAAGGCGAGACCCAATCCCGCCATGTTAAGCGCGAACACAAAGAACGATAAAAACAATAAAAAAATTCCGTTATCCAGACCCATTTCGCGCACGGCTTTCGGACCAGGGCGACCGATCCAGGTCACCCTCTCGCCTGGATCGAATATGGTCTTGAGGCGGCCACCAGCTTTCCATTTCTTTACAACGCCAAACACGACACACCCCCTCTGGTGAAACCCTATGCGCGGAGGCCAGCTTGGTCTCAAGCCGCCAGGCACCTTGAAACATCCCCCAAAGGGTAGTCCCAGGCAGGATTTCTGACTGCACGCCGGATGTGAAGGCTGCGGACCAGGCCATGTCCTGCGCCACGGCCTGCCGAGCACGCAAGACGATGCGCAGCCCTCCCTGGACGGCCGGCCCGCGTCGCGCTTCAAGCTTCGGCATCGAAGCACACGGAGCCCGGCCCATGACCCCCGCACAGCGCGACGCCCTGATGGGTGTGACCACCGCCACCCTGACCACGGTTCTGCTCAAGAAGGGCGTGCGCTTCTGCTACATCGCCGGCAGCCGCCCGCTGGAGCCCGGCCCGACGAAGCGCATCGTCGGCCCCGCCTTCACCCTGCGCTTCACGCCCACCCGGGAAGATCTGGCGACGGTGGATAGCTGGGCCTCCCCCACCTCCACCCGCGCCGCGATCGAGGCGATGCCGGAAGGCGCCGTCGCCGTGGCCGATGCCATGGGCAGCACCGCCGCCGGCATCTTCGGCGACATTCTGTGCGCCCGCATGGCGAAGAAGGGCGTCGCGGGCCTGGTGACGGACGGCATGGTGCGCGACGGCGCCGGCGTCATCGGCACAGGCCTGCCGGTGTTCTGCCAGGGCTATGTGGCGCCGGCCTCCGTCGCCGCGCTGAACTTCGTCGGCTGGCAGGAGACGATCGGCTGCGGCGGCGTCACCGTGGTGCCGGGCGACATCGTGGTGGCCGACCAGGACGGCGCCGTGGTGATCCCCGCCGCGCTGCTGGATGCCGTGGTGGATGCGGCCGTCGAGCAGGAGCGGCTGGAGGCCTGGATCATGGTCGAGGTCGGCAAGGGCGTCGCTTTGCCCGGCCTGTACCCGGCCAATGCCGAGACCAAGGCCCGCTACGAGGCCGACAAGGCCGCCGGCCGGGCGTGAAAGACGGGGCGCGCATCACCCCGCGCGCCCCTCCTCCCCCACCACCCCATCCAGCACCGCGACAAAATCCTGCTCCAGCCGCGACGGCGCGCGGTGGCGCGGCCGTAGCAGGCTGACGGCCAGCCGCGTGCGCGGCAGCAGCTTGCGCACCAGCAACCCCTGCGACCGCGCTTCCTGCAGCCCCACCCCATCCAGCACCGCGATCCCCGCCCCCTCCCGCACCAGGGCGCAGGCGATGGCGGATTGGGAGACCTCCATCGCGATCCGCCCGCTGCGGCCAGCCTCGGCCAGCGCCCGGTGCAGCACCGCGCCCACCGGCTGCTGCGGGCCGAGCGAGATCAGCGGCTGGTCGAGAATATCCGCCAGATGCAGCGCGCGCTTCGCCGCCAGCGCATGGCCCACCGGCAGGGCGCAGCCGATTTCGGAGGTGAACAGGCTGCGCGCCTCGGTCCGGGCATCCGGCGTGGTGCCCAGGATCAGCGCCAGGTCGGCGCGGTGGTCCGCCACCAGGTTCACCGCCTCGATCGCCGTCACCGCACGCAGGGTGAGAAAGACCTCCGGCCGCGTCGCGCGGAAGCGGGCGATGGCGCGGGGCAGCAATGTGGTGGTCAGCGCCGGCACGGCGACCAGCGCGAGCAGGCCGGAACGCCCGCCGCGCAGGTCCTCCGCCAGCCGTCCCAGGTCATCCAGCGCGGTGAAGGCGCCGACCAGTTCCGGCAGCAGCGCATGCGCCTCCGCCGTCGGCACCAGGCGCTTCCGCTGGCGCAGGAACAGGGCGAAGCCCAGCCGTTCCTCCGCCTGCTGCAGCATCTTGCTGGCGGCGGGCTGCGACATGCCGAGCGATGAAGCGGCGGTCGTGACGCCACCCTGCTCCATCACCGCGCGGAACACCTGCAATTCGCGCAGATTGAGGTTCATAGCCATCTGGGCATGATGTCAGCACATCTTGCGATTTGACAGCATGATGTCCGCGCCGCAGCCTCCCGCCCAGGCGCCATCGGAAAAGGGCGCCCGGGGAAACGCATGAAGATCGCCAGCATCCAGGGTTTCCACGCCGGCTTCAGCCCGACGCCGGCGCTGGGCAATGCCTCCACCTTCATCCGCCGCCGCGATTTCCTTCTGCTGCGCATCGTGACCGAGTCCGGTGTGGTCGGCTGGGGCGAGGTTTTTGCCTCGCCCTTCGCCGCGGCGGCGCTGATCAGGACGAAGCTGGCGCCGCTGCTGCTGGGCCAGCCGGTGCGCGACTACGGCCGGCTGTATCAGGCCATGCTCGGCACGCTGGGCTATGACCGGCGCGGCCCGGCGATGATGGCGGCCTCCGCCATCGACATGGCGCTGCACGATGCCGCCGCCCGCAGCCAGGGCATCAGCGTCGCGGCGATGCTGGGCGGCGCGCTGCGCGACCGCGCATTGGCCTATGCCAGCGGCCCCTTCATCGCCGAGGATCCTGCGCCCTATGGCGCCTATCCGGAGCAGATCGACGTCCTGCTGCGCCGCGGCTTCCGCGCCATCAAGCCCCGCGCCGGCTTCGACCCCCGCGCCGATGGGGTGATGACCAGGGCGATGCGCCGGCAGGTCGGCGAGGACATCGCGCTGATGGTCGATATCAACCAGGGCTACGGCGTCGGCTCCGCCATCGAATCCGCCAGGCGGATGGAGGAGGCCGGGCTGCTCTGGATCGAGGAGCCGCTGCAGCCCGAGGATATCCCCGGCTACCAGACCGTCGCCCGCGCCGTGCCCTGCGCCATCGCGGGCGGGGAGGCGCTGGCCAGCCTCGCCGCCTTCCGCGATTTCCTCGCCGCCCGCACCTTCTCCGTCCTGCAGCCGGACCTGACCGTCTGCGGCGGCTTTACGGGATTTCGCAAGGTCGCGGCGGTGGCCGATGCCTACGACCTGCCGGTGATGCCACATGTCTTCGGCACGCTGGTGAATTTCCACGCCGCCCTGCAGATGGCCGTCCTGCTGCCGGCGCGGCGCGGTGGCGGGCCGGCGCCCTACCCCTTCATGGAATACGACGCGACGCCCAACCCGCTGCTGACCCTGCTCGGCACGCCGGAGCTGGATGCCGCCGGCATGGTGCGGCTGCCGGAAGGGCCGGGCATCGGCCTGGAGCTGGACCCGGAGCGCCTGGCGCCCTGGCTGACGGAAAGCTGGAGCCTTGGCACCGCCTGAACCAAGAAGAACAACAGGAAGGAAACCGCCAATGACCATGACGATGCGCCGCCGAACCCTGCTCGGCACCGCCCTGGCCGCCGGGCTGGCCGCGCCCGCCCTGGCGCAGTCCTACCCCAGCCGCCCCGTGCGGCTGGTCGTGCCCTATCCGCCCGGTGGCGCCACGGACATCACGGCGCGGCTGCTGGCGCAGGAGCTGTCGCAGTCGCTCGGCCAGTCCTTCGCCGTGGAGAATCGCGGCGGCGGCGCCAGCGTCACCGGCACCCAGGCCATCGCCACGGCACCTGCGGATGGGCATACGCTGGGCGTCATCGACAGCGCCTTCGTGGTCAATCCGGGCCTGCTCGGCAGCCGCCTGCCCTATGACACGCGGCGCGACTTCAGCTTCGTTTCCGTCCTCGTCCGCTCCCCACTCGTGCTGGTGGTGCCGGCCAATGCGCCCTGGCAGGATGCGGCGGCCCTGGTGCGGGAGGCAAAGGCCAAGCCGAACGAGCTGACCTTCGGCTCCGCCGGCAATGGCACGGCGGTGCATATGGCCGGGGAACAGTTCCGCCTCGCCGCCGACTTCACCTTCCTGCATGTGCCCTATCGCGGCGGCGGGCCGATGATCACGGACCTCATCGCCGGCCGCGTCCACATGGCCTTCGGCACCATCCCCGCCATGGCGGAGCATGTGCGTGGCGGCCGGCTGCGCGCCTTGGCCATCACCGGCGCCGCCCGATCTGCCCTGCTGCCGGAGGTGCCGAGCATGGCGGAGGCCGGCTTCCCGCAGGTGAACGCCGCCCTGCTGAACGCCCTGATCGGCCCGGCGGGGCTGCCGGAGCCGGTGGTGACACGCCTCGCCGAGGCCGCCCGCCGCGCCATCGCCAGCCCCGCCACCCGCGCCCGCCTGACCGAGCTGGGTTTTGACAGCGTGGGCAGCACGCCGGAGGAGGCACGGACGGGCCTGCTGGCCGAGATCGCGCAGTGGGACCAGGTGATCCGCGCGGGTGATATCAAGGTGGACTGAGGGGGGACTGCGGCAAATCCCCCCTCACCCAACCCTCTCCCCCCGTCGGGGGGAGAGGGCTCTAGGGATCACCCCAGCGGCGGCATCGGCGCGCCGGTCTCGACCCGCATCGCCATGCGCGCGATGCTGCCCCAGGCGCGGTCGTATTGCGGCGGCGTGCGGATGGCGTCCACGCGGCCCAGCGCCACGGCGGCGCGCATCGGCCAGTAGGGGTCGCGCAGCGTGGCGCGGGCCAGCAGCACCAGGTCGGCGCGGCCTTCGGTGATGATGGCCTGGGCCTGCTCCGGCTCCGTGATGAGGCCCACGCTGGCCACCAGCACGCCAGCGCCCTGCTTCACCGCCTCCGCCCCCGGCACCTGGTAGCCCGGGCCGAGCACGATCTTCTGCGCCGGGTCGATGCCGCCGGAGGAGACGTCGATCACGTCGATGCCGATCGCCGACATGCGCTTCGCCAGTTCCACGCTTTCCGCCGTGGTCCAGCCACCCTCGATCCAGTCGGTATGGGAGATGCGCAGGAACAGCGGCACATCCTCCCCCACCGCTGCGCGCACCGCCTCCGCGATCGCCAGCGGCAGGCGGGTGCGGCCCGCAAAGTCGCCGCCCCACTGGTCGTTGCGGGTGTTGGAGATGGGCGACATGAACTGGTGCAGCAGGTAGCCATGCGCGCCATGCAGCTCGATCACCCTGTAGCCGGCGGCGACGGCCCGCTTCGCCGTGGCGGCGAAGGCGGCGGGCAGGTCGAGGATCTCGGCCTCCGTCATCGGGCGCGGCGCGGCGAAATGGCCCATCGGCAGGTTGCTGGAGGACACGATCTCCCAGCCCGGCGTTGCCGGCTCATCCACCCAGGCCGGCGCCCGGCTGGCCTTGCGGCCCGCATGGCCGATCTGGATCGCCGGCACCGCGCCGGCATGGGCGATGGCGGCGGCGAGGCGCGCATGGGCGGGGATCTGCCCATCCTCCCACAGCCCGACATCGCCCGGGGTGATGCGGCCTTCCGGCAGCACGGCGGTTGCCTCAACCATCACCATCCCGGCCCCGCCCAGCGCGCGCTGTAGCAGATGCGCCAGGTGCCAGTCGGTCGGCTTGCCGTCATCGTCGCAGCAATACTGGCACATGGGCGAGATGCCGATGCGGTTGGGCAGCGTCACGCCACGGATGGTCAGCGGGGAAAACAGATCGGTCATGTGGGCAAGAATCCTGTTAGGGCGCGAAGGGCGGCAGGCGGCCCAGTCGGCTTTCCATTACCAGAAGGATGGGCGCCCGGCCCGCGGGCGGCGCCGCCAGATAGCCGGCGGCATCGGCCGGGTAGCGGGTGAGGGTCACGGTATCGCCCACATTGCCGCCCACCACCTCCACCACGCCCGGGGCGACGGTGGTGACGATGTCGCAATGCATCGGCCGCGGCACCCCCGCCTCCGCCCGCCGTTCCGACCAGTGGCGCAGCCTGTTGCGGCTGCGGTCGAAGCAGACCAGATCGCCCAGGCGCGGCGCGTAGTCGCCCGGCGCATGCGGCCGGAAGGGCGCGGTGGCGGGATAGGCATCGGCATCCGCGATCAGCGCGTCCAGATACAGGGAATGCGTGGCATTCGGCGGAAACTCCCGCGCATCCACCCCCGCCGTCCGGAACACCCAGGAGATGAAGGCCGCCGACCAGGCGGGTTCCGACCACAGCGTCGAGCCACCCATGCCCCAGACGGCGGTGGCATAGATCTGCCGGTTGTCGCGGATCGCGCCCTCGTCATCCTCCACCGCGCGCCAATAGGCGAGCACGCGGGGGAAGTTCGCCATGTCCGATTCCGGCGGTGACCCTTCCGGCGCGGTCGTCCAGGCGTCCCGCACCACCCCGCCCCAGTCGCGCCATTCCCCCAGCGCCAGGCGCAGCACGCGTTCCGCGGCGGCCGGCGGATAGGGCAGTGGCGGCGATGCGGCGGGCGGCGGTGGCGGCACCGGCCTGGCGCAGCCGGCCAGCAGCATCAGCAGGGCGACGACGACCTTCGTGTGCGGCACGGTCAGGCCGCGACCGGCTGTCGCAGCATCGCCGCATCGGGCAGCGTCAGCCCCAGCACCAGGGCCGCCTGCCCGGCCGCATTCGGCGCCCCGCCCAGCGGCGAGGGCTGCACCACCAGCGCATAGCCCTGCGGCCGGACCAGCGGGCGCAGCAGTTCCACCGCCTTGCGATGCAGCGCCTGCGCCTGGTTCAGCGCCGCCACCGGCAGTGCCCCCGGCCGCACCTCGGCGGCGAGCGCCATGGCGGTCGCCGCGCGTGCCATCAGGCCCAGTGCCTCCGCATGGCTGCGCAGCGGATAGGCGGCACCCCCTTCCAGCACCAGCCCTTCCAGCCGCATCAGCCGGCCGGCCTCCTGCAGCTCCGTCATCCCCGGCTGCACCGCCGCCAGTGCCTGGCCGATGGGGCCGGCGAGCCGAAGCGGGTCGAGATGCGGCAAGGCGCGCGCCATCGCCAGCAGCGCCAGGGCCTGTCCGACCAGGGTCGCCGGCACACCGGGCCGGTCCTGGAAGGTGCCCGAAGGCTGCTGCAGGCCGATCAGCCGGCCCATCAGCGCGTCCAGCGGCGCCTCCGCCCCCGCCCGGCGCCGCGCCTCCGCCGCCAGGATGGCGCCGGCGAGGTCGGCCAGGGCCGGTTCGCCCGCCTGAAGCGCCGCCATCTGCCGGTCGAACCAGCCCTGCAGCGCCGCCACCCGCATGGCCGGCAGCAAGCTGCGATAGGCACCCCGCGCGGCGAACAGAAGCTGCGTCGCCACCGCGTTCAGTGCCGCCCCGCTGGGGGGCAGCGGGTCCAGCTCCAGCCCCGCCATCGCCGCGCCGGCCGGGCCGGCGGCCGCCATGATGGCGGCGGCCTTGTCGGCGGCCAGCCCCGGGGCGAGCAACCGGTCCTCCCGCACCACAAAGGATTGCCCGGCATCGAGGCTCACCGGGCCGTGCCGCAGGATCACCCAGTGCAGGGCCTGCGGACGCGCAGCGATGGCCTTCACGGACAGGACCTTGTCCGGCGCGCCGGGGCGAAGATGCAAGGTCGCGCCGGTTGCCGGCCAGCCGGCCAGGCCCATCGCCAGATGCGCCACAGGCTGCCGTTCCGCCCAGACGCGGACGCCCGCCGCCTGCGGCGCGCCGAATTCGCGCCATTCCGCCTTGGTACCTGCGACCCGACCCTCCGCCATCTCCAGCCCACCCGCGCCGAGCTGGTCGAGCGCCGTGCTGAGCCGCAGCCTGCTGATCCGCCGGCTGGCGGTGAAGGTCACGCTGAGCCGCAGGATCGGGGAGCCGGGGGTGATGGTGTAGTCATAGCGCAGCGTGCCGATGGCGGTGGGGCGGGGACGCAACAGGCCCGCCTTGCCGGTGATGCGGCTTTCATGCCGCAGGATGATGGCGCCGTCCTTCCGGGTCAGGACGAAGTCGGTGATCGTATCCTCCGCATCGATGCCGTTGCGGAAGCGGCCGGCGCGGAATTCGACCAGGTTGCCGGTGTGCATGACCGGCGCCGCCGCCTCATCCATCATCTGCTGCATCACCACGCCGGCCGAAAGGTCGCCGGTGAAGCGGTGGAACGGGGTGCGGATCTCGAAGTTCCGGGGGTCGTCGCGCACCACCTCGGTCGCGCCGAGCGCCGCGCGGCGGCAGGGCAGCGGCGTTTCCGCCATCGCCATGACGAAATCCAGCACGCCATCGGCGAAGTCCGGGTCGGCATCGCGGATATCGGGCTGCGCCAGCAATTCCGCCGCCTGCGCATTGACCGGCACGGCGCAGAAGCCGGCCGCTTCCGAATCCGCCAGCGCCATGAGCCGCCGGTCCCCAACCGTCACATCCCGCAGCATCGCGCCGCGAAGATGGGCGACCAGGCGGTCCCGGTCGGTCGCATGCAGAAGATTGCGCATGGGTGGGTATCGATCTCCGGACAGCGGAACCAGAATACCGTTGCCGGAGGGTCTGCGTGAAGGGCCTGCGTAGGACGGGGCCGGCCCCTCAAGGCGCCGTGAGCGCCGGGGCCTCAGCGCCCCGTCATGATCCGTTCGACGAGCTGCTTCGCCGTCGGCACGAAGCCGTTGGAATAGAAGGGGTCGCTGGCGAAGCGGAAGGCGTTGTGGCCGGCGAACATCAGGTTGCGCTCCAGCGCCCCGTCATGCGCCACGTCCTGCAGCGTCTTCTGGATGCAGAAGCTGCGCGGATCGGCCTTCTTGCCCGTGGAGAAATCGGGCTCGTTCTGCGTCCAGTTCGAGAAGCGGCAGTGGCTGAGGCAGCCCATGCAGTCGACCTGGTCCTTGAGGATCTCCTGCGCCTGGTCCGGCGTCACGAAGATCAGCGTATTGTCGGGCGTGCGCATCGCCTCGACGAAGCCCTGCGCCTCCCAGCCCTGCACCCGGGCGCGGTCATGCTCCGTCAGGTAGACGAGGCGCTTGCGCGGGCCGACGCCGTATTCGGCCACATGGTCGCCCACCGGCTCCGCCGTATAGGCCACCTGGTGCTCGTTCCGGTCCTCCAGCTCCCGCAGGAATTCGTTGCGGATGGCGGAGGAATAGAAGCCGGTCGGCGAGAACGGCTGCAGCGAGACGTCGCCGGGCTTCAGCGTCAGCAGGCGCTGCTTCCAGGCCTCGCTGATCGGGCTTTCCTGGGTCAGCAGGGGGCGGGTGCCGAACTGGAAGGCAATGGGGCCGAGGTCGGGATTGTCGATCCAGTCCTCCCACTCCTCCAGCCACCAGACGCCGCCGGCCATGATGATCGGCACGTCGCCCAGGCCGAATTCGCGCATCTGCTGGCGCAGCTTCAGGACGCGGGGGAAGGGATCCTCCGGCTTCTTCGGGTCTTCGGAATTCGACAGGCCGTTATGGCCGCCGGCCAGCCAGGGGTCCTCATAGACCACGCCGCCCAGCCATTCCCGCGTCTTGGAATAGGCACGCTTCCACAGCGCGGCGAAGGCGCGGGAGGAGGAGATGATGGGGTAGTAGTGCACCCCGTAGTCACGGGCGATATCGGCCAGGCGATAGGGCATGCCGGCACCGCAGGTGATGCCGTGGATCAGGCCCTTGGCCCCTTCCAGCATGCCGCGCGCCACGCGTTCCGCCCCGCCCATCTCCCACAGGATATTGGTATGGATGCGGCCCTGGCCGTTGGAGCGTTCATGCGCTTCCTTCGCCTGGGCGATGCCGCCGGCGATGCCATAGGCCACCAGCTCCTCATGCCGTTCCCGGCGGGTGCGGCCGGAATAGGTCTGGCGGATCACGTTGCCTTCGGCATCGTAGCTGTCGGCGTTGACGGCGGAAAAGGTGCCGACCCCGCCGCCGGAAGCCCAGCCGCCGCAGGTCGCGCCATTGGAAACGGCGACGCCCTTGCCGCCCTCAACGAGGGGAAGAACGTCCACGCCACCCATGCGGATCGGGTTGATGGCCTTCAAGGATTTGGGCTCCGGGACTCTATGGGTTGCGCGGCGCCACGTCTGATGACGCCCGCGTGACCCGAATATGGCGTTTCAACCGCCGCAGGGGGAGGGGTCCCCCTGCGGTTTGCTGAATCAGCCCTCGTCGCGACGCGGGCGGAAGCTGCGCTCGCCATCGCGGCGCGGCGGACGGTCGCCGCGCGGGGCGCGTTCGCCAGCACCGGCACCCTCGCCTTCCTCACGCGGCCGGCGGGCGCCGACCTGTTCGGAGATGTCGGCGCCGGTCGCCTGGTCCACCATCCGCATGGACAGCTTCACCTTGCCGCGGTCGTCGAAGCCGATGACCTTGACCTTCACCGCATCGCCGTCCTTGACGATGTCGCTGGTCTTCTGGACGCGCTCATTGGCCAGTTCGGAGATATGGACCAGCCCGTCCTTGGCGCCGAGGAAGTTCACGAAGGCGCCGAATTCGGCGGTCTTCACGACCTTGCCGTTGTAGATCTTGTTGATCTCCGGCTCCGCCACGATGCCCATGATCCGGTCGATGGCCTTCTGGGCCGCCTCCACCGTCGTCGCCGCCACCTTGATGGTGCCGTCGTCGTCGATGTCGATCTTGGTGCCGGTCTGCTCCGTGATCTCACGGATCACCTTGCCGCCGGACCCGATCACGTCGCGGATCTTGTCCTTGTTGATCTGGATGACCGTGATGCGCGGGGCCGTCGCGGCCACGTCGCCACGGGCGCCCGACAGGCCCTTGGCCATCTCGCCCAGGATGTGCAGGCGGCCGTCCTTGGCCTGGCCGAGGGCGATCTTCATGATGTCGAAGGTGATGGAGGTGATCTTGATGTCCATCTGGAGCGCGGTGATGCCGTTCTCCGAACCCGCCACCTTGAAGTCCATGTCGCCCAGGTGGTCTTCGTCACCCAGGATGTCGGACAGCACGGCGAAGCCGCGGTCTTCCTTGATCAGGCCCATGGCGATGCCGGCGCAGGGGCGCTTCAGCGGCGCGCCGGCGTCCATCAGCGCGAGGCTGGTGCCGCAGACGGTGGCCATGGAGGAGGAACCGTTGGATTCCGTGATCTCCGACACCACCCGCATCGTGTAGGGGAACTTGTCCTTCTCCGGCAGCAGCGGGTGCAGCGCCCGCCAGGCGAGCTTGCCATGGCCGATCTCGCGGCGGCCCGGGCTGCCCATCCGGCCCGTCTCGTTCACCGAGTAGGGAGGGAAGTTGTAATGCAGCATGAAATTCTCGCGGTATTCGCCCGCGAGGGAATCGATGATCTGCTCATCCTGCCCGGTGCCCAGCGTGGCGACGCACAGCGCCTGCGTCTCGCCACGGGTAAACAGGGCCGAGCCGTGGGAGCGCGGCAGGATGCCGACCTCGGCCACGATCGGGCGCACGGTCTTGGTGTCGCGGCCGTCGATGCGCATGCCGGTGTCGAGGATGGCGTTGCGGACCACATCGGCCTCCAGCGCCTTCAGCAGGCCCTTGGCGGCGCCGGCATCCAGGCCCTCGGACTCGAGCGAGGCCAGGACGGCCTTCTTCACCGCGCCGACCTGGTTCTGGCGGGCCAGCTTCTCGGTGGTCTTGTAGGCTTCGACCATCGGCGCGCGGCCGAGCTCGGTGATGCGCGCGGACAGGGTCTTCTGGCTTTCGCTGGCCTCGGGCAGCGCCCAGGGCTCCTTCGCCGCGACCTCGGCCAGCTCGATGATCCCCTGGATCACCGCCTGGAAGGACTTGTGGCCGAATTCGACGGCGCCGAGCATGACCTCCTCGGACAGTTCCTGCGCCTCCGACTCCACCATCAGCACGCCCTCGGCGGTGCCGGCGACCATCAGGTCGAGCTGCGACTGCTGGAGCTGGGCGGAGGTCGGGTTCAGCACATAGCCGCCGTCGATATAGGCGACGCGGGCGCCGGCCACCGGGCCGAAGAAGGGAATGCCGGAGAGAGTCAGCGCGGCGGAGCAGCCGACCAGGGCCACCACATCCGGGTTGTTCTCCAGGTCATGCGACAGCACGGTCGCGACCACCTGGACCTCGTTGCGGAAACCCTCCGGGAACAGCGGGCGCAGCGGGCGGTCGATGAGGCGGGAGACCAGGGTCTCGTTCTCGGAGGGACGGCCCTCGCGCTTGAAGAAGCCACCGGGGATCTTGCCCGCAGCGAAGGCCTTCTCCTGGTAGTTCACGGTCAGCGGGAAGAAGTCCTGGCCGGGCTTCACGGAACGGGCGCCGACCACGGTGCAGAGCACGATGGTGTCGCCGAGCCGGGCCATCACCGCGCCATCCGCCTGGCGGGCAACCTTGCCCGTCTCCAGCGTCAGAAGCTGGCCACCCCAGGAAATGTCCTTGCGGAAATACTTGTCGAACATGAAGCGTCCTTCTTGACCCCGCCGGATGCGGGGCCACAGCGAAAAGCCACCCGGGCGCGAAGCGCGCAGGCGGCCGGAACGCGACGAAGGCGGAGGCCGGGCGTTTCCGATCCCGGTGGGGCGCGGCGACTCGGGCGGCATGGGTCCCACCGCGACTGTCCTGGACCTGATCCCTGTCCGGGCACGACGCGATGGGGACGGCGCTGCAAGAAGGCCGCCCATGTGGCCGGAGGCGCCGTCATCGCCCCATCCGGGCGCGGCTGGTCCGCGAGGCTTCCGCTGCCATCGCAGCGAAGGTCTTTCCCGTATCCGGGACCGACCCGCGCGGCCTATGGCATGCCGGGACCCGAAAGGCCAGAAGAAACGGGTTAATCGCCCTCAAGGAGACGGTGCGCCGCCGGGTCCCCCACCGGGTCCACCACCGGGTCCACCGCCAGGCCCCCCGCCGGGTCCTCCTTCAGGCCCACCGCCAGGCCCCCCACCGGGTCCTCCGCCGGGACTGCCGCCGGGATCGCCCGGCGGGCCACCGCCAAAGCCAGCGCCGCGACCGCCAGCCGGGCCGGGTGGTGCCGGCCCGGCGGGGCCGCCCGGCCCTTCCGCCCCCATGCCGTCCGGCTCGCGCCATCCGACCGCCAGGAACCGGCCATCCGCTTGGCGCGACGCCTCCACCACCGCGCGGCGCGGCGCAGCGGGCGGGGTCAGGCTGGCGCCGGCAGGCAGGGCTGCGCCGGAGGCGGCCAGTTCCAGGCCGCCGGCGATGGGGGCGATGAAGGCTTCCAGCAGCAGCCGCCCGATCCCCGGCCCGAAATGCCCGGCCGGATCGGACAGGAGCTGGTCCGGCGTCAGCGACTCCAGCACCAGCCGCCCGCCTTCCAGCCGTCCCTCGCCGCGCAGCCGGACTCCCGCCGGGAAGGCCGGCACCGGCCCCGCCAGCGCCAGGCCGCCGAGGCGCGGACCGCTTGGGCCGCGCTCCAGGAACCCGTGCCGCAGCACCCGCCCCGGCGTGCCGGGGTCGAGGCGCGTTGCCTCCACCCCGCCATCGGGCCGCGGCAGCCCGCTGACCGTGACCCAGGCGCCGGGCTGCCAGTCGCGGCCGCCGCGCAGCAGGGGGGCGAAGGTGACCATCTGGCCGGCGACCACCAGCCCATCCGGCCGCACCGCCTCCACCGGCCCCGCAAGCTCCTGCCGCAGGGTGATGCGCCGGGCGCGCAGGGCGCGGAGCGGGCCGGCGGCCTCGATCTCCACCACCTGGCCGGCACGCAGCCAGCCGGGGGCGGCGCCATGGTCCACCCGCAGGCCATTGACGCAGATGCTGGCGAAGCCGGTCACCACGCCGATGATCCCGGTGCCGCCGATGCCGCGATCCCCCGCCGCCAGCCGCGCCCCGGTGCCGCCGATTCCCCGGTCGCCATCCGGCGCCAGGGACGCCAGCGGCGGGCCGTCATCCGGGCCGATGCGGCAGGTCGGCGCCGGCTCGGCGGGCCATTGGCAACTCGCCAGCAACAGGGCCGCCGCGGCCAGGATGGGCAGGTGGCGCGTCATGCGCCCGGCTCCCCTGGCTCGGCCTCGGCATGCAGGTAGATGCCGAGATTGACGCGCCGGGTCGGCGTGCCGGGTGGCGGCGGGTCCTGGCCGTCCAGCAGGGCCAGCATCTCCCGGTTCAGGGCGACCAGCAGGCGTTCCGCACCTTCCCGCCCCAGGGCCTGCATGCGCTGCGCCAGATCCTCCGGCAGCCGGTCGTAATGCACCGAGCGTTCCAATTGGCGCGGCGTGCCGCCAGCCAGGTTGTGGGTGGCGGCGGCGATGTGGTCGTGCAGGTTGCGGGCGAAGTAGTGCAGCTGGGCGGCGCTGCCCGGCCGCGGCAGGAAGGCCGCCTGCTGCAGCACCACGCGATCCGCCGCATCCAGCCGCACCAGGCCCTGCGCCTGCCAGTCATCCAGCACGGCGCGCGGCCGCACATCCCGCGTCACCCCGGCGACCAGCGATTCGAAGCTCGGCTGGCCGGGTGGCGCGGCGCGCGGCAATGGCAGGGGCTGGCCGTCGGCGTCCGAAAATTCGGCCATGCCGAGCCAGCGCGCGACGATCTGCCCGCCGACCGACACCACCTCCGGCACCTCCGGCGCATCGGCCGGCAATTCGCGCAGGCGGCGCAACTCCTTGCGATGCACGCCGGTCAGCAGGCTCAGCCGGCTGTCCGTGCCGGCGGGGCCGAGCTGCTGCTGCGCCACCTGGACATAGAGGCCCCGCACCAGCTCGGCGAAGACCGGATAGGTGATACCGGCGCGGATCAACAGCCGCAGCAGCGGGCGCAGCAGGCGCGCGACGGCGCGCAGCAGCTCGGGCGCGGGGGGCGGTTCGGGCAAGTCGGGCAAGGCGTCCGGTCCTGCGGCCAGGGTGGTGTTTCTCTAGCAGCCCCCCGCGTGGGAAAACAGCCCACACGCTTGACGTGGGAAAATTTCCCACACATGCTGCCGCGACGACCACGAGGCCCCGCGCCATGCCCGACCACGCTTTGCCCATCGCCGCCGCTCCCCGGCCCGACACGCTGTTCGAACGCCTGGACCGCCACCCCGCGCTCAAGGCCGGGCTGCGCCGCCTGCTCGGCCCGGCCCTGCCGATGCTGCGCCCCCATCTGGCCGGGCTCGGCTGGGCCGATGACGCCGCCTATCGCCGCTGGATCGCCCGCCACGACACGCCCAGCATCGCCGAGCGGCTGCACATGCGCCGGCAGATCGCATCGATGCGGGACCCGGTGCTGCTCTCCATCGCCATGCCGGCCTGGCGCACCCCGCCCGAGCTGCTGCGGCTGGCCATCGGCTCCCTGCGCGCCCAGCTCTATCCGCATTGGGAGCTCTGCGTGGTGGATGACGCCTCCCCGGGCCAGGAGGTGGCGGCGGTGCTGGCCGAGCAGGCGGCCGCCGATCCGCGCATCCGCTGGCGCCGCCGTGCCCGCAACGGCCACATCGCCGCCGCCACCAACGACGCCATCGCCATGGCGCGCGGCCGCTACGTGCTGCTGATGGACCATGACGACCTGCTGCCGGAACACGCCCTGTTCGAGGTCGCGCAGCTGGTCGAGCGGCAGCCGGAGGCGGAGCTGATCTACAGCGACGAGGACAAGATCGACGCCCGGGGCCGCCGCTACGACCCCTATTTCAAGCCGGATTTCGACGCGGACCTGCTGCTGGCGCAGAACCTGGTCAGCCATCTCGGCGTCTATGCGCGCGACCTGCTGTGGCGCATCGGCGGGCTGCGGGATGGCTATGCCGGCAGCCAGGACCATGACCTGGCGCTGCGCGCCGCGGCGGCGACTCGGGTGGGCGGCATCCATCACATCCCGCGCATCCTGTATCATTGGCGCCAGCAGGCCGGCAGCTTCTCCGGCCGCGCCGCCGCGCGCTGCATCCGCGCCTCCCGCGCCGCGGTGCAGGATCATCTGGCGCGGCACAGCCCCGGGGCGACACTTCAGCCGGCGGCGCTGGCGCCCTTCTGGCACCGGGTGGTGCATCCGCTGCCGCGCCCGCTGCCGTCGATTTCCGTCCTGATGGCCGGGCCGGGCGCCGCCGCGGCGGGGGTGGCACTGCTGCGCCAGGCAGGCTGGCCGGGGCTGGAGGTCGTGGCGGTGGAGGCCGGGGTCTTCCTGGCGGCCCCGGGGCTGCGCCTGCTGGCGCCCGCCGGCGGGGCCCCGCCGCCGCCGCAGGCGGCCCTGAGGCAGGCCACGCAGGCGCCCCTGAACCAGGCCACGCCGGCAGCCCGGAACCAGGCCCCGGCGGCAATGCTGAACCAGGCGGCGGCGGCAGCGCGCGGCAGCCTGCTGCTGCTGCTGGATCCGGCAATGGAGGGGCTGTCGCCGGAATGGCTGCGCGGCATGGCGGCCCAGGCGCTGCGGCCGCAGGTCGGCGCGGTGGGCGCCAGGCTGCTGGATGCGGAAGGGCGGCTGCTGCATGCCGGCTACCGGCTCGACCCGCAATCGGTCGTCACCCAGGCGCAGCCCGGGGCGCGGGCCGATGCGCTGGGCCATGGCGGCTGCCTGGCCCTGGCGCGGCAGGTCTCCGCCGTCTCCGGCGCCGCGATGATGCTGCGCCGCGCGGTGTTCGAGGAGGTCGGCGGGTTGGATGCGGCGGCGCTGCCCTGGGCGCTGCACGATGTCGATCTCTGCCTGCGGCTGCGCAGCCAGGGCTACCGCGTCCTGACCACCCCTGCCGCGACGCTGCGCCGCACAGCGCCGGAGGTGCCGCCACCCCTGGCCGCCCTGGTGACGATGCGCTGGCGCTGGGACGCGGTGCTGGCGGCCGACCCCTTCCTCAATCCCAACCTGCCGCGGCTGGAGGCGCTGCGCCGCCCGGCGCCGGCGGCGGCGCCGGACTGGCGCAAGGGGCGCGCGGCGTGACCGCGCAGGCGGCGCCCGGTGGCAACCTGGCGGGTGGCAACCTGGCGGGCGGCGACCTGGCGGGTGGCGGCCTGGCCATCGGCATCGTGCTGTTCCGGCCGGACCCGGTGGCGCTGGCCGCCACGCTGCGGGCGGTGGCCCCGGCGGCGGAGATGGTGCTGCTGTTCCTGAACGCGCCGCTATCCGCCGCCGCACGCAGGGTGGTGGCGGCGCATCCCGGCCCGGCGCCGCAGCTGCTGAACGATGGCACGAACCTCGGCCTGGGCGTCGCCTATAACCGCATGGCGGAGGTGGCGCGCGGCGCCGGCCTCGGCGCGCTGCTGCTGCTCGACCAGGATTCCGCCCCGCCCGCCGGCCTGCCCGCCGCGCTTTGCGCCATGCGCGACCGGCTGCGCCAGGCCGGGGAATGCCCCGCGGCCATCGGGCCCTTGCCGGTGGCGGCCGAAGGGTCCGGCTGCAAGGCGCCGCGGCTGTTCCCCCGCCCGGGGCTGGAGGCGCCGGAGGGCGCCCGGCCGCTGCAGTTCCTGATCTCCTCCGGCACCCTGCTCGACCTGGAGGCCTGGGCCGCGATCGGTTGGTTCCGGGAGGATTTCTTCATCGATGCGATCGACATCGAATGGTGTTTCCGCGCCTGGGCGCGGCATTTCTCCTGCTGGATGATGCCCGGCCAGCCGATGCCGCACCGGCTGGGCCAGGGGGTGCTGCGGGTGCCGCTGCTGGGGATGCGGCTGGCGCGGCAGCCGCCGGCGCGGCTCTACACCTATGTGCGCAACCAGGCGGCGATGCTGCGCCTGCCGAGCGTGCCGCTGCGCTGGAAGTGCCGGCTGCTGCCCTATATGGCGGTGCAGGCGGCGGTCCATCTGCTGGCCAGCCATGGCGACCGGCAGACGCTGCGGGCCTTCCTGCTGGGCCTGCTGGACGGGTTGCGCAACCGGCTGGGGCCGGTCAGCCGCGGCTTCGGGTGATCAGCGCCGCGCGCCCTCACCCTCGAAGAAGCGCGGATCGTTGAAGTCGAACAGGCGGTTGTCCAGCGTCATGCCGGATTCGACCTCATACAGCGTCACCCGCGTCTCCCGCCCCTGGGCGTCGAGCACGGTCCATTGGCGCAATTCGAGGGGGTCCTCGGCGAAGGCCAGGATCAGGCGGCCTTCCGCCGCGGCCTCCGTGCGGTGCAGCCCGACCCGCAGGAAGCCGCCGGAGCGTTCCATGCCGAAGACGGTGATGTCGCCGGACAGCCGGATCTCCGGCCGCAGCAGCACGCCGAGCGGGGTGGAGGAGGCCGGCACCGCGGTGGGCTGGCGCAACTCCCGGTCATACATCAGCACCTGGCCGCCGGCCGCGACCAGCAGCAGCGGCTCCGGCGGGTCATAGTCGAAGCGCATGCGGCCGGGGCGGCTGATCAGCGCCGTGCCCTGGGCCGAGGCGCCGTTCTGCGCCACCTGCAGGAAACGGGCGCGCAGGGTGCGCAGGCCATTGAGATAGGCCTCCACCCGCCCCAGCGCGGCGCGGTCGATGCCGCCCTGGGCCGTGCCCTGCTGCGCCAGGGCGGGGCGGGGAAGCCAGGGGACGAGAGCCAGGGCGGCGGCGGCCCCGAGGATGCGGCGACGTGTCATGTCCTGGCAGATGGCCCATCGCTGTCGCCACGGAAAGACCTGTACGCCGTTAACCATCCATCAAGAGCAGTTGCGTCTAATGCGAGCAACCCAAGGTTGCAAAAGGGCCGCCTCTTTATCCCGAAGATCGGGTCTCCGGCCTTTCCCCTTCCGGCGCCACGGAGCCTTCCGATGCCCTTCGATTTCCTGCCTCCGCTGACCCAGGGCCAGATGCCCATCGATGCCGAGACCATCCACGGCGTGCCGAGGCATGAGCTGGTCGCCCATGCCATGGCCCAGATCGCGCCCAGCCTGCGCGATGCCGTCGCCGAGATCGAGGTCAGCGGCAGCGGCCAGTTCGTGCATATGGGCATGGTCTTCGACCAGGTTGCCTGGCGCGCCGCCTGGCGCCGCCCCGGCCTGCCGGTGGCCTCCGGCAGCTTTCCGGTGTGGAACGGCAGCCCCGTCTGACAAATCGTCAGGCCACCTTGTCAACAAGGCTGCCACTCAACCCCGCAGAGGCCCGGCGAGAGCGGCGGGAGCCGCACTTCGCCCCGCATCGTCAAGGCGATGCGTCATTCATCGTCAAACTGACTTGACACTCCCGGCAATCCGTTGCGAGCATGATCGGGCCAAGGTGCTCACGCGCTGCCTGCCACGAAGCAAGAAGGTCATTTGACCGGGTGTGAACCCGGCCAGATCCCCCCGATGCCAGGCAGCGCCGTGGGCCGGCGCCTGGACCTGTCCATGGCGTCGAATGATCCTGCCCGGACCGGACGCGAATCCGGTCCACGCGGCAGGTGATCTGCCTTGGCAAAGAATCGCCGGGAGGGGTGCTCCGGCAGGGCCGTATGATTCACCACAGCGTGCTGTGATGTTTCCGCGCGTCCCTGCATGCCCAATCTCCGGCACCGGGAGAGGTGGGTTCTGCCATGGCGAGTTCGGCGGGGATCGCGGCCAGGACAGACGCGCGACAGGGGTCCACCCCGCCGCCTTTGGCCACCATCGTCTATCGCAGCCGGGCCGTCGCGCCGCTTCCCGGCCCGGCCCTGCGGCACCTCATCCAGACCGCCCAGGCCCGCAATCACGGCGAGGCCATCACCGGCGTGATGCTCTACGACGACACGCATTTCTTCCAGTGGCTGGAAGGCCCGCCCGATGGGGTCGACCGGGTGATGCACTCGATCCACAACGACCCGCGCCATACCGATGTCGAGATCCTGGCCCGGCGCAGGTCGCCCACGCGCCGCTTCAGCGGCTGGGACATGAAGCTCGCCGCGCCGGGCGCCAGGACCTTCGCCTGGCCGGACGAGGTCATCGAGCCGCCCGCCGAGGTCATGGCGAATCTGCGGCGCCAGCCCAAGGCCGCGCCCGGCCTGCTGGTCAGGCTGAGCCCCCTGCCCCTGGACCCCGCGCAGGCCGGTGGGCAGCAGGCGGCCGCGCTGGTGCGGACGGCGCTGGGCCAGGCCTCCGCCGCGGTGCTGAAGACGGTGATCCTCGATTCGGTCATCCCGATGCTGCTGGAGCGGCACGGCGCCGATGCCGGCCCGTCCGCGGTCAATCCCCGCGCCAAGGAACTCGCGGAGCTTCTCATCGCCTCGGACCAGACGGCCGCGCTGGATCTGATCCGGGAATTGCGTGGGGGCGATGCCGATCCCCGGCACCTCTACGCGCCGCTGTTCGAACCGGCGGCGCGCAGCCTGGGCGACCTGTGGAACGACGACATCTGCAGCGAGTTCGAGGTGACGCTGGGGCTTTGCCGGCTGCAGACGGCGGTGCGGCTGCTGGGCGCCGATGTGCCGCGCACCATTCTTCCCGGCGACCAGCCGAATGTCCTGGTCACCCCGGTGCCCGGGGAGCTGCACCACCTGATGGCCGGGCTCGATTCCGAATGGCTGCTGGGGGCCGGCTGGGCGCCGCAGGTCGCCTTCCCCGCCAGTGACCGCGCCCTGCAGGACCTGCTCGCCGCGAGCTGGGTCGATGTGCTGGACCTGTCCTTGAGTGCGGCCTTCCGGCGCGAGGATTCGCTGCCGCGCCTCGCCCAGACCATCGCCAAGGCGCGCCGCGCCTCCCGCAACCCCGCGCTGCTGGTCGTCGTGGGCGGTCGCGTCTTCGTGGAGGACGGCACCGCCGGCCCGGGTGTCGGCGCCGACATGGCCAGCCAAAGCTCGGAGAACGTCGACCGGCGCATCATCCAGGGGATGCGGGCCGAGGCCGCGCTGCGGGACGCCCCGGGACGGCAGGCCAGCGCCGCCGCGTTCCGGCGCCAGGCCGGCAGGGCCTGATCCACGCCGGGGCGGTTCCGCCCGGCCGCGCTTCGCCCTACCCTTCGCCACCGCGCGGCACAGGGCAGGAGCAGCCGATGTTCGAGACCGAGACCACCCCGCAATCCCGCATCGCCGGCGCCGCCGCGCTGCTGGCCGATATCCGCCGGGGCCGGCGCGCCCCCGTCCCCGGCCTGCCGGAAGCGCTGAAGCCGCAGACCATCGCGGAGGCGGAGGCGATGCAGGTGGCGACCTATGCCGCGCTCGGCTGGGGCATCGCCGGCTGGAAGGTCGGCCGCACCTTCGACCAGCCGATCGCCGCGCCGCTGCCCGATGTGGCGCTGGCGCCCGTGGCGGAGGCGCCGCTGCACCTGCCGCCCGGCACGGCGATGGAGCTGGAAGTGGCGCTGCGCCTGCGCCAGGGGCTGGACGCGGCGCAGCTCGCCGCCCTGCAGCCGGCGGATATGCCGGCGCTGGCCGAGCTGATCCTGCTGTTCGAATTCGTCGAGACGCGCTTCGCCGCCGGCCATCCGGCCGGCGACCTGGAAAAGCTGGCCGATTGCGTCTCCAACGGCAGCTGCGTCTTCGGCCCGGCCACCGGTGCCTGGAGCTGGCCGGATGCCGAGACCATCGCGATGCGCCTGACCGTGGATGGCATCGAGGTGGCGCGGCATGAGGGCACGCACCGCGCCATGCCGCTGGCGGCGCTGGTCGCCGGCTGGCGCGACCGCTGCCTGGCGCTCGGCCACCTGCCCCAGGCCGGGGAGGTCATCACCCTCGGCAGCCAGACCGGCATGCTGCCGGTGCCCGCCGCGGGCGGCACCCTGGTCGGGGAGATGACGGGGCGCGGCAGCCTCGCCGTGCGCGTCGCCCCGCTCGGGAGCTGACATGGAGGATCACGGCGGCCCGGCGCCGATCGCGCATCTGCACGGCATGGGCGGCCACCTGCTGCTCTATCCCGACCGCATCCGGCTGCTGCGGCACGGCCCCTGGTTCACCGCGATGAACCTGCTGGCGCATCTGGAGCGGGAGATGGAGACCATCATCCTGCTGCGCGACCTGGTGGCCGTGCATATGGTGCGGTCGCTGCTGCTGGTGCAGTTCCTGCGCCTGACCTATCCGGGCTGCCCGGCGCCCAGCGGCCACTACCTGCGCGACGCCTTCGCCGAGAACGCCTTCCTGTTCAGCCTGGCCGACAACCGCCCGCTGCTGGCGATGCAGCAGCGGATCACCGATGTGGCGGCGGCGGCACGGGGGGTGGCGCCAGCGCATTGAGGGCGGGAGCGCCCCAGTTCAACGCCCCGGATAGCTGGGGCGCGGCGGGCGAGAGAGGCTGTCCGCCTCCAGCAGATCGGCGGTGCCGGCGATTCGCGCCGCGGCCAGCGGATGGCCGGAATCGAGCGCCGCCACCGCCAGACGCCGCAACTCCGCGAGGATCGAAGCCAAACTGCGCGAAACCTCTCCCGTCACGGGATCGATCTCGACGGGACCAGGGCTGTTTTCGCGAGTCATTGTCACAATATTGGCCCTTCTGAGACGCCCCTGACAATACAGGATGCCTGACTCCTTCAGGGGTGACGTCACGAAAACGCGAGTTCATGCCGCCGCCCCGGGCCTTGCGGTTTGGCGCTTAGAACATATCATGAACATGAACCGCCGGGGCCCATGCCATGGAATTGCTGCGCAAGCTGGAGATCCTCGCCGATGCGGCGAAATACGATGCCTCCTGCGCCTCCTCCGGCACCACCAAGCGCAACAGCCTGAAGGGCGGGCTGGGCAGCACGGAGGGCAGCGGCATCTGCCATGCCTATGCGCCGGATGGGCGCTGCATCTCGCTGCTCAAGCTGCTGCTGACCAATGCCTGCGTCTTCGACTGCGCCTATTGCATCAACCGCGCCTCCTCCAACACGCCGCGCGCGCGCTTCACGGTGCAGGAGGTGGTGGACCTCACCCTCAGCTTCTATCGCCGCAACACGATCGAGGGGCTGTTCCTGTCCTCCGGCATCATCCGCTCCCCGGACTATACGATGGAGCAGTTGGTGCGCGTGGCGCGAAGCCTGCGGCTGGATCACGGTTTCCGCGGCTATATCCACCTGAAGACCATCCCCGACGCGGCGCCGGAACTGCTGGCGGAGGCCGGGCTGCATGCCGACCGGCTCTCCATCAACATGGAGCTGCCGACTGTCGCCGGCCTGGAATCCCTCTGCCCCGAAAAGAGTTTTTCCCGCATCCGCCACGCCATGGCGGGGCTGCGGACGCGGATCGAGGGCGCGCAGGAGGAGGCGAAGACGGCGCGGCGCGCATCGCCAAAACGATTCGCGCCGGCGGGGCAGAGCACGCAGATGATCGTCGGCGCCGATGGCGCGGATGACGGCGCCATCCTCGGCACGGCCGGCGATCTTTACGCCGGCTATCGCATGCGGCGGGTCTATTACTCGGCCTATTCGCCGATTCCCGACGCATCCCGCCTGTTGCCGCCCGCCGCGCCGCCGCTGCTGCGGGAACACCGGCTGTACCAGGCGGATTGGCTGCTGCGCTTCTACGGCTTCTCCCAGGCGGAAATCCTGGCCGGCGGCCAGGGCGGCATGCTGGACCTGGAATTCGATCCGAAGACCGCCTGGGCGCTGCAATCCCGCCAGGACTTTCCCGTGGATGCGAATACCGCGCCGCGGGAGGCGCTGCTGCGCGTGCCCGGCCTCGGCGCGAAGACGGTGGAGCGAATGATCTCGGCCCGGCGCCACACGCGGCTGCGCGTGGCGGACCTGGCGCGGCTGCGCGCCAGCCTGGGCAAGGTGCTGCCCTTCCTGGTGCTGGCGGACCATGTGCCGCGCGGGCTGGACAGCGGCGGGCTGCGCGACCGGCTGCGCCCGGCCACCGCCTTCGCCGCCGCCGCCCGGCCGGTGCAGATGGCGCTGTTCTGATGCCGGCCCTCGCCCTGCGGCAAGGCCTGGCGGTGACGCTGCCCGGCCCGGCCGACTTCCTCGCCTGGCGCCAGGCGGCGCGCGGGCTGGTGGCGGCCGATATCCCGCCGGAACAGGCGGAATGGGTGGTGGCCGGCGACATGCCGGGGCTGCTGGCGGAGGCGCCGGCACCGCCCCCTTCCGCCGCGCCCTTCAGCGTGCCGCGCGCCTTCCTCGACCAAGCGGAAATCGCCATCCGACACAGCGACCCGGAACGCTTCGCCCTGCTCTACGGCCTGCTCTGGCGTATCACGCGCGGCGAGCGCCACCTGATGCAGGCGGCGACCGACCCGGCGGTGATCCGCCTCGGCGCCCTGGCCAAGGCGGTGCGGCGCGACGCCCACAAGATGCACGCCTTCGTCCGGTTCCGGGAGGTGCAGGCGGAGGACGGCGCACGCCACATCGCCTGGTTCGAACCGGACCATCATATCGAGGAGGCCGAGGCCGGCTTCTTCGTCCGCCGCTTCGCCGCGCTGCGCTGGTCCATCGTCACGCCGCGCCGCAGCGTCGCCTGGGATGGCGCGGCGCTGTCCTTCGGCCCGGGCGGGCGTCGCGCCGATGTGCCGCCGGATGATGCGACGGAGCCGCTGTGGCGCGCCTATTACGGCGCCATCTTCAACCCGGCCCGGCTGAAGCCCGGCGCGATGCGCGCGGAGATGCCTCGCAAATACTGGCGCAACCTGCCGGAGGCGGTGGAAATCCCGCGCCTGCTGGCGGAAGCCCCCGGCCGCGTGGCGGCGATGGCCGCGCTGCTGGCGCCGAATCCCCGGCCGCAGCGGCAAGTGCATCTTTCCGCGCCGGCCCGCGTTGCGCCGGATATGCGAACCCCGATCGAGCCCCCCACCGATCCGGCCATGGCCCTGGCCGCCCTGCGCGAGGAATTGCTGGCGCGCCCCGACCTGCCGGATTTCTGCGCCCGCGCGACGCAGCCGGTCTTCGGCGAGGGTCCCCTGGGCGCCGCGCTGATGTTCGTCGGCGAACAGCCGGGGGATGAGGAGGATATCGCCGGCCGTCCCTTCGTCGGACCCGCCGGACGGCTGCTGGACCGCGCCTTGGCGCAGGCCGGCGTGGCGCGAGGCGAGGCCTATCTGACGAACGCCGTGAAGCATTTCAAATTCACCGCCACCGGCAAGCGCCGCCTGCACCAGTCCCCCGACGCCGGCGACATCACTTATTACCGCCCCTTCCTGGCGCGGGAGGTGACGGCGGTGGCGCCGCGGCTGGTGGTGGCGCTGGGCGCCACGGCGCTGGCGGCGCTGACGGGCCGGAAACTGCCGGTGCTGAAGACCCGTGGCCAGGTGGTGACCGGCCTCACCCGCCATCCGGTCTTCGCCACCATCCATCCGAGCTATCTGCTGCGCCTGCCCGATGAGGGCGCGCAACAGGCCGGCTTCGCGGACTTCGTGGCGGATCTGCGGGCCGCGGCGGCGCAGGCAGCGGCCTAGCCTAGCCGCCCGCCTGCCAGGCCTTCACGCTCTCCAGCGGCCAGAGCAGCATCAGCACGTTCAAGGTGAGATTGTCGCGGATCACCAGCGCCACGCCGATCTCCATGGCCAGCAGCAGCGCGACGCTGGCCCAGACGGGCAGCCGCGCGGCGAGCGCGAAGCCCACCCACATGGCGGCGACATCGCTGACCGAATTGAGGACGCTGTCACCGAAGTAGTCCAGCGCGATGGTCGCCTCGCGGTAGCGCTGGATCACCGCCTCGGTGTTCTCCGCGATCTCCCACGCCGCCTCCACCACGGTCGCGATGACCAGACGCGGCATCAGGCCAAGCCGGCCCGCCAGCAGATGCAGCGCCGCGTAGAAGATCAGCCCATGGGCGATGTGGGACGGCGTGTACCAGTCCGTCAGATGCTGCGAATTCTCGCTGCTCACCACCACCCCATGCCACAGCTTAATGCTGCCGCATTTGCAGATCGGCTCCCGCCCCATGGCCAGCAGGATGCCGGCGGTGGCGGCGAGGAGCAGCAGCAGGATGGCGAACCAGGCCCAGCGGGGCAGGTGGCGCATGAATCGGGGGCCTTGTCGGTGCGGCCGCAGCGTGACGATGCCGCGGCCGCCCGGCAAGACAGCCCTCAGTTCACGGTGATGCGGGCTTCCCGGATCACCCGGCCCCATTTCGCCGTCTCGTCCCGCATGGTGGTGGCGAGCTCGGCGGAGGTGGAGCTGACGGCATCGGCGCCGGCGGCCGTCAGGCGCTGCTGCACCGCCGGCTCGGCCAGAACCTCCCGCAGCACGGTGCTCAGGCGCTCCGTCGCCGCCTCTGGCAGGCCGGCGGGCGCCATCACCGCGCCCCAGGAGGTGGCCTGGGCGTCGGCGAGGCCCGATTCGGCGAAGGTCGGCACATCCGGCAGCAGGCTGGAACGGCGCGGGCCGGTGACCGCCAGCGCCCGTACCCGGCCGCCCTGCACCTGCGCCAAAGCGGAGGGAAGCTGGTCCAGCATCACCTGCACATTGCCCGCGACGGTGTCGTTCAGCGCCGGCGCGCTGCCGCGATAGGGCACATGCTGCATCTCCACCCGCGCCACCATCTTGAACAGCTCCGGCACCAGATGGGTGGAGGAGCCATTGCCGCCGGAGCCGTAGGACAATGCCCCGGGCCGCGCCCGCAGCAGCGCCAGGAACTCCGCCAGGTTCTGCGCGGGGACGGAGGGATTCACGATCAGCACATGGTCGGTGGAGAAGGCCATGCCGATCGGCGCCAGGTCAGTCGCCGGGTTGAAGCCCATATTGGTGTAGAGATGCGGGTTGATGGTCAGCGTGCCCGTGGTGCCCATCAGGATGGTGTAGCCATCGGCCGGGCTGCGGACGACATTCTCCACGCCCACATTGCCGCCGGCGCCGGTGCGGTTTTCCACCGTCACCGGCTGGCCCAGCTTCGCCTGCATCCGGTCGGCGACGACGCGCGCCACCACATCGGTGGCGCCGCCCGGGGGGAAGGGCACGACGAAGCGCAGCGGCCGGCTCGGCGCCCAGCCCTGGGCCAGGGCGGGGGTCGCGAGTGCCGTGCCCAGCAGGGCGCGGCGGGTGATGCGGAACGTTTTCATGGTTGTTCTCCCGGTTTCTTTTGACGGTCAGACGGCGGCGGCGTGGCGCTCCTTCAGCAAAGACAGCACCTGGTCGGGGTCCTGCTGCCACCAATGTTTTGACAGGATCTCGACCTCGGCGAAGGTTCGGTAGCCCTGCGCTTCCACCATGCGGCGGATGGCGGGGATGTCGATGCAGCCTTCGCCGGGAATGCCGCGGTCGAAGACGGTGTCGAGCGTCGGCACCTTCCAGTCGCAGACATGGAAGGCGGCGATGCGCGCGCCCGCACGCGCGATCTGCGCCTCGAGCTGCGGATCCCACCAGACGTGATAGACGTCGAGCGCGACGCCCATGCCGGCGCCGAATTCGTCACACAGGTCCAGCGCCTGGCCGAGCGTCGACAGCACGGAGCGATCCGCGCAAGTCATCGGATGCAGCGGCTCCAGCGCGATGGTCACGCCCGCCGCGCGCGCCGCCGGCATGATCGCCGCCAGCCCGTCCCGCACCATGGCGCGCGCGCCGGGCAGATCCTTGGAGCCCGGAGGCAGACCACCGCAGACCATCACCAGACAGGCCGCGCCGATCGTGTGGGCTTCCTCAATGGCCCGCAAATTGTCCTCGATGGCGGCGGCGCGGCCGGCGGCGTCGGCGGCCGGGAACATGCCGCCGCGGCACAGGCCGCTGACAGCAAGGCCCGCATCGCGAATCTGCTTCGCGGCACGGTCCACGCCCATCGCCTGCAGCACGTCACGCCAGGGCGAGATGCCCGGAATCCCGTGACGGGCGCAGCCCTCGATGCACTCGGCGAGCCCCCATTTCTCCTTCACCGTGACGGTGTTGAGCGACATCTCCATCAGGCGGCACCATGCAGCGCGAGCAGGTTCCGCATGCGCGCCACCGCCATGTCCGGGTCCCGCAGCAGGCCCGCCTTGTCGGCGAGGCGGAAGAGTTCCGAAAAATGGCGGATGCTGCGGGTGGATTGCTGGCCGCCGATCATGACGAAGTGGTCCTGGTGGCCGTTCAGCCAGGCCATGAAGACCACGCCCGTCTTGTAGAAGCGTGTCGGCGCCTTGAAGATGTGGCGGCTCAGCGGGACGGTCGGCGCCAGGATGTCGTGGAAGGTCGAGAGGTCGTTCTTCGCGAGGCTGGCCAGCGCGCCGCCCACCGCCGGAGCGATGGGATCGAAGATGCCGAGCAGCGCGTCGGAATAGCCCTGCTCGTCGCCGGCGATGAGTTCGGCGTAGTTGAAGTCGTCGCCGGTGTACATGCGCACGCCTTTCGGCAGGCGCCGGCGCATCGAGATCTCCTTCTTGTCGTCCAGCAGCGAGACCTTCACGCCATCCACTTTGTCCGCGTGGGCGTGGATGACCTTCAGCGCCGTTTCCATCGCGGCCATGTGGTCGTGGTTGCCCCAATAGCCTTCCAGCGCCGGGTCGAACATTTCGCCCAGCCAGTGGATGACCACCGGCTGCTTCACCTGGGACAGGATGCGGTCATAGACGCGCTCATAATCCGCCGGCGACTTCGCCGCCTTGGCCAGGGCGCGCGACGCCATCAGAATGATGCGGCCGCCCATCGCCTCGACGGCTTCGCACTGCTCCTCATAGGCGCGGATCACATCGTCCACGGTCACGTCGGGGCCGGGGGTGAGGTGGTCGGTGCCGGCGCCGGACGCCATGACCGCGCCGGGATGGTCCTGCATCGCATCCAGCGAGCGCCGGATCAGCTCCTGCGCCGCCGTCCAGTCGAGGCCCATGCCGCGCTGCGCCGTGTCCATCGCCTCCGCCACGCCCAGGCCCAGCGACCACAGGTGTTTTCTAAACGCGATGGTGCGGTCCCAGTCGATCTTGGCGTCAAGCCAGGGATCCTGCTCGGCCAAGGTATCCGCCACGACATGCGCAGCAGCCAAGGCGACGCGCGGAAACGGCGGCGTCGCCTTGGGGAAATCACGCGGGCCCTTTAAAGAATAATCGCCCTCGGGGAGCTTGATCGTTGGCATGGCTCAGACCTCCAGCTTCGGCAGATCGACCCAGCGGCGCTCCGCCCAGCTCTGCAGGCCGGCCTCGGCGAGCTGCACGCCCTTTGCGCCGGCCAGCAGATCCCAGGGATAGGTTTCGACCTCGCCGGCGAGGTATTTGAAGAACAGCTCCCATTGGACTCGGAAGCCGTTCGGCATCGGCTCGGTGTCGGGGATTTCCTGCCAGCCTTCGAAGAAGTTGATCGGCTGGGGGGTGTCGGGGCTCCAGACCGGCTTCGGCGTGTTCACACGCGACTGCGTCCAGCACTTCTGCAACCCGGCGACCGCGCTGCCATGGGTGCCGTCGACCTGGAAGGTCACCAGGTCGTCGCGCCGCACGCGCGTCACCCAGCTGGAATTGATATGGGCGATCACGCCGCCTTCAAGCTGGAAGGTCGCATAGGCCGCGTCGTCGGTATCGGCCGTATAGGCATTGCCGGATTCATCGATGCGCCGCTTGATATGCGTCGCGCCGAGGCAGGACACGCTCTCGACATTCCCGAAAAGGTTGTCGAGCACGTAGCGCCAGTGGCAGAGCATATCGAGGATCATGCCGCCGCCTTCGGCCTTCTTGTAGTTCCAGGACGGGCGCTGCGTCGGCTGCAGGTCGCCCTCGAAGACCCAGTAGCCGAATTCGCCCTTCACGCTGAGGATCTCGCCGAAGAAGCCGCTGTCGATGGCCATCTTCAGCTTGCGCAGCCCCGGCAGGAACAGCTTGTCCTGCACCACGCCGGCCTTGATGCCCTTCTGCTTCGCGAGCCGCGCGACGGCCATGGCTTCCGCGAGATTGTCGGAGGTCGGCTTCTCGCAATAGATGTCCTTGCCGGCATTGATCGCCTTGGTCAGCAGGCCTGCACGCATCTGCGTGGTCGCCGCGTCGAAGAACAGCGTGTCGTTCGGGTCGGCGAGGCAGGCGTCGAGGTCGGTGGAAACCCGGGAAATGCCATGCGCCTTGGCCAGCGCCTCCAGCTTCTCCCGGTTGCGGCCGACCAGGATCGGGTCGGGCATCACCCTGTCGCCATTCGCCAGCTTCACGCCGCCATCCTTGCGGATCGCCGCGATGGAGCGGATCAGGTGCTGGTTCATGCCCATGCGCCCGGTGACGCCGTTCATGATGAGGCCGATGCGGCGTTCCGCCATTTTCGAAAATTCCTTCAGGAGAGCCAGGTGTTGAGGTTGGTGCGGACGAAATCGTCGTCCGTCAGATGCGGGTAGCGCTCGGCCACCGCGGTCAGCAGTTCGGATTGGCCCGGTGAAAGCCCCTCATTCGGGTCGAGGCACCAGATGCCTTCCAGCAGGCCAGCCCGGAAAAGGATTTCGTGGCAGCCGGCGATGACGCCGTGGAAGTCATGTGCCACGTCGAAGACGGCGGCGTTCATCTCCGTCACCTGCGCATCCAGCGCCAGCAATTCGGGCGTGGCATCGGCGCCACGGCAGCGCGCATGCAGATCGACCGCGGCCTTGGTCCAGACGCTCCAATGCCCGAGCAGCCCGCCCAGGATGCGCAGCGGCTTTTCCGCGCCCGCCAATGCGAAAGGCGTCAGCAGGTCGCCGACGATATGGTCGTCATTGCCGGTGTAGAGCGAAATGCGATCGACCGCCCCGGCTTCGAGCACACCCCGCAGGACGTCCAGCGTGGCGTAGCGGTTGAAGGGCGCCATCTTGATGGCGACGACATTCTCGATCGCGGCAAACCGCTTCCAGAAGCGCATCGGCAGCGGCAGGCCGCCCACGGCCGGTTGCAGGTAGAAGCCGAAGACCGGCATCTCCGCCGCCACCGCCTGGCAATGGGCGATGACCTCATCCTCCGAGGCGCCCTTCCAGGCAGCGAGGCTGAGCAGCACGGCGTGGTAGCCGAGGCCGCGGGCGATCCGCGCCTCCCGCACCGCCTGTTCCGTGCGGCCGATGGCGCCCGCGACCAGGATCGGCGCGTCATCCCGCTCGCTGGCCGCCTCCGCCGCCAACGACAGAACGCGGTCGAACAGCCCGACCTGGCGGATGGCGAATTGGGTGGTGTGGACGCCGACGGCGAGGCCCCCCGCGCCGGCCGCCAGGTAGTAGCGGCCGAGCGCCCGCTGCCGCAGCGGGTCCAGCTCCCGCCGCGCATTCAGTGCCAGCGGCTGGGCGGGTATGGCGCAGCCGGCACGCAGCCGCGCGAGGACGCTTTCGGGCCAATCCTGCCAGCGCAGACCCACCGTATTATCCTCCCCGTCGACAGTAACCAGGTGGTTACTTTGTCGCGGGGGCGGGCTGCCGTCAAGCCGGCTTCGCCGATCCTTCCACCATCTCCATAGCCGTGCGGATCGGCGCGAGGGCATTGGTGCCGCCGGGCAGGCCCGCCTGGGCCATCACTTCCTCCGCCATGGCGAACAGCGCTTCCGCCTCCTCCGCCTGCAGCACGCCCTTCACCTTCAGCATGCCGACCAGCAGGCCGAGCGTGGCGCCGGTGGCGGCGAAGCGTTGCAACTCGTCATTCTTGGAAAGGTCCATGCTTCACTTCACTCCTTTGTGTCAGGGCGCGTATGTCAGGGCCGCAGATAGCCCAGCACCACCTCGGCGATATGCGCCTCCCGCGCCGCGATCGCGGCCTCGGTGTCCAGGGCGGCGCCGAAGATGGTGGACAGGGTGTGCCGGTTGGCGACGTAGAAATGCCCCAGCGCCAGGATGGAGATATAGAGCTGCATGGCATCCACCCCCGACCGGAAGACCCCGGCGGCGGCGCCGCGTTCCAGCACCGTGGTCAGCGCCCGCAGCATCGGGGAATACAGCGCCGGCACATGGTCCGACCGGCGCAGATAGGCGGCGCGGTGCAGGTTTTCCTGATTCAGCAGGGCGACGAATTCCGGGTGGCGGCTGGTGTAGCGCAGGTTGAAGGCCACCAGCCGCGCCATCGCCTCCAGCGGCGGCAGGCTGTCCACCGACAGCTCCCGCTCCTCCTCCCGCTTGGCGGCATAGGCGCCTTCCAGCACCGTCAGCCACAGCTCCTCCTTGCTGCCGAAATAGGCGTAGAGCATGCGCTTGTTGGCGCCGGCCCGGGCCGCGATCTCATCCACCCGGCTGCCGGCCATGCCCTTCTCGGCGAATTCCACCAGCGCCGCGTCCAGGATGCGCTGGCGCGTCGCCCTGGCACGGGCGGAGAGCTGGTCTTCCGCGCGGATCGCAGTGCTAGAAGCGGCCATCCCGCACCTCGAACTTGGTCGCCTTGCCCAGCGCCCGCCCGCCGCCCGCCACCCAATCCGCCACCCAGTCGATCAGCACCAGCAGCGGCACGCGGGGGTAGCCGAACTGCGCAAAGGCGCGGGCGGCGTTGGAGAGCAGGGCGTTGGGCGCCTCGCTGCCGGCGAATTCCGGGGTGCGGTCCATGCGCGCGCCAAGCTGTTCGGCCAGCCAGCGGATGGAGACGGTCTCCGGCCCTGTCACATTCAGGATCGGGCAGGTGGCATCGGCGCGTGAAAGCGCGCGCAGGGTCCAGGCATTGGCATCGCCCTGCCAGATGACATTGGCCTGGCCCATGGCCAGCGGCACCGGCGTGCCGGCCAGGACCTTGGTCGCGATGTCGTGCAGCACGCCGTAGCGCAGGTCGATGGCGTAGTTCAGGCGGATGCCGAAGCAGCGCGTGCCGCGCGTGGCGGCGGCGTGCTGGAAGGCGCGTTCGCGGCCGAGGCAGCTCGCGGCGTAGTCGCCGATGGGGGCCGGCGGCGTCGCCTCATCCGGCATCGGCCCGTTCACCGGCAGCATCGGCAGCACATTGCCGGTGGAGAAGAACACGATTCGCGACGCCGCCCAGCGTGCCGCGACGCGGGCCGGAAGCTGGACATTCATCGCCCAGGTCAGCGCCTCATTCCCCGTGGAGCCGAATTTCATCGCCGCCATGAAGACCACATTTTCCGAGTCCGGCAGCGCGGCCAGGGCGGCATCGTCCATCAGGTCGGCCGTCAGGCATTCGATGCCCCAGGATTCCATGCGTTCCCGCAGCCCGGCCTCCGACCAGCGCGCCACGGCGATGACGCGCCGCGCCGGGTCGGCCCGCTTCGCCAGCCGGCACAGCGTCGGCCCCATCTTGCCGGCGGCGCCGAGCACCAGGATGTCGCCCGGCACCTGGGCGAGGTCGGCGATCAGCGCCGGGTCGGGGCGCGACATCACCTCCTCCAGCATCGCTTCATCGGCGATACGGCGCGGCAGCTCGGTCATGGTTTCCATCCCGTCCATATGGCGGCAGCATGGCGGTGAGCTCGCCCGGCGCCAAGACCGCCGGCCATAGGAGGAATGACGCGATGACCTGGCAGGAAAGCCTGCGCTACCCGGACCCCGCCATCCGCACCCTGGACCCGGCCTTCAACAAGCTGCGCCTGCCGCTGTCCTCCGTGGAACAGCTCTGGACCGGCAGTCGCTGGGGCGAGGGCCCCGTCTGGCTCGGCGACCAGCGCTGCCTGCTGTGGTCGGACATCCCCAACAACCGCGTGCTGCGCTGGGATGAGGAGACGGGCGCCGTCACCCATTTCCGCAAGCCGTCCAACAACGCCAATGGCCATACCCGCGACCGCCAGGGCCGCATCGTCGCCTGCGAACATGGCGGGCGGCGCGTCATCCGCATCGAATATGACGGCGCCATCACCGTCATCGCCGACCAGTTCGAGGGCAAGCGGCTGAACAGCCCGAACGACGTGGTGGTGAAGTCCGATGGCAGCATCTGGTTCACCGACCCGCCCTTCGGCATCGGCGGATTCTATGAGGGCGAGCGCCACACCCCCGAATTGCCGCACACCAATGTCTACCGGGTGGATGGCGATTCGGGCGCCATCACCTGCGTCGCCGACGATGTGGACCACCCCAACGGGCTGGCCTTCAGCCCGGACGAGAAGATCCTCTACATCATCGAAAGCCGGTCGGAGCCGCGCAATATCCTGGCCTATGACTGCGACGGCACCCGCCTGCGCAATCGCCGCGTCTTCGTGAAATGCGCCACCGGCGAGACGCCGGACGGCTTCCGCGTGGATGTGGACGGCAACCTCTGGTGCGGCTGGGGCATGGGCGGGCCGGGGATGGATGGGGTGAAGGTGTTCAACGCCGCCGGCACCGCCATCGGCTTCATCGACCTGCCGGAACGCTGCGCCAATCTCTGCTTCGGCGGGCGGCACCGGAACCGGCTGTTCATGACGGCGGCGCATTCGCTCTACAGCCTGTTCGTCAACACCCAGGGCGCGCCGGGGGGCTGACGGGGGCGATGGCGATGGCGGTGCTGGTCCTGGTGCTGGCGGTGATCGGCCTGGCGCTGGCCGGCACCGGCCTGCTCGCTTTGCTCAGCCGGGCGACGGGGTGGGAAATCCGCACCCGTGCGACCGGCGGCGGCGAGGGGCTGGTGGTGCCGACCGATCTGGACTTCGCCCTGGTCTTCACCGGCATCGGCCTGGCGCTGCTCGGCCTCGCCTGGCTGCTGGACCGCCGCGTTAAACCCTGACCCAGGCGGCGGGCCACTCCCAAAGCTCCTCAACCACCTGGCCCGCCACCAGCACCGACCAGGGCGGGTCCGGCAGGTGGAAATTCGCGCGGATCACCAGCTCCTGGCCGTCCTGCTCGGCGCGGTAGGGGTATTCGACATCCGTCGTCGGCTGCCACTGGATCGGCAAAGCGTGCCGCGCGGCGGCGGCGCGCGCGCGCCAGGATCGCACCGCCTCCAGGAAGGCGGGGCGGTCCAGCTCGTCCAGGTCCGCCGCGCCTTCCCGCAGCCGGGTGTGGAGCGTGTGGCTCGGCAGGAAGGCGCCGGAGCTGGGATGCATGGCCAGCACCGCCTGCCCGCCATCGGGCAGCCGCCATTGCATCACCGGGCGGTCGGCGAGGGTGAAGAAGCGCTCCGGCGCGCCTTCGGGCGGGATGGACATGGCGCCACCCTGCCGCGCCGGCGTCACGCCCGGCAAGCCGCGCGACACGCCGCGCAACACATGCGCAAGAACCGGCTGGTAGGCTGCGCGCCGCATGCAGATGTCGCATATCCTGGCCGCCGCCGCCTTGCTGGCCGCCATCCTGTATCTCGGCGCGATCCACCGCGCCGCCGCGCGGGCCAGGCACCGCCATCAGGGCGAGGCGCGGCATGTCGCCGCCCGCATCTTCCCGCCGCATCACCAGCCCGGCGAGGCGCGGCGGTTCTGGCTGTGGCTGGGCGGGCTGGCCACCGACCAGCCGCGCGCCCTGCCCTTCCTGGCCGCCATCCTGGCCGGTGGCGCAGCGCTTCTGCTGGCGCTGGACCCGATCCTGGCCGATCCGATCCTCTGGGGCCGCCTGCTGCCCCCCGGCTGGCGCGCGGCCCTGCCGGACTGGCTGAAGCTCGCCTGGGTGCTCGGCGTGCTGGCGCTGGTGCTGGGCCACGCTTTGTGGATCTTCCTGCGCGCCCCGCGCCATCTCAGCCGCCACTGGCTGCTGTTGCATCCGGACGGCGCCATCACGGCGCAGGGCGCCGAGCTGCCGCGCATCGACCCGACGCGGCCCCGCCGCTGCGAGGATGGCATCACCAGCCGGTTGCAGCCGGATCGCCGGGCGGAGGGTGCGGTGCTGGAACAGGATGGCGTGGTGATCGGCTTCGTCGCCAACCCCCATGCCCCAGGCCCCGGCAGCCTGCGCCCCCTGGCCGTCACGCCGCCCGAATGGTGGCGGGTGGAGCTGGAGCCGGAGTCCGACACCGTCCTCACCTTCCTGCGACGGCACCATCCTCCGGCTGCCTGACGCATTCCCGCCCGCTTTGCCCCCCAAGCTGCGGCCCAAAGAGGAAACCCGCCATGACCCTCCGCCAAAGCCTCGCCGCCCTGCTGCTCGCCAGCACCGCGCTGACCACCACCCATGCCGCCGAATTGCCGGTGCGCGGCGTCACCCTCTCCTCCACCGGGCTGGCGCAGATCGAGCGGGCGGGCCGCGTCGCGCCGGATGACCCCTCGGCGCTGTTCCGCGTGCCGCTGGCCGATGTGGACGACATCCTGCGCTCCCTGGTCGTCGCCGACCCGGCCGGGCGGGTGGAGGGGCTGCGCCTGCCGGCCCAGGACATGGCGGCGGAAGCCTTCCGCGGCCTGCCCGTGCGGACCGAGGATTTCGCGAGTCGCGCCAGCCTGCTGAACGCCCTGCGCGGCCAGCGCGTCGCGGTGGGAGAGACGGAGGGCCGCATCACCGAAGCCTCGGAGGGCAAGGAGGAGATGCGCCTCACCCTCCTCACCCCCACCGGCCTGCGCAGCCTGACATTGCGGGAGGCGCAGGAGGTGCGGCTGCTGGATGCGGCGCTGGCCGCCCGCCTGGTCCGCGCGGCGGAGGCGCTGGCCGAGACCAGCAGCGCCGATACCCGCCAGATCGCCATCGCGCTGCGCCCCGGCGCCGCCAGCGCGCGGGAGGTGGCGCTGAGCTACGTCGCCGGCGCACCGCTGTGGAAACCCTCCTGGCGCATCGCCGTGCCGGAACATGGTGCGGCGGCGGAGGCCCGGCTGATGGGCTGGGCGGTGGTGGAGAATCACAGCGGCGCGGATTGGGACGGCATCCGCCTGTCCCTGGTCTCCGGCGAGGCGGCCGCCTTCCGCCAGGCGCTGTACTCGCCCGTGCTGCTGCCGCGCCGCGAACTGCCCATACTCGGCAGCGGGCCGGTGGAGGCCGAGGCCGATAGCGGCGCCCGCCCGGTGCCGCCACCCCCGCCTGCCGGTGCGGCGCCCGGATTCGCCGCCCGCGCCATGGCGGCAGCGCCCCTGCCCGCCCCGGCCCCGATCGCGGAGGCCGCGCCAGCGGTGGCGCAGGCGGTGGCCGTCGCCTCGCTGGGCCGCGTCGCCTTCACCCTGGCCGATCCGGTGACGATCCCGGCGGGGCAGACGGCCAACCTGCCCTTCCTCGATGCACGGCTGCCGGCGGAGCGGGTCTGGTGGGTGCAGGGCCTCGGCGGGCGCCACCCGCTGCAGGCGGTGCGGCTGGGCAACACCACGCCGCATGCCCTGCCCGCGGGCCTCGCCACCATCTATGGCAGCGGCGGGGCGGAGGCCGGCGGCTTCCTCGGCGATGCGGAGCTGCGCGGCCTGCCGCCGGGGCAGGAACGGCTGCTGGCCTTCGCGCGGGACCAGGGCGTGCAATACACGGTGGCCCAGCGCAGCGCGTCCCAGCCCACCGCCGTGGCGCTGCGGCGCGGCGCGGTGCAGACCACGCTGCGCGTCACGCAATCCGTGACCTTCGCCGTGGATGGCGGCAGCGCGCGCGGCCGCATGCTGCTGGACCTGCCGGCGCGGCGCGGCGAGACCCCGCGCTTCACCCCGGTGGCGGAAGGCGATTTCGGGATTCGCGTCGAAGCCCGGCTGGAAGGCACGCCCGCCACCTTCACCTGGGAATGGGAACGCAGCCAGATGCAGCAGATCCCGCTGTGGGACGCCTCCCTGGCCGAACCCCTGCCGCCGATCTGGCGCGACCTGGCGCTGGACCGCGACATCGCCCGCCTGCCCGGCGGCACCGACCGGCTGGAGGCGCTGCGCAACCTGCTGGAACGCCTGCCCGCCGAGGCCACCGGCCGCGCCGACCTCGCCGCCCTGATCGCGGATTTCACCACCGCCCGCCAGGCGATGGACCGCTTCCGCGAGGCCGCCCGCAGCCATGCCGCCGCCGAGGCGGCACTCGCCCGCGCCCGCCGCGCGGTGGAGGACCGCACCGGGCCCGAGCGGGAACAGGCGCGCCAAGCCTTGAATGCCGCCAGCCTCGCCGCCAGCCGCAGCGGGGCGGAGGCCGACCGCGCCTGGACAGCCTGGCGCAACGCGGCACAATCCGTGGTCACGCGCGGAGCCTGACGACGGATGAGCACGACCCTTCCCGGACCCGATGGCCATCACCGCTGCCGCTGGTGCCTCTCCACGCCCGAGTACCTGGCCTATCACGACACCGAATGGGGCTTTCCCGTCGCCGATGACCGCAGGTTGTTCGAGAAGCTGTGCCTGGAGGGTTTCCAGTCCGGGCTGAGCTGGCGGACCATCCTGGCCAAGCGCGACAATTTCCGGGCGGCCTTCGCCAATTTCGACGCCGACCGCATCGCGGATTTCACCACGGCGGATGTCGAACGCTTGCTGGGCGATGCCGGCATCGTGCGGCATCGCGGCAAGATCGAGGCGGTCATCAACAATGCGAAGCGGCTGCGGGAGCTGGTGCGCCAGGAAGGCTCGCTGGCCGCCCATGTCTGGCGCTTCGAGCCTGCCGCGGGGGATATCCCGCCACATGGCGCCGCCACCTCCCCCGCCTCCATCGCCCTGTCGAAGGACCTGAAGAAGCGCGGCTGGGCCTTCGTTGGCCCGACCACGGTGCATGCCTTCCTGCAGGCCATGGGGCTGATCAACGACCATGCCGAAGGCTGCGTCATCCGCGAGGAGGCGGCGCAGGCCCGGGTGGTGTTTCAGCGGCCGCGATAGCGGAAGGGATCAATCCGAACAGGTGATCCGCCGCACCGGGTAGCGAAGGCTGTTGCGGTCCTCGGAAACGAAGGTCGCGTCTTCCACCATGGCCTGCGCGATCAGCAGATGGTCGAAGGGATCGCGGTGATCGGGATGCGCGGGCAGGCCGAGCAGCGCGTCCAGATGCGCGGGGCTGATATCCAGTCGCGTGAAGCCCTGCCGCGCGATGGCGTCCTCGATCGCGCCGATATCGGCCTCCAGCTTTCCGATGCGGATCTTCACGACGAGTTCCCAGAGCGATGCCGCGCTGACCAGCACGTCGTTGCCAGGGTCCGCGATCAGCGCCCGCGCCTGTCCGCCGAGCCTGCCGTCATCGCCCAGCCACCAGAGCAGCGCATGGGTGTCGAGGAGAAGCCTCAACCCTCCCCATCCTCCATCGCCGCGAGCACATCCGCTGGCAGCCTGTCGAAATCAGGCGCCATTCGGATTTTTCCACGCAGGGCGCCGGGTTGCCGGGGCGGCCGTGCCAATGCCGAGGGCGGGTGGATCTCGGCCAGGACCTCGTCATGCGAGGTGATGATGAACGAGCTGCCCTGTCGCGCCTGGCGCAGGAATCCCGCCATGTTCCCCCGGAACTCCCGCACGCCAAGGCGCCGCGGCGGCGGCCTGTCGTTCTGCTCCGGCCCGGGCATGGCTTGTCTCCGATGCGACCACAATATGTGTACGCATCGGATCTACCTCATGCAAGAACGGCGCGGCTCTGCTCCTTCGCCCAGACCATCACGCATCCATCCGCCCGCGGCTCCAGCCGCAGGCAGCCGCTGCGCAGCAGGTCCAGCACCGCCTCCGCCACCCCGCCCGGCAGGGTCAGCGCCAGCGTCATCTCGCCGGGTGATTCGTGAAGCGCCAGGATCAGCTTCGTGCCGGGGGGCAGCCGCCCCGCCGCCTCCTGCGCCAGGGTCAGCAGGCCGAGTTCCAGCGCCGCGCGGTCCATCCGCACCTCCGTCAGGCTGTCCGGCGCGGTCAGCTCCGCCCCCAGCCGGGCGCCCAGTGCCACGCGCAGCAGGGGCAGCATCTGCCGCAATGCCAAGGCGGGCGCGGCGCGAGCCTCATCCACCACCTCCCGCCGCGCGGCGTCGAGGAAGCCGCGGATCGTCTCCTCCAGCCGCCGGCCAGCCTGCACGGCGCGGTCGAGCTGCCGCTGCGGCGCGCCCTCCGTCACGCTGCGCGCCAGCAGGTCGAGGTTGGAGGCCAGCACCATCATGGCGTTGTTGATCTCGTGCTGCACGGCGGGTGCCAGGCTCCGCAGCCGGTCCTGTCGGCGTCGTTCCGGCGTCTGTGTCTCCGGCGTATGCGCCTCGTCGGTCATGCCGGATCTCCCTTTTCAGAGCCATGAAAGTCTCCGCGGCGACCGCGAGGGGACCGTGCCGCATGTCATCGTGCTGCGGAAGCTATTGCGGAAGCGCTTCCAGGATGTCGCGGAACAGCCGCGCCGGCAGGGTGCCGCCGCGCACATCGGCCATCGGCGTCGCATCATCATTGCCCAGCCAGACGCCAACCACCAGCGCGCCGCCGGACATGCCGCGCGGCGCCGGGGTCAGGCCGATGAACCAGGCATCCCGGAAATCCTGCGTCGTGCCGGTCTTGCCGGCGACGGCCCGGAAACCCGGCGGCTGCGCGGCGCGGCCGGTGCCGCGCGCCACCACCGATTCCAGCATGCCGCGCAGCGCCGCGGCGCGTTCCGGCGTGGTCACGCGCAGCAGTGTCGGCCGCCCGGCCGGCACCGCCTGGCCATCCGCCCGCGCCGTCACCAGCCCGCGCGGTTCCGGCAGCAGCCCGCCATTGGCGAAGGGCGCGAAGGCGGCGACCAGGTCGATCAGCGTCACCTCCCCGGTGCCGAGCGCCAGCGTCGCATCGCGGGGGAAGGGGCCGGGCAGGCCGAAGCGCTGCGCCACCTCCGTCACCGTCCGCGCCCCGCCGCCGCGTGCCAGCACCCGCACCGCCGCGGTATTGACGGAATGGGCCAGCGCCTCCTCCAGCGTGATCTGGCCCTGCGGCCGCCAGCCGCCATTCCCGGGCCGCCAGCCGCCGAGATTGATCGGCGCGTCGGAGATCGTGTCCTCCGGCGTCATGCCGGCCTCCAGCGCCGCCAGGAAGACGAAGGGCTTGAAGGCGGAACCCGGCTGCCTGCGGGCCTGGGTCGCGCGGTTGAACTGGCTGGCGCGGTAGTCCCGCCCGCCGGCCATGGCGCGCACCAGCCCGGTCTCCGCCTCCATCACCACCACCGCGCCCTGGCCGACGCCGGCCCGCGCGCCGGGGCCGGACAGCAGCGCCTCCAGCCGCGCTTCCACCACCGCCTGCACGCGCAGGTCCAGCGAGGTGCGCAGCACCAGGTCGGCATTGCCGGGGAAGCGCGCGACGACATCGTCCAGCGCCCAATCCGCGAACCAGCCCGAGTCGCGGGACGGGCGCGTGGCGAGGCGGATGTTCTCCGCCGCCAGCGTCGCCTCCCGCTGCGTGATGCTGCCGACATCCACCATGGCCGCCAGCACCTCCGCCGCCCGGCCCGCCGCGGCGTCGGGCGCGGTGCGGGGATTGAGGCGCGACGGCGCCTTGGGCAGGCCGGCGAGGATGGCGGATTGCCACAGGTTCAGCCGCGTCGCGGGAATGCCGAAATAGAGCCGCGCGGCCGCATCGACGCCGAAGGCGCCGGCACCGAGATAGACGCGGTTCAGGTAGATCTCCAGCAGCTCATCCTTGCTGAAATGCCATTCCAGCCACAGCGCCATGACGGCTTCCTGCGCCTTGCGCCGGAAGCTGCGCTCCGGCGTCAGGAACAGATTCTTGGCGAGCTGCTGCGTCAGCGTCGATCCGCCCTGGGAAATCTGGCCGCTGGACCAGTTCACCCAGGCGGCGCGGGCGATGCCGATGGGGTCGATGCCGTAATGCTGGCGGAAGCGACGGTCCTCGATCGCCAGCAGCGCGGCGGGCAGATGCGCCGGCAAGGCGCGCAGCCGCACCACCTCCCCATGCACATCGCCGGAGGTGGCGATGACGGCGCCGTTGGAGGCTTCCAGCGTCACGCCCGCACGGCGGGTCTGGCTGAGCGCGATATCCGTGCGCGGCAGGTCCCAGGTCAGCACCAGCAGCGCGGCGCCCAGCGCCAGCGCGCCCCAGATGCTGAGCAGGAACAGCCGGCGCAGCCAGCGCAGCGGGGAGCGCCGCCGTGGCGCCTCCGGCCGCGACGGCGCGGCGGCACGGGGCGGCTCCACGCGCGGCACGATTCGAGGTGCGACTCGCGGGGTGGTGCGTGGGCGGGCGGGGCGGGCCATCGGCGCCACGCTTAGCGCAAAACGGCTGCCATGAAACGCAAAACCGGGCGCCGAAGCCGTTGATTCACATGCCCGCCGGAAGCTGCTTCTGCAGCAGCACCAGGTCCAGCCAGCGGTCGAACTTGCGGCCCACCTGCGGCAACCTTCCGGTCTCGACGAAGCCGGCGCGCCGGTGCAGCGCGATGGAGCTGGCATTGCCGGCCTCCACCGCGCCCAGCATCACATGCTTCCCCGCCGCGATGGCACGCGCCTCCAGCGCCGCCAGCAGCGCCGCGCCGAGACCCAGGCGCTGCGCCCGTGGGTCGACATAGACGGAATGCTCCACCGTCGCGTCGAAGCCGGCGAAGGGGCGGAAGGGGCCGTAGCTGGCGAAGCCCAGCACCTGCCCCTCCCGCCGCGCCACCAGCACCGGCAGGCCGGCCGCCCGGCGGGCCTCGAACCAGGCGCGACGGGTTTCCAGCGTTTCCGGCTGCAGGTGCCAGACGGCCGTGGTCTCCAGGATCGCCTGGTTGATGAGGGCCAGGATGGCGGGCAGGTCCGCCTCGGTCGCATCCCCGATCATGCATCCCTGCGCCAAGGCGTCGCTCACGCGTCCCTGCGTCGAAGCGGCGCTCACGCGCCGACGCCCGGCACCGGCCCCACTTCCCGCGCCACCGCCAGCAGGGAACGGCGCAGCCAGGCATGGCCGGGATCGGCCTCGAAGCGGCGATGGAAGATCATGGACAGGCGGGTGTGCTTGAACTCCACCGGGCAGGGCCGCAGCGCCAGGCCGTAGGTTTCCGCCATGCGCTGCGCCAGCCGCGCCGAGAGCGACATCACCATGTCGGTGCGCGCCAGAATCTCCGGCACCGCGCCAAGATGGGCCACCACGGCGCCGAGCCTTCGCGGAAACCCCGCCTCCCGCAACGGCCCGTCCAGCGCGCCGTCGCGGGAGCCGTTCGGCGAATGCAGCAGATGCGGGAAGGCGGTGAAGCGTTCCAGCGTCAGCGGCCCCTCCGCCAGCGGATGCCCCTTCCGCACCAGGGTCAAAAAATTCTCCGGCAGCAGGCGCACGCGGGTGTAGAGCGCCGGCGGGTCCGGCAGCACGGCGACGGCCAGCTCCGCCTCCCCCTTTGCCAGCAGGTCCAGCGCATTGGTGCGGTCGGCATGGCGAACGGCGAGCAAGGCGCGCGGCGCTTCCTGGTGCATCTGTTCCAGCAGCGGCGGCACCAGCACGCTCTCGGCATATTCGGACAGGGACACGGTGAAGACGCGGTCCGTCGTCGCCGGGTCGAAGGGAGCGTGGTCGGCGAGGGTGGTGCGCAGCCGGTCCAGCACCTCCGCCACCGGCCCGGCCAGCGACAGGGCCAGCGCCGTGGGCTCCACCCCGCCGGGGCGGCGCAGGAACAGCTCGTCATTCAGCGCGGCGCGCAGCCGGGCCAGGGCGTTGGAGACGGCGGGCTGGGAGAGGTTCAGCTTCTCCGCCGCATGGGTCACATGGCGCTCGCGCGCCACCGCGTCAAAAACGCGCAGAAGGTTCAAGTCGAGGGTCTGCAGGTCAGCCAAGGTGGGGCATCCCGGAGGTGAAGCACCGAAGGCGCATCATTTGTGGTGGTGATGATGGCTGTTCCATCCCCGTGTTGGAAGCAGCACGCCTTTCACGACCATAACCGCGCCAGAACGGGACGCGGATGCGGCCCAGACATCGGAGACACGGATATGAACCTCGATACACGCACCACCACCCCCTATGCCGCGCTGCTGCTGCGCGTCAGCATGGGTGTCCTGTTCCTGGCTCATGGCCTGCTGCTGAAGATCATGACCTTCGGCTTCGCCGGCACGATGGGCTTCTTCGGCTCCCTCGGCTATCCGCCGGTGCTCGGCGCCGTGGTGGCGGTGGCGGAGACGCTGGCCGGCATCGCGCTGATCCTCGGCATCTGGGTGCGGCCGGTTGCGCTGCTGGCGCTGCCGATCATGATCGGCGCCACGCTGCAGCATGCGGGCAACCCCTGGATCTTCAGCGCGCCGGGCGGCGGCTGGGAATTCCCGGCCTTCTGGACCGTGCTGCTGCTGGTGCAGGCTGGCCTTGGCGCCGGGGCGCATGCGGTGGATCTGGGCCGGCTGACCGGCCGTGGCGCGGTCGCCGCGCGGGCCTGATTTTCGTGCCAACGAAGCCGCCGCGGAGCAATCCGCGGCGGCTTTCGCATGTTCAGCCAACCAATGCCTTGAGCTGCGCCGCCACCGCCTGACGCAGCAGCACGCCGGCCGCCGCATGGCCGCCGACATGGGCGCGGCGCGCCACGCAGTCATCCTGGTAGGTGAAGGGCTGGCCGGTGGCGAGGTTGGTCAGCTCGCCCGGCGCCGTCTCCCCGATTCGGCAATCGCGCACGGATTGTGCCGGACCCTCGGTGGCGCCGGGGCTCAGCGGATTGTCGAAGCCATGATGCGCCTCCGCATACTCCGCCAGTTCCACATCCACCCCGGCCTGCGCCAGCCGGGCGACATGGGCGCGCACCGGGGCGATCGGGTTCATGTCGTCCGGGATGCCGTGATGGATGCGGATCGGCGCGGCCACCATCGCCTCATCCTCCAGATAGCGCGTGGCGCAGTCCGGATAGACCGGGATGGTCAGGGCCGGCGTGATGCCGGAGCGGTTCCACAGCCGGTGGAAGCGCGCCATGGCCGAATACAGCACCGCCTGCCCGCCGCGCGAGAAGCCCATCACCACGACGCGCCGCGAATCCACCGCCGGATGCCGCGCCAGCACCTCCAACGCCCGGTAGATGTCGAGGATGAAGGCCAGCCGCCCCAGCGCCGCCTGATCCTGGCTGGTGGAGGTCAGCCCGCGCCCGGTGAATCCATCCAGCAGGAAGGCGCCCAGGCCCAGGGCGTTGATCTGCCGCTGCCACAGCGGCAGGGAGGGTCCGATGCCGCCCGAGCCATGCACCAGCAGCACCACCGGCTGCGGCGTGGCGCCCTGCGCCAGGCTCAGCAGGCCGGCGAGCGGCGTCGGCGGCCCGGCGGACTCACCCAGCAGGAACTGGCGGTCGGTCAAGGTGAGGCTGGTGAAGGGGTGCAGCTCGGTGCGTGCGGGCAGGTCCTGCAAGGTGCGGTCGCTCCATCCGGGTCGGGGGCGCATCGCCGCGCCCCCGCATTGCGTGCTGGCTCTGCGCCGGAAACGCAAGGCTGTCCCGGTGGCGTCGCCTATCCGATCGTGGTGGCGGCGCGCTGCCGTTCCAGCTCCGCCAGTGCCGCATCGCGTTCGACATCCAGCGCGCGGGTATTGGTGGCGCAGGCGTCGGGTCCGATCGTGGGGCATTGCGGCGCCAGCGCCTGCAGGCGCTCGGTATGGCGCGTGCGGGCTTCCGCGGCGCGGGCGGCGAAGAAGATGTCCCGCTCCGCCTCCGTCGGGAAGCGGGAGGGTGCCAGCGTCAGGGACACGGTGCCGGGATAGCGATTCATGGCGCCGGTCGCGGCATCGATGGCCAGGCCGATGCCCCCGCCGATCAGGATATTCCCCGCCACCATTGCCTGGCCCTCCGCGACCACGGTCCGCGATGCGGGCTGGTGGTCGGGGTGGGTGCAGGCCACGATCAGGTCCTGCCGCGACTTCGAGACTTCAAGGCTGCCCGGCGTCGCGGCCACCGTGCCGAGCACCGCGCCCTGGCGGGAGATGGTGCAGGCGGCCCCGGCGGGGATGGATTCGACCGCGACGTTCTGGCTGGTGCCGGAGGTGACGGTGGCGCAGGCCGGCAGAAGGGCGATGGACAACAGCGCCATAAGGCGCGTCAGGCGAAGCATGCAAGGCGTCTCCCGTTAGGATGGCGCATCATAACGAAATGAATATAATATGCCTAGCAGGCCGGTCCGGATTTCAGCGGGTGCCGGTGGATCCGAAGCCGCCGGCACCGCGCGCGGTTTCCGGCAGCACCGCCACCTCCGTGAACCGCGCGCGCACCACCGGGGCCACCACCGCCTGGGCGATGCGCATGCCGCGTTCGACGGTGAAGGGCTCGGTCCCCGCATTCATCACGATGACCTGCAGCTCGCCGCGATAATCCTCATCCACCGTGCCCGGCGTATTGGGCATGGTGATGCCGTGCTTCAGCGCGAGGCCGGAACGCGGGCGCACCTGCAATTCATGATCCGGCGGCAAGGCGATGCAGAGGCCCGTCGGCACCAGCACGCGGCCGCCCGGGGCAATCACCACGGGGGCGGTGACGGCGGCCAGCAGGTCCATGCCGGCGGCGCCGGGCGTGGCATAGGCGGGCAGCGGCAGGCCCTCGGCATGCGGCAGGCGGGTGACCAGGATTTCGACCATATCAGGCAAGACTCTCCGCGATTCGGGCGGCGAGACGGCGCGCCACCTCCGCCTTCGGCAGACGGGGCCAGTCCTCCACCCCCGCTTCCGTCACCAAGTGCACGGCATTCTCCGCCCCGCCCATGACGTCGCCGGAGACATCATTGGCGACGATCCAGTCGCAGCCCTTCCGCAGGCGCTTGTCCTGCGCATGCGGCACCACGTTTTCCGTCTCCGCGGCAAAGCCCACCACCAGCGCCGGGCGCTGCACCTGGCGCTGGGCGATGGCGGCCAGGATGTCAGGGTTGAGCGTCAGCGCGATCTCGGGCGGCGGGGCGCCGGGCACCTTCTTGATCTTCTGGGCGCCGACATCGGCCGGGCGGAAATCCGCCACGGCGGCGGCGAAGACCGCGGCATCGGCGGGCAGCGCGGCTTCCACCGCCGCCAGCATCTGCCGCGCGCTTTCGATCCGCACCACCGTCACGCCCGCCGGGTCCGGCACGGCCACAGGCCCACTCACCAGCGTCACCCGCGCGCCCAGCGCGGCCAGCGCGGCGGCGATGGCATGGCCCTGCCGGCCGCTGCTGCGATTGGCGATGTAGCGCACCGGGTCGATGGCTTCCTGTGTCGGCCCGCTGGTCACCACCACATGCCGACCGGCGAGCGGGCCGTGATGCAGCAGGGCCTCGATCGCGGCCAGGATGGCGGGCGGTTCGGCGAGGCGGCCGGGGCCGCTTTCCGGCTCCGCCATGGCGCCCTCCTCCGGCCCCACCACCGCCACGCCCCGCGCAACCAGCGCCTTCATATTGGCGACGGTCGCCGGATGCGCCCACATCGCCGGATTCATCGCCGGCGCCACCAGCACCGGCGCCCGCGTCGCCAGCAGCACGGTGGAAGCAAGGTCATCCGCCAGCCCGGCCGCCATTTTCGCCAGCAGGTCGGCCGAGGCCGGCGCCACCACCACCAGGTCCGGCGCGCGGGCCAGGCGGATATGGCCGATCTCGGCCTCCGCCGCCCAGAGGTCGTCATGCACCCGGGCGCCGGAGATTCCGGCCATCGCCTCCTTCGTCACGAAGCGGGCGCCGCCGGCGGTCAGGATCGGCGTCACGGCATGGCCGGCGCGGCGGGCCAGCCGCACCAGTTCCAGCGCCTTATAGGCGGCGACACTGCCTGAAACGATCAGAAGCAAATTGGCCATGGCCGCCAGCCTAGACTGCCCCGGCCGGGCCGGCGAGGGGCTCCCTCCCGCCCCGGCCAGAACCGGGAGACGAAGAACAGCATGCGCAGAATGATCCTCGCCGCGACCGCCGCCGCCTGGCTGCTGGCCCCTGCCGCGCTGCGCGCGGATGAGATCGGCGATGCCATCACCGAGGCCGGCCGCGCCTATGCCGCCGGCGACCTGGCCGCGGCCCGCGCGGCGCTGGGCGAGGCGAGCCAGTTGTTGCAGCAGCGCGCGGCGGATGGGCTGGTGCAGGCCCTGCCGGCGGCGCCGGCCGGCTGGACCGCGGAAGACGCCGAAAGCCAGGCCGCCGCCACCATCTTCGGCGGCATGACCCAGGCGAGCCGCAGCTACCGCAACGGGTCGGACCAGACGGTGCGGGTGGAGATCGCCGCCGACAATCCGATGATCGCGCAGATGGCGATGATCCTGGGCAATCCGGCCATGGCCGGCGCCATGGGCCGGCTGGTGCGCGTCGGCGCGCATCGCGCGGTGCAGGGCCAGGACGGCAATGTCACCATGCTGCTGAAGAACCGCTACCTGGTACAGATCGGCGGCGACGCGCCGCTGGAGGCGAAGATGGCCTTCGCCCGCGCCGTGGATGCGACGAAACTGCCGGACTGACAGGCTGGGCGGCGGGTTACACCGCCGCCCGTCCCATCCGCCGCACGCCCATCTCCGCCAGCGTCTCCGCCAGCGCATCCAGCGCCCGGCCGATATCGGCTTCCGTCACCACCCCGATGCAGGCGATGCGAAAGGTATTGGCCGCGGCCAGCCGCCCCGGGAAGATCACGAAGCCACGCTGCTTCATGCCGAGATACAGCTTCGAAAAGGCATAGGCGGGGTCGTCCGGGTCGTGGAAGGTGGCGACGATGGGGGATGCCACGGCATCGTCCAGCAGGGTGGAAAACCCCATCTGCCGCATGCCATCCACCAGCCGCCGCCAGCTTGCCCGGTAGCGTGCCTGCCGCGCCGGCACGCCGCCTTCCTCCGCATGTTCGCGCAGCGCCTCCGCCATCGCCAGAAGCAGATGCGTGGCGGGGGTGAAGCGGAACTGGCCGGTGCGTTCCAGATGCTGGTGCTGATCCCAGAGGTCGAGCGTCAGGCTATGGCCATTGCCCTTCGTCTCCTCCAGCGCCGCGCGCTTGGCCACCACCCAGGCGAGGCCCGGCGGCGCCTGCAATCCCTTGTTGGCGGAACAGACCAGCGCATCGAAGGCCAGCGCCCTGGCGTCGATCTCGAAGGCGCCGAAGGAGGCGACGGCATCCACCAGCAGCGACTTGCCCATCCGCCGGCAGACCGCGGCGATCTCCGCCAGCGGGTTCATGATGCCGGTGGAGGTCTCGCAATGGACCACCATCACATGGGTGATGGCCGGGTCGGCGCGCAGCGCATCCTCGAATTGCTGGGCGGTGGGTGGGGTATAGGGGGCGGTGCGGAAGCTCGCATGGGGCGTGCGGATGCGGCGCGCCACCTCCAGCAGGCGGTCGCCATAGATGCCATTGGTGTGGATCAGCAGTTTGCCATTCTCGGGCACGAAGCCGCCGATCACCGCCTCCACGCCCGATGTGCCGCTGCCGACCAGGGGGATCGCCGTGTGGCTGCCCTTGCCGTTGCAGATGTCCAGAAGATAGTCCCGGCAGAAGGCGATGGTCGAAACCATCCTCTCCTCGCCCGAGGCGTAGTCATGCAGCATGGCGCGCTTGACGCGGGCCGAAAGGGTGGAGGGGCCGGGGGTGAGCATCAGCGGCTCGTCCTCGATTGGCGTCTCGGTCATCGCGGCCTCCGGCAGGTTCCAGGCATAGCCTAGGGGGCCATGGACCTGTCGCAAAGCCATCGGCATGCTGCCGGGATGCAGCTTGGAGCGCAGGCATGGACAAGGTGACGCTGGAAATCCTCGGCCGCCAGGTGACGGCGGCGGCGGAGGGCATGGGCTTCACCCTGCAGCGCACCGGCCGCACGCTCTATGTGAAGGAGGCCTCGGATTTCGGCACCGCTTTGGTCGGGCTGGACGGCCGCTTCTTCGGCTATCCGCGCACCATCGGCGTCAGCCATTTCCTCGACCTGGATTGCGGCCCGACCCTGCGCGCCGTGCCGGATCTGGAGGATGGCGATGTCATCATCACCAACCACCCCTTCCTCAGCGAGGGGCTGTCCACGCATCTGCCGGACCTCAATCTCATCAGGCCCTATTTCCACGAAGGCCGCATCGTCGCCTATGGCTGGTGCTTCATCCATTCGGCCGATATCGGCGGGCGGGTGCCTTCCTCCATCTCGCCCTCCAACACCGACCTGTTCCAGGAGGGGCTGATGATCCCGCCGATGAAGCTGGTGCGGCGGGGGGAGATGAATCCGGATTTCCTGACGCTGTACCGCAGCAATGTGCGCACGCCGGACCAGAACATGGGCGATGTACGGGCGCAGCTCGCGGCGCTGCATGTCGGCCGGCTGCGCGTGGCGGAGATGATCGCGCAGCACGGCGTCGATGTGTTTGTCGAAGCGCAGGAAGCCCTGCAGGACTATGCCGACCAGAAGGCCCGTGCCGTCTTCGCGCGCATCCCGGATGGCGAGTACCACGCCTGGGACTATCTGGACGACGACATGGTCTCGACCTTTCCCGTCCGCATCCGCCTGACCCTGCGGGTAAACTCGGGAAGGTTCGCGCTGGATTTCAGCGGCACCGATCCGCAGGTCGCCACCGCCTACAACATCCCCACCCTCGGCCGGCGGCATGCCTGGTTCACCGCGCGGCTGATCGGCTGCGTCGCCACGCATGACCCCAGCATCCCGATGAATGCCGGCGTCTACCGCGCCGTCACCGCCTTCGCCCCCGCCGGCACCGTGGTGAATGCGGAGCCGCCCGCCGCCGTCGGCGTGCGCCAGCCCACCGGCCGGCGGATCTTCGACATGATGACCGCCGCCTTGCTGCAGGGCGACCGCACCTTGATGGCGGCGGCCAGCGGCGGCGTCTCCACCCCCGTGGTGCTGGCGGAGGAGGAGACGGCGCAGGGCGACCGCAATGTGGTGGTACTGGAGCCGATGATCGGCGGCATGGGCGCGCGGGAAGGCCATGACGGCGTCGATGGCCGCGACAGCGGCACCAGCAACCTCGCCAACAACCCGATCGAGAGCATCGAGGCCGCCGCTCCCGTCCTCGTGCTGCATTACGGGCTGCGGGAGGATAGTGGCGGGCCGGGGCGCTGGCGCGGCGGGGCGGGGCTCGCCTTCACCTTCAAGGTGCTGCGGGATGGCTGCACGGTGCTGGCGCGCGGCATGGAGCGCTGCCGCTTCCCGCCCTGGGGCGCCTTCGGCGGCCGGCCCGGCCTGCCCTTCCGGGTCATCCTCAACCAGGGCCTGCCGGGGGAACAGGTGATCGGCAAGATCGACCAGCTCTCGGTCGAGGCCGGTGACACGGTCACCATCCTCACCCCCGGCGCCGGCGGCTTTGGCGATCCCTTCGCGCGCGATCCCGAAGCCGTGCTGCGCGACGTGACTCTCCGGGTTGTCAGCGCGGAGAGCGCGGCGCGGGATTATGGCGTGGTGATCCGCGAGGGGGCGGTGGATGCGGAGGCCACCGAGGCGTTGCGCGCGGCGCGGCCACCGCGCGACACGGCGGGGATCGATTACGGCGAGGAACGCGAAGCCTATGAAGCCGTCTTCGACGATGACGCCATGGCGCGACTGAACGCGGCGCTTTTCGCCCTGCCACGCCGCCAGCGCGGGCGGGCCAGGCTGCGCGTGATGCAGGCGACGGTGCCGGAGATGCCGCAGGCGGGACATCGCCCGCTGGTGGAGGTGCTGGCGGATGCCCCGGGCGCGCGCCTGCGATTTGAAGAGGCCCTGGCGGCGTTGGTGCGGGCATGAGCGCGTCGGATGACCGGAGCGCCGCAGGGCGCGGAGGTCTGAATCCGCCGCGCCAGACAAGTGCGGAAATTCGCATCGGCATCGATGTCGGCGGCACCTTCACCGACTTCGTCCTCTCCGGCGCCGCCGGCGGCCTGGTCTTCCACAAGGAACCGAGCACGCCGGCCGATCCCTCCGCCGCCGTCGAATCCGGGCTGGTCGCGGTAGTGGCGAAAGCCGGGCTCGCCATGGGCGATGTCACGCTGGTGGTGCATGGCACCACGCTCGGGCTGAACGCCATCATCCAGCGGCGCGGCGGGCCCATCGGGCTGGTCACCTCCCCGGGCAATACGGATGTGCTGGAAGTCGCGCGCTGCCGCATGCCGAATTCGGTGGATTTCCACCTGACCAAGGAAGCGGCGCTGGTACCGCGCAACCTGTGCTTCGCGATTCCGGCGCGGCTGATGGTGGACGGCACCGTGCTGATGCGGCCGAAGCCCGCCGATTACGACCGCGTCGCCGGGTCCCTGCGCGCCGCCGGCGTCGCCACCGTCGCGGTGATGCTGCTGCATTCCTACCTGCATCCGGCGCTGGAGGCGGAGGTGGCGCGCGAGCTGTCCGCGCGCCTGCCCGGCGTGGCGATTTCCGCCTCCGCGCAGATCTGGCCGGAATCCCGCGAATATGAGCGGGCGCTGGTCGCCGTGCTGAACGGCTTCATCGCGCCGCTGATGCAGGGCTATTTCTCCCGCCTGGAATCGCGCCTCGCCGCGCGCGGCCTGACGGCACCGATCAGCATCACGACATCGAATGGCGGCAGCGTCGGGCTGCGCAGCGCGGGGGAACGCCCGATCGAGACGGTGCTGTCCGGCCCGGCCTCCGGCGTCGTCGCAGCGGCGCAAGCGGCGGCGGGCACGCGCTTCACGCAGATCATCACCCTCGACATGGGCGGCACCAGCAGCGACATCGCGCTGACCAAGGCGGGGGAGCCCGAATACACCACCCGCACCACGGTCGGCGATTTTCCGCTGGTGATGCCGGTGGTGAATGTCTCCGCCATCGGGGCGGGCGGCGGCTCCATCCTCTGGGTCGATCCGCAGGGCGTGCTGAAGGTCGGCCCGCGCAGCGCCGGCGCCGCGCCCGGCCCGGTCTGCTACGGCCGCGGCGGCGCGGAACCCACCGTCACCGACTGCTACCTGGCGATCGGCTGGATCGATCCGGACGCCTTCCTGGGCGGCCGCATGAGGCTGGACCGGGCGGCGGCGGAAGCGGCGCTGCTTCCCCTCGCCGCACGGCTCGGCTTCACCGGCGCGGATGCGCCGGCCCGCGTGGCGGAAGCGGCGCTGGCCGTCGCCACGGCGGCGATGGCGACCGAACTGGCCAAGGGCCTCGCCCAGCGCGGCGAGGATGCGTCCCAATTCGCCCTGATGCCCTTCGGCGGCGCCGGGCCGACGCATGCGAATCTGCTGGCGGAGGCGGCGCGGCTGCCGGCGGTGCTGGTGCCGCCGGCGCCATCCACCTTCTGCGCGCTCGGCGCGATCCTGGCCGATGTGAAGCGGGATTTCGTGCGTTCGCTCCGCCTGCGCCTCGGCGCGGAGGACGCCATGGCGCGGCTGATCGCGGCATTGTCCGCGCTTTCGGCGGAGGCCACGAACTGGCTGGCGGGCGAGGGCACCATGCTGGCCGGCCACATCCTCTCCGCCACCACGGAGATGCGCTATGCCGGCCAGAGCTTCGAACTGACCGTGGACTGGACGGCGGAGGCCTTTGCCAGTCCGACGCCAGAGATATTGGCCGAGCTGTTTCACCGGGTGCATGAGGGCGTCTACGGGTTCCGCGACACGGCCAGCGCGGTGGAGCTGACTTCCCTGCGCGTGCGCGTCACCGGCCGCATGGCCCCGGTCGAGCTGCCCGCCGCGCCGGTGCTGCCCGGCGCCACAGCCGCCGGCACCCGCCGCGTCTTCCGCGCCGGGTCCTGGCGGGATGTGCCCGTCTGGCGGCGCGAGGCGCTGGGCTTCGGTGCCGAAGTCGCGGGGCCGGCGATCCTGGAACAGGAGGACAGTACGCTGGTGCTGCTGCCCGGCTGGATGCTGCGCGCCGACCGCCAGGGCAATCTGGAAATGCTGCGGGAGACGGTTTGACGCAGGCGTCAGATGGTGGGGGAGGAAAGGGCGCTAAGACGGCGAGCCTGTGCGGAAACCGGCACGCCCCCCTCACCCAAACCCTCTCCCCCCTGCGGGTGGAGAGGGCTTTTGCGACGCGTGCTACAGCAACCCCTTGAGCCGCAGCAGGCCGAATGTCGCCATCGTCGTCGCGTCCAGGATCGTGCCGTCGCGCAGCATCGCCTCCAGCTCCGCCAGCGGCACGGCGCGGGTGATGATGTCCTGCTCCTCCACCTCCGGCATGGCCGCCCCCTGGGTGAGGCCGCGCGCGACAAAAATGTCGTAGCCCTGGGTCATGCTGCCCTGGGCCAGGTTCAGCCGGCCGCCATGCTGCCAGTCGCTGGCGGCCAGCCCCGTCTCCTCCAGCAATTCGTGGCGTGCCGCTTCCAGCGGATCGGTGCCCGGCGGGCCCCACATGCCCTGCACGAATTCCCATTGCCGCAGGCCGACCGGGTAGCGGAACTGCTGGACGAGTTGCACCGAGCCGTCGGCATGCAGCGGCACCACGGTGACGAAATCCGTCTTCTCCACCACGCCATAGATGCCGGTGGAGCCGTCGCGGCGGCGGATGTCATCCTCCCGCACCCGCATCCAGGCGTTGCGATAGATCTCGCGCGTTGCGAGGGTCTCGATATCCGGGATCACGTCAGCCAATGTCGTTCGCCTCGCGCAGGGCCGCGGCGGCGTCATGGTCGCCGCGCGCCTCCAGCGCGCGGGCGACCATGATGCGATCCGCCTCCGGGCGATTCTGACTCTGCTTGCGCTTGCCGGTCCAGTGCCGAACGGTCAGGCGGATGCCGACCAGGGCCTTGAACATCCCGTCCATGTATTTCTGGGGCTGGGCGTCCATGTCGAAGCCGGGGGTCGGTTCATAGGCGGCGGCCATGGCGCGCATCTGGATAGCGATCTCGGCCGGGTCCTCGATCAGCGTGGCGAGGCCTTCCGCCTGCACCACATCGTAGTTCCAGGTCGGCACGCTGGGATGCTGGCCGTACCAGGTCGGCGAGACATAGGCATGCGGCCCACGGAACACCGCCAGCGCCGTCGCGCCCTGTCCCTCAAAGCTGCGCCAATGCGGATTGGCGCGGGCGACATGGCACAGCAGCTGCGCCGGCTGGTCACCCTGCTGGCGAACCAGGTGGAAGGGCAGGTGGCTGACCATCAGCGGATCGGCGCTGACGAGCATGCCGAAATCATGGCGCTCGACATGGCCGAGAATCCAGTCGGGGTCTTCCACCCGGAAGGCGGCGGGGGTGTACATGGCGGGGTGATCCTGCGGGCGAACGGGCAACGCGGCCTGGAAGGCCGGGCGGAAAGGCTCAGAAGCCGATGGTAGCTCGTCGTCGCATGTGCATGCGGAAACTCTGCACCGAAGTCCCGCCGCCGGAGCATTGCATTTCCGAAGGGTCAGCCCCGCGACCGCGCATGGACCAGCAGCGCCAGCCCGCCCAGCGTCAACACCCCGCCGACGATGTCGCTGACATAAAGCCTTTCCCCCAGCAGCGCCCAGCCGAAGACGGCGGCCAGCGGCGGGGCCAGCAGCTGCAGGGCGGTGGCTGTGGAGGCCGGCACGCGGCGCATCATGGCGAAGTTCAGCGCATAGGCGCCGATGCCCACCACCACCATGGACCAGATCATCGCCGCCCAGGTGGGCGCGCTGGCCGGCCCCGGCGGGCCGCCTTCCAGCGCCAGCGCCAAGGCGAGGCACAGCAAGGCGGAGACCAGGGTCTGGCCGAAGCTGGCCATCCAGATATCCACCCGCCCCTTGGCCGGCGCATAGACCAGCAGCCCGACCGCCTGGGAAATGGCGGCGCCGATGGCAAAGACGAAGCCCAGCGCCTCCGCCGCCGCCAACCCGTCCAGCGCGCGGAGAAAACCCAGCAGCGCCACGCCGGACCAGCCGATGGCGAGCCCGACCCAGGCCAGCCTCGGCAGCGGCCGGCGCAGGAACAGGCTTTCCCCGGCGGCGACCATCAGCGGGGTGGTGGCGCAGATCAGCGCGACCAGGCCGGTCGGGATGCGGGCCATGGCGAGCCAGGCGAAGGCCAGGTAGCCGCCCATGCCGCAGAGGCCGAGCACCGCGACGCGCCCCATATCCCCCGGCCGCGGCAGCCGCGCCCGCAGCACCAGCGCCAGCACCGCCAGCAGCGGCACGGTGAGGGAGAAGCGGATGGCCAGCGACCAGAGCGGCGGCCATTCCTTCACCACCACCCCCGCCACGGTGAAGGCGGAGGCCCAGATGGCGACGAAGCTGCCGGCGATCAGCAGCGCGCTGGCGTTCATGGAGACTGTGCCTTCCTGCTGGCCCCGACCTTCTTAAGCCAGCGGCGGCGAGGCTTGCACCCTCAGCCGCGGCGGGCCAGGGCCGCGTCCAGCGTGTTCTCCAGCAGGCAGGCGATGGTCATCGGGCCAACGCCGCCCGGCACCGGGGTGATGGCGGCGCAATGGGGCGCAACCTCGGCGAAGGCGACATCGCCGACCAGCCGGCCATCGGCAAGCCGGTTGATGCCGACATCGATGACGGTGGCGCCTTCGGCCACCCAGTCGCCGCGCACCATCTCCGGCCGGCCCACCGCCGCCACCAGGATTTCGGCGCGGCGGCATTCGGCGGGCAGGTCGCGGGTGCGGGAATGCACGATGGTCACGGTGCAATCGGCCGCCAGCAGCAGCTGCGCCATCGGCCGGCCGACGATATTGCTGCGGCCCAGCACCACCGCCCGCGCACCCGGCAAGGCGGCGCCTGCCGCCTTCAGCAGGTGCATGACGCCCTTGGGCGTGCAGGGGGTCAGGCCCGGCTGGCCGCTGGCCAGCAGCCCGGCATTCAATGGATGAAAACCATCCACATCCTTCTCCGGCGCCACCGCTGCAATGACACGATCGGCGCGGATCTGCGGCGGCAGGGGAAGCTGCACCAGGATGCCGTCCACGGCCGGGTCGGCGTTCAGCCGCGCGACCTCCGCCAGCAATTCCGCCTCCGTCGTGCTGGCCGGCATGGCGATGGTGGCGCTGTCGAAGCCGACCTCCTTCGCCGCCTTGTCCTTGTTGCGGACATAGACGCCGGAGGCCGGGTCCTCCCCCACCCGCACCACGCGCAGGCCGGGGCGGAAGCCGAGGCCGGCGGTGCGGGCGGCGATGGTCTGGCGCAGCGTGGCGGCGACCGCCTTGCCGTCAATGATCCGGGCGCTCATGCGATCAGCTTTTCCAATCTGGACACCAGCGCCGCGGGGTCGCCGGTCACACGGAGAATTTTCTGGCGGGAGGCGCCGCCATGCAACAGCTCGACCGCGGATTTCGCGAGGCCCAGCGCCTTGGCCACCGCCTCGCAGACCGCGCGATTGGCGCGGCCATCCTCCGGCACCTCCGCCACCGCCACGCGCAGCGCGGCGCCATCCGGGGAGAGGCCACCGAGGGCCGGGCGCTTCGCCCGGGGCTGCACCTTCACCGAAAGGTCCAGCCCATCCGCCCGCAGCCGCCAAGCGGTCATCGCCGCATCAGAAGTAGAGGCCGCTCCGCAGCAGATATCCCTGGATCGCGCCGAGGGCGATGGAGGCCGCGGTGATCAGCAGCAGCACCACCAGCGGCGACAGGTCGACGCCGCCGAGATTGGGCAGCAGCCCCCGCACCCGGCGCAGCGCCGGCTCCGTCACCCGGTACAGGAAGTCGGCGATGGTCCAGACGATGCGGTTGCGCCCGTCCAGCACGTTGAAGGACAGCAGCGTCTGCATGATCGCGGCCAGCAGAACCGCCCACCAGAACAGGTCGAGGCCGGCCCGCAGCAGGAAGAAAACAGCATCGAGCAGCATCAGCGACCCCTGGGCGTTGCCCGCGAAACCTAGTGGCGGGCAGGCCGGGGAACAAGGCTTTGCTTGGCCTATGGAAGTTGCGGGAACCCGGGTTGACACCGGCCGGACCCACCATCATAAACCGCGCCCTACGGTGGACCCACGCTTGGTCGTGTGGGGGTGTAGCTCAGTTGGTAGAGCGCGTCGTTCGCAATGACGAGGTCAGCGGTTCGATCCCGCTCACCTCCACCACCGTCCCCCTCCGCTGATCCTCAGCTTGCCTGCTCAAAACCCTGGGTGCCGGAACGGTCCGCAAGTTCCAGGCTTTGGGCGAAGGCGTCCCGACGCGCGAGATTGGTCGCCGCCAGGCTGCGCAGCCGTGCCGTCGGGCCCGTGGCCGCGGCAGGCGGGGCCGGCTGCAGGGTGAAGGCATTGCTCGGCGCATAGCCCCGCCGCCCCGGCCCGCCATCCGCCGCCACGAAGCCCGGCGCCGCCGAGGGGCGCAGGCCCACCTGGCTGCCGGCCTCCAGCCGCGCCGCGATGGGCGCATCCGCCTCCGGCCGCAGGCGCAGCGGCACGGCGGCGGAGGCCACGGCGCGGGACACGCCCGCATCATCCGCCTGGCTGGCCAGGGCGGCCGCCCGGGTGCCGGGCGCCACCCGCTCCACCGCCTGCTCGATGCGCGCGGCGCGGGCGGCGATGTTCTGGCGGGCCTGGCCGCCGCGTTGCAGGTCCTGCCGCAGCCGGCCCTCCGCCGCGCCCAGGCGGCGCGGCAGTTCGGCGGGCGGGAAGCCGCCGGAGGCCGCCTCGGCCCGGATCAGCCGCACCTCGGTCCAGCGGCAATACATCAGCGCGTCGAAGGCGATCTGAAGCCGTTCCAGCGCCGCATTCTCCCGCGCCAGCTCCGCCTCCAACTCGGCCGCCGTGGGCGGGCCGTTGCGGCGGGGGGCGCCGGCGAACAGGTCGCCTGCATTGACGAAGACCACCACCTGCGGCCCGCAGCCATCCTGCGGGTCCGCCCCGGCCTGGGAGGCGACAGGGGCGCCCGGTGTGGCGCAGGCCGCCAGCGCCAGCAGCGCGGCGCCCGCGATGGCACCCATTGATCCGGCATGTCGCATGGCTTGTCTCCCGCCCATCCTGGCAGAGTTGCGGTGCCGGGACGCAGCGTCAACCAGCGCCATTGGCGGCGTTGGTTTCATCTGCTTCGTTGGTCGCCCAGCCTCCGGATCGGCGGGATGACCCTTTGCATGTTTATACCTCCGCATTCGGCCGGTCCCGCGCATCCATGGCGCTGAGGCTGCGGGCGCGCCATGGCGGGGTGAAGGTGATCCCGCTCGTCCCGCGCGGACCCATGGTGATCGTCGTGCTGCTGGTGGCCCTGTTCTGCCTCTTTTTCGGCCTGTCCGAATTGTATGAGGCGTCCGGCCCGGCGACGGGCGCATCGCTGTGGCGCGAGCAGGCTCTGGCCCTGGCCTTGCTGGCCTTTGGACTGCACCTTCTTTGGCTGATCTTCCGCACGGCTCGGCAGGAGGTGCGCATCGGTCCATCCACCCTGTCCGTCTGGCTGCGAGGCCGCCATTTCGAGGCCGCCTGGACGGAGATCGCCGACATCACCGACCATGACGTGCCTTATTGGCAGCGGAACGAGGGGAACCAGCCCCGCATCACCATTCGCCTTCACGCCCCCTCCGGCGCGCCGCTCGACTGGCTCACCATCCCGGACGCCTTTGAAATCGGCCGTGCGGAGCTGACTGCCGAACTGCGGGCCGGCCTGGAAGCGGCGCCCCGGCCTGCCACCATGCCCCGTACCTATGCCACCGCTTCCATCGTGATCGCCCGGCGGGACCACATGCTGATGCGCTTCGGGGCCATCGTCGCGCTGGCGCCGGTGCTGATCGGACTGCTGTTCCTGATCGCCGCCTGGCTGGGCTAGATCCGGCCCCGGCTGGTACACAACCAGGGTTCCAGGCCGCGCGCGATCCTGCTTACATGTCCGGACAACTCGCCGGGGGTCCCGACATGCTGCGTCGCCTTCTGCTGCTCGCCGGCCTCGCGCTGGCACCCCTCGCCCCTGCCATGGCCCAGGGAAGCTGGCCGGACCGGCCGATCCGGCTGGTGGTGCCCTTCGGCCCCGGTGGGCTGAGCGACGGCGTGGCGCGGCTCGGCGCGGAATGGCTGTCCCGCCAGCTCGGCCAGCCGGTGGTGGTGGACAATCGCCCGGGCGGCAATGGCATCGTGGGGATGGAGGCGGTGGCCCGCGCGGCGCCGGATGGGCATACCCTGCTCGGCGCCAGCGCGTCGCATCTTGTGGTCCTGCCGCTGATGCAGCGGATCAGCCTGGACCCGCACCGGGACCTGATGCCGATCGCCATCACCGCCGCCAGCCCGCTGGTGCTGGTGGTCTCGCAAAGCCTCGGCCCGACCACGCTGGCGGAATTCGTGGCGCATGTGCAGGCGAGGCCCGGGCAGCTGGACTACGCCTCCGGCGGCACCGGCGGGCTGAGCCATCTCGGCATGGCCTATCTGCTGCAACGCCTCGACCTGCGGATGGAGCATGTGCCCTACCGCTCCGGCCCGCTGGCGATGCAGGACATGCTGGGCGGACGCATCCACAGCTATCTGGGCAATGCGGTGGAGGTGTTGCCGGCGATGCAGGGCAACAGCATCCGGCTGCTGGGCGTCACCGGCGCCACGCGCAATGCGGTGCTGCCGGATGTGCCGACCATCGCCGAACAGGGGCATCCGGGCTTCGAGGTCACCACCTGGAACGGCATCGCCGCCCCCGCCGGCCTGCCCGATGCCATCCGCGACCGCCTCGCCAGCGCCATGCAGGGCGCCTGCCAGGATGCCGGCATCCGCGAGCGGCTGATCCGCCTGGGCACCGACCCGGTCTGCAGCACGCCGGCGGAGATGACGGCCTCCATCCAGCGCCTCACCCCCGTGATGCGCGACGCCATCCGCCTCTCTGGCGCGACAGTGAACTGACAAACACAACCTGCGGCCCACACCGTGGGCCGAGCGGCCGACTGGCCGCCGCGGCCTGTGCCGCGAAGCCAAGCCGGCGGAGCCGGCGCCCGGCGTTTGAGGGTATGGAAAAACAATGACCACAACTGCTGCCGAGATCTTCCTGCGCCAGCTCGGCGCCTGTGGCGTCGACTGGTTCTTCGCCAATGGCGGCACCGATTTTCCACCGATTGTCGAAGCCTTCGCGAAACTGGAGGGCAGCAACCACCGCCTGCCGGTGCCGATGACGGTGCCGCACGAAAATGCGGCCGTCGCCATGGCGCATGGCGCCTATATGGTCACCGGCCGGCCGCAGGCGGTGATGGTGCATGTGAATGTCGGCACGGCGAATACCATCAACGGCATCCTGAACGCCGCGCGCGACCACACGCCGGTCTTCGTGCTCGCCGGCCGCACCCCCTATGCCGAAAAGGGCCGCCACGGCGCCCGTACCCGCCACATCCATTGGGCGCAGGAGATGTTCGACCAGGCCGGCATGGTGCGGGAGGCGGTGAAATGGGATGGCGAGCTGCGCCAGCCTGACCAGGCGGCGGACCTCGCCACGCGCGCGTTGCACATCGCCATGACGGCGCCGCGCGGCCCGGTCTATGCGACCCTGCCGCGCGACACGCTGGCGGCACCGGCCGGCGCCGCGCGGGTGGATGCGACGCGGGCCGCCGTGCCGGCCAAGCCCCTGCCCGACCCGGCGTCGCTGGCGGAGGCGGCGCGCTGGATCGCCACCGCAGAACGGCCGCTGATCATCACCTCCGCCGCCGGGCGCCTGCGCGAAGGCTTTGACGCACTCAGCAGTTTCGCCAGCCGCTTCGGCGTGCCGGTGATCTCCTTCACCCCACGCTTCGTGAACATCGCCGCCGACCATCCGATGCATCTGGGCTATGAGCCGGGACCCTTGCTGGCACAGGCGGATTGCGTGCTGGTGGTGGACACGGACGTGCCCTGGATTCCGCATCTGCAAGGCCCGCCGGAGCATTCCCGAGTCATCCATCTGGGTGAGGACCCGCTGTTCACCCGCTACCCGATGCGCAGCTTTCCGGTCGACCTCGCCATCACAGCGGAGCCTGCAACGGGGCTGGACGGCATCGCCACCGCGCTCGACCTGCTGCTGCCCGCCGACAGCCCGGTGGTGGCCGCGCGGCTGGCGCATTACGGTGCCATCGGCGCGACGCAGCGCGCGGAATGGGCGGCGCAGGTGGCACAGCCGCCGGAAGGACCGATCACGCCGGAATGGATCAGCCATTGCATCGCGGAAGCGGTGGGGCCGGATGCCATGCTGGTGAACGAATACCCGCTGCGGCAGACGCATTGCCCGCGGGTGAAACACGGCACCTTCTACGGCCAGAGCACGGCGGGCGGCCTCGGCTGGGGGTTCGGCGCGGCACTCGGCGCCAAGCTTGCGGCGCCGGAGCGGCTGGTGGTGGCGACGCTGGGCGATGGCGCCTATGTCTTCAATAACCCGACCGCCTGCCACTGGGTTTCCGCCGCACATGACCTGCCGCTGCTGGTCGTGGTGTTCAACAATGCGATGTATGGCGCAGTGCGGAACTCCACCCTTGCGATGTATCGCGACGGCGCCTCGGCGCAGCAGGGCGGCACGCTGCTGGCCGATCTCAGCCCGGCGCCCGCCTTCGAGATGCTGTGCCAGGCCAGCGGCGGTTACGGAGAACGGGTGAGCGTGGCGGCCGACCTGCCCGCCGCGCTGCGGCGCGCGGTGGAGGTGGTGCTGCGGGAGAAGCGGCAGGCGCTGGTCAATGTGGTCTGCGAATATTAGCAAGGGCTGCGGGCGGTGCGCAGATGGGGTTCCTGCTCGCGCGCTTGCACGTCCCCCTCACCCAACCCTCTCCCCATAAGCGGGGGAGAGGGCTTCGGCGCAGCCTGTCAGAGCCTTGCCATCAGCGCCTTCGCGGCATGCGGCGCCTTCGGCTTGAAGCCGTTGATCATGAAGACGAAGACGTCCCGGGTCTTCGGAGGCTTGTTCTCCGCTGCCGTCAGCAAGGGAAGGTCCTTGGGCGTGCCACCCGCCGCCCAGTCCCTGGCGCGCGCGGCCCAGCGGTCCAACGCGGCCTCCGGGTAGCCCAGCGCCTCCTCCTCCGCCGCCGCCTGCAGGCGCGCATAGACGAAGGGCGCGGTCACATCGTGGATCGCGGGGAAGCCGGGCTTGTCCGCCACCACGGCCGCGATGCCGTAGCGGCGCAGCAATTCGGGAAATTCCGGCACGGCGAAACTGGGGTGGCGCACCTCCACCACATGCCGCAGCGCGACCCCATCCTGCGTCTTCGGCAGCAACTGGAGAAAAGCCTCGAAGTCTTCCGGATCGAAGGCCTTGGTCGGCAGGAACTGCCAGTTGATCGGGCCGAGCTTCGCCTTCAGCTCCGTCAACCCGCTGGAGAGGAAGCGCGTGATCGAGGCCTCCGATTCGGCCAGCACCTTGCGGTTGGTGGTGAAGCGGCTTGCCTTCAGCGCGAAGACGAAATCCTCCGGCGCCTCGTCATGCCAACGCGCGAAGCTCTCGGGCTTCTGGGCGCCGTAATAGGTGCCGTTGATCTCGATGGCCGTCACCTGGCGGCTGGCGAAATGCAGCTCCTGCTTTTGGGGCAGGCCCTTCGGGAAGAAGTTGTCGCGCCAGGGCTCGAAGGTCCAGCCGCCAATGCCAACCCGGATCTTGCCTGCCATGCTGTTTCCCTTCCCCCGCGCCGCAGGCTGCACCATGCGGCGCGGGATGCCTCACCACATCAGCGCGACCGGCGCCAGGGGCTGGCCGCGCCGCGCCCGTTCCGCCGGCGGCAAGACGTCGCAGGAGGGCCAGAGCCCGGTGGACAGGGCCGCCGCATAGCCCTCCGGCAGCCGGGCCGCGCGCATCGCCGCGGCGGCGGCCGCGTGGTCATAGTCCAGCGGCAGGATTTCGATGCGCAGGCCCTCCGCACCCGGTGTCAGCACTGAGAACCAGACGCGCGGCGTGCCGTCATCGGCCGGCATGCCGACCGCACCCGCATTCAGCCACAGCCCATCCCCGACGCGGCGCGCGAAGGGCAGGCCGCAATGGCCGGCGATGACGCCGTCGCAGCCCGTCGCCGCGATCTCATCGGCCAGCACATCCCCGGGCGCGGAGGCGAAGAGGAAGCGGCTGGTCTCCATCGCGCCGCCATGCAGCACGGCCAGCCGGCGGCCATCCGGCAGCGCCAGCACGATCCGCTTCGGCAGGCCGCGCATCCAGTCGCGCTGGGCGGGCGTGACCTGCGCATTGGCATGGGCGTACCAGCTTCGGCTGAGCAGGTCGCAGGCGGTGCCTTCCTCGAACCCGCAACCGCAATCCTCGGCGGCCTCGGCGAGCTGTTCCTCGCAATTGCCGGCCAGCACGGCGATGCCGCTGGCCATCACCAGGTCGCAGCAGGCGGCGGCATCCGCGCCATAGGCGACCACATCGCCCGTGCAGAGAATGCGCGCCGGCGGAATGCCGCGTCGCGCGGCTTCCGCCAGCACGGCACGCGTCGCCTGCAGGTTGGAATAGGGACCGCCGAAGACAAGCATCGGGCCGTCGATCATCATGCCAGGCTTCTCCGAAGGGCGGCGCTGATCCGGTCGGCCGCCAACGTCAGCCCGACCACCACGAGCAGAATGGCAAACAGGCGATTGAAGTCCAGCAGGTCCACGGCGTTCTTCAGCTCCTGCCCGATACCGCCGGCGCCCACCAGCCCGAGCACGGTGGAGGCGCGGATATTGAACTCCCACACGTAGAGCAGTGCCCCCGCCGTCTCCGGCAGGGTCTGCGGGATCAGCGCGTGGCGCGCCACCTGAAGCTGGCTGCCGCCGACCGCCAGGATCGCCTCGGCCGGGCGCGGATCGGCGGCTTCCAGCGCCTCCGACCACAGTTTTCCCAGCGACCCCGCGGAATGCAGCGCCACGCCGATCATGCCGGCAAAGGGGCCGAGGCCGACGGCGGCGACGAAGATCAGCGCGAAGACGAAGCCATCCACCCCGCGCAGCGCATCCAGCACCCCGCGCGCCGGCTGCCGCAGCCATCCGGCGCGGGTCACCGGCCTGGTCGCCAGCAGGGCCACCGGCGCGGCCAGGATGGCGGCGACGCAGGTGCCCAGGGTGGCGATGCCCACCGTCTCCGCCGCGCGGCGCGCGATATCACCGGGGTCGGAAAAATCCGGCGGCCAGGCGCTGGCCAGCCAGCCGCCGAGCCTGGGCAGCCCCGCCGCCAGCCGGGCCGGATCCGGCCCAACCACCCAGACCGAGCCCGCGAGCAAGGCCAGGAACGCCGCCCAGCCTAGCCGCTTCACGCGTTGCGCAGCCTTCCCAGTGCGCGGCCGGCGGCCTCGATGGGGGCGTAGGTCTCGGCGGTGGCGGGCACCCAGCCGGTATAGTCGGTCGGCAACACCTCCGCCGTGCTGGCGATGGCGGCCTCGGCAAGGGCGATGCGGGTCGCGGCATCCAGGCCGCGACGCACCGCCAGCGCGTCATTGGGCAGGGGATCGCTGCGCCAGACCACCTTCACCTGCCCCTCCCGCACCCTTCCCGACGCCATCATCGCGGCGAGGTTGCGGTCGTAATCGGTGGCGAGGTCCACCTGCCCATTGGCCACGGCCACGACATTCGCCGCATGGCTGGCGCCGTCGCGATAGCGGAAGAAGGTGCGGGGATCGATGCCCTGGCGCAGGAACCAGTGATGCGGCACCAGCCAGCCGCTGGTCGACCCCGCATCGGCGAAGGAGATCGACAGGCCCCGCGCATCCTCCGGAAAGCGCGCGATCGGCAGGTCCGGCCGGGCGAGGATGATGGCGTGGTAGGTGGGGCTGCCGCGCCACAGAACGGTGGCCACCGCCTCCGCCCCTGCCCGGTCCTGCGCCAGCACATAGCCCCAGGGGCCCATCCAGGCGCAATCCACCTGGTCGCTGCCCAGCGCCACCGCGATGCCGGCCCAGTCCCCGGTGACCGAAAGTTCGTAGCGACGGCCCAGCCGGGCGGCGAGATGGGCGAAGAAGGGCTCGAAGGCCCGGCGCGTGTCGCCCGGCGTCGGCTGGAAGGGGCCGACCGCGAAGCGCAGCGGCGCGGCCTGGGCCAGGGCCGGGCTGGCCAGGGCGGCGAGGCCGCCGGCCAGCACGCCGCGGCGACGGAGAATCAGCGGATGGTCGGGCAAGATGGACCCCTTCGATGTCAGGCGCGGCTTCGCCCGCACGGATGCAAAGGTTACACCGCGCTGCCTCAGCGCGCGAAGCGTGCCTTCAGCGGAATCGCGGCCAGCGCCAGCGCCGCCAGGCCCAGCAGCGCGCCCAGGATCTGCGGCGTCAGCACGCTGCCTATGTCGAAATCTCCGCCCGTCTCCAGCACCCCGCCCAGGCCGGCGCCGGCCAGGCTGAACACGGCGGTGCCGGGCAGGATGCCGAGGAAGGTGGTCAGCACATAGACCGGCAGTCGCACCCCGGCGAAGGCCGGCACCAGGTTCACCAGCACGAAGGGAAACAGCGGCACCAGCCGCAGCACCAGCAGGTAGGAGGCGGCATTGCGGCGAATACCCTCCGCCAGCTTCTGGGCGCGCGGCCCCAGCCGGTCCAGCGCATCAGCGCCGAACAGGGTGCGGGCCAGAAGGAAGACCAGCGTCGCGCCCAGCGTGGCGCCAGTGACCGTCAGGGCCGTGCCCAGCAGCGCGCCGAACAGGAAGCCGCCGCTCAGCGTCAGGAAGATCGCGCCGGGGATGGAGAGTGCCACCGCCGCCGCATAGACCAGCACATAGACGGCCGCCGCGAGCAGCGCATGATCCGTGACCAGCCCGACCAGCGTGGCACGGTGCCGGGCCAGCGTCTCCAGCGACAGATGTTCCGAAAGGCCGCTGGCCCTCAGGCCCAGCACCAGCAACAGGATCGCGAGGCCGATCCAGAGCCGGCGGTCGCGCAGCAGGCGGCCGAGGCGCATGGGGTATCTCCTTGGGTCGGGACCGTTTCGCCCCGGCGCGTGCCGCGGTTACGGCCTGTCTATGGCTGCTTTTCGCCGGCGGAGCTTGTGCATTCTCCGGAGGACAGGAGGCCGAGGCCATCCACCTGACAGCCGATGAGACGTCCAAGGTCGTCACCGCCGCTCACACATCGGCTGCCGGGCGATGCCCGCCGTTCTCAGAAAGCGCGCGGATTGCACGCGTACCCGTCGCGCGTTTCAGCTGTCGCCGAGGGCGATGGCCCTGACATCGGCGCGTCGCGGCGCGGGCCGGCCCGCCGGCGCCCCGCGGGTCAGTCCTGCCGCGTCGCATCCGGCGTGGCTTCCGCCCAGAGCAGCAGGGCATCCAGCGCCGGGCACAGCGCCTGGCCCCAATCCGTCAGGTGGTACTCCACCTTCGGCGGCACCTGGGGATGGACGATGCGGGTCACCACGCCATCCGCCTCAAGCTGCCGCAACTGCTGGATCAGCATCTTCTGCGACACGCCAGGAATGGCGCGCTCCAGATCCGAGAAACGACGGATCTGCCCCCCGAAGAGCTGAAAAAGAATCAACAGCTTCCAGCGGCCTTCCAGCACGCGGATCACGGTCTGCACGCCCTCCGCCGCGGATTCGGGCGTGTGGAGCCTGCGCTTACCTTCGGGTGCGTCCCTTACCTTTTCGTCCGTTCTTGTCATTCCTGCGGCCCATGAACAGCTTCTCCGCAGCACCAGCGAACCTTGGAGAGAGCCCCGTGATCGACGTTCTGCCAGCCCCGATCGAAGCCTATGTCCGCGCGAATGCCCGGCTGGATGCCGAGGGCATGTTGGCGCCCTTCGCCCCCGACGCCGTCGTCCGCGACGAGGGCGGCAGCCATGCCGGCCCCGAGGCGATCAGGGCCTGGATCCACGCCGCGACGATCGCCAGCCAGGCCGTGTTTACGCCCGACCGCTGGCATGCGGAAGGCGGCACCATCGTCGTCGAGGGGCCGACGGCCGGCGCCTTTCCCGGCAGCCCGATCCGCTTCACCTTCCGCTTCGCGCTCGCGGGCCAGGCGATTTCCGCGCTGGAGATCGGGTGATGGCGCGGCAGCCCGATCCGGCCGCGTTCGAAGGCCGCCGCATCCTGGTCACCGGTGGCAGCAAGGGCACAGGGCGGGCCACGGTGCGGCGCTTCCTGGCCGGCGGCGCCCGCGTGCTGACCACGGCGCGCCGGCCGCCCGAGGATCCCGAGGGCGCGCTGTGGGTCGCGGCCGACCTCACCACCCCGGAAGGTGCCCAGGCTTTGGCCGAGGCGGCCACCGAGCGCCTGGGCGGTGTCGATGCCCTCATACATGTCCTGGGCGGCTCCTCGGCCCCCGGCGGTGGCTTCGCCGCGCTGACCGAGGCGGATTGGCGGGCCGAGCTGGAGCTGAACCTGATGCCCGCCGTGCGGCTCGACCGGGCGCTGCTGCCGGGCATGGTGGCGCAGGGCCGCGGCGTGGTCATCCATGTCTCGTCGATCCAGAGCCGCCTGCCGCTGCATGATTCGACCACCGCCTATGCCGCGGCCAAGGCGGCGCTGACGACCTACAGCAAGGCGCTGTCCAAGGAGGTCGGGCCGCAGGGCGTGCGGGTCAATGTCGTCTCGCCCGGCTGGATCTATACCGAGGCCTCGGAGGCGCTGATGCAGCGCATCGCCGCCCAGAATGGCGGCAGCGTGGAAGCCGCGCGGGAAAGCGTGCTGCAGGCGCTTGGCGGCATCCCGCTCGGCCGTCCGGCGGCGCCGGAGAACATCGCGGATCTCATCGCCTTCCTGGCCTCGGACCAGGCCTCCGCCATCCACGGCGCCGACTATGTCATCGATGGCGGCACCATTCCGACCGTGTAGGCGGGCGCCGCGGGAAGCGCCACGGCGGCGCGGACCGCATCACAGCAGGGGCAGCCGCCGCCTCCGGATTCGCACGGGCCGCGCGGGATCCTGCCGCACATGCTGCGGAAAGGCCTGCGCCGCGAATTCGGCGAAGGCCCGCACCTTCGGTGGCGTGAAGCGGGTCTTCGGATAGGTCACGTAGAAGACCTGCTCCTCCGTCTCCCAATCCGGCAGCAACGGCAGCAGCCGGCCGGCCCGCAGATGCGCATGGGCCAGCAGGTCCAGCATGTAGACCGCCCCGGCGCCCTCGGCGGCCGCGCTCAGCAAGGCATCACTGCTGTTGAAGAACAGGCCGCCTTCCGGCGTCACCGGCTGCCGATCCTCGCCACGGTGCAGGCGCCAGATGCGCGGCGCCGCCGTGCCATCCGCCACCCAGCCCAGGCATTGCGCCCGATCCAGCACCGCCGGGGAGGCCGGGGTGCCATGCCGGGCAATCCAGGCGGGTGCGGCGCAGACGACATGGCGGCTGCGATAGATGGGCCGCGCGACGAGGTCCCCGGCCTCCACCTCGTCGATGCGGATGGCGACGTCGATGCCGCGCAGCAACAGGCTGTCCACCTCGTTGCCCAGCACCGTCACCACCCGCAGCGACGGGTGCGCCTCGGCAAAAGCGGTCAGCGCTGGCGCCAGCACCAGATGTCCGACCGCGATCGGCACCTGCACCCGCAATACGCCATGCACATCCTCGCGCCCCGCCTCGGCCTCCGCCTCATGCACCTGCAGCAGGATGGCGCGGCAGCGCGCGAGATAGGCCGCGCCCGGCTCGGTCAATCGCAGGCTGCGGGTGGTGCGCTGCAGCAGCGTGACGCGCAGATGCGCCTCCAGCGTCTGGATCTGCGAGGTGACCGCGGCATTCGAAAGGCCGAGCCGCGCGGCCGCGGCGGACAGGCTGCGGCCCTCCGCCACCGCGATGAAGACTTCCATGGCGCGCAATCGATCCATGCCGAGCCTCGCTCACTCCTTGTGCAAGGTCACTTTAGCGCAGATTTTTCGAGAATACTGAACACTGTTTTCAGGATGATGGGGTCAGCCCGGCGTTGCCTCCCGCACCCCGAGGCGCAATCTCCGCAGCAACGAAGTGTGGGGGAGCAGGAACGGTCGCCATGGCATCTGAAGCCTTGCAGGACGCTTTTGACCTGGTCGTCGCCGGCTGCGGCGTGGCCGGGCTCTCCGCCGCGGTGGCGGCGGCCGAGCAGGGCGCGCGCGTCGCCGTGCTGGAACGCGCGCCGCACGCCGAGCGTGGCGGCCAAAGCCGCTACACCGAGGCCTATCTCCGCATGAAGAGCGAAACCGAAGTCACCGACGACTTCGAGACGCATCTCGCCGAGAATGGCGCCCTGCCCTACGCCGATCCGGATCTCGCGGCGGAAGTCACGCGGCCGATGGCCGATCGCGCCGGCCATGCCCGCGCGCTGTCCATGCTCGACCCCGATGTGATCCAGGCCTTCGCCGAGGAGGCCGGCCCCACCATCGGCTGGCTGAAGGGCATGGGCGTGCGCTTCGACTTCCTGCCGACGCAGTTCCTCACGAAGTCGCAGCCGCGCCTGCTGCCCATCGGCGGCGGCGCCGCGCTGGTGGAGGCGCTGGCGGCGCGCGCGGAAAGGCTCGGCGTCCATTTCCACTACGAGACGACGGCGCTTCGGCTGATCCAGGACGAGGATGGCGCGGTGACGGGCCTGGTCGCCCGTCGCCATGGCCGCCTGCTGCGCCTGCGCGGCCCGGTGGTGCTCGCCAGCGGCGGCTTCGAGGGCGATGCCGAGATGCTGACGCGCTATCTCGGGCCACGCTCCGCCTTCCTGCGCACCGTCTGCAAGGGCGGGTTGTTCAATCGTGGCGAAGGCATCCGCATGGCGCTGGAGATCGGCGCCGCGCCGAGTGGCGACTTCGGCAGCTACCATGCCGAGCCGGTCGATCCACGCTCCTCCATCGCCGAAGCGTCGGTCTTCATCTTCCCCTACGGCATCCTGGTGAATCGCGACGGTGCGCGCTTCACCGACGAGGCCTCCGGCACCATCGACGCGGTGTATGAGAGCGTGACGCGCCGCATCTACGAACAGCGCGACGGCATCGCCTGGGCGGTGCTGGATGCGCGCCACCAGCGCATTCCGAACTGGCGATTGGGCCTGCGCAGCGACCAGCCGCCGGTGGTGGGCGAGAGCATCGCGGCGCTGGCGCGCGGCATCGGCGTGCCGGAGGCGGCGCTGGAAGCGACGGTCGCCGACTACAACGCGGCCTGCCGGCCCGGCGGATGGAAGCCGCTGGAGCTGGACGGGCTGGCGACGCAGGGCCTTTCGCCGCGCAAGTCGAACTGGGCGACGCCCTTGGTCGAGGCGCCGTTCCACGCCTATCCCGTCATCTCCTCCAACGTCTTCACCTTCGGCGGCGTCAAGGTGGACCAGCAGGCGCGGGTGCTGGATGCGGCGGGCGACCCGATCCAGGGCCTCTACGCGGCCGGCGAAGTGGTCGGGATGTATTATGGGACCTATACCGGCGCGACATCGGTGCTGAAGGGCCTGGTGTTCGGCCGGCTGGCGGGTCGCGATGTCGCCATGCGGCGCAACGCATGAGCGCGCTCGCGGGCAAGGTGGCGCTGGTCACCGGCGCGAATGGCGGCATCGGCCGCGCCGTTGCCGGGGCGCTGGGCGCCGCCGGTGCCGGTCTTGCGCTGGCCGATCTCCGCGCGCCGGCCGATGGGCCTGCGGATGCGCTGGCGCTGGCCGTGGATGTGACGCGGCGGGATGCCGTGGACGCCATGCTGGCCGCCACGCTGCAACGCTTCGGCCGGCTGGATATCCTGGTGAATGTCGCGGGCGTGGTCTCCACCGGCCCGGCGGCGACGCTGGGGGAAGCGGAATGGGACCGTGTCCTCGGGGTGAACCTGAAGGGCACCTTCCTCTGCTGCCAGGCGGCGATCCCGGCGCTGCGGGCGAGCGGCACGGGCCGCATCGTCAATATCGGGTCGATCGTCGGCAAGAATGGTGGCAATGCGCGGCCCTGGCTCGATCCGTCGGAGCAGGACCAGGCCGGCAACATCGCCTATGGCGTGTCCAAGGCCGGCGTGCATGCGCTGACCGGCTTCCTGGCGCGCGAGCTTGCGGCGGAGGGCATCACCGTGAACGCGGTGGCCCCGGGCCCCATCGCCTCCGCCATGACCACGCAATTCCCGGCCAAGCTGCGGGCGCTGATCCCCGTCGGCCGCATGGGGCGCGCGGAGGAAGTCGCGGCTGCCATCGCCTTCCTCGCCGGGCCGGATGCCGGCTTCATCACCGGCGAAATCCTCGACATCAACGGCGGCATGTGGAGCGACTGACATGACCATCCGCATCTGGCACCACAGCTTCACCGTGCTCGAAAACCTGCCCGCCTATGCCGAGGCGATGCAGGGCCATGTGGACCGCGCCGCCGCGGCCGGCACCAGCGTGGTGCTGCATGGCATGCACAAGGACACCTACCAGACCGAGTATCCGGGCAACGACATCCAGTATGCCTGGATGCAGACCCTGCACAGCCAGCAATTCGTGCTCGGCGCCATCGCGGCGGAGGAACAGGGCTTCGACGCCTTCGCGCTGATGACCCTGCCGGAGCCTTCCCTGCAGGAGGCGCGCAGCATCGTCGACATCCCCGTGGTCGGCTACGGCGAAAGCGCGATGCTGGCGGCGATGATGCTGGGCGAGAAGGCCGGCGTGCTGCTGTTCATCCGGGAGATGGCGGCCACCATCCAGCGCAATGTCGATCGCATGGGCCTCGCCGGCCGCTTCGTCGGCGCGCATGACGTCGGCTTCGGCTTCAACGACGTGCTCGCCGCCTATGCCGGCGACCCTGCCCCGCTGCTGGACCGCTTCCGTGCCTCGGCCCGCGCGATGATTGAGCGCGGCGCGGATGTCATCATTCCCGGCGAAGCGCCGCTCTGCCTGCTGCTGGCGCGGCACGGCGTGACGGAGGTGGATGGCGTGCCGGTGCTCGATGCCGTGACCGCCACCATCAAGGCGGCCGAGATGATGGTCGGGCTGCGTCGCATCACCGGCGCGAAGCCCAGCCGGCGCGGCTATTTCCGTGCCCAGCCCCCACGCGCCCGGGTGAAGGAGGTGCTGCGCTTCTACGGCATCGACGATCCGGGCCGGCCACGCTGAACCCTATGGGAGGAAAAACAACATGAATCGTCGCACATTGCTCGCCCTTGGCGGCTTCGCGGCCGCATCGCGCATCGTGCCAGCCCAGGCGCAGGGTTTCCCGACGCGCCCATTGCGCGTCGTCATTCCCTTCGCCGCCGGCGGCAGCACCGACATCCTGGCGCGGATCTGCGCGCAGATGCTGACCGAGCGTCTGGGCCAGAGCGCGGTGCCGGAGAACATCACCGGTGCCGGTGGCACCATCGGCGCGCAACGTGTGCTGGATGCACCGGCCGATGGCCACACGCTGATGGCCGGCACGCCGGGGCCAATGACCATCAACCCGCATCTGCAACCCAACCTGCCCTACCAGCCGATGCGCGACTTCATGCCCGTGGCCTTCGTCGGCGACAGCCCGGCGGTCGTCGTGGTGCGCAAGGAAAGCCCGATACGTTCGGTGAAGGACCTGGTGGAGCGTGCCAAGGCGGCGCCCGGCCGCATGACCTTCGCCTCCGCCGGTGTCGGATCCTTCGCGCATCTGTCAGGCGAGTTGTTCAAGGCGCGTGCCGGGGTCGACATGATCCACGTGCCCTATCGCGGCACCGCGCCCGCCGCCACGGACCTGATCGGCGGCCGGGTGGATGTGATGTTCGAGAACTATCCCTCGGTGCAGGGCTTCCTTACCTCCGACTCGCTGCGCACCCTGGCGATCGGCGCGCTGCGCCGCTCCAGCCTGATGCCGGATGTGCCGACCGTGGTGGAGGAAGGCGTGGCGGATTACGAATCCACCTCCTGGTTCGGCCTGTTCGCGCGCGCAGGGTCGCCGCCGGCAGCGATCGAGGCGATCAACGCCGCGATCAATGCCGGTCTGCGCGAACCCGCCACGGCGCGGCGCCTGGCCGAGCTGGGCGTGGAGCCGGCCGGCGGCACGGCGGATGAGTTCCGCACCTATGTGCAGCGCCGGCTGGATGAGACCGGTACGCTGATCCGCAACGCCAATATCAAGCTTGATTGATTTCGGAAGGAACTGATTGCATGACCTCGATCTACCTGGTTCTCGACATGGAGAACGACCTGGTGGCGGAGGAGGGACCGAGCGGCAAGGGTCCGCTCGGCCAGCAGGTGCGCGACCGCGGCATCATCGGGCGCACCGCCAAGGCCATCGCCAAGGCGCGCGCGGCGGGGGTCAGGATCGGCTATGTCCGCGTCGGCTTCTCGCCCGACTACCGGGAGGCACCGACCACCTCCGTCATCTTCAACGGCGCGCGCCAGCACGGGCTGTTCAAGCTGGGCAGCTGGGGGACGGAGGTGCACAAGGACCTGGCGCCGCAGCCGGGCGACTTCGACATCGTCAAGCATCGCGTCAGCGCCTTCTACGGCACCAACCTGGAACCGGTGCTGCGCGCCCATGGCATCAAGCGCATCATCTGCTCCGGCGTGTCCACCGTGGCGGTGGTGAACAGCACCGTGCGCGATGCCCATGACCGCGACTATGTGGTGGAGGTGCTGGAGGATTGCTGCGCCGCCGCGACCACGGAGGATCATGAGGCGGCGATCCGCGCGCTGCAGCGCTTCGCCACCTTCACAACCGCCGACGCCGTCGACTTCTCGGGCTGACCGACAAAAACAGGGAGGACACCGCCATGAATGACCGCATCAAGACGACGCGGCGGCTGCTGCTCGGGGCCGCCGCCGCGCTGCCCCTGGCGCGGCCTGCGCTGGCGCAGAACATCGCCGGTGGGCGCACCATCCGCATCGTCGTGCCTTTCGGCGCCGGTGGCACCGTGGACCTCGCGGCGCGACTGGTGGCGCGCGAATTCACGGAACGCCTGGGCCAGACCGTGGTGGTGGAGAACCGCACCGGCGGCGGCGCCAACATCGCCATGGAGCATGTGGCGCGGGCGACGCCGGATGGCACGACGCTGCTGATGGCCTCCCCCTCCGTGGTCACCAATCCTTTTCTCTACAGCAATCTCACCTACGATCCCGCCACGCAGCTCGCCCCGATCGGGCTGGTGGCGGAGGTGCCGACCATGCTTCTGGCGCCGCCCAACTTCGAGGCGAATGACGCGCGCAGCTTCATCGCCATGGCCAAGGCGCGGCCCGGCCACTTCACCTATGCCTCCGGCGGGTCCGGCACCACGGAACACCTGGCGGCGGAGATGCTGAAGGCGCGGGTCGGCATCGACCTTCTGCACGTGCCCTATCGCGGTGGCGCGCCGGCGCTGACCGACCTGATGGCGGGCCGCGTCTCCGTGATGTTCACCAATCTCGGCGCGGCGCTGTCCACGCTGCAGGACGGGCGCATCAAGGGCCTCGGCATCGCCGCGCCGGAACGCTCCCCCGCCATGCCCAATGTGGCGACCTTCGCCGAACAGGGCGTGCCGGACTTCAACATCTCCGTCTGGTGGGCGGTGATGGGGCCGGCGGGCATGCCGGCGGAAGTGGTGCAGCGGCTGAACACGGTGCTTTCCGAAGCCGTGGCCTCGCCCGGCATGCGTGACGGCATCGGCCGGTTGAGCGCGACGCCGCTCGGCGACAGTGTGGAGCGCTTCGCGGCGCATCTGCGCCAGCAGAGCGAATCCTGGGGCGCGGTGATCCGCGGCGCCAATATCCGCGCCGATTGAGGAGAAGGCTTCGATGAAGTTCTGGTACCAGTCGCTGACGCGGCCCGATGCCTGGCCCGCCTACCAGGCTGCGCTTCGCCGCGTGCTTGACCGCGCCGCCGATCCCGGCACGACCCTCGATGTGCACGGCATCGAACAGCGCGGCGGCGTCGGCGACCAGTACCGGCGGCTCGAATTCATCGAGACCATCGAGGTGCTGGACAATGTCGCGCGCGCCGAGGCGGAAGGCTACGACGCCGTCCTGCTCGGCAATATCGCGGATCCCGGGCTGCGCACGGCGCGGGAGATGGTCTCCATCCCCGTGCTGGGCCTGTGCGAGACGGCGCTGTTCACGGCCTGCCAGATGGGCGCTTCCGTCGGCCTCGTTGTCTCCAACGAGAAGCACTACACGCGCATCCTGGAGAACGTCGCGCTGCACGGCCTGACCACGCGCGTGGCGGCGGTGGAGCGGATGCAGGTGGACCGGCTGGTCGACCTCGACGCCGCCTTCCACCCCGGCGAGACGCGGGACCGCATCCTCGGCCAGTTCCACGCCGCGGCGGAACGCTGCGTGGAACGCGGCGCGGAGGTGATCGTGCCCGCGGTGGGCGTCGCCATGGTGCTGCTGGCGGAAGCCGGCGTGCATGAATCGGCGCGCGGCGCGCCAGTGCTCTGCGGGCCGATGGCGCTGGTGCAGGCGGGGCAGGCGGCGGTGAAGCTCAGCAGGCTGATGGGCGGCCGTTATGCCAGCCGGCGCGGCGCCTATGCGCAGCCGCCGGCCAGCCAGATCGCGGAGCTGCGCAGCTATTACGGGCCGGTCTATCCCTCGATCGCCGAACCGAAGCCGTAGAGGCGCGCGGGGTTGTCCACCAGGATGCGGTGCCGCAGCGCCGCATCCGGCACCCATTCGCCCAGCAGCCCCAGCAGGTCGCCGTCATTCGGCATGGGCCCATGCCAATGCGCGACATGCGGCCAGTCGCTGCCCCAGATCACCCGGTCCGGCGCCGCTTCCACCACCGCCCGCGCCAGCGCCGCCGTATCGGCATAGGGGAAGGCCGGCTCGGCCGAAATCCGGTACAGCCCGGTCAGCTTCACCCAGAGCAGGCCGTCCCGCAGCATGGCGAGGAAATCCTGGTAGCCGGGATGCGAAAGCCCGCCCTTGGCCAGCTTGGTATAGCCGATATGGCCGACCGAGACGGGCAGGCGCATCGCCTCTGCCAGGCTGCGCAACTCCGCCGGCCGCTCCTCGACATGCACCAGCAGCTCGACATGCCAGCCGAAGGGGCGGATCACATCCGCCACCTCGCGCAGCGCATCCAGCGAGCGGAAGGGCATGCCGCCGCGATCCACCAGATTGACGCGGATGCCACGGGCGCCGGCGGCATGCATCCGCGCGATCTCCGCCTCCGTCACCCCCTCCCCCACCGCGACGATGCCGCGCAGACGGTCGGGATGGGCGGCCAATGCATCCAGCACGGCGCGATTGTCCGTGCCATGCACGCTGGCCTGCACCACCACGCCGCGCTCGATGCCGATGGCATCGTGCAAGGCCAGCAAACGCGCCACGCCGTTGTCCGGCGGCGTATAGGCGCGCGTCGCCTGATAGGGGTGGCGTGCCGCGTCGAAGACATGGGCGTGGGTGTCGCAGGCCAGCTTCGGCACCGCCATCGCGGGGCGGCGCGGTGATGCATCCGGGCCGGGGCAGTCGCGGATTTCGATGGTCTCGGTCATGCGGGTGTCCTCAGGCCGCCGCGTCGCAGCGGAAGACGCCGCGCGGGCTGCGGCCAGGCCGGGCCGCCAGTTCGGCGCCCGCTTGGTCCAGGCAGGCCAGGATGCGCGCATGATCCGCCCAGGCGAGGGCGCCACCGCGCTGTCCCAGCACGATGGCCCAGCATTCCTCCGCCACACGGGCACCAGGCTTCGCCGCCTCGATGGCGCGGGCACGGGCGGCGAGCGCCGCGCCGATGCCGCGCTGGCCGGGCGCGCCGGCCTCACAGGCCTCGCACATCAGCCCGTGTACTCCAGGATGTGCATGCCATGGCCCCAGCGGTCGATCAGGTACAGGCGGCCATGCTCGTCGGCGCCGATGTCGTTGGACTGGATGGTCTTGGTGCCTTGCGCCTGGGCCGGCACGAAGCAGCCCACCTCCTTCGGCTTCAGCACGTCGCTGACATCCACGGCCCGCAGGCCGGCGTTGAAATAGGTGATGAAGACCGTGTTGGCCCAGGGCCCGTCGCCCGGGATGTTTTCCAGGATGTTGTGCGCGCCGAAGCGGCCGCCACGGTTGAAGTATTTCTCCCGCTCGGGAAACCAGGTGGAGACGGGGATCGGGTTCTTCTCGTCGCGGATATCCAGGATCCACATGAACTGGCTGTCCCAGTAGTTCTGCTTCGCCCGCGCCTCGTCGGTGACGACGAGGTAGGGGCGGTCGCCGATCGGCCAGGCGGTGTGCGTGGAGCCGACGAAGGGCGGCGACCAGCAGATATGGCCCAGCAGGCTCATGTTGCTGAGATCGGAACAGTCGATGACGGCGACGCCGCCGCCCCAGAACGCCGCGAACATGCGGTTGCCACGGATCATCGGCGGGCCGTGCAGCGTGCAGGCGGTTTCGGCCGGATGCGGGTCGTTGCCCTCGCCCGCGCCTTCCGCCTTCTGCCAGGGCAGGCCCCAGATGCTGACCACCTTCGGCTTCAACGGATCGGCGATATCCAGCGTCCAGATGACGCGCTTGTTCCAGCCTTCCGCATCATTGGGCAGGAAGGCGAGCTTGCGCGCATTGTCCACGCCGAAACGGTGCGGGCCGCTGCCGGGCATGTCGACGAAGCCCACCTCGCGCGGCTCCGCCGGGTTCGTCAGATCGAAGACATACAGGCCGGCCCGTGCATTCCGCTCGCCCGGCAGGCGTTCCGAATTCACATAGAGCAGGCGGTCGCCGACCAGCCGCAGCTTGTGCATCCGGATGCCCTGCGGCGCGCGGAATTCCCACACCTTGCGCGGCTTCCGCGGGTCGGTGACGTCATGCACCGTGAAGCCTTCCCGACCCTCCCAGCCGACGCCGCCGACATAGGCATGGCCGCGCGCCACCTCCACCACGCTGCCGGCGCCGAAGGCGGCGGAGGGGTCGTGGCCGAGCAGCCGGAAATTCTGCGATTCCTCAGGATACATGTCTCTGCCTCATTTCAGGCGGCGCCGCGACGCGCCATGTGGTCGCGCACCAAGGTTTCGCTGAGCGCGAAATGCGCGCGCAGCAATGCGCAGGCGGTCTCGGCATCGCGCGCCACCGCGGCTTCCATGATGGCGCGATGCTCGTCCTGGTGCTGTGGCCGGGTGCGGTCGGTGAAGGGCGACAGGTTGCGATAGCGTTCGAAGGCATCGAAGAGCTGGTCGCAGAAACCTTCCATCCAGCGGCTGTCGCAGCCACCGACCAACGCCTGGTGGAAGACGCGATGCGCCGCGTCCCAATCGGGATTGCGCCCCGCATCCGGTCCCAGGAAGCGCGGCGTGCGCGACAGGCGGAAGCAGGCCAGCGCCACGCCTTCCTCCCAGGCCGCGCCGCCGCGACGGATGCTGTCGCGCAGCGCCGCCTCGTTCAGCGTGGTGCGGGTGCGGGTCAGTTCATCGAGGTCCGCCAGGCTCAGCGGCGCGGCGGCGAAGCCACGCTGGTCGGATTGCTGCACCAGGCCTTCGCTGGACAGCCGGCTCAGCGCCTCCCGCACCGGGGACAGGCCGGTGTCGAAGCGCTTGCACAGGTCGCGCGTGTGCAGGCGTGCGCCGGGCGCCACCTCGCCGCGGATGATCTCCTGCCGCAGCTGGGCATAGACGCGGGAGGCGAGCGTCGTCGCCCCGCCTTCGGCCAGTCGTGCTGTCGTCGCCATGCATCCTCCCTGCCCCGAGCATAGCGCGAAAGCCGGCTTCGACAATATCGATCATTTATGTCCGATGGCCATGATGATCGATTTTCCGTCTTGCCGCGCGCCGCAAGCTGTGTTGGCCTTCGCGCAACAACAACCACGCCGGCGGCCACCCGCATGCCGGCAGGGAGAGGACATCCCCATGACCACCACTCGGCGCTCGCTGCTGGCGACGGGCCTTGGCGCATCCGCGTTGCTTGGCCTGGGGCGCGGCGCGCGCGCACAGGGCGCCTTCCCGAGCCGCCCCATCCGCCTGATCGTCGCCTTCACCCCGGGCGGCCCCAGCGACATCATCGCCCGCATCGTCGGCGCCCAGATGGGCGCGCAGCTCGGCCAGTCGGTGGTGATCGAGAACCGCCCCGGCGCCGGCGGCAACCTGGCTGGCGAGGTCGTGGCCCGCGCCGCGCCGGATGGCCACACGCTGCTGATGGGCAACAACAGCATCCTGGCGGCCAACAGCGCGCTCTACAGCAACATGCCCTTCGACCCGCGGCGGGATTTCGCACCGGTGGGCCTGGTGGGCTCGCAGCCCAATGTGCTGGTGGTGAACCCCTCGCTGCCCGTGCATTCACTGGCGGAGCTGACGGCGCTGGCGAAGTCCCGGCCCGGGGAGTTGAACTACGCCTCCTCCGGCAGCGGCACGGCGGCGCATCTGGCAGCGGAGCTGTATCGCCTGCGCGCCGAGGTCGGCATCGTCCATGTCGCCTATCGCGGCGCGGCGCCGGCGCTGGCGGACCTCGTCAGTGGCCGGGTGCAGATGATGTTCGCCACCTCCGCCTCCGCCATGACGATGATCCAGGACAACCAGCTGCGCGCGCTGGCCGTGACCACCGCGACACGTTCCACCAGCCTGCCCAACCTGCCGACCATGGCGGAGGCCGGGCTTCCCGGCTTCGATGCAACCACCTGGCACGGCATCACCGCGCCGGCCCATACCCCGGCACCCATCGTGGCGACGCTGGCGGAGCATCTGACACGGGCGCTGGCGGAACCTTCGGTGAAGGAGAAGCTGGTCTCGCTCGGCGTCGAGCTGGTGCCGAGCACGCCGGATTCCTTCGCCACCTATATCCAGGCCGAATACACGGCCTGGGGCGAGGTCATCCGCCAGGCGGGCATCCGGCTGAACTGACCGGCCAGGCACGGCGCATCAGCAACAGGTGCGCCGTGTTGCCAGTGATGGCGCCGCAAGGGCCAATCCGGCGATATCCATTCGCGGCGGCGCGTACGCGCTACATGAAGGCCGCGTTGGCACTGGATGCGGGGGAGTCGCGGAGGTAGCTCCGGATCGCCACTTCACGCCGCCGATGCGATTCCAGGGTCGCCAGTTGCACCGCGATCTCCTGCGCGTGCCGAGCGGCAAGGCGGCTGCGCTGCGGCGCCAGCAGCATGTTCAATTCCATGCCGAAGCCGGCCTGGCCCATCAGCAGCGCCAGGCGCTCCGGCGTGGTGTTGGACATGCCTTCGCCGCTCAGCAGATCAGCCAGGCTTTCATCGGTCTCAAAGAAAAGGCCCGTGCTCCAGGCCAGCGGCACGAAGCCCGTCGCCTCGCACAAGGCAGGCAGTACGCCGGGCGAGAGCATGTGCAGATGCTGCGGGAAGTTCACCCAGGGGCTCGCCTTGAAGCCACGCAGCACGGAGCCGAGATACATCGCATTCGGGACGCTGACGAACACCAGCCCTTCCGCCGAAAGCGCCTGGCGCGCCAGGCGCAGCGCCTGCGGCAATCTCGGATCGTGCTCCAGCACATGCAGCGAATAGATGAGGTCAACGGGCTCGGTCAGGCTGCCCAGCGCCGTGACATTGTCCGCCGCTTCGAGCGCCAGGTTGTGCTTCACGGCGCGGCCCTCGGCGACGGCGCCGGCATTCAGGTCGAAGCCGCGCGCCGCGATGCCGCGCCCGGCCATCTCCTGTACCAGCCCACCATAGGCGCAGCCGAGCTCGACGCTGTTGGCGGGCATGCGGCCGACGAAATGCTGGTAGCCGGCAAGGATCCGGTCCGCATGGTAGCGGTTCTTGTGTGGCTCGTAATCCGTCTCGACCGTGTAATAGACGGTGGAAGCCTTCTGGTAGGTGTGTTGGTAATAGGCATCGAGTTCCGCTGGCGGCGGCGCGTCGAAATAGACATAGCCACTCGCGCGGTCGGATTGCGCGACCACCTCGCGTCCGTTGAACTCAATCGTGACCTTGCGTCCGAATTCGACCAGGTCCTCGGCCTCGATGTTCAATGCATGCACCCCGATTGCCGTTGATCCTTCTTACCAGAGCCTGAGGTGCTTTGCTGCAGCACGGGATCACTAAGCTGTGTGACGCGGATCGTGGTGTTGCGCGAAGCTGAGAAAGCCGGGATGAAATCGGTGTGCGCAGTTCCAGTTCTGTGGCCTACGGTCGGCAATAGCAGGCTGCCGTCCCGGTGCTTGCCGTGCAGTCGTACGGGCCACTATCTGGAGCCTCTCGACTGCAAGGCGCTTTTCCCATGTCCTCGTCCAGCTCCGGCCTTGCACCCATTGCCTCGATCGAGGAGCTGCGCCGCCTCGCGCCGATGATCCTGGCGTTGTACCGCCTCGGCCTGGGCCGCGCGCCGGATGCGCCTGGGCTCGCCGGGCTCGTCGCGGCGCTGCGCGGCGGCATGGGGTGGGAAGCGGCCGCGGCCGGGATCACCGCCTCCGCGGAATTCGGCGGCCGCGTGCCGGAGGAGGCACGCGAGGGCGTGCCGCTGGTGCGTCATCTCGGCGCCTCGCTGCCGCCCGCGCGGCTGGCCAAGGCGCTGACGGCTGCCGAGGCCGGCGCCCGGCCCGCCGCGCTGCTGGCGGAGCTGGCCGCCGAAGCCGCCCGTCGGGACGAAACGCCTCAGGACGATGCGCCATTGTTCACGCAACTCTTCCCACAGGGCGCCCCCCTGCAGGATGCCACTGCCTACAGGCTCTGGATCGAGGCCCATGGCACGCTGACGGAGGCCGATGCCGCGGTGATCCGCGCGCAGATTTCGCTCCGCCCCGGCGAGGGCCTCCGCGTCTCCGTCTGCTTGGCACTGGGCGATGGCCCGGTGCTGCCGGCGCTGCACAGCCTGCGCGCCCTGCGCGCCCAGATCCTTGCCAATTGGCAGCTCTGCCTCGCGGTGCCGGAAGCACGCCGGGCGGCGCTGCGGGATGCGCTGCGGCGGGCGGGGGAGGCGCCGGTGGAGCCGGTGGGCGCCACCCTGGCCGAGGCGATCGCGGCGGCGGAGGGCGACTTCCTGACCGTGCTGGACCCCGGCGATGAATTGGCGCCGGAGGCGATCGCGGAACTCGCCCTGGCGCTGCAGGCGCGGCCCGACCTCGACATGGTCTTTGCCGATGAGGATGCGATCGGCCCTGGCGGCCAGCGCATGGCGCCGCGCTTCAAGCCGGGCTGGAGCCCGGAGCCGCTGCGGTCGCTGGATTCCGTGGGCCGGCCCGCCTTCCTGCGCCGCTCGCGCATCACGCAACCCGGCACGCCGCTGGACATGGTGCGGCAGGTGGCGCTGGCGCGGCCGGAGGCCGTGCGCCACATCCCGGCCGTGCTGCTGCACCGCGCCGCGCCGGCGCCGCTGGAGACGCGCACCGCGCCCGCGACCTTCGACGGCCCGCCGCCGATGGTCTCGATCATCATCCCGACCCGCGACCGCGCCGACCTGCTCGGCCCCTGCATCGAGGGCATCCTGCACCGCACGGACCACAAGGCGCTGGAAATCCTGCTGGTCGACACAGGCAGCACGGCGCCCGATGCGCTGGCGCTGCTGGAGAGTCTCGGCGCCGATCCGCGCGTGCGAATCCTGCACCGCGCCGGCCCCTTCAACTGGTCCGCCGCCAACAACCAGGCCGCCGCCGAGGCGCGCGGCGAGGTGCTGGTCTTCCTGAACAACGACACGGTGGTGACCCGGCCCGGCTGGCTCGGCGAGCTGGCGGGGCAGGCGATGCGGCCCGGCATCGGCGTGGTTGGCGCGAAGCTGCTCTATCCGGATGGGCGGGTGCAGCATGCCGGCGTGGCGCTGGGGCCGGATGGCGCGGCGAAACACATCCAGCGTTTCGCCAAAGCCGCCGACCCCGGCTATCTCGGGCAGTTGGCGGTGGTGCGCGATGTCGGCGCCGTCACCGGCGCCTGCATGGCGATTCCGCGCAGCGCCTTCGAGTCACTCGGCGGCTTCGAGGCGGAGCACCTGACCCTCGAATGGTCCGACATCGAGATCTGCATCCGCGCCCGCGCCCAGGGGCTGCGCGTGCTGTACACGCCGCATGCGGAACTGCTGCACCTGGAATCCGCGACCCGCGCCGATGCCGGCGACCCCGCGCGCATCGCGCGTTTCGAGCGGGAACAGGCCTGGGTGATGCAGCGCTGGCCGGAGGCGATGCAGCACGACCCCTTCCTCAATCCGAACCTGCTGGCGACGGACGACGCCATCGTGCTGGCGCCGGCACCGCGGGTGGCGCGGAGCTGGCGCATGCCGGATTGAGCGCAGGCGGCTTCATCTGCTAGATTGCGGCAGGTTGAAAAGGATCGGGCCTCGATGGCGACGGAAACACGGCCGCGAGGTTTCGTCCCAGGCGGTTGCGAGCGGGGCGCGCCAGGGATCGGCCGTCCCGCCACACGCCTGCCGCGTTTCGCGCTCGTCCTTGTGGTGCTCCTCGCGGGGTGCGGGGGTATCGGAGGCGGGCGACCGGATCCGGCGCAGGAAGCTGCCGCACGGCCCGTCAGGTTTCTGGCCGGTCTTCGGAGTCTGGTGGAGCGTCGCGACCTGCACCGGCCGCAGCTTGTCGCGGACCGTCTCGGCCTCACCCTGGACCCAGGCCGGCTCGGGTCCAGTCCTTCGCAGCAGGACGACAACCCGGTATTCCTGAACTGGCCGGCTCAAAGCGGTCCAATCTATCAGATCGGCGAGCGCGCCGATGTTCGACGCGATGGTGTCAGCCGCGCCCCGACGCAGGAATCCGCGATCCTGGACGGACGCCTCGATGCCAGTTTCTGCCTGACGAGAGAGCAGATCGCCGGAGAGTTCGCCAGCGACGCATGGGCCATGCGGTCCATGGTGCGGATCCTCGTCAACGGCTCGATGACGACGACGCCGTTCATGCAGCTGCGGAACGGGGACCGGGGCGAAGTCGAATTGCAGTTCGAGCGACCTGGTGCGGACCCGCGCTGTGCCTTCTGGATAACCGTTCGACAATTCTGAACCGAGCCCTCACCCCCGCTTCGCCCGCCCCAGCCTCATCAAAAGCTCCTCCCAGCGCGGCATCAGCGTGGCCGGGCTGTAGAGCTGCGCCTGGCGCAGCCCCGTCGCGCCGAGCTGCGCGAGGTATCCCTCCTGCGCCGGCAATTCGACGAATTGTGCAATCAGCTCCGCCATCGCCTCGGCGCTGTACGGGTCGAAATACTCCGCCGCCTCGCCATAGACCCAGCGGTGGACGGGAATGTCGGAGGCGATGACGGGCGTGCCGCAGGCCATGGATTCGACGCCTGAATAGTCGAACCCCTCGGCCCGGCTCGGGCTCACCACGCAATGCGCGGCGGAATACAGCCGCCGCAGTTCCGGCAACGGCACGGCCGAGAGGTGATGCGCCGCGCCACGCTTCACCAGCGCCTTCAGCGCCGCCATCTCCTGGTCCGAACGCCAGCCGGGATTGGCGACGACGACCAGCCGCATCGGCGCCTGGCTCATCTGCTGCGCCATCTCGAAAGCCTCGAACAGCTTCATGTAGTTCTTGCGCGGCTCCAGCGTGGAGACCGCCATCACCAGCCGCGTCCCCTCCGGCGGCGGGCTGACGCCGCCGCCGGTCTTCGGGCTGGTGCGGCGGGCCAGGATCTCCTGCACCATCGGCCAGGCGATGGGCTCCGGCCGGAAGTCGGAGGAGAGCAAGGCGGGGATGGTCAGCACCCGCGGCTCGGCCTCGGGGAACAGCTTCAGGACGTCGGCCCGCACCGGCTCCGAATCGCAGACGAAGGTGGCGCCGGCCTCGATATTGCGGGCCATCATGCGGCCGTGGCTTGTCGCATGCGGCCAGGGGTCGCCGATGGTATGCGGGCTGGTCAGCGGCAGCGCGTCGTAATAGCGCACCACCATGTGGGTGCTGGGCGGCAGGCGGTAGGGCGAGACGCTGGCGGCGAAGAAAAGGTCGAAGCCCGTGCTGTCCAGCTTCTTCGCGAAAGGCTTGGGCAGCATCGCCAGGTGCCGTGCATTCTCATGGCCCAGCTCGGTGGCGAAGAACTGCGCCTTGCCGATGATATCGCGACGTTCCGGCGGCAGGGTTTTGTCGAAGAGCTTGGTCCAGAGGTAGTCCTCGAACATCTCCGGGTCGATCGGCCGGTCAAGTGTCTCTGCCCTGTGTGACGTGACCAGCGCGGAGAAGGGATACAGAATGCGATTGCGCAGCCGGCCGGGCAGCAGTCGCAAGGGCAGCGGCAGAGGGTGCCGCTTGCTGTCCTGGGCAATGATCATCCGCGTCTGCTGCATCACGTTCTCGTAGGCCGAACGCGGCGCCCTCTCACGCGGGGCGCGGTGATGGATGCCAGAGGCGAGGCCCGCCAGGCGGCTGAACGGCATATCGCTGAAATGCGCGAAAAGCAGCCGCAATTCCTGAGGGATACCCGCGAAACCCTCATAGCAGTTGCGGAGATCAACCAGCAGCGAGGGGGAGGCATCCGGGGCCCGGATATCCATTGCACCATCCACGTGACGACAGCTCCGGACCGTCCCGGAGCATGCGCGGTGCCTTAGGGCAAGCGGGACCCGCAGCAAAGACCTCTGGCGGCGCGGCGCCCTTGAACCTAATCAGTCTCACTAATCGAGCACGCCGCGCCCTGGGAGATCACGATACTGTGTTAGACAGATCGCCGAAAGTTCAAGTCCACACGCGGACAGACGGCAACTTTCGCCTAATGCAACCGAAACTGTTACTTCCCTTCACTGGGGAGCGCATGACCAGCTCGGTGCAGGGTCAGATCGAATTCGAGCATTTGCATCGCTACTGCATCGCACGCGACATCTGCGATGGGCTTGATGTGCTGGATGTCGCCTCCGGCGAGGGCTATGGCGCGGCCATCCTCGCCGGGCTTGCGCGCAGCGTCGTGGGTGTCGAGATCGACCAGGCCTCGGTCGACCACGCCCAGGCGCAATACGGCTCCGACAAGCTGCGGTTTCTGTGCGCGGACGCGCAGGCACTGCCACTGCCCGATGCCAGCATCGACCTGGTGGTGTCCTTCGAGACGCTGGAGCATCTGCCCGACCAGCTGCGCTTTCTGGCCGAGGTGCGGCGCGTGTTGCGGCCCGGCGGGCTGTTCCTGGTCAGCACGCCCGAGCGCATGGTCTATTCCGCCGCCGGCAGCGATCCCAACCCCTACCATGTGCTGGAGCTGACGGAAGCGGAGTTCAGCGCCCTGCTGTCCCGGCACTTCGCGTCCAGCCAGGTGCTGCGCCAGCGCCCGGTGCTGGGCTCGCTGGTCTCCGGCGCCGAGCCGGGTTGGCGCAGCTATGAGCGGCGCTCCAGCGAGGTGATCGAGGCGACGAGCGGCCTGGCGCGTCCGCATTACCTGCTGGGCCTGGCCGGGGACGGCCCGCTTCCAACCCTCGCCTCCTCCGCCTATCTCGACCGTCGCCGCGTGCATGACGTGATGGAGGCGGTGGGCCAACTGCCGCTGGTGCAGGCGCAGCTGGAGACCGTGATCGCCGAGCGCAACGCGGCCCGCGACGAGGCGGCGCGACTGGACAAGGCGCTGGCGGCGGCGCTGGCCGCGCAGGCGGAAGCCGGCCGCCACGCGGCCGAGATGCAGGCATTGGCGGAGGCGCTGGCCGCCGAGCGCCGCCAGCGCGAGGCGCTGGAGACGCTGCAGCGCCGCACGTTGATGGAGCGCGACGAGGCCCGCCGGGGCGGCGCCGCGGCGCTGGAGGCGGCCATCCGCCAGCAGCGCGATGGCGCCCGCAGCGAACTCGCCCGGCATGAGGCGGAGGCACATGCCCGGCTGCACGCCGTGCAGCAGGCGCGCGAAAGGGCAGAGGCGCATGAGGCGCATCTGCTGTCCCTGCTACATGGCATCCACACCAGCACCAGCTGGCGCGCCCTTGGCCCGCTGCGCTGGTTCGGCCGCCGCCACCCGGGCGCCACGCGCATGCTGGGGCGCGGTGTGAAGCTGGCCTGGTGGACGGCGACGCTGCAACTCGGCACGCGCTACCAGCAATGGCGGCAGAACCAGGCGCGGCTGCGCCTGACCACGGCGGCCCCGGCACCGGTCGTCGCGCCGCCGGCGGGTCCAGCCCCCGCCCCCGAGGCACCGGCAGCGCCGCCCCTCCTCGTGGCGCTGACGCCGGCGGTGGTGCATGCCCCGCCGGCGCCGCCCGCGCGGCGCGACCTGCGCGACGCCTTCCTGACCCTGCATGGCGACCTGCCCATCGCCTTCCCGGCGGTCGAGGCACCAACCGTTTCCATCATCATCCCCGCCTATCGGGGCCTCGCCGACCTCGAGGCCTGCCTGCGCTCCCTGATCGCGACGCGCGACGGCGCGCCGAGCTTCGAGGTGGTGCTGGTCGATGACGACCCCGCCAATCCGGTGCTGCCCGCCATCCCGGAGAGCGCGGGCCTGGTGCGCCTTTCCAATGCCGAGAACCTCGGCTTCCTGCGCACGTGCAACCGTGGTGCCGCGGCGGCGCGCGGGCGGTATCTGTGCTTCCTGAACAGCGACACGCTGGTGCAGCCAGGCTGGCTCGCCGCGCTGGTCGAGGTGGCGGAGACGGTGCCGCGCGCCGGCCTGGTCGGCGGCATGCTGTTGAACCGCGACGGCACGGTGCAGGATGCCGGCTGGCGCATCCTCGGCAATGGCTGGGGCTATCCCATCGGCCGCAATGCCAGCGCACAGGATGGCGCCTACACCTATCGCCGCCCGGTCGATTGCGTCACCGGCGCCTGCTTCCTGCTGGCGCGGGAGGTGTTCGACGCGCTGGAGGGCTTCGACGAGCACTACGCACCGGCCTTCTACGAGGAATTCGACCTCGCCTTCCGCGCCCGCGCACGCGGGCTTTCGGTGATCTATGAGCCGCGCTGCCGTGTCGTGCATCTCGGCAGCGCTTCCTACGGTGCCGAGGCGCGCGACCAGCTTTCGGCTGCCAATCATGCGAAGTTCACCGCCCGCTTCGCCGAGACGCTGCGCAAGCATCCCTGGGATCACGGCGACCCCTTCGAGCTGCGCCACGCCGCGGGCGAGGGCCCGGTGCTGCTGGTGGTGGACCACGCCGTGCCGCGGCCGGACCGCCATGCGGGCGATGTCACCATGTTCCGCTACCTGGACCTGATGGCGACCGCCGGCTGGCGCGTGGTCTTCGCACCGATGGATGGCGTGGCGGAGGGCCCGGCGGCGGAGGCACTCGAGACCCGCGGCATCGAACTGGTGCGCGCGCCGAAGACGGCCGAGGACTGGCTGGAGGCGCATGGCCGCCACCTGCACGCGGTGTGGCTGGCGCGGCCCGACGTGGCGCAGCGGATGATCGGCCCGGTGCGCGCCCATAGCAGCGCCATGCTCGCCTATTACACGCACGACCTGCACCACCAGCGCATGCGGCGCGAGGCGGAGCTGCGGGACGACCCCATGCTGCATGCCGAGGCCGACCGGATGGAGGCGGTGGAGACCGCCATCTTCCGTGAGGTGGACCGCGTGACCACGCCGAGCGAGGCGGAGGCGGTGATGATCCGCGCGCTGGTGCCGGGCCGCGAGGTGGTGGCGATCCCGCCCTATTTCTACGAGGACAGCGAGATCCGCGCGCATGACGCCGCGCATTTCGCGGCGCGCCGCGACGTGGTGTTCGTCGGGGGCTTCCCGCACACGCCCAATGTCGATGCCGCGCTGCTGCTGGTGAACGAGGTGATGCCCGAGGTGTGGCGGGAGGAGCCGGAAGCGCGCCTCGTGCTGGTCGGCTACGCGCCGCCGCCCGAGGTGCAGGCGCTGGCCGGCCCGCGGGTGGTGGTGACCGGGCATGTGCCGTCGGTGGAACCCTATCTGGAACAGGCCCGGCTGAACCTGGCACCGCTGCGCTACGGCGCGGGGGTGAAGGGCAAGGTCGTGCAGGCGCTGCAGCATGGCGTGCCGGTGGTGACCACCGCCGTTGGCGGGGAGGGCATCGGCCTGGAGCCCGGCGTGGACGCGCTGGTGGAGGAGAGCTCCGTGGCGCTCGCCGCTGCCGCACTGGCGCTGTTCCGGGACGCCGATCGCTGCGCGGCGCTGTCCGGGTCCGGGGCGGCGCTGGTGCGCCGGCGCTTCTCCCGCACCGCGGGGCGGCGGGCCGCGGCCGCGGTGTTCAACACGCGGCGCTGCACCGTCTGCGGCTCCGCCAGGCTGGTGCCGATCGAGGGCGTGGTGTTGCGGGAATCGATCCGCTGCACCGGTTGCTACGCGCTTGGCCGCAGCCAGGCCGTGGCGCAGGTGCTGCTCGACCGCTTCGGCACCGGGGCGCAGGAGTCGCTGGCCGAGCTGCTGCGCGCGGCCCCCGAACTGCGCGTGCATGAGCTGGGCTTCGTCGGCGGCATTGCGGACACGCTGCGCGGCTGGAAGGGCTACTCGACCTCCGAATATTTCGACGATGTGCCGCTCGGCAGCCCGGGCCCGCACGGCGTGCGGTGCGAGGACGTCACACGGCTGACCTATGCGGATGAGAGTTTCGACATCGTGCTGAGTCAGGATGTGATGGAGCACGTGCCGGACCCGCGGCAGGGCTTTGCCGAGACCTTCCGGGTGCTGCGTCCGGGCGGTTCGCACATCTTCACCATCCCGCAGGACCGCGACCTGCGGCACAGCGTCACGCGCACGCGGCTCGGGCCGGCCGGGTTGGAGCATCTGCTGCCGGCTGCCTATCACGGCGACCCGGTGCGCCAGGAGGGCGCGCTGGTCTTCACCGATTTCGGCCTGGACGTGCCGGAGCTCGTCGAAAGTGTCGGTTTCAGGCTTCAGGAGCATGAAGTACGGATCCCCGGCGCCGATGCTGCGTTGCGTGTGTTCGAAGCGGCGAAGCCTGCCGCGACGGAGAGGGTCGGGGCGTGAGCCTGATACACCGCACATGGAGCCTGTTGCCTCGCCGCATGCGGCGAGAGGCGCTGTTCAGCGTCATGGCCCTGCGCGCGCCCCGCATTGCCCGCCCCGCGCCCGACGGGGACGGCCCGCTGAGCCATGCCGGGTATTTCAGCGCGATGAGCGGCCTCGGCACCGCGGCGCGGCGGCTGCAATCCGGCCTGGCGATGCGTGGCCTGGACGTGCGGCAGGCGGATCTCACCCTGCCGCTGCGCCAGGGCCCGCTCTGCCAGGGCGCGGTGGCGGAGCCGCCGGACGTGGCGCCGGGCCCCGGGACGCTCCTGGTGCATGTGAACGGGCCGATGCTGCCCTGGGCCCTCGTCGCGCTGGGCCGGCGTGCCGTGGCGGGCAAGCGGGTCATCGCCGTGTGGAACTGGGAACTGCCGGTGCTGCCGGCGGATTGGTCCCGCGGGTTCGAATGCTGCCATGAAATCTGGGCTGCCTCGCGATTCACGGCGGAGGCCCTTTCCCGCAGCGTGCCGGTCCGTCTCGTGCCCTACCCGGTCCTGCCAGCCGCGCCCGCGACGATGGGACGGGACGCATTCGGATTGCCCGAGGATGCCTTCGTGGCGCTGCAGGTCTTCGACGCCGCCTCCTCCATCGCGCGCAAGAACCCGGCTGCCAGCATCGCGGCGCATCACCAGGCCTTCGGCGATGATCCGCGCCGGATTCTGCTGTTGAAGGTGCACAATACCGCCCGCGCCGGCGCGGCCTGGGCGGAGGTGGCATCGCTGGCGGCCACGCATCGCAATGTGCGCATCTTGGACGCGTCGATGTCCGAGGCGGAGCTGTCCGCGCTGATCCTGGCCTGCGACGTGCTGCTCTCCCTGCACCGCGCCGAGGGGTTCGGCTTCACCCTGGCGGAGGCGCTCGCGCTCGGCCGCCCGGTCGTGGCGACCGGCTGGTCGGGCAATCTCGACTTCATGGATGCGCCAGGCGCCCATGCCGTGTCCTACCGCCTGCTGCCAGCGGCCGACATGCAGGAAATCTACGACCTGCCGGGCGCCTTCTGGGCCGAGCCCGATCTCCCGGTCGCTGCTGCCCTGCTGCGCCGGGTTTCTGAAAACCCGGAGCTTCGGCGCCCCGCCCCGAGGGCGTTTCCACCACCCGACTATAATTCGTTGCTAAATCGGACGGCGAATTAGCCCCTCCGGGGCCAATTCGATACGCCGCGCCATTCGCAGCATGTGTTTCAAAGACCAAAGACCGCAGGACCCCCCGGGGGTCGGAGAGAAGCAAATGACGAAGACTGCGTTGGTTACTGGCATCACGGGCCAGGATGGCGCATATCTGTCCCAATTGCTGCTTGGGAAAGGCTATGAGGTTTTCGGCCTTCTGCGCCGATCGGCCTCGGCAGATATACTGGATGAGCGCCTGCGATGGCTTGGGATTGCCGGGCATGTCCGAATGGTGGACGGCAATCTCACGGACCTGTCCTCGCTGATCCGAATCATGCAGGACGTCAAGCCGGATGAAATCTACAATCTCGGCGCACAATCCTTCGTCAAGGCATCCTGGGGTCAGCCGCTGCTGACGGGGAGCGTCACGGCGATGGGCGCCCATAACATGCTGGAGGCGATGCGGATCGGCGCCCCGGGCGCGCGATTCTACCAGGCGTCATCTTCCGAGATGTTCGGGCGCATCCAGCAGGCCCGGCAAAGCGAAACAACCCCCTTCTACCCGCGCAGTCCCTACGCTGTCGCCAAGCTTTATGCGCATTGGATGACGGTCAATTACCGGGAAAGCTTCGGGCTGCATGCGTCCAACGGCATTCTTTTCAATCACGAGAGCCCGCTGCGTGGCATCGAGTTCGTGACGCGGAAGGTGACAGACGGCGTCGCGCGCATTAGGCTGGGTCTCGCGTCAGAGCTGAGCATGGGCAACCTCCATGCAACTCGTGATTGGGGACACGCGCGTGACTATGTCCGGGCCATGTGGTTGATGCTGCAGCAGGATGCGCCGGACGACTACGTCGTTGCCACAGGCCGGACCGTGAGCGTCGGTGACATGTGTCGCATCGCCTTCGCGCATGTGGGGCTGGACTACGAAGCATTCGTGAAGGTGGACCCGGAACATTTTCGCCCAGCCGAAGTCGATGTGCTGCTCGGGGATGCGACCAAGGCCAAGGAAAAGCTGGGCTGGGAGGCCGAGGTGACATTGGAAGACATGATTGCGGAGATGGTCGAGGCCGATCTTGCCCGCCACCGGAAACGGATCGGCTAGTGCGCCGGATACTTGTTACAGGGGCTTCCGGTTTTGTTGGTCGGCATCTGCGGGTTGCGCTGCGGTCGGCCTTTCCCGACGCGGTCCTGATTGCCGCCAGCCGGGGCGGGGATGTGGCCGGTTGGGATCAGTCCGTCACGCTCGATCTCCTCGACCAGGATTCCTGCGCCAAGGCCGTGGCATCGGCGGCGCCGGATGCGGTCCTGCACCTCGCGGCCCGGGCGGCGGTCGGCGAAAGCTTCGCCAATCCGATGCCGAGCTGGCAGGCAAATCTGTTCGGCACCCTGGCGCTCGCCGAAGCCGTTCGCATCACGGCGCGCGATGCGCTGTTCGTGCATGTTTCGTCGGCCGAGGTCTATGGCCTGTCCTTTCAGGCGGGCAAGGCGCTGGCGGAGGATGCGCTGATGCGGCCCGCCAATCCCTATGCCGCTTCCAAGGCGGCCGCGGATCTCGCGATTGGTGAAATGGCATTGCGTGGGCTGCGGGCGGTGCGGGTCAGGCCCTTCAACCACACCGGCGCCGGTCAATCAGACTCCTTTGTGGTGCCGAATTTCGCGCGGCAGGTCGCCTCGATCGCCGCGGGGAAGCAGGAGCCGGTACTTCGCGTCGGTGCGCTCGACCGCTGGCGGGATTTCCTCGATGTGGCGGATGTCTGCGCGGGCTATGCCGCCGTCCTGAAGGCGGAAGATCGGCTGGAGCCGGACATGATCTTCAATCTCGCCTCCGGCAACCCGAGACGCATCGGCGACATCCTGGATACCCTGCTGAGGTTGGCCCAGGTTGAGGCGCGGATCGAGGCCGAGGAAACGCTGTTGCGACCGACGGATGTGCTGCGGACAGAGGGCGATGCCTCCGCCGCCGAACGCATTCTGGGTTGGACGCCCTCCACGCCGTGGGAGGTGACGCTGGCGACCGTGCTTGCCGACTGGAAAACGCGGACGGGCTGAGCGCTGGATCCGGGCCGGCGCTACCTTTGCGAAGGCGCGGCACGAGGACGCACCCGCGCCAATGCAGCGGCTGCTACAATGCGACCGATGCGCAGCCCCTCGTCGTTCGCGAACCTGAAATGCGCCCCGGCCCAGACCCGGCTCTCGGCACATTCGTCAGCGGCTGCGTCGAAGCTTGAAAATCGGCGCGCGGAAAGATCCGTCGACTCCATGGCGATGTAGACAAAATCACGCGGTCCCTGGCCGAAGACCGCATTGAGAACCGCCGCTCCCGCACCGCAATCCGCCGAATGACCGGATGGATAATCGGGATGCGGTGGGGTGAGCAAAAGGGGCAGCCAGGTTGGATCGGTCGCTGAACCATCCCATCCCTGGTGGATCGCGGTTATGGGCCGCCAATGGGAATGGCGACGCTTCTCCTCCCAGGACAGGGTTGCCGAATCCGCAAGCGCGGATGCGAGCGCGGACAGCGTGCGGACTTCCTCCCAAACGCTTCCTGGGCGTGGCTCTGCGCCCAGCATTCGGAGCCCAAGGTAGAGGAAGCCACGCTGGCTGCTTTGTCTCGCCCAGAATTCGGCAATCTCCGTCTGCTCCGCAGTACGGGACGTGGCGTGCAAGGCGCCCTGCCTGCGGACTTCCTCCAGATCTGCCAGGTAGCGCGCGCTGCCGAGATTCGGCGGCGGCGGGCCACGCGCGCCGTCGCGGTGGTCGAATGCGATCGGAGCCGTGTCGGCCACCATGCCGTTGATGAAAAAGGGTGGCGTGGGCCGCCAATGCCCAGGCTCGTCACTGGCCGGGAAGGGGTTGACCGGGACCCGCTGGTTGAACCGCATGGCCACGCCCGCACCAATCGAACTTCCGAGCGCGATGCCGGACTGGGCTGGATCCGACGGCGCCGCGCGCAGAACCTCGAACAGCAGCGGCTCGGCCTCGATCCTCAAGGATTGCACCGGAAAGGCCGCCGCAAGCACATGGAAGGCCGCCATGGACAGCGCTACGTCCACGGCGGCACCCGCACCTGCCGGCTCGTCTGCCGCCGCTGGGAACCAGCGTTGATATCGTGGCTCGACCGCGTTGACCGCATCGTGCATGGCGGTGGTCACCGCGGCCATGATCTGCGGGTTGGCGATGCCGGCGGAAAGCCGGTCGGTGATGATTACCCAGCGCACAGGCAATGTGCCTGCCGTCGCCTGCGGCAGCTCGGCACGCGCAACCCCCATCGATACCGAATGGGACGGCTGTATGATCTGTGCGGCTGACGGTGTGGCCGGCACGATGAGCAACAGAACCAGGACCAAACGCCAGGAACGTGACACGGCCTTGGCGGAAGTTCGTTCAAACAGCACAGCCTGGGCACTCCCCCATCAGCGCGTGGACGAGGTTCGCGATGATCTCGGCCGCGGGCGCACCGCCAGGCGCAGTGGCGGTGCGCCCGCATGAACTCAGCGCTGCGCTGCGCCCGCGCGGGCGCGACGGATCATGTCGACCATCGCTTGCGGCACCCACACGGTCTCCTGGTTCTCGCCGCTGCCAATCGTCATGGGCACGAAGCCGGGACGCGCCTGCTGGGCGAACATGGCATCCAGATGCATGACGTTCACGTCCATGCCGGATGGCTGTGTCACGACGACGCGTCCTCCACCCACCAGATTGCCCTGGCCCATCGGGCCATAGTCGATTTCCAGGTTCATCCCGCTGCCCGTGACCCGGGGGTAGCTCTGCGAATGGCCGGGGCTGATCGCCGCCGCGCTGATCGCACCGCCAACCAGGATTGCGGACGCGACCCTGAAGACCGTGTTCTTCATTGTAAAAATCCCCTTCCAATGCCTGCACTGCCGATTGAGTGGAGGCGGCCAAGACCTCACCGGCCATGCATCAGCATGCGTGCAGGATCAGCCGGCGATGAGTGAAGAGTTGCGAAAAGACGTTAAGCTGAAGCACCCCGGTTTTGCCGGAGGCTGTCTGGCTTGAGTCGCGCAGCCGGCGGGCGGCGGCCGGCCGTCGGCACCCGTGCAGCCCCCCGTGGATGGCTTCCTGCTCCACGAGCCGGCGCGCCGGGATCACCCGTTCAACGCGCATCGAACCCCGTGTGGGGAATCCCGCCTGTGGGTCAGGCGCCGCGGGAACGGGCGTGAGGGCGTTGCGGCGGCCCGGCTGCCATGTCGCCCATGCCCAATCCCCGGACCGCCGCCCTGCTTCCGTGCCTGACCAACAGCGTCAGCGCCGTCTCCACCGCCTGTCTGAAGACGGGGTCGCGGGGCAGGTCGTGGCCAAAGACGGTGGGGATGGACAGCAGCCGCTTCACCACGGCAGCGGGATCGCCAGGCGCGGGGCTCCAGGCCTCCCGCAGTTCCGGCAGCAACGGGTCGCGCAGGTCGATGCGACCTCCGTGCTCATCGATGCCGGCGACGTAACGCATCCAGCCCGCGACCGCGAGCGCCAGGCAAGGGATGGGCTGACCAGCAGCCAAGGCGGCACGCACCGTGCCGAGCAGGCGTGGCGGCAACTTCTGGCTGCCGTCCATGGCGATCTGCCAGGTCCGGTGTTGCAGCGCGCGGTTGCGGAAGCGGGCCAGCAACTGCCCTGCGTAGTCGCCAGGATCAACGCCGGGCGGTGCCGGCACATGGGGCATGATCTCGCCCCACAGCGCGTCGAGGAAGCCGGTGAAGACCGTGTCGGCGGCGGCCTGCGCCACCGTCTCGTGGCCCGCCAGATAGCCGAGATAGGCCAGCGCGGAATGGGCGCCGTTCAGCATGCGCAGCTTCATCAGCTCGAACGGCGCGACATCCGCCGTGAACAGGGCGCCGGCCATCGCCCATTCCGGCCGGCCGGTGGGGAAATGGTCCTCGATCACCCATTGGCTGAAGCGCTCGCCGATCACCGGCCAGGCATCCTGCAACCCCAGTGCGGCCTCGATCCGCGCGCGGTCCTCGGCCGTGGTGGCGGGCACGATGCGGTCCACCATGGTGCCGGGGAAGGCCACCTCGCCGGCGATCCAGGCGCCCAGGTCGGGGTCCCGCAGCGCGCCGAGCCGGGCAATGATGGCGCGGGTGGCGGCGCCATTGGCGGGCAGGTTGTCGCAGGACAGCACGGTGAAGGGCGGCGTGCCGGCGGCGCGGCGGCGGCGCAGCGCCTCCACCAGGAAGCCGGGGGCGGAGCGGGGCGCCAGCGGATTGGCTAGGTCGTGCCGGATCTCGGGATGGGCCTCGTCCAGCGCGCCGCAGGCCGGGTCGTGGCAATAGCCCTTCTCCGTCACGGTCAGGGAGACGATGCGGATGGCGGGGGCGCACATGGCGGCGAGCAGCGCCTCCGGATCCTCCGGCGCCACATGCAGGCCGCACAGCGCGCCGATCACCTGCAGGCGCTCCGCCGCATCCTCCCGCTCGGCGAAGGCATAGAGCCCATCCTGGGGGGCCAGCGCATCGCGGGTGGCGGGGCTGCGCAGGCTGGCGGCGACGATGCCCCAATCCTTCGCGCCCGCGCGCAGCACCGCCTCCGTCATCACCGCCTGGTGCGCGCGGTGGAAGGCGCCGAGGCCGAGATGCAGGATGCCGGGCGTCACCGTGGCGCGGTCATAGCCGGGCCGCAGGACATGCGGATGCAGATGCGCCAGGTTTGCCGCCGAGAGGCGCATCACCCGGGCGGACCCGCGGCGGCGGCGTGGCGCAGCCCGGCGAGGACGCCGCGCAGCTCCGCCAGGCCGCGCAGCCGGCCGATCAGGGGATAGCCCGGATGGGTGGGGCGCCCGGCATCGGACAGCAGCTGGTGGCCATGGTCCGGGCGGAAGGGAATGGGGGCGCCGCCGCGCCGCGCCTGCTCCGCCAGGAAGGCCGCGAGCACCGCCGGCATGTCGACATCGCCTTCGAGATGCGCAGCCTCGTGGAAGGAGCCACCGGCCTCGTGGCGCACGTTGCGCAGATGCAGGAAGACCGTGTGCGCCGCGAACTTTTCCGCCATCGCCGCCACGTCGTTGCCGCGGCCGGCGCCAAGCGAGCCGGTGCAGAAGGTGAGGCCATTGGCCGGGGACGGCACCGCGGCCAGAAGGTCGGACAGATCCTGCGTCGTGGAAACGACGCGCGGCAGGCCGAGCATGGGCCGCGGCGGGTCGTCGGGATGGATGCCGAGCGCGATGCCCGCCTCCTCCGCCGCCGGCACCACCTCCGCCAGGAAGCGGGCGAGGTTCGCCTTCAGCGCGGCGGCATCGATGCCGGCGTAGCTGTCCAGCATCCGCCGCAGGCCGGGGATGTCGTAGCGGTCATAGGCGCCGGGCAGGCCGGCCATGATGGCGGCGAGCAGCGTTGCCTTGTCCGATTCCGCCGCCTGGGCGAACCAGCGGTGCGCGGTCTCCAGCACCGCCGGCGGATGGTCCGCCTCCGCGCCCGGCCGGGCCAGCATCAGCACGTCGAAGGCGGCGTGGCGCACCGCGTCGAAGCGCAGCGCCACGGCGCCGCTGGGCATCGGATGCGCAAGGTCGGTGCGGGTCCAGTCGAGGACCGGCATGAAGTTGTAGCAGACCGTGCGGATGCCGGCGCGGCCGAGGTTGCGCAGCGATTCGCGGTAATTCGCAAAAATCCGCGCCAGGTCGCCGGTGCCGCGCTTCGCATCCTCATGCACTGGCAGGCTTTCCACCACGTTCCAGCGCAGCCCGGCCGCCGCGATCATGTCCCGGCGGGTGCGGATGGCTTCCTCCGGCCAGACCTCGCCATAGGGGATCTCGTGCAGCGCGGTGACGATGCCGGTGGCGCCGGTCTGGCGGATTTCCGCCAGCCGGATGTCATCCAGCGGTCCGAACCAGCGCCAGCTTTCCTCCATCAAGGCCGCTCCTCAGAACACCAGGTTCGGCAGGAACAGCACCAGCCCCGGCCAGAACACCATCAGCAGGATCAGCAGGAAGACGGCACCGAGGAAGGGCAGCGCTTCCCGCGTATATTCGTCCATCGGGCAGTCGAGCATGCCGCAGACGGTGTACATGGCAACCCCCACCGGCGGCGTCATGCCGCCCAGCGTCACCGTGGTCATCATCACCATGCCGAAATGCACCGGATCGATGCCGAGGCGGGTGATGACCGGCACCAGGATCGGCGTCAGCAGCAGCGTGACGACGGTGGATTCCAGGAACATGCCGAGCAGCGCCAGGAAGACCACCAGCAGCAGCATCAGCACCTGCGGGTTGGACGACAGGCCGGCGAGGAAGGCCGTGGCGTCCTGCGGCACGCGTTCCAGCGTGATCATGTAGCCGATCATGGCGGAGAACATGATGATCAGCATGATCATGCCGGTATCGGTCAGGCTGTGCCGCAGCGCCGTGACGACTTTTCCGAGCGTCAGTTCCCGATACACGACGGTGCCGATGATGACGGCATAGGCCACGGCGAAGGCGCCGGCCTCCGACGGCGTGAAGATGCCGTAGCGGATGCCGACGATCAGGAAGACCGGGAAGGCCAGCGCCCATTTACTCTCCCAGACCGCGACCACCACCTCCCTCGCCGAAGGCAGCGTGGCGCGTTCCGGCGCATAGCCGCGGCGCGTGGCGACGATCCAGGCGGTGACCATCAGGAACAGCGTCATCAGGATGCCCGGCACCAGCCCAGCCACGAACAGCCGTCCGATCGAGACATTGCCGAGGAAGCCATACAGGATCAGCCCGATGCTGGGCGGGATGGTCGCCGTGATCAGCGACCCCACGGCGATCGCCGCGCAGGTGAAGCCGCGCGAATAGCCGCGGGCGAGCATGGAAGGGCCGAGGATGCGCGCCTCCATCGCCGCATCCGCGACCGCGGAGCCGGAGACGCCGCCCATCAGCGCGGACAGCGCGATGGCCACCTGCGCCAGCCCGCCCCGGATCCAGCCGGCGAGCACGCTGGCCAGCTTGATCAGACGTTCCGTGATGCCGGATTCGTTCATCAGATGCCCGGCCAGCACGAACAGCGGCACGGCGAGCAGCGGGAAGGATTGCGTGGCGGAGACGATGCGCTGCACGGCGATGCCGGGCGGCATCGGCCCGAAGATGTAGAACAGGAAGGCGGCACTGCCGATGGCGAAGGCAACCGGCATGCCCAGGAACATCAGGACGAAGAACGCCCCGCTGACGATTGCTGTCACAGGACCATCCCATCCACGCTGCCGGTGGTGATCGCCTGGCGCCCCATCAACCCGCGCACCAGACGCACGACGGTGGTCAGCAGCATCAGCGCCGCCCCCACCGGAATCGCCGCCGTCACCCAGCCATAGGACAGCGGCGTGTCGCCGAGTTCCCGCTCCAGATTCAGCAGCGTCAGCTCCGTCCCCAGCCAGACCAGCGCCGCCAGGAAGGCGGCGATCAGCACCAGCCAGGCGTAGGCCAGGAGCTTTCGCACCGCGGCCGGAAAGGCGCGCACCAGAATGTCGATCTCGATGTGCTGCCAACGCTTCAGCGCCACGTCGGCGCCGAGCACCGCGGTCCAGGCGAAGAGCAGCTGCGCCGCATCCACCGCCCAGATCAGCGGCATGCCGATGGTGCGGGAGATGGCGCCCAGCAGCACCAGCAGGCAGACGCCGGCAAAGAGGATGATGCCGACCGTCTCCTCCGCCTTTTCCAATGCGCGCATCGCCTCAACCCGCCAGCACGGCTTCGACCTCGCGCCGGACCGCGGTGTAGTTCAGCTTGTCGTAGACCACCTTCGTCGCCTCCCGGAACGGGGCCAGGTCCGGCGTGGAGACGTTGAGGCCCTGCGCCTTCAGCCGTGTCTCGAAATCGTCCAGCGAGGCGAGCGTGGCCTGGGAGCCGGTGTCGCCGCCCTTCAGCGCTTCCTCGCGCAGGATGGCGCGCAGCTCGGCCGGCTGGCGGTCGAACCAGATGCGCGATCCGATCAGCCCGGTGATCAGGTTGATGTGGGAGGTCTTGGTGATGAAGCGCACCACCTCATACAGGCGGGATCCCCAGAGCGCCGGGTATTGCGCTTCCGCCGCATCGATCGCGCGCAGCTGCAGGGCGGAATAGACCTCCGTCCAGGGCAGCGGCGTGGGTGTCGCGCCCATGGCGCGGATCGTCTCCAGCCAGACCGGCGCGCCAGGCGTGCGCAGGCGCAGGCCGTTCAGGTCGGCCGGCGCGGCGATGGCGCGGTTGGTCAGCAGGTGGCGGTCGCCCTGGAACCAGTTGAAGGACAGAACCTGGTGGCCGGAGGCCGTGCGCAGCCGGTCCGCCCAGCGGTCGAACAGCGGCGAGGTGGCGAGCTTGCGCAGCTCGGGAAAGCCGTTGGCGATATAGGGCGCGCCCAAAATGCCGAATTCACGCACGAAGGGGGCGAGCCTGCCACCATCGACCACCACGGCGACGCCGGCACCGGCTCGCGCCTGTTCCAGCACATCCTCATCCGAGCCGAGCTGGGATGAGGGATAGAGCCGCACCTGCATGCGGCCGCCGCTGCGCGATTCGACGCCCTGCTTGAAGGCCTCGAGGCCCTTGAACAGGGGATCATCCGCCGTCAGTGCGGAGTTCACGTTCAGCGTCGCGGCCTGGGCGAGCGCGGGGCGCGCGAGGAAAGGCGTGGCAAGCGTGGCCGTGAGGGCAAGACGACGGGTGATCATGGCGGAATCCTCCTGTTTGTTCTTGGTTCAGGCGCCCCGATTCTGGCGCCAGGTGGCGAATTCGGTGAGGCTGGCGGGGTCGGTCGCCGGATACAGCCCGACCAGGCTGCGGCCTTCCGCCACCTTGGCGGCGGCGAAATCCTCATAGGCCGTCATCTCGGTCGCTTCCGCCGCGATCTCCTCCGCGAGATGCGCGGGGATGACGATGACACCGTCGGCATCTCCCAGGATGACGTCGCCCGGGAAGACCGGCGCGTCGCCGCAGGCGATCGGCACGTCGATGTCGACGGCCTGGTTCAGCGTGAGATTGGTCGGTGCCGAGGGGCGCTGATGATAGGCGGCGATGCCGAGCGCGGCGATTTCGGCGGAATCGCGAAAGCCGCCATCGCTCACCACACCGGCCACGCCGCGTGCCTTCAGCCGGCCGACCAGGATGGCGCCGGCGGATGCGGCGCGCGCATCCTTGCGGCTGTCGAAGACCAGCACCTTGCCGGCCGGGCAGTTTTCCACGGCGCGGCGCTGCGGGTGGGAGGGATCCTTGAAGACGTCGAGGGTGTTGAGATCCTCGCGCGCGGGAATGTAGCGCACGGTGACGGCTTCACCGACCATGCTCTCCGTCACCGGATGCAGCGGCAGCACGCCCTGGATCATCTGGCCGCGCAGGCCGCGCTTGAACAGGATGGTGGCGACGGTGGCGGTGCTGACCTTGCGCAGCAGGTCGCGAGTCTTTTCGCTGAGTGCCATGATGGCGTGTCCTTCAGTAGATGACCGGCTCGGGCACGGGGGCGCCGAAGTCCGTTCGCAAAAAGTCGAAGTCGCAGCCTTCATTGGCCTGCTGCACATGCTTGGTGAAGGCGTAGCCATAGCCGCGCTCGAAGCGCGGCGGCGGCGGGGTCCAGGCGGCGCGGCGGCGCGCCAACTCCTCCTCCGAGACGCGCATGTTGATGCTGCGCGCATCGACATCGACCTCGACGATATCGCCGGTCTGCAGCAAAGCGAGCGGGCCGCCGACATAGCTCTCGGGCGCGACATGCAGTACGCAGGCGCCGTAGCTGGTGCCGGACATGCGCGCATCGGACAGCCGCAGCATGTCGCGATGACCTTCCTTCAGCAGGCGCTTCGGCATCGGCAGCATGCCCCATTCCGGCATGCCCGGCCCGCCCTGCGGCCCGGCATTGCGCAGCACCAGGACATGGTCCGGCGTGATGTCGAGCGTCTCGTCATCCACCGCCTTCTTCATGCTGGGATAGTCGTCGAAGACCAGCGCCGGACCGCTGTGCTTCAGGAATTTCTGATCCATCGCCGCCGGCTTGATCACGCAGCCATCCGGCGCCAGGTTCCCCTTCAGAACCGCCAGCGACCCCTCGCCATAGATCGGATTGTCCAGCGGCCGGATGACGTCGTCGTTGTAGACTTTTGCCCCCGCGATGTTTTCCCCAACCGTGCGGCCCGACACCGTCATGCAATCAAGATGCAGATGCTGACGCATCGTCTCCATCAGCCCAAGAATGCCGCCGGCGTAGAAGAAGTCCTCCATGAGGTAGGTGCTGCCCGAGGGGCGGACGTTGCCGATGACGGGCACGACGCGGCTGGCACGTTCGAAATCATCCAGGCCGATGTCGTGGCCGGCGCGGCGTGCCATGGCGATCAGGTGGATGATGGCATTGGTCGAGCAGCCCATCGCCATGGCGACGCTGATGGCGTTGAGGAAGGCCTCGTGGGTCTGGATGCGCTTCGGCGTCAGATCCTCCCACACCATTTCGACGATCCGTCGACCGCTTTCGGAACACAGGCGGATATGCCCGGCATCGGCGGCGAGGATGGAGGACCCGCCCGGCAGCACCATGCCGACGGATTCCGCAATGGCCGTCATGGTGCTGGCCGTGCCCATGGTCATGCAGGTGCCGTGGCTGCGCGCGATGCCCGCTTCCACGCCGAGCCAGTCCTGCTGCGTGATCTTGCCCGCGCGCAGCTCGTCCCAGTATTTCCAGCTGTCGGAGCCGGACCCCAGCACCTTGCCGCCCCAATTGCCGCGCAGCATCGGGCCGGCGGGGACGAAGATCGCGGGAATGTCCATGCTGGTGGCGCCGAGCAGCAGGCCCGGCGTGGTCTTGTCGCAACCGCCCATCAGGATGGCGCCGTCGATCGGATGGCTGCGCAGCAGCTCCTCCGTCTCCATCGCCAGCATGTTGCGGTAGAGCATGGTGGTGGGCTTCACCAGGCTCTCGGAGAGCGACAGCGCGGGAAGCTCCACGGGAAAGCCGCCGGCCATCAGCACGCCGCGCTTCACATCCTCCGCCCGCTGCCGCAGATGGGTATGGCAGGGGTTGAGGTCGGACCAGGTGTTGACGATGGCGATGACCGGCCGGCCCTGCCATTCCTCGGGCGCGTAGCCCATCTGCATGGTGCGGGAACGGTGGCCGAAGGAACGCAGATCCGCCGGGCCGAACCAGCGGGCACTGCGCAGATCCTCAGGCTTTTTGCGGGGCGTGTCGGTCATTGTGCTCTCAGTCGATCTGGATGCGGGCGCGGCGCGCGACCTCGGCCCAGCGGGCGGTCTCGCTCGCGACGAAGCTGCGGAAATCATCCGGCGAGGTGCCGCCGGCGGTAATGCCGAGATCGCGGAAGCGGTTCGCCACGCTCGGCATGGCAAGCGCCGCCACCGCTTCCCGGTGAAGGCGCAGCACGATCTCGGGCGGTGTGCGCGCGGGGGCGAAGAAGCCGTTCCAGGACAGGCTCTCGAAGCCCGGCACCGTCTCCGCCACCGCGGGCACGTCGGGCGCCGCGGGGCTGCGCTGCAGCGAGGTCACGCCGAGCACGCGCAGCTTGCCCTCCCGCGCCAGCAGCCAGACGGAGGAAAGGTTGTCGAAGGCCATCGGCAACTCGCCGCTCAGCAGCGCGGTGGCGACGCCCGCGCTGCCGCGATAGGGCACATGCTCCAGCTCCGTCCCCGTCAACTGACCGAACAGGGCGCCGGCGAGATGCACGGAGGTGCCAACGCCCGAGGTGCCGAAGGCCACGTCGCGCGCCGGGCGGCTGCGCAGCAGCGCGACCAGTTCCGGCACCGTCTGTGCCGGGAAATTCACCGTCACCGCCAGCGCATTGGGCTGCGCGGAAAGCTGCGTGATCGGCGCGAAGTCACGCAGATTGTCGTAGGGCAGGCGCGGATAGATCGCGGGGTTGATGGCGTGGCTGCTGATGGTGCCGAGGCAGATGGTGTAGCCATCCGGTGCGGCGCGGGCGCAGGCCTCGCTGCCGATATTGCCGCCGGCGCCGGGCCGGTTCTCGATCACCAGGGGCTGGCCAAGCGCCTTCGACATCTCCGCGCCCACCAGGCGGGCGACGGTGTCGGAGGTGCCGGCGGCGAAGGGGACGATGACGCGGATCGGCTGGGTCGGCCAGCTTGCCGTCTGGGCCCGGCCCTGGGCCAGGGCGGGAAGGGCCGCAACCGAGCATAGCGCGGCGAACGCCAGCCGGCGTGGGAGTGAGCGCATGGACAGATCCTCCGTCGCGGCCGGCCCCCTTGCCTGGGGGCTCGCTTCCGGACATCAGTATCTGATATCTTAGATTGCAGATGGTCAACATCAATTCTGGTCGTTATCGCGACGGGTGCTAAAGGAAGCGCCGCAATGAACTCTCTGCTTCCCGATGCGCGGAGTGCCGAAGCTGAGCTCTCGGCCCTCTCCCCTTTCGGACCCCGCAGGTCCGCATCCGACATGGCCTATGAACGGCTGCGCCATGCGCTGATCACGCTGGCCCTGCCGCCCGGCGCGGTGGTGTCGCGCGGCGCCGTCGCCCAACGCCTCGGCATCAGCCAGACACCGGTGCGGGAAGCGCTGATCCGGCTGCAGGCGGAGCACCTGATCGAGGTCGTGCCGCAATCCGCGACCCGCGTCACCCGCATCGACATCCCGCATGCGCGGGAGGCGCAGTTCCTGAGGCTGTCGCTGGAACTGGAGGTGGTGCGCCGGCTGGCCCGTTCGCCAACGGCGGCACTCGGCGCGGCCCTGCATGCCGAGTTGGCCCGCATGCGCGCGATGTTGCCGAGCGGCGATCGTGCCAGCTTCACCGAGGCGGACGAGGCCTTCCACGCCATCCTGTTCGATGCCGCGCGCGTGCCAGGCTTGCGCGACCTGGTCCGCAGCCGCAGCGGCCATCTGGATCGGCTGCGCTGCCTGCATCTGCCGGAACCGGGCAAGACCGACGCCGTGCTGCGCGAGCATGAGGCGCTCGCTGCGGCGATCCTGGATGCGGATGTGGCGCAGGCGGAGTTGCGGCTGCGGGAGCACCTCTCTGGAACCTTCGCCGAGGCTGTCCGGCTCAGATCGGCCAATCCGCAGTTCTTCACGGAAAGCGAAGCGCAGCGCTGAGGGCACGCCAATCGGGACGGCCGGAGGGGATGCGCGTCACCTGGGCGGCTTCAACAGGGGCGCCGCCACGCCCTCGCGCGGCGGTAGCGCCCGCTACGCCTGGGTCGGCGTGGCCAGGCGCTGGATGCCGCCCGGCCTGCCGGACCACTCGGTGGCGATCGCCTCGGCCGCCTCCCGCGCGGCAGCGGCCAGCGCGGGCAGATCCTCGGCGCTGCGCCGAGGCATCGGGGCGGCGACCGTCACCGCGCCCGCCAGCCGCCCCTTCGGGTCCATGACCGGCGCCGCCGCGCTGACGATGCCCTCGAAGTAGCTGTCGACGGCCCAGCCGGCGCGTTCCTCCCGAACGATCGCAAGCCGCGCCTCCAGCGCCTCGGCGTCGGTCAAGGTACGCGGGGTGTAGCGCCGCAGCCCTGCGGCATAGACGGCCCGCCGCTCTGGCTCCGCGAGGTGCGCCAGCAGCACCTGGCCGCCGGCCGAGGCGTGCAGCGGCATGCGCTCACCGATGTCATAGCCGACGCGGACGGCGTGGCGGCTTTCGATCACGGCAAGGCACACGGCCTCATTGCCATCCAGCACGATGAGGGCGACCGTTTCCCCCACCGCATCGCGCAACCTTTCCATGTGCGGCGGCGCGATGCTCAGCAGCCCGTGCTGGCTGATGCGCACCGCCGCGACATCCAGCACGCCCAGGCCCAGGCGATAGAGCCGCGTCGCCGGGTCCTGCTCGATGAAGCGTTCCGCCAGCAGGGCGCGCAGCAGGCGGTGAACCCCGGCGCGGTCCATGCCGAGGCGCCGCGCCAGGTCGCTGACACCCAGTTCCGGCTCCGCCCGGCTGAACTGCCGCAGCAACTGGATCGCCTTGCGGGCCGTCTTCATACACGGATTGTCCCATATTTTGTTGCTATATTATCAACATCTGAATCCTGATTTCACATTTGACGACAGCTTCGTCAATCCGCATCGTCCCCTTCCTACGTCCCTGGGTGACCTGCCGATGCCGCTCGACCTCAACTCCCCCTATGCGCGGGACATCGCCCACCACCTGCACCCGCAGACCAACCTGCGCCTGCATGAGAGCGAAGGGCCGCTGATCATCGACCGCGGCGAGGGCGCCACCGTGATCGACGCGGAGGGCAACCGGTTCATCGAAGGCATGGCCGGCATGTGGTGTGCCTCGCTGGGCTTCAGCGAGCAGCGGCTGGTGGATGCGGCGACGCGGCAGATGCAGCGCCTGCCCTACATGCAGACCTTCGCGCACCGTTCGACGGACCCGATCATCGAACTTGCTGCCCAGCTCACCGCCATGGCCCCCGGACCCCGCGCCGGGGAAAGCATGGCCAAGGCGCTGTTTGCCTGCTCGGGGTCGGAGGCGAACGACACGGCCATGAAGCTTGTGTGGTACTACCACCACGCCATTGGCCGGCCGGAAAAACGCAAGATCATCGCGCGGCGCCGCGGCTATCACGGCACCACCATCGCCGCCGCCAGCCTGACCGGGCTGCCGGCCATGCACATGGACTTCAACCTGCCGCTGGCCGGCGTGCTGCACGTGACCTGCCCGCACTTCTATCGCGAGGGCCAGCCTGGCGAGACAGAGGCCGCCTTCACGGACCGCCTGGTGGCGGAGGTGGAGGCGCTGATCGCGGCCGAAGGCGCGGACACCATCGGCGCCTTCATCGCGGAACCGGTGATGGGCACGGGCGGCGTGGTCGTCCCGCCGGCCGACTACTTCACGCGCATCCAGGACGTGCTGCGGCGGCACGATATCCTGATGATCGCCGACGAGGTGATCTGCGGCTTCGGCCGCACGGGCCAGACCTGGGGCAGCGAGACCTTCGGCATCCAGCCGGACATGCTGACCTGCGCCAAGGCGCTGTCAGCCGCCTACTTCCCCATCTCCGCCACGCTCGTCTCCCAGGCGGTGTATGAGGCGATGCGGGCCGAGAGCGACAAGCTGGGCAATTTCTCGCACGGCTTCACCTATGGTGGACATCCGGTCGGCGCGGCGGTGGCGCTGGAGACGCTGGCGATCTATCGCGAGCGCGACATCATCGGCCATGTCCGCCGCATCGCGCCCCGCCTGCAGGATGGGCTGCGAGGCTTCGAAACGCATCCCCTGGTGGGGGAGGCCCGCGGCATCGGCCTGATGGGCGCGCTGGAAATCGTCGCCGACAAGGCCAGCCGCGCCTCCTTCCCCGGCGCGCAGCGCGTGCCCGGCTACCTCGCCTCCCGCATCCAGAAGCGTGGCGTGATCCTGCGCGGGCGGGATGACAGCCTGCTGTTCTCCCCGCCCTTCACCATCACCGAAGCTGAGATAGACACCATTCTCGCCGCCGTTGCCGTGGGCCTGGATGAAACACTCGCCTGGCTGAAGCAGGGAGGCTGAGGATGACCGCCGACCTGCTGCTGCATGGCGGTGCCATCCGCACCATGGACCCGGCGATGCCGCTGGCGGAAGCGATGGCGGTCGGGGGTGGGCGCATCCTGGGGTTGGGCACGCGCGCTTCGCTGGAAGGGCTTGTCGGGCCCGGGACGCGGCAGGTGAAGCTTGGCGGCGTCACCGTCATGCCGGGGATCATCGATTTCCATCTCCACCTGCTGAGCGGGATGACGACACGGCTCTACGCAACGGCGCTGTCGCCGGCGGACGACTTCCCTGCGGTGCTGGAGAAGGTTGCTGCCGCGGCACGGCAGCCGGGCCGGCGCGAATGGGTCGTCGCCGGTCCCTATGGCGCGGCAGCCCTGGCCGGCATGGAAGCGCCGGGGGCGCTCGCCCGGCTCGATGCGGTCAGCAACGGGCGGCCGGTCGCGTTGATCCATGTCAGCGGCCATGGGCGCTTCGCCAATTCGCGCGCCCTGGCGCTGGCCGGCATCGACGCGACGACGCCCGATCCGCCGGATGGCCACATCGTGCATGACGCGCAGGGCCTGCCCTCGGGCCTGCTGCATGAGACCGCCTGCTGGCCCGTGCGGGACGCCATCCCGAAGCTCGCCGCGCCCGAATTGCAGGCGGTGGCGGCGGAGGCGATCGGCTTCCTCAACAGCCTCGGCATCACCGGCTTCTGCGATGCCAGTGCCACGCGGGAGATGCTGGATGCCTTCCGTGCCATGGACGACGCCGGCACGCTGACCTGCCACGCCGGCTTCAACCTGGCGCTGCACCCCAGCGCCATGGGCTACGAGGCCGAGTCGGCGCGGGTGCTGCGGGCGACGCGACGCATCTTGTGCGGCCCTCACATGATCGCGGATTTCGCGAAGATCTTTCTCGACGGCGTGCCCTCCCTCCGCACCGCCGCGATGCTGTCGCCCTACGCCGCCGCGCCGGATGAAGCGCCGGTGGCCATGGCGCTGGACCGCGAGGAGCTTACCGAGGCCATCGCGGATTTCGACGCGGAGGGCATGGGCGTGAAGGTGCATGCCATCGGCGACCGCGCCGTGCGCACGGTGCTGGACGCGGTGGCAGCCGTGCGTGCGCGCAACGGCGCCAACGGGCCGCAGCACCACATCGCGCATGGCCAGTTCATCCTGGAGGATGATATCCTCCGCCTGCGCGCGCTGAACGTGCTTGCGGACATGAATCCGCCGCTGTGGTTCCCGAACGCGGCGAGCCTGACGCATGAACGCGTGGTCGGCGCCGCACGCTACGCCCGGACCTGGCCGATCCGTGACATCCTCGATTCCGGCGCCGCCATCGCCGTCGGATCGGACTGGATGACGATCACGGCCGAGCTGGATCCGTGGGAATCCCTCGCGGGAATGCTGACGCGGCGCGATCCGCGCGGCCGCTTCCCCGGTGCGCACCGCCCGGACCAGGCGCTGACGCTGGAGCAGGCCCTGCCGCTGTTCACGCGCAATCCTGCGACAGCGATGCGCTTCGGCGACCGGACGGGCGCGCTGGCGCCCGGCCTTTCGGCCGACTTCATCGTGCTGGACCGCGACCTCGGCACAACCGACCCGATGTCCATCGCAGGGACGGCCGTGCAGGCGACTTTCTTCGAGGGGCGCTGCGTCAACGGCGCCTTCTGACAAGAACAACCAGGGAGAATGGACGATGCAACGCAGGACATTTCTCGGCGCCGCAGCGGGCGCCATGGCAGCACCCCGCCTCGGCAGGGCACAGGGCGCCAAGGTGCTCCGCTTCGCGCCGAGTTCAGACCTCGCCATCCTCGATCCCACGCTCGCCGCCGCCTATGTCACCCGTAACCACGCGCTGATGGTCTTCGACCAGCTCTACGGCCAGGACAACGCCTACAATCCGCATCCGCAGATGGTGGCCGGGCATGTCGTGGAGGATGAAGGGCGGCTCTGGACGCTGACGCTGCGGGATGGCCTGCGCTTTCATGATGGGGAGAAGGTGCTTGCCCGCGACTGCGTTGCCAGCCTGCGCCGCTGGGGCCGGATCGACAGCTTCGGCCAGGCGCTGCTGGCAGCGACCGAGGAGCTGTCGGCTCCGAGCGATACCACGATCCGCTTCCGCATGAAGCGGCCCTTCCCGTTGCTGCCGCAGGCGCTGTCGAAGGTTGCGGTGTTCTGCCCCGTCATGATGCCGCAACGCATGGCGGAAGCGGAGACGGGCCGGCCAATCAACGAGATGATCGGCAGCGGCCCCTTCCGTTTCCTGGCGGGCGAACGCGTGCCGGGCGCGCGCAATGTCTATGAGAAGTTCGCCGGCTATGTGCCGCGCCCTGACGGTGTCACGGAATTCACGGCGGGTCCCAAGCATGTGCATCTGGACCGCGTCGAGTGGTTGACCATGCCGGATGGTGCGACGGCCGCCGCCGCCTTGCAGCAAGGTGAGATTGACTGGTGGGAGGCGCCAACGGTCGACCTCGTCCCGCTGCTGCGCCGCAGGCGCAACCTGACGATTCGCGTGCTGGATCCTGCGGGCTCCGTCGGCACACTGCGCTTCAACTTCCTGCACCCACCCTTCAACAACCCCGCGATCCGCCGCGCATTGCTGCATGCCATCGACCAGAAGGCCTGCATGAATTCGATCGTCGGCGACGATGCCGCGCTCTACAGCGCCCGAATGGGCGTCTTCAGCCCGCGCAGCCCGATGGCGACAGAAGCAGGGTTGGAAGTCTTAACCGGTCCGCGCGATATCGAACGCGCCAAGCGAGAAATCGCGGCGGCTGGCTACGACGGCGAGAGGATCGTGCTGCTCGGCGCGAGCGACCTTCCCGCCATCAACAGCTTGGCCGAAGTCGTGAACGACACGATGCGGCGCTGCGGTCTGAACGTGGACTTCGTCGTCACGGACTGGGGCGCCGCCATCTCGCGCCGCCTCAATCGCGGTCCGGTCGATCAGGGGGGCTGGAGCGCCTTCTGCGGTACCTGGTCCGGACAGGACTTCTTGAACCCCGCGGGCCATCTGCCAATCCGCGCCGCCGGGGAGCGGAGTTGGAGCGGCTGGCCGACGAACCCGAAGCTGGAAGACCTGCGCAATGCCTGGTTCGAGGCGCCCGACCTCGCCGAGCAGCAGCGGCTTTGCCGCGAGATCCAGGAAGAAGTTTGGCGCTTCGTCACCTACATCCCGCTCGGCCAGTACGTGCAGAACACCGCCTATCACAGCTCCATCACCGGTGTTTTGCAGGGGCATCCGGCGTTCCACAACATCCGCAAAGGGTGAACCAGGGAGGGAGAAGGCAGGAGACGGGAAGCAGCGCCGGCCAGAGAATGTTGTTCCCCGGTTCCCACCGCTTCTCCGATTTCTTCCGAAAATTCAATATCTTGTAGCCGATACCGCGGGGCGGCCTCGTGGAGCACTTGTTCCTGGGGGCCGGATAGGGTGCCACGTTCGTGTGGCTGTCGGCGAACACCGGCGAACAATGGCTGGGCCTCTGGCATTGCGCCTTTTCAACGAGGCTGGCCGCGCCAAGCGCGCCGGCTGCCGCTCCTCGGCACGACGTGTAACCGCCGACGCCAGACCGCCGGTCAGTCGGCCATGGTGGGCAGCCTGACGGGGCAGTATCGTCGAGCGCGGTGATAGTCTCCAGTGTCATGTCGCGGGCACGCTGCATAGCCCATTCATCGGATTGCTCGAGCAGGATGGCGCCGACAAGGCGGAAGACGGCGGCTTCATTGGGAAAGACGCCGACGACATCGGTTCGGCGCTTGATCTCGCCATTCAGCCGCTCGATTGGGTTGCTGCTGTGGGTCTTGGCGCGATGCTCGCGCGGGACGTAGATATAAGCCAGCATGTCGTCATCGGCGGCAGCGAGGAGAGACCGCATGACCCGCCGCGACATCCTGCCCCCCGGCATCTTCGGCCAGAACCGCACCATGGTGACGCCGCATTACGCGGTGATGCCGCCCGAGGGCATTCTGGAAAGCCGCCTGCCGGGTTTTGCGCGCACCAAGGTACATTTCCACACCTCGCCCGCCATGGGCGCGAACTTCGCCCAGGCGCTGCTGGTGATGCAGGAGGGTGGCGGCACCACGGCGCCGATCGAGGATGGGCTGGAGCACTTCTTCTATGTGCTGGCCGGCGAGGTGGAGTGCGGCGCCGATGGCGAGCAGCGCCGCCTCGGCGCTGGCGGCTTCGCCTATGTGCAGGCTGGCCGCGCCTACGGAATCCGCGCCGTGGCGGCCGAGGCGCGCGTCATCTGGATCAAGCGGCCCTACCAGCCGGCGGCAGGGATCGCGCCACGCGAGAGCTTCTTCGGCAGCCGGGATGCGGTACCGCGCGTCAACAAGCACACCAGGGGCCGCAACTGGCAGGCGCTGCTCGGCGAGGCGGACCTCGCCATGGACATGGAGGTGAACATCCTGTCCTTCGCGCCCGGCACCTACTTCCCCTTCGTCGAGACCCATATCATGCAGCACGGCCTGTACATGCTGGAGGGCCAGGGCCTGTATCTGCTCGGGCGCGAATGGCATGAATGCTGGGCCGGCGATTTCGTCTGGATGGGCGCCTATGTGCCGCAGCAGTTCTACGCCACCGGCTGGGGCGAGACGGCCTATCTGCTCTACAAGGACGTGAACCGCGACGTGCGGTTCTGACATGGCCGGCGGGCCAGGGCGCGCCGACCGGCCCGTGCCCTGGCCGCCGTCTCAGCCCGTCGCCCGCATGGCCTGCAGGCTCATCTCATGCAGCAGCCAGCCGGCGAACATCACCGCCTCCGGCCGCACCCGGCCCGGCGGCATCAGCAGCCAGTAGTAGTCCTCGGTCGGCACCGGCGCCTCGCACAAGGCCACCAGCCGTCCCTCCCGCACCTCATCCTCCACCAGCATCGGCGCGACGATGACCAGGCCGATGCCCTCGATGGCGGCCTGGATCGCCAGGCTGGTGCTCTCGAAGGCGACGGTGCGGGACGGCAGGGCGACATCGGCGGCCGCGCCCCAGGTGGCCCAGTCGCGCGGCCGGGCGAGGCTCAGCAGCAGCGTCGCCTCCGCGAAGCTTCCGGCCAGGGCGGCGGCCACGGTGGGGGAGGCATAGGGCGCCACCACATAGTTCTGCAGCCGCGTTGCACCGGGCACCGGGCTGGCCGCCGCCCCCATCCGCACCGCCACATCCACCGGGTCGTTGGCGAAATCCACCGGCTGGAGCGAGGTGGTAACCTCCACCGCATGGCTGGATTGCAGGCGGTAGTAGTTCGGCAGGCGCGGGATCAGCCAGCGCAGCGTCCAGGTGGTATAGGCCCGCACCCGCAGCGACCCGGTGGGCGGGCGCAGCAGCGCCTCCGTCGCCCCATGCAGCAGGGAAAATCCTTCCCGCAGCCCGGCTGCGTAGCGTTCGCCGACCTCGGTCAGCACGATGCGGTTGGCCTGGCGCGCCACCAGCGCCACGCCCAGCCAGGCCTCCAGCGCCTGGATGCGCTTGCTGATGGCAGGCTGGCTGACATTCAGCCGGGCCGCGGCCTGGGTCAGGCTCGCGGTTTCACCCACCAGCGCGAAGGCGCGCAGATCATCCAGCGGCGGCAGCCGGTTCAGCATCACCCAGCCTAATCCTGGCTTGGCCTAGCCGTCAATCTGGCCGCCTGTCGCCGCCCCCTCCCCGCGCCCATGCTGGACCGTTGGCGGAGGAAGCAGGACATGGATGATGGGCAGGACAGGCCACCCGGCCATTGCGCGGCGCTGTTCGACACGCGCCTGACCCGGCTGTTCGGCATCCGCCACCCGATCCTGGCGGGTGGCCTGATGTGGCTGGCGGATGCGCCCTATGTCGCCGCGGTGGTGCGCGCCGGCGGGATGGGCTTCATCACCTCCCGCTCCCTGCCCGACCTGCCTGCCTTCGAGGCGGAGCTGGCGCGCTGCGCCACCCTGTCGGGCGGGCTGCCCTTCGGCGTGAACCTCTCCACCTCCCGCCACACCGCCGTGCCGCTGATGACCTATCTGGAGGCGGCGCTGGCCGCCGGCGTGCGGCATTTCGAAACCGCAGGCCGCGCCCCGGCGGATGAGCTGATCCGCGCCATCCGCGATGCCGGCGCCCTGGTCATCCACAAGGTGCCGACGCTGCGCCATGCGCTGACGGCGGAACGCCTCGGCGTCGATGCCGTCGCGCTGGTCGGCATGGAATGCGGCGGACATCCCGGCATCAACACGCATATGCCCACCATGCTCGGCGGCACCATCGCCGCCACGCGGCTGCGCATCCCCTTCGCCATCGGCGGCGGCATCGGCACCGGGCAGCAGATCCTGGCCGCACTGGCGCTCGGCGCCGATGCGGTGGTGATGGGCACCCGCTTCCTGGCCGGCGCGGAGCTGACCGCCCACCCCGCCTACAAGGCCCGCATGGTGACGGCCGGGGAGGAGGACAGCCTCACCGCCTTCGCCGGCAACCAGCCCATGGGCGGCGCCTGGCGCGTGCTGAACAATGCCACGCTGCGCGAGGTGAGGCGGCGGGAGGCGGCGGGCCTGACCACCCATGCCGACTTCGCCGACCTCATTGCCGGCCCCGTCAGCCGTGATGGTGCCTACCGTGACGGTGACGTGGATCGCGGCATGCTCTCCATGGGCCCCGCGGTCTGCTTCATCGACCGGGTGGAGCCGATCGGCGCGATCATCGACCGGCTGATGGCGGAAGCCGCCGCCGCCCAGGCCCGGCTGGCCAGACTCCGTCTGACATAGGCCAACTTGGGATTGGCCTAGCCTGAGACATTCCCCTCTATCGGCGGCGGTACGCCCTGACCACCATCCGCCCCATCGGGAGAACGACCAGACATGACAACGCACCATGCCGGCTGAGCGCAGCCCGGCGGCACCCGCCCTTCATTCGCCCGCCCTTCATTCGCCCTGGGCGATGCGCGACAAGGTCGCCTTCGCCGGCATCGGCACCACCCGCTACGGCAATTTCCCGGAGACCGATTCCTACGGCCTGGGCTGCGAGGCACTGAACGCGGCGCTGGAGGATGCCGGGCTGGAGCCGGGCGATATCGACGGCCTCATCGTCAACCGCATGCCCTCCTATGAGCGCTTCGCGGAGATGATGGGCATCAACCCGCAATACTGCCTGCTGACCGAAGCACCGGGGCGCTTTTCCGGCGTGTCGCTGGCGCTCGCCGCGCAGGCCATCACCTCCGGCGCCGCGAAGACCGTGGCGCTGGTCTATGGCAACAATGGCCGCTCCGTCCGCATGATGTATGGCGGCGGCGACAGCCAGTGGAGCCCCTGGGGGATGACCAGCCCCGGCGCCATCCACGCCATGATGTGGCGCCGCCACATGCACCAGTATGGCACCACGCATGAGGATCTCGGCTGGATCGCGGAGGCCTTCCGCCACCATGCCTGCCTGAACCCGGATGCCGTGATGCATGGCCGTCCGATCACGCGGGAGGATCACGCCAAGGCCCGTCCGATCTGCGAGCCCTTGCAGCTGCTGGACTACTGTCTGATCAATGATGGCGCCGTCGCCTGGATCCTGACCAGCGCGGAACGCGCGCGGGACATGAAGCGCCCGCCGGTGCTGCTCTCCGGCTATTCGCGGCAGGACGCCTTCCACTACGGCAGCGCGCCGCCGGACGACTTCTGGCAGCCGACGCTCGGCGTCTGCCAGAACGTCTACGACCGTGCCGGCATCGGGCGGGAGGATATCCAGGGCCTCGGCATCTACGACAATTTCTCGCCGACGGTGATGTTCAGCCTGGAAGGCCTCGGCTTCTGCAAGCCGGGCGAAGGCGGCGATTTTGTCCGGGATGGCACGCTGAAGCTGGGCGAGGGTCGCTGGCCCACCAACACCTCCGGCGGGCATCTGTCCGACAGCTACATGCAGGGCTGGGGAATCATCGCCGAATGCGTGCGCCAGCTGCGCGACGATTGCGGCGACCGGCAGATCCCGAACGCCCAGGCGATGCAATATATCTGCGCCACCAACATCGCGCAGAGCCTGATCCTCAGGAGGGATGCATGAGCCTCGCGACGCGGCTGGCGCCGGTTGTCGACAACTGGAACCGGCCCTTCTGGGATGCCTGCCGCGAGCGCCGGCTGATCCTGCAACGCTGCACCGCCACCGGCCGCTGCTTCTTCCCACCCGCCCCGGTCTCGCCCTTCACCGGCAAGCCGGAATGGAGCTGGGTCGATGCCTCCGGCCAGGGGGAGCTGTGGTCCTTCGTGGTGTTCCACCAGAACTACTTCGCCGGGATGAAGGACGAGCTGCCCTATCCGGTGGTGATGGTGAAGCTGGCGGAAGGCCCCTTCCTGCTGACCAACCTGGACGGCATGACGGCGGCGGAGGCGAAGATCGGCATGCGCCTGTCCGTACGCTTCCCCGGTGGCCCCGGCGACTTCCTGCTGCCGCAATTCGGCCCGGCGGAGGCCGCGGCATGAGCGGCCCGATCCTGGTCACCCGCCACGATGGCTGGGCGGAAATCCGCATCGACCGCGAGGCCAAGCGCAATGCCATGGACCGCGCCAGCCGGCAGGGCCTGCTGGCGGCCTTCGAGGCGTTGCGGGAGAACACGCGCGCCATCGTGCTGACCGGCACCGGCGCCGCCTTCTGCGCCGGCATGGACCTGAAGGAGCGGGAGGCGGATCGCCTGGCCGGCATCGAGGGTGCCGGCGAGGAATGGATCGCCGTCAACATGGCGATCCGCAGCCATCCGGCGATCTTCATCGCGGCGGTGAACGGCCTGGCGCTGGGCGGCGGTGCCACGCTGATCAACTGCTGCGACCTGGCCATCGCCAGCACCAAGGCCAGCATCGGCTGCCCGGAGATGGGCTTCGCCACCTATCCCGGCATGGCCGGCCCGGCCATCCAGCTCTCGGGCATCACCCGCAAGCAGGCGGCCTGGATGGTGCTGACCACCAATCGCATCGACGGCGCCACCGCCGAACGCTGGGGCATGGTGACGGAGGTGATGGAGCCCGATCGCCTGCTGCCCCGCGCGGCGGAGATCGCGCAGCAGGTCGCGCGCTTCGACGGCGTGGCCCTGGCCGAGAGCAAGAAGGCGCTGGACCGCATCCCCGCCATCATCACCGATTGGCAGGAGGCGATGGATCACGGCCAGATGGTCAACCTGACCATCCGGTCCCGCACCTCCGCCCAGGCCGAGGGCAATGCGCGCTTCGCCGCCGGCATCAAGAATCCCGGCCAGGGGGCCTGAGGCGATGCGGGCGCCCTTCGCCGGCTATCGCGTGCTGGACCTCTCTGCCCAGGCGGCACAATTGCCGCATGCCCTGGCCGTTGCCATGGCGGCGCAGCTCGCCGCGCGGTTCGGCGCGGAGGTGGTGCGCCCCGCGGCGGAAGGCGATCTGCTGACCGGTCTGCCGCCACTGCTGCCGGATGGCGGCAGCGCGCTGACCCGGTTCCTGCTCGCCGGACGCAGCGCGACCGCCACCGGCCCCTTCCACGCGGCGATCGGCGACAGCGGCGCCCTGGCAGCGGCCGAGGCGCCGCTGAAGGTGCGCGTCAGCGTCTTCGCCGCCGGGGACGACCCGCCGATGAGCGAGCTCGGCCTGATGGCGCTGTCCGGCATCCTGGCGGCGGTGCAGCCGCGCCAGGGCCTGCCGGCGCGGCTCGGCGGGCATCAGGCGGCCTATGCCGGTGGGCTCTCGGCCTTCACCGCCCTGGCGGCCGGGCTGCGCGCCGGCGTGCCCGACACGGCCGATGTCTCGCTGTTCGATGTCGCCTGCTGGCTGAACTGGAAGGCCGCGGCCTCCGTGCTGCTGCTGGGGGAGGAAGCGGCCGGGCGGCAGCAGCGCGGCGACTGGCACACCCTGCCCGCCCGCGATGGCGATGTCTGCCTCGTCTATATGGCGAAGGACTGGCCGGCGCTGCGCGACATGGTGGGCGATCCACGGCTGCTGGAACCCCGTTTCGCGACCCAGAAGGGCCGCGGCGAGCATCTGGCGGCGCTGGACGCCATCCTGATGCCCTGGTTCGCCAGCCGCAGCCGCGCCGAGATCACCGCCGCCGCCCAGGCGCGACGCATTCCGGTGGGACCGGTGCTGACGCCCAGGGAGTTGCTGACGGATCGCCAATATGCCGCGCGCCGCTTCCTGGCCGCCGATGGCACGCCGCGCCTGCCGCTGCTGTGGAACGGCGCCCCACCCGAATGGAACAGGGGGGCGCTGGACAATGCCGCCTGACGCAAGGCCGCTCAGCGGCATCCGCGTGGTCGATCTCGGCTGGCTGACGGCCGGTGCCGCCAGCGCCACCCTGCTGCTCGACCTGGGCGCGGATGTGGTGAAGGTCGAAGGCCCCGGCGCGCTCGACCCGTTCCGCGACTGGGTGGGGGCGGAAGCCGGCAGCGACTGGTGGAACAACTCCCCCTTCTACAACTTCACCAATCGCGGCAAGCGCTCGCTCTGCCTGGATCTGAAGGACCCGCGTGGCCAGGCGGCGCTGCTGCGCGTGCTGGAAGGCGCCGATGTGCTGGTGGAGAACTACCGCCGGGGCGTGCTGGCCGCCTTCGGCCTGGCGCCCGCCATGCTGCGCCAGCGCTTCCCGCGCCTCGTCATCGTCAGCATTTCCTCCCAGGGGGAGGATGGGCCGGATCGGGACCTGGTCTCCTTCGGCTCGACGCTGGAAGGCACCGCGGGCCTGGCGGCGCTGACCGGCCATCCGGACAGCGAGCCGGTGATCACCGGCCGCAACATCAACTACCCGGACCAGGTGGTCTGTCTTTTCGCCGCCGGTGCCATCGTCGCCGCGCTGATGCAGCGCGACGCGACGGGACAGGGCGCGCATCTGGACCTGTCGCAGCGCGAACTGACCTCCTTCCTTCTGGGGGAGGAGCTGATCGCCGCCAGCGCCGGGGCGCCCAGCGGTCGCCGCGGCAATGACGATGCCACCGATGCCGCCCAGGCCGTGCGCCGGGGCGCGGAGGGTGTCGAGGCGGCCTGGAGCGGCGGCAAGGCCCCCGTCCGGGACGGCGCGATGGTGGCGCGCTCCGCCGATTTCCGCGCCGGCACGGCGATCCTGCGCGATCCGCGGGGCGTGCCCGCCAAGGGCGTGCCCTTCCGCTTCGCCAGCCACCCGCCGGAGCTGACCAGCGGCACCGCGCCGCTGGGCGCGGACAACCGCGCCGTGCTCGGCGAGGCGGGGTTGGACGAGGCGGAGATCACCGCATTGGAGCAGGCGGGGGTCGTCGCCACCGCACCACGGCGAGGACCGGCCGCCTGACGGATGGCCTGACGGATGGACAGACCGGGACGACCGCAACTGGCGCCCGGAATTGGGAGGAAACAACATGCACAGAAGAACATTGCTCGCGGCCGCCACCGGCCTGGCCCTGGCCAGCCCGGCCATCGCCCAGACCTGGCCCAGCCGGCCGATCCGGTTGGTCATCCCCTACCCGCCCGGCGGCGGCACCGACATCGCCGGCCGCATCATCGCCCATCGCCTCGGCGCCGTCTGGGGGCAGACGGTGGTGGTGGAAAATCGCGGCGGCGCCGGCGGCATGATCGGCACCCGCGCGGTGGGGCAGGCGGAGCCGGATGGCTATACGCTGCTGTTCAACGGCACCACCTCCGTCGTGCGCGACAATTTCGATCCGCGCAGCGTGGTGGACCATGTCGTCCGCGTCGCGGCGACCCACAACATCCTGGTGATCAACCGCACCATCCCGGCGACCACGGTGCCGGAATTCATCGCCTATCTGAAGGCCAACCCCGGCAAGGTGAATCATGGCACCGCAGGCCCACTGGCCTCCCAGCACCTGGCGGCGGTGATGTTCGACCTGCTGGCCGGCACGCGGATGGAGAATATTCACTACCGCGGCACTGGCCCCTCCGTCGTCGGCATCCTGGGCAATGAGGTGCAGTGCATGTTCGGCTCGATGAGCGCCGTGCTGCCGCTGATCCAGGATGGCAAGCTGGTGGCACTGGCCACTTCCTCCGCCAGCCGGTCGCAGCTGCTGCCGGACCTGCCGACGGTCGGCGACTTCGTGCCGGGCTATGCGTCGGAGCTGACCTATTCGCTCTGCACGCCGCTGGGCGCCACCCCCGCCTTGAAGCGGCGGTTGGAGGAGACGGTGAAGGTGGCGCTGGACAATCCGGCGATCGTGGAGGAGCTGCGCATCCGCGGCTTCGAGCCGGCCTATGAGATCGGCGACGCCCTGCACAACGCCATCGCCGCGGATATGGTGCTGTGGGAGGACGTGACCCGCCGCGCCGGCATCAGCCTCAACTGACGCCACAGTGCGGGCGCCGCATCGTCGCGACGCCCGCCGCATCCCGTGAGGCGCCCATCCGGCACTGGCGGATCTCGTCAGTGGCAGGGTGCGGCGGATCGGCCCTGATTGACGCGGACAGCGGGTGGGATCGATCAGGCAGGCTCGCTACAGGCGTGCCGAGGCGATCCGCGCCCCCTCCGTCAGCGAGGCCAGCTTCGCCCAGGCGATGTCGCCATGCACCGCGCCATAGCCGGCGAAGGTACCGAAGCCGCAATCGGTGCCGGCGATGACGCGCTCCGGCCCCACCATCCGGGCGAAGGTCTCGATGCGCTGGGCCACCAGCTCCGGATGCTCGACGAAGTTCGTCGTGCTGTCCAGGCAGCCGGGAATCAGCACCCAGTCCGGCGGCAGCGTCTGGTCACGCCAGACCGTCCACTCATGGGCATGCCGCGGGTTCGATGCCTCGAACAGCAGCCCGCCGATGCGCAGCTTGCGCAGCACCGGCAGCACACGGCCCAGCGCGATGTCACGCGTGTGCGGCCCCTCGTAGTTGCCCCAGCAGATGTGCAGCCGGACATGCTCGGGCGCGATGTTGCGGAGCGCGTGGTTGATCACCTCCACATGCCGCTCGGCCCGCAGCAGGAATGCATCCTCCGTCAGCTCCGGATACAGCATGTGCCGACCGAGGCCGAGGTCCGGCGCATCGATCTGCAAGGTGAGGCCGGCGGCGACAATGCCCTCATATTCATGCCGCATCCCCTCCGCCAGGTCCTCCATGTAGCTGTCGAGGTCGGGGTGGATATCGGAGGGCTGGAACAGCGCGATGACGCCGGGCGAGGCGCTGTTCATGAAGCCCGTGGCGTAGCCGGCGCCGTCAAGCGCCTGGCGCATCAGCCGAAGGTCATGCGCCAGCGGGTCCATCGACTTCACCCCGATCGGGCCGGTGCAGCGCGGCCGCCGATAGGTGGGCGTGCCGCCGCCGCGCGCGATCTTCTCCGCATAGGCCGGGAAGTCGCCGAGATCGGCCGGCATGCGACGCGGGCTGTCGCCGGCAAAGCCGGTCAGCCGGTCCTTGATATAGGTGGCGTAGGAGATCTTCGACGTCTCGCCATCCGAGGGGATGTCGATGCCGATCGCCTTCTGCCGGCGCAGCACCTCATGCGTCGCGTGATCCATCGCGGCGTCATAGGCGGCGGGATCGGTCGGCTCCTCGCGTTCGCGCGCGAACAGGAAGTCGGCGACGATCTGGCTGCGTGGCAGGGAGCCGACATGGGTGGTGCGGATGTGGGTCATGCGGTGCGACCTCAGACGAAGTGCGGTGCGGCGGGGGCATCGCCACCGCGCACGACATAGGCGGCGACACCGTTGGAGGAGCTGGCGCGGAAGCCACGCGCCAGGCCCTTCGGCGTGGTGAAGGTATCGCCCGGGCCGAGGATGACCTCCCCTTCCGGCGTCGTGATCTGCAGCACGCCGCGATGGACGAAGATCACCTCCTCCTCCTCCCGCACATGGCTCGGCACGCTGGCGCCGGATTCCAGGCGCAGCGCGCGCAGGTTGAAGCCATGCGGCCACCAGCCGATGAGCGGGCCGGGCTCGAAACCGTCACCGGTACTCGCCGGGCCGATGATCGGCAGTTCCTCCACCCCTTCGCGCGCCAGCGGCGAGTTCGGGTTGGCGCGCAGGTCGCCGGCCTTGATGACGCAGCCCTGCAGGAGCTCCGCCGGCGGGGTGGCCAGCGCCGCGATCTGCTCCGGCCCCGGCGGCTGCTGTCGCACGGCATTCGCCGGGACGCTCTCGCCCACCGTGGTGTCCACCAGCCGGCCGCCTTCCAGCAGCACCAGGCCGTATTGCTGCGCGAGCTCGAAGACGCGCGGTGCCCAGGTGACCTTGCCGGGATTGTCGCGGCCGAGCACGGCGAACAGGAAGCCCGTCTCCGTGCCGATATTCTCGAAGCCGCGATACATATGGGTGGGGATGGAGATGGTGTCGCCTTCCTCCATCACCACGTCACCCTCATCGGCATTGACGCCGAAGATCATGCGCCAGCGGCCCTTATGGGCAATGAAGACTTCCGCGGTCTCATGGCTGTGCTGGCTGTTCAGGCAGCCCGGCGGCTGGCGTGCGCCGCCGATATTGAAGCCATGCGCTTCGGGGATATGCACATGCTGATTGGGATTCTCGCTGACGCCGGGACCAATGAGGGTGAAGTTCTCCTTGGCATCGGAGCCCGGCGTGCGGCTGTCCACGAAGGCGTTGCGGCAGGGGATGAGGTCCGCATAGCGGATCAGGCGGGTGCTCAGCATGGCGGTCATTCCGGTTGCAGGCGCTTGGTGGAAGCGGCGTCGAAAAGATGCAGGCGGCTGGCATCGAGGCGCAGCGCCACGGTGCTGCCGATCTCGGCACGCCAGGCACGGTCCGCCTTGGCGATGATTCGCGCGGCGCCAGCCTGAACGGTGACCAGCACCGCATCGCCGGTGAGCTCCACCGCATAGATGCTGGCGTCGAGATCGCCGCTGCCGGCAGGCCCCACGGTGACATCCTCGGGCCGCACGCCGAGCACCGCGCGGCCGCCATGGCGCGCGACGCCGGTCGTGGCGTGGAAGCCGCCGGGCGCGGTGAAGCGGCCCTCCGCATGATCGCCATCCACCAGGTTCATCGGCGGCGATCCGATGAAGCCGGCGACGAACAGATCGGCGGGGCGGTCATAGATCACCTCCGGCGTGTCGAGCTGGCGTATCTCGCCGCCCTGCATGACGGCGACGCGATGCGCCAGCGTCATCGCCTCGATCTGGTCATGGGTGACATAGACGGTGGTGACGCCGAGCTCATGCTGCAGATGCTTGATCTCCGCGCGGGTCGAGACGCGCAGCTTCGCGTCCAGGTTCGACAGCGGCTCATCCATCAGGAACACGGTGGGCCGCCGCACGATGGCGCGTGCGAGCGCCACGCGCTGCCGCTGCCCGCCCGAGAGCTCCTTCGGCCTGCGATGCAGCAGCGGCTCCAGCTCCACCTTCGCCGCCGCGGCGCGCACCTGCGCCGCGCGTTCCGCGCCCTTGATGCCCCGCAGCTTCAGCGGGTAGCCGATATTGTCCTCGACGGTCATGTGCGGATAGAGGCCGTAGGACTGGAACACCATGGCGATGTCGCGGTCACGCGGCGGCAGGTCGTTCACGCGCTGGCCGCCGATCAGGATGTCGCCCGCCGTCGGCTCCTCCAGCCCCGCGATCATCCGCATCGTCGTGGTCTTGCCGCAGCCGGAGGGGCCGAGCAGCACCATGAACTCCCCGTCGCGAATCTCCAGCGACTGGTCGCGCACGGCGGTGAAGCTGCCCCAGGCCTTGGTCACGTTGCGCAAGCTTACGTCAGCCATGGGCCCTCACTTCACCGCGCCGCCCGTCATGCCGCGCACGAAGTGGCGCTGGATGACGGAGGACAGAAGAAACATCGGAATGGAGATCAGGATTCCCGCCGCCGCGATCAGCTCCCACAGGTCGCCGCGCTCCGTGCGGAAGCGGGTGATTCCGACCGGCAGGGTCACCGCATCGTCGCGCGTCAGGATCAGCGCGAACAGAAACTCGTTCCAGGTCAGGATGAAGCAGAACACCGCGGTGACCAGCACGCCCGGCCAGACCATCGGCACGACGATATCGACGATGACCCGCAGCCGCGTCGCACCGTCGACCATCGCGGCTTCCTCGGATTCCGTCGGCACCGCGTCGAGAAAACCCTTCAGCATCCAGACCGCGAAGGGTGTGACGATGGCGAGGTTGACGATGACCAGCGCCAGATGCGTGTCCAGCAGGCCGAGGTCGCGGAACAGCAGGTAGAAGGGCAGCACCACCACCACGGCCGGGATGAACTGCGTCGCCAGGATGGTGAAGAACAGCGCGCCCTTGAAGCGCATCTCGAAGCGGCTGAAGGCATAGGCCGCCAGGGTCGAGCAAGGAATGGAGATCAGCACCGTCAGCCCCGCCACCACGGTGCTGTTCCAAAGCGCGGCGCCTATATTCCAAGGTGCCGCGAAGATCGTCCGAAAATTGTCCAGCGTCGGGGTGAACAGCAGCGTCAGCTCGAACAGGTCGACCGGTCGCTTGAAGGCGGTCAGCGCCATCCAGACGATGGGGAACAGGATGAGGAACAGCGCCAGCAGAAGAATGGCGCTCTCCAGCCCCTTCATCACCAGCTTGCGGCGGCGTGCGGCCGTGGCGCGGGTCCCGCTCATGCGCCACCCGGCTTGCGCAGGATCAGCTTCATGTACCAGACCGCCAGGAACACCAGCATGGCGGTGAGGATCCAGGCGACGGCGGAGGCATAGCCCATGTCGTACCAGCGGAAGGCAATGGAATAGACGAGATAGGCCAGGGTGACGGTGGATTGCCCGGGGCCGCCGCCGGTCAGCGTCACCACCTGGTCGAACATCTTCAGCGCGAAGACGGTCTTGAGGATCGCGACCACCGCCAGCACCGGCATCAGGGCCGGCAGCGTCACGTCCCGGAACACCTGCCATTCGCTGGCGCCGTCGATACGCGCCGCTTCCTCCGGCTCCTTCGGCAAGGCGGAGAGGCCACCGAGCACCACCAGCGTCATATAGGGCACCCAGCGCCAGGCATCGGAGAAGACCAGCACCAGCAGCGCGGCCACCGGGTCCGCCAGCCAGACATAGCCCTGCAGCCAGGGCACCACCGCCCCGGCCAGCCAGGTGAAGACGCCCATCTCGGCATTGAACATGAAGCGGAAGGAAATACCGACCAGAGCGGGGGAGACGGCGAAGGGCAGGATCAGCACCGCGCGCGTCATGCTGTGCAGCACCCCGGCGCGCCGCAGCAGCACCGCGAGGCCCAATGCGCAGACCACGGTCAGCGTGACGTCGATGGCGACGAAGCTCGCCGTCACCTGAAGCGCATTTGCGAAATCCGGGTCATCGGTCAGCGCGGTGACGTAGTGCTCCGGGCCGATGAAGGGTCCGGGCGTCAGCGACCGTGTCAGCCGCCAGTCCCGGAAGCTGGTGACCAGCGACACGGCGAGCGGCCAGATCGTCGTGCCCAGCACCAGCAGGGCCGCCGGCAGGATCAACACATATTTGAGCCGGCGGTCCTGCATGCGCTGTCAGCCGCGGCGGATGATGCGCCGCACCTGCGCGGCGGCACCGTTGAAGGCTTCCGGCACCGTGCGGGTGCCCGTTGCCGCCTCGCTCATCGCCGTCTCCAGCGCCTCGCTGATCTGCGGCCATTCGGGGCCGTAGGTGATGCTCTGGGTGCGTGCCAGGCCCTCCGCGGCGAAGCGGTGCATGCCGCCGAAGCGAGCGTTCACCGCCTCATCCAGCAGGTTCGGCTGCATCACGGCGACCACGTCATTCTCGCGCGGGTCCAGCAGCACTTCGCGCTCCAGCGCCGGATTGGCGATCCAGGCCAGCAGCTCCGCCGCCGCCTCCTTGCGCCGCGACCGGCGCGGGATGCCCCAGACCCAGGTGTTGGTGAAGGTGGTGCGCGGCCGGCCCTCATAGGACGGCATCGGCGCGAAGCCGATCTGGCTGTCCGTCAGCCGGCTGGATTGCGGGTTCACCAGGGTGGAGCGCACCCACCACCACACCGGCAGCATCGCCGCATTGCCCTGGCCCATGCTGTTCACCGCGTCCTGTTCCGTGAAGGACAGGGCGCCGGCCGGCACCACGCGATGGCGGCGCAGCAGGTCCACATAGTCCTGCACGGATTGCAGGCCGGCGGTGCTGTTGAAGGCGGGCTGGCCGCGTTCATCGAACAGGCTGGCGCCGCGGCCCCAGAGGAAATTGTACCAGACCATCAGGTTCTGGCCGTTGCCGCGGCCATAGGGCACGGAGACGCCGGCGATGCCGCTCTCCTTCTCCTGAACCGCCTTGGCCGTCTCGATCAGCGCATCCCAGGTCGCGGGGACCGTCAGGTTGTGCTTCTCGAACAGGTCGCGCCGGTAGAACAGCAGCTGCACATGGCCGCGGCTGGGCAGGCCGAGCAGCTTGCCGTCGTAGCGGCCCTGCCGCAGATGCGCCTCCGGCCAGCGATCCAGCGGGATGGACTTGGCGCGAACCAGGTCGTCGATCGGGTCGAACAGGTTGTTCAGGGACGCGACCCACTGGTCCATGGCGATGGCCAGGTCGTAGTCGCCGCCGCCGCCGACCATCTCGGCCGTCAGCGCCTCCCGCATGCTGGCAAAGGGCACGAAGGTGTATTTCGCGGTGATGCCGGTCTGCTCGGTGAAAGCGGCCAGCCGCGCCTCATGCGCCCGGAACTGCGAGGAGACCACGCAGAGCACCTTCAGCTCCTGCCCCGCAAAAGGCTTGCCGGGGCGCAGGCCCGGCGTCGCGGTGACGGAGGCACGGGCCGGCATGGCCGCCGCGAGTGCGGCGCCTCCGGCAGCGGCCAAAAGTTCACGACGGCGGATCGCCATGGTCGGTCCCTCCTCCCTTGGCGTCGGCTGGCTGCCGCGCCGATTCTTGTCCGGCTTAGGCCGGGTGCTTGCATACGCATGCAACCCTAGCCGCCTGTTTCCCCTGCTGGCAAGCCTCAAGCCGTGATGTCGTTCCGAACCGGCCGCCAGACCAGCTGCTCGGCCAGGCTGACGCAGCCCTCCGGCGGCATGCGGGCGGAGCCGCGCACTACCAGCTCGCCCCGCACCACCTCATGCCGCGTGGGCGTCGCGGGGTCCTCGATCATTTCGCAGACGAGGGCGACGGTGGCATCCACCATCGGCTGCACCGGCTGGGAGAAGGAGGTCAGGGAGAAGCTGGGCCAGCGCGCGGGCCCGGTATCGTCAAAGCCGACCAGCGACAGGTCGCGCGGAATCCGCAGCCCGAATTCGTGGCGCGCGACTTCTGCCACCGCGGTCGCCATATGGTCGTTGCCGCAGAAGATCGCATCCGGCCGGTCCGGCCGCGCCAACAGCCGGCGCGCGGCCGCAGCGGCTTCTTCAAACTGGTACAGCCCGACTTCGCGCAGCGGAGGCGGATGCCCGTTCTCCTGCAGCCACCCGCAAAATCCGCTTTCGCGGTCCCGGCTGGTGGAGGAATTCTCGAGTCCCGCCAGGAAGCCCAGGCGGCGGTGCCCACCGGCCACCAGAAACTCCGCGATCAACCGCCCGCCGCGCAGATTCTCGCCGGTGACGGAGGAAACGCTGGGCGCGCGGCTGGTGCGGTTGAACAGCAGCACCGGAATGCCCGCCGCCTGGCACTGGTCCGCCAGGGCGGAGGACAGCGTGGTGGAGGCCAGGATCAGCGCATCCACGCGCCAGGCCAGCACCTCCTGCAATTGCGGGTCCGCGTGACGGCCCGCATCGGGCATGAACAGCAGCATCTGGTAGCCGCGCGCCTGCAACCCGCGCGACAGCGCCTCCAGCACATCCGGATAGAAGTGGTTCTGCAGATAGCTGGCGGCGACGCCGATGATGCGGCTGCGCCGCGTGGTCAGCGACCGCGCGATGGCATTGGGGCGATAGCCGAGCTGGCGCGCGGCCTCTGCCACACGCGCGCGGGTTTCCTCCGCGATGGAGGCGCCCGGCGTGAAGGCGCGGCTGACGGCGGATTGCGACACGCCGGCGAGGCGCGCGACATCGGTCGCCGTGGCATGCCGCTTCGGACTCATCCCGCCGTCCAGCCGCCATCCACCAGGACGGATGAGCCGGTCATCAGCGAGGCCGCATCGGAACACAGGAACAGGATGGCGCCCATCAGATCCTCCACCTGGCCGAGCCGCCCGAGCTTGATCTTCTGCATCACCTGCGCCCGAAAACCCTCGTCCTGCAGGAATGGCCGCGTCATCGGCGTCTCGATGAAGGTCGGGCACAGCGTGTTCACGCGGATGCCATGCGGCGCCAGGTCGATCGCCATGGCGCGCGCCACGCCCTCGATCGCCCATTTGGAGGCGCAGTAGACGCTGCGCCGCGCGCCGCCGACATGGCCCATCTGCGAGGAGACATGCAGGATGGCACCGGGGATGTCCGCCGCGATCATGCCGCGCGCCACGGCCTGCGCCACGAAGAAGGCCGCGCGCAGGTTCAGCGCCATGACCGCGTCGAAATCCGCCGGAGTCACGTCCTGGAAGGCGGCGGGGCGGTTGGTGCCGGCATTGTTCACCAGCGCGTGGAAGGGTGGCTGTGCGGTGATCTGCGCCGCCGCACGCTCGATATCCGCGACATCCAGCACCAGCGCCTCCGCACTGCCGCCCTCGGCGCGAATCTCCGCGGCCGCCGCCTCGATCTCCTCGCGCGAGCGGGCGGCGAGCACGACATGCGCGCCGGCCTCCGCCAGCGCCGCGGCGGCGGCCAGGCCGATGCCGCGGCCGGCGCCGGTCACCAGGGCGCGGCGGCCATCGAGGCGGAAGGAGGGGGTGCGGGGCAGCGCCATGTCAGTCGGCCGCCGCGCCATAGGGCACGTTGCGTCCGCCATAGCGGCGCAGCCGGATATTGGCCTGCTCGGCATGCCCCACGAAACCCTCCAGCATGCACAGCCGGGAACAATAGGCGCCGATCATCGCACTGGCCTCATCCGTGAGAACCCGCTGGTAGGTCACGGTCTTCAGGAACTTACCGACCCAGAGCCCGCCCGTATAGCGCGCCGCGCCCATGGTGGGCAGCGTGTGGTTGGTGCCGATGACCTTGTCGCCATAGCTGACATTGGTGCGCGGGCCGAGGAACAGCGCGCCGTAATTGGTCATGTTTTTCAGGAAGTAGTCGTCATCCGCCGTCATCACCTGCACATGTTCGGAGGCGATGCGATCGGCCTCCCGCAGCATCTCCGCGCGATCCTCGCAGACGATGACCTCGCCATAATCGGCCCAGGCCTTGGCCGCCACGGCGGCGGTCGGCAGGATGGTGAGCAGGCGCTCGACCTCCGCCATCGTCGCGCGCGCCAGTTTCTCCGAGGTGGTCAGCAGGATCGCGGGACTGGTCGGGCCGTGCTCGGCCTGGCCAAGCAGGTCGGTCGCGCAGATTTCCGCATCCACGGTCTCGTCACAGATGATCAGCGTCTCGGTCGGGCCGGCAAAAAGGTCGATGCCGACACGGCCGAACAACTGCCGCTTGGCCTCCGCCACATAGGCATTGCCGGGCCCCACCAGCATGTCCACCGCCCCGATGGTCTCCGTGCCCAGCGCCATGGCGCCCACCGCCTGCACGCCGCCAAGGCAATGGATCTCATCGGCCCCGGCCAAGTGCTGCGCGGCGACGATGGCGGGCGCCGGGCGGCCCTGATAGGGCGGCGCGCAGGTGACGATGCGCGGCACGCCCGCCACCTTCGCCGTCACCACCGACATATGGGCCGAGGCCAGCAGCGGGTACTTGCCGCCCGGCACGTAGCAGCCCACCGAGTTCATCGGGATGTTCTTGTGGCCGAGCACCACGCCCGGCAGCGTCTCCACCTCGATGTCCCGCAGCGCGGCGCGCTGGTGCTGGGCGAAGTTGCGGACCTGTTCCTGGGCGAAACGGATATCGTCCAGCGCGCGGGCCGGCAGCTCCGCCAGGCAGGCGCGGATCTCCGCATCCGTCAGCCGCGAATCCGGGCGTTCCAGGCCGTCGAAGCGGGCCGACATCTCCCGCACCGCCGCGTCCCCGCGCGCGGCGATATCCGCCAGCAGCCGCTCGACCGTGGCGCGCACCTCGGTCTGCGCGGCCTCCTTGTCGGCAGCGCCGATGGAGCGCTTGAGCCAGGTCGCCATGTCGTTCTTCCCCTACCGATGGGCAGGACATTGCCCGCAAGCTGCATGCGTATGCAAGATGGGGCCTGCCAGCTCGGGTCTGGATGCCCCGTTCGACCGGCTGGCCGCCGTGGCCTGTGACAGCATCGGGCAGGCCACGCCTTGGCACGGACCAGTGGACAGGACCCCTGGCCACTGAAATACGCTTGGGCCCAGCCGCCAGGAACGCTCCATGGCCCGCCCACGCCTCGCCTTCGTCAGCATCGGCCAATCCCCGCGCGAGGACATGGTGCCGGAGGTGCTTGCCTTGGCCGGCGCGGCGCCGGGCGAGGTGGAGCTGCAGGAATTCGGCGCGCTGGACGGGCTGGACGCGGCTGGCATCGCCGCCGGCGCACCGCGGGAGCGGGAGCCGGTGCTGTTCACCCGGCTGGGCGGGGGTCAGCGCGTGCGGCTCGGCGCCGGCTTCCTGGCGCGCCGCCTGGCGCCGCTGCTGCACCGGCTGGATGGCGAGGGCCACGACCTGATCGTGCTGGCCAGCACCAGCCTGTTCCAGCCCTATCGCCTGCACACGCCCTTCGTGCATGCGCAGCAGGTGGTGGATGCCTGGATCGGCGCGCTGGTGATGGGGGAGGCGCGGATCGGCGTGATGCATTCGCTGGAGGAACAGCATCGCGGCTCCGCCCATGGCGCCCTGATCCAGAGCGCCCGCGCCGTGGCGCGGGAGGATGACATCGCCGATTTCAACGAGGCGGCGCAGCGGCTGGAGGCCGCGAACCTCATCCTCATGCACTCCGTCGGCTATACGGAGGCGATGGCCGAGCAGCTCGCCGCCCGCACCGGCAAGCCGGTGGTCACCGCCCGGCGCATCCTGGCCGGCGCGATCCGGCTGCACCTGGTGGCGCTGGCCGCGCGCCCACCGCCTGGGCATGAAAGTGAGCCCCTGCAGGCGTTGATCGACCGCCTGCCGGGCCAGACCGAAAGCCTGACGCCGCGGGAGCGCGACGTGCTGAAGGCGCTGCTGCAGGGCGAGGGCAACAAGGAGATCGGCCGCCGCCTCGGCATCAGCCACCGCACCGTGGAGATCCATCGCGCCCGCGTCATGGCCAAGCTGAATGCCGGCTCCGCCATCGAGCTGTTCCGGCGGCTGATGCTGGTGCGCGACCAGTAGCCTGCCTGAATTCCGCAGCGACTGCCCGCTTTCGCGGCAGTGGCGGCGGCGCGGGTAAGGAGCCGCCCTTATTCAGCCCGGGCGGGGCGATCTGCAAAGCTGCGTGGAGACAATGCCGGCGCGCTCCGCGTGCCGCCCCACGGACAGGTGCTGGCCAGATGGCAGACGCGGCGACCCGCTACCGGATCGGATTCGACATCGGCGGCACCTTCACCGACTTCATCCTGCTCGACCGCGCCACCGCCACCATCCGCCTGCACAAATGCCTGACCACGCCGCAGGACCCCTCGGAGGGCGCGCTCGCGGGCCTGGCGGCGCTGGTGGCGGAGGCCGGGCTGGCGCTGTCCGACATCTCCGAAATCGTGCACGGCACCACGCTGATCACCAATGCGCTGATCGAGCGCAAGGGCGCCTCGCTCGGCATGATCACCACCGCCGGCTTCCGCGACGTGATCGAGATGGGCACGGAGCAGCGCTACGACATCTACGACCTGTTCCTGCAATATCCGGACCCGCTTATCGCGCGCCGGAACCGGCTTGAAGTGCCGGAGCGTCTGGATCGCGACGGCCAGGTGGTCACGGCGCTCGACCTGGATGCGGTGCGGCAGGCGGCCCGGCAACTGGTGGCGGCGGGCGCGGAGGCGATCGCCATCTGCTTCCTGCATGCCTATCGCAACCCGATGCACGAGAAGGCCGCGGCCGCGGCGATCCGCGCGGAATTCCCGGACCTCGCGCTGTCGCTGTCCTCTGCGGTCGTGGCGGAGCTGTGGGAGTACCAGCGCTTCGTCACCACCTGCGCCAATGCCTATGTGCAGCCGCTGATGGACCGCTACCTGGCGCGGCTGGAGCGTGAATTGTGGGGCCGCGGCTTTCGCGGCGCGCTGCGGCTGATGCAATCCGCCGGCGGGCTGGTCGGGCCCGAGGCGGCGCGCACCTTCCCGATCCGCCTGCTGGAATCCGGCCCCGCCGGTGGTGGCCTCGCCACCGCCTTCTTCGGCGGGCTGGTCGGCCAAAGGGATGTGATCTCCTTCGACATGGGCGGCACCACCGCCAAGGCCTGCATGATCGCGGATGGCGCCTGCGAAGTGGCGCCGATGATGGAAGTGGCGCGGCTGCACCGCTTCAAGAAGGGCTCCGGCCTGCCGATCAAGGCGCCCGTCATCGACATGATCGAGATCGGCGCCGGCGGCGGCTCCATCGCCAGCATCGACGAGGTCGGGCTGCTGAAGGTCGGGCCGCATTCGGCGGGCGCCGATCCGGGTCCGGCCTGCTACGGCCGCGGCGGCACCCAGGCGACGGTGACGGACGCCAACCTGATGCTGGGCTATTACGACCCAGGCTTCTTCCTCGGCGGCCGCATGGCGCTGGACAAGCCGGCGGCGGAAGCCGCGCTGGCCGCGGTGGGCGAGAAGCTCGGCCTCTCGGCGGTGCAGACCGCCTGGGGCATCCATCGCACGGTGACGGAAAGCATGGCCGCCGCCGCGCGCATCCATATCGTGGAGAAGGGCAAGGACCCGCGCCGCTATGCCATGGTGGGCTTCGGCGGCGCCGGCCCCGCGCATGCCGTGGAAGTCGCGCGCATCCTCGGCGTGGAGGAGCTGCTGATTCCGCCCGCCTCCGGCGCCGCCTCCGCGCTCGGCTTCCTTGCCGCCCCGCTGGCCTTCGAAAGCGTGCGGTCCCTGCCCGTGGCCATGGACGATCCGGCGGCGCCGGCGGCCATGCAGCAGGTGCTTTCGGAACTCGCGACGGAAACGGCGGCAATGCTGACCTCGGCCGGCATGACGCAGGCGGAACTCACCATCGAGCGCAGCGCCGACATGCGCCTCGCCGGCCAGATCCATGAGATCAACGTGCCGCTGCCGGATGGCGCCATCACGGCCGAGAGCCTGCCGGCGGTGATGGCAGCCTTCCGGCGCGTCTATTCCGCGCGCTTCACCTCCGTCTATGAGGGTGTCTCCGCCGAAATCGTCTCCTTCCGCGTGCGCGCCGCCGGCCCGGCGCCGGCGCTGACCGTGGCGCAGGCGGATGCGCCGGCGGGTGGCGTGGCGCTGAAGGGCCGCCGCATGGCCTGGTTCGGTGACCGCTTCCACGACACGCCGGTCTATGACCGCTACGCATTGGACCCCGAAGGCACGATCCACGGCCCCGCCATCATCGAGGAGCGCGAGGCCACCACCATCCTCGGCCCGCAGGACAGCGTGACGGTCGCCGCCGCCGGCACGCTGCGCATCCGCGTCGGCGTCGCCGCGCCGATCGCCGCCCGCATCACCCCGGCCACGCCGATGGCCGAGGCCTGCGCGTTGATCGAGGCGGACCCGGTCTCGCTGGAGATCATGTGGAGCCGGCTGGTGACCATCGTGGAGGAGATGTGGCAGGCCATCTGCCGCACCGCCTTCAGCCTCATCGTCTCGGAGGCGCAGGATTTCGCCTGCGACATCCTGGATGCGGATGGCGAATCCCTGGCCCATTCGCCGCGCGCCATGCCGGTCTTCAACCTGACCCTGCCGCGCGCCGTGAAGGCGATGCTGCAGAAATACCCGGCGGAGACGCTGCGACCGGGCGATGTGCTGATCACCAACGACCCCTGGCTCTGCGCCGGCCATCTGTACGACATCGCCATCGTCACGCCGGTTTTTCTCGACGGCCGGCTGGTCGCGCTGATGGGCACGGTCGGTCATGTCGGCGATATCGGCGGCATCAAGGATGGTCTGAAGGCACAGGAAATCTTCGACGAGGGCCTCCAGATTCCACCGGCGAAACTATACCGCGCCGGCGAGGCGAACGACACGCTGTTCGACATGATCGCCGAGAACGTCCGGAAGTCGGAGGAGGTGCTGGGCGACCTGCATTCCTTCATCGCGGCGAATGCCCAGGGCGGCGAGCGGCTGCTCGGCTTCATGCGCGACTACGGCATGCAGGACCTGCGCGCGCTGGCCGCCGTGGTGCAGGGGCGCGCGGAGCGTGCGATGCGCGATGCGATCCGCGCGCTGCCGGATGGCGTCTATCACTCCACAGTCAGCAACGCCGCGCTCGGCCGCACGCTGCACTACCCGCTGAAGCTGACCGTGGCGGGCGACGAGATCGAGCTGGATTTCGAGGGTGTGCCGGACCAGCTGCCGCTGGGCGGGCTGAACTGCACCTTCAGCTACACCATCGCGCATGGCTCCTACCCGCTGAAATGCATCCTCAGCCCGCAGGTGCGCGGCAATGCGGGCTGCTACCGGCCGATCACGGTGAAGGCGCCGGAAGGCTCCGTGCTGAACTGCACGCGCCCTGCCGCGGTGGCGCTGCGCACGCGCACCGGCTGGTACCTCGCGCCCAACATCTTTCGAGCCTTGTCGGATGCGGCGCCGGATCGGGTGCAGGCGCATACCGGGCTTCCGGTCTCCGTGAAGGTGCATGGGCTGGATGCGAAGGGGCGGCTCTATGCCGACCACTTCTTCATGGGTGGCGGCCAGGGCGCGAGTGCGGCGCATGACGGAAAATCCGCGCTGCTATGGCCGACCTCGGCGGCCAATACCTCGATCGAGCTGTTCGAGACGCGGTCGCCGGTGCTGGTGGTGGAGAAGGCGCTGGTCGCGGATTCCGGCGGCGCCGGCCAGCATCGCGGCGGCCTCGGCACCCGCACCCGCATGCGCAAGCTGCATGATGACGGGCTGCCGACCCAGGCCTCCGTCGCCGCGGAGGGCGTGGGCGTCGACTCGCCCGGCCTGTTCGGCGGCCTGCAGGGCGGTGCCGCGCGCGGCGCGGTGCTGGATCGCGAGGGCCATCTGATCCACGACTGCGGAACCGGCGAATTGGTGACGCTGACCGATACCAGCCGCATGATCGAGGTGCGGTTGTGTGGCGGCTCCGGCTTCGGCGACCCCGGCGCGCGCAGCGCCGCGCTGGTGGAACGGGATTTGCTTGAAGGCTACGTCAGCACGGCTGCGGCACAGGCCGCCGCCCAGGCTGCGGAATAGGAGACGACGCATGAACCGCCGCGAACTCCTCCTCGGTGCGGGTGGCCTGGTCGCCGCCTCCTCGCTCAGCCCGGCCTATGGGTTCGAGCGGGAGGGCAATCGCCGCATCCTCGTCTTCTCCGGCAACCAGCCGGTGCCGATCCTGGACCCCCACCAGCGCTACGACTGGTCCACGCGCATGATGCAGCGCTGCCTGTACGATCCGCTGGTGCGCTATGAGGGAACGCCCGCGCGCGTCATCCCCTGGCTGGCCGAGAGCTGGGAGACCAGCGCGGATGGACTGACCTGGACCTTCCGTCTGGCGGCGAATGCGAAGTTCAACAATGGCGATGCGCTGGATGCGGAAGCCGTGCGCTTTTCCTTCCAGCGCGGGCTGCGGCTGAACAAGGGCATCTCCTGGATGCTGTCGCGCCACCTGAAGCCGGAGAATATCGCGGCGGTGGATGCGCGCACCGTGCGCTTCACCCTGGAACGCGCCTATCCCGACTTCATCTCCTTCCTGCCGCTGTGGTTCGTGGTGAATCCGAAGCAGGTGATGGCGAATGTCGAGGGCGACGATGACGGCCAGAAGTGGCTGACCACCAATGCCGCAGGCTCCGGCCCCTTCACCATCCGCCGCTGGGATGGCCAGACGGTGATGTCGCTGGCGGCGGTGCCGGAGTACTGGAAGGGCTGGCCGATGTCGGATGCCGACCGCCCTGCCGGCGTGATCTACCGCGTCATGCGCGAATCCGCCCCCCGCAAGGCGGCCCTGCAACGCGGCGAGGTGGATATCGCCGCCGGGCTGACGCCGGACGACCTGGAACAGCTCGCGCGCATGCCGAACATGGTGGTGACGAACGACACCGGCGCGGCCCCCTTCGCCATCATGATGAACACGCAGAAGGGCCCGACCGCCGACATCAACCTGCGCAAGGCCATCGCCTATGCCTTCGACTACGACTCGCTGATCGCCATCCACAAGGGCGATGCCAAGCTGATGGACGGGCCCTTCCCCTTCGTGACGGATGGCCGCATCACGCTCGACATGCCGCGCCGGGACCTGGATCGCGCCAAGCAGTACATGGCGCGCACCGCCACGCCGCAGGGCGGGATCGAGCTGGAATACCTGCAGGTGGCGGGGCATGAGGTGCAGCGGCAGATCGGCCTGGTGCTGCTGAATGCGCTGCAGCCGCTCGGCATCCGCGTGAACATCGTGGGCCAGCCCTGGCCGACGCTGATCGGCCGCGGTGCGAATCCGGAGACGGCGGCGGCGATGACGGCGGTGTATGTGACGCCGGTCACCACCTCCCCGGACACCGTCGCCTCGCAGTATGCGTCCTCCGCCGCCGGCCAGTTCTGGGGCATCCACCATCTGCGCGATGCGGAGATCGACCGCATGGTGGCGGAGGCGGCGGTGGAGCTGGATGCGGCGAAGCGCATGGCGATGTATGCCACCATCCAGCGCCGCGTTGTCGAATTGCAGCCGGTGGTGTTCTGCATGACGGCGAACCAGCAATGGGCGATGCGCAGCTATGTGCGAGGCTTTGCGCATCAGGCGCTGAACCTGACGGGTGAGGTCGACCTCTTCCCGCTGTTTGCCGCGCGCGGATGAGCATGGCGCGCTACCTGGCCGGGCGGCTGGTGCATGTGGCGCTGATGCTGCTCGGCCTGGTGGTGATCACCTTCGTGATCGCCAATGTCACGCCTGCGGACCCCGCCGCGCTCGCCGCCGGGCCGGATGCGACGCCCGACATGGTGGCGACGATCCGCGCCGAATACGGGCTGGACCGGCCGCTGCCGGAGCAGTTCTGGCGCTATGTCACGGACCTCGCCCAGGGCCAGTTCGGCCGGTCGCTGACCAGCGGCAATACGGTGGGCGAGGATCTTTTGCGCTATGTGCCGGCGACCTTCCAGCTGGTGATCCTGGCCATGGCGTTTGCCTGCGCTGTGGGGATTCCGCTCGGCATCCTGGCGGCGGTCTGGCGTGGTTCCTGGCTCGACCATGGCATACGGGTGCTGGCGGTTTCCGGCATCGCGCTGCCGGCCTTCTGGATCGCGCTGCTGCTGCAGATGGTGGTGGGCGTCTGGTGGGGCTGGCTGCCGACCGGCGGGTTGATGTCCATCGCCGCGGACCCGCCGCCGGTCCTCACCGGCATGGTGCTGTTCGATTCCCTGCTGGCCGGGCAATGGGACAGCCTGCGCGATGCCGCTGCGCATGCGGTGCTGCCGGCCTTCGTGCTGTCCCTGCCCTGCCTCGCCTCCGTGCTGCGGGTCAACCGTGCGGAGATGATCGAGGTGCTGGGCTCGGACCATGTCACCGCCGCCCGCGCGCATGGCGTGATGCCATCGCGCGTGATCGGGCTGCTGGCGCTGAAGAATGCGATGCTGCCCACGCTGGCGATGATCGGGCTGCGCTTCGGCTGGATGCTGGGCGGCACGGTGCTGGTGGAGACGGTCTTCGACTGGCCCGGCATCGGCCTCTATGCCGTGAATTCGGCCATCGCCGCGGACTTCAAGCCGGTGATGGGGGTGACGCTGGTGATCGGGCTGATGTTCATGCTGGCCAATCTTCTCGTCGACCTCGCCTATGGCTGGCTTGATCCGCGGACGCGCGGCGCATGAGCGAGGCGAGCCTTCCCGCCTCGCGCCTCGCGCGCTTCGGCACGGAGCATGCGGGCAGCATCCGCCAGGCGCGTTTCTTCGTCTGGACCTTCTCGCGCAGCCCCTCGGCCATGCTGGGCCTGGTACTGGTGCTGGCCTTCCTGGTGCTGACGCTGATCGGGCCGTGGATCGTGCCCTACCCGGACCATGCGCGCGGCGCGGTGAACCTGGCCAACCGCCTGCAGCCGCCTTCCGCCGCGCATTGGTTCGGCACGGATGAGATGGGCAGCGATATCCTGACGCGCGTCGTCATCGGCACGCGCACCAGCTTCTGGATCGGCGTGACCATCACGGGCCTCGCGGCACTGGTCGGTGTGCCGCTCGGCATCGCAGCGGGCTATTTCGGCGGCCGCATCCGCGCCGTCATCATGCGCATCACCGATGTCTTCCTCGCCGTCCCCGGCCTGGTGCTGGCGCTGGCCATCGTGGCGGCGCTGGGGCCGGGCATCCTGCACGGCGTGTTGGCGCTCGCCATCGTCTGGTGGCCCGGCTACGTCCGGCTGATCGAGGCGAAGGCGCTGACGCTGCGCCACGAATCCTATGTGGAAGCGGCGCGCACCATGGGCGCCTCGCATGCGCATATCCTCTGGCGCCACATCCTGCCCAACTGCGTCAGCCCGCTGGTGGTGAAGGCCAGCATGGACATGGGCATGGCGATCCTGGCCGCGGCCTCGCTCGGCTTCATCGGGCTTGGCGCCAAGCCGCCGGCGCCGGAATGGGGCGCGATGATCGCCATCGGCCGCACCTACATGCCCGACTGGTGGTGGTATTCCGCCTTTCCAGGCCTGTTCATCTTCCTCACCGTGCTCGGCTTCAACCTGTTCGGCGACGGGCTGCGCGATACGCTCGACCCGCGGAGTTCGCGCGGGTGAGTCTGATCCGGATCGAGGATTACCGCTTGGCCTTCGACGGTTTCGAGGGACGGGTGCATGTGCTGGATGGCATCGACCTCACCATCGAGTCGGGCGAATCCGTCGGCATCGTCGGTGAGACCGGCTGCGGCAAATCGGTGCTGGCGCGCAGCCTGCTGCGGCTGAACCCTTCGCCGCCGGCGCGCGTCGTCTCCGGCGCCATCCGCTACGAGGGCGAGGACATCCTGGCCATGGGCGGCGGCGCGCTGCGCCGGCTGCGCGGCGGCATCATCGGCATGGTCTTCCAGGACCCCGTCACCTACCTGAACCCCGTCTTCACCATCGGCCAGCAGATGCAGGAGGTTTTGCGCGCGCATGAGCCGGGCCTGTCCCGCGCCCAGCGCCGCGCCCGCTGCATCGAACTGCTGGAGGCGGTGCGCCTGCCGGAGGCCGCGGCGCTGCTCGACCGCTACCCGCATGAACTGTCAGGCGGCATGCGCCAGCGCGTGCTGATCGCGGAGGCGCTGGCCGGCAATCCGCGCGTTCTGGTGGCGGATGAGCCGACCACGGCGCTGGACGTCACCATCCAGCGGCAGATCCTGGCACTGATCGCGGATCTCGTGGCGCGGCTGGGGCTGACGCTGATGCTGATCAGCCACGACCTCGGCGTGATCGGCGCCGCCTGCCGGCGCATCGTGGTGATGTATGCCGGCACCATCGTGGAGGATGCGCCGGCCGAGCTGTTGTTCGGCTCGCCGCTGCACCCCTATACGCGCGGCCTGCTCGCCGCCATGCCGGATCTGCGGCAGCCGGGCCACATGCCTTCCGGCATTCCCGGCAGCATCCCGAACCTGCGCGACCCGCCGCAAGGCTGCCGCTATCACCCGCGCTGCCCGCTGGCCATGCCGATCTGCCGCACGACCAAGCCGGCGCTGCGCGGCGTGCCGCATGCGGTGGCCTGCCACGCGGTGGAACCATGATCCCGCTGCTGGAGCTGCGCGACGTCACCGTGCGCTTCGGCGCCCATGCGGCGGTGCGCGAGGTCAGACTGGCGCTGCAGCCCGGCGCCGCGCTGGGGTTGGTGGGCGAATCCGGCTCCGGCAAATCCACCCTGCTGCGGGTGCTGCTGCGCCTGCAGGACGTGGCCGCGGGCCAGGTTCTGATGGATGGCGCAGAGATCACCACCGCGCGCAATGCCGCACTGCGCGCGCTGCGGCGCGACGTGCAGGTGGTGTTCCAGAACCCGCATTCGGCGCTGAATCCCCGCCTGTCCGTGCATGATGCGGTGGCGGAGCCGCTGCTGATCCAAGGCGGGCTGAGCCGCACCAGGCTGCGCGCGCGGATCGATGGGCTGCTGGACGATGTGGGCCTTGGCCCGGAATTCCTGTGGCGCTATCCGCATGAACTGTCTGGCGGCCAGAAGCAGCGCGTCTGCATCGCCCGCGCTCTGGCGCCCGGGCCGCGTGCGCTGCTGCTGGATGAGCCGACCTCGGCGCTGGATGTCTCGGTGCAGGCGCAGATCATCGACCTGCTGCGGCGCCTCCGCGCGCGCCACCAGCTCGCCTTCCTGTTCATCTCGCACAATCTCGCCGTGGTGCAGCTGCTGTGCGAGGAGATCGCGGTGCTGCGCCAGGGCGAGGTGGTGGAACGCGGCCCGGTGGCAGCGGTGCTGCACGCGCCGGCGCATGACTACACAAGGGCGCTGCTCGCCTCCGTCCTGCCGCCCGGCATCAACCGGCTCGCTGAGCCATGAGATTCGCGGACGGCTATCTCGGGTAGCAGCCGTGGCGACGCTGGCGGAGCAAAGAGGGTACCGCCTCAAGGACTGGCAGGTGATCCTTCGCTGGGTGGACGCCCAGGCAGGCGGCGGCATGGCTTCCTCCGCCAACCCGGCGCGGTTTCAGTTTTGCGGGGTTGTGGTGGAAGCGCGAAAGCCGCCTGCGGAGTGGTTCTCCGAGGCGGCTTTTGATGCGTTGATTTCGTACGTCGAATGGGATGCGGGGACAGGATTTGAACCT